>Ga0210390_10000003_pt1 | contig 868610 bp, 764 predicted proteins | sample IncBWH11OmetaG_FD_161050 | JGI IMG/M metagenome (GOLD analysis project Ga0210390, IMG submission 161050) | Forest soil microbial communities from Barre Woods Harvard Forest LTER site, Petersham, Massachusetts, United States - Inc-BW-H-11-O ... | reverse complement strand
AACGAGGATTCAAATGGGAATCATCCATTTTGCGCTTGACAACGGTCACTCATGTAATCGAGAATCCCCGCCACCGATGTTTGGGGATTTTTGGGGAAATTTCTGCTACGCGAAAGAGTCACTCGTATGCCAAGACGCATATTTTGGAGCCTGCTTGTCACCCTGGGCATGATCGTTTCTGCCTCCGTCTCCCTCTACAGCCAGAGCACCTACGGTTCGATTGCAGGTTCGGTCACGGATACTTCCGGAGCCTCCATTACCGACGCCACGGTGACTTTGACCAATCTGGGCACGCAGGAAAAGCGCACGCAATCCAGCGGCGCCGACGGGCTGTACACTTTCGTGAACCTCTTCCCGGGCCAGTACCGGGTTGACGTGGAGAAACAGGGCTTCAAGCACTTCACCCAAACCGCCATCACGGTCGACGTGCAGCAGAGCACGCGCGTTGATGCCGCGCTGCAAGTCGGCGAGGTGAGCCAGGTGGTTGAAGTGACCTCGGCCACACCGTTGCTGCAAGCGGAGACCTCCTCGCTCGGCACGGTGGTTGATCAGCGCGAAGCAAATGAACTTCCGCTGAACGGCCGAAACATCTTTAACCTGACGACGATCACCCCGTCCGTGATTCCTCAGGGCAGCACGGAAGGTAACGTCGTAGGCAAAAATCCCTTTGACTTCGCGAACTATCAGATCGGCGGCGCGTTCGCCAATGAAGGCGCGGAATACCTCGATGGTCAACCCTTGAACATCGGTTACATCAACTTGCCATTCCTGGTTCCGACTCAGGACTCAATCTCAGAGTTCAAGGTTCAAGACAACAACCTCGGACCAGAGTGGGGCAAGTTTGCCGGCGGCGTTATCAATATGAGCACCAAGTCGGGAACAAACACCTGGCACGGTGAAGGTTACGAATACCTGCGCAACAAAGTTTTGAATGCCAACGAATTCTTCAACAAGCAGTCTGAAGTCGACGGCGGACTGGCGAATAAGCCCGTTCCCTTCACGCAAAACCAATTTGGTGCCGCCGGCGGTGGAGCGATTATCAAGAACCGGACGTTCGTTTTCGGCAGTTACGAAGGATTCCGGCTTCGAACAGGAACCCCGTTTAACACGACTGTTCCCACCGTGGCGGAGCGCGGCGGAGATTTCTCCGATCTTTGCGTTTCCGGAACTTTCACCACCCCTGACCCGAACGGATCAGCGACGCCTGTTTGCGATGACAAAGTAAATGGCGTACCTGTCCATCAACTTTACAACCCCATCCAGTTCACTACTTATAACAACACCGGGGGCGTGGTCACTGTCGGTAACCGTGTTCCGTTCGCGAACAACAACATTACTGCAGCAATCAATCCAACCTCAGCCTTTCTTCTGAATAAGCTGATCGCCAATCCCACCACCGGTGGAACGGTGCTTAACTTTCTGAAGGACGCCAGCACGGGCGGCGATACGGACGAATACGTTGCCCGCGTCGACCAGACGATCAACAGTAAGCAAACTCTTTTTGGCCGCTTTACCTACTGGAAGCTACTCAGTCTGGCGCAGGATCCGTTCGGCACCGGCCTTTGCAAAGACCGCTGCGCTGAAAATACCAAGAGCAAGAGCGTGGCTCTCGGTTACAACTACGCGATCAATTCGAATACCATCTTCAACTTAGGCGCCAGCATCAGCCGCTTCATTTACCTACGCGATCCGATCAATTCTTCGTTTGACATGTCGCAGGAGGGCTGGCCCAGCGCCTACAACGCGCTGGTACCGAACGAGGAGCGCACCCCGCTCACTCCATGTTTCGGCCAGAACGACTCCCTGGTCGGTTGCAGCCAGGGACAAAGCGCCATCGGTGACTTCAATACGCAGTTCAACATTTCTCCGCAGGTCACGATGATTCGCGGCCACCACACCTATGTTTGGGGCATGCAGCTTGAGGAAGGTTACGACAATTACCTGCAGACCAACACCGGAGGCGGCCTGATCTCCTTCGGAGGATCGTGGACGTCAGCCACGCCTGGCGTAGTCGGCGCCGGCAACGTGCAGGGCGCTGGCGCGGGGAACGGCGAAGATTTCGCCGACTTCCTACTCGGTTACGGCAACGGTCAGGGCGCTGCATTCGGCAACCAGACCAGCGGTTCGCTGGTTATCTCCGGCCCAATTTCGGGTAAGCAAACGTATCGTGCGTTCTACTTTGGCGATACGTGGCACGCAACTCCGAAGCTGACTCTAAACATCGGCGCACGTTACGAGCTACAGGGTCCATGGTCGGAGCGCTACGACAAGATGACTTACTTCAACCCCGCAGCCACAAACGCATCCGTCACAGGTTGCGATGGCACAGCGGGAAGTTCCTGCCCGGGCGATCTTTTCCTGGTTAAGACCGGCGTCAACTCCAGCCGGAACAACCTGCCTCTTTCAAAGAAGGAATTTCTGCCTCGGCTTGGCTTCGCGTACTCGGTCGACTCTAAGACGGTGATTCGCGGCGGCTACGGAATTTTCTTCATTCCAAATTATGTATCGTTCAACGCGAATCCCTACGTGGATCCGGTCAGCAGCGCCACGTCGAACTTCTTTTCCAGTAACGACCACGGCGTAACTCCGGCCGCCAGCCTCAACGCTAACACTTGCTCTTTGACCGCAAACGGAGTTCTCACCTGCGCCGGCGCTGGCCCGTTCAATCAGGGTACCTATAGCACCACCACTGGGGCTCCTGTTGCTGGGGCCGACAACCTGACGCCGGTTCCCGGCCGCAACCCCCAGCCGAACGTTTCACAATACATTCTGACTCAGAACAATTTCTCGGCAACTGGCTACACCGTCCAGAAGTACGGCTACCTGGAACAATACAATCTGGACATCCAGCGCCAATTGCCTGCTGGATTCTTCGCTGATGTGGCTTATGCCGGATCGCACGGCGTGCATCTTGAACAGTCCAACACCAACATCAACCAGATTCCTGATAGCTTCATCGCCCAGGCGGCGAGCCAATTCGCTGCCGGCCAGACTGTAACCATCGCCCAGCCGGTAGCCACCTATCCCTTCAGCCAGGCCCTTCCGGGCGGCCTTGGACCGGGTGTTCTGATTAATGGTCAGTTGGATCGCCCGTACCCGCAATATTCGGGATTGAACCTGAATGGCTTCGGCTGTTGCGGCAGCAACTACAACGCCTTGCAGGCTACCGTAACCCGCCGCTTCCAGGGTGGCGGCACCATGCTGGTTTCCTACACCAACTCCAAACTGATGTCCAACACCGACACGCTTACGTCGTGGCTGGAAGGTGGAACCACGGGAGGCGTAGGAGCCGTTCAAGACTGGAACAACCTGAAGGGCGAACGCTCTCTCTCATCGCAAGACATTCCACAGCGGCTCGTTGCCAGCTATGTGGTCGATCTTCCCTTCGGTCACGGCAAGAAATTCCTCTCCGGCATGAGCGGCTTCGGCAACGCCGTGGTCTCAGGCTGGGGCTTGGATGGCATCACTACCCTGCAGCGCGGCTTCCCCGTGAAGATCAGCTGGGGCGGCGGCGATGCTCTCTCGCAGGCGGGTCTTGGGATCGGCACTCTTCGACCTGACTATGTGGCCGGCTGCGATAAAAACGTAGGCGGAAGTGCCCTCCGTAGAGTTTCGGAGTGGTTCAACACCTCCTGCTTTACGGCGCCGAGTGGGAATAACCCCACTGTGGCAACACCAAACAATCCCTGGACTTTCGGTAACGAACCCCGCGTCGATGCTACGCTCCGGCAACAGGGCGTGGTGAATTTCGACTTCGCGGTGTTCAAGCGGACCACGATTATGGAACGCCTGAACGTCGAGTTCCGGGCCGAGTTCTTCGATCTGTTCAACCATCCTCAGTTCGGACCGCCAAACTCCACTGTAACCAGCTCAACCTTCGGCGTGGTCACGAACACGGTCAACAGTACGTTCCGTATCGCGCAGTTCGGACTGAAGTTCATTTTCTAGCTTGATCTAGAAACTTCAATGGGCGGGAAAGTTTACTTTCCCGCCCATAACTTTTTACGTCACTTCTCCTACTGGTGCTGGGCTCTCATGCCGGACTGCCGGGCCCCCATTTTCAGCCATCTGCTAGTCTCTAACCATGAAAACGTTTCATACCCTCGATTACTCCGAAGCCAAACGAGCCGTCGATCTTATTGTTGAAAGAGCCTCCGCGATGCAGAAGGCTGCATCCGTTGCCGTCGCCGATTCTCATGGCGACCTGATCTGTTTCACTCGCATGGACGGCGCGCCTGTCTCTTCCATTCGCATCGCCATGAACAAAGCGTGGACGGCCGCTCGCGAGCGCAAACCAACCAAAGATATCGGCGAGAAGGTCAAGCATCCGGAGAAAGGTCACGACATCGCCTACTTCGGCGACCCAAACTATGTGGGGTGGGGTGGCGGGATTCCGGTGTGGAAGGATGGCGAAGTGGTCGGCGCCGTCGCGGTCAGTGGCTTGTCGTCAGCGGAAGACATCGCCCTGGCGACTCTCGGCGTCGAGTCGCTCGGTCGAGCCTAGAAGGAAGAGGCGCCGGCCTTGGATCGCGACCGGCGCTGTTAGCCGCGTTTGCTGGCGATTACTGAGCCGGCGTTTCCTGCGATGGCGCGGGTTGCGCGTTCGCTTTCACGCTGGCATTAACTTCAGGCACGACGACTGGATTGATTTTCACCGTAGCCAATATCTTTTTCAGCCGCTTGAAGACTTCTTCGCGATCGATATGCTTGGTTGAAGTTTCAGTCGCAGTTGTCGTCTCGCCGCTGGTCTCGGCCTTGGGGTTATTGGTCGCGACCTGCAGAGCGAATTCATAGCAAGCGCCACTCTGAAAGACGTGGTAATACTTCGACGTTGCCTCGCGAGTTTCGCTGCTACTTTCACCGCTGACCGTGTTTTGCGTAGACTGCAATTCCAGGTCGCCGATCATCAACTTAGACATTGGCTTTGCTAAGACAGGCGTCGAAACCTGCGCCGTGGCTTGAATGGCCGGGTCTGCCGGTGCGGTAGGGTTCGGCTGCGGGACGGAGAATTCTCCACATTGCTCTGCGGTCACATTCTTGTTCACGCTGACATTGAAGAAAGCCGAAGCCAGGTCGCTGTTGGGATAGACGCTGTCGGGAAGCGCAACCGCCGCAAGGGCCATTCCGCCGGGCTGCGTGAAGTCCATTGGAACGGGGCCGGATGCAACCAGTTCGTTGGCTGCGTCGCCAGTCTTGAGCGCGTACTTGCGCGGGTATCGGAACGAAACCCCAGACGTTTTATCGGCATACGTTAAAGTCGCAGGCGCTTTGCGAACAACCTTCTTGCGTGCGGGCTTCGCGGCCGCTTGCTGCACCGGCACTGGAGCCGGGGCAAGCGTAGTTACAGCTGGCGGCGTAGGTTGCGTGATTGGAGTTGGGTTTGCGGAGCTTATGGGTTTGGGTTGGTCGCTGGAGCATCCGACGGTGAGTGAACAGGCGATCAGCAGCACGGCAAAGATCAGCGCGTCCGCTGTGTCAAAATTACTTTTAGCTAAGTGGGTCTTGGCGCACGAAACGGAATCCAGAGTTCCTGCGGTGTTGCGAATCGACGCGGTACGAAATAGGTTGATGCGGTTCATGGTTGGTCACCTCCTGCTGCTGAGCAGCACTGGTGAGAATGCACGGACTTAGCCAAGCGGGTGGACATTGATTTTACGGGAGTTAGGACATGCTAGGAACAGATTGGTCGTGGCGCGGCGGACACCGTGTGGGCTGCGGGACACGCTTGGACGAGTGGCAGAACCTTGACGTTCATTGAGTCCGCTGCGTGAGATTACGCGCTGGCGATCCGCCGAATCAGATCTTCCTGTTGCGCCTTGCTTTCCGCGCCGATCGTGAAGGCATCTAGAACTCCCAGGGACAAAGCGTACTTGATGGCTTCATCCTGCCGCGAGGCGAGATCGCCCTGGCCAAGAATCTTCATTCCGACCACGGCCTTTCCCGCAGCTTTCATTTCGCGCAGGACGCTGACCACTGTCGCAGGGTCGGCATCCATGTGCGAGCCGATGGGATTGATGCGGGCGAAATCGACTTCCACCCAGGGAGACTTCGCGGCGGCGCGCAGCGCTTCGATGCTGTGACACGAACAGCCGTGCGCTCGAATGATTCCCTTCTGCTTCGCCTCGGAGAGCACGTCCATCACGCCCTTGTAGCGTTCGGTCCAATCGGCTTCGGTGAGGCAATGCATCAGGCAGACGTCGAGATAATCGACACCAAGCTCGCGGCGGAAGCGGTCAAGATCGGCGCGCGCGGTTGCCGGGTCACGCGCCCAAGTCTTGCTGAGCACCGTGACCTTGTCGCGAGGCACGTGCTTGAGCGCCGCAGCCACATGTTCATGGCTCCCGTAAGAATCCGCCGAGTCGAAGAATCGCAGTCCTTGATCGTAGCCATTCAGCAAAAGATCGGAAAGTCCCTTGACGCCGAGTGCAGTCTGGTTCGAATGATGACCGGAACCAACGGTGCCGGTGCCCATCGCCAGGCGGCTGGTCTTGATGCCGGTGCTGCCCAGTGTGACGGTGTCGGTGGCAGAAAACTTTTTCAGCGGAGGCTGAACGGCAAGCGCTGCCAGCACGTCTTTGGAGGTGAGCCAGGCGACGCCGAGGCCGGTGGCTGAGCGAATGAGGAATTCGCGGCGTTGCATAGGGATCTCCTACCGGTACAGATTTTTATTATGATACTTCGGTCGCAGAATTATTCGAACTGCTTGCGGAAGGCCGCGAGTTGCTCGTGGATTTCGGCAACTTCTTTTCTTAATTCCAGAACTTCTTGTTCGAGGTGGGCGAGGCGATCGCCATCTCCCGAAGCTGAGCTTGCGGCACGCGTAGGCTGCAAATCTGCCAGCGGCGCGGCGCCCGCGAAAAGATGCATGTAGCGCGATTCTTTTGTGCCGGGTTGTCGCGGCAGAACGGCTACCAGCGCGGGTTCGCGCTGCGCCAGACGATCGAGAGTGGAGACCACATCGTCGAGCGCCTCGAAGCGGTACATGCGGTCGGTGCGGCTGCGGAGTTCTCCGGGAGTTTGCGGACCGCGAAGAAGAAGAACGCATAGGACAGCAATCTCGCGGCGATCAAAATTGAAAACTTCCTGCAGGCGGTGCTCGTACTTGGTGACGCGGCTGTCGGCTCCGCCGGCCGGACCGGCGAGACGTTTTTCCTGCAGAGTGGAAAGCGCGTCGCTGACCGCCGCTTCGTCGAGCGTCATCACCGGGTCGCGGTTGTTCTTCTGATTACAAGCGTTTACCAGCGCGTTGAGCGATAAAGGATAATAGTCAGGAGTGGTGATGTCCTTTTCGATCAACGCGCCCAGAACGCGAGTTTCGATTACGGTTAACAGAAGACTCATGAACCGACAATTCACCCAGGAAAATCCGCTGCAGCCTTTAATCCGCACGCTCTGTCGGACAAGAGTGTCCGACCCACACAACCCAAAATTTAAAACAGCGCGGTCGGGCGGCGTTTCCAGGGCTTGCCCTTTTCCTGCGAGACTTTCTCCATGTCGTTGACGTAAGCGCCGGTCTGCGTGAGAACGTGGTGCAGATCGTTGCCCACGCTGATGAAGGTAAATCCTTTGTCAAGAAATTCGCCGACGCGGGCCGTGCCGAACAAGAACAATCCGAGGATTACCTTATTCTTGCGTGCTTCCTCGACCAGCTTCTTGGTGGCAGCGTCGAGTTCGGGCGACGTGTACATGTGCGGGAACTCGTACTTGTTGTAGAGACCCATCGACATGCAGAGATCGTTTTGCCCAAGGAAAAGAATGTCGACACCGGGAACGGCGGCAATCTCGGCCATGTGCTCGATGCATGAAGCGGTTTCCACCTGCAGAGCGACGATGCCGTTATTGTTGAAATTGCCTGCGTAGCCGAGCAGTCCAGCTTTGTTCATGCTGCGCTGCGGAAAATAAACCGAGCGCGTGCCCACCGTAGGATATTTCGTGCAACTGACCGCCTGGCGGGCTTCTTCGGCGGTATTGATGTAGGGAATGAGAACCCCATCGGCGCCGAGATCGAGCGCCTGTTGAATGCCGGGCCGGTCATTATATGCGCCGACGCGGACCAGCGATTTGACCCCACCGTTAGCAATCCCGCTCAGCATCGCGGAAAGTTTCTCGTTCTGCATCGGGCCATGCTGAGTATCGACGAGCAACCAGTCGTAACCGCTGTGCGCGAGTTGTTCGACCACCGTGGGACTGTGGGAGTTGATGAACAATCCCATCTTTGGAATTCCCTGCTGCAGTTGCTTTTTAAATTCGGCGCCGCTCAGAGCGGGTTCGGACATGTTGAGTTTCTCCTTGGCACAAATCGAATTGTGTAGTGTACCGCAGCGCAGACCGCGGGCGAAGGCAGTCCCGTTAATTATTTGTAAATGCTGTGACCTGGGGACACGGGGTCGATTCCTTGGTATAGTTCCCGAGTGAGCTGCAGCAAGATATTACGCAAGGAGAGCACATGCGGCTGCTCTTGAACTGGATTCTAAGTGCGCTGGCAGTATGGATCGTGTCGCAACTCGTACACGGAATTTCTGTCAGTGGGATCAGAGCGGCGCTGATCGCGGCGCTCGTCATCGGCTTCATCAATGCGACCATCGGCGCGCTGTTGAAGATCCTGACCTTTCCTTTGACGCTCGTAACTCTCGGGTTGTTCTGGCTTGTAATCAACGCTCTGATGCTCGAGCTGGCATCCGCGCTGCTGACACCGAGTTTTCAGGTGCATGGATTTATGGCAGCGTTCATTGGGGCGATCGTGCTAAGCCTCGTCAACATGGTGCTGAAGTGGCTAGTTTATCCGACGGAGACAAGGCGCTCTTAGCGCCGCTTTCGGTTCTAGCCTTTCGTCTTCTTCTTCTTCGGCTTCATCGATTCCCAATCTTCATCGCTAAGGGCCCGGCCCAGGCTGGTGAACTCTCCTGCACCTTGCAGAAACTCGCCTCCGTCCATGCGGACGACTTCTCCGTTGATGTAGCTGGATCCGTCGCTTATCAAAAACGCGGCGAGATTCGCCAGCTCCTCCACTGTGCCGAAGCGATGCAGCGGGTTGCGGTTGAGCGCGAGCTCTTCGAGTTCGGGGCGCGGCAGAAGGCGCGAGAACGCGCCCTGCGTGGGAATAGGACCGGGAGCGATGGCATTCATGCGGATGCCGCGATTGCCCCATTCGACCGCCAGACTGTGGGTAAGGGCTTCGACTCCGGCTTTCGAAATTGCGGACGGAACAACGTAAGCCGAACCCACGGGAGCATACGTGGCCGAAATACTGAGGACGGTGCCAGCGTGTTTCGCTTTCAGCCAGCGGCGTCCGCAAGCCATGGTTGCGTGCAGCGTGCCCATGAGCACAATGCCAATCACGGATTCGAAGGCGTGTGGCGAAAGCTCCTCAGTGCGCGCGATGAAATTTCCCGCAGCGTTGTTGACCAGCACATCGAGCGTCCCAGCCTTCCAGATCGAATCGATCATCAACTCCACGGCGTCGAGGTTGCGGACATCGCACGGAAGTGCGTGGATCTTGCCTTTGGCTGCTGCAGAAAGTTCGGCTGCGGTTTTCTGCAACACATCCTCGCGGCGTCCGCAGATGTAAACCTCTGCGCCAAGTTCGAGAAAGCGCTGCGCCATGGCTTTACCGAGCCCGGTGCCGCCCCCGGTAATAAGGATGCGCTTGGAGCGGAGAAGGTCTGGTTGAAACATGGTCTTGCCTCGTCGGGGAATTTAGCGATTGCGTGATCGGGCGATTGTGCGATTGGACGACAGCGCAATTGAAATTCTCGAACTGAAAAAGCTACGACGATCCACGGATGGTCTTCAATCGCAAAATTACTCAACGCCACACGCCACGCGAAACCCGTAGTCCGCATACTGAAACTCCGGTGGAATGCTGGAGCGGGCGGAACAGCGGGAGACTTTCACGTAATGCCGCCATGATCCGCCGCGCGAAGCTTTGCGCGTGCCGTGCTCCGGCCCCGGCGGGTTGCGCTCCGGCGAAGCCGCATAATAGTTCGGATCGTACCAGTCGCTGCACCACTCGTGGACGTTGTCGCACATATTGTAGAGTCCGAAGACGCTGAGCGCGTAGCGCCCGACCGGCTCCGGGCCCGTCTGCCATCGGATTGCGTAGTCCGGAAGAATTTGTGGCGGATCGTTGCCCCAGGGAAAATTGTTTTGCTCGAGATTGCCCCGCGCGGCTCGCTCCCATTCCGCTTCGGTGGGCAGGCGGTACATGTGGCCGGTCTGCGACGTCAGCCACCGGCAATAACCATCGCCCTCGAACCACGAGACGCCGGTGACGGGTTGCTGCGGATGATTGAAATTCGGGTCGCGCCAGAACGGCGGAGGCTGCGATCCCGTCGCCTGAAGATATCGTTCATATTCGGCATTGGTGACTTGCGTAGCGGCGAACAGGAATGCGTCGACCCAGACGCGGTGGATCGGCAGTTCGCAATCCTGACCGGAATCGGACCCCATGAGGAACCACCCTTCAGGAATCTCGACGAGACACGGCTCGATCAGGGTCACAGTGCTGGGTTGTATGTGCGAATGCGTCGCCGTCATGAGTGTCTGATTGGTCTTGCCGCCGGTTCGCGCTCCGATTAAAGTTTAGCAGCAGGAATTAGGGAGGTTCGATAGTAAAGGGTTCGATGACAAAACTGAAACTCAAATTCACCGCCAAGATCGATGGGCGAGAAGCGGGTGTCGTCGCGGCGATCACTCCGCCGGTCGACGTGCCTGAGTTCTTTGGGACGAGAGCCCGCGTCCCCATTCGCGGAACGATCAACGGATATCCCTTCCGCTCGTCGCTGATGCCATGCGGCGGCCGCCACATGATGCCGGTCAACAGCACGTTGTGCCGAGGCGCCGGAGTAAGGCCCGGCGACCATGTGGAAGTTGTGATGGAGCGCGACGAAGAAGAACGCACGGTGGACGCGCCGCCGCTACTACAGAAGGAACTGGCAAAGAACAAAGCGGCACGGGTGAATTGGGACAAGCTTTCGTTTACGCACAAAAAAGAAATGGCTCAGTCCATTCTTGGAGCGAAGCAGGAAGAAACCCGCACTCGCCGACTCGCCAAGATAATGGATGTTCTCAAGACAGGGACGAAGTACCGGTTAAGGACTTTTCGCGCAAGAAAATGGGGACGGTTGCCCGTCCCCGGATCAGATTGAATAGCAGCGAAAGACTACTGCCCCTGTTGATCGTCCATTTCGATGTCATCGCCGGCGTGCACATCTTCCATAGCGAACACGATCATTCCCGTAGCCGTGGTAGGCGTTGTCCCGATGACGACAATCTCGGCAACCGCCCGTCGCGGCAGGTCCCTCACGTGAATGATCGGGCCGTTCGACTTCGTCAGGAAATTCGGATCCACAGACGCCTGCTTCTTCTGCGTGTCTTCGCTGAGCGCGGCCTTGAATGACAATGAATCGACCGGATCGTGCAGATCCGCTTCATACTGCCGCGTGGCGCGAAAATAATCGCCGACCTTCACGCCCTGATTCGAGCCGACGTTAAAGTAAACTTTTTGCCCAGTACCCAACTCGGAGTCAAAGTCCCTTGCCATTACGATGCGGCCGGAGACCTTGCTGCTGGTGGGCAGAAAGCGGTCAAAGCGCATCGGCGGATGAAATGCAATCATGCTCTTCTCGGCGAAAGGAATTGCGGTGTCTCCAGGATTGATCGGGTCGCACGAATATTCGATCTGCGCGACGGCCGCCCGGCTGCGCGTGTCGATGATGCGCACGCGGCCGACTTCCGCATAGGGTTGTCCCGTGGCCTTCAGCAGCTTGGCCTGTCCCGGGAACAGCTCGTACTCGTTGACATCTTTTAAGGCGCGCACGATCTCATACTCGGCCCCGGTGTTGTAGCCCGTTCCTTGCAAATAAACGATATCGTCCTTGACGAACTTGGTCGTGGTAGGCGTGTTCAAACCGCCAGCCACAAAATTAGCGTCAGGCAGGCTTTGCCGGTTAATGAAGCCGGCGCAGTACACATCCGCATAAGTGGGCATCTGCACGCGCTGAATTGGGAAACTGGCTGTGGTGGGCAGGCTTCCTTGCGGCGTTGGGGACCCGGCCGAATTTCCCTCGGTTTGGGACCAGGCCGTGGCAGCGATCAAAACCAATAACAGGCTTATTTTCTTCATGTTACCTCCGCGAAAGAGACACACGCTGCCCCTTCCCTATACAATTGCCGCGAAATTAAACTCAACTGGAAGGTAACAAGGGGGTAAGAGGGGGTCAAGGTTACGAGGGTGTTAGGCTGCCGGGAAACAGGTTTCCGCTTAAATTGTTAATCCGGTGTTGCATCTGGTTTTCCATCCCTGTAAGATTCGCGCCGGACCCATTCGTTCAAACCATTGATTCAAGATGATTTCTGCTGCCAAAAGCTATCCCCCACGCATTCCCTTAAGGCTGCCGCGCGTATGCGTTGCCGTGGCTGCCTCCGACGCCGCTGAACTGGTCGAGAAGGCCGACAATCTGGTTCGAGATAACTCCTTCCTGGAATTCAGGTTGGACTATCTCTCGAAGCCTGCTCTCGCGCTTCCTAAGGTTAAGCACTTCATCGAATCTCACCCCGGCATCGTGATCATTGCCACATGCCGCCGGCAAGCCAGTGGAGGCAAGTTTCGCGGCTCGATCATATCGCAACTCGACATCTTGTCGAAGGCCGCGGCGATGGGCTGCCAACTCGTTGATGTCGAACTTCAGACCGCGCTCAAGTGCAAGCCCGCGCAATTGCAGAAGCTTAGGAGCCGTTGCTCGCTGGTTCTTTCCTTTCACGATTTCCGGGGAACGAAGAAGCTGGACCAGACTCTGGAAAAAATGCGGGCCTTCCCCGCCGACTTCTACAAGGTAGTCAGCACGGCCGCCACACTTTCCGACAATGTCTCGATTATCCAGTTCCTGGCGCGCGAAAGCGTTAACTACTCTCTGGTCGGCGTCTGCATGGGCGAACAGGGAATCATCAGCCGCGTGCTCGGAGTCCGCGCCGGCAGCGTGTTCACTTTCGCGGCCGTCAGTCCCGGAGAAGAAACTGCGCCTGGGCAAGTCACCGCGCAGGACCTGCGCAACCTTTACCGCATCGAGCAGGTCGACGCGGCCACTCGTGTCTACGGCGTTGCCGGAGACCCCGTCGCCCACTCGCTCTCGCCCGCCATCATGAATGCGGCATTCCGTCGCGAAAACGTGAACGCCGTTTACCTCGCGCTGCACGCCAAGACTCTGAAAGACCTGCTGACCTGCGTGCGCGAGATTCCCATCCACGGCCTAAGCATCACCATGCCATATAAGGAGGCGATCCTTCCTTATCTGGATAACACGGACTCGCACACGACGAAGATCGGCGCGTGCAACACCGTCGTACGCGCGCAAGATGGAAAACTTTACGGCTTCAACACCGATACGTCTGGAGTCGTGCGTCCGCTCGAGCGCCGCTTGAGCACGCTGCACGATGCAAAAATCCTTGTCCTCGGAGCCGGAGGCGCAGCTCGCGCCGCGGTTTTCGGTTTAGCCGAGCGCGGAGCCGAAGTCTTCATCTTGAACCGCAGCATGGAGCCCGCGAAGAAACTCGCCCGCCGCGCCCACGCGAGATCGATCAAACGTGCCGACCTCAAGAAGTTTTCCTTCGACGTCATCATCAACGCCACGCCCGTCGGCATGGGCAACACTCGCGAGACTCCGCTGCAGGAAAAAGAAATCAACGCACGCTACGTCTTCGACATGATCTACGACCCCGCCGAAACCCGGCTGCTGCAACTGGCGAAACAGCGCGGCGCGCAGATCATCCCCGGCATAGAAATGTTCGTCCACCAGGCCGCCCGCCAGTTCGAAATCTGGACCGGCAAGCCCGCACCCCAGGACGACATGATGCAAGTCGTGATGCTGGCGATGCAGGAGCGGGCGGCTAGGGCGGCGGCAGCGGCGAAGAAGAAGTAAGAGGCTGGCCCGGCCCTTCGAGCTACCCGCAGAGTGGATAGCAGGAAAGGCCGTGCCAGCGCCTCATCCTTTGAAAACAACGCAGAGGATGGACCATCCGCCGCGGCAGCCGATTTTAAGGCAGCGGACCCGCGTACAGGCACTGGACGACGGTCGGAGTGATCAAGTTACCGTCGGAGATCGCTTTCCCGCCCGCAGTCATATTGATGTTATTCTGGGTGCCCCCATCGACAACGGCGCCGTTGTTGGTAAAGGCCTCACACACACTGAAGAAGACCTCGCCGTAATCGGCAAGCGCACTCTGGTCGCCGCCCACTGTAGGCGCTTCGACTATCCATTCGGCGCAGTTGCCGACCAGCTTTGTGCCCAATGGCGCGGTGAGGGTTGCGTTAGTTGATGCGCCGGTCGTCAGGTTGGTCCAATAGACGGTACCCGTTGTGGCCCCACCTTCACCAGACGAGCAGAGAAGCATACTGATCATGTCGCCGGGACTGACCGGGAAGTTGGAAATGGCGATCGAGGGTCGGGGGAACCACTCCCACCATGGATAATAGTTGGTTATGAGCGAGCTTCCGCTCCTGTAGACGTCGGACTCGACGCCTGCCTGGAACACGTCATCCGACCCGTCCCCGTCGATGCCGATCCAGCTTGCGGCGTAGTACCATTCGTTCTGCGTCGGCGCGTCCACGGCCGGGATAACCCAGTCGCCTTGGAGCCATGCAAATGTCTGACCCGCCGGAGGGTTGACCACCGCGCCGGACCAGTTGGTCGATGTCGATGTGCCGTCTGTGGGCCGCCGTTGCCGTGGGCCGTGGGTTTTCTCCTTGTCAACGCGGAATGTCGGCTCCACGTAGTGGAATTTGTGTTTCAGTTGCCCCCACACCCGCGCGAATCGCTCGCGGTGGCGTGGTTCGTCCGGCACTGCTGGAAAGCCGTTCGCCACCAGTTCGGCTGCGGTGGCCTTGAGCGGGTTGAAGTTCGGCGATGGCGCGTGAGTCACGATCTTGATGTCGCCTTCGATCGTTAGTGTCTTTTTCATCCGGGCTTCTCCTTAATAGTTTGTTTGGGCACTCTTTCGGAAGACGTTCGGTCTGCCCCTAAGATTGCCTCTCTAACGTGTATGAGAAAAATCAGAAAAACATGTCTGTGGAAAACTTTGGGGTGTGCTGATTGCTCGGACCGGGGCATTGAAGTTCTCGGGGTTGTAGGTTTCGAGTAGTTCACAGCAAGAGACCGGCGTAATATTGGTGCGTCGTCGGGGGCAGCGCGCGAAGGCTTCAGGCGCACGGACCTAGTTTTGCCGCATGCCAGACCGCAGTAATATGTCGCAAGACGATTTCGAACGGCTTCTCCAATGGTTTGGGCCGGACCGCGACGCCTCAGCCAAAAAATATGTAGACAGCCACGAGAGGCTGACGAGGTTTTTCCACTTCAAAGGTTGCAATCGTCCAGAAGACTTGGCCGACGAAGTGATGAATAGGGTAGCAAGCAAGCCTCCGACCCTCCGACAAGGTTCTGACCATATCGCCGTTCTCCTAGGGTTCGCCTACAACGTGCTCCGCGAGTACTGGCGTGAGAGGGAGCGCTCCGGCGAGGAGACCGACCAGGCCGCGCCCCCGGGAATCGATGAGTCCACCCCGAATGAGATGAGAGCCGGATGCCTCGACCGCTGTCTGGCAATGCTCCCCGAAGATGAAAAGCAGTTTCTACTGGAGTACCATGAATATGAGCCTGGGGCAAAAATCGGGCATCGAAAAGCGATGGCGCGAGGACAGCGGATGACGTTGAACGCTCTCAGACTGAAGGCCTGCCGCTTAAAATGCGCCGTAGGGGACTGCGTCGAGCGCTGTTGCCAATCCGGCGCCGGGGCTGAGGTGCAGTGATGGCGAGAGAAAACTCAATTCAGAACGAACGGCTGCCCGACGAAGCGAAGTTTCGTCGCTATCTTCTCGGCCTGTGCCCGCTGAAGGAGTCGGACGAGGTCGAGCGTGCCATCTTGATCGAAGGCGCGAATCCAATCCTGAACGTCATTGAGGATGAGCTCGTTGAGGACTACGTTACGGGCGAATTGAGTGACTCTGACCGATCTCGTTTCGAAAGCCGTTTCCTTTTCAGTCAGCAAAGATTGGAGAAGATTCGGCTTTCTGCCATGCTCCTTGGTCGACCGGACGTAGCGGCGACCTTGAGTGAGAGAGTGACGAGCCTGCGGCAGGAGCCTCGGCTGTGGAACACAGAGCGGCGATCGCAATACCTGGGGCCAGAACCGGGGGCAGTGACGGCTGGAGGGGGTAAACCAGCGACCAGACAACGGCATCGAATGCAGGGGTGGTTGGCGGCTGCTGCGGTTTTGCTTTTTGCGGCCGGCGGGGCTTTGTGGCTACGGAGAGAGTCCTTGCCGCACACAACTGGCGCTGCCGTGCCCGCTGCTGCGTCCGATAGCGCTGTGTTGTTCCTTCTCGATCCATCGGCCCCTGACCTTGGCGCTCCTCGCGCTCCAGTGGCCTCTCACCTTGTCGCTTCTCGCGGTCCAACGGCCTCGGACCTTGGCGCTCTCCTTGGCGCCTTCGGCTTCTCTGTTGAGGCTGGGCAAGCTCCGTTGCAAATACCTCATCCAGCGGCCCCTGACCATGGCGCTCCTCGCGCTCCGTTGGCCACTGACCACGGTGCTCGCCTTGGCTCCTCTGTTGCTGGGCGAGCTCCGTTGCAAATACCTCCGTTGCAAATACCTCGCACGACCAAGCACTTGGCTATCGTCTTGCCAGTTGGCAGCAAGGAGGGGAACTACGACCTCGCCCTACTCAGCGGAACCGGAGATGAAGTCTTGCGCTTTGCTGGTACGGCCCACCTGCTAAAGGATCGCGTCTACGTCGTCATGTTTTTCTACAATATTGACCTTGGAAGCGTTCGCCCTGGATCGTACGTTCTTGGCGTACGGCAGCCAGGCTTGGAATGGACACGATATCCCGTTCGCGTGCTGTGAGCCTCGTACCTTTATCTGGCAAATGAGCAAGCGAATACCATCATAGATGCCGGCTCTCCCCACGAGATCGCTCTAACGCTTCCCGCCCGAAACTGTCTCGGCCAGCCGGTCGGCGAGCCACAGCTTGATGAGCGACTGTCGCGTTATGCCTATTCGGCGCGCTTCCCGGTCCAGGGAGTCCAACATCCAGGCCGGGAAAATCGGATCGGTCCCAACACGCCGCGCCCGGCTCAGGTCAAGTTGATCTACGATTTCTTCACCTGCATCAAACTTTCGATCAAATGTCTTGGCTTTCATAGGTTGCTGTATTCCAGACCAAGCACAAAAAACGAATGCCCCGGTGGTCATCCGGGGCTTAACTTGATACTGAAACACCGTCCGCGAAACATCTTTAGGATAACCCGCGTAACACTGTTGCCAAGCACGTTTACTTTTGTCGAGTGACGGCGGAGGGCGAGTTCTATAAGTGCCGAAACCAGAATAACTAACCCCTGCTATCACGCCGTGTAGGTCACGCATGATCCCTGTGGATTGTTGATAAGTCCAGCTCATTACCTGTTTACTCTGTTACGTCTATTGGTGTCAGGAAAGCTCCACAGGGTAACAAGGTTCAGGGGAGACCGTAGGTGTTCCCACCGATATTTCTCCGTGTGTGGCTTTGTGTAAAATTCCAGGCTGCGTTATAGTTCTGTAGTGCGATTCTGCCTTTTCCGTTGCAGAATTCACTTACTCGTCCTCTTCGCACAGAGGCGGCAAAGCAGGGACGGGCAGAGTTTCTGTCACTGTGATCGGGCCAGGGCGTTCGGTTAGCGCGCCGGCAATCTGCATCTGAGTTCGTTGCTCGCCTGGCTAAAGAGATCGACGCAACCATCGCCACCTTGCAAAGGCACCCGACGAGCGTCGGCTTGATCGATTGCTTCTACAACCTAGTGGCAGAACCCGGGAGGAAAGATGGACGCAACTGGAATGTCCGCGGTATTTCGGGGCCTGACAACGGCTCACGTCGCCGATGCCTGCGTACGAATCGGAGTGGAAGTCCGCTGTGCACCGTATGATCTTCGCGCTCTGTGCCCATCCAACTGGGTTGTGGGCAGAGTTCGGCCCACCCGGCACTATGGCAGCGTCGATATTTTTCTTGAAGCCTTGCAAAACGCTTCACCGGGCGAGGTTCTGGTCATCGATAACTGTGGCCGTCGAGACGAAGCCTGCGTGGGAGATCTGATTGTCCTGGAGGCGAAACTCGCTGGCGTGGCAGGGATGGTCGTCTGGGGGCTGCACCGGGACACGCAAGAACTCCTTGAGATAGGGCTTCCGATGTTCAGTCTTGGCGAGTGCCCAACGGGACCGCTCCGGCTCGATCCGTGGGAAGCGGGTGCATTAGTCTCGGCTTGCGTTGGCTCCTGGACGGTTGGAGCCGACGACGTTGCGATGGGCGACGCGGACGGCGTGCTCTTCCTGCCGATGGCTCGTGCGGAAGAGATCGCGACGAGGGCACGATCCATCTGTGAAACCGAGCGCGGCCAGGCGGAGAAGATGCGCCAGGGCACCTCCTTGCGTGAGCAGCTACAGTTCTCCGATTTCCTTGCCCGGCGTTCTTCCACTTCGGCGGTAACCTTTCGCCAGCACTTGCGCCGGATTGGTGGTGCCATTGAAGAATAAGAGTTACCAAACGCAATTCCGCGCCGCGAATGACGGTTGCAAGAAAGGGAGCATGAAACGTGGAAATTCGGGATCTCGGCACATTTCTTGACTACTTCAACAAGGTCCACCAGCGGACCATGCGGGTTGTGGGCTGCATCCCTCGGGACAAAGTCGACTGGTCTGTTTCGGGAAGGAAAATTCACGTTGGGTGACCTGGCTCGACACATCGCCACCGCGAATCGCTATATCTTCGCCGAGACGCTGCAGGGCAAGCCGAGTCGATATGCCGGCTGCGGCAGATAGTTGGCTCCCACCTTCGATGAGATCCTTTCCCTGGTGGAACGCTGCATGGAGAGTCGTTCGAGATCATTCTCTCGCCTGACCGACCTGAATGGCGAGTGTAGGACGCCGGATGGCGCCGTGATCACTACCTGGAAATGGATGCGTGCGGTGGTGAACATGAGATTCACCATCGGGGCCAGATCTACATCTATCTTTCCCTTCTGGAAGTGCCCACACCCCGCTGTACGGGTTAACCTCTGACGCAGGTTGCGGAACGCAGCCTGACAAAGAGGATCTAGGGCAAAAACACCACAAAGCCGGGCTGGTTGGCCCGGCTCTTCTTTGCGTGGAACTGGTCCGGTTCGTCTAGGTTTTGACCGACCGTCCAGAATGTCAAAAATCCGAATCTCAAAATCTCGGCGCAGCTAAAAGGCTTGAAACTTCCGAGTTTTTCGTCTCACAGAAATCTCAAAACTCGCTGCGTCTCAACTTGCCTTGCGCCACTTTGCGCCACGGTTCACCCGCAGACAAAGCGTAACTCTTACATCACTAACGCAAGGTTCTCTAACTCATGCTGCAGGACCGGCAGGGCGCACCCCGCCATCTCAACCCGGCCCGCTGCATCAAGGGCTGCCTTGGGCGAAACCCCATAGCCACGGCCCATCAGGAAAACCTGCAATAATTCAGCGGCTTCGTAGGAGTCGATCATGCCGCCTTGCAGCAGATCGCTGCGCAGGGCAGCCAACTCCGTTGCCGTGAATCTGTCTTTGTCATTGTGAACTGCGTCGTTCATCACCTTGTCCAGCATGGCCGTCATCACCTCCGACTCCGACCTCAACCACTTGTTGCCTATTAGACTCATCGGCAGCCATACAAGTTGCATGCAATTCAGCTGCCGTGCCTGCCCTCTGTTTTCATATACGGAAGGCTGGCGCCTTTAGATTCATAAACCCCTATGAATATCGTAAGTTGCGGTTGGATCCCGGATCGTCACCCCGGCGCCGGGAACCTCCGAAGTACTCCCGTAATCCCGAAACTGACACAGAGTGTCGTTTCCGGCGGGAATGCACAACGTTATGTTGACACCAGCGCCGCCCGGAACCGGCGTCCTGCAGAAGTTACCTCCGGCACACGTCCGGGATGTCATGGGGAAGTAAAAATTGATGTTCGACGGTGAACAAGGACTGTCGAGATTTGGACACCGAAGTTCCGCCGCTTAGGGACTGCGGCTCCGGAATTCCCACACTCGCCGCGAGCCTACGAGCTTTCGATTGTGGCTTCGTCGATCAGCATGATAGGAATGTCGTCCTTCACGGGATAGACGCGATGGCACTGCGTGCACTTCAAACTCTCCGGCTTTTCGCGGTACTCAAGCGCCTGCTTGCACTTTGGGCAAACCAGAATTTCCAGCAAGTCTTTGGGAATCATGACAGACGCATTGTACGACACGCTGACCTCACCACGGAGTCCCAGAGGCACTGAGAAAACAAAAATGAGATTTCTCCGCTCCTCGGTTGTTCTCCGTGTCTCCGTCGTGAACGTTCTTGTGCCCGAGGAGCTGTGTTATAGAATCTCCACGAAGCGAAACTATGCCTGCAAGAATCCTCGATGGCTCCAAGATCGCGCAAGACATTCGCCGCGAAGTCGCAGCGGACGTGAACTCCATGGCCGCTGCAGGGCTGCGCCCGGGCTTGGCCGTGATCCTCGCCGGTCACAACCCGGCATCTGAGATTTATGTTCGCGGCAAGATCAAGGCCTGTGAAGAGGTCGGCATTTACAGCGAACAGCACACGCCGCCCGAGACTGCGACCACGACCGAGTTGCTTGCGCTGGTCAACCAACTGAACCATCGCGATGAGATCGATGGCATCCTGGTGCAATTGCCGCTGCCTCCACAGGTCGATTCCAAAAAAGTGCTGATGGCGGTCGATCCCGCCAAAGATGTCGATGGCTTCCATCCCGTCAATGTCGGTTTTCTCTCGACGCAGCGTCCCGGCCTGGTTCCGTGCACGCCCGCCGGAGTCATCGAAATCCTCAAGCGCAGCGACATTCCCATCGCTGGGCAGGAAGCGGTGGTTGTCGGGCGCAGCGACATCGTTGGCAAGCCTGTCGCCATGCTGCTGCTAAACGGCAATGCCACCGTCACCATCTGCCATTCGAAGACCCGCGATCTGCCTGCCGTCTGCCGCCGCGCCGACATTCTCGTAGCCGCAATCGGCCGCGCTGGAATGATCACTCGCGACTTCGTCAAGCCCGGCGCAGCTGTGATCGACGTCGGCATGAACAAAGTGACCGACCCCGCAGAATTCCAGCGCCTGTTCGCCGGCAACACAAAACGCGAGGAAACTTTTCGGGCGAAGGGATCGACGCTGGTCGGCGATGTACATCCCGAAGTGGCCGAAATGGCCGGAGCGTTGACTCCAGTTCCAGGAGGAGTCGGACCACTCACCATCGCCTTCCTGATGTACAACACCGTGAAAGCTGCAAAAATGCGCCGCCTGAACCGCGTTCCTGAACTCAGCAGCAAATGAACGTCTTCCACCACAGAGACACAGAGGCACAGAGAAAAGTACGGAGAAGAACCTGTTCTTTCTGCCATCGATTTTCTCCGTGTCGGAGCCTGCCCCGAACGCAGCCGAGGGGTGCCTCCGTGGTGAAAGCCCTCCCTTTGGAGGCCAATTGCTGAAAGTCGGCCTCACCGGCGGCATCGCATCCGGTAAATCGGCCGTTGGCGAGATGTTCGTCGCCCTCGGCGCGCACCTGGTTCAAGCTGATCGCATAGCCCATGAACTGATGTTGCCCGGTCAGCCTGTCTATAACGAGGTGGTGCGGCATTTCGGCGGCGCGATCCTCAATCCCGACCTAAGCGTAAATCGCGCCAAGCTCGCTGAAGCAGCCTTCGGCTCATCACCATCCGGCGCGGAAGGCGAGCCATCGACGCCCTCCGCAACGTCCTCCCGCATTCAAGAACTCAACCGCATCGTGCATCCTGGCGTGCTTCGCAGCCAGAATGAGTGGATGGAAGAAATGCGACGCCAGGATCCCCATGCCATCGCCATCGTGGAAGCCGCGCTCATTCTCGAGGCTGGCGCGGCGAAGAGTTTCGACCGCCTGATTGTGGTCACCTGCAGCGACGAGCAACGCATCGCCCGCTTCGCCGCGCGCCAGAAACTGGACCTCGACGCCGCCCGCAAAGAAGTCGAGCGCCGCATGGCTGCGCAAATGCCCGACGCGGAAAAGATCAAAGCCGCCGACTACATAATCGATAACTCCGGCTCACTCGAACAGACGCGAGAGCAGGTTGGGCTAGTCTGGGAAGAACTTAGGGTGCTTGTGGATTCCTCCTGGAAATAAAGCTTGCGGCGACGTTCTTAAGAACTTGGATCTGCTGGTTCTCGATCAAGAAATTCGGATTTAGCCAGAGGCTTTGCCATCAGACGAAGAACTTCTTGCACGTTTTATAGCGACCGCTGACTAGTCGCGTTCCGTTCGACCGTATCGACACTTGCCTTTGCGGTTTGTAGGAACCTTGGACTCTTTCGGATTAAATCTCTCAAGATGCCGCACGAAACCCTTGCCTTTTACGTCTTGACTGGTTTTGCCGCCGCATTTTGGGCATTTCCACCCGTTATTCTCAGCCACACTAGTTTTCATCGTTTCTCCTAGCAGGCAGAATATTAACTCCTTGAGAGGTGTTTGGGAGCTCAAAACAGGCCTAGATGCAGGAAAAGCAGAATATCTTTGTATTCTGTTTCAGAACGGATTTCTAGCTCCTAATGATCGATCATTCAGGTCGAGCCTGGTCCGTGCCTCCCGAAGGAACATTGGTTAAAATTCAACGTAGAATTGAATGTGGGCTTCTTCTGAGATTGGTTCTCGGGATAAGGCTCTCAGGACGAATTCGCGTCCCAAGGTATTTGCCCTTATGAGACTCATACGACCCGCAATCCTGGCGCTGGTGATCGCTGGCGCATTTTTTTACTTCACCACATGGCGTTCGAATGCGAAGTTCGTGGCGTCGAATCCGGTGGGGTGGTTGAGCCATCCGGCGCACGTCGAGATTACCGAGGCTGCGCCGGGCGAGGGACTCGATAGTGAAGAGCAGAACAATATCAGCGTCTATCGCAGGAATATCCCGTCGGTGGTGAACGTCACGTCGCGGGCGATGTCGTTCGACTTCTTCTACGGGATGGTGCCGCAGGAGGGGCAAGGGTCGGGCTTTGTGATCGATAAGGATGGGCACATCCTTACGAACTATCACGTGGTGGCCGACGCGCGGCAGGTGGAAGTTACGCTGCACAACCGCAAGAAGTACAAGGCGACGGTGGTGGGAACCGATCCAGCGCACGATCTGGCGGTGATTCAAATCAAAGCGCCTGATCTGGTTCCGTCGGTGTTGGGCGATTCACGCAACTTGCAGGTGGGACAGAAGGTTTACGCCATCGGCAATCCTTTTGGGCTGGCAGGGACAATGACACGTGGGATTGTGAGCTCGATCCGCCCGGTGCGCGAGCCCAACGGCGCGACCATCGATGAGGCCATTCAGACCGATGCCGCAATCAATCCCGGAAACTCCGGCGGCCCGCTGATGAACTGGCACGGCGAAGTGATTGGCATCAACACCATGATCCTGTCGAGCGTGGGGCAGAACTCCGGCGTTGGCTTTGCGATTCCTATCAATACGGCAAAAGCTGTGCTCAACGATTTGATGACGCTCGGCCGTGTGCGCCGGCCAGCGCTCGGTGTGCGGACGATTCCGATCAGCGCCGAATTGGCCGATGAAATGGGGCTGCCGGTCGAGTACGGATTGCTGATTGTTCAAGTCATTCCTGGCGGCTCGGCGGACCAGGCCGGTCTGCGCGGCGGCAGCGAGCGCGCCTATCTGGGGAATATTCCAATCATGCTGGGCGGCGATTTGATTGTGGCCATCGACGGTGAAAAGGTGGAAGACGAGCAGGACCTTGCCCAGATGATGAACAATCACCGAGCCGGCGACACAGTGAAGGTCACGATCTACCGCAATAAGAAAAAGCTGGACGTAAACGTGCCGCTGGGCGAAGCCCGGGAACAAGTTTGAGGATCAACATCCCCATTCTTGGTGGCGTGGGCAAGATCCAGGTCATCGTCTTTGGATTTTTAAATAACAGCCAGATCAGAACGCAGCCTTCGCCCGAAAGATCCTAGTTTGCCACGTATAGCAATCGCTCGCGGGTTGCGTGCAATTGTTTGTGCCGATTTCACTCGTGTTGAAATATTCGCCGACGCCGTAAAAAGTTAAATTGTCGGTAGGGTCAATCACCGTTGCGGCGTACTCTCCCCAGTGGAAAGTACTCTCCTCGTCTCCAGTTCCGGCAACGATGGGACTAACCTGGCCGAAGTTGGAAATCCCCAACGGCAACACATCGAAATACACTGCGGGATTGGGCTGCACTCGGCAAGTGGAACAGTAGGCTCCAGAAACGGTGTAGGTCATGCCCAGATTGCCGTATTTATCGAGCGCCGCACTCGGCATGAAATAAAACAGCGTGTGGTTGGGATCTGCGAGGTCAGCCGGGCCAACTTCGCCGCTGCTACCACTATTAATCAGCGGGAAAGCATTCCCGTTGGAGACGCCAAGAATGTAATAGCGAATCCCGGTGCTCTGGTTCGCGGCGCTTTCCATCACGACATGCGATGCGGTCAGAAACTCAAGGTCGATTCCGGCGACGCTGAAGTTGTTGTAAGTCAGGCGATTGGCCATGCGGTCGCCGAGCGAGTCGACGCATGGAGTGTTGAAGTCACCGCACGAAGGCGAGCCATAAGCTTCAATCGTTGCCGGATTCGTGCTGGGCTCCGGTACGCACACGGTATTGGTCTCCGTGCCCGCGCCCGAGGTGTCGTAGCAACCGGGCGTGTAGGAATTCACCGGAATAAACTTTGGACCGGCAAGCCCGCTCGCGCCCCAGGTAAACAATGCAAGCTGGTTCGATGTGCATGGCGTAATGGCGCTGGTACACACTGTCTGCCCGTTGCCTCCTTGCTGTGCGTTACTGGGGTTGACGATCCCGAGAAAATATTCCGGCTCGCCACTGGAAGGTCCGCTGGCGCTGTCGATATCGGCCACATCGAGCGAGTGGATCAACGTCGGCTGGTCGGCGACTGGAACCAAGTAGGTGTAACAGGTCATCGGCTTCGCTGCGTGCCCTAGCGCCATATCGGCCCGGTCTAATTGGCAAGCTTCGAAGCCGGCCTCGGTGAAGCCCTCGGTCGGATCCTCCAAATCAAAAGTGATGTAGAACCCGTTCGACCACGTCCCGATCCTCGGCCAGTCGGGAAAGTAATACGTGGTGCCCGCGATGCAATTGTTGGAACTCGGTACGCACGGCAGCACCGTGTCCATCTTGAAGTCGTACGCGTACCAAACTGTCTGCGGGTTGGAAAGATCGCTGCTCGAACTCACCGCGATGCACATCGCATAATGAACAATCCCTCCAACCAGGTACGCCGAACGGCGGCTAAGGATAAAGCGATTATCCATGCGATCGTAGATCACTTGTACGTTTCCGGCTGCGAGCTGGCACTCGGGTTGCGTTGCAGCAGGCCAAAAGGCGATGGCATTCTGCGGCACTGCGGTCGTTCCTCCGGAGTTTGTAAAGATTGGCTGCCCGCTCACTTTGTCAAACGCCTGCAGGTAGCGAGAATTCATCCATTGCAGCACCTGCGCATTCTCGCCCGCCGCGCTTTCTCCCACGGCGATGTTGGTATCGAGGTTGAGCACGTTATCGTAAAACTGATAAGCGGTGCCGATGTTCTGCTGCGCATCGATGCCTTCAATCTGATCATTTACCCACGCGCTCGCCCGGCACGAGGCCGACGTACACACCGGAAAATTCGCCGCCGTATTTTCCGACGTCTGAGGAGCAGAATACGGGCCGGCAATCACGCCCGGCTGGCAATCGCCGGAGCCGCAGCTCTGGGCAAACAAGCGGAGACCCGCGAGCAGAAAAGTGACGATCAGAATTTTGAAGAAGTTTGTCACGCTGGGGACCCTCATATTTCCTCCGGTCCTTACGAAGCCGAGGCGGCAATCGAGCGTCCGCGGATGATCGTGGCAAGGCTAGCAAGCATATCATCGGAGGGGGAGAACAGTGAGACCTGCGGAAGGCTTTTACGAATCCAGGACGGCGACGCCCGATTGGCAACGGGCGTCTCGCCTAAGTCTCGCTGGTACAGCCTTGGTGGAGAGACTTGTCAGTACTGTCGTCCGTTCTGCGCTCAAAGAAACATGAGCACTCTTTGTTACGAATCACGAATACAGCGACGGCGCAATCCTCCTTTAGAGTTTAATGCCGAAGGACCTGAAGCATTACTGCGGGCACCAGTATCTTCACTTTCTGACTTGCGGTTGCTACCATTGCCAGCTTTGGCTGGCGACGGTACGGCCGCGACTTACTCTATCCGCAAGGAATGCCCTAGGAAGATGTGTTGGTGGAATGATATTTTCCAGACACTAGCAACATACGATCCCAACCCGGTTCTATTGGTGTTACCGCCGACAGCAAGGCCAAAGCAACTCCGGTTGCGCCATCGAGAAAAGCGGGACTAGCTTCCCACACAGGTAGTCCACTCGGGGCTGGTTTGGTCAGAGAGGAGAAACCACCCACGCCACTGCCTGCTTGACGGAAATTCATCGTTCGCTGGTACCAGAGGAGGGCTGCATCCAGGCATCTACGGTCACCTTCTGTTTGATAGATGCGGTTGAAGATGTGCGCCACGCCAGCGGCTCCATGGCAGAGAGGAGCATCCGCTATCCCTGCCCGGTCAACATGCCACGCCAGACAATGGTTCAACAGCTCCTCCGCAAAGGCCCGCCAGTCGCGTCGCCCCGTGCGATCGGCCACCTGTAACAACACCGATAGGATTCCTAGATCGCCATAGCACCAAGCCATCCGACTGTCGGCTGACTCTTCGCCTGGAACAATCCAGGAACTGAACCAAGAAAGCGACTCAGGTGGACGCTGCTGGGCAATCAGCCAACCGACGGCGTTGTCGAGAAGCTTATAAGATCGTTCGCGCTCGACGATACCCGTTGCCCACACCTCGCTTAGAAAATGGACGATGCCAGGGATGCCGTGCGCAACGCCCAAGTTATAGTAGCCATTAGGGGATTGCTCTCGCTGCCAATCGGGTAAGAGTTCAGGACCTGAATGCCAGGCCGTTCCATCATCCCCGCTCTTGGCTAGGTTCTCCAATTGGTCGAACACGGCCCTAATCCCTTGAATAGCTGATTCCCTCGGCAAACGTTCGAGAAAATAAGTCCCAAATCCAACCAGCCCACTAATCAAGTCATACGGACTTGAGGAGCTTGTATTCGGCAACCGTTTGAAAATCGCAGAGTCAATGTCTCCATTAAGATCTTCTTCTTCCTCACCTTCGTTTTGGCCTGATCCTAATTCGGAGTCGTCGTCCGCAGGCACCGAGATTCTCTGGAGAAGGTGGGAAATATGCTCAACTGTCCAGCCCAATCCCGTGAGGCCGCCGAAAAGGCCAAGATAGCCTGCAGATTGGGCCGCCTCATCAATTGCTTGGTTCAAGCATTCCGTGGCGCGATTGGCCCATCCCAGGTCATCAAGCGCAACTGCCAGATATCCGTAAAGCAGGGCTTCTTCGTAAGTACGGGAGCGGCGGCGTTGCTCAGCAGGCACCTCGTAGTTCTTGTCCGCCACAGCCTGGGCGATGGTCTGGACCGCATCCCAGGCTTGGGCACCAAGATCGCACTGACGCGAAAGGATGGGAGTCCAAGTCATTTGAACACTTCCGCAATCGTCAAGAATTTGCACCTGTTATTCCCACCGACTTTAACGTCATCGATTCCGGAATTGCTACCCCCAACTGTTTACGCAGGTTGGCGCCTAGTATTAGTACCGCCCACAGCGCAGGTGCCACCACACTCAGTGATGAACGGGCACGTCACGGTCGGGTCTTTCGGGCAATAATACGGGCAGGTCTGGAATGATGCACCAGCGATTGACTCTAAAGCAGGGTCGTCCAGATTCCGCAGAGTCACTTTCTTGATAGCAAGTCTATTTATCTTCTTCACATCGGTCTCCTTAGGTTGTTTTGCAAGTAGAGGTCTTTACTCTCTAGCTCTTGCTAGAATAACTTTTTGACCGCCCGATGGCCCCCGTTCGTCAATGCGGTCTTGGTCAAAACCCTGTCACTTACATATTGTTCTCGGACAGTGCATCCCTGTAAGCAGGTGCTTTTCACGCATGAATTAGCTGTACAATCGCATTCCAACAAGGTGGCAGTAGCATTACCACCTGCCATGCTATCTAGCATGGGCTCGTCTAAATTCGCAGAGTCACCTTCCTTGATCGCAAGTTTCCTGAGTGTATTCACGGTTATCCTCCTGTGTAGACCATCTGAAGGAGCTCTCGCCCACGAGTGAAGCATAGGACGGGGGCAAAGACCCGTCAAGTCATTTTCCTGCGAGCCGATAGTCAAGAGCCAGCGGCTCGATAGTAACTGCTTCTTCTGCTACTGAGTAAGTCATGGAAATCCACTTATTAGCGATGCAAGTCGGATGGTCGAAGCTCGAGAGTGTCCATCGAGACGTTAGCGTTTTGCTCGCGTTGGGTTCGAAGCAATTCGGCATACTTGGAACTGGTTCTCAGCAGCTCTTCGTGAGTACCTTGGGCCGCAATTCTGCCTGCGTCCAAAACAACGATCAAGTCCGCGTCGCGAATCGTGCTGAAACGGTGGGCAATGACGATTCTCGTGCAACGCAACCGCGCCAGATTCTGATTGACGAGTTCCTCAGTCATCGCGTCCAGATGACTGGTTGCCTCATCCAGCACCAGAATGGTGGGTCGGCATGCCAGAGCCCTTGCCAATGCTAGGCGTTGCCTCTGACCGCCGGAAAGAGACAGGCCACGATCGGCCATGACGGTTTCATACCCCATGGGCATGGCTACGATTTCGTCATGAATGCAGGCGAGTTTGGCAGCATGGATTACCTGATCGAGGCCCATCTGCGGGTCGGCCAGCGCGATATTTTGGCGCACCGTACCACCGAATAGTTGCGTGTCTTGAGTGACAATACCGAGCTGACTTCGCACCGAGCGAAGATCGAGGCTAGACAAGTCCTTGCCGTCGAAGAAGATTCGACCGGCGGATGGCTCGTAGAGACCGGCCATAAGTCGGGCCAGCGTCGACTTGCCGGATCCCGTCCGCCCGACCAAGGCGACTCGGCGACCGGGACCAATCGTTATGGAAATATCCTCCAGAGTAAGTAGATCCGGTTTCGCATAACGAAACGAGACGCCTTCCAGCGAGATGGCACCGGTTAACTTCTCAGCCAGCGCCACGCTGCCCGGTTTCTGCTCGGGGGCCGTATTGAGAACATCGTTAATGCGCTCCAAATAGGTTTCCAGCATCTGAAACTGCACACCGGCGGAAATCAAGCTAGTCAAGGGACCAAAAAACCCCGCTGCCAGGGCGCTAAAAGCCACCATCGTGCCCAAGGTGAAGCTCCCCTGGAGAACGAGGTATGTTCCGTAAAACATAACGGCCAAAGTGGAAGCGGTACCCAGTAAGTTCTGCAGCGTAGCGAAAACCGCATCGAGGCGTCCCCGTTGAACTGAAACATTCAGGCTGTCGACAAACAGATTGGACCAGTTCTCCGCTGCGCGATGCTCCAGCCCCATCGCCTTTAATGTCTCCATTCCACTAAGCATCTCGACCTGGTAGGTTTGCGAACGGGCCGAGATCTCCAGGGTCTCAGCCAGGAGTTCACGCTGCCTGTGCCGCATCAGCACAACCAGCAAGACCCGCGTCGCGGCTATTGCGATGATTGTGAGCGTCAGTGGAACGTTGGCCAGCATGAGCAGAATCAGGTAGAGACTCACCATGAAGCCATCCATCACGGTTGAGAGAGTGGTGGAAGTGAGGATTTCCTTAATGCTGGCGTTACTGCCGAGACGCATCATGAGATCGCCAGCCGTGCGCTGTTGGAAGAACGAATAGGGTAATTCGACGAGATGATCAAGAAAGCGGAGTGTGAAACTCGCTTCCACCTGAGTTTGCAGATATAAGAGCAGATGAGCACGGATAAAGCTTGCTAACGCGTTAAAGAGCTGGAAGGCAACATAAGCAGCCGCCAGCAGGAAAAGTAGGGAATAACTTTTTCGCGGGACCACGCGATCAATCAGGACGCCAGTCAGGATCGGCATCACCGCAGATAGAATTTGAATTACAATCGATGTGGAAAAAATACGAGCGAGCAGACCCCAACGTTCGAAGACTTGCTTTAATAACCCCCAGCTACGGTTGGTTTTTACTTTTCCGGGCTCGAATGTCTCGCTGCGCTCGAAAATCAGCGCGACTCCCGTAAACGCTCTCCTGATCGTTCCCATTGGAACATCGCGCCGCCCGGCAGCGGGATCAACAATCCGGACGGAGTCCGTGCCGACTTGTTCAAGAACGACATAGTGGCGAAACTCCCAGTAGAGAATCGTCCCGCTCGGCAGCGCGGAAAGATCTTCAACCTCGGCGCGTACACCTCGGCCGCGTAGGCCGTAGAGGCGACCGGCTCGCAGGAGCGCCGAAGCTGTTGTACCGTTCCGCCCAACGCCCAGAGTCTGGCGAATCTCGGTTAGCGGCACCTCCCTGCCGTGGTATGCGATCACCATCGCCAGTGCGGCCGCGCCGCAATCAGTCGCCGACAGCTGTCGCACCAAGGGAATCCGTCGGGAAGATCTACCGTGAGCGAGCCTTTTCAGGGCCGGAAAGCGGTCAAGGAGACGGGACGATTCGGCGGGTTTGTTCGCTTCATTCTGCACGTTGCCGTCAATTCGCCTTTCCGAAAATGTTTCGAAGTCCATGCAACAGGAAAGTTAGTCCCACCACACTTGCTGAAAACAGCGCGAGTACAATCCAAAATGCTCGTCGCAGCCACGGCGGCAGCACCTTTAGGACGTCCCCTTGCTGGTCCCAGCTTCGGAGGTGGTACTCCAAGGCTTCCTCGCGAAAAATTGCGATGTTCGCCTCGGCCCCAGCTGCCCGCTTCATAAGCAGGCTCTGTACCCGGTTCTGCAAAAGAATCTGGTTGAACGTCAGTGCCGAGCATTCGGCAAGCGACTCGATCAATCGAATCTCTTCGTGAGAGAAAGCGGCGTGCTCCCCGCTCCGGGCGGCTGTGAGGACACCCGCTGGCAACCCTCCCAGTCCGATGATCGGCTCGGCAAGAAAGTGAGCGTTGCTCATCTCCACCGGTGCATCAATATCGGGATCATAGCGAGGATCCAAGCCGACGCGGTCCACGCAAACACGCTCACCGGTGCGAGCGACAAACGCAACCAGTCCGGAAGCCGCGCTGTAAGTCCATTTTTCACTTTCTGACGCGTCGGCAGGGGTGATAGTCTCCGCATCCGGGTCGTACACAAAACACTGAACGATCGTCGCGTGGAGGATATCGCGTCCCGTTTCAATCACCAGGCGTCCCGCGCTCGCGAGATCTGTTTGCATCGGCAATCGAGTGCACAAATCAAGCAGGCACTCAGCACTCTCGGCGCCGGCAGCCAGCGGATCGCGGCTTCGGTCCGCCCTCAAAGCGAAGTGTTGAACTCCGCACACAATTAAATGCCGGAGATTTTCCTGGTCGATTTCTCCCCGCGTGAGGTAAAAGACCTGGCCCGCATCGACATACTTCTGCAACGAATCTAAATCGTGGTCGGCACCAAGAACGATGGTTGTTGGCGGTGCGTTTTCAGGACGCTCCGAACGGCTACGCGTCAAAGCGTCCAGCGCCTCTAGCTGGGCGGCGCGTGGCCCGAGTAAAAGTACGGCGACATCCTCTTCCGCCAAAACTCGCAACGCGTCACTGATATTCTGCGCGTTGACGATACGAAAGGGCTCAAACTTGTTGTCTTCGAGTGGCTGGCTCACGCCTAGGGTAAGCAACAATCGGATTGATGGCTGCACACAATTCTTAGTCGTCGACGATGCCTGCCAATCTCTGGAGTGCATACAGTCTCGCTTCGGCAGGTTCAGGAAACCGGGTTTCCATCCACCATGGTCACCCTTGTCCGGCAAGCGTTTTTCATTTAGGCGAGATTAGCACGAAACACCTGAAAATGCGCGGGATTGGCGATCCGCCACAGTCCAGAATTCTAGGGCGCTGCTCGATTCGGCCAGTGGCACTCCGGATCCGCCTTGCGTGAGCAATTGCGACAGGGTCACCGGCTTATTGACCCTTTTCACTTTCGTCTCCTTTGAGATGGCGCAGACGAGTGGATGCAAGGAGTCGACCGCTGACTTCGAGGCGCGGTAAATAGAACAGGCGCTAGCAGCAATTGCGAATTGGGCTAGTACATGTCCCCCCGCAGCTAAAAAGGCAGCTTGGACCTGGAGTGATACCTCCGACAATTGACTTCAGACTGGGCTCATCCAGATTACGCAGGGTGACCTTCTTAATTCCAAGCTTCTTTAGTTTCTTCATGTCAGCCTCCTTGCATCCAGGTTCTGTAAGGTCATTTATCGATCCTGATTTTGCTCGTCTTTGTTTTCATCGATTCGTGCGTCCTTAAGGTTCACATTGATTCAACAAATGGGAGATGAGGTTGGTACGCAACGTGGCACGCACGTTAGACACGTATGACATGAAGTGTAAATGTTCGACACTCCTGCCCCTCCGACCTGTTCGAGTTGTGGTTGATTGAGGTCTTGCAGGGTGACCTTCTTAAGTTCGAGTTTCTTAAGTTTTTTCATATTAGCCTCCTTTGAGATTTCGTGGATAGACTGACGCAAGGGCACAAGTAACGTGGGCCATCCTACTCTCGGGTTCAGTTAGGCAGTGAGAGGAGGATGTTTAGCACGTCACACTCTTTGTCGGATGAAGCACGATATGCCCGCCCCCAACTCTCTCTATCCACACTTATTGCACGTGTCCTTAATGCAGTTGGTGATGCAAGTATAGTTAGTTAAAAGAGTATTGCCGCCAGCAACCGCATCTAGCATGGTTTCGTCCAGGTTTCTTAGCGTGATCTTCTTGAGTTCGAGTTTCTCTGATTTGGACCTTTTCATATTGGCTCCTTCGAACTGATTAGACGAATTGACGCAGGGCCAAGTATGCCGATCCTACTCGACGGCTTTAGTTATATTGTGGCATACTTCGCACGTTACGCAGGTATCACAGGTATCTATGGCACATGTCTTTGACAGTCCACCGCCGATCTTATCCAGCGTTGGTTCATCGAGGTTTCGCAGGGTGATCTTCTTAATTCCGAGCTTACTCAGTTTTTTCACGTCTTCCTCCTTAGCACCCGAAACACGAGTTGCCAGTGCAGTTGACAAGGCATGACGGTTGACCAAAGCAGCCTGTTTGAAGCGTAGGACACACCGGCTTAACGGTATCGGCGCCGGCGCCAGCGAACGCATCTAGCGTGAGGTCGTCCAGATTTTTCAGTGTGATTTTCTTGAGTGTGAGCTTATTAAACTTTCTCATGTTAGCCTCGTTTGAGATGTGGTGGGCGAACCGTTGATGTGCGGCAGATAAACTGTCGGAGAGAACCTAGCTATGCAGAAAGGTTACTACCCACCAATCAATAGGTCAAGATGCTTTTCATTGTGCCGTTAGTATCTTAGCGGTCGAATCCAAATTCTTTCATAACTGGCGCGTGTCGCATTCGGCAGCTACCTTAGCTGGACAGGCAAAAGGCCTAGAAAATAAATCCTCAGCACTTAGCGCCGCAGGTAGGCGCACTGCATGTTTGGGGAAAGGCGCATGACCTCTGGATATCGCAACTCGTCACCGGAACCGTGTTAGAGCATATGCTACCGGTGGCACCGGCGACGGCACTTAGCGTGAGGTCATCTAGGTTTCGCAGGGTAACCTTCTTGATAGCGAGTTTCTTTGGCTTCTTCACATTAGTCTCCTGAGATGTAGTGGACGATTGACGCAAAGGCTAGGTTACATCGTTCACTTCGAATCTTCTGGCGTGCTCGCTATAAAGCCCAGCCTTCTCCGGTCAGTGCGGCGTTTTCCCTTCTCGCGTCAACACACTTTGCAGGCGCTTCCCTGGCAAGCGGTGTTATTGCATGCTGTAAATGGACATGTCTTTTCACCATCACACGTAGCAAGAGAGGCACCACCGGCAATTAGGTTAAGCTGGTGTGCATCCAGGTCTCGCAGGGTCACCTTCTTAATTTGGAGTTTTCTTAGCTTCTTCACGGTAGCCTCCTTGGATAGATAAACTGACGCAGATGAGCGCGATAGTCCAAATCCTAGGCGCGGCTGCCGGAGAGGTCAAGGGAAAATCAAGAACCTCACCCTGCTGGGTAGAATTATCTAATTCCTCGTTTGCCCTGTCTTATATGAGTGATAGTATCTCAATCCACGATGAACGCTGAAAAGCAGAAGCAGCAAGCGCCAGAACTTACTCACTCCGGCTTCTTCGCCCTCCGGACCCCGATGCTTCCTATCCAGGAACTTATAGCTTGGAGTGCTGGACTTACCGCGGCAAGAGTATGGGAAAGCGAAGCGGCTCCGGAAGTTCTGGAGAACGCATGGAAGCAGGACGTGCAGACTCTCCGGGGCCGTTTGCGTGACATCCTGACCCGCCCGGAAATACTACATGCGCTTTATGTGGCTTCTCCGTCTCTCCAGGCTGGGCTCGAACATTGGAAACGGGACCCTGACAGCAAGAAGGGCCGGCAGGCAGAACGAGCGCTGGTACGCTACTTCGCAAGGATGGCTGCTCGTTCAACACCATTCGGGCTATTTTCCGGTTGCTCCGTCGGGCGGATAGAAGAGAAAGCAGATGCAACCGCACTCGTTTTGAAGCCGCGGTCGCATTACAAATTGTGTTGCAGGTTAGATTTCGACTATCTGTTCGCGTTAACCACAGCCCTTCGACAGGATCCGGCGTTGGAGATGGAGTTGCATTACTGGCCGAACTCAAGCTTGCACAAGGTTGCCGATGCCTGGTACTACACCGAATCCCGAATGGAAGAAGCACAACGCACCCATCACCTGGTGAAGATCGTAAGCGACACCTATCTGGAAGCTGTGATCGGCGTGGCGCAGAACGGAGCTACCGTTTCGCAATTAGTAAACGCCGTGCTGAAGGCGCCGGGAGAAGCGGACCCTTCTGAAGAAGAAGCTCAGCAATACGTGCTCGATCTTGTCCGCAACAATGAGATTCTGGTATCGAACCTTTCCCCACTGCTGACGGGAATCCCGCCGTTGGATGACCTCATTACGATGCTGGAGTCGCTGCCTTCCAGTGCCCCAGTGGCAGAAATCCTGCGAGGTGTCCGAACCCGGATTTCCTCGATTGAGCGCACTGGTCTCACTTCCACTCCTGACGACTATAAGGCCATCGCTTCTGAGTTGGAGAAGCTTCCCGGCAAGTTCGACCTAGCGCGGCTGTTCCAGGTCGATATGGTCAAGCCGTTTGAGGAGTGTGTGCTCGGCAAGGATGTGATTGCCGAGCTGATCAAAGGAGTTGAGATTTTGTGCCGCCTGGGACAGAGCAGCGAGCCTGAAGAGTTGAAGTCGTTCCGAGAGGCGTTTTCGGCGCGTTATGAACTCGCGATGGTTCCCCTCTTAGACGCGCTCGATGAGGACTCCGGCGTGGGATTCGGAACGGCAGCCAGCAAGAATGATGCTTCTCCACTGCTGCGGGGACTGCGACTGAGGGGAGCAGGCGAGAATGCTGGCTGGAGAAGCCGACAGCTTGGAGTACACGAAACGTTGGTGCGGCAAGTTGTGGAATGCCTCCGGAGTGGCAAGACTGAACTCGAGTTGGACCTCTCGGAATTAAACAAAGACTCAGGATCTGCTATCAAACTGGCCGATGCCTTCTGCGTGATGGGTACGCTGGTCGCGACGTCAGCCGACAACCTCCGGCGGGGCGACTTTGAATTCTATCTGCACGGCAGCTATGGTCCCAGCGGCGGGAGGCTGCTGGGGCGATTCTGTCACGCGGACGAGCAGATTGACTGTGGCGTTCGTCAACATCTCCGGCAGGAAGAGCTTCACGATCCGGAAGCGGTTTACGCGGAGATCGTGTACCTGCCGGAAGGGAGAGTTGGAAATGTGCTGTGCCGTCCGGTTCTTCGTGAATACGAGATTCCTTACCTGGGCCGGTCCGGCGCACCGCCGGACCGCCAGCTGCCTGCCAGCGATTTACTGGTAGCGGTCGAAGCCAACAATATTGTCCTTTACTCTCGGCGGCTCCAGCGTCGTGTGGTTCCTCGACTTACCAACGCGCATGGTTTTATGAATCCGCAGCTCTCTTCTGTTTACCGGTTCCTGTGTTACCTGCAACATCAACACGGAGCTTCAGTTCCGGGTTTTTCCTGGGGCGCGCTCGATGCGCTGGATTACTTGCCTAGAGTTCGGGTCGGGCGCACGGTGCTGGCGGTTGCCCGCTGGCGGCTGTCGGAGAAGGAAATGGAAGCGGTTGGAAAGCAGGAAGGCCGCCAGCGTTTTGCCGCAATGCAGAAGCTGCGCCAGCAGCGTGGCTTGCCGCGTTGGGCGATTTTCCAGGAAGGCGATAACTATCTGCCTGTGGACCTGGAGAATGCCTTGAGCGTGGACGCATTCGTTCACGTGTTAAAGCGAGGATCACAGGCGCTCTTGGTCGAAATGTATCCATCGCCAGATCAGATGTGCGCCTGTAGTCCCGAGGGAACCTTTCATCATGAATTAAACGTTCCTTTTGTTCGCAAGGTCGCGACGGATGTGGCGAGTCCGGTGACTGGAGCGAAACGCGTTCTGGGAATTGAGGGCGATGGGGATAGGGACCTACGAATTCTTCCTCCAGGCGGCGAGTGGCTCTACTTTAAGCTCTATGGAGGTACTGGAGCGCTCGATGAGATACTGACGACCGCAGTACGTCCCCTCGTCCACACCTTAGCGGCGTCGGGAAGCGTATCCCGCTGGTTTTTTATTCGCTATTCGGATCCTCACGAGCACCTTCGCATCCGGTTTAATGGCACACGGGAGACACTCAGCCAGCGAGTATTGCCGCTCGTCTCGGAGACGCTCAATCCTCTCCTGTCTTCCGGTATTCTCTGGAAAATTGAACTCGATACTTATCAACGCGAAGTCGAGCGCTACGGAGGCGCCGACGGGGTCCTGGTCGCGGAAGACATTTTCTTTGCGGACAGTGAATTAGTCCTCGATATCCTGCAGGAACTAGCCGGTGATGAAGGTCTCGACATTCGGTGGCGCGTCGCGATCATGGGGATAGACCAGTTACTTTCGGATTTCGGGCTTGACGAGAAAGCGAAACAGGAAGCTATCCGTCGATGGCGCGAAATGTCTCAGAGAGAGTTCCAAATGGATATCTCGGCGAAAAGACAGCTTGGGGAAAGGTTTCGCACCGAACGCCGTAAGCTGGAGTCGCTATTGGATGAATCGCCTGGGCACAGCAAAGAATGGGAATTCGCGCGGGAGGCGCTGAGCCGGCGCTCCACTCGCAACGCAGAGCCTTGTCAGAGACTCCAGCAACTGGCTACCGAGGGAAAGCTGACACAAAACATCGCTGACCTCGCGGCGAGCTGCGCGCACATGCACATCAACCGTCTCATTCGCGCCTCGCAACGTGCCCACGAAGTTGTCCTATATGATTTCCTCTTCCAGTTGTACGAGAGTAGATCAGCCAGGAAGACGCGATTCGGGCCATCGCTCTCTCAATACACTGCGTCGAACCATGAGCGCAGGGATCCGCGAAAACCTTCGGATTAGCGGTTCAACCTTCACGCAAAGCAACAATGGGATTTACCCTGGCAGCCCGGCGCGCTGGCACGTAACTGGCCGTGAAGGAGACCACTAATAAAATGAGGGGGACCGTAAGAAATACGTTGATATCGAGAGCACGAACGCCATAAAGCAGAGTCGCGATCATGGGAGCGGTTACGGCTGCCATGATCAGGCCGGCGGAGATTCCGGCGCCAGCAAGCAATGCACACTGACCCAAGATCAGCTGAGAATATGACCTCGCTGGGCTCCTAAGGCGATACGTACTCCGATCTCTTGCGAGCGTTGTCCTACCAAGTACGCCAGCAATCCATAAATTCCAACAGAAGCCAACATGACCGCCATCACCGCAAAGACTGCCACCAACTCAGCGGAGAAACGTCGCTGAGACAATTGCTTCAATCGCGGTCACTCGTAACTGCCTCAGCTGCCGGTTTGTTTTGTTTTCTCAGAATTTCACCCAGCAGGAATAGATCGGTGAGGAGCGCGCGAAGGTGGATGGAAGCGTTCAGATTGTCAATCAGCTGGGAGCTAATCGCGGGTTGAGCGAGAACCATTTCAATGGCAGCAAGAGAGTCGCGAGAGTCGCGATCAAGCACCTCAACGAATGCTAGGTACTTGCCAACGGGCTCAAGGCCTTCCTCTTTGACGGCCGTCGCACAAGCTTCCGGCAATCCAGTCAAGGCTTCCACGGCGCGATGCAGGAACTCACGGACTTGTCCACCCGACTTGCTGCCCTGGTCGCTCGGTAGGCCTTGCGCTGCGTATGCCAGCAGGAACTCGTAACACTCTTCCACCGCGTCGAAACGATCGCAGAGTTCAGCCAGCATCGGTTAGCCCTCGGCGTTCCACGCGGTTGGATGCGGGTAACGAAGAAGCAACCTTCCATCGCTCGGGATCGTGCTCTTCCAGATAGAAGTCGCGGTCCATCCAGCCGAAGATCATCGATTTCGTGATCGCGCGTTTTTCTGGTCGGAGCCCGAAGTAGACGTGCATCATGACGAGCGCAATCAGTCCCACGCCTGCCAAGCCGTGCAGCACGTACATAAGTCCCCAAGTCATGTCGCTGAATAGATACGGATTCCGGGGGAAAAAGATCGTGCGCACGCGAGACATCATGAAGACGCCGGTTAGGATTACTGACAGGCCGCACAAGATAATGACACCGTGGAAGAGCTTGTTTTCGAGGGGATACTTGGCAAACTTTCGAGGCGGGGGCGCGGGTGTTCCGAAAAATCTGCGGATCCTTTTCCATGCATCGTCCACATCGATTCGGTCGGGCCAAATGGACCAGAAATCGAGCCAGAAGGAAGCATGAATGATGTGAAAGATGATGGAAACGGTTAACACAGTGCCGGCAATCCAGTGATAGGTGACCCAGGGAAACTGCACGCCTACCTTCGGAAGGAAGGCGGTGAACAGCAGGGTGAACATGGAGGCAGCCATGATCCAGTGAAAGAGCCGTGCCACCAGCGAATGCCGGGGAACGCGCTTGGGTATCTGCGCAACGGCTTGAGGAGAAGCATTGCTGGCAAACTCTCTTGCCTTGGCGAAAAACATGATGTAGATGGCGTGAACGATCAGGAAGAGCAACCCCGCAATCACCGCGACCCAGATCAGAAACCAGGCAATATGGATTGGGACGCTCTGTCCCCACGGACTCGTGGCCCACTCTAAGAAGCCGCCCATGTCGCCTCCTCTACTCCACTAATAGCGCGCTTCACCAGATTTTTCATCAGCGGGATTTTGTAGGCATTGAACTGCAACGGGACCGCGCCCTGCACCGCGAGTTTTCCCGCCGCTTCCCCGGTCGCCGTGTTTCGCGTTTGGCCGCGAACTGCATCTTCGACCACCTTCAACCGTAAAGGTCGGGCGGCCGCGCCGTTCACCGCGATTCGCATGCGCTCGATTTTGTCGCCAGATAGGACCATCGCCGAGGCAACGTTCATCAGCGGGAAGTCCCAAACGTTGCGGTCTCGCACTTTTTCAAAATAGAATTTCGCGCCCGCCCAGGTGGAGGGAATGCGAATGGCCGTCAGCAGATCTCCGGGCTGCAAAATGTGCAGCCGGGTAATGTCGATCTCAGGACCGATGAAGTAATCCTCCGCATCGACCACGCGCTCACCCTTGGCGGTGCGCATCACGAACTTTGCGTCCAACGCAATCAGCGCCGGAGCGGTGTCGGAGGGATTCACCGCCACGCAACGGTCAGCATGCAGAATGGCATGCTCGCGGTTTCGGCCCTCCGGGGTATCGGCGTAGCAAATGTTGCCGCCGGCACGGTAGCACGGCCAACCTCCGCGGTAATACCAGCAGCGGGTGTCTTGCGAAACATTGCCGCCAATCGTTCCCTGGTTGCGAATCTGCGGCGACGCCACCACTTCCGCAGCCTGCGCCAGCAGACCATATTTTTGTTTGATGACGGGATGATTCACCACTTCCGTGAGAGTGGTCATCGCGCCGATTTCGATTCCATCGCCGGTCGTGCGAACTCCACGCAACTCTTCGATGCCACTGAGGTCGACCACAGCCTTGGGTTTTCTGATTCGATCCTTGAGCCAATCGAAACTGTCGAGCCCGCCGGCCAGCACCCAGGCATTGCTTCCGTGCTGTTCGAGAAGCTTCTGCGCATCGGCGACAGAATTCGGCTGATACAGTTCGAAAGCAGCCATTACGTCTCGTATGACAGCCATAACTCTCCTTCACGTCTCCGTCAGATGTGCGCCATCAGAGGATGTTGCATCGGCCGGCCCGCTTCGAGCGATGTCAGGATGGTGTCGGCGTTGACCGGCGCGCGCTGGAAAATCTCATCCCCGAGCGCATCCGAAAGCGCATTCAAAATCGAGGCACACCCGCCCGCAACCGGCGGCTCACCCACTCCTCGAGCGCCCACCGGCGTCTCCGGGTCCGGAATGTCCAAAGCCGTCCATTGCATATCAACCGGGACATCCAGAATCGTCGGAGGCTTGTTGTGATGAAATCGCTTGGAAAGCATTTCGCCGTAGTGCGGATCGAACACCCACTTCTGGCCGATCGCATGCCCGATGCCCAAGACCGAGCGGCCGAGCACCTGACCACCCAGCGCTCGGGGATGGATCACCGTACCAACATCCGCGGATGCGAGGAAGTCGACGATGTAGTACTTACCGGTCTCGACGTCGACTTCAATTTCGGCAAAACTGGCCACGTATGAAAACGTCGAGCCGTCGCGCGGGTAGTTGTCCTTCGCCGCCGCCACCAGACCTTGACCCGCTAACGCCGCCACGGATGCCTTCGTCAGTTTGTGAAGATCGGCGGGCGCTTCGTGGCCATCGTAAACGCCGCCCAGTTGAATCGCGTACTTCGCGGCCTGTGCCAAAGTCATACTGGCGCCGCCGCCCTTGCGGAAGACATGCTCGTTCGCGACCTCGTATTGCTCCGGTTTGCCACCCAACTTCTTGGCCGCGATTTCTTGGAGCTTCTTTTTAGCGTCCATCGCCGTCGCATATGCGGCGCGTGTCATGGCATGGGTTGTCTGGCTGCCGCCCGAGACGCAGGTGAAAGGAAGGTTCTTTCCCGTGTTACCCCACACCACCTCGCACTTTTCCCATGGCACGCCGAGCACTTCAGCGCCCGCGCGGTGCACGTCGATTACCGACTCCGTCCCAAGGTTACCGATGCCAGACTGGAAGGTGATCCGCCCATCCGGTCTGATGACCAGCAGTCCGTCGAACCCGATCGTGCCGCCAACGTAACAGCTCAGCGATACGCCGACCCCGCGAACCTTCGTCCCCATCCTTTTCGGAGTGCGCGCAACCCGCTCGCTCCACTTGAATTGCTCCGCGCCGCGATCCAGCGCTTCTTTGAGAAATGCGCTCGTCGCATACTGCCGCTTTCCTTGCACCGCTGGTCCAAACGGAGCCTTGCCTTCCGGGCAATTGACGCGGCGAATCGCTACCTGATCAACTCCGAGCTTGCGTGCAGCCTTCGCGATAATGGGCTCGATGATGACAATTCCCTGAAGTCCACCGGGGGAACTTTGCGCGCTACGCGGCGGCGTATTCGTCAGCACGGTCACGCCACGCCATCGCATGGCTTGCGGCTGGTACAACAAAGAGACTATGCGGCCCGATGAGGGAGCATCCCCAACTGCGTCGTAGGGACCGTTATCGCAGATCACGAACATGTCGAGAGCTGTAATCTGCCCTTCTTTCGAGAAACCGACTTTCATCCTTCCTTGAAAACTAGGACGGGCGCGCCCGATGAGAGTCTCTTCTTCGCGGCTGATCCGCATCATCACCGGGGCATTCGTTTTCTTGGCCAGAAGAGCAGGAATGATCATCGACACTCCGCCGGTAATCTTGCTGCCGAATCCTCCTCCGGTGTATTCGCTGATAAACACAACGTTGTCGGCATTGATGTTCAGCCAGCGTGCGATCGCGGGCAGCGTTTGCGCTGTGCTTTGCGTACCGGTGTGAATGTAGACTTTGCCGTTCTGCCAGTAAGCCATCGCACTGCGGGTTTCCAGGGTTTGGTGGCTCGTGTCGGGTGTCACGAAAGTCTCATCGAGAACCAGCGCAGCATTCTTGAAGCCGGAATCGAGATCGCCATACGACCATTCGTCGGTAGCCTTGCCCATGGGAAGACGGCCGTGCTTAGCGTCCGAGAAGTCGGCTTTGGTCCACTTGAGTTCCGTCACCACGGGCGGCCCTGGGTTTTGCCCCACAGGGCGAACCCAGACATTGCCATCGGTTCGGGGATTCGGACCGCCCGGCCGCAAGCTGTCGAGCGGATCCAGCACGAACGGAAGCGGTTCAAAATCGATCTGAATTTTCTCGATGGCTTCCGCGGCGGTGAGTTCGTCAACGGCGGCTACCGCGAGAATCGGTTCGCCCTGATAGACCGGTTCGTTTGTAAGGCCGCGTTCGCCCCATTTGCTGGCTTTGATCACGGTTCCATTATCGGTAAGGGTATCGGCCGGCGCAGGAAGATTGTCTGCGGTAAGAATGGCCTTGACCCCGGGCATGGCTAGCGCTGCGTCCGTGTGGATGTGCTTTACCCGGGCATGCGGCATTGGGCTGAGCAACAGTTTGCAAAACAACATACCTGCCGCGCGAAAATCTTCGGCATATTTCGCCTGGCCGGTGACCTTCGCATATAAATCCGGAGTCTGATAATTCTTCCCGATCAGCTTGTACCCGGCTCCGTACTGGCGCTCCGTGCCTTTAACAGTCTCAACGGTTTTGTTGTTATCCAAGGTGAGACCTCCGCAGATTCTCGGCGCCGCGCATCATCGCGGTGAGAATCTTGTCATAATCCTGGCAGCGGCACAGGTTTCCCGAGACGCCCTGCGCCAACTCCTGACGCGTCGGATTCGGATTGGTTTTCAGGTACCCCACTGCGCTCATAATGAAGCCGGGCATACAAAAGGCGCACTGAAAGCCTTGTTCGTCGATGACGCCCTGTTGTACTGGGTGCAAAGTCCCGTCAGCGCTGGCCAGGCCTTCGATGGTCACAACTTTCCGGCCGCGCACCGTGTGGGTGAGCACAGAACATGCATAATACGGAACATCGTCGATAAGAACGGTGCAGGATCCGCATTCAGCGCGGTCGCATCCCAGCTTGGTGCCGGTAAGGCCCAGCTTGTAACGCAGCGTCTGCGCCAGGGTCTCCTGCTTCATCGCGTCAACGCGCCGCTGCTGACCATTGATGTTGAGCGTAATCAGCCGCTCGCCTGCACCCACCGGCAACTGCTGGCCGTGAAGAAGGGTCGAGGAGCGAAACAGGTAGCCCGCCGACGATGCCACAACGCCGCTCGTAATGACGCCTTTGATAAAGTTGCGCCGGGAGACGGCTTTGGGATCGTCTTCTTGAGGGAGCTCTGGGATCGTCTTCGAGCTTGCCTTCTCGGTCATACCGGATCACCTCCTAACGCGCATTCGCTGTAGAGTTTGCGGGAAAAAGGCATGTGAGGTTCGGCGTTTAGAATTTGGATTAGCGGAAATAATACTAGGATTCGGAAATTTGCGGGCGGTCGCGAATGCCCTGCCCAACTCCCGCCACGGAAGCGGCCTCAGCTCTAAGATCACAATCGAAAACCGAGATTCTGTTTGCGTAACGAGCGCTTCTGCGCTACTTCAGCGTGAGAAGCGCGGCCATCGTTTCAATTCCGTCCCACAGATTTTGCAAGCGCAGGTTTTCGTTGGCAGCATGCTGATTGTCGTCGTAATTGGCGATCGGTACCGTGATGGTGCGGGTCTGCGCGGCGCGTTCCATCGCTCCGAGCGGAACGCTTCCTCCCATAGTCGGCAAGAGCACCACCTCTCCGCGCGCACTCTTCACCGCTTCAATGACTTCCCGCGCGATGGGCAAATCCATGGGCGTGCGCACGGCGTTGTAGCCCGCCTCATCGCCTGAAACCATCGCAACCCGCGGATGCTCCACGAGGATTTGCTGCGTGGGTTCGTGGTCGACGACGAAGTATCCGCGTGAGCGAATGTAGTCTTCGACGCGTTTTTGCTGGGCGCGCCAGTCGATCCCAACCACCAATCGCAAATCCAAATCGGCGGTAGCGGTGGGCGGAATGACATTGGCGGCTCGGGCTCCGGTTTGGCCCGAGGAAAGGCCGTTGATGTTCAGCGAGGGCTGGTTAATCAACTCCAGCAGATGCGTGCCGCCGCCTTCGGCGCGCCCTAGCCAAAAGGTATTCATCAGCATGCGGTCGTTCACCGGCGCACGGGCCAGTGCTTCTTTCTCGGTCGACGAGAGCGGTTCGATTCCATCGTAGAAATGCGGCATTAGAACATGACCATCTTCATCTTTCATTCCGGCGAGTAGCTGCGCCAGCATCATTGCCGGATTCGGCGCCCAGTTTCCGTAGTGGCCGCTGTGCAACCCGCGATGCGGCCCATAAACAGTGATTTCCAAATGCGCATCGCCGCGCGCTCCAAAGACCACCGTCTGTTGCCCGCTCTGATCGACCGGCCCATCGCACACCAGCCACACGTCGCCGTGAACCAAGTCGCGGTTGGCGTTGAGAATCTGCTCCAGATGGGGCGATCCCGCTTCCTCCTCGCCCTCCCACACAAAGCGAAGATTTGCCCGCAACGGAATCCTAGCCGCCTTTAACGCATCGAGCGCCACAAGTTGCGCAAAGATGGCCGCCTTATCGTCTCCGGCTGACCGGGCGTAGATGCGCTGCTCGCCGTTCACTTCCCGCACGATCGGTGTGAAGGGCGATCCGCCATCCCATTCCGATGGAGTCACCGGCTGACCGTCGTAGTGCGCATAGAAGACAATCGTATGTTGTGCGCCGGGGACATTGATCTGCCCGAAGACGACCGAAGGCGCGCCGGGCAGAGACAGCAGCCGGGAGTCGATACCGCGGTCCCGGAGCCTGGCGACGAGCAGGTCGGCATTGCGCTTCAGGTTTGCCGGATCCGCGGCAACGTTCGGTATCGACAGCAATTCGCTAAACCACTGGACCAGCTCCGCACGATGTGCTGTGGTGTATTCGCGCGCAGCCTGCTGCGGCGTCTGCGCGGCAATCGCGGTCGCGAGACTAAGCAGAAATGCGGCAAGGTAGGAAAACGTCGACCTGGAATTCATAGGCTCACTATACAAGTCGCTGTTGATATGGTCGCTAATCCCGAAATGTTCCTCTTCAGGGATTTGCTGTTGTCGGCAGGAGGGTTATACCTAACTTTACAAACCGCAGGTCCAAAACGACTTGAAGTAAGAGCCGAAGTTCTGATAGAAAACTACAAATGAGCTCCGCTTCATCTGTGTGGGATATAGAAAGCTTGGGCAACTGCTGCAACGGCCTTCTGCATCCCAAACACGGTCCATTGCCAAATCCGGCACCTACGGGACTCCCTCGCTGCAGTTCCGCCGGTGTAAGACTTCGAACCTCCTAGCCAATTTATTGGAGTTCGGATGCTGTACAGACGAAAGCGAGTCGTAACCGGGACACCATGGTCCCGATGTGTTCCACCCTCAGTGGACGTCGCCCGACTGCTGCTTGACCGGCGATCCCTCCACCACCCCACAGTCACGTTCAGAGCCTCGGCTCAAATTCCACACACCGTCGGAGGATCCTAATGGCGACGAATCTCGTCCAGATTGAAAATGATTCGGAAATCAAACAGCGCTTGGAAGCCGAACGTATGCGCTTGCGGAAGATTGCCGGACTTGACCAGCCGAAACACTTCCACCGTCCGATTGAGCGCGCGTTTAAGGCAGAAGAACGCAGCCGCGTGACCATCCTGTTCGGCGGCTTCACCTGGAAGCACGAGGATTTAATTCGCGCGGTCTTTCAGGGCTGCGGATATCGTTGCGAGAAGCTGCCCGTGCCCGACGTGCCTGCCTTTCAGATTGGCAAGGAATTCGGCAACAATGGGCAGTGCAACCCGACCTATTTCACGGTGGGGAATCTGGTGCAGTATCTCCAGTTTCTGGAAAAGGAAGGCATTCCTCGCCAGGACATTCTGGACAACTATGTCTTCTTCACGGCCGGTTCATGCGGTCCCTGCCGCTTCGGTATGTATGAGGCCGAGTATCGATTTGCGCTGAAGAATGCCGGTTTCGACGGCTTTCGCGTGCTGCTGTTCAAGGACAGCGACGGCATCAAGGCCGCTTCCGGCGAGCCTGGGTTGAAGTTCACCATCGACTTCGGATTCGGCATGTTGAACGCCATGCACCTCGGCGACGTGTTCAACGACATGATTTATCAGATTCGTCCGTTCGAAGTGAATAAAGGTGAGACGGATCGCGTCTTCCACGAGACTGTGGATGGGCTCTGCGAGGATCTTAGGAATCGCGATTCGTTTGAGATCGAGGAGCGAGCGCCGAACTGGGCCAAGCCAAAGTTCAAGAGCAATAAGATTCTGCGGAACACGTTTAACGTGTTCGGCAAGATGAACGAGCATCTGCGTGGCAAAGACTATCTCAACGCTTTGGCGGTGGCTCGCGAAAAATTGGACAGCATCGAAGTGGATCGCACCAAGGTGAAGCCGGTAGTGAAAATTACCGGCGAATTCTGGGCGCAGACGACGGAGGGCGACGGTAACTTCCACATGTTCGAGTTCCTTGAGCGGGAAGGCGCACAGGTATTGGTCGAGCCGATCGCGACTTGGGTGGCGTATCTGCTGTATCAGGCAAAGGCGCACGCCAAAGCCAAGTGGCCGGTGAATCGTCCACACCGAAATCCGCAATGGTGGGAGCTGAAAAAACATCTCGCCAACGATTTGGGATTACGCAAGAAGATGATGGGCCTCGGCGTCGGCGAGTGGATGTGGAACGGCCTTTATCACCGGACGATCAAGAATCTCGGCGGACTTACGCATCACCTTGTGCCGCAAACCGAGTTGGCCGAACTGGCTCATCCTTTCTACAACCAGTTTGCGCGCGGCGGTGAAGGCCATCTTGAGGTGGGCAAGAACGTGTACTACACGGTGCATCACCTCTGCCACATGGTTCTGGCGCTGAAGCCGTTCGGGTGCATGCCGTCATCGCAATCCGACGGAGTTCAATCCGCCGTCATCAACAAGTTCAAGGACATGATTTTCCTTCCCATCGAAACCTCAGGCGAAGGTGAGGTCAATGCGCATAGCCGCGTGCAGATGGCGCTGGGTGAGGCCAAGGTGAAGGCCAAGACGGAGTTCGAACAGTGCCTGAAATCCACCGGCAAAAGTCTTGACGAGATTCGCGAGTTTATCGCCGAGCATCCTGAACTGAAGCGGCCCTTCTACCACGTACCCCATCGTGAAGGGATCGCGGGCACGGCAGCGCAATTCGTCCTGCACGTAAGCGATCGCATGGACAAGAGCAGCCGCTCGTGGCGCCGTGCGCGAGTGCCGGGCATTGCTCTCCCGAATGCCGCATAGCCTATCTGGCCGGCGGCGCGAGCCGTGCCGCCGGTCATTCCCTTAATTCATTCACTGTTTCTATTCATTCATGCGCGGAACCGGATCGGAGAATTGAATGCACGACCATCTTGCCGGAAGTGAGCAGAAAGCGCCGCAACTAATTCAGATTGCCACAGCTCCGTATCAAAAACCGCACGATCATCACACTCAGTTTCTTGTCGGGCTTGACGTTGGCTCTACGACGGTGAAAGCGACTGTCGTAGATGCCGCGACGGACCAGATTCTGTGGCAGGACTACCAGCGTCACGAGACCAAGCAACCCGAAAAGACTCTGGAATTTTTGCGCCGTATGGAAGCAGAGGTCGGAATCAACCGGCACAACACACGGATGTTCATGACGGGTTCCGGTGGCAACGGGATTGCCGATCAGATTGGCGCGAAGTTTGTCCAAGAGGTCACCGCCGTTTCGCTGGCGGTCGAAAAGCTCCATCCCGAGGTGTATTCGGTGATTGAGTTGGGCGGACAAGACGCGAAGATCATCGTCTTCAAGAATGACGATGAGACCGGACGCAAGAAAAAAATTCCCTCGATGAACGATAAGTGCGCCGGTGGCACCGGGGCCGTCATCGACAAGATCAATGCGAAGCTGAAGATTCCCACCGCCGAGCTGGCTCTGCAGGCTTATCACGGGATCAAGCTGCATAAAGTGGCCGGCAAGTGTGGAGTGTTTGCCGAGACCGACATCAACGGCCTGCAAAAAGTTGGGACGCCCCCCGACGAACTGATGGCTTCTCTGTTCGAGGCCATTGTGTTGCAAAACCTGAGCGTGCTGACGCGCGGCCACACGCTTCGGCCGCATGTGCTGTTGCTGGGCGGTCCAAACAGTTTCATCAAAGGCATGCGCGAGGCCTGGCAGGCGAATATTCCTCGCATGTGGCAGGAGCGCAAGGTTGCTATTCCCGATGGAGCCAAGCCGGAAGATCTGATCAAGGTTCCAAACAACGCGCAGTACTTCGCGGCACTGGGCGCCATTGAGTTCGGCAAGAGCGAAGACGATTGTGTCGGCTGCTACCGGGGCTACGATCAACTCTTGTATTACATCGAGTTTGGCCGGCAGGAGGAAAAGGCCAAGTCGGGCGCGAAAGGTTTGGTTTCGAAAGACGGAGAACTCGACGGATTCAAGGAAGCCTACCGCCGCAAGAAGTTCACTCCCGCAACGTTTCAAAAGGGTCAGACGGTCGGTGGATTCATCGGTATTGACGGAGGGTCGACTTCCACCAAGGCTGTGTTGCTGGATGAGCGCGGCGACATCCTGTGCAAGGCGTATCAGCTTTCGAATGGCAACCCGATCCAAGACACAATTGAAATGTTCGAGAATCTGCGCGGGCAAGTCGAAGCGCAGAATGCCAAGCTCGAGGTCCTGGGTGTCGCCACAACCGGCTATGCGAAAGACATTTTGAAAGACGTCCTGCACGCGGACGTGGCGCTCGTCGAGACCGTCGCTCACACTGAATCGGCGCTCAAGTTCTACGAAGATCCGCACGTAATCGTCGATGTGGGCGGACAGGACATCAAGATCATCATCCTGCACAACGGCCGCGTGAAGGATTTCAAACTGAACACGCAATGCTCAGCCGGGAACGGCTACTTTCTGCAATCCACTGCCGAAGGATTCGGGTTGGGCGTGGAGCAATATGCCGATCTGGCCTTTTCAGCCCAATCCATGCCCGTCTTCGGCTACGGCTGCGCAGTGTTCATGCAATCGGACATCGTTAATTTTCAGCGTCAGGGTTGGAGAGCCGAGGAAATCCTCGCAGGTCTGGCCGCGGTTCTGCCCAAGAACGTTTTCCTATATGTCGCCAGTATTCCCAATCTCGCGGCGTTGGGTACGCGTTTCGTGTTGCAAGGCGGAACGCAGAACAACATGGCGGTCGTGAAGGCGGAAGTCGATTTCATCAACAACAGCTTCCGGGCCGCCGGCAAAAGGCCTGAGATTATCGTGCACGAGTTCTGCGGCGAATCGGGCGCGATTGGCGCCGCGGCGGAATCGTTGCGCCTGTGGCGTAACGGCCAGCAAACCACGTTCGTCGGCTTGGAGGCGGTACGGAAGATTCAGTACCGCACCACTCGCAACGAAGAGACACGCTGCCATTTCTGCAAGAACGACTGCTTACGTACTTTTATCGATATCAGGACCGCTCCCAAGGACGAGATGAGCTTCGTTCCGATTCAAAAGGTGACAAAAGTTCCGCTCATGCATGGCGAGCAACGGCTGATCATCGCAACCTGCGAAAAAGGCCTGGTCGAAGACTTGAACGACATGAAGGACATCAAGGCGGGCCTGGATGAAATCAAAGGCAAGCACCCCAACTTTGTCGACATCGCCGCCCACGAAGTTTTCCGGCCGGTGAATGCAAAGAGCGTTGCCGACCCCACCCCTGTGGCGAAGTTCTGGAACAAGGCGACGAAAGAGCGCATTCCACTCATGGAGAAGCGGAAGAAGCTGCGCGTGGGAATTCCGCGCGTGCTGAACATCTACACTTATGCGCCGCTTTTCAACGGATACCTTGAGAGCCTTGGCGTGCAGCCGGAAAACATTGTTTATTCCGATTACACCAATTCTGACCTATATCGAGCGGGCGCAAACCGTGGCGCGATCGACCCATGCTTCCCGGCCAAGATCGGCATCTCTCACGTCTATAACCTAATCCAGGAAAAGCACCGGAAGAAAGCGCTGGATGTTATTTTCTTTCCGATGTACGACGTGCTGACTTCGCCGCTGGTGAAGATTGTCGGCGCGAATGCCTGCCCCACAGTCACCGCAACACCCGAGACCGTGAAGGCGGCCTTCACCAAGGAGAATGATGTCTTCGCCGAACATAACGTCAAGTATGTAGATCCGGTCTTGAATTTCGCGGATCGCAAACTGTTTGCCCACCAGATGCTGCAGGCATGGCAACCCATCCTCGGATTGTCGCAGGAGGAGAATGATCGTGCGATTGAGGTTGGGTACAAGGCGCTGGAGGATTACGAAAGCGGCATCCGTCGCAAGGCGCGCCAGGTGCTCGACCAGCTTGAACGCGAGGACCGCATTGGCATTGTGATGCTGGGCCGCCCGTATCACCATGATCCCGGACTCAATCACGAGATCATGGAAGAGTTCCAGAAGCTGGGCTACCCCATCTTTTCGCAGAACACGCTGCCCCTCGACGAGGACATGCTGGAGCGTCTGTTCGGCGATGAAGTGCGCGCCGGCGTGATCAGCCATCCTCTCGACATAGGCGATGCCTGGAAGAACTCGTACTCATGTAGCACGAACCACAAAGTGTGGGCTGCAAAATTCACAGCGCGGCATCCGAATTTGGTGGCACTTGAAATTTCTAGCTTCAAGTGCGGGCACGACGCGCCGATTTACGGCGTCGTTGAGGGAATCATCGAGGAGTCCGGCACGCCATACTTCTGCTTTAAGGATCTCGATGAGAATAAACCCTCGGGCTCAATCAAAATCCGCGTCGAGACGATCGACTACTTCTTGCGCCGATATCGTGATGAAGTCATCCGCAAGCGCAAAGCCGCAGAGGAAATCGAAGCTCAGCTGGCAGCTCTGGAAAATGAACTGCGGGGGTCCGCGGCGTTGGGGCCAATTGAACAGCAGGAAGTGCAGGAGATGGCGGCTGATTGAGTGGCGTCACCGCGGGAATGGCAGAGGCTGCGCCGCGACGATACCTCTGCCTTCCTGAACGGTGATAAATTGGTTTGCTTTCACGCTGGAGATAGAGTCCTTGTGACCGCTTGGCCAAACAATTTCCACACTCACCATCTTGCTGGCTTCGGGCTTACCCAAGCCGAAGGTTAACTGTAGCTCGCTCTGCGATAAGTAGCTAGATCCCGTTTTCACCATCGCGAGCAAGCGGTCGCCGTTAGCAGTCTTCACCGTGACTTTGGCGCCGATGCCGTCGCGGTTCGAGCGCGTGCCGATGGTCTTTACGCGCAGCATATCGTTCTTGTTTCCATTGTCGTTGCGCAGCAATCGAGCCGGGCCGTTGTTGGCGGTGATCACCAGGTCGAGATCGCCGTCGTTGTCAATATCGGCGTAGGCCGCGCCCCGGCCGACGATTGGCCGCGGCAACGCCGATCCTACCTTTCCCGTCACTTCCTCGAATTTATTCTTTCCCAAATTACGAAACAAATGCGGTGGCTGTGCATACTTCACGTTCGGTTGCACGACACTGATGTCGTCAGAGACATGGCCATTCACGGCGAGAATATCGGGAAGCCCGTCGAGGTCATAATCAAAGAAAAATGTGCCGAAGGTGAGCGACTTGTTCGAGATGGTCGCGATGCCCGTTCTGGGCGCCTCGTCGGTGAAGAGTCCGGAGCCGTCGTTGTGATAGAGCGACATGCTCTCGTTCGTGAAGTTGCCGAGAACCAGGCTCTGCCAGCCGGAGTTGTCGTAGTCGGCGGCGTCGGTGCCCATGCCGGCGCGTGCCGTTCCAGCCTCCCCATAGGCCAGCCCCGCAGCAACTCCGACATCGGTGAAGGTGCCGTCGCGGTTGTTGTGATAGAGCTTGTTGGGTTCGGTGTCGTTAGAGACGAAGAGATCTATCCAGCCGTCGTTGTCGTAGTCGAGCATTGCAACGCCGAGCGCCTTACCGGTCGGGTCGTAGAGGCCTGCCTTCTTCGTCACATTCTCAAACGTTCCATCGCCTTTGTTGTGGAACAGCGTGGAGCTTTGTCCCTTAAATCTCTGCGGAGTGCAATAAGACTTGTTCTTGTTGTCGAGCGAACAATATTGATCGCTATCGATGGACCACTCGATGTAGTGGGTGACGAAGAGATCGAGCTTGCCGTCGTTGTCGTAGTCGAACCAAACGGCACTGGCGGAGAATCCAGGGTCGGCTACGCCAGCCTTGGTGGTCACGTCGGCAAACTTGCCGTTGTGAAGATTGCGAAACAGGTGATTGGAGCCAACGGTGGTGATGTAGATGTCGTCGTACCCGTCATTGTCATAATCCCCCACCGCGCAACCGAGTCCATACATTTCGATTGCTAGTCCGGCCTGCCGCGTCACATCTGCAAACGTGCCATCTTTATTATTGTGATAGAGGGCGGGATGCGAGCTGCCGGATTTGTGTCCCGGCCAGTCCATGGAATTGATTAGAAGGATGTCCTGCCAGCCGTCGTTATCGTAATCGATAAAGCAGACCCCGCTTCCCATCGTTTCTGGCAGGTACTTCTTTCCAAACGCGCCGGAGTTGTGCTTGAAACGAATGCCGGCTTGCGAAGTGATGTCAGTGAACTCGATGGGACCGGAGGGGCGCACCGTAGCAGCAAGGTTTACGCTCGACACAGATGGCGTCGGAGCTACGGCCGAGGTGGAGTCGGGAGGGGTGGGTGCTGGGTGAGAAGCGGCGACCGGCGTGGTCGACGGCTCGTTCGTCGGCGCTTTCTTACATCCTGCTAGCAGCGAAATGCTTGCAATCAGGCACGATGCCCAGCGGCGAGCCGATCTGAGATTCCTGTTGAAGTAACTTGGGCTCACTACGCGGCAACCGCCTTTGCCGAATTCTGGCGGCGTGAATCCAGCCAAATCTCGACCAGCATGGCCGCCGGTCCAACGATGAAAAGCGCGTAGAACGGGGCATAGACCACTTGCCGCAGCCGCAGCACCATTTCCAGCAGCGCTACCAGAAACACCACAATGCATTGTCCGCGCTTGGATCGAACTGTGGTTTTGGGGTCGGTGATCATGAAAAAAATGAACAGTTGATACATTGGCCCGGTGATCGGCGCGACCTCGGACTGCCACGGACTGCCAGTCATCCAGCTGCGAAGGAATGCGAACGCGAGAAACGACGCTACATAGATGCCTGTGATGTGAAAACGATGAAGGCGCGCGATGATCACTGAGCCCAGCGCCCAGATGACGAGCATAGGCAGCAGGTAGTTGCCCCATTGAATGCTCAGGCTCGCGATTGTGTCGGCGGCGAGGAACAACATCACCGAGATGCCGAAGTTTGACGGATTCCAGATGTGGCGGCCCTTTACGCGCAACACATACTTCGATGTGATGGAGATCGCCGCGCACAGAGCGTAGGGCCAATAAGCCGGCGAGCGAACGAGAATGCCGACGCTGATTCCGGAAATGTAGGCGCTGGCGGGATTCAACCACCTGTGCAGGAAAATGCGTCCGAGCGCCAGTTCCAATGCGATGCTGGTGACGATCGCGAGCAACGTTTTCGGATAGCTTTCGAGAATTCCAAACGACAGATGGCCTACCAGCAGGATGCACGTGATGAATGCGGGTGCGACGTAGCGGTTGTCGAGACTGATCCGCGGTTTTCTATGGACAGACGCCTTCGAGGGCACGATCGTTCCGCTGCTTGAGCTCATACAGGCTCCTTGATTTTATGCATCTGGTTGGGAGCAGGTAGGTCGATCGTCTGAACTTTGCCGGAGGGCCAGCGGATGACGGCTTTTTCGATCTTCGGATTCTTGCCCAGCCCAAAATGTAGGCGGCGATCGTTCTGTGCGGCGAAGCCAGTTCCTCCGGAAACTTCCTGTGCCTGCATCTGGCTGTTCCAGTACAGAGTAACCTTTGCGCCGATCGCGCAGCGATTGCTCACCGTTCCTTCCAACTGAAACTCGACCCACTGGTTCGCGGACGCAACAGTATTCTTGTAAACCAGCAGCGGGCCTTTCTGATTGGCGACGACCACGTCGAGCACTCCGCGGTTCCACAGGTCGGCGAAAGCCACGGCGCGGCCGTCATAGGTATCGTTGACCCCAACAGCTTGGGCGACATCGATGAACTTGCCCGCGCCGTCATTCAGCCAGACGCGCTTGTTCTGATATCCAGACAAACTGCGGCCTTCAAATGCCGGCCAGTTTTTCGCGTCTCCGATGATCGTGCTATTGCCCCCGGCCACTTTGGAGAAGTCATACCAGTAGCTACGATTGCGGTCGAGTGAAATGTAGCCATTTGCCAAGTAAAGATCGAGAGTTCCGTCGTTGTTCAAGTCGCCAAACTGAGCTCCGAAACTCCAGCCGCCGAGCTCCACACCGAAATCGCGCGCGAGGTTTTCGTATTGAATCGCGTCGCCGGCAGTTCCAGGCTTCGGCACCCACAAGTTGTTTCCTTGGATCAGAACACCTTCTTCGGAAATGTTCGAAACGTACACTGCATATTGCCCCTGATTCAAAATGTCGCCGAAGGCGGCATTCATCCCGCTCTTTGGCGCGAACCCGATGCCGGTCTGCTTGCCGACTTCGTGGAATTGCTTGCCATCGTTGAAATAAAGTTCCGAAACTCCGTAGTCGTTGGATACAAATAGATCGGGATGCCCCGTGCCGCGCAGGTCTGCGGCCGAAGCGGCCAGAGCCCAGCGATGGCTGTCGATGCCAACTTTAGTGCTGATTTCCTCAAACTTTCCATTGCCGAGATTGTGAAACAAATATTTGCGCCCGCCGTTCTTCGCATACTCGAAACTGTCGGGCATGATGCGCGTGGTGGTGAGATGCCAGAGATCGATGTCTTCCGAGTAATAACCCCCGATGAAGAGATCGAGTAGCCCGTCGCCATCGTAGTCAAACCATATCGCAGTATTGGCGTTGATCCAGCGCGGCAGGCCAGCTTGTTCCGTGACGCGCGTGAACCCGTGACCCTGATCATTGTGATAAAGCTCGGGGCGTCCCCATTTGATTAGGAACAGATCTTCGTAGCCGTCGTTGTCGTAGTCTCCCCACACCGCACCGGTGGAGACGCCGGTGCCGGGCTGGTTGACGTCGGCAATGCCGAGTTCGCCCGCCACATCTTCGAACGTACCGTCGTGCTTGTTGCGGTAAAGCGCGTTCTTGCTGCCGATGGCGCTGTTGACGACATAGATGTCAGGCCAGCCGTCGCGATCAAAATCGACGATCGATACTGAAGCGCCCATCGATGCAACTTCCGGCATGATGGGCTCGAGTTTGGGATCAAGCGCCGGAGTCTCGTGAACAAAGTTAATGCCAGCAGCGTGAGAGACTTCCTGCAAGTAGAAGCCGTGACGGGCCAGGGCTGTAGCGGCGTCGGAGCCCGATCGATCGATATCGCGCCGCGCTGCGATCCGCTTGATCGCCAGCGGCGTGACGATGAGCCCAGCGAAAAAAATTACGAGGAGAACTCTCGCAATGCGATTGCCGGTCATTGAGACGGCCCATTCCTCGCAGATTTGTTCGAACTGCGGTCGCGCAGCGCGTTCTTGAAAACCTCGGGCGTCACGTAGCGAGTGTGGTAGTTTTTCCAGTCTTCAGGATGCCGACGATACACCCACTCATCTTCAAGCGAGCCGGGATGCGTGGTGTATTCGTTCTTGGCGTGGTAGGGCAACGGTAACACGGTTTTCGACCATGTCGAATTGTAATCGCCGTCTTTGATCCACCCATCGCCTTTAATGACAAAATCGCGCACCCACCCTGGCGGTGGAGGCGGCTGCTCGGCAAAGCGCATGGAAAGTTCGTCGCCGGAGTTCACAATAACGTAGCGGTCGTCGATGGTCTTCAACAGATCGCGAACGTCGCCATAACGGGTGTAATAACCAATCAAATCGCGCCAGCGCTGTGTAGTTCCTTCGATCACGTTGTAGTCCGGCACTTCAGGTGCGCCCGCTCCTACCGGCATGTGCATCACGGAGTAGCCGCGATAGTGCAGGTCGGCGACGGTTGGATCAAGCGTGACTTGTTTCAGAGGCGTGTCTGGCACACCTCGCGCCCAGTGAATCGCGTCCCAGTAAATTTCGAGATTCGTGCGCAGGCGCGCGCGGCGCGGTGTTCCCGGACGGAAAACATTTGTGAGATTGAAAAGAATTGTTTTCTTGCGGCCGGCAGGAAAACCGAGATTGTCCTGCGCGGTAACCCAGCCGCCGTGGCCGTCCGGCACTTCAACGCTCAGTCCGTGAGCGCGCCAGCGGCTGCCTTGCGTGATGGCGACGTTCACCGAAGATTCCGTGTCGTGGATGGAACCTTGCGCAATCAGGTAGAGTGGACCGCTCTTTGTTTCTGGCGCGTCGTCGCCGAGGTCGATCTCGAGATAGTGATCTCTGGTGACGCCCTGGAACTGGCCGCGGCCAAAGCTGCTCACCGACTTGCCGTCGAGATCGCGAACCAGGTCGGTCACATCCTGGCCGGTGTCGTCCGTGGCGTGGGCAATGTCATGTGGAGTCGAGACAATTGTGATGCCAAGTTTCGCCGGCGGAATCACGAAGCGCTCATCGACGAAAATCTCCGTTCCCACAGGATGATCGATGGTAGTGAGGGCCAGATAGTCGTAGTAGTAGACTTCCCAAAGCTCCGCTGTAACGCGGATGTCGTAGTAGCCATCGTGCGGCACGAGTTGTTCGCGGCCGATTTTGTACCACTCTCCCGTGGCCGCGATTTGCGCGGACCCGAGCGTATTGATGCGTAGACCAATGGCGGAGCCCCACGGAACCGCGTCTTTCACAAATTCCATTTGCCTTCCGTTGTAGGCAAACAAGAACGGGCAGGAGGCTTTGAGGCGCTGTTCGGTCACGACGTCCTGGTCGGCCTTCACGCCAAACTCCGCGCGAACCGTGCCGTTCGGCCACACGACGCGCACGACCTCGGCCTCAGTCTGTTCTCCTAAACCGAAGTGGAGCAAGGGGCCGGTGATCGGCTGTTTCTGCACGAGCAAACCGGAGCGGACTTCGATTTCTCCGCCGACGCCGAAGGGGTTGATGCGCTGGTCCCCGACCGCCTGCACCGCGTGCGGACGCACTACTTGCCAGTGATAATTTTTCGAACTCTGGTTGACGCTCAGTATCGGCGCGCCATCGGGAGAAAGACCAACCAGATCAAGTTTGCCATCGCCGTTGAGATCAGCGATGTCAAACACCAGCGTTGGTGCCGTCATCGGCTTCTGTAACACGAACTTCCCTTGTTCGTCGCCGAGCCAGATCAGCGAACCGTTGGAACGCTTAGACGAGGGCAGCGACGCGGGTGAGAGGAGCAAATCGAGCGCGCCATTGTTGTCCAGATCCGCCACCTGCAATCGCACCTCACCAGCAAGATTGTTGGCAACGTCTGGTACTCGGGCGATTTCGGCCGTCTCCCAGCTTTCGCCTTCGTTCTTGTCGGAGATTCGTAGGATGGCGCCATCCGCCTCGACGGTCAGCAGATCGAGAATGCCGTCATTGTTCGCATCCGCTGCAGCGATCGCTTTCACGGAAGAAATGTTTAGCGGCAACGGTCGTTCACGAAACTGTCCCTGGCGTTCATTCATGAAGAGGTGAAGCCGGCCCGCGCCGTCAATGATGGCCGCGTCGGGATTGCCGTCGCCATCGAAATCGGCCCAGGCGAAGCCGCTCAGACCGGCGATTCCGCTGAAGGGATGAATCGCAAGAAACGTGCCGTCGCCATTGTTTCGCAGAACGGTTGGAGCGCCATCTTTTGATCCGAGCACGATGTCGAGGTCGCCGTCCGCTTCAATGTCGACGGCCCAGGCTCCGGTGTAAGCGGCGTTGGTCACGGACTTCGGCAGCTTGCTCTGCGCGGTCACATCGGTGAAAGCGGTCGGACTGTCCTGGCGCATCAAGCACACGCCGCCCGCACCGGCGAGAACGAGGTCAGTTTTGAAATCGTAATTGAAATCAACGGGCACAACTGAGTCAGCGTGAGGCGGAATCGCAGATGGGCCTCCGGGGAACGGAAACTTCGCCCCGCTCGATAACTGCACCACGCGCCCGTTGGCCTCTGCGACGACCGGGACTCCCGCACTTCCGAGCGAGATGGCTCCGATCCAACTCCAGTGAGCGCCATCGGGATTCGGCAACGGCTGCGGATTAAACGACAAAGCCAGGTCCGGCGGCGCAGGACGGAAGACAGGAGTTTCAAGCGATAAGAAATGAGTAAAGGGCTCGGCCTCTTCTCCCGGAGCGGCTTTGATGGCCCGGAGGCTGAGACGATAATCGGGCACGCGCATCAGGACATTGCGCAGAAACGTCGTTTGCGTTGCGGCAGAACGAAGATCGCCACCAGCGACCGCTGCCTGGACCACGGCCAACTGGCGCTGCACTTCAGGGGGCCAGTTCGAAGACTGCGCGCTGATTTGCGCGACCGCCGATTTTACCGTAGCGGCGTCGCCTTGTTTTGCAGCGATGCGGCTTAAATCGAGCAAAGCGGCGAGATTGTTCTGCTGCGCCGCGAGAATCTTTTGCATGAGCCGCTGAAATTCAGCTTCGCTGTCGCCAGCTGCCTGCCGCTCGGTTTCTTCGGCAAGCTGATAAAGAGCGCGCAAATTTTGTGGATTCAGCGCGAACGCCTGCCGCAAGTCAGCGAGGGCCCCGGTCGAATTCCCGCGCTGGCTCTCAAGCAATCCCATGAGGCTGTAGATCTGGTCGTTCTTCGGAGCGAGATCGTGAGCCTGCTGAAATCGTTGCGCCGCCGCATCGTAGTTTCTCTGGCGCAGTGCGAGGATGCCCCAGTTGGCCCAACCGGCGGGCTCTCCGGGCACTAAATGTGTAACTTCCAACAATTTGCTTTCTGCATGAACGTCGTCACCCACTTGCAACGCTGAGAGCCCGACATAAAATGCCGAGACAACATCCGCATATACCTTTGAATTCTTCGCGGGGAATTTGGGTGCCGAATGGCAGCCGGGCGATATCACGGTCAGCGCTCCTGCGAGGAGAAAAAGAATCGCGGTTTGAAAGCCGAACCATCGACCTAAGTGCATGGTTAGACGCGGTGCGCAGATATCATGCGGCCCGCAAGCTCCTGTTTTTGTTTTTTGTAGCGGCGACGCCGCCACATGCTCCGAAACCACAAAAATCCGACAGCCAGAAAGGGTAAGAGGTAGAGCAAAAGATCCCATCGCCCGTATCCGGGGGGAGTCGCTTCGACGCGCGAAAGTGCTTCTTCCGTTCCTCGCGAGCTGCGCAAGATGAGCCGCACGCGATAGAACTCATCGCGATCAAATTGAGCCGAGACGTTGTATTCTACCTGCCCTCGGCTATCCTCGCGAACCGCAGGGTAGACGACTTCGGCGAGACGTTCACTTTCTGGTTGAATGCCGATTTCCACTTTCAGGCCGTCTGGAATTTTGCCTCCTGGAACCGGATCGACGAGAACAAAAAACGTTCCCGTGCCAATATCGGGATGGGTCCATAGAGAGATGACACAGCCTGCCATCCGGTGATTCTCGATGATCGGGAACGGAGGCCCGTTGTGCGCTCTCGCGGGCAACGCGAGCAGCAGCGCCAGTGCGGCCGTGGCCAGCGGTCGTGCAGTCGAGATGGAACGGTTCAGCATTTGAACGTTAGTGTTCGTCCGATTCTTACTAACCACTCATCAGCGTGGTACGCATTTCCATTGGCTGGAAAACTAACCATAGTGACGCACCGAAGAGTACCGCACAAACCACTGCCCATGGAATGAACACTCGCAACGCGTTGGCCGGGGAATCCTCATCGGCCAAACCGTGAGTCACTGCAAGCGATCCTACAAAGCCGAGCACAAGGAATCCGATTTCGATGACTTGTACAGCATTCGCAGGCAAGCCTGTGAGGGTCCAACGCGGCTCCCCCAGAAACGGGAAACCTAGGCTCGCCAAGAAGTTCTGGGTCACAGGAATGATGGTATAAAGTCCGGTCAGAAAGTGAAAACCATAGTGCGCGAGCCACATGCCAAAGCCCATCGGAACGAGCCCGTAGGAATAACGAACGACGAGCGGTAGGAACGCGCGCTGCACTCCGCCCCAGGCTTGCGTCAACAAGCCGGCGCTCCCCAGTAACAGCACTGGTTCCAGAATCAGAAAGGCTGCGAAGATTAGCCCGAGGACAGGCGCCTCATGGCTTACGTACAACAGTTTTCCGAGCCAGTTTTCGACCGCGTAAACCGGGCTGACCATACCGAAAGCATTCAACAGCGCGCCAAAGGTAAAGACCACCGCTAGCGCGGCGAGATCTTTGCGGCGAGAGAAATAACCGATTCCGGAGCGCAAAGAATCGCCCAGCAGTTCAGTCCCCGGCAAGCGGCTCAATATCCCGACATTGTCATGCGGGCAGGCATGGATGCAGTCAAGACAGAAGGTGCAGTCCATGTTGCCCACTTTGCGCGGCTGAAACAACGCCAGTTCGCAGCCGCGGATTACAACCAGATCGGAAGCCGCATCGCGCCTGCCGCGAATACAGTCTTTGGTGAGGCATCGCGTGCAGACGTCCTGATCCCGCACCTTCACTTCGAATGGAGAAAGTGTGGAGGCGACGAAGTTGAACTGGCCGATCGGGCAAACGAATTTGCAGAATGTGGCGTGCTTGAAGAGCCCGTCCACCACGAGCACGCTCAGGAAGTAGCCGATGATGAGCCATGCCGTCCACCACGGCGAAGACCAGAGGTCGAATAGTTCGTACGTGAACAGGATGAGAACGAACAGCGCGACCGAAACCCACTTGTTTCGCAGCGCTCGCGGCCAGGTAAATCTGGGCCGAAAAAAGCGTCGCGCCACCTGACGCACCAGCATGAACGGACAAGCTAGGCAGAAAAAATTTCCGGCGCACAACAGAACCAGCACGAGAATCCCGCGAAAATGCAGCCAGCTCAGCGTGGTTGCAAGGTTCTTCGGCGCCAGAGATGGGCCGAACAATCCGTGCAGGATCATGGCCACACTAATAAGGAGCAGAGGAGCCTGAAGAAAAGGGCGGGCATAGCGCCAACGGAATAGAGGGCCCAGTACCGGAACCTGCATCAGATCAAAGGGCGTTGGGTCGAGATTCTCTTCGGACGGGATGGATGCTTGATTCACAACTCGCCTAATTGGGCCGGACATCCCTTACATCGAATTGCCGTTCCAGCTTTTCACCATTGCGCAGCGCGCCGTGCAACAGTATCACCCAGTCTCCGGCCATCGCGAGAGAAAGTGGGGACTCATAGCGGCCCGGATGCACCTCGTTGGCTTGCGCAAACACAGGACTCATGCCGGCGTGTGACATATCGCATTCGACTTCGATTTGAGCTCCGATCACTGGATGGTTCACTGCATCGGTCAACGTGAAACAGATAACGACGGGACCGACCCGTACCGGCTTCGGCTTGATCTGAAACTCGACCATTACGCCGCTCGAGGTATTGGGCGGCCTGTGACAACAAACCCCGACGCCAATCGCGACGATCACCCAGACGAGGCGACAGCCCTTAACACAACTGATCCCCATCCACCACAGATCAGGCTGCGTTGGGCAATTCATTCCGGTGCCAGGCGCAAGTGCAGTTTGCCCGCTCCTTTTCATGGACGGGCGGGAACATGTGGTAGTACATGGCAATCACCATAGGAATGAACACGATCGAGTTGTAGAACAGGTGGAGTTCAACCCTGGGAAAGACCAATTGCAAAACGCTGCAAGGCACGGGCCTTCCCCAGAAATTGTGGTGGGTGGTCGCCTGGTAAATCAGAAGGAAATGCTCGATGTGGTGCCAGAACTGAATCCAAAACGCTACCATCCACCAGGTGTGCGAGACTCCGGTAAAACCCTTGCGCAGGAACCAGAGACAAATCAGCATGACCAGAGCGTAACCATAGTGTAGGGTCTCTGATTTGATCAGCCACGGATACCACAGGCCAACGAGACCGTTGGCCTTCGGACGCGGCCATCCCATTACATAAATCTGGTAGGCCTGAAAGAGGTGTTCTGCCCAGTGAGCGAGCACGATAAACATAAATATCTGAAGCGCACGTTCGTGCCATTGCGAGTTTAGTTTTTGGAGAAAGCTCTCGTCTCCGGCCGAGGCCGTGGCAACGTTCGGCATAGCGCGACTGGCCGTCATAGGAATCCCACCCCCTTTTGTGGGACTGGCTAGAACATAGGCATAGAATGATCCCACGGCTGGAAAGAAACGTTCAATAGTAGATTTACGTTATTGCTTCCTAAGTCGTTCACCGATAGCGTCTCAAGGCGAATCCGGGAAACCCCGTCGCGTGAGCGACAACTCGTGGGGTTTTCGGACTGGTCAAACAAGCGACGGGAGCCGGGATCATGAGACCGCTAGAGGGATCGTCTGAAAATATTTCCCTGTCGTTGGAACCGTTCCCTCCCACAATCGGCGATTCTGAATTCGACGCGTCTTTTTTCCAGCTTGCCAGTCTGCTCGAACAGTTTCAGTGTGCGACTCGTGAAGCCAAGAAGCTCGTGCTCGGCCGTTTGGCGTCCGAACTCACGGCGAGGTTGCAGCCGGAATCTTGGTCCACTACCGAGTGCCTGGACCATCTCGCACGGACGACTGGCTCGTTTCTTCCGCCAATATCGAGAGCGGTTGCGGCTGCTCCGAAACTCACAACTAAGCGCCCACTGCGAACCGGGACGGTCGCTTCGCTGATGATTCGCAATCTGGAACCACCTTATCGTCTCCGATACAAAGTCATTCCGCAACTGGTGCCGCAGGAGACGAACTTTGAGACCGCGTGGTCGGCTTTTGAGCAGTCACAATCACGGCTATTGGAAACCGTATGCTCAGCGGCCGGACTCGCCATCGACAGAGTGACGGTCCCGTGTCCGGTGTGTGCGCATGCAACCTACAACGTATATGGGGCCTTCCGCATGCTCGCCGCTCACCAACGCCGCCACCTGTGGCAGGTTCAGCAGATTCTCATAGCGCTCGACGGAAGACGGGCGCAGAAAACGTCGGTATAGGGCGGTAGATAAACACTCTCAGCCGTGAGTACGAACGCGACCCTGCGGCAATATCCAACCTCCAGAGGACTGAACCAATGGCCCCTCAAGGACCCGCCAGCACTTGCGACGTAATTGTTATCGGCGGAGGGCTGGCCGGAAAAGCAGCTTCGCTTCATCTCGCGAAGGCCGGACTTAGCGTTATCTGCATCGAGCCGGATGATGCCGCGCGGCAAGCAGTCGGGGAATCGCTGGACTGGTCTGCCCCCGACCTGCTGAAAGCGCTAGGGCTGCCGATGGAACAGTTGGTGAGCGAGCGAATCGCGACGTGGAAGCGTCACGTAACTTTGCAGCTCCGTAACGGCTGTTCCGAGCAATATATTCCCTCCGCCTGGCTCGCTCACGCGCCTTTCCACGTCGAACTACGAACGCTGCACGTAGACCGACAGCGCCTGGACGAAAAATTGTTAAGTCGGGCCACCGCACAGGGTGTCACGGTTGTTCGCGACAAGGTTGTCGCTGTAGAGCGAGAGGGAAACAAGATCCTTTCTGCAAAAACCGCTGGAGGCTCGACCTTCGCCGCCAAGTGGTTCATCGATTCGTCAGGATTTGCAGCGCCCGTTCTGACTCGCGAATTTAGGCTGTGCTCAATCGAATTTGGGCCGCCTAAGGTCGCGCTGTGGACGTACTTCTCTGTCGGGCAAGCTGTGGAAGGAACCACCCTCTACATGGATCCCGCGCCGTCGGAATACCTGGACTGGGTGTGGGAGATTCCGATCAACCCCGATACTGTGAGCGTGGGATATGTGACCACGGGCGCTGCCATCAAAGTGAAACGGGAGCGGGGACTTTCCGTCGACGAGATTTTCCAAGAGCAGTTGAAGAAGCATCCGCACTTTGAGCCAATGTTGACGGCCGGACCAACCGGCGCGCTGAACGTAACGTCCTTTCGCTGCCGGGTGCATGCAGAAGCGGCCGGGCCGAACTGGATCATCGCTGGTGAAGCCGCGTCGATGGTCGATCCCATCACGGCGAATGGAGTTACGGCTGCATTAAGGCATGCGGCGGAAGCGACAACGCTAGTCCTAAAATTTCGGAAGAGGGGCGAAATACCCGCTCTGTCCAGAGCCTTGTACAGCAGCCGAATCCTGCAATTCGCGAAATTCTTTAACAGCGGAATCGAGAGAATCGTTTACGAGCCAGGCGTGAGGAATCGAATTGGGCTAAGAGTGGCGGGAACAGTCTATACGAGCCCGGCGTGGACGATGAATCTGGTTTATAACCGTCTCAGACCGCGAGGCATAGTTTCCACGTTTCTCTTCAATTCCGCGATCGGCATTTTTCGTTGCGGCGCATGGGCTTTTTATCAACTTTGCCGGCGATTCAAGGACTCATCGAGTAGGGCTGGTTCGGACGGGACTATGGGCGCCGGGCATGACGTTCACTGCGGTTCGTACCCCGCCGGCGTGAAGTGGAAAGGTCAGAGCTATGGAGAATAACAAAAAAGACGGCAGTCAAATTTCAGAGAGTGGGAACAATCCTCACGCTGCAAAGCCGGCCACGAAAATCAGGATCATCAAGATGCGGAAGCCACCGGAGAAACAGCTGCTGCATACGACTTCTGGCGCGCCCGGTACCCCACTCCTTGGCGGACCAATCAGCGCTACGGCTCGCACGACGGCGATTCGTTCTGGTAGGCTGCATATACTATGCGCTATCCCCTAAGCTTATTTTTTCTATTTGTCCTGGCTGTCTCCGTCTCTGCTCGGAACCCCAAGCCGGCGGCCGACCGCGTGGCCGCGCAGAACGCTCTTTTCGAAGAGCAGTATGAGGCCGATCTCCGCAACTTTCCTGAGCGAGCCACCTCTTACGGCGACTATCGCTACAATGACAAGCTCGGCGAGTACTCGCTCGACGCCATTGCCCATCGTCACAAGACCGACGAGGATTTCCTGGCGCGACTCGAAGCCATATCAACGACCGGCTTCTCTGACCAGGACCAGCTTTCCCACGACCTGCTCGCTCGCGTCCTCAAGCAGCGCATCGCCGACTTTGACCTTAAAGAATATGAGATGCCGATCAACCAGCAAAACGGCGTCCATACCAACCTCGCGGATTTGCCGCTGTCCGTCCCCTTCGACTCGGTGAAGCATTACGAAGACTACATCGCTCGTCTTCACCAGATTCCACGCGTACTCAACCAAACCACGGAAGTGCTTCGCGCCGGCATGAAAGACAAGCTCATGCCCGTACGATTTCTGATCGAGAAGCTACCCGGCCAATGCCAGGGCATCATCGATTCCGATCCGTTTCTGCTCCCCACCAAAAAATATCCTGCGAGTATCTCGCCGGAAGATCAGAAACGCCTGACGCAGCAAATCAGCGACATCATCAACTCTGACGTGATTCCGGCTTACAAGACCTTCGCTGCTTTCCTGCAGACAGAATACGCGCCGCAAGGCCGCACCACGCTTTCGATAACCTCGTTGCCCGACGGCGAGAAGCGCTACCAGAACAACATTTACGCGCGGACTACGACCCGGATGACTCCGGACGAAATACACGAATTGGGCCTACACGAGATCGACCGTATCGAAGCCGAGATGACTTCGATTGCGAAGAAAGAAGGCTTCGCTGACCTCGCTTCGTTTCGAGCTTCACTCAAGACCAATCCAAAATATATTCCGACCTCGGCCGATCAGATTCTCGATGATTTCCGCCACTATATCGCGCAGATGGAGCCGAAGCTTCCCGAGCTGTTCACGCTGCTGCCCAAATCTCCGGTCACGGTGGAAGCGATACCGGCATTTCAGGCTGCCGCGGCGACGCATTACGTTACCGGCACGCCGGATGGCAAGCGGCCCGGCCGAGTGGTTGTCGCTACGTCAAATTTCTCCGAGCGCTCGCTGATCGATGACGAGGCGATCGCCTATCACGAAGGCGTTCCCGGACATCACATGCAGTTATCCGTGCAGCAGCAGCTCACCGGGTTGCCCAAGTTCCGGCTGCACGGTCTCGGCTTCAATGCGTACATCGAAGGCTGGGCGCTCTACGCTGAGCAACTCGGCAAAGAAGTCGGGTTCTATCAGGATCCCGTCTCAGACTACGGTCGGCTCTCTTCTGAACTCTTTCGCGCGGTGCGCCTCGTAGTCGACACCGGAATCCACTCGAAAGGATGGTCTCGCGATCAGGTAGTGGAATTTTTCCGCAAGAGCGGCGCGGTCGACGAGCCGACCATCCAGTCGGAGACGGACCGTTACATTGCATGGCCTGCGCAAGCCCTGAGTTACAAACTTGGCCAGCTCAAGTTCCGCGAACTAAGGGAACGTGCGCAAAAAGAGTTGGGACCGAAGTTCGACATACGCACCTTCCACGATGAGATGCTCAACGGCGGAACGCTTCCGCTGGATATGCTGGAAGCGCGTACCAATAAATGGATTGCGGAGCAAAAGGCGAAGTGAGTTGTAGCGTGCGGCGATCGGACTACGCTAACTCCAGTTCAATTGTTTTCGCACCCGCATCGATCTTCGCGATACGAAACTTGCGAATCTGTCCAGCGCTGATGGGTTCGGTTTTCGTTGCGCCTGCAGGCGCGTTCCCCTTCCATCGTGCCTGCAGCATGGAGCCAAGCGAAGACAAATCCGGTTTCGAAGATGACGGAGCCGGTTCCGTTCGAAGTCTGCTTTCCGCTGCCGCGCTCGCGATGCGGCACTTCGCTCGGATGCCCTCGCCAAGCTCTACGCTCGCGTTTCCATCCGAGCTGTCGACGACTCGGCCCGTTACCACGTCGCCTTCCTTGTGCTCGACGATGTATTCGTCCAGCCCGCTCGGAACTAATGGCTTCATGCTCAGGCGCAGTTGCCGCTTCTCAGTATCGACGGCGAGCACCTGAGCCTTCACAACTTGTCCAAGCCTGAGCATGTCTTGCGGATGGTTGATGTGCTTCTCGGCGCTCATTTCGCTCACATGAATCATGCCTTCTACGCCTTCCGTAAGCTGCACGAAGGCGCCGAACTTCATGATGCTAACGACCGGTCCTTCGACCACCGAACTCGCGGCGAAGCGTTGCGCCGCGTCGGCCCAGGGATCTCCCAGCGCCTGTTTCAGACCAAGGGAGATGCGGCGCTCGCCAATGCTCACTCCTAGAATCACGACATCGACCGTCTCACCCGGCTTCACGATCGTGCTGGCGCTCTTCAACTTCTTTCCCCATGACATCTCCGAGACGTGAATCAAACCCTCGACACCGGGTTCAAGTTCCACAAATGCGCCGAAGTCCATCACGCGTGTCACCGTGCCCCGCGCGCGTTCGCCAAGCTTGTACCTTGACGCAGCGGTGTCCCACGGATCGGGCTCCAATTGCTTCATGCCGACAGAAATGCGCCGCCGCTCGGAATCAATCTTTAAAACTTTGACTTCCACCTCTTGTCCGACGGTGAGAACGTCCGCCGGCTTGCTCACACGGCTCCTGGAAATATCGCTGACGTGCAGCAGCGCGTCGACGCTGCCGATCGCAATGAACGCGCCGTAATCCATAAGGCTCCGAACCGTACCGTGCAGCGTTTCGCCCTCCTTCACCTCGGAGTAGCGGCGGTCTTTCTCAGCAAGCTCTTCTTCTTCGGCGACCGCGCGGCGGTCCACCACCACGTCCTCATCCGCCTCATCGAGCTTGGTGATGCGGCAGCGGATCTCTTGTTCGACCAGCTTCGCCATTTCGGCAGCATCGCGCGTACCGCTGCGCGAAGCCGGCAGGAACGCGCGAACGCCGACATCCACGCTCAGGCCGCCTTTCACCACTCCGGTAACCGTCCCCACGATGGTCGTCTTCTCGGCAAAGGCTTTTTGCAGAGATGCCCAATCTTTTGGCTGCTCGATTTTCCCGAGGCTGAGCTCGTAATAGCCCTCCGGATCACGGCCCTTGATCGAGACTGCAAGCTTGTCGCCAGGCGTCACGGTTTTGCCCGCGCCTTGAAATACGGAAAGCGGCAAAATGCCTTCGGTTTTGTACCCGATATCGACCAGCACCGAATCGACGGTGACGGCAATCACCGTGCCTTCGCGGCCTTTTCCTGCTTCCACCGGCTTGCGCGTTTTGCTTCTCTCGAACTGCGAAAGAATGTCTTTGAACGATTCTTCGGATGCGTTAACAGATCGGGTGTCTGCACTGCCTGAGTTGGACATGACTGGATCGGACATGAAGGTTACAGCCTCATTGTGGCGACGTTCCGACTAGGATAACACCGTGCTCCGCGCGGCACCCGCCCGCGCTCCAACTGAGTTTGACTTGCCTGTTTCGCAAGACGTAGGATTCTGCTGCTTAAGTCATCAGCCAAATAGTCTGCTCTATTTGCTTCGCTACGCCGCGCCGTGTTGGCGCTGCGGTGCTGGAAAAATACCGAGAAGAAGGATGGGACAGAATGGAATCTTTAACACGCCGCAAGTTCATGCGCATTGGCGCTGGCTCCGTGGCCGCGGGAGCTGCGGCGAAGATAACGCTGCTAGAACCGACTGCAATGTGGGGTGGATCCCGCGCAGTTGCGCCGAGCGACCGAGTCCGGTTCGCCTCGATCGGCACGGGCACCCGCGGATGCGAGTTGCTGGCGGCGTCGCTGGCAGTACCCGGGGCCGAATGTGTCGCGGTGTGCGACCTTTACGATAGCCGGCATGAGGCGGCGCAGGAAGCCGTCCAAAAAGAAGTCCCGACAACCCGCAATTACAAAGAGATTCTCGATCACAAAGATGTGGACGCGGTGATTGTGGCCGTACCCGACCATCAGCATCGCCGTGTTGTGGTGGATGCATGCGCCGCGGGCAAGGATGTGTATTGCGAAAAACCGATGTCACACTCGGTCGAAGACGGCTTCGCCATGGTGGAAGCTGTGCGAAAGAATAATTGCATTATGCAAGTCGGAAGCCAGCGTGTAAGTTCCATCGTCTACGAAAAAGCGCGCGAGTTGTATTCTTCGGGAGCCCTCGGCGATGTGTTCTTTATCGAAGGCTCGTCGGACCGCAATTCGGCGAGCGGGGCGTGGGTCTATCCGATTCCACCGGATGCGAGCGAGCAAACCATCGACTGGAATGCATTCCTTGAGGGCGCGCCCAAACGGCCGTTCGATGCCGCGCGATTCTTCCGCTGGCGCTGTTTTGCCGACTACGGCGAAGGGTTGGCCGGCGATCTTTTCGTGCACTTACTCTCTGGAATTTACTTCATCTCCGGAACGAATGAGGCGCCGAAGCGGGCGCAGTCCAGCGGCGGTCTGTTTCGCTGGAAGGATGGGCGAGACTTTCCTGATCTCATCGAAACGCTCTTCGATTATCCGAAATTCCGCGTCGTGCTACGCTGCAATCTGAACAATGCCGGGGGAGAGCCGATCAAGTTCCATGGCACGAAGGGCACGATGGAAATCAATGGGCAGACCTTGGTTTTCACTCCGCAGGATTCAGTCCCCAGGGCCGAAGAGTATTCGATAAAGGGCTGGCCCGCGCGGTTGCGCAAGCAATATCAGGCGCAGTGGGCCGCGGAGCATCCGCAGCTGGGGCCGCTCGATTACCAACCGGTCGAGGCGGAAACTTTCACTGCGCCGCCGGGGTACAGCGATGTGTCGGCGCATCAGGCAAATTTTTTCGATGCAGTTAGAACTCGCAAGCCCACCATCGAAAATGAAGTGTTCGGCAACCATGCGGCGATCGGCTGCCACCTCGCCAATTACGCTTATTTTAAAAACACGATCGCCACCTGGGATGAAGGCGCGAAAACAATCCGCGGATAGACATTCGCTAACGACGGACATCCAAGTTGCTTCAACGACGACGATTGAGAATCGAACAACCAGAAGATCGAGGACAGACATGCATAGCATTTCGCGAAGAACATTCTTGAAAACCGCTTCAGCCTCCGCCGCTTCCGCGGCCGTGTGGAGCAGCGCTCCTCGGCTGATGGCCAATCCTCTGGGACTGCCGTTAGGGTTGCAGTTGTACTCGGTGCGCGACGTTCTTCCCAAAGATTATGAAGGAACGCTGCGGCAGCTTGCTGCACTGGGCTATCGCGAAGTGGAAGCTGCCGGATTCTTCAACCACAGCGCCAGCGAGGTAAAGCAGGCGATGACGCAGGCAGGCCTGAATTGTGTGAGCGCCCATTATCCGTTGAAAGATTTGCTGCCCAAGGTGGACGAAGTCATTCAATACGGCAAGGATTTAGGACTCAAGTACATCGTGTGCGCCGCGCCGATGCTGAAGGACCCGTCGCGAGTGAAGGATCCAAATTCCCGTGCGGCCCGTGAATCGATGACGCTCGACGATTGGCGCTGGAATGCGGGTCAGTTCAATCATATCGGCGAGCGTGTGAACACCGCGGGCATGCGGTTCGCTTATCACAACCACACGCCGGAGTTCCGTTCAGAAAACGGTGTCGTATTTTATGACGAACTCATGCGCGCGACCGATCCCGCGAAGGTGAGCATGGAGCTGGATTGCGGCTGGGCGGTCGTTGCTGGACAAAACCCCGCAGCGTTGCTGACTCGTTATCCTAGGCGCATCGTGATGCTGCACGTGAAAGACTTCAAGATGACGCCAACTTCCACGGTGGAGTCGCACCCACCTTCCACGGAGATGGGCCACGGCACAATCGATTATCATTCCATCTTCGAGGCGGCGAAAAAAGCTAGTATAGAGCACGCTTTCGTGGAGCAGGAAGAATTTGATATGCCCGAGATGGAAGCGCTGAAGATCGACGCCGAATACGTGCGCGCGTTGTAACTCCGCCGCTCGCGCTTATCTACGGGTCGCAAAAATGCCGTGCGCTACTTCTCTAGCGCAGAGCGCTTCGGATCGCCAGATCCAGAGCGAACATCAGCACCGCCGAGCCTGGGATTACCATCAGGGCCTTCTTCAACCGCTTCGGATCGCCGCCGGCGATGAAACCGATAATGCGCGAGCTGACGGCGAGCCCGGTCCATCCGCATGTAATCACAAAGCCAATGGCGGTTCCAGTCATGCGCGGGAACGCATCGCCGACGATGGCGAGCGTGGTGGGAAAAACAGGCGCCATGGAAATTCCAGCGAGAAAGACAAACACGAGCGCAACGGCTGGCTTCGCAGTCCGCAGCATCAAGAACGTGGTGATTGCCATAGCGACCGATCCCGTCATGGTCACGGTGATGGCGGGAACGTGGCTGAGAATGGGCAGGATGCCGGCGCGGCCGATCAGCATGCCGAGCGCAAAGCCCACCGACAAAATGTTGAGCGCCTTTTTTTCCGGGATGCCCTGTGCTATCAGGTGGCGCACCAGCCAGTTCCAGATGCCCACTTCGCAGCCGATGTATAGAAACAGAAACAGGCCAACCATAAAGAGCAGCGGCCGTCCCAGCGCAGGAGCCACATCGGTAAGCACGAAGCGCCCACTGCCGGTGGGTCCAGGCATTGGAGTGACAGCGTGAAACGCCAGTGTCACGACCGTCAGCGTTGCGATGGTGTAACAGAGACGCACCCAGTTCCGCCCAAAAAGATTTGCGGCGATGAACGGCGTAGCGAACGCTCCCAATCCGAAGAAGAGATTCACCAGGTTGAGCGCGGTCGCCCGATGACTCTCGCTCACATCGCTGACCAGAGAATTCGCCCCCGTTACCACGATGCCGCCACCCACACCCAGCAAGAAAAGCAGAAACGCGATGCTCTTGAAGCCGGTCGATCGCGGCAGGGCGAAAAGCACAATCGAAATAAAAGCGAGACCGAGGACCAGTCCAACCTTCTTGCCTTCGTCATCAAGCAGCGGGCCGACCGCAAGCGACGCGAGGATGAGCCCCAACGCTTGGGCAAATGCGATGGTGCCATTTTGGCTTGGAGAGAGGTGAAAGCGATCCGAAAGGTCGGGCAAAATCGTGCCCAGCATGGCGGCGATCATCCCATAGATGAAGATGGCGAGAATGGCTGCGAATATCAGCACGCGGCGGCGGTCCTTTCAGTTTTCGTTTTTCATTTGGCGGAAATCAACTCGGGAACATCAACCCAGCCGCGAGTCCGATGGCTCTGGAGCACAGAATCAAGGATGGCGAGTTGGCGCAGGCCATCGACAAACCCTGGATATTCGGGCGCTGCGTCCGGCGCCGCGATTGAAGCGTAGAAGCGGCAAAAGACCTGCTTGAATGTGTCGTCGTACCCTTCGCTGTGGCCGCCGGGAAGGTCCGCATAACTCCGCGCTTCCGGCTTAAGAAGTGAGGGGTCTTTCACGTAGATCTCGTTCGCGCTGTTGCGTTGCCCGACCCAAAGTTCGTCTGGACGCTCCTGGTTCCACGCGACTGAAGATTTTGATCCGCAGACTTCAATGCTGAGCCGGTTCTTGCGCCCCGCGGAAATCTGGCTCGCTGTGACGCAGCCGCGTGTACGCTCTCCCATGCGGAAAATAACGGTTCCGTAGTCTTCCGTGTCGACCGCGGTTTCAATGTAATCATCCGCAGTCAACATCTTGTTAGCAAAAGTTTCCACCGATTGTTTCGGCTGCTTGCGTGTCGCGTGAAAAGTCTGAAGATCGGCGCAGAGCGAACTGACGCTCATCCCCGTCACATGCTCCGCCATATCGAAACAGTGCGAGCCAATATCGGCCATGCAACGCGAAGGGCCGCTGACTTTTGTATCGATCCGCCAATTCCAATCTGTGTCGTAGAGAAGCCAGTCCTGAAAATACGTGCCTTGCACGGCGAGAATTTCGCCCAGGTCTCCGCCTTCGCGCATACGCCGCATCTGCTGCACCATGGGATAGTAGCGCAGGTTGTGGCACACGCAGTTGCGCAGTCCCTGCCGCGCGGCAAGCGAGACCAGTTCTTCGGCTTCCTCCACGCTCGTCGCCAAAGGTTTCTCACAAATCACGTGCTTGCCGGCTTGCAGCGCAGCTTTGGCCATAGGAAAGTGCTGAGCGTTCGGCGTGCAGATGTGGACCGCATCGATTGCCGGATCGCGCAGAAGATCGCGATAGTCGGCCACGATTGTGGGAACAGAAAAGCCGGCGCCTAATCGCCGCGCCGCATCCGTGTTTCTGCCAGCGATAGCGGCCACCTCGACGAACTCGCAGCGCCTTGCCGCTTCCAGATGCACGCGGCCCATGAAGCCGGTGCCAATGATTGCCGTCTTGATAGTTTTCATCTGATTTCCAATTCAAACGCGAATCCGATCCATCCTAAACCCACCATGCGGCAGCCGGCTGCTCGCGGATTACCAGGCCGTTCAGGAAATTCGCGGCCTTGGTCAAGCCTTCTTCCGGCGAGAGCAAGCTGTCTTCGTGTTCGATCGAAAGCACGTTATCGTAGCCGAACATTCGCAACGTGGAAATAAACTCGCCCCACCATTCAGAGTCGTGACCGTAACCGCAGGTGCGAAAGATCCAGGCCCGGTCGCGTTCCTGGGTGTATGGCTTGGTGTCGAGCACGCCAGTGAGGGGCAGATTTGCGGAATAGATTTGCGTGTCCTTGGCGTGCACGTGGAAGATCGCGTCTTTAAGCACGCGGATCGCGGCGATCGGATCAATGCTCTGCCAGAAGAGATGGCTTGGGTCAAAGTTGCAACCTACGCTCGGCCCTGCAATCGAGCGCAGCTTGAGCATCGTCTCCGGACTGTAGACCACGAACCCCGGATGCATCTCGATCGCGATCTTTACGCCATGGTCGGCAGCAAATTTCGCGTGCTCGATCCAATAAGGTGCGACGACCTCGTTCCACTGCCAGTCGAGTACTTTGAGGTAGTCAGGCGGCCACGGGCACGTGACCCAGTTGGGAGCCGAGGCATTCGGCGAATCGCCGGGACATCCAGAAAAATCGACCACCACTGGAATGCCCAGTTTTTCGGCTAGCAGAATAGTCTTGCGGCTCACATCACGATCGTGCAGCGCGCGAGCTTTGTCGGGATGCAGCGCATTGCCGTGGCAACTCAGCGCGCTGATGCTTGCGCCGTGATCGCTTAAAACCTTCTGAAACTCGGAGAGGAACGCGGCATCTTCAAGCATCGAGAGTTTGCAATGCGCATCGCCAGGATAATTTCCCGTGCCGAGTTCAACCGTCTCAATCTGTAGCGACCGCAGTTTTTTTAGAACCGAAGTGAGTGGAAGCTGTGAGAGCAGGGGCGTAAACACTCCGACGCGCATAACGAATTTCCGTATCCTCTCTTACGAAAGACTGTGAATAAAACTGACCCAGCATTCCGATTCGAATACTACGACTGAAACTACAATCGAGCAGCACCCTTTATTTTATTGCAGCATCTTCCGCGAGAAGCAACTCATAGCTCACAAATGCGACCTGCCGGCTGTCCGGCGACCACGATGGTACGTTGATTGTGCCCTGTCCGCCGAAGAGCGTGGCCAGCACCGCGATCTTTCCCTCGGCCTTGTCATCACTCACCGGCATCACCCTCAGCTGCACATCTTTATTTGGCGGGTGCCCTGTGACATCAGCTCCGTAAGAGAGAAAGACCATCCGCTTGCCATCGGGAGAGATGTGAGGGAACCAGTTATTGAAGTCATCGAAAGTAATCTGCTCCTGCGCGCTACCGTCGGAATGCATGCGCCAGATCTGCATGTGGCCCGTGCGTTCGGAGTTGAAGTAGATGTAGTTGCCATCAGGCGTGTACTCGGGACCGTCGTCGAGGCCCTTGGCCGTGGTCAGGCGAGTCTCATCGCCGCCCGCGACGGGGATCGTGTAGATATCGAAGTCGCCGTTGCGCTGTCCGACAAAAGCCAGAGTCTTGCCGTCGGGCGACCAGCCGTGCCAGTAAGACGGAAAATTTTGCGTGACGCGGCGCGGAATGCCTCCGCCGATGGACACCACGTACACACTTGACTGGTGCTCGGGTTGCGACGAATCGCTGATCGCCAGCCATTGCGCGTCTGGCGAAATTCCGTGGTCATTGTTGCAATGGGTGGCTGCGCCGGTGTCGATGATTGTAGGAGTGCCACCGTCAACAGAGAGGCGAAAAATATGCCCTTCGCTGTTAAAGAGGAATGCCGAGCCATCATGTGTCCAGTTTGGCGCCTCGAAATGGCTGGCCGCGGTATAGACAATGTGCCGCATCGTGGAATCGATCGGCACAGCCTCCAGTGTGCTGTACAGAACCGGCGGCGCAGTGCTGGCGACGGGGGTTGCCAGATCGACGTTCGAGAAGACGGCCTTCTCGACGACATCTTTATCGTGCGAGCAGACGCCGATGCCGACGTAAAAAGACCCGGAAAGTGGCAGCTTGATCGAAGCGCCAGCGGGCCGCAGCGGGTCACCCGCAGCCGGAGAAAGAAAGAGATAGACGAAGTCACCGCGCTTTACGATGCGCAGCCGGTGCGGGGCCGATATGTTCGACTCGATGTCGTGCGTGACCGATCCCCTGGTATCGCGAAATTGCAACGCGGGCATTCCGTTGCCGTGCAGGGCAGCATCAACGTAAGGCGAATCGGCGTCGAGGCTCTGGCGAAACATAAGCACAGCCTTGCGATGCGGATTGCCGCCTTTCTCCGGGAAGGTGACGTCTGCCGTCAGAGATATGTCTCCTGAAACCTCCTTCCACACAAACTGAAAAGCATCGGAGGCGTACCACATGTTTTCGCCGCTGCCGGAGAGTGTGTAGGCATTTTGCGACGCGTCGTATTGTGCGGAGCCGGAGTGCAGCACGGTGCCGATGTCCGCATGACTCTGAAATATGCCGAGGGAAGGCAAAGTTTGCGCATTGGCTAGAGCAGTTGCAGAAAAGAGAAAGACTACGAAGTAACTCGACAACAGAATAGGCAGGATTTTATTTTTAGCGACCCTTCCGCGCACGATCAGAGAGCCTCCGCAGCCTCCACGGAAAGGTAGGGCGCAGAGCGAGAATTGTCAATCGAGCGCAGGCTTGACGCAACCGCTTCAGCTTGGAACTGCCCACCTCATGCGCGTACGTAAGTACTGAACAGAGGCGAGCGGGTGGTCAAACTCACTGCACAACAAGCCGCGTGAACGGCGCGACATAAGCTTCCAGAAAAACTAAAACCCCCACCAGGCAAGCTAAAGCGATGCTGTGCCAGAAAACATACCGTAAAATATCGCCCTCGTGTCCATACCACTCCGTTGCGGTGCTGGCCACCACGATGCTCTGGGCGTCGATCATCTTGCCCATCACGCCGCCGGCGCTGTTCGCTGACGCCATCAGGACTGGAGAAATCCCGATCTGCTGCGCCGAGATCTTTTGCAGGCTGCCGAACAGCACATTCGACGATGTGTCGGAACCGGTCAGCGCCACGCCCAGCCAGCCAAGCAGCGTTCCGAAGAACGGGTAGAGATGTCCGGTGCGGGCAAATGCGAGGCCCATGGTTGCATCCACGCCCGAGTAGCGAGTGAGGATGCCGAGTGAAAGCATGGCGGCAATGGTCATCAGTGAGAAGCGCACATGCCACAGAGTCTGCCACCACATCATCACGATCTTGGGAAGCGAGAGGCCCATGATAAAGCCGGAGATGATCGCCGCAAACAAGATCCCCGAGCCCGTGGCCGAGAGCCAGTTAAACCCGAACACTGCCGCTTCGGGCGTAGGTTTCACCACCACCGGAGGCATGCGTTGTGACAGCTTGTTGAGGCCAGTCACAGGAATCTGCGGGTTTGTGATTTTGCTCGGCAGAATCGACCACGAACTCGTGGACGGGAATACTTTCTCCGGAGTATTCATGATCTTCTTTCCGGTGTAAGTACCCCAGCAGAAGACCAGCACGCTCAGGATTAGCCATGGCAGCCACGCCCGGGCGACCTCGCCGCGGCTATAGCCGTGAGTGCCGCGCGCCGCGCGCTGTTCACCTTCCTTGTGACCCTCGTGTCCCCAAATCCGCTTGGGCTGCCAGACTTTCAGGAACAGGATTAGGCACGCCATCGAGCACAAAGCCGCAATGATGTCCGTCAACCAAGGCCCGTGGTAATTGGAGACCAGGTATTGAGGAATCGCGAAAGTGACCCCGGCCACCGCGATGGCGGGCCAGATTTCTTTCATCCCATTGAACCCTGCGTAAGCCCAGATCAGCCAGAACGGCACGAGTACGGAAAAGAAAGGCAAGATGCGGCCAACCTGCGCACCCAGAGCAAATTCGCTGTAACCCGTGACTGCGGCGAGAGCGACAATCGGCGTAGCCAGCGCACCGTAGGCGACCGGCGCGGTATTGGCGATCAGCGATAACCCGGATGCTTGCAGCGGCCTGAATCCAAGACCAATGAGCAGCGCCGCCGTGACCGCGACCGGCGTACCGAATCCAGATGCGCCTTCAAAAAATGCGCCGAAGGAGAATGCAATCAACAGTAATTGCAACCGGCAGTCTTGCGTGATGCCGGTCATGCTTTCCTGCAGCACTTTAAAGCGGCCAGTCGCTAGCGTCATTCGATAAAGAAAAATGACGTTCAGAATGATCCAGCCGATCGGGAACAATCCGTAGCACGCGCCGTAGATCGCGGTGATGCTTGCCATCTTGATCGGCATATGGAACACGCCGGAGGCGAGCACGATTGCCGTTACCAGTCCCAGAAATGCCGAATAGTGCGCCTTCATGCGGAAGATGGCGAGTGTCCCCAGCAGCACCACGACGGGCAGGGTGGCGCAAATGGTCGAAAGCCACCAGCGTCCGAAAGGATCGTAGCCTTGCGCCCAAGGTTTGGCCGGCGAGGAGCCGGTCCAGGCTAGCACTGCGATTACGCAAGCGACCAGGGCTATGAGAATCCCAGGAAGCCGTCCTTCGTCCTTCGGGGTCGGAACGACGGGCTTGGGTGGTTGTGCGGTTGGACTTATCGCTCCGGCCATGCGTCACCTCGACGAAGAGGGTGGGGACAGCAAATCGTCAGCGCGCCCGTGATTCCGGGAGTGGCTTCAGCATCGCCACTTGCCCCGAAGTCGCGAATGCAGTTTTCTGCAACCTCTAGGGTGCCGTCTCAGGCAAACGTCGAGTTGCAGCTTCGCGGGAAGGCTAGCACACGCCAATGCACGAAACAAGCCGCGAAGCTGTTTTCAAGCTGGGATTGCGCGGGGGCGAATGAACTTGGGAGGATTTTTATGTTGACAACACGATACCTTGTAATACAAAGTATATGCGATGAAAGAAGGAGATCGCGATGGAGAGCTTGCAGATAAGTGGGAAGTCCAACTTCGCAAGGGATGCCTCGAACTGGCGATCTTGGCGGCTCTTTGGGGCGGAAAGCTCTACGGACTCGAAATTTTGCGAAAGCTCGAGAGCGATTCCGATTTGATTGTGTCGGAGGGAACCGTGTATCCGCTGCTCAGCCGTTTGAAGGCGCTGGGGCTGGTGCGCAGTGAGTGGGTGGAATCCGAAAGCGGGCATCCGCGAAAGTACTACGCCCTCACGGCGGCCGGGAAGCACAGGGCCGTTGAAATGGCCGCAACCTGGGCGCGGTTTTCCTCGAGCATGGGCAAACTGCTCGCCCCGCTGGGGAAGGGACGGTAGATGACGATGGCGATAGAGAGCGACGCGCAGCAGCTGATTGATGCCTACCTGAAAAGTTTGCGCACGAAACTGCGAGGCCTCAATCGCGACGATATCAACGAGATCGTCGAAGAACTGCGCAGTCACATTCAAGACAAAGCGGCATCAAGCGGAGAACTGACAGTTGCCGGAGTGAGTGAAGCTCTCGCCGCTCTGGGCAGCGCGGAAGAGCTGGCTCGCGAGTACGCCACCGATGCGCTGCTGGCGCGGGCCGAGGTCAGCCGCTCGCCTCTGCGCGTGCTTGACAGTTTGTTCCGATGGGCGAGTCTGAGCGCTGCCGGATTTCTTGTGCTGGTGAGTACTGTTGTTGGCTATTTTCTCGGAGGTGCGTTCATGTGGTGCGCGGTTCTGAAGCTGGTTCATCCGCACACTGCCGGACTGTGGCTGATTCCCTTGAGCGACGGCGGCTTCGCGGTTTCGCTTCGCATGGGCTTCGGGAGTCCTCCAATCGACGGCCGCGAACTGCTTGGTTGGTGGGTCCTGCCGCTCGGCCTAATCGGGGGTTGCGCTCTGGTGGTGCTGACCACCAGATTTGCTCTCTGGAGCGCGCGTCAATATCGCCGATCGCACCTGCTGCCGCAAGCCTGATCAATCAAAACGGGATTGCAATGAATGAATCGATCAATTCGCGCGAGGCTTCTTCACGAGACGAAACTGGCCTAGTCAAACTCGACGAGCCCCATCTGTCGCCCGCGCAGCGCTGGTTCTCGTTCGCCGAACTTGCTCTCGGATGCGCGATTGTAATTGGGCATAACGTTTATCGAGTCGTTCCCAACGAAGTGCCCATTCTTTTTGCGCTCGGCCTGATCTCATTCCATCTGCGAAATGGCAGTTGGACCGCCATGGGCCTGCGCTGGCCCGCTTCGTGGCGCCGAACCGTCCTGATCGCGCTCGCAGCGGCAGCCGCGAGAATCCTGCTCGGCGCGCTGGTGATCGATCCCATCACCGCTCACTTCTGGCCTCCACAAAATTTGCCAAGCGGCGCAGATCAAATCGCCGGCCGCGGAATGGTCGCGCTTCGCTGGCTTCTGCTCATCTGGACCTTCGCTGCATTCGGAGAAGAAATCGGCTACCGGGGCTATCTGATCAACCGGGCGGCAGACGTGGGTGGCCGGTCCAAAACTGCCGATTGGGTAGGCGTCTTACTCGTCTCCGTGCTCTTTGGATACGGACATTACTACAAAGGCCCGGCTGGAATCATAGACTCCGGCATGGCGGGCCTAATTCTTGGCGCCACCTACGTGTTGTCAGGACGCAATCTTTGGGCCTGCATTCTGGCCCACGGATTTATCGACACGTTCGGGGTAGTTTGTATGTTCTTCGGATGGTGTTCGTAAGTCAGCATTTTTCAGGAATCGCTGCTAAACGGTTCTTGGATAGAAAATCGTTCCTGACCGGTGCAAAATACTTCACCCTTGACTTCCCTCGATCCTTCGCACAAACTGAAGCCCTCCCCGCAACGGCCACGATGTTTTGGAGGTTCTGCTGTGTCCAAACGAGCCTTGGGCTACACCCTTGCCTTAGTCTGTTCCTTCCTCGTCGTTCCGTCCGCGCTGGCGCAGCAAGTACGCCACGGAATTTACCGCGGCATGCCCGTGACTTACGTGGTCAAGAATGGCAAAACTGTTTTCCAGGGCGACATTGTCCTCGAAAGAGTAGAGACCATCGATCCTCAGCAGCCGCTGCCTTCCTACGGCATCGATTACGCGAAATATCTCTGGCCCAAGGTCGGCAGTCAGTATCAGATTCCTTACGTCATCGCCTCCGGCTCGGGCGATCTCGCCAATCTGAACAGCGCCATCACGCAGTTCAACAATACTTTTTCGAATATCCAGTTCGTCGCACTTACTTCTCAGACGGACTACGTCAACTTCGATTTCGACCCAAATAATTTCAGTGGCGAATGCGAAGCCATCGTCGGCCGCGCCGGCAGCGAACAAACCGTGGGAGGCTCCGGTTCCTGCACCGTCGCAACCATCCTCCATGAAATGGGACACACCATCGGCCTCTGGCACGAGCAGTCGCGCCCCGACCGCAATACTTATGTCTCGGTCAATTATGGAAATCTGATCAAAGGATCGATTTCGAATTTCAATCAGATCTACGACAACGCCCAAACGTTCGGAACCCTGTTCGACTACGCCTCGATCATGGAGTACCCGGCGTTCTCTTTTTCACGCAATGGCGGTCCCGCCATCGAATCGATTCCCGCCGGAATCCCGCTCTCAAATCAGACCGGATATACGGCGACGGACATCGACGGCATCGAGCGCCTTTACGGCAGCGCGCCAAAAACCGTGACCGTAACCAGCAACCCGCCCGGATTATCGGTGATCGTCGATGGTGTTACCGTCAGCACTCCGCAAGTGTTCACGAATTGGGCGCTGAATTCCACGCACACGCTCGACATTCCGCCGGGGGTGCAGAGCCAGTCCGGTGATATCGTCAACAGCACCACTCCCACAACTTTTTATTACACATTCGGCCGCTGGAACGATTCGACAGCAGTGACTCAGACGATTACTGTCCTGCCCGGCAATGGCGAGCCTGCAACACCAGCCACGTCTCCCGCGGTGACAACGTACTCGGCGAATTTTATTCAGCTCGTCCCATACGCCGCGACGGTTTATCCCACGGGCGCAGGAACCGTAACGCCCTCTCCGGCACCGCAAAGCTATTCCGGATCTTCGCTTCTGTTCTACACAGCGCGACAGCAAGCCACGCTTACCGCTGCACCCAGCGCTGGACAGAACTTCTACGAATTCAACAACGTGCCGTTCTGGCTCCCCGGCGGTCTCGGAGCGAATCCCAAGACTTTCTACGTGCCCGATACCGGGCTTACGGTGAACACGACCGCCGAATTTTCTCCGAACCCCGTGTACACGGTGAACGTCGCACCCAACCCCTTCAGCTCGAATCTTTATATCTATGGCGACAGCGGCTTCGCTTACGCGCCGAAGAATTTTTCGTCCTTCTATGATCCTTCCTGGACCGCCGGCAGCGTGCACACGCTGAGCGTCGATAATCCCATCTACCCGTACAGCTCCAACACTCGCTACGCTTTCAGCAGTTGGAGCGATGGCACCACCACGACTACCGACAGCATCACGTTGCCCGCGACCAGCGCAACTTACACGGCGAACCTTACGCCGCAGTACTATGCCACCGACTACGTCAACGAATCTTGCGCAGGAACGATCAACGTCAGCCCCGGCTCGCCGACCGGGGACGGTTTTTATCCCTCCGGAGATGCGCTCACCTTCACCGAAACGCCCAACTCCGGCTGGCTCTTTACCGGATGGAATTACGACCTCAGCGGAACATCGAGCTCTCAACCTCTGACAGTGACCGACGAAGTTCTCGTGACCACTGACTACAACACGGTTGCAACGCCGCTTACTCTCACCAGCCTGAGCCCCGCCGCAGCCGTTCCTGGCAGTCCAAGTTTTACGCTGACGCTCAACGGAACCGGATTCAGTCCCAGTTCGGTGGTGTCGGTGAACGGGACATTCCCGGTGGTGAAGTACATCAGTAGCACGCAGCTCAGCGTAAGCGTCACAGCCTCGCAGATCACCACGCCGGGGGCATTTCAGGTTTGGGTCGATAGCTTTCCCAGCGGCGCAAGTTGTGCTGCCTTTGCTGCACTGCCATTCACTGTGGCCAACAGCCCTATCGTGACGCCTTCACCGGTCAGCCTTGCTTTTAGCCCTCAGATCGTCAACACGACGAGCGCGGCGAAATCAGTCAAGTTCAAGAACACCAGTGCCGCAGCCGTGACCATCAATTCGATTGCAGCGACGGGAAATTTTGCGATCAGCGGAAATACCTGCGGCTCGTCACTAAAGGCTGGCGGATCCTGCAGCGTGAATGTCACCTTCACACCGTCCGTCTCAGGAGCCAGCACTGGATCGCTGGCCATCAGCGACAGCGCGCCCGATTCGCCTCAAACCGTCGCGCTTTCCGGAACCGCCAATTTGCCCTTGAGCATCAGCCCAGCGACGCTGTCGTTTGGAACGGAAACCGTGGGCAGCACCACCGCGGCAAAGACTGCAACGCTGGTAAACAACGAGCCCACGGCCCTGAGTTTCTCTTTTAGCGCGAGCGGCAATTATGCGATCAGTTCTACCGGAACAACTTGTGGAGAGTCGCTGGCTCCAAGCACGAAATGCAATATTGCGGTCACTTTCACTCCCACCGCCAACGGCAGCATCAGCGGCGCAGTAACCATCACTGACGCTGCGGGATTTTCTCCGCAGCTGATCCAACTCTCCGGTACCGGCTCCGGCGGCGGCACCGCGCCGCTGACGTTCAGTCCCGCCAACCTAAGCTTTGCCACTCAAGCCGCCGGCAGCACCAGTCCGGCAAAATCTCTTGCCGTCAAAAACACGAGTACTGGTTCTGTGACATTGAGTTCCATCGCGACGACGGGCGATTTCTCCGCCGCAGGTGCTGGATCGAAACCCTGCTCCGCAAATCTTCAGCTCGCCGCCAACGCTTCCTGCACTCTCGGCGTCACCTTCGCCCCCGCGTTAGGCGCGAGTGGCGCAATCAGCGGCGCCGTCGTTATCACCGACAACGCCGCGACCAGCCAGCAAGTCGTCGACGCCAAAGGCACTGCAGCCCTGCCTCTGACTTTCGCCCCCACAACTCTCACCTTTGCCGTACAGACCGTAGCCACCACCAGCGCTGCACAGACCGTGACTCTCACCAACAATCTGGCGACTGCCGTGAGCCCAACCATCACAGGTAGCGGCGACTATTCTGCCAGCCCCGGTGGCACTGCACCCTGCACCTCGACTCTCACGGCGAAGGCGCAATGCACCTTCCTTGTCACCTTCGCTCCAAGCGCCGTCGGCACTCGTACAGCTGCCATTACTGTGACCGATTCAGCCACGCCGAGTGTACAAACCTTGAGCGCCACCGGAACCGGTCAATAAATAAGAATTCTCGAATCGCTTGCTGTACTCCGCCCCGTGCGTCGCGAAGCGGAGTACAAGCTCGCGTCCTACTCCTGCGCCGGATGCAACACGCGGAACGTATTGCCTCCGTTCGACCACACCAGCACCAGCGCATCCTGCCCCTTCGCAACATTGGATAGCGCTTGCGCCACGTCGCCTGCCGATTGTTCAGAATGCCGATCCACTTCCATGATCACATCCCCGCGCTGCAATCCAGCGTTGTCCGCCGGACTGCCCGGCTGCACATCTTCGACCACCGCGCCGTGAACTTCGCTCGGGATTTGCATCTGGTCACGCGCGGCTGGATTCAGATCGCCGAGACTCAGTCCCCAGTGGCCTTTTCCATGTTCACCGCCTTCCGACCTTCCGCCGGCCGCTGCGCCCATGGCTTCCAGCGTGACTGGAATGCTGACGTTTTTTCCGTCGCGCTCGACCTCAAGCTTGATCGTGTCGCCCGGACGCTTCTGGCCAACTTGCATCTGCAGCTCTCCGGCATCCGTCACCGGCTGTCCGTTCAGGCTGGCGATGACATCACCAGTCTTCAGCCCGGCCCTGCCTCCGGGAGTATTCGGGTCGACTTGAGTGACGACCGCGCCAGTCGCGTTCGTCATATGGAAGAATTTGGCGTTGTCGGGAGTTACATCCGATATGCCAATGCCGATGTATCCGTGGCTGATCTTCCCATCGCGGATCAATGCTTCCACGGTGGGTTCAGCAATCTGCGTAGGAATTGCGAATCCCATACCAGAGAACGAACCGTTCGACGAAATCAGGAAAGTGTTGATGCCAATCAGTTCGCCGCGCGCGTCCACCAACGCACCACCGGAATTTCCCGGATTGATGGCGGCGTCGGTCTGAATGAACTGCCCGGGCTTACGCCGATCGCTCGCGTCCGGGTTGGGACGATTGAGCGCGCTGACGATGCCGCGCGTAACGGTGAAGCGGAACCCATACGGATTGCCGAACGCCAACACGGTTTGACCCCGACGAAGCTTCGCCGAATCACCCCACGGCACGCTCGGTAGGTTCGGCGCGCTCACCTTGATTACCGCAAGGTCGGTGAGCGGATCGGTGCCGATCAGCTTCGCCGAAAGTACCTGCCGATCGCTCATCGTGACCCGGATGTCAGTAGCTCCATCGACGACGTGATTATTGGTAACGATGTAGCCATCGGGAGAGATGATCACGCCGCTGCCCAGGCCGTGCTCCACTCTCTGCTGCGGTTGCATTCGCCGGAACTGCCGCCCGAACGGAGCTCCGCCACCGAAGGGATTGTTTCCGAACGGTCCAAAAAATTGCTGCAGATCTCCGTCCGTAGAATCGTCGCCTCCTTGTTGTGCGCTGCCTTTCGATGTCACGGTTACATTCACAACCGCGGGTGTGACCCGCGCGGCCAGCGTCTCCATGGCTCGATCAAGCGTGAGCAATGCCGCGACGGAGTTGTCATCGAGCGGCGCTGCCGCAGGTGCCGCTGAAGCTGCCCGCGCAGGTTTAACGAACTCATACGTCGCAAGCGACGCGACGCTCATGATTGCGACCACGGCCACGAGCAGGCGCCGGGTCAGGGTTGTTTTCCAGTGGTTCATTTCACTTCTCCTTGTAACTAATTGTTTAGTTGTAAATTGCAAAAAAATATCGCTACGTCTTGTTGGCGACTGGAACTTTCCCCGCACCCTCTTGAGCTGGACTTGCCCAGTCAACACGCCACACGGTGACGCTCCATACCCATGAATTCGGACCAATCTGTTGCGTCGTGCGAATCACGAACACCGCCTCACGTGGAGTCGCGTCACTCGCCGCAGTCATCACGTCAGCCCCACCAGGCTTTGCGTTCGCATCCAAGCGTGCCGAAACCACTACCACTTCGGGCGCAGTGTGTCTTTGTTCAGGTTTGTGTTCAATCACTCGCTTGGCAATTGGCTTCGACATCCTATCGAGAGCCGGCACCGCGCTCGCGCGCAGATTTGCCGAAACCATTCTCGCTTGAACCATACTCACCGGAGCAACAACAGCCGAAGAAAATTTAGATCGATTCAGCGCCTCGGAGTGCGTGCTATCGAATGAAGCTGCCGACTGGCTCGCCGAAAACGCAATAAACTTTGGAGTGCTCGGCACGACTGCAATGCAGACCAGCGAAAAGACACCCACAAGTCCCAACGCCGGTTTCCATACATGTTTCGAATTTGGTCGCCCGGCATCTAGAATCTGCGCCACTCGCAGAGACGACTCGCGGGCGCGATGCACCAGCGCCTGCGCCATGGCCCAACCGCGGCGCGCCACACTTTTTTCCAGTAACGAAATCAGGCATTGGGCATAGCCTCGCGGATTGTCGGTCTTGGCCAGCACCTGGTCGTCGCAAGCCATTTCGCGCTCCAACGACAGCCGGCTCTCAATCCACCAAACCGCCGGATGGAAAAAGAATATGGCGCGCACCATCTTCTGCAGCAGGTTCGTCCAATCGTCCCAGCGGCGCAGGTGCGCGAATTCGTGCAGCAGGATAATGTTCAATTCCTCGGAAGGAAGTTCCCGCAAGGCCCACGTGGGAATGACAATTACAGGTTTGAAGAAACCAATCACGGCGGGAACACTCACACGCTCCGATGTCGCAAGCGTGGCCGGCCGTGACAAATTCAAATTCGCGACCGTGTTTCGCACTGTGGAATCGAGCTCAACCGCCTCGATCGGAATACAACTCCGGCGAAGTCCCTGCAGATGCCAAAGTCCGATCGCCAACCGCAGCATGGCGAAACATGCGATCGTAAGCCAGCAGAGAAACAATGCGGTTCCCCAGTGGCCGGGCAGTGTGAGTAACGGAGAACCTGTCCCGGCCGCGAGGAACTCGTGCGCTGCTCCTGCGCCAATCACCCCCGCGCCAACCAAAGGAAGCCCAACAATCGACAACAGCGCGACAAACCAAACTGCAAATCGTGTTCCTGAATTTTGCCGCGGCAGCAAACGCAACATCATCCAGGCAAACAGCGCGATGAGCAGGCCCTCGGGAAGCGAATTCAGGACCCGCGCAATCACCAAGTCCGCGACGCTCTGTAATTGAGGCCAAATCATTTCGCGCCGCTCCGTTCCAGCATCTCTCGCAGACGAGCAATCTCCTCCGCCTCAATGCCTCGGTCCTCAAGCAAGTTAAGAACGAGTTGTTCGTGCGAATTCTTGAAGAATCGCCCTACCAAGTGGCGGATCTCCGAACGAGTCGCCTCTTTTTTCCCGACCAGCGGCGAGTACACGTGCGCCCGGCCATCTTTCGAGTGCTCGACGTAACCTTTGCGTTCCAGCACGCGGATGGTGGTCAGCACCGAGTTGTAAGCCAGCGCCGGCTTCTCGGCCAGCGAGTCCAGGATCGACTGAACCGTGCCGGCCCCCTTCAGCCATAGCACGTTCATGATCCGCAACTCGGCTTCGGTCAGAGTCTCGGACTGTCTCGGCGGCACTTCCACCCCTCCTGCGTCGTTAGACGCGGCAACTCAGAAAAGGTAACTAATTATTTAGTTGCACGCCGGATCGTTCGAGATGCCTGGAAGTAGGCGATTGGGTTTAAGGGAATTTCAATTCGATTTGCCGCGGCGAAAAGAAGTGCTCGATTTTGTAACCACTTACGAGCTTGAGGCGGAAGCTGTCCGAGCCGCCACCGAGTTTTGCAGGATCGCGCGGCAGATGGCCGGCCCGTCGTCGTCAAAACAGCAATCGAGCGCTCCCGCATCCAGCGCATCGGTCCACATTACGTCGTCGGGAGTGCGGTGAGTGCAAACAATCTCCATGCCCAGGTGGCGGAGGCTCATGATTTCTTCAAACGTCACCAGGCCCAAATCCACGACTCCTACCGGGATGGGAAACTGCCTTACCAGCGTCTGCAACTCCGGCAACGACTGAACAATAAACACAGCCTCGGAGACCGACTTTACCTTGGAGACGAGACTCTCCGCACGCGCGGCATTGTTTTGCAGAATCACCACTGCGCTCTGCATTGGGCAACTCCTGTTATCGCTGCCCGCGGAACTGCGTTCGACGAACCCGCTCCGCCCAGCATCGTCACCAACTCGATCTCACTTCGCTCGATGTCCCCCCAGCTGCGGGGATGTAGCATTTCTGCGTGTAATCCATCACCATGCGGTCGGCATTAAAGCGCCAGCCCAGCGTGCGGATGGTCCGCTTCATGCGCTTGATCCAGCCTCGCGGCAGGCCATCCCGATCTCGCTGGTAATACAGCGGGATCACCTGTTCGCGCAGGGTTCGCAGCAAATCGGCTCCGTCGCGCTCGTCATGAAGGTCAACGTTGGAATGCGTTCTTCCCGTGCCAATCGCAAAACCATTCATGCCGTCGTACGCCTCGGCCCACCATCCGTCGAGAACTGAAAGATTCAATCCGCCATTCAAAACCACTTTTTGCCCGCTCGTCCCCGATGCTTCCAGCGGACGCCGCGGATTGTTCAGCCATACATCCACGCCCTGAACTAAGTGGCGACCGACGTTGATGTCGTAGTCTTCGACAAATACGAACCGGTCTGCGAAACGTCCGTTCCGCATCATCTGCGCAATCTGCTGCAGAAGTCTTTTCCCGGGCTCGTCCAGGGGATGCGCCTTCCCCGCGAACACGAACTGCACCGGCCGCTTCGGATCGTTCACCATCGAGGCCAGGCTCTCAATGTCTTTCAAAATCAGGTTTGCCCGCTTGTAAGTCGCGAACCGGCGCGCAAATCCAATCGTCAACGCATCTGGGCTGAGCACTTTGCCAAGTCTCACCAAAATTTCTCTCGACTCGAACCGGCGCTCCGCTTGTTCCATCGCACGGCGGCGCACAAACTCGATCAGCTGAGACTTCAAGTTGAGATGCGTCTCCCAAAGTTCGCCGTCATCCACGTCCTCAATGCCTTCCCAGATGCGCGCCTCGCTGCTGTGCTGGTGCCAGTTCGCTCCCAGATGACGGTCATACAGCCGATACATTTGCGGCGCCAGCCATGATGGAACGTGCACTCCGTTGGTGATGTGCCCGATGGGAACTTCGTCTTCCGGCTTGCCCGGACAAAGACCCGTCCACATGGCGCGCGAAACTTCGCCGTGCAGCGCGGAAACCGCATTGGCGCGACGCGATAACCGCAGCCCCAGCACGGTCATGCAAAATGTTTCTTGCTGATCGCTTGGCCTTTCGCGTCCCAGGCCCATCAGGCTTGCCTGCGAAAGCGTCAGCTCCTCGCGCAGAAGCCCCAGATGTTCCTCAATCAGATCCGCGTCGAAGCGGTCATGTCCCGCGGGGACCGGTGTGTGAGTGGTAAACACAACTTCTCGCGACACACGCGGAACCGCGCTTTCAAAGCCGATGCCTTCATCCTGCATGCGGCTGCGAATCGCTTCCAGCACCGCGAAGCCGCTGTGCCCTTCGTTCAGGTGGAGAACTCCCGGTGTAATGCCCATGGCTCTGAGCGCGCGAAATCCGCCGACGCCCAACAGCAGTTCCTGCCGGATTCGAGTGCGCGCGTCGCCGCCGTAGAGGCGGGATGTCAGCTTACGATCGTCCGGCGAGTTCGCTTCCACGTCGGAATCGAGCAGGAAAAGATCGCAGCGTCCAACCGCGACCCTCCACACTTTGGCGTGAATCGAACCGGTGCGCGTTTCAATTTGCACGGCAACGGGCCGCCCACTCTTGCCGATCGCGGTTTCAAGGGGCAACTGATTAACGTCAGTTTCCAGATATTCTTCCTGCTGCCACCCGTCGCGATCCAGGCGCTGGCGAAAATATCCTTGCCCGTAAAACAGGCCGATTCCGACCAGTGGAATCGCAAGATCGGACGCGCTCTTAATATGATCTCCAGCCAGCACGCCGAGTCCACCCGAATAAACCGGCAACGATTCGTGCAATCCAAACTCTGCGGAGAAATATGCCACGGGGCTCGGCCGCAACACTCCGGCGTGCCTCGCTCCCCAGGTCCGGTCCACCTGCAGATATTCTTGCAACCGGCGATAGGCATAGTTGATGCGGCTGTGCAATACGAGCTCTGTGGCTCGGCTTTCGAGCTTGGCCAGAGGTAGCTCTGCCAGCAACGAAACCGGATTTTGATTCAACTGCTTCCAGCGTAGCGGATCGAGAGCGCGAAACAAGCTGACCGCATCGTGGTCCCAACTCCACCAAAGATTGCGAGCCAGAGCCCAGAGCCGTTCCTGCGCCGGGGCTATAAAACGATCCAGGGTTCGCGCCTCGCACACTACCGGCGCCACCTGGGCCGCCGCTTCGACCAGCATTTGAATCTCATCTTCCTGAAACACACGGGGCTCTAAAGTCTGCACCACCAGGACTCCCTGCAGAATTCCCCGGTCAATGAGCGGAACCCCGACGAACGACTGGTAAGCGTCTTCGCCGGCCTCGCCGAAATATTTGAAACGTGGATGATTTTGCGGCTGCTCCACAGCCACCGGCCGCACCTGCTCGGCTACCAGCCCGGCCAGCCCTTCGTGAATTGCCATTCTCAGAACGCCGATGCACTCTGGCCGAAGCCCGACAGTCGCTGCCAGCACCAGATTCGCCCGGTCCGGCTCCAGCAGGTAGGCCGAACAAACGTCAGTCTCAAAACGCTTGGCGATCAGCGCCACGACATTCATCAGGGTCTCGGCGGGCTGACCCCCCTCAGCGGCAAGGTTGCCGATTTCCTCAAGAGTGAGGACGTGCGTAACCACCCGGACTTGGCCGGTCATTTCCAATTCTTCGACCCCACTTTGATTTTGCTCTAACTCCAGGCTCTCTGGTTCCATATTTTATTCGGATTCTTGATTTTATCCGGATTCCTGCGGACTCGACCTGTTCCTTTAGTCACATTCGGTTCGCAAGCCTTGCTTTGTCATCATCTTGCCAGGAATGAAGGCGATTGAGTGTCGTCAGCCGGAATCGATGATGCATAAGTCCCAGCGAAGCACACTACGGCTTCGCTCACATCTGTCTGCGTTTACCCCTAAGTTAACTCTAGGTGCGCCCTCGCCTCTAGTCCAATCCAAATTATTAATGGTCGAGATAAGGACGGCAAGGTTCACCCGCGCTCGCGGAATCGCATCAAAAGCCTGGCGGGGATCCGCTCTGAACTGCTAACAGAGGCGTTTCTGATCTCGTTGTACCGTCTTTCGGGTATTTTCTCAGGCTGGACCACGGAACTATTTTATGGCGGTGTACCTCGGCGGCATCAAGCGGGCCTTTACGCGTGCCTACCACGATGTGGTGCGTCATCACACCCTGCAGGTGTCCGCCGCGCTTTCCTACTATTGTGTTTTGTCGGCCCTGCCGGCCCTGATCTTTCTTTCTGCCGTAATGCGGTTCATACCAATTCCTGACCTGTTCGGCCGGGTTTTACTACTGATGGGCCAACTCCTTCCCGCGGACACCATGCGGGGTGTCTACTCTGTTCTGGCCGACGTGCTTTCGGCGCACCGCCTCACCTGGCTTTCCTTCGGAATGTTGGGCACCATCTGGGTGGCATCCGCCGCATTTGACGCCGTCATCGAGGCTTTAGACATTGCTTATGACGTCGAGGATCCTCGCCCCTTCTGGAAGACGCGGCTACTCGCGGTAGGGCTGGCGGCGATCAGTGGGGGACTGTTGTTGGGCGCTCTGGCTGTAACCATCGTCGGCCCCCGCTTTGGGGATTGGCTTGCCGCCCGCCTTGAACTTTCCACTTTGTTCGTGATGATTTGGCCGTTTCTCCGTTGGACGATCGCCATCAGCTTTACCGTGCTGGCCGTCGAACTGATTTATTTTCTCGCTCCCAACGTCAAGCAGCGCTTTGCCGCGACCCTACCCGGCGCGGTGCTTTCCGTCGGCGCGTGGATCGGCCTTTCTCATTTGCTCGGAATTTATTTTCGGCATTTCGCCAATTACAACCGCACCTACGGTGTTCTCGGCGGAATGATCGCCTTCATGATCTGGCTGTATTGGACGTCATTCGGATTGCTTGTGGGCGCCGAACTCAACGCCGAACTAGCGAAAGAGAGTAAGAAGGGAAGTTTGAAGCCCAGGGCAATCATATCCGATGAGCCCGCTGCCGATATCAGCGGTCGTGCCGCATAGGCTCCGCTGCTCCCTGTACTCGGCGCTCGACGTGATCAAAATCTAGTATGGTACCGACCATCAACCGAGACTCCTCCCAACTGATCGCGGGCGGCGCTCACCGACCACCGCTTGTTGATCTGGTACTCGCCCTGCACCATCTCACTCCCCGGCTGAGAAACATCTGTCGAAAACGTAACCAGCAGATTCTTGGTTACGCGCTGTTGAATCGCAATTTGCGCGCCGGGGTTCTGGCCGTTTCCGCCGATCGTCGGATCAATCTGCAAACTTGAAAGTCCAGCCAGTTTCTGCACGCCGCCGCTCACCTGGCTTGCCGCTTGCGAAGCAATAATCGAATCCGTGCTCTGGCTCGTCGCACTCGCCTCCTGCGTCGTCTTTCCCTGCGCAATCAGGTTGATAATATCCGCCGTGGCCAGCGGGGGATCGGAAACATACGACGTGGTCAGCTTGTCGAGCGGCCCTCGCATCGTGAGCGTCAGATTGTATTGCTCTACCATCGTAGTCGCAGAAACATTCATCACGGGATGAGTTTCGTTCGGATTGTCGAACGTGATCACGCCTGTTTGCAGTTGATAGCGCACGTTTCGATAGAACAGTTCCCCTGATGTCAATGTCGTGCGGCCCGTGATCACTGGATTTGCCGCCGTTCCTCCCACCCGCAGAGCGGCTTGCCCTTCGATGCTGATTTGCGAACTTGTCGCCGCCAACTTTTCTTGCGACTGCACGCCGATTGCAAGCCGCACCGTATCGGCAAAGTCCGGCTGCGAAATCGTGCCTCCCGTGCTGAACTGATCGCCGAATCTTGCCAGATCGAAATCCGGCGTGAACGATAAGCTGTCGATCAGAACTCTTCCGCTTAACATCGACGCCTCAGTCGTTCCACTAAACGCCAGGTTAGCGTCGAGCAGCGACCTCAGGCCATCGGGATAACGAAGGCGCACCGATTGTCCCTGCAGCGCCAGGTTGAATTGCATGTTTGGCTTGTACGTGATCGATCCGCCAACCGAAACCTGTCCGCCGCCCACCTGACCCGTCATCTTGGAAATCTGCACGTGATCGCTACTGATGTCGACAGTGCCGTTCAGATTTTCGACCCCAACCGGAGCATCAGCCGTCGTCATCGCAACATCTTTGATCTGGATTTGCCCTTGCACCTCCGGCTTCGCCGCCGATCCCGAGGCGTGCACATCGAGCGCCAGAGTCCCCGAACTGGAGACGTCCGGCGCGACGATGCGAACAATTCGCATATCGACCGAGCCTTGCACAGATAACGTCGGAGCCGCGGTGCCGCCAATCGGCAAGCGTCCCTGCACGCGAAGCAATGTTCCCGTCCCTTCAAACTCGGCGGGCTGCAGTGTTACCACAGAGTTGGCATAGTCCGCGCGAACTGGGTTCGTGATCCCGATCTGCAAAGATTGGTAGCTCGCCTTAAGAACCGGAATCGACAAGTGGGCTTCGACTTTAGTCTTATCCTTGAGCGAGCCCTTTAGCGTTGCGTGCAACTCCGTCTGGCCTTGGAACCCCTGCGGAACGCTCGGCGCGTACGCGGCCATGAGCGCATCAAGCGGAATCGTCCCCGTATCGATCACTGCATCAGTTTCATAGTCTCCACTCAATGCGATGTGGCCGCGTGCGTGAACGGAAGCTTGCGCGACTCTCGACTCGAGATTGAGATCCGCGAAATGTGACACAACATGAAGCTCAGCTTTCAGTTCGGAAATTGAATTCTGCCGAACCTCTAACTGCGGCAACTGCAGAACCGCGTCGAGTTGCGGGTTGTCAACAGTCCCTTCGCCCGTCACCGAAGCGCTTATCGTTCCGGTAAGTGGACGGTTTTTCGCCTGCACGGTCTGCAATTTTTGCAGCACTACCGACGGCGCGTCGAGCTTCACCTTGTACGCCTTGGTCTTCGGAGTGTAGGAAAGGCTGGCGTCGATCGCTCCCGCAGCCGCTGTAACATTGAGAGTCGAAACGATTGACCCATTTGCAGCATTAAATTTTGCAGTTAGATTCTTGATCGGTTCGCCGTAAGCCTGCACATTCGCCAGCGTCGCCGACCCTGACCCAGCAGGCGCGAGTTGCGAGCCTTCCAAAGAAATCTTTGCCGACAAATCGCCGGAAATCGGATAGTGCTGATTCGCGATTTTCTGCAGATCGGCTACCCTCATCTGCTGCACCTCAAGGTGCGCTTTGATTGGATTTGCAGCCTCATAAGACCAATCGTGCAATCCCACGCTCGCGCTGAAAGTCGCTTGCCCGCGATGCGCATTCACCAGCGATCCACTCTGCACCACGAACTCCGACGGATTCGCTCGTATGTCGAGCTTAACGCTGCTCCACTCGCTGCCTTCAACCGTGAGATTCCGTGCATTCAGTTGTGCCGCGATCATTGGTTTCTTAAGCGAGCCACTCACGGCCGCATTGAGCGTCGCCGAACCCGCAACCGCTGGCATCGTTGCCTGCGGACTGAAAGAAGACGCCAGAGCAGCCAGTCGATGCAAATCGTTCGCCGCAACTCGAACCTGCAAACTCGAACCTCCGCCATTCCCGCTGATCTCTCCCTGCGCTGTCAAAGCAGCCGCTGGCGTTCGCAACGTCGTCTCGCGCAACGCAAGCGTTTCGCGTGCACCATCGTAGGTCGCATGAATCGCTCCATCGACTAGAATTTCTTCCCCCGTCGAAACTGATCGGCTCTTAGCAAGCGCTTGCACAAACAAGTCCGAGTGAGCGTCCAACTTGCTGATCTCTCCACTCCACGACGCGCCGACGTTCCCGTGAACCGTTCCAGCGAGGCTTACACCCTGCATTTGCTTTTGTCCCGCCATCTGCTGCAGCGCTCTCAGCGAGATATTTCTGAGCGACGCCTGCACCCGACCCTCCGGAGTTCCGTCCAAATGCTTCATCTCTGCGTTCGCCGCAACGCGTCCGCCGAGCGCATCCACAGTAAGATCACTCACCTGCAAATTTCCGCCCGCCAGTTGGTACGTCCCCTGAAGCTTGCGCAATTCGACGTGACTCCCCGACGCCGTGGCCGTCAGCAATTCGCTCGCGACGAGGCCGTTGACCGCGAGATTCCGCAGCGTCGGCTGGTTCCCAACTGCCTGGTAATGCAGCTTCCCAGTCAGCGACACATCGCCTGCGGGCTCAACGCCCAGCGACATCGCGGCGAAGTCCTGCGCGTGAACTAGAACTTCATAATCTCCGTCAGCAACTGGATGGGCATAATCCGAAACCTGGGCATGCAGCGTGACTTCCGACGACCCAAGCTGCAAAATCGCTGCTTCAAGAACAAATTGCGCGGCTGAAGCGTTAAACTGCAGTTTCAAATTATGGGCAAGCGGCGCGTACTGCGCGTAGCGCACGCTCCCGCGATCATAAGAAAGATTTCCTTCGTAGCGCTTAGCCAAAGAATCAAAGCGAATATTTGTTCCCAAATCGTAAAGATTGGCATCGAGCGGAGTCTTGTGGTCGTTGTAATTGATCTCGCCGTTCGTGATCTGCGTATGCTCCACCGCGAGATCGAATACGCTCGTGTTGCTGCCGCCTTTGCTAGGGGGCGCAGGCGGAATATTGTTACTACCCTCGCGGTTCACGCGTAGATAAACCACAGGATGATTGATGAGCAATTCGCGAAGTCCGACCTGTTGATGCAACGCCGACAAAATTCTCAGGCGAACCGTGAGACTGTCGGCGTGCAGCAGCGGCTGCTGGTCAGGGCTCTCCGTGCCGCGCAAAGTAATGTTGTAAAGACGCGCCGTTAATGTCGACAGGTCAAACTCGAGCTTGCCAATCTCAGTCTTGCCGCCGGTTGCGTCGTTCGCTTCTGCAACAATTTTCCCCAACGTGTACTTCTGGAAGGCGCTGCTCTTCAGATAGAAATACCCTGCGATTGCCAACACAACGAGCAACGTCATTGACCCCGCAAGCGCCCAGCCGACTTTCCTCTTCCACTTCATGACCGCCCCTAAAAAGCCTGGCCCAGTGTGATGTAATATTGCAGCGGATTGATGCCTGGAACCGGATTCAAATTTCGGCCCACGTCAATTCGCACAGGCCCAATCGGCGTCGCGTAGCGCAATCCGATCCCCACCGTATTGCTGTAATTGTTGACGAAATTGTTAAAGTTAATTGCGGAATAGACATTGCCGCCGTCGTAAAAAATCACTCCGCCCAGCGGCTTTGCGATCTTCAAAGGAAACCGCGCCTCAGAATTAAAGATAAAAAGCTGGCGCCCGCCCACCGGTACGGTTACGTCCACGCATCCAGACTGGCCCTGCAACGCATTGCAAAACGGTACCAGCCTTTGCGGACCCGCCTCATCGATGGGGAAACCTCGCAAAGATGTGCCGCCTCCCGAGAAAAACAACTGGCTCGTAGGAACGAAGCTGCCGACAAACGGCGATGCCAGCCCCAGTCGAATGCTGTTGGCGAGCACCACCGAGTGCACCGGCTTGTAATAAGAATATTGCCCGAACAATTTGGTGAAGTTGGCGCTGGAGCCTAACGCCGTCGGCGTGACTCCAAAGTTGACTGTCGTAAAAGATCCGCGATGCGCATCGAGCGGCTTATCGCGCGTATCGCGGATGAACGTCCCCGAAAAGGTTGAGAGCAGCACATGCCGATCCTGATCGAGCACGAGTTCGGGAACAATTAGATGAGACAAATCCGTCTTGCTGAAGTCGTAACGAAACTGCAGCCGCGTATTGGTTTCACGATTCAGTAGCCGCTCGAGCTGAAACGAGACATCGCCCGTCCCCGCCGTAAACAGCGGATTCTCGCTGTTGCGCTCAATCGTAATACTGCTCAAAGAACGCCATTCCGTTCCGATGAAATGTGGTTGACCATAAGTGCTCAAAACTTTCTGATCGAGTCGCGATAGAAGAATCGACGCGCTCGCGGTCTCGCCCAACCCGCGCATGTTGCGCCGATTGAACTCCACCAATCCACGCGGGCTGGCAAAAGTTGACTGGCTCGGCGCGATCTGGTTGCTCCCCAAACCGATAGTCGCACCGCCGCCCGGAAGCGCTACCGTTCCGGTCGGCACGTTCCCGCCCCGGTGCGATACCTCGAAACCAAAACCGTAGGTGATCTCGTTGCGCTTGGCTTCGTGCACTTTTACCAGCGCCATTTCATTCGTCTGGTCGGTGATCGGCTTTCGCGGGCCCACGCTGGACCAATCGAAGATGTTCAGGTCATACAGCCGGCTCTCGGCTTCCAGCAGCGGTCCGCGGCGCATCGGCGTCTCCGGCGGAATCTTTGCCGTCTTCTCGATCAGCGAAAGCCGCGTTTGTTTCTGCCCCAGGTAGACAACCTCGTTGATGCGCACCAACTGATGCTCCGTGATCTCGTAAGCGACATTCACCCGGTGCGGGTCGCTCGCACTCTTCGTCGCAACCGCCTTGACTTCAGCGTTGAGGTATCCGCGATTCAAGTAAGTTGCCGAGATGCGGTTGCGGTCGTCTGTCAACTTCCGCGGAGAGAAAGGTACTCCGGGGCGGAGCTGAAATCCCTGGGGCGCGGTAAGTTGCTCGGAATCGACGTTCTGATTTCCCTTGACCATCACGTCCTCGACGATCGTCTGCTTACCTTCCTCAATCTCAAATGTTACATCGACCTTCGCTTCGTGATCGGTGGTTTGAGGCGCCGCTTTCGCTTCTTCATAACCTCGATCGCGATAAAGCGCCTGAATGTTGTCGGCGCTCTGTTTCAGCAATTTCTGGCTGAGGGTTCCGTGCGTCCAGACGTGCGATTTCTTCACCGTCACCTGCGCCATCAGTTCCTTTGCCGATAGTTGGTAGTTTCCGTGAAACGAAATGTAATCGACTTTGCGCTTTCTTCCGCGGTCGATCGTGTAAACCACCAGAGTTTGATCCGGCTGTTTCTGGTAATCAATCGTTACCTTTACGTCGTAATAACCTTTTCTCTGAAAATAGTCGGTCAGATTGCGCTGACCTTCCTCTACCAGGTCTGCATCGACGGTTTTTTCCGAGTAGATCGGAATAAGTTTTTTCATGGTTCGACCAGCCAAGAATGGAATCGACGTCAGTTTGGCGCCAACCGTCCGAACCGTTACCACCGGTCCTACTTCTACTTTGAACGAGACATCGACGGAATTATTCTCGGTGTTGTATTGGACAGGGTTTTCGTGAACGCTGCTCGCCAGCCGGTGTTGCTTTGCGAGCGAGTTCCGCAACAGCTTTGTCGCAGCACTGATGCGCTCCGGCGAATAAGGCTTGCCGGTTTTCAAAAGGGCCCCTGAGAGCCGCGCCTTCAATGTCTCTACCGTATGCAGCAACCGCGCGCTCTCGAGATTATCCGGGCCCTCGATCTTTGCCGAAGAAATCCGAGCCTGTTTCCCCATCGCAATCTTGAAGCTGACGCTGACAAGTTCGTGAGCGTCGTCGATTGCGGGCTGTGCATCGACTTTCGCCTCGAAGTATCCGTTCTTGTGAAAAAAGTCGCGCAACACATTTTCAGCAATCGGGATGCGGGCCGGATCGTAAGGCTCCTCATCCGGAAGATTCACCACTTGCAGAAGCCGCGTGTAGGAAAAGTTCTTTCCGGCACCCGGAAATTCCACCACGCCGAAATAAAAAGCCGGCTCCAACAGGAAATTGATTCGAAGCCCGGTGATCTCGGGCTCCACGTTGACCTCAACCTTTGGAAAGCTTCCTGCCTGTTGCAATGCCTTGGCGGAACCCTGAATCTTCGCTTCAGAATAAGGCGTGCCCGCCTTTTGCGTGACGAACTCGCGCAGAGGGTCAAGATTGCGATGAGGATTCGCAATCAGCGAGATTGCGCTTACGTTCTGGCCCTCATAAGCGGCCTGCGGCGCTTGCGGCGCAAGTTGCGCCATCACGGCGTTCGACAACAAAAACCCGAGAATCAACCAGCGCATACCCGAGCACCGAACCCGCTTTCAGCAAGCAGCGCTTTGCCAGCCCTGAAAGCAAGGCCAGTATTCTCAGGCAAACTGCTCGCGACGTGAGCAAATTTGATGCGCATGATTCCACTGGAGTTGTCGTGACAGACAAATCGAAGGCTTTATTAAAACGCGGTCAAAAGAGGCTCGCCCAGGCTATTTCTTCGACGGCCATTTCCAGTTCTGAATCTCAGCCTTGTCGATTCCTTCCGCGTAGGCATAATCGATACTTTCGATGATCTGCTGCTTAAGCCATTCCTTGAAGTGTGCGCCCGGGCCCTGCAGGTTGGGAACGCGGTCGATCACATCGATTGCCAGATTGAAGCGATCAACCTGATTGCGAATCGCCAACTCCAGCGGCGTATTGATGTTCCCCTTTTCTTTGTACCCGCGCACATGAATGTTGTCGTGATTCGTTCTGCGATAGGTGAACTTGTGAATAAGCCAGGGATATCCATGGAAATTAAAAATCACCGGCCTGTCCTTGGTGAAGAGCGAATCGAAATCGCGGTCGGAAAGGCCGTGCGGATGCTCGGACTCCGGCTGGAGCCGGTACAAATCCACGACGTTGACAAAACGAATCTTAAGATCCGGAAAGTTTTCCCGCAAAAGCCCGACGGCAGCCAGAGCTTCTTCCGTCATGATATCGCCCGCGCTTGCCACCACCACATCCGGCTCTGCGCCGACGTCAGTGCTTGCCCACTTCCAAATGCCGATCCCTTCGGTGCAGTGGAGCGCCGCCGCGGGCATATCGAGATAAGCGAGGTGCGGCTGTTTGTCGGCCACAATCACGTTGACGTAATTTTCGCTGCGCAGGCAATGATCCGCGACACTGAGCAGGCAGTTCGCGTCGGGAGGCAAATAAATGCGCGTAAGACTCGCGCTTTTGTTGCTCGCCACATCGAGAAAGCCCGGATCCTCATGCGTGAAGCCGTTATGATCCTGACGCCAAACCAAAGACGTGATCAGCAAATTGAGCGACGAGATCGGCGCGCGCCAATCGATTTCAAGCTTTGCTTTTTCCAGCCACTTTGCATACTGGTTGTACATCGAGTCGATCACGTGAGCGAACGCTTCATAGGTGCTCAGAAGCCCGTGCCGCCCCGTCAGTAGATAGCCCTCAAGCCAGCCTTCGAGCGTGTGCTCGCTCAGCATCTCCATGACGCGGCCGTCCGGCGCGATGTCAGTGCCGTCGGCATCCTCCGGCTTGATCTCAGCGAGCCAGGTCTTCAGGCTCGCCTCATACACATCCTGCAGACGGTTGGACGCATTCTCGTCCGGACTGAACATGCGAAAGCTGTTCATGTTGCGCCGCATCACATCGCGCAGAAACTTACCGAGAGTTTCCGTCGGCGATATTCTTTCTGCTCCAGGAGCATCGACCTTAACCGCATAGTCGCGAAAATCTGGAAGGTCCAGCGCCTTGCGCAGTTTTCCGCCGTTCGCGTGAAGGTTAGCGCTCATCCGGCGCTCTCCAGCGGGAGGCAGTTGCCGTAGATCGGGCACAAGCGTTCCGCGCTCATCAAAAAGCTCTTCGGGCCGATAACTCCGCATCCAATGCTCGACAATCCGCAGATGTTCAGGATTCGATTTCACGTCGAGCACCGGAACCTGGTGGGCACGCCAAAAATTCTCCACCTTATGCCCGTCCACTTCCTTTGGCCCGGTCCATCCCTTTGGCGTTCGAAGAATAATCATCGGCCAGTGCGGCCGTCCGGGTTTGCTGGTACTCCGCGCTTCTTCTTGAATCGCGCGAATCTGCAGCACGCAGGTCTCAACCGTTGCAGCCATCTTCTGATGCATCGCCTCGGGGTCGTCGCCCTCCACCCAGTGAGGCGTCCATCCATATCCCTTAAAAAGATTTTCGAGCTCCTCGGGAGCGATGCGGGCCAGTATCGTCGGATTCGCAATCTTGTATCCGTTCAAATGAAGGATGGGCAGCACTGCCCCATCGCGGATGGGGTTCAGAAATTTATTGGAGTGCCACGAAGTCGCCAGCGGCCCGGTCTCCGCTTCGCCGTCGCCAACCACCACACTCACGATCAGATCCGAATTATCGAAAGCTGCGCCAAAGCCGTGCGACAAGCTGTAACCCAACTCCCCGCCCTCGTGAATCGACCCCGGAACCTCAGGCGTGCAATGGCTTCCAAGCTGGCCGGGAAACGAGAATGCCCGGAAAAGTTTGAGCATGCCGGCTTCGTCCATGCTCTTTTCCGGATAAATCTCCGAATAAGTTCCTTCGAGATAACAATTCGAAATTACTGCCGGAGCCCCATGACCCGGACCAGAAATATAAAACATGTCCAAATCGTATTTCCGGATGACACGATTCAGATGCACCCAGGTAAAGGTCTGCCCCGGATCGGATCCCCAATGTCCCAGCAATCGATTCTTGAAGTGCTCCGCGCGCAAAGGTTCCCTGAGTAGCGGATTATCGCGAAGGTAGATCATGCCCGCACAAAGATAGTTGCAGGCTCGCCAGTACGCGTCGATCTTGCGGAGTTCGCCCTGTGTAAGCGGCTGCTCAGATGATGCCGGTTGCCGCTCGTTGCGCTTTGCATTCACTGTGGTGGCCATTCAGATCGCTCCGCATTGAGGTCGCCTTTAGTCGATTCCGGCGGGACTCTTCTCTTGAGATGCCTTTCGATGAATGGAGGCTTCACCTTCGCGATCTTTGATTGCTCGAATGTTACAGCCGCATGAACAAAGTTAGTTATGTAACGACAGGAGTGCGATGGAAGTGCGAAACTGAATGCAGCCAAACGAATGAAAATACTTGTGCTGAATTCGGGCTCCAGCAGCCAAAAGAGCTGCCTCTACGAGATCGGCGAATCTCTACCGGATAACCCTCCCGCTTGTCTGTGGCAGGCGAAGATCGAATGGCACGGCGAATTCGCGGATGCCGAGATCAAGAGCGGGCGAGGACCCGCCCAAACCATCCGCTTAAAAATTTCCTCTCGTGCTCACGCCATCGAACAGATGCTCGATAGCATGTGGCAGGGAGAATCGAAAGCCGTCTCCGCGCTTTCGGAGATCGATATCGTTGGTCACCGCGTCGTTCACGGTGGTCCAAAGTTCGAAGACCCTGTCGTAATTACGCCGGAAGTAAAGTCGGCGATCGCGGACGTCTCCGCCTTTGCCCCGCTGCACAACCGCGCGGAGCTAGAGGGTATGGAGACCATCGAAAAGTTGCTGGGCAAGAACGTTCCACAAGTTGCGGTCTTCGATACTGGTTTTCATAAAACGATGCCGCTCTCTGCCGCCGTGTATCCGGGCCCGTACGACTGGTTCGAGGCTGGAATTCGCCGCTACGGTTTTCACGGCATCAATCACAAATACTGCGCGCGGCGCGCAGCTCACCTGCTGCGTCGCGAGGCCGCGCCGCTCCGCCTCGTAAGTTGTCACCTCGGAAATGGTTGTTCGCTGGCCGCCATTCAGAATGGCAAGAGTGTCGATACCACCATGGGCTTCACTCCTCTCGAAGGGTTGATGATGGGTACGCGCTCCGGTTCCGTCGATCCTGGGATACTCACTTACTTAATGCGGCAACAGCATCTCTCCGGAGGACAACTCGATGAGCTTTTGAATCAACACTCGGGTTTGCTTGGCATCTCAGGAATTTCCGGTGATATGCGGGAAATTCTGCAGGCAATCAAGAGCGGGCACCAGCGGGCCAAGCTTGCTTTTGACATTTATGTTCATCGATTGCGATCCGGCATCGGCGCCATGATCGCGGTCATGGAGGGAATCGACGCACTCATTTTCACGGCCGGGGTGGGAGAAAACTCTCCGGAAGTGCGCGCCGCAGCATGTGAAAATCTTCGCTACGCGGGCGTGGAAATTGATCCGCAGAAGAACGCGCAATCGACTCCGGACTGCGACATTTCAACGACCGCGGCTTCCGTTCGGGTGTTAACGATCCGCGCACAAGAGGATTGGGAAATCGCCAGAGACTGCTGGAAGCTCGAGAAATAGGTCTCAGGTCCTAGGTCTTAGGCTTCAGCCTTCGGAAGTTGGAATCTTGAAACCTACGCCGACGACCTGAGACCTAAGACCTGACACCTGCCTTCTGCCCCCGAACCAAGAAATGCACTTTGATTGCGCCGCCGATTACCCGACAATCGTAGCACGCTCCATCGGAGCGCCGTTGACGCGCCCTCGTCCACGCTCTTTTAACACGGCACCTGAAAGTAGTTCACACTCGGGGGAATTCTTATGTCTGGGGAAGTCATCCTTTATTTCGACGATCAGGCCGATGCTCTGCGTTTCGCTTTAGCTGCCGGAGCGGTAATGGCTGGGGAAGAATCGCGCTCCACCAACGACCTGGTTCAGGAAACTGCACGCATCAGCCGCATCCGCCTGGATGCCTCGGATGCGAAAAAAGGCAAGCAGCCTGCCCCAGAGCGTGTCGCGTGACGAGCGGTTCTTAGGTCTCAGGTTTTAGTACTTGAGGAAAAGCCAAGCCTCAGGCGCGAACGATTCAAGACTTGATTATCCCGTGCGCCGCGTCGAGAGCAGGTGCAGAATTTCCTTCAGCCCTTGGCGGATGCTTTGGATTTCAGCCGGAGATTGCGGGGGAAACGGAATCGCTGCCTGCCCTTTTTCGTTTTTTGCTTCCGAACGCAGTTGCTGGCGAGCGCCCACGATGGTGAATCCCTGCTCGTAAAGCAGTTGCTTGATGCGCAAGACGCTTTCCACGTCGCGCCTGCGGTACATGCGCTGCCCCGTGCTGCTCTTCACCGGCTTCAGTTGCGGGAACTCGCTCTCCCAAAAGCGCAGCACATAAGCCGGCAGCCGGGACAGGCTGGCCACTTCCCCGATTCTAAAATAGAGTTTGTCAGGGATGAACACTTCATCCGTTTTGTTCTTGCCGCCGCTTTTTTTCCGCGCAGCCATATTCGTGGTTTCTCGAGCTTGATTTCTCATTCGCGGCCAGAGTCAAACGGTCTGAACATTGTGACACATACCTGAGAGGCAGATAAGGAGAATTTCGACCCCCTGCCGAATGTAGCCGATAAAAAAGTACTCATGAGTGCATGAAGGCTACAATATCTGCGGCATGCTCCTCGAAGATCGAGTCGTCACTCCAACCACCGAAGCGGAGGCAGTGCTCCTGGCTCGCGATCTCTACGGTCTCGATGTGTCGGCCACATCCTTGCCCGGCGAGCACGACAACAATTTTCATCTGGTCACCCGTGGTCGCGCGTTCGTTCTCAAGGTCATGCACCCCGCGCGTGAGCGCTCCTTCATCGATATGCAGACTCGCGCCCTGCAACGTCTCGCTGAACATTTGCCGCAGCGCCAGCTTCCCCGCGTCGTGCCCACGACGAACGGTCACCCATTCACTTCCGTCACAGCCAATGATGGTTCCAACCGTTTTGTCTGGCTCCTGACATTTGTAAGGGGAACGGTCCTCGCCCATGTCCGGCCGCAGTCGCTCGAACTTCTGCAGAGCGTCGGCCGGCTCCTGGGCGAGATCGACAAGGCTCTCGCCGACTTTTCGCATCCCGCCGCGCTGCGCGAGTTGAAATGGGATTCCTCGCGCGCCCTCTGGGTTCGCGAATTCATCCCGTACGTTGCGGACTCACACCGCCGCCAACTGGTCGAACACTTTCTCGGCCTATTCGAGTCGCAAGTGATTCCCGTAATGCCGAAACTGCGCCGCAGCGTAGTTTACGGCGATGCCAACGACTACAACGTTCTCATAAGCGACCCCCGGCCGCAGCCGCGAGAAGCGCTTGCCGTCATCGATTTCGGCGACATGCACCACGGCCTCACCGTTTCCGAATCTGCCATCGCAGCGGCTTATGCAATCTTGGGAAAGAGGAATACAGAGCTCCTACCAGCCGCTGCGGCGGTTATTTCCGGATATCACAGCGCCTATGCGCTGCAGGAACTCGAACTCGAGGTGTTGTATGCGCTCATTGGCATGCGTCTGGCAGTCAGCGTGGTCAATTCCGCTTATCGCAAATCTCTAAAACCGGACGATGCTTATGTGACCGTGACGGAGGCTCCGGCATGGGATGCGCTCGAGCGTCTGGCAAAGATTCATCCTCGATTCGCGCACTACACATTCCGTGACGCGTGCGGACTGTCACCCGTGCCTCAGGCATATGCGCTTCGGCGTCAGCTCAAAAATGCTGCCCAACAGGCAGCCTCAGTTCTTCCGATGGATTTGCGTACGGCGCCAGTTCGTGTTTTCGATTTAAGCTCCGGCAGTGCGTTTCTCGGTGCAGACCCCGCTCGTGCAGAGTTGTCCGCCCTAACCGATGTGATTTTCGCTGACATGCGGCGCAGCGGTTCGGCTATTGGAATTGGCCGCTACAACGAGGCGCGTTCGATTTACACTTCGCCGCTCTTCGCCACAAACGATCAAACAGTCGACAATTTGCCAACTGAGGAGCGCCGCACTCTTCATCTCGGCATGGATTTCTTTGTCGGTCCCGGTACTCCCGTCTGCGCTCCGCTCGATGGCATCGTCCATTCTCTTGCGAATAACCAAGCGCACCTCGATTACGGTCCAGTCGTCATACTGCAACACCCTCATGAATCAGACTCAGACGGCACGACGTTCTTTACGCTCTACGGACATCTGTCCGAAGACTCGCTGCCAAATTTGAAAATCGGCGAGCGCATTTCTCGGGGACAAGCATTTGCTCGAATCGGCGCATCCACTGAAAACGGAGGCTGGCCACCCCATCTGCATTTTCAGATCATCTCCGACCTGCTCGATCTCGGCACTGACTTTCCAGGCGTTGCCCGCTTCTCGGAGCGCAAGGTTTGGATCGCCCTGTCTCCCGATCCGAATCTTTTATTTGATATCCCAGCGGATCGCTTTCCGCCGCCAGAACCGCCATTCGCCGAAACCCTTGACCGGCGCCATTCATCACTCGGGAAGAACCTTAGCATCTCCTACCAGAGGCCTCTGAAAATCGTCCACGGCTGGATGCAATTTCTCTATGACGAGACCGGACGCGCCTACCTTGATGTTTACAACAACGTTCCACTCGTCGGACACAGCCATCCTCGTGTGGTTCAAGCTGCGTCGGCGCAACTCGCTCTGCTGAATACCAACACGCGTTATCTTCACGACAATGTGAACCGGTATGCCGAGCGCCTCACGTGCCTGCTTCCCGATCCTCTCCGCGTATGTTTCTTCGTCAACTCCGGCAGCGAGGCCAACGAGCTAGCCCTGCGGCTCGCGCGCACTCACACGGCCCGCGAAGATGTTGTCGTGCTCGACCATGCCTACCATGGCCACACCACGACGCTGATCGATATCAGCCCGTACAAATTCAACGGTCCCGGCGGCAGCGGCCGCAAGCCCTGGGTGCATGTCGCGCCGTTGCCTGACGACTATCGAGGTCCCTATCGCCGCGACGACGCAAACGCGGGCGCGAAATACGCGCATCATGTCGCGGAGATTTTGCAGCAAGCTCCCACCAGCAGCCGCCAGATTGCATGCTTCATTGCAGAGACACTTCCGAGTGTCGGTGGCCAGATCGTGTTCCCGCCCGGTTATCTTGCCGATGTGTACCGGCATGTCCGTGCCGCGGGTGCAGTCTGCATTGCCGATGAAGTGCAAGTTGGTTTTGGCCGCCTCGGCTCGCACTTTTGGGGGTTTGAAACGCAGTCCGTTGTTCCAGATATCGTTGTTCTCGGCAAGCCGATCGGCAATGGCTTCCCGCTCGCCGCGGTCGTTACCACGCGCGAAATCGCTTTATCGTTTGCCAACGGCATGGAATTTTTCAGCACCTTTGGCGGAAATCCGGTGGCGTGCGCCGCCGGACTTGCAGTTCTCGACGTCCTCGAAGAACAATCGCTGCAGGCGAACGCTCTTCGCGTGGGTAGTTATCTCAAAGATCGGTTGCTCAGTCTTCAAGAATCCCATCCAATCATCGGAGATGTGCGCGGCTCGGGCTTATTCCTCGGCGTCGATCTGGTGCTCGACCGCGAAACCCGTGCGCCAGCCACGAAGCAGGCCGATTACATTGTCAACCGTCTGCGCGACTCCGGAGTCCTCGCTGGCACCGACGGTCCGCATCACAACGTCCTTAAACTTCGCCCTCCGCTGATTTTTTCCAAGGCCGATGCGGATCTTTTTGTCAACGTGCTACAGATGATCCTGCTCGAGGACCCAGCCCAACCGGCTTAGCAACTGCGCGCACAATGGAAGGTGCTTCGTCGTATCAATCAGCCAACTCGAACTCTGCGTGCAATGTCGCGTTGGAATCCTCACCCACCCACACGTCGAATCGCTCCGGTTCGACGACCCATCGCTTTTCAGCCGGACTCCAAAATTGCAATTCATCCCGGCCCAGGGTGAAATGCACGGTGCGTTTTTCGCTAGGCTGCAGAGAAACACGCTCAAACCCTTTTAACTGGCGAGCGGGGCGCGACGCACTCCCGGCGCGCTGGTGAATGTAAAGCTGCACCACGGTGTCGCCGGCCTTTTTGCCGGTATTGGTCACGTCAGTCGAAACCTCGATAGCCCCCGCCTGCAAAGCCCCGGTTCGCGCCCTGGGCGTTACTTGTAAGTGGTCGACCGAGAATGTCGTGTAACTCAGCCCGTACCCAAATGGATAGAGCGGCGTGCTCTTCACATCCCAATAGCGGGATTTGAAATCTGGATTGGTCTCCGGGTTCTGAGTGAGGTTGTGGTTGTAATACAGTGGCAACTGTCCCGAGTTGCGCGGCCAGCTTACGGGCAGATGGCCGGCAGGGTTGGCATCGCCAAACAGCACATCGGCAATTCCATTGCCGCCCTGACTTCCCGGGTACCAAGCCTCAACGATCGCAGGAATATGCTCCGCAGCCCACGAAATATCGAGCGGACGGCCGTTGACCAGCACAAGAACCACCGGCTTGCCTGTAGCGGCCACCGCTTCCAGCAAATCTTCCTGGCGGCCTGAGAGTTTCAGAGAAGAACGCGAAGCGTACTCGCCGCTCATCAGATCGATCTCACCCAGCACCAGTACGGCAACGTCGCTTTGCCTTGCCAGAGCCACGGCGTCATCGATGGCGCGCTGTGCTTCCTGCGCAGTCTGCGCGGGTTGTTCTTTCATGTTCTTTGTCAGATCGAAGCCTTCGAAGGGCGAAGCGATGTCTCGGCTGATATTGGGGCCGTGAGCGAACGTGACATGAATTCCCGCGCCGGCTCTTTCTTGAATGCCGCGCAGTATGCTTACCGTCGGTCCCGGCTTCACGATCGCGCCCCACATTGAGAGCAGATCGTTTTCAGCATCGGCGAGCGGACCAATCACCGCGATGGAGTGAATCGTCTGCCCGCTCTTATCGAGTGGAAGCAGCGCGCCTTCGTTCCGCAGCAGCACGATGGAGCGCTGAGCGGCATGTCGCGCCACTTCCTGATGCGCTGGATCGCTGAGGATGGGCTCAACTCGCGACTCGTCAATGAACGGATGTTCGAATAACCCCAGGCGGATTTTGGTTTCGAGGATGGGCAGCACCGCATCGTCGATCTGCTGCATCGAGATGCGCTTCTGCTCAAGTTCGATCGGCAAATACTTCAAGTAGGTGCCGCTCGCCATGTCCATGTTCAATCCGGCGGTGAAGGCTTTGTGCGCCGCGTCCTGCAAATCACTGGCGTAACCGTGGGTCCGAAGGCTTCGCACCGCAAACGCGTCGCTCACTACGAATCCACGAAAGTTCCACGCGTCGCGCAGCACGTCGTGCAGCAGCCAGCGGTTGCCGCTGGCCGGGATGTCATTGAAATCCATGTAGGCACTCATCACGCTGCCCGCTCCGGCGTCGATCGCCGCCTTGAACGGCACGAGGTAGGTATTCCACATTTGCTCTTCGGGAATGTAGGAGGAGTCATAGTCGCGTCCGCCATCCGCGGCTCCGTAACCGGCGAAATGCTTCACGCATGCCAGCACGCGATCGGCTCCGCCAAGTTGCCTGCCTTGAAATCCCAGAACTTGGGCGCGCGCCATGGCCGCTCCCAGATACGGATCTTCTCCCGCGCCCTCCATCATCCGTCCCCAACGTGCGTCGTGGGCGATGTCAACCATGGGTCCGAACGTCCATTGAATTCCCGCAGCGCGAGCCTCCTTCGCGGCCACGGCCTGCACTTCTTCCACCATTTTCGTATCCCACGAGGACGCCATGGCGATCGGCGAAGGAAAGATCGTGTGGTATCCGTGGATCACATCGAGTCCAAAGAGCACGGGAATATGCAGCCGCGTTTGCTCGACGGCCACGTGCTGCAGGCGATTGATCTCTGTAGGATCGGAAACCCAGAGGATGGAGCCTGCCCCAAACTGCTTGAGGACTTCTTCGACTGGCTGCTTTATGTTTTCTTTGAATTCGTCGGATGCAGTCCCGGGAAGCTGGGACAGTTGTGCAGCTTTTTCCTGCACAGTCATTTGCCGCAGAAGATTGGCGGCGCGATCATGGATTTGCTTCTCGTTTGTGTTGATTGGCGAAACGACAGTTGGAGCCTGGCGAGCTGGCGAGGCCGTTTGTCCCGATGCTGGTCCGGGCTGGCACACGGCGACAATCAACATGATCAGAAAGCAAATCCAACTACCCTTTGGGACTCTCATGGTTCCCCTTTTGGCGGCGTCTCGGCTCGCCAAGTGCGAGTATATGGCATGCGATCCTGCAGTCCGAACTGACATCGACTGTTTCTGTTTCGCCTAACCCATTACAAAACAGCCACCTACGTCTCCATAAATCTCCTCATCCAGCCTATAATTTGTGCTCACGCTTCCACTGCTAATGCGTCTATTCCTGTGCAAGCCCGGATACGGCACACTACCGGGCAGCATAGGAACATGACAAAAAATGCCGGCCGATGTTTGGGCAGTACCATTTGCGGTTGGTGAACGAGCCCGCTCGAAAGCAACGTACGGGGGAGCTGGGAAAGTCAGCGGTGGCATAGTTAGTGAAAAGCAGGACCCCACGCGGGGCCGCATGGCTGGGCAAGAACGCCGCATAGACGATACGATCCTCATCCGCGAGGCGCAACGCGGGAACCGCGCCGCCTTCGAGGAATTGGTGCGTCACTACGATCAGTCGGTCTTGCGGCTGGCCTTGCACCTAACCGGCACCGAGCACGACGCTCAGGACGTCTATCAGGACGCCTTCCTCAAGGCCTATAAGAACATCGGAAGCTTTCGCTTCGAATGCTCTTTTTACACCTGGATTTACCGCATCGTGACCAATCTTTGCCTTGATCACCTGCGCAAGAAGACCGTGCGCAAGGAAGATGCGCCGGTGGTAAAAGATTCTTCCGGCGGCGAGTACGATCTGCTCGATCAGGTGGCCGACGGACGCGCCGGCGCAAATCCAGAGCGCGATTTGATGCGCCGTCAGTTGGGCGCGCGGATCTCCGGAGCACTCGAAAAATTGACGCCGCGCGAGCGCATGGTTTTTGAGCTGAAGCATTACCACGGTCTGAAACTGCGCACCGTGGGCGAGATTCTCCACACCACGGAAGAGACCGCCAAGAATACCCTCTTCCGCGCCACGCAGAAATTGCGCGGCCAGTTGGCGGATATGAGATAGCGAGGTCTCAAAGTTTCAGTGTTTCAAGGTTTCAAAGACCTTGAAACTTTGAAACTTGAAACTTTGAAACGGGGTTGACCATGAACTGCGATTGGGTACGACAAAACATAACGCTGCACGTTTATGGCGAACTGGCCGATGATGCTCGTCATGAACTTGAGCAGCACATCGCGCGCTGCGCCGATTGCGCCGCCGCGCTGAAAGCTGAACAGGAGTTCCACGCGCTGCTCTCCAAGGAGCTGACGGACGAGCCCTCGGCGAACCTGCTGGCGGCTTCGCGCATGAAACTGCAGGAATCTCTCGAAACAGCCGAGCAGGGCGGCTTCTGGCGGCGGCTGGCATTCGATCCCGCGAACTGGCTGCGCCAAGTCCGTTTCTCGCCCGCTCTGGCCTCGGCGATTCTGATCCTTGGATTCGCCGGCGGACTGGGAACATCCTACAAGATATTCGCTCACCAGCCATTGAATTCGGTCCCAACTTCAATCGCGACTCCCGCCCCCTCCGAAGCTTCCATCACCGGCATCCAGTCGATCACGCAGAAACCTGGCACAAACGAAATCGATATCAAATACGACACAGTTTCCACGCTCGAGACGCAAGGGTCGCTGAATGACCAGCGCATCCAGCAACTGCTGCTGTTTGCCGCGCGCAACAACTACAATTCCGGCGTGCGCATGGATTCCGTCGACCTGCTCACTCAGAAGCCCGACATTTCGCAGGTGCGCGACGCGCTGATCTACGCACTGCGCTATGACACGAATCCGGGAGTCCGGCTGAAAGCTCTCGATGGTCTGGGTAGTTTTGTGAAGAACGATGTGCGCGTTCGCGACGCGGTTCTGGAATCGCTGGTGAGCGATTCAAATCCCGGCGTGCGCACCGAAGCTCTGCGCTTGATCGAGCCAGTCAAGGCCGATGGCAGCGTGCGCGGCGTGCTGATGGCGCTCGCCGCGAAAGATCAAAGCCAATACATAAAATCGCAGGCCCGCACCATGCTGGCGCAGTTACCCGAGATTGATTGATGAGATTGAGTAGGGATGGTCGATTTAGAACAGCGTTGAATAAACGCAGACTTAAAGATAAAGATAGCGAAAGTAACGAGGCACATTATTTTGAAACGTTCGCCACAATTCGTCGGCCTGCTCTGCGCATTGGCCGTACTTGCGCCCCTGGCCGTGGCGCAGGAAGCGCACATAAGCCGCGAGAACGGCGTCTGGAGCCAGGTCTTCACAGGGTCGCTGGCCGCGGCCAAAAATATCAAGGTCAGGGTAGACGCGGGCGCAGTGGTGGTTCGCGGGTCGCAGCAGTCTGGCATTGACTATGCCCTTCACGTTCACTCTCACGCATCGTCCGAGGAAGATGCGCGCCGCCAGTTCCAGGCTTACAAGCTGAGCGCCTACGTTCACGGTGATACGGCCTGGGTGGTAGGCGAGTGGCAGGGCGGCCATTCAGTCCGCCTGGGCCCGACGCGCGTGACGATTATGACCGGCTCGGAGCACAAGTTCTCCGGCGAACTGGTGGTTAACATCCCTCGCGACGTGGAAGTCGTCAAGGTTGAAACCGGCGGAGGCGGAGTGGATGCCTCCGGTGTAGCTGGCCGGGTAGACATTCAAAGCGGCGGCGGCAAAGTTCGAGTCGATGACATTGGCGGTTCGGCAAATGTTGAAACCGGCGGCGATTCCGTAGACGTTGGCACTGTAGGTGGGGACCTGAAGCTGCAAACGGGCGGGGGCAACATTACCATTCGTTCGGTAAAAGGTGTGATCAGCGCTGAGACCGGAGGCGGCAACGTCACCATCATGTCCGGCGATCAGGGCGCGACGGTTCAGGCGGGCGGCGGAAACGTAGACATCAAGCACTGTTCCGGAAAAGTGAAAGCAACCACCGGCGGCGGCAACATCGATCTCGGTGACATCGGCGGCACAGCCGAGATCGAAACCGGCGGCGGCAGCATTCGCCTGACTTCGGCGAAGGGCGCGGTTCGCGCCCACACGGGCGGTGGAAGCATTGAGCTCTACGGCGTACCTTCAGCCCACGTAGAGACCGGGGCCGGCGGAATTACCGTGAAATTGATCAACACTGGCGCCGTCCGCAGCGACTCGATGATTGAGACTTCCGCCGGCGACATCACCGTCTATCTCGCCTCCGATGTCGCCATCTCGGTTCGCGCCAGCGTCGATCTCGGCAACGGACATCGCATCACCTCGGAGTTGCCCGACATTCACGTCCACAGCGAAGGCGATCAGTGGGGACCGAGAACGCTCACTGCCGAAGGCAAGTTAAACGGAGGCGGTCCGGTACTGAAAGTTCGTACGACGACTGGCGACATCTGCTTTAGAAGGGCGAACCAATAAACAATTTTTGACCGCGGCTACGAAGCGAGTGCGGGCAGCGAAGCCGCGGTGCGCCAACATTCAGGAGATTGACCATGCGCAAGCCCATTTTGACGATCGCTACTTTGCTGCCCTTGCTGCTCACCCTGTCGCACGCCTCACAACGGTGGACGGTAGACTCGGCCGCGCCGTTCGGCATCCCCAGCGAAGAATCGGGCACCAGTTCCTACCTTGGCGTGGACATCATGGACATTACCGGTGACCGCCTCGGCGCTTTGAAATTGAAAGAAGAGCAGGGCGTGGAAGTGACCATGGTGGATCAGGACGCTCCCGCCGGCAAAGCCGGCATTAAAGAGCACGACGTAATTCTTACCATGAACGGAACGGCAATCGAGAGCAAGACGCAGTTGCAGCGGATGATTCATGAGACTCTCGCGGGGCGCGTCGTAGCTCTTGGATTGAGCCGGGATGGACAGCCTATGACCATCAAGGTGCAGTTGGGCGACCGGCATGGCGAGTTCCCTCACGTCGCGAAGGGCAAGGATTACGAATTTAATATGCCGCCCATGCCGAACATTCCGGATTTCGATATCCCGGAAATCAATGTCGTCGTGGTGCGATCCTCGGCTCGCAGCGGGTTGATGGTCGAAAACCTTACTCCGCAGCTCGGCGAATTCTTTGGGGCAAAGAGTGGAAACGGAGTTCTGGTGCGGTCAGTCGAGAAAGGCAGTCGCGCCGACAAAGCTGGGCTGCGCGCCGGCGACGTGATCACTCGAGTCGGCGACCAGCCGGTCCACGACACCAGCGACTTCACCCATGCCTTGCGCTCCCACAGCGCCGGATCGGTTGGCGTTGCCGTGATCCGGGACAAGAAAGAGCAAAATCTGACGCTGATCCTGCCCGATCGCAAAAACTCCGGCGAATTAATTGAGGAGGAAAGCCTCGACGTGCCAGAGTTGAGCGCCGAAACTCAGACCGCATTGGCCGAAGTACGAAACGAAATTGCGAATCTTCAGCCGCAGATTGAACTGGCAAAGGAAAACACTCGCAAAGCATCGCTGGAAGCGCGTAAGGCGCTCTGTGAGCAGCAGCAACAATTGAAGGAACAAGCAGAGAAGCTGAGCCGGGAAATCTCGCCCAAGGTGCGGGAAGAACTCGAAAAGAGCCGGCAGAAGCTGCGGGAGGAAATGGAAAAGCTCCGCCAGGAGATGCAGCGAGAGTGGCTGGATATCTAGACAGCGCTATCTAGGTGCCGAATCGACCGCTATGCGTTAGCGTGTCCGCGCGCCAAAGTCGCCAGACAGACTCGGTTTCGTCCGGATTGTTTGGCCGTGTACAGCGCGCTATCCGCGGCCCTCACCAACTCATCGCGGGTTGTCCCATGCTCGGGATGAGCAGCCACTCCCGCGCTGAAGGTTACGGTTTGCGGCACGCCAGGAAACTGCCAGTTCTCTACGGTGGTGCGCAGTTTTTTCGCCACGCTCATCGCGTGCTCGGCGTTCACTTGAGTCAGCAGAATTCCAAACTCCTCGCCGCCGTAGCGGCAGACTACATCGATCTTCCGTAGCTGCTGGTGAAATAAAGAAGAAACCTGCCGCAGCACTTCGTCGCCCAGCAGATGCCCGAACTCGTCGTTCAAATGCTTGAACTGGTCGATGTCCGCCATGATCACGGCCATCCCGCTTCCATAGCGCCGGGCGCGTTCAATCTCTTCCAGAATGCGAAGCTCAAAAAACCGCCGATTGAAAATTCCAGTCAACCCGTCCAGGTAGGCGAGTTGTTTGACTCGTTCGACATAGTGCGCGTTCTGAATCGCCGTGGCGCAAATGTCGGCCACCGATTCGAGCGATTGAAAATCTCCCTCGCAAAAAGCGTCTGGCTTGGAACTGTCCAGCGCCAGAATTCCCAGCACCTGTCCAAACGAAACCAACGGAATGCAGATGCGGGAGGCCGATTCGGCGAAAAACTTGGCGGAATCCGGCGCGTCGCTTAGGGCTCGTTCCATGACCGTGCCGCTCGCGGATAAAATCCCAGCCCATGGCTCCTCGCTCGCCGGGAAGCGGCCGCCCTCGGGAACGTGAGGCGTCAACGTGCCGTGATGCGCCCGCAACACGAGATCGTGGTCCTCACGAAGGAAGAGCGAGACATGCGATACCTGGAATGCATCCTGAATCAGCTGGCATACGCGGCCCAACAAAACTTCAAGTTCGAGAACCGCGGTGGTTTGTTGAGCGATGGCATTGATGGCTTGCAGTTGCCGCGCCCTTTGCTGCTCGAGCGAATACAATCGCGCATTCTGCAACGCGATTGAAGCATGGGTGGAGAACAACGTTAGCAAGTCGATCGTTTCAGGATCAAAATGATCGACCCGGTCGCTCTGACAATCCAGCACGCCCACAACTTCATCCATCACCATCAGCGGGATGGCGAGCTCGGAGCGCGTGGATTTCGCGGAGCAAAAATAACGGGGATCTTTGTGCACATCGGGCGTGTAAACCGGCTGCTTCTTGAGCGCTGCGGCTCCGGTAATTCCCTGGCCCACCGAAAGTCGGTGTTTGTCCTGGCCTTCGTCCCAACCAATCTGCGAGCGGACGTATAAATGTTGTGATTGCTTGTCGAGCAGCACAATCGCTACGTTTCGCAGGTGGAAATAGTCATGGGCGATCGTCAGGATCCGCTGTAACACCTCGTCCAGGTCGAAGGTGGAAAGCACAGCTTGCCCTGCATCGTACAGGACCGCAATTTTATTCATGATTCTTAATCCCGCACCTTAGGACCTATGGTAGTTAAGCCGGGAAGGTTACACAGGTTCCGAAGGTAACCTTGCATGGCTCCTTCGTGGAATGCCCCCAAGAGAACTGAGACCCGCTAAAAATCGCTACTTCCAACGCCGAGCGGTGCGAATGAGTCCGTAGGCCACCGCACAAAACCAGAAGTCGATGACCAGTCCCCAGTCGAACTGAAAAGGCCGGTGCCGCGGTAGATGAAAGGCGGGACCGAGGAAGAAGTACGCTACATTCCCCAGGATGATCGCGCACAAAGCTTGAATCAGATTGAGCAGCATGATGATTTAGACGCCGGTTTCATGCCGCGGGGCTAGGCGGTAAAGACGTTTGGGACTGTTGTAAAGACCGAAACGACCCAGCGCAGGGTACCCGGGGGCATGCTAGAGCAAGGCAAGCCATTCGGGAAGAAATGGCCTAGATGCGGTCACTTTGAGCAGTATTGCGCTCTGGCAATACGCATCATAGGAGCATTGGGGCATAATTAGGAGATTGGGGCGAGGAGGGATGTATGACTACCCGCCGGAACCGATTGCCGCTTCTATTGTCTGCGGTCGCATTCGTGTTAGTTGCTCTTTCTGATTCAGCTCAAGCCCAGCAGCCTTCATCTCAGCAGCCCGCTCCAAGCATCCGGATCGCGACCCACATGGTGCTGGTGGATGTGGTGGTAACAGATAACCAAGGCAAAGCTGTGGCCGGACTCGATGTTAAAGACTTCGTAGTGGAAGAGAACGGAAAAATCCAAAAGATCTCGAGCCTGGTAACGCCCGCGGAAAACTCGCCCCGCCCGCCAACAGAATTGCCTCCCGGTGTTTACTCGAACCAATCGCAGTATCGCTCTACCGGGCCCATCACCGTCATGCTGCTCGATGTTCTCAACACTTCCTATACCGATCAAGCGTATGCCCGCGGTCAGATGCTGCGCTTCGTGAAGGAGCACTACAAGCCCGGTGAGCGCATGGGCGTGTTTACGCTGACGGGTCCGCTAAAGGAGCTGCAGGATTTCAGCGGTGATCCAAAAATCCTTTACGCGGCCTTGCAGAGCTATAAACCCCCTTCAAGGTGAATTCACCCCAACGCCGGTTCGCACCATGGAAAATGGCGCTGTCGACTACCGACCCGGCGGCGCCCCGCCGACTCAAGATCCTGTCTCGGCGACAAAGACTGTTAACAGCCTCGATGCCAGCTCACTTCCCGTGAGTGACTCGACCCTTGGCGGGGCGGTGGTGTCATCGGGTGCCGTTGCCCTCGCTCAAGAGGCGCTCCGTTCCTTTGAAACCTTTGGAGCGCAATATAGCGACGATGAAAGGGCCGTTTTAACTCTGAATGCATTGAATGACCTGGCCCGGATCCTAGGAGGACTTCCCGGTCGCAAGAATCTGATCTGGGTTACGGGCGACGTGCCCTTTGCATTTGTTCCCGAGGATCAGACCGTTTCGCAGACTGAACTAGATGAAGCCTTGCCAAGCCTGAATACCCGGCGCGTAGGCGACCATACGGCGGGAAACTATGCCGCCACGTTCCGGGAGCTGCACGCTGAACAAATTCGCGAGACCGGAGCCCGGCTGGCGAGCGCGCAAGTCGCGGTCTATCCCGTGGACGCGCGTGGGCTGTCGCTGTCAGTCTCAACTGACACCCAGGAAACGATGAGAGAAGTAGCGCGCGAGACCGGTGGCCGCGCCTTTATCAACCAAAATGAAATCAAAGTTGGAGTAGAGCGCGCCTTTGAAGACGAGTACGCGTCCTATACGCTGGGGTACTATCCGGATAACAAAAAATACGACGGCAAGTACCGGCAAATTAAAGTGAAAGTGAAGCGGGTCGGTGTGGAGGCCCAGAGCCGCCGGGGTTATTACGCCGTTGATCCCACGCAGACCAAAGGTTACAACCCGCAAGCCGAGGTGGTATCGGCGCTCGGACAGGCCGCTCAGTCGACACTAGTCGCCTTCAGCGCGCAGGTTAAACCTCCTTCCGCAAACTCGGTGAAAGACAAGATTGGAGTCACCTTCCTGGTCGATGCCAGCACGCTTTCTGCCGAGGACACCGCGAACGGAAAGCATCTGAATGTTGCGATGTATGCGACCGTCTACTCGCCTGCCGGAAAAATATTGACCAATCGGAGCCAACGCGTAGACCAATCCTTCGACGCAAATACCTACCAGGAGATTCTGCGGCGGGGATTGATGCTGCACATGGATCTGGATCCGCAGCCCGGGAATAATCAGTTGCGCCTGGCCGTGCAAGACGTCCGCACCGGCCTGGTGGGAACTGTTGACGCTCCTGCGCCGTAAGGGACTTAACCGACATTCGTACTTCTTATTACAAGGCGGGGCCCTCGGGATCACAGCCCTGCGCCCGCCCGATTGAAGCACAACTAAAAGACACAGCAGATCCCTCTCTGCATTTCTTTGCGCTGGGAGGCCTCGTCTCCCCCGGTCAGTAAGTGGCTGTTGGCACTTCCGATACAACTCCCTGCTAACATTCCTCTGATACCTTTGCCCATGCTTGAACTCACCACGCCGGTCCAATACGTCAAGGGAATCGGACCCAAACTGGCGGAGATTCTCGCCACCAAGGGCATTGCCACGGTCGGTGATCTGCTGAACTATCTGCCTTTTCGCTACGAAGACCGGCTGAATCCGCGCGGCATCGCCGAATTGCGTCCCGGCGAAATGGCCACCGTGATCGGCGAAGTCCGCAACTCCGGCCTGTTTCGCACGCGGCGCATGCCCATCTTCCAGCTCACCGTAGGCCAGGGACGATCCCGCCTCAAGTGCCTCTGGTTCCACGGCGCTTATTTGCAAGATAAGTTCAAGCCCGGCCAGTTGATCGCGCTTTACGGCAAAGTCGAGCAAGACCAGCGCAGTGGAGAATTTCAGATCATCCAACCGCAGTTTGAAATGTTGGGCGATGCCGATGAAAACGGCGCGGGAGATAACGACAAAGCGGCAACGTCGCTCGAAGTCGGCCGCATCGTGCCGATCTACGAATCGGCCGGGCAAGGCCGCGTCACGGCTCGCTGGTTTCGCCGCATCATCCGCACCGCTCTCGACGACCTGACTCCGCAACTCGCCGAAACCATCCCTCAGGCCGTGCGCGAGCGCCTGGCGCTGGTTTCGCCGCGTGAAGCGCTTTTGAAAGTTCATTGGCCAGAAGCCGGGGAAAGCTTCGCGGATCTGCAGTCTTCTCGTACGCCCGCGCACATCCGTTTGATTTTCGAAGAATTGTTTTTCATCGAGCTGGGATTGGAACTCAAGCGCCGTCAGCAAAAAGCGCAAACCGGAATTGCCTTTCGCATCGACGACCGCGTCCGCCAGGCGATCAAGAAAATCCTGCCCTTCCATCCCACAGCCGCGCAGAAGCGAGTGCTGAAAGAGATCGCCGACGATATGCAGAAGCCTTATCCCATGCGGCGTCTGCTGCAAGGCGACGTCGGCTCCGGGAAGACGATCATCGGCTTCCAGGCCGCGATCATCGCCATCGAAAACGGTTGCCAGGTCGCGTTGATGGCGCCCACCGAGATTCTCGCGCAGCAGCACTACTTTTCTGCCCGCAGGATTTTGGAAAATGCCGGATATCGAATCGTTTTGCTGACCGGCTCACTCGAAGCCGACCGCAAGCGCGAAATTCGCCGCCACATCGCGCAGGGCAACGCGCAGCTCGTCATCGGCACCCACGCCCTGTTAGAAGAAAAAGTCGAGTTCGCGAAGCCCGGCCTGGTAATTGTCGACGAGCAACACCGCTTCGGTGTCCTCCAGCGCCTCAAGCTGATGAAAAAATCAGCCGAGACCAGCGACGCTCGTATAGCAACGAGTCAAGTGGGAACTACCTCGGCAAATGTGGGGACGGCCGCCCCCGGCCGTCCGTCCGAGCGAAGCTCGGATCTCTCGCCCACGACTCCCGCCGAACCCGATGTCCTGGTCATGACCGCGACCCCCATCCCCCGCACCCTCGCGCTCACCCTCTACGGCGATCTCGATCTCAGCGTTCTCGATGAACTTCCTCCCGGCCGCACTCCCATCGTCACGCGAAGAATCACCGACGACCGCTCTCCCGAAGTGTGGGATTTTTTGCGCAAGCAGATCGCGAAGGGGCATCAGGCTTATGTGGTCTATCCGGTCATCTCCGAAAGCGAGGAGACCGAACTGAAAGCAGCGATCAAGATGTACCGCGAGCTCAGCGGCAAAGTCTTCGCCGATCTCAAAGTTGGCCTGCTGCACGGCCGTCTGGACGCCGATTTAAAAGATCAAGTCATGCGCATGTTTCAGAAAGGCGAGTTGCAAATTCTGGTTGCGACCACGGTGATCGAAGTTGGCGTGGACGTCCCGAACGCCACCGTAATGGTAATCGAGCACGCCGAACGCTTTGGCTTGGCGCAGCTTCATCAATTGCGCGGACGCATCGGCCGCGGCGCGGCGAAGTCGTATTGCATTCTGATGACCGGCGGCAAAGTTACAGAAGAAGGTGAGCGCCGCCTCGACGCCATGGTGCGTACCAATGACGGCTTCCAGATCGCCGAACTCGATCTCGAACTGCGCGGCCCCGGAGAATTTTTCGGCACGCGCCAGGCCGGCATGCCAAGCTTCCGCGTCGCCAATCTGATTCGCGACCGCCAGTTGCTCGAACTGGCCAAACGCGAAGCCGCCGCCGTGATGGAAGGGCCGAACTCCGAAATCACCCAAGTGGAAATCAGCCGCGCCCTAGTCGCCCTTCGTACCCGCTGGCAGCATACCTACGGTCTCGTCGAGGTTGGGTAGAAGGCGGCTTCAGTTTTGTTCTCCCGCTCCATGTTTTCCTTGGCAAATCTTACAGGCCGTGGGCGGCAGACTATTGTCCACGCGATGACGAACCGGCTTCAGCGTGCGCAAGTAAGAGAACATCGCCTTGAGATCTTCGTCTGTCATGTTTCGCAGCATGATCCACGGCATGATGGGATTCAGGTTGCGAGCTCCAACTTTGCCGGTTCGCATCGCATCGATAAAAGTTTTCTCGTCGTAATACGAAATGCCCGAAGGATCCGGAGTGAGGTTGGCGCTGGTCACATCTCCGAACGGACCGCTTAGCTCGAAGCCACCGGCGAACTCCAGGCCGTCGATCGGCTGGCCGCGCTGTTGCGGAGTGTGACAGTCTGAGCAACCCGAAATCTCCACGAGATACATGCCCCGCTTGAGCGGATCGGCGGGGGCGTCTGGAACGGGCGATGTCACCGGCTGTGGCGCGTTTCGAATGAGGTATTTCACCGGGAATACGATCTCCGTCTGCGGAAGCTGGTTCGGTACCGGCTGCAAAGACCTCACATACACCACTACCGAGGCGAGATCTTCATCCGACATTGTGCGAAAGTGCGCGTACGGCATCAGTGGAAACAATGTTCTGCCGTCGTGTCCGATGCCTTCGCGGATGGCTCGAGCCAGCTGGTCGTCGCTCCATGTACCGGACCCGGTGGCAAAATCTGGCGTAATGTTTGGCGCAGTCACCTTTCCCGGCAGGCCGTTCAGAAAGAAAACCTGCCCGGCGCCCATTTTGCTTTCAATTACGGGGCCTCCCGGAGTCTTCCAGTCGTGTTCCGAATGGCAGTAGATGCATCCCGAGACCGCATTCGCCAGGTAGCGGCCTCGCGCTAGTCTCTGTGGGCTAGCCTCGAATTTTCGATTGGTAAGAGGCCGGGCGCGCGGCCCTAGAAACGGCCTCCATCCAATCGTGAAACTGATTGCGACCACGAGGATCAGGGCTACAACTACCAACCCGCGCCCCAGCCACTTTAAGAATCCGCTCATCGAAGTTACGCCCCTAGAGTTTGGCCTGCATTCTACGAGGCCGCAGCCCTTTGCTCAACCACAGCTTCGCGGTGGAGGATTCGAAGCTGATAGAATCGACTAAATGGCTGGCGCGTCCCAACTGATTCAAATCGAGGTCAACCCGCCCTTGCGCGTGCCCAAGCCTGACTGGCTGCGTGCTAAAGCTCCCGTCGGCGACAACTTTCACAACTTGAAAAAATTGGCCCGCGGCCTCGGACTGCATACGGTTTGCGAATCTGCGCAATGCCCAAACATCGGCGAATGCTGGAATCACAAGACCGCAACTTTCATGCTGCTCGGCGATATCTGCACTCGCCGTTGCGGATTCTGCGCGGTCCCGAAAGGCCGTCCGGAGCCCATCGACTGGGATGAGCCGCGCCGCGTAGCCGAGGCCATTGCAACCTTGGGCCTGAAACACGCTGTCATAACCAGCGTAAATCGCGACGATGACAACGTTGGCGGCGCCAAAGTTTTCGCTGAGACCATCCGCGAAATCCGCGAACTGATTTCCGATTGCCGCATCGAGGTTCTCATCCCCGATTTTCAGGGTCTCAGAGAGCCGTTAAGAATCGTGCTCGACGCGCGGCCCGACGTACTCAATCACAACACCGAAACCGTGCCGCGGCTTTATCGCGCAGTCCGCTCCGGAGCCCGTTACGAGCGCACCCTCACTTTATTAGAGAACGCCAAGAAATTCTCCCCGGGAATGGTGACGAAGAGCGGGGTAATGGTCGGCCTCGGCGAATCGACAGAAGAACTCGTAGAAGCCTTCCGTGACCTCGCCAGCCGTGGCGTCGACATTCTTACCGTCGGCCAATATCTCCGCCCCTCGCGCGATCACTTGCCCATCGCCCGCTTCTACAGTCCTGACGAGTTCCACGAGCTACGGGACGCTGCCCTGCGCTTCGGTTTTCGCCACGTCGAGTCCGGCCCTATGGTGCGCTCGAGCTATCACGCGCACGAGCAGGCAGAATCCACATCTGTGCCGCAGGTAGTGTCATAGACGCGGCATGCTGAGTGCGCTCCTTGTGCTGCTGGGCTTCGTCGCCGGATTGCTGGGCGCGCTCACCGGCATTGGCGGCGGTGTTCTGCTCACGCCGCTTCTCGCGCTGCATTTCGGAATTCCCATCCGGCAAGCCATCGGTACTAGTCTTGTAGCCGTCATCACCACTTCGGCAGCCAGTTCCTCCGTCCACCTTCAACGCCACACCACCGACATCCGTCTTGGTATGACACTCGAACTGGCAACTTCTTTTGGCGCAGCTGTCACGGCTTATCTGGTGGCCTATTTCAATCGCAACTGGCTTGAGGGAATCTTCGCCGCTTTCCTCTTATACAGCTCCGTCATGATTTTGCTGCGTGGCGGCAAGGTGCGCGAGGCGAAAATTTCCGGCCACAAAACGCCGGACTTGGCCGTGTCAGACTCTGAAGGGTTTCCCGCGAATAAAGGCGGTCAAACTACGATCCCGCCCTATGAGCCTCAGCGTTATCCTCTCGGCCTAGCCGCGTCACTCGTCGCTGGAGGACTCTCCGGCTTGCTCGGCATCGGCGGCGGCCCCATCAAAGTTCCCGTGATGTATATCTTCATGAATGTTCCGCTGATGGTGGCCACCGCGACTTCCAATTTCATGATCGGAGTCACCGCTGCAGCCAGTGCCATCGTCTATTACCGCCGCGGAGATATTCTCGTCGAGATCGCCGCTCCTCTTGCCGTCGGCGTATTTCTTGGGTCGCTGCTAGGCGCACGCCTGGCCCCACGCATCCAAACGAAATACGTGGTGTACCTTCTGGTTGCGATCATGCTGTACCTTGCCGGTCACCTCACGGTACATCTGATGAAGGGGGCGCTGCATGAGCCAACTCCGCCAACCGGCCTTCGATCGCATCGTCGCCCTGGTGTTGCGCGTTGGAGCATTCGCCTGTTTCTTTGTCATGCTGGCTGGATTGCTGATTGGGCTTTTTATTCACAGCCCCGTTCCCGCGCAGATTGAACGCGCCGGCGTGCTGCTGATGCTCGCTACACCCGCAGTGCGCGTAGCCGTTGCAGGAGTTTTGTTTCTGCGCGAAAAAGATTGGAAGTTCGGCGCAATTTCTTTCGGGGTTCTTACGATTTTGCTGCTCGGCACGCTGTTCGGGATCGGCGAGCACTGATGGGAATTGAGTTATTGAGCGATTGTAAGATTTTGTGATCGAAGTCTTTCAGGGTTCTTCAATCACCCAATCGCTAAATCGCCGATCACTCAAATCAAAAGATGTGCAGCTTGATGCTTAGATACTTCTTCGGATCCTGTCGAATCGCCTTCACCAGGTTGCGGCTTTCTTCGAGCATCTGGTTGGCATTGTTATAGAGCGCCTCGTCCTTGAACAGCTTTCCTGCCGTGCCCTGACCGGCTTCCAGTTCACTGGTCAGTGCCGCGAGCTTGGTCATTGTGGTATCAAGTTTCTTCGCAAGCTCTTCATCCTTCAGTAGGCGCCCGGCCGAACCCTTGCCCGCATTCAGGTCTGCACTCACTTGTTTGAAGTTGGCAATGGTGTCGTTGGCGTTGTTGTAGAGCGAGGGGTCTTTCAGGAATTTTCCAGCCGTGCCTTTACCCGCTTGCAAATCATCGATAACACCGTTCATTTTATCCAGCGTCGCGACGAACTTGTTATAGGCATCGTTTCTGTTGATTAGCTGGCCCAAACTACCTTGTCCCTTCGCGATCTGGTCCACAATTTGATTGAACTCGGCGACCGTCTTTGAGAACTGATCGTAAAGTGTGGGATCGTAAATCAGCTTGCCCAACGAGCCTTTGCCGCTCTCCGCGAAGGCCAGAATCCGGTCGGCGCGCTTGAGCAGCGCGTCCATGTTCTGCAGCGTACTCTGGCTGGAGCGCACCACCTCGTTGAAGTCAGGATGCACGCGCGTGGGAAGCGTGTCGCCATCCTGCGCCAGCGCCGCAATTGCCTGCGAGCTGTCGATATCGATATAAGTTTCGCCGAGCACGCCGGCGGTGTCCAAAGAAGTGAGCGAATCGCGGCGCAGATTAAACCTATATTTCGTGCCCACCTTCATCACTATTTCGACCGGCGTGATCTGCTTGTCTTTGTCGGGGACGATGCGAATCGCCATAACGTTGCCGATGTCCACGCCATTCAACCGTACCGGCGCGCCCTCGCGCAAACCCTCGGCGTTGTCGAAAAACGATACCAGCTTGATGCGAGTCGAGAAGAAACCGCCCGTTCCCGACATCAGAAACAAAAGCAGCGCCAGTACCAGGCTGGCGAAGATCACCGTGACACCAACTCGAAGTTCCGACCACTTGAGCTGCTTCTGGCTCGGCAAATGATTTCCTCAGACCGCCATGCGCTTTATCTGTGTACTTCTTTAGCCGAGGCGGGAGACCGCAATTCTGCTGCCGCCCCTCGCAGCATGATAACAAACTGCCCCGTTAAGTGCGTCGGGGATGAAGCGCCGGCAGCAGCAGGAGCGCGAGCAGATAAGCGCCAACTCCGCACGCCAGCGTGACCGTCAAGCCAAACTGAATCGCAATCACCATTGCCAGCACGGAGCCCAGCACGCTGGCCGCTGCGTTCATCGCCCACGCCCACTCCACGGCATTGTCCGTTTTGCCGCTTCGTACGCCGCCAACCGATCTTGCAGCGAAGGCACGCAAGCCGGTTGGGAAGGGCATTCCCATCACAAAGCCGAGAGGTATCAGCAACCCGCCGCTCACTGCCAACCGGTATCCGAATCCCAATCCAACCCACGCCGCCAGCTCACGCGGCAACCAAAGTACATCGGCGACCAGCGCAACAACTACCAGCGCCAGTGGCATCCAAGCCATCTCAGTGCGGGGAAGCCAGCGCCTTGAAAATAAGCTCCCCGCCCCGCTCGACAGCATCAACAGGAAAATGACCACGGTCAGGGCGTAGGTGGGATGTCCTAAAAAAAGCACGAAGCGCTGAATGAATGCAATTTCCACCAGAATATAACCCAATCCCACAGCAACGAAATAAAGGAGCGGGGCGGGCGATTGCCGCCCTCCCCGTAGTGCCAGCGGCAAAATCAGAAATCCCAGCACCGACGCCACGGAGATCACCAGGACAAGAATCAGAACCAGCACTCCAAGGTTTACCTTCCAGTCAATTGCCTGTTGCAGGCCCTCCTCGCCCAGAACTTGTCGGGCTTTGAGCGTAAAAAAGAAGAATGGCGCATTGTCGGTGACTGGCGCCACATTGTAGGCATAACTCTGCGCAAACCGGTAAGGATCATTGCTCGCAATCAGATCGGAAAATGGATTGCGGTCTGCCCCACCAGCCGCCTCCGACGGAACATAGAGGGGATGGAGTTCGTCAAATCGTCTGAAATGAGCCTGTACCGCGGATTCCTCCGCCTCGGTGAAAGCGGTCTTTTTCGCCAGCACGACGACTGGAATTCCATCTTCATCGAGTGCCCCTTGCGAAGCCACGATGAAGTTACGGGCTGGATTCACGACGCCCAGACTATGCAACGCCTGCATCGCCACGGCCACTACGCGCAACGCCTCGCGCGGCTGGCGGAACTCCCATCGCGTGATGGCGATCATTCCATCCGGTCTGAGGTGCTCGAAATATTCCCGGAAGGCTTCCACCGTATAGAGATTGTTTTCGCTCAGCGCGAACGCGCCCGCCGCCGTCGATGCCCAGGTATCCACCAGTGTCATTTGCACCACATCGAACTGCTGCGGCGTAGAGCGCAGGTAAGAGCGTCCGTCGGTCACGTGGATGTGCACCTCAGGCCGTTCGTAGAGGTGCATTGCGTAATCGGCATAACGCCCGCGCATGATGATATCGGCAATGATGGGATTAATTTCAATGCCAGTCACGCTGGGACTGCCATTCGCCACCGCGCGCACTACATCTACTCCTCCGCCGGGGCCGATGATTGCGAACTCTCCACGAGGCCGCAGAACATTGGCCAGCGCCGGCGGAGCCGACATCAGATCATGCTCCCACTGGGAACCGCGCCAGTTTGCCAGATCGCAATTCATTATGTACGTGGAAGCGTCGGCGTCGATGACGATGGCTTTGGCTTGATCCTGCCGATCGACTTCCACGCGCGACAACGCATTCCAGCGGGCGAATTCTACCCAGGCCGGATCGCGAAACATTCCTTTCGCATAAACCACATCGATCAGCCGGTTCGAATGGTTCGCCGCAATCAACAACACAAGAACTGCGACTAAACCACCGGCTATTTTGCATACCCGTGATGATGCCGTCCAGACCACCGCAGCCACAGCCATCACCACCGCTGCCGCCAGAATCGTGTTCGGCCCTCCCAGCCAGTTCAGCAGCGGAACCACCGCCAGGCACGCTAGCGCACCGCCACCCAGGTCCGCGCCGTACAGGCGCGACACTTGCCAGGTTTCGCGCGCAAAAACCACTGAAAACAGCAATCCCGTCATGAAAAATGGCAGAGCGGAAACCACATAAATAGCGCTTAGATGAAGGAAGTTGATTCCAGTCACGTTAAGCGCCACCGTCACATGCAGCACAACCTCGAGCACGATAAAGATCAGAATCGCGCAATCGAAGCAGAGACGCGCCGCCAGCGTACGGCTGTCGGTCTTAGCCAGTCGGCCCTTCAACAGATAGGCAAACACTCCGCCCGCGCCCAACCCCAGCAGTGCGATCGAAATCGCCAGAAACGCAAAGTGATAAAAGAGGACGACCGAGAACAACCGCGTGAGCGCCAACTCCAACAACAGAGCCGCAAAGCTCGTCAGCCCCAAACCCACAAGAAGGGTGCGTTCGGGAATCTCCGTAGAGGAACGGGCCGGTGCTGCAGCCTGAATGGTTGCGGACATGATGGAATGGAATGCGACAGTCTAGCAGAAGCAAGCCCATAAAATTTTGTCATTCCGAAACGGGCTGAAGGCCCGCTGAGGAATCTGCTGTCGGCTCACACCGCATGGCGGCGGGTGCCCGATGCCACTAGCTCTCCAGAATCACCTGCGCGATGGCCTGTTCGGCAGTATGCGAAATCGACAGCGCCGAATTTTTCACGCCCAGCTTAGCTACGATCTCGCCGGCTTTTCCGTGAAAACTCATGGTCGGACGCCCGCCCGGCAGCCGAGTAACCTCGCAATCCCGCCAGCGCACGCCGCGACTCCAGCCCGTGCCCAAGGCTTTCATGGCCGCCTCTTTGGCGGCAAAGCGTGCCGCGTATCGCTCTACACGGTTCGCCTTCGAGTCGCAGTAGCGGATTTCCCCAGCCGTATAAATTCGCTGCAGGAAACGATCGCCGAAGCGCTCAATCGATTGCCGGATCCGTGGAACCTCCGCAATATCAATGCCTGTGCCGACGATCATTTTTTTTCGAAACCTGGAGCTTCTCGAACCTACAACAGCCGATCGCCACGGTAAATCAGTTCGCCATCAATGATGCGCGCTTCCGCAGTCAGCCGATGCGGTTTCACCGGGCCTCTCCCGTCGATGTGCACCACCTCATGCCCGTGCGCGACCAGCCAGTCAGAAACCAGCATACGGTGGCAGCGGAAGTATACGCGCTCGGCGCACATGTAAGTAGTGCGCGAAGCCTCGGCAAGCGCGATGAGTTCCGCCATCGCATTTTCGAATTCCGCAGTCAGCATATAGTCGCTGTAATTGCGAAAGGATGGATTGCGAAGCGCCACATGAGGTGAGTCATCCCGAATTTTCTTGCGGTAACCGCCGAGAGCCTTCATCCAGAGATAATGTACTCTCGCCCCAGTCAGGCTATTTTCCAGCGACTCGCGATTGAATTGCGGCAGGCGCCGTGATATCGGGAAGGCGCGAATGTCAACCAGCGTTTGAATTTCATGCGCCTGAAGCGTCTCGATCAGATCTTCGATCGGGCGAGTCGAATGTCCGACGGTGTAAAGACGGGGCACTACCCTTCGATGCAGGAGAGTTACATTGCGATGCGATTGAGCGCCGCGGCCACTGCGGCATCTTGCTGCGGAAACACTGTGCGCAAATCCAGCATGACATGGCCCTCTTCAATCCGAGCAATGATCGGAGGGTCCGAACCTCGAAGCTGGGCGGCCAATTCGTCAGCGCTGAGTCCCTCACAAGACAGCGCCAGCACCCGTGTCGGCAGAACCGCAGACGGCGCTGCGCCTCCGCCAAGGACGGAGTCACCGTCTAAGATTTCAATCTTCAATCTCGGAGCCGTGATCGTTGCCGCCAGCGCCTGAGCCCGCTCGCCGATGTCGTTTTTAGAGAGCCGCATCATGCGCAGCGCGGGAATCGCATCATGATCGCCCCGCACGTACGCGAGCAACGTAGCTTCCAGCGCGGCATAGATCAGCTTGTCGACTCGCAAAGCGCGAAACAGTGGATTGGCTCGCATGCGCGCGACCAGCGCCGGATCGCCGCTGATCAGCCCTGCCTGCGGCCCCCCCAGCAGCTTGTCCCCGCTATAAGTAACGATATCGACGCCGCCGCGAAGGCTGTGCAGCACGCCCGGTTCGTCGTTAATTCCAATCGAGCGCAAATCGAACAGTGCGCCACTGCCCAGGTCTTCCATTAGCGGGATGCCGCGCTGCTGCGCCAGGACAGCCAATTCCGCCGTGGGCGCTTGTTCGGTGAATCCCGTGATCTCGAAGTTCGAGCGATGCACTCGCAGCAGTAGTCGCGTTTTTTCGTTGATGGCGCTCTCGTAATCCGCGGTCCGGGTCCGGTTCGTGGTACCCACCTCGCGCAAGACAGCGCCGGACTTTGACATCACCTCTGGAATGCGAAACGAGCCGCCAATCTCCACCAATTCGCCGCGCGAGACGATAACCTCTCCACCATCAGCCGACGTATTCAGCGCCAGCAAAACCGCCGCGGCATTGTTGCTCACCACAATCGTGGAAACAGACTCGCACACCTTGTTCTCGAACCCGGCGTTCAGCAGTTGCCGAAACAATCGTTCAGCATGCGCGTCTCGTTTGCCGCGAGTGCCCGTGGCCAGCTCAAACTCCAGATTGGAATAACTCGCTGCAGTCTCCCGGATGTGCTCGATCGCAGCATCGCTCAGCGGAGCCCGTCCGAAATTTGTGTGCAGGATCACCCCGGTCGCGTTGATCAGCGGCCGCAGAGAGTAATCCAGAGAGAGGCGAACTTGCTTCTCCACCGCGCCGGCCATGCCCGTAAGCGCAAGCTCCAACCCAGCTCCATCGAGTAGGCCCGCTGTAATTTCCTGCCGCAACCGGGCAAGCACAACGCGTGCGGCATTTGTTACGGATTCCTGCCCAGAACTTAACAGAAAATGCATCGCGGGATCACGCACCACCTCATCGACCGATGGAAGCTTGCGAAAAAGCTCCGATGATGAAGTTTGTTTCACGCGAAGATTATCCCACGATCAAATGAAACACGATTTCACCGCAAGTCATCCGCTACAGCGTATGCAGGTAAGCCAGCAAATCCTGCAGATCTTCGGCGCTCAACGTCTGGCTGTATCCCGGCATTTCATGCCTGCCATAACGAATAATTTCGCTCACGCGATCGTCATTTGCCGTCAGCCCGCTGAGAGGCAGATAAGGATGCTGGAAAACTCCCTTCAACCCCGGGCCTTTTCTCCCCTTCGTGGAATAGGGACGGTGGCAGCGGTCGCAGTAGCTGTCGTAAGTCTTGCGTCCGGCTGCCTGCTGAGGATTGAGGCCAAGCTCGGCGTCCGATCTGCGCCGCTCCACATCGCACCCCGCAAGAGTGCCAAGAAATAGGAAGGCAATGACAATGACTGCATGCACCGCCGACCGTTCGCGCGCCGTGGCGACCCGGCAATTCTTTTGGGGACCCATCCCCTCGATCCCCCGAACTTCCAATCCTTGACCTTCGGCCCCTCGCATCTTCACACTTCCTCTCGCACGTTCCCGCAGCGCTTATCGATCACCCGACATACAATGATCCCAACATACAATGATAAGGCAAAGCAGAAAGCTGCCTGCCCAAAACCATGACTGTCGCCGTGAAACGGGTTTACGATTCGCCGTCGCGATCTGACGGAGCACGCATCTTGGTCGACCGCCTCTGGCCGCGCGGCCTTCGCAAAACAGAAGCCGACCTCGACGATTGGTTGCGCAACATCGCTCCCTCGAACGAACTCCGGCAGTGGTATCACGCGCAACCCGAGCAATGGCAGCTCTTTCGCAAGCGTTATCTGAAAGAGTTAACTTGTCCTGACGCCGAGAAAGAATTGCAGAAGCTCTACGCCCTTGCTCAAAAGAGAAAACGCCTTACGCTTTTGTTTGCCTCAAAGAACGAAAAGTATAACAATGCAGTCGTGCTCAAGGATTTGCTCAACGGAATGCGCAAGCCGCCGACCGGCACCGGCGGTCTCCGATCCCCGCGCAAACGTGATGCCGCAATCCGTCGCAGCAGTTGAGTATGTAGGGACAGCCGCCCTCGGCTGTCCAGTCGAGCGAAGCTCGACAGCTGCTTGCGCAATCTCGACAGCCAACGCCAATACAAGCTCCAAATCTGCCGCTCTTAACCTCCATCTCCGCTCCTATCCTTTAGAATCACCGCATGAGAGCAGTCTTTCAGTGGAGTCTCGGCACCCGAACGCTGGAGCTCGGCAAACGCACGCTCATCATGGGCATCGTGAACGTTACCCCCGATTCGTTTTCTGACGGCGGCTCGTACTTCGATTCCGAGAAAGCCACGGCGCACGCGCTTCAACTGATCGACGAAGGCGCCGACATCATTGACATTGGTGGAGAATCCACCCGCCCCGGTGCCAGCGTTGCCGCACAAACCGTGACAAAAGATAAAACAATCCCCGGCAACGCAACCACAATAAAATCTTCAGTCAGTGCCGAAGAAGAACTCCGCCGTGTGTTGCCCGTGATTACCGCCATCAAGAAGGCGCGGCCGGATTCAGTGATCTCCATCGACACATACAAAGCCAGCGTCGCCCGCGCCGCAGCCGCAGCCAGAGCCGAGATTGTGAACGACGTGAGCGGTCTTCTTTGGGATAAGCAGATGGTTCGGACCATCGCTGAAATAAAATGCGGCGCCATTCTCATGCACATGCGCGGACGTCCCGAAGAGTGGCACGCCCTGCCGCCGTCCGGCGATGTTGTTCTCATGGTCAAGCGTGAACTTCGGGAAAGAGTGGAAGTGGCCGTACAGGGCGGCATACGCCGCGAAAGGATCGCTCTCGACCCCGGCTTCGGCTTTGGCAAAAATTTAGAAGAGAACTATCCGCTGCTCTCCCGCTTTCAAGATTTGCAATCCCTGGGTTTTCCGCTTGTAGCCGGAACGTCGCGGAAGTCTCTCATCGGCCGAATGTTGGCAAAAGACGAAAAAGACGCCGCGCCTTCCGACCGCGTCTACGGAAACCTCGCCGTACACACCGCACTGATTCTCAAAGGCGCGCACATCCTGCGAACGCACGACGTAAAGGCGGCCGTGGAGGCCGCCCGAGTAGCCGACATAATTCTCACCGCACACTGAAGCCGTTCGAAGGCCCCGGCCTTGCTAACTGGGCTGCTGTTGATATTGACGTCGCGTTCTGTCCGCGGCAGGCGCGCGCGGCTAATGCAATCGCCCCTCCTCCAGTAAAGTAGTTCCATGAAGCCGAGCCTCACTCAGAATTCATTCCTCCAGAAACACTCGCTCAGTCTCACAGCATTGGGTATCGTGGCGTTATTGATTGCGCTCTACTCGCGTTCCAACCCGTCCACGCATTGGGGCTCCTTTTTCGGCAACGCCATTGCGGACTGGTCTGGAGTCCTGGTCACCGTGCTCATGACGAAACATCTGTACGAAAAAGGATCGGCCGAGAGTAAGCGCCCGAAAAGCAAAGTCCTTTCGGCAACGCTAGAATTCTTATACGAGCACTCCCTCACTTTATTTCTTCTGATCACGGGGCTCGGTTGGGTGCTTGCCTTCAAAGCGATGGACCCGAACAGCAAGTGGGGTCAAGTCGTCGGCAATATCGTTTCGGAGTGGACCCAGATTCTGGGTCTCGTACTGATTACTAAGCGCCTGATGGAGATAGGCTCAAAGGAAAGCTAAAAAGATTTGCGTTCAAAACCCCTTCCTCGAATCCAGCAGAATCGTCACCGGCCCCTCGTTCACCAACTCCACTTGCATCATCGCTTGAAAAGCGCCCAGTTTTGCAGCGCAAACCAGCAGCCCGAATTTGCTCTACAAAGAATTCGTAAAGCTCTCGCGCCTGCTCCGGCGGTGCCGCACCATCGAATGACGGACGCTTGCCGCGCCTCACGTCTCCATACAACGTGAACTGCGAAACCGCAAGCACGCTTCCCCCAATCTCCTGCGCGCTTCGGTTCATTTTTCCTTCGGCATCTTCGAATATGCGCAGGCCGGCGATTTTTTCCGCGAGGTAGGTTGCATCGGCGTCCGTATCCTCCCGGCCAACGCCCAGCAAAACCAGCAGTCCCAAACCAATCTCGCCGGCAATCTCCCCATTCGCCGCAACCTGGGCGCGGCTTACCCGCTGCACCACAGCGCGCATAAGATTCTCCCGATTACGATTACGATTTCGATTTCTGTCTTCGGCTCAAGGCGTCGGCAGCATTGACTCTTGTCCCGCCACCGCTTGCCATCGTCCATCGCGGTAAACGTAGACATCCGTGAATCGAACCCTCGTCATAATCTTGTCCTGGGCGTCCGTCGCCGTAGCCAGCCCGCGGATATAACCGAAATCGCCATAGACTCGCGGAGTCAACTCGGTTAGTTCATTGTGCATCGGCCGGTGGTCGGCGGCCTTGGCGAGTGTGGTCGCGCGATCGGAAATATTTCCTTGCGGATCTACATCCTGAAATTCTTCAGCGAGCAGGCATCCCAAAGTCGTGGCATCTTTTTTTTCAAGCGCACTGGCCCAGGTTTGCTCGATGTGAACCAGCGCACTTCCATCCTTGCTTTGCCCTGCGGGACACGGTGCCGCCCAAGTGAGCCGGCAGAAAATCAATAGCGACAGCCCAAGAAATTTTTTCACATTGCACCCCATGAATCAAAGTAAATGACGCCTCATCATAAATGCACATCACACCTTTGTTGCGTTTGACCATCACAACTGCCAACCGTTAGGATTCAGGGTGTGTAATTCGAAGTGGACAGAGGTTTCGCCGTTGCGCTACGTCCCTTCCTTTACAGTAATTCAGCCGGACGATTACACTACACACTCGCCTTTTTAGTTTGCTGGAGAGAGCGACCGGGGATGGCGTGGACCCTTCAGGGATGACCTGCTGGAAAATTCGAAGCCGTCTAACGCAGGTTCAGCCACATCAGAATAAGACAAAACGAAAAGCGCCGGATTTCAAGGTCAGGTTCACAAGAGTTTCGCGAAGTCGAAGTAAGCGGTCGAGCCCGCATGGGCCACAACACAAATCGAGGTAAGCGAGGGAAACATGGCAGCCGTTGACGAGAAAGTAAAGCAAATCATCGTAGAGCAGTTGGGTGTGGACGAAGGCGAAGTCACCTCCAGCGCGTCGTTTGTGGACGACCTGGGCGCGGATTCGCTCGATACCGTCGAACTGGTGATGGCTTTCGAGGAAGCCTTCGACATCGAAATTCCCGACGAGGACGCGGAAAAAATCCGTACCGTGCAGGACGCCATCGATTACATCTCCAAGCATTCGAAAGGTGGCAAGTAGTTTGGGACGCAGGGTCGTAGTTACCGGCATCGGCCTGATCTGCGGCGTCGGCAACACCGCCGGGGAGGTCTGGCAGTCTCTGCTCGCGGGCAAAAGCGGGGTGGCTCGCATCACGCAATTTGACTCCAGCACCTTCGCCTGCCGGATCGCAGCCGAGGTCAAGAACTTCGACCCCCTCAACTTCATCGAGAAAAAAGAAGTCAAGAAGATGGGACGCTTCATCCACCTCGCCATCGCCGCCGCGGATGAAGCCTTTAAGATGTCGGGCCTGCAAATCACACCTGAGAACGCCGAGCGTGTGGGCGTTCATATCGGCTCCGGCATCGGTGGATTCGACATCATCGAACGCGAACACACCGCGCTGGCGCAAGGTGGCCCGCGCAAGATCTCTCCCTTTTTTATTCCGGCAGCCATCATCAATCTTGCCGCCGGCCACGTTTCCATGCGGGTTGGCGCCAAGGGTCCCAACGAGGCCACGGCCACGGCCTGCACTACCAGCGCCCACTCTGTTGGAGATTCCTTCCGCATCATTCAGCACAACGACGCCGATGTCATGATCGCCGGCGGCTCCGAGGCTGCGATTACCCCGATGGGCGTCGGCGGATTTGCCGCCATGCGCGCTCTTTCCACGCGCAATGACGAGCCTGAAAAAGCCAGCCGCCCATGGGATAAAGATCGCGATGGTTTTGTCATGGGCGAAGGCGCGGGCATTCTTATTCTCGAAGAACTCGAGCACGCGAAAAAACGCGGCGCTACGATCTTGGCCGAAGTCGCCGGCTATGGCATGTCCGGCGACGCCTTCCACATGACCCAGCCCGCTCCCGAACACGAGGGAGGATTTCGTGTCATGCGAAACGCCGCACGCGACGCCGGTGTCAGTCCCGACCAGGTCGATTACGTCAACGCCCACGGCACCTCGACGCCCATCGGAGACACGCTCGAGGCGCACGCCATTCGCAACTTTTTCGGGGAACGCAAAATTCCCGTTAGCTCCACCAAGTCGATGACGGGCCATCTGCTCGGCGGCGCCGGCGGCCTTGAAGCCGGCATCACGGTTCTCGCTCTGCGCGATCAGATCCTGCCGCCTACTATCAACCTTGAGTGCCAGGATCCTGAAACCAACGCCATGGATTTTGTCCCCAACCACGCTCGCAAAGCCAAGCTCGAGTACGCCATGTCGAATTCCTTTGGCTTCGGTGGCACCAACGGCGCACTGTTGTTCCGTCGCTGGTCTGAATAGAACTCTTTCCCGTTACGCAAGATGTGAATCGGCTCATGAAAGTTGAAGTTTAGCGTCTATTAGTTGTAGGCTTCGCTGCGCCTGTAGAGTAGAGAGTCAAGATCAAGCGCGTTTCCGGAGATCGCCGATGCGAAAAGTGCTGTTGTTTGGAATTACCATCCTAGCCGTCTTAACTGCAGCATCTCTCAGGCCGCTCTGCGCTCAATCGAAAGAAGACGCAGCTCAGAGCAAGCAAGACACCCAGAGTAAGCAGAACGCGCAGGACACAAAGACCGACGGGTTCAAGCCGGAGCAGGCTACTAGCAAAGGCTCGGTCACAATTAACGGAAAGGCAATTCCCTATGATGCTTTTGCTGGCACTCTTGTAGTCCATCCCAAGAGCTGGGATGACGTGCCTCAGAACGCCGACAAGGACAAGGACGACAAGAGTTCGCCGCCCGAGGCCAGCATGTTCTACGTCGCCTACATTAAGTCCGGCGAGAATTCACAGCGGCCCGTCACCTTTCTTTACAACGGCGGTCCAGGCTCGTCGACGGTCTGGCTTCATATGGGAGCCTTCGGTCCGAAGCGCGTCGTCACCGCCGACGATTCCCACACGCCGGCCGCGCCCTATCCGATCGTCAACAACGATTACAGCCTGCTCGATGTCAGCGACCTCGTGTTTATCGATGCCCCCGGCACCGGCTTCAGCCGTCTCGGCGGCAAGGATCGCGAAAAGTCCTTCTACGGCGTCGATGCCGATGCCGACGCCTTCGCCGATTTCATCTCGCAATTCCTGACCAAGTACGCACGCTGGAATTCTCCGAAGTATTTGTTTGGCGAGAGCTATGGCACCACACGGTCGGCGGCGCTGATCAATGAGCTTGAAACCGTAAAATTCATCGACTTTAATGGTGTGATTCTGCTTTCGCAGATTTTGAACTACGACAACAATGCCGACACGCCGCAGTTCAACCCCGGCATCGATATGCCGTATCAGATCGCTCTGCCTACCTACACTGCATCGGCCTGGTATCACCACAAGCTGCCCGACGCCCCCAAGGATTTGGCGCCGCTGCTAGCCGACGTAGAGCACTTTGCCATGAACGATTACGCCGTTGCGCTTGCGGCCGGAGCCACGCTCGCGCCCGATCAACGGAAGGCAATCGTCGCGAAGTTGCATCAATACACTGGCCTGCCCACCGACTACATTGAGAAAGCCGATTTGCGCGTCAACGTCGGGGAATTCGTAAAGACGCTGAAAGGCGACAGTGATATGACTGCCGGCCGGCTGGACACTCGCTTCTCCGGTCCGACCCTCGATCCATTGAGCAAGGAAGCGGAGTATGATCCGCAGTCGGCCGCGATCGGCTCAGCTTACGTCTCGGCCTTCAACGATTACGTGCGTAAAGACCTGAAGTTCACCGAGAATCGCGAATACAAGCCGGAAGTTGATATTGAGAAGAACTGGAATTACCTGCATCAGGCGCCCGGCGCTCCCAACCCGCTGGCCCAGGCCGCAAATGTGATGGTCGATCTGGCCAGCGCGATGAAATATGACCCGAGCTTAAAAGTTCTGGTGAATGCAGGCTATTTCGATTTAGCGACGCCGTTCTTCGGAGCCATCTTCGAAATGCAGCATCTATCAATTCCCGCAGCGCTGCAGAAAAATATCGACTTCAAATTCTATGAATCAGGACATATGGTCTATGCCCACGAGGTCTCGCTGAAAGAACTGCACGAGAACGTGGCGGCTTTCATCGTGAGCACGGAGAATTCGAAATCGAAGTAAGCTCGGCTGAACATTGCCGGAACAAACGCCGCCGTCCATGCCAACTCTTCGATAGCACGCCCTAATACTTTGCGTGCCCTGGCCCAGCGAAGCGTGGTATTTTAGCAACCAATCGCTAAAGCGAAGACAAACCAGCGATCAAACCAGCCATGATTACCCGGCGCGAGTTCATCTCCCGAATTGCCCAGGCCGGCGGCTACGGCGCTGCGTTCATGACCATGCATTCCCTCGGCCTTCTGGGCATGGCCGAAACCGAACAACAAAAAGACTTTCCGCTTCCTTCATCCGCTAGCCGCGGAACCAAGGTCATCATTCTCGGCGCAGGAATTGCCGGCTTGGTCTCCGCTTACGAAATGCGCCGCGCAGGCTTCGACTGCACTGTTCTTGAGGCGCGCGAACGCCCCGGCGGACGAAACTGGACCATTCGTAAAGGATCGAAACTCGTCTTCAACGACGGAACATCGCAGGAGTGCACCTTCGACGAAGGAAATTATTTCAACTGCGGCCCTGCGCGGTTGCCCTCCATCCACAAGACCATGCTCGGCTACTGCGACGAGCTTGGTGTCGAGCTCGAAGTTGAGGTGAACACCTCGCGCAGCACGCTGCTTCAGAACGATGCTTTTTTCGCCGGCAAACCCATCTGCCAGCGGCAAGCCGTTAATGACACTCGCGGCTACGTCGCCGAGCTACTAGCCAAGTGTGTACAGCAGGGCGCGCTCAATCAGGCGTTCACTGCCGACGATCATGCCGTGGTCATGGAATTTCTTAAAGCCTATGGCGCGCTCGACAAGGATTACCAATACCAGGGTTCGGCGCGTTCCGGCGATCTGCAGCTGCCCGGTGCAGCCGATCAAATCGAGATCCCTCGCGCTCCGCTTCCTTTCGCCGATTTGCTTCACTCGAAGTTCTGGCATCCCATGCTGTTCGAGGAATTCCTCGATATGCAGGCCACCATGCTTCAGCCCATTGGCGGCATGGACCGTATCCCCTACGCATTCGCCAGTTCGCTTGGCACTCTGGTCCGCTATAACTCGCCGATCACTGAAATCAGAAAGACCGTGAACGGCGTTCGCGTGCTCTATCGTGACGGCGAAGCCGGCCCCGTGCGTTCACTGGAAGCGCCCTATTGCATCTGCACGCTGCCGCTGACCATCCTGCGGACCATCCCCACTGACTTCTCTCCGCGTGTGAAATCCGCGATCGAGGAGCCGGTCTACGATTCCGCCTTCAAAGTCGCGTGGGAGTCGCGCCGCTTCTGGGAGCAGGATGGTGACGAGATTTACGGCGGCCTATCGTTCCTCACGTCGGGTCCAATCGAGGTCGTCTGGTATCCCAGCGCGAAGCTGATGTCCAAACGCGGAGTCCTGGTCTCCGGCTATGCCATGGAAAATTTTGGCGACTTCGGCAAGCTTCCCTCAACGGAGGCAAAACTTGCAGCCTCGAGAGCTGCCGTCGAAAAGCTGCATCCCGGCAAAGGTAAAGAACTGGAGAAGCCGATGTACATGTGCTGGGGCAAGGTGCCTTACAGTCTCGGCTCATGGGTCAGCCGCGGCCCCGACTATCCTCCGCAAGACGAAGCGCCTTACTACAATGGACCGTACCGCGAGTTTATTGTTCCCGATGACCGGATCTACTTTGCCGGCGATCACTGCAGCCACATCATCGGTTGGCAGGAAGGCGCCGCGCTCGCAGCCCAGCGCGCCATCATGATGATCGTCAAGCGAGTCTCTGAATCAGCTTGACCTGCGCCCGTCAACAACGTTTCAGGATGGAGAAAACCAATCTTCCTGATTGGCGGACGTTCGTTTGGGCGGCGGTAATCGCGGCCAAGTCCGCCGGAAAGCCAACCCACTAAGTCATAGATTTATTTGAAGATACTTAGATAGGTTTCTTAACATAAATTTGTTTCCAACCCGCCAGTGCACCGCGGGTAATGGAACTTTTGTACCCGCTCCCCTACGCCCTTCGGGTCTTTCCATCTTTTTCACAGCACGCCACAATAATTCTCGAACCACAACCGCACGCTGACATGGAAAAAGCTCTCGGAACCGCCCTTGCACCCGCTCCCTTCGCCAAGAGAAAGGTGGCGGCTCGCGCCGCCTTGGTCGACCTCAAAGAGTCTTCCAGATTTCTGCTTACCGAATGCTTCCGCCAGTTCGGCATCGAAACGGTCGTCACTTCTGCGGGATCGGCAGAGCGTTTGCGCCAGGAAAAATTCGAAGCCTGTGTCATCAGTCTCACTCCCGGTGCCGAGCAGGTTATGGACGCCGCACGCACTTCTCCCTCGAACAGCCGCCTTATCCTCTATGGTCTTGGGGGCAGCGCGCAGGAAGCGATGCGCTTTTCGAAATACGGCATCAACGCCATGTTTCACGAGCCTCTGGAGCGGCCCGCAGCCATGAAGCTGGTGCGCGCCACGCACATGCTCGTGCTTCACGAATTCCGCCGCTACGCGCGCATTCCCATCATGACCGAGGTCACAGTCATCAGTCAGGATGGCCACCGCCTCTCCGCCTCCAGCCTCGAAGTCAGTTCCGGCGGCATGTCGCTGAAAAGTTCCGAAGATATGCCAGCGGGAACGAATGTCGAAATAGCTTTTTCACTGCTTACTCTGCCTCGCGTAAACGTGCGTGGCGTTGTCACCTGGCGTAAGAGCAAATCCTTTGGTGTCCGCTTCGACGCCAGCGACGATCGCCGCCAAAAAGTCAAAGCCTGGATCGACACCTACCTGGAAAGCTAGCGCCGGTATGGTTCGTGTGGGGACGGGCGCAGCGAAGCGCACCCAGCACGAATCCCGAAGCCTAAGCGCCGAGTACAAGCGCTAGAGCGTGAATAGAAGGAAGCTAAGCGAGACTAGAAGAGGGTGGAGCAGGCCTTCCAGGCCTGCGTCCAGGATTGCCGAGACTCGCTGGGCTTCAGCCCCTGAGGGCAGCATCCCGCTCATGTTCCTCCTGCCGTTACAATATCTCCGTGACCGAAGCCACCACCCGCGAACCACCCGCAACCGAGGTCACTCCCCCGCGCCGCTTCACCTTCCGCCAGCGCATCATCCTGCGCATCATCATCACCGCCGGATACTGGTTCATCCGCCTCATCGGCCCCACGCTCCGCGTCTCAGTCTCCCGCGAAGAGGGCGCGCAAGAAACCATCGCGCAGCGCCCGCTGATCGGCTCTTTCTGGCACGCCTGCATTATTCCCTCGACCTACTTTTGCCGCAACCTCGGCATCCGCGTAATGAGCAGCAACAGCTACGACGGCGAATACATGGGACGCATCATCCGCAAGTTCGGCTTCGTCGCCGTCAAAGGCTCCAGCAGCCGCAACGCCGTGCGCGCCCTCCTCGGCCTGCGCCGCGCACTGCAGCAAGGCTGGACCGTCGCCTTCAGCATCGACGGCCCTCGTGGCCCGCGTCACAAAGTAAAGCCCGGCCCGGTAGCGCTGGCGCGCTCGTCAGGCGTTCCCTTGACCATGTATCACATGGCCGTCGACCGCGCCTGGGTTCTCAACACCTGGGATCGCCTTATCATCCCGAAGCCGTTCTCCCGCGTCCTCATGCGCTTCGGCACACTCATCCCAGTGCCAAACGAAGCCAGTGATGAAGATCTTGAGCGCTACCAGCAGCAGCTACAGGATGCACTCGACCGCGTCCGCGAGTTCGCGGAGGCGAACGTGCACAGAGTGGGCGCGCCGGAATTCCCTAACGATCTTGAGGCGCGCCGAGCGTGTTGACTAGCTATCCGAACCAAGCGGTGCGCCGAGAGCGCCATCTCCTGGTTTCGCCACCTACGCTCTTCGCCGCCTGAACTGCGGCGGTTTCGATAAAGGAGGGCTCCCGTTACTGTTGTCACTTGTGAGGATCTTGATGGCCCCTCTAAGGTTAGGAGCGAGATCCTGACTACAAAATGTGCGAGGAAACCGCAATGGAATATCGCAGCCGGACTTGGAGCCCAGCAACGGGAGTGGCATTAGTGTTCACGGTTTGCTTTGCGCTGACAGTGTTTGCTGGCTCCGCTCGTTCTCAGACTTACGAAGTTCTCCATTCCTTTACTGGCGGATCGGATGGAGGCGGACCCTTCTCTGGATTATTGACGCTCGATCCTCAGGGCAATATCTACGGAACCACTATGCACGGCGGCGCCTTCGGCCGCGGAACCCTGTTCCAGCTGAACGCCGAAAACGACATTACGGTCCTTCATGCGTTTACCGGAGGAGCCGACGAAAGTCAACCCTATGGCGGCGTGATCCGAGACGTCGAAGGCAATCTATACGGCACTACAGCTGGCGGGTTCGGCTCAGGCTCGCCGTTCGGGACCGTGTTCGAGCTCGCAACAACCGGCACGTTTACGAACCTCTATACATTCCAAGGCGGGAACGATGGAGCGTATGCAACCGGGGGATTGATTCAGGATGCAGAAGGCAATCTGTATGGCGTAACGAACGAGGGTGGAGAGTTTGGCTTCGGAACAGTTTTTGAAGTTAACCAGGCTGGCAAAGAGAGAATACTGTACAGCTTTCACAACCTCCCGGATGGCCACTTCCCAGTCTATGAAACCTTGGCAATGGACCCGAACCGCAATCTGTATGGGACCACCTGGGATGGCGGTGCGTTTAACCAAGGCACCGTGTTCAAGGTAAATGCGACAACGGGCAAGGAAGAAATATTGCATAGCTTTGGCGGCAGCGGGGACGGAGCATGGCCTGCCTCAGGTTTGTTACTGGACGCAAAAGGCAACCTCTATGGAACGACCTCGAATGGCGGCATTGCACATGCAGGGACCATCTTCAAGCTCGGCCCAACTGGAAAAGAGACCTTGCTTCACAAGTTCGGAGGCCGCGGTGACGGAGTATGTCCCTACGGAAGTTTACTTCGCGATGCCAACGGAGACTTCTACGGCACGACGACTATTGGCGGCGCAAATGACGACGGCACAGTTTACAGATTGACTGGCAACGGACAAGAAACGGTGCTCCATAGTTTCGACTGGTCTGACGGTGATACTCCTTATGGCGGATTGGTCCAAGATGCAGCCGGCAATCTCTACGGCACCACAGCCGCCGGAGGGACCTCCAACTTCGGAACGATATTCAAGATCATGCCGTAGTTAACGCGAAGGGCTCCTGGCAACAATCTCCGTTTCGGTATCCTCCCGATTCCACGAAAAGAGGTAGTTGGCATAACATCGCCACTACACCCGTTGACCCGACTTTGAGCGGGGCACAACCACTGCTAATAGTTGTTCTGACCCGAACCACTTTTCGAATCCAGCGGTGAAGATCTAGAACGTTACCAGCAGGCTTTACAGGATTCACTGGATCGTGTCTGTGAATTCGCCGAAAATCATGTACATCAAGTAGGAACGCAGGAATTTCCCCGCATCTAGCTACCTCTAGAACTGCCGCAAACCTCCGCCGTACCTTCACGAAAACAACCTGCCCGCCCACTCCGAGCATCTGATTGGCGCTCGTTTCTCCGCCCCTGTGCACTGTCCTTCCGGCGGTTTCGTTGCCGGCTCATCATGACCGCCACCGATTTTGGAGTACAAAGTATGAAAGCTTCCACCAAATTCGCCGCCCTCGTCTTAGCCGCCGTTAGTCCCGCAGCGTTCGCCCAGCAGGGATCACCCCAATTCACGGCTAACGGGACCCGCCCCGTCGCTTACGTCTACGTATCAAGTTACCCCACACAGAACGAAGCGCAGATCAACGCCTACGCCGCTGATCGAAAGGGAAGTCTGAAGCTTGTTCCCGGTTCACCCTTCGTGGAAAACGGAAGCACACTGGCTGTCGGTGGAAAATGGCTTTACTCCTCCGATACCGTCAACATTTATTCCTTTTCCATCGCCGCCAATGGCGCTCTCAAACAAGTTTCTTCCATCAACGCTCAGGCCTACAACGGATATGCGGACGGCGGCCCAATCAGCCTCTTTCTCGACCGTACCGGCAAATCGCTCTACGATTTGGATATCTACGGCAACATCGGTGCCAACAACACCTATCAGTTTTTCGATATCGATCAGAGCACCGGTTCGCTCTCCTATGTCGGCGCGACCAGCACGGCCACTCCCAATTTCGAAACGCCACTAAGTTTCGGCGGCAACAACCAGTACGGCTACGGCGGCGGTTGCTATCACGGAGACCAGGCACTCTACGGCTTCTCCCGCAGCGACAGCGGAGTTCTAACTGACCTCAATCTGAACCCACCTTTCCCTGCGGCACAAAACGGCGCTTACTGCCCATATATCGCGGTGTCTGACGGCCGCAATAATCTCGCGGTCTCCCTGTCGCCCAATAACGACATGACCCCCACCGGCCCGACCCAGCTCGCCGTCTACACGGTCGACAGCTCTGGCATCCTCGGCACCACCAGCACCTACCAGAACATGCCGGTCATCGACGTCACCAATCTTGAAGCGATGTCAATGTCCCCGTCTGGCAAACTGCTCGCTGTTGCCGGTTCTGGAGGCGTGGAGGTCTACCACTTCAACGGCGCAAATCCGATCACGAAATTCACCGGCCTGCTCACCTCGGACGCAATTTCTCAGGTTTACTGGGATAACTCCCATCACCTGTACGCCATCAGCCCAACTGCCGGAGAACTGTTCGTATTCACCGTGACGACTGAAAGCTACGAACAATCTCCCGGATCGCCCTACGCGATCGCAAACCCCTACGCTGTCGTAGTGCGGCCAAAGCCGTAAAACGAACCTTCACTCCAGCCATTCTTAGTCGCTTAATGTAGGGACAGCCGCCCTCGGCTGTCCGTGGAGCGCAGCTCGACGCGCCCCTCTCTAGCCGGGGCTTTTCGTTCTTATGTCAGCTCGTGCTACAGCCGGATCGCCTTTTCGATGGTTCTAACTAGAATGGAAGGGAGAACGCCGAGAGTCGCAGCCAAATCGAATAGCGTCCGTAAGGATGGGCTTTTCTCGCCCCGCTCTAGCTGCCCGATGTAAGTACGATGGTAGCCACTTCGCGCTCCGAGTTCCTCTTGCGAGATTTTGCGCTTGAGCCGGAGATTTCGCAGTTCGCGGCCAAAGGCGATTTCCGGGCTGGTTCTGCGAGTAGAAGGCACGCATAGAGCATCGGCAATTGACGACTAAAGTGCGACACACTATAGTCATCTTTGCACGATGGAATATGCCCTCTTTCTCCGACTGCTCGCCGAAAAGGTGTATACAGCGCACCTGTCCACGGGACAACCCGTGCGGGATACGACCGATTTCAATAAATGGCTGACGGAACTTGCAGACCGGGCGGAGGCGAATGCGGGGGAAGCGGTAGAGACATTCTTTGGAGACTTAGGCTAGCTTATTCGGAGTCCTTGCGCGGTCTGCCCCCACCGTGCGTCTTATGGCGTGCTGCCAGCTTGCGGAAGTAATCAGAGCCGCGTTGGACCGTCACGGAGCCACCCTTGCGCCCTGGGGCCTTCGCGGCTGGCAAGTAGTAAGTAGTGGCCCTTTAGCCGCAGTGTCATCCTGAACGGAGCCGTTTTTCAGGCGAAGTGAAGGATCTCGTGCTCAACCGGCTTAGCGCGTAAGCCAAAGTGCACCACTACTAAGTAGTACCACCATTTGACTTCCCACCACCCGGCCCGGTAAATTTCTTTCTCCGTTGTTTTGTTCTTTGAAATGTCCTTCGGTTTGCGCGTCTTTGCCTCGAAGGCGAAGACAGGGAAGCGGGTGCAATTCCCGCGCTGCCGCGCAACTGTAAGCGAGAACATCGCAGCCGTCCACTGGGACCGATCCCGGGAAGGCCGTCTGCAAATTCCGGACGCCCGAGCCAATTGCTAATTGCCAACCGCCAATTGCCGCCCGCGCATCCTCACTCGCAAAGCCAGGAGACCGGCGTGAACCGTCCACCTTAACCCCTTTCGCGTGAAAAGGAGGATGGTTATGCGCGCACTTTGCGCCTCATTTCTGATTTTCGTCGCCCTCGCGGCAGCATCCGCTGCCGACCTCAAAGTCAAAGTCCTCGACCCTCAATCCGCCGCCGTTGCCGGCGCTCAAGTCACATTACTCGGAACTGAAACCGCCACGTCGGTACCGAAAATCGCCACAACATCTGCGGAAGGAATCGCTACATTCGGCGACTTGTCTTCCACCGCAGCTCACCAGCTGCAAGTCCTGGCCCCCGGCTTCGCTCCCCAAACACAAGACATCACCGCTAATTCTGGCATCGTCACCATCCAGCTCCACCTCGCCACCGCCTCAGAGACCGTAGTTGTCACCGCGACCCGAACCCCCGTCCCCGCCGGAGAAACCGGCGCCAGTATCTCCACGTTGGAAAGCGAGCAACTCGAAACCATGCAGCTTGTCGCCGCAGATGATGCCGTCCGCTTTCTTCCCGGCGCTGTGATCAATACCGCGGGCCAGAGCGGAGGCCTGTCCTCGCTCTTCGTGCGCGGGGGCGATTCCACCTACAACAAAGTCATCGTCGATGGCGTCACCGTCAACGAACCCGGAGGCACATTCGACTTCGGCACGCTTCCTCTCACCCAGGCCAACCGCGTGGAATTTCTCCGCGGCGCACAGAGCACTCTCTACGGCTCCGACGCCATGACCAGCGTGGTTCAGATCTTCACCCGGACCGGCAGTACGCCCACACCTGAACTCCGATTCGGCGCTGACGCCGGAAATTTTTCCACCGCCAACGGCTACGCATCCCTCGCCGGCGCTCGCGGCCACTTCGATTACAACCTCTTCGGCGACCAATTCAATACCAATGGTTCCGGAATCAACGACGCCTACTCAGATTCTCTACAGGGCGTGAATCTCGGCGCGGCGTTGAACGACAAAGTATCATTGCGCGTTCACCTGCGCCATTCCAATAGTCACACCGGTATTCCCGGCGAATACAGTTTCAATGGATTTGTGCCCCTGGTTCCCGTCAACGGTCCTTCGGAGCCTCTCGAACCGCTTCCTCCCGATCCCTCCGAGTGGTCGCAATACAACAATCTGATCGGTGGTGTCGAACTTTCGATCGCCGCTCCCAACGGATGGCAGCATCGTCTCTCCGGCTTCGACTATCTCTACCGTTACAACGAACTCAACCTCAACGGCGATCCTTCTCGCGTCGACTACTTCGGCGACCCCATCGACTTTCAATCGCACGAAGTCGATCGCATCAACCGCGCCGGCTTTGAGTATCAAGGAGATTATTCCGAGCGAAGCTGGGTCCACACCACATTCGGATATCGCGTCGAAAACGAAAACGGCTTCGTCGGTGACGTCAACTTCGGCCAGACCCACGGCCAGCGCCTCGAAGACGACCTCTATGTGCAGCAGCAACTCACCTGGGGCCGGTTATCCGCGGTTGCCGGCGGCCGTTTCGTCCACAACAGCGCCTACGGAAATACCGGTGTCCCCCGTGTCGCTCTCACCCTGCTCGCGCGGCGAGGCGGCGAGTTTCTTTCCAGCACGCGCCTGCGCTTCTCTTATTCCACCGGATTCAAAGACCCTCGCCTCGAGGAAACCTTTGCCGGCCTTCCCTTTTCGTTTCCAAATCCCGGACTCAAGCCAGAACGTGTTCGCGCCTTCGAAGCCGGCTTTCGGCAGGATTTTTTCAACGGAAAATATGCCCTGAACGCCACTTACTTCAACAATCTTTTTCACGATCAAATCAACTACGAGACCGTCAACCCAACCACTTTCCAGGGCGAGTACTTCAACGTGAACCAGGCATTCGCCCAAGGCGCCGAGGTCGAACTTCAGGCCAAGCTGCGTTCCCGGTTACTGCTGAATGCGGCATATACCTACACTTCCACGCAGATTCTCGACGATCCCGCGCCGATCGATTCACAATACAACGTTGGCCAGCCGCTTCTGCGCCGGCCGAAACACTCTGCCACTACGTTGCTTTCTTATCTTGGCAATCGGTGGGGGACGAACCTCGGCGGCAGTTTCGTTGGCCGTCGCCCGGACGATGATTTCTTCGGCTTCGGGATCAACCATGCCTCCGGCTACGTCCGTGCCGATCTCGGCGGATGGTATGCCATCAACTCCCACGTTTCCGCCTATGCGAACGTCGAGAACGCCCTCGACCGCCGTTACAACGAAGTAGTCGGCTATCCCGCCCTGCCCGTGAACTTCCGCGCCGGCTTCCGCTTTCGCATCGGAGGAGAGTAAATCAGGAAGGATTGAGGTCGGGAACTGGCAGGCTCATGTAGGGACAGCCGCCTTCGGCTGTCCCGCCGAGCGCAGCGAGGCGGCATTTGGCAATGCTGCAAGGTTTTTCTTTAGGATCGAAGAAATCCTGAATCGAGCAGAGAAGCGCGTGGGCCTATGTCCGCCGTCAACTCGCCTTTTCCGGCGTCCTCGCCATCGCCATCGGCAGCGCCGCCGCTAACTTTCCACCAAAATATTTCGTCCGTGCCAGCAGCAACTTCTCAATATCCACGCCGGTCAACGGCTGCTGCCGGCCCAGAAGATGCGTGACCAGCGCAATCTGCGCGAAATGCTCCACCGTTTCCATCTTCATGTAGGCGTGCTCAATGGTGTCGCCGTAAGTCACTACGCCATGATTCGACATTAGAATCGCGTCATACTGCGGCACGTACGGTTCTAATGTTTGCGCCAACTCCGAGGTTCCCGGCGTTCCGTAGCGCGCCAGCGGAATGCATCCCAAACCCATCACCACTTCGCAAACCAACGGCTCGGTCAACGCCATGCCCGCCGCCGCAAACCCCGTCGCTGTCGGCGGATGTGCATGCACAATCGCTTGAATATCAGGCCGCGTGCGGTAAATCAGCAGATGCATCCCGATCTCGCTGGTTACATTCCGCCGCCCTGCAACCCGCTTGCCGTCCAGGTCGACGATCACCATATCCGCGGCTCGCATCGCCCCTTTGCTCACGCAGGTCGGCGTTACCAGGATCCTCTCATCGTCCAAACGAACCGAGAGATTCCCGTCCATTGCCGCCACGAAGCCGCGCTCATGCAGCATCCGCCCGTAGCGGACAATCTCTTCCCTGTGTTTACGTTCACTGGACATGAATAATCTCTCGGGGGAGTGGCGAAAAGCGGTAGAAGCTTTCGCCCGCATAGTATCGCACCTGGCTCCCGCAAACAAACAAATTTACCAAAAAAGACAGAGAAAGTTGCCTCCAAAGAGGGAAATAAATTGCGGTGTTCGCTCCAGATTTCGCCTCGGCCCTGATCGTTCCCGAGAGGCTCTTATAATCTGGCTCTGTGCTGGTCTCCGACTTCAACTTTCATCTCCCCGAAGAACTCATTGCCCAGGAACCTCTCGCCGCCCGCGACGGCTCCCGTATGTTGCATCTTCAGCGAACCAGCGGCCAGTACTCTGATCGCCTCTTCCGCGATTTTCCCGATCTGCTGCGTCCCGGAAACCTCGTCGTTTTTAACAACACGCGCGTCTTTCCTGCGCGGCTCTATGGCCGCCGCGAAGGCGCTGGCTCTCAGCCTGTGAGCCCGCGCAATCCAGCGGCACGTGACTTTCTGCGTGGCCGCATTGAGATCTTGCTCACACGCCAGCTTTCCGCTCACCCAAACGATTGGGAATGCCTGGTTCGCCCCGGACGCAAAATCGGCGTGGGCGAACGCCTTTTTTTCGGTGAGCACGACGAATTGCAAGCCGAAGTTCTCGCTCGCGGCGAGTTCGGCGAACGCCGCATCCGCTTTCAGCCTCTTGCCGGAAAACATGACGAAGATGACCGTGACAAAGACGACAGTGCAGACGACTTCTTCGCCGTTCTCGGCCGCATCGGCCACGTCCCACTTCCGCCTTACATCGCGCGCCCCGATTCTCCTCGCGATCTCGATCGCTACCAAACCGTTTATGCCCAGCAGAACGGATCGGTCGCAGCTCCCACCGCAGGCCTTCACTTCACTCCAGAAATCCTCGACCGCATCCGCCGGCGTGGCGTCGAGACCGCCGAGATCACCCTCCACGTTGGCTTGGGAACTTTCCAGCCCGTTCGCGTCGGTCGCGTCGAAGATCACAAAATTCACGCCGAGCCTTACTCCATCTCAACATCCGCCGCTTCCGCTATTAACCAGGCCCTCTGCACGTCGCGCCGTGTGATTGCCATCGGCACCACCACGGTTCGCACTCTGGAACACGCAATTTGCCAGGGCGGAGGCTCTATCGTCGAAGGTTCCGGCGCAGCCGACCTCTTCATCTATCCCGGTTTCGAATTCAAAGCGGTGAAAGCGATGCTGACGAATTTCCACCTACCACAATCTTCTTTGTTAATGCTGGTCAGCGCGTTTGCCGGAAGAGAAAATGTCCTGCGCGCTTACGTACACGCCGTGCGCGAGCGTTACCGTTTCTATTCCTACGGGGATTGCATGTTTATCGAGTAATGTTCATCGAATTAATCGCTAATCGAATAGTCCTCACCGACTAACATTTCTAAGCAGAATCCTAGAAAACCCTCTGTGCTCCTCTGTAGTTAAGTCTTCTCGTCCCACGAACTGACCCATCCTCGTGCGTTATACTTTCCGCGGGAGCACCCCGATGTCCATTGCCGTCAAACAAACCCCAATCGACTCCTTCGTCACCGAACTCCGCAAGTTGCCCGACTCTGCCTTCGACCAGGTTGAGCAGCTTCGCGCATTCCTGCAGGACACTCCGGTCCATCCCGAGTCGCTCACTTCCTATCTCACCTGGGATCGCCAGCACTACACTCGCAACCTGATCGATAAAACTCCTCTCTATGAACTGCTAGCCATCTGCTGGGAGGTCGGCCAGGCCAGTTCCGTGCACAACCACAAAGACCAGAATTGTTGGATGGCCGTCCCCATCGGCCGTTTGCTGGTCGAGAATTTTCGCGTGCTTCACCAGGATTTTACCCTCGGCAAAAGCAAAATCCAGGCCACCGACACTGTCGAGATGAATGCCGCGCATCCCTGCGCAGTCGATCCGCTGGAGCCCGTGCATCGCGTCTTCAACCCCCGCGAATTCAACCAGCGCGCCGTCAGCCTCCACGTCTACTCGCGTCCCTTCGATAGCTGTGTCGTCTACTCCGCAGAACACGGCACCTGTGGCGAAATTCAACTGCATTACACCACCGAATACGGCAAACCAACGTAACTTCGGAATTGTAAAGATTTGTTGGAATCGCCTCCTCTCAGCGGTAATTTCAACTGTGGAGTAGGAGGTACCCATGCACCGCCTCGCGTTGCTGTTAATGAGTATTGGCCTGCTTGGGGGCATTGTTTATTACCGGAATCAATCTGCCCAAGCCAGGGGACACGCTGACCAATCGCAAAATGAGGGGACTAAACCCGAGGGCAGCTTCCAGGACCGTGCCAAAGACAAGATGGTCAAGGTCGCAGGCCCGTTCGCGGAGTTGATGGATAAATCACATTCCGACGAAGCCAACCCTGAGGACAAACCGCAAAAACCGGTACCGTTGCGCAAGCCCAATCCCAGCGACCTCATCGCTCCATCGCCTGTGGGCACCAGCACAGCGATCGTTCACAAGACATTTTCCGTCTCATCCGCTTCAAATTTTTCCTTTCAGGTTCCACCTCACGCCGCCAGCCCGCAACTGCGCGGTTCTTATCATTCCTTTGTGCCGGCGTCCCGAGATCAATCGAACGACGACCCAGGCGACGTCGACCTTCTTCTGATGAATGACGAACAGTATGCCGATTACCTCAACGGCCATTCCGTCGACTCTTCTCACGATCAGGATGTGAGCCTTGGCCTTCCCGCCACGCTCGATCAGCCCGCGCACTATTATCTGGTTTTCCGCAACACCTCCGGCGGCCGCGGCAGAAAAATTGTGCAAGCGGATTTTCGGGTCGATTTCTAGCCATCCCTGATTCTTGGAAGTGTCAGTTTCCGCAAAGCCTCATGTGGGGACAGCCGCCCTCGGCTGTCCATCGAGCGAAGCTCGATTCACTTTTTCTCTAAGCCGGCAGCCGAACTCCGTTCGGTTTTCTTGAATGGCGCAGCAGGTTCCCGGCGATAAAATGCCCCCATCTGATCTAGGCTTTAGCCCGGAAAGCATGCAGGTCTCATCCACTCCCCCTGCCCACTCCGGCTGTTAAACTACTGCCTTGTCCCCTCGATCAAAACCTCCGGAACCCCAATCTAGCCCCCTACCACCATCCTCCAACCCCCAGCGCATCTTTCTCATCGACACCATGAGTTTCATCTTCCGCGCCTATCACGCCATGGCGCGGCAGCGCTCGGGGATGTCCACCAAGTCCGGAATCCCCACCGCAGCAGTCCTCGTCTTCGTCAACATGCTGCGCAAACTGCGCGACGATTTCTCCCCCGCCTATCTCGCCGCCGTCTTCGATGTAGCCGCCAAAACTTTTCGCGATACCCAGGCCGAAGCCATCACCAAAGTCCGCAAGTTCGATATCAAGACGCAAACTTTCACCGAGATCGAATACAAAGGTTACAAAGCCAACCGCTCTGCCATGCCGGAGGATCTCGCCCAGCAGATTCCCTACATCCGCCGCGCCCTCGAGGCTTACCGCATCCCCATCCTCGAACTCGCCGGCTTCGAAGCCGATGACGTCATCGGCACCCTCGCCCGCAAAGCCGCCGCTGCATCTCATCCCGTCTACGTCGTCTCCAGCGACAAAGACATGATGCAACTCGTCAACGACGACGTTTGCATCCTGAATCCTCCCAAAGACAATCTGATCTGTGACGCCGCCAAGGTAGAAGAAATTCTCGGCGTCCCTCCCGAGCGAGTCATCGACATCATGGCCCTCCGCGGCGACTCCGTCGACAATATTCCCGGAGCGCCCGGCATCGGCGACAAAGGCTCCGTCGAAATCATCAAGCGCTTCGGGACCGTCGAGAACGCTCTCGATCGTGCCGCCGAAGTCGAAAAGAAAACCTATCGCGAATCTCTTCAGAACAATCGCGACATCATCCTCTTCAGCAAAAGCATGGCCACCATCGACACCAACGTCCCTGTCGAGCTCAATGTCGAAGCTATGCGCGCCGGAGAGCCGGATATCGATCTCCTCCGCCAGCTCTTCACCGAGCTGGAATTCACCTCGCTGTTAAAAGAATTGTTGCCCGAGGTTCAAGTCACAGAAACTCACTACGCAGAAGCTGAATCCGCTACGGATGTACAAAGAGTTCTCGATTCGCTTCCAGAGGAACAAGCCCTGGCGATTGCCGTCGAGTCCAATCAGGCGGAAGCCGTTGCGGAAGCTGAGGAAGAAGTCGTCGAAGAAGAAGCGCCTTCAGAAATGTCCGGTATGCTCCCCTTAACCGATGGCAGCGAACCCGCGCCTGCGCCGGAAGCTGCGTCCCGGCGCATCGCCATCTCTGCTGCCGCAGGTTCGGCAACCATCGTAAAACTCAACTCCTCCGACGCTGCTTCCAAACTGCGCTCGATCCTGGCCTCCGAATCCATCCCCAAATCAATCCACGACTACAAAGCCGCAATCCACGCTTTCGTTACTCTCGGCATCCCTCTGCAAGGCGTCGAGCACGATTCCATGCTCTACTCCTACCTGCTCGATCCCACGTATTCCTCGCATCGTCTGCCTGAAGTCGCCCTCCGTCGCTTCAATCTCAGGCTTAGCCAGCTCCAAACCGATCACGACTTGGCCGAAGCTGCCGACGTCACCGGCCGCCTCACCGCCGCGCTGCGGGCAGAGGTCAAACAAGCGGGCCTCACCAAGCTCTACGAAGAAATCGATCTGCCCCTCGTTCCTGTCCTCGCCCGCATGGAGCAGGCCGGAGTAAAAATCGACACCGCTGCGCTTGCGAAAATGTCGTTCGAGCTCGAGCGCGAGATCGCAATCAAAGCCAAAGAAGTTTGTGATATCGCCGGATGCGAATTCAACATTGGCTCTCCCAAACAGCTTGGTGACGTTCTCTTCAACCGGATGAATCTTCCCAAACCCGTGAAATACGGCAAGGGACGCACCATATCGACCGCCGTCGATGTTCTCGAAACCCTGGCGGAAGACTATCCTATCGCCCGCATGGTGCTCGATTACCGCCAGCTCACCAAGCTGAAGTCCACCTACGTCGACACTCTGCCCGCGCTCATCAACCCTTTCACCGGTCGCCTGCACACCACCTTCGGTCAAACTGGAACAGCGACTGGTCGGCTTTCATCCGCCAATCCAAATCTGCAAAATATTCCCATTCGCACTGAACTCGGACGCGGCATTCGCGCCGCCTTCATCGCCGAGCCCGGCCACGTCCTGCTCACCGCCGATTATTCGCAGATCGAACTCCGCCTGCTCGCCCACTTCTCGCGCGATCCGCTCCTCGTCGAAGCTTACCGCCGCGGCGACGACATCCACACCCTCACCGCCTCGCAAGTCTTCGGAGTCCCGCCGCTCATGGTCACGCCCGACCACCGCCGCCAGGCCAAAGTCGTCAACTTCGGCATCGTCTACGGCCTGTCGCCCTTCGGCCTGTCGCAGAATCTCGGCATCGAACCCGCCGAAGCCAAACAATTCATCGCCAACTATTTCGAGCAATACAAAGGCGTCCGTGCCTTCATCGACAAAACTCTGGAAGAAGCCCGCCGCGACCTGAAAGTAAAAACCCTCCACGGTCGCATCCGCCCTATCCCCGATATCAACAGCAAAAATGCAAATCAACGCGGCTTCGCCGAGCGCACCGCCGTCAACACCCCGCTCCAAGGTACCGCGGCAGACTTGATCAAAGTAGCCATGATCCGCATCGACAAGGCGTTGCGCGAACGCGATCTAAAATCAAGAATGACGTTGCAAGTCCACGACGAGCTAGTCTTCGAAGTCCCCGAAGAAGAAGTCGACACGATGCAATCCCTAGTCCGCGAGCAAATGGAAAAAGTCCAAGCCCTAGCCGTCCCGTTGTTAGTAGAGATGGGGACCGGCTCTAACTGGAGAGATTTAGATTAGCAATGCTCGTGTGGGTCGGACACTCGTCCGACAACTGCCGACATCAAGAACGAAGCGGGTGCCCCGTCCTTGTCCCTCCGCCCTTTGGAGGGACAGGGCGGGGATTTTGATCTCCTCACAGTCTTGTGTAAAAGACCCTCAACCGGTTGAGGGCGAGGCTAGCATCGCTATTCGTGTGAGCCAGATTCGAACAAACTTCTGCCGCAATCGCGTTAAACTCACCTCGATGCTCGATCCCGCCGCAACCCTAATTCTCGACTGGCTTCAGCAGATCGGCCTGACCGTTCGCTTCGCGCCCCTCGATGCTGACACCTTCCTGCCCGGTGTCACGCTCGCGCCCGGCGGCCTCATCGTCGACCCTGATCGCCTGCTCTATCCTGGAGATCTCCTTCACGAAGCCGGCCATCTTGCCACGATGTTGCCCGAGCAGCGCGCCTCTGCCGGATCAAATGCCGGCTCCGACATGGGCGACGAGATCGCCGCTCAAACCTGGTCCTATGCCGCTGCCATTCATCTCGGACTCGAGCCCGAAATTGTTTTCCACTCCTCCGGCTACAAGGGCAACGCCGTGTCCCTTATCCAGATCTACCGCGATGGCAGCGCCGGCGTCCCCCTGCTGCAATGGATTGGGCTTACTCTAGATCGTACCCGTGCCGCCGCAATCTCCGTTCCTCCCTACCCGCACATGATTCGCTGGCTGCGCACCCAACCGGATATTTCCTAAGACTGCTTTCGGAATCAGACCTCGCGCGATTCTCGTTCACCGCGAAACGCCCAGCCGACCGCTCTTACACTCCCAGCGCCTTCTGAATCTCCCCCGCAATCCCCGCGGTGATCGCCTTCATCTTCTCTTCCGATTCCGCCTCCACCATCACGCGAGCCAGCGCCTCCGTCCCCGAATACCGCACCACCACCCGCCCGTTCCCATCAAGTTCGCGCTCGGCCGCGTCAATCGCCTTTTGCACCTCGGGCACCTGCGTAAACGGAATCTTCTCCCGCACCCGCACGTTCTGAATTTTCTGCGGAAACACTTTCAAGTCGCTCACCAGTTCCGCCAGTGACTTCCCCGACCGCACAATCACATCCATCACCCGCAACGCAGTCAGCAAGCCGTCACCGGTCGTCGCGTCGCCATCACGAAAAATAATGTGTCCCGATTGCTCCCCACCCAGAGTCGCGCCCGTCTTCAGCATCTCCTCCAAAACATATTTATCGCCCACATTCGCTCGCAACATGCGAATGCCCGATTTTTTCAACTCGATCTCGATCCCCATGTTCGACATCGTCGTCGCCACCACGGTGGACCCACTCAATTTCTGGCGTGACTGCAAATCCCGCGCCGTCAGCAGCAGCACGCCATCTCCATTCACCACGCGCCCGTCGCTATCACAGAACAAAGCCCGGTCGGCATCGCCATCGAACGTCACACCCAAATCAAACTTGCCGCCCGATTCCGCCACGGTCTTCCCCAAAGTCTCCGGATGCAGCGCCCCGCAGCCTTCGTTAATATTTTTCCCATCCGGCGTCACATGCGTAAACGTCGCCTGCACCTGTAACTCGCGAAACAGTTCCGGAGCCTCCGCCGTTGCCGCTCCATTGGCGCAATCCACCAGCACTCGCAGTCCGCTCAAATCGACCGTCACATTCTCAGCCAACGACTCGATATACGCCTTCCTCAGCTCCGCCTCACCCGGAAGAGATGGCCCTGCAATTTTCAGTGCAGTATCGTCCGCTGCTCCCGGCCTTCCCAGCAGCGCAAAAATTTCACCCTCAATCGCCAGCTCACGCGCATCCGTCAGCTTGAATCCGTCTCCGGAAAAAACTTTGATCCCGTTATCCGTCCACGGATTATGCGAAGCTGAAATCACCACTCCCGCCGTAAACCCGCGCGACCGCGACAGGTACGCAACTCCCGGCGTCGTAATCACGCCCGCGCTGTGCACCTCCACTCCCATCGCCGCCAGTCCCGCCGCCACCCGGTCCGCAATCCAGCCGCTCGATTCGCGCGTGTCCTGGCCCATCACCGCCCGCGGTTTTGCCGCGTTGCGAATCAAGTCGTGTCCCAGCGCCCGCCCAATCAGATATGTGCTTTCCTTCGTCAGCGGAAAGTCCCCCGCCACGCCGCGGATCCCGTCCGTGCCAAATAATTGTCTGCCCTGCATGTTCATAAAGTTTTCTAGACTAACTTGCCATTCCGAACGGAATGCGAAGTGGAGGAACCTGCGGTTGCTTGCCTGGTTGAAAGATAGTTCCATCCACTCAATGCGCATTTGCTGGCGTGTTCTTTTCCATCAGCACCGCCACCGTCACTCGTATCGGAATCGGCTGCACCACCTGCACCAGCGGATCCGAAACGAATGCATTGGTTACAAAAGTCGCCTGCGTCCGCGTCCCCGACGCATCCACCGGATCGGTGGTCGCCACGTCCACCAACTCCACGTGATGCCGCGGCCCCGTGATCGTGATTCTGGCCGGATCCACAAGCACATAAGCGATCTCCTGCCCCGCCGCCGAGTTTACGGTCACCCGAGCATGAACCTCCACCTCGCGCGTCAGCCGCGTGTCAAAGCTGAGATGCACCTGACCCGGCACCACTTGCACCACATGTAAATCCCGCTGATGACGAATCTGCTGCGCAGTCAGATCGAAGGTGCGCTCGCCAGGTTTGGCATCGCCCAATTCTAGTTCTGCATGAAGATCGGTCGACCGCAGTTGCCGGATCAACCGCTCAGGCCCGCGCACGCGAATCTGCGCCTCTGGGATCGTGACCGAGCTGATTTCCAGATGCTGCGGCACATGCTGAAACTCGATCGGCACTCGCACCGCGACTTCTGCGGTTTCCTCATCCGGAGCGATCGCCAGCCACAGCCCAGTCGCTATCAGCAGCGACAAAATCTTCAGCCAGAAGTTATGCAGCACCCAGCGCCGCAGAAAACTCATCATAGCGGATGCTCCGCTTCCGCCGAGTCAGAGTCCTCGTCAGCCAGCCGTACTTGCGTTCCCATGCCGGCCCGCAACGGCGATTGCAGCCCAGCGTCCGATTCGTCGCTCGGCGCCACCACCGTCGGCAAAGCCACAGGGGACATATACCGGCGCAACTCGCCGCTCAATCGTTCGCGAAGTTGCTCCACCGTCAAATCCCGTTCAATCTTTCCCCCAACCGCCATGCTGATCGCGCCCGATTCTTCCGACACAATCACCGCAATCGCGTCGGTCTCTTCCGTGATTCCAATCCCCGCGCGATGCCGCGTCCCCATCTGGGTTGAGAGCACGGGATTCATCGACAGCGGCAGAAAACAAGCCGCCGCCGCCAGCCGGTCTTTTTGGATAATCACCGCCCCATCGTGCAACGGCGCGCTCGGCCGGAAGATCGTCGCCAGGAGATCGTACGAGAGCTTCGCATCCATCGCCACGCCGCTCTCAATGTAAGTGCGCAACCCAATCTCGCGCTCAATCACAATCAGCGCGCCAGTCTGGTGTTGCGAAAATAAATTAGCCGCCAGCACAATGTCGTCGTAGGAGTCGCCCTCCACCGCCGACCCGCGCAAAAAACTCACTCTCCGCCCCACATCTGACAAAACATGCCGGATCTCCGCCTGGAACACCACAATCAACGCGAACACCACATACGGCAACAGATGCCCGACCAGCCAGTTCAGTGTGGCCAATTCCCCGATGCGCGCCAGGTAAAACGTAACCGCAACCGCTCCAAGTCCCGCAAGCATCGGCGCTGCCCGCGTCCCTCGGATCATCACCAGCACTTCATAAATGATCAACGCCACCAGCAGAATGTCGAGCACCGTAAACGACACTCTCAACCATGGCGCCGAAAGTTGGTTCACCGGCTCTCCATCCGCCGCTAAATTTCCAGCTTAGAACCCTACATTCTAATGCACTCGCTGGGATTCAACCGAAATAGGTGAGGAGGGAATATTGCGGTTTGCGCGAGAGCGGAAGTTCGAACGCGCCTCAATAGATGAGCTTTAGAGAAAACTGAATTTGCCGCGAGGTCCCTGCGGTCTTGCTGATCATGCCAAACCCTGTACCCGCCATAATGTTCGCGGGTAGCCCCATGTTGACGATGTTAAACAGATTAAATAACTCGGCACGGAATTGCAGGTCCGCCCGCTCCAAACCGCTTTCCCGGCGACCAATCGGAGTTGTCTTGATGAGTGCAAAATCGAAATCGTAGTACGCCGGACCGCGAAACGTATTACGGCCAAGGGTCCCAAATCGTCCGGAGTTCGGTCCCGTCCCGTCCGCGATCCCGATGGGAATTGAAAAAAAGCTCCCGTTGTTCGCACCCAGCCCAAAATAATCGTCGCGTGGTCGCGTTGAACTGCCGGCGCTCGAAAGGTCCGGTGTTCCGACCTGGTCCGGCCGGTCCGCGCCAATCGTCCCCACGCCCGTCTGCTGGATTCCCGAATACACTGTGAATGGTGAACCACTCGTGATCGTCGAAATGCTCAGCAACTCCCAGCCCTTGGTCAACAGCTTGGTTCGATCCGATTGAAATCCCAGATGCTCGAAATGCAAATCCTGGGCCGCGCTCAAGGTAAAAGCGTGCGTTACATCAAAGCTCGATGGCCCTCGTTCCGCCTGTGTATCGAACGGGTTTTGCGGACTGAACAGCGTCACTGCACCCGTGGATCCCGTACCTCCCAGGATGCCGCTGACATCATCCAGCGATTTGCCCCAGGTGTAGCCCGCCTGCAGTGACGGACCGCCGTGTCCGACATTTCCCGACAATGAGGTCTGCAATGCGTTGTAAGACGAGTGTGACGTCCCTGTCAGCACAGATTCGAATCCGAAACCTCCCGTCACCGCTCCGCTCACGTCGAAGTTTGTAAACCTCGCAAATTCCGCATCCGCTCCGGGATACGCGTTTGGATAGGACATTCTGGGAAGTCGAAACGCCGATGTTCCAACATACCCAACATCCGCCGTGAGGCCGCCGAAAGTCCGTTCCAGCCCCAGCGTCCAGGTTTGCAGGTAGCCATTGCCGAAGCGCCGGTCGACTCCGGACAGACTCAGCAGTGAGAGCTGATGACTCGGCGCCAGCGTTGCCAAATCCTGCTGGTATCGATTTACGTCCATCACCGTGTTCGCCGGCACTTTTTTCGGATCGCCGCTGGCCAACACATTCACGCCGGCGGTGTTATAAACCTGCGGCAATTCGTCCGGTGTGATTTGGAATCCGTAGGAAATCTCCCCGTTTTGCGCCGCGTTGACACGTGGATACACAACGTACGGCGTTGATCCTGTCAGAAGATTGTCCTGCCAGATATTCGGCGGAATTACTGTGATCGCTCCCCCCATGTGCACATGCACGGCCTGCGGCGCATTCCAGTCCACTTGCACACGCGGCCCCCAGCCGTTCCAATCGGTCTGATAAGTAGGTTGCGGATTGATCAAATATTCCTGTCCAACGCCAGCGGGTGGGAACGAATTCAGAAAACTCGACGTCCGCTGCGCCCGCTCCGAAATCGGCGTGTAGAGCTCATATCGCAGCCCATAATCGAGCGTCCAATGCGGATTGATTTTCCACGTGTCCTCGACGTAGGCGTTCACGTCATTCCGGTTGATTGCCGCCGGCCCAATGTGCGCGCCATCCGACGCGAAGGGCGGCGCCACCGCGATCGTGTATGCGTATGGAAACCCCAGCAACAGACTGCTCAGAGTGTCCGGCAGAGGCTGGCCAGGCTGAACGTCGTGCTGTCCGCTCGCAGAAGGAATGAAAACCGGCGAATAGACCGTTCCACCGCCAAAATCGTATTCTCCGTTTGGGCTGATCCCGAAGTATGTCGTGTCCCGGTTAAGGCGGGCTTCCGCACCCCACTTCACGACGTGTCGCGCTGTTGTCCACGCAAAATTCAATTGTCCCTGGAACAAATTCCCGAACGCTGACATCACCGATCCCGCCGCACTGTTGTAGGCCTCGTACAAGCCATCGTTGAACTTGAGGGCCGGGTCGGTGTGGTTCGGCGTCACAAAGGAAGGCGTCGTTCTCGTAAAACTCACCGACGCCGACCAGAGAAATCGCGTTGACGTGGTGCGCGTGTAAGTGATGACCCCGTTCCGCTGCCGGTCCACGTACTGCACGCCAAAGCTCGGATCGAGCAGCGTCTGATCTGGATTTGTTGTCGGTCCCGTCAGATTGTCGTAATTGAATCGCCCAAACAATTGTCCTTTTGCGCTAACTTTCTGATCGATGCGGATAGAAAACTGATCCGTATCCGTGTTCACGTTTGAAGGCGCAGCATAGGTTCGCGCACCATACGCGCCGGTTGGATTGTTGGGGAGTGGATAGCGAGCCAGCACTGCAGCAATCGCCGGATTCACCGGCACCTGCAGTGTGTCCGTGCTGCCGTCCGGGTACTTGACGATGTCCTGACCCGCTCGCTCGGCTGCGGTCGGTACGGCCAAGACCTGGGTTGTTCCCAGCACCTGCCTGAATCCTTGATACTGCACAAAATAAAACGTGCGGTCTCGACCGTCATATACATGCGGCAACACGACCGGGCCGCCATTCGTAAACCCAAACTCGTTTCTACGGAAAGGAGGAATCCTGCCCGGCTCCGCAATCGAGGGGTGATCGAAATAATTCCGCGCATCGAGGGCAGAGTTCCTTAAGAACTCGAAGAAGGAGCCGTGAAAACCGTTTTTTCCGGATCGTGTCACGATATTGGTAAAGCCCGCCGCACCGCGACCGACGTCCGCCGGCATCCAGCCCGAGCTTGACTGTAATCCCTGAATCGCGTCCACGTCGAAATTCGTGAATGTGCTCCCGCCCATCTCTGGATCGCTGACATCCGCACCGTCCATCGCAAACACAGCCTCAACGCCGCGCTGTCCGTTGATGGCAAACTGCTGGGTGAAATTCGTCTGCCCGTTCACGTCGGTCATAGTGCCCGCCGCTAACAACAGCAATGCGCTGAAGTCGCGACCATTCAACGGCAACTCATTTACTTTTTGGCTGGAGAGTTTCTCCCCGCCTGCTCCGCCAGCCGCGTTCGACGTTGTGCTCGAGTTCCCATTCGAGACTCCTCCTGCAGGAGTTTGCGGGTTGGTTGCAATCGACAGCACGTTTTGATTGGATACCGTGAGCACAACAGTTGTGCCGGTAATATCCACTGCCGCTGGCGCTGTCGGATCTCGTCCCGGCAGTTGCACTCTCACGTTATGTGGCCCAAGTCGAATCTCGGCGATCGCGAACCTTCCATCGGTTCCCGTAACCGCCGTTAGTTTCTCTTTATCGGCCGCCGCGTATGTCGTCACCTTCGCTCCGGCCACAGGTTCACCGGCAGTCGTGCGCACGACTCCGGCCCAGACTGGCGCAGGCGAAGAACTCTGTTGCGCTTTAAGCGAGACCGCGACCATCAGGCCCAACAGCAAACACTTCTCTATCAGTCGGAAGGCCTTATGGAAGTTTCGAGTGATTGCGTATTCCTCTGCGTGGCGGTATACACGCGTGAAAATTAACAAGTGGAAGGATCGAGCGCCCAAGCGCGATTATATCCGAGACAAGATCGCAGACCGCGAAAGCGTCGCTAGCGCGTGGCGACAAAATGCACTCCACTGATTTCCGGCAGCTAACTTCCCATTTGCCCGTCATCCAAGCCCTAGGTTAGCCTTTGTAAAAATGAAAGGCATGAGGAATGGCGGACAACAAAACCAAACCACCAAATTAAGTGCGGCTGCATTCATTGATGCCATCCCAGGCCCAACAGGCACAGACGCCAAAGCACTCGTCACGACCCATTCGATCCAAACGACGGACTCTGACATAATCTCCGCATGTGTGGGCGCTATCGATTGTCGCGTAGAAAGCAGCTTGTCGAAGAGTATTTCGACAGTACGGGAGAAGACGACTGGGTTCCTCAATACAACATCGCTCCTACTCAGCCTGTTCCGATCATTCGTCAGAATCCGAAGGAGCCCCGCCGTGAATTGTCGCTGGTCCGTTGGGGCTTGATTCCATGGTGGGCAAAAGACTCCTCGGGCGCGGCTGCGATGATTAATGCAAGATCGGAGACTGCAGCCACGAAGCTCGCATTCCGCGATGCGCTTAAGCTCCGCCGATGCATGATTCCAGCAGATGGCTTTTACGAATGGAAGAGAAATGGGAAAGAAAAACAGCCATATTGTTTTGAAGTGAATGAAGGTCAGTTGTTCGCGTTCGCGGGGATTTGGGAAACGTGGAAGGACGCGAGTCGCAAGACAATGACGATAGAGACCTGTTCGATCCTGACGACAACTCCGAACGCTGTGACTTCAACCGTTCACGACAGAATGCCCGTGATCCTCGAACCCGACAACTACGATTTATGGCTTGATCCGGGCATGACAAAAGTGGATGCGGTCATCGACATGTTGAAGCCGTTCGACGCGCGGCTGATGCGGTCATTCCCTGTGAGCACTCGCGTGAACCACGCAGCGAATGACGATGCGGAATGCTCGACTCCAATCGAGGTCGCACAGAGTCAACAACTACTCTTCTGACACGATCACTCTCGCGGACCGGGAAGGCTTGCGCCGCAGGGTCATCGGCTCGGTCCCGCAAACGCTCCACAAATAGCACTTCGTATGGATCGCCTGACCGAATTCATCGGTAACCGCATACTCAAGCGGAACAGATTCGGCGCAGACAGGGCAATTCGGAAGTTCAAAGGCATGAGCGGAATACATTCTTGCCTCCGATCTGGCCTTATCAAAGCACGAGAATTACCAAATAAGATGTTCCGGTTAAATCCTTGCAAAGCAATAGATTGGTGCCGGTCACACTTTCAACCTGGAATTGCCATTAATGCATAAATTACCCGATGACCTTACACGATTAACCGTAGGGTTAGCCACCCTTCCCTAGGAATGCGCCTCGCGCTGTTGCCAGAGACGCTCGGATTCTTCACTGCAAATCCAAGTCACACCACGCGCCGAGATTTTCCTTTCGGCGCCCTATAATTCGGAGACCTATGCATTCCATTGCTCTGGACGCACTGCTCGCACTTCAGTGTTTTGTCGTGCTGTTCGTGGCGCTCCACAACTGGATTCCTCTTGGATCGCTCAACAACGTCAAGGGAGTCAGGGTGGAGTTTCCTACCGGCAAACTTCTCGTCACCACGTTGATCAATTTCACTCCGTTTGCGATCGGACTCGCGGCCACCGCCTTTTATTTCGGTAGAGTCTACCCGAGCTGGGTCTTTTGGTGGTTGTGGATCACCTACGGACTTGCATGCTACGGTTCGTTCAAGGCTTGGTGGATGCCATATCTCCTTCACCCAGATCCCCCGCTAGCTGCTCGCTATCGAACCATGTACGCCGGGACACATGCCTTCCTGCCCGAGCGCAACGGCATCCGACCGAACACCCTGCACGTGCTCTTTGACGTTGTGACCATCGCGATCCTGATTGACTTGGCCGTGCTGTCAGCATAGCCGGCTGATCGACCTTTCATACAGTTCGAAGACCGACAGGCAGCCATCGAATGTGTGACGGAGGAAAGATCGAGGCAGCTCACGGCGAAGACCTTAGGTTATCGTTCCTTGCGTGCGTGCCCCACGCCATCACCGGCTCCGCTCGCCCTCTTCACCGTAGCCCGAATCTCTCCACGCGCCACGCGCGCCGAAATTTCTTCTCCCGCCTTCACCTGCGCCGCATCCTTAACCAATGTTCCGGAGCTATCAAACACCAGCGCATATCCCCGCTCCAGAATCGCCAACGGAGAAAGCGTCTCCAGCGCCCGCCCCATGCGCTCCAGCCGAACCTTATTCAACAGCAACTGATTCCGCATCGCCGCCGCCAACGCTGCCGTTCCCGCCTCCAACTCCACGCGTACTCCGGTCAGCATCCGCCGCGCATCGTAATGACGCACCGCCGCGGCAACCGACTCCCACTTGCGCCGCATCTGCTCCAGTTTTTGCCGCTCACCGCGCTCCAGCCGGTAAGTCAAATCATCCAGCCTTTGCTGCCTCTGCCGGATGGCATCCATCATTCGCGCGAACGCCCCGTCCTGCGCCCGTTCCACCAACGCATGTCGCGCCTCGAGCAGCCTGCGCTCCATCGCCCGCACCAGCCGCTCTCGCACCGCCTCCGCCTGATCCTCCACTTCCCGCCGCGACCGGATCACCAATTCCGCCGCCGCCGAAGGCGTTGGCGCGCGCAGGTCGGCCACAAAATCCACAATCGTGAAATCGGTCTCGTGCCCCACAGCCGAAATCACCGGAATCTCCGACGCCGCTACCGTCCGCGCCAGCCCTTCATCATTAAACGCCGCCAGATCCTCCGCCGACCCTCCACCGCGTGCCACAATAATCACTTCCACGCTGCGGGTCGCGTCACCTCGACAAGCATTGAAATATCGCACTCCACTCGCCACTTCTCCTGCCGCCAAATCTCCCTGCACCTGCGCCGGATAAATCACCGCACTCGCCGTATGATGCCGCCTCTGCAGAATGTTCAGAATGTCCCGCAACGCCGCCGCTTGTGGCGACGTCACAATTCCAATCTTTGCTGGCAACGTCGGAATCGCTTTCTTCCGCTCCGCTGCAAATAGTCCCTCCGCTTCCAGCTTCGCCTTCAGTTGCTCAAACGCAACCTGCAACCCGCCCGCGCCCTTCGGCTCAATATATTCTGCCGCAATCTGCAACTCCCCGCGGTCTTCATAAACAGTCACCCGCCCCCGCACCACCACCTGCATCCCATCCGTAGGACGAAACCGCAGCAGCCGCGCCTTCGAACTGAACATCACCACCCGAATCTGCGCATTCCCATCTTTCAGAGTGAAATAAAGATGCCCCGAATTCTGCGCCCGAAAATTCGAGATCTCCCCCTCCACCCACGCATCGGAATACTCCCGCTCCACATGCGCCCGCACCGCCGCCACCAGCCCGCGCACAGTCCACACCCGCCGCTCCGGCGGCGTGAACCTGAACCCAAGTTGGTCGGTTAGCGACATCAGTAGGAGAAGTCTAGGGCGGGTGGCCCACATCCGCAACGGGGAAGTATAACTCTCGAGAGGTGCACTCATGTTCAACCTTGGGGTGCCCCATGTTTGCCTGCTTTTGGCAAACGTGGGATCGCGCTCGGGGCACCCACAGTTTCTAAACTGGAAAGAAAAGGCAAGGCATGAAAGGCTGGGCCACACGCCAAGATGGCCGCGCGAAAGGTGTACGATTCCCTTATTCTTCGGTAACTTTCTTTTGAAACCTATCCTGCTAACTTGAACTGAGGCACGCGCCTTCGACCGCATCGGTGTCGAAATCAATTTCTCTGCGAGGGACCATGAAGCGATTTGCAATCGTTGTTTCCATTTCTGCGTCATTTTTGTTAGCAGGGGCCGTATCTGCTGTTGCTCAGGACGAGCACCGGGAACGAGAAGAGGTGCGCAAAGAAGAACATCACGAAGCCCATGAAGAAAAGAGGCACGAGGCGCATGAAGAGCGACACGTAGCTCATGAGGAGCGCGTTGCCCATGAAGAGAGGCGCGTGGAGCTTCGTCGAATTTCAGATGAACATTTTCGCGCGCACTTTGGACGTGAGCACTACTTTGCCGTTGGGCGCGTGACTATGGTAGCGGGCCATCCGAACTTCGCGTATGGCGGCTACCGATTCGAAATTGGACAGCCCTGGCCTGCTCGATGGGCATACACCGACCACTGCTATATCGATTTCGTCGGAGGCCAGTATTTTCTGTCTAATGTGAGGTACCCGGGAGTGCGGGTTGCGGTAACCGTGGTGCCTTGAAGAAAAGTTGACTCCGCCGGGTGGCACACTCAAGCCCAGCCTTGCCTTGAGTGGGGATGTTCACACGTCTCAGACTTAGTCCGACGAACAAACTAGGTTGTCCTCATGCCATGGGGACTGACGCGTTTTCAGCACAGCGGACAGAGACATTTCGTCACTTTCTGCCGCTAGCAAAAGGCGAGTGCGTCAAACTAACTCAAGAGAATATCTGCTTCAATCCCGCACACAGCCCTTCGTGATTTTCTCTGCCTGATCTAATTCAACAACCGACCCATCAGGAAACAATCGTGCAGGAATCAACCGCAAGCGGGACGCACCGGTGCAATCAACACCGATGCGCCCCTAACCAAAATCGCCTGAAAGGCAGGCAACATGGCTCCTACAAAAGGTAGCGGTTTCGTTTTCCTTCTTCAATCCGCGCACCCCAGTTTTATCCATGCGAGTTCCATTGCGGAACTTCAGCCTCCTCTGATGGCCATCACTCAAAAACTCAGAAGGAGATCAAAAATGCAAAAAGCACATTTATTTGAAGCGTTATTGATGGTGAATCAAGGAATCGACAATGCCGTCCAGGGACTGCAACGTCTCAAGAAAAAATCGGACGTGCTACAACAACCCTTTGCCGAGACGGTGGCGCGTCTGGAATCGGACCGCGCCCAGGTGAACGTACGTTTCTTCGCCGTCATGGAGGCGCGCCAGCAGCGCGAAACGGAGCAGTTGATACGTAGTTAGACTCGGCGTCTCTCAGGACCGAACGGCAGGCCCACTCAAGCCAAAACCAGGCTTGAGTGGCCACCTGCCAATGCCTTACGCAAAAAACCTGATGCTAAAGGTCTTGACAACTTTTTCCAAAAACGTACACTCCTGCCCCCTGTCATGCTGAGCGAAGCGGGATTGTCCGAAGGACAATCCCACGCAGCCGAAGCATCCCTACCCGCGTCCCCGAGGTGTGGGAGGTGGGATTTTCATTTTCCATTGCTTGTGACGGCAGCCCTGAGGGGGCGGAAGAGTGCAGCCCACAGCCTGCATGACCTATATTCCGAAATGACCCCTCTGTTGGGATTTCGTAACAAACCGCTCACCCCGCCGAGAAAACGCCTTATCATCCACTCCCGAAACTCTTCTTGCCGCCATCTTGCACTTTCAATCACTTAGCCAATTCTTTAGTGCCTCAATTTCGGCACGTGCCGATATGTCGGCACTTAATCCGACTTTCGTAATGCCCCAGGAAAGGTTTCGGCCGGCTATGCACGCTATGGTACAAAGCCCCGCGCCAACAAACGCTCATCACTCCACTCTTATTCACCCTACCCACTGCAAGCTGAAATTCCCCTGGGGCAAGTCGCTAAGGCTCAAATTTACTAAGGAGAAAATTCTCATGCCCACCTCGTCCGTTCACTCGGCTTCGCGCCTATCTTTCGCAGACTCGTTCACTTCTTACCCCAACCTGCCTGCACGTCAGCGGTGGTACGCCCTGGCTGCGGGAGTGTTTGCGCTGTTACTGCTGCTGGGCGCGATTTCCGCTCCGGCTCACGCGCAAAACGTAACCTTCGCCGGCGTCCAGACCGTGGTGCCAGCCAGTGGACTGAGTAGTCCGGCGGGCGTAGCGGTGGATGCGGCGGGCGATGTCTTCATCGCGGATAACGCCCTCCCATATGTGGTGAAGCTTCCGGCCGGCGGAGGCCCCCAGACCACGGTGGGCAGCGGACTAAGTTCCTCGTCCGGAGTGGCGGTGGATGCAGCGGGCGATGTCTTCATCGCGGATACCGGCAACAACCGGGTGGTAGAGGTTCCGGCCGGTGGAGGCCCCCAGACCACGGTGGGCAGCGGACTAAGTTCCCCGCAGGGCGTGGCGGTGGATGCAGCGGGCGATGTCTTCATCGCGGATAGCGGCAACAACCGGGTGGTAGAGGTTCCGGCCGGTGGAGGCCCCCAGACCACGGTGGGCAGCGGATTGAACGACCCGTTCGGCGTGGCGGTGGACGGAACGGGCGATGTCTTCATCGCGGATAGCGGCAACAGCCGGGTGGTGGAGGTTCCGGCCGGTGGAGGCCCGCAGACCACGGTGGGCAGCGGACTGAGTCTCCCGACCGGAGTGGCTGTGGATAGAGCCGGTGATGTCTTCATCGCGGATGTACTCCTCGCCCAGGTGGCGGAGGTTCCGGCCGGTGGAGGCCCCCAGACCACGGTGGGCAGCGGACTGAGCTTCCCGTTTGGCGTGGGCGTGGACGGAACGGGCGATGTCTTCATCGCGGATAGTGGCCTCGGCGAGGTACTGGAAGTGCAACTCGTTTCGGTCAATTTCGGCAGCGTCAGGATCGGCTCCAGCAACACGCTCACGCTGAACTACAACAACACGTCGAACGTTGGTTCAGTCAAAGTAGTCACCCAAGGCACGGCTAGCCTCGACTTCACCCAGAGCGGCTCCTCCTGCGACCCGGTCAGTTCCTGTAGCGTGACCGTCGGCTTTGCCCCGCGGGCCCCCGGATTGCGCGAGGGTGCGGTCCAGCTCCTCGACAACTCGGGCAACCTGCTGGCTACCACCCTGCTCCACGGTATTGGCGTCGGGCCGGCGATCGCCTTTGGACCGGGCACCCAGACCCCAGTGGGCACCGGACTGAACTTCCCGACCGGTGTAGCGGTGGATGCAGCGGGCGATGTCTTCATCTCGGATTCTGGCATCCAGCAGGTGGTGAAGGTTCCGGCCGGTGGAGGCCCCCAGACAACGGTAAATACTGGGAGCTACGCCCTGCATAACCCCACAGGGCTGGCGGTGGATGGAGCTGGCGATGTCTTCATCGCGGATTATGTCCTCGGCTTGGTGCTGGAGATTCCGGCCGGTGGAGCGCCCCCGACCACGGTAGGCAGCGGACTGTTTGAGCCGTCCGGTGTGGCGGTGGATGGAGCGGGCAATGTCTTCATCGCGGATTTTTTCCTTGGCCAGGTGCTGGAGGTGCCGGCCAACGGAGGTCCCCAGACCACGGTGGGCAGCGGCCTGAATCAACCGTTCGGAGTGGCGGTGGATGCAGCGGGCGATGTCTTCATCGCGGATCAGGGCCTCACTCAGGTAGTGAAGGTTCCGGCGAGTGGAGGTCCCCAGACCACGGTGGGCAGCGGTCTGAGTGCCCCGTCCGGTGTGGCGGTGGATGCAGCGGGCAACGTCTTCATCGCGGATACCGGCAACAACCGGGTGGTGGAGGTTCCGGTGGGCTGCAGTAGCAGCGCCTGCCAGGCCACGGTGGGCAGCGGACTGAGTTTCCCTTACGGCGCGGCGCTGGACGGGGCGGGCGATGTCTTCATCGTGAATAGCTTCAATGGCACGGCGTTGGAGGTGCAGCGCGCGCAGCCGCCATCGTTGAGTTTTGCATCCACTAATGTAGGCAGCACCAGCAGCCCGCAGTCGGTCACCGCTCAAAACATCGGCAACCAGCCCCTGAATGCCGTTACTCCAGGGCTGGTGGTTACCGGACCGAACTTTGCCCAGGTCGCGGGCTCGGGTACCCCCGCTGACTGCACCAGCACCTTCGCGCTGACGCCGGGAGCAGCTTGCAATCTCAGCCTCAGCTTCAAGCCGCAGAGTGCCGGCCTTCTCGCCAGCACAGCCGTCTTCACCGACAACGCGCTCAACGCTAGTCCTTCGGCCAGTCAAAGCATCCCGCTGCAAGGCACCGGCACAATACCTCCCTACACTTTCAGCGGCTTCTTTTCGCCCATCGCGAATCCGCCGACCGTCAACACCGGCCATGCCGGCAGAACCTACCCGGTCAAATGGCAGTTAACCAATTCCAGTGGCGCCCAGGTCACCTCGCTCTCGGCAGTCGTCTCCATTACCTATGAGAGCGTGTCATGCAGCACTTTTGCCGGCAATCCGACCGACGCATTGCCAGCCGGCTCGACCGGCGGTTCGAGCCTGCGCTATGACGGCCAATACATCTTCAACTGGGCAACGCCGAGCCAGGCCGGCTGCTACGACCTGTTCCTGACCCTCAATACCGGGCAGGTGTTCGTCGCCCACTTCAACCTCTCATAGGGCGAGCGGCCCACCCTTTGCGTTGCTTTTGCAAAGGGTGGGTCTTCCCCCGAGGGAGCAGTCCGGCTGAACGGGTTTCAATCACTCCGTAGTTCGGTATCACATTTGACAGCAACTAACGGGAAATTAAGGAGCAAAAGGGAGGCAATATGAAGCTGAGACAACTTGCAACTATCCTCGTAGCGGTATTGGCATTCACCGTGGCATCGAAGTCGGCTTTCGCACAGAAAGTCCAGGACTGCCACATAACCGGCAACGGCAGTTACCACCTGATAACAATAAGTATCAACGCTCTGCCGGCACACCTCGCGCACGGCGACGGACAACCCGGAAATCCAATCCCGAACATGACCGGGTTCGTGTTCGGTCCTAACTGCACCCCCACCCTAGCCCCGCCCCCTGAACTCCCCATCGGCTGTTATGAGTATGTGAGTCCTCCTTTTGCTGGTCTCAGCGCTGACGTCTTCTACTTCGGGCCGATCGACATACTTGGGAACACCACCGATTTCTTTAACAGCGCCAATGGAACTTGCTCCGGCACGGGGACCCCAGACCTATCCGACGGCGTTATTGCGGCCAGCAACTTGACTGACGCCCAGAACAAATGTACTGGACTTGCGGGTGCTGGGTCCTCGGTTTTTGATCTCGGCGCCAGTACCGGGTTCATTCCAAGCGAGCCTGGGTTTTGGTTCTGCGAGGGGCCGTCCCCAGTATAGAAAGTTACATGGGCTAGCCTAAATCACCAAGCGGGTGCCCCGTCCAAGCTTCGCTTGGGCGGGGATTTTGATCTCCGCGTTCCTGACTGGCCCGACCCTAGAAAAGACCTAGGTTGTAGACATTTTGTAAAGGATGTCATGAGACTGAACATTACAAAGTGTCCTGGGACACTTTGTAAACCATGTCGTGGGACTGGACACAAAACCAGGCTTGAGTGGGCCGCCCGCCCACTTTTCGCCCAGACCTCGCCTATTTTCGCCGAATGACGGCCTGACAGCCCGAAAGGGAGTTCTGCTTTTAGTTAACGTTTACGGAGCACCGCCCCGATCCTTTAAATGTGAGTGAGCTTCGCTCCTGTCACAAACTGCGGGCTTGCCGCAGCAGCGCCGCCACCGTCGCCTTAAAGACCGCCCGCGCCTCCTCCGCATCCTTGGGCAGGATCGTCTTTGCGATCAGCAGCATCGCCGCTCCGTGACTCACCATCCACAAAGCCGTTACCAGCCCCTCGTGTTCGCCGGGAGCCCCGCCAAACTTTTTCGCCACTTTTTGTCTCATGGCGTTTCTTCCCGGCCGCACCACCGGCTTCACCCCGTCGCGGCTGGAACGGGACGAGTGGAAAAGTTCGTATTCGTGCTGATAAAACAGCTCGTACTCGCGGGGATGGCTCACCGCGAAATCCAGATACCGCTCGCAAGCCTCCTCCAGAGAGGAGCCGGCTTCGAGCGTTGCCGCCATCTCCAGCCGGATGCGCTGCAGCAGCGCTCGAAGAATGTCTTGCCGGTTCCGGAAGCGCCGGTACACCGCCGGCGTGTTCGTCCCCGCCCCTTGCGCCACCGTCCGCATCGTCAGCGCCTTCTCCCCCCCCTTCTTCCATAGCTTCTGCGCTGCATCCAGAATCTTGCCTTCCAGATCGGGGTCCGGTCGCCGCGGCATGTGCTTTTCCTCCCGGGGAAATGAGTCTTCGGACATTATGTATACAACGTAAATGTAACATTGTAAAGGTGTAATGCGTTGCTCTCCCGGTCCACTTTTCTCAAGAAAAATCGTTTTAATGATGTTGACATCGTGAACATAACGGTGTATACATTATGAGTAGTCGGGCCCCCTCCGTGGTATCCCAATTCTTCAGGAGTTACTAAGATGTACTCGTGGCAAAATCCCAACGATCGAGTTTTGATCGCCCAGATGAATTCAGAATTGCAGCACGCCCAGCTGGAGCTGCTCAGCGCCCACTGCGCCGCGCATCAGTTGCGGCTGCGTTTCTCCACCGACGATCTGGCCCGTTTCGGCCAGCGCGACATCCTGCGCAAGTCCGTGCAGGCGGCCACCGCCCTCAGCGAATATTACGCGTCCATCGAAAAGAAAATCCCCAGCGCCGAAGCCGCCGCTCCTCTCACCCCGCCCACTGAAAAACAGATCCTCGACGCCGTCGCTCGCGTTGCTTCCTTCCTGCGCCAGCAGCGCGAGTACTATCTCCATTCGGCGGTGCCTCTCAGCAACCACCAGAAGGCCATCATGTGGCCCTATTTCTCGGCCGACCTGCTCGAGCGCGTGCGCGTCGTCGAACTCCAGGGCAAGCGCCTGCCCAATCCGCCTTTTTACGAGGAATACAGGGCCTTAGGCTTCGTCAACCTGCCCGACATTCCTCACATGCACTCCCTGACCTGTCTTGATGTTGTCGTCTTCAACGAGAAAGTCGCCGAGCGGACCCTGTTTCACGGACTGGTGCATACCGTCCAGTTTGAGGTCCTGGGACTCGAACGCTACAGCGATCTCTTCGTGCGCAGCTTCGTGAACACCAAACTCCATTTCTCCGTGCCCCTCGAAGCGCACACGTTTTCTCTGGAGTCCAAGTTCGCGGGCACGCCCGCGCAACCCTTTTCGGTCGAAGACCAGGTTCGCCTCTGGGTCCGGCAGAAGCGCTACTAATTTTCCTGGGTTCCAAAACATTCCGAAGCAACAACGCTTCGGATGCGCGGGCCTCCCCCGTCGCGGTTTCCGGGGCGGCGCAAGCCGCCCCGGAGATCCCAACACTCGTTCTACCCCCAACGCAGCAAGGGGACGGCGCAAGCCGTCCCCGTTTTACTGATTGGGCGGGTGGCCCCCCTAGTTTGTCATCCTGAGCGAAGTGAGTGCTACGCGAAGCGCAGCACTCACGCAGTCGAAGGATCCCTATTGCGCCTCAGTTGCGGATACAGCCTCTGGGAGTTCTCTCTAGATTGCTCTGCCATCATCGCACTTTGCCTCGCGCTCAATATCCGTAGCTCAGCCTCTGGGGGAAATCAAGACTAGGAACACCAAAGCACAGCCCTTCGTGATTTTTCTCTGCCTGATCTAATCCAACAACCGACTCATCAGGAAACAATCGTGCAGTAATCAACCGCAAGCGGGACGCACCAGTGTAATCAGCACCAATGCGCCCCTAACCAAAGTCGCCTGAGAAAGAGGCAACATGGCTCCTACAAAAGGTAGCGGTTTCGCTTTCCTTCTTCAATCCGCGCACCCCAGTTTTATCCATGCGAGTTCCATTTCTGGAACTTCAGCCTCCTTGATGGCTATTCACTCCAAGGAGAAAAAAATGCAAAAAGCACATTTATTTGAAGCGTTATTGATGGTGAATCAAGGAATAGACAATGCCGTCCAGGGACTGCAACGGCTCAAGAAAAAATCGGACGTGCTACAACAACCCTTTGCCGAGACGGTGGCGCGTCTGGAATCGGACCGCGCCCAGGTGAACGTGCGCTTCTTCGCCGTCATGGAGGCGCGCCAGCAGCGCGAAACGGAGCAGTTGATACGTAGTTAGACTCGGCGTCTCTCAGGACCGGACGGCAGGCCCACTCAAGCCAAAACCAGGCTTGAGTGGGCCAACTGCCTGCGAGAAATGAGTATTACGTGAAGACTCAATCTGCTGCAAACCCCGCCTAAAACTCACTTCCCCCCCAGCAACCCAAACACGCCCACCCCATTCGTCGTTCCCACATACACTTTCCCATTCACAATCATCGGAGTGATGTACTTGTTCCCCGCGCCAAAATTGTCTCGGCCACCGGAAGCTTGATTGGTGTTGTACAACTCAACCAAAGTTTCTGCATTGTAAGCGTGAAGTACGGCAGGGTTTGTATTCTCGCTGGCCCATACAACCCCATTCGTGCCGCCGTTCGCAGAAATGCTCGGAGTCGCCCCGGGATATCCAAACGCGTTCGTGGTTTGTGCCACTGGCGCCGTCAACAGCTTTGCGTTCTTGAACTCGAACGAGAGAATTGGCTGGCCCACCGGCCCGTAATACAGCCGGTTACGAAAATACGCTGGCATCGACCAGATACCGCCCGGCAACACTCCCGAAAGCTCCTGATAGTTATTGTTGCTGTTTGCGCTGTATTTCCCCATCGAGTTCCGGTTGACCACATACAAATTCGAATCCTTGCCTGCGCCCGCCGCCAGTTGCCACGTCGTCCCGGAAGAGTCTTTCATCGGTGGTATCAAGATCGCTCCGCCCGAACCCAGGTCGACATCGCCTTCACTCTCTTGCGGCCCATTATCCATCTCGAAATAGTCGGCCACCGCTAACCCGCTCTTTGTCGTCAGCCGGATGAAAGCGTTGCCGTAGTCGCCGCTGCTGGGAAAGCCGCCCGAGTTTAAGCTCGTGTCGAAAATTCCGTTGGCATCCAGAAAAAAGATGTTGCCCGAACTATCCGCCGTCAGCCCCGCGCCGGATCCCCAAATCGCGCCCTCATTGCCATTCGGAGTCACGTTGATCACCGACTTCTGCGCCAGCGTCGTCGCGTTGTATCCCATGATCCAACCCGTATACGGGCGGATGTCGCAGTGTGACGCCCATGTCAAATAAAGCTCGTTCCCCACCAGCAGCAATCCCGACCGCTCCTTATATTGGGCCGGATCGAAGATCACAAATCCGCCGGAGCTGTTATCCCCCGTGCCCGGATATTTTGCCACGATATCGACCGGCCCGCCGTTAAACTCGTTCCCGGTCGCAGCGTCCAGCGCATGCAGCCGTTGATGATAGTTTCCCGACGAGTCCTTCGACATCGCGACCACATAGATCACACCATTCGATCCCGCCGGCCGGCTGATCGCCGGCGTCGATGTGATTCCGATCTCCGGCGTAACCTGCCCGCACCCGCGATCGTCTGACGTCGTCTCGCCAGACTTGAGCGTGCTGATCTTCCACAGTTGCGTTCCACTATCCGCATCAAACGCATACACCGAGTCGTGTTCCGTAGCCACGATCAGCACGTTGTGCGTGCCGCCCTGCACCGTCACCGCTGAGAGATAGAGAGGTTCTGCATCCACCAGCCCGTCCACGGATAAAGTAAATAGTCTTCCGAACATGCCGGAGTTCACATTGCTCAGCGTGAGCGTCGTCTCCGCCGAATTCAGCCCCGTCCGTTGATTGTTATTGTGATAGGTGAGAACCTGTTGCTGCGCGCTCGCACACATCGAACCCACGGCCAGAAAACCAGCCGCAAGAAAAGAAGCCGCGAATAACCTGGTTGCATGTTGCCGGAGCCGCTGACCGAACCTGATGATAAAGACCTGTGGGATTTTCACGACGAAACCTCCTCAATGGGCTTTACTGCTCTCAGCGAAAGGGCGCGCTTAGGAACAAAGTTGGGTACTTAGTTGCAGAATCACCCGCGGAAGAACAGTTAAACATTCATGAATTGAGAAATCCTAGATTCGCGGGAAAACTCTCACAAGTCACAGTAGGACATCGTGACTCTCGTTGGATGGACAGAGTTTTCTTCTCAGTACGCATTCTAGGCGTGTCATGTGGCCATTGTCGTCCACAGCACTTTCGTGTTCCGCATCTCGACCGAACTACATGAAAACCTCATCGCGCATTCACTGCTCCTAACTTGGCTTGCAGCGCGAATTTTTCCGATCCGGCCGGTCCCCTAGCGCTAATCTGACGCGCAACTCTTCCATGATAATATTTTGGGCCTTATCGAAATCAACCTTAGTTAATAATCCGGCATCTACCAAAGCGTCCGCAGCTAATTCGGCGACGGAACTACTCCAGGCAACGTCAATCTCATCGTCAGTCATCTACTCGCTGTCCTTCCCGGTAATATCTTAGAAATTTGGACACAACCCACGCCCCGCTGCAGCGTGCATCATGAACTCTCATCTCCGCCACCGGCTCACCACATACAACAAAATAGAAAGTACAACACTCACCACCAGCGATGTAGCCAGCGGAAAATACACTGTCGTATTTTTCCCGTGGTAAGTGAGGTCACCCGGCAGTCTGCCAAGAGGAAGATTCATTCTGCCGAGGAGTAGCAGCGCCCCTCCCGCCACAGCCAGCGAAAGCCCCAGGATCACGAGTAATTTCCCCAGTTCCATCTCCAGAATCTTACCGCGTCTCGATGCCAGGTATAAGCTAAGAGTTTCTTCGACTCGGGCGCCCGAATCTCTAGGAGGTATTAGTCAGACTTGGGAAGGGTTCGAATTCCAGAGGTTACGGAAAAAGTCTGTATCAGTGAGATCTGGGAAGGGCACGAGTTTCACTCGTGCCATTAAGTCATTCGAAATGCGTCCGCGCTTTCAGCGCCTGAGGTAAGCCTTTGCGGGCTACACGCCTTTCCCGCAGTCTCATAGCCGCACCATCCGGGGGGTTGGCCTTTAACTTTGCACCACAAAGCACTTGACACTAGAATCCGCCCGCGCTACCGTATTTCGCAATGGCCCGTTCTCGCCAGCATCGTGTTCGGCGCGCCCACCGGCCGGCCCGCGCCTGGCCCATGCCCGCCGCGCCGCGAGATCCCAGCCCCAATCCAGCCGATGATCTCCGCTTCATTCGCGACACCATGGAGCGGTCCGCTTCCTTCACTGCCGTCCCCGGCTGGGGACAGGTCTTGCTCGGCCTCACCGCGCTCGCCGCAGCATGGCTGGCTTCGCGCCAACCAACCTCCGCCGATTGGCTCAGAGTCTGGCTCGGCGAAGCCCCGGTCGCGGCCCTCATCGCCATTTTGTCCATGCGCCGGAAGGCCAACCGCCGCGGCCTCCCACTTTTTTCCGGGCCCGGCAGCAAGGTCGCTCTTGGTTTGTTTCCCCCGCTAGTTGCTGGCGCATTTCTTACTTTCTTACTCCAGCGCCTCGGCCTCAGCTCCGCCCTCGCGCCCGCCTGGCTTCTTCTCTACGGCGCCGGCATCATCACGGGAGGCGCATACTCCGTCTCCATCGTCCCCGTCATGGGGGTCTGTTTCATGGCTACCGGCGTCGTTGCCGTGGTCGTGCCGGCGTGGTCGAACTGGCTGCTGGCTGCCGGCTTCGGCGGCCTTCACATTATCTTTGGACTCCTTATCGCCCGGAGGCACGGTGGCTAGAGCATTATCCCAGCGCCGCAAGCAGCACAAAGCCGTAGCCCCGGCTCGCCCGCACGCTCCTGCCCGCGCGATCGCGCTCCCTGCACTCGATCGTCTGATTCACGAACGCATGCGCCTCGGAATCGTTAGCGCCCTCGCCACCAACGCAAGCCTTAGCTTCAACGACCTCAAACGCATTCTAAAAACCACCGACGGCAACCTCAGCGTTCACGCCCGCAAACTCGAGGAGGCCGAATACATTTCCTGCCTGAAGTATTTCGAAGGCCGTGTCCCGCGCACCGACTACCGCCTCACCGCCGCCGGCCGCCGCGCCCTGGCCCAGTACCTCGATCAAATGGAAGAATGGATTCGCGTCACCCGCGAATAATAGTAAGGAAAAAGAAAGTAGGGACAGCCGCCCTCGGCTGTCCTTCGAGCGAAGCTCGACGATTTTGGATCATGCGGCCCGGTCTTCTTTCGATCCCCAACGAAAATAGTCTCTTCCTCCTCAAAACTTATTTCTCTCTCTAGCAGACTTCGCTTGTTCGTCTCCGTTAACTCTGCAATAATCCGCGCACAGTATTGCTGGAACACGAAGAGGCTGGCCGCAGACACCTCTTCCTACCACCCCGAACGTTAGGCTGTTCTGAAATCAAAAATTAAGCGCAAGCACAGCCCTGTTCAAGTCAGGGCCGGAGATCTCGTGACGCCGTTTAAGCTTTCTCCCCCACGGCTGGTCGTGACCATTATCGCTCTCGCCGGAATTCTATTGCTCGGTGCATCGCCCGCGCTTTCCGAGGACGTTCTCACCTATCACTACAACAACGCCCGCACCGGACTCAACGCCTCCGAGACCGCGCTCACTCTCAGCAACATAAACTCCACCTCGTTTGGAAAATTATTTACAGTTTCGGTCGACGGCCTGGTCGACGCCCAACCGCTCTATCTTTCTTCCGTTCCTATTCAAGGTGGCACCACCCATAACCTTCTGATCGTCGCCACCGAACACGACTCCATCTACGCCTTCGATGCCGATACTGGCGCCGTGATCTGGCATATCACTACGGTCAAGGCCGGCGAGACCTCCTCCGACGATCGCGGCTGCCTGCAGATCACTCCCGAAATCGGCATCACCTCCACTCCCGTCATCAGCCGCCCGCCCGGTTCCAACGGAGTCATCTACGTCGTCGCCATGACCAAAGATTCTTCCGGCAACTATCATCAGCGCCTCCACGCGCTCGACGCCCCGACCGGCAACGAACTCTACGGCGGCCCGGTCGACATTGCCGCCAAATATCCCGGAAAAGGCGATGGCCGCTCCGGCGGCTACGTGGTCTTCGATCCCGGCCAGTACGCCGAGCGCGCCAGCCTGCTTCTCGTGGGCAACGTGGTTTATCTGACCTGGACTTCGCACTGCGACATCCGCCCCTACACCGGCTGGATCATGGGCTACAACAAAAACACGCTCGCTCTCCAGACCGTCCTCGACGTCACGCCCAACGGCTATCAAGGTTCCATTTGGGGTTCCGGCGCCGGACCCGCCGCCGACAATACCGGCAACGTCTTTTTGCTCGACGCCAACGGCATCTTCGACACCACTCTAAATTCCAGCGGATTTCCCGCCAGCGGCGACTACGGCAACGCCGTCCTCAAGCTATCGACCACAAAAGGCCTCGCCGTCGCCGACTACTTCGAAACCTACAACGGTCCCACGGACAGTGAGGATGACGTCGACCTTGGTTCCGGCGCCGCGATCCTCCTCTCCGATATGAAAGATACCTCCGGCGCAACCTGGCAACTCACCGCCGTCGCCGGCAAAGACACCAATCTCTACCTCATCAATCGCAACAACCTGGGAAAATACAACTCCACCAGCAACGTCATCTATCAGGAACTCGACGGAGTTCTGCCCAACGGCATCTGGTCCATGCCCGCCTACTTCAACGGCCACCTCTTTTATGGCCCGGTCAACGAGCCCATCCTCTCTTTTCAATTCAAGAATGCCAAGCTGCTGCCCACTCCCACGGCCAAGACCGTCAACACCTTTCGCTATCCTGGAGCCACGCCCAGCATCTCCTCCAACCAATCGCAGAATGCAATTCTCTGGGCCGTCGAGAACACCGGCCACGCCATCCTCTACGCCTACAACGCGACCACCCTGCAGATGCTCTACAACAGCGACCAGGCCGCCAACGAGCGCGACCACTTCGGCGCCGGCAACAAATTCATCACCCCCGTCATCATCAACGGCAAAGTCTACGTCGGCACCACCAAAGGCGTCGGCGTCTTCGGCCTCCTCTCCGACCCGAAATAAGAGGGGCCTAATAGGAGTTGTCGAGCGGATCGTGTGGAGCGGACACTCTTGTCCGCTGCCTTTGACGTTGTTCTTGATCTTGGTTTTGATTTCAGGTCCTTGATCTCGGCGCGAAGGCGCCTAATCGTTGGGGAATGCCTCAGTCATGTGGGACAGCCGCCCTCGGCCGAGCGCAGCTGGATTCGAAGCCTGCCCCATCTCCAAACGCCTGTCATCCTGAGACCCGCGCTCTTTGCGGCTCGAAGGACCTCTGTAGTCGCCAACGCCACCGCCGAATTGTGGTGCACCACTCCCGTGTGGACACAGACGATTTTTCGGCCCCAGCCCCGCATCGCACTCCCGCATTTCCAGACTTGGGCTTCGTCGCAGTGCTACAATCCCCCGCATGAAACGCCTCGCACTGTTTCTCCTCGCCACAACCCTGCTCTCCGCCCAATCCCCCGAAGTCGAAATCACCGCCGAGCCTCACCATCACCTCGCATTCGAAAACAAATCCGTCCGCGTTTTCAACGTCGAGGTCGACCCCAACACCGAAACTCAAATGCACTGGCACCGCCACGACTATTTCTCCGTCAATCTCGGCAACACCGAAATCTCCAACTCGGTAAAGGACAAGCCTCCCGCCACCGTCAAGTTCACCGACGGCGACACCCGTTTCGCCTCCGCCACCTTCGCCCACGCCGTGCGCGACCTCAGCCCGCAACCCTTCCGCAACGTCACCATCGAAATTCTCGACGACGAATCCCTCCGCCAATCCACCGCAAAATGGGACGAAGACCGCGGCCTCGCCGTCCTGAACAATGGCACCAAACAAATCCTCTTCGTCAAAGACGCCATCCGCGCCACCGAATTCGAACTCCAGCCCGGAGGCGTAATTCCCAAACACCATCACGCCGGACCCGTGCTCGTAGTCGCCATCACCGACCTGGCCCTCGAAGAAACCATCAAAGGCCAACCCCTCCCCCCCGCCCATCCCGCCTCCTCCATGAAATCCGGCGACTCCAAATGGTTCAGCGGCAACATAATCCACACCGTAACCAACACCAGCCCAAACCCGGCAAAATTCGTAACCCTCGAATTCCCCGAGTGAACGAACAGTTGGAAAGCAAGCAAAGGGGTTGTGAAAAGCTCGCCGGCCTTCTTCTTCAAGTTCGGCCTGATGTTATGTGGGGACGGGTGCCTCGCCCGTCCGGTCGAGCGCAGCGAGACCTGCAGCTCCACAGGTCTCTCCCTTCGAAGGATTCTCTTCCGCGAGGTCGGATTTCCGAACGGGGCCATCTTTTCGAGCGCCAGCTCCAATCACCGATTTTCTTGTCAATACCCCGCCCACCCCCGATTTCCCCTAATCCCATGATCCTGCACCAAATATATTTGCGCAAACTATGTCACTTTAACCATTACTTTGTGATATAATCGTTCTAGAGTCGAAATAATAACAAAACGCGACCCATCCGGGTCGCGTTTTTTATTGCCCAGCCAGCGTTAAAAGGGCACGCAATCACAAAGAGCCAAAATATCAAAGCCCGAATGCAAGCTTGTCATTCCGAATCAACTGAAAGCCTGGCGTGGAACCGCTTCTCGATTTTCGCGGCAGCCATGTTCGGCAAGGGCGCGAGCTCCACCCATCGCGGAAAAAATCCGCCGCCGTCAGGTTCGGGAAGGGCACGAGTTCCACTCGTGCCGTTTAGCCGTCCAAAAGAATCTGCGCTTCAGCGCCTGAGGTGAGCCTTCGCCTGTAGCGCGACGCCACCGCAGTTTCTTCGGACTCGCAGCAAAGCAAGCCGAACACTAGCGCCTTCAGGCGCCGCTCCTCCACACTAACAACCGGAATCACCAAAGGAACCGATGCCAAACCGCACTTCAGGCCAGAACATCCAGAACCACAAACTCCGCGGAGAGTGGGCCGAACTCCGTTTCATGCAGCGCGCCACCGAGCGCGGATTCCGCGTCACCAAGCCCTGGGGAGAAACCGCCCCCTACGATATCGCTACGGACCATCACGGCCATTTCCTTCGAGTTCAAGTGAAATGCACCATCTACCAGCGCGGCAACTCTTATGCATGCACCATCTGCTCCAGCCACGTGGTCTACAGCCCCGACCAACTCGACTTCTTCGCCGCCCTGGTAATCCCCGTCGATACCTGGTACATCCTCCCCATCCGCGCCACCAACAACCAACCCGTAATCGTCCTCTCCCCGCACCTCACCGAATCCAAGTACGGCCCCTACCAGGAAGCCTGGCATCTGCTAACGAAATAAGGTCCCCGTGTAGGGCGGACGCCCTCGTCCGCCACTCCCGCTCAGCGAGATGAAGCGGGCGCCCCATCCTTGCCGCATTCCGAAAGCAGAGATAATCCGTGCTCCAAAGCAGCAAGGGTGGGGACTTAGACTTCCTATCCCCGGACGCCCTCCCAGGTTAATTACGGAGAGCTCTCACAAGATCTTCTAGATCGGGGTCATCAGGTAATGCAGCAACTTGATCGGCGAATTGCTTTTGCCGCCTGGCCATATATTCGTCAGGATCTCCTACAAAACCGCCGCTCCTAGGCCCGCGCGCTTGATAGGCTAGAGCCTTTACAATCTGTTCTCTCCGCTCTCCGCCAAAACATCGAAGCAAATTCTTGACAAAATCAAGCTTTGCAAAAGCTAGAGGTGCGCCCTGTAAACTGTTAATCAACGTCACAATGTTGCGCACTCGCCTTTCATCCGCGTTCAATGCAGCGTTAAGCACAAGACTGAGTGCAGGGTCTTCAAATCCTGCAACAATCCAGAACAACTTGGCAAACTCCACATCAGAATCTAGTTCGGTGAACCGAGCAATACAGTTCTGAGCTAGTTGAAACCGCTTTTCTGCGTGAACGCCTGCGAATGGAGAGTTTGCTTTTGTGTTGATAGGCTCTTCGCGAATCAGTTGCTGGTATCGGATTAGCGCATGAATTTTCTACGAACCGCGAGCGCAAACAGAGCGGCCTGCACTGGTCCCAATAGTTTTTCGAGCCTAGCGAGCATGTTTCCGCGGAAGCTAACGGGAGCCGGATCGGGACTTTCAAGTAACAGTATTTGTAGACTCAAGGCGATCGCATCGGGGAAACGGAGTCGAGTACTTGCGACATGCTGTTGAGACTCTGAAATCTGCCGCTCGATTGCAGTGGTCGGTTTCGAATGGGCAAAGTCCAAGCGCGTATATAAACCAGCAAATCCGAACCAAATAAAAAGCAATGTCACAAATGCGCGAATTGTGCGCTCACCATAGCCGCTTGCTGCCCAATACCACCAATCAAGCCTCCAAAAAGCGAGCCCCAAAAAATGGGACCTGCGACGCAAGTCAAAGGCCCAGTATCGGAACTTCGAGGCCTCGTCATAGCACGAATCTTCTTCGCGATTCTTGCTTAGGTCCCAACAGGTCTTTTCGAGGAGTTGATAAAAATACGGAAGCTTTCGTAACTCGCGCTGTGTGATCTCCTCGCTCAGCTTTTGGGGATACCAGTGAACGTTACTAAAGGTGAATTCCCGTGGATCAATTCCTATAAACCAATTAGGCCGTAGAAAGACGGACTGGAAGCTGACTTGGGCCGGTTTGTCGAAGCGCGCCTCTTGAAAATTGACGAACGAATGCACCGAGAACGTGCGAATTGTCCGATTCCACTTCAGAAATCCGGCTAGGAACTGGACCGAGTCTCTGAAGGTAACGGAAGAGAAGTCTACGTTCTTGTTGAACTTCGCATAGCTGAAGTCCGCACAAGCACCGAAAACACAGTGGCTAAAATCCGCATCATCGTTAAACTCGGTTAGAGAGAGCTCGGCAGTCGCAGCAAAGCTCGTTCCTTCAAAACTGGCGCGGGAAAAAAATCTCGCTCTGTCAAACTGTGCGGCGCCCATGAACTCAGCATGAAATGCCGTGCCCTTGTGAAACTCAGCTTCGCGAAAGGACGCGTTCTGCAGAAAACACCGCAGAGCTGAAATCAGCGTCTTCGATGAATCTCGCCTCCTCAAATTGAGTTCGAGTTGCAAAGCGAGCCCGGCGAAAGTCTGCCGGACTTGAGAAGTTGCTAGCTCCGAAATTTGCCGTGAAATTGAACTGCGCGCCGTAGAAATTTGCACTCCCATCGAACAACGCACAGCCGAATTCGGCTTCTCCTTGAAAGATCGCATTTGCGAAGTTCGCATTTGCGGTGAAGTGAAAATCTTCGAAATCGGCACCTTTGGGAAACCACACGCCTTCGAAATTGAAGTCCCGGTTGGCAAGCATGAGCAGCAACACTTCGTCGAACTTGGCAGCTTTGTCCGGCATGTCGGAGTGAAGAATGCAGCGCGGTCCTTCTTTTCTCGTGCTGTAAATCTTGTTCTTACAATTTCCATGAGCACAATGCCGTTCGGCCTCTGAAGCAGCAGCGTCAGGTGCGTATTCCGCCATTGTTCCTCCTAGTTGAGGCAGGTGAACGTGTTGAGCAAGCACGGGGCCGTATCCAAGTCGGTAGCTAATATTACTCCCGTACTATTGGGTCAACTGCGTTGCGGAGAAGAGTGCTCAGTTTCAAGGTTTGTATATTCCTTGACACGTATATACGTTATAGAGTATATCAAGAGCATGGAATCTGTCTTCGAAATCATCGCGGAGCCGAACCGCCGGGCGATACTCAGCCTCCTAGTCTCCTCAGAGCAGTCGGTAAGGGAGATCGAGCGCCAACTTCGTTTGTCGCAGCCAACCGTGTCGAAACACCTGCGCGTGCTGCGCGAGGCAGGCTTCGTGGAGTCGACGGTGGACGCACAGCGTCGTCTCTACCGGCTGAAACCTGAACCATTTGAGGAGCTGGATGCGTGGCTGGCCCGGTTTCGCCGGTTCTGGTCGATTCACGTGGATGCTCTCGAACGCCACCTTGATCGAATGGATCAGGGTCGAATGGATTCAACGCCAACGAAAAGCACACTAACTAAGACAAAAACTAAGGAGAAAACGACGCGGCCCAAACCGCGAACGTAACATAAGGAGAAACGAAATGAAAATCAAACTGACAAGCGTATACGTGGACGACCAAGCCAAGGCCCTGCGCTTCTATACAGAGGTACTGGGCTTCGCCAAAAAGTCCGATTTCAGTAATGGCCCATATCGCTGGCTGACCGTGGCGTCGCCCGAGGAGCCGGACAGCACTGAGCTACAGCTCGCACTGAACAACAATCCTGCGGCCAAAGCGTACCAGCAGGCGATCTTTCAGCAGAAGCAGCCCGCAGCCAATTTTATTACCGATGACGTCAAGGGTGACTACGAGCGGATCAAGTCTCGCGGCGCCGAGTTCACCATGCCGCCCACCGACGTGACCGGCTCAACCATCGCGATGCTGAACGACACTTGCGGTAACCTGATTCAGCTCACCCAGCTCGCACGCTGGTAAAGCGATACCTGGAGGAACAAGGTGACCGAACGCGCGCAGTATGCACCGGGTCCGGCTAGCGGGGCGCGGATACAGAAGGACCGCGGACAAAACGGCGAAGAGAAGTGGACGCTCGTTCTCGTGCGGGAACTGCGCCACGCGCCGGAAAAAGTCTGGCAGGCAATTACCGACCCGGCGCATCTGCGCGAGTGGGCTCCCTTTGACGCCGATGGAAGCCTGGCGGTGGTCGGCACCACCGTGAAACTCACCACGGTGGGAGCGCCCGCGCCGCGTGTCACCGAAACAACCGTGACGCGAGCCGACGCTCCCAACTCCCTTGAATACAACTGGGGTGGCTTCGATATGCGGTGGCAACTCGAAGCCCTGGGCGGCGGCACGCGCCTCACGCTGTGGACCAATATCGGTCACCGCTTCATCGCGATGGGTGCTGCCGGGTGGCACATCTGTTTCGATGTTCTCGATCACTTGCTCAGCGGAACTCCCATCGGACGCCTCGTCGGCCCGGAGGCGATGAAGTTTGGCAGCTGGCAGCGGCTGCACGCCGAGTACGCCAAGCAGTTCGGTATCGAAACGGTCAACTGGCCGCCTCAGGCGGCTCAAAAACCGTAATCGAGGAGGAGGTCCCAAATGAACTGGAATAAATGGATTCGGCAGACCCACCGCTGGCTGTCCATTGCCTTTACGGTGGCCATCGTCGTCAACGGCGTAACCGTGGTACAGGGGAGGTATAGTTCTAGACTTGGTCTCATGGCGGTGTTCGTGCTCGCCCTGGAGTTCTTTACCGGTATGTACTTGTTCGTGCTGCCGTATGCCGCCAAGTGGCGCAGCAGGAGACGTACCGACTGAACAGGCTTAAGGAAAAGCAGGTCCCTCGTTCAAGCGATCCTCTGAATTCATTGCCTTCGCCAGGCCGGAGCCTCGAACGGGTCCGCGAAATACTGTGTTTCGTGGACAACTTTGTCATGAAGAGCGCTCCTAATTTTCCACATCCCCGCGCAACTCTCACGCTTGGCCCCCTCATCTGACTGCCATTACTCTATGGAGTGTAGCGAAATGGCTGGTCGAGAAGAGATCCGGCCACCGGCGTTTGACCTGATCCACATAAGGAGACCTCATGACTTCCAAGCCGAAAAATACGATCTGCCTCTGGTTCGACAAGGACGCACATGATGCGGCGCGCTTCTACGCTGCGACCTTTCCAAATAGCGAAGTGACCGCTGTTCACAAAGCGCCCAGCGACTACCCGAGCGGCAAGCAGGGCGATGTGCTGACGGTGGAGTTCACGGTTCTGGGCATTCCTTGTCTGGGTCTCAACGGCGGTCCGGCGTTCAAACACAGTGAGGCCTTTTCTTTTCAGATCGCGACGGACAATCAGGAAGAGACGGATCGCTACTGGAACGCGATCATTGGCAACGGCGGCCAGGAAAGTCAGTGCGGTTGGTGCAAGGATCGCTGGGGCCTCTCCTGGCAAATCACTCCGCGCGCGCTGATGGAGGCGCTTGCCGCTGGTGGCGGCGAGGCAAAGCGCGCCTTCGAGGCGATGATGCAGATGAAAAAGATCGACATCTCTAAGATCGAGGCAGCGCGACGGGAATGACGCGGACGCCTCGGGCTATTTGGCGTCCTGCATCACGGCTCAGATTGAAATCCGCCAGACTCGGCACGCTATTTCGGCATGGGGATCGACACGGCCTTGCCCGCGCCACGCTCGGCAATCCAAATCGTATCTCCTACAGGTTCGACTCCGGTTGGGGTGTTGAGTCCATCCTTGATTACCGTTACGCTTGCCTTATCGCCATTTACGGTGAGTGCGGAGATTTTGCCGCTGGCATTCTCTGCAAGGATGAGCTTACCGTTCGCTGCGCGCATGCCATCTGGGCCTTTTATTGGCTGGTCGGTCCAGATATCAACCGGCTCCCCCGGTTTGCCGGCGACATCGACAGGAATGCGGTAGAGCTTGTTGAAGATTACGTTGTTCACATAGAGCGTGCCATCGAGGAAGGTGATGCCGTCGACGCCCATCAGCGTCAGATGCTCCAGGTAAAGTTCGGCTGTGGACGCTCCGGCAGGCAGCCTGAAGATTCTGCCGGGAATGGTGTCCGTAATATAGAGCGCCTTGTCCGGCCCGATCGTAAAATCGTTGCAAACATTGTTGTCCCCGGGCAGGTTCCAGCGGGTCTTCGGCGCGCCGGTAACCAGATCAAAGCCTCTCAGTGCGGTATGCCGCCGTTGCGGAGTGGTGTTCGGCACCGGAGTCAGTTGACATGTCCACAACGTGTTGCTGGCAGCGTCGGCCAACATGCCGAGGAAGAACGTCCCCGGACCTTCTGCGTTGGCGTCGATAAACTTCTCGGCAGTGGAGGAACCCGGACGCACCTTGTAAACGAACGGCGAACTGGCGCTGCCGACAATCAGCACGCCGCCCGGCGCCATGGTCAAACTTTCCGGCTGTGATTTCGCATCATTTATCAAGACATCGCCTGCGAATGCGGCTTGCGCAAAGCTCATACTAATGATGAGAGCGGCACAGGCGAGAAGCCGAGTGTATGAGACACGCATTGTTAATCTCCCCCGGAGTTGATTTTTGGTGGCGCTCATCATAATTCATACGAGGCAGGTGCCGATCAAGCCCGGTTTTGGCTTGAGTGGGCGATCACTCCTTCGTATAGTGCGTGCATGCGCTCAATCGGGCTGCTGCTTTGTCTGATTATTCTAGTGCTCTGCGGGGCGGCCTATGGCGTCTGTCGGTCCTGGCCGAAGATGAGTGCCGGTAAACGGATTTTGGGTGTGTTGCTGCTGGCACCGCACTTTCTGCTTGTCGTCTGTATTGTCGTGTCGCTGCTGTGTGGCCACCCACCGCAAGGATCGCGTTGCTTCAACACACAGTTTGTATGCGCCGTTCTCATCGTATTCATTCTGCCGGTGCCAGCTTTGGTAGGTACGGTAACGGCATTTGTAATGTTTTGGCGCGCTCACATACCTTTGTAAGTTTTGATCGTTGACCACTCTCGTCCTCAGTACCGGAAACCTGCCTCATCGGACTGTTTGACGAGCGCAGCGGCAGCACCGCTCATGTCACTCTAACGTCGCATGCCAAGTCGAGTTCCCCGTCTTGTCCTGAAAGAACCGCAGGGAAGGAGAGGACACCCATTGGGTTTGAGGCTTTAGTCGAAAAGGATGGGCTCGCACAATTCTTCTACTTGCGGAGGTTGCGGGTTACACCGAGCGCGACTAAAGTAGGTGCGAGAGTTGGAGTTGCTCATGAAAAAGCCCGTCCAGGTAGAATCTGCATCCATTTCTGCTTCTGCATTCATCGATGAGAAGATCAAGGGACTTGGGGACTGGCGCGGGACGATGCTCGCGAAGGTGCGCGGGATCATACACGAGGCAGATCCTGAGATTGTCGAAGAACGCAAGTGGGTCAAGGCGACATCGCCAGGGACTCCCGTGTTTTCGCACGGCGGCATCGTCTGCACGGGAGAGACGCACAAAAACGTCGTGAAGCTGACATTTGCCAAGGGAGCTGTGTTGAAGGACCCTAAAGGTCTGTTCAACTCCAGTCTTGAGGGGAATGTGAGGCGCGCCATCGACATCCACGAAGGCGACAAGATTAATGAGGCGGCGTTGAAGGATCTCATCCGCGCTGCCGTGGCGCTCAATGTTAAGGGCGCGAGCAACTCTAGCAGCAAGCCGAAGCCCCGGCGCGCAAACAGCAAGTGACCTCCCACTCAGTCGTCCGTCGATTATGGCAGAGTCACGTTGATGTTGAGATTGTTGGCGACGAAGGCGAAGGAGTCCGCGGTTTCGTCGATGCGCTTTGAGATCGGCTTGCCCGCGCCGTGGCCGGCCTTGGTCTCAACGCGAATCAGCACGGGAGCAGGACCTGCCTGATCGGATTGCATCGTAGCCGCGAACTTAAAGCTGTGTCCCGGCACTACGCGGTCATCATGGTCTGAGGTCGAGATCAGCGTGGGAGGATACTTCGTTCCTGGTTTCAAGTTATGCAGCGGCGAGTATGCGTACAAGGTTTTGAAGTCGTCGGCGTTGTCGGAGGAGCCGTAGTCGGAAGTCCACGCCCACCCGATGGTGAATTTTTGAAAGCGCAACATGTCCATCACGCCGACTTCGGGCAGGGTCGCGCCGAAAAGATCGGGACGCTGCGTCAGGCATGCGCCCACAAGCAGTCCGCCATTGCTACCGCCGTGAATCGCAAGCTTAGGAGTTGATGTGTACTTATTATCGATGAGCCACTGGGCGGCAGCGATGAAATCGTCGAAGACGTTTTGCTTCTTTGCTTTCATGCCGGCCTGGTGCCAATCTTCTCCATACTCGCCGCCGCCGCGCAGGCTGGGCTGGGCATAGATGCCACCCATTTCAAGCCACACGATGTTGGGCACATTAAAAGTCGGCGTCAGCGAGATATCGAATCCGCCGTAGGCATAAAGCATCGTGGGGTTCTCTCCATCAAGCTTCATCCCCTTCTTAAACGTCACAAACATGGGGATGCGAGTCCCGTCCTTACTCTTGTAAAACACCTGCTCGGTTTCATACTTCGTGGGATCGAACTCCACTTTGGGCTGGCGGAACACCGAACTTGTGCCAGTCTGGGGATCGTAGCGATAAATGGTCGCCGGCGAAATGAAACTGGTGAAGCTGTAGAAAGTTTCCTTGTCTTTGCGCTTGCCACCAAAGCCGCCAGCGGTGCCGATGCCGGGCAGGTCCGCGTTGCGGATGAACTTTCCGGTCAAGTCGTAAACGCGGACCTCGGAGCGAGCATCTTTTAAATAGCCGAGTAGAAATAAATCGTCGACGACGTTACTGAACTCAAGCTTGTCGGCGCCTTGTGCTACAACAGTTTTCCAATCGGCCTTTTCCGGATGCTGCGTGTCGATAGCGATCAAGCGGCCGCGAGGAGCGTCCAGATCGGTCTGAATCCAAAAAACGGAACCATCGTTGTCGACGAAGTTGTACTGCGCGTCGAAGTCGTCCAGCAACTTCACAACTGGCGAGTTAGGCTGCGTGAGATCTTTGTAGTAAAGGCGATTCTTCGGCGAACTGCCTTGCCAGACTGAAATGATGAGATAGTGGCCGTCATCGGTGACGTCGCCGGCGAAGCCCAACTCTTTGTTGTCGGGCCGGTCGTAGATGAGTTTGTCTTCCGCTTGCGATGTGCCCACCCGGTGGTAATAAAGCTTCTGGAAGTAGTTGGTATCGCGCATCATGGTGCCCTGCTTGGGCTCATCGTAGCGGCTGTAGAAGAAACCTTTATTGTCTTTCGTCCACGATGCGCTGCTGAACTTCACCCACTTAATCTGGTCAGGTAGATCTTTTGCGGTGTCCACGTCGCGGACGTGCCACTCCATCCAATCCGATCCGGAGGCCGCGGTGCCGTAAGCCATCAGCTTTCCGTCGTCCGACACAACCCTTCCGGAGAGCGCGACCGTTCCGTCCGACGAGAGGGTGTTGGGGTCGAGAAGCGTTCGCGGTTCGGCATTGAGCGAGTCCGCAACTAAAAGCACGTTCTGGTTCTGCAGGCCATTGTTATGCTCGTAGAAGTATCGTCCGCCATGCTGCGCGGGAACGGTGAAGCGCTCGTAGTTCCACAGCTTTAAGAGTCGATCGCGAATGGCCGACCGGTAAGGAATCTTGTCGAGGTAGTCGAAGGTGAGCTTGTTCTCGGCTTCAACCCAGGCTTTGGTGTCGGCGGAGCCCGTATCCTCGAGCCAGCGGTAAGGATCGGCGACCTTCACGCCGTGGTAGTCATCGACCTGGTTGACCGTCTTTGTTTTCGGATAGACGAGCGGTGCGACGTGAATCTGGGCGGCGGCTGGGTTCGGTACGGATGTGAAAATCAAGAACGCAAGACTCGGGAACGTCACTCGACGAAACAGTTTCATCAGTAGCTCCGGATGGTCAGTGGAATCAATGGAGGATTTTATTCCTGCTTGAGCTGCGACGCAAAGTGCACGGTTGTGGTGCTGCAGTTTGGCTGACGCTCGATGCCGGTGGAGCAGGAGATCCTTCGCTTCGCCTGGAAAACGGCTACGCTCAGGATGACAAAACGAGTTTCGGGTTGGGGTTTCTAGTTAGACAGAATGTTTTGGACCCTGGAGCAGCAAGGTCCGAGTTCGCCTCCGGGGTCTATTTCTTCTTGGATAGAAATCCCAGCACCCGGCTGGCCCACTCATCGGAGAAACCAAACCGCGCCTTGGCTCGCGAGTAGAAATCGACAGCTTTCTTATCCAGCCAGATCATCGCAGATTTTCGCCAGCTATCCTGGGGCCGCGCAAAGTAATCGGTGGAGTGCACCGCGATCTTCTTACCATGCTCGACGGTGTAATAGTACAAAGCCAGACTCTTGCGCGATTGTCCCTCGGGACAAGTGAGAGGATCGGGAAAGCCGTGCAGCGAGCGTTCATCAGTGGTAAAGATGAGCGCGTGATTCAGCAGCGGCGAATACTTTGCCGCGCAGCGCGACATCTTTCCCTGCCCCGATTTTCCCTGCAAAGCCCGTTCCCACAATTCGATTGATCCGCCCCACTCTTCGTCCCACTCGGGATTGAGATAAAGAATCAGATTCACCCGCCGGTGCCAGTTGGTGTGAAAATGGTGCATCGAGAAATCGGTGTGCACATTCAGATATCCGCCGGGGCCCGACTGGTGTAAACCACCGCCCTCTAACATGGGGTCGGCAACCAGGTTCGGTATTCCGGTCAACTCTGAAACCCACGCGGCAAACTCAGGAGTATTTAATTCGTCAGTGACTGCCGCAATTGTCGCCGGAAACAGCTCGCGCTTCGGCATGCCCAGTTTGTTCTCGTTGGGATGCTTGTATTGCGTCCATTCGGCGCTCGAAGGCTTGGGGAACTCTTCTGCCATCGCCGATGCGATCTCGGGATCGAGAAAATCTTTCAACAGAACATGCGGGCAGGGATGGTTCTCACGGTACTCGCGGATCAGCGCAGGCCGGCGAGATATCCATCGTTCATAGGGAAACAGACGGGGGCTGGCCTGAACGGCCCTGGCGGTGGACATGAAGTGTTTATTCTATCTGATCGGTGGTCCTTAAAGTATTTCGACTCACCCGAAAGCATCTTCGTAGCTATTCTCGGGATTTACTCAGAAAGAATTCTGCAAACCTGCACGGCGCTGTTTCCGTAGACGCAATCGAGCCCCGCGGCAGGCTGCTGCACCACCACCCAACTCACTCCGTATTTCTCTTTCAAGCGCGAAAAGTCTTCCGCCCGGAAGTTGCTCCACGGCGTCTGCGCCTGTACCTGCGCCCACCATTCCTCGGCCAATGGAGGAAACATGCTGACCACACCGTTGTCCTTGACATTGTCTGCGAGGCGGCTTCTCTCCGCCAGGCATCGAAACCCAGTTTCATCCTCGCCATGAATGCGCATGTACTCGGGGTCGAGAGCAAATAGCGCATTGACCGGCGTATTCTGCCGGACCCAGACAAATGCCTGCTCCCAAGGATTTTTCGGCGCCATGCCGGGCCACTCCACCTGCGCGCTCGCAGGAAACAGTGACCGCTGCGCCATGAACATTCCAATTCCCAACGGAACGAAAAGCACCAGCCAGCGCCAAATGCGATCGCGCAATACGTACTCGCCGAGAAATCCGCCGATCATGACGAAGAGAACGATGTAGAGCAGATGAAGGCTGCGCAGCGGCTGAATTCGAGCCAGCGCTTCAAATCGAGCCGGAATGTCCAGCACCAATGCCATCGCCAGATAGATCAGCCCATAAAGCATAAACGCCCGGCTCACGCGTTCGAGCATGAGAAATTGTCCGTTCGCCGTCCATCCGCGGGCGTTCCTGCCAAACCACCAGAACAACGCGATTGGCGCAACGATCCCAAGCAACTCGTACCACTGCCAGTTTTGAATGTAGTGAAACCCATGCTGTTTCGCCGCCTCGTGATATGCCGTGGACGCCGCAGGAGCCAACGGCATTCCCAGCCACAACAAACTCGCGAGTGTGGCGCCGGCCGAGCTTTTCCAACGAGCCCCGAACTTCTCCATGACAACGAACAAGACGCAAAACGAAAACGGAAATACCCACATCAGCGGATGCATGCCGACCGCAAACGCCAGCCACAGAAATGCGCGCAAATATTTTTTCTCCAGCGTTCGTGCCACCATGAAGATCCCCGCGAAGGCCGCCAAATTTCGCGGATTCAAGTATTGATCCATGATGTACAGCGCGGTCCCTGCCACCGGAATCGTTAACAGCGCCGCGACTAGGCAAACCCCGCCCCAACGCGCCCTCGCATTCGAAAACAACAGGCCAGTCAACTCCCAACACGCGGCTAACAATAGAAAAATCGACGCGACGTACCATAGGAACAACCCGTACTCCATGGGCAAGTACATCAGGTGCAGAGAAAAAGCAATGAGGTTAGGAAAAATCGTCATGCTGGCGTGTGACAGAAAAAATTCCTGTCCCGAGGGAAACAACGAGGAGTTAAGGATTTTCTCCACACCGGGCAAATAGATTTCCGCGTCTTCGGCGTAAGGATGGTAGCCATGAACCAGCAGCGCGCCTACTGTCAGCAGCAGGATCAGCGGCACTTTATATTTGGCAGAAGAAATTTGGCTCACTCGCTCGTCGCGATCGCAACATTCAGCGGAATCTCGGCCCGCCGCCGCTTCCGTTCGGCAACCCATACGGCGACCGCATAGGCCGCCAGCACGACGTACTGCGGATCGATGGGCCGCCGGTAATAATCCTCCGGATGCGTCAAGTAATAAATTACAGGAAAGAAGAGGAACACGAGCAAATAAGGGACCGCAATGCTGGGGTCGAGGCGCCAAGACTGGCGAAGTCCCGCCAAAGTCAGCACCGTAAGGCCTGTGCAAAAAATCATGTTGAATGGGTCGGCTGGTTCCTCCTGCAGATAGCGCGGGTTAAAGCTCCAATATCCCGTCCACAGGTAGACGATACGCCGGATCGTCTGCCCTACATAAAGCGCGCGGTGCGAATGGATAAATGCCAGTCCTTCGTGAAATTTTTTCGAGGTGTACCCTATCTCGCCGAGTTGCTGATATTCCAGCCACTCATTTTCATTGTCCGACGGATGGTAACCCGGAGGACCCCAATGCCACGAATCCGCATTGTTGCCAAAATAAACTTCTAATCCGAGGCAGCTTCGGAACGGAATCACTTTGTGAAACGTCTCATAGTTCCGAATGAACCACGGCGAGACCACGAGTATTACGGTCAGCACGGCTCCCAGCCCAGGAGCCAGCCAGCGGCTGCCGCTTTTGTGGAGCCGATACCACGCCCATGCCCCCAGAAACGGCGCCACCGACATCACGACCGGATCGGTCAAGCCGCCCAATCCGCTGAGTGCGCCAAATCCAACCCACGGCCATACCGAAGATGATGTGTCCAGATACAACGCGATCAGAAAGATCAGGCTCATCAAAAGCGTAGTCAGAGTGGTGGCCCAGATAAAATCAGCGGAGAAGAAAATTGCATAGGGAAAGAGCGCCCACACCCATCCGGCCCAAACGGCCGCATCTTCGCCAAAATGTTTTTTCGCGATGAAATATATCGGGAGGCAGGTCAACGCCGAGAACAAGCAATTCAGAGCAAGTGCTGCAATCGCCGAAGCATCGCTGTAGACGCCGAATATTTTGAATATGCCTGCCAGCAGATAGGGATATACCGGGGCCAGCCAGGAAGTTGGTCCGGTCTTGCCGAACAGAGGATTGCTGAAGCCCTCGCCCTGCACAATCGAACGCGCGATTCTGCCGGCTTCCCCTCCTAATCGCCAATGGTCGCGAGCCGGATCCGTCCGCTCCGGATACAAAAAGGACATCACCGCCAGCCGCAGCACAAGCGCGACCACTACCATCAACAACAGCGAACCCCGCGTGCTCCTCGCTCCCGGGTAACCCGTGTTCGGTGCGTCCGTCTCGAGTTCCGTCAACGTGTCAGCAGAGCCCATCCGCCCCGATTCGAACCCGAAACTCTGGCCTGAGTTGCATAGTGACAGCCTCTAATGTGCCATAACAAACACTCCCAGTCTGCTATCGTTACAATTTTTTACTTATGAACTCGATCCATCGTCCTGATTTGGAAAGCAAATCTGGCCCGCTAGTCGCAATTTGCTCCGTTTTCTACTCCGTTGTTTCACCGCTTCCGCTTGCGCCTTTTCCTTCCTCTACGTAGCATCTAGTTTGATGGCTGCTGCTCTCATCCCCGAGCGCCTTCGCCCTCAGATGGCCTTTGGCGAGATCGTCGCCTTCGCCTACGACACTTTTTGCACTAACAAAGTCCGCTTTATGCTGACGGCGCTGGGCATGGTCATCGGCACAGCATCGCTCATTCTCGTCGTCACCATCGGCATGACTGGACGCCAGTTCGTGCTCAACCAGATTCAGGCCATCGGCACCAATGAAATCTGGGCTGAATATCTAGGCGGCGCGCCGCACATCAGCAACTCCAACCCGGACCCGCTCACCATCGATGACCTTCACGCTGTTCAAGAAGTTGTTCCCGGCATCGCCGCGTCGTCCCCAGTAACCCAGCTTTCCGACCGCGTCCCCATCGGCAACGGCAAAGAGAAAGATGTCACCATCCTCGGCGTGAATCCCGAGTATGTTCGGGTTCGCAACCTGCTGATTCCTTCGGGAAGATTTTTCGATCAGGAGGATTCGCAAGCTCATAATAAGGTAGGAGTCATTACCGAAAAAATGGCGCTGGAAGTTTACGGCTCGCCGCAAGCGGCCGTCGGTAAAGTCATCAAGCTCACAGGGCTACCCTTCACCATTATCGGAACTTTCAAGGAGCGCGTGGAAACCTTCGGCCAATCCGAAATCGTCGACAACACCATGCTGATCCCGTTCGCGGTGAGCCGCTACTTCATGGAGGTGCCGAACGTAAAGCTTCTCTATTTCTCCATGGAAGATCCCTCGATGGTGATCCCCGCAACCGCCCAGATCAAGCGCGTGCTGCAGTCGCGGCACCGCTCCGAGTCTGTCTACGACGTCGCCAATCTCACCGCGCTGCTCTCCATGGCCGACCGCATCGCTACCGGCCTGACATGGGTGTTGCTGCTGATTTCTATGGTGACTCTGATCGTTAGCGGCATCGGCATCATGAACATCATGCTCGCCACCGTGACCTCGCGCATCCGCGAAATTGGCATCCGCAAAGCCGTCGGCGCCACCAACCGCGAGATCCGCTTCCAGTTTCTCGCCGAAGCCATTCTGATCTCGCTTATTGGAGGCTTCGCCGGCATCGTGATCGGTCTGGCGATCCCTTATTCAGTCCGCTTCCTCACCGAATACCGCGTCCCAATTTCCGGCCTGTCGGCAATCATCGCAATCCTGGTCTCCTCGCTCGTCGGAGTCATCTTCGGCACCCTCCCCGCCGCCCGCGCCGCGCAGCTCGATCCCGTGGAAAGCTTGCGGTACGAATAAGCGCAGACAGCGCGTGCCGTAAACGTGACGAAAGTTCGTTGCGACGCAACGAACATCGACATACGATCGTCGGGTGACGAACCAGCAGGTAGAAATCGTAAAGGCTATTGGGGAGGAACTGCACTCCTCTAGTCGACAACGACGGTTCAAAGTTCTGTCTACCTCTACGCAACCAAATACAGTCCGAATAAATGTACGGCCCCAAACCAGCGGCGATGGAGTCGAGCTCGCGCTAGAGGGAGGCGTGGCTTCATGGAGTACATGGGCGTCTCCGGTGGTGAGCGTGTCGGTTGAGGAAAGCGCGATTCATATTCACCGAGTAGATGCGCCCTCGCCAGCACCTGGCGTAGAAATTACAGTCAGCCCGCCAAGGTTTCTTGAGTCCCTACTTCAATGTTGGAGAAACGAGGAATTCGCGGAGGCGTGCTTCTCATGGGCGACCCACGCATTAGTGGGCCGTGACCAACTACCATTGGTGCTCTCTCCTTTGCTTCTTGGTCTGAGGGAGCGTCAGCAGTCGGCATACTCGCTGCTCTCGTATCGTGCGGGATTCCTCTGGGGGCCTCCAGGCACAGGCAAGACAACGACTGCCGCGGCGATGGTAGCCGACCTCGTGACCTCTGATCCAAACGCACGAGTACTCTTAGTTGGACCTACGAACTCGGCGGTTGATCTGCTACTCGTCGCCGTAGACACCCGTCTCTCACGTTCCCTTCAGGGCCAGATAGTTAAGACAGATTGCGCTCGGATCGGCACCAACTTCGTCGCGAAACATTACGAGGGTCGAAAACATTTATTGCCTGAGGCCACAGACGAGCTGGTAATTCGGAAGGCTCTTCTGGAAGCGGCACAGCCTAGCCCAGACGAGGTGGAGGCGAGGGCACGATGGCAGCGGGAGATGGAGCGAATTCTCGCGGCTCTTCGGTCCCAAGTACGCACCGTTCTAAAGGAGAAGAGAGTGGTCGCAATGACGGCAACCCTCGCCACCATGCACTATAACCTTCTGCGTGAGGGGCAAATTTACGACCTAATAGTTTTCGACGAGGCGTCTCAGCTTGGACGCGCTGTTTCCTTGATGTTAGCGCCGCTTGCAAGTCGCGCACTCATCGCTGGCGATCCCAACCAACTGCCTCCTATCCTTAAGTCAGACCATCCATACGTACGGAAGTGGTTCGGGGATACCCTTTTTGAATACATGCACGATGGACACCCTTCGACATGCTTTCTAAACGAACAGTCTAGAATGGCGACGGCGATCTGCGGCCTTGTCAGCAAGACCTTTTATCGAAGCGAGCTACGCGTAAGTCAGGACTGTCTAAATGACGACGGCTGGTGCGCGACTCGCAAACCGCTCACGCTAGTCCCTTTCGGCCCGGCGCAGAATCTTCATCTCATCGAGATCGGCACGAAATCCGAATCCCTAGGAAAATCTCATCGTCGCCCCGAGTCGGCCCAGGTCGTAGTCGAAGTGGTGCAACGTCTCCTCGTAAATGTAGGTCCTGGACAAATTCTAATTTTGACCCCGTTTGTGGCTCAGCGGACGCTGATTCGTAAGGCGTTGGATGCCAGGGGAATTCGTAAAATTCGCGTCAGCACGGTTCACGCTGCCCAAGGCGCTGAGATGCATACTGTCATTTTTGACGCTGTAAAAGGAAATAGCCCGTTTCTAATGAACCCAAAGGTCGGACGACGTTTGCTCAACGTGGCGATCAGCCGGGCACAAGCATGCTTCGTTCTGCTTGCCTCAAACGAGGATCTTAAACATCCTCTGCTCTCCACCATTGCTGACTACATTCGCAATGGGGCTGCGCCTCCGTCAGAACTTCTCGTCCCGCCTTCATTCAGCTGATTGATCTTTCCTGGAAGGTCTTCCTCGTTGGCGCAAAGCGGTCTGGCTCCGATTCCAACTCGCCGCATTTGCGAGACCTGAGAATGTAAACTTATCCGAATGTTGCTCAAGCCTGCCGTTGAAGCCGATTACCCGGAGATCATTGACCTCGTCAATATCGCCTTCCGGCGTACCGGCCCTGGCGCCAGTTGGAACGCCGAAGCGGGAGTCATCGAGGGGCAGCGTCTCAACGATTCTCTGCTCAGAGAAGATTTAGCCAACAACCCTGCTGCGCACCTGCTCATTCATCGGGATGAAGCCGACGGCGCACTTCTCGGAACCGTCTGGCTGGATCCTGCCGACGACGGAATCTGGTATCTCGGCCTTCTCAGCGTTAGGCCCGATCTGCAAAACAGGCAGCTAGGCCGCTCTCTGCTCACTGCCGCGGAACAGTTCGCGCAGGAACGCGGCGCTCATCGTATCCGTATGACGGTCATGAATATCAGGGCAACTCTGATCGCGTGGTACGAACGCCGGGGTTATACGCTGACCGGCGAAACGAAACCTTTCCCCTATGAAGACGAACGTTTCGGCAAGCCTCTCCGCGATGATCTGCACTTTCTCGTGCTGCAGAAAGACCTGGTTCGTCAGACATAGGTCGCCAGGCATAGTCCGTCAGCACTAGATCGATCAACACAAATTTCGCCGCCACCTGAACCCGCTTCGGAGCGTCTGCCTTTACGATTTGCTGCTATGCCGCCTCTTACTGATACGACAACGTCAGATCATCCAGATAAACCGTGTACGAATCCTGCTTGGCGTCGCCGTCCATCTGGTAGTTGATGGTTAACCCATACCAGCCCGGCGATGTGCCGGCGGGGAAAGTCCAGTTCAGCGTACTGGTCTGCCCGTTGAGCGTGATCGATTGATACACGAGATTGTTGTTCGAGTCCCGCTGCACCTGAATCGTCAGATGGTTCCAGGCGTTGTCATTCGGATAACACGGAATTCCGGTGGGCACCCATTTCTTGTTCTGATTGTCCCAGACATCCCACTCGTTTCCCGAGGCGAGGCGGCACTGGTGGCCAAAGATGAACCCCAGGTTGTTGAAGAACTGATTAATGTCGAACTCAAGCGCCTGAGAAAGGCCGAAGTTGCCCCCGTAGAAGTACACGTCGTAAGTGAAGTCATGGAGCGAGGGAAGAAGAGTTTGATTCTTATCCGGCTGGCCCTGCGATGAGCCGGGTCCGATCATGTGATTCATAAACAGCGCATCAGAAAAGGGCACTGTTCCCCCTACGCTGAATCCAGAAGCGTCCCCGCTCATGGAAGGTGAGCTGATTCCCTGGCCCATCCAAAAGGTGATGCCGTTACAAGGAGAAGGCGAGCAGTCCACGTAATTCGGTCCCTGTTGCCCGTACGAGGACCACCCGCCGCTCTTCTGCACGCTGGAGAACGATGGCGCCTGGCTTGCCGGCGCGGGGGCGGGAGCGTTGGCAACTGTAATCTGAAAGGACTGTTGTTTGTATGCTCCGGTGGCATCGGAAACAGTGATCGCAAAGTTAGAAGTTCCGCTGGAGCTCGGTGTACCCGAAATCGTTCCCGAACTGGTACTGAGCGACAAACTCTGCGGCAACGAGCCGGACGCGAAAGTGAAAGTGTAGGGCGCGGTGCCACCGGTTACGGTGATGGTGGCGCTGTAGGTCGCTCCGACTGTTCCTGAGGGCAGCGTAGACGAAACCTTCAAGCTGGAGTCCCCGCTTGAACCGGAACCACCGCCGGAACCAGATCCCGTGCCGGTGCTGGTAGACGCGTTGCCTGACATCGAATTTCCCGAGCAAGCGCTATAAAGGAGAATCGAGGAAAGGACGGAAAGTAGTAGCAAACATTGCAAGCAAGCCCGATTCGCGCACACTTTGCGCGTCGGTTGGGGGAATAAGCGAAACATAAAATCACCTTTCAATGGAATAAACAGGATTACTCGACAACAGAAATCCCTACCCTTCAAATTGAACTTTGGGACGAGCTCATTGGACACAGCGGCCAGAATGGGCGCCGGTACTCAGGCACCTGGGACTTTCAAGACGGGATGACGCTAGAGCCCGCAGAGACACATCGGAGCGGAAATCGATGGCTAGGGGGTGAAGTGGCGAAAACTACTGTATGAACAGTATAGCCACAAAATCTGGCAGCGCAAGACGCGGTATGTTTTTTGTCCGCTTGGGCCGACGCTCCCCATAGAAGGTTACAAAAGGGTTACCCAATGCCAAAATTTCCACATCGATGCTGCATGCCACGGAAAAGTTGCATTTTGGGACCAATCCGAAGTAATATCCATTACGGGAACTTTACAATCGATTTCCCGGAGTTCCTGACCCTGTACCGCTAACTAACTTCCAGAATCGCAGTTTCAACTTGTGGAAATAACATAAGAGGTGGTTCGTCCGCCTCCGTCCCGGTTCGGAGAGTTCGATATGTCGTGGTACGCATACTGCCTTACCGAGCATCAGACCCTCCCAAATGGTACCCGTTCCCGACGCCCCTTTGTAATCGAAAATGTCCAAGGCGTGAACGGATGCCCCGTCCTCAGCTATCCCAGCGGTGAGTTCGCTGTGATTGTGAGCGAGTACGACCAGAATGCTGGGCCTCTTGATCACAAAGCTGCCATTGACCACGCTCGCGTGGTGAGCGGCTGTTTTCGCAATTCCACCGTGCTACCGTTCCGTTTCGGGACGATCTTTGAAAGCGACGACGCACTTCGCCAGGCGGTCCGGGTCAACCGGCGCGCTTTTGGGTTGAGTGTGGCGAAACTCCGGGGCAAGTCCGAGATGCACATCAAGCTCACGGTCACCGACGGCTCCCTCCGCGAAGCCATGATCGATGTCGTCCTGCCCGACACTGTCGGCGGCGACTACCTTTCCAAGCTCCGCGTCAAAGCCTCTCGTGAGCGCGAACGCCAAACCAAGGCCCGCGCCCTCTCAGTACAAGTCCACAAGCTGTTCAATCCGCTGGAAGAAGAAGTAAGCTGCAAGAAAGTCGCTCCCCAGGGCATGCTCATCGACATCGCTCATCTTATTGATTCGAAGTCGGTTGAGAAATACCAGAACCGCTACACAACCGCCGCCAAGCAGCTCAAGAACTGCCAGGTAGCGATCAGCGGACCCTGGCCTCCGTACCACTTCCTGCCCGGGAAGCTGCGTACCGTGGCGGGAAACAGCTAGAATCACAGATACATTCGTCGGGCCGTCGGCTTCGCTTGTTGCTGGCGGCTCGAGGCTTTTTCTCGGCTGTCCCAGCCGTCGCTGCTGCAAACAATGTGCATCCTTGTGCACTTCAGGGAATCCCAACGACCCGTTTTGAGAAGGGGCGATGGCCACTCCACTAGCCTCTAAGTCATGCTCAATCAATCACTTATAAAGTCGCCGCAGATTACTCCGGCCTTCTCCGCCTTTGGCTCGGCAAGTGCTTCTTTCTAATGTAATAAAGAGGCCGCAACCTCAAAGCAATGACCTTCACTATCGCTTCGTTTGAACATTTCCCGAAGTGCCGTTCCCCGCGGAATGGCTACTTCCATCGCCTTTCCTGACACGCCTACCATCTCGCCTCTTTGAATCGCGGCCCCAGAAATGGGGCCGCCTTTTTTGCGATTTATATTGGGACACCCGCCTCTTCGACAAGCTCAGTGCAGGCTCCCGGTTGTCCATCGGGCGCAGCCCGATCCCGACTCTCGACCTCGCCTAAAAAATCCTCCACACAAAATGCGCCAAGAACATGAACAGCAGCATAAACACCCCGCCCACCCAGATCAGAAAATTCAACGTCATCTTCGGCGAATTGATTTGTTTCTTGTCCATCACCCGACGCTAGCACATGCCGGCCGCAGCACAATACCCGGCTTACAGCAGAGCCGCTCCCTCATCACTTTCCTCAACCTTCTACACTCAAGTACACTGCCAGCACCTATGACCAAGGCCGCTCGCATCGCAATCGCGTCACTCACTGTTGCAATTTTCAACGCCACGTTGTTCACGCCTCTGCCCACCTTCGCCCAAAACCCGCCGCAAAAGCCGCCCACGCCCCCCGTGTGGATGACTCACCCGCAAGCTTCCGAAGCCGAGCAGCGAAATTTTCCTCAGCTTCTTCTTCAGCAGCTTTCCGCGATCAAAGCTGCCGCGCTCAACGACGACTATGCTTACCGCCAACTTGCGCATCTCACTGAAAACATCGGAGCTCGTCCCACGGGTTCGCCCCAAGCAACGGCCGCCGCACAATATGTTGCGGAAGAATTGCGCAAGCTCGGCCTCGAGGTTCGTCTTGAACCGGTCACCGTGCCCCACTGGGTTCGAGGCGCGGAGACGGCGGCGCTGGTGGAGTATACCGGCATGGTCCCGGGCGCTTCGCAAAGAATCGTTCTCACCGCTCTCGGCGGAAGCTCCTCAACTCCCGCCGACGGCATCACCGCCGAGGTTGTAACCGTCGACAATTTCGAACAGCTTACCGCCCTCGGCCGTGACAAAGTTGCCGGTAAAATCGTTCTGTTCAACGAACTCTACGACAAGCAGAAAGCTGCCGCCGGACTCGCCTTCGTTGCCTATGGGGAAGCGGTGCGCTATCGCGCCTCAGGAGCCAAAGCCGCCGCCGATCTCGGCGCCGTTGCCTCGCTCGTACGATCGGTGGGCAGCGCCGATTTCCGCCTTCCGCACGCTGGCTTCAGCACTCCCGCTGGCATCCCAGACGCCGCAGTCACCGCCGAAGATGCCGACCTAATCGTCCACCTCGCGGCCCAGGGAAAAGTGCGCCTGCACCTCACACTTACCCCGCAGAAGCTCGCCGACGAAACCAGTTACAACGTTATCGCCGATCTCAAAGGCTCCGAGCACCCCGAGCAAATCGTAGTCGTCTCCGGGCATCTCGATTCCTGGGATCTCGGCACTGGAGCCATCGACGATGGAGCCGGCGTTGTCGTCGCCATGCAAGCCGCAGAAGTCCTGCAGCGCCTTCACCTGCGCCCGGCTCGCACCCTGCGCGTCATCGCCTGGATGGACGAAGAGACCGGTGGCTCCGGCAGCCGAGCTTACACCGCGGAATATTCCAATGACTTCCCGCACTGCGTCGCCGCCATTGAGAGCGATTCGGGAGCCGCGCATCCTCTCGGCTTTGACGCCAAGGCCACAACTGCCGCCATCGAATCGCTCCGCCCCGTGCAAAATGTTCTCCTGAGCATCGGCGCCAGCGCCCTGCAGCCCAGCTCCTATTCTCCCGGGGCCGACATCACCGCCATGTCCGACGCCGGAGTTCCAACCTTCGGCATCCTTCAAGACAGCCTAACCTATTTCAACTACCACCACACCGCCGCCGACACCCTCGACAAAGTAGTTCCCAGCGAACTGCGCGAAAACGCGGCAGCTATGGCCGTGATGGCCTACGCACTGACTAATATGAGAGATCCGCTGCCACGATAAGTTCTGGTGTAGGGACAGCCGCCCCCGGCTGTCCCGGCCTGAGCCGGCAATATGCCGCCAAACCGCCGCTTCATACCAGAACTGCAGTAACTCCGGAATCCCCTTTCCTGTAGCGAACAACGGCCTCACGCAAAATATCATCTCTCTCGTCCGATGGAGCGAACTGGAAACGTTCCATCACAATGGGGAGGTAGAGATGTGCCACACATTATTATTTTCACGCTTCTTGTTGCCCTTAGTTCTGTTTTCGTTAGCGCGCAAGAGATGGAACAAATATCGGGAGAATCACTGCTTAATCGTCCGGCTGCGGGCGGCGGGAGCCCTCTGACATGTTCGGATCACCTCACCACCCGCGTTCCCTCGCCTATCGCGGAGCGGGCAAGACTCAAAGCCCGTCTTCTGATTCTCCTGCGAGAAAGTCTCAACGACGATGCCAGCGGTATCGTGAATATCGCGCGGGAAAACGAGACAAAGAAGCTTGCCGCTAAGCTGAAAAGCGAGCGGAGCGACTAGGTGTTAGTTATGAGTCGACCGTTAGCGAATGATGAACTTACAATCGCCGGACTGCCCGCCTCCCCGCGCTTACTTGGAATCCACCGCAAACGCCAACAAAACATTCCCCGCCATCGCGTTGGTGTAGCCGGTATTCACATAGACCATGCCGCTGACAATCGTCGGGCCAGCGCCGTTGAGTGAACCTCCATGCGCCTTAATGCCGTTGGTGGTACGAAATTCCTGAGCCGTATCGAAGTCCCATAGCACGCTCCCGTCGCGCGTATCGTACGCGCGTAAGTGACCATCGAGAGAACCCGCGAATACCATCCCCGAAGTTAAAGTAGGAGGAGCCATCTGCGCGGCGCTGCATCCTTCTTTTCCCGCGCACGATGGTGTCGGAGGAGCCGCATACCAAACCTGCTTCCCAGAGCGCAGATCAAGCGCGAACAACCCTCCGCCTCCGATCGGATGATCGAAGTTGTAGTCGGAGATAGGAAAATACGCGTAGCGACTGTTGGCCGCACCGCCCCACTCAATGCCTCCGAGCGGCCCGCCGTTTGCGATTCGGCTCTTCCACAGCAGCGTGCCGCGGTGCGCGGGGTCCAAGGCATACACTACCCCGGATTTCTGCGCCAGCAGCAGAACATCCCGCCCATTCCCAAGCGATCGCAACATCGGAGGCGCTCCAAAATCGAAATCGTCGCCGTGCTGTTCTGGACAATTGTCTTTCTTCTCCGCCACGCAGCCGGCGTTCCACAGATCGCTCTTGGTAAATTGCCGCGACCACACCTTCTTCCCCGATTTCATATCGAACGCCATGACAGCGTCTGACGAATCGGTCGGCGGATCGGAATAATTGTTGCCCGTCGCCACATAAATAAGGTTGCGCTTCAGGTCGGCGGTAGGCGCCGACCACACTGCCGCACCCGACGGTCCCCAGTACTGCACACCCGCAGCGCTCTTGCCCGTAGCTTTTGGTTCTTCCGCGATGGTGTAAGCCTGCCATATTTGTTTTCCCGAGGACGTCTCCAGTGCAACCACGCTGCCGCGAAAAGTGCAGCACGGGTAACTTGGGTCAGCCGCCGATCCTTCTTCTCCGGAAGAAAACGGCACGTAAAGCGTTGCGCCCACTAATAGCGGCGATCCGGTGATGCGCGCCGCGGAGTGCGAATCCGGACGAACTCTCCAAACCAACGAACCGTCAGCGACTCGCACGGCATAGACATATCCATTGGTGTCACCGAAGAACGCCGTGCTTCCTTTCTCGCCGACGGAAATTGCGGTTTTAACCGTGGCCGACGCCTTGAATCTCCACCATGGGCATCCGGTCGCGGAGTCGAGCGCGTAGACATTGCCGTCTTCGCTGCCTACAAATAATTTTCCGTCGTACGCGGTCGGCTGACCGAAGGTTGCGGCGGCTCCCGGAAAGCCGAATGCCCATTTGAATTTCAAGTTCTTGACTTGGTCGCGGTTCAATCCCGCGGCGAGAGCAGGCTGAAAGCGGCTATTCTCCAGATCGCCTCCCCAGCCGGCCCAACCCGGAGGATTTGGTGGCGGATCCAAATCGCGGGCGCAAAAACCCGTCATGACTTCTGCTGTAGCAGCATCCGGCGCACCGACGGCATCGGCGATCGCGGACTTTTCCGCCTTGGATAGAAACTTCCCTTCCCACTTCATGCGGCCAGACTCAAGCGCGGCGAGGATCGACGCCTTCGACATCTGGTGCAGCGCACCGAGAGCGGGCGCGCGCATGTCCCCTCCGTCCTTATGACAGCTAGCGCACTTCTTCGCAAACAACGCCTCGCCGTTTGGCGGCGGAGCAGGTTGCTTCCTCGCGCAGCCCTGCAGGCAAAGCCCCGTAGCCAGCCATAGAAGAAATGGAAGCGCGAAGCGCGTCCACTCCGGTGAACCACCTCGGAAAAGCATGGAAATCTTTCCCGTTTGAATCCGTGATCGAAATTGCTGGCGCATGAGCGTGTGCGGTAAAGCAGTTTTTGTTGCTGGGCGAATTCCACAGATTTACCCGCGCTCCCTTGGATGACAAGCCGAATGCCAGCGAATGTTTTCTCTTCGTAGAAAAAAGTAAAGAACTGCTCCAGGCACAAATGTTTCGACGGCGATTTCATCGCGAATACACGATGCACTGTATCTACGCCTTTCAAACCTTAGGATGAACGGCTACACTCCGATCTGAAACGTCATGTCGATTAATTAATGGACCCAGACATTAGTAGAAACATTCCATTTCCGAGTGGCATCCAACCCCCCATAATCAGGAGACCCACTCTACAGCGGAAACTGTATCGAAGTGGATTGGGCGAGACCGTAGAATCCGGCCAGTCCCAAAGAAACATTCTTGAGAGGAGAAAATCGTGATTCAACGATTGGGAAAAACAGCAGTAGCGGCAGTAATTATCGCAGCCCTTTCATGGTTCGTTGCGGTGCCGGTGGTACGCGCCGATGACCGTTCACACTGTCAGCATGCCGTCGAAAAGGCCGAGGCCAGACTAGACCACGCCATCGCGCACAACGGCGAACACAGCCGTGAGGCCGAAGACCGCCGGCGCGACCTTAACGCTGAACGGCAACGTTGCTGGGAGGCGCACCATCAATGGTGGAACGGCCACGAGCATCGCTGGGAGACCGAGCAGAACTGGGATCGCGACCACGATCACGATAATCACTAAGCGCACGCAAGAGTAGCGTCGATCCGTTCGAGTTGGCTAGTGGCAGAGTATCCCCATCCTTTCGCGTGAAGGGATGGGAATTTTCCTTTGAGCTAGGCAGACCGAACCCATCACGCCAACAGCTTGGCAGCATCCTTAGCGTGGTAAGTAAGGATAATGCTCGCGCCGGCGCGTCGTATGCTGAGCAGAGATTCCATGATCACGCGGTCGCGCTCGATCCATCCGTTGCGCGCGGCGGCTTCGATCATGGCATATTCGCCGGAGACTTGATACGCCGCCAACGGCACATCAAAGCGCAGGCGGGCCGCCGCGATCACATCGAGGTATGGCATCGCCGGTTTGACCATGATCATGTCCGCGCCTTCTTCAATGTCGAGTTCGATCTCGCGCATGGCCTCGCGCAGGTTTCCCCCATCCATCTGATACGAACGCCGGTCGCCGAATTGCGGAGCGGAGTCCGCTGCTTCGCGGAATGGCCCGTAAAAACCAGAGGCGAACTTGGCTGCGTAGGAAAGTATCGGAGTGTTCTCAAAGCTGGCTTCATCGAGCGCGCGGCGAATAGCGGCCACGCGGCCATCCATCATGTCGGAAGGAGCGATGATATCAATGCCGGCCCGCGTGAGCGAGACCGCCGTCCGAGCCAGAAGTTCGAGCGACGCGTCATTTTCGATTTCAAATTTCGAATCAACCACGTGTGCCACAATCGTTGCAAGTTCGTCGATGACCTTTAACTTTTCCTCTGGGATCTTCACCGGTGTCACCGCAACTCCCCGCGAGGCGCGCGCCGCATCTCTTGCCGCCGCTCCCAGGGACTGTGGGGTCGCCGTCGTCTTCACGATGCCGCAGTGTCCGTGCGACATGTATTCACAGAGGCAGACGTCGCCCATCAGAATCAGACCAGGAATTTCGCTTTTCATCGCTCGGGCGGCTTGCTGCACAATGCCATCGTCAGCCCATGCTCCGGTGGCGACTTCATCTTTCTTGTCGGGAAGTCCGAACAGAATCACTGATGGTATGCCGAGCGAGTGCGCATCCCGGGCCTCGTTCACCGCCTCATCCACCGAGAGGTTGAACACTCCAGGCATGGAGCCAACCTCTTTGCGCACCCCTTCACCGGGGCAGACAAACATGGGGTAGACCAGCGAATCCGGCGTGAGCCGGGTTTCACGCACCAGATCGCGAAGTTCGGAGGTACGCCTTAGACGCCGAAGACGGGTAACCGGAAAGGCCATGAGAACCACCTGAGGAGAATTGAGCGCCTTTCAACTCTAAGATTTTAGCAGGGGAATGACCAAGAACGGTTCCGGCCTCGATTCTCAGGCCGCATTAGCCAAAAGAGGCCCAGAAACGTGACGAAAGTAATATGCTACGATCCGAAAGCGATCTGGGAATCGTGGGGTTCATCCATATGATAGACGCGGATGAGTCTGCTCAGACGAAATCGCTGGTTTTTGCTGGCGGGCGCGATCACGCTGGTCTTCGCGGTAGTTTCAATGATGGCGCCGAGCGGTCCTTGGTTGACCGTCTTCTTTGACATCGGCTACCTTGTGCTGGCTCTGGGCACCGGCATAGCCATGCTGGCCACTGCCTTTTCCGCGCAGGGTGCGCACCGGCGTTTCTGGGTTCTGATGGCGGCCGGCATTATGCTGCTGGCTTCGAATCAAGCTTCATGGGTCTACTGCGAAGTTCTGCGCCATGCACCGGTACCAGATCCCTGGTTTCCGGACATTTATCTTTTCCTCCATCTAGTACCCATGATTGCAGCGGCGGCGTTGCGTCCGCATCGGGCCGAAGGCAAGCCGAAATTCCGCGTAGGTACGCTGGACTTTTTTCTACTGCTGGTGTGGTGGATATTCCTCTACGCGTTCGTGGTTTTCCCCTCGCAATACGTGTCGGTGAATATGCCGGACTATGACCGCAGCTTCAGCACGCTCTACGTGCTCGAGAGCGGCGTACTCATTCTTGTGCTCGGAATCGCCGCACGCGGGGCGCAAGCGAGATGGAAAACGATGTACCTGAACCTGATGATGGCGAGCGCGTTGTATGCGCTGGCATCCCAGGGATTAAACCTTGCCGCTGCGAACGGCAATTACAGCACCGGAAGTCTGTACGACGTTCCGTTGCTCGGCGCCGTGAGTTGGATGGCGGCATCCGCACTCACCACCTGGGAGCAACAACCGCGGGCGGCTCCCCCTGAAGTGGATGACAAGTGGGGGGCGATTGCGCCTCGGTTGGCCATGCTTGCCATTCTCTCTCTGCCGCTGCTCGGACTGTGGACCTTCTATTGGGATGAGTCCTCAGCTCCGGCGCGAACCTTCCGGTTGTTCACGATCCTGGTGGCGATGCTCGTTCTGGGTACGTTCGTATTTTTTCGCCAATATCTTCAGGACCAAGCGCTGATCCGTCTGCTCGATGATTCCCGCCGCACCTTCGAAAACGAGCAGCGATTGCAGAGTCACCTGGTGCAGCGCGAGAAACTGGCGTCTTTGGGTCAGTTGGTGGCAGGCGCGGCGCATGAGATTCAACACCCACTCTCGGCCATTGTTGGAAATTCCGAGAAGCTGTGGTCGAACCAGCGGCTCACCGCCGAACAGGAAGCGCTGGTGCGTAAAATCATCAGCCAGTCCCACCGCACCGGCGATCTGGTCGCAAGCCTTCTCAGTTTTGCGCAGCAAAGCTCCGGCGAAAAAGCGATGGTGGATTTATCCGTGCTTCTGCAGCGCAGTGTGCAGATGCGCGGCCTGCAAAAGCACGACCAAAAGATTCGCATCGACACTTCTATGGAGCCAACACTGCCGCCGGTCTGGGGAGACGGTCACCAGTTGTTTCAGGCCTTCGCCCAGATCGTCGAAAATGCGATCGATGCTCTAGAGGAGGCCGGCGGAGGGACGCTTCTCGTCAGCGCCCAGCGCCAGGGATCAGAAGTCGTGGCGCAGTTCGCCGATAGCGGTCCCGGAATAAAAGATCCAGCCCGCGTATTCGACCCTTTCTACACGACGAAGCCAATCGGCAAAGGTACAGGCCTTGGCCTGAGCGCGGTCTACGGTGTCGTCCAGGATCATCAAGGGCAGATCACGTGTCAGAACCGGCCTGAAGGTGGCGCCCTGTTCGAAGTTCGTCTCCCCATGGCGCGCCAGGCCGATTCCCAAGCTCTTGCGGCAACCCACTCCTAAACCGCCCACCCGTAAGCGCGTCTCGTGCATCTGCAATATCTAATCTGCGGCTGCAACATCTATCCGCGCTGTCTGGTCTTGATATTTCTGATCCCTCCATTCCTGTAACATAAATTCGATGTCTCAACCCCTCATCCACAACTCCGCCCGCGTGTTGGAGTTCGATGCCCTACGCGAGTTGCTGCGTGGCTATGCCTCTTCGCCGCTCGGTCAGGGAAAGATTACGGCGCTTGCCCCCGCAACCGACTCCGCGTGGATCGAAGAACAACAAGAACTCACGCAGGAAGTGCGAGAGTTCCGCCGCGTCGGCGGTCGATTCGATTTTTTCGGCCTGCTCGATGTCAGGGAATTAGTCGCGAAGTCTCGCATCGCCGGAGCCGCGATAGAAACCACAGACATACGCGACGTGGTGTTGTTGGTAGATCGCTCCGCCGAATGGCGCGAGATCGCTCTTCATCCACCCGCAAGCATGCAAACCGAATGGCGTCGTACGCTGGCGCTTTCACAAAGCGTTCCAGACTTCACGGAATTCCTGCGCTTTTTTCGCAACAAGATTCAGCCGGACGGAACGCTCGAAGATCGCGCATCCCCTGAACTCTCGCGCATTCGCCGTGAAATCGAAAAGCAAAGACGCGTGATCCAGGAATCCCTGCGCGGCTATCTCCGCAAACTTGCCGAAGGCGGCGCGGTGCAGGATGAATTGATCACGATCCGCGGCGAGCGTTTCGTGATCCCGGTCAAGATCGAGCAAAAACGCCGCGTGCAAGGCGTTGTTCACGGCGCGAGTTCGAGCGGCCAAACCGTTTTCGTCGAGCCTCTCGAAACCATCGACCAAAACAACGAACTCGTGCGCTTGCTCGATGACGAACTCGCCGAGATTCATCGCATCCTTCTCGAAATGACCCGCCGCATCGGCGAACATGCAGATGAGATTCTCGCGTCAGCCGAAGCGCTCGCCGAGCTGGAATTGCAATTCGCCAAAGCGCGCTTCGCCGAAGACTACAACTGCGTAGCTGTGCAGTTGAACACGTCTGCCGAAAGCCAGCAAGCTCCATGTGGGGAAGGTTCACGTGGGGACGGGCGCATTCGCCCGTCCGCGAGCGCAGCTCGCTTGCTTCTGCACAACGCCCGCCATCCTTTACTCGAGCGAAACCTAAAGCTGAAAAACGCCAAAGTAGTCCCCGTCACGGTCGAACTTGAAGCCGAGCGTCGTCAGCTAGTCATCACCGGCCCCAACACCGGCGGCAAAACCATCACGCTCAAAACCATGGGCCTTCTCGCCCTGATGGCGCAATCAGGAATTCCAGTCCCTGCCGATCGCGCGGAGATGCCGGTATTCGACGCGGTGCTCGCCGATATCGGCGACTACCAGTCGATCGAACAGAATCTCTCCACCTTTTCCGCGCACGTTACCAACATCGATTTCATCTCTCGCACCGCAACCGCGCAGTCGCTGGTGCTGCTCGATGAGCTGGGTTCCGCGACCGATCCCGAAGAAGGCGCGGCGCTCGCCGTCGCGATTGCCACACACTTTGGCCGCATCGGCTGCATGACCGTGATTTCCACGCACCATACTTCGCTGAAAGTCTACGGCGCCAACACTCCCGGCGTAATCAACGCGTCGGTGGGCTTTAACGAAACCACGCTGCAGCCAACCTACGAACTGAAAATGGGAGTGCCCGGAGCGTCTGCCGGAATCAACATCGCGCAGCGCCTCGGACTGAATCCGGCGATCATCGACGGAGCGCGAGCGCGCCTCGGCACGCAGGCCCGCGATGTCGGCGAATTTCTCGACCGGCTTCATGCCAACTTGCGCGAAGCGGAGAGCGAGCGCTTGCGTCTGCGGGCGGGCGAACAAGATCTTGAACGCGAAAAGAATCGCCTCGCGGTTGAAGGAAAAAAGGATCAGCAGTCGAAGGTCCGCGAGATGGAAAAGAAGCTCGAAAGCGTGCTCCGCGATTTCGAATATCACGCGCGCGAAGCGGTCAGCGCGATCCAGGACAAAGCTGCAGCCCAGAAAGTTGCCAAGAGCGCCGAGCGCCAGATTGCCAAATTGCGCCGCGAATTTCGCGAGCAGTTCGATTCCACCGTAGTAGCCCATGCTAGCGGTGCCGACCGCGACGATCCCCACGCCCGGCCCCAGGTGGTGAAGCAGGTTGCTGAAGGCGACACCGTCAAGCTGAAGTCGACCGGACGTTCCGCCAGAGTTTCGCGCAAGCTGGATGAAGATCACTTCGAAGTGTCGATGGGCGTGATGAAAATGAAGATCGCGCGCGACGATATAGCCGAAGTGTTAAGTAACGCCTTCAGCTCCGCCCGGCCGGGTGACTCTCCGGTGAAAGCGGCGCGGGCGCGTGGAATTTCCGTCTCGCTGAATAACGAGAACGACGATCAGACCGCGCCCTCTGAAATCAACGTAATCGGCTACAACGTGGACGACGCCACCCGCGAAGTCGAGAAGTTTGTCGACCGCGCCTTTCTCGCCGGCCTGCCGCGCGTTCGCGTGGTCCACGGCAGCGGCATGGGCATCCTGCGCAAAGCCTTGCGCCAGGCCCTGCAACAGCACCCCCACGTCGAGTCAGTGGCCGAGCCTCCGCAGAATGAAGGCGGAGGTGGCGCAACCGTCGTGGAGTTAAGGCTCTAAACCGCGAACGGTATGCAATTGGCACACACTCTTCCCGTTCAGAAAGATGAGTACACACGCCTTGACAGGCGATAACTGACAGGCAATAATGCTGCCTCGTCGCCCAAACAGGTCCCAGGGCGGCTCTCGCCCACTTCTTCGCAAACTATCTCGCAAGTGCACCAGGAGGTCCCTATGAATCGTATTCGATTGGCCAAGATTGCGTGCGTCATCGCGCTGTTCTATGCCATCAATGTGTCTGTCGCACTGGCGCAGACGTTAACCACGATTGCCAACCTCCGTTCGGTGGACTATCAGGTTGAGGGGCTCATTCAGGCGAACGACGGGAAGCTGTTGGGATTCGACCATGGCGCCCCGAGCAGCGCGATTATCGAGACGGGCCTGAACGGAGGTCTGGCCGAGGTCTACACCTTTTGCTCGCTAGCCAACTGCGCCGACGGTTATTTTCCGCAGGGAATATTCCAAGCTGCCGACGGGACGATCTACGGCACGACCATGGGTGGCGGGGCCAACTCCAAGGGAGCGCTTTATGAACTCTCCCTGGATGGCAAAGAGACAGTGCTCTACAGCTTTTGTGCGCAGTCGAACTGCGCCGACGGCTGGAGTCCCTATTCGGCCCCGGCCCCGAGTGTGCAAGGCGGCGTGATCGGCACCACTTTCGGGGGTGGCGTGAAAGGCAAGGGCATCCTTTACGAGCTGAGCCCAGCAGGCAAATTCACCCAGCTCTATTCATTTTGCGCGCAGACGAACTGCACCGATGGTGCAGGCCCGGTTACCTCGCCATTCCAGGCGGCAGACGGAACCATTTACGGGACAACGAACTTAGGTGGGGCGCTTGGTTTCGGAAGCGTGTACTCCTTTACGTCCGAGGGAGGCTTGGTTACGACCTACAGTTTCGCCGCCGGACCAGGCGGATCTAGCGCGGAACCGACGCTGATACAGGGTGCGGACGGAAACTTCTACGGCGTTACCTTATACCTCGGCCAGACAGGTAACGGCTCTGTTTTTAAGCTGACGCCACAAGGTAAGTTCACGACCCTCTACTCTTTTTGCACCGCCGACACGGGCAACTGCGCGGACGGCGCGGGCCCCATTGGACTGATCCAGGGCAGCGACGGCAACCTCTACGGCATGACCAGCGTCGCCGGGAGCTTCGGCGGTGGGACGATCTTTGGAATCACTCCGAAGGGCGTTCTCACGACTCTCTATAGTTTCTGCTCCCAGGCGCAATGTATGGACGGCAACGGCCCGCAGAGCCTTATGCAAGACACAAACGGAATGTTGTACGGCGCCACGGCAGCTGGCGGCGCCCATGGCCACGGGACGGCGTTCAGCTTGTCGGTGGGTCTGAAGCCGTTTGTGCAGGCCAATCCAGGCTGGGGAAAGGTTGGAGGCGTAGTTGGAATTTTAGGCAGCAATCTAACCGGGACGACAAGCGTCACGTTTAACGGCACGGCGGCAACGTTCCATGTCGTCTCCGACGCCTACATCGAGGCCGAAGTTCCAACCGGGGCAACCTCAGGCATCATCCAAGTCGCGACCCCCGGCGGAACGCTCAACAGCAACTTCTCGTTTCAGCTTCTACCCTAGCGGGGGTGGGAATTGCCGAGATTATGGAAGACGCCCCGTCCCCTGTCATGTTGAGCGGAGCAGTATCGTCCGAAGGACGATACTGCGGAGTCGAAACATCCCTACCCGAAGCTCGGTCCCAAACTGGAGCACGGCAGGCTTCTATGTGACCGATGTCACAAGCAGGGACGCCCGATCCTGTAATCCTTCGAGCCATGCCCCGCGAACGCCGCTACTACTGCGTCTACATCATGGGAAGCCTGTCCGGCACGCTCTATGTCGGCTTTAGTGGAAACCTACACAAGCGCGTCTTCGAGCACAAATTCCATCGAAGAGATGGGTTCACCGCGAAATACGGTGTGGAGCGGCTTCTTTATTGCGCCTCATTCGATGATGTTCACAAAGCCATAGCCCGCGAAAAGCAACTCAAAGGCTGGAGCCGCAAGAAGAAAATCGCCCTCATCGAATTAAGAAATCCGCATTGGGTAGACCTCGCAAGCGAGTGGTACCCATGGATGGAGCAGAATGAGGATAGGGATGCTTCGACTCCGGAGGCCCGTCCTCCGGACGGCCCTCCCCCGCTCAGCATGACAGGGGCCAAGATCCGGAATTCATGACATTCGGAGAGAAGTAGAGGCAAATGTCATGTTGAGCGGAGGGCATCGCCGTCGGGCGATGACTGGAGTCGAAACATCCCTATCGTCGTCACTTCTGTGGTCCTATCAGCAAGGCATTCTCCCAAAGCCCTGCGCCACGCACTGCAGCAACATCCCCACGTCGATGCAGTAGCCTTGCCTCCACAGAATGAAGGCGAGGGTGGGTTACGGTGGTGGAGTTGAGGGTGTAAATTTTGTCATGCAGAGCGGAGAACAATCGTCCGAAGGACGATTGTTCTCAGTCGAAGCATCCCTATCGCCACTCTGACTGCCGGAGAGTCTGCGGCAGGCATTACAACAGCATCCGCACGTGGAGTCAGCAGCCGAGCCTCTGCAGAATGAGAGCGGGGCGTGGCCATTGTGGTGGAATTGCAGGTCTAAATTGATGCAAAGGTATCAGGTCTTTGTGGTTTGGGTATAATCGCGCGTCTGCTGGTTGAGGGAGATCAATATGCCATCTAGGAAAAAAACGGTAGAAGTAACGACAGCAAGCGCGGAGTCTGAGGTTGAAGAGGTAGTCGATGACCTCGACGAGGCGCTGGAGGTCATTCCGTTCACTTTCTCTATTACGGCATACGGCGCTGACTACCCGGTTGATGGCGTCGTAAAAAGAATGGAAGCTAAAGACATTCTTGTCCCGACATTTAGCTGGGAGCCCGACCCGAACTCCGAGATCGTTGGGTTCCAGCGAGAATATGTCTGGCCCCGTCCGAAGGCCGACAAGTTCATAGAATCGCTGCTTCTTGGACTGCCGGTACCTGGCATTTTCCTTGTAAGAGAACACTCTGGCCGTCTGCTTGTGCTCGATGGTCATCAACGCCTCTATACTCTCAAAGCGTTCTACGACGGGGTTATTAACGGCGTTGAATACCGACTCGACAATGTTCAGGAGCGCTTTGTACAGCAACGGTACAAAGATCTCGACATTGAGGACCGTCGGCGGCTTGACGATAGCATCATCCACGCAACGGTGATCAGGCAGGACCAACCTACCGACGATCAGAGTAGCATCTACATCATCTTTGAACGCCTGAATACCGGGGGAGTCAACCTTCAACCGCAGGAGATACGCGTCGCGCTGTACAACGGAAGATTGGTTGGCGTTCTCCGCACCCTTAACAACAACGCGGACTGGCGGAAGCTTTTCGGGAACAAATCCAAGAGGCTTAAGGACATGGAGATGATTCTCCGATTCTTCGCCTTTTACTACTACTCTGACGCCTATCGCAGCCCAATGAAGGACTTTCTCAATCGGTATATGGCTAAGAACCGCGATCTTGCTCGCCAGGATGAGAAGGAGTTGAATAACACCTTTACGAACACCGTTGCTGTCATCGCGGAGGTCATCGGCCATCGGGCGTTCCGACCTGTTCGAGCCGTTAACGCAGCCGTTATAGACTCCCTGATGACGGGACTCGCCCGACGCTTGGCAAAAGGGCCTATCAAGAAGAGCGATCAGCTACTTAAAGCGTACGAAGCGCTTCTCGAAAACAAGAAATACCGGGATGCCGTAGAGACCGGTACGTCACAAGAGGCGAATGTAGTGGCGCGCCTCGAAGAGGCCACCAAGGCGTTCGCGGACGTCAAATGACAGGCAGAGCGGAGATTGAAAGCCAAAAGAAGAGGCTCGACGCCACGTTCGAACGTGCCCGCAGTTCCATACCCGACGACGCCGAGCTTCTGTCGGATTTTGCTAGATATTTTTGCGTGCTGGTCGCCGGGTTCCTAGAACAAGCGGTGATTGAGATTGCCTTGGAACACGTTCGAACACATTCGCACATTTCGGTTCAACGGCACATAGACGCCCGCCTTCGCAAATTTACTTCTGCAAACACCCAAAACATTATCGAGCTTTTAGGTAGCTTCGACGCAGACTGGCGGCTCGATTTAGAAGGATACCTCGTTGACGAACACAAGGACGCGATCAACAGTGTGGTTAGCTTACGCCACACCATCGCCCATGGTCGTTATGTTGGTGTGACTATGGCAGGCGTTAGGAACTATTACGACCGAGTGAAGAGTGTCATCGATCACGTTGCAGACCTTTGTCTTCCGTAGTTCCTCGTTTTCCTCATACCTCAGCGCGTTTATTCGAATTCCCACAGCTTCTCCACAGTAATCCCCCTCCGGTATATTCCCATCAGCGCCACTCTGGCTCACAATCCCAAGGGGAGGAGTGTCGAGCGCCGCAATCGATCCATCCATGCCCACGGAAGACTTCAAAGAGACGGTGAAGCAGCAGGCGGATATCGTCCGCGTCATCGGCGACTACATCAAGCTGAAGAAGGCTGGGGCGCAGAACTATTCCGGGCTTTGTCCGTTTCACGGGGAGAAGACGCCGTCGTTTTCGGTGCATGCCACACGGCAGTTTTATCACTGCTTCGGCTGCGGCGTTTCGGGAGATGTGTTCAGCTTCGTGCAGAAGATCGAGAACATCACCTTCCCTGAATCTGTTCGTCTTGTAGCGCAGAAGCTGGGGATTCCGCTGCCCAAGGTTACGTACTCGAGTCCCGAAGAGGCCAGAGCGGGCAAGCTGCGCGCGCAATTATTCGACATTCAAGAGCGCGCCGCCGCATTTTTTCAGGAATGCCTGAAGCGCCCCGAAGGAGCGAGAGCACGCGAGTATTTGCTCGGACGCGGCTTGGACGAAGAAACGATCGCGCGCTTTCGCATCGGCTACGCCCCGGATTCCGGCTTCCTGCTGCGCGACCGCGTCGCTGGCGAGTTCAGCGAAGAAGTGCAGCGCGAGAGCGGGCTGTTCTCGTGGAAACAGGAAGATGGGCTTCGGGCCTCGGGCTCCGGGCTTCGTCCAGACAGTTCTGAACAGGATGAAGATTTGCCGAAGCCCGAAAGCCGGAACCCGAAGCCAGCATCAGCGGTTTACTCGAAATTCCGCAACCGTGTCATGTTTCCCATCGCCAACGACGCAGGAAAGATCATCGCCTTCACCGGACGAACCCTTGCCACCGACGAAAAATCCGGGCCAAAGTATTTGAATTCGCCCGAGACCGGAATCTATTCCAAAGGGCGTGTGCTGTTCAACCTCGACCACGCGAAAGAAGCGATTCGCAAGCTGGATTACGCGATCCTCGTCGAAGGACAAATGGATTGCATTTCCGTCTACGCCGCCGGATTTCACAATGTGATCGCCAGCTCGGGCACGGCGTTCACCGAAATCCAGGCGAAGCTGCTGGGCCGCTTCAGCAAGAATGCCGTCGTCAACTTCGATCCGGATACTGCCGGAGCCAAGGCGACCGAGCGCACCTTAGGGTTGCTGGTGGAAGAAGAATTCAACATCAAAGTGCTCACACTCGATCAGGGATTTGATCCCGATCTCTACATTCGCCGCAAAGGAAAAGAAGCTTACAGCGAGGCGCTGCGCAGCTCGCAAAAATATTTCGATTACCTCATTGATCGCGCGCGCACGCATTTTCAAGTGCGCAGCCCCGAAGGCAAAGTGAAAGCTGTGAACTACCTGCTGCCCCACATTCAGCGCGTGCCCAGCCGGATTGTTCGCGATGAACTAAGCCAGGAGATCGCGCAGAAGCTAGGCATCGATTCTGCAGTATTGCGGCAGGAGTTACGGCACGTCGCCGCACAGCGTTCGGCCGCAACGGTAAAGGCTCCAGCGGAGGCGCAGATCACCGACGCCGAGCGTATCCTCGTCCGCGCGCTGGCTTCGGCTCGCCAGATACAACCCGGGGCCGAGCATGTTTCCGCTCGCGACGGTGCTGAGGAGGAATTCGACCCCGCGCGCCAGGCAGAGTACGCGCTCCACGGCGAAGGACTGCATCGCGGCTTGACGACCGAATCGCTGGTTGAAGCTCTACTCAATGCCGGGACCGAAGTTGCCGATGTGATGGAAGTGCCCTGTTCAGACGCCGAGCGCCGGATGCTTGCTTCCATCCTGTTGAAAGAAGACGAGGAACTTACGGCAGAGCGACTGGAGGGAGCCGTGCGCGCGCTGCGCAAAATTCACCTGCGCCGCAAGCTGGAGCAAACTCAGCGCGAGTTGAAAAAGCCTGGACTCAGTGACGACCGGGTGCGCATGAAAGAATTGCTGACTGAAGTGGAGCGGCTAAGCCGTGCGCTAAGAGACCCAAACCTGGGGGAGACTGGCCTAGGGAACCAGAAAAGTGCATGAAACAAAACGGCCTCTCAGACCATCTAAGTATTTAGCAGAATTAGAGATAGCGGCGGGCGAAAGGAAAATTGGCGCGGCAACTGATAGACGAGTCAGCACTTATGTGCTAAACTCTGAAAGTTTGTGCTAGGTGCACAACTCCGCGCTAACCCAGATTCCCACCAGTAAAGACATTACCATACGCTCCCTCGCGGGCGAATTGACGAATTTGAGGACACCTCATTTTGGCTCTTGAAGACAAGTACGATGACATTAAAAAGCTGGTCGATGCCGGTAAAGAAAAGGGATATCTCACGTATGACCAGGTCAATGACCTCATACCGCATGACGTGCACAGTCCCGAAGACCTCGACGACCTGCTGACGACGATTGGTACGCAAGGCATCGATGTGCTGGAAGGCCCCAAGCTGCCTTCCGCGGCACTCGACAAAAGTGACGAAAACGAAGAGGGCGAGGATGTTGAACTCGACCTCACTCCCGGTGCGCTGGAAAAAACCAATGATCCCGTCCGCATGTATCTGCGCGAGATGGGAACCGTCCCATTGCTCACCCGCGAAGGCGAAGTAGAAATCGCCAAGCGCATCGAGTGCGGCCAGGTGCGCGTGCTCAAGGCTCTTTCGCGGTCGCCGATTGTGATCCACGAACTGCTCGCCATGGGCGAAGACCTCAAGAAAGGTGTGCGCTCCATCAAAGAGGTTGTCACCTTCGACGAGGAAGAGATCACCGACGAAATTCTGCAGAACCGGCTGAACGAATTCACCGGCAAGATCGATGCCATGGCGAAGCTCTACAAGAAAGTCGCCGTGGTGCAGGAAAAGTACGCGGAAGTCTCCCAGAAAAAGCGTCCCAAGGATCATCGCCGCGCCCGCCGCAACCTGGCCCGCGCCATCGTGCGGGTTTCGCGCGCGGTGCGCAAGCTGGGATTCACCAACGCCGAACGCAAGCGCCTGATCGACCGGGTAAACAAAACCGTCGACAGCATGCGTTCGCTCGACCGACAGGCCGGCAACCTGGAACGCAAAGCCGACGCTACCCGCAGCGAAGATCAGAAAAAAGAATACCGCCGCCAGGCGCGCGCCGTTCGCAGCGAAATCGAAAAGCTCGAGGTCGAAGCCGGACTGTTGTTCCAGGAGATCAAGCGCACGCAGCGCGAAATCATCCAGGGCGACATGGACGCGGAGCAGGCCAAGCGTGAGCTGATCGAGGCCAACCTTCGCCTGGTGGTTTCGATCGCGAAAAAGTACACCAATCGCGGCCTGCAGTTCCTCGACTTAATTCAGGAAGGCAACATCGGACTGATGAAAGCCGTCGACAAATTCGAATACCGCCGCGGCTATAAGTTTTCGACGTATGCCACGTGGTGGATTCGGCAGGCGATTACTCGTGCCATCGCCGATCAGGCGCGTACGATTCGCATCCCGGTACACATGATCGAGACGATCAACAAGCTGATCCGCACCTCGCGGCAGCTGGTGCAGGAACTCGGACGCGAACCTACCAGCGAAGAAATTGCCAAGAGAATGGACATTCCCGTCGCGAAAGTGCGGAAAGTCCTGAAGATCGCGCAGGAGCCCATCTCCCTCGAAACCCCAATCGGCGAAGAGGAAGATTCGCATCTCGGCGACTTCATCGAAGACCGCGCCGTAGTCTCGCCCGCTGAAGCCGTGATCAACGTGAACCTCAAGGACCAGACCGGACAGGTCCTGCGCACGCTGACCCCGCGCGAAGAAAAAGTAATCAAGATGCGCTTCGGCCTCGAAGACGGCAGCGAGCACACCCTCGAAGAAGTCGGCCAATCGTTCGCCGTAACCCGCGAACGCATCCGCCAGATCGAAGCCAAAGCCCTGCGCAAACTAAGGCATCCGTCGCGCTCGCGCAAGCTGCGCGCGTTTATGGATGGGGTAAGAGACTAAATTCGCACCATTGTCATTCCGAACATGGCCGAAGGCCGGGTGAGGAACCTGCTTTCGTTCTGGGCACGGCTTCGGCCGTGCCTTTCTATTGATTCATTCCGGGAGATATCTCACACGGAACGTCTACGAGGCATGCAATCAATGTTCCGCCATCACTTCCACCTGCCCCGAATCAAATTCCGTGACGTAAACCAACCGCGTCACCGGATTCGCCGTCACTCCCGACGGAAAAGTTCCGTTCAGAGGTACGGTTGATTTCACCTGGTTGTCGCTGCCATCCACCACCACCACGGTGTTGGCCTGGCCGTCGGTCACGAAGATAAGGTTCGAGAGCACATCGACAGTTACGCTGTTGGCAAACTGCCCGATGGGTACTGTCGCAATCAGGTTACGGTGCCGCGTACCCAAAACATATAAGCTCGCCGGACTGCTGGTCGATGAGACATACGCGCGGTGCGTGATTGAATCGATGGCTACACCCTCGATAAAAATATTGCCGCTGGTCACGGTCACAGTGTCGAGTACAGTGTCGGTAGCTCCGTCCAGAATGTCGACCTGCGCCTCAGGCCCATCCAGCGCCACCCAGACCTGATTCGCCGCCAAGTCAACATCGACCCCAAGCGGCAGACCGCCGGCAAGGCTGATGCGTGCCGCAATCTGGTTCGTAGCGCCGTCTATCACCACTTCCTGGCTGTCATCATAGTCACTCACATAAATGCGGTAAGCACTAGCTCTAAAGAAGCATCGCACTGGGAAGAAGCATCCCTCTAGAAAATCAAATAAAAGCCACTGCTACGAAAAAGTTATTTCCAGGAACGCATCCGCCCTGCTAAACGGAGAGGACAATCGTGCCAATAAATACTTTCGGTTGACGATTGCCCGCGCGCGAGCGTGCTCTTCCGGCGGCAAAATTCGCACCGTCGCCGGGAACTCCGCTCCGGTTACTTTTCCACGCATCGTGCACGGGGCAACTTTCACGCGCGGGTTGTTGCGAATGCGTTTCGTCTTACCCATGTCGCTACGCGTCATCACATACAGCCGGTCGCCATCTTCTCCAAACCACACCGGAGTCGCAACCCGCGCGCCGCTCTTGCGAAACGTGACCAGAGAAATATATTTCTGCCCGTGAATCTCCGACGGAATCGTCCCAGCCATGCAAACATTGTAGCGTCTCAGTCCGAACATGTGGAAAGAGCAAGGTCTGTTTCCGATGATGTGGGGACAGCCGCCCTCGGCTGTCCAGTCGAGCGAAGCTCGACAGCTGCGTCCAGCGGCAAGACTTCAGTTCCCGTTCCCCTGTCAGCCGTGGTTCGCACCCACCCCCTCGATTGATCCCGCCCTCTCTTCTGTGTTAAAAGCCTTTTATGCGCAAATGGATGCGCGAGCGCTTGCAGCGCCGCAAGAAGTCCCCCGCCGATACCTCTGGCCAACCCGCTCCCCCGCCCCTGCAGCCGGCCTACTTCGATGCTGATCAGCAGCCCGAAGCCGCGCCCGATACCGCCAGCGCCGAATCGGAAATTTCGACTCCCGTCGCGTCCGAGCCTCCTCCATCTCGTCGACAACGCAGCGCCCCGCGGCCTTCCCCAGAGGTTCAGTCATCCGATGCTCACTCTGATACCCAGTCCGACATTCAATCTCCCGCAGCGCCCCCTTCGGCACCGGGTTCATCGCCGGTTCGCAGTCGCCGCCGTCGTGGCGGTCGTGGACGCGGTGGCCGTGGCCGCGAACAAGCCGTCGCGCAAGCTTTCGCTCCCGCCGCAGTGAAAGGATCGCCCCCGGCGGTTCCATTCGAACCAGCAGAACAAGAAGTCGGCGCAGAAGCAGAAGAACCCAACGAATTTCCGGAAGCAGCTCAAGCCCAGATCACGCCTCAGACCACGCCTCCCGTTCTCGAATCCGCAGCGCCCAAAGCTCCAGTAATTCCTGCCGCGCCGCCGCGTCCTCCGAAAGGCATTGTCGTACTCGCAATCGGACTCCCCGGTTCTGGCAAGAGTTCCTGGTTCAAGCGCCATAACGTCGTCCCGCTCTCCAGCGACATGGTCCGGTCATTACTTTTCGACGACGTGCGCGAGCAGCGTTTTCAGGATCTCGTCTTTTCCAACCTGCGCTCCATGCTGAAAGCCCGCCTGATCGCGAAGCGTCCTATGAACTATGTCGACGCCACCAATCTCACTCCCCAAGAGCGTCAGCACTGGATCAAACTCGCCAAGGACTACCAATACGAAGTGCACGCAATCTTCTTCGACGTCCCACTCGATGTCTGCCTCGAACGTCATCAGCGCCGAGACCGCGTCGTCCCTGAAGACGTAATGCGCCGCATGGCCGCCAAATTGAAGCCGCCCGCCTTCGAAGAAGGCTTCGCCAAAATCACAGTAGTCCGCGTAAAAAAGAAAGACCCCGAAACCAGCTAGAAGCCCAAGACCGATGCTCATTGTGCCCAGCGATGGGCGAAGCCCAGAAAAGGGAAGGGCATGAGTTCCAGAGGATGCGGAAAAACATGACCTTGTACTTGGTTTTGGGTGGAGCAGCGCTTCCAGCGCTGCGTTAAGAGCCTTGATTTCAAGAACGGCTTTAGCCGCTGAGGTACTTGAGTCGACTTTTTCCGCAACCTCTTCCACTCGTGCCGTTAAGCTCTCAAACAGGACCGCGCTTTAGGCCTGAGGTGAGCTTCTGTCTCACCCAATCCTCGAACTCTTTCCAAACCGCCGTACACCGTTGAATTACTGCATTCCCTTCAGACCAACCACGAACGACGAACGACGCTTTCACCCCTTCAAATAAGGCAGCATTTCCTTAAACGCCGCCGAAGCCGAAGATCTCATCAGCTCATAAATCATCATCTCAGTCGACGAAATCACCGCCCCCGCCGCCCGCATTCGATCCAACCCAATCTTCCAATTCCATTCTGTTCGCGAACTCACCGCATCCGACGCCACGTGCACAATATATCCCTCGCGCAGCGCCGCCAGCGCCGTCTGCATCACGCAGATATGACTCTCCATCCCGCACAGCAGCAGCGTATTGCGGTTCCCCGGCAACCGCTTCACCAGCGTGCAGAACACATCGCTGCCAAAACACGAGAACAGATTCTTGTCGATCGCCTCCGTCTCCGGCAGCAGTGACGCAACCTCAGGCACGGTCTTGCCGAGCCCTTTCGCATATTGCGTGCTCACAATCGCCGGGATTTTCATCACGCCCGCCGCACGAATCAGCAACTGCGAATTCCGCACCAACTGCTCTTTCTGAAAAATCGGAGGCAGAAGTTTTTCCTGAATATCCACTACCACCAAAGCGCATCGCTCCGCCTCCAGAATTTGCCGTGCCACCTCCGCGTGATCGACAGCACTATGATCGACAGCATTCCCCGCAAGCCTCTCAAAACCGGTTGCCATGACTTCCTCCCAGCGCAATTCCTCAACTAAATTCTACAAGTAGTAGATGCAGCCTTGCTCGATGTCATCCTGAACGTAGCCGTTTTTCAGGCGTAGTGAAGGATCTCCGACTTAGCGGTCGTAGAGCGCCAGCCAAACGCGCCATCACCGGCCTAAGGTTTGAGTCTTACTAGGAAACGACGTCGTAATCTGTTGACCACCTCTGCCCGGAACCATAAAATGAAGTGGGCGTTCATTCAACGCTCGGTTGAGTCCAAAATTGCCCCCTCGTTCAACGGCTAGGACACCTGCCTCTGGAGCAGGCTATCGGGGTTCGAATCCCTGGGGGGCAGCCAATCAATCCCAATAAACCAAGGTCCTAGAACATCTCCACTTGGCGAAGCCGGGCGGCTGCGTTCTAGTCTGTGCGGTGTCCCTACTGCGTCGTCTGAGAGCCGCAACGCTGCGGCCTCGTCTCAGGACGAGCAAACACTAGGTAAAGTGCGTGTTTTTGAGTGGAATACGCCGTTGACAATAGCGAGCTTTAGATTAACAACCTCGTACTCGCCTGCTCCTGCCATCGCTGCACGTTGACGCCCTTCACGAGTAGCCATAGCATCAGTGACGCTTCCGCAACGATTCCTAGAATCTCAATGTAGACGAGCAGAGAGTGCGCCAGCGACGGGGACAGAAACGTCAGCCATCCCACGCCCGAAAGCGCCATCAGCACTCCTAGAAATCGAGGTAGGAAGGTCGACTTGAAAATGAGGTAGCCGATGGTAAAGTTGAACATTCCGAAAAATACCAGGTAGATGTAGGTAGTTTGAACGTTCAACTCAAGCGACATCAGGGCCATGGCCTGCAACTGCTCTACCCGGAAGACGCTGAGGTACGAACCGCCTTCGAGAATAGCGAACGGCGCGACCCGGAAGAGACTGCCCACGGCCTGAATAGCGCATCCCACCACACTGAAGAAGGCTGCGAGCAAGCACATGGTCCGATTCACCGGTTCAAATAGGGTATAGAAAAGAACCGTTACCGCAATGTATAACCCGGTCGCCACCAGGCCGATCGCCATGCTCGCCTGAAACAATCGCTCGTGTGCCAGAAGGTTGGTTGCTGTCGCCGCGGAGTTGCCCGCTACGGGATTCCCCCGAATTAACAACTCGCCGGTCATGGCCGTGAGAAAGTAAAGCAAGTAAACGACACCGGTGATCCTGGCCAGAGGACGCCGCGACGCTTCCGCAATCTGTTCCATCGCAGCGGAATCCTACGTCCGCGAAACCGGGAAGTCAACGCGCGCCCTGGAGCTAGCAAAGAACTAAAAAAGATTGTTAACGTTAAGTCGAGCCTCGAAATATTTGAGATAAACTCAACAGGCCACCCCCACAATAGGCGCACTGTTTGTTCCGGCAACTCTCCAAATGAATGGCGGTGCCTTTCGGATGGAGCAGTTGACGAAGCATGCAGCTATCATCTGAGTGACGATGGCAGCGATCTGGAAACTCCACGTTAGCAAAACCCTTGTGGTTCCCATGCTGTTGACCTTGTGTTCGTCGAGTGTCTCGGCGCAGGGTCGCGCCAAGAAACCGCCCGACGTAGAACTACGTATCGCACCGGGCGAACTCGTCCAGGGAGTGCCTGGGTCGATCAGTTTTGTATTCTTAAACACCTCGGACCACGAAGTGAGAATTCCTCCCGTGTCGCCTTGTGTCGGTCGATACTCAGGGACGATCAAGTTGAGACTGGAGTTTTCGCCTGCCACGCCACCATCACCCGGAAAAGGCGGAGGATGCGGTGCAGGACTCTCCCACCAGCCGGGGATTCTCGAACAGGCGAAGTCTTGGAGTAAACTGAAGCCCGACGAATCATTCACCGTGAGCTACAAAAGGGCTGAACTGTTCGTTTTCGAGGAAGCTCCCGGCTCTTACGAATTGTGGGGAGAATATTTCCCACCCAAACTGACAGCACAAGAACTCGCGGTTCTTGAGCACGCAGACATCTCTTTCCCATGCCAGACGCTGAGAAGCGCTCACTTGCAATTCAATAGACCGCAATGACGACGCGCATAATTGTGGAAATATCTGATTTACAACCTTGTCCCCGTCATGTAATTCCTGCGCCGCTCTCGATGTGATATTGTGCGGTTGTCCGAGGAGCGAGTCCCGAGACTTCTTATCCTCGGAACCTAGGTCTCCGCAATGCATGCCCGGTCTGCCAGACACGCCCGTGTCTCGAGCAATAGCCATGCACATAGAAAGGAGCGGCGCTGATGGCACCGATTCTTCTCTGGCTCATCCTGATTCTCTGCCTGCTGATCTCGGTGGTGAAGTACCTGATGGGCATTATTATGCGCTTCTCTTTTCTAGGCACCAAGGCTCGCAAAGACTACACCTACGAACCAACGGTCAGCGTGCTGATGCCTTGCTACAACGAAGGCAAAACGGTTTACGAAACCATCGAAAGCATCAGCAAGAGCAATTATCCCAACGAAAAATTTGAAGTGATCGCGCAAGACGATTGTTCGGCCGACGACAGCTACGAGTGGATGCTCAAAGCGCAGCGCGACTTTACCAACATACGAATCAGGACCGGCCGAAACGCCGTCAACAGCGGCAAAGCGCGGTCGGTCTGCAACGCACTGCAGCTCTCCACGGCGGAAATCATTATTTCGATCGATTCGGATTGCATCTTTCATCCCGATGCGATTCGCGAACTGACGGCGTGCTTCGCGGAGCCCCGCATGGGATCGGTCGGTGGCCGGGTTGGAGTGAGGAACCCAAACGACAGCGTTATCACCGCAATTCAAACCCTGATCTACTATTCGGCGTTCCAGCTCTACAAGATTCCCGAGAATTGGACGCGCAGCATCTGCTGCATCAGCGGATGCCTGTTTGCGATCCGCCGTGAACTGCTGCTCGAGATTGAGCCGGCGATTCGCGCGCGAAACTGGTTTGGGGTTCCGGTAAATCAGGGAGAAGACCGATTCCTGACCCACCAGACCCTGCTGCGAGGTTATGGCACCTACATAAATAATGACGCGCTTTGTTGGACCACGGTGCCCAACACCTTATCTGTTCTCTTCAAACAGCAACTCCGCTGGCGGCGCAGCATTGTGCGCGACTTCTTCTTCACGATGAAAACGCTTCCGCAACACGTCTGGAAGCTGCATCCGAACACAGTCTTCACGCTGGTGCTAACGCCGGTGGGAGCGTTGGTGGGTTTGCTGGTCGTTGTTAATATGCTTACGCAGGATCCTCTGTCGTGGACCGGACCCGTGCCGTTGATTACTGCGCTGGCGATCGGAGCAGTTCTGAGTTGGGTGGTCAAGCGTTATAGCGCGAAAGAAGCGGTCCGGCATCCCTTAGCCTTTGCCGCCTATGTCGCCTGGTCTTTTGTGAGTAGTCTGTTTCTGACGCCACTGGCTCTGTGCACCATGGATTCGGCAGACTGGGGTACGAGAACCATAGCGGCAGTCGAACGAGAACAAGAGGTGCCTCTTGGCAACGCCACCCGTTGAAACCACACCGCCGGAAACAAAAACCATCTTGCCTCCGCAAGCGATTAAAGCGCCTGCTGGACAGAGGCTGCATGCACTGCACTACAAGCTCGTCCTTACGTTGTATCGAGTCTTTGCGATATCAGTGTTGTATCTCGTGTTGATCGGCATTCTCGCGTATGCCTGGGTGATGGGTTTTTATGCGGTGAATAATTCATGGGCCGCGCCGGTGATTCTCTCGGCGGCGGACGAAAAAAGTCTCGACTTCCGTGAAAAGCTCGTCACCAGCCAGCAGACCATTGAAGACTTGAAAGTCGACACCAAGAAGCTAGGCGATGGTGTTGCCGAAATGAAAAAACATCGCGCCGCGTTGCTGGCGCTTGAACCGGAGCTGCAAGCCGCCATTGCCCGGGAACAGAATCACAATCTCGTCGCCGGCCCCGCGCTTTCGACGCTCGACCAACAAAAACTGGCCGACAATAGCAAGACGCAGAAAGTCCTGGAGACGCTGAACCAAGTGGAATCGAACATTCACAAGGACCTCACTTCCGGATTGATCACGCAAGGCGATGCCGCAACCCAACTGGCGGCGGTGAACCAGACAAGGAACGCTTACACCGACAGCAAAATCGCCGAGATCCTCCTGACCGACAGCGTGCTCGATAAAACGACGGTGGGAACGGGCTCGCTCGACGTGCTCGTGAAGCAGGCTGAGCTCAGGTCGGAAGTGGCGCAACTCGATGTCGCGATTAATGTCGCCGAGAAACAGTTGCAGGAAGAAAACCGGCAGATCGATCGCCTGCATCAGGCGATCGCTACGGCGAAGCAGAATCCGTATTACCTGAATGCTTCTGGAGGACAGACGCTCTACTTCGCCTTCGTTCCTTACGACGACCAGGCTTACGCCACGCCCGGCAATACCATTTACGACTGTTATCTCAACATGGTTCTTTGCCACAAGGTCGGATCGGTGAAGCAAGTCTTTCCCGGCGAGGAGCAGGCGACCCATCCGATCTTCAAGACGCAGATTCGCGGTTTCCTGATCCAGATGAATCTCGATCACCCCGAATCTGCGAAATCCAAGACCGTATTCATGGGGCGCAAACCCGTTTTGTTCTAGTCGATGCCTTCTGACATCCTTCCAAGCAGAAGCAAACCGCAGAAGTAAGCAAGGAGAAGCAAATGTTTCCCAGTCACTGGAAGTGGGTGATGACGTTTGTTTTATTCGCGAGCAGGTTCGCACTCGCCGGGGACACAAATGATCAACTGGCTTACTGCGCTTACCTGACGCAGCAGGCGGAGGCTCAGCGGGATTTGTTGCGCACTCCCATCGCCTTTGGTGGCCTGACGCAGCCCGAGACCGGCTTGCCGGTGCAGATTGTGGGCGGCGCGTCGCTGGGACTTTCTAACTTCAGAAAGGCAGGTCTCGCCATTGATGTGGCCCGCAAGAACTGCGAACTCTACAAGGCGACAACGTCGGCACAGCAGAACGTGCAGTATGCCTTAGCGAGTCTGGAAAGGGAGGCGCTGTCCCACCGGTTGGTCCTGATCGACGATGCCTCGAAAACCCTCAACGACTTGCTCGACCAGACTGCCAAGATGGTGGATGCGCAAAATGCTACGCGCCTGATGCTGTTCACACTGCAGACGACAAAGATCAAGATCGAAGCCGACCGCGCCGACACGCAGTCGAAGATCGCGGCTCTTTATATTCCGCCGCTCACCGACCAAGCGCTCAAAGATCTGTTAGCCGATAAGGAAAATCGCGAGACCAACGAACAAAAGGCGCTGGACAAGCTAGCTCGCCAGAGTGACTGGGATGTCGCCCTCTCGGTGGGCGTGCATCAGCAGGTCAATCCGGTCGCGTATGGCGCTCAGCCCTATGGAACCGTATCGATCAACTACAACCTCGCCAGCCACTCCATCAACAAGCATCTGGATCGAACCGTAGAGGCTTACCACGAATGGAAAAAAGTGCAGGAAGGCGACATTGTGCGCAACGCGGAGGTGCTGCATCAGCAACTGCTCGACAACGCGGCGGCCCAGGAATCGCGGCTGAAGTCGTTGCAGGCAGAGAGCGCAGAGATGGACCAGAACCTCCAACTCGTCGCGAATCCGGATACGTCTACGGCTCTCGACTTCCGCAATCAATTGACCTCAGCGCGGCTCCTGTTGCAGATCGAAACCGGGGATGCCAGCTTTCGACTCGACCGGCTGCGCGAGTATCTGGCAAGAAATTATTGATCGCGCGGGATTACACCTCGTTAAGTCAGGGCCGCGATAAGTCGTGTTTGTCAGATACTTGGAGAAATAGTCTTCATTCGAGGAGGCATAGCTATGACAGACTGGTTCGCGCGCCCCGTCTTACACGTCAAGGACGTTGAGGCCTCGCTTCGCTTTTACATGAACCGGCTCGGCTTCACCAGCCCCTGGCGCTACGACGAGGACGGCCGAGCTCATGTCGCACAGGTCGACCGGCAAGGCTGCGCGCTTATCCTGGCCGATACCTGGCCAGGGAAAGTTGGCAAGGGACTGATGTTTATTTCCCTGAACGTCGAGCCAGACACTAGCGAGACGACTAACGAGACCGCGACGCGTGAGGCTGCAATCGCTGTACTGGACGCGTTACGCGCCGAGCTCGAGGCCAAGGGCGTTCCGGTCAAAGAGGGTTCGTGGGGCTACCGCCTGCTGGTGGTCGATGATCCCGATGGCAATCAACTCTTCTTTAACTACCCAAACGAGATTGCATCCGGCAAGATTGCTCGAGATGAAGCGTAATCATCGGGGCTCGCCTTGCCGCGGCGCGCGGCGGCCTGTAACGCGGCCGCCGCGCTCCTTCGTCTTCGTCGATTCATTCTTGTCCTTGTAGCATCGCTGTTCGAAACCGATTGCCTGGTTCGGCAAAAGCTGCCGGCCAGCGGCGCGCCTGCGCGATACAGATGATGTGGAGGATCAGAAACAGCGGCACGGCAAACGTAGGAATGTAGCTCATGGGAAGCACGGTCATGGCTCCGGTGGGTATTCCGTGTGGATCGATAATCCCCGAGAGCGTTCCCAAGGCCAGGGCGTTGACCAGGTCGGTGATTCCCAAAACCTGCCAGAAGATGAAGCCTTTGCGATGCCCCGGCTTGGCGAGCCGGAGAGCCGCGAACGGTGCTGTCACGCCGATTGCAATATCGCCCCATCCGGCGGACCATGCGAAGAACCCGGGCAGAATCTTATAGACGCCGAGAACCAAAAAGACAAACCCTGCGGTACGCAAGCTTTGCACCAGGGTGAGGGTGAACGGGCTCAACGACAGCACAAATTGCCGGAATCCGAGCGACGATGCAAACCAAACCAGGAACAGCGCAACCGGAGCGAGCACCGCGATGCCGAGCGCGATCGGTGGCGTATTAGGATCGTTGCGGTAGAGGTGAATTGCAGACGAAAACAGGGAAAAGACAAACCAGGCTGCCAGCAGCCCGGCACTGATTTTGGCGTATTTCGACATGACGGTCTCCTTTTGGCGAATCTGCTTTTGGCGAATCTGCTATGAAGTGACCGTTGCGGTCACTTCGTTGGCTAGCTTGAAAAATTCGTTCCAGCGCTTGTCCCCGAGCTGGGCTCGAAGTGCGCGCTGGACTTTTTCCCAGTGGGGACGCGCTCGCTTGAATTCCGCTTTTCCGGCGTCGCTCAGCGACAGCCACCGCTCCCGGCGGTCGTCGCCGAACCGGCTCACGATCCAACCCCGGCGCGCCATGATGGTAAGCGTTCGAGTGAGAGTTGTGCTATCGATGGCCAGAATCTCCCCGAGCGTCCCCTGGGAAACTTCTCCAGCCAGGGACAATGCTTGCAGAAGTGTGAACTGCGTACCTCTGAGGCCGAGCGGCCGGAGAGCCGCGTCGTAATGCTGTGAAAGTGCGCGCGAGGCGCGACGGAAACTCGCGCACATACAGGGAAGAGGGACTGTAGCGGCGTTCTTCATATCAAAATAGATGCATATACATCTATTGTGATTCAGGAAAATCGAAGCATGCGAGAGGATAAGGTACCCGCCTGCCGCCAGTTCATCACCACCGGCTAACCGGGATTCCGGTTGCGCCTTGCAATGGCTGTTAAGGTCAATTCCGTGTTTTTCCCTTTGGACTCAAGCAGTAGGCAGGCTTATCATCTCTGCTTGCTGTGAGTTCTCAACTGCCCCTCACGGCTGGAAGCGACTACCAGCGGAGAACTGTCATGAACTGTCGCGGTTGCGGGGTTGAGCTCGAACCATTTGAGCTCGAACCATCCGAAGAACAAGTCAATACTGCCGTTGACGAAATACTTGAAACTTCTCTCAAGGACGCAGAGAACAAAGGCGGTGTTTGCCCCCTCTGCGGTCACTCGAAAGATGTCCCCTATTCGCACCGCAAGACCGTGTTGTTCGGACTTCTTCTGGCGTGCCTGTTGATCGGCGCCGTTGTGGCGCTCAACCTGTACAGGTCGGGACAAACGCAGCGTGCAGCAGCCGCGAGCGATGCCGTTGCTCGAATGACCGCTAATGAAGACATCGTTCGGTTGCTCGGAAAACCGATTACCATCGAGCCCGGACTAAAAGGAGAATTCAAACAGGACGAAACCGGATGGAAAGAAGTGAACCTTACGATCCCCGTGAGCGGGCCGAACGGAAACGCGGTGGCGCACGTGCTGGGTGGAAGGGGAACCGGGTCGTGGGCTTTCACCACTTTCGAAGTCGATTTTGAAACGCAGCGCAAGAAGGTAGACCTCATATCCGGCCGGGTTATCGAGTACGATCCCAGCGGCTTCATGGAAGTCCACACGCAGGCCGTGTTGGTGCCGGAATACGAGAAAACCGTCGCCGCGTCGCCGCGATTCGATGGGGAATTCCCATGCGTGTTCGCGTTAGTTAGTAGCCGGGAAGGTACTGCGCCACAGCTTGGAGACTGTGCCATGCCTACGGCACACGGCGACCCGGTAGACAGGTTCGAAGTTGACCTCCGTTATGGAAATTTCATTGTCCAGCAGACTGATCTGTTCCTCAACGATGTCATGAAGGTTCCTCTTACTAGAACCTACTGCTCAAATGAGTGGGTAGACCGCAACCCTGTCCACGCCTTCGGCCGCAATACCAACCATCCTTATGACATCGCACCCATCGGCGCTAGGAACCCCTATACCTACCAGATGATCGTGCTCGAAGATGGTGACTTTTTGTATTTCGACCGAATTTCTAAGGGCACGGGGTACGCGGACTCAGTGTTTCAGCACACGGAGACTTCCACTCGTTTCTACAAAGCAACCACGCGATGGAACGGTCATGGATGGACCACCAAGCTCGCGGACGGTTCAGAAATCCTCTTTCCCGAATCCTATAACGCCCAGAATCTGGCGCAAGGGGCACCTTACGAGATGCGTGACGCTAATGGCAACAGCTTGGAGTTGCACCGAGATGGGCAACGGAACTTGCAAGAAATCGAGGCTCCGCATGGGCATTCGATCAAATTTAGCTATGACGATTCGTCTCGCGTCAGCCGGGCGGAGGACGACGCCGGGAACTGGGTACGATACGAATACAACGGCGATGGAATGCTAAAATCAGCGGTCTTTTCCTCGCGTCGGGAGAGACATTACGAGTACAACGGAGTTCTAATGACGCAGATCACGGACGAAAGCGGGCATGTGTTGGTCCACAACTGGTACCGAGACAGGTTTCTCCAACGGCAACAGTTTGGAAATGGTGCGGTGTACTCGTATAGCTACAATTGGGCTCCCGACGAATATTATCCCAGGAAGGTTACTGTCACTCTGCCCGACCAAACCACGCGGCAAATTTCAGTTGCGGGCGCTGTTCCTGAGTTCGTCCGGAACTATCATCCATAGCGCCACGAATCTCTTGGATGACATGATCTAATTCACGCAGCACCCATGATCATCCTTCTAATGGGAGTCTCCGGCGCAGGCAAAACGACAATCGGAGAATTGCTGGCCTCAGACCTTGGATGGCAATTCGCCGACGCCGATAACTACCACTCCGCAGCGAACGTCGAGAAAATGCGAAACGGCATCCCGCTGACCGACGCCGATCGCGCACCTTGGCTGGAGACGCTACGCTCCTTGATTGCCTCGTGGATTGTCGCAAAAAAGAACGCCGTCCTCGGCTGTTCCGCCTTGAGGCAGACCTATCGGGAAATCCTTCAGGTCTCGCCGGAGGTGCACACCGTCTATCTGAAGGCGTCGCCCGAAGTATTGGCGCAACGCCTGCGCGCTCGCCACGGCCATTTCATGACCGAACGCATGCTTCAGAGCCAACTCGCAACCCTGGAAGAACCCGGCGATGCCATCGTGGTGAACACCGACCGCTCGCCCGCGAAAATTATCGCGGAAATTAAATCGAAGCTAGCTTCTTAGCGGAACCTCGTCTCCGCGCGCCTCTTAACTCCCCACAAACCGCGCATACAAACTACGCGCCACGCCCGTATCCGTCGTCCCTTTGATAATCGCCCGCCCATCCGGAAATAGCGTTATCTCATACGGATCGCGCCAGAACCTCAATACAAACTCATTGTGCCGCACCACGCCCAGCGTTTCCAGCCGCCGCTGTAACTCCGCAAAATCGATCGGCCGCGCCCGTTCGTGAATCTGCACTGAGTTGCGCCCGCACATGGTGATGTGCGGCCGTCCTTCCCCCGCCAGATGCAGAAACTCCCGCTCGCCGCACGCCCGGCAATCGGCGCGCGGCTTCGCTGCCGCAATCTCCGCTTGCTCGTTGGTCCACACATCGCACGACCATAGCGTCCTGCGCAAACGCTTCACCGCGTCGCCGCCCACAAGCAGCTTCACCGCCTCGGTCGCCGCAATCGAAGCCACCACGTTCACAGCCGAATTCAAAATGCCGCTGGTTTCGCAAGTCTCCACCATGCCCCGCGGCGTATCCGGAAAAATGCACGCCAGGCACGCCGTCTCCCCCGGCAGCACATTCAACGTCACACCGTAACTGCCCACTGCTGCCGAATAAACCCAGGGCAAGGAACTCTTCACCGCATAATCGTTCACCAAATATCGAGTTTCAAAATTGTCAGTCCCATCGAGAATTACGTGCATTCCATCAAGCAACGCTTCAATGTTCGATGGAACCAAATCCTCCACCCGGCTCTCCACCGCAATTTCCGAATTGAACGCCCGAATCCTCCGCTTCGCCGCAATCGCCTTTGGCAGCGATTCCGCCGCATCCTGTTCCTCAAATAGCGACTGCCGCTGCAGATTGCTCGGCTCAACGTAATCGCGATCGATAATTCGTAGCGTCCCCACCCCGGCGCGCGCCAGCAGGGAAGCCAGCGCCGACCCCGTCGCGCCGCATCCCACTATCGCGACTCGCCCCGCCGCCAACCGCTGTTGTCCCTCCGCGCCGATCCCGCGAAACAGAATCTGCCGCGAGTATCGTTTCTCGAAGCGCGCGTCGGTTTTCGCCTCGACCTTTGCTTCGCTCTGCGCCTCGAATTCTGCCCCGATCTTCGCCTTTTCCACGTCATGCCCCAAGGAGGTCACCAGTTCCCGCTCGCAAAACCTTTATTATAAGGGGCTGAACTCCTTCAACCGCCGGATGCATACAACACGGCCTTTTCGCCCATCATCGAAATCAACCAACGGGCTCAAGGATCCTATTTGCTGAAACGGTACGCGTCGTCGCTTATGCTGATCGTTCTTTCGACCGGAATTCTGCCCGGTGCGATCGCGCGCGCCACATCCGCACACCCCACCGCCCAAAGCTCACAATCCAATCGCCCGTCATCCACATTGTCGTCCATGTCTGAATACGCCGGGCGCGTCGTCCGCTCCATCGATCTTCCCGGAGTCGCAGACCGCGAACGCCTCCTGCAAATGATCCCCCAAAAATCCGGCCAACCTCTCGATCGAAATGACGTCCGCGAAAGCATCCGCATTCTCTTTGGAACTGGGCGCTTTGCCGATATTCAAGCCGAAGTCGTTCCCTCCGGCTCCGAAGTTCTGCTCACCTTTGCGACTTCGTCAAACTTCTTTGTCGGAGCTGTCGAGGTCGAAGGTGCTCCCAGCCATCCCAATGCCAACCAGTTGCTCAACGCTTCCAAGTTCCAACTCGGCGAGCTCTACACGGCCGATAAACTCGACCACGCGCTCGAGAACATGCGCCAGCTCATGCAGGAGAACGGCTACTATCGCGCCCGCGTTACTGCCGAAAGCACTTCCAATGCTGCCACGCAGCAGGTCAGCGTCCTCTTCCACATCAGCGCCTCCGAGCCTGCCCACATCGGCGAAGTCAAAATTACCGGCCACTCGTTTTTGTCAGAGGCCGAACTTCAGGACATCGCTCGCATGCATCCCGGCGATCGCGTCACCGCGGCCCGCGTTACCAACTCTCTGCAACACCTGCGCAAGAAATTCCAGAAGCAGCAACGCGTTCTCGCTCAGGTTTCGATCGCCGAGCAGAAATATCATCCCGAGAGCAACGCCGTCGACTACACATTTCTCATCGACCCCGGCCCGGTCGTGGTTGTCTACACCCTCGGCTATCACGTTAACCGCGGTGTTCTCAAGAAAGAGATCCCAATTTACGAAGAAAACGCCGTCGATGACGATCTGCTCAACGAGGGCAATCGCAACCTCCTCGATTACCTCCAGTCTCGCGGTCTATTTGACGCGAAGGTAAGCTTTCAGAAGGAAACCATCGATGAGACTCTGCGTGTGATCTATCGCATCGATCCCGGCCCCCTGCACAAGCTCGAAGTCATCGATATCACCGGCAATAAATACTTCCCTCGGCAAATTCTGCGCTCCCGCATGCAGATTCAGGCCGCCAGCACGTTCTCCCATGGACGCTATAGCGGCACTCTGCTCAAAAGCGATGTCGAGAACCTTCAGTCCCTCTATGTCTCCAATGGCTTTCGCGACGCAAAAATCCAGACAAACGTCGACGACAACTATCACGGTGCCGAGAATCACCTCGCGGTCCGCCTGCTCATCGACGAAGGCCCGCAAACTCGCGTCGGCGATTTTCGCATCACCGGCAACGACGTCATCAAGAGCGAGGACTTTAACGATCTCGAAACCGAAGCCGGCCAGCCCTATGCCGATCAAAAGCTCGCGAATGATCGCGAGAAAATTCTCAACTGTTATTTCAACCTTGGATTTTCCAACGCCACCCTCGACATAATCGCCAATCCCTCGCCCTCGCAACCCGGCCGTGAAGATGTAACCTTTAACATCAACGAAGGCGAACAGTTCTTCGTCAACCAGGTGATGGTTGCGGGCCTCGACCACACCCGCGAATACGTCGTCCAGCGCGAAGTCCTGGTCGCTGCCGGACAGCCGCTCAGCCAGCAGGATCTCCTCGACACTCAAAGCAAGCTCTACGATCTTGGCATCTTCAGCCAAGTCGACACTGCCGTCCAAAATCCCGATGGCTCCGAGTCCCAGAAAAATGTTCTCATCCAGTTGCAGGAGGCCAAACGCTATACCTTTACTTACGGCGTTGGCCTGGAATTCGAAACCGGACTGCCCGCCGGAACTAGCTCCCCTGCCGGTTCTACCGGTGTAAGCCCACGCGTTGAACTCGACGTCACCCGTCTCAATGTCGGCGGCCGCGACCAGACCTTAACCTTCCAGTCTCACGTTGGGCGCCTCCAGCAACGCGGCCTCGTCAGCTACGAAATCCCCAAGCTCTTCAACAACAGCCGCTTCAAGATTTTCTACACCGCTTTCTACGACAACAGCCTCGATGTCTCCACCTTCACCTCCCAGCGGCTCGAAGGCAAAATCGATCTTCGCCAGCAACTCGGAAAGATGCAGGCGAATTACTCCACCTCGATTACCTACCGCTTCGATTACCGCCGCGTCAAAGCCAGCAACTTTGCGCAGGACTTTTCCCCCGCTGAATTCAATTTGTTCTCGCTGCCTGCCCGCGTCGGCGGTCCCGGTTTTACCTACATTCGCGACAAGCGCGACAATCCTCTCGAAAGCACGAAAGGTCAATACTTCACCCTCGACACTTTCGGCGCATCCAGTTACTTCGGTTCTCAAGCAGATTACGGCCGCGCACTCGTCCAGGATTCCACTTACTATGCCTTCGGCCCCGCCAAGCACAAGTTCGTTTTTGCCCGCTCCACCACCATCGGACAGGAGCAGGTCTATCACGGCACTCGAGTTCTTCCCCCCGGAGCCTGTCAGGTCAGCAACTTAGCCACGTCCTGCACCCAGGGAATCGACGTCATCCCGCTGCCCGAAGTCTTCTTCGCCGGCGGGGGCAACTCCCATCGCGGTTTTGGGTTGAATCAAGCAGGGCCTCGCGATCCCGATTCCGGCTTCCCCATCGGTGGTACCGCACTCTTCGTCAACAGCGAGGAACTGCGCCTTCCTCCGGTTACTTTACCCTACTTGGGGGAGGGTTTTGGTTTTGCCATCTTTCACGATATGGGTAATGTCTTCACCGCGGGCCACGATATGATTAAAGGCGTGCTCCGCTGGCACCAGTCCGATCCTTCGCAATGCCTGCAATTCAGCCCGGCCACCGAAACCTCGCTTTACAACGGTTGCGTCACCCACTTCGACAATTCTGGCTACGACTATACTTCTCACGCCGTCGGCCTGGGGTTGCGTTATAAGACACCCATCGGTCCGTTGCGCTTCGACTTCGGGTACAATCTCAATCCAACGGACTATCCGATCGGGTACACCCTAAGCACAGCGCAAGCCCCCACAGCGCCATTCAGCCCGCAGCGCCTGGGACACTTCAACGTTTTTTTCAGCATCGGTCAGCCATTTTGATTTGGAATTAACTGGGGCTTCATACGATCGGGACTTCAGACGGGATTTAAACCGGGAATTCAGAGTTGGGTTTCAAAGTGGGGCTATCAAATTTAGATGAGCAGAACGATTCACAAAGCCTTCGCTGTCGCACAAACGCTCCTGGCGTCGGCGCTCATCCTCGTTCTAACGCTCGTCCTCACGCCAGTTCGCGTCTCCGCCGAAGTATTGGACCGCATCGTCGCAACCGTCAACGGCCGCCTCATCCTGCAAAGCGATTTGGACGATGCTATCTGCTACGAAGCTCTTCTCAGCAATCGCGCCCTGGATCAGTTCACCGCCGATGATCGCCGCGCCGCGATCGATCGCCTCATCGATCAGGAACTTCTTCGCGAGCAAATGAAGTCCGCCGATTTCCGTCACGCCACCGAGACTGAAATTAACTCTCGCATCGCCGAAGCCCGCAAACTTTACCCTCAAGCCGCCGCCGACGATGCTTGGCAATCTCTCCTCGCGGGCTATCACATCACCGAAAAAGACCTTCACGCCCGCGTTCAACAAGAGATTGACTTGATGCGCCTCGTCGATGCCCGTCTCCGTCCCGCGGTTCAGATCGATTCCAAATCCGTCGAAGCCTACTATCGCGATCAGTTTGTTCCAAAGTTAAAACAGTCCGGCGCATCCGAAGTCGCACTCGCCGATGTTTCCGCAAAGATTCGCGAACTGCTCACCGAGCAGAAGGTCAGTGAGATGCTCGTCTCCTGGCTGCAAACTCTCCGCTCCGAGAGCCAGGTTCGTCTCCCCGGCCTTACCCCACCCTCCAACGGCCCCGGAGCCAACGATCCCGGAGTAAGCTCGCAGTGACCGTCGACACCGCCGAAACTTCCGCCGTTCCAACTCGTCGTCGCAGGTGGAAGTATCCGCTCATTTTTTTCGGCACCGCACTCTTCGCTGCTCTCGCGTTATTCGCCTACATGAACACCGCCTCGTTTCAAGCCCTGGTCCGTCGCCGCCTGGTTGCCGAAGTCGAGCGCATCACCGGAGGCCGCGTCGAAATCGGCAGCATCCACACCACACCCTTCCGTCTTCAGGTCGATGTCCGCGAGATCACCGTGCATGGCCGCGAGTCTGCCATCGATGTCCCGCTCGCGCACATCTCCCGCATCGTCGCCCGTCTCAAGATCAGCTCCCTTCTTCGCTCCGAACTGGCCTTCGACGAAGTGGTCCTCGATCAACCCGTCTTCCATGTCGCCTTCTATCCAGACGGCACAACGAATTTTCCTGCTCGAAAAACGGCTACACCATTCGATCCCAGCGCTACGGTTGAACAACTCTTTTCTCTCTCGATCAATCGTCTCGAACTTCGTCACGGCCATCTTTTCTGGGACGATCAAACCATCCCTCTCGATTTCGCCGCCCGCGATACTGCGCTCCAGATGGATTATTCCTTCCTCAGCTCTCGCTATGATTGCCGCCTTCTACTCGGCTTCGTCGATACCAAACTTTTGGATTACAGCCCCTTCGCCTGGACCGGCTCCGCGGAATTCACTCTCAATTCCAACTCCGCCATAGTTACCTCTCTCAAATGGAATTCCGGCCACTCGCATCTTTCCGGCAACGGACAGATCACCGATTTCCGCCGCCCTCATTTTCAAGGTTCCTACGATGCTCAACTCGACCTCAACGAAGCCGCATCCATCGCCCGCCGCCGCAATCTCCGCTCCGGCATCCTCGAATTAAAGGGTCACGGCGATTGGTCCCTCGATCAGTTCGCTTCCGCTGGCCTGCTCACGCTCCGCGATTTCGCCTGGCAGGATGATCAACTTACTTTCTCCAAAGCCGCACTCAGCACCGGCTATTCCGTGACCGACCAGGAACTGAAACTCTCCAAGCTGCAAGGCAGAATTTTCAACGGAAGCTTCACCGGCGACGCCGAGTGGCAACACTGGCTCGCTCCCGATCAGCGCCTTTCGCCCGTCGCCAAGAAAACTTTCGAGACCGCTACTATTTCCGCTGCTCCTCCACTTAACAAGTCCGGGCAGAAAGGAGCAGCCAAGCCGTCTTCGCCCAAGCGGTCCGCCATTCAAAGCGCCATGATTCAAAGCGCAACAATCGCCCTCAAACTCCACGATCTCTCCGCCGACGAAGTTGTCGCCGCTCTCGGTGCACGCACCGAAGAGCTGCGTACCCTTCGTCCAGCCGGATTAACTTCCGGCTCGGTCGACGCGCGTTGGAAGGGGACTCGTCACGACGCCGAAGTTCAATTTGCCCTCGATGTCAGTCCGCCCGCACATCCCATTGCGTCGCCACAACTCTCGCTCACCGGTCATGCCGCTGGCACGTACTATTTGGCCACCGACACGCTCGATCTTCCACAATTTACTCTGACCACACCCACCAGCCGCATCCAAGCCTCCGGTTCGCTGTCCGCGAAATCCTCGCTTCGCCTCTCCGTTTCCACCACCAGCGTTGCCGATTGGCTCCCGTTTATCTCTGCCGTGCGCGGCCCCGCAATCTTTCCCGTCACGCTGAATGGCCGCGCCACTTTCAATGGCAACATGACCGGCTCGCTCTCGTCTCCTCAACTTGCCGGCACGCTCTCCGGCGACGATTTCGATTTCAACCTCCCCGCCACCGCCGCCGCTCACGCCTTCCACACTCACTGGGATTCTCTCTCTGGTGCACTCCAGCTTTCCTTCGACGCCATCACCCTGCGCAACGCCACTCTCACCCGCGACGATACCTCCGCCGAATTTGACGCCAGCTCGACACTCCAGAACGGCCACTTTACCCGTGACAACAATTTCAACGTTCGCGCCAACATCCTCCACGCCGACCTCTCGGACCTGCAAGCCCTCACGGGAATCAACTATCCCGTTACCGGCCAGGCCGATGTTGCCCTCGAAGGTTCCGGAACTCTCGCCGATCCTCGCGGCCACGGAACCATTCATCTCAACAACGCCCTGGCCTACGGCGAAACCATTCAGCAATTTGATTCGACGTTTCAACTCGGCCAAGGCGAGATCGCCTTCAACGATATCCGCCTTTTCCACGACGATTCCGTTACCGAAGGCAGCGCCGCCTTTACTCCCTCGACTCGCGCGTTCCGTCTCGATCTCACGGCAAATAATTTCGACCTCGCCCGCGTCCGCCAGCTTCATTCCAATCGCTTGTCTATCGAAGGCCGCGCTGATCTCGTCATCAAAGGCTCCGGCACCTTCACCGCTCCCGCAGTCGCTGCACAAGTCCATATCCGCAATCTCTCGCTCGATCGCGAACCCGTCGGCGATCTTGACCTGCAAGCCGTTACTCAGGGTAACGAGCTGAATGTCACCGGCAATTCTCATCTGCAGCGCGGATCTTTACTTCTCAACGGCAAAGTTCAGTTGCGCGAAGATTTCCCCGCCACGCTCTCGTTTCAAATGGATCAAGTGGATCTCGACGCCCTCTGGCGCTCTTATTTTCGCGGTCAGCTCACCGGTCACTCCGCGGTCGGCGGCACGTTGGCTCTTCGCGGCCCGCTTCGTCACTCTTCGCAGTGGACCCTCGACGGCACCCTCACAGCGCTTTCACTCGACGTTGACAACGTCAATCTCCACAATCAGGATCCCGTTCGCTTCTCTCTCGCCCGCGAGTCCATCAATATCGAACAACTCCATCTGCTCGGGCAGGGAACCGATTTCACCGCTCACGGCTCCGTGCTTCTCTCCGGACCCCGCACCCTCGATCTCACAGCCGACGGTCGCATCGACCTGAAACTGCTATCGAGCTTCGATCCTGATTTCACATCTTCCGGATTTGTCTCGATGAATATGGCCATTGGCGGCACGTTCGACGAGCCCTTGCCGCACGGCCGCCTGCGCGTCGAGAACGGTGCCATCCTCTATGCCGGCTTGCCCAGCGGTCTGAGCGAACTGAACGGATCGCTCGTTTTCAGCCGCGAGCGTCTCCTTATCGAGACCCTCACCGCCCGCACCGGCGGCGGCACACTCGACCTCAAAGGCGACGCCTCCTACTTTAATGAGCAGCTCAACTTTAACCTCACCGCCACCGGCAAAGATGTTCGCCTGCGTTATCCTCCCGGCGTCAGCTCCACCGCCGACGCGAAACTAAACTGGGTCGGCACCCGTTCCTCGTCCACCGTTTCCGGCGAGATCTTTATTAATAAGATGTCGGTCACTCCCGGCTTCGACTTTGGCACTTATCTCGAGCGCAGCCGCCAAGTCACCAACATCACCACCGCGAATTCTCCGCTGTTCAACGTCAAGCTCGATATCCACGTCCAGACCGCTCCCGAACTCCAGATGCGGACCGCCGTCGCCCGCCTCTCTGGCGATGCCGACCTTCGCATTCGCGGTTCCGTCGCCCGCCCCGCGGTTCTCGGACGCGTTGACATTCTCGAAGGCCGCGCCACCGTCCACGGAATTCACTTCACCCTCGAGCGCGGCGACATCACTTTCACCAATCCGGTTGCGGTGGAACCCCAACTCAACCTCCAGGCTTCCACCCACGTTCGCAACTACGATCTCAATATCACCCTCACCGGCACGCCCGATCACGGTCTCAACGTGAACTACCGTTCCGAGCCTCCTCTGCCCAAGTCCGACATCATCGCCCTGCTCGCCCTCGGCCGCACCAACGATCAATCCGCGCAACTCCAGGAACAATCCGGACAAAGTATCTTCTCTGACCAGGCGAGTGCGCTCATTCTCAATTCCGCCATCAATGCCACCGCTAGCAGCCGCTTCCAGCGCCTCTTCGGCGCCAGCAACATCAAAATCGATCCCCAGGGGCTAACTGGCGAAACCACTCCTCTCGGCCGCGGCCCGCAGGTTTCCATCGAACAGCAATTCGCCAACAATCTCTCCCTCACCTACTCCACCAACGTTTCCCAAAGCTCGCAGCAGATCATTCAGGGTGAGTACTATGTGAAAGGAAATCTCTCCGTCGTCGGCACCCGCGACCAGAACGGCGTAGTAAGCTTCGACCTCCGCATCCGCCGCCGCAAAAAATGAAGTGTCACCGTCGCAAAAAGTGATCTCCCTTACTTTGTCATTCCGAGCGAAGTCGGAGCGACGGCGAAGCGAGGAATCTGCTCTTTCTCTCCGCCTAGCGAGGACGCCGCTCTCTGCGTTGAAGATTTCCCGCAAACTCACTAGAACTTTTCGGTAAACTCGCGAAAGCGAAAACCAAGAATGCCCCAACCCCGAGACCAGCAAGCCGAAGCCCGCCGCCACATGGTCGACTCCCAACTCCGCGCCCGCGGCATCTCCGACCCGCGCGTCCTCGACGCCATGCTCCGCATCCCCCGTCACGAATTCGTCCCCGAGAGCAATCGCGCGCAAGCCTACGAAGATCATCCTCTTCCCATCGGTGACGGCCAGACCATCTCGCAGCCCTACGTCGTCGCCCTTATGCTCGAATCGCTCCAACTCGCCGCAACCGATACCGTCCTCGAAGTCGGCACCGGCTCCGGATACGCCACCGCGCTTCTCGCCGAACTCGCCACCAATGTCTTCTCCATCGAACGTCACGCCAGCCTCGCCGAAAACGCCCGCGCAGTTCTCGCCGCACTCGGCTACACCAACGTCCGCGTCTGCACTGGCGACGGCACCCTAGGCCTTCCCGCCTACGCTCCCTTCGACGCAATCCTAGTCTCCGCCGCATCGTTCGACGTCCCTCCCGCCCTGCTCTCCCAACTCCGCGAAGCCGGACGCCTCATCATTCCCGTCGGCCCTCCCGACTCCCAGCAGCTTCACCTCATCCGCATCATCAACGGCCAGCCCGAAGTCTCCTTCCGCGACCCTGTCCGCTTCGTCCCCCTAATCTCCGCCGCCGAATGAAGGTGCTCCCCTAAAGAGTTTTGTCATTCCGAACATGCCCGAAGGGCAAGAGAGGAATCTGCTGTTCGCCCGCCGCCTAATCCCATCCACAATCCCACCCGCCTGTTCTACAATCCCCTCAGTGCCCATCCTCCACAACCTCCGCGTCACCCTCGAAATGATCAAGTGGGAGCATTCTATCTTCGCTCTCCCATTCGCCCTCTGCGGAGCCATGCTTGCCGCCTCCGGCCTTCCCACCGCCCACCAACTTCTCTGGATCGTCATCGCCATGGTTTCCGCCCGCTCCGCCGCCATGGCCTTCAACCGCCTCGCCGACTCTTCCATCGATGCCGCTAACCCCCGCACCAGCGCGCGCGCCTTGCCCGCCGGCCATCTTTCCCCAGCCTTCGTCATCACCTTCGTCGTCGTTTCCTGCGCTATCTTCATCCTCGCCGCGTCCCAGCTGAATCGCCTCACGCTCTGGCTTTCTCCGGTCGCGCTCGCCGTTCTGCTCCTTTACTCCTATACCAAGCGTTTCACTCGCTGGTCGCATCTCGTTCTCGGGTTCGCCCTCGGCATCGCCCCCACCGCCGCATGGATCGCCGTTCGCGGCTCACTCGACCCTCGCATCCTTCTTCTCACCGCCGCCGTTACCTTCTGGGTCGCAGGCTTCGACGTTCTCTACGCCTGTCAGGATTTCGACTTCGACCGCGCCGCCGGCCTCCATTCCATCCCCCGCTACGTCGGCATCCCCAGCGCCCTCTGGATCGCGCGCGCCTTCCACCTGATCATGCTTCTTCTACTCGTCGCGATGATCCCGGCCTTCGCTCTCGGCAAACTCGCCATCGCCGGATTACTCGCCGTCGTTCTTCTTCTTCTCTACGAACACTCCCTCGTCAAGCCCAACGACCTCTCCCGTCTCAACGCCGCTTTCTTCACCATGAACGGCGTAATCTCCGTAGTCTTCGCCGCCTTCCTGGCTGCCGACCTCCTCCTCAGGAAATAGCCGTGAAAATAAAAAAGAAATGAAGAATTTGGACGCAAAGAAGAACCATGTGAAAGAGAAGAACCCTGTAGAGACAGCCGCCCCCGGCTGTCTGCCTCGCGAAGCGAGGCTGCCGCTCCACGGCTGTATCGGGCGATCTAGTGAAGAGACGGCTCAGCCGCACGGGAGTAAACTAACCTCCGCGTCACCGGCGCTTCCAAAACCTAGAAGGAACCATGAAAACATCCCTAACTCTGATTCTCGCATTCCTCGCACTCGCAGCGATCTCAACCCAAGCCCAGACCACCACGCCTCCCACTCTCCTACCCGGCCTCGATACCCGCTTCATCGACACCACCGCCGACCCCTGCGTCGATTTCTTCAAATACGCCTGCGGCAATTTCACCAAGCTCTATCCGATTCCCAAAGACCGATCCTCCTTCGGGATTGGCACCACCGTCGGCGAATACACCGAGTATGTCCTCCACACCATGCTTGAAACCGCCGCCGGAGGCGCGAGTCGCACTCCCAACCAGCAAAAGATCGGCGACTTCTACGCCTCCTGCACTGACGCCGACGCCATCAATCACGACGGCCTCAAGCCTCTCGAACCCGAACTTGCCCGCATCGCCGCCCTGCGCAGCAAAGACGAACTCCCCGAACTGCTCGCCCACTATCAGTTGATCAACGACACTGCATTTCTCAACTTCGGCGAACAGCAGGAGTTCAAAGACGCCCGCAAGCAGATTGCCGTGCTCGATCAAGGTGGCCTCGGATTGCCCGAGCGCGATTTCTACTTCCGTACCGGTGATGCCGCCGAAAAGACTCGCTCCCAATACGTGCAGCAAATCGCCAACATGCTCAAGCTCATGGGCGAGCCTGAGTCCAAAGCCGCCGCCGACGCTCAACAGATCATGCAACTCGAAACCGGTCTGGCCAAGCTTTCCATGGACATCACGTCGCAACGTGATCCTCACAACGTCTACCATCCCATGTCTGTAGCCCAGCTCGCCGCGCTCGCTCCCGCGATTAATTGGGACCGTTTTCTCAAGGCAACCGGCGTTCCGCCGATTTCCGAGTTGAACGTCGCCAATCCCGATTTTTTCAAGGGACTCAACACTCTCCTCGCTTCCACCGATCTCGAATTAATCAAAACCTATCTGCGCTGGCAGTTGATTCACTCCACCGACGGCCTCGTTCTGCCTCAAGCCTTTGACGATGAGAAATTCGACTTCTCTCGCCGCAAGCTCGCCGGCCAGCCCGAACAGCGCGCCCGCTGGAAGCGTTGCGTGCACGCCACCGACGATGCCCTGGGTCAGGCTCTCGGTCAGGTCTACGTCAACCAGGAGTTTCCACCCTCCAGCAAGCAAGCCACCGTGCAGATGGTGCACGATATCGAGGCAGCCATGGATCAGGACCTCGACACCCTCGACTGGATGAGCCCGGCCACAAAAGTTCGCGCCAAAGAAAAACTCCACGCCGTCGCCGATAAAATCGGTTATCCCGACAAGTGGCGCGATTACTCCAGTCTATCCATCGTCCGCGGCGACGCCTTCGGCAACAACGAGCGCGCCATTGAGTTTGAAAATCGCCGCCAGTTGGCAAAGATTGGACAGCCCGTCGATCGCAACGAGTGGGGGATGACTCCACCCACCATCAATGCCTACTACAACCCCAGCATGAACGACATTAATTTCCCCGCCGGCATCCTGCAGTCTCCCTTGTATGACCCTAAGGCAACCGACGCCGAAAACTATGGCCACATCGGCGCTGTCGTCGGCCATGAACTCACCCACGGCTTTGACGACCAAGGCCGCCAGTTCGACGGCAACGGCAATCTTTCCGATTGGTGGACCGCCGACGATGCCACCAAGTTCAAAGACAAAGCCGACTGCGAAGTGAAAGAGTACGGCAATTTCGCCGTCGCCGATGACGCCAGGGTAAACGGCAAGCTAACGCTCGGAGAAAATACCGCAGATAACGGTGGTCTCCGCCTCGCCTACATTGCCTTCCTCGCCGATGCGAAGCGCAAAGTGATCGATGTGGACCAAAAGCAGCAAGGCTACACTCCCATCCAGCAATTCTTCTTGGGCTTCGGACAAAGCTGGTGCGGCAGCACTCGTCCCGAGCAGCTCCGCTTGCAGGTGCAGACCGATCCTCACTCGCCGCGCCAATTCCGCGTCGACGGTGTCGTGCAGAACATGCTCGAGTTCGGGCAGGCTTTCGGCTGCAAGCCCGGCCAGCCCATGATGCCCGTCAACGCCTGCCGCGTTTGGTAGAAAAATAAACGGGCGTCTCTTACCCCCTGCGGTAAGAACGCCCGTTTCCCCATTCCCTCGCGGTTGTCGGAGGGCCTGAAGAGCAAAGAATGCGTGAGCCGGCGCAGATTGGCATCCCCGTGCTGGCCATCTCCCGTTCATCATGCCTAACGCTGCCAACGAACTTGTCAGCACTTTGTAAAAAGTTGTGCGTCAGAATTTGCAAGAAAGTCCTTCGGTGTTCCCGCGGCTGAAAGCAAGAAATCGATGTCATTCCGAACTTGGCGGAACGCCCGGTGAGGAACCTGCTTACCCCATCACGACCGCCGCCTTTGAAGAGAAAAATCAAGACTAGGAAACAAAGAACTAGGGGAGACAAGGCCGCTGCTGCTCGCCCTAGGGAGTTCTGCTAAAAGACCTCATTAAGTTTGTCATCCTGAGCGAAGTGAGTGGTTCGCGAAGCGAAGCACTCACGCAGTCGAAGGACCCCTACTACCTCTCGAGTTCCCGATGCTGCCTCAGGGAATTCTCCCTGGATGCTTCGTCAGCGTCGTAAGAAAGACCTCTAGGTTTTTTGTCATCCTTCGCGATGCGAAGGATCCCTCCATCACGCCTACCTCCCTCAATGTTCACTGGCCAGCACTTTGTAAATACTATTTCTCTCGCGGCGGTCTAAAGCTGATGCAGCGAGGTTTTGTCCGCAATAGGCTGGTCGGTGTGGAAGTACTTCCGGTAGGCAGCGATCCAATCCTTTGAGATGTCCTGTTGCGCCGTCGCCAAATCGACATCGCCACGGCAAACCATTTCGTGCAGGCGTTCCTCCAGCTGATCTTTGACGTGGGCGTTCCATGCCGTGTCGTAATAGGGTTCGGGCCACAGATTCCGAATGTCAGTCGCGCCCCCCAATTCCGGAGTGATGAGATAATCCACTTCATAGGCTTCCGGCGCAGCCCTCTTTGCCTCCGCTTGCCCAAAGTCTCCTGAAAAACTGAACCATATTCGCTGCTGAGAATATGCAATGGAGGATGAGCCGGTACAAAAGTAACTTCCGCGAGTTGCTTCACAGCAGCAAACTTGAAAGGGAAGTCCTTTCCATATTCATGGGACGAAACAGGAATTGACGAAACAGAATCAATTCAGGAATTAATGACGAGAATGATGACAAGACTTGCCGCCCCGCTCGTTCTTGTCTTGTTTTCCGTCAGCCTCGCGGCCCAGAGCAACACCGGAGAACTCCGCCTCAAAATCACCGACCCTGATGGCCTCGCTCTTAAAGCGACCGCAGAACTCTCCAGTGACGCCATCCAATTTCATCGCGCTTTCTCTGCCGACGATGTCGGCCTCGTCACTGCCCGCAATCTCCCCTTCGGCCTTTATCGCCTCAAAGTGCTGCACGAAGGCTTTGCCGCCTACGAAGGCTTCGTCGAAATTCGTTCCGCCCTGCCCACCGAGTATCGCGTAAAACTCAGCATCGCCGCCCTCAGCACCGCCGTCCAGGTCACCGCGCGAAATACTCTTCTTGATCCCGAACGCGCCGGCTCCGCCAACCACATCGATCAAAAGCAAATCGCCGATCGTCCTGCATCTCTTCCCGGACGGTCGTTACAAGACTTGGTTAACTCGCAACCCGGCTGGCTCTACGAAGGCAATGCCGTCCTCCATCCCCGCGGCTCCGAATATCAAACCCAATTCGTCGTCGACGGCATCCCCCTCACCGACAATCGTTCGCCGAGCTTCGGCCCGGAAATTGAAGCCGATGACGTCGACTCCCTCACCATCTACACCGCCGGAATCCCCGCCGAGTACGGACGCAATATGGGCGGCGTCATCGAAGTCAACACCTTGCGCGACGCCCATCCTGGTCTTCACGGCCAGGTCGTTCTTTCCGGCGGCAGCTTCGACACTGCCGGCGCTTTCACCCAACTTCAATACGGCTGGGGACACAACACCCTCGGCGTCAGCGCCTCCGGCAGCGGCACCGCTCACTACCTCAACCCCGTGGTTCCTGAAAACTTCACCAACCGCGGCACCACCGGCGATTTCGCTCTCTCCTTCGCCCGCGACCTCACTCCCAAAGACCATCTCAGCCTCAGCGTTCGTCACGCTCTTTCCCGGTTCGAGCTCCCCAACGAGCAGATTCAACAGGCCGCCGGCCAGCTCGAAACCGCCGACAATTTCGAAACCATGGGCATCATCGCCTACCAGCACATTTTCTCGCCCAACGTTCTCGCCGACTTTCGCGGCATGGTTCGGGACGACTCCAACGACCTGAATTCCAACGCCGACTCAACCCCAATCATGGCGTTTTCGCACAACTACTTCAAAGAGGGATACTTCAACGCCTCCGTCTCCGTCCATCATGGCCGCCATGAATTCAAAGCCGGCATCGATTCCGACAATAAATTTCTTCACGAAAATTTCAGTGACGTAATTACCGGCAACCCCAACGATCCCGATTACCCCTTCGATCCTGGAACGCCCCTCACCTTTGCCTTCCCAGGAAATTTTCCCACCGAAGGCGTGCGGCCCGATCTGGAGCAAGCCGCCTACGTTCAGGATCTCATCCACTACGGAAATTGGACCGTCGCCGCTGGCCTTCGCTGGGACCACTATCAGCTTCTCGTCAATCAGAACGCCGCCAGCCCGCGATTATCGGTCGCACGTTTTTTTCCGAAAGCGAACCTCATCGTTCACGCTTCCTACGACCGCATCTTCCAGACCCCGTCGTTTGAGAACATTCTTCTTTCCAGCTCACAGCAGGTTGTTTCGCTCGACCCCAGCGTCCTTCGCCTGCCCGTCGAACCCTCGCACGGAAACTACTTCGAATTCGGCGCCACAAAAAGTTTTCTCAGCCAGCTCCGCTTCGACGCCAACTACTTCCGCCGCTACGTCAACAACTATGCTGACGATGACCAGATTCTCAGCACCGCCGTAAGCTTTCCTATCGCGTTCCGCAAAGCAATTCTCTACGGCGCCGAAGCCAAAATCGAAGTCCCCCACTGGAACCGTTTTTCGGGTTTCCTTAGCTATTCGTACATCGTGGGCAACGCCTGGTTTCCGGTGACTGGCGGCCTTTTCCTCGGTGATGACGCGGTCAGCGCTAGTACCCAACTCACTGGACATTTTCCCGATTCGCAGGATCAACGCAATACGGCCCGGGCGCGCATTCGCTATCAGCTAAGCCAGCGTTTTTGGATTGCCGGCGGCTCTGAATATGGCAGTGGCCTGCCCTTCGAATTCAGTGGCGACCCTTCAGACGCGCTCGCCACCTACGGCCAAGCCGTCATCAACCGCATCAATTTCGATCTCGGACGCATCAAGCCCACGCTCTCGGTCGATGCCACCTTCGGCGCTCAGCTCTACAAATCGGAAAAACTCACCCTGAACTTTCAAGCCGACGGAGAAAACCTGAATAACCGCCTCAACATAATCGATTTCGGCGGCCTCTTCTCCGGCAACGCCATCGGCCCCCCAAGAAGCTACTCCCTCCGCCTCGCCGCCTCTTTCTAGATTTCATGTGACAGCCGCCCTCGGCTGTCCGCCGGGCGCAGCCCGGCTCTTCGCTCTACAGCTCACGCCCTCTTGAAATACTGCACCGCCCGCTCATGCTTCTTTGCCGCAGCCAGCGAAGAAAAAGTCCCCAGATTCTTTTTCTTACCCGTCTTCGAATCTTTCTTGCGCGAATACAGCCGATATTCACCGGATTTCAGTTTGCGAATCATGCCGGAAAGATGCTGAAGGTTGAGCGCGGGTTGGAAAGAAAAATTGGAAAGAAAAATCACGGCGCGGAGGTCTCCAACCGTTGAGAAGCCGCCGGGCAGCAGCCATGCGGCCGTTACTCCGCTGGATCATAATTCAGGTTTTGCCCCAGCCATCGCTCGACTTCGGATACGCACATTCCCTTGCGCTCGGCGTAGTCGGCAACCTGATCCCGGTCGATTTTACCTAGGCTGAAATAACGCGATTCCGAATGAGCGAAGTAAAGACCACTCACGCTCGATCCCGGCCACATGGCAAACGACTCCGTAATCTCCATTCCGGTATTCGCCTGAACATCGAGCCAATGCCAGAGCGCGCCCTTCTCAGTGTGATCCGGTGACGCCGGATAACCGGGAGCGGGCCGGATGCCGCGATATTTTTCCCGAATGAGATCTTCGGTGCTCAAGCCTTCCGCACTACCATAACCCCATTCATTGCGGACGCACTTATGCAGGCACTCAGCGAAAGCCTCGGCCAGGCGATCGGCGAGAGCCTCGGCCATGATCGCGTTGTAGTCGTCGTGCTTCGCCTTGTACGAATCGCACAGTTCCTTCAAGCCAATCCCGCTGGTCACCGCGAACCCACCGATGTGATCGGGGAGTCCCGTTTCCTTTGGCGCAATGAAATCTGCCAGCGACCGGCATGGCTCGCTGCCTTCCTTATTGGATTGCTGCCGCAGGAAGTGAAATCGTTCGATTACTTTCTTGCGTTTCTCGTCCGCGTATACCTCGACATCGTCGCCCACTGCATTGGCCGGAAACAAGCCATATACGCCGCGAGCAGTGAGCAATTTCTTCTCGATGATGACATCCAGAAGAGCATTGCCTTCGGTGAAGATTTGGCGAGCCTGCTCGCCTTGCGTCTCATGCTCAAAAATGCGGGGATAAACGCCTTTCAACTCCCAGGTGTGAAAGAACGGCGTCCAGTCGATGAACTCCCGCAGCGTCGCCAGCGGAAAATTGTCGAGCACGCGTACGCCGGTGAAAAAAGGCGTAGGCAGGTCTTCAGCCCGCCACCGAATCGGAGTTCGTCTTTTCCGGGCTTCCTCAAGCGAGACAACCGTCAATTTGGGCGCGGAGTGCGCCTTGCGGATTGCCTCGTAATCGGCGCGGTGACGCGCCACGAATGCCGGCTTGCCCTGTTCGCTGAGAAGACTGGTGGTGACCGGTACCGCACGGCTGGCATCGACGATGTGAACGACCGGTTCGCTGTAATGCGGCGCAATTTTGACGGCGGTGTGCGCCCGGCTCGTCGTCGCCCCGCCGATGAGTAGTGGTAATTTGAAGCCCTGCCGCTCCATCTCGCGCGCCACGTGTACCATCTCGTCGAGCGACGGAGTGATTAACCCGCTGAGTCCGATCAGGTCCGCCTTTTCCGCCTTGGCACGTTCGAGAATCTTCTCGCAAGGGACCATCACTCCCATGTCGATCACTTCGTAGTTATTGCAAGCGAGCACGACTCCCACAATATTCTTGCCGATATCGTGAACGTCGCCTTTGACCGTAGCCAGTACGATTTTTCCTTGCGCCCTGACCGCTTCTCCCGCCGCAGCTCTAGCTTCTTTCTCGGCTTCCATGAAAGGTGTCAGGTGCGCGACAGCCTTCTTCATCACGCGAGCAGACTTTACCACCTGGGGCAAGAACATCTTGCCCGCGCCAAAGAGGTCTCCCACCACACCCATCCCTGCCATCAACGGCCCCTCGATGACAAGTAGCGGACGGCCCAGTTTGACGCGGGCTTCTTCCGCGTCGGCTTCGATGTAGGTGTCGATTCCCTTGACCAGCGCGTGTGCAAGGCGTTCCTCGACAGCGCCGTTCCGCCACTCTTCCGTTTTCTTTTCGGCGTTGACCCGGCTAGCGCCTTTGAGAGTTTCGCCATAGTCGACCAGACGCTCGGTGGCGTCGGAGCGGCGGTTCAGCAGCACGTCTTCGACGAGCACCCGCAGCTCAGGCTCGACCTCCTCGTAAACTTCGAGCATGCCGGCATTCACAATGCCCATGTCCATGCCCGCTGCGATGGCGTGATAGAGAAACGCAGAGTGAATCGCTTCGCGGACTTTGTTATTGCCGCGAAAACTAAAAGAGATGTTGGAAACACCGCCGCTTACTTTCGCGTGCGGCAGATTGGCCTTGATCCATCGCGTCGCATTGATGTAGTCAACCGCGTAATTGTTGTGCTCCTCCATGCCGGTGGCAACGGTGAGGATATTGGGATCGAAGATAATGTCTTCCGGTGGAAATTCGACCTGATCTACCAGGATGCGATAAGCGCGTTCGCACACGCGGATCTTGTCTTCGTAATTCGCCGCTTGACCTTGTTCGTCGAAAGCCATGACAACCACCGCGGCGCCATACTTCAAAATGGTCGCCGCGTTCTCGCGAAAGCGCTCTTCACCTTCTTTCAGGGAAATCGAATTGACGATGCCCTTACCCTGTAAACATTTCAGCCCTGCCTCGATGACCTCCCACTTCGAAGAGTCGATCATGATGGGCACCTTCGCCACTTCCGGCTCACTCGCCAGCAATTGCAGGAAGCGAGTCATCGCCGTCACGCCGTCAATCATGCCCTCATCCATGCAGACGTCGAGCACGTTCGCGCCATTCTCGACCTGTTGACGGGCGACGCTTACTGCTCCTTCATATTTGCCCTGCTTGATGAGTTGTGCGAATTTTGGCGAACCGGCCACGTTGGTCCGTTCGCCAATCATGATGTAAACACCCGACTGCTGGGTGAAAGGCTGCGATCCCGAGAGACGAAGGGGCTTCGTTTTTATAGGTTCGACTACAAGCTCGGTGATCGCTCTTTCAGGCTCGCTCACGCTCGACTCTCAATCTCGCGCGGGTGAGCGAAGGTTTCCGTGATGCGGTGCGCGCCCCACTTTCGTGGAGGCTGGCCCTTGAGCGCCTTCGTAATAGCCGCAATATGCTCAGGGGTATTTCCGCAACATCCGCCCGCAATGTTGATCAGTCCTCCCCGTGCGAAGTCCCCCAGATAACGGGCCATGTCTTGCGGGCCAAGATCGAAGCCAGTCTCCGAAAGCGGATTCGGCAGACCGGCATTGGGGTAACAGGAAATCGCCACGTCCGCCTTTTCCGAGAGTTCCTCGAGAAACGGATACATGAGATCGGGACCGAGCGAGCAGTTGAGGCCCACCGACAAAGGCTTTACATGCCGCACAGCGTTCCAGAACGCCTCCGTGGTTTGCGCCGAGATCATCGTCTCGCCCCCGCGCCCCACTGCCGCCGAGATCATGATTGGCAGCTCTTTGCCCTGCTCATTAAAGACTTCACGGATGGCAACGAGTGCGGCTTTCGCATTGAGCGAGTCGAAGATTGTCTCCACCAGCAGCAGATCTACGCCACCGGCGATGAGGGCCCGCACCTGTTGCGCATAGGCCGCTTTGACCTGGTCGAAGGTGACCACGCGAAATCCGGCGTCGTCGGCATCAGGTGAGTTCGAGAGAGAAACCGTCAGCGGCCCAATCGCTCCCGCTACAAAACGCTGGCGCGAGGTCGCACTTCCGACCCGATCAGCCCATTCCCGGCACTGCCGCGCCGACTGCTCATTGATGTCCCATGCCAGGCTATTGAGAAATCTGTCGTCGATAATCTTCTGGTAGAACTCGGGATCCTTGCGGCCGCCGCGTTCCCGCGGATCTTCCACAAAGAATTCACTCTGGGCAATGCTGGTCGCGCCGAAGGTGTTCGTCTCGATAATGTCTGCCCCCGCCTCCAGAAACCGGCGATGGATGTCGCCAATTATTTCCGGCTTAGTCACAGAGAACAGGTCGCCATCGTTTAGAAGACTTTTCGTCGCGTCCTTGAATCGCTCCCCGCGGATATCCGCTTCCTTCATCCCATATGTGCGAATCGTCGTGCCCATCGCTCCATCTATGATGGCGATACGATCTTGGAGAATCTTTTCCAGAGGGTGCCTTTGCGGTGTCTTCATGTCTCGTGATCTGTCTTTTGATGAGTTCAGATGGCCTTCGATTCGGCGCTGGCGCACCACTCACGCCATCTTGGGCTGGCTGGGATTTCCAAATTCCCGGTCTCTTTCACGATTTATAGAAAATCACTCATGCGGCGTTAGTCGCTCGCTGTCGGCTAGATTCAGCCGTATTTCCAGCCTTCCTTCTCTTCTTAGAATCCAGCCAGATAAGGGGGTTCGCATTGCCGTGCTGCCGGTAGTGCCTCACGTCAGCTCCCACATAGTGGCGCATCTCATCTGCAACCCTGCCTCGGAAGGCCCAGCGGTCGAGGATCTTCGGCGGCGGGGTCTTCATGAGACGGGTAGAATCTATCTTTTCTTTCCGCAAATCCACTCGATCCCAGTCGTCGATGCGATATACCTCTTGCACTATTCCCTTAGCCACCGAGGCGGCATACTCGGCATCGTGAATAGCAGGATTACAGTGCCAGTACTGACGTGTGCGCTCGTAAAGTTGGCCCGCAGTCAAGCCCTCTCGCCATTCGAGGCCAATGTTAATCAGGACCACGTTCTCCATGAATATTGCATTTCGATCGGTTTTCGACATTGAATCTCCGATCCGCCGCTGGAGCTAGAAAGTCCAGCCCAACGACCGACATTTTCCACCCGCTATTCGGGACTATAGCTCTCATGCACAAAACGCCGGTCCTCAGGACCGGCGTGCGCTTGAACTCGGTTGTGATCTAACTCCCCGCAACCATCTCCTTCGGAGCGCCGCCATCCACGTCAGCCTGGTTGAATATGACGTTGTCACCCATATGTGCTGGCCGGGGGGCCAGCATTTGCTCCTTGCGGTAAACCAGATTGCTCGCGTTAAACGTCGCCAGCTCAAACCCATGCCCGTGCGTAATCGCATCGGTCGGGCAAGCCTCCACGCAATACCCACAAAAAATACACCGGTTGTAATCGATGTTATAAACCTTGGCATAGCGCTCGGCGCCGCTCACACGCTGTTCAGCGGTATTGTCGGCGGCCTCGATGTAGATGCAATTCGAAGGACAGTTTGCCGCGCACAGAAAACACGCGACACACTTTTCGAGTCCGTTTTCGTCGCGCTGGAGAACGTGAGCGCCACGAAAGCGGGCTTCGATTCGTGCGCCGCGCAGCGGACCTTTCCCATCAGGATAATTCTCGACGGTCGTAGGCTGAAACATCTCCATAAAGGTGATGCTCATGCCCTTGGCGATGGCGGCTATGTTCTTCAGGACCGGCATTGCTCTTAGTATACCGTATGGCGAAAACCGGGTTGGTCCGACGCACACCGACAGCCAGCAGTCTAGGAAGGGGTCGTGGATCAGTTTGAAAAAACAGCGTGCACTTCTCCGGTCGGCGTCATCCTGAGCGTAGCCGCTTTTTAGGCGAAGCGAAGGATCCCCCGCTTGACCGGCTCCGGTGCGCAAGCCAGATTGCACCACCACCGAAATTCAAAACCTTAGGAAATTCAAAAACCTTAGGAAACCCAACACAGATGGCTTCTCGAGGAAAACATCGGACCGTGAACATTACAAAACAACACTAGAAAGAAAACAGTAGTGGTCAGCTTAGCTTTTTGGAAAATAGGTTAAGATGACGGGCTGAGATGCCTCCCGCAAGCGCCAACCTTCCTGCAGCCCCTAACCCTCCCGCCAACATTCCTGATTCTCAGCTTAGCTTATTCCGTCGCTACGTTCTTGTGGTGCAACGTGTCGAGAGGGTCGCAGGCATTCTCTGGGTTCCGCTTTCGCCGGCCATCCCTTTACTACGAGTCCCGGTGTTTCGGTGGGCCGTGCGTGCGTTTGTATCGAGCCATATCAAACGGGTGGTCGAACAACTTGATCGCTGCTACCAGCTAAGATTGGCGACCGATGCAAGCGACGCCGACAAATGGAAAAAGCTGAGCGATCAGGCGGAAGCGATGGATGCGGGGCTGTCTCCATTCTTGTCGGCAAAGTGGGCTCTCATTCTGGCAGCGGTGGTTTTCGTTTTCCTGACGGGAAAACTTGTGCCAGCGGCCGATTTCGTTTTGATTGCGAAAATGATGGCTGCGATCGTTACCGTCAGCCCGGACAAGCTGACCGAGTTGGCGGCGGAGCCGGGCGCCCAAGATGCGTTTCTGCGCATGGTGGTCGTAGCGCTGATGATGTCCGTCGCGGGCGCTCCGATCATCATTTATCACTTTCGCTTTAAACGGATGTTATTTAACTGCCCGGAACCGGCGCTTACCGCCGGCCCTGGGGACGCAACGATTCTCACCATCTGGAAAGAGCGATCGGTGTCCGCCGGCAGCGTTTACATGTTGGAACGCGACCTATTCGTGAAGCTGGGAGAGCCTGCCCCGCAAGAGATCGCCGCGGATCTGCTGGCGGTTAGCGCGTTTTTCTTGTATCCCGTAGCGTGTGGCCTAACCGTAGGATACGTGGCATGGCAGGTGATGAAGGTAAATCGGTCGGCCGGTTATTGGCTTTTGGCTGTTGCAGCGATCCTTTTCATTTTTGGCGGCTTTCCCATTGCTTCAGCACTTCGAGAAACGCGGAGAAGATCGGGTCGGCTAGAACCGCCTGATTCGGAATGACAGCGGGAAAAGAAAACACGAGTGGGCCAGCCCCGGATTTTCCCGTCACTATTTCGAGTAACGAAGCGCAACACATCCTGATTCAAAAATCTTTGACTCAACAAGTTTTAACTGCAATTTCTCCGGCAGGCTGACACCTTCCATGAACCGTCTCCCTTCTCCTGCAACGATTGGTGCAACGACAAAACGATATTCATCCACCAGGCCAAGCTCTATAAGTTGTGAAGGAATGTCTACACCACCGACCAAAATATCTTTGCCTTGTTCTTGTTTCAATTTAAGGATTTCGTCGCGAAGGTTCGTACGGACAATTCTCGTATTTTCTTCAGCGCTCTCTAATGATCGTGAAAAAACAACTTTGTTTTTGGAGATAAACGTTTCCGCAAATTTAATCGATGCTTTGTCCTCAGAAGGATCTTTTGCTACATCCGGCCAATAAGGAACCATCAATTGATAAGTTTTACGCCCATAGACGAGCAGGTCAACACCCCGCAGAAGGTGCGTATAATGTTCAAGTATTTTTTCATCGGCAATCATTTTAGTGTGGTCGACGCAGCCGTCCAGGGTAGTGTTGATTGCGAAGATTACGTTTCTCATTGGATTGTCCTATCCGCCTTTTATGTGCCAGTGCTTGTGAGAGTTGGTAGTGGTGCAGTTCAAACTGCACCACTACCTGAGAGTTTAAGGCCTTGCGCACTGGATCGTTCATTCTATCGAGCGTTCAGCCTATTATCGTCGGGCGCGAAAAAGATCGACAGCTGAGGTGAATAATTTTTCTTTCAATTCCTCGGAAAAACTAAGGACAGACGGAGCATTTTCCGATTTGTGAGACCTGGACAATTTGGGAACATCCCGTCTGTCCCGATTTTCCCGCCGATTTTTCCCGATTTTCGTCCCGATTTTCGTGTCGTCCCGATTTTCTCGTCCCCGATTTTCCCATAAGGGTGAAGCTGCGAAATCTTCAAACTCTCATGAAGCGGTGCGCAATTGGGAATGTCCGATCCTTTGTAAAAAGCGCAAAGGATGGGCCACTTGCGGAAGCGAGTTTTCAGTAAGCAAATATCGGACTCAGACGATCCACTTAACGAGAGTGCCCAGCGCGCCCAGCACAACTGCCATGCCGCCTAAGAACGCGGCTGTCATGCTTAGGCCATTGACTTCTTCATTCTTTGCCGTTTCGTAGAACCACTTCCGAAACTCGACGATTGCTTTCCCTGCCCAGCAAATAAGGACAACCAGCAAGTAGAGCAGCAAAGGAAGAAATACAGTGTGCATCGCCCAGAAGTAGGGGCCCATCTCCCAGCGCTGACCATCAGTCGAATGAGCCAACAGTACCCGGCTGACCTCCGCAAGTGTTAGGTGCTTGACGCCGAACCAAAGGGACGCGCAGGCGAGCACCATGCCCAACAGGAAATCTAAGGCTACAGCAGTCGGAACCGAGAGAAGGCTACGTGGAGGAATTGCAAATCCAAGTATGGCGAGCGACACGATCACCGTTAAACCGTCGCAGAGAGCATTAGACCATAACAGTCTGTCTGTCTGCGGAATCCAAGCTTGCGGGTCGAGTCGATGCCCAATCAATAGAGCTGCGAGACTAACCGCGAAGCTGGCCGCGACTGCGAATCCGAAGAGGAGTATCATGCTACAGATGCGTTCGACCTCCGGGTCTATCACTTCTGTCGTGGTCCCAAGATGGCGCCTCGATGACATTACCCATCCGACGAGCCAAGCAGGAACAAAGGCCATCACCATTCCCGTGAAGGGGAGGAACACTCCGGCAACAATCGCGGCCAACTCTACGGATACACTGGTTAGTATGTCCAGCCAAACCTTCTGAACGTAAATGACAATGATCGTGACGACCGCTAGATCAAGTACGAGCATTGCCTTGGTGGCCGCAGGAATGTCTTTGGAGAGCTTCACTTTCACATAAGTTACGCACCTCTCAAACAGGCCAACCGACAACCACGCGCTAATAACCGAAAGTGCGATCGCATCCTTATGATTCCAGTCTAGGCTCCAAAAGAACACAACAAATGCGCCCAGCCCCGAAAGAATGGCAATTGATGCAAGGCAGAGTCTGCGGAGGTTAAGTAGTGCGGAAAGCAACGAAATTACATACAGCAGGACAGATGTGATAACAAGGAACACGCTGTACGGTAAGTCCACAAAACCAAGTGAATGCCATTGATTAGCGTGAATCCACAGAATGCTAATAACCACCACGGGCAAGAGGATAAAAGTCATCCCCTGAAAGAATCGCCATATATTACGTTTAGCAAGTGAGTCTCGAGTTCTTAACAGCCAAGCGATGATAACTTCGGGAAGTTCAAGCCATGGACTAGCGCTGATCCGTTGCCACTTCTCGTCATACCACTGTCGCAGGCCCTGCTGATCTGCTTTTCGTTGATAGCTCAATTTCCACCGCAAGCGAGCGGCCTGCAGCCCTAGGATCATGGAAAATGCCAAAAATACGTTGGCGAGAATCTTCATGAGTCAACCTAAAGAGCGGAGCATCGCCCTAGATCAAGGCTGGCCATCGAAACTGACATACTAGTCTATATATCGCGCAAATTAAAAGGTTGGACTCGGCGCGACGAGGGCGCTAATCTTTGTGGGCTGGATCCTTCGACTACGCGGGAAACGCGCTTTGCGCATTTCCCACTTCGCTCAGGATGACGCCGGATAAAGGGCCGAACCGTACAACTACCGTCTCTTCCTATGATGGTGAGGGCGCGAGATCTTCAAACGCTCACACTCCATTTTACTTGACTGGCTGGCGGGGTGGGACTACAAAGGCGGCTTAGTAAGTACAGCCTAAGAAAAGGAGAACGAACATGGGAGCACAACCGGCGCCAATATCCCCGCCGCTAAGCCGGGGATCGGAAATCGAGTATAGAGCATTTGCCCGCCCTTTCGAAGGTGGTGGAGCGGTGCTATGCCTGATCGCCACCTGCTACTACGGAACTCCTGGGTACACCATCTTCTTTCAGGGTGAACCGGGAACGAACGAGTTCGAGCTTCTGGAAACAGTTCCGGAGGGAATAGAGCCTCAGCTCGTAACGTACTACCTGGGAAGCTGGATCAGTGGGCAGCGACTTGCCGATCCGCCGACTCACATCGCGATCACGGATGCCAGCGGAACATACCGGGTTAAAGTGGAATACTGGAGTTAAATTGAATCGGTTCGAGAAGCCTCAACCCCCTACTAAACGGGCGCCGAGGCGTTCAAAGTCAGAAGTGAATGGCGTGATCATCCACTCTTCCCAAAATGGTGAAATCGCGCAATCTTTAGTCTCTTACGCGCCATTTTTGGCTCGCTGCGTGGGTCTAGAAAGGCGGCTTGGTGAGTACAACTTAAGAAAGGAGAACGAACATGGGAGCACAACCGATGCCCGTAACTCCGCCGCTCAGCCGGGGAGACGGAATTGAGTACAAAGCATATGCCCGCGCCTACGAGGACGGCGGCGCGGTACTTTCACTGATCGCCACCTGTTCCTATCCAATTGGGGGTTACAACATTTTCTTCGAAGGTGGGCCTGAACCGGACGAGTTCGAGTTGCTGGAGAAAGCTCCGCAGATCGCGCCTCAGCTGGTGACTTACTACGTGGCCAGCTGGACCAGCGGCCAGCGCCTGGTAAAGCCGCCAACTCATGTCGAGATCCGGGATGCGCACGGCGACCATCGCGTCAAGGTCGAGGCCTGGGATTAGGGTGGGTCGATGAGTAATAGGAGACGGCGAGCGCCGTCTCCTAATTTCCTAGTCGTAATTTTCCTGGGCTTTTTTCCCGTTATTTTACTCGTCTTGATTTCTCCTCAGGGATTGAAGCTCGACCGATATTGAGCGCCACTCTCTCGCCAGTACTGTCATCCTGGGCGGAATTTGTCTCGCGCGAAGCGCGAGGCAAAATGGAGTCGAAGGATCCCTGCACCCTTTGCGATGGTAGGGGGCCCCAGAAAGGCATTCGCACGATATTGAGAGCACTCAGAGAGATTCCCTGAGGCGGATCGGCAGTCGAGGAGCAATAGGGGCCCTTCGACTGCGTAAGTGCTTCGCGAAGCGAAGCACTTACTTCGCTCAGGGTGACAACCTTATGAGATTTTCAGCAGATCCCGAGATGGTGATCGATGGAAAATCTTGTCAGGACCCTTCGCCTGAGTTTTGTGAACTAACTTATTGATTCGCTTTAAGAAATAAATGTGGAAGCTATGTCACTTTTAGGTTAACCGTGTGTTATAATAGATTATAGAGATGAAAAACGGCGCAGCCTTCGGGCTTGCGCCGTTTGTGTTTTGGGGCTCACTAGGGCAAAGGAGGCGAGACCCTTCGGCTCCGCTCAGGGCAGGCTCTGGGGCACGCGGCGGTAGGATCGGGCTAGGAATTGAGTCATTGAGTGATCGGGTCATTGAGTGATTGAAAAATCGTCTCCACATTTGGCCGCTGGCTAACGACCAAGGACCAACGACCGACAACCTAAAGACGACCCTCCGCCCTGTAGGAAACCACGGGAAAATGTTGGCTGACATCTTGACAACGGGTTGGGCACCTGCCGAGACTGCGTCCCGCCCGCGAGGCTGCGGACGGGACGTAGGGGTGCTGGCTAGTGATTGTCGTGATCTCGATGCTCATCGGGATGGGCGTGGCGCCAGTTCCAATATTGCGATTGCTCTCTTCGGTTTGACTTGGCGTACTCGTGGTGATCTCTGTGGTTTTCGACGAGAAATTGTCCCCAGGCGTGATTCTCGTTGTCATCCCAGTTGTGATAGTCCTTGTGGTGCCGATCGTAGACGCGGACCTGAACGCCGGCGTCTTGCGGTGCGGGCATGGCCAGGGTAGATAGTGGCGCGGCAATGGCAGCGGTGAGAAACAGGGAAGCGAGGTAATGGTGTGGTCGGTGCATGTGATCTCCAAAGTCGGATTATCCGCGGTTGGAAATTGCGGCAGGCTTGAGTGTGCGCCCGCGCGTGATGGATTAGTGTCTCATTTTGCTCACGCCTCGGGCGTCGGGGTAATTCGGAGACGGTCTTAATCAACGTTGGCCGGCTCCCTCTACGGAGTTATACTGCCTGGAGTGTTTCACTGGCCGAAGGTTCTCATTTCCCTGACTGACAGTTTGTCTCATTGGAGGTGTGATGAGCCTGACCAAGTCCTGTCCGGTTTGCAATCGCAGAGAAGTTCTTAAAGCTGGAGCCTTGGCACTGCTTCCGCTGGCAATTCCTTCGGCCAAGTACGCGCTCGGGGACGAAGCTCCGATGACCGCGAACGGTGGCGCGGATCCTTATCCAATTCCCTGGCTGGACAAGAATGGCAGCCACAATCAGCCGGCGGGTCCTAACCTCGAACCTTCCCACATTTACCATTTCAAAGGTCAAGTGGCCCGCTGCAGCACCTTCACCGGAATCGGCACCGATAACCAGGGGAATCGGATCGCATTTGGCAGTCCGACCACCGACTATGGAGTAATGCAGGGCGAGTACTGGGCCGCGCGCACGGCCCAGCAAGGCACTTTCACTCACATATGACTTACCCTGTTTCGGGGACAGGCTGTCCCCGCCAACCAGATCCACGATTTTCACCCGCCGATTGCGCCCTCTGGACTTTATTGGGTGGTTCCTGTTCCGAAGAGTGGTCTCAGTATTAGTGACAGGGGGAGGACCTTTACGCTGGAGATACAGAACGTCGCCGTGGTCGACCAGCCGCGGTGGCCGGCTTTGGATTCGATCGCCACCCAGGCGCGCATGAGTTTCAAGATGGTTTGGAAATCAACGGGAGAACCGGTGAAGTACGAGGACGCCTCGAAGCATTTGCGGTTTATTGGTACTCGGGCGAGCTGCCAACTGGAGGCGCAAGTCGAGGTTCCTTCCATCGGGTTCTCCTGGAAGTCCGATCCATTGAATACGTCGAAGTGCGATTTCGCGGTGATCGGGGACGAGGTTAACGGACGGTACTACGATAGTTGAGCCGACGAGGGCCCGCAGCGACCAGACTACTCGCAAGCCATTGGCTCAACCACTTCTCTACATCGTTTTGCCAGATTGTGCCTTGCTGGTTGGCGTATTCCAGGCCGTGGCGCACTTTATCGGCGACATAGAGATGGTATTGGATGTCCTCCCAGCGAGCAGTTCTCAGGGAGTTTGTTGTTTCTTACTCAGCATGCTTATGCGCCGGAGTGAGGATGAGGTCCGGACTAGCTGCGCGATTGCGCCTCCATGTATGACCGCAAAATTGCGTTGATTCGGGTCTGGTAGCCGCGGCCGTGTTTCTTCAGCCACTTGACCACATCGTGATCCACTCGAATCGTGAGTCGGTCTTTAGGCTCGGGCATCGTGAGCTTGGCAGTCTTCCAGAACGATTTATTCAGTTTTGGGATGTCGGAATAGTCAATACTCAAATCGGGCATGGCACGGAGACGTTTAAGGTCGGTTGCGCCGTTCGTCCGCTGCTTTGAGTTGACTCGCGTAATCCTGCCTCTCATTGCGATTCGCCCTCCTGGCCGAAATGATTCGGCGGTACTTTCCGCGCACGGTGTAAATCACGACAATCTCAATATCTTCCAGCAAGCCCACGGCGAGCACTCGATTCTCGTCGTGACGCCGCTGCACTTTCTCGAACACGGGGCCTTCAAAAACTTTCACGGCATCGGCGAAGTCGACCAGGTGCTTGGCGAGATTGGCTTGCCGCTTAGTTTCGTCCCACTCAAGAAGCATCGGCTGCCTCGTGAGGCGAGCACGTTAGATATGCACGAAATGTACATACATGATACGTTAGTTCTACGTTTTACTCAATCCCTAACTCCTTCGCTAGCGCCTTCCATTTACCGTCGACCAACGCCTTCGTCTTCGCGTCCATGACAATCTCATCGGGCCAGGGTCGAGTGAAGCCTTCGGTGGGCCATTTGCGGGTGGCGTCGATGCCCATTTTCGAGCCGTAGTTGGCGAGGCGGCTGGCGTGGTCTAGCGAATCGACGGGGCCTAGGGTGAATTGGATGTCGCGCTCGGGGTCGATGTGGTTGAGGACTTTCAGAGTCACGTCGGCGAGGTCTTGGACGTCTACGTCTTCGTCGACGACGATGATGACTTTGGTGAACATGGCTTGTCCGAGCGACCAAATGGCGTTCATCACTTTGCGGGCCTGGCCGGGGTAGGACTTGCGGATGGAAACAATCATTAAATTATGAAACACACCCTCGATTGGTAGATTGATGTCGATCAATTCAGGAATGGTGAGGCGCATCAGCGGGAGGAAGACGCGCTCGACCGCTTTGCCCATGTACGCGTCCTCCATGGGGGGCTTGCCGACGATGGTGGTGGCGTAGATGGGATCTTTGCGGTGCGTGATGCACTGCACGTGGAACACGGGATAGAGGTCTTCGAGAGAGTAGAAGCCGGTGTGGTCTCCGAAGGGGCCTTCGGTGCGGAGTTCGTCGAGATTGACGTAGCCTTCGAGGACGATCTCGCTCGTGGCGGGGACTTCGAGGTCTACGGTCTCGCACTTGACGAGTTCGACCGGAGCGGCGCGGAGGAAGCCGGCGATTAAATATTCTTCGACATCGGGGGGAGCGGGGACGATGGCGGAGAAAGTAACGGCCGGGTCGGTGCCGATGGCGACGGCGACTTCCATGCGGCCGGAGGGATTTTCTGAGAGGACCTGGCCGCCGGAGGTGCGGGCCATGAGATCGACGGCCGTGCTCCCAGTTTTCGCAAAGTCAAAATCCCCATCCTGTCGCAAAGAACGCGACAAGGATGGGGCACCCTCGGGATTGGAAGTCGCATTCCGCAAAGCTTGACGAAAATGTTCGGCGGCTACCTTCTGTCTCTGCCAATGAGCGCCTAGCGTGTTTTTGTCGTAGACCTGGAGGCGGTACATGCCTAGATTGCGCTTGCCGGTTTTGGGGTCGCGGGTGGTGACGCAGGGGAGGGTGATGAAGCGGCCGGCGTCTTGTGGCCAGCATTGCAGGATGGGGAAGTCGAGGAGCGAGAAATTGTCGTGTTTGATGACCTCTTTGCAGGGGCCGGTGGACACGGTTTTCGGAAAAAACTTTGCGGCTTCGGTGAGGAGCGGGAGCATTTTCAGTTTGTCGAGGAAGCCTTGGGGGGATTTCACGTCGAGAAACATTTTGATGCGGTCGGCGAATTCGTCGAAAGAATTGACGCCGAGTGCGAGTTTCATGCGGGACTCGGAGCCGAACTGGTTGATCAGTAGCTGAGAGCCGGGATGGCCTTTGAGGTTTTGGAAGAGGAGGGCGGGGCCGCCGGGTTCGTGGAAATTCCGCCTCGCTTCGCTTGGCGGGACGGGCGAGGCACCCGTCGCCACATGGGCCGCGGCGGCTCCCCGCAAATGCATTTTGCTGACACGGTCGGTGATTTCGGCGATTTCCAGGATGGGATTGACTTCGGTTTGGATACGTTTGAGTTCGCCGGCGCGGTCGAGGGCGGCGATCCATTGGCGGAGGTCGTCGAAGGGCAAAAGATTTCTCTCCTGGGAACGAATGATTATAAACACAGTGGCTGGTGATTCATGGCTGGTGGCGAGCGCTAGTGATCAGTCATCGTCGGTCAGTGGTCGGTTATCAGCAAGCGGAGGTGGAAGGTCAGCGTTCCTCGCCGGCGGCGTCGGAGATGCTCCGCAGGGGGCCTTTGCTCAAAAGAATTTCGGAGGAGACGATCACGAGTTGACCTGTCGAGCGAAAGCTTGAGGTTGTTACGGAATTCGAACGACGCATTTTCTTAGGGAACAGAAAAAGCAGGTTCCTCCGCTACGCTCTCGCTGCCGCTCCGAGCTTCGGTCGGAATGACAAACGGGGGGCTGCCGTCGCTGTCGCTCCGGCTCCGGTCGGAATGACCAAAACTCGCGGCGGACCGTCGCTGTCGCTTCGTCCCAGCCGTCCTAGAGTTTGGAGCGCAGCATGGTGATTACGTCGTCGGAGGTGATGACTCCGACGAGTTTGTTGTGCTCGTTAATCACGGGGAGGGTCATGAGGTTGTACTTGTCGAAGAGTTCGGCGACTTCGTTGTCGCTTCCAGCCTCGTGAGTGAAGACAAGAGGCTCCTGAAGCAGGGTGAGCAGAGGAGTCGAGGACTCGGCGATGACGAGCTTCGCAAGCGGAACGGCGCCGGCGAGGGTGCCGTGAGAGTCGACGAGATAGATGGTGCTGAGGGATTCGACGCCGCCTTCGAACTCGCGCAGGACGCCGATGGCGTTCTCGACCGTGGCGGCGACTGGGAGTGCGAGGAATTCGGTGGTCATGCGGCCGGCGGCGGTTTCTTCGCGATGCTCGAGGAGTTCGACGACCTCCTGGCTGGCCTCGGGCTCCATCTGAACGAGAATTTGCTCGGTGTGGTCTTGCGAAAGATCGGCGAGCAGGTCGGCGGCGGCGTCGGGATCCATTTCCTCAACGATGTCGGCGGCGCGTTCGGAGTCGAGCGATTCGACGATGGAGCGCTGAACCTTGGGGTCAACCTCTTCGAGGGTCTCGGCGGCGACATCTTCGTCGAGAGTGCGGAAGACGGCTTCGCGCTCGTCGGGAGCGAGGTCTTCGACGATGTCAGCGATATCGGCGGGATGGAGCGTGGCCAGGCCGTCGTGAGAAATTTTGAGTTTGACGCGGCGAGCTGGGTCGGTCTCGATGAGATCGACGAAGCTCCAGGGAATGGTGCGGGGAGGAATTTTCTGGAGCAGGAGATGGAGCGCGGCGCGGGGCGCGAGGCCGCGCAGGAGGCGGCGGACGGCGCCGCGGGCTCCGATGTCGACGGATTGGACACGGAGAATGGCGTAAGGACGTCCAGCCTCGGTGAGGGAATCAATTTGGAGCTCGACGTCGTTCACGCGGACGACCTTGCGACCGTGAACGTCGATGACCTGCTGATCGAGCAGATCGCGCTCCAGAAGAAACAGCCCTTCCGAGCCGTTGGCGGCGGGCCAATCGGCGGACGCGGTCGAGGCGTGGATGCCCGCGTTGATGGTGGAGACGGCGGAAAAGGGAAGAATGCGGTTGCCGGACTTGGTTTTGACGATGAACGAGGCGATGCGGTCGCGGTCTTCCTGAGGGGCGAGAGTGACCTCGCGAACGCGGCCGGTTTCCGCGCCAGACGGGTCATAGACCGTGGCACCGAGCAATTCGGAAAGAGGCAGCGTGTTCATCCGCGTAGAGAATAGCGGAGTTTTGCGCGAGAGAGAAATGATTTGTGTGGGATAGTAGAGAAAATCTTGCGAGGCCAAACCCCTTTAGGGTCGCTCGGGGCCAAAGCTGAACTTCACTACTTCAGTTGTTTCCCTGGGCCCAGGCTGGTACTTCCAGCGCTTCACGGCCCGCGCTAATGCGTCTGTGAGCAGGGGGTGGCCACCGAGCACCTTTACTTCTTTGACCGTGCCATCGGCTTTCACGAACGCCTGCACTTGTGCAGCTCCCGTCAGTTTCATGCGCTCGGCGATTTCTGGGTATTCGGGAGGATTGCTGCTCTCCAGCCGCCTAGCGCCTTCACCCTCCGAATTCGGGGAAGTAGCGGCGGGAGACCCATAGCCGGCCCTGGCCAGCGCCAGAATTTTAGAGCTGAAGTGTATTTCCGAATGGTCCAGGGCATCGGTATTGACTTCAAAACGGATGCTTCCATGTTCGCGGACTAGATTGACCATGCCGCCTTGCCGAAGAAAGAGCTCATCTTCACCTACCAACAGCACGCCTGCCTGTGCAAGGCCCGCTATGGCGGCCGCGACGTGCTTCCGTTCAGACGCTCGAAAGAAAACGATATAGCATGATCGCATTTCCTCTTTAGAGCTTGCAGTTTTGACCATCAACGAATGGGTTCCGGCGAGTTTGCCCTGGACCACGACCTGCAAGACATGCAAAAACTCTTCATCCCCACCGCTGACTCCGATCACAAGGGGTGACGTACCCTCGGGTAAAACGCTGCTCGGCCACTCCGCCAGCCTAGCGAAATTGAGAAGATATGCAGCTTTGACCTGGTCCTCCGTTGCATCCTGTCCCTGCGCCAGCGCCAGAGGCTGGAAGGCAAGAAGAGCAAGACCAATTGCCCGAATGGCCAGTGGCAGTGGCTGCCAGGACGACGATTCGGCGTGGTGTGAGCGGTGCATTCCGAGCTTCAAAACCTGCCCGTAAGTTTGATGCGGAAGTTTCTTCCGTCCTGCTGGATTTGATCTTCGGGTAAACCCGCGGGCGCGGGGTCGAAGTATTTCTTGTCGAGAAGGTTGTAAAGGCTGCCAGAGATCTCCAGATGCTTTCCTATCGCGTGCCCCAGCAGCGTCAGGTTGAACACCTGGAAGCTGCTCGTGCTGGCACCCTCTAAAGTGGTGGCCGGACCGTTAAATTGTGAATCCAGGCTGGCAAACAATCTCTGTCGAAGCATGGGAACAATCAGGTTCAATTTGGCGAGATGCTCAGGGGCTCTGGTCAGCAGTTGTGTGGCCGACGTCCTTTGGTTGTCAGTGTAACTGTAGCTCGCCTTACCCTGCAGACCGCCCGGAAAACGAGCGTCGAGTTCGGCCGAAAAACCGTCAATGTTAGCACCGGCGGTGTTCTGGAAGACCAAAAGACCACTGGAATTCAACTCCTGGGCAATGAGTTGGCTCAGTTGGTTGCGGAACACGCTGGCACTTAAATGAAAGCGTTCCCCCAAACCCTGTTCCACGACGACTTCGTAACTTTTGATAGTCTCAGGCTGCAGGTGTAGGTTTGCCTGATAGCCCTCCGTGTAATAGAAGGTCTCATAGGCGCTGGGAGCGCGAAACGCGCTGCCATAGAGAAGTTTGAAAGCGGTTTGTGAAAAGGGGCGATAAATCAGGCCGAGGCGCGGATTGGCGGTGCCGCCAAAAGTGTAATAGTGATCGTAGCGCACGCCTGCGCTCAACGAGAGTTTGCGAGTAAAAGGAAATTGATCCTGCCCGTAGAGCGCCCAGATCACTGAACTGAGCGGTTGGCTGGAGATGTATTCGAGAAATGGATTGATATTGTAGTTGACTTGGTCCTGCTGCAGGTTCTCCTGAAACTCTGTGCCGAAAGTCAGATTATTTCGCTCCAGGCTTTGCTGCAGTTTCGCTTCGCCGCTCCACCAGGTCCCCCGGCCGAAATCATAGTTCAGCAGATTAGAATCCCCTGGGGCCGTTGGGCTAGATGCGTAGATGGCGTCATAAACGTGCCTGGACACCGCAGTGCGTGCTGCCAGTTCCCAAGTCTTGGTGACTGGCCGCTGATAGCTGAGATCGAAGTACCGGAGGCTATTGAAGTCGTGAGTCTGCGGATCGTCGAATAGCGTGCCGAAAGCGCCGGTGGGAAGGCCCTTGTTGCGGTCGCTGAAGGCTCCCTGCAAGGTAAATCCGCGGAAGCTCACCGTGGCCAGATGATGTTGGTAGACCTCATAGTCCGAGTTGCGAGTAATACCGTTGTCCGTGGCCGGAGAATTGAACTCGGGATAGAACAAGGTCTGTCCCAAGCTATTGTAGAAGCTGCTGGAAAGCACGATATCCATGCCGCGGTAATTGGCCCCGTAAGACGCCCGCCCCTGATAGGTTCCAAAACTCGCCGGTGCAAAAACGAGTTCCCAGCCTTTCAATTGATCCGCCTTGCGGGTAATCACGTTGATCACTGCGAGAAAAGCGCTGGTCCCGTAAAGCGACGAACTGGGGCCGCGCACGATTTCCACTCGTTCGATCAAGTCCACGTCCAGCGGGAACTCTATTCCCAGCATGGCCTGTTCGTAAACATTGTTGTTGGTCCGGTGACCGTCGATCAGAAGGAGCACATTGCTGTTGTAAGTTTCGGGCCGATTTATACCGCTCACTCCTAGATAACAGTACGCGCGGTCGTAAGTAACGTCGAAACCACGAACGCTGCGCAGAATGTCGGCGAGGGTACGGTAGCCGTATTTCTGGATCTCGTCCCTGGTGATAACCGTGACGGAGGAGGGAGCGTCTGTGACTTTCTGGGTATGCCGGGATGCGGTGTAAACCGTGATGTTGACCAGTTCCTCCAGGCTGGCTTCTCCGATATCCTTGTTTCCTTCCTGAGCGGCCGCAGGTAGGGCAAATAAGAGAATTGTCACCAATCGTGCGGTGGCGCTGCGACATCGACACGCAAAAGCCAGAGGAGGGCAACCCGAAGATGCGACCCAACCCATTCTTACGACACTCATGGAGCCTTCCGGGAGACGTCTACGTGGGCTTCATTCTTGAAAGCTGCCCACACGCCTCACAGTTCTCTTCGGCAGGATTCTGATTCTTCTCCAGCTAAGCTTGACCGGTTACTTACGGGTCAGGACGGGTGTGGGCACTGTGGCCGGGCCGGATGACCGGCTTCGCCTCCCGGATACGAACTCTTTAACTGCGGAGATCGCGAAGAAGGGCCGCGAAGGACGCAAAGAGAGAGAGGTGCAACTAGGATTACGCGTAACGTTCGTAAGGATTGAACTCGATCTAGTTGATCCCCGTATGATCAGCAAACGTGCGGCTTATTCTGGACATCTTCGGGCAGACTCTGCGGACGCTATGGGGCACAAACTGCGTTCGTTCCTCACCATGTTCGGCATCGCCTGGGGAGTGTTTTCACTGTTGCTTCTTGTTGGCCTAGAAGAGGGTTTCCGGTCGGGGCACGCGGCCGGTTTCCGCGCCAGACGGGTCATAGACCGCGGCGCCGAGCAGTTCGGAAAGAGGCAGCGTGTTCATCCCGCGTAGAGAATAGCGGAGTTTTGCGGTGGAGAGAAATGATTTATGGAGATAGTGGAAAAAAATTCGAAGGGCAGTGGCTAGTGATCAGTTGCCGTCATCTGTGATGGAAGAGAACATTGCCTTGTGAGGTCGAAAATGAGAGGTGCATTGAGGGGGGATTTAATCTTGACTCTCGGAGGAAACGGACACAAAATAGGCAAAATTTGCCTGCCTCGCACCTGCCGTAATGCGTCGGTCTCTGCTGCGTGGAGGCAAAAGTATTTAGGAGGTTCGCTATGTCCTCGCGTACATCCGCCCAGTCGTCGTCAAAGTCACGCAAACTAACCCAACTGAATTCAAATACAGAGAAGAAACTCTTAGGGTATGCCGCTCTAGCCGGCGCGAGCGGGGTAGGAATTCTCGCGCTTGTTCAGCCAGCGGAGGCCGAGGTCGTGTTTACGCCAACGCACCAGACTCTCGGTGAGTTCCATCTGCTTGATCTGAACGGTGACGGCATCGCAGATTTCTCGTTCGAGGCCTACTTTAGCTCCACGCTAACACAAGGCAGAGTGAACTTGCGAGTTTATGGGATAGCCAAGACCAACCAGATATTAGGCGAGCGACACCACAACATCGGAGTTGCGTCTGCACTACCATCGGGGGCTGAAGTCGGACCGAATGCAAAATTTGCGGCCAGTAACACCTTGATGGGGGCCGCAACGTTTTTCCCCAGCAAAACAGACTATTTCGGACCGTGGGCCCCTAAGGGTGGCCAGAGAAAGGATCGTTTCCTCGGCCTGAAGTTTGTGATCGACGGGCAGATACACTACGGCTGGGCGCGCTTCAATGTGCGGATACGACCGCCTAATAAAGGCATCCTGGAGGCTGTGCTGACGGGCTATGCGTATGAGACCGATGTGAATACGCCGCTCGAGACGGGACAGACTTCGGGGCCGGAGAGCGCGGAGACAAGGCCGGGTACGCTGGGTCAGTTGGCGTTGGGAGCGCCGGGGCTGGTGCCATGGCGGCGGGAGCTAGAAGAAGAGGGCCAGAAGGGTCAGCCCTGAGCTTGTCGAAGGGAACCTGCTGTCCGCGGAGAGCGGCGGCAAAGCATCCTGTTCAAGTCCGCTCAATTCAAAGATTCCGGAATCACCTGCGGGACGCGAAAGCGTCCCGTTTTTGTGACTGCCGAAGGGAACGGATATCGAAGGCCGCCCGTATAATCATTATAAAGTGCGGCTGATTCTGGACATCTTCGGGCAGACTCTGCGGACGCTATGGGGGCACAAACTGCGTTCGTTTCTCACCATGTTCGGCATCGCCTGGGGAGTGTTTTCGCTGCTGCTGCTGGTCGGGCTGGGAGAAGGTTTTCGGTCGGGGAACAAGAAGCAGTTCGACACGCTAGGCGAAAACGTGATGTTCGTCTGGTCAGGGCGGGCGCCGGCGGTGCAGGGAAGTTTTACTGCGCTGCGGCAGTATTACCTGACCTATCGCGATTACCAGGATGTTTTGCGGGACTGCCCGAGCGTGGGGGCGGCTGCGCCACTGGTGTCGCGGAACGATATCCGGGCGGTGAGCGATTTTTACCAGGCGAGCGGACAGATCCTTGGCGTCCCCGCGATGTTGAATCAGATTCGCTACCTGCCGATCAATGAAGGACGCTGGCTGAACGACATGGATATCGCGCAGAAGCGGACGGTGATTGTGATTGGGGATGAGGCACGGCGGACGCTGTTTTCCGGGCGGCCAGCGGTGGGCAGCACGATCCTGCTGAATGGGGTGCGCTTTGAAGTGATCGGAACTCTGCAGAGAATTGGGCACGGGGACAACAACGATCAGAACCTGAAGAGCTTTGTGCCCTACAGCACGATGCATGAGTATTTCCCGCCGACGAATGTGGGGGAAGCGCAGGATGTGATTTCGCTGATCGAGTATCAGCCGAAGACGCGGGCCGTACACGAGCTGGCGCGGCAGGAAGTACACAATGTGATTGGGCGGAATCACCAGTTCGATCCGACCGATCCGGATTCGTTTGACGAGTGGGATACGGTGAACACCGTCGACCAGATGGGAAAGATTTTCGACGCCATGAACGCGTTTCTGGGCAGCGTGGGGCTGGTGACACTAGGGCTGGGAGCGATTGGAATTATCAATATCATGCTGGTCGCGGTGGCCGACCGGACGCGGGAGATTGGGCTGCGCAAGGCGCTGGGAGCGACGAATGCGAGCATCATGTTTCAGTTTTTCGTCGAGGGCGCCTTTCTAACCTTGCTGAGTGGAGTGATAGGAATCGGTGGGGCGGCGGGATTGATGGCGATGTTGTCGAAGGTGTCGTTGGGGGATGGGTTCGATCCTCCGCGCTTGGTGGCCTCGACCGCCGCGCTAGCGGTGGTGTCGCTGGCGATCGCGGGAGTGGTGGCGGGATTGTATCCAGCGAGAAGGGCGGCGGCGTTGCAACCGGTGGAGGCGTTGCGGAAAGAATAGCTTCTAGCTACTAGCTCCTAGCTCCTAGCTAACCATGCGGAAGGTAAGGGAAGTGCGGAAGAAAGAGTTTTCGACCCACAGAGTCACAGAGGATTCTAGATTTAGCTAGTAGCTAGTAGCTAGTAGCTGAAACTTATGCATCGAGATTTGCTGGGACAGGCGTTTGCGGCGATGCGGCACGATCTGCGGAAAACGTTGCTGACCATGGCGGGGATGTCATGGGGGATTGCGACGGTGGTGTTGCTGCTGGCGTATGGGAACGGCTTTGGGCGGGCGATCGAAAATATCTTCCAGAGTTTTGGGGCGACGGCGGTAGGAATATTTCCGGGACGGACCTCGCAGCAGGCTGGAGGAAATAAGGCGGGAGTGCAGGTGCGATTCACCAACGACGATATCGAACTGCTGAGGAATAATGTGCCGCTGTGCAAGCATGTGGTGCGGATGTCGGTAAAGCAGTCCTCGGTGCAGAATGGCAACCGGACTTTCACGATGCCGGTAAATGGACTGGATGCGGGGATTGGGGAGATCTGGAATCTGGAGATGGCGCAGGGGCGTTTTCTCGACGATGCGGATAATGCGCGGCACGGCTTGGTCGCGGTGATTGGATCGGAAGCGAGAGACAAACTTTTTTCGGGCATGCCGGCGATCGCGGAGAACATCCGAATTGATGGCGTGGAGTTTCAGGTGGTTGGGGTCGTGAGCCCGCGGATGCAGGAAGGCGATGATGACGACAACCGCACGATCTATATCCCATACAACGCGATGAACGTGTTGAAGGACAATCATTATCTCGACGGAATCTGGATGGATTCGGTGGGGCTGGATCACGACAAGCTCGATCAGACCGTGCGCGACACGCTGGCCGCTGCGCACAATTTCAAATCCGACGATAAGCGGGCGCTGCACGTGTTCGACGCGCAGAAGCAGCTCTCGCAGTTTGGGATCATCGAGATGGCGTTGAAGGGGCTGCTTGCGTTCATTGGAACCTTGACGCTGGGTATTGGCGGTGTGGGATTGATGAACATGATGCTGGTGACGGTCACGCAGCGGACGCGCGAAATTGGAGTGGAGAAGGCGCTGGGTGCACGGCGGCGTGACATTCTGTTTCAATTTCTGGCGGAGTCGATGGTGATCACGGCTGTTGGTGGGATGCTGGGGATTCTCTTGTCGTACATGGTTTCGATTGGAGTGGGGCGGCTGACTTTTTATAGCGCGATGGCGAAACATGCGGAGGCCGCAGATATCCGGTTGATCGTCTCGCCGATGATTTTGCTGGTGGCGACGGGAATTCTGGCGGTAGTGGGCGTAGTGAGCGGCATGGTGCCGGCGCTGCGGGCGGCGAAGCTGGATCCGATCGAGGCGCTGCGGTATGAGTAGACAGTTGCGAGTACCTAGTACCCAGTACCCAGAAGCACAGGGTTCGCATGACTACTTCCGATGACATTTTGGATTTGACAGCACCTCGGGCTGATTTGCGCGTGGCTTATGGTGGGGATGCGAATCAGTTTGTGGATGTGCGAGTGCCGAAGACGAAGGGGCCGTATCCGCTGGCAATTGCGATTCATGGCGGGTATTGGCGGGCGAAGTACGATCTTGGATACATGGGACATTTGTGTGCGGCGCTGACGGCGAAAGGAATCGCGACGGCGAATCTAGAATACCGGCGTGTGGGAAACGCGGGCGGAGGCTGGCCGGGAACGTTTGCTGATATTCGCGCGGCCTTTCAGTTTTTGTTGCAAAAGGCGCGGCAGTATGAGTTCGACGTGCAGCGAGTGCTGGCGCTGGGGCACTCGGCTGGGGGTCAGCTTGCGCTGTGTCTGGCGGCGCACGAGAAAAGCGTGAAGGGTGTCATTTCGCTGGCAGGAGTGGTCGATCTGCAGCAGGCTTATGCGTTGCATTTGAGCAATGATGCGGTGGTGGAGTTTTTGGGAGGGACGCCGGCGGAGGTCGGGGATCATTATCGGGAGGCCGATCCGATGAAGCTGGCGATCAGTGCGCGGCAGCGGCTGGTACACGGCGCAGTGGATGATATTGTGCCGTCGGCGTTCAGCCGGGACTATGTTGCCGCAAAGCAGAAACTAAAAGAAGATGCGCGGTTGGTGGAGATCGCTCAAGCTGGACATTTTGAGGTGGTCGATCCGCGGTCGGGGGCTTGGAAGGAAGTGGAAAGAACGGTTGCTGAGGCTGTGGGGTGATGGCGGGTGCGAGTCGTCGTACTGGGCTGTGCGGGCAGCGGAAAAAACTACTCTAGCGCGGCAGCTTGGCGAGCTTACCGGAGCGCCGGTAATTTGCTTGGACTCGCTGTGGCAGCCGCATTGGGGAGAGAAAGATGTTCCGGCGTTTCGAATGTTGATTGACAAGACCCACGCAGGTGACGAGTGGATCAGCGACGGGAATTTTGCGCTCGCGACCTTCGATATTCGAATGCCTCGCGCGACGTTGGTAGTTTGGCTGGAGCGATCGAAATTAATTTGTTCGTGGCGTGCCGTTACGCGCGTTTCAAACGCGGCGAAGCCCATCGAATCGGAAGGCTTCGGGAAGTCTTGACGTACATTCGGAACTTTGACCGGATCAACCGGCCGCGAATTGAGGCAAGCCGAGATTCCTTCGCGGGCGCATGTGGCTGTTCTCAGATTAAGTGGCCCGTGACATCAGGAAATTTCTAGCTTCCTACAAAAATAGCCCTGGCTAGCGAAATTCAAAGTGAGTTGCATCCGGCGCGTACGCTTTATTGCTTCCTTGAGCGTCCGCTGGAGTGTTCCGGATTGCCGCCAGGCTCGGGGAAGTCGCTATCAGCGTCTTTGAGAAGTGGGTCCTGGTCACGATGGCCGAGTTGTTCTTCGAGCCCAAGATTTCCGTCGTGTTGATGCTCTGGAGCTTCAATGGCGCCTTTGGCGCGGTCGGGATCGTTCTTTGATATCTTCCTCATGGTCAACCTTTGATTCCGAATTTAAGTGGCATGGTTGCCAATTGTTCTCAATCACAAACTTCATTCACCGGGGCGGGAGTTCGAGGCTACTCCTAGTTTGCGCAGGCGCTCGCGAGCTTGCAGGGCTTCGGGAGATTTTGGGTAGCGCTGGATGAGGTGTCGGAGTTCCTGCACGCCGTCATCCTGCTTGCCGAGTTCGATTAGCGAAAATCCTTTCTTTAGCTGCGCGGAAGCGACCTTAGTTCCAGTCGGAAAATTCTGCAAAACCTGATCATAGCTCTGCTCGGCCTGCTGATAATTGCCCTGGCGGAATTGAATCTCACCGAGATAGAAGTAACAATTCCCGGCGAGATCGGTGTTGGGATAGAACTTTACGTAGTCGGAAAATTCCTGGATGGCGAGATCGTTCTTGGCTCCGTTGTAATCGCGCAGAGCGTTGTTGTAAAGAACGTCGGGCGGAGGCGCGGAAGCCTGGGCCTGTTGCTTGGCAATGTCCGCGGCTTGATTGGCCTGCACGCTTTGCTGCTGGGCCTGCATGTCCTCGAGCTGCTTGCTGACTTTGGCTAGACGAGCTTTGAGTTCGTCGAGCGTGTCGTTGAGCGACTGCAGCTGGCCGGAGAGCTGATCGACGTGAGCGGAAGAATCTCCCTGCTGTTTTTGTAGCGCGGTTTGCAGGCTGGTGAGAGCGTTCGCGACTTTGTTGACCGTGTCGGTATTCTGCTCGACGAGATTCTTCATCACGCCCATGCGTTCGTCGAAGCTGCGCTGCATGGAGGTCATCTGCTGCTGCAGTTGCTGCACCTGAGTTTGCAGCTCAATCATTTCCTTGTTGACGCCCCATGCGGGAGCGGTGAGGCAAAGGGCCGAGAGGAGCGTGAGCGGAAGAGTAAAGCGTCGTAGTGTCATAGGCGAGGATTCCTAGAGTTTATTTTAGATGGGATTGGGGCGCAGTGGGTTGTGAAATGAGTGGGATGGAACATGAAGAGTTAGAGTGGGTTCATGGTGGGGGAGTCTAGCTGGTAGAGGCTGAAAAAAGCGAGTCGAGCTTCGCTCGACCGGGCGGCCGAGGGCGGCCGTCTCCACACAGACAATGCAATGGGCGAGAGCTGTGTCGGGGCGGAATCGCTTCCGCCCCGACGCACTTATGTCATCTACTTTTTGATAGACGAAGTGGCCGCGGCGGCTTTGCTGCCAGCAGGCTTCGTTTTCTTCCATGCAGAACGGGTTTTCTTTGCCGGGTTCGTGTTTCGTAACAGAGTTCACTTCGTTGCATTGTGAACGCGAATTTATGCAAAACTCCCGTGCAACTCAGTCCAGAAGTGGGCTGGATCCTAAAGGTCAATCAGGAAAGGAAGTTAATATGAAGCATCTACGTTTGTCGACCGCAATGGGTCTTGCCGTTGTATTGGGTCTTGGATGGTTTGCCCTGTCCCCGCAGAGGGCCAGAGCGAATTTTCAGGGCGTTGGCACAGGCTCTTACCTAACCAACATTACCGATGCCAGTACGGGGGCATTCTCATCACGCTCCGTGATTACGCTGCATAGCGACCACACCCTCACAGCGATCGATTCGGGCCAGGAAGCAAGCAGCCCTACGTTCAGCTCACAGCAAGGTACATGGACGCAGGGATATAACGGTAGCGTAAGAGCCAGCACACTCGACTTTTCCTTTCAGTCCCCCCAGACTATTGCTCGCGTGGATTATGTGATCAACGCGGCTTCTGGGGAGGGGAACATTAGCGGTACCCTCACACTCACCATTTTCCCAATCAATGGAAATCCTTTCGGAGGCGGCGGCACAGTCGTCGGCAACTTCAACTTTACCGGTCAAAGCGTGCCGGTGGAATAGCAGACCCTAGCACACCATCACGCAGAACCGGCGCGTGTCGGTGACCCCGGTTGCCCCGCGCCCGTCAGTTGATGAGGGCGCAAGAACTCTAAGTCAAGATACGTCCTTGCGCCTTCAAACTAAACCGTCCGTCGATGAATGCGCAGCGAAGCAGAATTTCAGCGGGCTGCGCTGACTATTTTGTCCTCTCAGAAAGGAGATTCCATGAATCAAGTAATCAGATTGTTCAGATGCATATTGCCCGTCGTTGCCCTATCGGTCCTGCTGCTGGCAAACATTCCTGCGCAGGCCCAGCGAGGGAGCATCACGTTCGCGCAAGTCAATGTACCGGGCAGCGCCAGCACCGAACTGGACGGTATCAACAACCAGGGTGAGATTGTCGGCTTTTTTGTGGACCAGTCCGGCAAGCAACATGGGGTGGTTGACCAGGGCGGCGTCTTTACCCAGCTCGACTTTCCCAACGCCACCGCTACCAAAACCGTGGGCATCAACGGTCTCGGGGACGTGGTAGGCGCCTTTACGGACTCTTCCGGGGTCCAGCACGGATTGTTTCGTGAATTCGGCAAGTTTACTCAGCTGGATTTTCCGGGGGCTACGGCCACGCAGGCGCTCGGCATCAATGATGAGCGCGAGATTGTAGGCAGCTTCGCCGATACCTCGGGGCACATCCATTCCTTTCTGGAAAGCCTGGGAGTTTTCACCCAATTCGACTTTCCCGGAGGCACAAACACAATTTCCTACGGCATCAACGATTACGGCGAGATCGCAGGGTCTTTTGTGGATGCGACGGGGATACAACATGCCTTCCGCAAACAAGGCGGGACCTTTACTGAAATCAACCCGCCGGGGTCCGTCACCTCAGTTGTTTTTGGACTGAACCTGTTGGGAAACCTTGTGGGCAGCTTTACCGATGCCGCCGGAAATGGCCATGGCTTCTTCGATCAGGCCGGCAGCTTTCTTCGGGTGGACTTTCCCGGAGCCGCCTCCACCGATGCTAACGGAGTCAACGCGCTCGGGTTTTTTGTCGGCGACTTCTTCGACGCCTCGGGCGTGGAGCATGGATACATCGCGGTAAGATGAGGGCCAATAATGGGACGCACTGTGGATGGACTCTTAGCACAGGCGTCCCATGTTGGAGGTTTTCATACCTGCCGAGCAATGTTACGCGCAGTTTTATGCCGCTCGCATGGGACACGGCTGACGTGATGCCCCATGCGAGTAAAGAGAGGCTACTTCTGATACACGAAGTGGCCGCGGCGGTTTTGCTGCCAACAGGCTTCGTTTTCTTCCATGCAGAACGGTTTCTCTTTGCCGTAGCTGATGGTCTTGATGCGGCTGGAGCTGACTCCGGCGGAGATCAACGCAGTCTTCACCGCGCTGGCGCGCTGATCGCCGAGGGCCAGGTTGTATTCGGTTGAGCCGCGGCTGTCGCAGTGGCCTTCGACCGTGAAGTTGATGCCAGGATGCTGATTGAGGAAAGCAGCATCGGCCTGAATGGCAGCCTGCTGGTCGCCGCGCACGGCAGACTGGTCGTAGTCGAAATAAACATCCTTAATGGTCTGGCCGAACAAATCTTCGTCGGTAAGCGAAGAAGTAGGTGGCGGCGGCGCCGGCGCGGGCGTTACGGTGAGGCGCGTGGTGGCGTCCTGCGTGCCGCCGGGGCCTTTGGCCACGAGATGATAGGTGATGGAATCCGTAGGAGAAACCTGTTGCGATCCGCTGGGCTTGACCGCGCCGATACCGTCGATAGAGACATCGGTGGCATTCGAAGTCTGCCAGGTCAGCGTGGAGGATTGTCCGGGCTGAATCGTATCCGGGCTAACGGAGATGGAGGCGGTGGTGGAGGCCGGCGGCGGGGGCGGCGGTGGTGGGGGTGGGACCGCTTTCTTCTTGCACGCACCAACCATAAGGAGGGCGGCAAAAACCAGGGCGGTTGAGAATACCTTTAACGATTGACGCTTCATGTTGCTCCTCTTCACGTTGAATCCTCCTGCGAACCCGGGAATTCTTTTTTCCAATTCAAACTTCGAGTTTTAATCCCCGGTTCAAACGAAGTGTTTTATTTCCAACTCCAGTTTGGTTGCGAGTTACGTCCTGTAAAAGTTAGTTGATGGAGCTTGGTGCCGTCGGCCAGCATCTCCCATATTTCTTCTTTGCCGGAACGGCTCGATTGGAAGACGACATGGCGGCCATCAGGCGACCACGAGGGGAAATCGTTGCGTCCGCCGTCGTGGGTGAGCTGTACCCATTGTTTGCTGGCGATATCCATCAGATAAATGTCGGAGGAACCTGGCTCGCCGGGACCATATTTACGCGTCCAGGCAAGAGTGAGAAATTGGCCGTTGGGCGACCAGTTTGGGGAGACGGCGTATCCCTGGTCGGTCATACGCTGCTGGTTGGTGCCGTCGGCCTCCATGGTGTAGACCTGAGGCAAACCCGTGCTGCCGCTGACAAAAGCGATTTGCGATCCTGTCTTGCGGTTCCAGACAGGGGAAACGTCGGGGCCGCGTCCGGTGGTCATGGCATGAAGCCCGCCACCGGCAGAATCGCTCAGATAGATTTCAGAGTGCCCGCCGCGCGACGAGGAAAACGCGAGCCGCGCGCCGTCGGGCGACCACGCTGGAGAAAGATTCGTGCCGCCGAAGTGCGGGAAGCTGACGAGGCGGTTGAGATCCATGGAATACATAAGGATATCCCAGCCCGATTTCGTCAGGGAACTGAAGGCAATGCGCGATCCGTCGGGTGAGACGCGAGGCGAAAGAGAGATTGTATTTTGGTGCGTGAGTTGATGCTGATTGGAGCCGTCGTAATCCATCATCCAGATTTCTTTGCGACCGCTGCGATCGCTGACGAAAAAGATTTTGCTTTCGGCGATGCCCTGAATGCCACCGCCCAGGCGGAAGATGATTTCGTCGGCGAACTTGTGAGCGATGAGGCGCGCACCTTCGTCGGTGGCATCATCAGAGTATTGCTTGCCGAGAACTTGTGGCGAAGCTGTGTTCTTCACGTCGTAGAGCCAGCCCTGAACGGTGACTTTACCGGAGGCTACGCCAAGATTGCCGAAGGCCAGCATCGCGGCATTCGGCGGCGGAGAGTTCCAGATTCCGAAGGTGACTTCGGCGGGAAGGCCGGGCGTCTGCAGCGGATAGAAACTCTTCGAGACAAGTTCGAGAACGCCGGAGTTGTCGAGGTCTCCCCAGAAAGTGTCGTTGAACGTTTTGAGCAAGGCGGTGTTTTGCGGGTTGGTATTCGAAGGTTTGAAGTCCGGAACGGCGAGGCGGACTTTTTCTACTCCGAGGCCGGACCCGGTGCGAACCCAGTCCTGAGCGAGGGCGGGCATCGCGGAAAGCGCAAGGAGGATGACAATGCAGATAAGGGGAAGATTCTTTGCGCGTTCGTTGTTAGAGCCGTCGTCCATCCGAGTGAAGCGGGTGCGGGAAACGGTGCAAAAAGATACTCCGTACGACAATATCGTATTCCGATACGTTCTCATTGGCAAGTTATTGATTATCATTTCACGAAAAGGCAAATTTAAGAATAATCAGACGGATGCCGCCGGGTTTTCTGTTCATGTTTCTAGTTAAGAGAATCTTCCGGTGGTGCCGAAATTTGGCTTGCGCGCGATGCCAGTGAAGTTGGAGATCCTTCGCTTCGCCTGAAGAACGGCTACGCTCAGGATGACAAACAATCAGGAGCGCGTGAACGCTGCGCAGAAAACGTGCACGCACGAGTTTATTTTCTACTGTAATCAAACCAATACTCGACGGAAATTTTGTTGCCGTTATAGTCGGGGGGCAGCGGGCCGAAGGTGTCGATGCGCTGCAGGGCGCGCGTGGCGGAGACGTCGAGCGATGGAACTCCGCTCGATTGCTCCACCCGGACATTGAAAGGATGACCGTCACGGGCAACGTCGAAGGTAATATACACGCGCTCCGCAGTGCGGATGGTGGGGTCGACTTCGTATTTCAGCCAGTTCTCCGAAACTTTTCGCTGAATGATCTGAACGTACCACCCATACCTGGTGCCGAAATCGCCACCACCGCCGCTTACGCCGAAGCCGCCCTTGGCGCCACCGGCGTCGAAGGTGCCATAGGGTCCGCTCACGGGCCCACCTTCGCCGAACGCGACCTGATTGGTTTCCTGCTCGGGCGCCGGTTGAGGCTTGGCTTTGCTGGGAGTGGGAGGCTTTTTCGGTTTGACCTTGGAATTCTTGCCTTGAATCTCGATTGCGTCGGGCTCTTTTTCTTCAACCTTAGGTTCGGACTTGGTGATGCCCTTTGATTCATTAGCCAGAACGTTCTGCTGAGGTGCGGGTGTTGCGGGCAAGGGAACCGTGCTGACCAGAGTGACGCCCATGGCCGATCCGCCGCCGCCCGATCCCCAGCCTGTTCCGGAAGGTCCCGTGAAAAACCGCGCGTAAAACACGATCAGCAGAGTAATGGTGACGTGAAAACCGGCGGACCAGGAAAGGGCGCGCGGCCAGCTATCGTGTTCGAAAAAAATCTCAGCGTTTGCCATTTTGTTCCAAAGGCTGAGTGACGATGCTCACGTTGGTGATGCCCGATTGCTTCACTGCGTCCATGACCGTGGCGAATACGCCGAAGGGCACATTCTCATCAGCGCGGATGAAAATCGATTGATTGCGAGGGTCGCGAATTTTCTGGTGAAGCTTGGCGGACATCTCGTTGATGTTGATGGCGTCATTGCCGAGGAAGACGCGCTGATCTTTATTAATGGTAATGACCGTGCGTTCTTCGGTGATTTCCTTAACGGTGCGGGTCTTGGGGACGCTGACTTCAATGCCGGACTGCAGAATTGGCGCGGTCACCATAAAGATGATGAGCAGGACGAGGACGACATCGACCAGAGGAGTGATGTTGATATCCGCGAGGGCGGTCTGAGTGCGGCCGTTGGACGAGGTGAAAGCCACTAGCGCCGGACCTCGGCTGGAAATGTGGGCGCGGGCTGCGGCTGAATGTGCTCGATGGCGTTGAGGACTTCGAGGGTGAAATCGTCGCCGCGGGCGGCGAAGGTGCGAATCGAATTGCCGATCAGGTTATAGGCGATGACGGCGGGAATGGCGGCTGCGAGTCCGGCGGCGGTCGTGATCAGCGCTTCGGAAATTCCGGGGGCGACGGCGCGGAGAGTTGCTCCGCCGGCGGTGCCAAGTCCGTGGAACGCGTCGATGATGCCCCAGACTGTGCCGAAAAGGCCGATGAACGGCGTGACCGCGGCGGTAATGGCAAGCCAGGGGACATTGCGCTCGAGGCGCGTGATCTCTTCCGATGCGCCGATCTGCATGCCGCGCTGGACCGCGATGAGGCTGCGGAGCGATGCGGCTGGCGTGGAAAGTTGGCGCTTGTACTCCTGAAATCCACCTTCGAAGACACCGACCAGCGGGCTGGGCCGGAACTGATCGGCCACGGTGGCGATATCCTGCAGGCGCTGGGCTTTGCGGAAGGCGCGCAGGAAGCGTCCGCTTTGCAGGCGGGCGCGGCGGAGAAGGCTCCATTTCGTGAGAATGATGGCCCACGAGATGAGGCTGAATGCGAGCAATGTGATCAGGACGAATTTGGCGACCGCACCCGTGCTGGAAACGAGATCGAGAATTTCGCCGCCGATAAAAAATGCGAGCAGAGAGGAAAGTTGCATTCTGGTTAGGAAAATTCCTTTCTCGAATTATAGATGATGCGGGAGTTGCGGCTTCAGGGGCGTATCTGAAGCATAACGAGCGCGGCGTGTGGCCTGAGATGCACGGCTTTCCCTGTATGAGCTTGTTCTTATCGTTCAATTTGTTCTGACCCTCGTTTGCTTTAATCCCCTTTTGTTTTCATCATCAAACTAAATTTTGATCGCTATACCTCTGCGGCGGGAGTGGCATCCAAGGGTGACGAGAATTGGTGAGATCAAAATTCTCGCCGGAGGACTTATGGCACAACACGGAATGCTAAGGGAATACCGCTTTACGGAAGCCGCCGAGGATATTCGTGGGTCGAAATTGTATGGTTTGAAGGATGAAAAGCTGGGCAAGATTGACGACGTAATTTTCGATCACAACACGGGAATCATTCGTTACGTTGTGGTCGATACGGGTTGGCTCACGACCAAGAAATTTATCGTTCCGGTCGACCGGCTCCGGGCCTCCGCCGAGCACGAGGGCGATTTTTCGGTCGATTTGACCAAGGCTCAGGTCGAAAATTTTCCTCCCTATGAAGAGAAGGATCTGGAATCGGACGAGCAGTGGGCCGACTATGAGGGAAAGTACCGGTCGAAGTGGGACACGGGGCCGGTGATGCATCGCGACGGAACCGACCGGAACATCACGCCGACGACGCAGCAGATGCCGGGAAATTCACCTTCGGCGCGGGCTGCGGATGCGGCGACGTCGATCGAAGATACTGAGTTCATCGACACAAAAGGCACGGATGATACCGGCGCGTTTACCACCGGCGGGTTTGCGGCCAGCACGGACTCGGTGGAAATCAGCAGCGGGGCGATGGGAATTGGACCGCGCTGGGATACGTTTCAAAACCGGTTGCGGGAGCGGCGTAAAGAAGTGATCACTTCGGGCTCAACGCCGGAAAGCGCAGATCGGTATCGCAAGGCGAGTTAGACGCAGGAGAAGACTGTTGAGAGAGCCACGGCTGCGGCCGTGGCTTTTGTTTGTTCCTCGGCGTCAAACGTTTTGTTTTGACGAAAAGGTACACAAGGTAAATAATCCTCAGGCATGTTAAAGATTCTGGGGCTACTGGTTGCCCTCTTTCTGATCACGATCTTACTGATCGTGATCATCGGCTATTCGTTGCCGAAGGACCACGTGGCCGCGCGTGCAATCTCACTGCGACGGCAGTCGGCAGGATTGACTGCGATTCCCTGTGTGCCCAGACTGCACGATTGGTTCAGAGGAATATCTTTGAGTACTTTGTGGGTCTGCCCGTCAATCACCACCACCATGCTGCCGGCGCCGGTAAGAAAGTTACATCCCGCGGCATAAACGAGATTGGTCAAGGGATTGACGGCCACAACAAAAGGAAGCGTATCCACCGGGATGGTGGCAGCAACCGCGTTCTTGTGCAGCACGCTGACCGTTCCGCTTTGAACGTTGGCTACATAAACGAAGTCAGTAAACGGATTCGCCGCCACGCCGCGAGGCTCGCCGCCAACCGCAATACTGCCGACGATGCGTTGCGCGAAAACAACCGGGAGCGACAAGATGAGAAATAGAAAGAGAGAAACGATGCGAAAACTGTGCGTCACAGAAGCCGCCTCCTGAATGCGGCGACTGTGAGAGGCAGCGACAGGGAGAAGGGTTGTCCGCATTACGCCCTTAACGAGGCAATACCTTCTTAGCAAGAGCGCCGAAGGAGTGAGCTGACAGGTGTCGTTCAGTATGATCGCAAGCCCCGAGTGAATCTCGGGGCTTTTGCTTTATACTCTGGCTTTATCAATGCTGGTCTTATGATTCTGGTTTAACTGAAAAACCTGGGTATTCACTTTGACCCTCGGTCCAAGGCAACGGTTGGATTATGAACAAGCGATATCAGGTGTTCGTTAGCTCTACATATGAAGACCTGCGCGATGAACGCAGCGAAGTGATGCACGCCCTACTAGAACTTGACTGCATTCCGTCGGGGATGGAATTGTTCCCTGCAGCTGATGAGGATCAGTGGACTCTTATAAAAGAAGTAATCGATGACTGCGACTACTACATAGTGATTATCGCTGGTAGGTATGGATCAGTACATAGCAGCGGCAAGAGTTACACCCAGATGGAGTATGAATACGCCCTCTCTAAAAACAAGCCTACAATTGCCTTTCTGCATGAGAATCCCGCGGACATTCCTGCCGGAAGAACTGAGTCAACAGACGAAGGAAAGAAAAAGCTAGAAATGTTTCGTCAGCTAACCAAGACCAAGCTTGTTAAGAGCTGGTCTTCAACGGCAGATTTGGGTTCGAAGGTGAGCCGGAGCTTATCCCAGCTCATAAAGCGCCATCCGGGCATTGGATGGGTACGCGCGAATGAGGCGGTCGAGGCTGCCGCACCTGAGGTCTTAGAACTTAGGCGCAGAATCGACGAACTGCAGGCGCGTCTAAGTAAAGCTGGATATCAGCCTCCTGAAGGCAGTGACCAACTCGCGCAGGGTGCGGACGAATTTAGGTTGAACTATAAAATCGAACTAGAAGATGAAGACGGCGATGTCATGTGGGAAAGCGAATATCGGGTCTATGCATGCTGGGACGCGATTTTTGCAGCCATTGCTCCCCATATGATCGACAAGGCTGACGAGGATGAGATACGGCGTGCGCTGGGGATCGCCTTCAAAGACGCGTTAGAGGAGATTGCCGAGAAGGACGAAGGGGCGAAGGAATATATCAAGGAACAAAAAATGAACTACGTCCCGCGGCTTCATCATGCTACGCTGTTCACCGCCGACCTGAAGACGATTATTGTGCAGCTCAGAGCGCTTGGGTTAATCGCAAGGGACGAGCGGAAAAGGAATCCAAGCGATACGACAACGTACTGGACACTCACTCCTTTTGGAGATCAAACGATGACGCTCGTGCGGGCTATCCGAAAAGGTGGGGTACGAGACTCCAAGGAATTTGCGGAGCGTCAACAAAAGCCAAAGAGCAAGCGCTCATAATTCGCATTCACTGCTCCACAGGAATCTTTTGCGATCATACTCGTCCCTCTTCCGGACTCGCTCACTCAAGGCTTAAGTAGTCGGGGAAGACTGGATCAGGCCGTCGGATTTACGTCTTCTGCAGCACGATTCGCTACAGGCGCCAGCCGCCGGATCGCCATGGCAGCGGAGATTCCGGCCTTGCCGTTGAACACGCGCGAGAGCGTCACGCGCGTGATCCGCAGATGGGCCGCTGCCGTGGTCACGGCCGAATCCTCCAGATATTCGCAGAAAACCGAACCCGGATGTGGTGGATTCTGCATACTCCTCCTTCCGCATAGTTGTCTTACTTTAAGTATATTGACGGACTTTATATACAATGTCATACTTATGCACATGAGTACAACTGGCAAGCTCGAAACCGTATGGTTCACGACCAAGGGGCAGGTCGTCATCCCGCTTCGCCTGCGCAAACAATTCGACATCGAGGACGGGACCAAGGCTGTGGTGCAGGCCACACCGGAGGGCATCCTTCTCAAACCCCTGACTGCGGCGCTTATCAAGCGCGGGCGCGGCATCCTCAAGCGCGCGCCGGGAGGCAAACCGCTGACTGAGGATTGGGCCGAGCACAAGAAGCGAGAGCGGGCACTTGAGGAGCGCCATGCCGGCTAGGGTGCTCGACAGTTTTGCACTGATCGCCTACTTTCGCGACGAATCGGGCGCGGGGACGATGGAGGATATGCTCATCACCGCCGGCAAAAAAGACAGCCCGCTCCTTATGACCGATGTGAACTACGCCGAGGTCAAGTACTCGATTGTGAAGAAAGACGGAGCGGAGGCGTGGGCCGAGGCCGCGAAGGTCCTGCAGGGCCTACCGGTTGATTTTCATTCCACAACCCGCGCGCTGGCCGACATCGCCGCCGATTTCAAGGCCCGTTTCAAATTGAGCCTGGCCGATGCCTTTGCGGCCGCACTGGCGAAGGAAACCAGAGCTGAACTGGTCACTGGAGACCCGGAATTCAAGCCGCTCGAACGGGAAATCAAGATTCACTGGCTGAAATGATCCCAGCCTTCCGAGTTCCCATTCCAGGAATCGTCCCCTCAATTCTCTTGCCCTCGGCTTCTCATTCCTGTCGAATGGAAACATAAGGCGGCATTCGCGAAATTTTTCTCCGAATGCCGCCGTTTTCGTTTTGAGGCGGGTGGATGAAGAAGCGGCAACCGAAAATCGTGAACAAGAAACGGCGGGGCGAGTGGGCGGAGATGATTTTTATGGCGCGGGCGGCGGAGCGCGGGATCGCGATCAGCAAGCCGTGGGGAGATACGACGAGTTATGACTTTGTGGCAGGGCGTCCGGGACATTTTGTGGCGGTGCAGGTGAAGTGCACGCTGTTCGAGATTGCGGAAGGGCTGGAGAAAGGATATTTGTGCACGGTGTGCAGCAGCGGGCGTCCGTACCGGCAGGGGTCATTCGATTTCCTGGCGGCGTATGTGATCTACGAAAATGCGTGGTACATCATTCCCGAGGAAGACATTCTGGGGAAGAAATCGATCTCGCTGGCGACCAACTGCGCGGACGCACGGTACGAAAACTACCGGGAGGCGTGGCATCTGCTGGGGAACTGCTCGGAGGATGAGAATAAGGGGATCGATATTCAGGCGTGCGCGGAGGAAGTTCTGCCGGCGTGAAGATGTGGGAGCCGTAAGCGCCGGAAGACGGACGCGATAGAGCCTGCTGAATGAAGGATTCGGAGGTGGGGGCCGTCCACTTTGTCGCTTAGCAATTTGTCACTTAGTCCTTCTTGTGTCTTATCTTTAGTTGTGTCTATTAGTGGAGCGGCCCCGCTTAGTTCGCTAACTGCTTAGTGGAATGTATTCGACCGCGCCGGTATCGCCGTCGAGGACCATTTCTTCTGGGACCCAGTAAATTTCCTCGTTGCCGTCATCATCGACATAGGAATAACCGATGTAGACGGTGCCCATGTCGGTGTCTTGAGGTAAAGCGAACGCGGCGTAGGTGAGGTGCGGAGCGGTGGCCTGCACCATTTTCTTGTGGGTCTTGTATTTCTTGACGGGAATCTGTCCCTTAGTGTCGTGGACGACGTGGAAAGCTGAAATCTTTCCGCCCTTGCTCTCGACGGATGCGGTATAGTGCCCCTTCTTTTCGACGTCGTGGTGGCCGTCAGTTTTGATCTTTGCAGCGATCAGGCGTTTGCCATCATGATGATTTTGCTTTTTAGCCGCGACAGCAAAGGCAAGGTTGCCAATCGCTAACAGGCTAAGCGCATAATGCTGGCTTTGAGAACACGGTGCGTGTTCATATCGATCTCCATTTGATCAGGATTTAAACCCAAGCCCAACATGGATGCTCGTGAGTCTGGTTACGGTTGGCCGGAAAAGTAAGACGTTCCTTCGCCGACTTCATGTTGAGAGCGAATGCGCGGTAGTCGTTGCCGAGGCAAATAGCAATGCGTAAGCTCGACGGACTAAGTGAAGTTAAGAGTTACAGAGGGATCGCGTGATATCTCGGCGCGATTTCTCCCCGGTTTTCCTCAGGACTCCACAGGAGAGTCTCAACGTCCACAGTTTCTTCACAAGGGACAAATATTTTTCGGTTGCGGCGCGCGGCGGTCTGCCTGAGAGTGGTTTCAGCGCATACGTGAGAAGCTTTCGGACTCGCTGAATGACGATGCGGCGACGCCGGTGGCAGCTGGCGATTCTCGAGGGTGAATCGCCGGGGGAAAATCGGAAGCGCACGCGAGTGCGTGAATGGTTGCCCGGGCATTGCGGCCTCCTCAACTTCTTGCTCTTTTGAGCGGGATGGGCCGCTGGCCAACGCCGGGTTGTGGAGAAGTGGTTCTTCGGAATCGCCGATCTGCGGCCAGTACTGGTAAATGTGGCACTCCTCGCTACGGTGGGTGAGCGCTTTCGGCCCAGTACAGTCATCCTGACGCCTCTAGGCGGCGGGCAAAGCAGAACCGGAGTTTTCCACGAAACGATGCGGCCCCGGTGGCTGGCTGGGGCCGCATTTGTTTGTTTTTGCCAGCTTTTTGCTACCTACTCACATTGCCAGGTATGACACCCCGAGTGAGTGCGGATTCAGAAACTTCCTAATCTTTATCCCTATCCTTAGTTCTTAATCCTAATCCTGGTTACGCGGCTTCTGTTGTGCCCTGCGGGGTTGAAGTGCTGATCGTCGTGCTTTCTGAGGGAGGTGTCTGAGGGACGAGAGAATCTTTCAAGCGCAGAAATCGTTCCTCGAAATATTTTCGCGAGAGGTAGGCGACGGCAATAGCTCCGCCGCCGGCTAGGGCGAAGCGCAGAAAGACCCGCGCGAAATCGGTGACCGGAACGGCGACTGGAGGGAAGTAACGGGCGTAGATCCAATCGTAGATGCGGAATGCGAGCAGGTGGTCGAGGTAAAGTCCGTAACTGAGATATCCGAGGAAGCGAAGGGCGGAGAGGTTCACGTAGCGGCGGGCGGCGCTGGTTCCGGCGAGCAGAAAAAGGAGCAGAATGCCGGCGAAGAACGCGTTGATCAGAGTGAACTGAAGGCTTGCGCCCAGCAATCGACTTCGCGTATCGATGCCGAAGGGACGCGCGGCAATGCCCAGCGCGACTGCCGAAGCCAAGAGGATGCAGCACAATTTCCAGACTTGCTTCCTCGTGATCGTGGTGCGAAGGACGACGGCGAGCAGGCTGCCTGCCGCTAAGCCGTCGGCGACAAACCAGGTGTACCAATCCAAGCCGCCGCCGTAGCCAAGGGCGAACGAGACGGCGCGCAGAACGGGAACGAAAACGATGATCGATGCTGAAACCGCGGCGAGGCATCGCATGGTTACGTTGCGAACCACGAACGGCCACAGAAGGTAGAAGTGTTCCTCGACTGCCAGGGACCATAGCGGTCCATAGGCGCAAGGAACACCGAAGAACTCCGTCATGTTTGCCAGATAGAAGAAGCTGAGACCAACAAATGCGAAGGAAGACGTACGAAACACGAGCAGAAGGATGAGCAGGGCGTAGTAGGCGGGCAGAATACGTAAGGCCCGGCGCGTGTAGAAGCGCCGGTAGAAATGCGGTTTGCCTTTGGAGTCGAGCAGAATGCCGGTGATTAGAAAGCCGGAGAGGACGAAGAACAGGTTCACGCCGATCCAACCGAATCGAGTTGCGCTCATGAAGGGGCGGACCCACGGCACGAACGTCGAACTTCCGTAGCGCCAATAGAAACCGTGATGCAGCAGGACTCCGAGCACGGCGATGCCGCGCAGCGTGTCGAGTTCCGGCATGAAGGGCCGGAGCAGAGGCTGCTGAGGTGCGCCGGAATCTGGGATGGCTAAGGCACCCGAGGGCATGAGGAAAGCCATTGGAACCCAACCGGGGAGGAGCGGTCAAATTGTTTCTTTGGACGTGGTTGTGCTTTTGCCTTACGCGCGAGGCCGGGTAAGCGGGAGATCCTTCGCTCCGCCTGAAAAGCGGCTGCGCTCAGGATGACAGCGAAGTGCGAGAAGCCGACTGCACTGCTACCAGTTTTTCGTAGTCCTTGTATTCTTCTTAGTGTCTTCTTAGTGTCTTCCTAGTCTTAAGTTCTCAGCTTTCCTAGTCTTTAGTTTTTCCTAGTCTTGATGCCCTCTGCAGTTTGGCTTACGCGACGGGCCGGTCGCGACTGAGATCCTTCGCTTCGCCTGAAAAGCGGCTGCGCTCAGGATGACACCGAAGTGCGAGAGGCCGACTGCACTGCTACCAGTTTTTCGTAGTCTTTATTCTTCATTCTTCTTAGTGTCTTCCTAGTCTTAAGTTCTTAGCTTTCCTAGTCTTTGTTTTTCCTAGTCTTGATGCCCTCTGCAGTTTGGCTTACGCGACGGGCGGTCGCGACTGAGATCCTTCGCTGCGCCTGAAGAACGGCTGCGCTCAAGATGACGCCGTAGTTTAAAAGCCAAACTGCGCCACTACTCTCGTCGGGAGAAACGGCGGGTTTTCGCCAAGTTTCCACAGTATATTCGCGGACTTCACAGCTTGTTCACAACTCATTTGGCGCTTCGCTTTATTTTCGCTTATCATGGCGGCAGCAATGGGCCAAAGTAGTGATCGCATGGCAACCACCGACTACAGCATCAGCACACTTCCCGCCAATGTAGAAGCGGAGCGCTCGATTCTGGGCGCGATCCTGCTGGACAATTTCGCTTACAACCAGGCTGCGGAGCATTTGCGCATTGAAGATTTTTCGCTCGATTCGCACCGTCGGATATACGGGCGCATGGTTGACCTGGCGGAATCGTCGCGGCCGATCGACATGATTACGCTGATCGAAGAACTGGACCGGCACAAGGATCTGCAGCCGATCGGCGATGTGGGCTATGTGTCGAGCTTGCTGGATGGCGTGCCCGACCGGCCGAGCATTGAGCACTACGTCAAGATTGTGCGCGATAAGGCGTTGCTGCGCGGGCTGATTCATGCGGCGAATACGGCGATTGCTCGGGCGGCCGATCAATCCGATGCCGCCGAAGAGGTGCTGAGCGATGCCGAGGCTGCGATCTTTCAGTTGTCAGAGAAGCGCATTGGGCGCGGCTTCATGGGCGTGCAGGAGATTGTGCGCGAGTCGTTTGGATCGATCGATGCACTGCTGCAGCGAGGCCAGCGAATCACCGGACTAGCCACGCATTACGAAAATCTCGACGAGATGACCAGCGGATTGCAACGCTCCGACCTGGTGATCATCGCAGCGCGGCCTTCGATGGGCAAAACGGCGTTTGCGATGAACATCGCGGAAAACGCGTCGATCAAGGATGGGAGTGTAGTGGGAGTGTTCTCCCTGGAAATGTCGCGCGAGGCGTTGCTGTTGCGCCTGCTATCCTCGACGGCGGAAATCGACGCGCACAAGATGCGGACGGGTACATTTTTTCAAGATGATTCACGCAAGCTCTCTCGGGCATTAGAGCAGTTGGCGCATGCTCCCATTTTCATCGATGATACTCCCGGCATTTCGTTGAGCGAGATGCGAGCCAAAGCCCGCCGCTTGAAGCAGGCGCAGGGCAAACTCGATCTGATTATCGTGGACTATCTTCAACTTATGTCCGGCGGCAGCAAGCGCTACGAAAACCGCACGCAGGAAGTATCGGCAATTTCGCGCGGGCTGAAGGCGCTGGCCAAAGAAATGAACGTGCCCGTGATCGCGCTCTCACAGCTGAGCCGTGCGCCGGAGAGCCGTGGAGGCGATCATCGTCCACAACTCTCCGATCTGCGCGAATCTGGATCAATCGAGCAGGACGCCGATCTGGTGATGTTCATCTTTCGCGAAGAAGTTTATAAGCAGGACGATCCTGACCTGCAGGGCAAGGCTGAAATCATCATCTCCAAGCAGCGCAATGGACCGACAGGGAAACTCATGCTGGCCTTCCGGAAAAACTGCACCAGATTTGAGACGATGGTTGAGGGCGGGTTGGCGCCGGAAGACTAAACCTGCAGGTACAGCAATTCCTGTACTTTTAGGCGGTAAGTACCTTATGCGATTAGGTTTGGCGCTGCGTAACCCTCCTGTGGAAAAGCTTGTGGAATGGATGGCTAGCCGAAAAAGCTAACTTCAAGAACGTGTGATGCAGGTCACTGCAACATGATTTCCTGGACCCCTAAGGCCCTGAGTAGTAACCAGTTAGGCAATTCACTCGGCATTAACATTTGGCGGCTGTGGAAATGGTTGCGAGTTCCGGTTTTCGAGGTTTTGCACATTTCCCGTTTCTGACCTTCTGATTCTGCTGCTGGACTGATCACCACACCTAGACCGGTGTCAGGTCATAGGTCGCAGGTCTCAGGTCTCAGGAAGCCCAAGACCTAGAACCTAGGACCTATAAACCTAGGCAGATTTCGGATTTCGAGATTTGCACATTTCCGTTTGAAACGTCTCATGTGGAGCGGCGGACGCCCTCGTCCGCCGTGGCAGTGGCAATGCTCTCAACATGGAATTCGTGGCGCTGCTTCCCCGGACGAGGGCGTCCGGGACTCCATTATCTTGGCTTAAACGGACTTTTTTCTGGCTCCTGCCAAGTCCACTTATATTCCCGCCAGTCGCTCACAAGCCCGCGACGCACGGGATCCTCCAGAATGTAGGAAACCTTCGCATCCAGACTCTCCGATGATCGAACAACGCGATCAAATGATTCTTCCTGCCATACAGTACGGCGGCTGTAAACTCTGTGGTTGATCGCATGAGATGACGCGCCCTTCATGGCTTTCATGATTTCCACCAGTGAGGTGATCGTACGGTGCGATTCATCGATCGATTCATTGATTAGGGGCGTAAGAATCACATGAACGTGATCCGGCATGACAACGGCAACACGCAACCGATAGCGACGTTCGTGGTCATGAACACAACAGTCTAAGACAATGTCGCGTGCCCAGTCAGGAAGAATCTCACGCAGCTTCGTGCAGAACGTAATGAAGTGCGGAGTACAGTCGCGCTGCATGTGCGGCAGGTTGCGACGATAGAACTGCATGCGGAGATTGTGTCACTCAGGCGGGAAAGGGATTTTACAAAATCGTGTGAAAGAACAACCCACTTCCCAAAACGAATTATGGAGCTGCGGACGCCCCTTCGGCAAGCTCAGGGCAGGCTCTCGTCCGCCGGGGAGTGGTACGGCTCTCAAGGGAAGATCCGTGGCGCTGCTTCCCGGACGAGGGCGTCCGGGGCTCCATGATCGCCGACCGAAGCAAGCTCTGGAGCAGCTTTCGCTCACGCTCTCGAAACCGTCATTTCAGTTGCTATCCTCCCCAACCTTCAACACCGCCAGGAAAGCCTCCTGCGGGATATCGACGCGACCGATCCGCTTCATTCGTTTTTTGCCTTCCTTCTGTTTCTCGAGGAGCTTCCGTTTGCGCGAAATATCGCCGCCGTAGCACTTTGCGATTACGTTTTTGCGAATGGCATGAACCGTTTCGCGGGCAATAATTTTTGCGCCGATGGAGGCCTGAATCGCAACTTCGAACATCTGGCGGGGAATGAGTTCGCGCATTTTTGAGACCAGGAGTTTGCCGCGCTCGTAGGCGAAATCGCGATGCACGATGATGGAGAGCGCGTCGACCGGTTCGCCGGCCACCAGGATATCGAGCTTCACCATGGGCGACTCCCAATAGTCGGCGAGATGGTAATCGAGAGAAGCGTAGCCGCGGGAGACCGACTTGAGACGGTCATAAAAATCGAGGACGATTTCGTTCAACGGTAACTCATAGTGCAACATCACGCGCGACGAGCTGACGTATTCGAAGGTCTTCTGCTTGCCGCGCTTTTCCTCGACGAGTTTGAGAATGCCGCCAACATATTCTTCGTTGGTAAGGATGGTTGCGAGAATCACCGGCTCTTCGATCCGGTCGATTTCGCTCGGGTCGGGCCAGCGCGAGGGGTTGTCGACTTCGATCATCGCGCCGTCAGTTTTGTAGATCTTGTAACGCACACCGGGCGCGGTGGTGATGAGTTCAAGGGCGAACTCGCGCTCCAGGCGCTCCTGAATAATTTCCATGTGAAGGAGGCCGAGAAAGCCGCAGCGAAAGCCGAAACCCAGCGCTACCGAGCTTTCCGGCTCGAAGAAAAAAGACGAATCGTTCAGGCGCAATTTTTCGAGAGCCTCGCGAAGGCGGGTGTGCTCGTGAGCGTCGACCGTGTAGAGGCCGGCGAAAACCATCGGCTTGATCTCTTCGAACCCGGGAAGAGCTTCGAAGGCGGGGTTGGCATCGTCGGTGATGGTATCGCCGATTTTCGAGTCGGCGACATTCTTGATGTTCGCGATGAGAAACCCGACTTCGCCGGCTTTCAGTTCTTCGATCTCAACCGGCTTGGGGTTTTGCACTCCGAGAGTTTCAGCGTCGAAGGTGGTGCCGTTCGACCACAGGCGGATTCTCTGGCCTTTGCGCAATGTGCCCTGGAAGACGCGCGTGAGGATCACGACGCCGCGATAAGCGTCGAACCAGGAATCGAAAATCAGGGCCTGCAGGCGGCTGTCAGGATTGCCCTTTGGGGGTGGAACGCGCTTCACGATGGCCTCCAGAACGTCGGGCACGCCCTGGCCAGTCTTGGCGCTGATGAGCACGGCGTCGGAGGCGTCGAGGCCGACGGCGCTTTCGATCATCTCTTTGGTGCGCGGAATGTCGGCGCTTTGCAGATCGATCTTGTTGATGACCGGAATGATTTCGAGGCCGTTGTTGATCGCAAGATAAGCATTAGCTAGGGTTTGGGCTTCGACGCCCTGCGAAGCGTCGACGACCAGCAGGGCGCCTTCGCAGGAGGCGAGCGAGCGCGAGACTTCGTAGGAGAAATCTACGTGGCCGGGAGTGTCGATTAAATTGAGCTGGTAGGTCTGCCCATCGTGCGCGGTGTACATCATGCGGACTGCGTGGGCTTTGATGGTGATGCCGCGCTCACGTTCCAGGTCCATGGAGTCGAGGACCTGCGCCTGCATCTCGCGCGCGGTGAGCGATCCGGTAAGCTCGAGCAGACGGTCCGCCAGCGTGGATTTACCGTGGTCGATATGCGCGATGATGGCAAAGTTGCGGAGGAAAGCGGCGTCCATAGGTTGAGAGCTGATCTTTACGGGTTAACTTTTGATTTTAACAGGCGTGGAGCGGGAGTCAGTAGCGAGTACCTAGTACCTGGTACCCAGTATCCAGTGCGTCGTTCTAGCTTGGTAGTCGCAGTTATCGGTTAGAGTGACTGAATGAGCGAACCGTTATGATCGAATCAACGTTTACCGCCATTGATCATGTGCAACTCGCGATGCCTCGGGGCGAGGAGGAGAAGGCGCGCGCTTTTTATGGAGGGCTGCTGGAGATGAAGGAACTGGCCAAACCAACGGAGCTTGCGAAGCGCGGCGGGTGCTGGTTTGAGAGCGGTGATGTGCAAATCCATCTGGGAGTGGAAAACGATTTTCGTGCAGCGAAGAAGGCGCATCCGGCGTTGCGGTGCCGTGACTATGCGGCGCTGGTGCAGAGATTGCGAGATTCGGGAGTTGCAGTGAATGAGCCGGGCGACATTCCAGGAGTGAGGCGTTGTCATGGGCATGATCCGTTCGGGAATCGGATTGAGTTGGTTGGCTAGGGTGCGGATCTTGATGTGCTGTTTTCCCCGCATTCGTGGCGACGTTCAGGCGTCCCTCCAGGACGCGTTACGGTTGACGGCCTTACCCGGCGCTGAACGCGCCGGGCTATTTTCAAACGCCCCTCCGGGGCGCAACGACAGGTAGCGTCTTCGGCGCCATCTAACAAGCCCCGTGCGGCACGCGATTCGCCGATGGGTCGCTATCCGGTACAATCCTGCGACTGGATTTTTCCTACGCGAGGTGAGACGTATGCGGAAGTCGGGTTTCTTATTGGCTTGCGTCTTAGTTGCGATCGGAGCTGCGGCGAGCCAAACTCTATCGCCGCAGGTGCGCGGTTTTGTGAAGGTGGATGCGCCGGTGGTTGCCCTCACGCACGTGCGCGTGATTGATGGCACGGGCGCGGCGGCGCGGGAAGATCAGACGGTGGTTCTCAGCCACGGAAAGATCGAGTCGGTGTCCGATGCTGCGTCGGCGAGCGTTCCGAAAGATGTGCAGGTGCTCGATCTACACGGTCATAGCGTGATTCCCGGCTTGGTCGGCATGCACGATCACCTTGTTTATCCCTTGGGAAACGGCATCTACGGGGAGATGGCGTTTAGCTTTCCGCGATTGTATCTGGCTGGCGGAGTGACGACGATTCGAACGACGGGTGCGCTTGAGCCCTACACCGATATCGAACTCAAGAAGCAGATCGATAAGGGAGAAATTCCGGGGCCGAAAATCCACGTGACCGGACCTTATCTTGAGGGGGCGGGAACTTTTGCGCTGCAGATGCACCAGCTCAACGGGCCTGAGGACGCCACGAAAACCGTCAATTATTGGCTGGATGAGGGAGTGGACAATTTTAAAGCCTACATGTTCATCACGCCGGCGGAGCTTTCAGCCGCGGTGACTGCGGCTCACAAGCGCGGCGCCAAGGTTACGGGACATCTTTGCTCGATTGGATTTCGGGAAGCAGCCGCGATTGGCATTGACGACCTCGAACACGGGTTACTCGTGGATACCGAATTTTTCCCGTGGAAAAAGCCGGGCGAGTGTCCGGAGAAGCTGGACTACGAATTTCTTTCAAAGCTTGACGTGCAAAGCGGTCTGGTGCACGAAGCAATCGCGGACCTTGTGCAGCACCATGTCGCGGTCACGTCAACCTTGCCGGTGTTTGAGATGTTTGTGCCGGGACGGCCTACGATTCAGCAGCGAGTTCTGGATGCGCTTTGTGTCGATGCGCGCAGCGCATTTCTGAATAACAAGGTGCGGGCCGGCGATGAGGGTGCGATCGGGCAGCGATATCACGGTGAAGCGTCGCCGTGGCCGGCAGCCTTCAAGAAAGAAATGGAATTCGAGCATGCTTTCGCGCAGGCTGGAGGCCTGTTGCTGGCAGGCCTCGATCCCACGGGCATGGGAGGTGTGATTGCGGGCTTCGGCGATCAGCGCGAAGTGGAGTTGCTGGTGGAAGCGGGATTCACATCGGTGGAAGCGATTCACATCGCAACCGCAAACGGAGCGCAGTTTTTGGGGGAGTTGGATCGCATCGGCACGATCGCTCCGGGCAAGCAGGCGGACCTGGTCGTGATCAAAGGCGATCCCTCGAAAAAGATTGAAGACATCGAAAATGTTGAGACGGTGTTCAAGGACGGTGTGGGGTACGATTCGGCGAAGCTGATCGAGTCGGTGCGTGGCGTGGTGGGGAGCCGATAGGAGCTAGTACCCGGTACCTAGTACCTAGTTATGAAAACCACGCTGGGCTTATCATCCGGCGGCTCATGTTTTTCCGCTAGAATCTGGTCGCATGATCGTTCTTGCCTCCGCTTCACCTCGACGTCAGGAGTTGCTGCGTAGCGCTGGGATTCCGTTCACGGTGCAACCGGCGGATATCGATGAGACGCCGCTGGCCGGCGAAGCTCCACGAGATTGTGCGGAGCGGCTGGCACGGAAAAAGGCGCTCGCGGTTTTTCGAATCCGGCCGCAGGAATGTGTTCTGGGCGCGGACACCATTGTTGTGATCGACGACATGGTTCTGGGCAAGCCGCGTGATGCGGGCGATGCGGGGCGCATGTTGCGATTGTTGTCAGGACGGACGCATGCCGTGATTACCGGAGTGTGCGTGGCAGGGAAAAGAAGGGCTCGTGATCCGCGGTCAGTGGCCAGCGAAGACGCGCCGTCGGCTGACGGACAGGACCTGCAAACTACTTCAGAGACTACGCTCGTATCGATGTGCGAACTCTCCGACGATGAGATTAGCGATTACGTGGCGACTGGCGAGCCGATGGACAAGGCGGGAGCTTATGCGATTCAGGGTCTTGCCTCGCGCTGGATTCCGCGCATCGAGGGCGACTACAGCAATGTGGTGGGACTGCCGGTGGCTCTGGTGTATCGGATGTTGCGAGAGCGGGGAGTGATTTGACGTCAACCGCAATTGGTAATCTAGGACTTCTTTTCTTCTTCTTTTTTTTCTTTTTTCTCTTCTTCGTTTTCTTTCATCGCAGACTTGAAGTTACGGATGCCCTCGCCCAGACCTTTGCCGACCGCGACAAACTTTCCGCTGCCGAAGACAAGGAGAGCAATCGCGATCAGTAAGAGCAAATGCAAGGGCTGAAAAAGACCTTCCCCCATAACTCCTCCAAGGTTTTCCGTCGCTTGCGGCTAGCCGGACGGAACTGCTTGTCAAAAGTCTAGGCCATGCCAACTTCAGAGTCAAAGAGAGAGTGTGGGCGCGCCGCTCCGAGCGCTTACCAGGCGGACACTTCAAAGTCTATTCTTAAGTGGACCTTTGTGGAGGCGGCGGTGATTCTTAAGAGTCGGGTTCTTCTAGTGGCTGTGCTGGCAACAGCAGCAGCGCTTTCGTTATCCATTGGCGCCCAAAACCCTCCAGCAGCCACGCCGGGCGAGCATCGTAAGACGAGCGAACCTTACACCGGCGACCTCTCGATTTTCGAATCTCCTGGACGCGATGAACGTTTGCAAATCAATCGCGTGATGGACATTTTGGGTATCGCATCTGGGAAGACGGTCGCCGATATTGGAGCCGGATCAGGTTGGTTCACGGTTCGGGCGGCGCAGCGAGTAGGTCAGAGCGGTACTGTTTATGCGGAGGACATCAATCCGGAAGCGATCCGCTATATCGAGGCTCGCGCACAAAAGGAGCACTTGAGCAATGTCAAGACCATCCTTGGTAAAAATGATGACCCTCTGCTTCCCGTTAGCAGCGTGGACGCAATTTTACTGCTGAAGACCTATCACGAAGTTGCCGAACCGGTTGCTCTGTTGCGTAACCTGCGGGCGTCGCTTCGTTCCGGCGCCAAAATCGGAATCATCGACCGCAATGGCAATGGCGAGGATCATGGAGTTGGACGCGAGGTCGTCCTCAGTGAAGCCGCCCAGGCGGGCTACCGCTTGCTGAAGCAGTATGACTTTGTGAAGGGTGACAAGATGGATTACTTCCTGGTCCTGACTCTCAAAGAATAATTCCCAGAGAATAGTTTCCAAAGAATAGCGTCGTTACTCAGATTGCTTCGATCATTCCTGCCAGTAGCAGCGCACGGCGCGGCAGTTCGGAGATCACGATGTATTCGTGGATGGCATGCGCGCCCGCGCCTACGGCGCCTAGACCGTCGAGCGTAGGAATGCCGATGCCGGCGGTAAAGTTTCCGTCGGAGCCACCGCCCACCGCGGCTTCTTCGATCTTCCATCCTAACTGGCTGGCAACCTCCTGAGCTTTCTTGTACAGCTTGGCGACGCCCGGGGTTCGCTCCATGGGAGGGCGATTGATGCTGCCGGTCATCTTTAGCTTGCAGTGTTTGTCGAACGGTTTTAGAGAACGAAGCTTCCGGTCGAGCGCCGCGGCCTGGTTCATTTCCTTGATGCGAACGTCGATGGCAACCGAGGCTTCGGCGGCCACAACGTTGGTGCGAGTTCCGCCCTGAATCACGCCGGCGTTGACCGAGATGCCTTGCCGGAGATTATTTAGTTTCGAAATTGCTACGATCTGCCGCGAGAGCTCGAGAATGGCGCTGTGGCCCTTGCCGGGGTCGAGACCCGCATGGGCTGCGATGCCCTGCACCTGAAGCGTGAACTCGCCGACGCCCTTACGCGCTGTTTTCACTGCGCCGCGAAGTCCTGCGGCGGGCTCGAGCACTAACACGCCGTCTGATTCTTTGGCGAGGGATTCGGTGATCTTGCGCGAAGAGTGGCTGCCGACTTCTTCGTCGGAAACAAGAAAAACTGTGACCGGACGCGGCAGGTCGCCATGCCATGCCTGCAACGCTGCGATGGCATGGAGCATGAGCGCAATACCCGACTTCATGTCGAGAGCGCCAGGGCCGTGGAGGTTGCCATTCTCGACCTTGCACGGCATGTTGGCGAGCGTGCCTAGCGGATACACCGTGTCGTGGTGACCGAGCAGAAGGATCGGCTTGCGGTTCGACGACGCGGACTTGGAGCTGAAGTCGACTTGCAGGCTGTCGCCGAAGTCGGCGCTGCGATGGAGTTTCGCGCGTCCCCCGAGCGCTTGAAATCTTTTCGCAAGGAATGCAGCGATACGATCGGCTGCGGGCTTGTTGTCGCTGGGGGATTCGATTTCGACAAGCTCACGAATCGTTTGAACTATTTGGTTCTGGTGCTCGGAGAAATAGCGCAGGCGCTCGGCCCATGTAAGCGGGGTTGCAGGTTCGGGCTTTTTTTTCGTAATCCTATCGGGCACAATTTCCTCGGTACTCGGAGTTGGTGGCTTGTTCAGTTTGCTTGGCGGCGGCGAAACCGTCGAGCTTCGCTCGATGGACAGCCGAGGGCGGCTGTCCCTACATGAGCACTGGTGCACACTGAGCTTCTATTCGAAGCCGCCGCTTCGTTATGAATGCAACGCGGTACAGTATAATCTTCAGGCTGATTAAGACGAACTGACTGAAACGAACCTGACGGGAACGATCCGACCAAGCGAATCATGACTGAAAGCACCTCGCCTGACGAAGGCGCACCCAAGACGGGGCTCGACATTCACGAGATCCTCAAGATTCTGCCGCACCGCTATCCTCTGCTGCTGATCGACCGCGTGCTGGAGTTGAAACGCAAAGAGAGCATCGTGGCGATCAAGAACGTCACCATCAATGAGCCGTTTTTCAACGGACATTTTCCGGGACTGCCGATCATGCCGGGGGTGTTGATTGTAGAAGCGATTGCGCAGGCTGGAGGCGCGCTGCTGCTGACCGAAGTGGAAGATCGCAACGACAAGGTGATGGTATTCACCGGAATTGATCGCGCGAAGTTTCGTCGTCCGGTGAGCCCGGGCGACCAGCTGCGAATTGAAGTCGAAGTGAAGGGCTGGCGCGCGATCCCTCGCATGATCGCTGCGAAAATGCACGGTGTCGCATATGTTGCGGGCAAGCGCGTGGCGGAAGCGACGGTATCCTGCCAGCTCATCGATAGTTCACGGGGGCGCGGCGACGCTGCCGACGGGAATGGCGAAGGCGCGACGGCGGAATAAAGTCTAGCCTCGGCCTGGAAGTTGATCCTGGAAACAATCGATCACTCATGAACCTTCACCCCACGGCCATCCATTCCACGGCAATCATTGATCCACGAGCGAAGGTTCCAGCGTCGTGCAAGGTCGGCCCTTATTGTGTGATCGGCGCTGAGGTTGAGCTTGGCGAGAATTGCCGTCTGGTGTCGCACGTCGCGATTGAAGGTCCAACGAAAATCGGCGCAGACAACGAATTTTTTCCGTTCTGCGCCATCGGCATGGCGCCGCAGGATATTTCTTACGCGGGCGAACCGACGCGGTTGGAAATCGGCGACCAGAACGAGATTCGCGAGAGCGTGACCATCAGCCGCGGCACGGTGAAGGGCGGCGGGCTGACGAAAGTTGGCAGCCACACCCTGATCATGGCCTACGCGCACATCGGGCACGACAGCGTGATCGGCGACCACTGCATGCTGGTGAACGGAGCGACGCTGGGCGGGCATGTGACCGTGGAAGAATGGGCGGTGGTGGGCGCGCTGTGCCCGGTGCATCAGTTTGTGCGCATCGGAGCGCACGCCTATGTTGGTGGCGGGACAACGATCACGCAGGATGTGTTGCCGTTTTCCATGACGTCGGCGGCGCGGAATACGCATGCGTACGGAATGAATAAGGTTGGCCTGGAGCGCCGAGGATTTTCGAAAGAACGGATTGCGAAGATTCATCATGCATACAAGATTCTGTTGGCTTCGAAGATGAATACGTCGCAGGCTTTAGAAAAATTGAGGGTGGAAGCGGACCGGGGGGACGATGTGGACATGCTGATTCGATTTATTGAGGCGTCGGAGCGGGGAGTGATTAAGTAAAAAAGGAAACGAGAATTACGACCTAGCACCAGCTCACGTTAAGGTCCGCCCGAGGGGATTTTTCTAATCGATTGCTTCGCAAGTCGTTTTTCTCTTGCTTCAAGGAAAGCTCTTGTTTTGCGTGACTCGCTATAGCTCCTAGCGAGTCGTCTTTCCCAGTCCTTCGTAAGCGTTGTTGAAACCATGATCGGATGATTGGAGTTGCGATAGAAGCAGGTTTCTCGTGTCGCCTGATCCATCCCAGCGCCGACATTCAATTGATACATAAGCCCCAGAGCATGACAAAGGTACGTCGTCCACACTTCTCTGCTTGTTCGCATTGGAGGATTTAGGACAATCTGGGCGTGCTCGGGCCGCGAAATTGAAACCCATAGCTGGACATGTTCGGGAAAGCCCTCTTCTCGAAGTAACCAGCGCCTGATTGGATCTGCGTAAGACGCAAGATCGATTAAGGGATTAGCTTTATTTCCCCTCCACGAATGGACCGCTGCCTTCCAGAAAATGCCCATTCCGAAATGCGTAACTTTTTCGAAATCGATAACCGAATGGTCGGGCAGGTAGTAAAGCGCGTCTTCGTCATCCGCCAGAACAACCGGTAATTGAATGAGGAGATCGTATAGGGGGAATGTGCGTTCCATCGTGCAGAGCTTTGGATTTACCCACGACTCGCCGCTCTTATTCAGGATATCTTCACAGCCCAAACACAGAAGGTAAGCCTGATCCTGTCGATCTGAGGTCATGACTACGCCATTGCCAATACGCACTGGCTTAAAGTCGGGCTGTCTAAGATAGTCATAAAGAGCCGAGGGCATGAGGTGGCTCATTACCAAGTCCTTCGATTTCAGGCACATTTTGCAGATGCCCCGCATATTTCCATATCTTAATCACTGCCCTGCCAACTCATCTGTCTTGAGCCCCGTGCCAGATGTGAAGGATTTCGACGGTATCGCCCGTCACCTGGTAAACCGCAATGTATGGCAGCGGAGAGAATGTCAGTTCGCGCGTGCCGGATACTTTCCCGTGGCGTCCTCGATTGGGGAAGCTGACCAGACTTTCGCAGCCGTCATAGATCGTTTTTGCTGCCTCGCGCGCCGCCGACGGGTTATCGCGCTGGATGTAGCGGATAATGCTGTAAAGGTCTTGGGCTGCGGGCGCCGTCCACCGAATACGCATCTAGGACTGCAAAATCCTCTCAACATTAGCCCAAACTTCCCTGTGATCGACGAATTCGCCACGCTCCGAAGCGGCGATGCCTCGCTCGACCCCAGCGCGGAAGCGAGCATCTTCTTCAACCAGGCGCAAGACAGCTTCCTTTACGAGCCGCTCGACGTCGGTACCGGCATAACTGGCGATCTTAGACAGCAGTGCTTCCTGCTCGGGCGTGAAATGGACTTCCATGGCTGTCAGTGTAGGGATGGAAGTCCGGGCTGTCAACGACGGCGGATATTCTGCAACGGGTCGAAAGATCTTTCTCCGCTTGAAAACGCCGCGCTCGATTCGAACCCTCGACCAGATGCTAGACTGGCCCGTCGGTCGATTCGCTGACTTCATGCCTTCCCAGGACAAAAAGCTTGGCCTCATCGCCGGCAACGGCACGTTCCCACTGCTTGTGCTGGACGCGGCGCGGGCGCAGGGGTTTGAAGTTATCGTCGTCGCAATCAAAGAAGAAGCTTCGGCGGAGATTGAGGATCGCGGTGCGGCTGCGGTTCACTGGCTGTCGCTGGGCGAGCTTTCGAAGCTGATCGAAACCTTTCAGCGGGAAGGCGTGCGGCGGGCGATTATGGCGGGGCAGGTGAAGCATAAACAGATTTTCTCCGCGATCCGGCCGGATTGGCGGCTGGCGAAGCTTCTGCTCTCGCTTACCACGCGCAACACTGACAGTTTGCTGGGCGCGGTGGCCAAGGTGCTTGGCGAAGAAGGTATCACCTTGGAAAGTTCGACCTCTTTGCTGGAGCCGCTGCTGGTGAAAACCGGGGTGCTTACGCGGCGCGCGCCTAGCGAGCAGGAACGCAAGAATATCGACTACGGCCGCGGCGTGGCGCGGCAACTGGCGCAGCATGACATTGGCCAGACCGTGGTGATCGCGGAATCGGCTTGCGTGGCGGTGGAAGCGATGGAAGGCACGGACGCTACCATCGAACGCGCGGGACAGATTATGGGATCGCTGCGCGGCGATGCGTCCACGCTGAGCCGCGCGCTTACCGTGGTGAAGATCGCGAAACCTAATCAGGACATGCGATTTGACGTGCCCGTGATCGGCGTGAAGACCATTGAAGTGATGCGGGCGGCGGGCGCGACTTGCCTGGCGCTGGATGCCGGGAAGTGTTTGATGCTGGACGGAGAAAAGATTATCGAAGCGGCGGATGCGGCGGGGATTGTGATCGTGGCAGACTGAGGTTGACTGGCAGATAGTCCAATAAAGTCGAGGTATTATGACATCGCAGAACTCTGAAAGTATTCGTATCGCCGATCAACTTCGCCGCGCCTTCGAAGGCGACGCCTGGCATGGCCCCGCCCTGCTGGAGTTGCTGAAGGATGTAAATGCCGCTACCGCCGCAGCGCGGCCCATGCCGGACGCGCACAACATCTGGGAGCTCGTACTGCACGTCGCCGTCTGGGACAGGGCAACCTTGCGGCGTCTCGCTGGAGAAAGAACTCAGCCTACGGGATTGGATAATTTTCCGCTCGTGCCCGCACCTGCGGGCGAGAGGGCATGGAACAAAGCCGTGAGCGACCTCAGGCGCACCCATCAAACCTTGGTGAAGACGGTCGCCGCTTTGCCTGAGCCGCGGCTGTGGGAGCGCGTTCCTGGCAAGCGCTATAACTTCTACCATCTGTTGCATGGTGTGGCGCAGCATGAGCTCTACCATGCGGGGCAGATCGCCATTCTGAAGAAGATGAAGAAGATTGGGTAATTTTGCAATTGAGTAATTTGGTAATTGGAACCCTCAACCAGACGAGGTTTTCGATTACCAAATTACTCAATTACCAGATGCTCCCTCCCTACCACTTTTTGAAGATCACCCCCACGGCGGCGACGATCATGGCGAAGCCGACGGCGTGGTTCCATTTCACCGGCTGTTTCAGGTAGAGCACGGAGAAACACGGAGAACACGAGCAGCGTAATTACTTCCTGGATCGTCTTGAGCTGGGCGGCGCTGAACTCGTAGGAGCCGATGCGGTTGGCGGGCACCTGGAAACAGTATTCGAAGAACGCGATCATCCAGCTGATCACGATCACCTTCAACAGTGGCACGTTGCGATACTTTAGATGGCCGTACCAGGCGAAGGTCATGAAGATGTTGGAGACCGTGAGTAGCGCGATGGTTCGCATGGGGTGAGAGGCTCTCCTGATTGGCGATTGAGCGATCGGGTCATTTGGTGATTGAAGACCTTGCGGAGCAGGTTTCAATGGCCCGATGACTCAATCGCAAAATGACTCAATCTATTCCAGATGCTCTTTCGTGGCATTCCGTTTACAATTTGTTGTCCTGGTGGCAATCGGCCCCGAGAGTTCCTTCCTGCCTTCTGAAAATCCGATTCTCGTCGCGGTGGTGGGGGTGGGCGTCTTCGGACGCAACCATGCCCGGGTTTACAAAGAGCTTGAACAGCAGGGCGAAGCGGTGCGGCTGGTGGGCGTGGTCGACGTGAATCTCGAGCGCGCGGACGCTGTGGCACGCGAGTTTGGCTGCCGGGCTTTCGGCTCGGTCGAGCAGATGCTGACTACGCACAGCGAAATCCGCGCGGCGACGGCCGCTGCGCCGACGGTGCATCATCTTGAAGTGGCGCGCAGGCTGATGGAAGCGGGAGTGGACGTTCTGATCGAAAAGCCAATTGCGGCGTCGCTGGCGGAGGCGGACGAACTGGTGCAACTCGCGTCCACTCACAAACGTGTCGCGCAGGCCGGACACCTTGAGCGCTTCAATCCGGCGGTTCGTGCTACCGTTCCTCTGCTCACCCAACCCATGTTTTTTGAAGTACACCGGCTGAGTGTTTTTACTCCGCGCTCGCTCGATGTGGACGTTGTTCTCGACTTGATGATTCACGACCTGGACATCGTGCTTTCCTTCGCCAATTCTCCGGTGAAGGAAGTGCGCGCCGTCGGTTTGCCGATTCTCTCGGGAAAAGTTGACATCGCCAACGTACGGCTGGAATTCGAATCGGGATGCGTAGCGAACTTCACAGCAAGCCGGGTCTCGACCGAACGTGTACGCAAGTTGCGCTTCTTTCAGCCACGGCAGTATGTGTCGGTGGATTACGGACGGCAAGAAGTGCTGGTCTTCAGCATCGGGGAAGATGGAGCGGCGGCAACGGGCACACCCAGCGTCAATCCGCAGATCAAGATCGGCAAACCGGCGGTTACTTCGGAAGAGCCACTGCATGCGGAGCTGAGGTCGTTTCTGCATGCCGCGCGGGAGCACTCGATGCCGGTGGTGCCGCTTGCTGACGGCCGGCGCGCGCTGGCGCTGGCTCTCGATATTGTGGCGGCGATTGGCGAGCACGGGAAGAAAGTGCGGGCGGCCATCGCGAAAAAGTAAACACTAGGCACCATCTCCAATAAACAACCACTCCGGCAACCAGTGCCGAATGCATTTGAGCGGAGGCGGAAAATGCATGTGATCAAGCCCCTCAGAAAAACTCCGACACTTTCTCCATTATTCGTTGTGATCGTAACGGTGGGCGTTGTGTTGAATGCAGGACGAGTCTCAGGAGAAGAAAAGGCTGGGCTGCCCCTCGCAACGCTGGAACAGATCCAGACGGCGGCGCTGCGAAGCGATTACGGTTATTCCCGGCTCGATCATCTGTGCAACAAGATTGGCCCGCGGATGAGCGGATCCGCGCAAGCGGCGGCTGCGGTCCAGTACGTGGCGAAGCAGTTTCGAGAACTGGGGCTCGAGGTCTCGCTGGAGCCGGTTATGGTACCCCACTGGGTGCGCGGGCAAGAGACGGCGGAACTCATAAGAATTCCCGAAGCGCCGCCAGGCTTTGAACAAAAGGTGATTTTGACCGCACTTGGAGGAAGTGTACCGACGCCGCAAGAAGGCATAACGGCCAGCGTTGTAGTGGTGAATAGTTTCGAGGAACTGGACAAACTGGGCGAGGCGGGCGTCAAGGGAAAGATTGTTCTTTTCAATGTTGCATTCGATACAAAGCTTGCGGACGCCGGATTCTCGCACGAAGCTTACGTGCGAGTGGTGCCCTATCGGGTGACGGGAGCCTATCGCGCGGCCGCGTTGGGAGCGGTGGCCTCGCTACTCCGCTCGATCGGCCCGACGAATTTTCGGCTGGCCCATACCGGATCGGTGGGATACTTCGATGGTCCTAGAATTCCAGCCGCGGCTGTTAGCGCGGAAGACGCCGATCTGATCGCGCACCTGTCGAAAGATGGGCCGGTCGTTATGCACCTTGTGCTGACTCCCACGATCTTGCCGGATGAGCGCAGCGCAAACGTGATTGCTGACTTGCGAGGACGCGACCATCCGGAACAGATTGTGATCGTCTCGGCGCACCTGGATTCGTGGGATCTGGGTACGGGCTGCATCGACAATGGCGCCGGAATTGCTGAGATTCTGCAGGCAGCGAGCGTACTCCACGAGTTGAAGCTCCGGCCGCAAAGAACGATTCGCTTTATTGCCTGGATGAATGAAGAGAATGCTGCTAACGGCGGGAACGGCTACGATCAATACGCGAAGGACCATCGAAGCGAACTGTCGAAACATGTCGCCGATATTGAGATTGACGTAGGTACCTGGCATCCGGTGGGCTACGAATTTTATGGCAGCGACGAACTGAGGAATGCTCTCCGGCCACTGCGCTCCGTTCTTGGCGAAATCAGCAGCGGCGTCGTATTTATGCGCCCATATGCGGGCGATATGGATGATTTCATGTCGGGGCTTTCACCTGTTGCGGACAACAGAACCTACTATGCGACGCACCATACCGTCGCCGATACGTTTGCGATGATCGATCCCCGAGGACTCCAGGAAAACGCTGCACTCATGGCTGTGCTGGGCTATGCCATGGCGAGTTTGCCGGAAGAAGCCATCCAGCAGCCGTTGCCGAAATAATCCCGGGCAACGGTCTAGTGTCCAGTATCGCGGCGGGCGAAATCGAACACCTGTTACTTACGGACTGATCTACTCTAGCTGCCGGTACAGAGCAGTTTTACAAATGTTTACACACGTAAGTCCGTCGCCATTTGTCAGTGAGCATAATCGCTGGAAAGATGCGAAAATGAGACTAGCTTGGCCGCACTCGTCCGCTGCGGACATCCGAGGCAAGCCGGATGCAACGGAATGACGCTGGTTTGTGTCTAACGGACAAGCCGGAGCTCGGACAAGTTTAGTTCATGCCCATCACGCAAATTCCATTCCAGGATCCGGTGGCTCCGCCCGAAAAGCCTCAGCCGGAACAGTTGGGCCTGTACGACGCCCAGGGATGGGAAACCGCTTACAAGGATTTGGATGACGATGCGCGCGTGCCGCATTTGCTCATTCAACTGCAGGATGACCTGACGCGTTCGCGGCGTCGCGAGGCGGCGTGGATTTCGATTATTGTCCACCTCATTCTGATCATTCTGTTGGCGAAGATCGAATGGATTGAGAAATATTTGCCGTGGCATTCGGCGGTTGCGGTGAAAAAGCTAACGACGGACAAAGATGTAACGTTCCTCGAACTTCCGCCGGATCTACAAAAGCTGCAACGCAAGCCGAATACGAACATTGCCTCCGACAAGAACCGTACAGCGATGACGCGGCATCCTCAGCTCGACGTGAAGGAACTGCGGAAGATTTTGCAGACGCCACCGCCAGGCGCGCCGGGATCGAGTGCGCCTCAGATTGCTCAGCAGCCGCCTGTGCAGTCGCAGGGATTCCCGCAGAGTCAGCCCACGCCGCAACCGCAGCAGCAGACGCAGCAGATCGCGCAACTACCGCCTACGGCGAAACCCAACATCGCGAACGAATTCAAGAAATATGCCAACCCCATGTCGGCGGGTTCGGCGATTGACCAGGCGGCCCGGGACACGGTGGCGGGACGGGGCAACGGCCAGCAGATGGGCAACGGCGGCGATCCCTACGGATTGGGGCAGGGCGCACACGGCCGCCAGATGGGCAATCTTGAAGTGCTCAGCGACACCATGGGAGTGGACTTCGGTCCTTACCTTCAGCGTGTATTGCACGACGTAAAGCAGAATTGGTACCACGAGATTCCGGAATCAGCGGAGATGAAGCACGGAAACCTGATCATCGAGTTCGCTATCGCCAAGGATGGCAAAGTTATGGGCATGAAGCTGGTGGCCCCTTCCGGAGATCCGAGCCAAGCTCTCGATCGCGCGGCCTGGGCAGGCATCACTCTGTCGAACCCATTTCCTCCCTTGCCCAGCGAATTCGGTGGACAATATCTGGCATTGCGCTTCCGCTTCTTTTACAACCCTACCAAAGAAGAGCTGGAGTAAGCCTGCGGGCCTGCCGCCACGGTTAGTCGATCTGTGGAAACGCCCTCATATATGCCATGCGCACCAGCGTTCGCTCCGAGAAGGGCACGTAGAGAAGGGCCGCGCTAGCAGCAAGAGCCGCGCCTAGGCCGATTTTATGAAGCAGCAAAAATGGAGCGATCGCCCAGAGTTCGTCGAGTGCCAGAAGTACAGGAAATATTTGCTGGAATTTTTCGCCAAGACGCTGGTAGTCGAATCCGACGGCGGAGAGCAGGTAGAAGCGCAGTGGAATCCCACAGGCCGCAGTCACCGTCACTGCAACCACAAGCGCGGTTGCTTGCCAACCGGGCCAGAAAGAATCCGCTATCGCCAGCACAGGATGCAGATGGAAAAGAGCAGCGAGGTAGAAGATGAGATACATCACTTGAATCAAAGCGAACAATCCGCGCGTCAGGCCGCGTCGCGGGATGGGAACTGCCAGCTCGGGGTGCAGAGCCTTCGAAGAAGCTTTCGATGTTCCTGAACCCGGCGTTTCTGAACCCGGCCCAGCGCTAGTCTGCTCGCTAGTTTGCACTGGGGCGATGAAGCGGTAACCGCGGCGTGCGACTGTCTCGATGTAGCGCGGGCTGGACGCTGAATCTCCTAGGGTCTCGCGCAATTTGTTTACGGCGGTGTTCAGACTGTGGTCGAAATCCACGAAAGTGTCGGAGGGCCATAGCTTCTGGCGAAGGTCCTCGCGGGTTACCACGTCGCCGGCGCGTTCCAGCAACAGGGCCAGCACTTGAAAGGGCTGCTCCTGCAGGCGAACCTTGGCTCCGTTCTTGCGGAGTTCGCTCGCGTCGAGACTGAGTTCAAAGAGCCCGAAGCGCGCGATTTTGACGGAGCGATTCGCCTGCGAATTGGGCATACGACGCTACGCGACGGCCCGATGGCCGAACAACGCGCGTAGTTTAGCATTTGGGTCCTCACCGTGCGGAGATTGAATCAGCGAGGATGGTTACGTTTCTGTGTCCAGGGCCGTGCAGCGTACAATTAAATCGCCGTGAATCCCCATCGTCAGAATGATTCTTCCCGCCAGGGAGCGCACAAGCGGCACGCGATTTATGCCACGGAAACTTCCGGGTTACTGTTTGTCGCCCTTCTGCTGCTGGTGCTGATTCTCGTTCGCTACTGGCACGCCATCCACTGGAGCGTGCGCTAACGGTGGCTTCGCCGCCTGATCCGCTGCTGGTGGTTGCGCTTGGTCCCACAGCCAGCGGAAAGACTGCGCTTTCTCTGGCGATCGCCGAGCGCTTCCATGGCGAAATTGTGAATTGCGATTCGGTCGCGATGTATCGCGGGTTTGACATTGGGACGGCCAAGCCCACCGCCGCCGAGCGAGCCCGAGCCGCGCACCACCTGATCGATTGCGTCGAACCTTTGAGTTATATGACCGCCGGGGAGTACGCGCGTCAAGCACGTCAGGTCATCGAGGAAATCAAGACCCGGGGTAACCTGCCGATCGTGGTTGGTGGAACCGGACTCTACTTGCGTGCGCTGGTTGAAGGACTCTTCCCAGGTCCGCAACGTTCGGAAAAATTGCGGGAACGACTACACGAAAGAGCCTCCAACCAGGGTTCCGGCTACCTTCACCGCCTCTTGAGCCGTCTCGATCGTGCAGCGGCGGGAAGGATTCATGCGAATGACGTGCCAAAACTCGTGCGCGCGGTCGAAGTGTGCCTGGCCTCGCGCCATAAGATGACGGAACTCTGGCAGCAACAGGGACGCGACGCTTTGCGCGGCTTCCGCATCCTGCGCATCGGGTTGGATCCAGATCGTCAGGCGCTTTATGGGCGAATCAACCAGCGTGCGCGAGAGATGTTCGAAGTGGGGCTCGTGGAAGAAACACAGCGTCTGCTGGATGAGTACGGCGACCGCGCTGGGGCACTTGGTTCGCTCGGCTACAAGCAAGCAACACAATTGCTGCGAGGGGAACTTACGCGTGAACAGGCGATTCAGGCCGCGCAGCAGGCACACCGCAATTATGCCAAACGGCAGATGACATGGTTCCGCCGCGAGCTGGAGGTGCACTGGCTGCGAGGGTTCGGGGACGATGAGCGGGTTCAGTGCGATGCAGTGGAGTGGGTCGTGGGCGTCCGACTTCCTCAGGCCTAAGACCCAGCACCCGCCATTCTGCTATCGTTTTCTGATGCATCGCATAATTGCCTTGTTAGTGCTCGCACTCGCTCTTCCGACAGCCACATTCGCCAAGGATAAATATCAGCGGACCGGCCCCATCCGATTAACGCACGATGGCGAAAGGTGGGCGGAGAAGACGCTGCACAAGATGAGCGTGCAGGAAAGAGTTGGCCAGGTTTTTATGATCTGGTGCCGCGCCAGCTTTCTGAATGTGGAGAATCCGGAGTATCTGCAACTGCTCGACGACATGCGGAAGTATCACGTGGGCTCGTTTGCCATGACGGTGCATGTGGACGGTCCGTATCTACTGCGCAGCGAGCCTTACGAGGCGGCGGAGTTGCTGAACCATTTGCAAAGCGAATCGAAGCTGCCTTTACTATTTGCGGCTGATTTTGAACGCGGGCTCCCGATGCGCCTGATCGGAGCCACGGTTTTCCCGCATGCCATGGCTTTCGGCGGAGATGGCAAGGTGGAGGATGCTGAGGCCTTCGGCCGCATCAGCGGGGAAGAGGCGCGCGCCATCGGGATTCACTGGAATTTTTTTCCTGACGCCGACGTAAACTCGAATCCGGCAAATCCCATCATCAACACGCGTTCGTTCGGGGAAAATCCCGCGCAAGTTGGCGATCTGGTTGCGGCCTATATCAAGGGTGCGCATGAGGCCGGAATGCTGACCACGGTAAAACATTTTCCCGGCCACGGGGACACGGCCACCGACTCGCATCTGGGCGTTGCTAGCGTGACTGGCGATCGAGCGCACCTCGATTCCATTGAGCTGCCGCCTTTCCGGCGGGCGGTTGAGGCCGGCGTCGATTCGGTGATGGTGGCGCACGTCACCGTGCCCGCGCTCGATTCCGATCCCAACCACGTGGCCACGATTTCGCCGGTCATGGTCTCCGATCTTCTCCAAAAGCAACTCGGCTTTAGCGGGATCATTGTCACTGATGCGCTCGACATGGCCGGGCTTACGCATCTTTTTGCCAACGATATCGGCCAGGCGGCGGTTGAGGCTTTCAAGGCGGGCAACGATTTGCTGTTGATTCCGGCCGACTTTCCCGCCTCTTACAACGCGATGGTTAAGGCGGTTGAGTCGGGGGAAATCTCCGCCGAACGGCTCGACCGCTCGGTGCTTAAGATATTGAAGGCGAAGGCGTCTTTGGATCTGCAGAAGGCCCGTCTGGTGGATGTTAACGCTATTGCAACTTCGGTGGGAAAGCCGGAAAACCTGGCTTTCGGACAGCGGGTGGCGGACGATGCGGTCACTCTGGTACGCGACAACGGCAAGGTTTTGCCGCTGAAATCCAAGGGAACTGAGAAGGCCGGTCTGCCGTATACAACACAGGAGGAGACTCATAGTCAGGTTGTGGCTGTGGTTTTCTCCGACGATGTGCGGACGGAGTCTGGCCGGGCCTTCAGCCGCGAGCTGCGCGCTCGCATTCCCGATGCACGCGTGATGTATGTGGACCCGCGGATTGCGGCGGGGATGAGTAGCGAGGTGCTGAAGGCCGTGGACGAGGCGGAAACCGTGATCGCGGCAGTCTACGCGGTTCCGTCGGCGGGCAAGATGGCGAATACGGTTGCGATGACGGATGAGAGCGGCGCTCTGCTGCAGCAGTTAGTGGAACACGCAGCGGCAAAGACCGAAGTGGTTGCCATGGGAAATCCGTACCTGGCGGCAAACTTCCCGAAGGTCGAGAATTATATGTGCACGTTTTCGAATGCCTCGGTTTCGGAGATCAGCGCAGTGAAGGCGTTGTTTGGAGAAATCGCGATTCGCGGCCGTCTTCCCGTAAGCATTCCTCAGGTCGCCGAACGCGGCACCGGGATCAGTCGCCCGGCGCAAGTGGTGGGTGGAGGGCCTCAACATGCGCAAAAATAAATTCTTTATCCTCGCAGTTGCCAGCTTGGCGGGAGTTATTTTGCTGCCGGCGTGCAGTGTGGACGTTAAGAAAGAGGCGAATGGCCGGGACAAGCAGGTGGACATCAACACGCTGGTCGGCGGCATCCACGTCAGCAAGCAGGCGGACGTCGCCGATACCGGGCTCGCGGTTTATCCCGGTGCGCACTTGAAACAAAAAGATTCCGACGGCAGCGATAAGAGCGCCAATGTGAATATCTCCGGCTTCGGTTTCGGCCTGAAAGTGATCGCGTTGGAGTATGAATCTGACGATGACCCGGCCAAGGTTTTGTCCTTCTACAAAGATCAGTTGAAGAAATATGGCAGCGTGCTCGAGTGCCGCAACGTCGGCCATATGAACCTAGATACCGACTTCAACATTCATGGCTCCGACGAGGGCTCGCACGAATTGACCTGTAGAGGCGAGAGTGGCCACGACACTGAACTCAAGGTGGGCAAGAAAGACGATCAGCATATTGTGCAGGTCAAGCAAGAAGGCAAGGGATCGAGTTTTGCGCTGGTATATGTGCGCACGCACGGCAAGAATGCGGACATTTGAGACGGCTGTTTCTTAGCGGCGGTCGTTTATGTTGATTGGCCGCCGCTTCGAGGAGGGAATTATGCTTCGAAGACTTTGTGCGATGGGCTTCGGCCTTGCCATCACAATCTCCAGTTTCGCCTCCCAACAAGATCCGCAAGAGAAGCACGTGGATATTCAAAGCTCCGCCGGCGATTTGCATGTAGGTACGGATGCGGACGCGCGTAAAGCCGGGTTGCCGCTCTATCCTGGTGCGCGGCTTACTCGCGATGAAGACAACCGGAATGCGGTGAACCTCGGGCTCCTTACCGAGGCTTTTGGCATGAAGCTGGTGGTTGCCAAATACGAGTCGGACGATGCGCCCGCGAAGATTATCGATTTCTACCGTGAGCAGTTGAAGAAATATGGCAAAGTCCTGGAATGCCACAGTCGGGATCATGGTGAGCACGCCGACTTTGATGACGATAAGAATTCGAAAGAGCTGAAGTGTGAAGGCGATAATACCGGGCCGGTTACCGAGTTGAAGGTTGGCACGCAGCGGAACCAGCACGTGGTGGCCATCGAGCCCAAAGAGGGGCACAGCGGCTCGACCTTCGCCTTAGTCTACGTTCACGCCCGCGGCAAGCAGGGCGACATCTGAGGTAGGCCTCACCTGCTTTCATGACGACGATCGTTAAGAACTCCCGCTAAGAACAGAAGTGCGACTGCGCTTCCTTGCGCGCAGGTTCAACGTGCGGTACTTTCAAGCAAGCCCTCTGAGCTGCGATGGACCACCAGTGCTATAAGTGCGGGCAAAATATCGAAGATGGCAAGCCGTTCTGCCCGCAGTGCGGAGCGCCGCAGATCCGCGTGGCAATCGCAGAAGCGGCAGTGGAACCGGCGCATGCCGGCGACATTGCAGCACCTGATCTGGGCCGCGAATTGAGCCTGGAAGCTTCCGGGGTTCCGGCCACGTCGCTGGCGCGGTGGTCTCAGGCGCAACCGGCCGCCCTAGCGGCGGGTGCCGCGCTGCTGCTGATGCTGCTGCGGCTCAACCCTTTTGTAGCGGCGCTCGGCACGGGATTTCTGGCGGTGGTTTTCGCGCGAGGCCGCAGCGCCGGAGGAATCCGCACCATGGCGGGAGCCAGGCTGGGGGCGCTGAGCGGCATGTTGTTTTTCGGCATGCTCACTTTTCTCGAGGCCATGGCGGTCGCCGTTTTGCACAAAGGCGCAGAGGTGCGTGGCCAATTGATCGACAAGATTCAGCAAGCGGCATCGCGCTATCCCGGCCCGGACATTCAGCCATTTCTGGACTTCGCAAAATCTCCGAGCGGTCTGGCGTTCCTGCTGGGGGCTTCGCTGATTTTTGGGTTTGTGGCCTTTGTTGCGCTCGGGGCCATCGGCGGGGCGCTAGGGGCGTCGTTTCTGGGAAGGCGCGACCCGCCATAGGAGTTCGATACTCCCGATGCGAGGTACTCCACACCACGCATCTCGGGGTTATATCCAAGGTCCGACAAGGAGATCCCGACTAGATCAGCACTTCGTTTGTTCAATGGCAGAACTTGACTATGGGAATGGCGATGCGGCGATTTACACGGCTCACAAATGTTTCAACAAGAAGCTATCGCATCTGAAGGCAGCGGTTGCGCTAGACATTCGGTGCACACTGCGATGGAATCCGGAATCACAGACCGCATCTGGAGTCTGGAGGAGCCACTTGCGGCATGAGAAAAGGAAAGGCCGCGAGGTTCGCACCCTCACGGCCTTGTTTCATAGAACGGGGTCCCCCATCGCAGACTGAAGATCACACCGTTCAACAGGTATTTCACAATGCAAAGCTATTAAAATCCGTGGCGCTACCTTTGTCAACCCCTGGGCCCTTTATTCTCCGGAGTCTTTGGTAATCACTTGCGTTACAGGAGTATCATTGATGCGTTCCCTTGTGTTTCGCACACATCGGGGGACCCGCCTTCGGGCGGACACCAACTGAGTCCGATATTCCTTCATGGGGCGACCCTAATTGGCATGTCGGAGTTAGGAATCAACATGAACGCACAATGCACAAGACTGACAAGCATAAGCCTGTCGGCTATATCTTTAGGGCGTGGATTACCGTAAATGGTGAAAAGCGCTGGGCTAAAGACTATGGCCTAAAGGCGTGGCGTATTCCACTCTATCGCTAGTACAGGATAGGCGGCATAGCCTTGCTTGCCTGCCTCTACGATCTCCTTTCCTCTCCGGGTAAGACGGGTCGCGAGGAGGCCGCGCTATTTCAATTCGATGCGTGGGAACAGCAGAGCGAAAGACTGTCGTCGGTCTTTCGCTCCGAATTCGAGAACAGGCCACGTCAACATGAGTGGCCTTTTTCCATGTTCAATTCTCGCATGGCTATTTTGTGATAAGTAACCATTTCCACCGCAAAGATGATGTATGATTGCCCGGCTCTTGATGCGCTTCCCCGCAAAAGGAGAACGTAAATGGATACTGCTTGCGTTAATTTCCACGGACCTATATCCCATCCGGCGACTACAAAGTTGCGCAATGCCGTGTGCGGTGCGGTGAATGAACGTATCCAAGAAGGACCGAACAAGGGACAGAAGCGTTACGACAAACTATACCTTTTCATGAATAGCGTCGGCGGTCCACTGGATGATGCGTTCGCGCTCTTTGGATTTCTTCGCGTCATCCCGATAGAAGTTACAACAATAAACACAGGATGGATTGCTTCTAGTTCGATACTACCTTTTATGGCTGGAAAGATCAGAGTGGCGCTTCCGCATTCTAGATTCCATTTTCACGATTACGAATGGAACTACCCGGCGGCGCACAATATGACTCGACTGGAATACGTAGACCACACCCAAATATTGGAAACATCAAAGTCCCGCACTCTTGAAATTCTGAAGGAACTCACGTCTCTTACGGATGAGGATTTCAAGAGCTTGAAGTTCCTCGATGTCCCGATCATCAAGGACGCCACCTTCGCCAAGGAAAAGGGCATTGTCCATAAGGTTGAACACTTTGTCGTTCCCGAAGGGATGAACATTTTCAACGTTGATTATTAGCTGCGCCATCCAATATCCCTCTGGTGTCCCTGCAGTCGGAATGCCTAGTCAGTTCTTGGCTTAAGCACGAATGGGCGCTAGTCGTTCAGTAACGCAGTGTTAGGACACTACGGGAGCCACCGCCCACGCCTTGACGCCCCTTCTTCCAGCCGTTATGCTTAACTCTTGCTCCTAGCGGTACTTGCGCCTTTCTGGCGTGCTTCCGCGGGCCTGGAGCGGCAATTGGGCGGGGCGCGGAGGTCTGCCATGTTCTTCGAAATCAAAGACTTGGAACTTCATCCCGTAGAGTTTGCGGAGAAGTTTGATCCGGGCGTGATCGACTTGGGCACGGATTATCGGCAGATCGTCCTCATCGAGAGCAGCGGACGGGCGGACCTGGTCGAAGAGCATCATGGCAAGCACAAGATCATCAAAGACATTCGGATCAAGGGCCGGCTGACGACCAGCCTGGAATCAAACTGCGCGCGCTGCCTCGAACCGATTATTCAAGACGTAAAAAGCGATTTCGACCTGCTCTACCGGCCTCAGGGTTCCGACGCCGGGCGGGATGAGATGTCTGTAACCGACGCGGAAGCTGAGATCAGCTATTATGAAGGGGAAGGAATCCTGCTCGACGATGTTGTCCGCGAACAGGTTCTGCTGGCTGTCCCCTTGAAGGTGACCTGCCGCGAGGATTGCAAGGGTTTGTGCCCGCATTGCGGCAAGAATTTGAACCAGGAAAAGTGCGACTGCGCCGTGGGCTTTGAAGAGCCGCGATGGGCGGCGTTGAAAGAAATCCGCGGCAAGCTGGCTCAAGGGAATTGAGTAATCAAAAGGGAATTGAGTAATTTGGTAATTTAGGGCGCGCTGACCTCGAAGGGTTTCAATTTACTCAATTTCAAAATTACCAAATTACAAATTTCAATAAGAGATCATGCGAGGCTGCGAGCCTCAGCGAGAGGAATTGATAGACTATGCCAAATCCGAAACGAAGACATTCTCAACAACGCACTTCGACCCGCCGGGCGCACGACGCGCTGAAGAGCCACTCGCTTTCCGAGTGCCCGAACTGTCACGAGAAGAAGATGCCGCATCGGGCATGCGTGAAATGCGGCTACTACAAAGGCCGCGAAGTTCTGGAAGTTAAAGAAGCCAGCTAGCTCCCTGTCACCATGCCTAGCGTGATCGCGCTGGATGCGATGGGTTCGGACCGGGCTCCCAAGCCTGAAGTCGAAGGTGCGATCCTTGCCGCGCGGAATTATGGCGTGCGCGTGTTGCTGATCGGTCCGGAGCCTGCGATCAAAGCGGAACTGGACCGTCACCCGGCAGCGTCCCGGCTGCCGCTGGAGATCGTCCACGCCAGCGAAGTCATCACCATGGAAGATAAAGCGGTGCAGGCGGTGCGCGCCAAACGCGACTCATCGATGCGTGTGGGCTTGCGGCTGGTGCGCGAAGGGCAGGCCTCGGGCTTTGTCACGGCGGGCAATACCGGCGCGGCGATGGCTTCCGCAAAAATGGTGCTGGGCGCATTGCATGGTCTGGACCGCCCGGCGCTGGCGGCGGTTTTTCCCACGGCTCCCGGAACAGCGGCCATCCTGCTCGACGTGGGCGCGAACGTAGACTGCAAGCCGCACAATCTCGAACAGTTCGCCGTGATGGGCGAGATTTATTTCCGGTCGATGTTTGAGCATCCAGGGTTTGGACGATCGGGAAAACGGCCGCGCGTGGGCCTGCTTTCGATTGGCGAAGAAGAGACCAAAGGAAACGAGCTGACGCGCGAGGCGTTTCAGTTGCTGAAACGTTTGCCGCTGAATTTTGTGGGCAACGTGGAAGGCCGCGATCTTTTTAACGGCCGTGTCGATGTGATCGTAGCCGATGGCTTTGTGGGCAATGTGGCTCTCAAGGTTTCTGAAGGGGTGGCGGGTTTGGTTCGGGCCGCGCTGAAAGAATCGTTGAAGGCTACAATTACGCGGCAGGTGGGCTATTTGCTCTCGCGCAGTGCGTTCATCGACTTCAAGAAGCGCATCGACCACACGGAATACGGCGGCGCGCCTTTGTTGGGAGTAAAGGGTGTGTGCATTATTACGCACGGGTCGTCGAACGCAAATGCAATTAAGAATGCCGTGCGCGTGGCTGCGGAGAGCGCCGAACGGCAGATCAACGGGGCGATTGAGCGTGGGTTGGCCACGCTGCGTCCCGCGCGGGTGGAAGTGGAGGTCACGCCGGTTCACTAGTTTGCAAAAACTCAAACGATGACAAAATCAGAAAACATTTCCCCAATGGCGGCAACGAAGCTCGCATTCATTTTTCCCGGGCAGGGATCACAGACCGTGGGAATGGGCAAAGACCTTGCCCAGAAATATCCTGTTGCACGGCAGACATTCGAAGAGGCTGACGCGGCTCTGGGTTACAAATTGTCGCACCTTTGTTTTGAGGGTCCGGAGGATCAGCTGCGTCTGACCGAAGTAACGCAGCCGGCCATTCTCGCGATTTCGATTGCGACCCTTAGAGTTCTCGAGGGCCGCGTGCCCAAGCCAAGTTTTGTGGCGGGCCACAGCCTCGGCGAGTATTCGGCGCACGTGGCCGCTGGCACAATGAGTTTTGCGGACGCGGTGCGTACCGTGCGCAATCGCGGGATGTACATGCAACAGGCGGTTCCGGTGGGTGTTGGCGCCATGGCCGCGATCATCGGAATGAAATTGGAGAAGGTTGCCGCCATTTGCGAAGAGGTTGCGGAGGGCAAAGTGTGCGCGCCGGCGAATATCAATTCTCCGGAGCAAATTGTGATCTCGGGAAATACGGATGCGGTGAAGCGCGGCGCGAAACTTGCCAGCGAGCGCGGAGCGAAGCTGGCCAAGTTGCTGCCGGTGAGCGCGCCCTTCCATTGCTCGCTGATGAAGCCTGCGCAAGACCGCCTGGAAAGCGACTTGAACGTTCTGCGAATGCAAAAGCCGGTTTACCCCGTGGTGTGCAATGTTGAAGCATCTTTGGTGGGCGATGAGTTGCGAGCGCGTGACACGCTGGTGGCTCAGGTAACCGGTTCGGTGAAGTGGGCGCAGAGTATGCAGTTGCTGATCGAGCGGGGCGTGCAAACCTTCCTGGAAATCGGGCCGGGCAAAGTTTTGTGTGGATTGATGCGGCAAATTGACCGGTCAAAGACCTGCATGCACATTGGAGACGAGGCGTCGCTGGAGAAATTTTGGCACCGTCTTGAGGCGAAGGAACACGTGGCGCTTCCGGCGTTGAGTTCTCACGACGTACTGGTGCGTTAGACGCGACGAACGTCTGCGACGATTTTCCGCTGTGATTCGCTCAGCGGAATTCCAAATCGCACGGCGGCGAGCTGATCGTCTTATCTGTCTTATCCACGTAAACCTGAGCGTGTTGCGCGCGATCGTTCACAATAACGTCGACGACCACGCCGGTTCCACCGCCGGGACAGTTGCTGGTGCCATAGATCTGATAGCTCTTCACGATGCCCCACTGTCCGCCCGGTCCCCAGTCTTGTTTGAATTCGTTCAGGGGATACTGCGTGTGATTCTGCGGATGCTGCTTCCACGCGGGGTCGGCGTAGTAAATTCCGTAAGCAGTTTCGAAGTCTTGTTTTTGCAACGAGGCAAAAAACTTATCAGCTACGTGCTTTTCCGGCCAGAAACGATTCCACCAGCCAACGCCAGCCAGGATTAAAACGAAGACGATTGCTGAGACAACCCGAGTTCTCTTCTGCCGTTCTTTCTCGGGATGGTACTCTTTCGCGTCCAGTAAAGTCATCGCTCTCTAGCATAACGGACGCGGCGGGGAAGTCAAAAGTTCCCGAAGAATTGAGTCATTGGGCGATTCAGTGATCGGGCGATTGCAGGTCAGGGTTTATAGTTTTCAATCACCCGATCGCAAAATCGCTCAATCGCACAATTCTTCTACAGGGTTCGTTTGAACAGCGGGATGGCGATGCCGAGAGCGACGGCGGCGAAGATCGAAAGAAACAGCATGTCTCCCCAGACCGCCGCGAGCGTGGTTTCTTTCAGCAACAGGCACTTGAAGCCGTCCACGGCGTAGGTGAAGGGATCGACTCTTGCGATCGCCCGGAGCCACGGCGGGAAGGCTTGGATGGGATAGATCGAACCGCTGGGGAAAAATAAAAGCGTATTCAGAATGCCGAACATCGCGCGCGGCACCAGCGGGTCTTCAATGCGGACCATCAGCAGGAACATCATGGTGTTGAATGCAAGCGAAGTCAGAACGATCATGATCAACAGGCCGAACATTGTGACTGGATTGAAAATCGTGCTCACACCAGAAATCAGCGATCCAATCACGGTGATGATGACTCCAGTCATTACTGCTTTTACGGTTCCGGCGAGGTTGAGGCCGAGGACCAGTTCGAGCTTGGTGATGGGAGTAACCAGATAACCCTCGTGCACGCCGCGCGCCTTGTCGTCGATGTACAACATGCCGCCGCCGATCATCACGGATACGAACATCGCGAGTGAAAGCGAGCCGGGCAGCAGATACTTCATGTATTCGATGTAGGGATAAAGTTCCACAATCGAAAGCGCGGTCTGCTGCAAGATGCGAGGCTCGACGGCAGGCTGATTTAGCGAGGCGACAAGATCGGTGAGTTCCGACTCCAGCGCGGAACTCATAAAGTTGTCGGTATTATCCACGACGACTGCAATTTGCGGATGGTTGTCTTCGTAAACGCGTCGCGAGAACTGAGGGGGAATGATCACCGCGCCGTCGAGCTTGCCGTTGCGTACGTCTTCCACCGCCTGTTTTTCGTTGTCGTAATAGACAGGCACGAAGGTGCGGATATTGGCGCGAACCGAGTCGAAGGCTTCGCGAATTTTGAGCGCCTGCGTGCCTCCGTCCTGATCGACAATGGCGAGACGTGCGTCGTGGATCTTTCCGCCAAACGCATTGCCCAAGATGATGAGCTGTACGAGCGGAAAGATCATCGACGCCAGCATGAGCGCCGGAGACCGGAAGAACTTGCGCATCTCACGCTCGACAATGGCCATCATTCGATTCATAAATTCAACAATCTCGCGTAGCGGCGGACGCATTCGTCCGCAAGCCTTCTGAGGATGTCGTTCATGGCCGCAACCCCGGGCTCTGCGGCATGGTGAAGGCATACGCCTTCTGCAGTTCGTCGCGCAGCTGTCGTCCGGTGTAGTGCACGAAGACATCGTCGAGAGTTGTGTTCTGCACGGAAAGCGATTTCACCGCAACCCCGGCTTCGACGGACATCTCCACCAACTCGGTGGTTGTTCGCGAGCCATTGCCGGTGAGCACGCGATACATTCCCGCACCTTCATGCTGAACGGAGGTAACCTCGTCGAGCGTGTGCAGGCGCTGCTCCCAATCGTCGGGAGGATTTTCAAACTGCGCCTCAATTACGTTTGAGCCGGGGACGCTCGCCTTCAGAGCCATTGGCGAGTCCAGCGCGACCAACTTGCCGTGATCGACGATTGCGATCCGATCGCAGAGCCGGTCGGCTTCGTCCATGTAATGCGTGGTGATCAAGATCGTGAGCTGCCGCTGGCTCTTGATGTTGCCCAGCATCTCCCAGACGGCGACGCGCGAGACTGGGTCCAGTCCTGTGGTGGGCTCGTCGAGAAAAAAAATCTTGGGATGATGCACCAGCCCCCGCGCAATCTCCAGCCGCCGTCGCATTCCGCCGGAAAGCGTCTTCGTCTGCGCGTCACGCCACTTGGTCAGATCGACTAAGCCAAGGAGTTCGTCGATGGAGCGCTTTCTTTCTTTCGCCGGGACGTCGTAGAGCTTGGCATAAATATTCAGATTCTCTTCCACTGTAAGATCGATGTCGCTGGTAAGGGCCTGCGGGATCACGCCGATCGTACGCCGGACGTCATCCGGGTCTGTGGCAACGTCGTGTCCTGCGATGCGCGCGATGCCGGCTGTAATCGGAATCAGCGTGGTCATCATACGGATGAGGGTCGACTTGCCGGCGCCGTTCGGCCCGAGCAGACCGAAAATCTCGCCTTCTTTTACGTTGAACGAAACATCATTGACAGCGGTGAAGTCGCCGTATTTCTTGACGATGTGCTCGACCTCGATGGCGTATGGGGTTTCCCCGCCAGCCGCAGGGGAAGCAGAGCCATTCGGCTTGTCGTTCAGCTCCGCCATACTATTGCTGCCCCGCTGCCGCTGCTTGCGAATCGCCCTCGCCTTTGAGTTGCGCTGGCGAAATCAGAACCTCGGCGGTCATGCCCGGCACGAACGCGCCTTTGGGATTGTCCAAGCGCACCTTCAGAACAATTGTTTTAATATCGCGCTTGCGTCGGCTCACGTCGCGCTGCGTGGCGAAGTCACCTTCTACACCTTTGAAAAACACTTTGCCTTTGATAATCGTTCCACCGGGCATTTGCACGCGCAGCACATCGCCGTAACCAATGTGGTCCGCATAGGTTTCAGGAATCGCCACACGTGCCCAGGTATCGGTGAGATCGACGATGGTTACGATCGGAGCGCCGATATTGACGACTTCTCCCTGGCGAGCCGCTCGCACAGCAACCGTGCCGGTTACGGGAGCATAAACATTGGTGTAACCCAGCCGGACTGCCGCCTGATTTTTCTGCGCGATGGCGTTCTTGAGATCAGCTTCAGTCGATTGCACGGTGCTCTTCGCGGCATTCGCCTGCTGGGTGCGAGCGATGGCCGCGTTCAAGTCGGCTTCGGCAGCCTTCACCAATTCCTGTTGCGCCTGCACCGTAGCCTGTGCCGCCTGCAAGTTGGTTTCCGCCTGCACGCGCTCCTGGTCGGACTGCACGCCAGCCTTGGCCAGTTCGATCATGCGGCGGCTGTCGCTTGCGGTGCGGTCGAGAGCAGCATTGGCTTGCAAGAGTTGGGCCTTCGCGGAAGAAAGTTTCGCCCGCGCATTCGCTACGTCACTCGACGTGGATCCGGAGGTCGACCTTTCGGTGTGTTGCATCTCGGAAACTCTATTCTGCAAACTCGCGATGTTCGCGGCGGCGGCGGCTTCCTGAGTTTGCAATTCGGAGGGATCGAGCACGGCGATCAGGTCTCCAGCCTTCACCGGCGTGCCTTCATCCACAAGAAGTCTTTGAATGCGGCCCTCCACCTGTGCGCTAACGATTACTTGGTTCGAGTCCACTGTGCCGATCAGGACGAGGTCTTTGGAATGGTTGGTGGAGAACGCGTAATAGATCGCCGCGATCACGAAGATGATGCCGAGAAGGATGAAGAAGCGGTTGCGCGCACTCATTTGCGTACTCCTGGTTTGACAGGTGCTGTTGCCACGCCTGCGCGGGATTGAAACAGCGCCGCAGAAACAAAGTCGAGAACCGCGGCGCGCCGTTCGGCGATGCGCTGCGGGGTGAGCGGATTGAAGCGAACGATCCGTTGCATCACGGGGGCGCTGCTGAAATAAAAAACAATCATGGCGATCATGGAAGGAACAAAATGGGCCGGGTCGACTTTGCGGAATTCCCCATCGGCGATTCCTTTGTGCAGAAGGGCTCCAACCCGCTTATAGATCGGCTGAAAATAAGTTTTAACGAGCCGGTCGATGTGCACCGAATTGCCTTCGCGCGCCCGCATCATTTCGCGCTGCATCAGTTTGGGGTAAATCTGGTTTGAGGCAATAAAGTCGAAGTATGCGCTGACGTAGGCGAGAATCTTATCGCGCGGAGCTAAATCGCTGTCGAGCACCCGGAAGACACTCGACTTCATTCCGGTGAAGGCATGATCGAGCACTGCGCCGTAAAGGGTTTCTTTATCCTTGAAATAATAGTAGAGCAGGGCCTTGTTGACTCGAGCCTCGCGGGCAATCGCGTCGGTGCGGGCGCCGGCAATGCCGTGTTCGGCGAACTCCTGGGCCGCCGCCTGCAAGATTGCGGCGCGGCTCTCTTCGGGCTGACCGCGCGAACCCATGCGGGGCGAGCGTTCGCGATGATTGGAGGAACGTATCATGTCTAATTAACCAGTTAGTTAGATAATACACGAACTCCCCGTTAGCGACAATAGAATCGCCTCGGATCAACCTGTCCACACCAAGATGAAAATTGCTTAATCAAGCTTTCCTCAAGTCTTTTCTTCTTTTGTTTTGCCGATCTTTCCCCGATTGCAGTGCGACCGGTTGAGGAGAAGACCGCCCATGATTTCTATCAAGAAATATCTCGATATGGCTGCTAAGCCCGCGGCCGCCGGTTCTGCTGCTTCTGGAGACTCGAATGGAATCGTTGCTGCGCTGGTGCAGTCCTACCGCTTCACCCTAGCTTCGATGGGAAACAACTGCGCTCGCGCTTGTCCCGCAGTCGGTTCTGAACTGCAGCGAGGACTTGCCGAATTGCAGAGGCAATTTGACCAAGCTCTCTCTTCGACCATCGCATTGGAAATCGCGGAGGAGTTATCTAAGCAGCTGGATCAATGGAGCGGACGCGCCTCCGAATATTTCAAAGGGAAAGCTGGCGCGAAGCGTCGAGACACACACGCATTGAGGCTGCTATAGAAGCGAAGCGGCCATTTTGTGTCGTCATGCTCGATCTCAACCAGTTCAAGCAGGTGAACGACATTCACGGCCATGGCGCTGGAGATTCTTTGCTGACGCAGTTCGCAGGAGAGCTGCGCACTAATATTCGAGCGTCTGACATTGCCGGCCGATGGGGAGGAGATGAATTTATCCTGCTGCTCGACTGCGACCTGAAGACGGCACGAGCCCAGATCGAGCGAATTGAGAAGTGGGCGTTCGGCGAGTACACACTCGCGGGAGGAACGGGACGCGAGCCACTGAAACTGCAGGTCCGGGCCTCGGTTGGAGTAGCGGAATGGGCTGTCGGCACCACGCCCGCCCAGCTCATCGAGCGTGCTGACCAAGATATGTACCGGGAGAAAAAACTAGCGCGCAAGCAGAACGCCTGATTGCGCGCCCGTTTCGATTACACGCCTACTGCCGCGGCAACTCCGTGCGTAGCCTCAACATGCTCGGATGTTTGCTGCAGATAGCTCTCGAATTCAGCGAGCTTGGGTGCGATGGGCCGCTCCGCCTCGTAGACGCCCGCCAGCACGTCGGTGGTCTTCAGTCCGTTTCCGGTGATGCACAACACGGTGGTTTCTTCCGACAGAATACGGTCCTGGCGATAGAGTTTGCCGGCACAACCCACGGTGACGCCGCCGGCGGTTTCGGTGAAGATGCCTTCGGTTTCCGCGAGCAGACGAATCGAATCGATGACTTCAGGATCGCTCACGTCTTCGCTCCAGCCGCCGGTCTGTTTAATGGTCTTGATCGCGTACAGGCCGTCGGCGGGATTTCCAATGGCGAGGGAACGCGCAATCGTCGCCGGCTTCTGCGGATCGATCTCTGAGCTACCAGTTTTTACGGCCGTGGATATCGGGGAGCATCCCGTAGCCTGGGCGCCGAAGAACTTCACTGGCTTTTCTTCGACGAAGCCAAGCTTGACCAGTTCGTCGAACGCCTTCTTAATCTTGATGATTAGCGATCCGCCGGCCATGGGCACGACAACGTTATCGGGCAGACGCCAGCCGAGTTGTTCGGCAATTTCGAAGCCGACCGTCTTCGACCCCTCGGAGTAGTAGGGCCGCAGGTTCACGTTGACGAAGCCCCAGTTGCGCTCTTCGGCAATCTGCGAGCACAGGCGGTTTACCTGATCGTAGTTGCCACCGACGCGAACCACGTTGGCGCCGAAGACCTGGGTCCCAAGAATCTTTGCGGGCTCGAGGTCCGATGGAATAAAGATCCAAGCTTTCAGTCCTTCGCGTGCCGCATGCGCCGCGACCGCATTGGCCAGGTTCCCCGTGGAAGAACAAGCGACGGTGTCGAAGCCGAAGGCGCGAGCCTGGGAGAGCGCTACGGCCACAACGCGATCCTTGAAGCTCAAGGTCGGCAGGCAGACGGCGTCATTCTTGATGTAGAGGTTTTGCGCGAACGTGCTGTCATCTTTCTTGCCGAATAATCGCTGCGCCAGCTGCGGCGCCTGGAACAGCGGCGTGAACCCGACCGGCATCCGCGGTTGAAAGCCTTGTGGCAGCGGGAGCAATTCGGAGTAGCGCCAGATGTTTGGCGGCCGTTGAGCGATTCGTTCACGACTAAACGCTCCCTGGGCAATCGAGGCCTGGAGCGCAGCGTAGTCGTACGTGATTTCGAGGGGAGAGAAACACTCGTGACACATCGAGCGGGGCTGGTTTCCCGAACTTCGGCCGCATTCCCGGCATCGTAGTTCGAAGGCAGCGTCGTAATTCGGCATCGGGCTACTCGCTTTCTTTCTGTTGGTGCAGCGAATAGCTGGGAACGAGCACCCGGGAAAATTGCCCTAAAACACAAAGGCCTCTTTTCCGGGAAATTGGGAAAAGAGGTATCGGAATGCAATAGAAATCAGTTTCGCATCCGAATCTCATGTTCCCCGTTTCCGGGCGGGAGTTGGCACCTGGCGGTCGGGATATATGATCCCGATCCGGTTGCCGTGGCGTCACAGGGCTCGTCCCTCAGCCACTCTGCATGAAATTCATGTCTGCTCCGAAGAGCAAACTTGTAGATGTGATATTTGCACATGGGGCGGGGGTTCGTCAATCAGGAATTGGATATAGGGCGATGGTCTACTGACGACGGTCATGCAGCGCCATCTCCCGAGCGAGTTCCCGGGAGGTATCCTTCAGACGTTGCGACAGAAGCAGCGCGAGCGAAAGGTAAAAGCGCGAGGCAAGACGGGGAAAGGCTTCGAACATTTCGCGCAGTTCTCGCGCGTTGATTTCATCCACTTCCACTTCGTCATCTTTGGCAATCACGCTGGCGGTAGCGCGACCCTTTTCAAGGAACGCCATATCGCCACAGACGTCATCCACGTCCAGCGATGCCAGGATGACCCGTGTGGCTGTTCCGGCCAGTTCCACCGAGGCCTGACCGCGGCGGATAATGAAAATACTCTCAGACGGGCTGCCCTGCCGGATGATCTCTTCCCCCAGCTTGAAGGTTCGCCGCACCGACTTGGCATTGATCAAGGTCCAATCGTTCGCGTTGAGATATTGCAGGCGATTGCCGGCCATAGTATTCCTATCGGCTCGCGTAGCTCTCTCGGCCACTAGCTGCCACATCGACCGCGACTCGCTTTCGGGAATCGTTCATTTCCGGGTGTACAATTCTTGCCGATCGTGACATCCCAAAGTATTTTTGATGAGGACTGAATCGTGAGATCGATTTTCCTAGCGCTGGCCACAGCCTGCATTTTAATCCCTTCCTGTTTTGCGCAACAGACCGCCTCCCCGAAAACGCAAAATCAAAAGAAGTCGCCAGCCACGGTTTCCACCACAGAGCCTGCAGAGAGTACGGCTGCTAAGCCCGACAACCTGGCTGAACAAAAGCCCGCGACGCCGCAGGCGAATGCCGACCGGGACAGAGATAGAGATAAAGACAAAGAGGAGCACTTCGACATGATTGAGGTGCCTCCGGCCATAACTCATCACCAGATCACCGTGGATGGAAAGCTGCTGAAGTACACGGCGACAACTGGCCGCCTTCCTATCAAGCGAGGCGATGGCAAGATCGAAGCTGAGATGTTCTACGTCGCGTATACACTCGAGGGCCGGGACGCTGCCAAGCGTCCGCTCACATTCGCGTTCAACGGCGGTCCGGGGTCGGCCTCGATCTGGCTGCACATGGGAGCGCTTGGGCCGAGGCGCGTCGTGCTGCAGCCCGATGGATTCATGCCGGCCGCGCCGTACCGCATGGAAGACAATCCCTACACGCTGCTCGATAAGAGCGACTTGGTATTGATCGACGCCATCGGAACCGGATTTAGCCGGGCTGGCGATTCTGAGCTGTTCAAGAAATTCTGGGGCGTCAAAGGAGATATCGAGGCATTCAGCGAGTTCATCCGCTTGTACATCACGCGCAACGAACGATGGGCTTCTCCGCTGTTCATTCTGGGTGAGAGCTATGGAACGACGCGAGCCGCGGGAATCGCGGGCTATCTCGCCGACCGCGGCATCTCATTCAACGGCATCACGCTGCTCTCGAGCGTGTTGAACTTTGAAACTCTCGAAGAAACCAATACCAACGACCAACCTTACATTTTTCTGATTCCATCGTTCACCATGATCGCCGCGTATCACCACAAGCTTGCGCCCGATCTTACCCAGGATGTAAACCGAGCGCGGCGCGAAGCAGAGCAGTGGGCTTTTGGCGATTACGCTCAGGCGCTAGCCAAAGGAGACACACTCACTCCGCAAGAGCGCGAGAAAATTATCGATCAACTCGCACATTACACCGGCCTGAGCAAAGAGATTGTGGACGAAGCTAACTTGCGCATCAATGTTCGCAAGTTTACTCACTATTTGTTGATCGACCAGAAGCTGCGCATTGGCCGTCTCGATGGCCGCTACACCGGTCCCGATCCCAACGGGCTGCTCGATACTCCGGCTTACGATCCGACCGGTTCCGCCACGCAGCCACCCTTCACTTCGGTGTTCAATAATTACGTGCGCACGGAGCTGGGATACAAAACTGACATGCCGTATTACGTGCGGGCGCAGGACATCGGCTTCGACAAATGGGATTGGGGATCGGCGATCGCCGGCTTTCCCGACACAGCTTCGGCGATGCGGCAGGCCATCGTGAAGAACCCGTACCTGAAGATTTTAGTAATGGAGGGTTATTACGATTTAGCGACGCCTTACTTCGCGGCGAACTACACGATTCAGCATTTGGACTTGCCTCAGAAATATCGCGACAACATTTCCTATACGACTTACGACGCGGGGCACATGGTCTATCTACCAATGGACGGGCTGAAGAAGATGAAGAGCGATCAGGCAAGCTTCATGGAGAAAGCTGGAGCACCGTAACCTCCGCAACTGTCTGAAGCGGGCGCGAAAAGTGGCCTCAGATCATCGGCTGTACTGATTTTTCTTTTTGTCAGCGTGCCGTTCCAGGCCGAGCTTGATCAGGCGGTCGATCAATTCCTGGTACTCGAGTCCAGACGCGGCCCACAGCTTGGGATACATGCTGATCGCCGTGAAGCCCGGCATAGTATTGATTTCGTTCACAAAAATCTTCCGTGCCTTGCCGGGGCCCGGCTCCATCAGAAAATCGACGCGCGCCAGGCCGGAGCAATCCACCGCTTTGAAGGCCTTCACGGCTAGTTCCTGAACCTTCTTGGTCTCCGTCTTGGTGAGTTTTGCCGGAATGATCAGCTCCGAGCCTTCGTCGAGGTATTTGGCGTTGTAGTCATAGAACTCTTTGATGGGGACAATTTCTCCCGGTACCGACGCCACTGGATCGTCGTTGCCCAGCACGGAGCACTCGATCTCGCGGGCTTTATTTTTGTTTCCGCCCACTCCTTGCTCGATGACGATCTTGCGGTCGAATTTCGCGGCTTCCTCAATCGAGGGGCCGAGTTCCTTGCGATTGTGCGCCTTGCTGATTCCGACCGACGATCCCAGATTCGCCGGCTTCACAAACACCGGATACTTCAACTTGCTCTCCACAAACTTCTCAACCTTTTTGGGCTCTTTCTCCCACGCGCTGCGGAGAATGGTGACATGCTTCACGATTGCGATGCCTGCAGCGATGAACAGAGACTTCATGATGTCCTTGTCCATGCCCGCAGCAGACCCAAGCACACCCGCGCCTACGTAAGGAATGTCAGCCAGTTCCAGCAGGCCTTGAATGGTTCCGTCTTCGCCGAAAGTGCCATGCAGCACCGGGAAAATAATATCGACGTTGATGGCGCGATCGCTGGCGCGGCGTAGAAGGGCCGCATCGGTTTGAAAAGGAACCAGCCCGCTCTCGCGGTGCACGGGCTCGGGCGGCACCACGACGGATTCTCCTTGAGCCAGCACGGCAGCAGTGTCGGTGATGTCCGGATCGCCGGCGCGCAGTTGGCGCGCTTCCAGGACGAGCCTGCCCTGCAGCAGATTCTCGGCATGCTCCGCCGTGAGCCAGCGGCCATCTTTGGTGATGCCGATGGGCACGACTTCGTACTTGTCTTTGTCAATGGCGTTGAGAACGGAAGCGGCCGAGAGCAGAGAAACTTCGTGCTCGCCGCTGCGTCCGCCGAAAAGAATGCCGACTCGAAGCTTTTTCATTACATGCCCTACAGTATCTTCTTCCCAAACGCCGACAACGCCAACTCGACAGCAAGGTCGGCGGTCTGGTTGTGCTCGTCGATCACAGGATTTACTTCGACGATTTCGAAACTCAACATGCGCCCGTGATCGGCAATGATTTCCATCGCAAGATGTGCCTCGCGATAGGTCGCTCCGCCGCGCACGGGAGTGCCCACCCCGGGCGCGTCTTCGGGGTCGATCCAATCCATATCGAGCGAAATATGATAGCCGGCGGTACCGCGTCCGGCCATGCGCAGGGCTTCTTCCATCACGGTACGCATACCGCGCTCGTCGATGTCGCGCATGGTGAAGACTCCGATGCCGGCACGGCGCACATTTTCTTTTTCGACTGCATCAATGTCGCGCACGCCCACGAGCACGCAGTTCTCCGGCTTCACCTTGGGAGAAAAATCGAAGATGTTCTGCAGTTCCTCGGGCCCCAGCCCCATCAGCGCGGCCAGCGGCATGCCGTGGACATTGCCGCTCGGCGAGGTTTCTGGAGTGTTGATGTCGGTGTGAGCGTCGATCCAGATCAGCCCGATTCGCTGATTCTGGCGGCGATAAAATTCGGCTACTCCCGAAACCGAGCCCGCAGCCATCGAGTGGTCGCCACCGAGCGACAGAGGAATTTTCCCGGCTTCGAGCGTTTTGATCACCAACTCCGCATGCTTGGTGCAGGTTGCGGTGATTTCCTTCAAATACTTGGCGTGGGTATCGCCTTCCTTTTTCTGCTCTGGAATGGCCACGGCAACGTTGCCGCCATCTTCCACCTCGTGCCCCAACGCTTCCAACCGCGCCTCAAGCCCCGCCACGCGAACGGCTGAAGGCCCCATGTCGACACCACGCCTCGACTGGCCGAGATCGAGCGGCACGCCGATCACGCGGATTTTTTTGGCGGTAATGTTGGTGGTGCTAAGGGTCGTCATATCATTTGCGATTGCGCGATCGGGTGATTTCGCGATTGAAAACCGAAGTTGGAAACTTAGTTCTTAAATCACTCAATGACTCGATCGCCCGATGGCTCAATTCCTACGGGTACAGCCGATGCAGCATCCTTGGGAACGGAATTGTTTCGCGCACGTGTTCCAGTCCGCAGATCCAAGCCACGACGCGTTCGATTCCCATGCCGAAGCCGCCGTGCGGCACGCTGCCGTACTTGCGCAAATCGAGATACCACTTGAACGCTTCTTCCGGTAATCCGTGCTCATGAATTCGCTGTACCAGCAGTTCGTGCGACGCCATACGCTGCGAGCCGCCGATGATTTCGCCATAACCCTCCGGTGCCAGCACGTCCACGCACAAAGCCAGTTCGGGCCGCTGCGGGTCGGGTTCCATATAGAAGGCTTTTACCTTCGCCGGATACCGATGCACCATCACGGGCTTGTCGAATTGCGCCGAAAGATAGGTTTCGTCGGGCGAACCCAGATCTCCGCCCCATTCGAATTTCGCTTCCAGCGCGCCCTTGGTGTGGCCCTCTTGCAGATTTTTTACCGCGTCGTCGTAACTGATCCGCGGGAAGGGCTGTTCAACCTTCTCAAGTTTCGAAACATCGCGGCCGATGATCTGCAAGTCGCCACGTCGCCGCTCCAGGCAGCGCTTTACTACGAAAGTAATCAGGCTTTCTCCGAGATCCATTAAATCGTCGAGCTCGGCGTAGGCAACTTCGGGCTCAACCATCCAAAACTCGGTGAGGTGACGGCGCGTTTTTGATTTCTCCGCGCGAAAGGTTGGGCCGAACGAATAAACCTTGCCCAGCGCCATGGCTGTCGCTTCGATGTAAAGCTGCCCCGATTGCGTGAGGTACGCCTTATCGTCGAAGTAATCGACCGGGAAAAGCGTGCTGGTTCCTTCACATGCGGCCGGGGTGATGATGGGCGGATCGGTGAGCGTGAAGCCGCGCTCATCGAAGAAATCCCGCACGGCCTTGATAATCTCCGCGCGCACCCGCAGAATCGACGCCTGCCGTTGTGAGCGCACCCAAAGATGACGGTGCTCCATCAGAAAATCGACTCCGTGTTCTTTTGGGGTGATGGGGTACGGGTCAGACTCCGGCACGCGCTGCACGACTTGCACGTTCACAACATCGAGTTCGTAGCCGCCAGGCGCGCGCTTATCGGCGCGAACTTTGCCTTCGACGATTACACTCGACTCCTGCGTCAGCGTTTTGATCGCATCGAACACCTCTGGCGTGACCGCATTCTTCGGCACAACGCCCTGGATCACGCCTGAACCGTCGCGAAACTGCGGGAACAATAGCTTTCCACTCTCGCGCAGGTTGTAGAGCCAACCGCGCAGGGTAACGGCTTGGCCTTCGTGCTTGCCGATTTCAGCGATGGTGGTTACAGGGGACATAGTGAATTGAGTCATTGAGTGATCGAGTCATTGTGCGATTGAACTGCAGGTCGCGCTTGAGTCAAATCACTCGATGACTCAAGCGCACAATCGCTAAATACCTTCCAGCTTGTCGAACGTCTCCCTCAGCTTTTCCAGCGGATTCACTTTCTCATCTTCCCCAAGCTCCAGCAATAGCGGCGGGGTTTGCGGGGCGGAGCGCAGCAGTGCCATCGCTTCCTTCCAGTCGATTGTTCCGGCCCCGGGCCACAGATGCGAATCCTGGACTTTGGCGTTGTCGTGAACGTGGGACGAACAGATCTGCTTGCGAAGAATCTCGAAGGCCTCGCTCACCGAGCCCATGATGTGGGCATGGCCGAAGTCAAAGCAAATGCACACGTCGTCAAAGTGGGCGGTTTGAATCATCTCCATTAACCTCTCCGGCGTGGAAAGTTCGTTGGGAATATTTTCCAAAAGAATACGCACGCCCAGCGGCTTCGCGAATGCGCGCAAGTGCTCGATGGAAGTCATTGCCGATTCGAACTTCTTCTCGCTGAAGGTTTCGTTGGGCACTCCCAAATGCTGAATAAGAAAGCGAAACGGAATCTGCTCAGCAATTTCGAGAGCCCGCTTCACCTCATCCATCGCCTCAACCAGACCGGCGCGGTCGGTGGAGGCGAGATTCACTGGAGGCGCACCGGCTCGTCCCCACTCGTAATCCGCATAGAGCGGCGAGTGCACAGAGTGCAGCGGAACCCCACTCCCGCGGAACCACTCGGCAATTTCTTTGACGTGAGCTTTGCGGTTGGCGTAATCGAGGTGCTGCCGCGCCGCGAAAATCTCGATTGCCTGCACTCCGCTGCGGGTCAGGCCATCCAGAATTCCCGGATGCAGCCGCTCCCGCACATATAAATAGGTTGATACCGCTTTCAACATGCCCGGTCCTTGGTGAGGAGTTGCCGATTGTTGATTGCTAATTGCTGATTAAGACCAGAGTCCAACTTCTTGGGCCTTTTCAATCAGCAATCAAAAATCATCAACCAACAATCCTCTAGTATCCCACTGCCTTCCCACCGTTCCTGCCGTCGCTGGCGCCCAGCCGCTCACCGGTCTTCGGATCGATGGCGATGCACTCGGCATCGCTCCAATACGGACTGATGTTTCCAAACTCGTGCAGCCCGACCTGCACGTGGTATCCCATCTTTTCCAATGTTTGCACCGTGTCCGGCGAAAACCATTGTTCGACGTTCAACACGTCCGGCATCCATTGGTTGTGAAAGCGCGGAGCGTTTACCGCCTCCTGAATATTCATGCCGTAATCGATCACGCCCATCAGAACGTTCGCGACAGTCGTAATAATTTTCGAACTGCCGGGAGAGCCCAGCACGAGAACAGTCTGGCCATCGTGCACGACGAGAGTCGGCGTCATCGACGACAGGGGCCGCTTGCCCGGCGCGATCGCGTTCGCTGCGCCTTGAATCAATCCATCGGAATTCGGCACGCCGGCCTTGGCGGAAAAATCGTCCATCTCGTCGTTCAACAGAAAGCCGAGGCCCTCCGCTGTGACCCGCGATCCAAACCAGTCATTGATCGTAGTCGTGACCGCGACTGCGTTTCCCTCCGCATCCACCACGGAATAGTGCGTCGTATGCGGCGATTCGTGTTTCGAAACCGGCGCCGGATGCGACGCGGCATACTGCTCAAGCTCACTGAAAATCGCCGGGCGCTTCAATTCTTTGCTGGGGCTGGCGTGGTCCGTCGCAATCGACTGGCTCCAGGCAACGCCATATTTCTTGTCGATGAGCTGCGCGACTGGAATCTTCGAAGAGTCCGGATCGCCCAGGAATTCCGCACGATCAAAAAACGCCCGCCGGAACGCCTCCGTCGTGTAATGGATCGATTCCGCCGACCGGCTGCCCATCTTGGCCAGATCGTAGCCTTCCAGAATGTTCAACGATTCGATCAGAACGGTCCCGCCGGAAGAGGGCGGTGGCGCGCTGATGATTTCGTATCCTCGATAGGTCCCACGTACCGGCTCACGTTCTTTCACTTCATAGTGCGCCAGATCGTCAGCGGTGATCAGCCCGCCGCCTTTTTGCAAAGCCGCCGCCAGCTCCCGCGCCAGCGATCCGTGGTAGAAATCGTCAGGGTTCGCGGCGATTCGCTCCAGGGTCCGCGCGAGGTCAGGCTGTCGAAAAACTTCTCCTGCTTTATAGAAGTTGCCGTCGCGCTGAAAGATGCGCCGCGATTCGGGGAACTTGCCCAGATGTTTGTCACGCTGCATATCGCGGGCTTCCTGCCAAGTTAAAGCGTAGCCGTCGCGCGCGAACCGAATGGCGGGAGCGATCACCTGCTGTAATGGGAGCTTTCCATATTTCCGCTCGGCGTAAACCATGCCTGCGACCGATCCCGGCACGGCAATCGCTTTGTATCCGACGACGCTGGCGTCTTCAATTACGTTGCCCTGCGCATCGAGATATAGATCGGCGGTTGCCGCCGCGGGAGCCGTCTCGCGATAGTCGAGGAAATGTAGTTTGCCGTCAGCCATCCGAAGCAACATAAATCCGCCGCCGCCCAGGTTCCCCGCCGGGGGGTGCACGACCGCCAGCGCGAATCCGGTAGCCACCGCGGCGTCGATGGCATTGCCTCCGGCTTGCATGATCTCGACTCCCGCGCGCGAAGCTAATTCGTGAATGCTGACCACGATGCCATGCTGGGCATGGACCGGCTCGGTAGAGCCGAGAGCTCCGAGCGACGCGCATACCGTCACCGCCGCCAACAGCAGCAAAATCAATGATTTTTGCCGGAATCGCATTTCGATCGAGGGTGTCCAGGAAAGGGCGGACTCTTGAGGCTAGCCGACGGTGGCAAGCAGAGTCAAATCAAGGGTAGCACGAGGGTACGAGCACTCCCACGTATGAGATTAGGGCAGCCTAGCCGGCAAACTCTGTTCCGTGCCGGACCCTTAAGCCCTCTTGGTCTTCTTGCGGGTTGTGCGCTTGACTCGGCCTTTCTTTCCTTTCGATTTTTTCCTAGGTGCCTTGGCTGACACCATCTCATACGACGTCTGAATCAACTGGCGCAATTCATCCCAACCCACTGCGTCCAGGCGGTCGAGCATCACCCACTTGTAACGGCCGAGGTACGGCGAGGGCTGAATGTGCTCGCGTTCAATCAGCTCGGCAAAGGTCTCTGGTGCGCACTTGAAGGACAAACGTGGATTGTCCACCCCTAGTACTGCGAACATTTTCTCGCGAACCTTAAAGCAGAGAGCATCACCCCACTGCAGCTTCTCGGTGGCCTGGGGAAAAGACAGACAATATTCGCGGATGGAATCGACGTTCATTGTGATGAACCAGACAATTGGACGAATCGGGGAATCAGCCAACCCAGATCAACTCCTACAGTGTCTACCGCAGCACCACCAGCGGGTTCACACCCTCCTCGGGCACTCTGGGCGCAAGCGGCGTGACCGGCACCACTTACTCCAACACCGGCCTCGCGGCTTCGACGACTTACTACTACAAGGTCGAAGCACAGGACGCGGACGGTTCGTCGGCAGCCTGACTCAGGCAAGCGCTACCACACAAGCTGCAGGCGGCAGTTCTGAAGTCGTCGCCATCGCCTGGGGCGGGTCCGGCCGAGAGCAACTCCGGCGGCGGCGATTACTCCTTCGTTGCCGATGAGGACTTCAGCGGCGGCAGGGATAACAGTCCGGTCACCGCCACCATCAATCTGACCCAGCCCGGAGTCAACGCAGCGCCGATGGCGGTATATCAGCACGGGCGAGCTGGAGACTTCACCTACACTATTCCGGGGTTGACGGCCGGTAGTACTTACACCGTGCCGCTGCACTTTGCCGAAACTTATTTCAGCGCCTCCGGAGATCGTGAATTCAATGTAGCCATCAACGGCACGACCGTGCTCACCAATCTGGATATTTGCGGAACGGTAGGTAAAGATGCGGCGCTGCTGGAGACCTTCAATACAACGGCTAATAGCAGCGGACAAATCGTCATCGCCTACACGCTCGGCGCTGCCAACCAACCTGTGGTGATGGGAATTGAGATCCGGACCAATTAGAAATTGGTGAATCGTAATCGGAAGGAGGCCGCCGAATGAGCGCTCGAAACAGCGGGAGAAGTTCATATTTATTTACATCCGTTCGGACGTGCTGTGGATCTGCGCACCACCAACTCAGGTTCGATGGCAATTTCCGTAACGTACTTCGTTTGGCCCTCAATGCGGTCGAGCAGCGTACGCGCCGCGGTCTCTCCCATTTTTTTCATGGGCTGTCTCACAGTCGTGAGTGGCGGACTGATGTAGGCAGAGTTTTGGATGTCATCGAAGCCCACCACCGACAAATCATCGGGCACACGCAGGCCGGCTTCCAAAAAAGCGTGGATGGAACCAATCGCGGAGATGTCATTGTAGGCAAACAAGGCGGTAAAAGGCTGTTTACGCGCCAGCAATTGCTTGGCGAAGGGGTAGCCCAGATTCGGCGTCGGGTCGTCTCCTTCGAGTTGGACAATCAATTCTGGCCTCATGGCGATGCCCAGTTCGGCGGCGACATCGCAGATCGCGTTCCAGCGGTCGCCGGAATCTGCGCTCAATGGCGAACCTTTCATGAATGCGATTTTGTCGTGCCCCAGGTCGATCAGATGCTTCAGCGCCAGCGATGCAGCACGGCGGTGATCCAGAACAATATTGGTTACGCTTTTGATCCTGCGATGGCCGGCAACCGCTACGGTCGGGAGAGGAGGCTGTTCGGTCAACAAGGTGTCGACTGTAATAAACCCTTCGACTCCGCGCTCCAGAAGCATCGTCGAGTACGTTGCGAGCAGCGTCTTGTCGTGGCGGTGAGCTACTGTAAGAAAGAAGAAACCCTGTTCTCGAAGATAACGTTCCATACCGCTAATCACGACAGAACCGTAAGCATCGCCGATTTCCGCCACGATCACTCCAATCGTGTAGGTGCGCTTAACGCGAAGAGACCGGGCAAAGAAATTGGGCCGATAGTTGAGCTCGTGCGCCGCTGCCAAAATTCTATTTTTTGTATGTTCCGGGACGGAATGCGAAGCTGAAGAATTGTTCAGAACTGCCGAAACGGTGCTGGCAGTGAGCCCGACGCGTTCTGCGACGGACCTCAGCGTCACGTTCGGCTTCGGGCTGCGATCGGCCTTCTTTTTGTTCTGAATTTTCATTCGGCGATTCGTTGCGCTCTCGGTGGACGCCGGTGTCCGACTATTCCCGCGCCCGCCCCCGGATTGTACCTCACTGCGAGTCAGAAGCCAGACCTTGCGATTGCCCCTAAGAATATCGATATTTTTATCTTGACAACGAAAGGCGTTTGGGTCTAAACCTTCGTGCAGCAGGGAATAGTACAGAAGTACTAGCTGGAAATCCAGTAAAACAACGATATTCTTCAACTCCGAACCTGGAACCATTTTGGCATGAACTGGATGCCACGGCTGGTGATCTGTCTAACTTGAGGAACCCATCTCTGTGGGATGGGAGTCGACGTCTAGTTTGAGGAGGAACTCCATGACGAGCTTCAGCCGCTGGGCATTGGCAACTTGCGTTCTGCTGGGTTTGACCGCGCCGGCATTTTCTCAGAGCAGAAATACGGGTGAGATTCGTGGCACGGTCTCGGCGGCGGGAGCCGTGGTGCCGGACGTAACCGTTACGGTTTCAAATATTGACACAGGCGAGTCGAAGAATTTCGTTACCAACCAGGATGGCATCTACGACACCGTCTCGACGCCCGCGGGAAACTACAACATCACGTTTACCGCCAAGGGCTTCAAGAAGCTGGTTCGTGGCCCAGTCGTGCTGCAAGTGGATACGATCACCGAAAATGCCGCCCTGGAAGTTGGCTCCGTATCGGAAACAATAACGGTTGAAGCCGAAGGCGTGCCGCTGCTCGAAACCGAGACTTCCCATATGGGAACCATTCTTGAATCGAAAACCATCAGCCAGTTGCCCCAGATCGGCGCTGGAATCACCGGCAATGACTGGGCTAACTTCAATATTCTACTTCCTGGAGCTGGAAGCTCTGCTACTCAGCCGTCTTCAGAAGGTAGTGGCGCCTATAACGCCGGAGATGCCGTCTCTATTAATGGGAACCTGCCTAATTACGCCAACTACCTTCAGGACGGTGGAGTCGTTCAGTTGCCCGTGAGTAATAACGTCGACAACACCTTGTTTGAGGCCGTGCAAGAGGTTCAAATCACGACCTCTTCGTTTTCCGCCGAGTATGGCATTGGTGGCGCAGTATTTAACCAGATCACCAAGAGCGGAACCAACGGCTTTCATGGATCGGCCTACGAATATTTTCAGAACACCGTTTTGAACGCAGCGCCCTTTTTCGGGATTCCGAACACTAGTGGCGGCTTCACTCCGCAGCAGGCGCAGTTTTTCCGCTACGATGAGTGGGGCGGCTCCATCGGCGGTCCAATCATCAAGAATAAATTGTTCTTCTACTTCGTCCGGGACAAGATTTATAACAATGGAGCCAGCAGTGCGACAAACGGCACAACCCTTACACTGGCCGAAAGAGGTATGGGGACGCTCCATCCCGGAGCCTACGATTTCAGTGCGCCCGGTCTGCCCACCCTATACGACCCCGCTAGTTGCTCGACACCGAATTGCACTCGCAAATCCTTTGCGTCGGAAAACACCGGAGCCCTCGCCGGCGTAAACGCGATTCCGGCAGGCCGCATCGATCCCGTTGCGGCAAAGATTTTGAACTTTTATCCTTTGCCCAATGCTGGTGCCTCGGGAGCCCTTTCAAACAACTTCTCCACTCTTCTGCCGACTCCTAATCCCAATCTCAGATACTTTGGTCGCATTGATTACGATTTCTCTTCGAAGAACCGCCTGAGTTTTTCGATCAGTCAGAAGGACAATCCCGGGGTGAATAAATACGGGCCATTTCCCTGCCCGATCAATTGCTTCTCTGGTGACATCGACGGCTATAACGCCCAAGTTACAGATACCTGGGAAATCAGCCCGAAGATGGTCAATGAATTTCGCATGGGGTATACAAAGCAAGGCAACTGGTTCGTGCCTGACACGATTGGATTTAATGCGGCAAGTACGCTGGGTCTGCAATACGCCAAAGCGAACGTCTTTCCGCAGATAAACATCGGCGGTGCTGGAATCTGCTGTTCGGGCCTAGCTCCCGGTACCAATGCAATCTATATCGAGGGCCTATACGACCCGTCCGATGTTTTGACCCTTATCCGCGGCAGGCACATTCTGCATTTCGGGGTTGAGGTGCTCATGGGCGATGGAGACACCACCCCATGGGGAAACATTACATCGGGCAATTTCACCTTCACCGGAAACTATACGGCCCAAAACAACGTCGCGGCAGGAACGACGGGTGCCGGCCTCGCGGATTTCCTGCTCGGCGACGTCCAAAGCTGGAGCGCGACTAATCAATCCACGTCCTACGCGCGCTTGAAGAGTCCGCAACTTTTTGTCCAGGATGACTTCAAGCTGCGCCCCAACCTCACGCTGAATCTTGGGTTGCGTTACGTGGCGACAACTGGATTCACAGAACTTCATAACAGCCTGGGCGGCTTTGATCCGAACAAGACGCTGACGTGCAGCGTCGATGCCAACGGTGTACCGTGCGGTAACCTCAATGGCACGCTAGGTTCGCTGTGGTTTGCTCCTCAGGATGACCGAACCTCGCTGCAGAAGCCGATTTACGATATCTTCCTGCCTCGCGTGGGTTTTGCCTGGTCCCTGCGAAACGACACCGTAGTCAGGGGCGGGTTTGGAATGTACTCCTATAACTTCAGCCAGGATACCTATGGCAACGGAATAGGCTTCGGCGCGCTCACCACAAGTTCGGGGAACGCCTCGGACGTCAATCATGGCACCGGTCCCACTCCGCTGGTCACTCTTTCGGAGTCAGCCGCCGCTGCTAACCCCGTCCTGAATTATGTTATCGGCTCGGCCAATGCGAAAAATGTCTCGCAATATCTCAACGTCGCTTCTCCGTCAAATCAAACCTATGTACCGTACCGGGTTCCGGTGGGACGAATCAACGAATGGCAGTTGAGCGTGGAACATGAATTCGCGCACAGCTACATGGCATCGATTGCCTACGTCGGCAGCCATGGAGGAAACCTGCAATTCCCCACGGATGTCAATCAGATAACCAATCCAGCGGGCATAGCGGCAAGTGCGGCGGCTGGCGCTGCAATACAGGCTGATCGTCCTTTTCCGGCTTGGGGAACGCTTGGCGGAAATAACTACAATGCCATCTCAAATTACAATGCGCTGCAAGCCACAATTAACAAGCATTATTCCAATGGCTTGGTCTTCAGCTTTAACTACGTGTGGTCGCACTTCCTTGACGATCAGGATTCGGGCGGATGGGGCAGCCGCGGAGGCACACAATATTGGCAAATCGCGAATGACCCTTCCGCAAATTACGGAAACTCGAACTTCGACATCCCGAATGCTTTTAAGGGATATGTCTCGTACGACCTGCCCTTCGGCAAAGGGAAAACTTACCTGAGCGGCAACTCGGTTGCAGACGAAATTGCCGGTGGATGGAGACTGTCAGGAACGCTTCTCGCACAGAGCGGGGGACCCTTCACGGTAGTCAACGCTACCAATGAAAATTCCACCATTACCGGCTGCAGTGTCGGCGGCACAGCCACGGGCGGTGACGTTAACAACGGCTGCAACTGGTTTCCCAATGTTATTGGGAGCACCAGCGTCAGCCATCAGGGCCCAGCCGAATGGTTCAATACTGCGGCCTTCGCAAACGCGGCTCCGGCTGGTCAATTCGCCTTCGGCGATGAGGTGAGAAACTCGCTCCGGGGACCGCGGCTTACAGTTGTCAACATGTCAATCGCCAAGAGCTTTAGTTTCGGAGAGAGGATTCGCTTGGAAGTGCGCTCCGACTGGGTGAACGTCCTCAACCATCCAAGTCTTGGCATTCCGGGCCAGACCTTTGGAGCGGCTAATTTTGGGCAGATAAACGATGCGACCCTGGGCAATGGTGTCGCGGTTGCGCCTCGAAGCGGTCAACTCAGCGCGAAAGTCACCTTCTAAACGAACAGCTAACCAGAGAGAGAACGGAGGCATGCTGCCGTTCTCTCTTCACCTTCTTTCTTCAAACGGGCCAGACTCCGGAAACGGATCTCCACCGTACAATGGCGACATGAGGACAAGCGCGCTCGTAGTCTTGCTTTTCGCGATTCTGGGCGCGCGCATGGCGTCGGGTTTCCCCCAATCCAACCCCAGCCGGCAGCAGGAGATCGAATCGCACAATCGCAAGGCAGCGGAATATCTGAAGGAGAACAAGCCTGAACTCGCGGCACCGGAGTTTAGAGCCATTCTTGCCCTCGATTCCAATAACGTGGACGCGCGCGGTAATCTGGGCGTGCTGCTCTTCTTCCAGGGCGCATATCCGGATGCGATTCCGCAGCTTCGCGCTGCGCTGAAATTGAAGCCCACTTTGTGGAAGATTCAAGCTCTTCTTGGCATCGGCGAAAAGCGCACGGGCGACATCGACGCCGGACGCCACGATCTGGAGAATGCATTCCCAAAAGTGCAGGACCAGAAGATCCGGATCGAAACGGGGATGGAGTTGATCGAAATCTACTCCGGCGCCGGCGATCTGGATAAAGCCGGGGCAATCGTGAGCGTTCTGCGGAAGCTGGACCCAGCCAATGAAGCTGTGCTCTACACCGCCTACCGAATCTATTCCGACCTCGCTGCCGAGTCAGTGCTGAGCTTGTCCGTCGTCGATCCGAATTCTGCCCGAATGCATCAGGCCATGGCGCACGAACTGGCCAAGCGTGGGAATACAGCGGAAGCGATCGAGCACTACCGGGCCGCACTCAAGATCGACCCGCGGCTTCCTGGGATACATTTTGAGCTTGCCGATATGCTCAGAACTTCGTCGACCGCGGAGGGCCGGGAAGAAGCCGAGAAAGAGTACAAGGAGGCCTTGGAGGCTAATCCGTTTGATGAACAATCTGAATGCAGGCTCGGCGATATCGCTCTTCAGAGAGACGAGTTGAAGGAAGCGAATGAATACTACACCCGTGCCTTGCAGTTGCAGCCGAACGATCCAGAAGCCAGCATTGGCATGGCAAAGGTCTTTATGACCATGGATCAACCGCAAAAAGCCGAGCAACTTCTGCAGCATGCTCTCCAGCTCGATCCAACAAGTGCTGTGGCTCACTTCCGCCTGAGCACTGTATACCGGCAGACAGGACGCACCGCGGAGGCCAAACACGAATTCGAGGAATACCAAAAATACAAGCAGATGAAGGACAAACTCCGCGAGATTTATCACGACTTGCATCAGCAGCAAGCCACTGACGAAAACGATGAAGCGAATCCAAAGAAATAGTCGGTGTTTCGGTACCCGATAGGGCATCCACTCTCATGGCTCGCCGCGATTCGACATCGCTCGGATTAAGGACGACAACTCAGCGCGTCCGTCGCCCAGAAACGGCTATCGAAAGAGCCCCGAACCCGGATTCGAAACAAACTAACGAACCTCCCACGCAGGAGTGTTGGTTAGCGTCGTTTTCGATGCCCCCCACCCTGTACAACTTCACCGACAACGCCATATTTCCTCTGCAGAACCCAATACTGAGGTTCGGAGGAAATACCTCGAATTCCGTAAGCAGAGCCCTTTAGCTCGGAATTACGCTGCAAGTTGTAGGAAATAAAAGCGTAGAAAATCTGGCGGAGAGGGAGGGATTCGAACCCCCGATACCTTTTCAGGTATGCCGGTTTTCAAGACCGGAGCCATCAACCACTCGGCCACCTCTCCGGCAACTGCGGTCGTACTGATTGCTGCTGTTACGCTAGTTTACATTAGCCGCCAGGAACGATGAAGGCGGCAGCAATGGCATTCGAGGCACTTATTCGACCAGACCAAACTCTCTGGAATGAAACTCCATCACCTCGGCAAAGTGAGAGAGAAAATATGTCACGCTGTGATCGCCGGGGTACGGGTGATATTCGTGCTTCACGCCTTCTTTTCTTAGCTGCTCGTCGAGGGCAGTTGCACCTTTTTCGAAGCCATAGTTGTCATCCTGGCCGCAGTTGAAATAGATGGCAAGCTTTCGAATGGCTGCAAGATTTTTCTGAGCGAGGACAAAGGGGCTATTGTCCTTCCAGTGCGGAACGTCGATTGGATTTCCGAAGACGGTCGCCAGCAACTTTCCGAGCGGCGCGCCAGATTTGGCCGCAGTGTCGAGTTCCCGCGGAGACTCTGTGATCAAAGCGGCGCTCTGAGCGCTGACCGCCGAAAACATTTCTGGACGCGCAAAGGCGAAACGTAGCGCTCCGTAGCCGCCCATGGAAATACCGCTGATCGCACGATTTTTCCGGCTGACGCCGATGCGATATTTATTTTCGATGTGAGGAATGAACTCCTGCAGGAAAAAATCGCTGTATCGCACGGAACCGTCGGCAGAGTTTACATAGAACGTGCGTCCACCCTCGGGGGCAACGATGAGAAACTCTCCGATTTTATGTTGCTTGTGAAGATCATCGAGCAAAGTCCACCCGCCGCTGTTGAAGAGCGTTTGCTCGTTGTCGCCAAGGCCGTGCAGAAAATAAAGCACCGGATATCGTTGCGCAGGATGCTTCGCCGCACCCACATCGTAGCTCGCGGGAATGTATACGCAATAGTGGATCTCATGCTTCAGGATGCGGCTGTTCAGAGCATTGCAGTCGATGCGGCTTTGAGCGCGGGCAGGAAGTGAACCCGACAATACAATCGCAACGAATGCGAAAAGGAAAATAATCCGGAGCCGACGATCCATGAATCGAGTTTACTCGTAGCGTAACGCCTGCACCGGATCCAGCCGCGCCGCGCGTCCCGCAGGGTAAAGACCCGACAGAAGGCTCACGACGAAAGCAAATACAATGGCTGCGCCCACCAGCCACCACGGCACTGCCCAAAAATGCTCTGGCGGCAAGGCCTGCCGCTTGAGATAAATGTTCGTCCCCAGGTTGATGGCTTGGCCGATCGCCCAGCCGAGCGCAACTCCGACGATGCCTCCGAGGATTCCCATTGCGCCGGCCTCTGCGAAGAAAAGTTTCTTCACATCGCCGTCGCTGGCGCCGATCGCCTTCATGATGCCGATCTCGCGGCGGCGCTCGAGAATCGCCATCACCAGCGTATTCACGATTCCGATCGAGGCGACAGCAAGCGCGAGGCTGCCGAAGATGCCAAGAAACAAATCCAGCACGGCGAAAAATTGCTGCAGGCTCCGGGTCGCATCGAGGATGGAAAATGTATTGAAACCCATCTTCTTGATGGCATCTTCAATCTCACGTATTTGCGAGGGATTCTTCACACGCACGCTGATCGAAGAATAGGCCGGTTGGTCGGAGGCTGCGCGAGTGATCTCGCGGAGGTCGGTGGGCTGCATTACATGCAGACTTTCCGCCAGTTTGAGCGGGAGAAATACTCGCGCCCGGGTTGGACCGCGCATGCTTTCGGGGTCGAGATCGGCGACACCGACAATTTTCAGCTTCTGTTCTCGCGAGACGACGGAGTAAGCTGCACTCGCAAGATTCTGGTCACTTGAAGCTACCGAGGTGTCTTTCGCCGCACCCTTCGCAGCGCTCGAAGATGTGGCCGGTGACGCTTCCCGCTGTGCGTAGCGCATTACCAATTCTTTGCCCAGCAACGGAGCAGCCAGCGACGCGACGTTGGTTTCGTCGAGCCCGGACTTTGGTGTCTTCCCGAGCAGTTCTTCGGCGAATGCTTTCTGGATCACGACTTCGGCCGCCATATCAGAGGAGAAAAAGTGTCCCTGCATTTGCTCGAACGCATCGTTGGATTTCGCCGAGTCGGGCAGCGCAGAAATCATCGTGAGGTGAGGTTTGTCTTCGAAGCGCAGCTCGGTAATAAAGCGAATATCGGGATACGCCTCCATCACGTTTGGAAGATGCTCAATCTCCTGGCGAGTGGATTCGTCGAGGATGCGGCTCTCGCCCGGGGCCGGCCCGCTGCGTTCTTCTTCGTGGCCGAAGTTGCGCAGATCGCGGCGCGATGTAACGACCACGGTATCGAACAAACCGGACTTCATCAGACGGCGGGACGCAAGCTCTTGCAGGCCGATGCCCAGCGACAGCATCGCGACCAGCGATGCCACGCCCACCGAAATACCAACCGTGGTCAGCGAATTCCGCAACAGCGATTCGCGCAAGTTGCGTACGGCGAGTTCCGTGAGATCGGGAAGCTTCATGGCCGAACCGCCTCCGAGGGCTCTATTCTGGCGGCGGACGCGGCAACGGAATTCGCTTCATCGCCGACGAGTTTGCCATCCGCGAGAAAAATGAGGCGCTGTGCGTAGCGCTCAGCCAGCTCCCGCTCGTGCGTCACCATGACGACTGTCATACCCAATTGCTGGTTGAACTCGCGGACCATATTCATAATTTCAGTCCCGGTACGGCTATCGAGATTGCCCGTGGGCTCATCGGCCAGCAAGAGCTGAGGACGGTTGATAAGCGCGCGAGCCAGCGCAGCCCGTTGCTGCTCTCCGCCGGAAAGTTCACTCGGCCGATGATTCATGCGCGCCTGCAGGCCAACTCGCGCGAGCGCTTCCCGCGCCAAGCTGTCGCGTTTCCCGCGCTCGACCTCGGCAAAGCGCATGGGCAGTTCAACGTTTTCTGCAAGCGTCATGCTCGCAATCAGGTTGAACGATTGGAAGACCATTCCGACGTTACGGAGACGATAACCGGCCAGTTCCTCGCGCGAGAGTTTAGCGAGATCGCGATCGTGAACCACCACGCTGCCCGAGGTAGGACGATCCAGGCCGGCGATCAAGTTCAGCACCGAAGATTTGCCCGAGCCTGAGCTGCCGAGCAATGCAACGAATTCACCCGCGCGTACTTGCAGATTCAAACCATCGACCGCGCGAATCAGGGCCTCGCCCATGTGGTAATGGCGGCAAAGCTGCTCCGCATGAATCGCGGCACTGCCGTTCGGGGTCGATTTGCATGGGGTGCCCATCGGCTAGCGAACCTCTCCCCTGAGTACGCGAATGGGGTCGGCGGCCTTGACTTCGCTGTTGCGCGCCTGCACCTTGTTTCCGTTTCCGTTTCCATCTCCATCCGTCGGGTCCCCCTCACCCGGCGCAAGGAAAAGGTTCTCCTCCACTCCATGCTGCCTGGTGTAGAGATCGTAGTAGCGGCCTTGCGCAGCGTAGAGTTGCTCATGCGTTCCGCGCTCCACGATTTTTCCCTGCTCCATCACCAGAATCTGGTCGGCGCGGCGGATGGTTGAAAGCCGGTGCGCGATCACAAATGTCGTGCGGCCCTTCATCAGGTAAGAAAGCCCGTGCTGGATCATCTGCTCCGATTCGGAGTCGAGGCTCGAGGTTGCTTCATCGAGAATCAAGATACGCGGCTCGGCGAGAATGGCGCGGGCAATCGAGATCCGCTGCCGCTGGCCTCCCGAAAGCTTGACCCCGCGCTCACCGACCACCGTGTCGTACTTATCGGCAAAGGACTCGGCAAACTCATCCACGCGCGCGATCCGGCAGGCGCGCATGATTTCTTCATCACTGGCATCGGGACGCGAAAACGCCACGTTATCGCGAATCGTTCCGTCGAACAAAAATGATTCCTGCAGCACGACCCCCAGGCGCGTGCGAAAAGAATCGAGCCGCACCGTACTCAAGTCTGTACCATCCACCAGGATGCGCCCTTTGCTGGGAACATAAAAAGCGGAGATCAAGCCGATGGTGGTCGATTTGCCGGAGCCCGAGGATCCCACGAGTGCCGTTACAGTTCCAGGATCGGCGCGGAAAGAAATGTCGTGCAGAACTTCGTGAACCCCGTCGTAGCTGAAACTTACGTTGTCGAATTCGATTTGTCCCACAATGTCGCGCAGCGGCACCGAGCGATTCGGATCCTGATCTTCGGGACGCTCGCGCAGAAGTTCCTGCGTGCGCTCCAATCCCGCGAGAGCCTCGGTGAGTTGCGTTCCAATTCCCACAGCCTGAGCCATTGGCGCAATTAGAAACGCCAGCAGGGCGGTATACGAAACTAGGCCGCCAATCGACATCGTCCCGGCCATGATCTGCCGCGCTCCTACGAACGTGACCACTGCGCCCACTATGCCCAGAAGAACGCTTGCCGAGAGACTCATTACCGAGGTCGCCGTTAAGGTGCGCATGACGTTGTCGAGCAGCCGCTTCACGCCCTGCGCAAAGACTGCTTCCTCGCGCTCTTCCGCGTGATAGCCCTTGATCACGCGAACTCCACCCAGCGATTCCGTGAGGCGCCCGGTGACCTCCGCGTTGATCTTGCCCCGCTCGCGGAAGATCGGCCGGATCGTGCCGAAGGCTTTCGTGAGCGCGATGGCAAAGCACAGCAAGAATCCCAGCGCGATAAACGTCATTGCCGGACTGATTCGCACCAGCAATACCAGCGCGATGCCTGACGTGAGCAAGCCGCCGGTAAAGTCGACCAGTCCCGTGCCCAACAGATTGCGCACACCTTCCACGTCACTCATGATGCGCGACACGAGCATCCCTGTTTTATTCACGTCGTAAAACGCAACCGGAAGCCGCGAGATGTGCGCCTGCACTCGCTGCCGCAGTTCGGTAATCAGACGCTGCGCCTCCTTGGAGAGCAATTGTGTCAAGGAGAAAGAAGTAATTCCCTGAATGATCGTCGCCCCAAGAACGAACATCACCAACCGATTCAAAAGCTGCAGCGAGTGCTTGGGGATGACGCTATCGAACAGAAACTTGGTGGAGTAGGGCAGCACCAGGCTCGCAACGCGGTTCACGATCATCAAGAGAAAGCCGACGCTGAGCAACCCCAGTCGCGACCGTGTCAGCTCCCAAACAATGGGTAGGACGGCCCGCAGCCGTTGCACTTTGGGAGGTTTCTGAGGTGCCTTGTCTACAGGATTCAATTTCTTGTTGGACGCCTCCAAAGCCCATTTCGCTTCATTATTACTGCATTGTGACACGGCGCGGCCCAGCGTTGTATCCTCGGGGCGTGTCCCGTCCGTCTTCGCCAGAGCGTTCTCCGACCCTGGGCCTGCTGCTCGGCCTGGTGGTCACGCTCGCCGTGGTGCTGGCTTATTCCGCTTACATCACGTGGCAAGTGGCGGGTCTGCGCAAACTTCAATCGGAACTGATCGACCGCAATCGCAGGGATTCCCTGCAGTTGCTTCGCATTCAAAATGACCTGAACCTGCTTGCGGTGGCCATGCGCGACATGACCGACAACGATGAACCGTATGCGCTCACCGCATGGTCGGCGCAATTTCAGCGCATCCGCACCGACCTCGATGATGCCATGCGTCTTGAAGGCCGACTCGCACCGACTAGTTCGACGGTGGCGCAGAGTGCTTCGCTGAGCGGTTCGCTGACGCAGTTTTGGGACGCAGTCGATCGGGTGTTTGCTCTGGCCAGTTCAGGTAAGGAGAAAGATGCGAGGGCTGAGATACAGCTCTCGCTGCAGGCGCGGCAGGCGGCTCTCAGCACGACGGTGGCGCGGTTGCTGGTGCAGAACAGCGAAAACGAGGAGCAGACGGCGCGGCGCATTATTCAGATCTACGATGGCGTGCAGCGGCAGGTGTATGTGTTTCTTGCCGCAACATTGGTGGCGATTCTGCTGACCGGATTTTCCATGATACGGTGGAACCGGCGTCTGTTCGCCCGCATGGCCGAGCTTTCGGAGCGGCGAAGCGAGTTGGCGCAGAAACTGATTGCGACGCAAGAATCGACTCTGCGCTATATTTCGCGCGAGTTGCACGACGAATTTGGTCAGATTCTAACCGCAATGGGGGCAATGCTCGGGCGGGCTGGCGCGCATGCCCCGGAAGGCTCGGCATTGCGCAGCGACCTGCGTGAGGTTCGCCAGATTGCCCAGGATACGCTGGATCGCGTGAGAAGTTTGTCGCAAGCGTTGCATCCCGTAATGCTGGACGAAGCCGGTCTTGAAAAAACTCTCGATTGGTATATTCCGACCGTGGAAAGACAAATCGGAATTGCCATATCCTATGAGAAGCAGGGAGTGCCGTTCGACGTAGATGGCAACGCAGCGGTGCAGATTTATCGTGTGCTGCAGGAAGCGCTCAACAATGTCGCGCGGCACTCGGGCGCGAAGCAAGCATGGGTGCGCTTGCGTTTCCTGTCTGCGCAGCTTGAAATGGAGGTTGAAGATCACGGTGTCGGCTTGCGCGGTCCGCTTGTCGGGCAGGGCATTGGTCTGGTCGCAATGCGAGAGCGTTCGGAGTTGATCGGGGGACGGATTATATTTTCGACGCCCGCTCCCGGCGGTACGCTGGTGCAACTCACCGTTCCGCGCGAGAAAGTTGAACTCGGCGACACCGAGCCCAGTCCTGCGGTGCGAGAAAACGAATTGAATCGAGCCGAGTACAAGAAACAATAAAAGATGACCAAGAAAATCAAAGTCCTGCTGGTGGATGACCACAGCCTGGTGCGACGCGGCTTCCGGCGCATGCTCGAAGATGAACCGGACATGGAAGTCGTTGGCGAAGCCGGCGATGGTGAAGAGGCTGTCAAGCGATCACGCGAACTGAAACCTCAAGTTGTGGTGATGGACTGCGCCTTGCCCAAAATGAATGGCCTGGATGCGACGCGCCAGATTCTTGAGGAGTCGCCCGGGACCGCGGTCCTCATGCTCAGCATGCATTCCGAGAGCACCTGGGTGCGGCAGGCCATCGACGCCGGAGCCAAGGGCTACATTCTGAAGAACGCGATGGACCTCGAACTGGGGCCAGCCGTGCGCCGCGTGGCCGGCGGAGAAACAGTTTTTGATCCTCACGTCGAACAACCTTTAGCGCTCAAAGGCGAACGCAGCAGCGGCTTGACTCCGCGCGAGTTGGAAGTGCTGCAAATGATTGTCGATGGGAAATCAAACAAGGAAATTGCCACTGTTCTCGATCTTAGTGCCAATACAGTCGCGGTTCATCGCGCCAACATCATGAACGCACTCGGCATTCACAAAACTGCCGAGCTCGTGGTTTATGCCATTCGTGCCGGGCTGGTGAACGTTCCGTGAATCGCAGATCTTTTCTGCGAAGCGTCGGGATGTCCTCGTTGTTGCTGACTCCGCCGCTGCGGGCTTTGACTGCGGGTGCAGCGAACACACCTGCTCCGGGCTTCCGGTTTGCCGATCTAACCTCTCGTGCCGGCATTCAGTTTCAGCACAACAGCGGAGCTTTTGGTGGGAAGTTCCTGCCTGAGACTCTGGGCTCGGGCTGCGCCTTTCTCGACTATGACCGCGACGGTTGGCAGGACATTCTTTTGATCAACGGAATGGATTGGCCGGGCCACAAGCAGCAGCGCTCGACACTCCGCTTGTATCGAAACAACAGAAACGGAACTTTCTCTGACGTAACCGCCAAAGCGGGCCTCGATATTGAAATGTACGGCATGGGCGTGGCCGTCGGGGATTACGACAACGACGGCTTCGTCGACATTCTCATCACTTGTGTTGGACAAAACCGGCTTTTTCACAACACCGGCAAAGGTATGTTCGTGGATGTAACCAACTCGAGCGATCTTGGAAAACGCCTGGCATTCAGCACGTCCGCTCTCTGGTTCGATTACGACCGCGACGGCCTGCTCGATCTTTTTGTGTGCAACTACGTGAAGTGGTCGCCAGAGCACGATGTCTTTTGCAGTCTCGATAGCAAGCACAAGTCTTACTGCACGCCGGAAGCCTATCGCGGCGAGACTTGCTGGCTTTTTCACAATCGCGGCAACGGAACGTTCGAGGACGTTACCGCCTCAAGCGGAATTTTCGACAGCAGTTCGAAATCGCTCGGCGTTGCCCTGCTCGATGATGACCAAGATGGCTGGCTCGATCTGCTGGTTGCGAACGACACCCAGCCCAACAAGCTGTATCGCAACCAACGCAACGGCACTTTCAAAGATGTTGCGGTCGAGGCGGGACTCGCCTTCAGCACCGAGGGTAAAGCGCGAGCCGGTATGGGAGTCGACGTTGCGGATTTCACAAACTCGGGCCGTGCTGGTGTCGCAATTACGAACTTCGACAACGAGATGACCGGCCTCTACGAGTTCTCTGGCAAAACTTACGAGGACGTAGCGGCGCAGGCAGGAGTGGGATCGGCTTCCAAAAATAGTTTGGGGTTTGGCTGTGCTTTTCTGGATGCCGATCTCGATGGCTGGCTCGATCTAGCCGTCGCCAACGGCCATATCGACGAGACCGTGCGGAACATTCGCGGCAACGTCGGCTACGCGCAGCCTCCTCTCCTTTTTCTTAACAACGGCAAAAATTTTCGCGATGTCGCCGCTGAGGTTGGCGGCGGATTCGATCAGCCCAAGGTCGGACGCGGCCTCGCCTACGCCGACTTCGATCGCGACGGTGATCTCGACCTGCTTCTGACAACGAATAACGGCCCAGCCTATCTCTATCGAAACGATCAAGTGGCGGGAAATCATAGTATTCGTTTTCGGTTGGTGGGGACCAAGTCGAACCGTGACGGAATCGGCGCAACAGTTCGCATTGTGTCCGGAGGTTTGAGCCAGTCGCGTATGGTGAAAAGCGGATCCAGTTATCTTTCACAGTCCGAACTCCCGCTTACGTTCGGACTGGAAAAACGCGATCGCGTGGAACGCGCTGTCATTGCCTGGCCAAGCGGACGTACAGAGGAGTTCACGAATCTCGCGGCGGGACGAAGTTACGAATGCGTAGAAGGCAAGGGAATTTCGCCGTTGGATGGGTTTTGAGGGCGTACTGCAGAATTCTTACGGCCGCGCTACGCTTCCTGCAGCGCTAAGATCGATATCAACCGACTCGCTCACCTTCAAGAATAAAGTGCTCGGATTCTTCATCCCCCATTTCGCGTAGGGCACGGCGAAGTGAAGGGTTGCGGTCCAGCGATCCGGCAGCATTTCTACTTCTGCCGGAACAGTGATTTCGTGATCCGTGCCGTGAATGCTGAATATCCCATGAACGCGCACCGAAGACTTCCCTGACAAACCAACGATTCCCTCAATTCGGTCCGGGCGAAAAGTTATGTCCGGATAGCGGTCGCTCTCCAGCACTTCGCGATGCATCTTCTGGTCGCGCATTCCGCTGCCGCTCTCGCCGCTTTTGGCGTCGACAATAATTTCGCCGGTCAACTTACCTGAAGCGGCATCGAGAAGCAGGGAGCCATGCTTCAAGTGGAAGGTTCCCTTCACGGTATGCAGCACATCCCCGAGCGTGAAGTTAATGATCGTATGCTGCGCGTCAAGAGTGAACGCCAGACTTTGCGCCGCACATGCGACGGAAGCAAACGAGAGGAGCGCGATCACCGCCAGGAATTGCGAACACACCTGGTGCCTGTGAACCGCAAGCCCCGATTTTCTCATTGGGTTATGCAGTCCGCCGTCAGCAGTCCCCAACCCAGTGTGAGCCCATCAAGCGCCAAGTGAAAGGGCGATAGGCTTCCCACGTGAAGAGCGAGCAGTCTGCGAAACACTTCGGGATGCTTGCGAAACGCCTGCAGAGTACGTTGCTGAAACTTGGGCCGTCCATCCAGCGTGAGCATTAATCGCGCCATCCACAAAGGCCGCCGGGCCAGACGCCGGTGAACCAACTGATACTGTGCGAGTTGGCCGGAAACAAAACATTGCGCCAGCACAATGGCCTGGTTGAAAGCGAGCCCGAGGCCGTCTCCTGTAATTGCGTCGACGGTGCCGGAAGCATCGCCGATCAATGCGACATTTTTTCGCCAGACGCGCCTCAGCTTGCAATTGACCGACACCGAGCCTTTCTCAGCGGAAACTACCTCTGCGCCGCGAAGCCGTGCTTCGAGTTCAGGAAACACCGGCAAAGATTCTTCAAGTCGAAGTCCCGAATCGCGCGAGGCTACCGCTACACATACCTGATCGGCGCTCACGGCGGTGGCATAACCCTGGCTGCGCTTTCCCCAATAGATCTCCATGCGATCGGTCCAAGGGGTGGCGCGATAGTGCCGCCGAAAGGCGTATCGCAAGCCGGTTCGCGAGCTGGCATCGAGATTCGCCCAGCGCCGAACCCGAGAGTTCGCTCCATCCGCGCCCACAATCCATCGGCTGCGGATTGTACGCTTTCCTAACTGAACGCCTTCCGTCGAGATCCCGCTGACCGCGCTCTGCCAGAGAAACTCAACCCCTAACTCCTCGGCTCGTTCGGTCATCGCGCGATGCAATGTGGTTCGTCGAATGGAGAGCCCAAAAGTGCGTGAAGGAAACATCGCCTCCGCCGACAATCCAGCGCTTAGAAAGCGCACACCGTGAAGAGCTCGGCTCTCAGCAGCCAGAACAACTACTCCCAGCCGTTCCAGCGCGGTAACCGCATCCGGCATCAGCGCTTCACCACAGGCTTTGTCAATGGGCGGCGTGGCGCCATCGGCAAGCACAACGCGCAGTCCTTGTTGACGCGCCGCGATTGCGGCGGCCAATCCCGCAGGGCCCCCGCCAATCACAAAAACATCTGTCGAGTCCGGCAACCGTGCGACCTCACCATTGCAGAAGCAAAAGTTCCGAACAGAATCCAGGTCCCATCGCGCCGAGTAATCCTAACGCTCCGGGCTTGGGACGCCGATTCTTCATCACGTCCTCGAGAACCACCAGCACGGAAGCCGACGAAAGATTCCCGACTTTACGCAGGCAATCCCACGAGGCATCGATCTGTCCATTGTGCAACCCGAGCGCATCGGAGTAAGCGTCGAGTATCTTCGGTCCTCCGGTATGGAGCACCCAGCTTTCCAGATCGTCGCGCTTAAGTCCGTGGTCCGCCAGAAATGCGTCCACGTCCCGCCCCAAGTTTTCTCGAATTAGTGTTGGAACCTCAGTTGACAGTAAGATGCGGAAGCCTTTCTCGGAGATGTTCCAGCCCATCATTTCCTCGGTGCTGGGATAGAAGACGGATCGCGTGGCGAGAATTTTCGGTCCGGCCGGCTCATGGCCGTTCCCATTCCCCGTACCATTGCCGTTCCTTGCGAATTCACTTCCGGTCACGATTACGGCGGCAGCGCCGTCTGCGAAAAGTCCAGAAGAGATCAGGTTCGCAACCGACAAATCTTCACGCTGTAGCGTCAGCGAACAGAGCTCGACCGATACCAAAGCGGCGGCCTGCGAAGGATAAGCTTGAACGTAATCTGCGGCGCGCGCGATTCCGGCGGCGCCGGCGACGCATCCCAAGCCAAAGATCGGAGTGCGGCGAATATTGGTCGGGAGCTTCATTCGATTGATGAGGAGGGCATCGATCGACGGGCTGGCCACGCCGGTGACTGTCGTAAAAAATAATGCTCCCAAATCTTTCGTCTCGAGCCCGGCGGTTTGAAGCGCGCGGCAAAGGGCTTGCTCACCCAGTTCCTGCGCGCACCGGATCCAGATGTCGTTGGCCTGGCCCCAGGTTTTAATATCCACATACTGCTCGGCCGGGATCGCGAGGTAACGGCCGTCAACGGTCACGTTGCGGTGCAGCCGGGCCAGCAAAAGCGGATTCTTGAGCTGGTCTCCCCAATAGTCCTGGAGGCGCTCCAGAAGAACTTTCTGCGTATAGTAATGTTTTGGAAATGCGCTCGACGAGCTTGCGATCCTCATGGATTCTGGCTCCTAGGTGCAGACTGGCAGCCTATCACCATGGCAAAACCGAATCCAAGCCTACTTGCAGTTTCGATATCAGGCTCCGTTGCGGTCGCACCCAGGGTGACCGGTGCCAGCTCACGTATTGTCGCAGAGTTCGCGACTTTTGTTTGTCTTTCTCTCGCAAAAAATTCACACGCTCTTCATCCCTTAAGGGACCGGGGCTCGTAGAAAATCCGGCCCTCGAAGCCCAAAACTTCGCGGTACCCGTCGCGAAATGGCGCGGACACTAGTGGATTGAATTATTTCAACACGGCGATCGAACTTGGCGTGTTTCCGACCTTATAGGTGAAAATGGTATTCAAGCTGCCATTGGCGACGCCGAAGGCCTCGATTCCAGGCGTACCCGGGGGCTGATTTCCTACATAGAGATACTTGCCGGTCGGGTCCAAGGCTAGAAAACTGGGATTTCCCTCAGCGGCAAACGGGGAATCAGCAATCGCTGTCGGAAAGCCCGTGGTTGAGTCAAGCGAGTAGGTCGCAACATTCGCAGAGCCCTGATTCGCTACGTAGAGATAGGTTCCTGTCGGATCGATAATCAGGTTCACCGGACCCTGATCGACATCATTGAGAGGAGATCCGGAAACTTCTTGTAAACCGCCAGTGGAACTGATCGCAAAAATGGAGATCGTGTTCGAACTCTTATTGGCGACGTAGAGAAAAGTGCCTTTCGGATTGATCGCAAGCCCGGACGGATTCGCTCCATCGCTGGGAGTCACACCCAGCGGCGTTAGTACCCCGGAATTGACGCTGAAGCCTTCGATCGTTCCAAGAGACTGTCCAGTGCCCACCGAGCTGGCGACGTAGAGCAAGTTGCCGGAAGGCGCCAAGACCATATACTGCGGAGCCAGACCGAGAAAAAACGGAGACCCCGTCACCGGTGTCAGCGCGCCAGCGCTGCTATCGATCGAAAAAACCGAGATGTTATTCGATCCGACATTCAGACAATAAAGAAAGTTGCCCGAGGGATCCATCGCCAGAAGCTGAGGCTGCGAACTAAGGGGCGCAACGGAAAACCGTGGTGTCACTTCGGTCAAAGTTCCGTCGCTGGCGATGGTGAAGAGGGAAATATCGTTTTCAGCGTCACCCGGGTTCGCAACATAGAGGAATTTCCCGGAAGGATGGACGACCATTGACTCGGCTCCGTCGCCTGCAGGGAACGGGCTCCCCGCGATTTGGGTCAGCACGCCCGAGTTCGGGTCTTCCCGGTAGGAGCCAACTTGACTGCCGGCCGGCAGGGTAACGAAGACATAGTGGCTCGTAGTGCTGCCGCAGCTTATGCAGCTGGCAATGCCCGCCAGAACCAACAGCAGTACTAATGCTTTTTGAAGCATCCGTCACTCCTGAGAGAATTTGAAAGCGAAGAACAATAATACTGGCTCGCCGGAAAGAATTCGGCGCGAAACGGAACACCCTATCATACGGTCAATGGACGAAAAAAGGGGACCATTGCGGAAGCGTGAAGGACCGAATCATGGCAGTTCGAGGTTTCAGAAATTCAGATTAGAGCACGCCGCCGCACCGGTTCTCGTCGCTTTTCTCTGCGATGCCATGCTCTGACAGCGGGTTGCACGCAGCCCGAGTGCTCTGTATGAGCCACGAATCGACGACAGAAACGCGTACCGGCGTAATCTTGTTCACCACGCCGATCCCGCCTACACTTGCCTCAAAATGAACGAGTTCGTAAGTTCAATCCTGAACCTCTCGGGCGCGCACGAAGAGTGGCGTCCGATCTCGCGTTGGGCCGTTGGAGCGTGGCTCGCCTTCTACTTGCTTTTTCTCGTGTATGCGTTCCAAAATGCACGGCGGCTATCTCTTCATCGATTCGGCAAACCTCGTCGTGCATGAAGGAGGGCACTTGCTGTTCGGCTGGTTCGGATCGGCGATTGGGCTCTGGGGCGGAACGATTCTGCAATGGATGGTGCCGCTGCTGCTAGCGGCTTACCTCTTCCACCAGCGCCAGCCTGCGTCGTTTGTTTTCTGCGCGTTTTTCTTCTTTGAGAACTGGCTCTACACCGCGACCTATATGGCTGACGCGCGCGCTATGATTTTGCCGCTGGTGACCACCGGTGACCCGGAATTCGCCAGGCACGACTGGAACGCGATCTTTTCCAGCCTCGGCCTTCTGGAATATGACACCACTATCGCCGCCATCGTGAGAACCCTTGGATGGTGCGGAATGCTCGCTTGCGTAGGTTGGCTAGCTACGCGCGGAATGCTCGCCACGCATGAAAAGGGCGTCCCTTTGCCGTAGGTTTCAAGCGCGAAATAGAAACCTACCGAAAGGAACGCCCTTTCCTCCGAACCTATTCGACTAACTCAGGCCAAGTCGTAGCGATCAAGGTTCATCACCTTGTTCCACGCAGCCACGAAGTCCTCCACAAACGCCTCCTTCGAGTCATTAGATGCATAGACTTCCGCGATTGCCCGGAGCTGGGAGTTTGAACCAAAGACCAGATCGACGCGGGTCCCAGTCCACTTGATTTCGCCCGTCGCGCGATCATGCCCTTCATACACGCCTTCGGAAGTAGTGGAGGCCTTCCAGTCCGTATTCATACTGAGCAGGTTGACGAAGAAATCATTTGTCAGCGTCTCTGGCTTGTTGGTGAACACGCCGTCTTTCGACTGCTTGTAGTTAGCATTCAGTACGCGCATTCCGCCGACGAGAACCGTCATCTCGGGAGCAGTCAGGGTTAGCAACTGCGCCTTATCGACCAGCAGCTCTTCCGCCGATTTCACGTGTCCGATGCGGAAATAGTTGCGGAACCCGTCTGCTGTTGGCTCGAGCGGAGCGAAGGAGTGCGCATCGGTCTGCTCTTGCGAAGCATCCGTGCGGCCCGGCGAGAAGGGAACCTTCACGCTGTGCCCAGCCTTTTTCGCCGCTTCCTCGACGGCTGCGTTGCCGCCGAGAACGATTAAGTCCGCCAGCGAAACTTTCTTCCCTTTATTGCCGTTGGATTGCGAACTGTTGAATTCCCTTTGGATCGCCTCCAGCTTCCCGAGCATCTTCGCCAGTGCGGTCGGCTGGTTCACGTCCCAGTCCTTTTGCGGGGCAAGGCGAATGCGTGCCCCGTTTGCCCCGCCGCGCTTGTCTGAGCCGCGGAAGGTTGCCGCCGATGCCCAGGCAGTCGTGACCAGTTGGGAGATCGACAGTCCGGAGGCGAGGATCTTAGCCTTCAGAGCTGCAATGTCCTGCTCCCCAATAAGTGGATGATCCACTGTTGGAATCGGATCCTGCCACAGTTGGGGCTCCTTCGGGACAAGTGGGCCAAGATAGCGGGAGATCGGCCCCATGTCGCGGTGCGTCAGCTTGTACCACGCCTTGGCGAACGCGTCTGCAAACTGCTGCGGATTCTGCGAGAAGCGCCGTGAGATTTTTTCGTAAGCAGGATCGAACCGCAGCGCGAGGTCGGTTGTCAGCATGGAGGGAGCGTGGCGCTTCGAAGGATCGTGCGCATCGGGTACCGTACCGGCGCCTGCGCCGTTCTTCGGTGTCCACTGTTGCGCGCCAGCCGGGCTCTTTGTCAGCTCCCACTCATAGCCGAACAGATTTTCGAAGAAGTTGTTGCTCCACTTCGTAGGAGTGGCGGTCCAGGTGACTTCGAGGCCGCTGCTGATGGTGTGGCCGCCGTGGCCGTTGCCAAAAGTGTTTTTCCAGCCGAGACCCTGCTCTTCGAGTGAGGCGCCCTCGGGCTCCGCGGCAACATACTTTTTAGGATCGGCAGCGCCGTGGGTCTTGCCAAAGGTGTGCCCGCCGGCAATGAGCGCAACCGTCTCTTCGTCGTTCATTGCCATGCGCGCGAACGTCTCTCGAATATCTCGTGCCGCAGCGATTGGATCCGGCTTTCCGTTGGGTCCTTCCGGATTCACGTAAATCAGGCCCATCTGCACCGCGCCGAGAGGATTGTCGAGCTGACGATCGCCTTTATAGCGCTTATCTCCTAGCCACTCCGTCTCGGGACCCCAATCGACGTACTCTTCGGGCTCCCAGACATCCGCGCGTCCACCGGCGAAACCGAACGTCTTGAATCCCATCGACTCGAGAGCCACATTGCCCGCGAGAATCATGAGGTCGGCCCAGGAGATTGTTTGTCCATATTTTTGTTTGATGGGCCAGAGCAACCGCCGCGCCTTGTCGAGGTTCACGTTGTCCGGCCAGCTATTGAGGGGCGCAAAACGTTGTTGCCCGGTACCAGCCCCACCGCGGCCGTCGGCGATGCGGTAGGTGCCAGCGCTGTGCCACGCCATACGAATAAAAAGCCCACCGTAGTGGCCAAAGTCGGCCGGCCACCAATCCTGTGACGATGTCATCAAGGCATGCAGGTCCTTGATCACCGCATTCAGGTCGAGGCTCTTGAACTCCTTCGCGTAATCAAACTCCTTGTCCATGGGATCGGACAGCGGGGAGTTCTGGTGAAGCACCTTCAAGTTGAGTTGATTCGGCCACCAGTCCGCATTCGTCGGCGCCCAGTTTGGTGCCTGTCTGCGACCGCCGCCCACCACGGGGCATTTGGATTCAGGTGATACCTCTGGCTCCTTATTGCCGGGGCCAGGCACGCCAGCGAGTACTTGCTTGTCTTCAGACATAATTCCTCGTTCCTCTTTCGCTTATGAAGTTTGTCTTTGGGTTTTGGCACTGCAGCGCCGGCAGACTCCGAATACTTCCACCAGCGGATGCGTTAAATCGAAGCCGCCCGGCGCCTGCCGAGCCAGCCGTTTGAAGTCAACGAAGTCACCCTCAATATCCTGCACCGTCTTGCAACGCGTGCAGACCAGGTGATGATGCGGTTCAAGATTGCCTTCCACCAGCAACGTGGAAGCATGGGGACTCACTTCCCGCAGGAGCCCATGTTCGACGAACAGCCGGAGGTTCTTGTAAACCGTAGCCAATGAGATGGACGGAGTTCGCCGCCGCACTTCAGCGTAAACCTGCTCCGGCGAATAATGCCCCGGTGCCGCTACAACGGCCTCATAGATGACCTGCCGCTGGTGCGTGGCGGCCAAGCCACACTTCCAAGCCAGTTCTCGAAATTCTTCGTGAGCTGTAGGCACGGGGGAGATACTCTCTTAGATGAGAATAATTATAGTCCAAGAATTATTCATAAGTAAAAATTTCTGTGGATTTTTACGCGGTGCGTAATTCTCAGCTTAGTGCGTCACGCTTGTTTTGAATTTGTAACAAAAGCCGCATGACCTTCTAGAAGGTCTGAGAGTCTTTTCTTTGGCAATTGCCGGAGATTGCCTGATGCTTGTTCTGAGTTCGTAAGGAGCATCGCGGCGATGCTTGAGAGACGCTTCGAGGAACTATCCTCGTACTATTCCATTTCCGAATGCTACCTGAGACGTGCCGAATGAAGCTTGATGCGTTGGATGTGGGTTCGGACAAATCTGCAGGGTCTTTATGGATCTCGAACTACATACCGCGTCTCCCGCTTCCGCAAATTTCCAGAAGGAGAAGGAGGAATTGGAGTGGTTGCTCCACTCCCCGGAAATCAGTCGATCGGCAAGCTTCGTTCGCTTCCTTTCTTTTATTTGCAATAAGTATTTCGAAGGCGCGGCCAACGAGATCCGGGAGTACTCGATTGCGGTCGACGCCTTGGGGCGCAAAGAATCCAGCTTCGACTCCCATGTAGATCCCATCGTGCGCGTGACTGCACGCGCGCTTCGCAAAAGGCTTTGTGAGATTTACGAGCGTGACGGGAAAAGCCGATCCCTGCATGTTGTTCTTCCGCTCGGACACTACGTTCCACGGTTTGTGCGACAGCCGGATCCGCCCGCTGAACCTGATCTTCCGGGCCCAGACGCGCGCGCGGAAGAGATGCAAACCTCCGCAGCAGCCATATTCACAAGAGCGAACGACCGCACAATTTGGAGAGCGGCTTCGATTCTGCTTGCCATGTCAGGAGTATTTCTAGCTGGATTGTTTCTAGGGCAATCCACCGGTGAATCATCCCAATAGCAGTGTTGATCGGGACCGACGATTTCGTTCTGCTGACGCTAGCGTTTACCCGCTGCCTGAACTGTCGCACCATCCGGCGCTGGACTGGAGGCATGCGGCTCTGGTGGCGCAGCGGGAAACAGCGGATCAATCATGGACTTGAATACCTCAAACGGCTGGGCTCCGATGAGCGGCTTCACGCCTATGATATTGCCGTTCGGGCCGATGGTTCCGATGAGGAAGGCCGGCGTGCCTCCGATGTTCATCTTTGCCGCTTCTTCGGAGCTGCGTTTGATCAAGTCGGCATAGCGGGTGCTCACGATGCACTCGTCTAGCTTGGCCGTATCGAGCCCGAGCGTCCGGGCGCGTTCATCAATATCGCTCTGGGTCAGCATCGACTTTCTGCCGCCTGGACCGATGAGTCCCGGCTTGTCGGTAAAGAGGCTGTCGTGCATCTCCCAGAATTTTTCTTGTTCTCCGGCGCAGTGCTCGGCGCGAGCCGCTGGCAGCGCATGTTCATGGAAAGTTAAAGGCATATCGCGGTAATAGAATCGCGCCTTGCCCGTTTTGATGTAATCGTCAAAAATCCTGGGATAAATGTCCTGCTTGAAGTGTCTGCAGAAGGGGCACTCGATGTCTCCATACTCGATAATCGCTACCGTGGCCGTCGCCTCGCCCCGGAAGCGTTCGCCATCGACGCTCATGGTGTCGGGCACCTTGATCGCCGACTGGGGATTGTCGCTGCGCTTCGAGTTCAACAGCTTCTTCAATTCGTCGAGGCGGTCAAGAATGAGTTGCTGCTGCGTCTTCAACTGCTGCACATCGTTTTTCAGGGTAACGACGTCTTCACACTGCTGCTGGGATGAGGATTGCTGCGCGATTGCGGCGGCCGCAGATAGAAAACTGACCGTCACGCAAGCCAGCAAAGTCCGGCGCGCGCGTTTGTGGAAGGATCTGAAGCCCTGAGTATGAATATGCATAAATGTCTCCAACCTCTCGCCGCCAAACGTCGACTATGGCGATCCGCAAGACGGGCCCGGAACACTGCATCCCAGACCCGTCCAGCAAAACAAGAAACGCTAGTTAAGAGTCAGCGCCCACTGCTCGTTGTTTCCTCCGTTGCAGGTATAAACCTGCACGATGGTTCCGGAGGCGGTCCCATCGCCGCGAACGTCGAGGCAGTTTGCGGTGTTGTTGGCAGGATGGAACACGTAGAAGTTGCCGGAGGGAACGGCTTCCCACGCCTGAGCAGACGAACCGTTGCAGGGATCGAGAACTACCGCCGATGTGCTACCGGTTCCTGAAGCCGTAAGGCAATAAGGTCCGAGTGTGGCCATATTGTAGTAACCGCTGGGCGAGACTCCGGTGTTGTTGAAGGTCCAATTCTGCGCCGCGGTGCCGTTGGCGGTATAGACCCAGATGGTGTTGCCAGCCTCGGTTTGTGCGCCATCGTCATCAAGGCGCAAGCCGGTGGCGTTCTGCGGAGTCATGGTATAAGCATCGCCGTTGACGATGCTGGGCGGGCCGGAACCGCCGCCACCGTTCGGGCAGAACGTTATGGTGTAGTTGGCGCCGGTCGCGCAGGTGTGCAGGCCATTGTTGTCATCGTAGGCATAGGCGTACTCTGCCGGGCAGTAAGTGTGAATGTTGGTGACATACGCCTCCTGAGCAGAAGGCCAATTTCCGACGATGCATGTCGAGCTGCTGCCATAGGCTCCAGTGCAGCAAAACTGGGCGGTGCCGTATTCCGTGCAGGGGCTTAGGCAATCCTCGTTGCTGTCGGCAAGCTCACCGCTAGGGCAATTGGTCAAAGGCTGCGCGGTGCATGTGTTTGGGGAAACGCAACTCGAGTTCGAGACCTCGACGCCGATGGGATTGTCGAACCCATCCACGTAGCTTACATCGTAATAGTCGGTACCCGAAGCGTCTAGGTTGAATTCGGCCAACGAGGTGCCGGCAACGCCCGTGGTGCCGGCGCATTGCAATCCCGTGCCGCCGCAAGAACCGGTGGTACAAACGGCCGGACTCGCGGAGTTGCAACCCCGTCGACCCCAGATGCGCCCATTCCATCCATTGGCGAGGGTAAAGCTAACGGAAGTCCCAGGAGCCATCGACCAGCCGCCATTGGAATAGGTCGCCGGATATATCCCTGGGTACACCGTGTAATTGCAGTTATTAGTAACGGTCACGTTTGCGGCAAAACTGCGTTGCAGGGGCAGCAGTGCCAGGACTGCAAACATCGCTAAGCCCATCGGGGGCAGTAAGCTACGACGTGGTAGCCAAATTTTCGGGTTCATGGTTGATGTTGCTCCTGGACAACATGAACCGCATTCGACTACACCTCCGGGGCTGAGGTCTACGTAAGCAGACGATAAATTTACGGTGGTAAAAAACGATCCGCTCAATCGATAACATGTAAATTCTTCGATTGAGCGGCTAAAGAATCCGGCCTGGGATGGTTGGCGATCTGCGCCAGCAAGTAGGAGAGTGGCAGCAAGGTCGCAAGGGGTCCGCGAACCCTCTCCGCTCTAAGCACACTCTTGCGACACTTTAACCCCACTCGCCCGCGGAACTGCTTCAACCGTCTTCACTTGTGCCACTTGCTCTCCACGCCGGATCAGCACAATCGCGCCCAGAATCGCCAGTGACGCCAGCACCACGCGCAGCGACAAAGGCTCGTGTGCCAGGAGCCATCCCAGAATCACGGCGACTACCGGATTGGCGTACGTATGCGTCGCCACCAGCGCAGGCGGCACACGCTGCAACAGCCACGTGTAGGACGTGAACGCGATCACCGACCCGAACGTGATTAGATATCCCAGACCAAACACCGACCGCAACGCAATGCTCGACCAGTGCGTCTGCTGGAACTCGCCGGTAACACTGGCCGCGATCAGCAGCATCGCCGCACCGCAAATCGTTGGCAACGCCGTTCGCCCCAGCGCATCGGCGGGCAACTTCAGCCGCGGTGAAACCACTACTCCGAACGACCACGACAACGAACCCACCAACACCGCCATCAATCCCCACAGGCTCGAACCCTTTACCGTGAGTTCCACGCCCGTGAGCATCGCCACTCCAACCACGCCCAGCCCCAATCCGAACGCGCTAAGCAGGCTGATCTTTTGCTGTCCCATCATCGAGGCCAGCACCAGAATGAACATTGGTTCGGTGGCAATCAGCAGCGCCGCCAAACCAGACCCCACATATTGCTCTGCCCAATGCAGTGTTCCGTGACCGATTAAGAAGAAGAATGCTCCCAACACGAATCCCGCAAACCATTGCTGCCGCGTCGGCCGAAAGCCGCGCCACCAGGCCCAGGTCAGCATGATCGCCCCCGCAATCGAGTGCCTGATTCCCGCAGCCACCAGAGGCGGAATGGTTTCGACCGCGTAGCGAATCGCAAGATAGGTCGAACCCCATATGACGTAGATCGCCACAAAGGCCAGCGCCAGCTTGATGGCGTGGCTCCGGTCGCGCGCACTCGCAGATTTGGATTCAGGGACGATCACAGGTCTACCTCCGATATTAATCAACTTCCCGCTTCGCATACGGGCCCGAATCACAGCTGACGGCTTGGAAGACATGAAGAATGCTCCGCAGCAATTTATTAACCTACAAATTAGTGTTTACAGGTTATTTAAATGTTACGGCCAGCAATATAACTTGTCAACAGTTATTTAGCGGTTATATGATTGTTTCCGAAATTGGATTTCATGACCGAGACGACCCAAGACAAACCGCAGAAGCCCGTTTTCGAACTGATCGCGGGAAATCTGTGCCTCGACTTCATCAACACCCTGGACAACCGTCCTAGGAGCGAACCGAAGGAATTGATCGAGAACTATTACGGTCTTGCGCGTTTCGCCGAAGACGCCGCAGTCCTCACACCCGAGCAACTGCACCACTTGTCCGAGCGGGTTCGCCTCCTGCCCGATGAGGCCAATGAGGCGGTGCGTCGTGCCCGCGACCTTCGCGAGGCGTTGCATGAGATCTTCTCGGCATTGATGAATCGGCAAACCGCGCCACAACTTGCGATGGAGAAACTCAATGCGAATCTCCACGATGCGGCGCTGCACTCGCGGCTGGTTCAGCGAAATGCGGTTCATCCAAAGATGTTAGAGAGTGAGACGCTACCGGAAGGGCATTTGGTGTGGCGCTTCGATGACCCGGCATCTTCTTTCAACGCGATCCTTTGGCCGATTGCCCGTGCCGCCGCGGACCTGCTCGCCTCAAACGATGTGGCGTTCGTGCGCACCTGCTCCTCGCCGGCCTGCCAATGGTTCTTTCTCGACACCAGCAAGAATCATCGCCGCCGTTGGTGCGACATGAAGGTTTGTGGGAACCGGGCAAAGGTGCGGAAGTTTTATGCCCGCAAGCGGGGGAGCAGTGGCGTGGACTACTGAATTGCATGGCGACACGTCACCCCAAAATTCTGAAGGAAATTTGTTCGATGAACATTCGAGTTCGAAAAGCGGTAGCTGCAGACGTACCCATGCTGCGCGCATTGATCGACGCGTCCGTGCGCGGGCTGCAGGCTGAAGATTATTCTCCGGCGCAGATTGAAGGTGCTTTGAAGAGCGTCTATGGAGTCGACAGCCAACTTATCGCAGATGGAACATACCTCGTAGCGGAAATCGAGGCCGCGCCAGGAGCAAGCCAGGTGCTCGCCGGCTGTGGTGGATGGAGTAAACGCAAGACGCTCTACGGGGGCGATCAGTATGCGGGCCGCGAAGATTCGTTGCTCGACCCGTCGCGCGATGCGGCCAAGATTCGTGCCTTCTTCGTGCATCCCGCCTGGGCGCGGCGGGGAATTGGGAGCGCGATCCTTACGGCATGTGAGGAAGCGGCGATCGCCGCAGGCTTTACTCGTCTTGAGATGGGCGCGACTCTGAGCGGTGTGGCTTTTTATGCTGCTAAGGGATATGCGGCAGTCGAGGAACAGTCGGTGGCCCTCGCGAATGGAGAGACGCTGGCAATTGTTAGGATGGCGAAGAGGATCGAGGGAAAAGTCAGAGTGCAAAATTCAGAATGCAGAAGTTAAGCACCGCTCGGGAAAGCACTAGTTTTGCAATCTGCATTTTGACTTTGACTTTGCATTTTTACCTAGTTACGATGCGATGCCTTTGGCGGTACAGATTGATGCAACGAAAATCGATGTGAGCTGGTGGGCCTCATCGAGCAGCACTTCCAACCTTTCGTGCTTTACGATTCCGCTCTCGAGAAGCAATTCTAGCCAGAAGACCGTCTCGTCTGCTTCTTCGAGAACAATTCCAAGCTTGGCAATAAATTCGGCCTTCGACCGTACCCGAGCGAAGAACTTGTCTCCCGAGTGTTCTGGCCTCACCTTTGGCTGGGAGTTCACGATATAAGCGCAAGATACGAAGCGCAAATTGCTTCGTCCGATCCTTCAGATCTGGACTGTTTGCCACGGTGGCATGTTCGTGTGTTCTCCCGTCGGTAGTCTGTGATCGATGTCACAGCAACGAAGAGGAAAAAAAGTAAGAATGCAGAAGGCACAATGCAGAAGTAAGCCGTTACTTTTTCATTCTGACTTTTTCATTCTGACTTGATTCCTTCAATCTGCGCCCAACAATCTCGAAATTTCCATTCAGCACTACGTTGATGGCCTCACTGTAGGCGATGTGCTCCTGCTCAAGAATGCGGGCGGCGAGGCTGTGCTCGTCGTCGCCATCAAGCACAGCGACGGACTTTTGCACGATGATGGCGCCGTGATCGAGTTCTTCGTCAACGAAATGCACGGTGCATCCGGAAATTCTCACTCCGTAGGCGAAGGCCTGCTCTTGAGCTTCGAGCCCAGGGAATGCAGGTAGCAGCGAAGGATGGATATTGAGAATTCGCCGCGGAAACTGCTGGACAAACCAGGGGGAAAGCAGGCGCATGTAGCCTGCAAGGCAAACCAAGTCAACGTTGTATTGCATCAGCGCGGCGACGACTTCGCGGTCGTGTTCTTCGCGCGCCTTACCTTTCGATGGAATTACCTGCGCATTCAATCGACGATCGCGTGCGGTCGCGATACCCGGCGCATCAGCCTTATTAGAGATGACGACGGCTATCCGTGCACCGGGAATGCGGCCGGCGTCGATATTGTCAGCGATAGCGACGAAGTTTGAACCGCGTCCGGAGAGAAGGATGCCGAGGGAGTGCATTGTCTATTTTTGATTACTGATTGTCTGATCGCTGATTGTCGATTGAACCACACTTTGAAATCAGCAATCGGAAGTTTCTTTCAGCTGTAGATCACCTTGCGTTCGCCCTTCACGATGCGGCCGATGGTGAAAGCCTTTTCGCCCACACGCTCCAACACCGTCTGTACCTTCTTGAATTTCGCGGAAGGAACGACCAGCAGCATGCCAAGGCCCATGTTGAAGGTTCGCAGCATTTCCTCCTGAGGAACGTTGCCCAACTCGCGCAAGTGCTCGAACAGCGGCAGAACCGGCCAGGAACCGAGTTCGATGATGGCGGCCGTGCCCCGGGGCAGCACGCGCGGCAGATTCTCGGTGATGCCGCCGCCGGTAATGTGAGCGAGCGCAGAGACGCATTGAGCATCGAGCAGCTTTTTCAGCGCCGGCCAGTAGCTTTTGTGGGTGCGCATCAGTTCGTTCCCGACCTTGTTCTTGATCTCATTCACGTAAGTCTCGGGCGAATAGTGAGCGACTTCGAAGAGCAGCTTGCGGGCCAGAGAATATCCGTTGGTGTGCAGGCCATTGGAGGGAATGCCGAGAATGACATCGCCGATCTGCACGTCCTTGCCGGTAATGATGCGCTCGCGCTCCACCACCCCCACAATGAATCCCGCGAGATCGTACTCACCGTCAGGATAGAAACCGGGCATCTCGGCGGTCTCGCCGCCAATCAGCGCGCAGCCGTTGTGCTTGCAGGCGTCGGCGATTCCTTCCACGATTTTTTCGGCGATCTGCGGCTCAAGTTTTCCCGTGGCCAGATAATCCATAAAGAACAGCGGCGCGGCGCCTTGCACAGCAATGTCATTCACGCAATGGTTCACCAGGTCGGCACCGATCGTCGAGTGCAGGCCCATTTCGAACGCGATCTTTAGCTTGGTTCCGACACCATCGACGCTCGAGACCAGCACAGGATCGACATACTTCGCTTTGTCGACGGCGAAGAGCCCGCCAAAGCCGCCGATCTCGCTAAGCACGCCGCGGGTGAAGGTCTTGTGCGCCAGATACTTGATGCGTTGCTTGGTGCGGTTGGCGCGGTCGATATCGACACCGGCGTCGGCGTAGGTGACGGGGGCGGTTGCGGACGTGGAGGGTTTAGCCACGGTTTGTTGCAGTATCTCTTTTCTTTCGGGCAGTTCGCTCGGTTCTTCGTTCAAGTACTCGGGCGTGGGGAAACGCTGGTCGCCTCAGGAAGCAGCAGCTTCTAAGGCCGCTAATTGTAACACGTTGAAAGGGGACACCGATTGGGTAGCGTAATGCTGTTCAAGAAGACGGAAAGATTAAGTACACACTCTCCATGCTCCACGGACGCGCACACCCGTTCGACAACGCGTGCGCCAACTAGTGAGCGATAAAGTCCGAGAAGAAATATGCCAGTACGCCAAAAAGTGCTAATCCAGAAATGCCGTAGGCAGTTAGAACCCAGGCTCCGCGGCCTTCGCGATGTGTACCGGCAGCTTGTTGAGGGGACTGCTGAGAACCTGAGGAGACGACAGGGGCCCGATCTTCCATGCAAAACCTCCGAACGGAAGGATCGTGGCGCAAGTACATTATGCGTCACGCCTGCCTGGCGACGTGGCCGGACAGGACTACCTAGGCAGAAAGTTTACTACGGTTTTGAGGCTGGTGAACAAAGAAATATGATGCTGATCACATTATGGAACAACCAGAATGGTGGGGGGCGTTCCAGGTTCGGACCGCCCAGCCCTTTGGGATACGAGCGCCGCAGGCCTTACTATAAAAGCTATGCGTCGTCTGTTCCTTCCTTTTTTACTGTTAGTCGCTTGCGCTTTAAGCACGCCTTTCACCATCTCGGCCCAGTCCGGGTCTTCTACAGCGGCGTCCAAGTCTGACCCCAAGTATTCGCAGGAGGCTTTCGTCATTGAGAAGTACGTCTCCCGTTACCGGTTTGAAAACGACGGTACGGGCAGCCGGGAGACCGTGGCTCGCGTCCGGGTGCAAAGCGAAGCTGGAGTTCAGCAATGGGGCCAGATTCAGGTGGGCTACAACTCCGCTAATGAACGCGTGGAGATTCCTTACGTCCGCGTGATCAAGGCTGATGGCAGCATAGTCAAAGCGGGCGACGATGCGGTGCAGGATCTCAGTGCGCCGGTGCAGAACGAAGCTCCCGTCTACACCGACTACCGCCAGAAGCACATCACTGTGCCTGGCCTGCGTCCGGGAGAAGTGCTGGAGTACGACGTGGTCACGGTGATTTACACGCCTTTGGCCGCCGGCCAATTCTGGTCGGATTACGATTTCGACAAGAACAACATCACGCTCGATGAAGAACTCGACCTCGATGTTCCTGCTGACCGGCCACTCGAAATGAAGAATAAGCCGGGGATGGATCCGAAGATCTCCAACGAAAAAGGACGGCGTGTCTACCACTGGACGAGTTCGCACCTTGTGCGCGAAGACGACGACAAGGACGAAAAGAGCAAAGATGATAAAGACAAAAAAAAGAAGAAGCCCAGCGATGATCGTCCCGACGTTCAACTGACCACCTTCGTGAGTTGGGAGCAAGTAGGGTTGTGGTATGCGGGGCTGGAAAAAGACCGGCGCACCCCAACGCCAGAGGTCCGCGCCAAGGCGGCTGAGTTGACGAAAGGGCTCGACAACGATCTGGACAAAGTGCAGGCGCTCTACGATTTTGTGGCGAAAAATTTTCGCTATGTCAGCCTGTCATTGGGGGCGGGCCGCTATCAACCACACGCGGCGGGAGACGTTCTGCACAACCAGTACGGCGACTGCAAGGATAAACACACGCTGCTGGAATCATTGCTCGAAGCTGAAGGGTTGCATGCCTCTTCCGTGCTGATCAATTCCACTCGCAAGCTCGATCCTGATGTGCCGTCGCCTGCACAGTTCGATCACGTCATTACGCTGCTGCCGATGCCCCACGAAGAAGTTTGGATGGATACCACCAGCGAGGTCGCACCGTTCCGTCTGCTGGCTTACACCTTGCGAAAGAAGCAGGCGCTGGTGATTCCTGCTTCCGGCAAGCCTCACCTCGAGCAAACGCCAGCGGATACTCCGATGCCTGACACCGAGGTGGCCGAGGTCGAAGCGCGGATCAATGAGATCGGCAAGCTGGAAGCGCACGTGCGCTACACGTTCCGTGGCGATGAAGAGCTGATGTTGCGTTCGGTCTTCCGCCGTTTTCCCGAGTCGCAGTGGCAGCGCGTCATCGAAAACGTCAACGCCGGAGCGGGCAACGTCACGAATGTGAAGATCAGCGATCCGGCCGCGACTCGTGAGGCGTTTACGATGTCCTATGACGTCGCGCACCCGAACTTTCTGGATTGGTCGAAGAAGAAATCCGATTTGCTGCTTCCGCTGTGCCAGTTCAACCTGCCGATGCTTGGCGATGGAGACGACGATGCCGACGCCGATACGCTGAAGCTCGGACCCAAAGCGTCCTACGCCTACAAGATCAAACTTGAATTGCCAGCGAAGTATTCCGCGCATACGCCTCTGCCGTTTTCTCTAAAGCGCGACTATGCCGAATACGAAGCGACCTACACGCTCGATGGCAATACGCTGCAGGCTGCAAGAACATTGGTCATTCGGCAGGATGAACTGCCCGCGCCCCGCGCTGCGGATTATGAATCATTTCGCCGAGCGGTTGCCTCGGACCTTGGACAATTTCTTTCGGTCGAGAACACTGTAGCAGGCGCGCCGACCGCGCCGAAGGACATGAAAGCCGACGATCTAATCGAAAGCGGGCGGGCGGCCATCGCGAATGGCAATCTTCCACTGGCGATCCAGGTTTTGAAGCGCGCCACGGAGGTCGATGCAAAGAATAAATATGTTTGGTATTTGCTGGCGGAGGCTTACCTCGGGAGTCGACAAAACGACTTGGCGATCGCCGCGCTGAATAAGCAGATTGAGATCAATCCCTACGATGAATTTGCCTACAACGCGCTTGGGCGCGCTTACTGGCAGGAGCGCAAGTACGACGATGCGGTGACCGCCTTCCGCAAGCAAATTGAAATCAGTCCGCTGGACAAGTTCGCCCACGCCAATCTGGGTGCGATGTATTCCGAGTGGCACAAGTATGCGGAAGCCGCGCCGGAACTGGAGAAAGCTGTGACGTTGACGCCGGGCAACCCTGAGTTGCAAGTGAGTCTGGGCGACGCCTATTTGAACCTTGGGCAAGACGATAAAGCACTGGCAACCTTCGACCATGCCATTGAGCTTTCTGCCACGCCTCTGATCTGGAACAACATTGCCTATCAGCTTTCGTTGAAGAAGGCGCATCTGGACCGCGCGCGGCAGTATGCGGAGTCGGCTGTCTCCGCGACGGCGACGGCGTTGCGCAATTTGTCACTCGACCGGCTCACGCCGCAGGACTTGGCACTAACGCCTTCGCTCATCGCTTACTGGGACACTCTGGGCTGGGTTTACTTCACCGAAGGCAATTTGCCCATGGCCGAAAAATATGTTTCGGCAGCGTGGGGACTGGGTCAGCACGGCGAAGTAGCCGACCATCTCGGACAGATTTACGAAAAGCAAGGCAGAAAAGATTTGGCTTTGCGCACCTACGCTCTCGCAATGAGCGGGCTGCGGGCGATTCCGGAGACGCACGATCGCCTGGCGGCGTTGGCTGGCGGCAACGCTCAGGCTGATGCAGCAGTGGCGAAATATAAAGACGAACTGCAGCGCGCGCGCACCATCGACCTGGGAAAAGTTGCCAAGGAAACCGGCAGCGCGGATTTCTTTATCCTGCTGAGTCGCGGCGCAGGCTCTGATGCTACGGTGGAGGGCGTGAAGTTCGTCAGCGGCGAGGAGAAACTTAAAGTCTTCACCGACGCCCTGCGCACCGCCGACTACCACCTTACGTTTCCCGACGATACTCCCGTGAAAATCCTGCGCCGCGGAACTCTTTCCTGCTCGACGGCGTCAGGCGACTGTTCGTTCGTGATGATACTACCGGATGATGTCAGGAGTGTGGACTGAAGTTGATTAAAAACTAAAGTTACAGCTTCGAAAATGCTCATGTAGGGACAGCCGCCCTCGGCTGTCCATCTAGCGAAGCACGATGGCGATCTAGACGACTGCACAGAAGTACCGCCTGTGCCACTCGGTCGCCTGCTCGTAAGCGTGGGCGAACCTCAGCACCAAATCTTCCCTCCAGTGCGGTCCCGCGACCTGCACCCCAATGGGCAGGCCGGCTTTCGTGAAGCCGCAGGGGACTGAGATTGCGGGCAGTCCCCAGACGTTGAAGGGTCGGGTGTTGCGCAGCAGCTTGAGTTCTGCGGGGCGCAGCGTGTCGGGATCTTTTTTCAGATCGGCGATAGCGGGCGCGGGCGTCGGCATTGTCGGCGTAATCAGCAAATCGACTTCGGCGAAGAAGTCTTTAGCCTGGCGCCGTTGCTCGTCGAGTGCGCGGCGGCTCCGGATATACTCCGCTGCGGAAAACTTCTCGCCGTTGCGGATGCGCCGCAGCGTCTCAGGCTGGTAAAGTTCAGGCGTCCGGGCAGCGTCCTCGGCATGGACTGCATAGGGTTCAGCGTTCTGCACGGTTCGATCAGTCGGAACTTCGATCTGTATTTCGCGAACCTCCGCCACGAGCGTAGCGATCCGTGCAAGAGCTTCCTCCACCGCCTCTCGAACCTCATCATCAAGGTCATCATAAAAGTGCGCGCGTGGAATGCCGATGCGCAGGGCTTTTATGTTTGCATCTTCTCCGTTCATGCGCAGCGCTGAAACATAATCGGATACCGGTACATCGGCGCTGCTTACATCGAGCGCATCGTATCCGGCAATCGCTTGCAGCACGGCAGCCGTATCGGCGACGGTCGCGGCAAGCGGCCCGACATGATCGAGCGACCACGAGAGTGGGATCACTCCACGCGCGGAGACGCGGCCGTACGTCGGCTTGAGGCCAACGCACCCGCACAGCGCAGCCGGTTCGCGGATCGAGCCCGCGGTATCGGTTCCGATTGCGGCATAGCAAAGGCCGGCAGCGACGGCGACCGCCGAGCCTCCAGAGGAACCTCCCGCGCTGTGTGCGGGGTTCCAGGGATTGTGCACATCGCCAAAAAAGCTGACCAACGAACTTCCACCATAAGCAAACTCATGCAGATTATTCTTGCCGAGAATAATCGCGCCTGCGTCTTTGAGGCGTCGTACTACTTCGGCATCTTCGGCTGGAATGCGATGCTGGTGAAGCTGGCTGGCGGAGGTGGTGCGCGTGCCGGCGGTATCGATCAAATCCTTAAGCGCAATCGGAATCCCGTGCAGCGGACCGCGCCATTGGCCGCGCGCAATCTCTATTTCCGCGGCCTTCGCCGCTTCAAGCGCCCGCTCAGCAGTCACCGTGATGAATGCGTTCAGCGTTGGATTCAGTTTCTCGATGCGATCGAGACATGCGCGAGTTAACTCGACTGGAGACACTTCCTTTCTACGCAGTCGAGGCGCGAGTTCCAGGATGGTTTCGAGGACAGGCATCGGCGGACCCTCATTGTACGGGACAGGTCCGGAATCTGAAGCGTGCGGAGTAAAGAGTTACGTTAAGCGAACTCCAACCGGAATGGAACTGCTGGTACTCTCGTGTACTTCCGACTGCCGCTTTCCTCTCGGTAGAAAAAAGGCAACCAACCCCCTGGGCCTATAATCAAAACCGCTGTCGCACCCGGGAGGGCCAAAAAATGACGGGAATGACGATTGCTCCAGTCGCAACCCACGGTTTCTTCGTCGACGGCCGATGGATGGAGGATGGAGACATCGTCGAGGTACGAGCGCCCTTCGATGGCAGCGTGATTGCGCGCGTGGTTCAGGCGCGCCGCGAGCACGCCGAGGCCGCGATTGCGGCATCGGTAAAGGCCTTCGGCACCACCCGCCGGCTGCCGGCTTTTGAACGGCAACGCGTGCTGCGGCGCGTGGCGCAATCGATTGCCGAACGCCGCGATGAATTTTCCCGCACTTTGGCGCAGGAGGCCGGGAAGCCAATCAAGCTAGCTCGCATCGAAGTGGACCGGGCCATTTTTATTTTCAACGTAGCGGCCGAAGAAACCACGCGCATTTACGGCGAGTACCTTCCCCTGGACTGGCAGGAATCCACCGCTGGCCGCTGGGGCATGGTAAAGCGCTTTCCTCTCGGTCCGATCGCGGGAATCACGCCCTTTAATTTCCCACTGCACCTGGTCTCGCACAAAGTAGCGCCGGCCATCGCGGCGGGCTGCTCCATGGTGTTGAAACCGGCCCCGCAGACTCCGCTGAGCTCCCTGTTGTTGGCGGAGTGCGTGCAGCAAGCTGGCTGGCCCGATGGCGGTCTCAACGTGCTGCCGCTCTCGAACGAAGATGCCGGCCTGCTCGTCACCGACGAGCGCATCAAGCTGATCAGTTTTACCGGCAGCGTACCCGTCGGTTGGGACATCAAACGCCGGGCTGGCAAGAAGAAAGTCGCGCTGGAACTGGGCGGCAATGCCGGAGCAATCGTGCACAACGATGCCGATCTCGCCTATGCCGCGGACCGCTGCATTACCGGCGGCTTCGCCTACGCCGGCCAAACGTGCATTTCCGTGCAGCGCATTCTCGTCGAAGAATCCGTCTACGGCAAATTCACCGACCTGCTTGTAGAAGGAGTCAAGAAACTCAGGACCGGCGATCCCATGGAGGAGACGACCGACCTTGGTCCGCTCATTCGCGAGACTGATGCCATCCGGGTCACAAACTGGGTGGAGGAAGCGGTTCGCTCTGGCGCCCGGCTGCTTTGCGGCGGCAGGCGGCACGGTTCGATCGTCGAGCCGACTGTACTGACCGGAACCAAGCCAGAAATGAAGGTGAATTGCCAGGAAATTTTTGGTCCCGTCGTCACCGTGGAACCGTACCACAGTTTTGAGGAAGCGCTGAAGCGCATCAACAAGTCCGACTACGGACTGCAGGCCGGTTTGTTCACCCGCGACGTAAAGCTGCTCTTCGAGGCCTTCGATGAGCTGGAAGTTGGCGCATTGATCGCGGGCGATATTCCTTCCTTCCGCATCGACCAGATGCCTTACGGTGGCGTAAAAGACTCCGGCATCGGCCGCGAGGGATTGCGCTATGCGATCGAAGAGATGACCGAGCCGAAGCTGCTGGTCATGAATCTGCGGTAAAGATAGACGCCGCTTGCCTTGCAGGGAAACAGTTTCTCTGCGGCGCGGGTCCGCTTTTGGGAATTTTTTTACAGCGCCCCCAAAACACGCGACAAGTCCGCATGAAATATTTATAATTTCCAGTTCTTATAGCTGACGCGAGAAAATCAGTGGGTATTTTCCTTTGCGTTGTAACCATCGCACATCCGTAAGAACCGGGATCTGATGGGTCTCATTCGTGCTCTCTAAAATTCATACGTAAGCATGCCGCAGATTTTCCATCGCAGCACGAACACACTTTCCCGAGCCACAATTTTTGGCGCGGTGTTCGTGGTTGTTGTGCTCAGTTGGGCGGCGCTTGAGGTGCAGCGGTCGCCTTACGTGACGTATGCTGGAGTGCGGAAGCCGCAGCCGGTTCCGTTCAGCCACCAGCACCACGTATCTGGCCTCGGCATCGACTGTCGCTATTGCCATACTTCGGTGGAGAATTCGAGCTTCGCCGGCATTCCTCCCACCAAGACCTGCATGAACTGCCACTCGCAGATTTGGACCAACGCGGAGTTGCTGGAACCGGTACGAGCCAGTTTCCGCTCAGGGCAATCGCTGCAGTGGACGCGCGTGAACCAGCTGCCCGACTTCGTTTATTTCAATCACAGCATTCACATAAATAAAGGAGTGGGTTGCAACACCTGCCACGGCCCGGTCGACCAGATGCCGCTGATGTACCAGCAAGAGTCGTTGCAGATGGAGTGGTGTCTCGAGTGTCATCGAGCACCGGAGAAAAATCTTCGTTCTCGCGATCAGGTTTTCAACATGCGCTACCAGCAGCCGACCAGCGTGCATCCGGTAACGCTAGATGGACAAAGTTACACAGACCAGGACGATCTGGGTTCGGCGCTGCTGAAAAAATACAACGTCCGCAGTGTGAAAGACATTACGAGTTGCAGCACGTGCCACCGGTAAAAGCATGCTTATGAGAACTTGTCATCCTGAGCGGAAAAATTGCTTGGCGAAGCCAAGCAATTTTGCAGTCGAAGAGCCTGCCCTGAGCTTGCCGAAGGGACCCCAGCAGTGCGGACTGTTCCACTACCGCTGCAGTGCGTTCTCCCGGGAACGCGTCAAGCATCGTGAGAATGCCTTGCGGCGCTCGTGGCGCGATCAGAAGTACGGGGTCCTTCGACTGCGCAAGACTTCGCTTCGCGAACTCTCGCTCCGCTCAGGATGACAGAGTGTGTGATGTGGAACCAATGAAGATGGTAGAACAAAACGGTCGCGCGCCCCGCGCAGGAAAGACCGGGGACGTTTGCCCCTCGAAGAAGGGTAAACTCGATCTCGATTCCCTGCGCGCGCAGATCAACGACGCCAATGAGAAAGCTGGCCCAGAGTACTGGCGGAGCCTAGAGGAACTTGCCGGCAGCCCCGCCTTCCAGGAGGCTCTGCACCGCGAGTTTCCCAAAGGCGCTTCGGAGTGGGTCGATTCTGTTTCCCGCCGCGGCTTCTTGAAAGTTATGGGCGCGTCCATGGCGCTGGCTGGCATGACCGGATGCGTGCGTCTGCCGCTCGAACCCATCGTCCCCTACGTTCGCCAACCTGAGGACGTGATTCCAGGTCGCCCGCAGTTCTACGCCACAGCCATGACGCTTGGCGGATACGCCAGCCCGCTGCTGGTCGAGAGCCACCTCGGCCGCCCGACAAAGATTGAAGGGAACGACCGGCATCCCGCGTCGCTCGGCGGGACGGACATTTTTGCGCAAGCGCACGTTCTTGGACTGTACGACCCCGACCGCTCGCAGAGCGTGGTGTCAATGGGCGACCAGCGCTCCTGGCAGTCGTTCCTTACCGCCATGCGCGGCCCGCTCGGCGCGCAGAAGGCGCTGCAGGGCGCGGGCATTCGCATTCTTACGCCGACCATTTCCTCGCCCACCCTCGCCGATCAACTGCGCAACTTCCTGAAAATTTATCCTCAGGCCAAGTGGCATGTGTATGAGCCGGTCAATCGCGACAACGTGCTCGAAGGCGCGAAGCTGGCCTTTGGACAGCCGGTCGAGACGCGCTACGATTTTGAGAAGGCCGACGTAATCGTCTCGCTCGATGCCGACTTCCTGTACGCGGGTTTTCCGGGAAATGTCCGCTACATCCGCGACTTCGCCAAGCGCCGCAATCCCGACGGCAACATGAACCGGCTGTATGTGATCGAGAGCACGCCGACGACGACGGGAGCGAAGGCGGATCACCGGCTGCCGGTGGCGGCAAGCGACATCGAGCGCTTCGAACTCCTGATGCTGACGACTCTAACGAACGACAGCAGGTCATACGAAGCACCTGGTTCGGCATTTAGTGACAGCGAAAAAAAGTTCGCGCGGAGCGCTTTCTCGGACCTCCTCGGACACGGCGGCTCAAGTGTGCTGATGGCCAGCGACCATCAACCGCCGATAGTTCACGCGCTGGCCCACAACATCAACTCGAAATGCGGCAACGTCGGCAAGACAGTTTTCTACACCGACCCAGTCGATGCGAATCCGATCAACCAGACTGAGTCACTCAAAGACCTCGTTGCCGACATGCGCGCCGGCAAAGTCGATCTGCTAATTGTTCTTGGCGGCAATCCGGCCTACGACGCGCCTGCCGATCTCAATTTCGCAAACGCCCTAAAGGACGGCAAAGTTCCCCTTCGTGTGCATCTCGGCCTGTATCAAAACGAAACCGCAGAGTTGTGCCAATGGCACATCAATCAAACGCATGAACTCGAAGCCTGGGGCGATGCCCGCGCCTACGAGGGCACGGTCAGTATCATACAGCCGTTGATTGCGCCGCTCTACAACGGCAAGAGCGCATTAGAATTTGTCGCACTGCTTTCGGGACAAGCCGATGCAACCGGCTACGACCTCGTCCGTTCCTACTGGCAGAAGCAACACACATCCACGGACTTCGAGCAGTTCTGGCGCAAATCGCTTCACGACGGCTGGATTGAAGGCACAGGCCTTGCTCCTAGATCAGTAAATCCGAAATTCCGCTATCTCGGTATCGAGAAAAAGCCTGATCCGAACGCCATCGAGCTCAACATCCGCCGCGACCCCACCATCTACGACGGACAATTCTCCAACAACGGCTGGCTGCAGGAACTCCCCAAGCCGATGACCAAGCTCACCTGGGACAACGCCGTGCTCATCGGTCCCAAGATGGCGGAGCGGCTGCAGATCAAAGTCGAAGATGTTGTCGAGCTGGAATTGAACGGCAAGAAAGTCACTGGCCCGGTTTGGATTCAAGCCGGTCATCCCGACAACTCCGTCACTGTAACGTTAGGTTACGGCCGCAAACGCGCTGGCCGCGTTGGAACCGCGCAAGGCTTCGACGCGTACGCGCTTCGCACCACCGCGGCTCCGTGGATCGCTACCGGCCTGCAAATCCGCAAGACCGGAGAAACCTACAAGCTCGCTTCGACCCAGGGCTACCAGAGCATGGACACGCCCGATGGCGGCCATCGTCCGCTGGTGCGCGAGACCACGCTTGAGGAATATCGCAAAGAGCCAAACTTCGCGCAGGAAGAAGAGCCCGCGCCCGGGCTCACGCTCTACAAGCCGTATCCCTACAAAGAAGAAGACTATGCCTGGGGCATGGCGATCGATCTGAACTCCTGCGTGGGCTGCAACAACTGCATGCTGGCCTGCCAGTCGGAAAACAACATCGCCGTCGTCGGCAAAGAGCAGACCGTAATCGGCCGCCACATGCACTGGATTCGCGTCGACGCCTACTACCAGGGCGACCGCGACAATCCCAAGGCGTTTTTCCAGCCCGTGCCGTGCATGCAATGCGAGAACGCGCCCTGCGAAGTGGTTTGCCCAGTGGGCGCGACCAACCATACGCCCGAAGGCCTGAACGACATGGTCTACAACCGCTGCGTGGGCACGCGCTATTGCTCGAATAACTGTCCTTACAAAGTGCGGCGGTTTAATTTCCTGCTGTTTCAGGATTGGGAGACGCCGCAATACAAGATGATGCGCAATCCCGACGTCAGCGTGCGCAGCCGCGGCGTCATGGAGAAGTGCACCTACTGCGTGCAGCGCATCAACGAGCACAGAATCGACGCTGAGACCGCTTCGGTGCGAGAGGGCAAACAGATCAAAGTTGGAGACGAGTTGCAGACAGCGTGCCAGCAGTCGTGCCCGGCGGTCGCAATTATCTTCGGCAACTTGAATGACCCGGAAAGCAAGGTTTCGAAGTTGAAGGCACAGGCGAGGAATTACAGTTTGCTGGGCGAGTTAAATACCCGCCCACGGACGACATATCTGGCAGAGATCAGCAACCCGAATCCGGAGTTGAAGTCGTGAACGGATTTCTCGCGCGAGTTGGATTTGAAAGGGCGTGCCTTCAGACGCGCGTTAAGGCCGATTTATAGACAGGGGCTTTAACCCCGATGGAACGTATGGACGAGCAATATAAAGCGACGGTCGAATCCCCGGTGATCGAGCCCGGCTACACCTTCGGCACGGTCACGGAGAAAATCAGCGCGATCGTGCTGACCCGTCCCGCCTCGAATGGCTGGTTCGTCGGCTTCGGCATTGCCTTCCTGATGACGATGATGATGCTCTACGCCATCGGTTATCTTTTTCTGAAAGGCATTGGAATCTGGGGCGTCACAATTCCCATCGGCTGGGGCTTCGCCATCGTCAACTTCGTGTGGTGGATCGGAATCGGCCACGCCGGTACGCTCATCTCAGCCATCCTCCTTCTTCTGCGGCAGTCGTGGCGCAATTCCATCAACCGCTTTGCCGAAGCGATGACGTTATTTGCCGTAGCCGCTGCCGGTATCTTTCCCGCCATACACGTCGGACGGCCGTGGCTGGCTTACTGGCTGTTCCCTTATCCCAGCACCATGGGCGTGTGGCCGCAATTCCGGAGCCCGCTCATGTGGGACGTTTTCGCCGTGTCGACTTACGCCACCATCTCAGCGCTTTTCTGGTTCATCGGCCTCATTCCTGACATGGCCACGCTGCGCGACCGCGCCACGCATCCCACCGCGAGAATAATTTACGGCATGCTCTCGCTGGGATGGCGCGGATCGGCGCGCCACTGGCACCGCTACGAAACCGCTTATCTGCTGCTCGCCGGACTGGCCACTCCTCTGGTGCTCTCAGTTCACACGGTCGTCAGCTTCGACTTTGCGATCGGGATCGTCCCAGGCTGGCATACAACCATCTTCCCGCCCTACTTCGTCGCGGGCGCCATCTACTCGGGATTCGCCATGGTGCTGATGTTGGCGATTCCCATCCGTAAAATCTACGGCCTCGAGGACTTCATCACCGAACTGCACCTCCAGAACGCGGCCAAGGTCATGCTGGCCACCGGACTGATCGTTGCTTACGGCTACGGCATTGAAGCCTTCATGGGGTGGTACAGCGGTGATCGCTACGACGCGTTCACGATCTGGAATCGCCTTCACGGCCCCTATGCGGTTCCCTATTGGGCGTTGCTGATCTGCAACATTTTCATCCCGCAGGTGCTGTGGATCCGCAAGCTACGCACCAGTCCGGTCGCGCTCTTCTTCATTTCAGGTGTGATTCTGATCGGCATGTGGCTCGAACGGTTCATCATCGTAGTCGTCAGCCTGCACCGCGACTTCCTCACTTCTTCGTGGGGAATGTACTATCCCACGCGCTGGGATTGGATGACCTACATCGGCACCATCGGAATGTTCCTGGCAGCCATGTTCCTGTTCCTGCGGCTACTGCCGGCAATTTCCATCTTCGAAATGCGCACTCTGCTGCCGGAAGCCGAGGTGAAAGAGTGATGGCGAGGTGTAGAAGATGAAGCGCGAACGTATTTACGGCATGATGGCGGAGTTCGATTCCGCTCAATCGCTCATCGACGCGGCCAAGCGCACGCACGAAGCCGGATACAACAAGATCGACGCCTACAGTCCGTTTCCCATCGAAGGTTTGGCGGAAGAGATTGGTTTCTACCACGATGAAGTTCCGCTGGTCGTGTTGATTGGCGGCATCATCGGCGGATGCACCGGCTATCTTATGCAGTACTGGATGTCGGCCGTCGATTATCCGCTGAACATCGGGGGCAAGCCTTACCATTCATGGCCCGCGTTCATCGTGATCACGTTTGAGATGACGATTCTGTTTGCCGGCATATCAGCGGTTTTCGGCATGCTCGCGCTGAATGGCCTGCCCATGCCGTATCACCCCGTTTTCAACGTGCCGCGATTTTCGTCGGCATCGAAAGATCGTTTTTTCCTGATCGTCTTTTCTTCCGACAAGAAATACGACCCAGCGGGCACGCGAAATTTTCTTGAAGCTCTTGGCCCACGCTCGATCTCGGAGGTGCCCAGCTAGCATGCCGCGCCTTCGCAAAAATTCGGCCCCTGGGTCGCCGGCCCTCTTATCAAAAGACGGGTGCCCCATTGTTGCGCGTTCTGTGCGCAAGAGGGGGATTCCACGGACGCGTAAGGCTTGGGGTTTGGTTGTGATGGGAATCCTGTCGACAGTATTCCTGTCGTCCGCCTGTCGCATCGACATGCACGTGCAGCCACGCCTGAACCCGCTTTCCCGCAGCGACTTTTTCACCGACCAGCGCTCCGAACGTCCGCCGGTCGATGGCACGGTGGCCCGCGGCGAGTTGCGCGAAGATACTTATTTCTACACCGGCAAAGCGGGCAATAGTCCAGGCAACTACATGCCCTTTCCCGTTACTAAAGCGGTTCTCGAGCGCGGGCACGAACGCTACAACATTTATTGCGCTCCCTGCCACTCGCGAGTCGGCGACGGTAACGGCTTCATCCCGTCGCGCGGCTTCGCGCGCAAGCCGCCCTCTTATCACATTGAGCGCTTGCAAAAAGCGCCGCTCGGTTATTTCTACGACGTGATCACCAACGGCTTCGGCATCATGCCCGACTACGCTTCGCAGATTCCGCCGCGCGACCGCTGGAGTATCGTGGCCTACATTCGCGCGTTGCAACTCAGCCAGAACGCGACTAAAGCAGACGTGCCCGCCGGACAAAATGTTCCTTCCGAGCCGCCTAACTTTCGCGGCGAACCGGGTTCGGGTGCAACCTTGCCGGTGATCGATCCCGCTTCCCAGTCCACGACAGAGGAGCGGAAATGAGCGCCGCAACCACAGTACGTCTAGATCTGTCGCCGCCCGACGTCGTCAGAAAAATCTCGCAGCGCTCGCTCGTAATCGGTGCGGTCTTCGCTGTGATTTCCATCACGCTGGCCCTCAAGACTCCGGATGAGTTCTACCGCGCTTATCTGCTCGGCTTTATGTGCTGGCTGGGCGTGGCGCTCGGGTCGATGGCGATTCTCATGATTCGCCACTTGACCGGCGGCGGATGGGGCACGGTGATTCGCCGCATCCTCGGCGCGGCCATGCGCACGCTGCCCCTACTGGCGATTCTTTTCGTCCCCGTCATTTTAGGAATTCGCCATCTTTATATCTGGGCGCAGCCGCTCTCGAACATCGAAGACAAGCGCCTGCGCGAGCACCTCGAACAGATCACGCAGACTTACCTGACGTGGAACGGCTTCGTCGTCCGCGCCATCTTCTATTTTGCTGTCTGGAACGTGCTCTCGTTCCTGCTGTCGCTGTGGTCGAAGCAAACCGACCGTGCGGGCGCTCCCGACAATTCTGGCCGATTCAAAGCGGTCGCCGGACCCGGCCTCATTCTTTACGGATTCACCATCTCCTTCGCCGCCATCGACTGGATCATGTCGCTCGATCCCAGCTGGATCTCGACTATCTTTGGTTTAGTCATCCTGATCGGGGAAGTGCTCTCGGCGATGTGCTTCGCGGTGGTGGTTGAGCGCATCCTTTTTAACTACACGCCGATGTCGGAGATGCTCACGCCCGACTTCGTCCACGACCACGGCAAGTGGATGCTGGCCTTCACCATGGTTTGGGCCTACTTCAATTTTTCGCAGTGGCTCATCATCTGGGCGGGCAACTTGCCTTCGGAAATCACCTTTTATCTGCGGCGCTTGCAGGGAGGATGGAGCGCGATCGGGCTGATTCTCGTCGTATTCGGTTTTGCTGTGCCTTTCGCGATGCTGCTCTCGCGCCCTTTTAAGCGCACCATCCGCAAGCTGGTATGGCTCGCCGTGTTGATGATCCTGATCCGCTATCTCGACCTTTTCTGGATCATCGAGCCAAATTTTTCGAAGACTCTGACCGTGACTCTGGCGGACGTGGTTGTGCCGATCGCGATTGGCGGAATCTGGCTTTGGTTTTTCTTCCGCAACCTGGCATCGCTGCCGCTTCTCCCGGCCTATGACCAGGACGCTCACGAGGTGCTGCAGCCGGAACATCATGTGCACTCGCAAGGAACACCATGAGCTACGAGAACGAGAGTAATTGCTAGTGACCGACGATCCCAAACACGCAACCACATCGAGCAACGGCGGCTTCGAGCGCCAGGACTTGTCGCCGCGCGGCATTCTCTATTTCCTGCTGGCCCTGGGAGTCATGACGGTGCTTTCTCTCTTTGGCCTCAGGGGTCTTTTCGAATATCTCGATCATCGCTCGAAAACCTCTCAGCCTGAGGTAAATCCGCTGGTAACCAACGTTCCTACCGATACGCGCCACGTCGCCACCGGCTATCCGCAGAATACTTTTCCCAACCCGAAGCTCGAGGAAGACGAGCGCGGCCAACTTAACGGCATTCGACTGAACGAAGAGAAGACTCTCTACAGTTACGGCTGGGTGGATGAGAAATCCGGTACGGTACGCATTCCGATCGAACGCGCCATGGATTTGATTGTGCAACGTGGGCTTCCGGTGCGTCCGCAAGGCGCTGGTTCTCAAGCGGCTTCCGCCGATAAGAAGGAAGTCAACAAGGTCGGCACCAATAAGGATAAAAAGCGTGAGCGGTAAGAACGATAAATCGATTTCCGCGGCGGGCATTTTGCTGGCAGCCATGCTGCTCTCGATGTGCGCCTGGGCGCAGATGAATAACGGCATAATGTCGCCGCCGGCGAGTACTCGGCCTCCGCGGCTGGAAAACGTTGGCATCGAACAGCGGCTTGACGCGCAGGTCCCTCCCGATCTCACCTTCCGCGACGATGCAGGCAAAGTCGTGAAGCTCGGAGATTACTTCGGCAGGAAGCCGATGATTCTCAATCTCGTTTATTACAACTGCACCATGTTGTGCGGTGAGGCTCTCGCCGGACTCGCCAGCGCCATGCGTTTGGTGAAGTTCGATGTGGGCAACGAATTCGACGTGATCACGGTGAGCTTCGATCCACGTGAGACTCCCGAGATGGCCGCCGCCAAAAAGAAAGATTTCGTCGCCCGTTACGGCCGCGCCAACGCCGCCGCAGGTTGGCATTTCCTGACCGGACAGGCCGAATCGATCAATACACTCACGAAAGCGGTCGGCTTCCAATATCGGTATGACGCGAAGACGAATCAGTACGCGCATGCCACGGCCATCATGGTGCTCACGCCGCAGGGCCGCATCTCGCGCTACTTTTACGGCGTGGATTTTCCACCGAAGGATTTGCGCATGGGCCTGGTGGAGGCCTCGCAAGGCAAGATCGGCAACGCCGTCGACGCCGTGCTGCTTTATTGCTATCACTACAATCCTGAGACCGGAAAATACGGAGCCATCGTTGGCAATATTCTGCGGCTGGCGGCGGGTGCAACAATTCTCATGCTCGGAACTTTTCTCTTTATCTTGTGGCGATTGGATCTCTCGATAACCAGGAAGACGGCGACAAAGACTCGGTATGCTCAATAATTTTCCATTATGGCCGCAGCAGGCCTCCACGATGGCGGGGCATGTAGATGCTCTGTACATTTTTCTGCTCATCGTCACTGGGATGATGACCCTGCTGATCTTTACCTGCCTCGTCTTTTTCGCCGCGCGCTTTCGCCACCGCCCCGGGGTTCGGGCCGAGCAGATCGAAGGCTCGACACCGCTGGAAATTACATGGAGCACGATCCCCTTCCTCGTTTTTATGGTCATCTTCGGATGGGGAGCTCTCGTCTACTTCCAGGGGCGTACTCCGCCCAAGGACGCGACCGAGGTTTATGTCGTCGCTAAGCAGTGGATGTGGAAGGTCGAGCACGCCGAAGGTCAGCGCGAGATCAACGAACTGCACGTCCCGGTCGGACGCGACGTGAAACTGATCATGACTTCGCAGGATGTGATCCACAGCTTCTACATTCCTGCCTTTCGTGTGAAGCAGGATGTGCTGCCCGGTCGCTACACGGTGGAATGGTTCCGCGCCACCAAACCCGGTGTCTATCATTTATTCTGCGCGGAATATTGCGGCACGCAGCACTCCGGCATGGTCGGCGATATCGTGGTACAGGAGCCCGCGCAGTACGAAGCGTGGATCAACGGCGGCTCGGGCGGTCCGCTCTCGGCGACGGGCGAGAAAATTTTCGCCGAACTGGGTTGCTCTACCTGTCATCGCACCGACGCGCAGGGGCGCGGCCCTAACTTGCAGGGAATTTTCGGCAAGCCGGTGCAGCTTGAAGATGGACGCACCGTTACCGCCGATGAGAATTATGTCCGCGAGTGCATTCTTGATCCCGGCGCGAAGCGGGTAAAAGGATTCCAGCCGATTATGCCGACGTTTCAAGGCCTGGTGAGCGAAGAGCAGGTGAACGCATTGGTTGCTTACATCAAATCGATGTCCGCTGTGAAACCGGCAGATGGAGTCAAAACCAGCGCCAGCATCGTGGCGCCGCAAACTCAAGAGCGAGCGCAACTCAACGGAAGTCAGGTTCAATAGCATGCCCACCGCGACCCCTCAACCCCCGGTTCCTCAGGCCGTCGAGCGCGAAAATTATTTGAACAAAGAGTACGGAGTGTGGTCGTGGCTTCTCACCACCGACCACAAACGCATCGCGCTGCTTTACCTCATCTCCATCACATTTTTCTTTTTTATCGGAGGCTTCTTCGCGCTGCTGATCCGCCTTGAATTGCTGACTCCGGCGGGCGACTTGGTACAGGCCGATACTTACAACAAACTTTTCACGATGCATGGCATGGTGATGGTGTTTTTCTTTCTGATCCCGTCGATACCCGCCGTGCTCGGCAACTTCCTTGTGCCGATGATGATCGGCGCCAAGGATCTGGCTTTCCCTCGCATCAACCTGTTGAGCTGGTATCTCTACATCATCGGCGGCGTGATGATGTTGCACTGCATGCTGACCGGCGGCGTCGATACTGGTTGGACGTTCTATGCGCCCTTCAGCACCAACTTTACCAATACAAAAATCGTCGAAGCCGGGCTGGCAATTTTCGTTGCCGGGTTTTCATCCATCCTCACCGGCCTAAACTTCGTGGTTACGATTCACCGCATGCGCGCGCCGGGCCTGACTTGGTCGCGTCTGCCGCTTTTCATATGGGCGCACTACGCCACCAGCATCATTCAGCTTCTGGGTACGCCGGTTATCGCCGTCACCATCGTCCTGGTCGCTGCCGAACGCGCTCTGCACCTTGGCATTTTCGATCCCAGGCTCGGCGGCGATCCGCTTTTATTCCAGCATCTTTTCTGGTTCTATTCCCATCCCGCCGTTTACATCATGATTCTGCCGTCGATGGGCGTGATCACCGAGATCATCGCCTGCTTCTCGCGCAAGCGCATCTTCGGCTATAGCTTTGTGGCATTTTCCTCCATCGCAATCGCGGTTTTCGGCTTCCTGGTGTGGGCTCACCACATGTTCGTCGCCGGAATTTCGGTGTACTCCGCTCTCGTATTTTCTTTCCTGAGCTACGCTGTCGCTGTACCCTCGGCGATCAAAGTATTCAACTGGACCGCGACTCTGTACAAGGGCTCGATCCATTACGACGCGCCCATGCTCTACGCTTTCGGCTTCCTCGGCCTGTTTACCATGGGCGGGCTCACGGGATTATTCCTGGCGGCGCTCGGCATCGACGTCCACGTCACCGACACGTATTTCGTTGTCGCCCATTTTCACTACATTATGGTCGGAGGGGCGCTGATGGGTTATCTGGGCGGCATGCATTTCTGGTGGCCCAAGATTTCGGGGCGGCTCTATCCCGAAGGTTGGGCACGCCTTGCCGCGCTGATCGTTTTCATCGGCTTCAACCTCACGTTCTTCCCGCAGTTTATGCTCGGGTATATGGGGATGCCGAGGCGCTACTACGATTACAGCCACATGCCGGAATTTCAGGTGTTGAACGTGCTATCGACTGCGGGTGCGACCGTTCTTGGCGTCGGTTATCTTCTGCCCATGGTTTATTTCCTGTGGTCGATGCGTTATGGCAAGCCGGCTCCAGACAATCCGTGGAACGCGGCCGGGCTCGAATGGAAGACAGCTTCTCCGCCGCCGACCTTCAACTTCGACGAAGATCCGGTTGTGACCTGGGAAGCCTACAACTACGAAGAGTTGGACGCGCCGCCGCATCAGCAGGAGGTTCCCGTTGCCCGATAGCACCTTAGTCGGACTGCATCACGAAGAGGAGCATCATCCCGAGCTTCTGCATCACTTCGCCGATGCTCAGCAGCAGCGCGATGCCTCCAGCCTGGGCATGTGGGTCTTTCTCGCCACTGAAATCATGTTCTTCGGCGGCTTGTTCTGCGCGTACCTGGTTTACCGCCGCTGGTACTTCGGAGATTTCGCCGCCGCCAGCAAAAGCATCAACATGGCGTTGGGCGCGACCAACACCGCCGTACTGATCTGCAGCAGTCTGACTGTGGTCCTTGCCGTATGGGCCGCGCAGACGGCTCGCCGCGCTCTCCTGATCGGCAGCCTCGCGATCACGATGCTTCTCGGTCTCACTTTCCTCGGCATTAAGGGAATCGAGTACAGAGATAAGTTCGTTGAGCACCACGTTCCGGGCGCTTCTTTCAGTTTCGAGAACGAGCCGATTCCCGGCCATCCTGGCCAGTTTGCGAACCCTCGCCACGCCCAGATGTTTTTTTCTCTTTACTTCGTGATGACCGGCTTGCACGCTCTGCATATGATTATCGGCCTTGGTATTTTCCTCTGGCTTTTCGTCATGGCCTGGAAGGGACGATTCACGCCTGAGTGGCATACTCCCGTTGAAATTGGTGGTCTTTATTGGCACTTCGTTGACATCGTCTGGATTTACCTTTTTCCGTTGCTCTATCTGATCGACCGGCACCCGTGAGGCTTGCATGTCAGCACATTCATCATCAACCGCGTCGCCTTTGAAAGGTTACTTCGCAGTCTTCTTTGCATTGCTCGTTGGCACCGGCCTCACCGTGTACGCGGCAACCCTGGACCTGGGCCGCTTCAATGCCGCCGTCGCACTGAGTATCGCAACCGTGAAAGCTACTCTAGTCACTCTCTTTTTCATGCACGTCTGGCATGCCAGCGAAAAGCTGACCAAGCTGGTGGTAATCGCAGCGCTGTTTTTTCTCCTTCTGTTACTAGGCTTGACCATGTCCGACTACGCCACCCGGCTCTGGAGCTAGAGCGATCTTTGCTAGGGCGATCCTTTTTACGCTTTTACGCTTCTCGCGCTGCTTCGGACTTCGATTCTGCGATATACTCGCGCCAACAGGACGAAATTGATGCGGGGGACCCATGGCATTCTGTAATTCCTGTGGTGCGAGTCTCAATCCCGGTACACGGTTCTGCAACAAGTGCGGCGCTGCGATTCTCGGTTCAGCGGCCGCTCCCGCTGGTGCGGTCCCGTCCGTCACTCCTCCTACTCCTCCAGTGGTCACTGCTCCTCCAGTCCCCGCAGCCGGAGGTGGCGCGCTCAAAGTCATTCTCATCGTTGTGGCCGTGGTTGTGTTCGTGGGAATTCTCGGCCTGGCCTCGGCCGGTTTTGTCGCATGGCGCATCGCCCACCGCTCTCACGTTCGCCAGAACGGCGACAATGTGACCGTTGAAACTCCCTTTGGGTCGGTCGAGACCACGAAGGATCCGGACCAAGCGGCGCGCAATCTCGGAGTGGAGCTTTACCCCGGCGCCGAAGTCTTGAAACACGGCGCGGCCTCCGCAACTTTTGGTGGAGTTCACACGGCCTCGCTCAGTGCGGAGAGCGACGATTCTGTAGACAAGGTCTCCAGCTTCTACAAAGCGAAATTTCCCGATGCGATGGTGACGAGTTCCGACTCTGGACGATGCAGCATCGTCTCGAGTAATCACGGCAGCATGATTACCATCAATATTCAAGCCGAAGGCGATAAGACGAAGATTCAAATCACCAACGTGACGCATAAGTCCGAGTCGAACTCTTCTTCGAATTAGGTTGCGTGTTCCCGAATCTCGCCTGAGACGAAATACAGAAGGCTCGGCCAATTCTTTATGGCGGACAAACTCGTCGAACTCGCCGCAGCCTCAAAATCATCCTCGGCGAATGTCGATACCTCAGCCCTAGCCCACGCTTTGCGCGCGCAGCTTCGTGGCGACGTACGTTTTGATCGCGGAAGCCGCGCTCTTTACGCTACGGACGGCTCCAACTACCGGCAGGTTCCCATCGGCGTGGTGCTACCTCGCGATGCCGACGACGTTCTAGCCACGGTCGCGCTGTGCCGCGAGTTCGGCGCGCCGCTGCTCTGCCGCGGCGGAGGCACGTCTCTCGCCGGCCAGTGTTGCAACGTCGCCGTCATTCTCGATTTCTCGAAATACATGGCGGGAATTCTTGAAATCGACCCCGCCCGCCGCATCGCGCGCGTGCAGCCCGGAGTGGTGCTCGATAATCTGCGTTCCGCCGCAGAAAAGCACCACCTTACTTTTGCGCCCGATCCCGCAACCCACGACCGCTGCACGCTCGGGGGCATGATCGGCAACAATTCCTGCGGCGTGCACTCGGTAATGGGCGGTAAAACCGACGACAATATCGAGGAACTCGAGGTCCTCACCTACGACGGAGTCCGTCTCAGAGTCGGCCAGGATCTAATCGAGCCATCTGAGGACAGCCGCGCCCGGCTGTCGGGCAACGACTCCGCTCGGGCCGCTCAGATCTGCGCCGCACTAAAGCAAATCGCGTCCTCCTATGGCGATCTCGTTCGTCAGCGCTTTCCGAATATTCCGCGCCGCGTCTCCGGCTACAACCTGAATTATCTTTTGCCGGAAAATGGTTTTCACGTTGCGCGAGCCCTCGTCGGCTCCGAAGGCACCTGCGTTACCGTTCTTGAAGCGACTTGCCGTCTGGTTCAGAGCCCCCCGCAGCGCGTGCTGCTGGTTATCGCTTATCCCGATATTTACCAATGCGCCGACCATGTGCCGGAAATCATGACGCACAAGCCGATCGGACTCGAAGGCTTCGACGATCTGCTTGTCGGATACACGCGCGCAAAAGGTATCAATTCGGAAGGCCTCGCGCTGCTGCCGGAAGGTGGCGGATGGTTGATGGTGGAGTTCGGCGCCGACACAGCGATGGAGGCCGAATCTCAGGCACGAAGTCTGATGCAGACGCTCAGCCGAGTTACGAACCCTCCAAATCTTGCGCTCTTCACGGACCAGCGGCAAATCAAGCGCGTGTGGGAAGTTCGCGAATCGGCTCTCGGCGCAACCTCGCACGTTCCCGGCGAGCCCCTGAACTGGGAAGGCTGGGAAGACTCTGCCGTCGCTCCGGAAAAACTTGGCGGATACCTCCGCGATCTGCGCCGCATGTTTGCCGCTTATGGCTACAAGGGCTCGCTCTATGGCCACTTCGGACACGGTTGCGTCCACACGCGCATGAACTTCGATCTGCAATCGAAAGAAGGCATCGCCAAGTTTCGCAAATTTATGGAGGAAGCCGCCGATCTGGTGGTGAGCTGTGGCGGCTCCATCTCAGGCGAACATGGCGACGGTCAATCGCGTGCAGAGCTGCTGCCGAAAATGTTCGGCCCGGAATTGGTTCAGGCTTTCCGGGAGTTCAAAGCGGCGTGGGATCCGGACTGGAAGATGAATCCCGGCAAGCTGATTGAACCCTACCGCCTCGACGAGAATCTCCGCCTGGGCGCAGCCTATGCTCCGTGGGAACCGAAGACCAATTTCCGGTTCGCCGCCGATCACGGCAGCCTCGCCGAAGCCACGCTACGTTGCGTGGGCGTTGGCAAGTGCCGTCGCGAAGAAGGCGGCCTGATGTGTCCCAGCTACCGGGTCACGCACGAGGAGGAGCAATCGACGCGCGGCCGCGCTCACCTGCTCTGGGAGATGACTCAGGGCGAAGTGATCCGTGACGGGTGGCGCAGCGAAGAAGTGAAAAAGTCGCTCGACCTGTGCCTCGCTTGCAAGGGATGCAAGAGCGATTGCCCGGTGGGCGTGGATGTTGCCACCTACAAGTCCGAATTCCTGTCTCATTATTATGAGGGCCGCGCGCGCCCCCGCAGTGCCTATGCGTTCGGCAATATCGATCTCTGGGCGCGTATCGCGGCGCACGCACCGGGACTCGTCAACCTGACGACGCAACTTCCTTTTTTGCGCGACGTTGCAAAAGTTGTCGCTGGAATCCCTAAGCAGCGCTCGATTCCTGCATTCGCCCCGGAAAGTTTCAAAGCGTGGTTTCATCGTCGGCGGCGAGAAAATGGTTTTGGGTGGAGCAGCGCTTCTAGCACTGCGATTGAACCGTCCCATAATCGAGGGGCTTTAGCCCCTGAAGCTCCGCCCGTCCTTCTCTGGCCCGACACATTCAACAACTACTTTCGACCTGATACAGCGAAAGCCGCGACCGATGTCCTCGAAGCTGCCGGCTTCCGGGTTGTTGTTCCCAGAGCGAACCTATGCTGTGGCCGCCCGCTCTACGATCACGGGATGCTCGACCGCGCTCAGGCGCTCCTGCTTCGAATTCTCGACGAACTCTCCCCCGAGATCGAAGCCGGAATTCCTATCGTTGGCCTCGAACCCAGTTGCGTCGCCGTGTTTCGCGACGAACTCGTCAACCTCTTTCCCCACGATGAGCGCGCCCAGGCCTTGTCGCGCCAAACTTTTCTCCTAAGCGAGTTCTTAGAAACCCACGCGAAGGATTTCGCCCTGCCTGAGCTCAACCGTAAGGCGCTCCTCCACGGCCACTGCCATCACAAATCCATCATGAAGATGACTGCCGAGAAGGCCGTCCTGCGCCGCCTGGGCATCGACTTCCAAAGCCCCGCCCCCGGTTGCTGCGGGATGGCCGGCTCGTTTGGTTTCGAGGCCGAGAAATATGAGATTTCGGTCGCGATCGGCGAACTCGAACTTCTCCCCGCCGTCCGCAAAGCCCCGGCTAACTGGCTCGTAATCGCCGATGGCTTCAGCTGCCGCGAACAGATCGCTCAAAGTACAAATCGCCACGCGTTGCATCTGGCCGAGGTCTTGCAAATGGCGTTGGCCGCAAATGAAGACGACGGCAACGTTCCAGAGTTCGGAGCGTACCCCGAATCCGCTCATACCAGTCGACGCGAGGCGGCCGTATTCACGTCGATGGCACGTGCTGGCCTGGGTCTGGCGGCCTTCGTAGCAGGTGGCGGCCTATTATGGGAATTCTCTAAAAGGCGCTGATTCTACTAAAGTTACGCCCGCATTCCTGCTTCCTCCCAACTTCCGCCTCTCGCCAGATTGCCGTTCTTCTGGGACAATAGAGTTCTGGCCGGTCCCTTCACGGGACATAACACAACACCTACAAGCTGGGTCAGCCCGAGCTGTCAGTTATGGATCCTGAAGTCATCGATCGCGAAGTAACGGATCGCGTAGTTGATCGTGAATTACACGAGCTGACGGGTCGCGAAGTCCCGGCCAGCGAAGCTATGGATCGTGACAGCACCATCAGCTCCCCCACGATCGGCAAAGTTCCCGCCGAGGCCCTGCCGACCCTGGTGGCAGCCAAGTCGGCGCACGCACCGCTGGCCGGCTCTGTGCTGGTTCTAATCCAGTTTGACGTTTGCGAAGAGATTCGCCTAGACCAGCTGCGAGAGATCCTGGGCGCGCGCACCGCCGATGCCAGCTTCCGGCACTTGGCTCCGGGATACGTACGCTACCAGCGCCCCCCGGTTGAGGAAGTCCTCGAACCCCTGGTTCTCGAAAGCGGCGAGCGACTTCAGGGCGACATCAAGTACTTCGATTACGGTGTGGTCAGCGTGGTCTTCGAGTTGCCGTTTTCCGGCGACTGGGACACCCTGGTTCAGCTTTCCAGCCGCTGGGTTTGGGATACGAACTTTGAAAGCCTTGCGACCCGCATCGTCCGGCAAAAACTGGAGCGTGCCGCTCCCGCGTTGGTCAAGCCCTATGGCAACGAGTGGCTGCAGGAGGATTATTTCATCTTCCATCTGCGCGAGATCGCAGGGTCGCCGTCGGCCACCGATCTGCTGGCTTCCCAGGGAGACTGGATCGCTCAAGTTGTCCGCGGCGAGACCCAGCCGCTTTCCGACGGTGAACGGCAGGAGATTCTACAGTCGCGAATTTCCTACTATCCCAACGATCTGGCCGTGATCGGCTGGAACGCCGCCTTCCTTTATGACAGCCCCGCCGGTGCCGAGACCGCGATTCAGCTCTTGCAGTACGCCAACTCGCAGTTGCTCGAGTTCCGCCATTACGACGATCTCCTAAGTCGGCAACTGGAAAAAGTTTACGACTTCCTGGAAGCCGGGGGCCGCGGCCTGTGGTCGCGCTGGCGCACGGCGCGCGCCGCTTCGAAACTCCACACCGTCCTGCTCGACGTAAGCGAACTCACCGAGCGCGCCGACAACGCCATCAAGTTCCTCAGCGACATGTTTTCCGCCCGCCTCTACAAGCTGGCCGCGCTGAAAGTCGGCGTGCCCGACTACAAAGACCTGGTCCAGCAAAAGCTGCAAACCGCCGAAGAGCTCTACCGCTTCATGGTCGACGAATTCAATCAAAGCCGCGCCTTCGTCCTTGAACTTATGGTCGTGATCATCCTGATCATCGAGCTCGTCTATTTCTTCCGCGGCAAACCAATCTAGCTCTTCTTCTTTTTTCCCTTTCGTTTTTCCTTGCCATCGTCATCGTCGTCCTTGTCCTTTTCTTTGTCCTTGTGCGAGTGTTTTCTTTCCCGCTCTGGACCCTCCATCTTGATTCGCGATGCCAGCCGATGCACGCTCCTTTGCAGATTCTTCACCTCTCGCTTGAGTTCCAGAATCTCAGGCTCGATTGCGGACTCCTCCTCGCAGCAGCAGTCTTCACGCGTCTCCCGGCAACAGCACTCTGAGCACTCCGATTCGGCGCAGCCGTGGGTGTGCCTCTTTGGCTTGTGGTGGGTGAAGCTCATGCAGTGAGAGCTGATGCCGTTGGCGACTACGCAAATGTCGTAGTCTCCATGCGGCAGGTGCGGAATTGTAAAGCGCACGGATTGCATCGAGTCCCCAGTCGCGACGCCCAGGGTGCTGAAGTCGTACGTGCGTGCGTAATAAACCTCGTGAGAATGAATGTTGCGTAGCCGCACCAGGGGATAGTTGGTGGCAGGGCAGCAATCATCGCCGTAAATGTTCGCCTGAGAGAAGCCGTTCAACTTCTTGCCCTTCAGGATGAAATAGTCCGGCGGCGAGCCGTGGCGTATCACGGCCTCGATGGTGGGCCTCCAGTGCTCCTCAGGCCCGCCGTGCGGCGTGTAGCACTGCATGTTTGTCGAACTCGGACTGAACAGCACCTGGCCGGTTGGCGTCAGCATGAAGCGACTCCAATAGAGCTGGGCTGCGTTGTTTGGCGGTGTGGGCGCTTGAGTCAGAGTGTTTGTGAACGGATCATATTCGAAAATTGAGATGGGAAAACCCCAGTTGTTGAATTCGAAGGGAGCCGCAGCTACAAGGACTTTACCGTTGGTCATCAAGGTCGCGGGACAGTCGTTGCACACCATGGTATTGCCGCCGACTTTGGGGATGTCTGGGCCGGCGGCCCAGGTTCCAGTTCCCAGGGGATGTGAGGGCGGAGTGTAGATCGCGGTCTTGCCGTGTCCGGCGCTGTCAGCCGCTCCAAAGAAGATGACCTTGCCGTCGTACATCAGCATTGCCGGACCGATCTCGCTCATCACTGGATCGACCAGGGTTACAGGCACGGCTCCTTCGTCCTTCCACGTGTCGGTGGCAATAATGTATTTCTGAGCCCGGTAGGGTGGAAAGCATTCCACTGTGAGGATCGTGTGGTCATGCAGCAAAATCCAGGTCTCTTCGTTGGTCCGAACCGGCTGAGCGGCCGCTGTCGACCATGAGTTCGTCGCCGGATCGTAGATGGTGCAATCCCCGGAAAGAAGCGCGCCGATCATGAACCGCCCATCGGGAAACACGCAGCACGCAGCATCGCCCACTTGCGGCCAACCCGGAGGCGAGGGCAACGCGCCCCAAGTATCCGTGACGGGGTCGTAAATCTGTCCAAGGTTAGTGTCTCCGCCGGCTCCACTGTCTTCGCCGCCGATCAGGATAATGCGCCCATCCTTGAGCATTCCCGATGCATAGTAGCGGCGCCAGATCGCCATATCGGCGAGTGGAGACCATGTGCCCTTGACATAACTACCATCAGCGTCGGGAGTCAAAGCGTACCAATGTGGAGTTCCATCTTCCTGTACCATCACGCGGCCGTCAGAAAGAAGAAGCATTGTGCTGGTGTTGAAGGTTGGCTGGTTGACGAGCCCCTGCCATGAGCCTGCCATTGGTTTTCTCCTTATTTGAACTGCGGGAGGGGGTAATCCGCTGTGAGGATAGTGCTCACCGAGAAGAAAACGTTTCAGACAGGGATGAGATGAGGAAAAACCTGCGCTCTAGGCGGAGCGCGCGGTGCTGCGCACGTAGTACTTGGGAACGTCGGGTTCGAGTTTTCGGCCTTCATCGCTGAAGCGCGGCAAGTGGATTAAGCCTGCCCTCTGCAGAGCAAATTGCAAAGTGGTCGCGAGCACGCCGAAACCATACTTCACGCTGCGGCGGAAGTTGATCGACGACGCTTCCTCAAAATATTTCGTTGGACACGAGACTTCTCCGATGCGGAAGCCGAAGTGCACACACTGGGCGAGCGTCTGATTGTCGAAGACAAAGTCGTCGGAGTTCTCGAGCAGCGGCAGCTTCGCCAGCACCTGCCGGCTGAAGGCGCGATACCCCGTGTGGTACTCGGAAAGCTTTACCCGCAGAAACAGATTTTCAAACGCCGTCAGCAACCGGTTGGAGACGTACTTATAAAGCGGCATGCCGCCATGCAGCGCCGTCCCGCCGATGATGCGTGAACCTAGCACGACGTCATACACGCCATAAGCCACCATGCTCGCCATCGCCGTGACCAGGTAGGGAGTGTACTGATAATCCGGGTGCAGCATGATCACCACGTCGGCGCCCGCGGCGAGGGCCTCGCGATAACAAGTCTGCTGGTTGCGGCCGTACCCGTAGTTGCGATCGTGCTGAAAGACAAGCAAGCCGAGGCGGCGCGCGAAATCGACGGTGCGATCGGAGCTGTGGTCATCCACCAGGATCCGGATATCCACCAGTTCCGGCAGCTCGCCAACCGTGGCCTCAAGCGTCTTCTCGGCATTATAGGCGGGCATTACGACCGCGATTTGTTTGCCGTTGATCATGTCGGGGACTTTTGTGTGTCGATTCCTTGAGCTTCGCCAACCTTTTGATCGCGGCAAGAGCCAGCGTCAGGCCTGTCAATACTCGTCAATGATACCCGAAAACGAAGGACGGGCGCATGAAGGGCACGCGGGTTTCGGCATTTTCATCGAGCTTTCACATTGGCGCGGATTGCCGGGTAGTGGGCTAATTCCAAGGCCGCAGACGGACCTTGGCAGAATTAGCCCACCACCGCTTGCCGCGGTCCGCCACTCTGTGACAAACTAGAGGCAACGTTTGAGCGATGCGGACGCGATTCTTTGTTGTTCGAGGCTGATTTCCTCATGTCGCCAAAACGCACGCTATTCGAAAAGATCTGGCAGCCTCACCTGGTTGCCGAGCCGGCTGGCCGCTCTCCCATCTTTTATATCGACCTTCATCTGGTTCATGAAGTGACCTCGCCGCAGGCCTTTGACGGTTTGCGCGTTGCGGGACGTAAAGTGCGCCAGCCAGCGCGCACCGTGGCTACCGTGGATCACAACGTTCCCACCGAGCCACGCGGAACGCCTATCACTGACTTGATTGCCGCAAAGCAAATTGAGACGCTGCAGAAAAACTGCAAGGAATTTGGCGTCCGGCTCTTCGACATGGATTCCCCGGATCAAGGGATTGTGCACGTAATTGGACCGGAGCTTGGACTCACTCAGCCGGGCATGACCATCGTGTGTGGCGACAGCCACACCAGTACACATGGCGCGTTCGGAGCGCTGGCCTTTGGCATTGGAACGTCGGAAGTGGAGCATGTGCTGGCTACTCAGTGTCTGGCTCAGCAAACACCGAAGACGATGAAGATCGACGTGCGCGGCCATCTGGCGGAGGGCGTAGGTGCGAAAGACCTGGCGTTGGGCATCATCGGACAGATCGGCACGGACGGCGGAACCGGGCACGTGGTCGAATATGCCGGCGAAGCGGTGCGCGGGCTTTCGATCGAAGGCCGCATGACGCTGTGCAATATGAGCATTGAATCGGGCGCGCGGGCTGGCATGGTTGCACCGGATGAGACTACGTTCGCGTATGTGAAAGGGAAGCGATTTGCCCCGCGCGACGGCGAATGGGAGAAAGCGATCGAATCCTGGCGCGGATTGCCGACGGACGATGGCGCTTCTTACGACAGAGTAATCGAGATCGACGCGGCGCAGCTCTGTCCGTTCGTGACCTGGGGAACGAATCCGGGGATGGTCGCGCCGGTTACGGGACGCGTGCCGGAAGTCGATCGTTTGAAAGACGCAGACCGGCGGGCGACCGAGCTGGCATTGCAGTATATGGGCCTCGAGCCGGGCAATCGCATTGAAGATATTGGAATCGACCGCGTGTTCATCGGGTCGTGCACCAACTCGCGCCTCGAAGATTTGCAGGCCGCAGCGCGCGTGGCCAAAGGGCACCACGTAAGCTCGAAGGTACGCGCGATGGTGGTGCCGGGATCGCAACGGGTGAAGCGCGCCGCCGAGCAAGAAGGCCTGCACCAGATTTTTCTGGATGCGGGGTTCGAGTGGCGCGAGTCGGGATGCTCGATGTGTCTAGGAATGAACCCTGACATACTGCAGCCGGGCGAGCGCTGCGCCTCCACCAGCAACCGCAATTTTGAAGGACGCCAGGGCCGCGGCGGACGCACGCATCTGGTGAGTCCGATGATGGCAGCAGCGGCGGCGATTACCGGACACTTCACGGATATCCGGGATTGGAAATTTCGATGAAACCCTTTCGTACCCATCGCGGCCTTGTCGCGCCACTAGACCGAGTCAACGTCGATACCGACCAGATTATTCCCAAGCAGTTTCTGAAGCGCATCGAGCGCACTGGCTTTGGCCAGTTTTTGTTTTACGACTGGCGCTTCGACGCGGACGGGAAGAAGAATGTGGACTTTGTTTTGGACCAGCCGTGCTACAAGGGTGCGAGCATTCTAGTCGCAGAAAAGAATTTTGGCTGCGGATCTTCGCGGGAGCACGCAGTGTGGGCGCTCACGGATTTTGGATTCCGCGCCGTGATTTCGTCTTCGTTCGCCGACATCTTCGCCAACAACAGCACGAAGAACGGTTTCCTCACCGTCCAGCTGAGCGAAAGCGACGTTAGCGAGCTGTTGCGCCGGGCCCGAGAGATCGCTGGCTATGAACTCACTGTCGACCTGGAGCAGTGCGAGGTCAGTGACGACCAGGGTTTCCGCGCAAAATTCCCAATCGACGAATTCGTGCGCCATTGCCTGCTCAATGGACTGGACGACATTGGCCTCACGCTGCAGCATGAGCAGGAAATTGCGGCTTATGAAGCGCACCATCCCGCGCCTTCCGCGCTGCAATCGGCCTGAGCGTAAACGCACGGTCAAAGCGGGTAAAGATTTGTAAAACCTTCGCCTCGCCCTTGACCCACGCCGTCACCGCAGTTGATGCTGGACCTGTGCGGTTCTACTATTGAATCTGCTCTTTGCGGCTCGCCCTAAAATCAGCGCGGAACGAAGCTTAGATCGAGCTAAGGCCGAAGGACCTTTTCGCGTTTTAGACAACTCTCCGCAACCGAGTTGAGAATACATACGTCTAACAAATGGCAGATTCGGCAGATTTTCCACATATCCCTGAAAACCTGCACTGGACTAAAAACTTGAAGATGACGGACTCGAACTGCAGTCACGAAAAATTACCGCGCCGTTTCCAGCTTCGCCTGATATTGGCCGCCGTGTCCGCCGCGTGTGTGGCTTTATCGGGCTGCACCACCGCCGACTCCAAACAGCAAAAAGCGCAGGCTGCGGGTTCGCACTCGGTTTCAGTTGCCGTGGCGACAGTGCAGCAGCAGGATGTGCCGGTCTATCTGGTTGGCCTGGGATCGGTCTCAGCCTTCTACACGGCAAACATAAAGAGCCGCGTCGATGGCCAGATCATGCGAGTTAATTTTCAGGAAGGGCAGGTTGTGAAGGAAGGCGATTTGCTGATCCTCATTGATCCTCGTCCTTACCAGGTGCAGCTCGAACAGATGCAGGCGCAGTTGTTCAAGGATCAGGCGTCGCTTCGCGATGCGCGGCTCAACCTGGAGCGCTACACTACGCTGATTCCTTCCGGTAGCATCGCGCAGCAGCAGGTGGACACGCAGAAATCTACCGTCGATCAGCTCGATGGCCAGGTGCGCACGGATCAGGCGCAGATCGATAACGCGAAGCTGCAACTCGTCTACTGCAATATCACGGCGCCCTTCACCGGCCGCGTCGGCCTGCGCCAGGTCGATCCGGGCAACATTGTTCACGCGGCCGATACGAATCCCATGCTGATCCTCACGCAACTGCAGCCAATTGCCGTGATCTTCACCCTGCCGGAAGATCAGCTGCCGACTGTGGCTCAGCACATGAAGAACACGTCATTGCAAGTAGAGGCTTACAGTCGCGACGATCAAACCAAGCTGGCCACCGGCAAGCTGCAGACCATCGACAACCAAATCGATCCCACGACTGGGACGGCGAAGCTGAAAGCGGTCTTCGACAATAAAGACAACCAGCTTTGGCCAAACCAGTTTGTAAATGCAAACCTGCTGCTTGAAACGCGGAAAAATAGCACAGTCGTGCCCACGGCCGCGATCCTGCGCGGTCCGCAGGGTGCGTTTGTTTACGCGGTCAAGCCGGACAAGACCGTCGATGCTCGACCGATAACAATTTCGCTGACCCAGGGCAACTCAACGCTCATCACCGCCGGGCTCAATTCCGGGGACGTGGTGGTCACCGACGGCCAGGACAAGCTGCAGACTGGCAGTAAAGTTGAGCCGCGCGTTGGTGGCCCCAGCAACACCGGCGGCGGAACAAACAGCGGCGCATCTTCAGGAAACCCAGCTTCATGAGCCCCTCGCGGTTATTTATTCTACGGCCGGTGGCGACCACGCTCTTAATGGTGGGCGTGCTGCTGGTCGGGTGGGTCGCGTTTCTGCAACTGCCAGTCTCTGCCCTGCCGGAAGTCGATTACCCAACCATCCAGGTCGTAACTTTTTATCCGGGGGCCGACCCAGAGGTGATGGCATCGTCCGTAACCTCACCGCTGGAGCGGCAGTTCGGGCAGGTTCCGGGATTGAGTCAGATGACCTCGACGAGTTCATTTGGCAGTTCGGTCATCACCCTGCAATTTGGACTTGACCAGAACATTGACGTTGAAGAGCAGCAGGTGCAGGCCGCGGTCAACGCCGCAGCGACGTATCTGCCGACGGATTTGCCGAATCCTCCCATCTACAACAAGGTGAATCCAGCGGATGCGCCGATTCTCACCCTAGCGATGAGTTCGGATTCCCTTCCGCTGTCGAAGGTGGAGGATCTCGCCGACACCGCGCTGGCGCAGAAGATTTCGCAGTTGCCGGGCGTGGGATTGGTTTCGATCAGCGGCGGGCAAAAGCCCGCGGTAAGGGTTCAGGTTAATCCCACCGCGCTCGCCTCCTACGGGTTGAGTCTTGAAGACGTTCGTACCGCGCTCGCCGAGGCCAATGTTGATCAGGCGAAAGGCGTCATCGACGGCGCCCGCCAGTCCTACACCATTGGCGCCAATGATCAGCTATTTTCCAGCGCGCAATATAAGCCGATCGTCATCGCTTATCACAACGGCGCACCGGTGCGCCTTAGCGATGTGGCCAACGTCATCGACGGTACCGAGAACACGCTGCTTGCAGCCTGGATGAATTCCACTCCCGCGGTCATCGTGAACATCCAGCGCCAGCCGGGCGCGAACATTATCAGCGTCGTTGACCGGATCAAGAAACTTTTGCCGCAACTGCAGGCCTCGCTACCTTCCGCGGTGAAGGTGCAGATTCTTACCGACCGCACCACGACCATCCGCGCCTCGGTGAAGGACGTTGAGTTTGAGTTGGCGTTGACCATCGTGCTGGTGGTTATCGTTATTTTCTTTTTCCTCCGGAACCTGCGCGCCACATTTATTCCCAGCGTCGCCGTTCCTTTGTCGATCGTGGGAACGTTTGGCGTGATGTACCTGCTGGGCTACAGCCTTAACAATCTCACGCTGATGGCGTTGACCATCTCCACCGGCTTTGTGGTGGACGACGCCATCGTCATGATCGAGAACATCGACCGCTATCTTGAAGCGGGAGATTCGCCGCTCGACGCCGCGCTCAAAGGATCAGGACAGATCGGATTCACCATCGTATCGCTCACGGTTTCGTTGATCGCGGTGCTGATTCCGCTGTTGTTCATGGGCGACATTGTCGGCCGGCTATTCCGCGAGTTCGCCGTGACTCTCGCCGTGACGATTCTTGTGTCGGCTGGCGTATCACTCAGCCTGACGCCGATGATGTGCGCCAAGCTGCTCAAGCATCGCAAGGAAGGCGAGAAGGGCCGCTTCTACGAAGTCACGGAAGAATATTACAACCGCGTGATTGCCTTTTACGGACGCACCGTGAAGTGGGTGCTGAAGCATCAGACGGCCACGCTCTTCGTGACCTTCGGAACTTTGGTTCTCACGCTGGTTCTCTACGTGGTCGTCCCCAAGGGATTTTTCCCGGTGCAGGATACCGGCGTGATCCTGGGGATTTCGGAAGCTCCCGACAATATTTCGTTCGATGCCATGTCGCAGCGCCAGCAGGCATTAGCCAAGGTAATTCTGCAAGATAAGGATGTAGACAGCCTGTCCTCCTTCATCGGCATCGATGGCACAAATACGACTCCCAACAGCGGACGCATTCAAATCAATCTGAAGCCGCGCGACGAGCGCAACGATGATGCTTCCGCCATCATCCGGCGCCTGCAGCCGGCGCTGGCCACCGTGGACGGCATCACTCTTTACATGCAACCGGTGCAGGATCTGACGGTAGAAGACCGCGTGAGCCGCACACAATTTCAATATTCGATTGAAGACGCGGACGCGCAGGAGCTCGCGCAGTGGACGCCAAAACTAGTAGAGAAACTGCGCGCCGCGAAGGAGTTGCGCGATGTCGCCACCGACCAGCTGAACGGCGGCCTGAGGACCAGCCTCACCATCGACCGCGATACCGCGTCGCGCCTGGGAATCCTGCCGCAAGCCATCGACAATACGCTGTATGACGCGTTCGGGCAGCGGCAAGTTTCAACTATCTTCACGCAGTTGAATCAGTACCACGTCGTGCTCGAAGTTATGCCTAACTTTGCTGGCACGCCCGACGCAATGAATGACGTATACATTCGTCCCGCCAGCACCACACCGAATTCCGGCGCACCCACGGCGAATGCGGCGACGGCAGCCACGAGCGGAAGTCCGGTTCCGATGTCAACTTTTACGCGGATGCAAACCACCAATGCACCGCTCGCCGTCAACCACCAGGGACAATTTCCGGTGGTAACGCTTTCGTTCAACCTAGCTCCCGGCGCGTCGCTCGGAGAAGCCACGAAAGCTATTCAACAGGCGGAGAAAGATATTCAGCTGCCGGCCAGCATTCATGCCGCATTTCAAGGTACAGCGGCCGCGTTCCAGAATTCGCTCGCCAGCGAACCATTCCTGATTCTCGCCGCCATCATCACGGTGTATATCGTGCTCGGTGTACTGTACGAAAGCTACATTCATCCCATCACGATTCTTTCGACGCTGCCGTCCGCGGGCGTGGGCGCAATTCTTGCGCTGCAATTGACGGGCAACGATCTGACTGTGGTGGCGTTGATCGGCATTATTTTGCTGATCGGCATTGTGAAGAAGAACGCCATTATGATGATCGACTTTGCGCTCGAAGCCGAGCGCGTGGAGCACAAGCCGCCGGAAGAAGCGATCTTTCAGGCATGCCTGCTGCGCTTCCGTCCCATCATGATGACGACCATGGCCGCGCTGCTCGGCGGCTTGCCGCTGGCTCTCGGATCGGGCACAGGCGCGGAGTTGCGCCGCCCGCTGGGCATCACGATCGTGGGCGGGCTGATTCTCAGTCAGTTGCTGACGCTTTACACCACGCCGGTGGTTTACCTGTGGTTCGATCGATTGGGACAACGATTTGAAAAGTATAAAATCGGCAACCCGATTCCGCAGGAGTTGCCAGGGGACTAGAGTCAGGATTGAAGCGATTTCAGGGCTGAGACGCTGGAAGCGGTTTCAGGGATGAGGCAAACCGAAGCACTGTCACCCGAGCGCCGCGAAGGATCTTGGTGTTTGCCCACAGTCGCAACACCGGGCGTGGGCGGAAGAAGCTGCGGGGCAAGAACCAAGGTCCCTCGCTGCGCTCGGGATGACACGCGAAGCTGATTTACGATCGCAGAAGTTGATTTAAACGATGAGTATTTCGGCCCCATTTATTCGGCGTCCGATTGGCACGTCGCTGCTGGCGGCGGCGCTGCTGCTCTCGGGCATTCTTGCGTTTAATTATCTTCCGGTGGCTTCGCTGCCGCGCGTCGATTTCCCTGTAATTCAAGTTGGAGCCAGCCTGCCGGGAGCCGATCCGCCGACCATGGCCTCCGCCGTGGCGACGCCGCTCGAGCGCCAATTCGGACGCATCTCCGGCGTCAATCAGATGACATCGACGAGCCAGCTTGGCTCGACCAGCATCGTCCTGCAATTTGATTTGAACCGGAACATCGACGCTGCGGGCCGCGACGTACAGGCCGCAATCAACGCGGCGCGCAGCCAGCTTCCCGCCAACTTGCCAAGCAATCCAACTTATCGCAAGGCGAACCCGGCGGACGCGCCGATCATGATTCTGGCGCTGACTTCGGACACCGAGACCGTGCCGCAAATGTATGATGCCGCCGACTCGATTCTGTCGCAGAAACTGGCGCAGGTTAGTGGAGTGGGACAAGTCTTTGTAGGCGGTGCGGCGCAGCCCGGAGTTCGCGCCGAAGTGAACCCCACTCTGCTCAACAAACTCGGAGTTGGATTAGACACGGTCCGCAACGCGCTCAATCTGGCGAACGCGAACCGGGCAAAAGGAGAAGTATCGAGCGGAACGACGACCTGGACCTTCAGCGATAACGATCAGTTATTTACGGCGGATCAGTACCGGCCCCTCATCGTCGCTTACAACAACGGAGCGCCGGTGCGGCTCGGCGACGTTGCTGATGTTCAAGATTCGGTGGTCGATGTTCGCAATGTCGGATTAGCAAACGGGAAACCCAGCGTCCTCATTATTGTTTTCCGACAGCCCGGCGCCAACATTATTGAGACCGTGGACCGGGTCATTGCGTTAATGCCGTATTTGCAGTCTTCGATTTCGCCCGCAATCCAGTTAAGCATCGCTCTCGATCGCACGGTCACGGTCCGAGCCTCGGTCAAAGACATCGAATTCACGCTTATCCTTTCGATCTTTCTCGTCATCCTGGTTGTGTTCGCCTTTTTGCGGACGGTGCGGGCCACCATTATTCCCAGCATTGCCGTTCCACTTTCGCTGGTTGGAACCTTCGGAGGAATGTACCTGCTGGGCTACAGCCTCGACAATCTGTCGCTGATGGCGCTGGCAATCTCCACCGGATTTGTCGTCGATGACGCGATCGTAGTGCTTGAAAATATTACGCGCTACGTGGAGCAGGGCATGGACGCGGTGCAAGCGTCGTTCAAGGGAGCCTCGGAAATCGGCTTCACCGTGATCTCCATGAGCGTGTCCCTCGTCGCGGTGTTCATTCCGTTGCTGATGATGGGCGGCATTGTCGGGCGGCTATTCCGCGAGTTTGCGGTTACGCTCAGCATAGCGATTGGAGTTTCGCTGCTGGTGTCGTTAACCACGACACCCACGATGTGTGCCAAGTTTCTGCGCCCGCCAGCGCACGATCAACGGCATAATCGCTTTTACGCCGCGAGCGAGTGGGTGTTCGACAACACTTTAGGCGCCTACCGCCACGCCCTTCGGTGGGTTCTGGATTATCAGTTGGTCACGCTCGTCGTTACCATTCTTGTGGCGTGCCTCAGTGTGTACCTCTACATCATCGTTCCCAAGGGATTTTTCCCGCAGCAGGATACAGGCCGGATTATGGGCTCGGTGCAGGCCGCGCAGGATATTTCTTTTCAGGCGATGCGCGGCAAGATGGACCGTTACGTAAAGATTGTGATGACGGACCCGGCGGTGACGTCAATCGTGGGATTCGCTGGCGGAAACACGGTTTCGAATCAGGGCCGCTTCTTCATCATGCTGAAATCGTTGTCGGACCGCGGCAAGTGTCCGCCGCATCATTTCTGGCAATCCTGTCCCAATGTTAGCGCGGATGATGTGATCAACCGGCTTCGCGGCAAGCTGGCGGTTGTGCCCGGAGCCACGTTGTATCTGCAATCCGCGCAAGACCTCACGATTGGCGGCCGCCAGAGCAACGCGCAATATCAATACACGCTGCAAGGCGAAGACTTGAACGAACTCAACACCTGGGCGCCGCAGTTGCTGGCGAAGATGCGTGTGCTGCCGGAGCTGCGCGACGTAAATACCGACCAGCAAGATAAAGGACTGCAAGCGCAACTGGTGATCGATCGCGACACCGCCAGCCGCATGGGCGTTGCTGCGCAGGATATCGACAACGCGCTCTATGACGCGTTCGGACAGCGGCAGGTCTCGACCATGTACCGTCCGCTGAACCAATACCATGTGGTCATGGAAGTTGCGCCCGAGTTCCAGCAGACCACGGAGGGCCTGCAGAATATTTATTTGCGATCTACCAGCGGCACGCCGATCCCATTAGCGGCGTTCACTCACTTCACGCCATCCAACATCCCGTTGGCCGTGAACCACCAGAGCCAGTTTCCCTCGGTCACAATTTCTTTCAATCTGGCGCCAGGAATCTCTCTCGGAGGCGCGACGCTGGCCATCGAGAACGCGCAACGATCCATCGGCTTTCCCGCCACGATTCAGGCCAGCTTCCAGGGCACGGCCGCCGCGTTTCAGGATTCGCTTTCCAGCCAAAAAATCCTGATCTTCACGGCTTTGGTTACGGTTTATATCGTGCTGGGAATGCTCTACGAGAGCTACATTCACCCCATTACAATTCTGTCGACGATTCCCTCGGCTGGCGTCGGCGCGCTCCTGGCTTTGCTGTTGACGCACAACGAACTCAACGTGATTGGAATGATTGGAATCATTCTTCTGATCGGTCTGGTGAAGAAGAACGCGATTATGATGATTGACGTGGCGCTGGAAGTGGAGCGCACGCAGGGAAAGAAGCCGGTCGACGCTATCTACGAAGCTTGCCTGCTGCGCTTCCGGCCCATCATGATGACGACCATGGCCGCTCTCTTGGGTGGTTTGCCGCTCGCGCTCGGGACGGGTACAGGATCGGAACTGCATCGTCCGCTCGGCATCACAATTGTCGGAGGATTAATCGTCAGCCAGGCGTTGACCTTATTCACCACGCCGGTGGTCTATGTATATCTCGACCGTTTCCGCCTCTGGTTGCTCGGCGGAGAAGCCAAACCCCTGTTGCCAGAGCCATCTCCCAGACCAAGCCCGGCTCATTAAGTACGACACCTTCAGCTAGGAGCAGGCATTGCGGTTGTCTAGATGCTCATGTGGAGACAGCCGCCCTCGGCTGTCTTCTCCCGTCCTGGGCCTCAAGTTACGCGCTGTCACTTCCCGTACTCCTGCACCTCACCATCTACCGACACCGCGACATACCTATGCGTCTCTAAGTCTCTGAACTGCACCACTTGATGTTTCTCCCGCGCCAACTGTCCCCAGCGACTAGGCTTCTCCCGATTCTGCTCAATCGCCTCTAGCATCCGCCCATTGGACTTGAATTGAACCATCCTAAGCCGCCCACTCCCCACGCGCTTCACGGGGATCTTCTGATCTTCCAGCACGACAACCTCGCCATTCATAAGCTGCACCGCCACCGACCCTAAAACTTTTCCCACGTCAGTCACAAGCCGCTTCCCACTTCCTCAACAACTCAATTCATTCGCGCTCAGAATAACCTGCAAATTCCGCCGCCCCATTCCACACGATAACTATCTGGATTCGTATCCACTCTGATCCCCCATATGAAGGTCTAGTTCCTCGTCCCCCGTAGCTTCTCCACAACTCGCTCGTAATCGTCCACGGTCGCGTACTCAATGACAATCTTTCCCCTTCCATTCCGATCCCGAATCCGCACCCTCATCCCTAGCGTCCGCTCCATCTCCGTCTGCGCCGCCCTGACATTCGGATCGATCCATCGCGCACTGGTTTTCTTTCCCGGCTGTGCCGGCCGCGTTGGTCCCGGCAGCATCGGAAGAGATCCATTCAGCCGCATAACTCGGTCCTCAATCTCGTCCCACTTCAGCCGCTTCGCCACGACTTCTTCCGCGACTATCTCGATGTGTTCCGGTTTCTCCAGCCGTAAAATCTCTCGCGCATCGCTGAAGCTCAACCGGCCCTCCAGCATGTGGTTCATCACCTTCTCCGGCAAGCGCAACAGCCGCATGTAATTCGACACCGTCTCGCGCGACACCCCGACTCGTTCGGCAATCTGCGCCTGGGTCAGATGAAATTCCTTGCTCAGCACGCGAAAAGCCTCAGCCTGCTCCAGCGGATTCAGGTCCGCGCGCACTACGTTCTCGAGCACTGTCATCTCCGCCGCCTGCTGCGGCGAAAGCCTGCGCACCAGCGCCGGAATCGTATCCTTGCCGGCCATCTTCGACGCCCGCAAGCGCCGCTCGCCCAGCACCAGGATGTATCGCCCGTCCACTTCTTGCGCCGGGCGCACCACCACCGGCTGCACCACCCCATGCTCCTTGATCGAGTCCCTTAGCTCAATCAGCATCTCCTCGTCAAACACGTAGCGCGTCTGGTAGGGATTCTTATCGATCAACTCGACCGAAAGATTCACTACCGTATTCCGCGGCATCGCCTCCGCTTGAATCGAAATCACCTCCGGGGTCTCTTCCGGTTGCAATGTGGGGACAGCCGCCCTCGGCTGTCCAGCCGCGGCCATCGTGGCAACGTGCGAATCATCCGTTGCCTCACCCCTTGCACCCTTGTCATCCCGAACGAAGTGAGGGACCTTGGTTTCCCCGCCGTCGCCACCCGTCTGAACGACCACCCGCGGCCCCGGCAGCAAAGACGCCAACCCCCGCCCCAAAGCCCGCCGCTTCTCCGCCTTCTCATCCTTCTTCTCGATTGCCGGATGCCCCGCCAACTTCTCCGCCGCCGAACTAGTCATTCTTTCTCCCGTTCTCAACCCTGTCGTCCTGAGCGCAACAGATACTTGCGCGCTTCGCGCGAGTATCTGTGGAGTCGAAGGATCCCTATCGCCATGACTGCCGATAATTAGAAGCTGCTACATACATCGAACAAAATAAATGTATATATCGATTGACATAAATGTAAAATCTTAGGCGCTAATCGCCGAAGGCGGCTCGCCAAATGCCGCCAAATGCCGCCCCAGCAGCTCTTTTGCCAGCCTTATATAACTCTCCGCGCCCTTCGATCGCGGATCGTACATCAGCGCTGGCTTGCCATGGCTGGGCGCCTCCGCCAGCCGTATGTTTCGCGGGATGGTTGCGGCACATACCTTGTCTCCAAAATAATTTCTCAGCTCAGCCATCACTTGCTGCGCCAGGTTGGTTCGCTCATCCAGCATGGTCAGCACCACTCCCTCGATGGCCAGCTCCGGATTCAGCGCTGCGCGGATCCTCTCCACGGTATCCATCAGTTCGCTGATGCCTTCCAGCGCAAAGTATTCCGCCTGCATCGGAATCAAAACCGAATCGGCAGCCACCAGGGCATTCAGGGTCAAGAGATCGAGAGCGGGCGGACAGTCGAGCACAATGTACTGGAAGCGCTCCCGCAATGGCGCAATGGCGTCGCGCAACCGATACTCGCGCCGCTCCACCTCCACCAATTCCAAGTTGGCCCCGATCAGGTTCTTATGCGAAGGGATCAGCCAGAGCTGTTCCAGCTCAGTCGTGGCGAGCGCCTCCTCGGCCTCGGCCGCGCCGAGCAGCAGATGGTAAGTCGAAACCCGCTCCGGATCTTTCAGCAGACCCAGCCCGCTCGTGGCATTCGACTGCGGATCGCAATCGATCAGCAGTGTGTTCACTTCAGCCGCCGCAAAGGACGCGGCTAGGTTGATGGCAGTCGTAGTCTTCCCCACGCCGCCCTTCTGATTGGCAACAGCGATCACGCGTCCCATAAATTGTCGAGGAGCCAGAGTCTCTGGCAGCATAATGCGATACGCGCTTCGGAGCAAGGTCAGAATGTTGTGCACAACGTTGGATTGATGTGCAAAAGTGGTCGAGTGTTCCGGTCGGAACATTCTTTGGGAGACGGATTTGAGTGCTAAAGCCAATCTGCGGGAGTATGGTTTAAGGAACCCGAGCCGTTAGAGCTGCCTCCGGCCTCGGCGGGGGATGTTCCAGTCGGAACATTGTGAACAGCGATCCGCGAATTTATGTAGCCAGTATCTTCAGGGAATCGTCATATGTTCCGACTGGAACATCTTCGGAAGGATCGTGGGGCTAAGCTGGTTTTGACGTTCGAAGTTGCCATTCATCTGTCAGCAACTAGGGCTGTATCTGAATGAGTCCCACTTTCAACCACGTTTAGTGTAGTTCGGAACTGCTGCGGACCCGAATCGCGCGTGGTCCGTCCCACCTGTTAACTGCTATGGTTCTCTCATCCCTACCAACAGCGTGCGGGCCTTTGAGCTAGGGATGGGGATTTCGGGTTGCCAGAAGAACTCCGGAAGGATCTTCTGCGCAGCGGTCACCTGGGATGATCCGATTAACAAGGCAAGCTGTCCGCCGGGAGCGACGAGCCTAGCGGCGGTCGGGAGAATGGCAACAAAGCGCTCAACGGCACGAAGAGTGACAAGATCGAAGGTCTGGTCAGGACCTATGTCTTCGGCACGGACGTTTTGTATATTGACATTCGTCAATGTAAGTGTGCGGACTACTTCGCGGAGGAAAGCGGCCCTCTTCTGATTCGATTCGATCAGGGTTAGGGAGATTTCGAGGGCCCAAAGCTTGATGGGGACGCCGGGAAAGCCAGCTCCGGAACCCAGGTCAGCTACGGCAGTGGCTATCGGTGCGCGACCTTCCTGATCGTTTTTCCTTGGGAAGAGGTGGCGGGCGGCGAAGAGGCTCTCGCCGAAGTGCCGGGTGACAATTTCCTCTTCGCTGCGAATGGCCGTGAGGTTGATGCGAGCATTCCAGCGTTGGAGCATATCGATGTACGTCGATATATGCTGGAGGAGTGCGTCGTTAGCTGCTCCGCTCAGCTTGGGGCTGGGTATCGACAGCCCATGATCGTTGGCGCTTATCAGGAAGGGTTCGAGCAACTCAGCGATGCGGGCTGGGAGCATGGGAAATCAGATTGTAAGCGTATTCGCGTGGAGCCGCGCGGGGCCGCAAACCTTCCGGGCGAGGGCTGCGTCGGCAACCCCGATTTTGTGCTTGACTGAGTTAGGGTTGAGAGGCAAGATTTCGCAGTAAGTTGCTTCCACTTCCCCGGAAACAACGAACGTCTTTGTGGCTTGCAGCTAACGGAAATCCCGTCCGAGGCTGCCGGGGAGAGTTATGTTCGGTTCGAGTCTTCCTCCCGCAGCAGCGAACGAAGGAAGCGCACCGCGCCGACGCGGTCGAGGTGTCAAGCACAAGAAGGGTTTCAGGCACGCGCTGAGGGAGATCCTTTCGTGGAAGACGCTTCTGGTTCTTGGGGCGATTCTGCTGTGGGCGTACAACTTTCAATGGGTTGAGCGCCAGGTTCCGTTTCTGGTGACAGCTCAGCTCAAGATGCATCAGATCCTTTCGAACCTGGATCCGCACCGCAAGAGGGTGGAAAAGGTGACGCTGGTGCAGATCGACGATGACTCATTCTATTCGCCGCCTTTGTCTGGCACTTTGCCCACCAACCGGGCGTTCCTCGGTGATTTAGGGTTGGCAGCGGCGAAGCACGGGGCCTTGGTTGTGGCATTCGACATAGACCTCGGAGGCCCGTCGGGGCAAGGTGACGGCGAGAATATCCGCAAGTCTGATAATGAACATCTGCTGGACGCGATCCGGAAAATCGAGCGGAGTGGGAAGCCCGTTGTGTTGGCCATCGGGCTGAAACCCTACGATAAAGGGGATTGGTTGCGGGAGCCGAGCATATTCCGGGACGACCAGCTCCCGGAGCCGGGCACGCGCATGGGCTACATCAACCTGCCCAAGGACCCACGACAGATCCCCTTGGTTTCGACAGCCTGGGGGGCAGATGGGAATGCCGCCGCCTCGCTGGAATCGTTTTCACTCGCCATCGTCGATTCATATGAAAGAGCTAGGCACGTGCGCGCCGACGACCAAACGGAGCACGACCCTGCGGTAGCCAAGGCGATCGCCGATGGCGAATTCGTCTATGGCGGGTTTCTGCCAAACGAAAAGTGGGATCTGGTAACGGCTAAGCAGCTCCTGAGGGGAGAACACCAGGCGGATAAGTGTTTCGACCGGGTTGTGATTATCGGTAGTACGTGGCATGACGACTGGGGACGCGGCGGGATAGTCGATGAGCATAGCAGTCCGATCGGCCCTGTGCCGGGCCTGTATCTTCACGGAAACTATGTGGAAGCGCTGTTAAGAGATGATTTCCGGCCAGCTGTGCCGGAGAAGGTTGCAGCGGTCGTCGATCTGGGGATAGCAGTTCTGTTTTATGTCTTGTTTAGGTCGGCCAAGAAGAGGGTCGCGGAGGTGGGCGTTTTGCTGACATTCGTTTTTCTTTTTGTCAGCGCATACCTGATGTTCGCCAACGTTGGGATATATTTCGACTTCATCGCGCCGGTAAGTCTGGTCTTCGTTCACTTGCTGGTGGAGGCTTTGTGACGGAAGGACTGCGTATTAAGAAAGACGGGATTCGATCACGGGAGGTGGGCGCGCGTCTCCTGGTGATGCTGTGGTTTCTTCTCTGTGCCCTATCGAGCCCGACGTTAGCCCAGGACGAGAAGGCTCCGACTTCCCCCACGCCGACCGACAAGACTACGACAAATAAGACCTCAACAAAGGGCAGCGACCCATTGTCCACAAGCAAGGGCGGGACGAAGGAGACAGTGGGAAGACATGCCGGGTCAACTAGGGCGGGCGCAGCTCCATCGGTTAGGACGGTTTCTCTGAAGGGGGGTGGGAGCGTGACCCTCCGTCCCGACGGGTCGATCCGTTCAATCGACCGAAACGGTATGCACATCGAGTACGACCTCCACGGCGGCCGCAGGATCAGAAGCATCCAGGACGGAGCCCTGGTCGTGACCACCGGAGCGGGTTCGGGGTTTGTACAGCACAATTTCGCGAAACACGCGGGGCACATCTACGTCGAGCGGACGTACCTGGCCGGTACCAGGACCTATGATCGCTTCTACAGCGCTGATTCATACCGGGGCGGCGTCTATTACCGTTACGTGCGAAATGACGATCCAGCCTTGACCGACCTGCTGCAACAACAGTCGGCACAAAGTGGTGGTGGCGATGCAGTTCCGACATCCGCAGCTGCCCAGGGTCCGCCTCAGGCGTTGGATCCGGCACAGCGTACATTCGTGGTGGACAGCGATGTCGCGGCGGTGGCAAACGGGCAGAAATGCGCCCTAACAGCGGGCGATGTGCTCACCCGCCTCACCGACACCCCGGATGCGGACCAGACCGTGACCGCCAGCGTTGCGGCCAGCAAGAAGTCGGATTGCGCAGCTGGACAAACCGTGGCGGTCAGCGTGGACGACCTGCAGGAGATGTACAACCACTTCCAAGAACAGCTCACCGAAGGTATGGGTGAACTTGCGAAAAAGCAGGGTGCGAGTGGGGTGTCGGAAGAGCCGGACGCGAGCGCGGTAGCCCCGGCGGCGGATACCACCGCAGCGAAGACTTTGCAGGACCAGCAACGTGCCGCCGACGCGTCCGAAGCGCTGAGGGAGCAGCAGGCGATTGCCGACCGGATTGAGGCTGAGGTCAGGCGGGAGCTGTTTGGCGCGGCGGCGACTCCTAGGGAGAAGCGCTAGGTTCATCCCTGTATCGGTGTAGGGATGCTTCGACTGCGCTCAGCACGACAGGGGTAGGTGTAAGCTGAGAGGATGAAGAAACAAGGGGCGGACCAGGCGTTTCATGATCGGCGGTATCAGGAGCGGAAGCGGGCTGAGGCGGCGAAGAAGGTGCCTGCTAAGAAGAAGGTGGGTAAGCAGAGTGGCGAGAACCTAGAACCCAGCACCGGTTTGCGTCCGCTTTGAGACGGCGGTTGCGGCGGCGAAACCAAGATCCCTCACTCCGTTCGGGATGACAAAATCCTAGAGTAAATATCCGGGAACGATCTTGTTGACTTGGACGCTGTACATTCTGTAACTTCTGATTGAACTGAAAGAAATGATATGGCGACTTTGACAGGGGTCCAGAAGGGGTACATTTTGCACTGGGGTGAGATGGGGACGCGGTGGGGGATTAACCGGACGGTGGCGCAGATTCATGCGCTGCTGTATCTGTCTCCACGGGCGCTGCCGGCTGAGGAGATTGCGGAGACGCTGAGCGTGGCGCGCTCGAATGTGAGCACGTCGATCCGGGAACTGGAGGGTTGGGGGATTGTGCGCGCGGTGCATGTGCTGGGCGACCGGCGGGAGCATTATGAGTCGATGAAAGATGTGTGGGAGATGTTCCGGCTGGTCATTGAGCAGAGGAAGCGCAGGGAGATCGATCCGACGCGTGAGATGCTGCGGAGAAGTTTGGAGGAGCTGGATCCGAAAGAAGCGGGCGCAGATTTTACGCGCGAGCGGCTGGCGGCGATGGCGGGATTTTTCGATGCCGTGACCGAGTTGCACGATCAGATGAAGCGACTGCCTACTGGCACGGTGCGAAAGTTGTTGCGGATGGGGGCGAAGGTTAGCGGGAAGAAGAAGTAGCGAGTTGCGAGTACCGAGTTCCAGCTTCCTGTCCTACGTAAGACAACGGCGACAAAGTCCAGGCGGAAGCTCCTATCAGTTTGCGGTACGTGATGGAGGATAGGGATGCTTCGATTTTCATGAGATCCTCTTTCAGACGATCTCACTTCGCTCTGCATGACAGTTTGATTTCAGTCCGATTAAAGAGGCGTTTGAAACATGGCACAGGTTGGCGGCGAGAAAAAGGTTTGGGTGACGTTGACGGGGTTGCCGTTGACGATTGCGCTCGAGTGGCCGTTTCACCGGTCAACTTCGGGGGCGGATTTTTGGGTGTTGCATGGAGATATTCGCCTCGAAAATTCCGATGGCTTGCATGCTCCGATGGCGGTGAATTTGTCGGCGACGGTGCGGGAGGTTTTGGCGTCGCTCGAGCCGAAGGATGCAGAGGCGCCGGTGATCAACGCGCTGCGCAAGGAAGTGGACAAACGCCAAGTTGAATTTTTGAAGTCAGGAAAGCTGAAGCCGGTGGCGTTTTCCAGCCGGCACTATGACTTCAAGCGGCAGAAGTGGGTGTTTGGTAAAGCCACCGATGATGTGATCGCCACGTTCTTGGAGCGGAAGATTTATTGGCAGACGAAGTTGGGATCAGGTTCCTCCGCGCCAGAGGAAGCGCGCAAACTTTGGATTGCGGACCCGACCGAGGCGCAGTATCTGGAGACTTCGACGCAGCAGTTAGTCGAGATTGCGGTGCGGTTACTGGGTGGGGATGGATTGGTGCGAATCGACGGAGAGTGGGCCGAGGCCACTGCGGGGCTGATGGGGCATGGCGAAAAATTTGAGGGCGTGATGCGGCAAGCGGTGGATGAGTTGGAGAAGAAGCATGCGTTCGAGCGAGGATGAGCTGCCAGTACCTAGTACCGAGCAACGCGCGACAGCTGCGTAGCGGCAAGAACCAAGATTCCTCGCTTCGCTCGGAATGACAAAGCTTAAGGGGCGGGATCAGTTTCCTCCTGGATTGCTTTGCTCCGGGATTACTTGGCGAAGAAATAGTCGAAGGATTTTACTGCGGTGAATTCGTCTTCTTTGATGTCGAAGACGGTGTAGAGCTTGGTGACCTGAAGGACGTCGGAGACTTTCTTGGTGAGGCTGAGGAGTTTGAGTTCGCCGCCGGCGTTGCGGACGGCGGTGAAGCTGCTCACGAGTTCTCCCACGCCGGAGGAATCGATGTAATCGACGTCGGCGAGGTTGAGGACGATCTTTTTCTTGCCGGCTGCCAGGAGTTTACGAACCGTATCGCGGAGCTGGCCGGTCTCATCGCCGAGGGTGATGCGTCCGTTGATGTCGACGATGGTGACGTGGCTGATTTCGCGAGTGGTGATGGTCATAGAGTCGGCGTCCCGCTTGCGGGCTTCGGGGAATGTTAGAGAGGTCGGCTGCGCAAGTCAATGGGTGGATGGTCGTAGTGGCTAATGATTTTCACAACAAACGCGACGCTATCCCGAGCCTTTCCAGACGAACCATTCTTATATCCGAAGGAGGGTGTCCCTCGGCCCCACAGGATACTGGTTGGCTAGGGTCGCGTAAAACGCCAAATATATCGTCAGGGTTGGCATCTGCTATCCACCCTGTGTAGGTGTAGAAAAGTCTGCCACAGCCTTTGTGGTCACATCGCATTTGCACGCGCCAGAGTATATCGTCCGCTGGATTTGGGACCAGCGTTTCGCCGCTCTCGCAACGGATGTCTTCTGCCGGACGCACGGACGGGCACTTGCAGTGCTGGCATACAAACCTTAGAGGCCACATTTGGGGATTGGCTTCCCTAGCTGGACCGTCAAATATTCCTAATGGGCTTCGAGGCGGGAGAACGGTTCGCACTCGGCAATTGCAGTAGAGAACATACTGGGTCATCGACCCACCTCCCAGAACAGTAAAACCATGAAAAACTTAGGGAGAACTTACAGTGCATACACAACTTCTCAATGCTGACATCCTCGAACAACTCCCTGTAAGCGGAAAGCCGCAGTAGATTCCTCGCGTAAGTAGTATTAACCTCCGCATGAGAGATACAGCGAAGGCGCTGAGCCACGGCTAGCACCGTGGCTTTCTGTTAGGAGAACAGTCCGCCGATTATGTCGTCGATGCCATGCTGGGCGAGGTGCTGGGCCAATGTCTGACACCCGCGATTACAATGCGGATTGCTTGCCAAGATTGCAGCCACAATCACCGATCCGATCCCGATAGCAATCAAGTGCTCTGTTTTCATAGACACACCTTTTTTCATAAACACACCTTAGCGTGATTCTCTCTCCACGCGCTGCATAAATGCAAGGCAAATTCAGCCACTACCGGCGGTTAGTAGCTGAATGAGTCAACTGCGCGCGGGGTGCTTGCGGTTGGCAGCGAGTCGCGGATTTCCTGAATTGGAGATGTCACGATCGGCGTGGCGTATTCGGGATGGCGGAATTCGAGATGCATGCCTCGGCCGACGTATTGGAGTTTGAGCATCGAGCCTCCCCAGGTGGAACCGGCGATGGCGACTTGCACCGGGTAAGGGCAGAACTCAGGATGGCCCGAGATTAGAGCATCACTCCCACCAAGAAGAACGGCCGTGTAAACGTGGTGAAGGGTTTGGATTTCGAGGACCGTCGAAGGTGGCAGATCGTGAAGAAAAACCCCGCCTTCGATTTCGGACTGGACGATGGCTCGGTTGACGTCATCAGCCAGGTTGGGGTGAGGCGTGAACATAAAGGTACAAATGTTCCTAGGAGTGTACCCCAAATTGGGTGCTCCGTAGGAAGGAATCGGCCAAACGTTCGAACTTTAGAACATGCTCCCGCGATTGGATGCCAGGACGAACACCCGGGGCCGGGCAAAAATGAGCCAAAAGTCACGTTTTGTCCTAGCTGCTTGCGGGACAATGCCTAGCCACTGCTGGAGCTCTGCACATGTGCGGCAGTGCTGAGTTCTATCACCTGCTCAGAGGTCAGGCCATACACAGGCGGGCTTGGGACTTCCATCAGCGACAGGTAGATGTATATCTGGCCGCGATGGTGAGCCTCGTGTTCGACCATCGAGCGCAGCCACTTCCACGATGTGATGGAACCTCCAGGCGTCGTACATTTACGGCTCAGTTGGTCCGGGGTGAAGCCGGAAAGAATTTCTACGTCTTCACGATGCAGGCGTTCCGCGAACGCGATGATCTCGTCGTAAGTTGCCGCGAGATCTTTACCGCAGCCGGCATAGGCGCTGGGCCTGCCTCGGGCGACCTCAACGAATATGTATCGGTTGGCAGCCGCGATGTGCCGCACTAAATCTCCCAGTGTGAATTTCCCCTCGCGAAATCTCCAGTCAACTTTATCAGGAGGAATCGCACGCACCACGTTCATGGTGCGCTGATGAACTTTATTGAAGTAGGAGAGAAATTCGGTGATGTCGCGGATCTCCATGGGAATGCCTCCGCCGTGGTTGGATGATGGAGTCTTGGCTCATGATTCAGAATGTGATTCCGAGCTGAGGGCAATCGATTTTCGTTTGAGTGCAGTGGCATTGCCGGCAGCCGGAGGCGGCTGTCCCTACACGAGCAGTGGTGGCCGATTAGCGCTTTTATGGAATGGTCGCAATCGAGCCGTTGGGGCCGACGAACAGGGCTCCGCCGTCGGGGTAGGGGCTTACGGCGTTGAATCGCGTTGGGGATTTCCTGCCGGGGCTAATGCGCGTGGGATCGTGGGGCGGACGGAAGTCGAAGATAAATTTTGGAGCGACGATGAAGAGGCGGGGAGCGGCTTGATTTTCGTTCAGATTTTTCGCGAAAGTCGCAGGAGCTGTAGAGGCACAGCAGGTCCCTCCACTGCGAATCTCGTTCCTTACAGGAACGAGGTTCTCCGGTCGGGATGACAATGCTTTTGAGTAGTTTCGGCCGTAGGCGACGGCGGAGAAATAGGCTTGGGGACGGATTTGAGGCAACGTCCATGTTTTGCCGCCGTCGGAGGTGAAGGCCAGGTTGTCGCCGTCCTGATCGGGATGTTTGTAGTCGCCGCCGACGATGACGCCGTGCGTTGCATCGCGGAAGGCGATTGAGAAAATCCCGGCTGAGTCCGGACCGTGAGTGATGGGAGTGTCGAAGACCTGCCAGGTGCGGCCGAGGTCGGGAGAGTGGAAGACTCGGGCGACACGTCCTCCGGTCGCGAACCAGATGTTCGGGTCGTTTCTTTCCGGGGCGGAACCCGCTTCATTTTTCCAGAGCTGATGAGGCGTGGCGCGCAAGATAGCCAGGCAGGAATTGCTGGCTGCGAAAGCGGCTTCGCCCGGTTCGGCGGGAGGAAGCTGAGCTCGAGGGATCGGAGTCCAGGTTTGGCCGTCGGTGGTGAGGAGCAGTTCAAACTTGAGTTGGCCGGTTTCATCGGGGACAGGATCGCCGAGAACAATGCCGTGGGTCGCGTCCCAAAAAGCCATGGAGTCGAAGAAGCCTTTGGGATTCGAGTTGGTGAATTGCAGCTGCCAGTGTTGGCCGGCGTCTGAGGTGTGGTAGATGCGGGACTGGTCGCCGGGTCCTGCGGACATGAGAAAAGCTTCGGCGGAGGAGAATGCAGCAACCGCGCGGAAGTCGAGAGATTCGGCTCCGGGAAGTTGGGCGGGAGTCCAGGTATGGCCTGCGTCGATGGTGCGCAGATAAGTGCCGTGAGTGCCTGAGGCCCACGCGATTTGGCGGGAGACGGCGCTTACGCCCCGAAGGTTTTCCGTGGTGTGCGAGAGTTGGACTTGTGGTCCGGATTGAGCGAGGACATTGGCGGCCGCAAGAAAGAGGAGCAGAGTACGCATGCGCAGATTGTCTCAGAAATGGGTTTGTTGGGACTTGAAGAGTGAGACTTCCAGCTTCGCTCGATGGACAGAGGATCTGCAACCTTTGGATAATCAATAACTCGACGTTCCGGTGCAGGTCGAAATTTCAGTTCTTACTGGCGATGAAGGGGGCGAATGAGGCGCTCTTTCCGAAATAGATGCGGAGCGTGCACTTATCTCCCACATGGGCGAAGGCTACTTCGAGCGAATCGGCGGCCTGGCTCACTTGATCGGTCTCCATGGCGGCGCGAGCGAGGTCTTGCTTTTCGTCGTAGGAGGCGCCAGGAGTTACGTTCTTGTTGATGGCGAGGCTCCACTTATCTTTGGCGGGGATGGGATAGACGCTATAAGCGCCGACTGGAATTGTCGCGCCGGCGAAACTGAGTTGGGCTTCGGTGAAAAGAGTCATGGGCGTGCCGCCGGGTGTCCAGGGCTTGCCGTTCGCGACTTTGTCGCTCTTGGCTGTTGCCGGGTTGTAGCGTATGTAGACTTGGCGGCCATCGTCCAGATAACAACTCGCAGTGGACGAGGGGCCAGATTGTTGAGCCGCGCAAACAGCAACGAGCGCGGTCAGGATAAAGAGGACTACGAGAGAGCGGAGCATGGGAGTCCCTTTCTGCGCCAAAAGTGTAGCGCCGAAACGAGCTGATGGGAAGGGAATTAGAGGTTTTGATTTTTTGATGGAAGGCATCAGAGGCGGAGGCCAGAGCGGCATGGTAGAGCTTGGAGGCAGAGCGAGAGGGCTATCATCTCGGTTAGTTATTCTATCTTGACAATGTGACACCTTATGTGACACATTATATTTATGCCATCGGTAAACATGCGGCAGCTTCGCGATACCCGCCGTCTGAAGGCGTGGCTCCGCGCCGGAAAGACGGTGGAACTCCGTGACCGCGACAAACCCATCGCCCGCATCGTACCCGAAAAACCGGAAGAACACCCGGTGAAGTGGCCCGATTTCGCCGCCCGCCGCAAGAAAATATTCGGAGATCGGATCCTGCCCGGCGCCGACATTGTCATCGAGGAGCGGGGACGTTATTGAACGTTTACGCCGACACGAGTCTGTTGGTCTCTCCGTACGTTCAGGATAGCCACTCGGAGGCCGCCGACGAATTGTTGAGCTCCAGCGCTCGTGTATTCCTGACTCCCCTTCATCTCGCCGAATGGGCGCACGCCATCGCCCAACATGTCTTTCGAGGGATCGCACCTTTATCGGAAGCCGAACGCGTGACTCGTGAATTCCAAGCCGACCGCGCCGCGGGTCTTTGGCTTGAAGTCGCAATCCCTGAAAGTGCGTTTAGCGTCTGCGCCGACCTTGGAAAGCGCTACGGGCCGAAGGTTGGCATGCGTACACTTGATACTCTGCACGTTGCCTGTGCGGTAGAACTAAAGGCTGAACAATTCTGGACATTCGATGAGCGCCAGAGGAAGCTGGCGAAGGCCGTAGGATTGAAGATTTCTTAAACGTAGTTCGATTTTAGAAAGAGTAGACATGGCGGCCCGTTCCAAGAAGAAAGCAAAGCAGAAAGAGCTTAAAACAGACCTCGACGCCATTCTGCGCCGCATTGATCGACTGCCCGACCTCGATCCCCGCACTCCGGATGAGATCATCGGCTATGACTGAAGATGGCCTTCCGTCGTGAGGCGAATTAGCAATGGTCATTGACACTTCGGCCTTGGCGGCAATCTTTTTTCACGAGCCGGAACGCGAGAAATTCCTCGCCGCGATACTAGCGGCAAACACTCGCTTGATTTCTGCCGCGACTATTCTGGAGACCGGTATGGTGATTGAGGCTCGCCGAGGTGAAGCTGCGGGTCGCGAATTCGATCTCTTTGCCGTGCGCGCAAGTTTTCAGGTTGCCGCCGTGGACGCGGAACAAGCCGAACTGGCGCGCTCTGCCTGGAGAAGGTACGGAAAAGGCCGTCACACCGCAGCGCTGAACTACGGGCACTGCTTCGTGTATGCTCTTGCGCAAGCCTCTGGCGAGCCGATCCTGGCGAAGGGCACTGACTTCGCAACGACGGATGCGGCGGTCTTTTCGGCTGTTTGACCGGAGAAGAAGTGGGCTAATCTGGCAGGATAAATTCGATGATCGAGACCAGAACCTAAGAATGCTGCTTTCCATTACCCGAGACAGCGTTTGCGCTGCAGACGATATTGACGAGCACCTGACCACCGTCTCGATCCAAGACGACGCTACCGTTGAACAAGTAGTTGACCTGGCCGTCTCTTCGGCGGACCTTCCAAAAATCGGCGGCGGCAAGGCAACTTGGGTTGTCTCTTCAAACAGGCCGCTTGCCGTAGTAGCGCAGCAGTGGAAACAGGTGAGGACAATTCCGATGATTCCGCCTCGACTGAAAGAGCTGGACTTCGACGGAGCTATTCTTAAGATACACATCGGCTACTTGACTCAGCAGGACCCGGACACCGTGCTGAACGTATTGCAAACGTTGAAATTGAAAAGGTGAGTAGATTCTCCCTACTCTTCCTCTTCCTTTACTTCGCCTCGCTCCGCCTTTGCCTTCTCAATAATCTTCTCCTGCAACGCTCCCGGCACGGTGTCGTAGTGGTGCATTTCCATGTTGAAGCTGCCGCGGCCTTGCGTCATCGAAGTCAGATCGACGCCGTAGGTCAACATCTCGGCCATGGGCACTTCGGCTTTCACCACCGTGTTGCCGCCCTTGTTGTCCATGCCCTGGATGCGGCCGCGGCGGCTGTTCAAATCACCCATGATCGAGCCCGCAAAGTCGTCCGGCACCGTGATCTCGACGTGCATCACTGGCTCCAGAATCGTGGGCTTGGCCTGCTCCATCGCTTTCCGGAAGGCAATGCGTCCCGCCATCTGGAACGACATGTCGTTCGAATCCACATCGTGATACGAACCGTCGTAGAGAATCACGCGGAAGTCGACTACCGGGAATCCCGCCAGATACCCGCGCGCAGCAGCATCTTTAATTCCTTTTTCGATGGCGGGAATATAGTTCTTCGGAATCGCGCCACCAAAAATATCGTTCACAAATTCAAACTGTCCGCCGCGCGGCATGGGCTCCATCTTGATCTTGCAATCGCCATATTGCCCGTGACCGCCAGTCTGCTTCTTGTGGCGCCCCTGCACGTCAGCCTTTCCGCGAATCGTCTCGCGATACGGAACTTTCGGCGCTTTCAAAACCACTTCCGTGTGATAACGCTTCTTCAGCTTCGCAACCACCACTTCAATATGCTGCTGCCCCGTCCCCGCGATCAGAAACTCCTGCGTCTGTGCATCGCGGAAGAACCGCAGCATCGCATCTTCTTCCATCAGCTTGTGGATGCCGGGCCCCAGTTTGTCTTCATCGGCGCGGCTCTTGGGCTCAATGGCAAACGTAATCGCCGGCTCTGGCAACTTCACTCGCGGATACTGAATCGGCGCGGACTTATCTCCAAGCGTGTCGCCGGTAAGTGTGTCTTTCAATTTCGCCACCGCGCCAATGTCCCCCGCGTGCAATTCCGTGACTGGCACAGCGGTCTTGCCTTGCATGATGGAAATATGAGACAGCTTCTCCGTCGATCCGCGCGAAAAATTCTGCACCGTAGCTTCGTTTTTCAACACTCCGGAAAAGACTTTGAAGTATGAGATCCTGCCCGCAAACGCGTCTGACACGGTCTTGAACACATACAGAGACATCGGCTCCGCATCGGTCTCATGCCGCTTCGGCGCGTCCCCGTTTCCTGAAGCAGCCGCCTCGCCTTGCACCCATTCATGCTCGGAAGGCGCTGGCGTGTAGTCCACAATGAAATCCATCACGCGATCCGCGCCCACATTCCCCAGGCCCGAGCTGAAAATTACTGGGAACAATTTGTCTTCGCGAATTGCATTGTGCAGCGCCGGAATCAAGTCCTCTTCCGGAATGGTTCCCTTCTCGAAGAATTCTTCCATCAGCTTGTCGTCGCCCTCGGCCACCAGTTCCACGAGTTGCTCATGAGCTTCCTGCACCTGGGCCCGCATGTTTGCCGGAATCTCCGTTTCTTTCCCTTTGCCGTTCCCACCCAGTTCGTAGGTGTAAGCCTTCATGCGCACCAGGTCGACTACGCCGGTCAAATTTTTCTCGCTGCCGATGGGCAGTTCGATTGGAATCACGTCGCGCCCAAAGGCATTCACCAGCGACTCGAGCACGCGCTCAGCATTCGCGCGGTCGCGGTCCATGCGGTTCACCACGATCAGCCGCGGCGTTTTGTATTCGTCGCAATCCTTCCACACGCGTTGCGTCACGACTTCCACGCCGGCCACGCCATCGACCACCACGATTGCCGCGTCCACCACCGGCAGCACCATTTTCGCTTCGTGGACAAACATGCTGAAGCCGGGCGTATCGATAATGTTGATTTTGGTTTTACCCCATTCCACGCTGGCCGCCGCCGCCGAGATCGACATCTTGCGGGCGATTTCTTCGTCGTCATAATCGGTGGTCGCCGAGCCGTCGTCCACGCGGCCCAGCCGCGGCGTCGCTCCCGCGGTATACAACATGGCCGAGAGCAGAGTGGTCTTGCCCGCGTGCCCGTGCCCCACCATTGCTACATTACGAATGTTTTCTCCGGAATAGACTTTCACGATTAGCTCCTTCGCAGGCGTGGAAGAGAGACGGCCCCAGAAGAGTATTAGTGCAGGAACAGGCCAATCCGACATTACCTGCCAAAACTAAGGATGCTACCACGCGGCAAGCGGAGTCTCAACCATACCTGAAGCCCGTGACAGCCGCCCTCGGCTGTCCGAGCGCAGCTTACCCTCGCCTCACGCCGAAGGAGGCGCCCCTAAAGTTCGGCTGCTCCACAGTTCGGTGGGCGGACGCCCATAACATGTGCGGCACCCGCGCGGGTAGAATGACGTGGGTTGTGGGAGGCGGCGACGTGGCGAATGAGGAACATCTGGCGCAGCTTAAGAAGGACGTGAAGGCGTGGAGCGAGTGGCGTGCGGCGAACCCGAACGTTGTCCCCGAGCTCCACAATGCAAACCTCAGAGAGGCAAACCTCAGAGAGGCAAACCTCAGCGGGGCGGACCTCAGCCTAGCAAACCTCAGGGAGGCGAACCTCAGCGGGGCGGACCTCAGCCTAGCAAACCTCAGAGAGGCGAACCTCAGCCATGCGGACCTCAACGAAGCGGACCTCAGCCATGCGGACCTCAGCGAGGCGAACCTCAGCAGGGCGAACCTCAGCCTAGCGTACCTCAGCCTAGCGTATCTCAGCCTAGCGTACCTCAGCGGGGCGAACCTCAGCCATACGAACCTCAGCGAGGCGAACCTCAGCGGGGCGAACCTCAGCGGGGCGAACCTCAGCGAGGCGAACCTCAGCGTAGCGGACCTCAGCGATGCGAACCTCAGCCATGCGAACCTCAGCGAGGCGAACCTCGGAATGGCGAACTTCAAGGGGGCGAACCTCGGCGCTACCGACCTGAGAGGAGCTGTGATGGCCTACTCCATCCTCGCGGACAACGACCTGAGCACAACCAAGGGTCTCGATGCGGTCCAGCACTGGGCTCCGTCAACCATTGGGATTGACACGATCTACAAGTCTCAGGGCAAAATTCCGCAACCGTTCCTGCGCGGATGCGGCGTGCCGGAGAACTTCATCACCTACATGCTGTCGCTGATGGCGGCGGGGGCGATTCAGTTTTACTCGTGCTTCATCAGCTACTCGACGAAGGATCAGGAATTTGCCGAGCGGCTTTATGGCGATTTGCAGAACAGGAGCGTGCGGTGCTGGTATGCGCCACACGATGTTCAGGGTGGGAGATTTCTTGACGAGCAGATCGACGCCGCGATCCGGGTGCATGAGAAGGTATTGCTGATTCTTTCGCCGGCTAGCATCCATAGCGATTGGGTGCAGGTGGAGGTGGGGAAGGCACGTGAGCGCGAGGCGAAGGAGGGGAAGCGGGTGCTGTTTCCTGTCCGGCTGGTGGGGCATGAGGAGGTGCTGGCGGCGTTGCGGGATTGGGCACTGTATCACGGCGAGCAGGGGAAGGACGCTGCGGGGGAGATTCGGCGGTTCTACATTCCAGACTTCAGCCGGTGGAAAGAGCATGATTTGTATAAGAAAGAGTTTGAGAAGTTGCTGAGGGATTTGAGGGTGGAGGCGGCGTAGCCGCTTTCGGCGGTGAAGTGGGGATTTTGACTTTGGTTTTCGACTCTGCCCACACCTCATCCGTAGTATCATCCTTCCGATGCTAGGTCGCCGCACTAGTGAGCAGTGGATCGCGCAATACGCCTCCAGCCACCAACATCCGGTGAACCGGCTGTGTCATACGCTAGGCATCCCAACCATCCTGCTCTCCGTGCCCATTTTTGTGGCGAGCATCTTCTTTCATCCACTTTGGCTTTACGGGCTTGGATTGTTTCTGCTGGGATGGATCTTCCAATTCATCGGTCACGCCTTTGAAGGCAAGCCCCCCGAGTTCTTCAGCGATTGGAGATTTCTCTTCGTCGGCGTGCGCTGGTGGTGGGCCAAGATTCACGGCAAAGGCTGATCTTTGATCAGTGCCCGCACAAAGTGAATACAATCACACCCCACAATCCGTTTTGATGACCCGGACCGTACTTGGGGAGTGAGGCATTCCGCTACCTTCGTCTGCGCTTGCGAGACGTCATTTGCTGGACTATGCTTCTGTTAGTATCCTGGGGTTTTAGGTACACGCATGCATCGCCTGACGGCCAAATTCTTGTTGCTGTTCGCACTGGTTGGGACGTTTGCGCCCCTGGCGTTGACGCTCACCGGACCGCCGCAGCATGCATGTTGCGTTCGCAAGGCTGTGCATCATTGCCACGAGTCAGATGGCGCCGATACTTCCCGCCTTTTAATCAGCGGTGCGGGATGTTGCAACGGCGACTGCTGCCGCGCCGTAACCACCGCTCGATGGGCGTATGCACATGCCGGAGTGAACGTCTCGTACGAGCGGCACATCAGCGCTCGTGCCGACCAGCCAGATCAAATTTCTCTGCACACCGAAGTCCTCGAACTTCACTCCAGCCGCGCTCCTCCTGGTTGCTAATCCAGCTTTCGCGTCGATGATACCTGGCACGTAATCCATAGCTGCTATCGCGAACTGCGCGTCACGCTCGACGAACGCGCTTTTTTGCGCATCCGACCGGAGGATTTATGATCCGCACTAAATTTCCAGCCATTACCGCGCTGGCGTTGACCAGCCTCGCCGCCTTCGCATCGATCTTCGGATCGCTGCGTGGCATCGTGCACGATCCCCAGCATCGCCCGGTGGAAAACGCTATGGTGATGCTTCGCTCGAAAACCTCAGACCAGACCGTAACCGTGAACACCGACGCCCGCGGGGAGTTCACCTTCAATGGCATCGCTCTTGGCGACTACACGGTTACGGTGGTCGCTCCTAACTTCAATCAGTCGGCAAGAAGCGTGCAAATCAATTCCGGGTCGCAGCCCGTGCTGCATTTTTCCTTGAGCGTCGCCACCAACAAAGAGTCCGTCACCGTCTCCGGATCTCCGGAAGCAATTCCCGTGGATTCCGCTACCCCTACCACGCTGGTCAGTCGTCTGGACATCGAACACACGCCGGGCGCGGCGCGCACCAACAGTCTCGCCATGATCACCGATTACGTTCCCGGCGCTTATTTCACGCACGACCAGCTGCACGTTCGCGGCGGCCACCAGACCAGTTGGCTGATCGATGGCGTACCCGTGCCTAACACGAATATTGCCTCCAACCTTGGTCCTCAATTCGATCCCAAGGACGTCGACTACCTCGAGGTCGATCGCGGAAGCTACGGCGCCGAGTTCGGCGACCGCACTTACGGAGTCTTCAACGTCGTGCCCCGCACCGGATTCGAGCGCAACAATCAGGCCGAAGCCGTTCTCAGTGCGGGAAATTTCTACCAGACCAACGACGCGTTCAACTTCGGCAGCCACACCCAGCGTTTCGCCTACTACGCCAGCGTCAACGGCAACCGCAGCAATCTCGGAATTCAGACGCCGGTTCCGCAGGTGGTTCACGACGCCGTAAACGGTTATGGAGGCTTCGGCTCGCTGATTCTCAACGTCGATCCCGCGAACCAGTTGCGTCTCGTCAGTTCGCTGCGCAAGGATTACTATCAGATTCCCTACGATCCATTTCCCAATGACATTGAGAACGCGCCGATCGCTGCGAACAATTTCGCGGCGCAGTATCCCAGCCTCGACCTTCGCGACGGCGACCATGAATCAGACGCCATCGTGAATTTTTCCTGGGTGCATACCTTCAATGCAAAGCTTCTGCTGACGGTCTCACCTTTCTTTCATCACAATGCGGCCGACTACGATAGTTCGCCCAGCGATCCTGTCGCGACCACCGAACATCGCGGATCGAGTTATGGCGGAGGCCAGGTGAGTTTCGCCGCAAACCTTCCCAAGAATAATTTGCAGGTGGGCATTTACAGCTTTTACCAGCAAGACAATGAAGTCTTCGGAGCGGCTTTCAATAACGGCAGCGGGTCGGCGTTTAGCGACACCGAGCATCCAACTGGAAGCCTTGAAGCATTCTTCATCGATGACAAGTTCAAGCCTGTCCCGTGGCTGACCCTGACGGCGGGCATGCGGCCCACGCATTTTTCCGGAGGTGTTTCAGAAAATGCGATCAGCCCGCGCTTCGGCGCAGCGCTCAACGTACCGCACATCAACTGGACCTTCCGCGCGTTCTATGGGCACTATTATCAGGCTCCGCCGCTGATTACCGCCGCGGGCCCGTTGATCGAATTCGCCAACGCCAACAACCTCGGATTCATACCGCTGCACGGTGAGCGCGATGAAGAGCATCAGTTCGGAGTTACCATTCCGTACCGGGGATGGATTATCGACGCGGACAACTTTCGCACCAACGTCTCGAATTTTTTCGACCACAACAACATCGGCGAATCGAATCTCTTCTTTCCCATCACGATCTCTGAGGCGGTCATTCGCGGATGGGAGTTGACTCTGCGCTCGCCGCGTATCGCTCATCGCGGACAAATCCACCTCGCGTACTCGAACCAGATTGCCGAAGGCGGGGGAGCGATCAATGGCGGCCTCACCGATTTTTCATTGCCTGCCGGCCTGTCTCCGCTCGACCACGATCAGCGCAACACGCTGAACCTTGGCGGAGACGTTACTCTGCCGTGGCGCGCCTACGCTTCTACGAATGTCTATTACGGTTCCGGTTTCAGCAATGCGTTTCCCAGTCAGCCTTATCCTGGGAATTACTTGCCGCAACACACAACCTTCGATCTTTCTTTGGGAAAGGATTTTGCCGAAGGCTTTTCCGCCTCGTTGAATGCAATGAATGTGGCCAATCGCCGCATCGAACTCGACAACAGCGTCACCTTCGGCGGCTTCCACTGGAATAATCCGCGCGAGATTTATGTGGAGTTACGCTATCGCTTTCACTACTAGAGCGTCCGAAGATAGGCGCATCAGAACTGGATTGACTGGAACATGACTCGTGCAAACATGATTCTTCCAAACAATCATCGGAGATAATAAAAGGCTGAATATGTTCAACCGCACTCATTCATTTTCAAGACGTCACGCACTGCTATCTTCATGCGTCTTGATTGTATTGTCCGCCACTGTCTTTTCTGTCGCATGCAATCATGGAACGTCGCAGCCCGGCACAGCAAATTCTCAATCTTCCACCAAACGCTACACTTTCAAGGGCAAAGTCATTTCCGTCGACAAAAATGCGGGCACGGCGAACATCGATAACGAGCCGATCGCCGGATTCATGGATCCGATGATCATGCCGTACTCGATCAAGCCGGCATCTATGCTCGATCAGATTCAACCCGGCGATTCCATCACCGCCGAGGTCGTCGTCGAGCCGGAAAAATACTTGCTAGAGAACGTAAAGGTCACCGGACATTCGCAACCGCCCGCTAAGCCGACGGCCAGCGTGCATATTCCGTCTCCCGGAGACGAGGTGCCGGACTTCAAACTCGTCAACCAAAGCGGCAAGAACATTTCGCTGCATCAGTATCGCGGCCAGACCCTGCTGCTTACGGTCATCTACACACGCTGTCCGTTTCCCGATTTCTGCCCGCGCGTCAGCCACGAGTTTGCCGCAATCGACCGCCAGCTTCGCGCCGATCCCACTCGCTACGGCAAGACCCATCTGCTCAGCATCAGCTTCGACCAGGAACATGACACGGCGAAGGCGCTGCGCGCCTATGGCTACGAATGCGCCGGAAGCAAAGATCCCTCGCTCTTCGCGCGCTGGGAATTTTCCGTCATTCCGCAAAGCGAATTGCCGGAATTCGCCGATTATTTCGCCCTGACCTACAAGGAAGAAGGTGGGCTGATCACGCACTCGCTCAGCACCGCCGTGATTTCTCCTGACGGAAGAATTCTAAAGTGGTATCACGGTGCCGACTGGCGGGCGTCTGATCTGCTGCAGGAAGTTGCGGCGGCACATTCTGCGAGTAAGAGTTGAAATTAAGGATATTGCTGATTGTTGATTGCTGATTGAAAACCCCCAACGTGACGAGATTTTCAATCAACAATCAGCAATCAAGAAATCAGCAATTTTTGAAGGAGAAGCAATGAAGTACGTTCTCATTCTGTTAGCAGTCTTGGGTGTGATCGTTTCCGCTCTCGCTCTGCGCGAGCACTACCGCACCGAGGGCGACTCGCCGTGCAGCATCAACGAACGCTGGGATTGCGGCATTGTCAATCACAGTCCCTACGCCACGCTGGCGGGCATTCCCGTCGCGGTGCTTGGCATCGTCGGATATCTCCTTATGGGCGCGCTTGCATGGCGGCGCGCTTACCGTTTGATTCTCGTGGCGGCTGCCGCCGGACTCGCGTTCTCTCTTTATCTTGCCCACATCGAAGCCAGCATTCTTGGCGTCTGGTGCATTTACTGCGTCATCTCACTCGGCGTCATTTCGCTGATCACATTGCTGTCGCTCGGAGGCACAATCGCAATGTTATTCTGCAGATCACCTGAGTTAACGAAGTAGGCTATTCAAGAAAATGCTTGGCCGCAGCACTCCGAGCTAACCGTGTTCCACGCGCTCCTTTATATCCGCATACGCCGCATCGATTAGCCTTCTCAATTCTGCCTCGTTCGTGGCCGTTCCCGGTTTCAACTTCACATGGTGCATGAACTTGCCGGTGCCTTGCAGCAAGCGCTCAGGATCCCGCAGCGCCGCGCCCTGAAAAAACCCGACGTTTACGTGCGAAGTGAATACATTGACGTAGCCGAAGGGCGTATCTCCCAAGCACGCAACCGGACAGCCGTCATGCAAAAGTTCCCGCACTTCGTCTCCGCATTTTCGCATCACCTCAAACCACCGATGCGCGATCGCTCCCAACTCACCGGCATGCGCTTTCATCCACGCATCGATAGCTGGATCGCGCTCGACCGCGCCGTCGAATCGCAGCAAATCCGTCTTCATCGCCGCTCCACTCTTGCCTTCGAGGTATCTGGTTACACAGCACAATTTAGACACTACCCGGCTTCGTTCTCAATTGACAACAACCGAGACCCTCGCAGATACTGCCATCTGCGCATGTAGGATGCAACGGCGCACCGCCGAAGGGCCATGCCCACCTACGATCTCATCGTGGAGGCCTACATGCCCAATCTAGAGAACCTCAAAAAGCAAGCTAAGCTCATCTTGCGGTGGCATCGCGAACGCCACTATCCCGTCGCTGCGCAAATCCGTGCGCATTTGCCGCGTTTCCAGAATATGCCCGACTCCGAAATACTTGCGACGAGCTTTAAGCTCAGCGATGCGCAAGAAATCGTCGCGAGAGAGCACTGCTTCGATACTTGGCAAGCCTTGAAGACCGAACTTTCGACCACGCCGCGAAAGCCGAAATCGTTGCCATCCAAAGCGAAGGCGACAATTGTCTGTGCGGAACCGCAACTGCTCGTCAGCGATATCGAAAGGTCCTGCGAATTTTTCTGTGAGAAGTTAGGTTTTTCGCTGGTATTCAGTTTCGGCAAACCTCCCTTCTACTCCCAGGTGCGCCGCGACGCGGCGCACCTCAATCTAAGGTACGTCGAGCGATCGGTAATCGAGTCGACCGTCCGTGATCGAGAGGAACTGTTGTCGGCATCGATGACCGTCGCCACAGCAGAGGAGATCAAGCTGCTGTTTCTTGAGTTTCAATCCGCTGGTGTCGCCTTTCACCAGAGGCTGAAAAAGCAGCCTTGGGGCGCAAGGAATTTCATCGTCAAGGATCCGGATGGGAACCTGCTGCTGTTTGCTGGGCCCGCAAGCTAACGGACAGCTGCCCAGCCGAGTGTGCTGAGCTGGGGATGTAAAGTCCGGGAGGCGGTATCTCTAGTCTCTACTCTCGCCTCGGCTAGCAACGACTCTGGCGAGCTTTCCAAGTTGGCTCTCCATGCCCATTACTGCCCGCTGCGTCCACTCATCGCTATGCATCGGGTCAAGCGTCAGGACCATGCGCACGTGGCCTCCTACCTCAAAGAAGTCCACCTTGTTGCCTACGTCGTATGGCTCAACGCCGGGAATGAAATCGGCCCGGTGGGTGTAGGCGATCGTCTTGCCCGGAACGATCTCGGTGTAGGTTGGCCTACGATCCCATCGTGGAGGCCTGCATGCCCAATCTAGAGAACCTCTAAAAACAAGCTAAGCTCATCCTGCGCTGGCATCGCGAACGCCACTATCCCGTCGCCGCACAAATCCGCGCGTACTTGCCTCGTTTCCAGAATATGCCCGACTCCTCTACGGATGTTTTTTCTTGACCGCTGGTTCAATACGTCCTCACGTTGATTGAATGTAGATATTTCCTGAATGGTCAGGCCGAATACTCCCCCTGGAAGTTGACTTGCTAGATTAGCAGCGCCTAAGATACACGGCCAGAGTAGATTCCCCCCCTTTTTATGATTGGCCAAGCGCTCGGCCACTATCGCATCGTCGCGAAAATCGGCGCTGGTGGGATGGGTGAGGTATATGAAGCAGAAGACTCCCATCTCCACCGTCGCGTGGCTCTAAAGCTCCTGCCGGAGCGAGTCGTGGGCGACACCATGGCGGTTGAGCGATTCATCCGTGAGGCGCGGGCTGCGTCTGCGTTGAACCACCCCAACATCGTGACCGTTCACGAAATCGGTGAGAGCGGAACCAACCGATTCATCGTGATGGAATTCATCCTGGGGCGCACGCTCCGGAAAGTGATCGAGCAGGGCGTAGACCTCGCGTCGCTCCCGCGCATCGGTGAGCAAGTTGCCAAGGCGCTGGCGATAGCACATGCTGCCGGGATTGTTCACCGCGATATCAAGCCCGATAACATCATGGTCCGCGACGACGGATACGTGAAAGTGGTCGACTTCGGGTTGGCTCGTCTTGTTCCGACCGGCTCTTCGCCGACACTTGCGACGGTAGTCGACAACACCGAAGCGGGAACCGTTCTGGGGACGGCGCGGTACATGTCGCCGGAGCAAGCGCGTGGAGAGGCGACCGACTGCGCCACGGACATGTTCTCCCTGGGGATCGTCCTCTATGAGTTGAGCACTGGCCAGCACCCGTTTCCGGGGGAGTCACAGATTGGCGTGCTGAACGCGATTCTATCGCAATCACCGGTTCCCCCTTCTCGCCTCAACGCGGAAGTCCCTGCTGTTCTCGATTCTCTGATCTTGCGGCTGCTCGAAAAGGATGTGCGCCTTCGGCCCACCGCGCCGGAAGTGGAGTCTGACCTCTGCGCGCTTACCGGAACTCCCGCCACCCGTAATGGTACTCGCAGCGTCGTGTCGATCCAGCGCCACACGGTAGGCCGCAAGCGCGAGCTTGCGGAACTGCGCGCCGCTTTTGACTCCGCCCAGTCCGGCCGTGGCCTGCTGATGTGCGTCGCTGGGGAGCCCGGAATCGGGAAGACAACCTTAGCGGAGGACTTCCTCGCAGATCTCGCAGCGGCATGCCTGAATACCAGCATCGCGCGCGGAAGATGTTCTGAGCGCCTCGCCGGCACGGAGGCGTACTTGCCGATTCTGGAAGCGCTTGAAAGTTTGCTTCACGCAGAAGGAAGCGTTTCACTCGCGGGTGTCCTGAAACGGGTGGCGCCAACCTGGTATGTCCAGATAGCACCCCTGGCCGCGAACGATTCCTCGGGTTCTCGAGTGATGGAGGATGCGAAGGCGGCCTCACAAGAACGCTTGAAGCGTGAGTTGAGTTCCTTCCTACAGGAAGCGTCGCGAGTCCGGCCGCTAGTATTCTTCCTCGACGACTTGCATTGGGCCGATGTCTCGACCGTCGACCTGCTCGCATATATTGGCGGCAAACTCGGCTCATTACGAATGTTAATCATTGCGACGTACCGTCCTTCAGACTTGTTGTTGGCAAAGCACCCGTTTGCCGAAGCGAAGCTCGTACTTCAGGAGCGTGGCGTCTGCCGCGACGTGGCCGTCACTTTTCTGACCGCAGCGGATGTCGAACTTTACCTCACTCAGGAATTCCCGCAGCATCGATTCCCACTGGAATTTGCCTCGCTCATCCATGGCAAAACGGAAGGCAGCCCGCTCTTCATGGTGGATTTGATCCGATACCTGCGGAACCGGGGAGTGATCGCCCAAGACGAGCAAGGACGCTGGTCGTTAGCTGAGTCGGTTCCGAAAATCGAGCAGGAATTACCCGAATCCGTCCGCAGCATGATTCAGCGGAAGATCGAGCAGCTCAGCGATGCCCAACGCAGGTTGCTCACGGCCGCGAGCGTGCAGGGGCAAGAGTTCGATTCAGTGGTTGTGGCACGAGCCCTGGAGATCGATGCCGCCGAGGTCGAGGAACAACTTGAAGTCCTCGAACGTGTTCATCTTTTCGTCCGCAAGATCGGGGAGCACGAATTTCCCGATTCACAACTGACGCTACGCTGTGTCTTTGTACACGCTCTCTATCAAAACGCATTGTTTGCCACGCTCGCGCCAGCACGCAGAACCTCCCTGAGCGCGGCGGTGGCAGGAGCCTTGCAGTCTCTCTACGGCGAGCGCAGCGGAGAAATCGCTTCCACACTTGCATTTCTCTTCGAGGGAGCGCGGGATTTCGTACGTGCCGCCGACTACTTCATGGTGGCTTCACAGAACTCCGCCCGTGTGTTCGCCAATCACGAAGCGATCTCTCTTTCGCGCCGGGCCATCACGAATGCGGAGAAGCTTCGCGGCGTAGAGCGATTTTCCCGGGTACTGGTGGCAGCTCTCCATCTCGCCCGGCTCCACCTGACGCTCGCCCAATTTGATGAGGCGATCGAGGATTTCGCATTGGCCGAAAAGACGGCCCTCGAATTGGAAGATAAGGAAGCGCAGATCGATGCCATCTGCGGGACTGCGATGTCGCTTTTCTACATTCATCGCATGGCGGAAATGCGGCAGCAGGCCAATCGTGCACTGGACATCGCCCGAGCTGCCGGGTCAAACGCAGGCGTAGCTTCTGCGGAATCGGTCTTGGCCTGCGATCTGCTCTGCACCGGTGATCTCGGTGCAGCCGAACAGTATTATGAACGAGCGATCCCCGTCATGCAGGAAAAAGGCGTGCACTTGGGTGTAGTCGATGCCCTCAGCTACCTGGGTGCTCTTCACACTTGGCGCCTGGACTATACGGAGGCTGAGCGCGTCACCGGCGGGGCCCTGGAAAAAGCGCGGAAACTCGGCGCCACCTTCCACATTGTTGCAAATTTATTCTTTCGGGGAATGGCTCTGGGCAATCAGGGACGTCTGTCGGATGCATTGGGGACGCTGGAAGAAGCGCGCAGGCTCGCTGAGTTGAACGGCGAGCGTTACTGGCTTCCCCGCATTCCCAATACGCTGGGTTGGATCTACCGCGAAATGCAGGACCTGGAGACTGCCCTTCAGCTCGATACCGAGAATGTTCGTCTAGCCGAAGAGATGGCCATGGTCGAGGGGCGCGCCAACGCCCACGTGAACCTGGGACACGACTATCTCGCCCTCGGCGAGCCCAGCCGGGCTATTGAACACCTCCAGCAAGCCGAGCAACTGTTCAAACAGGATGTCTGGTTCCGCTGGCGCTATGCCATCCGGATGCAGGCAGAGATGACCAATTACTGGATCCATCGAGGAGATTTGAAGATGGCGGCTATGCATGCCGCCGCCTGTCTCCAGGCTGCAGAGAAGTCTCGCGCGCGCAAGTACCAGGCCTGGGGACACAAGCTTCTGGGCGACATCGCCGTGCTCGAAGAACGTATGGATGAATCCCGTCGCGAGTATCAAACCGCACTGGACATGCTGGCACGAAACCCTTGCCCAATGATTGAGTGGCAAATTTTGAAGGCTTCCGCGACAGCCGCTCGGCACGCCAAGAGTGACTCAACGGGAGAGGAACTAATCGGGCGGGCGAGGGCTGTCATCCAATCACTCGCTGAATCGATTCGTGATGACCGGTTACGTCGGAAATTCCTGGGCTCAAAGCCGTTCCTGGAGCTTTGACAATTTCATCCAGAGACACTGTTCAGAGACCAGGAAGCTTGCGCCGCCTCTGTTTTGGAGGCAGGGACAGCGAATGCGCTTAAGTGGTTCTGACCGCGCCGAATCCGTGTGGGAAGCTGAAATTTCTTGGCAGATCGTCGGCTAATCGGAAGCGGACCCGCCACACCACGCGCGCGGCCTCCATTGACGAACCTGCGCCCTACACCCTAAGATTACACGGCCTGTGATTTGCTGCAGGCTGGGTTCCGCTCGTTCATGATCGGCCAAACCATCTCTCACTACCGGATCGTTGACCTGCTCGGTGGTGGAGGCATGGGCGTGGTTTACAAGGCCGAGGACACTCAGCTTGGCCGCTTTGTCGCGCTTAAATTTCTTCCCGAGGATTCTTCCAAGGACGCCCAGGCGCTCGAACGCTTCCGCCGTGAAGCCCGCGCCGCTTCTTCCCTGAACCATCCAAATATTTGCACTATCCACGAGATCGGAGATTACGAGGGCCATCTCTTTATCGTGATGGAGTGCCTGAGCGGCCAGACTCTGAAGCACATGATTCAGGGTCGACCGATGGAGCTCGACACCCTACTCACCCTGGCGATCGAAGTCGCCGACGCGCTGGACGCCGCGCACAGCAAGGGAATCGTCCACCGCGACATTAAGCCCGCGAACATTTTTGTTACTGACCGCGGCAATGCAAAAATCCTCGACTTCGGCTTGGCGAAGATCGCCCGCGCCGCGCGCCCCACCAGCGGCGACTCTCAAACCGTGGCTGAGGCCTCTTCCCTCGATCTCACCAGTCCCGGCACCGCGGTTGGCACGGTTGCCTACATGTCGCCAGAGCAATTGCGCGGCAAAGAACTCGACGGCCGCACCGACCTTTTCTCTTTCGGCGTCGTTCTCTACGAAATGGCCACCGGAGTTCTTCCGTTCCAGGGAGAAACTTCCGCCGTGATCACCGAAGCCATTCTCAACCGACACCCGACTGCGGCGGTCCGCCTGAATCCTGGGCTTCCTCCCAAGCTTGAGGAAATCATCAACAAGGCTCTCGAAAAAGATCGCGACATGCGCTGCCAGTCGGCAGCCGAACTGCGTGCCGACCTCAAGCGCTTCAAGCGCTCGGTGGATTCTTCGCGCACCTCGGTAGTTGCAGAAGCAGCGCCATCTTCCTCAGGCACGACATTGGCGTCGAACTCGGCGACCGGCGTTGCGCTTTCTCCGCCGCCGGCCACGCGCAAGAAATTACCCATCGCCTTGATCTTCGCTCTGGGTTTGCTGGTGGCCGCTGCCGCCGGTTTATACGCCGGCAAAAAGTTCTTCTCAACGGCGGCCGCCGAGCCTCCGATCTACCGCCAGCTCACCTTCCGCCGCGGCAGCATCCGCGCCGCTCGCTTCGCTCCTGATGGACAAACCATCCTCTACAGTGCAGCCTGGCAGGGAAATCCCGTCGACGTTTTCACCGCGCGCCCCGAAGCGCCCGAGTCGCGCTCCATGGGCCTTAGCCGCACTCAGCTGATGTCGATCTCTCCCACCTCCGAGATGGCCGTTCTGCTCAACAGCAAAGCCATCGGAGCCTGGGTAAGCATGGGCACGCTGGCGCGCGCGCCGCTCTCCGGTGGAGCTCCCCGCGAAGTGCTCGAGCAGGTGCAATGGGCCGACTGGGCTCCCGACGGCACCAGCCTCGCCGTGGTCCGCGACATGGATGGCCGCAATCGACTCGAACTTCCCGTCGGCAAGCCGCTCTATCAAACTGGCGGATGGATCGGCCATCCCCGCGTCTCTCCCAAGGGAGACTATGTCGCCTTCGCCGACCATCCTCTGCAAGGCGACGACAGCGGTTCGCTCGCCGTCGTCGATCTCGCCGGCAACAAGAAGATGCTCTCCACGCAATGGTTCACGATTCAAGGCCTCGTGTGGTCGCCCGACGGAAAAGAAGTTTGGTTCACCGCGAGCAAGTCCGGCACAGACCGCACGCTCTACGCCACCTCGCTCGATGGCAAACAGCGCATCGTGGCCCGCCTTCCCGGCGCGCTCATGCTGCTTGACATCGCCAAAGACGGACGTGTGCTTCTGGTCCGCGCTACATGGCGCCGCGAATTGCTTGGCCTGGTCGACGGAGATTCCAAGCAGCGCGAACTTTCCTGGCTGGACTACACCTATCCCTCAGATCTTTCCGCCGACGGCAAGACTTTATTGTTCGACGAAGAAGGCGGCGGCGGCGCACTCGCCTACTCGAAGTCCGGAGGCCTGACCTACGCGGTCTACATTCGCAAAACCGATGGCTCACCCGCCGTGCTGCTAGGAGAAGGCGGCGCAGTGGCGTTATCCCCGGACGGAAAATGGGCCATCGCGCAAACTCAGGAATCACCCTCGCAATTCAGGCTCCTGCCCACCGGCGCCGGCGAACCCAGAGACATTACGAAAGACAACGTCAACCACAGCTGGGCTCACTGGTTCCCCGACGGTAAGCGCATCCTGTTTTCGGCCGACGAGCCCGGCAAAGGCGTACGCTTCTACGTCTATGAGCTGGCTTCAGGCAAAAGCCAGGTCATCTCGCAGGAAGGCGTAAACGGCACCGCCTTCGCCATCTCTCCCGACTCGCAGCAAATCGCCGCCATCGGTCCCGACCAGAAGGGATACCTCTACCCCGTCTCTGGCGGCGATCCGAAACTCATCGCCGGCATTAATCCCGGCGAGCAACCCATCACCTGGACCGCCGACGGCCAATCTCTCTACATCTACCAGCCCGGCGAACTTCCCGCCCGCGTCTACCGCCTCGACGTCAAATCCGGCCAGCGCACTCTCTGGAAAGAATTAATGCCCTCCGACCCCGCCGGTGTAGAAAACATCGGCCCCATCTACATGACCCCCGACGCCAAAACCTGCGTCTTCGGTTACCACAGAATGCTCGCGGATTTGTATTTGGTGGAAGGACTGAAATAGATCTATGTAGGGACAGCCGCCCTCAGCTGTCCGCCGAGCAAAGCGAGGCTGCTCTGCTCCGTTCTCCATTGTCATGCTGAGCGTAGGGATGAGAATCGCGCAGCGATACTCATCCCGCAGTCGAAGCATCCCTATCGTTCCACCGCTCCAGATCGCGCAGGCCGCCCCACGCCTCCACGTTCTCCCGTAAGTCAAGCTCGTCTCGCAGCCGCTATCTTTGAGCCCGCCCCCGGTGGCTTGTGAAATTGCATCTCATCCCCACGTCGGGCCAGTTCCCCCCTGCTATCCCGCAGCAAACTCCACGCCTCCTTGTAACACTCGTAACAGTAGCTCTTTTTCTTAGTCGGCCCCACCACCGGACTCAGCATGACGCAGGTGATTCGCCGCGCACCCAGCACCAGCGACGCCGGAATCAGATACCACGCGCTGACCGGAATCACGTACGCGGCGAATAAGTCAATTTGTTCCAAAGTGTAGTCTTGCTTCTTCACGTGGTTGGGCAGCAGCTGACAGCAATACCCATCGCCACGCCGGTAGCTGCTGGACTTAACTTGCACCCGCAGAAAGTTCGGCCCATGCTCAATCCCCACATCGTAAGCCCGCGTCTCTCCCCAAGGCGTGCACACCGAGAACCGCCTCCGCGCCGCCTGCGCCATAAACTGCAACTCCACCCGCTCCCAAGCCTTCATCCCAAAATCCTTTCAATGTCCCATCCGCCTAATTACCTGTCATTCCGACCGGAGCCGGAGCGAACGCGACGGCGCAGTGGAGGAACCTGCTTTCCCCCTCCCCCACGCAAACCGCTGACGCCCAAAACAAAAGGCGCGACCCATAGGCCGCGCCTTCTTTTTCCAAAGCTTTAACTTATACTTCCATTATAGCATACCGCAAAGGCTAAAAGTGACATAGCTTCCCACTTTATTTCCGCCCTGTTTCCTTCACCTTAGCCCCCATCGAGTCACTTCGACCTCTTGACAAGATTCTTGAACCCTCGTCCCGATGTCATTCCGAACCGGCGCGCAGCGGCGGTGAGGAACCTGCTTTGGCGCTGTTGAAATGCCGCAGGCGAAACTCCAGTCGCGGAGCGACGACATACCATAGCCCCGCACGTAAGTGCCCGGAAAGCCGTAGAGAAGAATAACCTGAGTCCGCGCCAGCGGACCGCACGAATGTCGATGAAATCAAGCCCCCACGGCAGCCTTCAGTCTGAACTGGACCTGCAGCGCGGAAAGAATTTCAAACAGATTCTTTGCTTGTGGATTCCCAGACGGACCTAGCATTCTCATCAGGCTCTTGGGGGAGTGGTTTGTCACTGCGGCCAGTTCCTGAAAGCCGATGGTGGCGTTGATGTAATCGCGTAGCATTGCCTTGCCAGTCTCCACATCGCCCTGGAGAAAACTTTCCACGGCCTCGCGAAGCAGCTCCCTGCGAAACGCAGCATCGCATCGCACTCTAGCGCAAACCGTCTCTTTGAATTTTTTTGTCAAGGCCATCACTTTTCCCTCTCTTGCGGCTGCCCGTTCCTAGATTGTTATCTCGCTGTATGTGGAAAACTAGTAATCTAATAAGCGAAAAGAAAGCGTATGATTGCCTCCCAACCTGGAGGTGAATACTATGGCTGATCGTGAGCAATTCTTGCGCTCCATACCCGTCGATCCCGAACTGCAAAGAGTCCTTGATGCCACGAAGGACAAGCCTGTTTCCGAGGAAGAATTGCGCGAGCAGCGAGTGAGCTTTGCTTTCGGTAATGCTCTGCGCAGTTCGGAGGGCCGAATCACGAAGGAAAGCGTCCGCTGGGCTTCGGAACACATAAAGCAGCTGCCGTAGACAGTTACGGCCACTTAAAGATTGGTTGTTTTGAGGTGTTTCGCAAATATTTCGATAATTTCACGATCCTCGATGTCAACATTTCTCGTCCTTGGTGCCGTCTGAATCTGAAAGGCCGAGGGCACCGGAGATACAGACTCGGTCGACAGCTGGACAGAGGCAAGGAACAATTGAGCAACCGCCAAGCCCGGGTAAAGGTAAATTGGGATTTCGCCTACATTGGAGATCTCAAGCGTCAGTATCCCAGAGAAGTTTGGATGCACCCCGATGGCGGTGGCTATTATGAGACCATCACGCCCCCATGTTGATTTCCCTACCACAAAGGCCACGAGGTCCGTTGGAAGGTGCACCCACTCAAGAGTCTCACCCAATACAAATTGCCCGGGGTGCAGGACGAAGTAGTCCCCAATGGGCACAAACGTGTCGTCCTTATACCTAAGAAGATCGGTCTGATGTGTTGGTGACATCACGTCGAGCTGGGAGAGCTTCGCTCTGAGCGGGACATGAAAGCGTTGCCCGAGCCTTATATCGATCGATGCGGTGCCGGCCTTGATCTGTTTTTGGACATCAAGTAGGGGGCTAATCACCAGACGCTTGGCCGGGTTTGGGTCGGGATGCTCAAGCAGCTTTCTTATCTTCTCAGCGCTTAGAATCACGGCGCGCCTCTTCCCACGAAATTCGTATTCCCGAGATCTCAATCGCTTTGAGAACTAATTCGTGCAACTTCGTTGCGGCAGCAAAACGGGTATCTCCATCCTTTGGGTGCAGGCTCTTCCTGAACTTATCAAAATCACACAGATAGACATGCCAACCGGCGTTAATAATGGAGGCCAACCCGACGGGCACGCCACCTATGTAGGGCGGCATCTCCCCGGGAGGGATGTGGTTTAGGAACATCGGAGCAAGCTGGGCGATGTCATTCCTGAACCGTTCGCCGTCATACCGGGCGCAGGCCGAGGTTGCGGACTCGCTTGCTAAAGTAACGAAGTCCAGCACGGCGTCATTAATCGTTTCAAGCGCAATCTGATCGTAGTGGTTTGTACCTGAAACCGGACCCGACGACACTTCATCCCAGTTCCGACATAGCGACTGCAACCCCTCACTCCACTCGTTGACCGGATAGCGCTGCTTGAGCATTCTCAGCATCAGCCTAAGACGGAGCCGTGCCGGCGGATGGGTCTCAGTGGCCTTGTCAATTCGACTGAACGAGGTAAGAAGATGGGTAGCTGCAAAGAACAAGGCGGGGCCGAACAACTGGATACCAATTGCATCGGAACATAGCTCCTTCACCCAACCATTCACACGCTCAGTGACCTCCTCCGTTACTTTTCTGCGCAGCCCTAGCTCCGATGGGGCCCCTGCCCCTTTTCCCTGGCTATTCATCATCAAAGGCACGAGTTTCTTGACCATGTCTTCGCTTACCGTGATCATAGGAAGCAGACTCTTAGCAATTCCGTGCCGGTCGTATATCGCGTGGCCCAATTCATGGGCGAGTACGCCATGGATTAGGATTTGCCCCGATTCGACAACTGGTATGGTGACTACAAAAAGGAGATCGGGCAACAGCGCGCAACTCGACTCGACCTCAGTGCCCGAGAACAGATTTCTTAACGGGGCAGCGATGTCCTGTATGGAGTAATTTAGCTCGGGCTTAGAACTGACGATTATTTCCGATCCCGGGAGAATCGACTTGGAGTACCGCCGCAGTGTAGGGATCAGCTGGCTTGGGCATTGGTGCACGTCCGAGCCGTCGACAAAGCCAACAAGTTCATGCAGAAGAGGCAAGAGCCTGCTTATTCGGTACAGCCGAGTCTCAAGCTGCGGTGCTGTTAATGGCGACGAGTTCGCAATTTGTTTTTCGGTTTCAAGTAGCGCCTCAATCCTTGAGGCGGCGTCCTTCGCGAATCGTAGAATAGTCTGGGACCCCGGAGATGCGTATACCTTGTTCTCAACACGCGACACCTCCTCGGTGACCGCATGGGTCCGATCCTGCGCAGCCTGAATCCTTAAGGCGGCTATTCGTCGAAAACTGTCCATGTTACGACATCCGGGACTCCCCTCCCGCCTAACTGGTCGGCCCGATCAAGCTCTAGTTGCGACGTGTTGTAAAAGAATGTCTTGAGCTCAATAATCCGATCACGTGTCGTCGGATGCTCCCCCCTCGAAAGCTGAGTGGCCGTAGTCTTGAGCTCCGAAATATTTTCCAGAAATGCCTCAGGAGCGTGGACCGTCGGCATTGCACTCACCGCCCTTGCGAAAAATGTGGCACAGGACTTCGTATCGCTTGTCAGCTCCGGTCGGTCGAGCCAGCGATATCCCTGTTCAGCAGATTGGAGGAACGAGGCAGCCTCCCCCAATAAGCGACGATCGCTCTCGCTCAGTGGCTCTCCGTTTTCCGCGCGTGCCAGGGCTAGAACGATGTTATCCAAGATGAATCCATTTTTTAGCGAATCTGCTAGAAGAGAAAAACGATGTTCCTGCATGCTGCACCTCGTCCAATGTCAATTCTAGAAAGGGAGGGATCTGATGGTTTCCTCAGACCGATATTTATACACCGGGTTTCCCCTTCCGATACCCAACAAATTGGATTGGTTGTACACAACCACCATATATTGTTGTATACAACCAAAACTTTTGTGTGTCTACAATAATATCGCGTGCCTCCCGACATCAAGCCAAAGACGGATCTCTCGGCTGCCATCCACACTCGAATGATAGAGGTGCGTCTCTCGCCTAAAAAGATGGCTGAGGCAGTCGGGGTCGTCTACGAGACTGTCCGCGGCATTGTTAAAGGGGACCGACCTCCGTCGATTCCGCTTCTCCAATCGATCTGTCGGGTACTTGATCTCGATTTTAACGCAATGAGCGAGATGCTGGCGGCCGAACAGGTAAATCGAAAGTACGGGCATTTGAAGGCCCTAACGGAGACCAACTCAGAACTGCGGTCGATCCAGAAGGCATGGCCACTCCTTCGCGCCGAACAGAGAGAGCATGTACTCCTATTAATCGAGAAATACGCACAGCAACAGGGAGAGCGACCGAACTACTCGCCGCGATTCTTACCGCGACCGGTACGAAAAAACTAAGCGTAGTGTCCGAGCCAGCGCCTCAGCCCTTCAGCTCAGCTAATGTGACCCCTAAATATCCAAATTCTTCACATCCAGCGCATTCTCTTCAATGAACTTCCGCCGCGCTTCCACGTCTTCGCCCATCAGGGTGGTGAAGATGGTCTCGCACTCGGCAATGTCTTCGAGCTTCACCGAGAGCAGAGTCCGGCGCTCGGGATCCATGGTCGTCTCCCACAACTGCGGAGCGGTCATCTCACCCAGACCTTTGTAGCGCTGCACGTCGTAGCCGCGGCTGCCTTCTTTTTTGACGTATTCGAACAGCTCACGGGCAGTCGCTTTCTCGACCGGTTCGATCGCGGCCCGATGCTTGGGCGCAGTCTTGGCGGCTTTCTTATCGGATTTATCTTCGTTGTTGTTGTTCTCCGCGGCTTCGTCGTCCGCGGCCTCGTCAACTTCTTCGGCCGCCGCGCCCGCTTTGGTGACAGCTTCCACCACGAACGGCGGCTCCAGATACGGCTCAATCTGCTTGAACTTCGAAATCAACTGCCGGCACTCCGCGCTCGAAGCCAGCTCCCAGCTGACCACATGCTCTGAACCCTGCGAGCTTACAAAACTCACTTCCCACAGGTTGTGCTCTTCGTCGAACTTCGATTCCACACTCTTGAACTTGCGGTCTTTTTGCAGCCGCTTCAATTCTCTCTCGAGCTTCTCGATCTTCTTCGGCGGATTCTTCTTGTCGCCCTCAAAATCCGCGTGCTTGGAGAAATCGAGCTTGGGCAGCAGTTCGGTTACGCTCTCATCGCGCAGGCGCTTGTTTACTTTGTCGAAGAAGTTGAGATACTCCTTCAACACGGTCATGAACTTGGTCAGGTTCGCGCCCTCGAGCTTGGCCGCGCCTTCGCCGTAACGCACGATCAGCCCATCGGCCGCGCGCTTCAGCATGACTTTGTCGAAGGCATCGTCGTCTTTGATGTACTGCATCGATTTGCCCTTTTTGATCGAATACAGAGGCGGCTGCGCGATAAAAACGTTGCCGCGCTTGATCAGCTCCTGCATATGACGGAAGAAGAAGGTCAACAGCAGCGTGCGAATGTGCGAACCGTCGACGTCGGCGTCGGTCATTAAAATGATTTTGCCGTACCGAACTTTCGTGGGATCGAAGTCATCCTTCGCAATGCCGGTGCCCAGCGCCGTGATCATGGCGCGAATTTCTTCGTGTGCCAGCATCTTGTCGTAGCGGGCTTTTTCAACGTTAAGAATTTTTCCCTTGAGCGGCAAAATCGCCTGGAAGCGCCGGTCGCGGCCTTGTTTCGCGGTTCCACCTGCGGACTCGCCTTCGACTAAAAACAATTCGCAGCGGTTGGGATCGCGTTCCGAACAATCTGCAAGCTTGCCCGGCAAGCCGCCCGAATCGAGAGCCCCTTTACGCCGCGTCAAATCCCGCGCCTTGCGCGCCGCTTCGCGCGCGCGCGCCGCATCGACCGCCTTATTGATAATCTTCTTCGCAACCGTCGAGTTCTGCTCGAAGAAAGCTCCCAGCCGTTCATTAACAAACGCTTGAACGACGCCGGCGATGTCGGAATTCAGTTTGCCTTTGGTTTGTCCTTCGAATTGCGGCTGCGGGAGCTTCACGCTGATTACCGCAACCAAGCCTTCGCGGACGTCGTCGCCGGTAAGATTTTCTTTTACGTCTTTGAACAAGCCCATCTGCTGGCCGGCATAATTGATGGTGCGAGTCAGGGCCATGCGGAAGCCAGAGAGATGCGTGCCGCCGTCCACAGTATTAATGTTGTTGGCGAAGCTGAAGACGGATTCGGAATAGCCGTCGTTGTATTGCAGGCCAATTTCCATGGCCACGCCGTTGCGCTCGGCTTCCATGTAGATCGGCTTGTCGTGCAGAACCTGCTTGCCGCGATTCAAATGCTTGATGAACTCGGCGATGCCGCCGTTGTATTTGAATTCCGAACGCTTGGCTCCGCCGGTTTTCGCGTCGGTGGATCGCTCATCGGTGAGCGTGATCGACAAACCTTTGTTCAGAAATGCAAGTTCGCGCAAGCGTTGCGCGAGCGTATCGAAGTTGTATTCCGATGACGCGGTAAAGATGGTGCGGTCAGGCAGGAAGTGGACCTTCGTACCGCGGTGCTTGCTGGCGCCGGTTTTTTTCAATTTGCTGGTGGGCTCGCCCTTCGAGTAGGTCTGCTCCCAGGTAAATCCGTCGCGCCAGATTTCGAGATCAAGTTCCTCGCTAAGCGCGTTCACCACGGAAACTCCAACGCCGTGCAGTCCGCCGGATACTTTGTAACTGGAAGAATCGAATTTTCCACCGGCATTCAGCGTCGTCATCACAACCTGCGCCGCAGAAACTTTTTCGCCGTCGATTTCCATGTCATCGACAGGAATGCCGCGTCCGTCATCGACCACGGTGATGCTGTTGTCGATGTGGATGGTTACGTTGATCTCCTTGGCGAATCCGGCGAGCGCCTCATCGACGGAGTTGTCGACAACTTCATACACTAGATGATGCAAGCCAACTTCACCGGTCGATCCGATGTACATGGCAGGACGCTTGCGCACGTGCTCCATGCCGCTGAGGACTTTGATTGAGTCGGCAGTGTAATCGCTCTTGCCACCGCCGTTGTTCCCGGTGATGGGAGTGACGATTCCGTTTTTTGTTTTGGTTTCTACGATGGGAGTATTGATCTCTTTGGTGGCCATTCCGCTCCGCGCGGGGATTGCCCCGACTTTCTCAGAACCCTGGGCTCGATTAACGCCCGAAAGCGCCCTTGACTGCGAACCAAACTCGAACCGTGAATCGACCTCAAGTTATTGAAATGTCTTATACTTAGGTTCGGTTGGTGACTGATGAAATTATACCACGGAAGTGCGGGTTTTTCGAGCACACGCGGGCCCGAATCGGCGCAGTAAACGTCCCATTTTGAATCGGTTCCGGAGCTTGCTAAATCGTCGCTTATCTCACGAAAATTGGACAGTTGGCCCATTCTAAATTTCGCGTTCTTTGCGGAATTTAGAGTGGAGTGTTGCTCGGTGACAGTGTTGATGTCAGTGGGTGAGAGGAAGTACCCGTGCACAGTGAACCTGCACGATGCGGTTACGGTGTCGCAAGAGCGCCGGGAAACGTGTGGCCCCAGCTTAGTTCCGCACTGATGAATGAAGTGTGTGCTGCCTTGCGGTTCTCTTTGGGGTGCGATTCAAACTAGTGGCTGGGGAACGTCCCGTCTGTCCCCGAATCCCCTGGATTTGAGAACATCTGACTGACAATTTATGATCGCGCCACTCCTGAACGGACAGAATATGCAAGGACATAAGATCGCCGCTTAATGACGGAGGAAATGCCATGACAAATGGAACAGAAACTAAACCTCTCGAAGAGCGAACCTTTGAGCTAGAGGAAAAAAAGTTCGTCGCTAGCCAACAATGGGAAGAGATCAAGCTCGCCTTGGAGAAAGGCAAAGCAAAGTGGACGGCTTTGTCAATTATTGCCTCGGTTTTTCTGGGAAGCTTGGCAATAGTCAGCAGCGCCTATCTTCAATACGCCACTGCGAGGACGCAATTTGAGCTGAAGGCTGCCGAACTCACGCTACAAACGAATGATCCCGTTGTAACGAGAACAAAAGTTGACGAATTTGCAGCTCTGTTCCCAGGACGCCTTCCGACCGACTGGAAATCCGCATCGTTCGATCCCCGAAATTTCTTTTCTGAGAGCGATGATCTAAAGAACGATGTGGCGAAGCTCTTAGTGGAACATCCCGACCGCAGAGACGATATTTTTCTTATCTACGGAACGCTTTTCCAAGAAGGGCCAACACAAACGTTCCTGAAGCGCCTTTCCGAGAAGACGCCGAACGTGGGAACTCCAAAGCCAAAAGCTCCAAAATCAAAGTAGAGGCATGGGCGGGCGGGGTGGCACACTCAAACCCGGTTTTGGGCTTGAGTGGGATGGTTCCCGTGCGTCAAGAATTTTTCAATTGGTCGATTTTAGGTGCTGTATTCAATAATCTCGGAGTATCGACACGATCAAACTGATACGAGGTTCTTGTGAGGGATGATTTTTCGCAGTCGGTCCGGAGGTCACTAGCTCACCGAGTCGGCCTGCTCTGCTCCAATCCCGACTGTAGAGCGCACACCACCGGGCCTCAATCCGATCCATCGAAGGTGATCGATGTTGGTGTAGCGGCTCACATCACAGCGGCTTCTCCAGGAGGGCCGCGCTTTGATCTGAACCTAAGCGATAAGGAAAGAGCCAGCGCAAAGAATGGAATTTGGCTCTGTCAGAATTGTGCAAAGTTGATCGACAGTGATGTTGCTCAATTCTCAGCCTTAGTCCTGCGCGGTTGGAAGCTGGGCGCTGAGTGGGACGCCAAACAGAGGATAGGAAAGACCAATTCCACGCAAAGACGCACGCACGGCCGAATAGAGGCAGAACTGAAACGGGACCATCGGGTGCGGGATGCCCTTCAAAAAGCGATGCTCAAAAGCAGCGTAGAGCGAATGAAGAAACCACCTGGTCAGAGCAGGCCTCGGAAGTTCGCCGAGGGCGAATTTGTCGTGCATCGACTTGGGGAAAGCAGTTATCCATCGATTGAGGAAGGTTCCGGGATCAGCGACTGGTTCAAGCTTGAGTCATTCGACTTCTACCACAATGGCATCGAGGGGATTCTCGGCATCGAGTACGCGCTCGTCTCGGACGATACGAGGCAGTGGGCATCGCTTGATTATGCTCAGAGTCAGCAGACGTTCCCCGATAAGTTTCACATCTCGAAGGTCTTCGAGACCGGAAAGATTCCTTGGCGCAACATCCGGCACTATGACCTTGGTGGTGACGAGTACTACAGATGTCCGCACCTCTACTGCCTTTATGCCAACGACGGAATGCCCTATGAGGGCTTCGGATACTACGTCATCAATGAACCCGACTCGTACGAGTTTGAGCTCCCAATCCAACATCGGATCGATTTAACCTCACTGCTGGGAAAGGAAAGCGGATGGCCTGCTACCTGACGCTACCGTTCGCTCGCCCCTTCTTTCTCGATGCGCTTATCCTCCCAAACTGCCCCACTCAAGCCAAGACCGGGCTTGAGTGGGCCACCCGCCAGACATTTGGCGTACTGGGACTCTACTTGTACGATTACGGCGTTAATCAAGCCTAAACCATCCGGGTGCTGCTTTGGACCTCAACTAAAAACGATTTCCTAATTTCTTTTCAACCACGTTGCTTGATACCTGTCTTCACCTGAACAATCTTTGAAGGTATTTACACGTCCAAGGGAATACCCCGTGGCGTTTTCTTTTTTCTTGTTTTCAAAAAACTCTTTCGTCATGGCGTGATAAGACTGGAAGCCTTCCCCAAGGGGAAGGCCCCTCCATTCTGCGCGGAATTGCTCACTACCATCCTCGCATCTGCCCTCGATTCCATCTGGGTAAAAGCCTTCACGCGCACGCTTCTCGAACTCCTCTTGATACTGCCCTGATGTCAGCCACTCTCCTTTCTTACCACTAGCAGGAGGTGTGGCTGTATTCGTTTTCTCGCTGCCATCGGCTGCGAGTGGGCGAATACTAAGAAAGATGGCGAGGCCTACAAAAACAGCGCCCACGACAAAACAGAGGATCCTACTGGTTTGACCCACCGAAGGAATTTTCAGTTCTCGAACCTCAAATCCACCCCCAAGAACCGCAATAGCTACGAGTACTCCGCCTAGTATAAAAGACATAGTAACGAGCGACATCCGAGTTCTCCTTCTATTGCGCTAACTCTGCCCAGGCTGACATGGAAAACCCACGAGGTCCGAGGCCCCCTTTTTTTGAGGAACCGCCGGGTCGGCAATAATGTACTACTTGGCGGGTGGCCACTCAAGCCCGGTTTTGGGCTAGGTTCCTCGCCCCGCTCGGGATTTCGGCGCGCGGCTCAGACGCCGCGCAACCGCCTCAACTTGAGTGGGGATGTTCACACGTCGCAGACTTAGGTCTGGCGAACAAAACTAGATTGTCCTCATGCCATGGGGACTAACGCATTTCAGCACTCGTTTTCGATCGTTGTGGTGCGGACGGCGACCGTAGTGCCGTCCCCTTCGGGGACTTAGGTTGGGTGTTTGGGAGTTTACCCCGGACTTCGTCCGGGGCTAATGTCTGCCGTCCCTGACGGGACTTTGTCGCGTGGTCCGAGCGGCGCGGTGCGCGGCGACGCCGTACAGCCGAGGGCCGAGATCTCGGAGGACTCCCTTACGGGCCGCTGCTGGGTATCGACGGGTATGGGGTCCCTCGACTCCGCTCGGGATGACAGAGCGGAAGTGGGCTTGGGTTGCGGCGCGGCGTGGGCATCCGCAGCGTTTCAGGGTCCCCGGCAGAAAGCAGGTTCCTCCTGTCTCGCTTCGCTCGCGCGTCGGAATGACAAAGTTTTTTAGTCGGCGTTGTGCACGGCGCCATCCGACAGACGAGGACGGAGAGATCAGAGGACTCCCTGATGGGCCGCTGCTGAATATCAACGGGCGTGGGGTCCCTCGACTGCGCGTGACCGTCCTTCGGACGCTCATGCTCCGCTCGGGATGACAGAGCTAATGCCAATCGAGGTCTGGAGAAGCGTATAATCCGCTAGCCATAAGTCCAAATCAAAATTTTGGATTTCGATCCCCGGCTAAAAACATTAAGGAGAAATCATGTCCCACCATTATTCCGGTCCCGACTTTGGATTCCCCCACGGGGACGCCCGCCTGGATTTCACCGATCTGTATGCTTTCCCGAAGCCTGGAGATGCCGGTAAGTCGATCCTGATTATGGACGTGCATCCCTCCGTTGGCGTGAACCCGCCCGGATCCACCGCCGACATGGCCTTCTCACCCGAGGCGATTTATGAACTTAGGATTGACACGAACGGCGACGCCGTCGCCGATATCGCGTACCGGGTGCGATTCACATCCTCCGAGGGCGGGGCGCAGACCGCGACGCTTCGCCGCGTTGAGGGCGCGCAGGCCGCTGGGATAGGCGACGACGGGCAGGTCATCGTCGCGGGGGCACCGGTCTCGACGGGGCTGGAGACACGGGTGACGGAGGCCGGTGGCTACCGCTTCTTCGTCGGCTGGCGCAGCGATCCCTTTTTCTTCGACGTGCAGGGCGCCCTGAACAACCTGCAATTCACCGGTGACGATTACTTCGCCGACAAGGACGTGTGCAGCATCGTGCTGGAAGTGCCCAACTCTGCCCTCGGTGCGAAAAAGATAGGCCTGTGGGCTCGCACGCTGGACGGCACAAGCGGAAAATGGGTTCAGGCGGATCGCGGGGCGCGGACCAATCAAACTCCCTTCCTTGCGGGAGAGCAGAACGCCGCGTATCTGGCTGCGGAGCCGGCGGACGATGCCCGTTTCATCCCCGTGTTTGCCCACGCGCTGGAGCACGCTGGCGGATATACGCCGGCGGAAGCAACGCGGGTCGCCGGGGCCATGCTGCCGGATATCCTCCACTACGATCCCACGCGGCCGGCGTCCTACCCGGACAATGGCCGGGCACTCACCGACGACGTTGTAGATTTGTTCCTACCTCTGCTCACAAATGGAAAGGTGACGCAAGATAAGGTAGGTCCCCACAAGGACCTGCTCACCGAATTCCCCTACGTGGGCCCGCCGCACAAGGCCCGGGCGACGGAACTGGTTGCTGCTTAAAGAGTGGTTTTAGTGGCCCACTAAGCTCGGTTTTGGCTGTGCGCGAGCTGAATTGCTGTTTTTAGGTCGGTGTCGCATTATGGAGTACGGTGACAACACCTTCGAAACGTTTAGAGCCACGGTGGCCTGCGATGTTGGCTCTGCTTGCGGTGGGCGGATTGCGCTTGTCTCTGCCGGAGTCCCTGTCAGCGGGCCCAGACTGGCTGCTCATCGTTATCGTCGGAGTACTTCTGATTCCCACAGCGTGGGCGCGCCAGCGAGGTAAAGATAACCTCAATAGGTTTTTGGGTTATCTGCTGAGCGCCATTGTGACTGTCGACATGATCTGGTCGCTTGGACTGCTGGTCGCGGCTTTACCAGCGCATCGACAGTCTCCTAAGGATCTGTTGCGTTCCGCAGCTGCCTTGTGGATTACGAACATTCTGGTCTTCGCCTCGTGGTACTGGCGACTCGATGCAGGCGGCCCGCGCGAACGTGAGTTGCGCGGCGTGCACACCGACGGGGCATTCCTTTTCCCACAGATGACTCTCGACCAGCAGGCCAAGCGCGAGATGGGAGAGCAATGCTGGAGTCCAGGTTTTGTCGATTACCTTTTTCTTGCGTTCAATACCAGCACCGCATTTTCACCAACGGATTGCCCTGTCTTATCAGGATGGGCCAAAGTCCTTATGATGATTCAATCGCTGATTTCCCTGACAACGGTGGCTTTGTTGGCCGCTCGAGCTGTTAACATTCTTTAGCGCTCTAGGAAGCACTTCAAATCTGATCGTAGATTTAAGGTGCGCTGGATACTTTGTGTTGGTCAGACGCTTACCGTTCCCTCCGTCCCAAACTTCATGCTCCGAAAGCGCGTGTCCTTACTTTGTCCAGGCCAGCGGCGGCGGGTGATGAACGATGCCCTGCTATTCGTGACCGCGAGGCGGCACGGGTGTACGGTGTTCACGCGAAATGTGCGCGATTTTGATTTTCTGCAGCACTTGGGCCCGGCAGGGAACGTGCTGTTCTACAGGGTGCGATTTCCGGCTCCCGTCCCTCCTCTCGCGCAAAAGGCGCGTGAGAAATCGGGTCCAGACGCTGGATCGAGGCAATAACTAGCGCATTTTGAAATTCTGAGGTGGCGGTCGATAGCAGTTGCGAGGTGTTGGCCAGAGGCCATCTGACGGCTACGGGAACAAATTCCGGACCACGAACCGGCGAGGGGTTTAGCGGAGGGTGGCGAAACAACCAGACCGACAGAGCAATTCCCAGCGCATTAGCAATGCAAAATAAAGTCAAGATTCCGATAATGCCAGCAGTAACGCTACTCAGTCTAGGGGACCGTTTGAGCCATTTATCAGTGTCGTGGAGAATCTGAAGAGGCTCGGCTTGCCCAACGGTCGTGCCGACTGCAAGCGTCAGCCTGGGCGCATGTCCTTCCAGGGGCTTGTTCAGGCCTAACTGTTCTTCCAACAGCGTCTTCTTGATTACGGTCCGTCGGTAGTACTCGTGCCCCCTACGGATATTTCTGATGCCGATGAGTGAAGACAGGAAACCTATGAGGAACATGCTCGCGACAACAAGATTCACGATTGGAGCACTCCCTACTTTCAATAGTCCAGCGGCAACTGCGATGAGGCCACTGTTCAAAGTGAGGTAGTACGCCGTGCGATCCCAGTTGAGCCTGACTTCAAACCGATACTCCTCCACAGCGATTTTGTAGAGGTCGAGTAATAGATCACTTGAGTCTGCTTCGGGCACAGCGGACTACATTCTACTCTCGTAGAAACGAAGTACGTTTAAGAACGTAGGCGTGAATCGACGCGCGCCGGAGGCCTGAAGTTCGTGGATCACTCCTGTTGGCAGGAACTCGATTTTCTCAATGTGGCTCCTATCGAAGTGGAACGGGCCGTCGCTGGTCGCCACAAACACTCCTATGAATTTCTCAGAGCCCTCATCCACCATCGAAGTCTTGCCAATGTAACGGAGCGGGACGCCGTAAACTCCTAGCTCCTCGGCGAGGCGCCTCTCGGCTGCGGCTTCGTACGATTCCCCGGCGAACAGATAGGCCGCGACAGAGGAACCCCAATAGCCGGGGTGACGAGTGCGAGTATTAGCCAACTGTTGAACGAGAAGTTCTCCGCACGAGTTGAAAATGAGATCGTGGGCCACGCGGAAGTTGACCCGTTTGCTGAAAACCTCGTTTCGTCGAATCAGTCCAATCGGTTCATCGTCACGATCAACGCTATCGATTACCATCTCCTCCGTTACGGCGGTCATAGGAACCTCTCAAACGCCAGTCAATTATATTTGACCACTATGTGGATATGTCAAATATAATTGACTGGCGATCATGGACCGAATACCCGATTCCGAGGATTTTGCCCGCGCGTTTGGGAACGCCCTAGGCCAGTTTTTGCGAAGCAAAGGGATGACTCAGAGTGACGCCGCAAGAGCGTTGGGGCTGGGGGAGGAGGGAAAGGCCAGAATAAACACCTATTGTCACGATTCCCCTAGGGGAACGCGGCGAAAGCCGAACGCTGAAATGCTTTATCTGCTGTGCGTTAACCTGGGCTTCGCTTTCGAATACAGGGGATACAAGATAGGCGCAGCCTCCCTAAATGGCGGCGGCAGGAAATCGACCGATAAATCCGCCGAGCAGTTGCGCATTCTGTTCGACGGTCAATTTAATTTGACCGACCAAACCGGAACCGTCTCGATCAGCGTCAAGCGACCTCCCGGTCGAATAGATGTGGCACTGTCGCTAAAGGGAGCGTCGTGAGGGCGACTGTTAGTCGGCATCTTTTGGACCCGCGCGCGGCGCCATCTAACTAGATATCCCTGATAAAATAAGCTTTCAGGAGTTTGCCAAACTACATGCCAGTACCCGTATCACAAATGTGGACTGTGTCGAGTTATGTGCTGCGGCAGAAGCTCGCCGGGCGGAAGCAGTATCCGCTGGTGCTAATGCTGGAGCCGCTGTTCCGCTGTAACCTGGCTTGCGCGGGATGCGGAAAGATTCAATATCCGGCGCATATTCTGAAAAAGGATCTGTCGCCGGAAGAGTGCTTCCGCGCGGTCGACGAATGCGGCGCGCCCATGGTTTCGATCCCGGGCGGCGAGCCGCTCATGCATCCGGAGATCGAAAAAATTGTCGAAGGCCTGGTGGCGCGCAAGAAATACATTTACTTGTGCACCAACGCTCTGCTACTGAAAGAGAAGATTCATCTCTTCAAGCCGAGCAAATACTTGACGTTTAGCGTGCACCTCGACGGACAGCGCGAGGAGCATGACCTCGCGGTTTGCCGCGAAGGCGGATACGACATTGCCGTCGATGCGATCAAAGAGGCTCTCGCGCGCGGCTTCCGCGTCACGACCAATACGACGCTGTTCGACGGCGCCGATCCGAAATCGGTGCGCGCGTTTTTTGACGACATGATGGAGCTGGGCCTCGAGGGTATGATGCTCTCACCCGGATATTCGTACGACAAGGCTCCCGATCAAAAACATTTTCTGGGCCGCGCTCGCACGCGCCGGATGTTCCGCGCGATCCTTTCGAACCGAAAGAAGAACTGGCGATTTAATCTCTCGCCGCTCTTTTTGGAATTTCTGATGGGCAAGCGCACTTACCCGTGCACGCCGTGGGGCATGCCCACTTACAACATTTTCGGATGGCAGAAGCCTTGCTATCTTCTGCAGGATGGGTACGCAGAGACTTTTGATGAGCTGCTCTCGACAACGAACTGGAGCAACTACGGCACGGAGAGCGGCAATCCGGCTTGCGCGAATTGCATGGTGCATAGCGGATATGAAGCGTCGGCGGTGAATGCGACGTTTAGTTCGCTCGGCGGATTTTTGGCCACGGTGAAGGCTACGTTGTTTACGGGCTACCGGGATAAAGAGGCTTTGCGTTTGCTGGATGAGCCGCAGGCGCCGGTGCATCCGCTGGTGCAGATCGCACCGACGGGCGATTCATCCTTGCAAGGAACTCCGGTTTAGCTCCTGACGGAGCCGAGCTTCGCCCGGCGGACAGCCGAGGGCGGCTGTCCCCACATTTTATGACAGGAAAAGAATCCGGGCACATCGATCACGAAGGGGCGCAGGCGGTGCCTCACATTAATCCTGATACCCTTGAAGTCGCTCCCGGCACTGCCCACGAACAGCTTGAGGGCTGGATTCCAGCGCTTGCCAGCGACGACGAGGTTCGCGTTGCGCTGGAAAAGGCTTTTGACTATCGCGGCGACGTGACCATCACGCGCAAAGACGGAACGAAAATTGAAGGCTATCTCTTTGACCGGCGCACAGCCTCTTCGTTGAAAGATTCCGTCGTTCGGCTTTTCCCAAAAAACTCGAGTGATAAAGTTTCGGTTTCCTACGCCGACATTGCCGCCCTAGCTTTTACAGGACGCGACACCGCCGCTGGCAAAAGTTGGGAAGCCTGGATGAAAAAATATGCAGCGAAAAAAGCTGCGGGCGAAACCAACATTGCGCTTGAGCCGGAGCCGCTGGATTAGACTCGCCGCATCACAATGATAGGGATTCCTCGACTTGCCGTCGCTGGCGCTCCGGCTGCGCTCGGAATGACAGAGCGTATTTAGCCCTCCCCGGGCGAATGCGTCCCGGGCATCACTTCATCGTTCCCACGGCTGCGGTACTCTCACTGAGGCCATGCCGGCGGCCCTCGCGGCTTGAATTCCCATCTCCGTGTCTTCAAACACAAGGCAGGACTCCGGCGCGATTCCTAGCTTCTTAGCAGCCAGCAAAAACGCTTCGGGATCGGGCTTGCTCTTCGAATACTCGCCGGCGCAAACCATGGTGTCGAAGCGATCGAGCAGGTTTAGCGTAACCAGCGACGCGGTCACCGATTCTCTCGTGCTCCCCGACACGACCGCAATTGGAATTCTGCGGTGTGCCTCCTCGATGTGCTCAAGCACTTCTGGAACGGCTTTGAGTTCCGGAAGTAGTTCGTAATACAAAGCTTCTTTTCTCCGGCACACGGCTTCGACCGGCATATTCAGGCCACGCTGGCGATTCAGCGTCGAAATGATTTCGACAACAGGCATACCGCCCCAGGCATAGAAAAGCTTTTCGTCAAATTCACAATTCCATTCCGCGAGCGCTTGCTTCCAGGCACGATAGTGCAGCGGCATGGAATCGGCGACCGTGCCGTCGCAGTCGAATAGATATGCACCAAACGGTCCTGGAGGCAATTTAAGTTTCATACGAGTTCGTGGATTCTTCCGGTAGTCGATGGTTGTTTTCAGTGGCTCGGCAGCTTCGGGGCGGCGGTAAAGGTCAGCCCGCCGATCAACTCTTCAACTTCATCTTCGGTTCCGCCGATAAAAGTAAACGACACTGCATAGCCGCGCACGAGAATTACCAGAGTCGATTGCCGCATCACTCGCGTGCCAACATTTTTTTGGAAGTCTGCCCGCACCATGGTCTTGGTGCCCACGGCAAACTCGTACGGCTCTCCATCGATTTCGAATCCCTGGGCCTTGGCGACTTCGGTCACCGGTCCGAAATATTGTGCGGCATCCTTCAGGCCGGGATAGGCTGCTACGCTTTCTGCCGCAATCAGGATCGATGAATTCACGTCTTCGCCTCGCGCCTCCGGCGGGCGAGAGAATGCCGCTAGCAGAACGCGTCCGGCATGGGCTGTATCTGTATTCGTGGCCGAATTTGTGGCCGATTTGGCAGTGTGGGTTGTGGTTGCTTCGTCGTCCGGCGCATTCATCTCGTCGGTTCGCAACACCCATGCTGGGGGAATCTTGCAAGTGAAGCCGAAGGAGGGATTGCGATACACGCCATTGACGACCGATCCCGCGTCGCGCGAGGGCGCAGTGGCCGTGGGTTTCTGGACGTGCTGGGCTGAAGATGCACTGATCGAGGAAGCCGGCTGCTGCTGGGCCCAAGCCGCGGGAACAAGAAGTGCGGCGACAGAAAGGAGAAGAATGAAATCCACGCGGTGGAGCATTCGTTCAGTTTACGGCAGCGTGCGCCGCGCTGGCTTGCCACCAGCGGTTTTGAAATCGGCGGGGTAGAGAACGACGCAGCGGTCGCGGCCTTCGCCGTCGCTCTCGGTGCGAAGGTCCACCTGTTCGCGCAGGGCAAGGTGCACCATACGCCGCTCTCGCGACGACATGGGAGCGAAGTGGAATGGGGTTCCCGTCTGGCGAACTTTTTCGGCGGCAACGCTTGCCGCCATGCGCAACTCCTGCAGGCGCAATGATCGCTGATTCTTACAGTCGAAGGAAACTTTTTCGTGCTCGCCAGACGCGAGGCGCAGGATTTCAAATGCCAGCAGTTCGAGTGCGCGCAGAAGTTCGCCGCCGCGATCGAGCAACAAGGCGGAGTCGGGACCAGAGAAGTCGACATAGATCTCCGGATTTTCCCACTCGTTAAGCGCCGGCGGGTCTACGACGATGCGGTACTTGAGGTGAAGGCCGCCGTGAGTGACGACGGCTTGCAGAAATTCGTTGATACGATTTGCGGCAGCGAGTTTGTCCATAAAGATGCTCTTAGCTTTTAGGTCTTGGCTTTCACTTAAACCTAAACCTTCAACACAGGGGACACCGAGGTTCACAGGGTAAAACTTTCAATCGAAAACAAATCTTATCGCAAGCGCAGCGTGCTTGCGCTTCAAGCTAAGCGCTAAAGCATCAGGGCCAATCGCAGCACTACTTCTCTTTCTTGCGGGCGCGCTTCTCCATCATTTCGCGCATCTCGCGGCCAAGCGCGGTCCGGTTCATGATGGCCTGCTGCGCGATCGAAATCAGATTGCTCTCGGTGTAATAAAGATTTAGTCCTGCGGGCAGCCTGAAAAAGATAAACCCCATCATCAAGGGCATCATGACCGTCATCATCTTTTGCTGCGCGGGATCCATGCCGGCTTGCGGCGTCATGCGCTGCATTACGACCATGCTGACTACCATCAAGATAGGCAAGACCACATCGGCGGCGGAGAGATCGCCGATCCAGAGCCAATGCGCATGGCGAAGCTCGAGCGCCACCCCCAGCATTTTGTAGTAGGCAATGAGGAAGGGCATCTGGATGATCATGGGCAGGCAGCCACCCGCGGGGTTCACGCCTTCCTTCTTGTACAACGCTGCGACTTCCTCGTTCATGGCAGCTTTGCGCGGATCGCGCAAACTGTACTTCTTATATTTCTCCTGGATATTTTTAATTTGCGGAGCGACGCGCTGCATCTTCAGCATCGACTTCATCTGCGTGATGCGCAGCGGCAGCAGCGCAATCGTGATAATCAGGGTCTGAAGCACGATCGCCCATCCCCAGTTCGGCACGATATGGTTGTAGGTCCACTTCAGCCAGAGAAAAAGAGGGCGCGCCAGAATGCCCCACCAACCGTAGTCGACAATGCCGCGAAGATCGGCGTTGTCATTTTTAATCGTTGGAATGGGAACGGTATCCAGCACGGCAATTTCTTTCGGCCCGACGAACACGCGCTCACTAGTTGCGCCGCGAACGCTGCCGACCGCCGCGCCCAAAAGATCGACGGTCGCAGAATCTTTGGAGGCGCCGATGGGATTGAAGCCAGGTTTTTGCGCAATATCCATCGAGCCGCGAAGCGTGACCAGCGCAGTTGCGCTGGGGTCATCCGGGATGAAGATCGTGGTGAAATATTGATCGCCCGTGCCCGCCCACTCGAACGGACCCTTCAGCGTGTTGCCTCCACTAATGGCTTTGACGGGGAGACGCAAAACAAAGTTTGGAAAAACTAGTGCGGTTTTGTCGGTCGAAGCGTCGTTGTGGTAGTCGACGCGAGCGGCGGCGTAGGAGGCGGGAGTAATCTCGTCGCCAAATCCGCCCGGCCACGCTGGCGCGGCGAAGATTTCTGCGCCCTTGTACACGACTGAGGTTTCCACGTTCAGAACGTAAGTGTGATCGAAGCGGAACGTCTTGTGAACGGAAACATCCTGATCCGCGTATTCGAATGTGATTGTCGCGGGCGCTGTGAGCTGGCCTTCGTTCGATGCCACGTAGAGCGCCGAGCTTAGCTTGTTGCGCAGGGTCTCGTCGTAGGTCCAGAGAGAAAGCGGATAGCCGAGTTTCTGCGCGGCTGCGGGGTTCACCAGATCGAGGCGGCCGTTTTGCGCGTCGTTGTCGAATTTTTTCAGAATCCAGGATTTGACTTGAGCGCCACGGTTGGTGAAGGTGATGCGGTAGAGATCGTTTTCGATGACGGTTTCGGTTTCGCTCGCAGCCTGTTTGCTGGCGTTGACGACCGGGGCCGCTACCGCGACAGCGGAGGAAGTTGGAGCTGTGGGTTGGATGGATGGTGAGGGTGCGGTTTGCGCGGGGATTGGTTTTTCCGCTGGAGCGGGTTGCGGAAAGTATTTCTTCAGGAGCGGCTGAAAAATGATGAGGACGACGAACGTCAACAGAAAGACGAGTAAGAGTCGCCGTTCGGCGCCGGGTTCCTGTTGAGGATTTTGAAAGTCGGGCAAAGTTTTTCTAGGTTCCCTAGGCTAACAAGTGTGCGGGAGAACTATTCTTCCGCCCCCTGGGGGCTGAACTGTCTCCCACATTTGCACCCAGGGCTCGCGCCCTGGGCTGCATTCTGCCGCCGCTTCGCGGCTGGACTCCTTGGATCCGCGAAATCACAGTTTTCCGCAACCTGTTGCGGCTTTTAACGACAGGATCATGCCCGGAGCCGCCCAAGGGATGACAGCGCAAGAGGCGGGTTAAGGCCATCCATCCGCCGCGTAAAGCACCGTAGCGATCAACCGCTTCCATGGCGTATTCCGAACAGGTCGGCTGGTAGCGGCAGGCCGGCGGAAACATGGGCGAAACGGCCCACTTGTACGCCCGCAGCAATCGCAGAATCACGAATTTGGCGCACTGCATCAAAGTCGGCTTCCGCCTTCCGGCTCTTTATAGTCAACCACCGTGCTTCCGGCGTTTGTTTTCGACGCGGCCAGCGTTTTTCCCGATAACTTCTGCTCGATTACCGCGAAGCCGCGTTTCACTTCGTTGACCACATCCGCGAAATCCGCTTTCAGCAGCGATTTCTTGGGATTGATCACCACATCGGCGGCGACTCCGGCGCAAAGAGGACCAGCGAGACGGACCGCTTCTCGCAAACGCCGCTTCATGCGGTTGCGGACGACTGCCCCGCCTAGAGCGCGTCCTACGGTGAACCCTACTCGCGAACCGGCGGCAGGTGACATGGACGCTTTCAGAGCGGCGGTCGAGGGCGCGACAGCTTTCGAACTCGCGATCCGCGGGCAATAGAAAACTGTCATCGACGCGGAAAAATGCCGCCGCCCCTGCTTGTAGACGCGCTCGAAATCCGCGTGGCGCAAAAGCCTCGCCGTGCGCGGAAATCGTGCTTTCTTTGGTGGCATGGCAAAGTTCGAACCAGCTTCCCGGGCAGCATAGAAAAGCGTGCCGTCAAACAGCGGCCAGCTGCTGTGAATCTCGACTGTGGAAGTGAGCGGCACTCGAAAAAGCTACTCGCGGAATCCGGGCTTCACGGAGACCCGCTTCCGTCCCTTGGCGCGGCGCCGGGAAATTACCTTTTGGCCGCCCTGGGTCTTCATGCGCGTGCGAAATCCATGTTTCTTGACTCGCTTGCGCCGGTTCGGTTGGAATGTACGTTTGGGCATGAAAGATAGCTGCTCCTGATTCCCTCAACAGTGTTTGGGCAAACGTTGAGTATAAATGAGCAGGTGGTAGGAGGGCAAAGGGTGAATGGCTTCCGCGACAAGCCGGTTAAGCGGGAGATCCTTCGCTCCGCCTGAAAAACGGCTGCGCTCAGGATGACGCCGTTTTGGGTTCCCCTAGTTGTTTGGTTTCCTAGGGCTTGTTAACGCTATTCCGGCATGCATGCATGCCGTAAGTGCCGCCTCATCCATTCGCCTTAAGGCGCTGGGTTGGGACGCGGTTCACTTGTCTAGTCCATTTTCCGGCATCTTGAATTTCCTACGGTTTTAGAAAATAGCTCCTAATCCTAGCCCCCTTCTCAGGGGCTGAAGCCGTGCCCTGATACGAATCCACGTATTTTGATGTTGGCGTGTGAAGCCATACTTCGCCTATGGGAATAGTGTTAATAGACCCCAGGTCAGTTGGCTCTGGGAGCGGCGGGGCTGGTGGCTTGGCGACGCGAAGAGAAAGAAGAAAATCAAAGGACCTAAAACCTTAGGCTGAGGTTCGGCGGGTGGCGGGCGGAATTTCATCTTGACTCTCGGAGGAAGCGGACACACAATGGGCAAAATTTGTCCTGCCTCGCACCTGCCGTAATAAATGGCGGTCTCTGCTGTGGGGAGGCAATAACATTTAGGAGGTTCGCTATGTCCTCGCGTACATCCGCCCAGTCGTCGTCAAAGTCACGCAAACTAACTCAACTGAATTCGATTAGAGTCCCCCGAACGCTCGCTCTCGGAGTTGTGCTTCTAATTTCTTCCACCCTCGCTGGCGCACAGACTACTCCGGGTGTCCTTGGTACCTGGAATTTCAATTACGACTGGTTGTGCAGCGGAACTTACGTACAGGCTACAATAACCTTCAACTCCAATGGAACATTTTCGGATTCACAGGGCTTCTCTGGCATATGGAGTTCCCATGACACACAGATCCTTTTTCAATACAACAACAGCTCCCACACGACCTACGAAGGCTCAATTGTGGAGAGTGCCGTCGTGGGAATCAGCTCAGCATTCATTGGTGGCCAAGGTGGCCAAAGCGGTTGCTGGTACGCAATTAAGTCCACAGCCACGGCAAAACCCTCCGCAGAGGGAACGCAGGAGCTTACTACTTCCGGTGAGCCACGCAAGTAACCGAATTGAGGGCCAAGCTGGGAGGTAGTGACAGCCACAAACTTGATAGACCACCCAACGGCGGCGAAAGCCGCCGTTGTCGTTGGCCTAAGCCTGTGATTCTCCATCCTTCCAGCAGATCCCTCCCAAACTATTGCGGATTGAATATCTTCCGGATTGCGTAAAAAATTTGCGCATTCAGCTGCGCTTGGATCAAACCGCCATACACTTGTTCTCCGTGCTTGCTACCGCAAGCTGCTGCACCTTCCCAGGGTAGTAATATCCGCAACTTCATTTCAGGAGAGCACTATGAGAGTCCCCCGAACGCTTGCTGTCGTACTTGCGCTTATCATTTCTTCCGCCCTCGCGGGCGCACAGACTTGGACAACCTTGACCAACGCACCTCCGGCCTCTCTGGGCACAGCTCTGCTGCTCACCGATGGCACCGTCATGGTGCAAGGCATGGCCACCAGCGGCTTCGCCACGAGGAACTGGTACCGGCTCACTCCCAGCTCGACGGGCAGTTATGTGAATGGCACCTGGTCGACTCTGGCGTCGACGCCCTCCACCTACTCGCCTCTCTATTACGCTTCTGCCGTGCTGCCGGATGGGCGGGTCGTGGTCGTGGGTGGGGAGTACAGCAACAACGCTGAGGCTGAAACCAACAAGGGAGCGATCTACAACCCGGCAACGAATACGTGGACTGCGATTAATCCACCCACCGGTTGGACGCACATTGGAGATGCGGCAAGCGTCGTGCTTCCGAATGGAACATTCATGATCGGCAATTGCGGCGTTGCGGGAACGGAATGCACCAATCAGACCTTCCAGGCGCAGCTGAATGCAACCACTCTAACGTGGACAATCATTGGAACTGGAAATGGCAAGATCGATCAGAACTCGGAAGAGGGCTGGGAGCTGTTGCCGAACGGCGACGTGCTGGTCGTCGATATATGGGACGTCATGCACTCGGAGCTCTTCAACCCGAGCACGAGCAAATGGACAAGCGCCGGGAGCACGGTGGTTACACTTCCCAACACCAGCTGCGAAGAAACCGGACCCGCGCTGCTGCAGCCTGATGGCTCGGTGTTCGCGGTGGGAGGAACCAGCAGCACGGCGCTCTACAACACGGCTACCGGTACGTGGTCGGCGGGTCCAACCATTCCGAACTCATTAGGCGTGGAGGACGGGCCGGGCGCGGTTTTGCCCGACGGCAATGTGCTGATTGACGTTGGTCCGCAGTCGGCGTGCTACTCGGCGCCCTCCAGTTTCTACGAATTCAACGGTACGACTTTGACGGCGGTTCCCAGCCCGGTGAATGCGGGAACCGATCCTACCTATGTTGGACGCATGCTGGTGCTGCCCACCGGCCAGATTCTGTTTACCGACGGAACGACGACTGTGCAAGCCTACACGGCAGCCGGCACCTACCAGAGCGCGTGGCAGCCGACCATCAGCTCGGTGGCCAGCACGCTGACTCACGGGAGCACAAATAATGCCATCTCGGGAACACAGTTCAACGGGCTGTCGCAAGGAGCGGCGTATGGCGACGACGCACAAATGGCAACCAACTATCCGCTGGTCCGGATCACGAATAATGCCAGCGGTCACATCACCTATTGCAAGACGCACAATCACAGCACGATGGCGGTAGCGACGGGATCAGCTACGGTCTCGACCGAGTTCGACATTCCTTCAACCATCCAGACCGGAGTCAGCGAACTGGTGGTGGTGGCGAATGGAATTCCATCGAACCCGGTTGCAGTGACTATCAATTAATTGAAGTCGATCGCGGGTTGCTGTACCAGCGGACGCCCCATCTTTTCCATAATTTTTTCCGGAGAAGATGGGGCGTTTGCTATGGAGCTGAACTTTCGGGTTATCTTAACCGGCTGGCATTGCGTTTCGGCGCCACCGGAGCTTTGCTTCTGCATCATTCACGCTGCAGTTACATCCTCGCCACTTGACATGCACCTCGCTTCTCGTTCCGAATAGGCAGTCGCAGAAATTTTTTGAGTTAAGTTTTCCGTACAGCGAAAAAAATTTGTGCTACTATGCCGCACTGTCGGCTTTGAGAAATTCTCATTCACCAATGGCAACCGCGCAGCATAGAAGGGGCGCATTCCGCAGTACACTAAGGGTTCAATCAGCAAGTCGGTAAAAGGCATTTATTAACAGGCGCCCTCAGCCAGCCGCCGGGACGCCGCGGCGGGTATTTCATAAATTATGTCAGTTCCAAGCACAACGCTCTCCCCTAATCCGTGGACACGCATTCTTGATGCGCTGGAAAAAAAGATCAACCGGCATTCGTATGACACGTGGTTGAAGCCCACGCGCTACAGCCATGCCAGCGGCGGAATCTTATTCGTCCGGGTGCCAACCGTTGAGTTCCGCCACGCCGGCGACAAATACGCCGATCTGATCCAGGAAGCCATCGACAACCTGGGCCTGGAGTTCAACGACGTGAAGTTCGTCACGCCGGAGGACGACCCGGCCGCGACCACGGTGCGCCACAATGGAGGACTTTCCGCTCCGGTTGCGGCAGCGGCGGCTTCTCCCGCGCAGGCACGCTTCGATTGGGATGGTGCAGCGCAACTCAATCCGCGCTATACCTTCGACGCTTTCGTCATCGGCTCCGGCAACCAGTTCGCCCATGCCGCCTGCCAGGCGGTCGCCGAACGGCCTTCGAAAGCCTATAACCCGCTCTTCCTTTACGGCGGCGTCGGCATGGGCAAGACACACCTGATGCAGGCGATCGGACACGAGATCAAGCGGCGCCAGCCGCAGGCTGCCATCTGTTACGTATCGAGCGAGAAGTTCACCAATGACATGATCAACTCGCTGCGCTACGACAAGATGACCACCTTCCGCGACAAATTTCGCGGGGTCGATGTGCTGCTGATCGATGACATTCAATTTCTCGCCGGCAAGGAGCGCACCCAGGAAGAATTTTTTCACACGTTCAATGCGCTGCACGATGCCATGAAGCAGATCGTGATTGCCAGCGACCGCTCCCCGAAAGAATTGGCGGAGATTGAAGACCGCTTGCGCAGCCGCTTTGAGTGGGGATTGATCGCCGACATTCAGCCCCCGGACCTCGAAACAAAAGTTGCGATCCTGCAGAAGAAAGCGGAGCAGGAGCAGGTCACTCTGCCTACCGACGTTGCCCTGTACGTGGCGCAGAATATCCGCTCGAACGTTCGCGAGCTCGAAGGCGCGCTCATTCGCCTGGTAGCGCATTCATCGCTGATCGGCGCAGAGATCACGCTGCCCTATGCTCAGCAGGTTCTGAAAAATTTCATTGACTCGCAGGCCCGCAAGATCACCATCGAGTCCATTCAGAAAATGGTTGCCGAACAGTTTGGCCTGCGCCTAGTGGAAATTAAGGCGAAAGACAATTCGCGGGCGATCGTTTATCCACGGCAGATCGCGATGTATCTCGCCAAGCATATGACGGAGGCCTCGCTGCCGGAGATTGGACGCCAGTTCGGCGGCAAACATCACACCACCGTGCTGCACTCGGTCGAAAAGATTGAAGAGGTTCGCAAGAACGATAAAGATTTGAACAGGCTGCTCAATAAACTGACCGAGCAGTTGGGCGGATAATTCGCATTGATTTTGAGTTTTACACCGAACCTTGCAGTTTTACTTTTCCGAAGTTGTGAATGAGATGTGGAAGCTGTGCAAGGGTAGGCTGCAATAGCAGAAGCGGAAATCTTCTACCACGGTAAGCGCTGAATTTGGGAGCGATTTCTCACACGAAGGTATCAGCTTCAACGCAGTGAGAACAGACCGGTTGACAAAGTTTTCCACTTCTGCGAACCGCCTACTGTTACTGCTGGTTTTATAGGTTTTGTATTTGATATAAGGGAAGTAATAAAAGTAGCACGCTGCACGGGAGAAGACGTCTATGCCGGTGGAAGCGGCCGTTGCGGTGGGAACCATGGAGATCACAGTCAGCAAGTTGGAATTGCTGCGGGAGTTGACGGCTACGCAGGGCGTGGTCGAGCGCAAGACCACGATTCCGATTCTCTCCAACTATTTATTCGAGGCCTCCGAGGGCAAACTGTCGCTTACCGCGACGGATCTAGACCTAAGCCTGCGAACTTCGTGCAATGCAAAAGTTAAAAAGGAAGGCTCGTGCACCATCCCTGCGCGCAAGCTGCATGACTACGTAAAACTGTTGCCCGATGCTGACATTACGATTAAGTTGCTGGATAACCACTGGGTCAGCATTCGCTGCGGGCGCTCCAACACGAAGATGGTTGGAATGGCGAAGTCAAATTTCCCCAGCCTTCCGGCATTTCCAACGGCGGGCGTAGTCAAGATTCCAGGTGCAGTGTTGCGCGGCCTGATCGCGCGTACAGGATTTGCCATCTCGAACGAAGAGTCGCGCTATACGCTCAACGGAGCTCTGATGCTGCTGAAGCCGGAGTCGATCACGATGGTCGCAACTGATGGACATCGGCTAGCGCACTGCGAGCGTAGCGGAGAAAAGTTCGAAGGCGTCTCCGGCGAGATGAAGACGCTGGTGCCGAAGAAAGCGATGGACGAACTCAAATCGCTACTCGATTCGACCGACGCAGAAGTCGTCGAGTTCGCCAAAGACGAATCGACTTTATTTTTCCGCATCGGATCGCGCCTGCTGACCTCGCGCCAACTTACCGGACAGTTCCCCAACTTCGAAGCTGTCCTGCCCAAGGACAACAGCAAGAGCATCGTGCTCAACAATTCGGATTTGAATTCCGCGATCCAGCGCGTGGCGCAGTTCGCTGACGAGCGCTCGCGCGCAGTTCGCTTGAAGCTCGAAAAAGGCGAAGTAAAACTTTCCGCATCCTCGACCGAAGCAGGCGAGTCCGAAGATTCCATCGAAGCGCCGTACGACGGCGAGACACTCACCATCGGCTTCAACGCCATCTACCTCGTTGACTTCCTCAAGGCCGCCGGTACCGATGAAGTGAGGCTCGAGCTGAAAGACTCGCAATCCGCAGGACAGTTGCGGCCTGCCGAAGGCGACGATTATAAGTACCGGTATATTGTGATGCCGATGCGGATCTGAGGAAGGTGTCGTGAGGGATACTTGTGGCTCACGAAGAGAAGATTCTGCAGGAAGAGTTGCGGGTATTCGAGCAGCATCGGCTAGAGTGGTTGCCGTCGCATTGCGGGGAGTTTGTCGCCATCGTTGGCGCGAAGATCATCGGCTTCTATCCAGACTTTGAGTCGGCTTTCAAGGCGGGCCTTCCGGTCGCCGGACCACGCAACAGCTTTCTTGTGAAGCAAATCTGGGCTGAGGATCCAATATATGTTGTTTTCTCTTGTCTGGCTCCTCAAGTACGACGGGCGCAGCGGTGAGGTCGAAATTCTGGCCTAGCTCGGACCGCAGCACCCTTGACCTCCGCTCTTTCCTGTCATAGATTGGCCAAACCCTGATTTGAAGGAGTCCCTGATGCTAGACGGTTTTAAGAAATTCATCCTGCGCGGCAATGTAGTGGATATGGCCGTCGGTGTGGTCATCGGCGCGGCATTTGCCAGCGTGGTCGCCGGATTAACGTCGGCTTTTCTGAATCCGCTGATTAAACTTGCGACCGGCGGAGGCGAGAAGTTCTCCGCTCTGCAATTCACAGTTCATGGCGTCGCATTTCCCCTCGACAACTTCATTAACGCCTGCATCTCCTTCGTCCTGATCGCGGCTGCGGTTTACTTTCTTGTGGTGTTGCCAATCAATGCGCTTGTCGCGCGCATGCACCGCGGCGAGAAGCCGCCCGATCCGACCACCAAGAAGTGTCCGGAGTGTCTGAGCGAGATTCCGATCGATGCGCGCCGATGCGCGCACTGTACGCAGCCGGTGTTGGGACGCGCTGCGTAGAGCCGGGAGGCCGCACGTTTACGGCAGCTTTCCAAGAAAATATAGGGCGGCTCTTCGCCGCCCTCGGGTGCCGGGCGCGCATACGGAATTTCTACATTCCCTCATCCGCTGACGGTCCATACACCGACGGCACAGCGACTCCATTCAGACGCAAGTAAACTCCCAACTGCGCCCGGTGATGGATCATGTGATTCAGCATCATCCGGCGCAGAGCGCCGATGCGCGGACCGCTGTAGAACTTCTTCTCGCCGAGCGCCAGCGTCCAGGTCTTCTGTAAGTCGGCGTCACTCGCACCGGCAAGGGCGGCGCGCAGGTCTGCCACATTCTTGTCGAATATTCCTAGTACGTGCTTCTGCGACTCGGCCACCAGCGGCTTGACGCCCGGAGGCCGGTTGGCCAAGTCGAACATTTCACTTTGCATCACTCGACCGCCCATGCTCGGCAATTCCGCGATATGCCCCGCCAACCGGCCGAGGCCTGTCGACTTGTCGTGCGGCTTCCAGGTCAGCTTATCTTCCGGGATGCGCTCCAGCGTTTTCCGCGTGCTTATCATTTCATTATCGAATTCCGCCAGGAAACCTTCGCTCAACCCCATGCCATCCTCCTTAGAATCATTCCAGAAAATTTGTGGCGGTCTGCTTTCGTCAGCAGTGCGCCGCCCGATTTGGATGTTACGCCCAACCAGTTCGCTTCTAAGTTTTGTTTCTAGGCTACTTCTGGCTGCAGATGGTTAACATTTTCCGGATTCGGAGGCTTACAGGTCAGTAAGAATTGGCTAGATAGCCCACTATTACTCATCTGATTCCCGCTAAGTTCAAGTGGTCGACGATAGAAAAATTTTCCACTTCCGTTGTTTGTATCGCAGATCGCCGGTGTTTTAGAGCTAGCGAACGGGGCTTCTCTCCCATTGGTTAACTATCCAGATTCCTGCCCTAGCAGGATCCAAGTGTGCCTCAAATGAAAAAGCGGCCCGCAGGCCGCCCTTGTAAATCGATTAATGAAAGAAGAACTTATCTTCCCGCCGCTGCTGCGATCGTCAACCCGGCGATTTGCAGGCCTTCGATCCGTGCCAGCACATTCTCGATACTCGCGCCAGTGTCCGTGCACGCATCCACATACGGATGCCGGCTTCCATCGGCGTGCATTACCAGCACAAGGGTCTCTGCGCTCGCCTTTTTCACCATGTAGGGCAGATGATGCCGGTCATTGCGGGTGAGGCTCGGTCCCAATACTACGAGGTCGAACGGTCCCTTCTTGAGCGCTTCCACTACGGCCTTGCGGCCCAATGCCTTCTCGACCGTGTGCCCAGCGTTGGCGAATGCCGTTGCCTGGGCAGTTTGTTCTTCTGCATCCCCTTCGCCATAAAGAATCTTAAGCTTCGCCGCTTTCGCCATGTGCTCCCGTCCTTGCTCAGTACCAAGTACTGGCAAGGTCACGGTAACAACCGCCCCGCTGCCTGAGAACGTCACGGAAGACCAGCGACGACCGGACCCTTTGCCCGCTTGCGGCGCGGGTTCAGAGCGACGTTGTGGAACACGCATTGCGCCCCACGGCCTTTCGCTTTACCATCGCGGTATCGTGAATTTGCCTAACAGCGATTCCAGAGTGAATGAGTCCCGAGTGAACGACCCTCAAGCGAATGACTCCCGAGTAAATGACCGGCTGGTTTCGGCGGCGCCCGTGGAGGACGATTCTTCGTTCGAGCTGAAGCTGCGGCCGCAGAGGCTCGGCGAGTTCATTGGGCAACGGAAGCTGAAAGAAAATCTGGCGGTCGCGATCGAGGCGGCGCGTTCGCGTGGCGAGGCCATGGACCACGTGCTGTTGTATGGACCTCCGGGATTGGGGAAGACGACGCTGGCGAACATCATCGCGAACGAACTGGGCGTACACTTCCAGCCCACGGCAGCGCCCCTGCTGCAGATCAAAGGCGACCTGACGGCGATCGTGACAAACATGCAGGACAAGCAGGTGCTCTTCATCGACGAGATCCACCGGCTGCAGCCGGTGCTGGAAGAGTTGTTGTATTCGGCGCTGGAGGATTACAAGCTTGACATCATTATTGGGCAGGGGCCTTCGGCGCGAACGCACACGCTGGAGGTGAAGCCGTTCACATTTGTGGGCGCGACGACGCGTGCGGGGCTGGTCTCGGCGCCGCTACGCTCACGATTTGGAATTGTGTTGCGGCTGGAGTTTTATACTCCGGAGGATTTGCAGGTGATCGTGGAGCGGTCAGCGGAAATTTTGGGAGTTGGGGTCGATGACGCGGGAGCGAGTGAGATTGCCAGCCGGTCGCGCGGGACGCCGCGAATCGCGAACCGGCTGCTGCGGCGCGTGAGGGACTATGCGCAGGTACGCGGAGGTGGAAAGATCGATCTGCCGACGGCGCAGGCAGCGCTGCAAATGCTGGAAGTGGATAAGTATGGGTTCGACGAAGTGGACCGGCGTTTACTGTTGACGATCATCGAAAAATATCAGGGCGGCCCGGTGGGAGTGAATACACTAGCGGCCGTTCTGGCGGAAGAGCCAGATGCGATTGAAGAGATTTACGAGCCTTTCCTGATGCAGATTGGTTTTTTGAACCGCACGCCACGCGGACGAGTCGCGACGCAGTTGGCCTACGAGCATTTTGGTATCACGCCCAGCCGCAGCCAGAGTTCGTTGTTTTGAAAGCTAGAGCTTCTAGAGCGTGCGTGAGAACTAGTCTTCCGCCCCTCCGGGGCTTGCTAGTTTCCAGCTTTTTACCCACAGCTTACGCTGTGGGCTGAATTCTTGCGCCGCTTCGTGGCTGAAACAGGCAACTTCGTTCCACTGCGAAGCACAAAATTTAGTTTGCAGATGTTGCAGATTTCTGCACTCTTTCCGATGCTGTTCGGTAAACCTCACAAGTGACGCTTTCCTGTTTTGTAAGCCGCTCTCTTGGTGTATCTTTACTGGTTTCGTCGCGATGCGGAAGCGAGGAAACACGAGGGCGAGTTTGCGTTCACTTCGATTTCTAGTGCTTCCACTCCAGTGGCTGCGAGGCTTTCTGCTGGCTGGCTTGCTGTTGTTGCCGGCGGTTGAAGCCGGATGGAGTGCACCCACGCCACAAGCACCGGCCGTCGTTCAGGGTTCCGCGAGCGCGGAGCAGACCCCGGCGTCTTTCCAGCCCACTTCCGCCGGACAAAATTCCGAGTCAGCTCCGCAAAATCCTTCTCCGCCTCCGGGAGCGCCTGCCACGCAGCCGGGACAGCCGCCGCCTCCGCAGTCGCCGCAAATTCCGGCACCCTCTGCGCAGTTGCCGGAGCCGGCGATTGTGAATCCGGAGCCGCCGGCGCCGAAGCCGGCAGTCGCGCCGCCGACGTTGACGATTCCGCGATTGGAGCACGCGCCGGTACTTGAAGACTTTTTAGGGATGAAGCCGGAGGGCGAGACGGCGACGCGGATGGCGAAGGTGACCGGCTTTATGCAACGCAACCCTCACGATGGCGAGCCTGTCTCCGAGCAAACCGAGGCCTATCTGGGTTACGACCAGAAAAATCTGTATGTCGTGTTCGTATGCTTCGACAATCCGAAAGAGGTGCGGGCGCGCATGTCAGCCCGCGAAGATGTCTACGACGACGACCAGGTTGCCGTCTTATTCGATACCTTTCATGACCGGCGGCGAGCCTACGAATTCCAAACAACGCCGCTGGGTGTGCAGTGGGACGCGATCTTTACCGACGCTTCGACCGCCGGGCTGGCCAATGGAAATTGGGATACGTCGTGGGATACGGTGTGGGATTCGCGCGGCAAAGTGACCAGCCGTGGCTTCGTTGCGTGGATGTCGATTCCGTTCAAAAGCCTGCGCTTTCCGGCCACGCAGCGACAGGAGTGGGGAATCCTGCTGTACCGCGGCATCACGCGCAAGAACGAAGACGGTTACTGGCCGCAGGTTTCTCTCAAGGAACAAGGGCGGCTGTCGCGCGAGGCCACTCTGGATGGGCTGGAGGGAATTTCGCCGGGCCGCGACATCGAGTTGATTCCTTATGGAATAATGCGCGGCTTTCGGTCGCTGGACGAGCGCGATCCGTACAACCCGTTCTTTCAGAATGCCGAGGCGCAGGGGCAGATTGGATTGGATGCGAAGTTCGTGATCAAGGACCACTTCGTTCTGGACATGACGGCCAATCCCGACTTCAGCCAGGTGGAGTCGGACCAACCGCAGATCGTCGTCAACCAGCGCTTCGAAGTGTACTTTCCCGAAAAGCGCCCGTTCTTTCTGGAGAACGCAGACTTTTTCCGCACTCCAATCAATTTATTCTATACGCGCAACATCCAAGACCCTTCGGCGGGAATTCGCCTAACGGGCAAGGATGGACCGTATTCCGTCGGGCTGATGGCGTCCGATGACCGCGCTCCGGGACTGGCTGTTCCCAGTTTCTGCCCGCCTACGTCCCCGATCTGCTCGGATAGTCTCTATGGCGACCGGTCCTATTTCACGATTGCGCGCGTAAGCCGCGATATTTTCAGACAGTCAAGCGTGGGCGCAATCTTTACCGATTGGCAGTGTCCGGCGACCGGTGAATACAACCGCGTGGGTGGAGTCGACACCAACTTGAAGTTCAGCCCCAACTGGACGTTGCAGGGCCAGGCTGTAACCAGTTCCAGCAACCTCGCGGGGCTTAATGCATCTCTTTCGCCGACCGGCAACCTGCAAACCACTTGCGAAGACAACCTGTTTCAGTTCAGCTCGGGGAATTTTGGCAATGGCAATCACTATGGCGGACCCGCCGACGAACTCGATGTCCGCCGGAACGGGTTGCATTTCAACTACAACGGTAGTTACCTCGACGTCAGTCCGGGCTTCGTAACCATGCCCGGATTCGTGAACCGGGCGGATATTCGCCAAGTCAACAATCTGATCTATTACCGTTTCCGCCCCAAGAAAGGATGGCTTCTCTCCTGGGGACCATCGTTCCGTCAACACTACACCTTCGATCACGAAGGCAATCGCCTGGATACGTATTACGACGCCTACCTCAGGATTTCGGGACGAGGACAGACAGACTTCTGGTTTTCGCCTTACATCGAGCAGCGCGAACGGCTCCGGCCCCAGGATTTTGCCTTCGCGGGTTTATCCGTGGACCGAAACTTCGATTACCACGAACACCAGAGTTACGCCCGCGCCGAAACCAAGTACCTTCGCAAGGTCACATTGGGGGCGGAATATACCTGGGGAGACAAGGGGAACTTTGAGCCGTCAACCACTGCGAACCCACAGTTTCTTCTGTCGCGCTTGGACACCGGCAACGCATCGCTAAGCTTTCGTCCAGTCAAGCCGCTGAAAATCGAAAACACTTACCTGTATCAGCGCTTGCGGGCCACCAACAGCGAGTATCTTTCCGCTCTCGCCCAGGCGCCTCCCGGCAGCGCCATCGGGAGGGGGATTTCAAACAACCACATCGTGCGCAGCGAGTGGAACTGGCAGTTCACTCCGCAATTCGCCCTGCGCGCAATTTTCCAGTACAACTCGCTTCTTGCCAACACTCCGGGCAATACCTATTATCCCTACACCTCGCTGCCCACCTCAAAGCAGTTCAATGCCGATCTGCTGTTCACCTATCTGGTGCATCCAGGAACGGCGATTTATGTGGGCTATAACAGCGACCTGCAGAACCTGGACGTAGTCCCTTACGCCGGCGTCTTCAACACTGCGAAAGGCTATATCAACGACAGCCGCCAATTCTTTGTGAAGGTGTCGTACCAATTCCGCTTCTGAAGAGCACCCCTTTTCAGCCACACCTTTAGTGGTGATTTTGCAGCAGCGGGACCATATCAGACCGCCCCTCCCAAGCCCCGCCACCTGGCCCACAGGACACATAGCGACAGCAGTCGCCCGCAAGACCCGGCGCACATCCGTCCGCCAACGCGACAGTTCGTGCAAATGTTCCTGCAAAGGCAAGTATCATCAACGCGAGTAGTAGAGTTCGTTTCATGTTTTTCCTCCTAGTTTACCTTCGACAGGCCCTACTCTCTTACTAGATCAGAGCGAGATTGCGTTAACAAAGCTCCACTTGTTACGAAAAGCGAAATCTATTACTTCAGCACCGTTCTCCGTATTGGCCACGCACGCTGGCGATTTCGTTTCGAGAGAGCGGAGCTTCTTCACGGGATTGGGGAGGAGCGGGGTGCTGGCCCATCCGTCACCACGAAGAAGGATGCCCCACCCGTCGTCCTTTGACGGGTGGGCTGCGATGCCGATGGGCACCTGGCGATCCTTCGTGTATTGAGGCTCGGCTCTTGGAGCCTTCACTAGCCGGCATTGCTGAATCCTGGGGCGTTCCGGTAGAATCTAAGGATTCGGATCGAGGTTTGAACCCATATGAAAGCAGCCATTCATCCCGCTTATAACGAAGTTCGCGTGCATTGCGCGTGCGGCAACGCGTTTGTGACCCGGTCCACCCATAAGGGCGACATCAGCGTTGAAATTTGCGCGGCCTGCCATCCCTTTTTCACGGGGAAGCAGAAGTTGATGGACACCGCCGGCCGCGTGGAGCGCTTCCGCCGTAAGTATGCGAAGAACGAGCCCGCCAAGGCCGCGCCTGCAAAGAACTAGTGTTTGCTCACGGTTTTCGCGGCTAGCACGCATGCAGCTTGAATTCGGCCCTCGCTTCGCGAGGGCTTTTGTTTTGCAGGGCCAAGTAGAATAGGACAGTGAAGAAGTTCTGGGACAACTCGAACGGCTCGAATGGAGCTGGCTCGTGTGGGGCGGACACTCTTGTCCGCCTGGCAGCGCCTCTAAAGCCAGTTCCCGCGAGACTTTTGATCGGCGGGATTGATATCGCCCCGGCGACCGTTCTCGCTCCCATGGCCGGCGTCACCGACACAGTTTTCCGCCGCTTCATCCGCAACCTTGGCGGCTGCGGTTTGATCATGACCGAGTTCACCTCGGCCGACGGCGTGCTTCGCAAGAAGGACCAGAAGGCCAAGCGATATCTTCATTTCTATGAGGACGAGCATCCGATCTCGGCGCAGCTTTTTGGCAGCGATCCGCAGGTGATGGCGGAGGCGGCGCGCATGGTCGAGGGCCTCGGCTTCGACCTGGTCGATTTGAATCTCGGCTGTCCGGCGAAGAAAGTTGTGAAGTGCAACGGAGGCTCGGGGCTGCTGCGCGATCTGCCGGCAATTGGGCGGATCTTTGAGGCGGTGAAGGCTGCGGTAAAGGTTCCCTTCACAGTGAAGTTTCGCGCCGGATGGAGCGACGACGAAATCGTTTGCGTGGAGCTGGCGCGCATGGCCGAGTCGTGCGGATTGGCGGCCGTGGCGTTGCACGCGCGCACGCGAGAGCAGGGCTATAGCGGACAGGCGCGCTGGGAGTGGATTGCCGCGGTGAAAGATGCGGTGAAGATTCCGGTGATTGGCAACGGCGATATCCGTACGCCCGAAGATGCTTGTGCGATGGTTACGCAGACGGGATGCGATGCGGTGATGATTGGGCGAACCGCGCCGTCGAATCCGTGGATCTTTCGGCAGATTCAGCAGTATTGTGAAAATGCCCACGTAGCGGCGGACGCATTCGTCCGCCCGGCCTCATCTCAGTTTGGTCCCCCGGACGAATGCGTCCGGGGCTACGTGAACTACGACGAGCCCACTGAGGCCGATCGATACCAGATGATCCGGACTTACTTCCAGATGCTGATCGAGGAAGAACTGCCGGACGCCGTCGGCAAGATGAAGCAGTTCGCGTCGTGGTTCACCCACGGTGTGCCCGGCGGAGCGGGACTGCGCAAGGCGATCTACGAATCGAAGAGCGCGGTGGAGATTCTGGGCAGGGTGGAGGAATTTTTCGAAGCCAGATTGAGGGTGCAGTACCTAGTACCCAGTACCTAGCACCTGACGTTGATTCTGCTGGGTACTGAGTACTGGGTACTGACTCACTTCATTTGATCGAGAATCGATCCTACAATTCCTCCGACTACGCCACCCTGCACGGTTTGCTTGCTTGTCTCATGAGGCATGTATTCGTAGAGCGCGTGCGCGAGCTTCGATATTGGAAGCGTCTGCAGCCAGATTCTGCCGGGGCCGGTGAGTGCGGCGAGAAAGATTCCGTCGCCGCCGAAGATCAGATTCTTGATTCCCGGCACGGTCGTAATCTGAAATGACACGCTCGATTGGAACGCTCCCACGTGTCCCGGATGCACGCGCAAAGTCTCGCCCGGTTGCAGATCGCGCATTACCAGTTCGCCGGAGAGTTCGAGCCAGAAGGTGCCCTGGCCGCTCACGCGCTGCAGCAAAAAGCCACTGCCGCCGAAAATTCCCGCGCCTAGCGATTGCTGGAAGCCTAGCCCGATCTGAATTTGCGGCGTGCCGCATAGAAATCCGTGGCGATGAATCAGATACTCATGCCCCGCTGAAATCTCGACCGGCACGATGTGCCCCGGCAACTTGGTGGCGAAGGCCAGTTCGCCGGCCGCGCCGACGGCGCGATATTCTGTCATGAAAATCGATCCGCCGCCGGCTACGCGCTTGAGCACGCCAAAGAGTCCTCCACCGCCGCCGAACTGCGTGTGCGTGGTCATCTGAATGGAGCTGCCCATCCAGGAAAGCTCTCCCGCCTCGGAGATGATCGACTCGTTCGGCTCGAGCACGAACTCGAGTACGGGCATGGTGGTGCCGGTTATGCGCGCTTGCATGAGGGGACCCTCGGAGGAAGTATACAATCCCCAAGCGCAGGGGCGGCTGCCGCGCAAGTCGATCCGCGAATCGAGGGCCGTGGGGGATCCGGGGAGGATGGAAAGTCCTTCGAAGCGACGTTGCTGCCGACCGACCTAGTTATTGTCCGACGGAAGCAGGTTGTTTCGACGTTTGGATCAGCAGCCGCATGAAGGTACCTGTGAGGTAGATCATGAATTCGATTTCCTGCGGAGAATACTTCTCGCCATGCTTAACCGCATCATTCTGGTATATCGCGAAGTGCTTGAAAAGCAGGTCGTGGTACATCCCCGTCACACTGGCGTGCAGGCCCTTGCTCTTCATCCAAGGTAACAAGGTGTCCTTTTGGTTTTCTAGGCTCTTCTGATTCTGCAGGATGTCCCTCAGTAGCTGTTCCACGGCGAATCTTAAGTTGTCAAGCAGGTTCCTGTACTTGCTGACATCCTTGGATAAATAGATCGAAAGCGCAACCTGAAAATTCTTTAGAGCCTGGGGATGTTGAACAAGCCACTCTAAGTTATCCGCGATCAGAGCATCATCGAGGAGTTTTGCTCCGCCGGGATAAAGAGTCGGCCCCTGAGGGCCTGTTGCAATGTGAGCTAGAACGTTAGGGCTGAGCTCGAAAACGGCGTTTAGCCGCGAGACTGTCTTTTCGAGATCCGCAGGGCGATACTTGCTGTGGAGGGCCCAAAGTAGACATTGAACGGCATGCATCAAGTCGAGAATATTCTCTGCCTCGACTATTTTGTAGCGGAGTGCAGTCTCCCAGAAGTTGCCTGTTGATTCCTGGCCAACGAAGGAGGCGCCCGTGAGCATCACGAACTCTTCTCGGAATGCTGGGACCAGCCATGCTCCCGGGAATATTTCGTTTCTAACAATTGTGCTAATCCGGTTGCGAAGCTTTTCGAACTCCTCGTTGTTCTCGGGCGAGTCCGGTCTCCAGCTCTTCCAAAAAGTCGTGATTTGGGCTCTTTCGACCATGACGGAATCACTGTGACTAAGTCTATAACGCCCGTGCCACCATCTTTCCCAACTCATCCCTTTCCACATAAGCCCATGGCACGTCCGCGCCGTGGGTAAAGACTGTGAGCCATCTCTCTGGGATCGCTCTGGCATAATACTGCTTCTTATTCTCGATCGTTTGCAGGGGATAGAGATCGAAGCCCATGCCCCAGGCGATGTCGATGTGTGAGCTGGTGGGGATCAGATCGGAGATGTAGCAGGCTACCGCAGGGGCTAAAGCCCCGTTCGCTTTAGCAGCCTCTCGCGGCGCGGCTGAAAGCCGCGCCCTTTCAAAGCCGCCGGGACGGCCATTCACAATCACGGCTTGCATGTGGGCGGTGTGGCCGGAAAAGGTTTTCACCGAGATGCCGGGGGCGATTTCTTCGCCGCCTTTGAGCAGCGTCATCTGGCCGCTTTCGACGAGCGGATTGTAGTTCTCGGAAATATAGCTGATGGCGTCGCGCTCGCTGGGATTTTGCGCGTATTGCCACTCGCCTTCGGGCGCGTAGTATTTTGCGCGTGGAAAAGTTGGGACGATCTTTCCATTTTTATCGCGCACCGTGTTCCAGCCGCAGTGGTCGAAATGGAGATGCGTATTGATGACGATGTCGATATCGTCGGGTGCTATTCCCTCTGCGGCAAGACTTGTAAGCAGTTTCGCGGGCTGGCCGTAGAACTTGATCATGCGCTCCGAAAGCTTGTTGCCCATACCGGTTTCGACCAGCACCGTCTTGCTTCCCGTGCGCGGATGTTCCGTACGGATGAGCAGAGAGTTGAGTCCGGCCTGGACGTAGTTCTTCTCGTCGGGAGTAACCTTGCGCGACCACATGACTTTTGGAATGACGCCGAAGAATGCGCCGCCGTCGAGCGGGTAAGTGCCGTCGGAGAAGATGCTGAGTTCGAAGTCGCCGAGGGTGAGACGTTCCATTGCTCTAGTTTGCCATAGCCATGCTGCGCCTCTGCTATTCTGCTCGTCATGCCTCGGCCTGTTGGAGTAACAACAGTTGCGTTCTTATTCTTTCTTACCGGCACCTACATGTGTGCCACCGCCTTGATATTCGTATTTTTTCCATCCGCAGCGGCCGCGCTAAGAGGTCTGCCACTGGTACATCAAGTTAAGTTGGTCAACCCACTCGTGACGGTATCGATCGGCCTCGTCTGGGTAATCATCGGGTGGGGTCTCTTGCGATTGCGTAACTGGGCAAGGTGGGCGGCGATGATCGCCCTGGGGATCGGGGTGGCGGGGTCCGTGCCTGTGCTAGTGAACATCGGAATGCATCCCGGATGGCGGATGCTGGTCTACGCTCTCCAAGTCGCAGTCAGGGCCGCGGCTGCGCTTTACTTGGCGCAGTCTATCGTGGTCCTCGACGCGTTCGTGCCGAACCGGCGGGCAGTCTGAGTCGGTGAAGGTATTCAAAAGGTAGGAGCTTAGCCTTCACTGGCTCTTTTTCTCCGATGAGTTGAGTCTTGCCTGAACGCAGTTCTTCTCGTCGGGAGTAAGCTTACGCGAACCACATCACTTTTGGAATTACGCCGAAGGATGCGCCGCCGTCGAGCGGATAGGTGCCGTCGGAGAAGATACTGAGTTCGAAGTCGCCGAGGGTGAGCGTAGGCATGGAGTTAGTGTGCCATAGACGCGAAATTCATAGCCACGGATTGGCGGGGATGTTCACGGATAAGACACGATTTTCCTCGCGATCCGCGTCGAGGGGAGATGCTTTCCTGCATTTAATTTGCGTTAGTCTCTTTGTTATCAAACTACGTTAGTCTCAAGCTATGGATCGTCCGGGCAGCGTTACGGTGATCGCAGGTTTGGTTTTTCTGGTCGGGGGATATCTGATCGTCGTCGGCATCGTTGAGTTTATCGTGCCGGGCACGCTCGCCTTGACGCGAATTGCGGGGATCACTTACGGAAGAGAATTGGATGGACCGCAGACCGCAATTTCTGTAGGCGTGGGGCGGACGCTGATCGGGTGGGGTCTCTATAAGCTGAAGAATTGGGCACGCTGGTGCGCTGTTCTGCTGATGGTAATTGGAGTTGCGGGGTCGGTGCCGGCCGTGTCGGCGGCCGCGCGGGATCTTGGCTGGGGCTCTTCTTTAATGGAGCGCAGATTATCGTGCGGATTGTGATCGCTTGGTATTTGGTGGCGTCGCCGGAGTTGGTGGATGCGTTCGCGCGAAGGTAGCGCGGGGCACAAGCACGCAAAAATACTTCTAGAAATTCCTTGCGAGTCCGATGCGAGTCCAAGAATAAAAGGGGTCCTTCGGCGCGCCAAAGAACGGCGCGCCTCAGGATGACAGTGCATGGGTGCCGGCCGAATGGTCTTAGCGCTAGGCCTTCATCGGCTCTTTTTCTCCCACGCGCTTGCTGACTTCGAAGGTCAGCTTGCCGGCTTTCTTGTCGGCGTCGACGATTACGTGGTCGCCGTGCAGGATCTCGCCATCCAGAATTTTCAGGGCGAGCGAGTCCTGTATGAGCTTTTGGATGGCGCGCTTCAGCGGGCGCGCTCCGAAGTTGGGATCGTAGCCCTGAGTAAAGAGTGCGTCCTTGGCGGCGTCGGTCAGCTCGATTGAGATCTTGCGATCGGCTAGCAGGCGGCGCACATCCTCGAGGCGCAGCTCGATGATCTTAACCAGCTGTTCTTTGCCGAGCGGACCGAAGACAATAATGTCATCGACGCGGTTCAGGAACTCGGGGCGGAAGTGGCCGTGCAGCGCGTCCATGACTTGTTCGCTGGCTTTTTCGAAATCTTCGGGCGTGCGCAGATTTTCGGCTTGCAAATAACTGGAGCCGAGGTTCGAGGTCATGATCAGAATCGTGTTCTTGAAATCGACGACGCGGCCTTTGCCGTCGGTGAGGCGGCCATCGTCCATGATCTGCAGCAGAATGTTGAAGACGTCGGGATGCGCCTTCTCGATTTCGTCGAAGAGCACGACCGCGTAAGGACGGCGGCGAACCTGCTCGGTGAGCTGGCCTCCCTCTTCGTAGCCGACGTAGCCCGGGGGCGCGCCGATCAAGCGCGAGACCGAATGCTTTTCCATGTATTCGGACATGTCTATGCGCAGCAGGGCGCGCTCGTCGTCGAATAGAAATTCAGCGAGGGCACGGGCAAGTTCGGTTTTGCCGACGCCGGTCGGTCCGAGGAAAAGGAATGAGCCGATGGGGCGCTTTGGATCGCTGAGTCCGGCGCGCGAGCGGCGGATGGCATTGGCCACGCGCTCCAGAGCCGCGTCCTGACCGACGACGCGATCGCGCAGCCGGTTCTCCATGGTGACCAGCTTTTTCACTTCGCCTTCGAGCATTTTCGAGACGGGGATGCCGGTCCACTTGGAGACGATGCGGGCGATATCTTCTTCGTCTACTTCTTCTTTGAGCATGCGGGGTGCGCCGGTGCCTTTGCCGTCGGCGCCTTTCCCGTCAATTTTCGCGGTCAGCTGGCTCAGTTCTTGTTCGGCCTGGCGCAATAGCGCGTAGCGAATTTCGGCGACGCGTTGCAGATTGCCTTTGCGCTCTTCCGCTTGCTCCTCGATCTTGAGCTTCTCTATTTTCCCTTTCAGCTCGCGCGAGCGGGCGATGAGATCTTTTTCTTTCTTCCAATTGGCTTTAAGAGCATTGGATTTTTCGCGGATCCCGGCGAGTTCTTTTTCGATGACGGCCAAGCGCTCTTTCGAGTTGGTGTCGTCTTCTTTTTTCAGCGCTTGCTTCTCGATTTCGAGTTGCGTGGCGCGGCGCTCGAGCTGATCGATATCCGTAGGAAGCGAATCGATCTGGATACGAATCGATGCGGCCGCTTCATCGACCAAGTCGATGGCCTTGTCGGGCAGAAAGCGGTCGGAGATATAGCGATGCGAAAGTGTCGCGGCGGCGACGATGGCGGAATCTTTGATGCGAACGCCGTGATGAACCTCGTAGCGCTCCTTGAGGCCGCGAAGAATCGCGATGGTGTCTTCGACATTAGGCTCGCCGACGAAAACAATCTGGAAGCGGCGTTCGAGGGCGGCATCTTTCTCGATGTATTTGCGGTACTCGTTGAGCGTGGTGGCACCGATGGCACGCAGCTCTCCCCGAGCCAGCGCGGGCTTGAGCATGTTGGAGGCGTCGATGGCTCCTTCGCTGGCGCCAGCGCCAACTAGGGTATGAAGCTCGTCGATGAAGAGAACGACTTGTCCCGAAGAGTCTTCGATTTCTTTTAGAACCGCCTTGAGGCGGTCTTCGAACTCACCGCGATATTTTGCTCCGGCGAGCATGGCGCCGAGATCGAGGGCGACGACGCGCTTGTTTTTGAGAACTTCGGGCACGTCGCCAGAAATGATGCGCTGGGCGAGGCCTTCGACGATCGCGGTCTTGCCTACGCCGGGCTCGCCGATGAGTACAGGATTATTTTTCGTGCGGCGGGAGAGCACCTGAACCACGCGGCGGATTTCCTCGTCGCGTCCGATCACGGGGTCGAGCTTGCCGCGGCGAGCCTGCTCGGTGAGGTCGCGAGCGTAACGTTCGAGCGCCTGATACTTGGCTTCGGGATTCTGGTCGGTGACTTTTTGCGAGCCGCGGACCGAGGTCAGAGCTTTCAGGATGGCATCGTGCGTCGCGCCGTGGCGGGCAAGAATCTGCTGCGCGGCATCCTGCTTGAGGTGCGTGATGGCAAGCAGCAGGTGTTCGGTGGAGACGTATTCGTCTTTGAAATTCGCAGCTTCTTTGAAAGCCTGCTCCAACAGTTTGTTGGCCGCGTTCGAGAGCGTAGCTTGCGCGGCTTCTCCAGAAACCTTCGGAAGTTTTTCGATGTCGCGATAGACGTCGCTCAAAACGGCTTGCGGGCCAATGCCGATTTTGTCGAGCACGGGCGAGACGATTCCCTCTTTGTCTTCGAGCAGGGCGGCGAGCAGGTGGAGCGGCTGCAGCTCAGGGTTGCCATGCTCTGAGGCAAGTTTGTTGGCGTGCTGGACTGCTTCCTGCGCTTTAACGGTAAATTTGTCCCAACGGATAGGCATGGGAAACTCCTAGTCATTTGTTGATTGGGTAATTTTGTAATTTGGCAATTTGATTCCGAATCATCGTTGCACGATTGCCGAATTGCAAAATTAAAAAATAACGGGAAGCAGCAACTCTGCCGCTTCCCGCAAGAGCGAGTCGAGCTTCGCTCGACTGGACAGCCGAGGGCGGCTGTCCCTACATGTTCCTTCGCCGGCTTACGCGGCTTTCCCTGGGGCCTTGGCTTCGAGGGTCTTTTCGGAGCCATTGCCGGTGCCCACGTTGACTTTAATCTGCTTGGGCTTGGCTTCGGCTTTCTTAGGCAGAGCGATCTTCAACACGCCCTTGTCGTAGTTGGCCGAAACCTTCTCGGAGTCCACGGTGGTGGGCAGATTGAAGGTGCGGGTGAAGCTGCCGTACTGGCGCTCCACACGGCGGTAGTTCTCTTCCTTCTCTTCCTTCTCGATCTTGCGCTCGCCGTGCACGGTGAGGATGTTGTTCTCGATGCGCACATCGATGTCTTTCTCTTCGATTCCGGGCACTTCGATCTTCAGGGTGACGCTGTGCTCGTCTTCGTAGACGTCGACTGCGGGGGCAAAGCTCGAGGTGGTCAGAGTCTCATCCCGGCCTTCGGGGCTATAAGACTCGCGGAAAACGCGGTTGATGCGGTTCTGGAGGGTGGCAAACTCACGGAAAGGCTCGAAACGGGTTAATACGGTCATGGTAATTAATCTCCTTACTTCTTTGTGCTGATTTCTTAGGAATTTCGACAACGCCGTTCACAAGCTTAGATGTGTATTAAGCACAAAAGAAGCATAAAATATGAGTGCACTGATGTCAAGTATATATTGTGTTTCATTTTCATCAGGTTACGATGGCAATGACGCATTTCAGGTAGGCCGTTTCAGGCAGGTTTAGAAGGATCGGATGATCTTTGGCTTGACCTCGCACCTCGGCTAGACGCAGGGTTCGATGAGCGTCCAAGGCGGCGGCGGCCAGCATTTCGAGGAAATCAGCATGGCCGACGTGGTAGGAGCAGGAGCAGGTGACTAGGATCCCTCCGGGACGAAGCATTTTTAGGGCGCGAAGGTTGAGTTCCTTGTAGCCTCGGATGGCGGCGTCGAGGTCACGCTTGCTCTTAGCGAAGGCAGGTGGGTCGAGGACGACGGTGTCATAGGTTCGACCGGAGGCAGCATAGTCCTTGAGCAGGTCGAAGGCGTTGGCTTCCATCCATTCGATCTCTTGATCTTTATTCTGAAATTGTTCTTGATTGAGTGCGGCGTTCTGCTCGGCGACCTCGAGCGCAGGGAGCGAGCTGTCGACGCCGGTGACGTGCGAGCACCGCCGCGCCACATGAAGGGCAAAGCCTCCCTGGTAGCAGAAGACGTCGAGAGCATCGCCGTGGGCGTACTGGGCGGCGGCCGCGTAATTTTCGCGCTGGTCGAGGAAGGCTCCAGTCTTTTGGCCTTCGAGGGCTTCGAAATGAAACTGAATGCCGTTCATGGTGAAGATAGTTGAAGTTTTCTCGCCGAGAATCAGTCCGGAGGCGCGGGGCGGCAACTCTTCCAGTTGGCGGACTCGCGGATCGACGCGCTCGACGATCGAGGCCGGGTGAAGCTTCGCGGTCAGCTCTGAAGTGAGAACGCCGCGCGTCGCTTCGGCGTCCATGGCCTGAGTGAGGATTTGTATCGAAAGAATGTCGTTGTAGCGGTCGACGATCAGCCCTGGCAGAAAATCGGCTTCGCTGAAAATCACGCGATAAGCGTTGGTGTCATGAACTAGCGGCTCGCGATACGCAATCGCATCGGCGACGCGCTGTCGGAGCAAGGCTACGAAGTCGACGACCGCCTCGCGCGAGATCAGCCGGATGGCAATTTGCGAGGCGCTCGAATATAGAGCGGTGCCGAGGAATTGACCGCGATGATCGGCAACCGCAATCAGCGAGCCGGGTGGAATTCCATCGGCCGAGACGATGTCGGAGCGATATACCCAGACGTGGCCGTCCTTTAGGCGAGATGAGCCACGAGGAGAGACGGTGACTGTAGGTTCGGAGGGTGCTGACTTTCGGGACATGCCTCTGATTATCGCAGCGCGCCCTCGAAATCGCAGATTGTCGGGCGGTGCCAGCAGAATCGAGCTTCGCTCGACGGACGGACGAGGGCGGCCGTCCCTACATAAACCCTGTTAGCTGGCGGCTTGCTCGGAAGGAACGGCGGCGGGAGCGCCCGACTTGGCGGAGGTGCGGGACCTCATCTCATACTGCGCGGCTTCCAGATCGACGTGGAGAGAATCGAGGGCGGTCATGGGCATTTCGGTGCCCCAGGTTTCCATTTCAGATTCCGTCCAGTTTCCGTTGAGGCGGACTGCGCCGGTGATGTCTTCGGGAAAAGCGTGGCGGAAATCGCCTTCGCGAATGAGAATATCGCCGATCAGCCGGCCGGTAGCCATGTCAAAGACGCGGCGGCTGGCTTGGCCGGCGGCGTTATGCAGGCAGATGAAAACTTCGCCGGCATCGCCGTATTCCTGGCGATAGTACCAGGCCTGAGGAGCGTCGATTTTGGGATGATGGCGGCGCGACCGCTTGTGCTCCGGCTCAAGCGCCTGCATTTCGTTGGCGGGATTAAAGTAGAGCACGCGCTGGCAGGAATCGCAGACCACGGTTTGCTGACCGGTGCGGACTTCGTTGTAAGTCTGAGGCCGCAGCATGACCTGGCAAGCCATGCACTTGTGATCGCGCACCTCAGAGATGCCGCTGCCGCGAAATTTTGAAACCCGCTCGTAGTGGCGAAGCAAATCCTCGCCAACGCTGGCCCGCATCTGGTCGCGCTTGGCACGCCACTCGGAGAGCTGTTGTTCGTCCTCAGCCGTGCGCTTGCGGGCGTCTTCTTTTTCTTTCTCGATCTCGGCGGCCTCAGCCTTGAGTTCGGCCTGCGCGGCCTTGACTTGCTTATCGCGAGCCTCGGCGTTCACCATTAATTCAAGAATCTTGTCTTCGGTGGCGGCGATTTCTTTTTCCGCAAACTGAATTTCGTGGAGCAACGCCTTGTATTGTTCGTTGGTTTTTACGTCGAGCGACTGGTCACGGTATTTGGAAATCTTGCCACGAAGATCGCTGATGGCAGTATCGTGCTTGCGGCGGGCAGCTTCGTCGGCTTTTACTGCGGCCTGCGCCTTCTCCAGCTCGAGTTTGGTGTCGGCTAGCTTATGTTCGATGGCAGCGACGCGTTTGGGTAATTCGGCGACTTCGTCCTGGAGGCAGCGAATTTCCTTATCCGCTTCTTGCAGGCGCAACAGGTTTTCTATTTCTGGAAGCATCCCAGCCTTGATTCTAACACGCGGAAACCGGGGTTCCGGGAACTCGAGCAGCTTAATCTAACGCCTCACGCGTTCATTGCGGAAAGTTAATGAATGGGTGCAATGCAGGAAGAAGACAATCGAAAGGCTCTGCCCGGAGTTCCTATTATTTGTGTAAACTCGTTCGTTCACGCCGTGCTAGTTCGACTGCTCCGTTCCGGGGTCTAATTTTGAAAAATCAGAGCTATTTTTTAGTTGTTGCAGCGGCTGTTATAGCGGTCGCTGTTTCTTTTCCGAATCCGCCAACGCTTTTGGGGCAAAGCTCTTCGCCGCTGAAACCGCTAACGATTGAGGCGATCTACGCCTCCGGCGGGCTGACGGGGCGCGGTCCGGAAACGATTGAGTGGAGTCCGGACAGCAGCAAACTTTCGTTCATCCAGCGTGACGATGACGGAGAAAATGGCGAACTGTGGAGTGTGGACGCGGCTACCGGCGAGAGGCAACGTTTGCTGGCTGCTGCCAAGCTGGGCCCGCTCGCGCCCGATTACAGTGGGATCAAGGACGAACGAGAAAAAGAGCGGCTTACGCGCTACCACGTATCGCCTTACATTTGGGCGCCGGATTCGAAGCATCTTCTCTTCATTCCGAATGGTCAGCTGTGGCTTTTTGATTTGGCGAACGGCACAGGTTTGCAGTTCGCCGCCGCGTCCGATCCTATCGGCGACCCGAAATTTTCTCCTGACGGCGGTCACGTTTCTTACGTTCGCAAACACAATCTTTACGTTCAGAAAGCGAATGGCGCGGGCGAAAAACAGCTCACCAAAGACACCGGAGAGAATCTATTCAACGGCGACATCGATTGGGTCTATGCGGAAGAGGTAGCAGTTCGCAGCAATTATTTCTGGTCGCCCGACAGCAAAGAAATTGTTTTTCTGCACATGGACGAAACCAAGGTTCCGACCTATCCCATCACCAACTGGATGCCCACGCATCCGACGGTCGATAACGAAAAATATCCCAAGGTTGGCGATGCCAATCCTGTGGTGAAACTCGGAATCGTCGATCCTGACAACGGGAAAGTTCGCTGGATTTCTCTGGCCAAAGACAAAGATGAGGAGGCTTACATCCCGCGCTTCGGCTGGGTTCGCGAGGGGTTGGTTTGGGCGGAGGTTCTCAATCGCAGCCAGGACCAGATAGATCTTTATTTTGTCGATGCGAAATCTGGGAAGTCTGCGAAAGTGCTTACCGAGGCCAGTCCGGGGGCGTGGATCAATGTAAACGACGATTTCCGGGTATTGAAGTCCGGCAATCGATTTCTTTGGTCGAGTTGGCGCGACGGGCACACCCATTTGTATCTCTACAGTTTTGACAAGGAAAATCCGCTGGCTGCGGCCAGGCTTGAGCGCCAACTCACGCAGGGAGATTTCGAGGTGTTGGGAGTGGAAGGCGTGGATGAGGCTGCGGGAACAGTGTTTTTTTCGTCCGATAAAGACGATCCTAGGCAGCGGCAGATTTTCTCGATCAAGCTGGATGGAAGCGATTTGCAACGGCTGACTCATGACGAAGGGATTTATTCGGCCGAATTTTCAGACGACGGCAAACACTATGAGCAGACGTTCGTTGGCCCAGTGAACGCTCAGCAGGTTTCGCTGTGCGCGGTGGGTGGCGCGTGCGTTTCGCTGTGGAAGGCGCGCGACGAAGTTGCGGAATATGGGATGCGAGCGCCGAAGTTTATGGAGTTCAAGGCGGACGACGGGACCACACTTTATGGCCGTCTGTTGCTTCCGCCGAAGCCTGAAGGCGGCAAGATACCCTTGATCCTTTTCCTCTATGGGGGGCCGGCGGCGCAGACGGTTCTGAAAGACACGCCCGATCCCTTCGAGGAGATTCTGGCGCGCGATGGATTTGCCATCTTTTCCGTGGACAATCGCGGTACCCCAGGTCGCGATCGCAAGTTTCAGACCGCGATTCGACATGAATTTGGCGCAGTCGAACTGAAGGATCAGCTTGCCGCGCTGGACCAGCTTCTCGCGCAATACCCACAACTGGATAAAGACCGGCTGGGAATTTGGGGATGGTCGAATGGCGGTTCGATGACGCTTTATGCGATGACGCATTCGGAGCGCTTCCGCGCGGGGGTTGCTGTGGCGCCAGTTACCGATCAGATCAATTACGACTCGATTTACACCGAGCGTTATATGGGTCTGCTCAAGAAAGATGCCGCGGGCTATGCCGCGTCCGATGTGACAAGAGGAGCCGCAGACCTGCATGGCGCGCTTCTACTCGTTCACGGCACGGGCGACGACAACGTGCATTTCCAGAACAGCATTCAGATGATTGATGCGCTGGTCAAAGCAGGTAAGCAATTCCGGCTGATGATTTATCCCAATAAAACCCACGGCATCGCCGGAAGCGAAGCGCGCGATCACCTGTTCCACATGATCGAAGAACACTTTGAGCGAGAGTTGAAATAGGCCGGGAGGAGCTCGCGGCGAGACGAGTTAATTGATTTCGAGCTCAGTTGGAGAGTTCACAATTAGGACTTCCGCTTGTCGGGCTTGCGGGACGAACTTACTCGCGTATTTTCTCGCGAAGCGCTTTCTCTCGAGGAAGTGTCCTTGGATGAGCTTTCTTTGCTGGAACTTTCTTTGGGGGCGCTCTCTTTCGAGGAGGTATCCTTCGAACTTTCCTTGCCCGCGCCGTCAGACTTGGACTTCTCGTCTTTTTTCGACGCCGAACTGCCCTCGTCAGAAGAAGACGACGGGGCGTGAGACTTGTTGGCGTAGTCGGTGACGTACCAGCCCGATCCTTTGAACTGCACGGCGGGCGCGGAAATCATCTGCTCGACCCGGCCACCGCACTCCGGGCATTTCTTGACCATCTTGTCGGAGAACTTCTGGATTTTCTCGAAGCGGTGACCACATTTTTCGCACTGATATTCGTAAAGGGGCATGGGTTCAGAGACAGTTGTGAGGAAAAACTACTTTCATATTGATTCTAGGGGTGAGGATTCGCCGGCGTCAATTCAGAGGCGGAGCGCATGAGCCTGAGAGCGTTCCCGATGTACTCTCGCTCGAACCTGATTTGCGAAACTGTTACAGGTTTGCGAACTGTGCCAGAAGACGTTTGGGTGCGGTGTTGCGCCAGGCCGCGGAGATCACTTTCTGCAGAGTTGCCTTGTCGACGTTCTTGAGGTGGACGCTGGTAGCGCCGCGGCGTCCCCAGGCGCCCTTCACCGGCACAAAGATTTCGGGATGCTCTTTCGAGAAATAGTGTTGCTGCTCTGGAGTGAGCTTGACCATTCCCCAGCCTTGGGCGGGATAGCCGAGCGTGGCAAATATCTTTCCGCGCACACGAAAATCTGGGTGATCCATGTGAGCATGCTCTGCGGTTTCCGGAAGAGCGAGCGCGAGGCGGCGGAAATCGGCGGTGGTCATTATGGAATCTCCCGGAGCAAGCGATTCGTACGACTAGCATAACTGCGTCCGGGCCGAAGAGTTACGGCTTCCGCAGTGATAGACTCCGGCCATGAAGGATGCCGGCTGCGAACGTGACTCCGAGACCGTCGAGACCGACGGTGTTCGGTCCGAAGTGCAGCCAAAGGCCGCAGCGCACGCGCTTGCGCCGGGACCGGCACTCTATTTGGTAGCTACGCCGATCGGCAATTTGGAAGACATTACGCTCCGTGCGATACGCGTGCTGAAGGAAGTCGATGTGATTGCGTGTGAAGACACGCGCCAGACTCAAAAATTGCTCAACCACTACGGCGTTCGGACGCGCACGATCAGCTATCACGAACACAACGAGATGACGCGCGCCGCCGAACTGGTGAAAGAGATGCAGGAAGGGGCGCGGGTTGCGTTGGTAACCGACGCGGGCATGCCGGGAATTTCCGATCCTGGATTCCGGCTGATTTCGCTGGCCATTCGGTATCATTTGCCGGTGGTGCCGATTCCAGGGGCGTCTGCGTTTCTGGCGGCGCTGGTGGCGAGTGGGATGCCGACCGATTCTTTCCGCTTTAGTGGGTTCCTTCCCGCGAAGCGTGGCGAACGGCGAGCGGCGCTGGAAGCTATCAAGACTTCGCCGCGCACCCAGGTTTTTTATGAAGCACCGCACCGGATTGTCGAGGCGATTGCCGATGTCTGCGAGGTCTTAGGAAACGCCAGGCATGTGGTAATTGCACGTGAAGTGACCAAGCTGCACGAAGAGTTTCTGCGTGGGCGGGCGGGGGAAGTGGTGGAGACGCTGAAGGGGCGTGATGGGGTGAAGGGCGAGATCACGCTGCTGATTGGGAAGGCGGAAGAAAACGAATCTCGTGGAGCGGCGGACGCCTTCGTCCGCTCTTCGATGCGCCAGAGGATCGAGCAGATCATGGCCGAAGAGAAAGTCGACGAGAAAGCTGCGCTTAAGAAAGTGGCTAAGGAGCGAGGGGTGTCGAAGAGCGAGGCTTATCGGGAGTGGCAGCGGCAGAAGTAAATCCGATAAGGCTCGGCAAACTTGAGTGCCTGCTTCACGCGACCTTCAATGCAATCTTGTCGAGCTTCGCTCGACTGGACAGCCGGGGGCGGCTGTCCCTACACCAGCGCGACTACTTCCCGGCCAACTCCCGCTTCACTGCCTCGCTCACCATCTTTCCATCTACGCGCATGCCGGCGGCGTTGAAGCGGGCCATGGCGTTCTTCATTACTGTGCCCATGTCTTTCATGGTCGGTGAGCCCATTTCGGCGATTACGGCTTTCACGCCTGCGACCACTTCGGCGTCGCCTGCTGCTTTGGGGAGATAGGTTTCGATCAGGACGATCTCAGCCGCTTCTTTGTCGGCCATCTCCTGGCGTCCGCCTTTGGTGAACTGTTCGACGGATTCCTTGCGCTGCTTGATCAGCGTGCTCAAGACGGCCTGGGATTCTTTGTCGTCGAGTGGCGCCATTTTTTCGATCTCGCGGTTCTTGAGGGCGCTCTTTACCATGCGCAGCGTGGAGAGGCGCTGTTCCTCGCGCGCCTTCATGGCGGCGGTGATGTCCTTTTGAATCTGTTCAACGAGGCTCATGACGGGATTATATCGAAGAGCCAGCGTCTGACTTTTTCTGCAAATTGCGACGGTGCGATTTCCGCCGATTCGCAGTGACCAAAGTCGATCGCTGTGCATCAGATGCGGTGGAGGTCTCCCACTATCATGAGCAAACTTGCGTTTTGGGTTCAACTGGAAGCAAAACCCGGCAAAGAAAAAGAATTGGAAGAATTTTTGAAGTCTGCGCTGCCGCTCGCGGAACGCGAGCCGGGAACGATTACGTGGTATGCAATCAAAATGGCACCGGGAAAATACGGGATCTTCGACACATTCGCGGATGAAAATGCCCGCAGCGCGCACATGAACGGCGAAATCGCCAAGGCGCTCATGGCCAAAGCAGGGGAGTTGTTGGCGAAGGGTCCGGAGATTGCGCGGCCTGAGGTGCTGGCGGCGAAAACCGCATCGCGCTGAATTTAATTTGGCAATGTGTGTGAAGCAAAAATTGCCGCCGCGAAACTGCATTCGAGAGTCGCAATCTGCCGGCTTCCGATAGACTAATGGGAAGCAATCTTTCTAATTTCTCCAAGGACTATCGGAATGCTGCGCAAGAATCGTCTTTTCACTCCTGGGCCAACGCCGCTGCTGCCTGCCGCGCAAACGGCGATGGCGTTATTTACTGTGCATCACCGCACCGCTGATTTCCGCGCGTTGTTTCAGCGGGTGCTCGCTGACATGAAGGAGTTCATCGGCACGGAAAACGACGTGCTGGTGCTCGCCTGCTCGGGGACGGGCGTGATGGAGGCGTCCGTCTCGAATTTGACATCACCCGACGACAAGGTGCTGGTGCTCACTGCCGGCAAGTTTGGTGAACGCTGGAGCGGTTTGGCCAAGGCCTTCGGCTGCAATGTCGAGGTGCTGAGCGTTCCTTATGGCGAAACGTTTTCCTTGAACGATGTTCGCGCCAAGCTGACCTCTGAAGTGCGAGCGGTTTTTGTGCAGGCGACGGAGAGTTCGACCGGCGCGCGGCATGACGTGGAAGGCATTGCGAAAATCGTGCGCGCCAGCGGCGGCGAGGCTTTGCTGATCGTGGATGCGATCACAGGCCTCGGCACGACTCATCTCGACGTTGATGGATGGGGCGTGGACGTGATCATTGGCGGATCGCAGAAAGCGCTGATGATGCCTCCTGGCCTGGCGTATTGCGCGGTCAGCGAGCGGGCGTGGAAGCGCATGGAGACAACTACCTCGCCGCGTTACTACTTCGACTTACGAAAAGAGCGGAAGTCGGCTGCCAAGGGCGAATCGGCATTTACGCCGGCGACCTCATTGTTTGCGGCGCTGGGAGCGGCGTTGGAATTCATCCGCGAGATGGGAAATGGAGATCTGGCTAAAGGACGCGAGGCGTTGGTCGACAATGCCGAACTTTGCGCAGAGATGACGCGTGCAGGCGTGCAGGCTTTGGGATTGAAGCTTTACGCTGCGTCGCCGGCCGCGGCGCTCACCGCGGTCAGCACTCCGGCTGGGATTGACTCGGGAAAGATCGTAAAAGAATTCCGCGAGTCGTTCGATGCAGTTGTTGCCAACGGGCAGGGCGAAATGAAAGGTCAGATCTTTCGGATCGCGCACATCGGCTATTACGATTACTTGGATACGATCGGCATCCTGGCCGCGCTTGAGCATGTGCTGGCCCGCTGTACCGGGAATGGTGTGCAGTATGGCGAAGCAGTGCGTGCGGCGCAAGAAGTGTACGCACGCGCCCTGTCCGACAAACCGCAACTGGTAAAGGCTTGAGGAGCGTCGCGGCGAGAGCGCTCCTCGAAATTAGTTGATCGTGAACGTCATGCTGTTGGACGTTTCCGCCGCCGTTCCACCGCCGTAAACGCCGCCGGGGGTACCGGGGTTGGTCACTGTGACCGCTGCCGTACCGGCTGACGCTACGTCCGCGGCCGGAATGGTGGCTGTCAGCTGGGTTCCGCTCACAAAAGTGGTGGTCAGCGCGGTGCCGTTCCAATTGATGGAGGCGTTGCCGTTGAAGTTGGTGCCGGTCACCATGAGCCCGTTGGCTCCCAATGAATTGCCTGTGGTCGTTGAATTGGGAACGAGGGCGGCGATGTTCGGCATGGTTCCGGCAGCCGGCGGAGTGGTAGCCTTCTTACTGTAGCCGCACGCCATGCCTGCCGCGAGAAGCGTAGCTAAAATTATTGTCTTTGTAATCTTCATGACCTTGTCTCCTAACGAGCCGATGGCCCGATGAAGAAAAGGTTAGGAGAAACGCGCGACCGGAGTGTCGTCAGTATGTAAAGTTCCTGTCAAGGTTTTGTCAGGGCCAAATGCCTTAATAGTAAGGATCAATTCTTGAAAATTGTGATCGCGGAAAAAATCTCACCGGCAGCCATCGAGCAGCTCCAAGAGCCGGGTTGGACGGTTCTCACTCCCAACCAACTGGACGGTAAGCTGGCGGAGGAACTGGAATCCGCCGATGCGCTGATCGTGCGTTCGGCTATACAGGCGGATGCGGCGCTGCTAGGGCATGCCAAGAAGTTGCGCGTGATAGGCCGTGCCGGCGTGGGCGTGGACAATATCGATCTGGACGCAGCCACCAAGCAGGGCATCGCGGTGATGAACACACCGGGCGCGAATGCCGTGGCGGTTGCGGAGCAGACGCTAGGGATGATGCTGGCCATGGCTCGACATCTTTGCCGCGCCGATGCGCTGATGCACGCCGGCAAATGGGAAAAGAAATCGTTGCAAGGGACCGAGCTGCGCGACAAAACGCTGGGAATCGCCGGCCTTGGCCGTGTCGGCATGGAAGTCGCGCGACGTGCGCGCGCGTTCGGCATGGAACTTATCGGACATGATCCATTTGTTTCGGTAAGCGTGGCGAAGGAACAAGGGATCCGCCTGGTGAGCCTGGATGACCTTTACGCCGGGGCTGACTACATCACGCTGCATGTTGGGCTGACGCCTCAGACTGCGGGCATGATCAACGCGGCCACCATCAAGAAGATGAAAAAGGGTGTGCGGCTGGTGAATTGCGCGCGGGGAGAGCTAGTGCATGAGGCCGATTTGGCCGAGGCTTTGAAGCAAGGGCACATTGCCGCCGCAGCGCTCGATGTTTTCGTGGAAGAGCCTTTAAAGAATTCTCCGCTGGTTTCGCTGGAGAATGTAATTCTGACGCCACACATTGGCGGTTCGACGTTTGAGGCGCAGGAAGCTGTGGGCGTGCAGATTGCACAACAGGTGCGGGAATACCTGAAGCACGGCGTCATCCAGAATGCGGTGAACGTGCCTTCGGTTTCCGCCGAAGAGTACGCCGAGATGCATCCTTACATTATTTTGGCGGAGCGGATGGGGGCATTTCTGGCACAGATCTCCGAAGGATCGATCGAAGAAATTTCGCTGCGTTACAGCGGCCACATTGCGGAGTGGAAGACCGACCTCATTCGCAACGGGGCGATCAAGGGCATCCTCAACCAAGCGTTGGAGGAGAAAGCCAACCTGGTGAATGCGGGGGCGCTGGCGGAAAGTCGAGGACTCCGCGTACACGAGGCTCATAAAGCAAAAGCCTCGACCGGCGGCGCAGGTAGCGTGCTCTCGATTTTTCTCAAGACCTCTCAGGAAGAACATATGGTGAAGGGCGCCGTACTGCGCGGCACCGCGCCGCGGCTGTTGCATATCGACGACATTGATGTGGAAGCGCCGCTGGAACGCGACCTCGTTTATCTGCGAAACCGCGATGTTCCCGGCGTGATTGGCAAGGTGGGCACGATTCTCGGCGAAGGCGAAATCAACATCGCTGACTTCTCTCTCGGAAGGCGCAGCGCGGAAGCAGGATCGGAAGTGCGCGAGGCCATCGCGGTGGTTCACGTCGATGGGCAGGTGCCGGACGAAGTGCTGAGGAAACTGGAGCAGATTCCTGCGGTGGAGAAAGCCAAAGCGGTGCGGCTGTTCTGAGGTTGTTCTTCACCGGACGACGAGACCACGAAGCGCCAAAGCTACGATGCCGCGTTATCGCGCCGCAGCTTGCGGCTTTCGGCCAGCAGGGCCATCGAGTGCATCAGATTCTGCAGCGTGATGATTCCCACCAGGCGCTGATCTTCGACGACTGGAATAATGCTGAGATTGCGCGCGGTGAGTTTGCGAAATGCGGAAGCGAGAGATTCCTGCCGCGCGGAGACCTCGAAAAGCTTGTTCATCACCGCCTGGACGTAGCCGTTGCCTTCCACGCGCAGAGCCTCGAGAATGCGCTGCCGCGAAATCACGCCAACCATATCACTGCCTCGAACCACGGGGAAATCATCCTGCAGCGAATGGACCGCCTTTTCGAGCGCGTCTTCGAGCGTATCCGCCGGCGATAAAGTCGCGAAGTCGGTGAGCATCACTTCTTCGAGGCGCACATTGTCCAAGACCGACTGGAAAATGACAGCGCGTTCCTCAAGCTGGGCCGCGGAAAAGATGATGACACCCACCATGGTGAGCCAGGTATCGCTGAACAAACCAGCGACCATTAGCATCATCGCCAGGGCGTGGCTGATGGAGACCGCGCGTCGTGTGGCTGCGGAAGGATCGATGGTGCGCGCGAAAAATGCCCGCAGGACTCGGCCTCCGTCGAGAGGATAGGCGGGCAGAAGATTCAAACCGGCCAGATAGAGATTCGCCCAAACCAGGCTGCGTGGCAGGTTGCTGGGCTGCAAGAAAGGCCACTTCCACAGATTTGCTTCCGGAATGACGGCAAAGACAATGCCTGCCGCGATCGCGGCTAGGACAATATTGACGAGAGGCCCGGTAAGAGCGATGCGAACTTCCCGCTTCCAGGCGGCTGTGTCGGAGGCCGGCTTCTCTGCGTGGGTTTCATCGAAAACCGTGACGCCGCTGAGCGGCAGAAGAATCACAGCTTTCGGAATCAGACCGTAGCGCCGCGCCACCAGCATGTGCCCGATTTCGTGTGCGGCGACACAGGCGAGGACAATGCCCACCAGCGCCAGGTCGCGCGGCCCGTTGGCAGAGCCGTGGGAGTTATACTCCGTCCAGAAAACGAACAAAGGTAAAATCAGGAACGTCAGGTGCAGGCGAACCTCGACTCCAAACAACCTCCCAACGTGAATCGACCAGCTTCTCATGGGCCCCCAACTACTACAGTTATTTTACATGGTCGGATATAGTGGCTTCGATACTCGAAAGTACAAACGATGCGCGTGATTGCCGGCAAGTACCGCGGACGCACCTTGCGCTCTCTGCGCGGAGTAGATGTCCGGCCAACCTCTGACCGTTTGCGGGAGACTTTATTCAACGTGCTCACAGCCGGCAATCCGACAGCGCTCGAAGGTAGCGTGTGGTTGGATCTATTCGCCGGAACCGGCGCGGTGGGCATTGAGGCGCTTAGCCGCGGAGCGAGGCAGGTTTATTTCGTTGAGACCTCGGCGGCGGCGACGAAGTTGATTGAGCAGAATCTGCAGAGCTTGGGAATTGTCGAGGGCTACAGGATTCTGCGGGACGAGCTTTCGGCTGCGATCTGGCGTTTGCAGCGGGAGCATGTGGCTGCCGATGTGGTGTTTCTCGATCCGCCCTATCGAATGCAGAATGCTTATGGAGAAACGCTCCTCGGACTGGCCAATTCATCGCTGGTTTGGGCGATGTCGCTGGTAGTTGCGGAGCATGAAAAGAAGTTCGACCCGGATCAGGAGTTCGGATCGCTGGGCAAAGTACGCAAGTTGATCCAGGGAAACGCAGCGCTCAGTTTTTATCGGATTGGGGGACGTCCCGACTTAAACAAGTGACGCCGGTTTAGGTAAGCAATTCGTTATCGCGGCGAACGATGGGGTGTTGCATCTCCTGCAGATCGTTCTTCACCATGTTGAGGCCGTAAACGCAGCCCTCGAACTCGCGAGAGAGCCGGGCGAACAACGGAGCTACTTTGGCGTACTCGAAGTGCTCAAATTTTGAAACAATGTAATAGCTTTCTTTTCCGGCCTTCATCCACTCGACAAAATTTTCCACGCGATGACGGCGCAGGCGGAAGTGGTTGATGCTCTCGGGAAACATGCCGGCGAAAAACAGCGCATAGTCGCCAATGTGTTTGCGTACCTGGCGCTCGCGATCAAATGAAGCAGCCGGGCCGTACACGGGGTCGGATTCGACGAGCATCTCGCCCAAGTCGGTAATTGGACGGTCGGTTACGTCGTGGATTTTGAACAGCTGATCGGTCTCGCAGAATTCGGCCAACAGGTGAGAAACATAAGCGACGACTTCGGGGTCGCGGATGCCTATCTCCTCGGCGTAGTGGCGTCCAACCAATTCCTGGAACAGCTGCCGCAGCGGGTGAGACTCCGGAATCATATTCTTGGCCCCCTGAAACCCGTATTGCAAAGCGGGTTTCCGATACCGTTAGTAACTAGTTATCCCAGTTCGCATGCGAAAGCAAGTGACTTTTGTTTCTCCAACGCATCACTTTAACCAATCATTGGTGGTGCGCAAGCTTTTTTAAGTTGCTTCGGATTTTTGCTGGCAGACGGGCGGGTTGGCTGCTAAAAGACAGGCTTTGCGCGGGCAGATTAAGCTCTAAGACGAAGGGTTTTTCATTAGAGGCAAACCCGGCGGCACTGCAAGTAACTATCCGTGAGTTACCACCGCGCGTCGGCTGCTTTCGTTTCCTACCACATTAGGAGGTCTGCATGGACTTCATCACACATCCGCGTGGCAAGATCGCAGGGCGCTTTGGGCGGCGTCCCGGACGAAAATCCCGGTCTGGTAGATCGGAAAGAGAAATTCTTATTATCGTTTCAATTTGCTTGACATCGGCTTCGGCGTGAGCATAATGCATCCATCCGCAATTCTGGTTCAGACTGCATTGGCTCAGACGGGTCCCGAGCCGGAGGAGGCATTCATGAGCGTGCTGGAACTTTGTGACCGGGAAATCGCCGCGGTTCCGCTTGATGCCAGCGTAGCCGACGCCATCAACAAAATGCTCGACCACCATGTGGGGGCTGTAGCGGTGGTCGATTCCGAATACCGCGTTGCCGGAATTTTTACCGAACGCGATGTCCTGCGGAAGATGTCCCTCAGCCGCACGGACCCGCAGACTACCTCGGTTCGTGAATTGATGACCACGCCGGTAGAGATGGCTACCCGGAGGACCGGACCCGGTGAAGCGCTGACCACCATGCTGGAACGCCACTTCCGCCACCTGCCGGTCGCCGACGATAACGGCAAGCTGCTGGGAATTCTTTCCATTCGCAATCTTCTGGAGTGGAGGGTCGACGACCTTAGCCGTGAACTGGAATCGCTCGAACAGTATGTCTCGAATGACGGGCCCGGCGGCTAGGGAAACGTTCGGGGTTGCTTGTCTTCTAAATGCGGGTTGTTTCGCCGACTGTTTACGCTAGGCTTGTGCCCGGTCCGCAGATTGTCTTTCCGTCGTCCTCAGAATTGGTAAACTCAATCGCTGCAATTAATCGTTTCGCTTACACAATGATGAGGAGATGCTCGTGAAAAAACGTCGATGTCCATTCCTCTTGTTGCTCGCGCTTTTGGCGCTACCCGTACAACTGGTTGCGCAGCAAGCGCCCAAACGCGTCGTGGTACACGCCGGGCATCTGCTCGACGTGAAGACAGGCAAGCTGCTTCCAGATCAGACGATCGTTATCGAAGGCGGAAAAATTGTAAGGGTTAGTTCATCCGCGGAAATAAAAGCCCCTGCGGACGCAATGCTTATCGATCTTTCGAACGCGACAGTTTTGCCCGGATTAATCGACGCGCACACGCACCTGACATTCGATCCCCAGTTCGGTTATGAAAGTCTCGGGATTTCGATTCCGCGCGAAACGCTCATCGGCGCCAAGAACGCGCGCGTAACTCTGCAGGCGGGATTCACCACGGTGCGCAACGTCGGCGCCTCCGGCTACACCGATGTTGCGTTGCGCGATGCGATCAATGCCGGGGACGTGCCCGGACCCAGAATGCTGGTAAGCGGGCCAGCGCTGAGTATTACTGGCGGACACTGCGACAACAATCTGCTTCCGTTCGAGTATCACGTTACCAGCGACGGTGTGGCCGACGGCATTGCAGCCGTGCAACAAAAGGTGCGCCAGAACGTTAAGTACGGCTCCGATCTGATCAAGGTTTGCGCGACCGGCGGAGTGCTTTCCAAGGGCGATGACCCGCAAGCCTCCCAGTTCACCCTGGAAGAGATGAAGGCCATCGTGGCCGACGCGCACCGCCTGGGTCGAAAAGTTGCCGCGCACGCGCATGGAGCGCAGGGCATCTTGTGGGCATCGCAAGCCGGCGTCGATTCCATTGAGCACGGCTCTTATATTGACGATGCGGGCATCGCGGAGATGAAGAAGAACGGCACTTATCTCGTGCCCACGCTTTATTTGGGAGATTGGTTTCTGGCCAATGCGGAGAAAAATCATGTTCCCGATTTCTATCTCGCGAAGGCTAAAGCGGTGATGCCCGTTGCCCGCCAGAATGTCGCTCACGCATTTGCCAGCGGAGTGAAGGTGGCGTTCGGTACCGATGCCGCGGTTTATCCGCATGGCCTCAATGCACATGAATTCGCGGTGATGGTGAAGCTCGGGCTCACTCCATTGCAGGCGATTCAGGCGGCGACGGTGAATGCCGCGGACTTGCTGGGATGGTCCGGGAAAGTGGGCAGCTTGGAACCCGGCGCGTGGGCGGATATCGTTGCGGTGGAGGGTGATCCGCTTAAAGATGTGACCACGCTGGAGCGGGTGAAGTTTGTGATGAAGGGTGGCGAGGTGGTGAGGAACGAATACGGGAAGTGAGCAGCGGACCCAGTGACCTTAGGCCGCGTTTTTTTGTTGCAGAGCGCGTTCAATGATCCAATCGGTCCAAAAGGAATCCGCTCCGCCTGCCAGCAACGCGCTCTTGCCTTCTACGGCGTCGACAAAGTTCTCGATCATCGGAAGGTGTACGTTCTGGTGCACGGGAAGATGCTCGCGGCCGCCGGGGTAAACCAGGTCAGGGCCGTTCAGCGGGGTCAATTCCATTTCGCCATCCGTGCCCCGGATGCGACACTCGTCGCGCTTGATGTGAGAGTTCCAGCGCACGTCGACAACGCCGCGCACGCCGCCGGGATATTCGATCATCACCGTGGCATTGTCTTCCACCGCATAATGATGGACGGCGTTCGAGAGTTGCGCGCTCACCCGCAGCGGCTGACCAAACAAGAAATTCAGGACATCAATGCGGTGAGAGGCGATATCGAATAGCGGGCCGCCTCCGGCTTTTGCGGGATCGATGAGCCAATAGCGCTCGCGGTCGCTGCCGTCGTATTCTTTTCCATCAAACCACCCGTGGCATGTCAGTTCGGCGAGCACGGGTTGGCCGATTGCGCCAGCGGCAAGCAGCTGTTTGGCACGCTGCACTTTTGGGTAAGCTCTGCGGTAATAAGCGACACCGAGTTTTGTTCCGCTTGCTTCGGCGGCTTGCACCATTGAACGGGCCTCTTCCTCGTTCATTGCCATCGGTTTTTCGCACAGCACATGCTTGCCGGCACGCAAAGATCGAATTGTTTGCGGAGAATGGAGGAACACGGGGGTGGAAACATAAACCGCCTGAACTGCAGAATCGGCGAGAGCCTCGTCGAGGCTGTTCGAAACCTTCGCGTCGTACTTCGCGCCCTTTGCCGGATCGCGCGTAACGAGGCCGTACAAGCGGCTTCGCGATTCAGCTTGAATCGCAGGAATGACGCGGCGCGAGGCAATGTCGCCGATTCCAATGACGATCCAGTTCAGCATAATGAGTTCACCGTAATAGGCTTAGCATAAGCGGAGGCAAAAGACGGCGAAAAATCAAAGGCCGACCTAAGCCGGCCTTCGATATTAATCTTGAATTCAGGAACTACTTCTTGGGAGCGATTGCGTCTTTCGCGGCCTTGGCGACGCGGAACTTTACGACGGTCTTCGCCTTGATCTGAATCGGCTCGCCAGTCTGCGGATTGCGGCCCACGCGGGCTTTGCGGTGCGCCTTCACCAGACGACCGAGGCCGGGGACGACGAACACGCCATTTTTCTTGGTTTCTTTCACAGCAACATCGGCGAGCTGCTCGAGGAACCCCGCGACGGTCTTGTTCGGGAGTTCAGTCTTTTCCGCCAGATGACGGACCAGTTGAGTCTTGGTCAAACCTGAAGCCATATTTCCTCCTTGAAAAACAATTCAATTTTTAATTCCAGCGCGCTTGATCTTACATGAGGCGCCCTGTGGAAAACACCCTTATTTTACGCGGGTTCCACAGGTATCGTACGCCAAAAGGTCCATTTTCACACGCTTATCCGCATAGGAGCGTCCCAAAATGGCCCAAACATTGGTACCACAGCAGTTACGGGAGCGGGTTGGTCGGCGGACTGCGTGGCCGCAATTCGCGATTGGCAATTCGCAATTGACAGTTAGCAAATAGCACTTCCGCGTTCAAGTCGCGCTCAGGGCAGGGGCTCGGCAACGCGTCGTCGGCCAGTTGCGAACTGCTAATTTGCTAATTGCCGCAACGCTGGTCGACTGCGGTGCAATAATGATCCAGGGAGAAACGCAATTTGAGTTGCGCAATCTGCGACACCCGCAAGGAAAAACGCTTTTGCCCCGCGGTACACGGGCGCATTTGTCCGCAGTGCTGTGGCGAGCAACGCGAGGTTACGCTCGACTGTCCCAGCGACTGCCCATATTTGCAGCAGGCACGCGAACATGAGAAGGCGCGCTCCGCGAGCGAATTCGACGCTGCATCTTTGTTTCTGCAGGTTGAGATTTCCGAGCAATTCACCTACGAGCGCGAACATCTGCTGATGGGCCTTACCTATGCTCTGTCGAAAGCGGCACGCGCCGACTACAGCTTGAATGATAGAGATCTCATGGCCGCACTCTCGGCGATGTGCACCAGCTATGAGCGGCTGGTGAACTCGGGATTGCACTACGAGCAACCGCTCACTGGTGGCGGGCAGCACGCGGTCGCGGCCCAGGTGGAAGAGATGGTAAAGCAATATCGCGAGGCGGAGCGGAAAGAACTAGGTTACTCGAACCTGCGCGACTCAGATGTTCTCAAGGCGCTCGTGTTTTTGCTTCGGCTCGCGCACGGACGCACTTCTGGCCGGCCCAAGTCGCGGGCGTTCATCGATTTTCTTTACGCACAGTTTCCGGAGAAGCAGTCGGCGGTGCTCACGCCGCAGGAAGCGGGGAGCAGGATCATTGTGCCGTAACGGCGCGAATTGCTGAATGTTGATTGCTGATTAAAAGTTCAGCGTCTTCAGAATTCGCCCTTCGCGTTTCAATCAGAAATCATTAATCAACAATCGTCTCTGCAGTCAACAATTGCTGTCTATCTTTATGACCACCTGGCCTTGAGGCAACGCGTCGCGCAGTTCGCGAATTGTTTTATTGAGAACTGGGTGCAGCAGCTCGGGCGCAATTTCGGCTATGGGTTCGAGAACAAAACGACGGTGATGCATTGCCGGATGCGGAATCGTGAGTTGAGGAGAATCGAGGACCGTGTCTCCGAAGAGCAGAATGTCAATATCGATAGTCCGCGGACCTTTATTCTGCAGACGCTGCCTGCCCATTTCTTTTTCGATCCCGAGGATCGCTGCCATCAGTTGCTGCGGCGTTGTGCTGGTTTCAAGCGCGACGGCACGATTCAGAAACCAGGGTTGATCGGTGAACTCGACGGGCTCAGTCTCGTAGAAAGATGACGATGCCACTATGCGTCCTTCGGCGCCCAGGCGAGCTTGAGCCTCTCGCAACTGCGAGTCACGGTCACCGACGTTTGACCCCAGAGAAAGATAGACAACGCTCGGCATGATTGTTCCTGATTCGAGGCTATCGAACTCGGCCAGTTAATTTTCGCTCAGACTCTCCAACCGCTTCTGGCCGCTTCAGGGCGTGCCAAAACAGTACTCTTGCCGTCAACCCTCACAGGTTCGTGTTCCTTCCGGCGGCGGACCTAGGTCACCCGATACCTTCGATTAAGCCAGCCTTGTCGTTTTCCACTTAGAATTACACGCATGACGTTGGAGTCACTCCTCTTAAGCCAGGATGAAAATGTTGTTGGGGTTCTGCGGCCGACTCTGGAGAAGCTGTCGATTGCCGTGGAAATTTGCGGCGAGGCGAAGAAGGCCAGCGAAATTCTACTCTCCGAAAAGTTCGATGCGGTAATTGTGGATTGCGATGATCTGCAAGGCGGCCTGGAAGTGCTGCAGGGACTGCGCGTCACTCCCAGTAATAGGAATTGCGTTGCCTTTGCCGTTCTCAATGGCAAAAAGACTACCATGCAGGAAGCTTTTGGGCTGGGGGTAAATTTTGTTCTGCAGAAACCAGTTAGCACGGTAAATGCCTCTCGCTGTCTTTACGCCGCCCTGGGTTTCATGGTTCGAGAACGGCGCCGCTATTTCCGCCAGCCGGTAAAGATGCCAGTCCGGGTGGTCGTGGGTGACAAGAAAATAACAGCGACCGGCACGAATGTCAGCGAAGGAGGAATTGCCCTTTTGCTGCAGGAGCCTCTTCCTAGGAATGCCCTTCTTGGTTTGCACTTTACTCTGCCCGGGACTCACCTGGAGCTGGACGTGGAAGCGGAAGTAGCATGGTCGGATGCGAGCGGGCGCGTCGGGCTGCGCTTCCATAATCTGCCTCAAAGCTCTTACGAAGTGCTCGAAATTTGGCTCAACGTGCAGGAGAATCTGGCGAGCTTGGGACCCGTGGGGCCAGGTTCGGGAGCCTCGGGTTCCAAAGGCAAGCAATAGATCAGTCTTCCTTTGTCGTCTGGCCTCTGTCGTCTGGCAGGTATCCGCCTGGGAACTTTCTGCGTACATTTGCGCATGGCAAACTTGGTCGATACTGGAGAACTACAGCCATGCTTCCCTCTGCGTATCGCATCAGTCGTGTACAGAAGACCCTTCGTTGGTTTGAGCAGGATATTCCGCTGTTGAATATGCGGGTGAAAGACCTGTCGGCGGAACGGCAGCAATCGGCACGGCAGTTTGCTGCGGCGCTGATCGATCAGACTCGGGCTGAGTTGCAGCGGTTGCTGAAGGAACAGCCGGAGGCGGGAGCGGAAACCGGCGATTTTCCGTGCTAGGCTGCAGATTGAATGCTGGTCGCGGGTCTTAGGCGTTAGGTCTTAGGTCCCACTGCAGAGACGGTTGATTGCGCAGTCTGCGCTTGATCCAGGCGAGATTCCAACGGAGTAAGCGATCAGAGCGACGATCCGGCGCTTGCGTGGGCGCTGAAATGAGTAGTGGCGTTCTTTTCTTCTTCCGGTAGCGTTACTTCCTCCCACAGGGTTTTGTCGCGAAGGATGCGCGAGACCAGCGCGGTGTGCATGGCGTGACCGGCGCGGTCGGCGACGATCTTTCCAAGGATCGGTTTGCCGAGCAGCGCGAGGTCGCCGACCAAATCCAAAACTTTGTGCCTCACGAATTCGTCAGGAAAGCGCAGGGGGCCGTTTTCGATTCCATCACGGGTCAGGACGATGCAGTTCTCGCGCGAAGCCCCGCGGATCAGTCCCATGTTGCGCATGGCTTTTTCGTCCTCGCGCGAGCCGAAGGTGCGAGCTCCGGCGATCTTGCGAAGATAGCTTCCGTTGGAAAGCTCAACCTGAAAAGTTTCCTTGCCGATCAGCGGGTGGGGAAAGTTGATCGAGTAAGAAACTGAGTAGCTGTTGGCGGGATAGACGGAAATAAATTCGTTGCCTTCGCGCATCTCGACTTCGCGAATCATTTTCAGATACTTGCGCGGGCGGCGTTGCCTGCGGATGCCGGCCTTCTGGATCAGCTCGACGAACGGGAGAGCGCTGCCGTCAAGGATGGGGAGTTCGAGGTTGTCGAGTTCGACGATGGCGTTGTCGATGCCGAGGCCGATGAAGGCGGAGAGCAGGTGCTCAGTGGTGGAAATGAGAACGCCCTTTTTCATCAGGCTGGTGGCGTAGCTGACACGGGCGACGTTGCGGCTGATGGCTTCGACCTGAAAGCCGTCGAGATCGGTGCGGGAAAAAACAATTCCGGTTCCGGGCGAAGCCGGTCGAATTCGCATGAAGACGGGAGCGCCGCTATGCAGCCCGACCCCGCTGCATTCGACGGCCGAGCGAATTGTCTGCTCCTGTATCAAACAGTGGGGGATGTATGTCTCGGTGACTGAATAGATTACAGGGAGCGGGCGAACTCTGACTGTGGTAAAAAAGACACAGTACGTGGCTTTGTCTGCCAGGCGCATCCGCAGAGTTAACTCATAGATTCGGGTCTTCGCATCCTGTCTTCTAGGGGACTAGACGCCTGCCGATGAGGGATACGACGTTTTTGGCGTTCGAGGGAATCGGTCTGCGTCTACTTCCAGCCAGATGCACTGATCAGACTAGGCTATAGCACTAGATTCTGGTACAGTCGGCTCTCTTCCCTCAGAAAGAGAGCAAGTCGCATGGCGCTCTATCTGATCAGTTATGACATCGACGAGAAAGACGAGTTTGAGTACGAGTTTCTTTGGAAACGCTTGAAGGAGATTGGAGCCGTCCGAATCCTTAACTCCGAATGGGCTTTGATCGAGAAGGTCGCTAAAGCCCAAGCCATCTACTACCAGATCGCTCCCCTGGTGCAAAAGAAAGATACCTTGCTGGTTCAGGAAGTCACGCAGGATGCGGTTTGGGACAAGCTGTTGATTTCCGATGCCGCCTTCAACGGTCTCCTCTCTAGTGCGCGCAGTTAGGTGGCCTCGGCGTCCGGCATCAAGCAAAAAACCGTTAGTGCTTGGCTGGAGGTTTATTTGGGTTGTAGTTCGAATTGGGATCGAACATGGCGGGATTCAGATCCTGGTTGTAGCTGACGGAGTTGACAAAGCGTTCGTTTTGCATGTCGCCGTTGTAGTAGCGGGTAAATCCGTAGGGAGTCATGACACCCTGGATCGGGCGGTAGTTGTCGTAGATTTCTTCCTCGGTGTTGCGTTCTTTGTCCACTGGGTCGCGCCAGACGTAGCGCTTCTTGAGGGGCAGATGGGTGTCCAGGTCAAAGTAAAGACTAACCGCTTCATCTTTCGAATTGACGAGCGTAACCTGCTGCGCGGGAAGGTTGCCGGCGAGAGCCTGGCCATCGTAGAAGAGCGCGACTGACGGATCGTTGACCCAGACGCGCAGCATGGTCTCGAGCGAGAATCGGCGGCGGCGCAGATAGTCATCGAGATCCTTCTTCTCGATCGCGTGGGGACCTTTATAAGTGATTTCGTAGGCCTTGTCGCCGTTAAAAACAGTGGCCACGTCGCGCTCTTTCGTGACTTCGATACGCTCCTTGTCGGGATATTCCGTAAAGCGCCAGAAAAGGACGCCGTTGCTGGTGGGGTGTCCGTGATGGAAGCTGTAAGTGCGGCCCTGCTGCTGCATATTGCGGACATTCAGGTAGGCCTGACCGCCCAAGGCCGCGATAGCCTGATCGATGAAAGCCCGCGCCTTGTGGGAATTTTCCTGATCATTTTGCGGAGCGGAAGATTGTGGAGACGACGATTGCAAAGACGACGCCTGCGGAGACGAGGATTGCGAGGCGGAAGACGCGGGCTGGGTGTTGGCAGGCGATCCTGAGGCTGGCGGCGTGCTGGTCTGGGCTCTGGCTGAAGGCTGGGCCAGGACGGAGATCGCCATTAGAACGATGAGGTACCGAAATTTCATTCAACCCATCAGTGAGATGCGCGAATAGAAGATTGTAGCTGCTTGGGATGCTGCCGCGCATTTGTGTATGCCTAGCCCACGAGGACGGCGCCGCCGTTTACGTTGAAGATTTCGCCGGTAATGAAGCCAGCGTGTTCGGTGCACAGAAAGAGGATGGGCGCGGCGATTTCGTCCGGGGTGCCGACGCGGCCGAGTGGGATGGTGCGGCGAATCACGTCTCCGGTTTTCGGGTCGTCGAGCGCGGGCCGCGACATATCGGTATCGACCCAGCCTGGGGCGACGCAGTTCACATAGATAGCGTCCCGTGCGAGCTCTGCGGCGAGGCTCTTGGTCAGGCTGATGATCGCGCCTTTGCTGGCGGAGTAGTCGCAGTGAAAGGCTTCGCCGCGCTGGCCGCTGGTGGAGCTGATGAGCACGATGTGTCCGGCGGCGAAACCGGTTCGGGTCTGGACTTTCATCTGGGCGACCGAGTGCTTGACTAAGCCGAAGACGGCGTCGAGATTGATGGAGAGAGTCGAACGCCATTGTTCGTCGGTCATCTTGTCGATGGCGACATCTTCGGCGGCCCAGACGCCGTGATTGGCGACGAGGATATCGACGCGTCCGAAAAGCTTGACGGCTTCGGCAACTAGAGCGTGGGCGGACTCCGGGCTGTCCAGGTTGCTGGAGACGGCGCGGCATTTAAGTTCGCCATATTCTTTGGCCAGGTTTTCCGCCTGGGTTCGAGCCTTCTGATAACTGAAGACGACTTTTGCGCCAGCCGCTGCAAACATGCGAACCGTGGCCGCTCCGATTCCGCGCGAACCTCCTGTGATCAAAGCGACTTTGCCGGAGAGAGATAGAGGGATGGACATGGAAGACTAGTGTGGGGTTTCCCGAGGTAAGTTGCAAGTCACCGGGATAGTCGGTACTGGCTCAGTCGGATTCAACATGTCTGAGGCGCACAGCCGAAACCGAAGAAGCGCGGCCCTTACAAAAAACGGCAGATTCAAACTGAGCACTACCCGCCGCTGGCTTCGCAGCAGGAATGACGGAGCCATCATGTAAGATGGGCGACTTGGAGTCCAGAGCACGCCGCCTTGGGTGTGCTTGCGCGGAAGGAGAGTTGAGCATGACAAGTCTCACACGAGTCGCGAGCGCGCTAATGTTTTCAGCCATGGTGATGTCCAGCGCATTGGCGACCGCGCAGACGGGTAAGGTCACCGGCTTTGGCGGGGTGTTCATAAAGAGCGACAACCCAAAAGCGCTGCGCGCCTGGTATCAAGACGTTCTTGGAATCAAACTTGAACCGTGGGGTGGTGCACTCTTGCGCTACGACACGGCCAACCACCCGCCTCATACGGTCTGGAACGCTTTCTCCGCGAAAAGCGACTATTTCGCGCCCTCGACCAAAGACTTCATGTTGAATTTCGCAGTGGATGACATGGACGCGTTTATAGCGCGGCTTCGAGCGAAGAATGTGGATATTCTTAAGCGTGATGACAAGGACCCAAACGGCCGGTTCGCGTGGATCCTAGATCCGGACGGCACAAAGATCGAGCTCTGGGAGCCAAAGTCGCATTAGTGGTCGAAACTGAGCCACTACCGTTGAGTCAGGAAAGGCCATCAAGCTCCGTCTGTGAGACGGAGCTTGATGGCTTTCGATTCGACGTACTAGACGGGCAGCTGTGATTTGCCGTTATGGGTAGCTCACAACCGTGACCGGTGTATCTGGATTGGCGATGGTTGACGATCCGCCAGTGCCGTTGATCACGTTCAGGATTCCTCCGGAACCTGCCGTTGAGAGGAAGATCGTTGTTAAGTCGTTCATGCTTGCCGCTGGGAGCGTGCTCGGGACCTCGAACGCGTTGGCGGCGAAGATGTTCACGCCTTGGTTGAAGAAGCTGTAGCTGCCCATGCCGTAGCCCTTGAAGCTGGTCACGTTGTTGCCAACTTTGAAGGCGGCCCAGCCGTCGACGCCGGGAGACTCCATCCACGCGGCCTGGCTCGGTGGATCGTAGGGCATCTCGTTTTGCAGGAAGATGTCGGTGCCGCCGTTGCCGTTCCAGATCACTTCGTATTGTTGGTAGTGTTCGACGAAAAGTCCGTAGGCGGTGACGTTGTTGCCGTTGACGATCAGGCCGTTGTTGGCCGTGTTGGAGGTCCAGCCAACGCCAGCTCCATGGTCGGCGCGCCACGCCCAGATGTCATCGAGGATGGCGTTGTCGCTGTTGACCACCAGACTAACGGTTGCGCTTCCTGCCTCGGCGCCGCCGATACGGAAGAAGATATCGTAGAGACCCGATGGATCGGAGCTATTTCCGAGGTGGCAGATGCCGCACAATCCCACCTGCAATAACACAGGCGAGTTCTTCGGGCCGGCATCGAAGATGATGTCCGAAAGTTGCACGCCGTTGTCACTCGCGACGATCATCGAGGGGGTTCCGTTTTGCGGGATCAGCGTGGGGAAACCCAGACCGAGGACCACCGCATCTGGACGCAAGACAAGCAAGCTGAAATCCAGGTTGTACACGCCCGGGGTGAGGATGAGATCAAAACCGAAAAGCAATGCAGCATCGATCAGCGCGGCTGAGTCCGTGGGCTGGGCGATGAAGAATTTTTGGATTGGGATGGACGACCCGGGCGTTTCTCCGCTGCCCCACGTTGTGCCTGACGAGTTGTGCTGCACTGCGGGAACGAAGACGTTGTAGTTGCCGTGGGAGTCCATGTAGAGGTAAGGCGCTTCACGCGTCACCGGGCTGGTGGCGAGTGTGGTGTATGGGCCTCCGCAGGACGATTGCACAGGGAAACACTGCGCGGGCGCGCCGATGACGCCGGAGAAGACCTGGTTCCAGACGCCGTTGCTCCAGCCATCAAGATTGCTGTTTCTGGTGAACCACTGCTGCTGCGAGCCGCTGACGATGCTGGCGCCGGCGAAGGTTGAATCGGCGACGAAGCCGCCACTGGCAAACGATGGGCCGGTGCAATAGTCCATGAAAGTGGCCGCACCGTTGACCAGAACGCGACGTAGCGGCGCAGCCTGCGACACAGCCCAGAATTCTCCTGTGTAGCAGCCGAAAGTTGGGTTGGTCACGTTGATAGTGAGGTTTGACAGCGACCGCCAGAAGTTGATGAGCGCGATACAGCTGCCGTCGCTGCATTGGTTGTAAACGTCGATGGATCCGTTGATGACGACGTCGTTGGGAGATTGTCCGAGGCCGGCGACAGCGGTGTAGTAACCCACCTGGAAGTTGAGAGGATTTGTGCTCGACCCGTAGGTGCCGGGCTGGAACAGCAAGGCGTAGCGCTGGGTCCCGAACTGGTTGGGGATTTGCTGGGTTGCGATCGAATCGACGGTCGCTTGAATCTGGCTGAGTGGCATGGTGGGATTGAAGATGTAAACGTTGGAACCGAAGTTGGGTTGCGAAGGCGAAGCAGATCGAGCGGCGAGGGCGGCGACGCTGGCGGGATGGGATGTGGACGGCGCGGCGGCACTGGCTGTTGGAAGCGCAATCGAGGCCACCAGAAGAGCAGCAATCATCGGGATTAAACGGCAGAGGCCGATGGAACTGCTTACAATATTCTCGGGCGATCGACGGGGATAGCACCTGAATATTTGCATAATCTCACTCCTCGGAAAGATTGGTTTTAGGAGTCGCTTTCGACTTCAAAACGGGCGTATTTTACGCCCAGCGTGGCAGGTTGGGACGCTGTGGAGAGATTTATCCGGATTGCGTAACGGAGCGATGTGCGCCGCGCCTAAAGCCGCGCCCCGTCAAAGCTAGACACGGCGTGCGGTATGCCTGAAGGCATACCCTGATACGAATCATGAAATTCTTTCTTCTGGAGACGCCGCGGGGAAACTCCTAGAAATTATCCTTCCCGGACGGGGTGCGTTCCGATTTCAATTCGCGGAGCAGCAGGCGCACAAGCATTCCGTCGAAGCCGGTGCCGGTCATTTTGGACAATTCATCCAGCGCCTGCTCGGGAGTGCGGGCGGCGGCGATGGACTGTTCGCATAGCATGTTGGCATAGGCGTCGGCGAGGGCGATGATGCGCGCCCAATGGGGAATCTGTTCACCCTTTGCGCCGTCGGGATAGCCGGTGCCGTCGAAACGCTGGTGATGATGCTCGACGGCCTGGCGCATCTTCGAGCTCTGCGGGAGGATACCGATGATCTCGGCTCCAACGCGAGCGTGCATTCTTACCAAGAAGAATTCGTCCTCGGTGAGCGGGCCAGGTTTATTCAGAACGCGTTCGGGGACGAAAATTTTACCGACATCATGAACCCGCGCCGCATAGACGAGATCGGCCGTTTCGTCGGGAGACATCTGAAGAGCGCGGGCGATAATCTCGGCATAGCGGGCGACGAGGTCACCGTGTCCGGCGGTGCGCATTTCTCGGGATTCGGCGGCACGGCTGAGAACTTCGATCGATTCCTTTAGCAGCGGGACGTTGCAATCGTTTTTATTCTCAGTGCCGCCGCAAAACTTCAGCAGCATGGAAGTGAGTTCTTCGAGATGCTCCGGGCCGTTGTGCTCGCGCTGCAGAAATCCCTCGATGTAGGCGGAAATTTGCTGGCGTTGCGAGGCGAATTCCTCACCTTCGGCGAAGGCCTCTGCCGCCGAGACGCGATTTCCGCCGGAGCGCTTCGAAACGTACATGCCAGCGTCGGCGACGCGGATAATGTCTTCGACGGAAAAGCCGTGCGTGGGGAAACTGGCCACGCCGAAACTGCCGGTGACATGATGCTCTTCGAGCATGGGGTCGGTGCTCATCCAATGGCGCAAGCGTTCGGCGAGGACCGAGGCCTGCTCGGGTCCGGTCTCTGGCATGAGGATGATGAACTCGTCTCCGCCATAGCGAGCGACCACGTTTGACTGGCGGGATTTCTGTTCAAGCAGGCGGCCGACACGGGCGAGCACGAGATCGCCTTCGAAGTGGCCCATGGTGTCGTTGACTTCCTTGAATTTGTCGAGGTCGATCAGCACCACTGAAAATGGGCGTCCGGAGCGGGACGCGCGCTTCCACTCCGCGGTGAGAGCTTCCCAGAAAAAGCGCCGAGTCTTGATTCCGGTGAGGCCGTCGGTGATCGATTGCTGTTGCAGCTTCTGGAAAACGAATGCATTGTGCAGAGCGGTGGCCAGCAAATCGGCGAGAGTATTGAGAATGAGGACGTCCTGCGGGGAATACGGACTTTCCTGGCGGCTTTCGATGTTGAGGGCGCCGAGAAGAGTTTCGCCGTAGGTGATGGGAATGCAGAGCACTGATCGCGAGTCAGGCAGAATGGCGCCGATCTGACCCTCCACGCCATTTTGGACGAGCGCCCGCTCACCGGTGCGCGCTACACGACCGAGGATTCCAATGCCGAGCGGAACTCGCTTGCCCACGGCATGAGCGGTTGCTCCGGCTTCGGCCTTGATTTCGATCTCTTTGGTTCCGTAGTCGAGGAGGCCGATGCCGATGTGGTCGAAGCTGAAATTCTTTTGAATCTCCCCAACAATTTGTCCCAGAAGATGCACGGGGTCGTCGCTTGAGATCGCCGTACGCGAGATGTTGTTGAGGAAGGCAAGCTGGCGGGAGCGGCGTTGCTCTTCGGCGAAGAGGCGCGCATTCTCCACCGCAACCGAAACCTGGCCGGCGGCGGTCACGAGCACGTCGAGGTCGCGCTGCTCGAAGACGTACTCGTATTCCGTGCTCATCGCTACCATGGCACCGGCCGGTCTGTTGCCGAGCAGAATGGGCACAGCGCACATGCATTTGGCAGGATGCGGCGGGCGGTAGGTGATGCCTAGCCGCGTGCGGGTTTTTTCCAGATCGGAGCGGATCAGAAGCGGCTGGCCCGTGCGAATCAGGTATTCGGTAAAAGCGTTTTCAAACTTTCGCGAGCGCTTGGGGAGAATGTGATTGTCCTCCACTTCCAACTCGAAGCGAATTTCGTCGCCCTCCTGAAACGCAATGTAGAAGTTGCTCGTATTGAAGATCTGTCCCAGCTCGCTGTGGATGGTGCGGAGAATCTCATCCTGATCGAGACGCGAGCTGATGGCCTGGCCTATTTCAGTAAGCAACTCGTATTCCTGGGTGCGGCGGTGAGCGTTGTGCGCGAGCACATAGTTTTCGATGGTGAGGCCAAGTTGCAACGCGAGACCAACCATGAGACGCGGGCCTGACATCCCGAATGCCTTGCGATCTGCATGAGGAAAAAGAATGACGCCGAAAACGTGCTCACGCGTCTGGAGGCTCACGGCGGTGAGGTTGCGGATTTCAGCCTCTTTGAGTACGTTCTTGAAGTCGGCGAAAGTTCCAGTCGAGCTCACGGGTACAGGTTCGGTCATCTGTGCCAGATCGCGCACGGTGAAGAGTCCGCCGTGGCGGAAGGTCAGTTCGCTGATGTACTCTCCAGCTCCGTTCTCGGTGAGGCCTTCGAGGAATTCCGAGGAGAAGCCGCGCTCAACCGAGGGCAGCAGACCCCGCCATCGCTCGGCAATGTAAATGGCTGCGCGGCGCGCGGATAAGGCGTTGGCCAACCGCTCCAGCGCCCACTGGAGGTTGGGCAACAGATCGTCAGCGGAGAGCAATTGCCGGGGATCAACACCCAGAGTCGAAAGAGCGAGAGTATTTTCCTGCACAGCATTGCGCTCGTTTTCAAACAGCACCATCACCATGGCAATGCCGAGCAGCATTTGCGGTACCGGACCGAGGACGTGGCCAACGCTGCCAAACATTTCGGCCCAGGGATGGTTCGACTGGACCGACGCCATCAACACGGCCCAGAGCGCGAGGGAAAAGCCCAGCAATTGAAATCCCACCGATCCTTTGCGGTGCGCGTGCAGGTAGAAAGCGGCGGAACAATAAAGCAGCACTGCGGTCATGAAAATTACAACCAGACTTACCGGGCGCGATCCCAGACCACTCGCGCCAGCCAAAAGATAGTTGCGCAAATCGACCGACGCTGCGGCGGCTCCGGTAACGGCTAGCGCCCAGTCATACCAGCGGAAGCGGAACGAGGCGCGCGTGAGGCGAGTGGAGACGAAGATGCTGACCGCCATGGCCACGGAGAACAAAGAGCTGGCAAAGAATGCGGACGTCGCCGGCGGGTGGAAAAAGCGAAGAGCATCGAGCGCGTAGTGGATGGAATAACAGGCCCACGCAATTTGCCAGGCGCGAAAGTAAGCCTGGCGGCTCTGCTGGTAAAGGTAAGTGAAGAGCAGGCAAAGCAGCAGGGCGACCACACCTGGAATGATTACGATGCTGGTGGCGATACTATTCATGAGGGCGCGAAGAATCCGCAGATCTGGCTCAGAAACGTGGGAGAAAATTAACAATTCAATGCTTTCACACGCCGGGGTGTGAGTACAACAGTATTTAAGTACAATGCCCTCACTGTAGAATATTTAGAATCAATAGCTTAAGGGGAGGTTGTTTCCTCTCTTCGCTTGACGATAGTTTTCTGCGCCCCATACCATCAAGATTTGCCCACTTATGCGTGAATCCAGTGTGTCCCTCTCCGTGAAACCGCGAGTACGTTTTGCCCCTTCGCCTACGGGCTTTCTGCATGTGGGCAGCGCGCGCACTTTCATTTTCAACTGGCTGTACGCTCGTCACAACGGTGGCACCATGATTCTGCGGCTCGATGATACCGACGTGGAGCGCAACACGCAGGCGTCGGTCGACTCAATTTTCAATGGACTGAAGTGGCTGAACCTTGGCTGGGACGAGGCGTACAAACAATCCAAGCGGGTCGACCTGCACCGCAAGACCGCCTGGGCGATCTTTGAGAAGGGACTGGCCTATCGGGACTTCACCCCGGCGCACACGGGCGACAGCGAGAAATCTGGCGCACAGGGGACGTGGCTGTTTAATCCTGAGGCGCGTGAACTTTCACGCGAGGAGAGCGATCGCCGGGCCGCAGCGGGAGAGCTGTTTGCGTTGCGCTTTCGTATACCGCGCGACGGGCAGGTGGTGGGATTTACCGATGCGGTTTACGGTGAGCAGGTAAAGGCCGCCGCCGACATCGAAGACTTTGCGCTTCTCCGTTCGGACGGCATGCCGACTTATCATCTTGCCTCTTGCGCCGATGACGCCGACCTCGGCATCACGCACATCATCCGCGGGCAGGACCATCTTACGAACACTTACAAGCATGTGCTCATCTTCGAAGCGGCCGGTTGCACGCCGCCGCAGTTCGCGCATCTGCCGCTGCTGGTCGCGCCCGACGGGACGAAACTCTCGAAGCGCCGCCACGGGCCGGTGGTGAGCGTTACGACTTATCGTGACGCGGGATTTCTCTCCGAAGCATTCATCAATTTTCTTTGCCTGCTGGGCTGGTCGCCAAAGAACGACCGCGAGAATATGTCTCTGCAGGAGCTGACTGACATCTTCTCGCTCGAAGGCATTAATCGCTCGAACGCGGTGGTCAACTTCAAGGAGCCGGCTGTTACTCCGGAGGAAACGTTCGATCCGAAAGCGGTGTGGCTGAATGCGGAGCACATTCGCGGATTGCCGGTGGAAGAGTTGAGTGCGCGCCTGTTGCCGATTGTGCAGGTGTCAGGATTTGCTGTGACGCCGGAAAAGATGCTGCGGGTTACGCCGCTGATTCGCGAGCGAATCAAGCTGCTACGTGACGTGCTCACAGCAGCCGATTTTTTCTTTGTGGATCAGTTGCCACCGTACGATCCCGCAGAGCTTGTCCCGCAAAAAGGCGACGCAGCGATGGCGTTGAAGGTTCTTACGAGGGCCCGCGAGGTGCTGGCGAACATCGAGTTCAAACATGACCCGCTGGATCAGTCGCTACGCGCCGCTGCGCAGCAATTGGGAGTAAAGGCCGGCCAGATGTTTCAGCCGATTCGCGTAGCTGTCTGTGGGCGGAAGAATGCGCCGCCGCTGTTTGAGACGCTCGAAGTGCTGGGGAAGGAAGTTTCGCAAAAGCGAATCGCGGAAGCTCTGAAGAAGATGGGTAAGGCGGTCCCCTTGAACTTGTCCCGTTAACGAATCGACGTGGAGCCCCGGACGCCTTCGTCCGGGGCCAGCTTGGCGTACAGAGCCGGGCGGACGAGGCGTCCGCCGCTCCATGGGTTTGCGATAAGATCAAACAGTAATGAATCCATCACATCCGCCGACCGAAGCCGGAGAAAAAGCTGTGGATGTTACGCCGTCCGCGCCGTCGAATTTTATCCGTGACATCATCGTCGAAGACCTGAAGGCCAATAAGTACAATGGCCGCGTGCAGACGCGCTTTCCTCCAGAGCCGAATGGCTACCTGCACATCGGCCATGCCAAGGCAATCTGCCTGGATTTCGGTTTGGCCGACGAGTTTGGCGGGCATACGAATCTTCGCTTCGACGACACGAATCCTGAGAAGGAAGAAACGGAGTACGTCGATTCGATCCAGGAAGACGTGAAGTGGCTTGGTTTTCATTGGGACGGGCTGCACTACGCCTCCGATTATTTCGCTCAGCTCTATGAATGGGCAGTAAAGCTGATTAAAGATGGCAAGGCTTATGTCGACGATCTAACCGCCGAAGATATCCGGAAGCATCGCGGAACGTTGACCGAGCCGGGAACAAACAGCCCATATCGCGATCGCCCGGTCGAAGAGAATCTGGATTTATTTGAGCGCATGAGAGCCGGAGAATTTCCGGATGGGTCACGGGTTCTGCGGGCCAGGATCGACATGGCTTCGCCTAACTTCAACATGCGCGATCCGGTGATGTACCGCATCCTGCACGCCGAGCATCACCGCACCGGCAACAAGTGGTGCATTTATCCGATGTACGACTTTGCGCACGGGCAGAGCGATTCGCTCGAAAAAGTTACGCACTCGATGTGTTCGCTCGAGTTCGCCGACCATCAGCCGCTCTACAACTGGTTTATCGAGCAGCTTGGCATTTTTTCCTCGAAGCAAATTGAGTTTGACCGCCTCAGCCTGACCTACACCATGATGAGCAAGCGCAAGCTGCGGCAGCTCGTCGAGGAGAAGCGAGTCGACGGATGGGACGATCCGCGCATGCCGACGCTTTCCGGGCTGCGCCGTCGCGGCTACACGCCAGAAGCGATACGCAATTTTGTAACCGCCGCCGGGGTTTCGCGCACCAACGGTACGGTCGAGCTGGCCATGCTCGAGCACTTTGTTCGCGAAGACCTGAATAAACGCGCGCCGCGGGTGATGGCGGTGCTGCGTCCGCTGAAAGTTGTGATCGACAATTATCCGGAGAATCAGACCGAAGAGATGGACGCGGTGAACAATCCGGAAGACGCGAGCGCCGGCACGCGGAAGGTACCATTCTCGCGCGAGCTCTACATCGAGCAGGATGACTTCCGCGAAGTTCCACCGAAAGGTTATTTCCGGCTCTCACCGGGACGCGAAGTGCGGCTGCGTTACGGATACCTGGTCACATGCACCAGCGTCGTGAAGAACGACAAGGGCGAAGCCGTCGAAGTGCATTGCACGTATGACCCTGCGACGCGTGGCGGCAATACTCAGGACGGGCGAAAAGTGAAATCGACAATTCACTGGGTGTCGGCGCCGACAGCCGTCGATGCCGAGGTGCGGATTTACGAGACACTGTTCAGCAAGGAAAATCCGGATGATGTGGGAGAAGGGCAGGATTTCACTTCGAATCTGAATCCGAATTCGCTGGAAGTGATTGCGCACGCGAAGCTCGAGCCGTCACTGGAGAATCCTTCGGCGGGCTCGCGATATCAGTTTGAGCGGCTGGGATATTTTTGTGTCGATCCGGATTCCAAGCCGGGCAGGCCGGTGTTCAACCGGACCGTGGCACTGAAGGACACGTGGGCGAAGTTCGAGAGGAAGCAGGGCGGAAAAAGTTGATGAGGGGTGCTGGCAACGTGATCGCCAGATATCTTAATATAGTGCTCCTAAAGCAAAACCCCGAGCGAACGTCACTCGGGGTCAGCACATCTGCCTGTCAAGCTTCAAGATCAATTATCGAAGGGCGTCAGTTGAAAGTCAAGGTTACTTGAGGAGCCTGCCTGTCAGAGACTCCTCGTCAGATTCCCTACCGAACGTCGCTTGACGAACCAGGGAATGCTGTGGACCCGACGGGATTCGAACCCGCACCTTCACGCTTGACAGGCAGATATGCTGCCAGTTACACCACGGGCCCAACAACAGGTTAGCCGTCGGCGTTGAGGTCTGTGGCCGTCCCGACCTTATTTTTTCTAGCGCAAAGTCCAATTCGGGAATTAGGGTCGGCTCTTCAGCGTACAATTTGAAGCGCTGTATTGACTCGGGAAACGCACACCGGACAGAGCATGCGATAGCACGCCTGGGATCCATATGCACCTAACCATCTTTGCCGCATTTCTGGAGATCGCCCGCACGCCGGTCTCGATGTGCATCGCCGGCATACTGCTTTTTCTAATTGGCATATTGGCCGCGAAGTCCGGCGTCGTGCAGGCGCAAGGGCTCGACAAGGTAGTTGCCTTGAGCAATCTGTGTTTCGCGTTTCCTCTCGCGGTTTTCGGCGCGCTGCATCTCTCCGCCGCTCGGGGACTCATGAACATGGTGCCCGCGTATATTCCCTGGCGTTTGTTCTGGGCATATTTTGTTGGCGTCGCGCTGATCGCCGCGTCCCTGAGCATTGCTACGAAGATTCAGGTGCAATGGTCCGGGCTGCTGTTCGGCATCCTGATGATTGTATTTGAGGCTCTGCTGATTATCCCGGGCCTTCACGCCAATCCCCATAACAGATTTTCATGGACAATTTTGTTCCGGGAGTTTTCTTTCGCTTCGGGAGGTTGGATTCTTGCGGGAGACGCGATGGCCAGAAGCGACGGACAAGGAAGAAGCAAGCTTGTCACAATTGGCCGCGTCGTGATCGGCATGGCGGCCATGTTTTACGGCGTCGAGCACTTTCTTCATCCCATCAATGTCCCCGGCGTTCCTCTTGAAAAACTGATGCCCACCTGGATTCCGGGACGCATGGTCATCAGCTATCTGACCGGCGCATTTCTGGTGGTTTGTGGGGCATGCATCCTGCTGGCAAAGAAAACGCGGACAGCGGCAACTTATCTCGGGACCTGGATTCTGCTGCTTGTCGTGTTTATCTATGGGCCGATCTTGATCACATCACTTCTGGACCCGAGTACCGACGTTAAGGTCGAGGGGATTAATTATTTTGCCGACACGCTGCTCTTCGCCGGAGCGATTCTCGCCCTCGCCAGTGCTTCGCCGCGCACCGACTAGAATTCGCGCACGCTGTCAGTTAGTTGTGCACGTGCGGGCTTTGCGCGGGGTTCGCCTTGTGCGTGGCCGGTCCTTTCACCACTTTCACTTCAAGGCTCACGGGCAAAGTTCTTGGCGGATAGCAGGCGGCGTTGTCGCAGGCCTGGTAGCGCAGGACGCCGCGCATCAGGTATTTTCCCGGCACGACCGATTCCAGGGGATGCACCGACAGTGCGACGGTGAAGTCTCCGGCATAAACGCTGAGTTTTTCGTCCGGAGAAAATGGAAAAGTCAGCTCTTCGCCGGCGGGATAGTCAATTTTTCCGAGAACGATGTCGGTGGGGAGGTCCATCTTCAAGGCGGTGGGGATGAGGAACTCCGACTTCGGAGTGTTCGAGTTGATGTGGTAGCCAGGCGGCACACGAAAGTTAAGGTTGACGATGGTCTGAGTGCCGCGCTGGGCCGTGGTTAGCGGTATTGCAGCCACGGCGACGGGCGGAGGCGGAGGGGGCACTTGCGCCAGTGCTGAAATCGCGCTGATTAGCAAGGCGAACGTCAACAGGCCAAGGCCAACCGGCGTGCGTTGGGTTTGTTTAGCTAGCGAAAAAGTGCGCTGCATTAGTCCCCTTGCAGTCTTCGGAACGAGTCGATTTACAAGAATGGTAGATCGTATCGGCTCTCCTTGCCACGTTACCTCCGAGCAGGAACGTCCTGCCGATAAGCGGCGGCCTGATTGGATGCGGGGCGGGTGTTGAGCGCTTTCTTGACCGCGTCCTCGATTTCAGCTTTGCCGCGGAGGCCGACAATTTTGTCCACCAGTCTTCCGTCGCGTCCAATCAGGAAGCTTTCGGGCAATGCTGGAACCCCGCCATACTGGTCGCCGACCGACTCTTTTCCAATCAGGATCGGGTAGTTCACGCCCATATCCTTGGCGAACTTGCCGATGTCTTCCTTGCTGGCATCGTCCATGGCAACGCCGACGATCTGCAGGCCTTGCGGGCCGTATTGATTTTGCAACTCAACAAACCAAGGCATCTCGATCTTGCAAGGACCGCACCAGGTCGCCCAGAAGTTGAGCAAGACAGCTTTGCCGCGCAAGTCGGAGAGGTGCATCATTTTGCCGTCTAGCGATTCAAGAGCAAAATCCGGCGCTGGGCCCGTTTGCGTGAGATGAGATGCCAGAGCTGAGCTGGGGCGGCGTGCCTTGTGGTAGCCGACGTAAATTCCCAGCGCAATCACGAAGGCGACGACTACGAGGGCAAGAGGATTACGGTTCACGGAAAGACTCCATTAATAATTCTGATCCAATAATTCTGATCGCGATTGCACAAATCAAACGCTGCTTCCTGCCCAAAATCCTACAAAGCAAAGCGGTTCAAAAACGAAAGCCAATTCGAAATCAGAGTAAAGCGTCCGAGCACCAGCAATATGCCAAGTGCGATCAACAACCCGCCGCTGGCCACTTCAAGGGCATGCATGTGCGAGCGGAAGCGGCTATAGAACTTCAGAAAGCGTTCCACTCCGAGCGATGTCAGCAAGAACGGAACGGCGAGCCCGAGCGAATAAACCCCGAGCAAAAGAACGCCCTTGGCTAACGTATTTTGTTCCTCGGCAAGCGCGAGAATCGCCGATAAAATCGGGCCCAGGCACGGTGTCCATCCAAAGGCGAAGGCAAAGCCGATCACGAAGGCGCCCAAAGGTGTGCTGCTGCCCTTCACGCTGTGCAGGCGGGCGTCGGTATAGAGCGCTTTGATTTTGAAAATGCCGGTCAGGTGCAATCCGAAAAGAATAATGATGACGCCCGCCACTCGGGCAAGCGTATGTTTGTAAACTCCCAGCACTTGGCCGACTTCAGTTGCCGCCGCGCCGAGTGCGACGAAGACGACGCTGAAACCCAGGATGAAGGAAATTGAGTTCAGCATCACGCGCCGCATGAGGTGAGCTTGCGGTGATTTCAGTTCTTCGAGACCCGCGCCGGATATGAGCGAAAGATAGCCAGGCACCAGAGGCAGGACGCAGGGCGACAGGAACGAAATCAAGCCGGCGAAAAACGCGGCGATCGGAAGTGGGAGGCTCGACATCTGCTGTATTGTACCTGCCCGGAGTTATTCTCCGTAAGGATGAGACGATTGGGGCAGCGTTTAGTTGCACTACGCGAACGCATTCCGTAGCGAAATAATAAATTAGTGGGAGTTCGACTTCGTAGGCACTTGCGCGGGCATAGCCGCAGGAGGTTCGCTCGATTCAGTTGATGAACCGGAGAGCATTTTCTTTAGAAATCCGAAGGGCATTGAGGCCGTGAGAAGGGCGCGGCTGCCCTCCTGTTTTACCTTCAGGCTATCGAAAAGAGCTTTTACGTCAGGGTCGGTCCCGTGAGTTCCGACTGAGGTTTCGGCGGAGCGGGTTAGGGCCGCAAATACGTTCACTTTATCGATGATGGCCCGCGCATCGTCGGCGTTGTCGGTAAAAGCTTCGGCCCGCAGGTGAACCGCATCGGGCCGCAGATGAAGCGCGCCAGAGCTTCCAGAAACAACAAGAGTTGCGGGTTTGGCGAACAGTGCGCTCCACATTCCCGCCGTCGAAGCCGAAGGTTCGACGCGCGCTACCAGCCATGCCAGGCTAGCCAATTGAACGTTCTTGTAATACTGGCGCAATAAAGCAGGGCCGCCAAAGGGCGACGCGAGGCGCCGGGAGCGGTCGACGATTCCGCGAATGACCGCGGGGTCGCTTACATTCGAGGCAGCCACGGAATCGGCGCTGAGAACGGCTACGCGCAGCGACCTTCCTTCGATGAGAATCGTGAAGATCTCGACGGAGTTGTAATTCTCGACCGATTGGGCGATCTGACGGAGGTACGCCGTTAGACGCTCGCCGTGAAATTTCCCAACCAGTACTTCGGAGAATCGCGCCTCCGGTGCGGAGCCGCCGGTACCGCCGCCAGGCCAACTCGCAGGGTAATGAACGGCGAAGGCGGCTTCGTCGAGATCGCGCTCGAATTGAAAGCCGGTCTCGCGGATGAATCGCTCGTACTCAGGGTCATGACTCACGACGGGCAGATCCTTGCCCGAGTTCGCCTTGCGGGCCTTGCTGAGATCCAGGTAAAAGAAAGCGTCCGCTCCCGGCAGAAGGCGGGCCGGCTCGGGAGGCGCGTGCTTTCGAAGTTGCACCGCCAGGGTGACTGCGGCGGCGATCACCAGAACCGCGAGGACGATGGGGAAAGTGCGCCTAATTCGCATGGAATGCGGTCAGGAAAGAAATGATAGCACTGTCGCGAGGGAGTCGCAGCACGTGGTGGAGTTGTATCGGTGACCGGGGAAGAAGTCGAGCTTCGCTCCACGGACAGCCGAGAGCCGGCCCTGAGCTTGCCGAAGGGGCGGCTGTCCCTACACAGGCAGTTTGGCAAACTCGAGCTACGGCGTTACTTTGAAGACCGTTCCGGCACTGAATCGGCCGCCTACCTCGCTGGTGCCGTAGAGGTTACCGGCTGAGTCCAGCACCACACCGCCGAGCTGTCCCATGCCCTGGAAGCCATTGGGTGGAAACGCGAAGAGAACGGTCTCGCTCCATACGCCTCCTGAGCCCGGAGTGAGCTCGAAGACAGTGCCGCAGCCGTAACTGATACAGTTCGTGCCGGGGATCCCGCCCGCATTGGTTGTGCCATAGAGATTTCCTAACGTGTCGAAGACAAGGGCGCTCGGGCTGGGCAACGCGCCGTCGGCACAGTTGGCGGAAGAGCAAAAGCTGTACAACACGGTTTCGGTCCAAGCGCCGCCAGCGGCGGGCGAGAGTTCGAATACGGTGCCGCATGGCAAGCCACCGCAGCCCGTTCCGACCAGCACTCCTCCAGTTTGAGTCGTGCTGTAGAGATTGCCGCTCCCGTCGAAAATAAGAGGGGCGGAGGGTATTTCGCCGTCGACGCAGTTCGGCTGCGAGCAAAAATTATGCAGAATATTTTCGGTCCAGGCTCCGTTTACAAGGCTCAGTTCAAAGACAATGCCGTCGAGATGGGAGCCTCCCAACTGAGTTGTGCCATAGAGATTTCCGGCTGAGTCAAGAGTGACGCCGCCGACAGGGTAGCCACCGTCCACGCGACCATACTGGAAGTTGTGCAACACAGTCTCCGTCCACGTGCCATTCGCATTCGGGGTGAGCTGAAAAACGATGCCACACCCATGGTTATTGCAATTCTTACCCGTTCCGCCAAAAGCAGTGGTGCCATACACGTTGCCCGCCGCGTCCACAGTTAACGGGCCCTGGGGATAATTTCCGTCGGTGGTTCCGGTGAAACTATGCAACACCTTCTCGGTCCAAACTCCGTTGGCGCTGCGAGAGAGTTGGAAGACGACGCCCTGACTATGAAGGCCGCCGCCCATTGTGGTGCCGTACAAGTTTCCGGCGGAGTCGAAAGTCAGACGGGCTTCGGGTTCGTCGCCGTTCGACCCGTTGAAGTTATGGATGGTTTTGCCGGTCCATGCGCCGTTGGCTCCCGGCGTCAGCTCAAATACCGCGCCATCGCTATGAGGGCCGCCAGCCACTGTAGTTCCATACAAGTTTCCGGCGGAATCGGAGACAAGGCCTCCCATGGGGTCGTAGGGCAAGTTGTCATTGCGGTTGAAGCTGAGCACCACGGTCTCATCGGCAGCGCGGGCTGTTAATGCAGTTAGAAATCCGATCATAGCGACTAGGGACAAGAAGAAAAGCGCTGGCTTGTTACGAGACATCGGAACCTCACAGTAAGGCTAGAATTCTTGAGGTGAAACTGCGATAAGACTCTAGAATCCTGATTTCTTAGGAGGGTACAAAGCGCTTGGGATCGATGTCAATGGAGAAGAAGGGCTCTCAGCGTAGCGGCAGGCTGGGTGATTTCTGCCCCTGCGCGTGCGGTCGGCGTGAACAACGAGAGGGCCGATTTCACGCAGAGTGCGGATATTGGCGGGCTACAGCGCGGAAATCGCCTTCGCTTGCTACTCCATTAGCTGCTTCGAGCAAGTCAAGTTCGTGCACTTACAGTCCTCCAAACCGCTCTCGTACGAGCTTATGTTAGTATCCGTTCGCTCTTGAAAGGAGCCTCGATTGAAGACGAAGCGCATCAGCATGTTGATGGTGTTCACACTGCTAGCCGGAATAACGCTGGGTTTGCTGGGCAGCCGAATGTCGAACGCGCAAGAAAAAAGCAATTTGAAGGGCGGCAAGATTCTGCAGCGGATGGAGTTGAAGGGCGCGCCAGGATGGGAAGCGATCTTGGTCGACCGCACGTTGCCGCCGGGTGCGGAGAGCGGCAATCATACTCAGTCGGGCAATGAAGTCGTCTATATCGAGAAAGGCTCGGTGATCTTTGAGACGCCGGGAAAAGAGGCCGTAACCCTGAAGCCCGGCGAATCGTTTACCACCATCGACGGCCAGATACACAACGTAAAGAACGCAAGCAAAACGGAGCCCGCGAAGGCATTGGCTTTTTATGTAGCGAAAAAAGGCACTCCGCTGGAGGCGCTGTCGGTCCCGGCGAAATAGAGATGGCCACGTGGCACGGGCCGCTGAGATGAAGCCCGTGCCGGTATAAAGATTTGACGGGCAGTTTCCCGTTAAGACCGCGACACGGAACGTGACTTAATTGGCGTAGTAGCTGTACTTGTTCCGCTGGGGCCGCCTCTAATCTGGCGCAATCCCGGTTGCGCGAAAATTGCCCGTTGTGATAACTTAACTAATTGTCCCGGACATATCGAAGGGATCAAGGGTCTACTTGTGCCCGGACAGGCGCAAGTACCCGAGTGCTGGCGTAGCTCAGTCGGTAGAGCACCTGATTTGTAATCAGGGGGTCGGGGGTTCAAATCCCTTCGCCAGCTCCAGGAAACGAAATTCAGCAAAGAATTTCCAGCGGGATGCTGGACTCAGCAGGTGGCGGCGAAACAGGTTTTTCCAATGCACTCCATTCGGAAGTATTCCGGCGTGTAGTGATCTTCGCGTGGTAAGCCGTGAGCGCGATTCTTGGTTTCCCCGGTTTACGGAAATCCAGTTTGCGAAAATCTGGTTGGTGAAAACTTAGTCTGCATCTGGTTGGCGAGGGCAGGAAGTAGAAGTGTGCTGCCGCGGTTTGAGGAAGCGCGACGCCGCATCGCCCGAGAGTTATTGCACAGGTGGGTGAGTGGTTAAAGCCAACAGACTGTAAATCTGTCCCTCCTAGCGAGGTACGAAGGTTCGAATCCTTCCCTGTGCACCAGATTGAGCCGTTTAGCGGGCGTGAGGCTGAGCGGATGCGAAGCCGGGAGACCGCTGGCGAAATCCCGAGCGGTTTCTGCGAGGGATCTGGGAGTAAAGGCATGAATCGCTTGGCCATGGCGTTAATTGCGTACTCGGTACTAGGTGCGCTGGCGTTTGCCACGCTGAGCGATTTTCGGATCCGAACGCTGACGCTGCTGATTCTTGGTCTGTTCGCCTTTAAGAGCTGGATGCGAAGAAAAGATGTGCTGCATCCGGATAGCGAAAGCGATTCGGAATAGAGTTTTTGCTGAGAGCTGACGGCTGATGGCTCACAGCTGGTACGGGCCGATGTAGCTCAGTTGGTAGAGCACTCCCTTGGTAAGGGAGAGGTCATCAGTTCAATCCTGATCATCGGCTCCAGAGATTGGAAGTTGCAGGAAGATTTGAAAGGGCTCGGCTTCAGCCGAGCTGTGTGAGTCGGGCTTGAGCGGCTTTAGCCGCTGAGGCGGCAAGGGCGGGAGTAACTCAGTGGTAGAGTCACAGCCTTCCAAGCTGTTGGTCGCGGGTTCGATTCCCGTCTCCCGCTCCAGTATCTAATGAAGGTGCGATGACAGTGGGTTTTGAGCAGGCTGCGATCAAGATCGAGAAGCAGCGGGAGTATGCGAAGCTGCAAGCGGCGGTTGAGCAGGCGTTCCAGCTTGATAGAGTGGAGCGATTTCTTAAGCAGTTGGATCGCAGGGGAATTCGCGTTCGAGCGTTCGATGAAGTGCTGTCGGCCCGCGTTCTGGAAGATGTGGTGGGCGGATTGGCGGCGAGTGCGGAGTTGAGCACGTGGCAGCTGTATCAGGCGTTGCCGGTTTCCGATCAGGCGCAGATGCGAGAGTTTTACTTGTCGAAGCTGGAAACGGTCGACACGAAGTTGCGGCACAAGTTTAAGAAGCTTTATCAGTATTACTGATTACTGAGCGGCGGCACTCATCAGTGGTGGCCGCAAAGAAGTTGCAGAGGTCCTTCGGCGCAAAGAGCGGCGCCTCAGGATGACAATAGTCGTGAGAGGGTTTGAGTTAAAAAGCTTAGGAGCTAAGAGCTGAGTTATGGCGAAAGAGAAATTTGATCGCAATAAGCCGCACTGCAACGTGGGGACGATTGGTCACATTGACCATGGCAAGACCACGCTGACGGCGGCGATCACCAAGGTGTTGCAGAAGCACAATCCGAAGATTGTGTTCCGGTCGTTCGATTCGATCGACAACGCTCCGGAAGAGAAGGCGCGCGGAATCACCATCGCGACGGCGCACGTGGAGTACGAAACGGCAAACCGGCACTACGCGCACGTGGATTGCCCCGGCCACGCCGACTACATCAAGAACATGATCACTGGCGCGGCGCAGATGGATGGCGCGATCTTAGTCGTCGCGGCGACCGACGGCCCGATGCCGCAGACGCGCGAGCACGTGCTGTTGGCGCGTCAGGTCGGTGTGCCTTACATCGTGGTCGCACTCAATAAATGTGACGCTGTTGACGATCCTGAGCTGCTTGATCTGGTTGAACTCGAAGTGCGCGAGTTGCTCAAGAGCTACAAGTTTCCTGGCGACGATGTGCCGGTGATTCGGCTATCAGCGCTGGGCGCACTGAACGGCGAAGAGAAGTGGGAGAAGCAGATCGACGCTTTGATGGAGGCTGTCGATAAGTCCGTGCCGCAGCCGGCGCGCGAACTCGACAAGCCGTTCCTGATGCCGATTGAAGACATTTTCTCGATTCAAGGGCGCGGCACGGTGGTCACGGGACGTATCGAGCGCGGCAAGGTGAAGGTCGGAGAAGAAGTTGAAATCGTCGGCTTCCGCGACACGCGCAAGACGGTTGTCACCGGCGTCGAAATGTTCAAGAAGCAATTGGACGAAGGCATGGCGGGCGACAATGCTGGCTTGTTGCTGCGCGGCATTGCGAAAGAAGATGTCGAGCGCGGCATGGTGCTCGCGAAAGGTGGGTCCATTACTCCTCACACCAAATTCAAAGCTGAGGTGTATATCCTGACCAAAGAAGAAGGTGGGCGGCATACGCCGTTCTTCAAGGGATACCGTCCGCAGTTTTATTTGCGAACGACCGACGTGACGGGAGTGGCTGAGTTGCCGGCGGGCACCGAGATGGTGATGCCGGGGGACAATGTGAGCCTGGTGATCGAATTGATCACGCCGGTGGCGATGGAGAAGGGCTTGCGCTTCGCCATTCGCGAAGGCGGGCATACGGTAGGTGCGGGAACGATTGCGGAGATTGTGACGTAAGGAAGAAAAAAGCGCGGAGCTTCGCTCCGCGGACAGCCGATGGCGGCTGTCCCACATCAACAAGCTTGGCTGCAGTAGGCTGGGTTGCATAGGTCCTTCGCGAGACGAAAAGCGCCTCGCTCAGGATGACAAAGGTTTGAGCTAGAAGCGTAAGAGCCAGAAGCTAGGAGCGGTTTTAATATGCCCCGAGAAATTATTACGATGCAGTGCGGTGATTGCAAAGAGCGGAATTATTCGACCACCAAGAACCGGAAGACGATGACGGAACGGCTGGAGCTGAAGAAGTTCTGCCGCCGTTGCCGCAAGCATACGCCGCATAAAGAAGTGAAGTAGTCAGTACCCAGCACCTAGTACCCAGAACGGCAGAGCTGGCGACCGGGTACTGGCAACTGGGTAACTGATTTAGGGGCGTAAGCTCAACGGTTAAACTGCCGGTCTCCAAAACCGGACTTGGGGGTTCGAATCCCTCCGCCCCTGCCAGAATTTGGAAGGACGCTGAGGAAGGGCCAGGAAATTATGGCAGTGGAGACGAAGAAGATGGCAAACTCAATCGCGACCGCCGGTGAGAATTTTGGAGACCGGCTGAAGTCTTGGCCGGAGCGGATTAAGACTTTCTATAACGATGTGCGCACCGAGACGCGCAAGGTCACGGCGCCATCGTGGAAGGAAGTGCAGGCAACCACGGCAGTGGTGGTCATCACGGTATTCATTTTCGGCGTCTACTTTTTCGTTATCGACAACGTGATTCAAAAGGGCGTTTCGTTTTTGTACAGCTATTTTGGGAAGTAGGTCAGAGCGCAGTAAGCGGAGTCTAACTTGATCATGCAGGACGAAGAAAAAAACGAAGCGGCCGGGGCAGGCGGGGAGCAACTTCCGCAGCCGCCGAGCGCGGATGGAGCCGTCGTCACTAGTGAGCCGCCGCGTAACCCGAACATGAAGTGGTACATCATCCACTCCTATTCCGGGTTCGAGCGCAAGGTGAAGGAATCGTTGGAGTCGCGCGTCGCCGCCTTCGGGTTGCAGGAAAAGATCGGCAAAGTGCTGATCCCGACTGAGTCGGTCACCGAAGTTCGCGGAGGAAAGAAGTACACCTCCGAGCGCATGTTCTATCCCGGCTACGTGCTTGTGGAGATGGACATGGACGATCACGTCTGGCATGTGGTGAAGTCCACGCCGCGCGTCACTGGATTCGTTGGCACCGGGCAGCAGCCGACTCCGCTTTCGGACGAAGAAGTGCAGCACATTGTTTACAAAGTGGCCGACAGCCGCGAGAAGCCCAAGCTGAAGGTGAAGTTCGAGAAGAACGAAACCGTGCGAATTTCCGAAGGACCATTCGCCACCTTCCAGGGCATTGTGGACGAAGTGAATGAGGATCGGGAAACGTTGAAGGTCATGGTGACGATTTTCGGCCGCTCGACGCCGGTGGAGTTGGAGTTCAACCAGGTGGAGAAGGTCGCGTAGCGCGGCGGCGTAATCGACATGGGCACATTCACCACAAAGTTTAAGGTCTGGAACCCCAGCAGCCCGGAGAGCGCTCAGGAAATTGAGGCGTTAGTCGATACCGGAGCGGCGTTTAGCTGGATTTCCCGCGCGCGACTAGAAGGACTGGGCCTCAATCCCAGCCGTCGGATGGCATTTCGCACGATTGACGGAAGAGTGATGGAACGCGATATGACCGCGATCTATATCGCCAGCGCCGGATATTCAGCGCCCGATATGGTGGTGATGGCGGAGCCGGGAGAGATGGAAGTACTGGGCGCTCACAGTATCGAGGGTCTCGGGCTGGCGGCCGATCCCGTGCAGAAGAGGCTTACGCCGACTGTGATGCTCGCCCTTTCTGCCGGGCTGAATTCATTGAGGAGATCATAAGCGGGAAATTCGCTTGAAGAAAAATTATGGCAAAGAAGGTTACAGGTTTCGTTAAGTTGCAGATCGCGGCGGGCAAGGCAACTCCGGCACCTCCAGTGGGTCCGGCACTTGGCCAGGCGCAGATCAACATCATGGAGTTCTGCAAGCAGTTCAATGCGCGAACGAATCAGAAAGAGATGGAGGGGCTCATCATCCCCGTGGTGGTGTCGGTCTACAGCGACCGGTCGTTCACCTTTATCACGAAGACTCCTCCAGCTTCGATTCTGCTGAAGCGAGCCGCGGGCATCGCCAAGGGATCGGGCACGCCGAATAAGGATAAAGTCGGCAAGGTTACGCTGAAGCAAGTGGAAGACATTGCGAAGCAGAAGATGCCGGACCTGAACGCGGCGTCGGTTGAGACCGCTATTAAGAGCGTTCGTGGCACGGCAAGGTCGATGGGAATTGAAGTGGTTGGGTGATCGAGTGATTGTGCGATTGAAAAGCCAATCGCTCGATCACAAAATCACTCGATGGCTCAATAGTCAAATGCACCACGGCTGATCGAAGCAACGGTGAGCGGTGGGAGACAAGGAAAGTGAAATGAAAAAAGAAGGAAAGAATATTAAGAAGGCGCATGCGGCAGTCGAGTCGCGGCCTTATACATTGCAGGATGCAGTTCCGCTCCTACAAAAAGTCAAATTTGCGAAATTTGACGAGACGGTTGAGATCACGTTACGGCTGGGAGTCGACCCCAAGCATGCCGACCAGATGGTGCGCGGCACGGTGGTGCTGCCTCACGGGCTGGGCAAATCGAAGAAAGTTTTGGTGATCGCTTCCGGCGACAAGATCCGGGAAGCCGAGGCCGCGGGCGCTGATTTTGCGGGCGGCGAAGAAATGGTCGAGAAAATCACGAAGGAAAACTGGACCGACTTCGATGCGCTGATCGCCACACCTGACGTGATGAAATCCGTGGGGCGGCTGGGCAAAATTCTCGGCCCGAAGGGCTTGATGCCGAACCCAAAAACGGGAACCGTCACCGTCGATGTCGCCAAGGCGGTACAGGAAGTGAAGGCCGGCAAAGTTGAGTTCCGCACCGACAAGACGGCGCTGGTACACGTACCTGTTGGAAAGATTTCGTTCTCGCCCGACAAGTTAATCGACAACGCCACAGTGCTGATCACCAGCGTGATCAAGGCTAAGCCGTCAGTGGCCAAGGGCAAGTACATCAAAGGCTGCACGCTGAGTTCGACGATGGGGCCGGGGATTTTGCTGGATACGGGGTCGATTGAAGCTGCGGCGAAGGCTTAATAGGGGAAGCGCGCCAGTCCGCGCGATTGTTGCGTCGAAAGAACGCGACGCCTCGCGCGGCGCCCCAGATCCTTCGGCGACGAAGAACACGTCGCCTCAGGCTAGGTGAAGGACAGCCGAGGACGGCTGTCCCTACATAAATTCAGAAGGATTGAATCATCATGCCAGTTACAAGAGCGAAGAAGAAAGAACAGGTTGAAAAGCTGAGTGCGGACCTGAAGAATGTCTCGAGCGCGGTCGTCGCTACCTACAGCAAAATGACCGTGGCCCAGGATTACGAGCTGCGCAAGGCTCTGCGCGGGGCGGGGGCGAAGTATCAGGTCGTTAAGAACACTCTTGCCGAGCTTGCCGCCAAAGGCACGAAGATTGAGGAAGGCCTCAAAAACCTGACCGGGGTGACCTCAATCGCTTACACCACGGGCGATCCGGTAGCTATGGCGAAGGCGCTCACGAAGTACGCCAAGGATGCGCCAGAGTTCACCTTTAAGGTGGGCGTGGTTGAGGGCAAAGTGATTTCGATCAAAGAGATCGAAGCCCTCGCCAGCATGCCTTCGAAGGAAGAGATTTATTCCAAGCTGATGTTCCTGATCAACTCTCCGGCGCAGCGTCTGGTGACGGTGATGAATGCCGTAGGACGCGACATGGCTGTGGTGATCGGGCAGGGTGTGGAGAAGGGCAAGTTCAAGGGCGACGCGCCGGCTGGGTCGTAGGTCCAACAGCCGACGGGACGCCGGCGTTACAAGTTCGGGGCGGCGGGAACCGTCCGAAAAGATTTGGTTATCAGCAAGCCTGGGGTTGCGCGGTTCAGATCGAGGCGTTGTCTGGCGCCGGAAGATGAGCCTGCCGCACTGGAAACCCGGCTCAAGATAACGAAAGCAAGCAAATTCATAACTTGAAGAGTGGAGAAATTAACATGGCAGACTTGCAACAGTTGGAAGATTCAATCGTTTCGTTGTCGCTGCTGGACGCGGCGGCGCTGGTGAAAAAGCTCGAAGAGCGACTGGGCGTGTCGGCGGCAGCGGCAGCTCCGGTCATGGTCGCCGGTGGCGCGGCGGCAGGTGGCGCAGCGGCTCCGGCGGAAGAGAAGACGGAGTTCACCGTCCTTCTGAAGGAAGTTGGCGCCAACAAGATCAACGTGATCAAGGCCGTCCGCGAAGTCACCAGCCTGGGCTTGAAGGAAGCCAAGGAGTTGGTGGATGGAGCGCCCAAGAATATTAAAGAGGGCGTTTCCAAGGATGAAGCCGAAACCATCAAAAAGAAATTTACTGAGGCGGGCGCTGTTGTTGAGGTGAAATAGCCGATTGTGTGGAGCGGGCACTCTTGCCCGCTTGCCGGAACATCGCGGGGGTCTCGCGGGCAGGAGTGCCCGCGCCACACAAAGAGTGCAAGTCTCAGGAAATTTCAGCGTTCTGGTTGTGAAGCCGGGGCGGTGGTGTTAGCATCTATATACCACCGCTTCCCCTGGCCTCACTCATAGCGGGCGAGACCCGCGAGGGAAGTTTGGCACTGTTTCGCGGGCAGGCGAAACGGAAACGGCCGAAGGAACTGGCGCGAAAGATTACAATTCACATTGGCGAAACGCCTCGAATGGTGTCTGCGGGAACACTTGTCCCTGCGGGCGCCCAGTCGTGTCTTGGTGTAAACAGGTTCGAAACAAGGGTTTAAGCAGCGCGGCGCGGTAACGCGTCCCACATTCCGCGGTTTGCCGCAGCTTCCGGCTGCGCCTGAAATGGGAGTTTTCTGACGATGAAGAATAATGCCTACCGTAAGCGTTTTGATTTTTCAAAAATTCCAGCGACCATCCAGATCCCGAACCTGATCGAGGTTCAGAAGCGTTCTTACGACCGCTTTCTGCAGATGGACAAGCTGCCGAGTGAGCGTGAAGATGGCGGATTGCAAGCCGTGTTTCAATCCGTCTTTCCGATCACCGACTTCCGCAACGTATCACAACTTGAGTTTGTGGATTACGCCATTGGTAACTGGGAGTGCAAGTGTGGTCACCTTAAGGGACTGCATCACCTGCGCACCACTTGCAAAAACTGCGGAAACACGGTGATTACCGACCCGTTTCATCCGGGCGATGTGCTTTGCCAGAAGTGCGGCACCTACAACGCCAACACCCCTGACTTTTGTAACAAGTGCGGCGACCCCGTCGGTCTGCAGCTGAAATATGACGTGGCTGAGTGCGAAGAGCGTGGCATGACGTATTCCGCGCCGCTTAAAGTAACGATGCGGCTCACTATTTTTGACAAGGATGCCGAAACGGGAAACCGCTCCATTCGTGACATCAAAGAGCAGGAAGTGTTTTTCGGCGACGTTCCGCTGATGACGCAGAACGGGACGTTCATCATCAATGGGACCGAGCGCGTGATTGTCAGCCAGTTACACCGCTCACCCGGCGTGTTCTTCGAGACCGCCAACAACCGCACGTACTTCCTGGGCAAGATTATTCCCTACCGCGGATCGTGGGTGGAGTTCGAGTACGACCAGAAGAACGTGCTCTACGTCCGCATCGACCGCAAGCGCAAGTTCCTGGGAACCATTTTCCTTCGGGCGTTGGGCCTGCGTTCGGGCGAAGACATTCTGCGCTCCTTCTACACGGTGGATCGGATTGCTATCAAGGACAAGAAGCTTTACTGGACGCTCGATCCGGCGAGCGAGAAGGCCACGAATCTGCTGGGCATGAAGTTGGCGCACAGCATAAAGAACAAATCTGGGGATGAGATTGCGCACTCCGGCCGCAAGCTGAACGCGGCAATTCTTAAGGAAATTCAGAAAGCGAAAATCTCCGAGATTGAAGTGGATGTAACGGATCTCGAAGGCGCCTGGGCCGCTGCCGACGTGGTCGACACGACCACGGGCGAAGTGCTGCTGGAGGCGAACACCGAGCTGAGCGGGGACAAGGTTTCGAAGATCCTCGATTCCGGCGTGGTTGAGATGAACCTGTTCTTCCCCGAGCGCGACGACGTGGGCACGGTGATCAGCCAGACCCTGAAGCGCGATTCGGTGAAAACCCCTCAGGAAGCGTTGATCGAGATTTACCGCAAGCTGCGTCCGGGCGATCCACCAACGCTCGACACGGCCACGGCACTGTTCCACGGGATGTTCTTCGATCCGCGCAAGTATGACTTCTCGAAGGTCGGCCGGCTGAAGTTCAACATCAAGCTGTTTGAGAATCAGGACGCGACCAGCCTCGATAAGCGGACGCTTGATCCTGATGACTTCTACGCGACCATCGGCTACCTGCTGAAGCTGCGCAAAAGCATCGGGTCGGTCGACGACATCGATCACCTCGGCAACCGCCGCGTGCGCGCGGTGGGCGAACTGATGGAAAACCAGTTCCGCATCGGCCTTGTCCGCATGGAACGCGCGATCAAAGAAAAAATGTCCGTCTACCAGGAAATGTCGACGGCCATGCCGCATGACCTGGTCAACGCGAAACCGGTGATGGCCGCGATCCGCGAATTCTTCGGATCGTCGCAGCTTTCGCAGTTCATGGATCAGACCAACCCGCTCTCCGAGATCACGCACAAACGGCGTCTCTCGGCGCTTGGGCCGGGAGGCTTGTCTCGTGAACGTGCCGGATTCGAAGTGCGCGACGTTCACCCCACGCACTACGGACGCATTTGCCCAATTGAGACGCCGGAAGGTCCGAACATCGGATTAATCTCGTCGTTGAGTTGCTATGCGCGCATCAACGACTACGGGTTCATTGAGTCGCCCTACAGAAAGATCAAGGCCGGCCGCGTGATCGACTACGTTAGCGTGGTCAACACGGGCGATAGCGATTACAAGGTCGGCGACTACGTGGAAAAGCACGAGCTCGAAAAGATCAATGCCGAGCTCAAAGAGAAGCGCAAGAAGCCAGTGCAGGTCGATCCGTTCTCCTTCTATCTTTCCGCGTGGGAAGAAGATCGGCACACCATCGCGCAAGCGAACGTTGAGCTCGATGATAAAGGCAAGATCGTGGCGGATCTGGTCAACGCGCGCAAGGCCGGCAACTTCGTGCTGGTTAGTCGCGACGAGGTTGACTATGTCGACGTCAGCCCGAAGCAGCTGGTTTCGGTCGCGGCATCGCTCGTGCCATTCCTTGAGCACGACGACGCCAATCGAGCGCTGATGGGCGCGAACATGCAACGCCAGTCCGTGCCTTTGTTGCGCGCGCAAGCGCCCATCGTCGGCACCGGAATGGAAGGGGTCACGGCGCGCGATTCGGGCGCAGTGGTCCTCGCGCGGCGCAACGGCATCATCGATTCGGTCGACTCCGACCGCATCATTGTGCGTGTTGAAGGCGAGCACCATCCCACGCAGCTTTCGCGTGAGGTGGGTAGCGACATTTACCAGCTCACCAAGTTCAAGCGCTCGAACCAGAACACCTGCATCAACCAGAAGCCGGTCGTGAAAAAAGGTCAGCGCGTGCTGAAGGGCGAGGTCATCGCCGACGGTCCTTGCACGGATCACGGCGAGCTGGCGCTCGGACGCAACGTGCTGGTCGCCTTCATGCCCTGGCGCGGATACAACTTTGAAGACGCGATTCTCGTCTCCGAGAAGATGGTGAAGGACGATTACTACACTTCACTCCACATCGAGGAGTATGAGATCGAAGCGCGCGATACCAAGCTCGGTCCCGAGGAAGTAACGCGCGACATTCCAAACGTCAGCGAAACCATGCTGCGCAATCTGGACGAAGCGGGTGTGATCCGCATCGGAGCAAGCATTAAGCAGGGTGACATTCTGGTGGGCAAAGTGACGCCGAAGGGCGAAACCCAGCTCACGCCGGAAGAAAAACTGCTGCGCGCCATCTTCGGCGAAAAGGCCGGCGACGTGCGCGATGCTTCGCTCTACTGTCCTCCGGGCATCGAGGGTGTAATCGTCGACGTGAAGATTTTCTCCCGCAAAGGTCAGGAAAAGGACGAGCGGGCGAAATCGATTGAAGCGACGCAGATTGGCAAGCTGGAGAAAAACCTTTCCGACGAAATTCGCATTCTCACCGACGAGCGGCTTAAGCGCTTGGAGAACATTCTTGGCGGCAAGGAAGTGCAGGCGGACTTGCACGACGAGCGTACCAACAAGCGTTTGCTGACGAAGGGAAACGTGCTCGATCGCGACGCGATCGAGCGCATCTCGACCCGCAACCTGAAGCGCATCAAGTATGCCGACAAGGATCCGCGAGTGAATGAGCAGATCGACGAAATCGAGGAAATGACCTCGCGCCAGATCGATGTGCTCAAGAAGATCGTTAACGAGAAAAAAGAGAAGCTCACCAAGGGCGACGAATTGCCGCCGGGCGTGATCAAGCTGGTCAAGGTCTACATCGCCATGAAGCGCAAGCTGAGTGTCGGTGACAAGATGGCCGGTCGTCACGGGAACAAGGGTGTGATCGCCCGCATTCTGCCGGAAGAGGATATGCCGTACCTCGAAGACGGAACGCCGGTGGAGATCGTTTTGAATCCGCTTGGCGTGCCCAGCCGTATGAATGTGGGCCAGATTCTCGAAACCCACCTGGGATGGGCGGGATACACCTTGGGCGAAAAGATCGGCAAATTGCTCAAAGAGAATACGCGCACGGAGTCGATCCGCCGCGAGCTGAAAGCGCTGTTCAAGGATTCCAAACTCGCTGACACGATTGGCGAAATGGGAGACGAGGAACTGGAAGCGCTTGCGCCCACGCTGGCCCGTGGCGTCTACATGGGTTCGCCCGTGTTCGACGGCGCGAAGGAAGGCGAGATCAAGGCGCTGCTCGAGCACGCGGGTCTGCCGACATCTGGCAAGACTACTCTGCACGACGGTATGACCGGCGATCAGTTCGAACAGCCGGTGTGCGTCGGCTACATCTACATGCTGAAGCTGTCGCACCTGGTGGACGACAAGATTCACGCTCGTTCCATCGGACCCTACTCACTTATCACCCAGCAACCTTTGGGTGGCAAGGCGCAGTTCGGCGGACAGCGCTTCGGAGAGATGGAAGTCTGGGCGCTGGAAGCTTACGGAGCGGCTTTCATTCTGCAGGAGCTGCTGACGGCGAAGTCCGACGACGTGTATGGCCGCACCAAGATTTACGAAGCCATCGTCAAGGGCGAAGCTGCCATGGAGCCGGGCGTGCCGGAATCGTTTAACGTGCTGATCCGCGAGTTGCAATCGCTATGTCTTGACGTGGAGTTGATCAAGACCGGGGAGAAGAAACCCACGGCCAGCGCGGCAGCTGACTAAACCCAGTACCCGGTACCCAGTGTGAAACCGTCCACTGGTTGCCGGGTTCGAGGGACTGGATGACACCAAGTTTTGATAAGAAACGTTTCGCGGGATAAGCGCTCTCGGATCTTCGCGGGACATAAAACTTTCGGTACTGAGTACTGGCAACTGGGTACTGGGTACTGCTTTCCGAGAGCAGGAAGCGGAGGATCCCTTGTTTCGTTCGAGCCCGTTCGAAATGCAAAACACGATTGCGGATTTCGATGCAATCCGCATAAGCCTGGCGTCTCCGGAGAAAATCCGGAGCTGGTCGCATGGCGAAGTCACCAAGCCTGAGACCATCAACTACCGCACCTTCAAACCGGAGCGCGATGGGCTGTTCTGCGCCCGCATCTTTGGCCCTGTAACCGACTGGGAGTGCTTGTGCGGCAAGTACAAGCGCATGAAGCATCGCGGCGTGATCTGCGACAAGTGCGGCGTGGAAGTCACGTTGTCAAAGGTCCGGCGTGAACGCTTGGGCCACATCGAGCTTGCGTCTCCTTGCTCGCACGTGTGGTTCTTCAAGGGCCTGCCCAGCCGCATCGGACACCTGCTCGATATTTCGCTGCGCGACCTTGAATCCGTTCTCTATTTCGAGGCCTACGTGGTGGTCGAGCCCGGCGACGCGCCGGTGAAAGAGCGCGAGGTTATTAAAGACGAGGCGAAGTTCCGCGAGCTAGACCAGCAATATCGTCCCGCGGGATTCAAGGCCATGATGGGCGCGGAGGCGATCAAGGAACTTCTCAAGCGCATCGACACCGACGGCCTTTCCACCGAGCTGCGCGAGAAGATGAAGAACGAGAGCTCGCTGCAGAAGCGGCTCAAGTATACGAAGCGCCTGAAAGTCGTTGAGGCGTTCCGCCGCAGCGGCAACAAACCTCACTGGATGATTCTCGACGTCATCCCGGTGATTCCCCCGGAGCTTCGCCCGCTGGTTCCACTCGATGGCGGCCGCTTCGCGACCTCCGATCTAAATGACCTTTACCGCCGCGTCATCAACCGCAACAACCGGTTGAAGAAGCTGATGGACCTGCACGCGCCCGAAGTGATCGTCAGAAACGAAAAGCGCATGCTGCAGGAAGCAGTCGACGCGCTGTTCGATAACGGCCGCCGTGGCCGCGTGCTGCGCGGAGCGAACAATCGCCCGTTGAAGTCACTCTCCGATACGCTCAAAGGCAAGCAGGGCCGCTTCCGCCAGAATCTGCTCGGCAAACGTGTGGATTATTCAGGACGTTCGGTCATCGTGGTTGGCCCCGAACTCAAGCTGCATCAGTGCGGGCTGCCGAAGAAGATGGCGCTCGAACTCTTCAAGCCTTTCATTTATCACCGGCTGGAGCAGACCGGAAACGTCACCACCATCAAGCAGGCCAAGGAAATGGTGGAACAACAAGAGCCCATCGTGTGGGACATCCTTGAAGAAGTCATCAAGGATCATCCTGTGCTGCTGAACCGCGCTCCTACGCTGCATCGCCTGGGCATTCAGGCGTTTGAGCCGGTGCTGGTGGAAGGCAAAGCGATTCGAATTCACCCGCTGGTTTGCACGGCGTTCAACGCCGACTTCGACGGCGACCAGATGGCGGTGCACATTCCGCTGTCTCCGGAAGCGCAGGTTGAAGCCAGCGTGCTGATGCTGGCTTCGCACAACATTCTTTCGCCCGCGTCAGGCCAGCCGATCACCGTTCCTACGCAGGATATGGTTTTGGGTCTTTATTACCTGACAAAAGCCAAGCCGGGCGCGAAGGGTGAAGGCCGCGTGTTCGCCAACATTGAAGAAGTTTTGCTGGCGCTCGAAATGGGCGAAGTGGAAACACTCTCTCCCATCCGCCTGCGCTACACCGGTGAACTGATCGACCTGACGACCGCGTACGACGATCAGGACATCATTCACACGGAGCCGATTCAGGTGGATCGCACGTTCATCAACACGACTGTGGGCCGCGCCATCCTCAACGACCATTTGCCCGAAGGGATGCCGTACATCAACGGCCTGCTTAAGAAAAAGGGCATCGGCGCACTGGTCAACTATGGCTATCTGCGCTTTGGCCTTGAGACCACGGTGAAGATGCTCGATGAAGTGAAGGAGTTCGGTTTCAAGTATGCAACCAAAGCCGGCCTCTCCATCGGCATCGACGACATGGTCATTCCGGACAGCAAGAAGACGCTGGTCAAGGACGCCGAGAAGCAGGTCGTCAACGTTCAGCAGCAATACCTGGACGGCGCCATCACCAACGGCGAGCGCTACAACAAGGTCATCGAAATCTGGTCGGCGATCACGGAGAAAGTTGCCGACGAGATGTTTGGGCAGATGCAACGGGCCGATAAGGAAGGTTTCATCAATCCGATTTACGTCATGGCCGATTCGGGCGCTCGTGGATCGAAACAGCAGATCCGCCAGCTCTCCGGCATGCGCGGATTGATGGCCAAGCCTTCCGGCGAAATCATCGAGTCTCCCATCACGGCGAATTTCCGTGAAGGGTTGACGGTGCTCGAGTATTTCGTCTCGACTCACGGGGCACGTAAGGGACTGGCCGATACCGCGCTCAAGACGGCGGATTCGGGCTACCTCACCCGCCGTCTCGTCGATGTGGCGCAAGACGTCATCATCAGCGAGTACGACTGCGGCACGGTCGACGGCATCTACGTTCAGGGTATTGTCGAAGCCGGCGAAATTATCGAGCCTTTGCGCGACCGCATTGTGGGCCGCGTATCGCTCGAGAAGATCAAAGACTACGACGGCAACGTGATTGTCGATATCAACAACGAGATCACGGAAGAACTCGCCGGATCGATTCAGGCTGCAGGAATCGAGCGGGTGAAGATCCGTTCGGTGCTGACCTGCGAATCGAAGCGCGGCGTCTGCGTGATGTGCTACGGCCGCAATCTGGCCTCGGGACGTCTTGTCGAACTAGGCGAGGCAACCGGTGTTATCGCGGCACAGTCCATCGGCGAGCCGGGAACGCAGCTTACGATGCGTACCTTCCACATCGGCGGTACGGCATCTCGAGTTTCCGAACAGTCGCGCCTCGATGCCAAGAATAACGGCACAGTGCGCTTCATCGGATTGCAGACGGTGAAGTCGAAGTCCGGAGACCTGGTGGTGATGAACCGTCAGGGCTCGATCGCAGTCGTCGACGAAAAGAACCGCGAGCGTGAGCGCTACTCGGTAATTTACGGCGCTAAGCTTAAAGTTAACGAGGGCGATCAGGTGCAGCAGGGCAAGGTCATGGTGGAGTGGGATCCTTACACCTTCGCCATCCTGACCGAAATCGGCGGCGCGGCGCAGTTCAAGGACTTGCAGGAAGGCGTCACGCTGCACGAAGAAGTGGACGAGGTTACCGGATTGTCGCGTCACGTCGTGGGCGATTCGCCAGACGAGAAGCGCCAGCCGGCGATCGTGGTGAAAGGCAAGGGCAGCAAGCGCTACCTCATGCCTTCCCGCGCTCACCTTATGGTGCAGGACGGCGACACGGTTTTCCCGGGCGACGTACTTGCCAAGATCCCGCGCGAAACTACCAAGACCAAGGACATCACCGGTGGTCTGCCGCGTGTGGTCGAACTGTTCGAAGCCCGCAAGCCGCATGAAACCGCGGTCATCAGCGAAATCGATGGCACGGTGAAGTTCGGTGAGGTTTCGAAGGGGCAGCGGAAACTCTATGTGCAGGCCGACAACGGTACGGAGAAGGAATACTCGGTGCCGCGCGGCGTTCACATCAATGTGCAGGAAGGCGAGCGCGTCAAAGCTGGCGAACCGCTGATGGACGGCCCGCTCAACCCGCACGACATTCTGGCCGTGCTCGGCGAAAAAGAGCTGCAGTCTTACCTGGTGAACGAAATCCAGGAAGTCTACCGCTTGCAGGGCGTCAACATCTCGGACAAGCACATCGAAGTGATTGTCCGCCAGATGATGCGCTGGGTGAAGGTCGAGGACGTGGGCGATACCACGTTCCTGCTGGAGCAGCAACTGGATAAGTTCCGCTTCCGCGAAGAGAACGAGCGCGTGATCAAGGAAGGCGGCAAGCCGGCTACCGGACGCCCGCTGCTCCTCGGCATCACGAAGGCATCGCTCTCGACCGACTCGTTCATTTCGGCGGCGTCCTTCCAGGAGACCACGCGTGTGCTCACCGAAGCCTCGATTCAAGGCGCGGTCGATCACCTGCGCGGCCTGAAAGAGAACGTCATCGTCGGCCGCCTGATCCCTGCCGGCACCGGCATGGAGTACTACCGCAACGTGCGGCTCTCGCCAGAAATGGAAGAGGCCGCGGCCAAGGTACAGGCGGAAGTCTCGGCTGCCTACGAAGAAGCCGAGCGCGCTCTCGAGATGATGCGCCACGAGGGCGAAACCGAGGAACTGGCGGCGGAGTAGATCAAACTAGGGTAAACTCCGGGGGCGAATTCGTTCGCCCCCGAGGCTCTTTTTGGCTACTAACAGTTCATGCACGCGAACCTAAAACGATTGCCAATCGAGGAACCTGGCTCGCTTCCCTCATTGCGTCCAGCTGTTTCCGGCCCTACTCTATGGGCAGGAATGCTTCGTTTTCTGCGCCTTCTGCGGCTAGCCTTATGGCGTGCTTTCCAGCACGACGCCTTTTCTATCGCCAAAGCCTCCGCCTACTCCTCGATTCTTACGTTCTTTCCGGCGCTGCTGGTTTTGGGATCCCTGCTGGCGACGTCTCGCAAGGGCGCGCCTTACCTGCGCGAAATCTCCTACGCGCTCTCCCGTATTTTGCCGGCGGGAAGCAACACGGCGATGAACTTTCTTCGTGGAGCGGCGCAACGGCCGGTCGGGCTTCTGGTTACGGCCTCGCTTCTAACCTTATGGACCGCTTCCGGTGTGATGATTTCGTGGATGGAAGGCTTCCGCCGCTGCTACGAGCTGCCGAAAATCTGGGGATTGGTGAAGGAGCGCCTGATCTCGTTTGCGCTGGTGGTTCTGGCCGGTCTGCCTATGACGTTCTCAACCTTGCTGATCGCATTTGGCAGCAAGATAGAAACTCGCATTCTGTTCTATACCGCGCATGAATTCAGTCCGTACATTTTGCTGATGTGGACCTCGGTCCGCTGGATCATTGCCACGCTTACCAGCATTGCCGTGATTGCGCTGATCTACCACAATGCGGTTCCGCGCACTCAGCCCTGGCATAGCGTAATACCCGGCGCTACCCTCGCCACCGGAATGTGGTTCTCATCAACACTGCTGTTTGGTTTTTATCTGCAGCACTATGCCGACTACAGCATCATTTACGGTTCCCTCGGCGCAGCCATCGCCTTGCTGGTCTGGATGTATATGGTTTCCCTAGTGATCCTGGTCGGCGCGGAGTTCAATGCCATGCTTTTCCCCCGCGCTATGCTGGGGAAAGAGTTGATTGCAATCAGTTCCCCGAAAGTGTAGGCACAACGCTGGACCCTGCTGCAGAAAACGCCAAGATTGCCGATCTTCACTATAGAACGGAACTCTAGAACAGAACTTTCAAATGTTCTTTGGTGCTCCGCAGATTAAGAAGCATAAACAATTACAATAAGCTTTCTCTTGAGCAAACAACCTTCGCTGAACGAGGTACTGCTCCTCCGGAAACCGATGAAAGCACGCAAGTCGCAACTCGCAGCAGAAAGTTTCCCCGTCCCGGAGAGTGTTCCGCCGGCAGTGGTCGACGGAAAGCCCGCCGCACGCCGTGCCAAGATCATCTGCACCATCGGTCCGGCTTGCCATTCCGAGGCCGGAATGCGGGATTTGCTTCGCCTCGGCATGGATGTCGCCCGGCTGAATTTCTCTCACGGCACACACGAGGATCACGCTCGCAACATCGACCGCCTGCGCCGTGCCGCGGAGAAAGAAGAGCGCACGGTTTGCATCCTGCAGGATCTGCAAGGCCCCAAGATCCGCACGGGACGCCTGGAAGGACGCGAGCCGGTTTTGCTGAAGAGCGGATCGACTGTGATCATTACTCCGCGCGACATTGCCGGAACAGCGACGCGACTCTCCACCACGTTTCCTGATCTCGCGCGCGAAGTCGGACCCGGCACCCGCATTCTTTTGTGCGACGGGCTGATCGAGCTGCGAGTGCGCACTGTACGCGGCAAAGATGTGGTCTGCGACGTGTTGAATGGCGGCCCGGTGGGCGAGCATAAGGGCATCAATTTGCCCGGCACGGCGTTGTCGATTCCGGCCTTGACCGAAAAAGATCACAAAGATCTTGAGTTTGGATTGAAGCACGGTGTGGATGCAGTTGCGCTTTCTTTCGTTCGTTCTGCGGCTGACGTAAACATGGTCCGGCGGATTGTTGCCGGCCATGGCTGCAACACGCCTTTGATCGCGAAGTTGGAGAAGCCGCAGGCGATCGATCATCTGGAAGAAATTCTCGAGGCCTCCGATGGCGTGATGGTGGCGCGCGGAGATCTGGGCGTTGAAATGGCGCCGGAAAAAGTTCCGGTCATTCAGAAGCACGTGATCCACCGCGCGGCTCAATGGCGCAAGCCGGTGATCACGGCGACGCAGATGCTCGAATCGATGATCGAAAACCCGCGCCCCACACGGGCTGAAGCGAGCGACGTCGCCAATGCGATCTTCGATGGCAGCGACGCAGTCATGCTGTCCGCGGAGACCGCCAGCGGGAATTATCCGCGCGAAGCGGTCGCGATGATGGCACGCATCGTGATCGAGGCCGAGAGCAACATGGGCGAGTTTACGCAGCGGCGGCGCCGCGACCGGCATGGCCTGTCTGTTGCCGAAACCATTTGCGAGTCCATTGCCCATGCGGCCGAAGATCTGCCCATGGGAGCGATCGCCATCTTCACCGAGACCGGCAACACAGCCCGCATGATTTCGAAGTATCGCCCCCATGCCGCCATCTACGCGTTTACTCACAACGTCGCGATCGCGCAGCGTACCCACATGTACTGGGGCGTGCATCCCATGAAATGCGATCAGGGGCTTACCAGCGATAGCATGGTAGACGTGGCCGAGTATGAACTGCTGAGGCGCGGTTTGCTCAAACCCGATGACGTCCTCGGGGTGGTCGCGGGCACGCGCCAAGCTTCCGGGTCGACAAATTTCATGAGGCTGCACGTGGTCACTGCCGAAGAAGCCAGCGCCGTTTCGCACCCGATCAGCAAGCGCGCTGCCGCACGCAAAAAGCTATAATCGCGAGGTATGTCGCAGGAGTATCTATCCATTGCGATCTGGGAGCCTCTTCCCGGCATGGAAGCCGCATCGCTTTCTACGATGCGCGAACTCAGTGCCATCGTTTCGGCCAAAGGATACGGGCGCGATCTCCTCTACCACAGCGGCGACTCACAGTACGTGCTGCTTCGCTACTGGAATTCGGAACAGGCTCGGGCTACGGCGCAGGAAGATCCTGAAGTGCTGCGCTGTTGGGCCAGGCTGGGAAATGAAATTCAGATCCTGAAAATTTACGAGAAGCTGGAAGAAGTGGGCGTATGAAAGTTTCAGGATTATTCAAATCCCGCTCGAAAAAAGAGAAAGAAGAGCAGGTTGCGCCCCCTGCCGTTGAATCCAGTCCGCAGGTTTTCACCGATGTTTCGGTTGAGCCGTTCGTGCGTGGACTTTTACATCGTCCCGCCAAGCCTAATGGCAACGGATTAGTGCTGACTCACGGTGCCGGATCGAATTGTCAGGCTCCTTTACTGGTTGCGTTGGCGCAATCTTTTTCGGAAGCTGGGTTTCTCGTCTTGCGGTGCGATCTTCCGTACCGGCAGGATCGCCCCTACGGTCCACCGGGACCGGGCGACGCCAAGCGCGATCGCGCCGGACTTAGCAACGCCTTGGCGGCGCTGAAAGCTAGGGTAAGCGGCCATCTTTTTCTCGGGGGTCACTCGTATGGAGGACGACAAGCCAGCATGCTCTGCGCCGAGCTTGCTGAAAAATTAGCGGATACGACACCGCCGGAGCCCACTGGTCTGCTACTGCTCTCTTACCCGCTCCATCCGCCGCGCAAGCCGGAGCAACTCCGCACGCAACATTTTTTCCACCTGCATACTCCGGCGCTGTTTGTCGAAGGCACACGGGATCCTTTCGGTTCGATTGCGGAGATTGAGCAATCCTTAAAACTGATTCCGGCGAAGACGAAGTTGCTGACCGTGGAGGGCGCTGGTCACGATTTAGGGTTCAAAGGAAGGGCTGTGCGGGGCGAGTTAACGCCCGAAGTGCTGCCGGAATTCCAATCATTTTTCGCGGAGTGAGGATTTAATTCACCCACCCCGACTTCGATCCGCCGTTGCCCTTGCGCGGACCATCGTCCGGCGGAATGTAATTTCCGTGTTCGTCGAAATGGACTTTGCGGTCGTGCTTGCTCATGTACACTTCAAATTTCCTGGCAGCCCGCCGCCGCTTCCAGCGGTAATAAGAATTATTCAGTCCGTACCACCACTCCGAAAACGAGAATCGACCGGACATGCCTTTCGCCGGTGAAAACTTCACATATAAGTACCCAAAAAACAAACCACCGAGATGAGCCAGGTAAGCGGTGCCGCCGCCGCCGCTGATGGCGAAGGCTACGGTTACTACGATCAGAATCAGCACAAAATACTTGGCCTTGATGAGAAAAGGGAACGGAATCATCATGATTTCGTTCTCCCCAAACACCATCCCAAAAGCCATCAAAATTGCGAAAACGCCGCCGGAGGCGCCGACCGTTGGCGTATCGGGGTTGATCAGAATGTGCGCAAACGAAAGGACGATCGTTGTGAGGGCGGCTCCGACCACGCCGGTGAAAAACAATTCCAGAAACCGGCGCGTGCCCCAGGCGCTTTCGAACGTAGAGCCGAACATCCAAATCCCCAGCATGTTTCCAAACCAGTGCCAGAAACCCACGTGGATAAAGCTGTAGGTCACGATCTGCCAGATTGCGAAATGGAAAACCGTCATGCTCGGCACGAGGCCGAGCGTCACATACACCCAGCGGATTACGGCGACCGAACCGAACGCGGACAACGCCAGGAACACGGCAGTGTTAATGCCCAGCAGCCAAATCACCGCCTTGGTGAAGGGCGGGAAACTCAACGTCATTTCTCGACCGCGCAAAGGAATTCGCTCCTGTAAGCAGTAGATACCGAACTCAGCGTTCCGGCAAGGGCACGACCGGCAAACTAAGGTGTCCTTCGGCGTCAAGGGCTCGTACTGCAAAGATGACATTATCCTTCGAAAGGTTCAGAGTTGTGCGGGTAACATTGCCGACATTTTTCGCGTGCTCCCATTCCGGGCTGGTTGTGGCGCGCCACAACACTTCATACGCCGCGGCGCGGCCACCGGCGGGCGCTTCCCACGTGAGGGTTGAATCGTTCTCCAGATCCTTGGTGAGCAGGTGCACATTCGCCGGAGGCGCGGGCGCCGACGCGAGTGACGCCAGAGTCGCCGCATTCAGCCGGGCTACGCGGGATACATAATCGAAGTCAACGAACTTGGCCGTGTCGCCATATTCGACGCCGTTTTCGGTGCGCACGTTCTGATGCTGATGATGAAAATCCTCGCGAAATTCAGTGAAACGCACGGCGGTGAATCCCAGCTGGTTGAAGGAATAGTGATCTCCGCCGCGCAAATAGCGGTCGAGCCGGAACACCAGCATCGGCTTCACGCCTGCGTGGTATGCCCGGCCCACATCGGCGATGTAGCGGGCCAATTGCCGCGAAGCGGAATCGTTCTCTCCGCCTAGGCCTCGAATACGCTTAATTTCCTGCTCCGTGGTGGCAGTGGGCAATCCCTCGGAAAACACGCGTACCACGGAGTGATCTTGCTGTGCATTTTTGTCGCCGCCGACAATGTCATTGTTCAAGACGGCCTCGACGTTCCAGCCCTGCGCTTTTGCAATCTTGGCGAAATGCTGGCTGCCGTTGAGTCCCTGTTCTTCGCCTGCGACCGTCAGAAAAATAATTGTCGCGGGAAACTTCAGTTTGCTCAAGACTCGCGCGCATTCCAAGCTGACGGCGGTTCCGCTGCCGTCGTCATTCGCGCCCGGAGCGTCGGCCTTCACGTCGAGAGTGTCGCTGTTGCGGGAATCGTAATGCCCGGTTACCAGCACGATGCGCTTAGCGTTCTCTGCATCGGTGCCCTTCAGCACTGCATAAACATTGGTGATTTCCGTGGGTTGCGGAATGCGGTCGGCAGCCGGTTCGGTAAAGCTATCGGTCTTAACCTCTAAACATCCGCCGCAGTCTTTTGAATAGCGCTCGAATTCAGATTTGATCCACTCGCGCGCCGCGCCAATCCCGTGACCGGCCGCGATCGAAGCGGGATCCTGCGCCGAAATGGTCGATCGCGTTCCAAAGCTGACCAGCTTCTCGATATTCGCCCGGATGCGGTCGGCGGAAACTTGCTGCAGCGCAGCCGAGATGCGGGCATCTACAACCATGGGGCTGGCCGGGCTGGGTTCTTGTTTGTTCGGCGCTTGCGACTTTGCGGTCACAGCGAGAGATAGCGTGAGCGACAAAAGCCATGCTCTTATCCTGAGGAGAAAAATCATGTAGGCTCCGCCATAAGAATTGTCAAGGCCAGCCGGTGAATTATATTCTCACACTCTACAGCCCCCGCCCCTTGACCTACGGCGGGGAAGAATCTAAATATTATCAAGGGTATCTAAGCATGGTGTCTAAGGTGGCATCCGAACGGTAGCGGAGGAATCATGGTGTTGTGTCCTGAATGCGAAACCAATCTCGACGTGGAAGAAGAAGAAGTCGATGAAGGCGAGATTGTCTCCTGTCCCGAGTGTGGCACGGATTTTGAAGTCGTGACCACTAGTCCGCTGGAGCTGAAGGCAATCGAAGCCGGCTACGTAGAAGAGGAAGAAGAAGTTGAAAGCGAAGACGGCGACGAGTAATCGAACGCACCGAGGGTTTCTGCTTGCGCGCTCATCTTTTCGCGGTCTGCCCCGCGGTCTACCGCTCTGCCTGGTACTTTTATTCTTCTCTGTTCATCTTTCATCCAGGCCTCTCGCCGCGTCTCCTTCTAAGCTGAAGCCGACGGATCCTTATGCGCTGATTTTTGGGACCGTGTGGGGCCCGGATGATCGACCGGTGTATGGGGTGAAGGTGAAGATCCGCCGCGCGCCCGATAAGAAAGCCAAGTGGGAACTTTATTCCGACCATGCGGGCGAGTTCGCGCAACGCGTTCCGGCCGGCGAAGCCGACTATGTTGTCTGGGCCGACCTAAAGGGTGTAAAAACCACCGATGGCCAGACCTTACGTCTGGCGCAAGAGGTCAACATCCACGTACAGTATGACGAACGCGTGGATATGAGCTTGCACCTCACGCACTAGTGAGAGGGAAGGAAATGACCGCATGAGTTGCAGACTGTCTTTCCGGAATACCCGCTTGATCGGCAGCGCGCTCCTTCTGCTGGTCGCTGTCGGTGCCCATGCCACACCCGACAAAAAGGACAAGGCGCAAGGCAAACTGCTTTTCGGCAAAGTGCTTGACCAGCAGGATAATCCAGTGAAAGACGCGGTTGTGTACCTCACGAACACACGCAACCATACGGTGAAAACCTACATCGTTGGCCAGGACGGAACGTACCGTTTTCCAGGCCTCTCGGCGGCAGCCGACTACGAAGTCTACGCCCAACACAATGGCAGCAAGAGCGACACGAAGTCAGTCAGCCAGTTCGACGACCGCTCCCAGGTCTACATCGATTTGAAAATTAAGTAACCAGATCTCGCGACTCGAGAATCATCGATGCCCATTGCCCTAGTGGGCAAGGATCTGTCCTTTTTGGATGATTGCCGGCAGGAAGGTATAAAGTCATGCAACTTTTACGGCCGATTCGGGTTCAATATGTAGGATGTTCTTGAGTGGGAGGAGACCTTGAAAGGACTGCGATTGTTTCAGAACTGCCTTCAGAATAAGAATCGTGCATTTCTAGCTGGGATCGCTTTGGCCAGCTTTCTGTTGATGGGTTTGGCGGCTTTTGCCCAGCAAGGGGCCATGAGCCCGTATCAGGACGAGAGAGACGGCGTTAGCGCCGGCGGCAAGTGGATGGAGTTTCAGTCGGAAGACAAGATGACTGCCGCGAAAAAAGTCCGCTTCGAGCTGCTTGCCAACAACTATCTTAAAGAAGATCCGGACTACAAGCCGCGGATCGAACTGGTTTGCACCAATGGCAAGTATGAATATTCGGACTTCAATCCGGGCGCCAGGCTCGGACGGCCGGATTATCCGGGTTTTTGGGGCCAGCCGAAGATGGAAGTCATGGTGCGGATCGACGGAAGCCACGATCACAAAGGCTGGAACTGGGTTCGGGGACACTTCCTCTCGATGGATAAGGGGACGGTGCGGGGCGCGATTGGGGCTGAAGTGTTCAACGTGGAAGTCAGAACCAGAACCGGGTACGCGATCGCGGAGTTCTCGCCTGGGGGTTTGAACCTCGACGAGGTCAAGCACGCTTGCGATTTGACTCCGCATAAGCCGTAACAAGAGCACGAATCAGCGATGGATTGAAGGGCTGAGACTGAGGTCTCAGCCCTTTGTGTTTCTGCCATCCATCGCTGGTTCGATGACCTTGGACGATGCCCCGTCAGTCACTTGCACGCATGTACGGTGTGCTGTTTCACTGGATACGCAAGACTGAAAGCCGAGGTCTAAAGCGAAATGGGCGGCAGTGTGATCGAAGGGGCGGCGTTCCTGCTGTTCGTAGTGGGAGTGTTGGTCTATGTAGTCATCCTCTACAACGAACTGGTGCGCCTGCGCAACGACAACGACCGAGCGTGGGCCAACATCGACGTACTGCTCAAGCAGCGCCACGACGAGATTCCTAACCTGGTCGAAACGGTGAAGGGATACATGCAGCATGAGCAGCAGACGCTGCTGGCGGTGACCCAGGCGCGGGCAGCCTCGATGAATGCGGCCAGCATTGGGCAGAAAGCGCAAGCCGATTTGTTGATGACGGGTGCGCTGCGCGGGCTGTTTGCGGTGGCCGAGAATTATCCGCAACTCAAGGCAAACGAGAATTTTCTTAAACTACAGATGCGCATCAGCGAACTAGAAGAGCGCATCGCCGACCGGCGCGAGTTCTTCAACGACGACGTCAATACCTACAACACACGCATCGGGCAGATTCCTGAAGTGTTTGTGGCAAGCTACATGAACCTGAAGCCGCGGGCGATGTTCCAAGTCTCAGAAGAGGACCGCAGGTTGGTGGAGGTGAAGTTTCAGAACCAGGGAGCGGCGGGCGCATGAGATTGTGCCTCAGCTCGCGTAGAGCGGCATTCTGCCCTAGTCTTGGAGGGCTGGTTCTACCCACTAGGGTTCGAGTCCTTCGCTCTCCCGCATCAGCAGTATTAGAGGCGCAAGCCTTTAGCACACGGAATCTAGAGCCAATCACTAACTGCATCGCAGTCCCGCCACCTTCTTTCTAGGGCCTTGTTGATTAGAATTGATATTCAAGGCAGGCGATTAGTTCCTTGAGATTGTGCTGCGCAGTCAGTGCTATTATTCTGCCAGCCAAGGGCGACGAGATGCGTTTCCGCTTAACCAGAAAGGCTAAGAGTTCATTCCCAAAATCTCCCAACCCATTGACCACTTTCGTGAGTTCAAAGAAGGATTAAATTGTTTGCTGAATCGGAACACGGCCACTCCCCCCACCACGGCACCGGAATCCGTTGGCTCGATATGATCGTCGCTGTGAGCGTCATTTTCATTTCCGTTGTATCACTGGTTGTCTCCATCGAGCACGGGAGAACAATGGGGGAGTTGGTCAGGGAGAATCAAAAGATGGTAGCTGGTAGCACGATGCCTTTTCTGACATACGGCGGAAGCAAGTTTGACCCCGTCACAAGTCAGCCCATACTAAAATTGATCTTGAAGAATGGGGGAGTTGGGCCAGCTAGGATTGACTGGTTCGAAGTGCGCTACAAAGGCGTTCCTTACAGTTCTCATAAAGCATTACTTCATGCTTGTTGCTCTGCGGCCCTGTCGAAGGATGGTGTTTTGCCCAAGGGCGTGTTTTACGCGAACGTTTCGGGGATGATGCTCCCGCAGCGTGAAAGTATCGATTTCATTGATCTTACGTCCGATGCCGGTCTTGACTTAATTAACGCTTTGGATGATGCAAGAGAGGATATACGCGTTCACGCCTGTTACTGTTCGGTTCTGGAAGAATGCTGGCAGACGGATTTCACCCGAGGAAGCCGCCCCGTCCGCGTGACGGAATGCCACCCGCCGTCAGCCAACACGCTATGGTAGGTTGGGTTCAATGATGGAAGATGTTCCCGTCGGTCGTTGATACCTAATCCACATTGCGTTGTGTAGAACATCCTGCTTAAATGTGCTCCTAGTCAAAAAAGATTTCTGGAGCCGATTCCCCGATGAGGTGGTATTTCGGATTTTTCTTCGTATCAGGTTTCTGCAGCATTCTGTATGAGATCGTCTGGGTTCGCCTGGCCATGGCCCAGTTCGGAGTTACGACCGCGCTGGTCTCGATTGTCCTTTCCGCATTCATGGTTGGACTTGGCCTGGGTTCATGGGGCTCCGGAATTCTGGCGCGACGATATCAGGATCGGATTCACTTTCCTGCATTGCGTCTCTATGCCATCACGGAGTTGCTCATCGGCGTCTCGGCCGTCATCGTGCCATACGAGTTGTCAGTGGGGCGAGCCCTGATTCAGCGAGGCATCAGCCCGATGGCTCTGTCATCTTCGGGATATTACTTGTGGGCGGGCGTATGGATCGCTATTACTTTGATCCCGTGGTGCGCGTGCATGGGCGCGACATTTCCGTTTGCCATGCTCGCCATCAAGAGCAATTCCTCGTCCCATAGCGGCCGGTCTTTCAGCTACCTTTACGTCGCCAATGTACTGGGAGCGGTATCAGGCGCGTTTATTCCATTGTTCTTGATTGAACTGCTTGGTTTTCACCACACCTTGTATGTAGGCGCGAGCCTGAACTTGCTGCTCGCCACATGCGCGTTTGGACTGTCACTCGGTCGATCAGCGCAAAGAGACCGGGCCGGACAGAAATCGGAATCGCAAGTCGAGATTGCGCAAAGTGGAGTTGCGAATGTCGAGACGGTCCGGCTCGCAATTAATCCGAACCCGAAAGCGACGGACAAGAAGTTGTTGTGGCTGCTGGCTGGAACAGGCATCACGAGCATGGGTGTCGAGATCGCTTGGATACGGATCTATACGCCGCCGCTGGGAACGGTGGTCTATGCGTTTGCGTCCATTCTGGCCACATACCTGGGCGCCACCTATCTAGGCTCGCGAGCCTACCAGCAAAAACGGAACAGGGTCAGCCTAGATGACTATCTACTTTGGACTCTTCTAGGATTTTCAGTTCTGTTGCCCTTTCTAACGGCCGACCCTCGCCTGCGGCTGGCAGCGGTGCTACGCATGGTGTTGGGAGTGGCGCCATTCTCAGCGCTCGTTGGGTTCCTTACTCCAATGATTGTCGATCTCTACTCCGCAGGTGACCCTGACCGAGCTGGCAGCGCCTATGCAATCAACATTGCGGGTTGCGTGGTAGGGCCGTTGATTTCAGGCTTTGTGCTGCTTCCATGGGTGGGTGAGCGCGTTGCTCTTTGTATATTTGCGATTCCGTGGTTTGCGGTGGGGCTGTTTCTTGTTCCCCGCTCGATTCGAAAGTCTTCGCCTAGGCTTGTGACCGCGTCGATGCTAGTGCTGGGCGCCGTGGCCATGGCGTTTTTCACGGTTGGCTACGAGCAGCAATACACTCCGCGCCAAGTCCGCCGGGACAGTACTGCCACGGTGGTCGCGACTGGTAGGGGTTTTGGCAGGCGGCTTTTGATCAATGGAGTTGGCATCACCAACCTGACCCCGATTACAAAGATGATGGTTCATCTGCCGCTCGCCTTCATGCAGCGGCCTCCGGAAAATGCGCTGGTCATCTGCTTCGGAATGGGGACGACGTACCGCTCGGCCCTCTCCTGGCACATTCCCACGACCGCAGCGGAGTTGGTTCCCAGCGTGCCGCCGCTGTTTTCCTACTTTCACGCGGATGCACCAACCCTGGATACGTCGCGGTCACGCATTGTGATCGATGATGGTCGATCGTTTCTGGAGCGGTCGCCGGAGCAGTACGACGTGATCGTGATCGATCCGCCCCCGCCGGTGCCTGCTGCGGGCTCCAGCTTGCTTTACTCCAAAGAGTTTTACTCGATCGCAAAGGCGCATTTGAGGGCAGGAGGCATTCTGCAGCAATGGATGCCGGATGGAGACCCTGCGACCTGGGCTTCGGTAGCGAAGGCTCTGCAAGAATCGTTTGCCACTGTGCGGGCTTTTCGAACGCCCGGCGGTTCCGGCGTTCATTTTCTCGCGAGCGCGAGCACAATCCCACAAGCGTCCGCTGCGGAATTGGCGCAGCACATGCCTGCGAACGCCGCAAAAGACCTGGTGGAGTGGAACCCTGCATCGTCTCCGGAGCAGCAGTTCCAAGCGGTTCTGAACGGCGAGATACCATTGGACAGCCTCATCCAGCAAGACCCCGAGGTTCCGGCTTTGGCCGATGATCGCCCGATCAACGAATACTTTCTGCTTCGGCGGATGCACGAGCCTCGATTCATTGGGTTGCTGAAGCGGAAAATCTTCGATCGAAAAGAAGCCTTCTAAACAACCCTAAGAAACGTGAGGGCGGTATTTGTCACTATCTATATTCGGATGGCGTGACATGGATACAGCCTTGCACACGACCTTGCGTCAAAGGCGTGGGCGAGGGTCTGTCCTGAGCTTGCCGAAGGGGGCACTCTTCGGGGTCGGCGGGGTGCGGGACGTTTTTTCCGACTTGACTGGGCTGCTATCCTTAGCGCACTTGCGGGCGGGAAATGCTCAATCGAACCTTGTCGCACTACCGGGTATTGGAACAAATTGGCGCGGGAGGCATGGGGGTCGTTTACCGCGCGCGCGATGAGCAACTGGAGCGAGACGTTGCCATCAAGGTGCTTTCTCCCGGATTGTTGGCAGACGATGTGGCCCGCAAACGCTTTCGCAAGGAAGCGTTATCGCTGGCCCGGCTTAATCATCCTAACGTCGCCATAGTGCACGAATTCGGTAGTCAGGACGACACCGACTTTCTGGTTACCGAATACATCCTAGGCACGACTCTCGACGTAAAACTGGCCCGGGGCACGCTCTCAAGCAAAGAGGTGATCAGTCTCGGCGGTCAATTGATGCAGGGACTCACCGCCGCGCATGAGCAGGGCATTGTGCATCGCGACCTGAAGCCGGCGAACCTGCGGCTTACTCCGGACGGACGTTTAAAGATTCTAGATTTCGGGCTCGCACAACTGGCGCCCCACGCCAGCGAGTCAGGGATGACGGCCACGCTTACCGATTCGCAGCAGGTTACAGGAACGCTGCCTTACATGGCGCCGGAGCAGTTGCGAGGAGAACCTACCGATGCGCGCGGGGACATTTGGTCGGCGGGAGCGGTGCTCTACGAGATGGCGACCGGCAGGCGTCCATTTCCGCAGAGCAATTCTCCGCTGCTCATCAATGCCATTCTGAACCAGCCGCCCGATCCGCCAAGTGCAGTGAATCCCGCTGTTTCGATTGGCTTGGAGCAGATTATTCTGAAGGCGCTGGACAAGGATCCAAACCATCGCTACCAGAGCGCTCGTGAACTTGGGGTCGACCTGGAGCGACTGAACACCGGCACATTGCCCGTCGTCGTGATCCGGCCACCGGCTACGAAACAGTTCGCGGTCCTAGGAGTCATCTTCGCTCTGGTGCTAGCAGTTGCGACTGGCGCCTACTTTTTTTTCTATCGCACAAAGAAACACAGCGCTGCTGTGACGACAGGCGCTCATCGCCGTTCCGTGGCCGTGCTGGGATTCAAGAACCTAGCGGGCAAGGCGGATGTTGCGTGGATTTCCACTGCGCTTTCGGAAATGCTGACGACGGAACTTGGGCAGGGTGATCAGTTGCGAACGATCTCTGGCGAGAGCGTGTCGCAAATGAAGAGGAGCCTGTCGCTGCCGGAGGCGGACAGTTTCAGTCAGGAAACATTGAGCCGAATCCGCGAAAACCTCGGAAGCGACGATGTGGTGGTCGGCTCGTACATTCCCTTGGCGGCGGATGAAATCCGGCTCGATTTGCGTTTGCAGGATACCAGCGCCGGCGAGATTGTGGCGTCTGTTTCGGAAAAGGGCAGCGCTTCGCAAATCGACGAACTGGTCAGCCGGGCGGGCGAAGCGCTACGCGCGAAGTTGGGCGTTGGAGGACTCTCAGGGGCTGAGTCTGCCAGCGTGCGGGCATCGCTGCCCGCGAATCCGGAGGCGGCGCGATTTTATTCCGAAGGCCTTGAGAAGCTGAGGCTGTTCGATGCGTTGTCGGCCCGCACGCTGCTGGAAAAGGCGGCTGCGATCGATCCGAATCACGCGCCAACGCATTCCGCGCTGGCCGAGGCGTGGTCCACTTTAGGTTATGACGAGAAAGCGACGGAAGAAGCCAAACGGGCGCTCGACCTCGCAACGCCATTTTCGCGCGAAGAAAAGATGCTGATCGAGGCTCGATACCATGAGCTGACCAAGGACTGGTCCGCGGCGAGTGACAATTACCGCACGCTATGGGAATTTTTCCCCGATCGAGTCGATTATGGTCTGCTGTTCGTGCGAGCGCAGATTGGAAACGATCGTGCCGACGATGCTGTCGCCACCATCGCTGAGTTGCGCAAGCTGCCGGTATCCAAAGGGGAGGCGGCGCGCGTCGATCTCGCGGAGTCGTCGGTTGCGGCTGGGCGAAGCGACTACAAGCTGCAGGAATCGGCAGCGAAAAAGGCCGCGCAGGAAGGAACTGAGATCGGTGCGAGCCTATTCGTTGCGGGGGCATTGCGCGTGGAGGGCGATGCCCTGCAGCGCATGGGGCAGCCAGACCAGTCGCAGCCGCTGATCGATCACGCCAAAGAACTCTACATAAAGGCCGGTGACCGCGCTGGCGCCGCAGTTTGTTCGTTACTCAACGGCGATCGTCTTTACGATGCCGGGCACTTCGAGAGCGCAAGGCAGCAGTTTGAGAGTGCGCTGCCGGTATTTCGTGAGATCGGAGATCAGCGGCACCTGCGGAGCGCGCTCGAAAGAATCGGCAATTCGTTTTTTGACCAAGGAAAATTACTGGAGGCGAAGAGTTTCTACGAACAGGCGTTGCGGGTCGATCTTGATTTGCGAAGCGAGTTCAATTTAGGCAGCGATTATGGAAATATCGCCAATGCGCTCGATGGCCTGGGTGATTTGAAGGGCGCACGAAAAATGCAGGAGCAGGCGCTAGACTCATTCGAGAAAAGCACCGACCGGCGTGGCGTGGCCGCCACATTGGGTAATTTGGGAAATCTGCTGGTGGAAATTGGCGACCCCGAGACTGCGAAAAGCTATTACGAGCGGTCTTTAAACCTGATGCATGAGATTTCCTATGTCTCCGGCGAGTCTTATCCAGCGGCAGGGTTAGGCGATGCTTTGCTGATGGAAGACGATGTCACGGGTGCGCGCAAACAATATGAGGCGGCCTTGAAGACTGCCCAGGACGCTCACGAAGATGACCACGCCGCGCAGATTCAGACGGCGCTTGCCGCGGTCGCGCTGGAAGAGGAACACTTTCCCGATGGCGAGAAACTGGCGAGCGAGTCGGCAGTAATCTTCGATAAAGACAATGCTCCGGATAATGGCGCGTGGGCGCGAGCGATTCTGGCCAGAAGCCTATTGGGCGAGGGAAAGGTAACTGAGGCGCAGACCGTCGCTGCAAAAGCTGTGGTCCTGTCGAAGCAGTCGGCTACCCAGGCAGCGCGGTTTGAAGCCGTTCTGGCAGACTCGCGCGCTCAAGAGCGGTCTGGAAAGGCAGCCGAGGCGAACAAAGAGCTGACGGCGATGCTGGCTTCCACGCAGAAGTTCGGATACCGCTCTTTCGAATATCAGGCGCGTCTCACTCTGGCGGAAATTCAGTTGCAGTCGCATCCGGCTGTAGCCCGCCAGCAGCTTGTGGCGATTGAAAAGGATGCCAAGGCGCAACATCTTCTCCTGGTCGCCCGCCACGCTGAGGGTTTGCTTCAAGGCAAATAGACGCTGCCGCGTAGCCGAGTGATCCGGCGTAGATCGATTTATTCTGGATTGGCATCTAATCTGCTCACGACTCTGGGCCGTTGGAGCGCCAACGGATGGGGTGGTTGACGCATCTCAATTGCCGCGCTTATGATTTTTGTTTGGCTCGAACCTTCTGGGCGGCTCAGAGCCGTCGCAAGACTTGTGAAGTGAACTATGGATAAGAAGAAATTAGAAATATTTAAGAAGCGGCTGGAGACCAGGCAGCAGGATCTGCGACGCACGGTTTCGCGCACACAGGCTGACGGCCGCTCGGCTGACGAGGATACCGCGCAAGACATCGCCGACCGGGCCGCCAGTTCCTATACCAAAGAGTTTCTGTTCAGCCAGAGCAATAATGAGCGGCAGCTGCTGCAGATGGTCGAGCGGGCGCTGGCGCGCATCCGCGAGGGCAACTTTGGGGAGTGCATCCACTGCGGCAAAGAAATCAACGCGAAGCGGCTGGAAGCTGTGCCTTGGACGCGGCATTGCATCGAGTGCCAGGAAAAACTCGAACAGGGGTTGCTGGAAGAAGCTCCGCGGTAGGCGTACCGGCTTTGACGGTGCGGTTTTCAGCCTGATAAACTATAAAGTTCCCACCAGGACAGATACTCAAGACTGAGACTGAAAGGTAGTCGTGCGCGCAGAAACCCGCCATCAACTGAAAGAAGATCGATTCAGCCGGGTGACCCTCGGAGCTGCCGAGAAGACCGCTCACTGGAGCGTCGAGCACCGGAATACCCTGGCCATCGCGGTTGTGGTGGTCGCGCTGATCGCCGCCGGAGCGGTGGGCGGCTGGTATTACCTGAGCGCGCAGGACGAGAAGGCCAGCTTCGATATGTCGCAGGCGCTGCGGACTTTGCAGGCTCAGTTGCGACCGGCTGGAACGCCTGCGCAGCCTGACATTCCGAGCTTTACCTCGGCGACGGAACGCGCGGCGGCTGCGCGCAGTCAATTCCAGGCGGTTGTGGATAAATACCCACATACCCGCACCGCGGATATGGCTCGATATTTCCTTGGCGTAACTTCCGTGAGCGCTGGCGACAATGCGACAGCTGAGAAGCAGTTTAAAGAAGTGGCGTCGAATGGCAATAAGGAGCTGTCGTCTGTAGCGAAACTCGCGCTCGCTTCCGTCTACGGCAATACGAACCGACCCAAAGATGCCGAGGCCATTTACAAAGAGTTGACGAACAAGCCGACTGCGTCTGTGAGCAAAGTGACTGCGGAGTTGCAACTCGCCGAGCTGTACCAGAATAACAATCAGCCGCTGGATGCCAAGCGCCTCTACGAGCAGATCAAGAAAGACACTCCCACCACCGAAGCCGGACAGCTGGCTACGCAGAAGCTGGCGGAGCTGAAATAAGCCGAGCCTAAGCTTCTTCCCAAGGTTTCATCCTTTCCCATTTCCGCCTTGAGTCGCCGGTATTCTTGCGTGTGTGCCCATTTCACTTTTCCTGCGGGTTGGGTAGGATGGTCCTCCAGGTGACAATTCATTTTTAGACAAACATGGCCGAACTCACATTGCGCGTCAATGGTAGCGAGAAAAAAGTAAACGTTCCGCCGGAGACTCCGCTGCTCTGGGTGTTGCGGGACACGCTCGAACTTACAGGGACGAAGTTCGGATGCGGCGCCGGATTGTGCGGGGCCTGCACGGTGCACGTCGAAGGAGCGGCAATCCGTTCGTGCGCCACGCCGGTTTCGCAGGTCGCCGGAAAAAGTATTACCACGATTGAAGGGCTTGGAGCGAACGGCTTGCACGTATTGCAGAAAGCGTGGATCGCCGAAGAGGTTCCGCAATGCGGTTACTGCCAGACAGGGCAAATTATGGCGGCGGCGGCGTTGCTCGCGAAGACTCCCAATCCGAGCGATGAGCAGATTACACAGGCGATGAACGGGAACCTCTGCCGCTGCGGGACCTATGAGCGAATTCGCAGGGCCATCCATCGGGCGGCAAACGGCGGTGTTGCAGCCGCGGGAGGCGCATGATGAGCCCGCTAAGCCGTCGCGAATTCGTTGCGGCTGGAGTGGCCGCAGGGGCAGGGCTGGTGGTCGGTTTCTATCTGCCGCATGGTGGAAAAACGGGCAAGGAAGTTTTTTCGCCGAACGCCTATCTGCGAATCACGCCGGACGACAAAATCACAATCGTGGTGGCGCGCTCGGAGATGGGACAAGGCGTTCGCACGGCGTTGCCCATGATCCTGGCGGAAGAACTGGAAGCGGACTGGAAGCGCATCGAGATCGAACAGGCGGGGGCGAGCACGCTCTACGGAGACCAAACCACGGGTGGCAGTGCCAGCGTGCGGACCACGTGGGATCCTATGCGGAAAGCGGGAGCCGCGGCCCGCGAGATGCTGATTTCTGCGGCTGCTCTGACGTGGGGCGTAGGTCGAGCGGGATGCACCGCCCAGGAGGGAGGCGTGATACACACAGCCTCCAAACGTCGGCTGAGCTATGGAGAGCTTGTCGGCAAGGCGGCGACGTTGCCCATCCCGAGCGACGTTCCGCTGAAGCAGACGAAAGACTACAAAATTGTTGGGCAGCGATTGGCTCGCGTGGACACGCCGTCGAAGGTGAAAGGCGAGGCGGTTTTTGGGATCGACTATCGAATGCCGGGGATGAAGTATGCGGTGCTGTCGCGCTGTCCGACGATCGGCGGCAAGGTGTTGGGCTTCGACGATAAGGAGTCCAGAAAAATTCCGGGTGTCACCTATGTTGGCAAAATCAGCGATGCGGCCGTCGCAGTAGTCGCTGACAGTGTTTGGGGAGCGATGGAAGGGCGTCGCGTGCTGACGGTCAATTGGGATGAAGGGCCGAATAAAGATTTGAATATCGCCGCGGTAATGGAATCTCTGAAGCAGGCTGCGGCGAAGAAAGGTGTGAGTTTATATTCAACGGGCGATGTTTCGAAGGTCGCAGGGCGGCGAATTTCGGCGGAATATCAGTTGCCGTTCATGGCGCACGCGCCCATGGAGCCGGGCAATTGCACGGCAAATTATCAGGGATCAGGCTGCGAACTCTGGGCGCCAACGCAAGTGCCACAGGATTGTCGCGATTCGGTGGCGCAGGCGGTGGGCCTCGATCCGGACCAGGTGAAGGTGAATGTCACGCTCATGGGCGGCGGGTTTGGGCGAAGGCTCGAACACGATTACGCCGTAGATGCGGCGTTGGTGTCGAAGGCGAGCCAGACTCCTATAAAGGTGATGTGGACGCGGGAAGACGACATGCGGTTTTCAACCTACCGTCCGGCGAGCCTGCACCAGTTGAGCGCGGTGCTGGATGGCGCGGGCTGGCCGGTGGCATTTACGCACCGCATCGTTGCGCCGTCGATCAGCGGACAGAAAGGTCAACCCGGCCCAAATGGAATCGATCCCGATCTGCCGGATGAAGCCGCATTTATTTATGGATTGCCCAACGTTTCGCTGGAGTATGTGTTGGCTGAAACGCCGGTGCCGCTGGGCTGGATGAGATCGGTATACGCGCTGCAAGCTGGGTTTGCCAGCGAAAGCTTTATCGACGAACTGGCCGCAGCGGCAGGAAAAGATCCGCTGGAGTACCGGCTGCATATGCTGGCCAAAGATAAAGACAAAGATCAGGACATTCAATACTTCACGACGACGTGGCATACGGCGCGGATGCGCGGTGTTCTGCAACTCGCAGCGGAAAGGGCGGGCTGGGGCAAGCCCTTGCCAGAGGGCCGTTTTCGCGGCATTGCCTGCTTCGGATGTTTCTCTTCCTACATGGCCGAAGTAGTTGAGATCAGCATGGAGAACGAAGTGCCCCGAGTCCATCGGGTGGTCGCGGCCGTTGATTGTGGGCAGTTGGTGAATCCAGGGATCGTCGAACAGCAGATTCCGGGTGGGATCGTTTACGGCCTTTCGAACGCGTTGCGGGCGAGAATCACGATCGAGAAAGGCCGCGTCGTGCAGGGGAATTTCGACGATTACCCACCGCTGCGGATGGATGAGGCTCCAACGGTGGAGGTGTATGCGGTGCCGAGCACAGAGGCCCCCACTGGGATTGGCGAGCCGTCGGTCCCGCCACTGGCGCCGGCTCTGTGCAACGCGATTTACGCGGCAACGAAGAAAAGGATTCGCGCACTGCCCATTTTAGGCTAGAGGCGTTGCGAAAACTGGGGCGTGACCTTGCCGCAGCCCACACTCCCCGCGTATGATGCACGGTTTGCTTTCTTACGCGATGAACAAAGCGGCGCGCGGTTCACTGCTCGGCATCGAGCACCTTGAGGAAAAGGAAATCCTGGGCCTGCTGAAGTTGGCCCGCCGGATGAATCCTCGTAAGGCACGGCCACTGCTCCGCAACAAGCGGATCGTGCTGTTGTTTTACGAAGCTTCCACGCGCACGCGGTCGTCTTTCGAAGTTGCAGCCAAGTCGCTAGGTGCGGTCACCATCCTGGTGTTGTCTTCGGGGTCGAGCATCGAAAAAGGCGAATCCCTGCTCGACACCGGCTACACGTTGCGCGCAGTGGGCGCCGATGCCATTGTGATTCGTCATCCCTCAGCCGGTGCGCCTCACCTGATTGCGAACAATCTCGACATCCCGGTCATTAACGCCGGCGACGGCATGCATGAGCATCCTTCGCAGGCTCTGCTCGACGCTTTCACGATCCTGAAGCACAAGAAGTCGATCAAGGGACTGCAGGTTGCGATTATCGGAGACATCTATCGCAGCCGTGTGGCTCGTTCCGCGTGCCATCTGCTAACCAGGCTGGGCGCGAAGGTAACGCTCTGCGGGCCGCCAGAGATGGTGCCCGAACTTGCTGCGACGCTCGCTTCCGGACTGCGCGTGACGCGTCATATTGAAGAAGCGCTGCGCGGAACCGATGTGGTTATGTTGTTGCGTGTGCAAAAGGAGCGACTCGCAGGACAGAAGATCAGCTTGCAGGATTACGTAGCCCGCTATCAGATGAATGTGGCGCGGCTGAAGCTGGCGAAATGCGATGCGATCGTGATGCATCCCGGACCGATCATGCGCGGACTTGAGATCACTTCGGAAGTGATGGACGGACCGCAATCCGTGGTAATTGAAGAAGTCCAAAACGGCGTGCCCATGCGCATGGCGATTCTGGCGCGGGCTATGGGAAAAGCGAAGTGAGCTAGACATAGACCTGACAACCAAGACCGAATGCTGAGTGCCAAAAACCAAAGACGGGAAACGCCAAGCCTGCTCATCAAGGGCGGGCATCTGATCGACCCTGCGGCAAAGATCAACGCACCCATGGATATTCTTCTGCGCGATGGGCGGGTTGCAGAGATCGCTCTGCCCAATAAGGTGCGTGCCGGCGCCGACGAAAAATTCGATGCGCGTGGTCTGATCGTGGCTCCGGGATTTATCGACCTGCACGTCCACTTGCGCGAGCCTGGGCAAAGCTACAAAGAAACCATCGCGACCGGCACAGCGACCGCCGCGGCTGGAGGGTTCACTTCGGTTTGCACGATGCCGAACACCGTGCCCGTGGTGGACACAGACGAGTGGGTCGCCTGGTTGAAGCATCCCGAGCGCGGAGCCGTGGTCAATGTATTTCCGATTGCTGCCGCCACGCGCAGTTCGCGCGGCGCATCGCTCACGGATTTTGCCGCGCTGCAGCGGGCCGGTGCCGTTGCCGTTACTGACGATGGCAAGCCCATTCTCGACGACGAGGTCATGCGCGCGGCGATGCGGCTCGGAGCCGAACTGAACCTGCCGGTGGTGCAGCACGCCGAAGATACGTGGGTCACGGAAGGCTGCTCCATGCATGAAGGCCCGACGAGCTTTCGACTCGGCTTGCGAGGCATGTCGGCGGCCGCCGAGTCCAATATTGTGGATCGAGACGTCACTCTGGCGCAGCAGATTCGCGAATCGCGTCTGCACGTCGCGCATCTTTCTACATCGGATGCGCTCAAGGCAGTGCGCCGCGGCAAGCGCGCCAAGGTTCGCGTGACCTGTGAAGTCACGCCTCATCACTTCACGGTGCTCGATGAGGATGTGGGCGAGTACAACACGAATTTCAAGATGAACCCGCCACTGCGATCGGCCTCTGACCGCGAAGCGATCATGGTCGCTCTCGCCGATGGCACTGTCGATGCCATCGCCACTGATCACGCTCCTCACGCGCTGCATGAAAAGCAAGTCGAGTTCGAGCGCGCCGCCTTCGGCATTACCGGACTCGAAACCGCGCTGGCGCTGGCGGTCACCAAGCTTCACCGTGACTACAAGATCCCGCTGACGCGTATCGTCGAATTATTTACTTCAGGCCCGGCGCGCGTTTTCGACCTCCGCAGCCGCGGATCGCTGGCCCGCAGCAACTTCGCCGACGTGACCATCTTCGACCCCAAGAAGCGCTGGACCTTCGAGGCCTCCAAGTCACGCTCGTTGTCGCACAATACTCCGTTTGATGGCTGGCAGTTTACGGGGAAGGTTGTGGCGACGATTGTTGGTGGCAGGGTTGTGTATCGAGCAGATTGAAGCGGACCGTTAAACTCGAGCCAGATATTTAAATTCATATTTCCGGCTAAATCGGAGCTACCCCCAGCGCCTGCTGCAATTCACCGGATGGAATAGCCCAGCCACGGGCCCGCCCTCAACAGCTGAATCAAGGCATCCAGCGTGGCGTATACTCCTTGCAAAATCGAAGGAGGCCACGGTGCTTCGAGCAGCTCGATTGATTCTTCCAATTATCCTTGTGCTCGCTGTGCTTGCATTGGGGCAGGCCCCCGCGGAAAATCAGGCATCGGCTATCCCCAATTTCGATATCGGGGCAGCGGTCAACGCGTATCTTGCCAAGGTGCCCCCCGCGCAACGGGCCCGGTCCGATGCATATTTCGAAGGCGGCTACTGGCTCATTCTCTGGGACTTTCTCTTGACCGTGTTCGTGATGTGGTTGCTCCTACGCTTCCGATGGTCGGCCGCTATGCGCAACCTCGCCGAGCGCATTACTCGCTTTCGGCCCATTCAGACGGCGCTCTACTGGATTCAATTTTCGCTAGCTACCGCCATACTCACCTTTCCGCTGACAGTGTATGAAAGCTACTTCCGTGAGCACAACTACGATCTGCTGAATCAAACGTTCGGCCCCTGGATGCGAGAGCAGCTCATCGCGCTGGCAGTCGTCGTCGTGCTGGGGACGATTCTTGTCGTACCACTTGTCGGGCTCGTGCGCATCCTGGGCAAGAGTTGGTGGGTGTGGGGCGCTGCCCTGATGATCGTGTTCCTCGCATTCGTCAGCCTGATTGAACCGGTGTACCTTGCGCCGTTGTTCAACAAGTACACGAGACTTGAGGATCCCCGCATTCGCGATCCGATCCTCAGCATGGCCAACGCCAACGGAATTCCCGCCACCGATGTCTGGGAGTTCGACGCATCCCGGCAGTCGAACCGGGTCAGCGCGAACGTCGGTGGTTTCGGCAGTACGCAGCGGATTTCTCTGAATGACAACCTTCTGAAACGCTGTACCCTCGCCGAGATCGAGCCCGTCATGGGACACGAGATGGGCCACTACGTTCTCAATCACGAGTACAAGGGACTCGTCATGAACGGCGTAGTGATCGTAATCGGCTTCGCCTTTCTCAACTGGGGCATCAACTTTGCACTCGCCCGCTGGGGACAGCAATGGGACATTCGCGGGATTACGGATGTTGCCGCCCTGCCCCTGGCCGTGATTGTCTTCTCCGTCTACTCTTTTCTTATGACGCCAGTGTCGAACAGCATCACCCGCACCATGGAGTATGAAGCCGACATGTTTGGCCTGAACGTATCGCGGCAGCCGGATGGCGAGGCGAACGTCGACGTGATGCTGGGAGAGTATCGCAAGCTTTCCCCTGGGCCAGTCGAAGAGTTCATTTTGTTCGACCACCCCAGCGGCCGGACGCGCATCACTGCAGCCATGCGCTGGAAGGCGGGTCACCCGGAAACCGCGTCGCCGGAAGAGATGGCCAGGCCAATAGTTTTCGCTACCAGGTGAGAATCGAGATGGACGCAAGACCCGATGCAAAGGCATGCTCAAGCACGCTCTGAAGTCGAATCAGGTCATTCATGAAAGTCGCACTGATAACCGGGGCAGCCCAAGGGATCGGCCAACGTACGAGCGAGGTGCTTGCCGAGCGAGGGTTTGCACTCGCGCTTAACGATCTTCGTTCTCCGTCCGAAACGGTGGCCCGAGCGCGGCAACAAGGCGTTCGCGCGATTGAAGCCTTGGGAAGCGTTGCCGACGAAGCCGCTGTCGAACGAATGGCGGATACCGTCCTGCAGGAGTTTGGGCGCATCGACGTTCTGGTGAACAACGCTGGCATCAGCTCCATTGCGCCTGCGGAGGAAACTACCACGGAAGAGTGGCGGCGCGTGATGGAAGTCAATCTGCTCGGTCCTTTCCTATGCTGCCGCACGTTTGGCCGGATCATGCTGAAGCAGCGCTCGGGCAGCATCGTGAACGTGGCATCGGTTGCGGGATTGCTGGGAGTGGCCGACCGCACCGCCTACAACGCATCCAAGCACGGACTGATAGGCCTGACGCGTACTCTGGCGGCTGAGTGGGGCGGGCGCGGTGTGCGCTGCAATGCGGTGTGTCCGGGTTGGGTCAAGACGCCAATGGATGACGCATCGCAAGGCGCTGGGTTTTACCAGGACAATGACATCATCAACCGCGTGCCCCAGGCCCGTTTCGCCGCGCCCGATGACATAGCTCAGGCCATCGCGTTCCTGGCTGATCCGGTACAGAGCGGATTCGTAAACGGACACACGCTCTCGGTGGATGGCGGTTGGGCCTCGGATGGAAGCTGGGAAAGTTTGCGAATCAAACACCGCTAGGTAATCAACCCAGAATCGCCATTCGCTTGCCGACGCGCTTCAGTATTTCGAGCGCCTGCTGCAACTCTTCTTTCGTGTGCGTTGCGGTCATGATGGTGTGGATGCGGGCTTTGGTCGTTGTCACACAACACTCCGTTTGATGGCTGGCAGTTTATGGGGAAAGTGGTGGCGACGATTGTGGGCGGGAAGATGGTTTATCGGGGAAATTGACACTGCTATGTAGTGCTCACCGACTTGGCTCGTGGACGTCTTACGAGAAGCCCAAAAGCCGCAGGAGAGAATAATGGTCGGCAAAGCTGCAGTCTTGGCGTCTTCGATTTGCCTAGTTTTGCTCTCTTCTCCATCTGAGGCGTCGAATGCAGCTAAGGGAAGATTTGATCTTCCCCAACCCAACGGCCACCACGCTGTAGGCACTACGACGGTGGTATTGGGAGACCCGCATCGCAGCCGGGATCTGCTCGTCACGATGTGGTATCCGGCGGGGGATGGTATCTCCGCGCCTGCCCCCTACATGGACCCAAAAACCGCAGATGCTCTCGCCAAAGAGTGGAACCTGCAACCGGATTTCCAACGCCTGGTGCGCACGCACGCCAGAATCCTGGCACCCATTGCTGAGGGCGACTCTTTTCCCGTGGTTCTTCTGGAACACGGCTCAGGTGTCGTGCCGGCCATCTACACAATTTTGGCGGAGGGTTTAGCGAGTAGCGGCTTCATCGTAGTCGCCACGAATCATCCTCCTGACTCCCTGATTTCGGTCTATCCAGACGGGCACGAACTCAGATTCAGGCCCTACTGGCCCGCCGAAGCCGATCGCCGAACGCAAGGCGTGGCTATTGGCAAGTTTGCGCATGAGGTCTTGGTGGCCGATGTGCGATTCATCCTCGACCAGCTCCAGGAAATGAATACGCAGGATCATTTCTGGCGCGGCCACCTGGATTTGGCCAAGGTGGGAATCGTTGGTCACTCGATGGGAGGAACGACCGCAGCGCTGGCCGCACAGGAGGATCCCCGTATTCTGGCTGGCGTTAATCTCGATGGCTCTACTTACCCGGGCATGAACGCCGATGTTCGCCCTATCGCGGTGCGTAAACCGTTTCTGTTTCTTGCTACGCTAGAGCATGCGTCGGATGAGACCCACGCTCGTGAGTACATCGGCAGCGAATCCAATACCTACTACGTGGTGGTGACCGGAGCCCATCACATGAGCTTTACGGATGGCGACCTTCTGGATAACAGATTCAAGAGTGGCGTGAAACCGGACGACAACATATTTGAACAGGCTCTGCGGATAAGCGTCCTAACCCGATCCTTGGTCGAAGAATTTTTTGCCAAGTATTTGAAAGCTGGCGTAGCCCCCGCTCTCGATGTGGTCGTGCAGGTAGAGAAAAAGTAGCGAGCGCCCAAGCGCGGAACTCTCGCGACTCAACAACACTCAATCAACTACCTCACAATCCCCAACCTCTTCCCCACTCTCCCCAGCACTTCCAGCGCCTGCTGCAACTCTTCTTTCGTGTGCGTTGCCGTCATGATCGTACGGATGCGGGCTCTGCCTTCGGGCACAGTTGGAAACGCGATACCCGTGCCGAGGACGCCTTCTTTGAAGAGTTCGCGGGAGAAGTCCATGGTGAGTTTGCCGTCGCCGATGATGATCGGCGTGATGGGAGTTTCGCTGGCCGGCGTGGCGCGGCCACCGATGTCGAAGCCGAGCAGGCCGAGTTCTTTTTTCCAGAAGCGAGTGTTCTCCCAGAGCTTTTCGATACGCTCCGGCTCGTTTTCCAGAACGTCGAATGCGGCGATGCAGGTGGCTGCCACCGAAGGCGGATGCGAGGTCGAAAACAAGAACGGACGGGCGCGATGATAGAGAAAATCGATCAGATCGCGAGACCCGCAGACGTAGCCGCCGAGAGCGCCGATCGCCTTCGACAACGTGCCAACCTGAATATCGACGCGCCGGTGCACTTTGAAATGGTCGATGGTGCCGCGGCCGTTGCGGCCGAGAACGCCCGAGGAATGGGCATCGTCGACCATCATGATTGCGCCGTATTTTTCGGCGATGTTACACAAACCGGGCAAGGGGCCGATGTCGCCGTCCATTGAGAAGACGCCGTCGCTGATCAGCAGTTTTTTGCCGGACTCGTTGTTCACACTGGCCAATAGTTCTTCAGCGTGGGCAACGTCCTTGTGGCGGAAGACCAGAATTTTTGCCCTCGAGAGGCGTGCGCCATCGATGATCGAGGCATGGTTCAGCGCATCGGAGATGATGAAATCGTCTTTGCCAAGCACGGCTGAAACCGTCCCGGCATTGGCTGCGAAGCCGGACTGGAAGACTACGCAGGCCTCAACATCCTTAAAGCGCGCAATTTTCTCCTCCAGCTCCATGTGGATCTTCATGGTGCCAGCAATGGTGCGCACCGCGCCCGATCCAACGCCATACTTGCGTGTGGCCTCAAGCGCCGCCTCGCGCAGTTTGGGGTGAGTCGTCAGGCCCAGGTAATTATTCGAGGCCAGGTTGATGACTCTTTTGCCGTCGAACGTACAGAGCGGCGCTTGCTCGTCTTCGAGAACGCGCAGCTTGAAGTGCGTGCCCTTGGCCTTCAGTTCATCGAGCTGGTCGGTGAGATACGAGAGTGGATTGGTGCGGGTTGCTGTGGTCATAAGAAAACCTCGCCACGGATTAGCGCGGATTTATACGGAGCAAAGCTGACCATGAGTCTAATACCGGTGGGTGGGAGAAAGAAATGCAAGATTCCAAAACCTGGCCTAAAACATAATCGGGTTGCCGGTCGCAATGCTGGCTTCGCACAACTGCTTCATGTTGTTGAAGAATTCTTTCTCGGACTCGGCCAGAATGTCGCTGGAATGCAGCACGGTGTCCACTTCTTTCAATAATGCCGGCGACTCTTTGATGGGAATCCAATCGCCGGTATGGGTGCCGTCGTATAGAACTTTTTTCAGCAGGATGGGGAACTTTGGGCCGGGACTACCTTGCAGCGCGCGCAGAAAGCTGCGCAGATTGCCCACTCGCGTGATGTTTCCCAGGAACATAGAGAGGATAAATCCCTCATGCTCGCACGAATGCGTCAGCCACTGATCGTGGGCTTCCCATTCATCCTCCGTGGGATCGCCGCTAAGCAGGGGTTCACCACTTTCGTCGAAGGTGAGCCGGTCGGGGAACGGATGTGGCTTTGCCTTACCGTCGCGAATGCAGGTGCAGCGGACGAATGCATCAAGGCTCATGGGAGTAACTCCGCTTGCGAAACTTCATTTTCCGCAAGAGCATCGCAGTTTAGAAGCTGGCGGACAGGCTTGCCTTGAGCGAGTCGAAGGGAGTGTCCGCGCCACACAATCACCGTACGCCGTTCGGATATACCAATATTTTACTGGCTTCGCCGGTTTGCAGGCGCTCCATGGCTTTGGAGAAATCCTTCATCGGGATGCGATCGGTGATCACCGGGTGCAGATCGAGTTTTCCGGCTTTGAGCAGCGCGGTCATCTGGTACCAGGTTTGGTACATGCGGCGTCCGTTGATGCCTTGTACGGTGATGCCCTTGAAGATGATGTCTTCGGAAAAATTCACCGAGATGGGCTTCGAGGTAAGACCGAGAAGCGAGATTCTTCCACCGCGCCGTACGATGGCAAACGCTGTTCGAATCGAATCCGGATGGCCGGCCATTTCGAGCACAACGTCCACGCCCAGGCCGCCGGTCTTCTCCATGATGATCGCCTTCGCGTCTTCTTTCGACGGGTCGATTACATAATCGGCCTTCATCTCGCGCGCGATCTTGCGACGGTGCTCGTTCACTTCGATGGCGAAAACGCCGGTCGCGCCCACTGCCCTGGCGACGGCGATGGCGAACAGTCCGATCGGCCCGCAACCGGTGATGGCGACGGTTTTGGCGGCGATCTCTCCCGCCAGCACGGTGTGAACCGCATTCCCGAGCGGGTCGAGAATGGAGGCGTACTCCAGCGGAATTGCGGGATCCAGCTTCCAGATATTCGATTCCGGAATAACAACGTATTCGGCAAAGGCGCCGTCGGCATCCACGCCGATGATCTTCACGTTTTGGCAGATGTGAGCCTCGCCGGTGCGGCACTGCAGGCACTTGCCGCAGGCAACGTGCATTTCGGCGGAAACGAAGTCGCCCTCTCTTACGCTGGTAACTTCTTCGCCGAAGCCGGCCACTTCGCCACAGAATTCATGGCCCGGAATCAGCGGAGGATGGATCCGGTTCTGCGCCCAGCGGTCCCAGTTGTAGATGTGCAGGTCGGTGCCGCAAATCGAGGCCACCTTCACCTTGACCAGCACGTCGTTGCGTCCGACAGCCGGGATATTTACTTCTCGGACTTCCGAGCCCGGCGCCGCATTTGGCTTTACGACCGCGAGCATTGTGGAGGACATGAAGACTACCTTATGAATTCATACCTAGACACAAAACATTTAATTTTAACATTGCGGGGATGACAGCACGTGTATGAATCTAGACTGCGCCGCTACTCCGGCTTGTGAGGCTTCGGCGCAACTTTCTTGTAGTCCTCTGACCGGCCGCGAGGAATGCTGAGCGTCTTCCAATCGCTATACCGCAGATGCTTCGCCAGAAACACCATCTGGCCGATGTGTTGCGCGTAGTGAGCGATCTGCCGATTGAGTGCCTGCAGCATGCTGTGGGGTTCGCCGCGAATGGTCACGGTGCGAGTGACGTCCTCGGGTTTGAGCCCATCGATTGCGGCAAAGACGAGGCTCCAGCCTTCTTCCCACCATTTCATTACATCCGCCCGAGTGGTAGCGGAGTTCAACTCAAATTCCTGGTCGCGGAAGCGGTCTGGTTTTTCGCCATCGGTGGTGAGGAAGTCGGTAAAGCGAGACCGCATATTGCCGGCTAGATGTTTAACCAGGATCGCAACGGAATTCGACTCGGGATCGAGGGTCACGAAGAACTCTTCGTCCCGAAGCTGCGCCATAGCGCCCTCGCCCATGCGTTTATGCCCGCGGAACTGCCGCCGGGCTTCCTCGAGATAATGAGCAGCTAGATCGGTCATAGATCGTTGATCTCTACAAACCAGACGCCGGCCCCGGTTGCGGGACGATCGGATAAGGTGCGGTCAAAGTCCGCGGATGCGCTTCGAGCTCCAGTTCAAAACCGCCTACCCATTTGGCGAACAGGTTATAGAGCAAAGCGCCGATAGCCCCCACGACAAACCCCATTACACCGTAAAGTACTGGCATGAGAACTGCAATACCAACGCCAAAGATCCCAGCCAAAGGACTATTCTGCTGCCGCAGCGCTGATCCCATTAGTCCGATGAGCAGGAAGAGTGGCGCGAAAATCAACCCCATGCAGCCATAGATCATACCCATGATTTTGGCAACCGAGAGCACTCCAACCGATTTAACGATGTGCATGGATCGCTCCTCCTTCAATTTGAAACGCGCTTCCCGATCATCCTTGTAGTCGAACCTCCGTCATCAGTCAACCGTCAGGGTGATCCCCAGCCGCCGCCTCCCGGGGATTCAATCCGGATGCGTTCGCCCTTACGAAGCCTTGTGCTGAACTTCCCCGGCATTTCTTCGATCAAGCCACCGGCGCGGATGACGCTGGCTTTGCCCGGCAATGCGGCCTCGCCACCGGACAACCCCCACGGTCCGTGGGTGCGGCGCTCGGCAAGCACAGTCACTTCGCAGTCGGTGAGAACCTCAATCTCGCGGATGATTCCATCGCCTCCACGATGCTTACCTGCCCCGCCACTTCCGGGGCGAAGAGAATATCGCCGGACCCGCAATGGATAGGCATACTCCAACGCCTCGGCAGGAGTGTTCAGCGAATTCGTCATGTGCGTGTGTACACCGGAGACGCCTGGCTTGCTCGGGCGAGCGCCCATGCCACCGGCAATGGTTTCATAGTAAGCGAATGGCTTTCCAGTCCGAGGATCGCCGCCGCCGATCGTCAGGTTGTTCATGGTTCCCGAAGCGGCTGCAGGAATGCGATCCGGAATGGCCTGGGCTAAGGCGCGTAATAAGACATCGACAATGCGTTGAGAAGTTTCGACGTTGCCGCCAGCAACGGCCGCCGGCGGCCGCGCATTCACGATCGTACCTTCAGGTGCGATCACATGAATTGGCTTCATCAATCCCGCAGTTGCCGGCATGTCATCGGTAAGCAGACAACGGAAAACATAGAAGCATGCGGAGTAGGTGATGGCTTCGACGGCGTTCACACTGCCTTCGACCTGCGGATCGCTTCCGGTGAAATCGACTGTAACCAGCGGCTGCGCGAGAACACTTTTTTGATTCACCCGGCGGGGCTTACCGGCAAAAGTCAGCGTCACCGCAATCTTCACGGGCTTGTCGCTGATGCCATCGTTATCGAGGAAATCTTCCGCGCGATATGTGCCCGGAGGAACGCGCTGTAAAAAAGCCCTCATTAGCTCCTCGGAATAATCGAGCAACTGCCGGGCGGCGCGCTTTGCCGGTTCGATTCCGTAACGCGCGCAAACTTCTTTCAGTCGTTCAGCCCCGGTGTGGCAAGCGGCAACCTGGGCCCCGAGATCGCCCTCACGCTCCTCCGGCGTGCGTACGTTATTAAGTAGCAGCGCCAGCACATCGCGTTGCATAACACCAGCTTGCACGATTTTTACGGGTGGAATGCGAAATCCTTCCTGATAGATTTCGCGGCAAAGACCCATGGAGCCAGCATAGGTTCCCCCTACATCCGCATGGTGTGCGCGTGAGGCTACGTAGAAGTCAGGTTGTTTCCCGTCGGCAGCCGGACGGAGGCGTCCACGCCGAAAATGCACCGGTGCTACCAGCGTGATATCCGGTAGGTGCGTTCCTCCGCGGAAGGGATCGTTCAGCATAACCACATCGCCCGGCGCCATTGCATGCGCCGAAATGGCGGCTCGTACTGACATCGGCATTGAGCCTAGATGGACGGGCATGTGGTCGCCCATGGCGACGACGTTGCCGACGCCGTCGAACACGGCGCACGAATAGTCACGGCGCTCCTTGATGTTGGGAGAAAACGCGGTACGACGCAGAGCGGCGCCCATCTCTTCAGCAATGGAGTGGTAAAGGTTCTTGAAGATTTCCAGTTCGATGGGATCGCGCCGCATGAGGCGAAGTTTACCAGCGACATGCAGCCAGTGACTATTTCTGGGAGAAATGTCATGTGATGTGAAAAATTTATGTTGACAGCCTGTTAATAGTGCCGCAATATCTTGTGTTAAGGACGCTGCCCGTACCACAAGTTGGGTAGCTCTTTGAAATCTAGTCCCATTTGCAAGGGAAAATCGTTCACGGAGGAACCTTCATGGCAACGAAGAAGAAAGCCAAAAAGAAGAAACACTAACCGTCTGCGAGACGATACCTCGCAAGGGCCGAGAATTTCAGCAGCCTCTCAGGAGAAGCACCTCTTGAGAGGCGTTTCCTTTTTGGAGTTTCGTGGGATCTGGCAGTTGGCAAGAGAGAGTTTGCCGCAAAACAAAACGCCCCAGGACTCAATGAGTCACGGGACGTCAGTCGAGCAGCCCTCCCCCGAAGCCTGCTCTAGAAAGAAGCTTAGCTTGAGGGCAAAAACTAGGGAATGGCACTGTAGTGGGGGGTGGCGCCCGTTAGTCACCGGCTGGTACGACGGGGTGCGAAGCAAGTCTATGGCACCGAAACCTGTGCCCGGTTCGAGTAGCCGCTCTCCTTACCGCTTGAGTTCACCGCAGTGGTCGCGTAGTAGTATGTGGTGCCGTCGGCCACAGTTGCATCCGTGTAGCTTGTATTTGGATCAAGCTTGGAATTGATTTTGGTATAGGTACTGTTTGCAGAAGTCTTGCGATAGACGTTGTATCCTGAAACGTCCGGCGACGAACTGGCGTTCCATGAGAGGCTCACGTAGGGCGCGGTGCCGGCGCCACTCAGAGCCTCGGATGTCGGGGAATCGGCGGCGTTGCTGACGAAGGTGAGCGTACCGGACGATTTCACACTGTGCTGCGGCGTGAACGTAACGTTGAGCGATACCTCCTGCCCGGCGGGGACGGTCAACGGAAAATTTGCGTCGCGCACGGCAAATTGTGAACTGCTGCTCGATGCGGAAGAAACAGTCACGCTCCCGCCGGTCGCGCTCAGCGACGCCGCCAGGGTTGCGGTGCCTCCCACATCGACGTTTCCAAAGTTGAGTGTGGCAGGCGTAACGATCAGTTCGCGCTTGGCTGCGCCGGTGCCCGTGCCTTGCAGCGGGATGTCAAGATTCGGGCCATCGAAGAAGGAACTGCCCCCTGTGAGTCCCTGAACGGCCGGTTTAAAAGTGACATTCAGCGAAACTTTTTCCCCACCCTGCAGGGTTAGCGGAAACTTCGCGCCGCTGACGGAAAACGCGCTGCCCGTGGTCTGTTCGGCGGGGAGTGTTACGGCGTAGGTTCGAGTATTGGTCAGCACGACCGGCAACGTGGAGCTTCCGCCTACGCTCACGTTATCGAACACGAGGCTTGCTGGACTTCCGACCACCGACTCGCTGGTCACGCCTGCGCCGCCGACATTGACGACCAAATTGTGGTCGGAGGCGTTGCTGACAAACGTGAGTTGGCCGCTGGCGGATCCGACCACAGAAGGCGTGAAGGCGACGTTCACTTCAAGAGTTTCTCCGGCAGTGAGAATTTGCGGCAACTTGAAATTCGGAACTTTGAACGCCTTGTTGCTAACCAGCACGCTGGCAAGGACCACGCTGGTTTTACCGGTATTGGTCAGCGCGAGGAGAAGAGTTTGGTTCTGGCCGATTATGACCTCACCGTAACGCAAGCTCACAGGGGAGCAACTTAGTTGCTGCGCACTCGCCTGGGTAGCGAACAGTGTTGCGAGAACTGCGAATGCGGCCGGTAGAATAGTGGCGCACAGATACCGCGACTTCAGCTGGGGGAGTAGCATGCAAGCGAGTTTTCATCATCTCCGGAGAATTCGGGAAGATGCTAGAAGGACATCTCAACAGGGCCATTGTGCAAATTTTTGCGGTGTATATGCAGGTTTGAAGCACAACTCGCAAGGCAAGAATAACTTTAGGATCAAAAGGCCAGAGACTCAACCAGCATTCCGCAGGCAAATCTTCTAGGTAAATAATCACACGGCGATCCGGTTTGAATACAGGGCCATTCCAACCACGGCATCCATTCCGAGGGCGTCGAGCTGATCGATTTCTCGTTGAGTTCTTATGCCACCGGCAACGATTAATCGCCGAGAAGTGGCGCGGCGGATTGCAGTTACCGTCTCCATCGGAATTCCGCCCATGAGTCCTTCGGTATCGATATGGGTGTAGAGGAATGTCTCGCAGAATGGTTCGAGCGCGCCAATCATGTCGAAAGCGGTAATCGACGTTTCTTCGCGCCAGCCCTTGATCGCGACCCGGCCACCCCTGGAATCGAGGGCAAACGTTAGCGCCTTGGCGCCGACAGCATCGGCCAGCATGCGAGCGTGCTGCGTATTGATTTTTCCTTCCTGCAACAATGCGGAACCGATGATTACATGCTGTGCCCCCGCTTCTAAAAGCTCGCGTCCGCTTTCGAGTGTACGAATCCCACCGCCGACCTGGCATTTGAGGCGTTGCACGATCTTAGTCACGATTGACCGATTCGTGCCTGCACCTCGAGCCGCGTCTAAGTCGATGACCTGTACCAGCGGATATTTCGAAAAGCAATCGATCCAATAATCGAAATTGTCGAATTCCAGCGCTTTCTTCTCACCCTGCACCAACTGCACAATCTTGCCGCCCATGAGGTCGATCGAGGGAATCAGCACGGCCACCTCATGGGGACACCGGCGTCGCGCAACTCACGCTTTAGCTGTGAAATGTTCTCGATGCCGAAATGGAAGATGGACGCAGCTAGAGCCGCATCTGCTCGGCCCTCGCGAAAGACCGCGATGAAATCACGCGCCGAGCCGGCTCCTCCGGAGGCAATCACAGGGATCGAAACCGCTTCGGCGACTGCACGCACCAATTCGCAGTCAAAGCCAGATCGAGTTCCGTCACGGTCCATCGAGGTCAACAGAATTTCTCCCGCGCCGTGAGCGGCTGCGTCCCGCGCCCATTGAATCGCGTTCCGGCCCGTGAGCTTGTGTCCACCGGCAACAAACACTTCAAAGCCTGTGGCGGATTTTCGGGCGTCGATGGCCACCACGACGGCCTGCGAACCAAAGCGGCCCGCGATCCTGCCGATCAATGCCGGCTCACTCACGGCAGCCGAATTGATAGCAATCTTGTCAGCCCCCGCGTCAAAGGCCGCCGCTGCATCCTCGATGCAGCGAATTCCGCCGCCGACAGTGAACGGAACAAACAACGAGCGAGCCGTGCTGCGGACCGCGTCCAACAGTGTATTTCGATTGCCGCTGGTCGCGGTGATGTCGAGGAGCACGATTTCGTCTGCGCCGTCGCGCGCATGGGCAGTTGCGCACTCCGCTGGTTCGCCGGCGTCGCGCAAGTTCTTGAACTTCACGCCCTTCACGACGCGGCCACCGTCCATATCGAGACAGGCGATGATGCGCTTGGTCAGCAAATCACAGCTCGCAGAAATTCTTTAGGATTGAAAGCCCGACATCGCCAGATTTCTCAGGATGAAATTGCACTCCGAAAATATTTCCGCGCTCGACCGCGCCAGCAAAGGGAAGACCGTATTCGCTGACCGCCGTCGTTTCAGCCTGTACTGGCGCGTGGTAAGAGTGCGTGTAGTAGACAAATGAATCCGGTGAGATGCCGCGCAGCAACTTGGAGTTTTCCTGAACTGTCAGCGAATTCCAGCCCGTATGCGGCGACTTCACCGAAGCTGGAAACTGACGGCACTTGCCGGAGAAAATGCCAGCTCCCGCGAGTTCGTTGCACTCCTCGCTTCCTTCGAATAGCCATTGCAGTCCCAGGCAGATTCCGAGAAACGGCTTGCCTGCGGAAATGGCTTGCAGCAAGGTTTTCCGCAGACCCGTGCGATCTAACACTTGTAGGGCGGAAAAATGTCCGACTCCTGGCAGTACTATTTTGTCCGCCGTGGCGACTGTCTCGGCCGCGCTCGTCACAGAAACATCGGCGCCGAGATGATCGAATGCCTTCTTCACCGAATTCAGGTTGCCCGCGCCGTAATCGACAATGGCGATCATAAGAGTCCCTTAGTACTGGGAAGCATCCGGCCGAGACGACTGTCCCGGGAACAAGCAACCCGCAAGGCCCGCGCGAAGGCCTTGAACAGCGCTTCAATCTTGTGGTGGCTGGAGCGCCCATAAAGCACGCGTGCGTGAACGTTGGCTCGCGCACCGCGAGCAAAGCCTTCGAAAAAATCGCATACGAGTTCCACCTGAAGGTCGCCAACACGCGCCGCGCGAACCTTGGTATCGACCACCGCAGCCGCTCGTCCACCAAAATCGACTGCCGATAGACCGAGAGTTTCATCCATCGGCATGACAAAGTAACCCGCTCGCAGAATCCCGCGACGATCTCCCAACGCACGGTCGAAGACCTCGCCCAGCGCAATCCCAACATCTTCCACGGTGTGATGTTGATCCACGTCCAGATCACCCAGAGCCGCTAGTTTGAGATCGAATCCGCCATGCCGGGCGAACAGCTCCAGCATGTGGTCGAGAAAACGAATTCCAGTCGAGACTTCGTACTTTCCCCGGCCCTCAATGGTCAGCGCAACACGAATCTCGGTTTCGGCGGTTTTGCGATGTAGCTGGGCCTTTCTCACGTCCTTACCTCGCGGTGTAAGCCTAGCTTCTCAACCACATCACGAAGCGCCTCGATAAGAATTTGGGTGTGTTTGCTTGACCCCACTGTCAGGCGAACGCAGCCTTCGCATCCCGGATCGGTGTTCCGGTCGCGGATGAGAATGCCGCGAGCGCGAAAAGATTGAATGAATTCGGCATGAGCCGAACCGACATGGACAAGCACGAAGTTGGCGTGGCTCGGCCAGTACTGAAGGCCAAGAGCTTTAAGTTCCTGCTCGAGTTCCGCGCGGCCACGCCGCACCTCGGCAACATATTGTTCGACGTACGCCTGATCGCGCAGGGCTTCGGGTAGCACGGCCAATGCAACCGCGTTCACGTTGTAGGGTGAGGCGACACGGCGCACCATGGAAATCTGTCGCGCGTCTCCGGCGAGAACGCCGATGCGAAGGCCAGCGAGCCCATAGGCCTTAGAGAAGGTGCGCGCTACGAAGAGATTCTCGGGCCAGGGGCGATGGTCGAATATCGTCTTTCCATAAAATTCAAAGTAAGCTTCGTCCACCAGCACAGCGGCATGGGGGGTTGCATGCGCGATCTGAAGCAGCGCTTCACATCCTACGACCGTTCCCGTCGGATTGTTGGGATTCGCCACCACGATCAGCCACGTGCGCTCGTTGATTGCTGAGAGCACGTCTTGCAAAGGAAAAACGAAATTCTCGCCCGACCGAATCTGGATCACACGAGCGCCCTGCGCCTGAGTAAACAGCGCATACATGGCGAAAGTGGGCACAGCGATAATAGCTTCGTCACCAGGGTCGAGATAGGCCGAGCAAAGAAGATGAATCGCTTCATCGACTCCGTTAGTGAGCAGGACTTGAGCCGCATCAAGTCCAAGAAAATCGGCGACCTCGGCTTCAACCGGTTCGCGCTCCGGATAGCGTGCCAGCACCTCCGTATCGAGCGAACGCATTTTTGCTAACACTCGCGGCGAACAACCTATAGTGCTCTCGTTGAAATCAAGACGCAGCCCTTGACGGCTCGCCAGAGGGGGGCGATACGCATGCAAGCCTGTTACCGCAGCACGAGGCTCAAGCATGGGAGCACCTCACGCGCAACGATTCCGCATGCCCGCGCAAGCCCTCGGCTTCGGCCAGAACGATTCCTGGTTGCGCAATTCGCTGGACGCCTTTACGAGAAACTTCCTGGCACGAAATGATTCGCACATAATCCAATACACTCAATCCGCCTCGTACGCGTGCCATCGTTCCCGTCGGCAACACGTGATTCGAACCGGAGATATAATCTCCCGCGGATTGCGGCGTGAATTCGTTCAAGAATACAGAGCCGGCATTTTTGACGGCAGCTGCGAGCGCCGCTGGGACGGTGAGATGCTCAGGTGCGATGCGGTTCGCGGTGTTGATCGCGTCGTCACTGGAAGAAAACAATAGAATGGCACCACGATGGGAGAGGGATTTGGCGGCGATCGGATTTTTCCGCGTGCGGCGTAGCACTTCCGCCTTAACGGATTTTGCCAATTTCCGAGAATTCGTGATGAAGACGCAAAGCGCGTCAGGATCATGTTCCGCCTGGGCAACCATGTCGCACGCGATGAAGACCGGATCGCCCTCCTCGCTGATGAATACGGCCTCGGTGGGACCGGCGAGAAACTCAATCGCGCAATCGAATGCAACCAGCTTTTTGGCAGCAGTCACGTAGCGGTTCCCCGGGCCAACGATCTTGCTCACCGGTGGAATGCTTTCTGTTCCATAGGCAAGCGCGGCGACCGCGTGCGCGCCCCCCAAGCGATAAAACTCTTTGACGCCAAGGAATGCGGCGGCGGCCAAAGTTGCCTGAGCCGGGTGCGGTGACACCACACGAATCTGCGGCACACCCGCGACCTGCGCGGGAATCACGGTCATGAGCAACGTCGAAGGCAGCGGATATCGCCCTCCGGGAACATAGCAACCCACCGATTCCAAAGGGCGGATTAGCTGGCCTACGCGGACTCCAGGATGAATTTCGCGACGCCACTCTTGTGGTTTCTGCCACTCGCAGTAGCGGCGGATGTTGGCTGCGGCCTGTGTAATCGCGTCCTGCAGCTCTGCGGAAGTTTTTTGCCAGGCATCATGCAAATCGGACTCCGGCACACGCACAGCATCTTTCTTGCCCAAACTGTCCCACCGTTCCGCGTATCGGCGTAGAGCGCGATCACCGTTCTTTCGGACATCGCTCACAATGCGGCGCACAGCCGGTTCAACTTCGGCCAGATCGCTCGAACCGCGCCGCTCCAACTCACTCACGAAGCGATCTCTCTTGGCTCCATCGAGAATTCGCATTACAGCACCACCTTGTTCAGCGGATACTCAACGATTCCCTGGGCATTTGCCTCTTTGAGTTTTGGAATGAGCGACCACGCGGTCTGCTCTTCGATGATTGTATTCACCGCGACCCACTCGCCATCGGCTAAAGGGGCGACTGTGGGATTCTTCAGTGCAGGAAGCAGCCCCAGGACAGCGGGCAAATCCGGCTTGCGTACATTGAGCATCAGGCCGACTCGGCCCAGGGCGGCGATGGCTCCGCAGAGCATCACGGAGAGGTTCTCGATTTTCCGCCGCCGCATGGGATCGGCCCAGGTGGTCTTGTTGGTAATGAGTTTCGTATTCGATTCCAGCACCGTTTCGATGATTCTCAGACGGTTGGCGCGCAGTGAGCTTCCGGTCTCCGTCACTTCGACGATAGCATCGGCCAACAACGGTGGTTTCACTTCTGTCGCGCCCCAGGAAAATTCAACTCGAACCGGCACATTCCGGCCGGCAAAATAATTTCGTGTAACGCTGACAAGTTCGGTGGCGACGTTTTTTCCCGCAAGATCTTCGGGCTTCTGAAACTCGGAGTTTTCCGGCACGGCCAGCACCCATTTCACCTTTCCCATGCTCTGCTTCGCATAGATCAAGTCGATGACGCTGATTACATCGAGCCCGCTTTCGAGCACCCAATCGAGACCGGTTAAGCCGGCGTCGAGCGCGCCGTGTTCGACATAGCGCGCCATCTCCTGGGCACGAATAAGCATGCACTCGATTTCGGGGTCGTCGGTCGCGGCGAAATAGGAGCGGGCGCTCGTGTAAACGCGCAGGCCGGCGCGGGTGAATAGATTGAGCGTGGCCTCCTGCAAACTTCCCTTGGGTATGCCCAGGCGAAGTTTCATCGCCTTGACTCCATTTCGACTCGCGCCGCCGCTCCGAGCGGAAGCTCCTCAGTGAAGCAGGATCGCGATCCCGTGTGGCACACCTTTCCCTCGCCCAGGACGCGCACGCGCAGCAGAATGGTGTCGCGATCGCAATCGGTCCATGCAGCGACTACCTCGAGTCGATTGCCGGAGGTCTCGCCTTTCGTCCACAATTCCTGCCGAGTACGGCTGTAGAAGGTGACAAATCCCGTCCGCAAAGTTGTCTGCAACGCTTCGCGATTCATGAAACCCACCATCAGCAACTCTTGTGTAGTGGCGTCCTGGATCACCGCGGGTGCCAGACCTTGCATTTTGTCGAAGTCGATCCGCATAAAAACTTCCTGTTTCTGCCGTCCAACTTTTCAAACGAGCAGCAGAAACAAAAAGCCCGCTGCGCGTTTGGCGTCAGCGGGCTTGGATTTCCTATTAGTGCTTTAGGTTTTATCCGTAGGCCTCCGCCGACACGCTCATCGCATGGTGATGATGGTGGTGACGATGGACCAACGAAGTCATATTTAATTATCTTAGGGCGGTCTCCGCCTCTCGTCAACAAGGTTCAACATAAGGTAGTGTCCTAATTAGGACACTTCCCAACATAATCGGCCGTCGAGTTGATTGGATTAGGCCACAGCGAGGTAGACATAGCGCAGAATAAAGAGGACGGTGAGAATCCAGATGAGGATATTGATTTCGCGAAATTTACCGGCGGCGATCTTTACGACCGTATAAGCAATTAGACCAAGACTAAGGCCGGTTGCGATGCTGAACGTAAGTGGAGTTGCCAGAATCGTGATGAACGCCGGCACAGCTTCGCTGAAGTCACGCCATTGAATCTGCGCAATGGATTCCGACATGAGTACGCCCACGAGAATCAACGCAGGAGCGGTGGCGTAACCCGGAATTGCGGTCGCCAGCGGGGAACAAAACATTGCCAGCAAGAACAATGCCGCGACGGCGATGTTGCTCAAACCGGTGCGCGCTCCAGCTGCGACGCCGGCCGCGCTCTCGATATAGCTTGTGACCGTGGATGTGCCCGTCAGCGCACCGAACACCGTGCCTACCGCGTCAGCCAGCAGAACGCGCCCCACGCGGGGAATTTTGCCGTCGCGCATGAAGCCGCCTTGCTCGCACACTCCCACCAGTGTGCCAACGTTGTCGAAGAGATCCACAAACAGGAAGGCGAATGCGATTTCGAGCAGGCCAAGATGTTTCAGGCCTCGAAAATCAAGTTGCAAGAAAGTCGACGATGGGTGCGGCATAGAAAAAATTGCCGCGGGCCAGTTCGTGATACCGCGCAAAATTCCGAGCAGAGCGGTTCCGACGATCCCAAGTAAGATTGCGCCGTGAAACTTCCGCGCCATCAGAATCAAAGTAAGGCAAAGACCGAAACAGGCGGTCTGCACTTCCTTGTCGGAAAAGCTGCCGAGACCAACAAACGTCGCCGGATTTGCGACCACTATTTTTGCGTTTCGTAAGCCTACGAACGCGATGAACATCCCGATTCCCGCAGCGGTCGAATGCTTCAGGCAATCCGGCATACCGTTCACAATCTGCTCTCGAACCCGCGTGACGGTGAGAACCAGAAAAAGGCAACCCGAACAGAAGACCACCGCCAACGCGGTCTGCCAAGGAACATGCATCGCCATGCAAACTGAATACGTAAAGTAGGCGTTCAACGACATGCCCGGCGCCAGCGCGATGGGGTAGTTGGCATAGAGACCCATCACCAGCGTGGCCCCCGCGCCCGAGATGCACGTGGCGAAGACCACGCCGTCAGCCGGCATCCCCGCTTGCTTGAGAATCTGGGGGTTCACCACGATGATGTAAGCCATGGTGACAAATGTGGTGAGGCCGCCGAGCATTTCCTGTTTCACGGAGGTGTGGTTCTCGGCGAGCTTGAAGTAACGATCGATCAAGTTTCCTCAGTAGGCGATCTTGTTGGGTTTCTCTTCCCAGGCGCGAAACGCGGCGAGAGATTCGTCGCGCATCATTTGAATCATGGGGATCGTACGCTGCGCGTGCGGCTGCGCGATCTCGCGATAGATCAGCGAATCGTCAAAACCGGCTTTGGATGCGTCGGCGGCAGCGCCGGCAAAATAGACGCGAGAAAGCCGCGCCCAATAGATTGCACCGAGGCACATGGGACACGGTTCGCAGGAAGTGTAAATGTCGCAGCCGTGCAGTTCAAAGGTTTTGAGCTTGGCGCAGGCGGCACGAATGGCAAGGACTTCGGCGTGCGCCGTTGGATCATTGCTCGAGGTCACCTGGTTCGCGCCCTCGGCAACGATCCCGCCGTCCTTCACGATGACTGCTCCGAATGGACCCCCGCTCGCGGAGCGGACATTCTCAACTGCGAGTTGAATCGCGCGGGCCATGAAAGGATTGTCCATGTGGTTGCTCTGTTAACGCGTGGCCGGCAAAGAAATGCCCACACCTGCAATCCGCGAACTCTCGAGCACCTCAGTCGACATGGACTCTTTTCGCAGCCGCTTCGCTGAGAAGGGAGTATAAGCTGGGACCGGGAATTCGTAAAATGTTCTTTGGCATGAAGGCATGCTGAAGAAACGAGACAGCAGCCTCGATTCAGGTTCTGGATTTTGTAAGGAGAAGGTACTTGGAGTTACAGGCTTTCTTATCGCGTCGGGTGGTGACTCCGGAGGAAATTCGGTCGGCAGCCATTCTCGTCGGCGGCGAGAAAATTCAAGCTGTTATCCCGCAGGATCAAGTTCCTCGCGATACCCACGTGTGCGATTTTGGCGAGGCCGCGATTCTTCCCGGGCTGGTGGATTCGCATGTGCACATCAACGATCCCGGACGCGCGGAGTGGGAAGGTTTCGAGACGGCGACGCGTGCGGCTGCGGCCGGAGGCTATACGCTTCTGGTCGACATGCCGCTGAATTGTCTGCCGGCTACAACTACCGTCGCCTCGCTTGAAGCGAAGCGCACCGCCGCGGAGGGTCGATGCCGAGTGGATTGGGCGGCCTGGGGCGGAGTCGTCGAAGACAATCAAGCCGACATTGAAGCGTTGGCTGCGGTAGGCGTGCCCGGCTTCAAATGTTTTCTCATCCATCCCGGAATCGACGGCTTCACCATGGTCACGGAACAACAACTTCGCGCGGCGTTGCCTGCTGTTGCACGAACCGGCTTGCCGCTGCTGGTGCACTCGGAGCTTCCCGGGCCGATCGATACAGCCACTAAAACTCTCGAGGGTGCAGATTGGAGATCCTATTCGACTTATGTTCAATCGCGTCCGCAAGGGGCGGAGTTGTCCGCGATTCGACTGCTTTTATCGCTCTGCCGCGAATATCGTTTCCGCCTGCACATTGTGCATCTCTCGGCGAGCGAAGCATTGCCAGAATTAAAAGCGGCGCGTTCCGAAGGCTTGGCCGTGACCGTGGAAACCTGCCCGCATTACCTTCATCTGACGTCCGAAGCAATCCAGGATGGAGCGACGGCGTTTAAGTGCGCGCCGCCAATTCGCAACCGGGAAAATCGAGAAATGCTGTGGGAAGGTTTGAAGGATGGCGTAGTCGATCTCGTGATCACTGATCATTCTCCGTGCCCGCCAGAAATGAAACGATTCAAAGAAGGTTGCTTCAAAACCGCCTGGGGCGGGATTTCGAGTCTTTCGATGGCGCTGCCCCTGATGTGGACCGAAGCCAGCCATCGCGGATTTACTTTGCTCGATCTTGCGCGGTGGATGGCCGAGAAACCGGCGCAGCTCGCCGGCTGCCATATGGACAAAGGGAAAATTGAGCCGGGCTTCGACGCTGACTTCGTCCTATTCGATGCCGATAGCGAATTCGTAGTATCGGAAGAGCGGCTGCACTATCGGCACGCCGTCTCTCCATATATTGGAGAACGACTTCGTGGCGTTGTGAAGGCTACCTATCTGCGGGGGAAGCCTGTTTTTGTTGAGGGCAAGTTTCCGGGATCACCGATGGGCCGCGAATTCAGGCTAGCCGCGGCAAGTTCGAAGGAGTGACCTCATGCGTTTTTTCGATCAATAACTCCCTACAAATTTCAGCCGACAGTGGCGGGGTTGTCGGCTACACTATCCCATCTACCCACGACAATAGAGAAATCGCTACATTCTCGGAAACAGCGGAACATGAATGGTGAGCGCATCGTCGGTTCGGCGGTCCCGCGCAAGGAAGGCCGGGAAAAAGTTACCGGACAAGCTCGCTACGTCGACGATGTGGTTTTGCCCGACATGCTCTACGGCGCGACGGTCCGCAGTCAGATTCCCCGAGGCAGAATCGAAAAGATAAAATTCGGCACCGGAATCGCCTGGGAAGAGTTTGTGATCGTTTCGGCGAAAGATATTCCAGGGAAGAACTGCATCGCGCTCATCGGTGACGATCAACCATGCCTGGCGAGCGAATTCGTGAACCACCCCGAGGAACCGGTACTCCTGTTAGCACACCGGGATCGTTACGTTCTTCGAAAAGCGGTTGAGGCAGTGTCGATAGAGTGTGAATCTTTTCCCGCAATTTTCACGATCGAAGAAAGTGAACGGTGTTCTGAAATCGTTTGGGGTTCCGACAATGTTTTCAAGACGTATCGCATCGATAAAGGGAATGTCGATGAGGTTTGGTTGAAGGCCGCTTACATTGTCGAAGGCGAATACAGGACCGGAGCACAGGAACAGCTTTACATCGAAAACAACGGCATGATGGCCTCCTACGATGCCGGGCAGGGCATCACGGTGTGGGGTTCGTTGCAATGTCCTTACTACGTGCACAAGGCTTTGATGGCACTGTGCAACCTGCCTGCGGAGAAAGTCCGCGTCGTGCAAATGGAGACCGGCGGCGCTTTCGGCGGCAAGGAGGACTATCCGTCGATGATCGCCGCGCATGCGGTGCTGTTGGCGATTATGTCGGGCAAACCGGTAAAGATCGTTTACGACCGCGCGGAAGATATGGCCGCCACTACAAAACGGCATCCCTCGCGTACGCGACATCGCACGGCCGTAAGCGCGGATGGCAAGATTCTTGGCGGAGAAATCGAGTTCACCATCGACGGAGGAGCGTACGCAACGTTGTCTTCTGTAGTTCTTTCGCGCGGCCTGATTCATGCTGGCGGTCCCTACTATTGGCCGAGTGTGCGGATCAGCGGAAAAGCCGTTGCCACAAACGCGCCGCCGCACGGAGCATTTCGCGGCTTCGGCGCACCTCAGAGTTTATTTGCCATGGAACGGCATATGGACCGGATCGCGCGCGTGATAGGGCTCTCGCCGATTGAGATCCGCCGCCGAAACTTCCTGAAGCCGGGACAGATGACGGCTACCGAACAAGTCGTGCGTGAACCGATCGATCTTGAAAAACTGTTGGGGCGAGCCCTCGGCCTTTCGGACTATCACGCGAAGAGAGAACGGTTCGCGCGAGAAAATCGAACCGGGACCACGAGACGAGGAATCGGGATCGCTGCCTTCCTGCATGGCGCTGGTTTTACCGGTTCGGGCGAGCGCTATCTGAGCTCTGTGGTTGGCGTCGAAGGGTGTGCCGATGGCGGTATCCGCGTGCTGGTGTCGAGTACAGAATTTGGTCAAGGAACAAAAACAGTTCTTTGCCAAATTGCGGCGGAAGCGTTGGGGCTGCGCTACGAAGACGTCACCATAGCTCAACCGGATACGATGCAGGTGCCGAATAGCGGGCCGACAGTTGCGTCGCGCACGGTGATGGTGGTTGGAAAGCTGGTCGAATCCGCGGCGCGAGGGATTCAGCAGACCCTGAGAGCGGTGGGATTGATCGGCGATTCTTATTCAGCGGACGAATTCCGCGCAGCTTGCCGAAGCTATATAGGCGAACACAGGCAACTGCGTTCCTGGGCGCGATATGAGCCGCCGCTGGGCATCTTCTGGGACGATCAAAAATATCGGGGCGAAGCCTACGCCGCATATTCCTGGGCGGTTTATATCGCGGAAGTCTCGGTTGACCTGACTACCTATAGCGTATCGGTGAAGGATTTTGTCGCGCTGCAGGAAGTGGGCAAGGTGCTTCATCCGGTGCTTGCGATCGGGCAAATTGCAGGCGGAGTGGCCCAAGGTATCGGATTTGCCTTATACGAAAAGGTCATCTGGCAGAAGGGGCGCATGCAGAATAATCAGATGACAAATTACATCATGCCAACTTCCAGCGATCTTCCTCCGATTCGCGTGTTCTTTGAGGAACTGGGCAACGTTCACGGCGCATTTGGCGCGAAGGGAATCGGTGAGCTTCCCATGGATGGGCCGGCACCGGCGATTGTGAATGCGGTCGAGGATGCGTTGAGTTTTCCTTTCGACTCGATTCCATTGTTGCCCGAGGACATCTTCGAAGCGCTCACCGGGCGTTCGTCTGAGATTGAATCTGGCCTTGCGAGTGCAGCGAAATGAGCAAATCTTCAGGGGATAACGCTAGGTCTGAGATCTCTTTCGCGGTAAACGGCGAACGAAAACTCGTGCGCGCTTTCCCGATGGACCGCTTGCTGGATGTGCTCCGGGAACAACTCGGCTTGACCGGCGCGAAAGAGGGATGTGGAGAAGGCGAGTGTGGATCATGTTCAGTATTGATGAATGGCGCGCTGGTGAATAGCTGCCTCGTTCCAGTTTTGCAGGCCGAGGGAACGAGTATCGTAACCATCGAAGGGATTGCAATGGGAGCACAGTTGCATGCGCTGCAGCAAGCGTTTCTTGAATGCGGGGGAGCGCAGTGCGGTATTTGCACGCCCGGAATGATTCTTGCTGCAGCCCATCTCTTGAGCAAGAAGCCCGATCCCACTCTTGAAGAAATATGGGAAGGGCTTTCCGGCAATCTGTGCCGTTGCACGGGCTACGTTCAAATTTTCGAAGCTGTGGCGAGAGCAGTACGGCGCGCAGAGATTGCGTCATCCTCATGAGGTCGAAATGAGGTCCGATCCGCGGGATTACGAGCTGATTGCACCTGGCAACTTGCGGACGGTGGTCGAACTTCTGTCGCGCAGTCCCGGTGAGTGGCTTCCGATCGCAGGCGGTACGGACATCATGGTGCAATACGCGGCCGGAAAACTACCATCGCGAAAACTGGTGAGCGTCTGGAATCTGCCGGAATTGCGAAGCATCGAGGTTCTGCCGGACGAAATTCGCGTCGGCGCGGGATCGACCTACGCGGACATTCGTGAGCATAAGGTGATCGCGCGAGAATTCTCAATGCTGGTGCGCGCCGCTAGTTGGACTGGCGGAATCGCCAATCAAAATCGCGGAACCGTTGGAGGGAACATCGTAAACGCGTCGCCAGCGGCCGACTCGCTTCCGGCGCTGCTCGCCTACGATGCCGAACTGATTCTAGTGTCAGTTCGAGGCGAGCGCCGGTTAGCCTATGCGGGCTTTCACACGGGCTACAAAAAAATGATGCGTGCGCCCGATGAGTTGATACAGAGCATTTGTCTTCCGAGAAAATTCTTAGGCTACATTTGTCACGCGCGAAAAGTAGGAAGCCGCAACGCTCAGGCGATTTCAAAAGTTTGCATGGCGGCGCTCGGGAGAGTTGCATTCACGGAGGCCGGTAGAATCATCGAAGACGCCCGCATCGCTCTAGGGAGTGTGGCGCCGGTTCCCCTTCGCCTCGCAGAGACCGAACGAATTGTGAACGGTAAGATTATCGACGAGTCGCTGGTGCGGCTCGCTCGTAATACAGCGATCAACGAAATCAGGCCCATCGATGATATTCGTTCGACGTCAAAATATCGTGCGGCGGTGGCGGGTAATCTTGTCGTTGAATTTCTTAACTTGCTGGCAGACGCGAAAAAGTCTGGTGATGTTCTGGCGCGCTGGAATAACATCTCCGCTGATCGTGCAGCGGCACGGATTTTGCCTTGCTGCGGCTCGAAGCGGTGGGCGCATGAGATGGCAGCGCGAAGACCATTCAAAGACGAGGCTGCTCTGACGGCAGCGTCCGACGAAACGTGGCGCAATCTGAATGAAGCTGACTGGATCGAGGCATTTAACAGCCATCCGCGAATCGGCGAGTCGAAGAGGCAGGGAGAAACTCCACGTGCCGATGCATGGTCGCGGCAAGAGCAGGAAAGAGTTGCGGAGGCCGGCGATGCAATTAAGAGCACTTTGGCCGAAAGCAATCGTGCTTACGAAGAGAAGTTCGGGCACATCTTCATCGTTTGCGCCACGGGAAAATCGGCCGCGGAAATTTCCGAGATACTTCAACGCCGGTTGCGAAATGACGCGACCGAAATTCACGAGGCAGCGGAACAGCAACGGCAGATCACACAGCTTAGGCTAAGAAAATGGCTTCAGGGATAAAGAGTATCTCGACGCATATTCTGGATCTTGCTCTCGGTAAGCCGGCGCGGGATGTCGCCGTGCGGCTCGAGAAGCAAGAGGTTTGCGGCTGGCAGTTGATGGCATCGGTCCGCACTGACCAGGACGGGCGCTGCAATCAGTTGTTGCCGGAGGAGGACCAACTCACGCCAGGCTCCTACCGTTTGGTTTTCGACACAGCGAATTACTTCGCGGGCCAGGTGGTCGATGCGCTCTATCCCATCGTCGAAATTACCTTCCTCGTAAAAGACGGCGAGAGCCGCTTCCACATCCCGTTGCTGCTGAGTCCGAACGGGTATACGACGTACCGGGGAAGCTGAGCGATCCATGGCACACCTCGAGGAGTTCGCACGTTGACTTCTTCAATCCGGGAATGGCTCAACCTGGGCGTACGCTGGTTTCACGTTTTCGCTGCCATCATGTGGGTCGGCCAGACCTATTACTTCACATGGCTCGACGGCCAATTTGGACGTTTGGAAAAGAAAGCAGACGGACTAGCGCCGCAGGTTTGGATGGTGCACAGCGGCGGATTCTATGCGGTTGCGAAGCAGAAATCTCTCGGAGTTCCGGCCGGGCAAGTCCGATGGTTCCGATGGGAAGCACTCATGACGTGGCTGAGTGGAATGGTGTTGCTTTTTCTGGTCTATTATTCCAGCTCAGGTCTGCTCGACACAGATGTGGCCAACATCACGCAGGCAACGGGCATTGCAATCGGCCTGGCAGTGTTGGCTGGGGGATGGCTCGTCTACGATCTGGCCGCACGATCGTCCCTGGGCAGATATGAAGCCTTGTTTGCGGGCTTTGGGTTGATCGCGATTGCGGCAATCTCTTGGGGACTGGCGCACGTCCTCAGCGGTCGCGCCGCGTACATCCACGTTGGGGCGATGCTCGGAACGATTATGACCGCGAATGTGTGGTTTCGAATTCTTCCCTCGCAGCGCAAAATGATCGCCGAAGCTGCGGCCGGAAACCCATTCGATGCGGCTCTTGGCGCTCAAGCCAAGCTACGTTCCAAACACAATACTTTCATGGCCGTTCCCGTTGTCTTTATCATGATCAGCAATCACTTCCCCGTGGCGACTTACGGCAACACTTATGCCTGGGAAATATTGGTTGCTCTCGTCCTCGTTGGCTGGGTAGCGGCGAAGCTCATCCGCGAGGCTTGAGCCAGTGCGCCTTTCAAACCATGGCGACGACTTCCGAAATGCAGAGACGCGTGATGAAGAGCGGCGAGAACCGAAAGCGCGCCGAAGAAGTGCTGGTGCGATGCCGGAAGCTGGCTACGTTTTCGGAAGACCCAGCGAGTTTGCGGCGCACATTTCTTTCTCCGCCGATGGTCGATTGCCATCGCGAGATCGCTTGCTGGCTTGAACCCCTTGGCGTTCCGGTTCACATAGACTCGGCCGGCAATTTACGAGCGTTGTATCCAGGTATTCGATCCGGCGCTCCGAAACTGATGATTGGATCGCACCTCGACACGGTGCCGAATGCGGGAGCCTATGACGGCATGCTCGGTGTGGTGCTCGCCGTTAGCTTGTTGGAGTCTCTGGGTGGGCGGAAGCTTCCCTTCGGAATCGAAGTTTTCGGATTCTCCGAAGAGGAGGGAGTGCGATTTGGTGTTCCGTTCATCGGCAGTAGAGCGCTGGTGGGACGGCTCGATGATGAGTTGCTGGGCAGTGAGGATGCGTCTGGAATTTCTGTACGGAAGGCAATCGAAAACTTCGGCCTTAACCCGGCAGAAATTCCGCAGGTTTGTTTGACGAAGGAATATTTGGGCTTCATCGAGTTTCACATCGAACAAGGACCCGTTCTTGAGAACCTTGGTCTGCCGCTCGCAGCTGTCGAGTCAATTGCTGGACAAAGTCGTCTACAGTTCACATTCTTCGGCCGCAGCAATCATGCCGGCACCACGCCGATGAATCTCCGCTACGATGCTCTGACGGCGGCGGCGGAGTGGATTTCCGCTGTCGAGTACAAAGCGCGCAACACGACGGGCTTAGTTGCGACAGTGGGAAGAATCGAAGCCAAGCCGGGAGTTACGAACGTGATTGCGGGCGAGACGAGGCTAACGCTCGATGTCCGCCACGCCGCGGACGAAACTCGGAGTCAGGCCGTGAATGAGCTTGTTGGCCAGGCGAAGAGAATTGCGGACCGCCGAGGACTCAGAATCGAATGCGGCGTGCTCCTCGAACAAAGAGCTGTGCCAATGGATTCATTTCTGGTGAATGAAATCGAGCATGCGATGAAAACGATCGGCTGCGCGCCTCATCGAATGATGAGCGGGGCGGGCCACGATGCCATGATCATGGCAGAAAAAATTCCGGCTGCGATGATCTTCCTGCGAACTCCGGGCGGCATAAGCCATGATCCTTCCGAGTCGGTTGCAGTTGAGGATGTAGAGAAGGCAATCGATTGCGGCCTGCAGTTGCTGGATCAACTCGCGTCTTCGAACGTACTTCAAGAGAGGATGGGTCTTGCATAATCTTGGCCAGACACGCAGTTCACATCGCAGCAATCATCTTCTGCTCACCGCAGACACATTTGTGCGCACCACTCTGCCCGGAATGAAGGCTTGCTCGGCAATTGTCCATATAGGTCCGGCGCTGGGAGCGCGATTCACCGAGTACACGGCCGAGTTCGAGGAGGGCGGAGAACTTGGCGGCACATCTGCGCAGCGCTTCGTCTTTGTGATCGAAGGTAGTGTGAAGGTGGAAGTTAAGGGCAAAGGGAGCAAGCTCGGCGCTCGCGGCTATGCGTATTTTCCTCAGGGTCTGCCCCATCGTGTATCGGGGACGAAGGTGAGCCGGGTGGTTGTGATCGAGAAGCCGTACCAGGCTCTGGATGCGACCGCTGCGCCGCAGCTGATCATATCCAGTGAGAGCACGGTTTCGTCGCACCCGCTTGACGATGACCCCGCGTTGCAGGTGAAGTGTCTGCTTCCCGACAACATGAGTTTTGATTTCGCGGTGAACACGATGGTGTACCAGCCGGGAGCGGCACTGAGCATGGTCGAAATGCACGTGATGGAACACGGACTTGTCATGCTCGAAGGCGGCGGAATCTACCGGCTCGGCGACTGTTGGTATCCGGTTACGGCCGGCGACTTCATCTGGATGGGACCGTGGTGTCCGCAGTGGTTCGGAGCGATCGGCAAAGTTCCCGCGAAATATCTTGTCTACAAAGATTTCCATCGTCATCCCTGGACAGGCTCGCAGCCATGAATTTGCAGATCGATGGTGAGCGGATGGTTTCTGAGATAGAAATCCTCGCGACATTTTCTGAAGCAGCGCGTCCCGTGGTGACACGTATCGTTTTCACGCCAGCAGACCTCAAAGCGCGCGCTTGGCTGAAGGCGCGCTGCGAGGAAGCCGGGCTGACCGTTCGCTATGACGCCATAGGAAATACTTTTGCTCGTTGGAATGGTTCTGATCAGAGCGCGCCGGCGGTTGGCACAGGTTCGCACATTGACGCGATTCCCAACGCAGGCAAATATGACGGCGTGGTCGGAGTGCTAGGGGGCCTGGAGGCAATTCGAGCTCTGCAGCGCGGCGGTTTTCGTCCGAGAAGCTCGATCGAACTACTGGTATTTACTGCGGAAGAACCGACGCGTTATGGTATTGGATGTCTGGGAAGCCGATTACTTTCTGGGACGCTTTCGCCGGACCCAGCTAGAAAGCTAATCGACCGCGATGGTGCGTCAGTGGAGGAGATTTGCGCGAGTGCAGGCTTCAAAGGCAAACTCGAAGAGGTGAAATTGTTGAGCGGCTATTACAAAGCGTTCGTCGAACTGCATATTGAGCAAGGCCCGCTGCTGGAACGCGAAGGCATTCCTCTTGGCATTGTGACGAAGATCGCAGCTCCTGCGAGCTTGCGCATTTCGATTGAGGGCGCAGGTGGGCACGCGGGCGGAGTCCTGATGCCCGATCGCCGCGATGCGCTTTGCGCAGCCGCGGAGCTGATTCTGGCGATCGAGAACGCGGCGCTTTCCAGCGGAGCGACCGATACAGTAGCGACGGTCGGCATCTGCGAAGTCTTTCCCGGCGCGGTAAATAGTATTCCCAGCCAGGTTCGTCTTAGCACTGATATTCGTGATACCGACCTTCAACGGCGCGACGCGGTGATGCACGCATTGGATCTCGCTTGTAAAACGATATCGGCGAAACGAAGGGTGTCGATTGAAACCGAGGTGCTCAATGCCGACGCTCCCGGCGATTGCGCGCCGTTTGTAATCGATGCGCTTTCACGGTCATGCACGAAACACGGGCTTAAATTTACTCCGATGGTGAGCCACGCTTATCACGACTCGCTGTTTATGGGGCGCATCGCTCCCGTGGCGATGCTCTTTATTCCGTGTCGAAACGGATATAGTCATCGGCCCGACGAGTACGCCTCTCCGGAAGATATCGCGAAGGGAACGCTGGTGCTGGCGGAGACTTTGGCCATGTTGTCAGATTGATCTTCGACTAAGTCGGGGGCCCCATCGCCTTACGGGCCTTGGCGTAACCCGGCTTGATGACGGAGTAGATGAAATCGATGCGCTGACTGTAAGGCAAGAAAGCGCTCTTCATCGCATTGATCGTGATCTTCTCGAAATCATCCATCGACAAACCAAACGTGTCAGCCGCAGCTTCAAACTCCTGCGTCATCGAGGTGTAACTCATCAATCGATTATCGGTGTTCAGCGTGACACGGAATTTTTCCTGATAGAGAATTTTGAAAGGATGTTCGGCAAGGCTCGGCGTGGCGCCGGTATGCACGTTGCTGATGAGGCATATTTCCAGCGGGATCCTTTTGTCGAGCACATACTGGGCAAGGTCGCCGAGTTTTACGGCCTTGCCGCCGACGACTGCGATGTCGTCGATCAGCCGCGTTCCGTGTCCAATGCGATGTGCGCCGCAGTACTGAATCGCCTGCCAGATCGATTCCTTCCCGTAGCCTTCCCCGGCATGAATTGTGATGTTGAAATTTTCCCGCTGAATGTAGTGAAAGGCGTCTACATGTTTCTTGGCCGGGTAACCGCCTTCTTCTCCGGCAAGATCGAAGCCCACAACTCCGCGTGACCGAAAATCGACCGCCAGCTCCGCCATCTCAAGCGATTCATGCCGGTTGCGCATCGCGCAGATGATCAAGCCGGAAGTAATTCCAAAATCCTTGCGGCCGCGTTCCAAGCCCTTTAACACTGCGCCGACGATCTGCTGGTGGGTCAATCCCTTTTGCGTGTGAAAGACGGGCGCAAAGCGGGTTTCAAAATAGACCACTCCGTCCTTGCTTAAATCTCCGGCCTGCTCATACGCGACACGCTCCAGAGCTTCTTCAGTCTGCATCACGGCAATCGTATGCGCAAAACCTTCCAGGTACTTCGCCAAACTTCCCTGGTTCGCTCCGCGATGAAACCACTGCGCCAATGCTTCAGGATCCGCTGTTGGAAGCCCCGTGTACTTCGTATCTCTTGCCAACTCGATGATAGTTTGCGGCCGCAGCACACCGTCCAAGTGCTCATGTAAGAGCACCTTGGGTAAGCTCTGCAATCGTTGTTTATCCAGTTTCATGGAGCGGGTGTTCCTCCTTAAAGGCAGCGTTCAACGCACTGGCGGGCGTTGCAAGATGATACACCGCCTCTTGCGGCTCGTTCTTTTCGCAATCTCCTCCCCGGTCGGGCTTTCGCGTGACGTGTTGTACAATCCCCCAACTCAAGTTGCGGAAGGAACGCAGGGCATGACGCAAATCGCACTGGAACAGTCGCAGAAAACGGACTACGGTTTGCGCCGCGAGATTCTTTCTCCCATGGAGACGCTTGCGCAATCTGTCTCCACCATGGCCCCCACTACTACGCCGGCGGCGACAATTCCGCTGGTGTGTGCGCTTGCGGGCCATGGCACATGGCTCGCGTATGTGCTCGCGACTGCGGCGGTGTTGCTTGTGGCGCTGTGCATCGGCCGCTATGCTCGCATTTCCGCTTCTCCCGGTTCGCTCTATACCTATGCTTCGATGACGCTGCCTCCGTGGCTCGGCGCGACGGTTGCATGGAGTTTGCTGCTGGCGTACGTGGCGACGGGATCGAGTGTGATTGGCGGTTTCTACCATTACGCGAATCTGTTGCTGCATCGCGCCCCGGGCCAGGTCTACTCGGCACTGTTCCTAGCCTTGCTGGTCACGGGCATATCGATATGGATTGCCTATCGCGACGTAAAAATTTCGGCTCGTCTTATGTTTTGGATAGAAGCTGCCTCGGTGACGGTAATTTTAATCGTTATCGTGTTGTTGCTGGTGCGCCACGGCTGGCATTGGGACTGGGATCAACTTCATCTGCGCGGCATGACTGGCAGCGGACTGCGGCTCGGATTGGTGCTGGCCCTGTTCAGTTTTGTTGGGTTTGAAAGCGCGACTACTCTTGGCTCGGAAGCGCGCAATCCGCTGCAAGCAATTCCACGTGCGGTTATTCAAAGCGCGATTCTTGCGGGGGCATTTTTCACACTTTGTGCATATGCCGAGGTGCTGGGCTTTTACAACGCAGGGGAAGATCTGGGCACAAGCCAGGCTCCGATGCTTGTGCTGGCGCGGGTGGCGGGCAGCCCAATTCTCGGAGTGCTGATTGATGTCGGGGCATTGGTCAGCTTATTCGCCGGAACTCTCGCGTGCATTACAGCGGCAGCTCGCGTGCTGCTGTTGATGGCGCACAACGGACTCGCGCACGGCTCACTGCGCGCCACCCATGCTCTCAATCAAACGCCCAGCCGTGCGGTGATTATCACTGGCATTGCGGCGGTGCTGCCAGTGGCGGTGCTGGCCGCACGCGGGGCAAGCGGCCTGGACGTTTACGGCTGGCTGGGATCGCTTGCGACTTACGGGTTTATCGTGGCTTATGCGCTGGTCTGCATCGCTCTTCCGAGATACTTGCGCGACCACGGCGTTTGTCGACCGGGCGCGCGAATCGTCCCCTGGCTGGCTGGCCTCGCGATGCTGCTGGCATTGGTTGGCAATCTCTACCCCGTGCCCGAGGGGCCTTATGGAAAACTGCCTTTTATCTATCTCGCGTATTTGATTGCGGGCCTGTTGTGGTTCGCATTTCGTGGATATCGGAAAGATCCAGCGGTCGTTGAAAACTAGTGGCCTTCGCTTTCTGGTTGGGTCACGAGCAGCAACACGATACCAACTACGGTGAACATGCGGAAGGCTGCTTCCTGGCCATTCCAGGTTTTCGACTGCCACATCAGAAACCACTCGCCGCCGATACTGAGAAAGGCGACCAACCACATCAGTAGAGCGCAGGTTAGCGCGGCGATCGCGACGCGCTTCGATTGATTGAATGCTTGTGAAGTTCCCCGGAGCGAGCGTGCCAGGTTCACTCCGCCCCACCAGCAGAGAATCATCGTAATGATTTCCCACGCAATGATCGACAGATAGAAAGACGTGTGCCAGACCGGCGAATTGAGCGCGCGCCACATGCCGCGATTGCCGGGTAAGGTTGAATCCATCATCAGAACGTGGCGGACGAACTGATAATTCGAGTCGTAATCGGTGGTGTTGTTAAGAACCAAGAGGGAATAGAAAACCGCGACAGCAAAGACCAGGAGCATCTTGGCCATGCGCAGCGTCACGGTTTCTCTTTCTCCTGCTCCTGCGGGGAAGAAGAAAACGTTTTGAAATAGGCGATGAGAGCAGCGATCGTTTTGTCGTCGTAATCAGGATTGCCGCGCATCTGCGCTTGCGGATTCTTCGATTGCGGGTTGCGCACGTAGGCGGCGAAGTAGTCTGGTGAAGCCGTAGCCCACGCCGATAGCACCAACCACGGGCGTCCTGCCTTGGTCCCGCCTTCGTTACCCATGTTGTGGCAGCGAAAGCAATTTTGCTGCGCGATACGGTGGCCGCTCTGAACCAGCTCATTGGCGGCGTCGGGGCCGCGAGGTGCAATTGAACTGAAGACTGCTTTTTCCTGCCGGAACTCCAATCCCAACACGCCCCAGGGAATTTGCGCTTCGTCGGAGTGGGAAAAAATCTTGAAGCTGGGAGTGAACTTGGAATGCGAAATCAGGAACGGCCCGATATCGTAGCGGTGAGTCTCGGAATCTTTCGGCCATGCCGGAGGGGGTTGGCCGTTGATTTGTAATACCAACACCGGATGATGCTCGGCGATGTAGGCCTTGGGATAGTTGGCATGGTACAGATCGCCGCAGATCGCAACCACCATATCCGTTGCAGGGGCGGCACTAAGCCGTCGAGTCAGCTCTTCCAGCAGGACTCCGCTAATCTGCGTTGGGCCTGTAAAGTTAGCGTCATCCGTCACCGTGTAGCTCACTTGGGGCAATGCCAGCAGATCCTCGCGCGTTAGGTAACGCGTTGCACCCGGAGGCAGCCCGGCAATCTCGCCGCCGAGTTCAAGGTCAGATGGTGACGAACGCTCCGCATGCAGCGCCAATAGGTGAGGCGCCGGAGCGGATGGTATGGGCTGTGCGCTCATCTCTTGAGCGAAATGAAAACTCACCCCGTCGGACAGCAGGAGGGAGGCGAGCGTGAGCACGTGAATCCAGCTTCGTGGCATGGCACATGTTAGCGCAATAGCCGGGAAGTTCGCCGCAGCCGATAAAAATATCTAATCTCTGGCAAAGAAATTTTAACTGGATATAATCCTTTCGTTCCGCACACAACTCGCGTAGATTCGGTCCATCATTTTGGCGTGCGGGCGAAGCAGGGCCAACCATCTCTGCTGCAAATTTTTTGAACAACACATTGGGGTTTCGGTGCTGGCTGTCGCGTCTGCGCCCGGATACTTACACATCTTGCACGAGGTCATTGATGACCAAGAAATCGATGCTCAAGAAATTGACGCTTAAGAAACTGATGCTTGGGAAACTGATGCTCAGGAAAAAGAGAATCGGACTCATCGCTCTCCTCGTCGCGTCCTCTTTGTGGACGCCGCTTGCCTTTTCACCGTTCGCCCGGGCCCAGCAGACGCTCGGTGGCATTACCGGAACGGTCACCGACAAGACCGGCGGTGTTCTGCCGGAAACGGTCGTCACCATCGTAGGCGATCAGACAAAACTCACACGCACGCTCAAGGCGAACGCAAACGGCAGCTACGATTTCGTGAACCTGCCCATCGGCAGCTACACGCTCACGTTTACGCACGACGGCTTTCAAACCCAGAAGGTGCCCTCGATCACCGTCCAGGCGGATCGCACGGCAACCGTGAATGCGGTACTTCCGGTGGGCCAGGTCGGCACCGTCGTTGAAGTTCAGGCTGAGCCGATGATGAATGCCGTCGACACCACGAACGGCTACATCCTGGAAAAAGACCAGATCGACGCTGTGCCGCTGCCGACAGGAAGTTTCACAGGCCTGGCCATTCTTTCGCCGGGGGTGAACGCGGAATTGCCGAATGGAACCGGTGCCAACGCCGGCCTGGGGAATCAGCCCATTTGGGCAAATGGTCAACGCGACACGAGCAACACGTTTTTGTTGAACGGAGTCGACGCCAGCAATTTATTTAATGGCAAGAGCACCAGCCAGGTTGCTTCGGCCCGCATCGTAAACAACACCGGCATTGCTGGCGCGTCAAGTACCACCGCAGAGGTGATCCAGAGTACGGCGTCGCCATATCTGGCGATCGGCCAGGCACTGCCCACTCCAGCGCCAGAAACCGTTCAGGAGTTCAGCGTCAACACTTCGATGTACGACGCTCAGCAGGGATCGACCAGCGGTGCTCACATCGACATGAGCACGGCGTCCGGAACGAACGCGATTCACGGCACTCTTTACGGTCACCACGGGACCAATTGGATCAATGCCGCGCCCTACTTCTACAACCAGGACGGCAATATCCCCAACAACGAGAAGGTGCCTGAGTTGCACCGTTACACGGCGGGAGCGGCTGTCGGCGGTCCGATCATCAAGGACAAGCTTTTTGGTTTTGTCAGCTACCAGCACATTCACGTTTCGGACTTGGAGATTGGAACCTCGCGCACTGCAGTGCCTTTCGGGCTTACGGATGATCGCAGCGCGGCGACGCTGGCGAATGTGGCTAATTTGGATTTTATCGGGCCTTGCGGCGGTGCTAATGAGCCGGCGTGCATTACGGCGGGCCAAGTGGATCCGGTTGCATTTACGTTGTTGAACTACAAATTGCCGAACGGCCAGTTTCTGTTTCCGTCCGCGAATCCGAATTTCATCCCGACGGTGAACTTTCCGGAGAATGTTTTCATCACGCAGCCCGCGTATTTCATTTCCGATCAGGCCGTTGCCGATTTTGACTACCTGGCAACGCCCAAAGATACTTTGTCGTTCAAGTATTACTACCAGCACGACCCCAGCACGGCGCCTTTCGGATTCTCCGCCTTCGAGGGTTTTACCCAACACCTCGACGCGGGCAGCCAGGTAGCCTCGATCACGAATACGCAATCCCTGCGCTCGAACCTCAGTATCACCGAGAGGTTCGGCTTTATTCGCGAGAAAATTTACAGCTCTATCGGTCAGCCCTTTACTCCGCAATCCCTTGGCATCAACGCATTTGGATCATCCATATTCCCGGGGATCACGATTGTCGACGACATGGGGAACAACGCTCCGGGCAATGTTAATTTTGTATTCAACGGTGGCGCCACGCTCGGCATGACGGCAGCTTCGCAAGCCGCCTTCACCGGAGTTTTCCAAAATCGCTGGATGCCTTCCGGCAACGTCATCTGGAATCGTGGCAGACACACATTCACTTTTGGCGGCAGTTTCTCCTATACGCAACTCAACGCGCGCGACGACCGCACCAACACCGGAACAATCGGTTTCCTCAATTTCGCCGACTTCCTCACAGGAACACCGATCACCTATACGGCAGACGGATTTATCACGACAAGCTTTTTGCAGGGTGACGCCAACCGCTACTACCGCTCGAACGAAACCGGCTTTTATCTACAAGACAAGTATCAGATCCGTTCCAATCTCAGCGTGAGCGCTGGTCTGCGCTTTGACTATCACGGAGGCCTGAAGGAAAAAAACGGTCGTATCTACAACTTCGACCCTTCGCGATACAGTTATGACGCAGCCACCGACGACATTACCGCGAACGGCTTGATCATCGCAGGTAACAACCCGCTGTTCCCAACGAAAGGCGTCAGCGATTCCACTCTTACCGGGCGCCAGTGGGGCCTCGCGCCGCGCGTCGGCCTGGCCTGGAGTCCGAGGAAGTTTAATGACAAAGTTGTGGTTCGTGCGGGATGGGGTCTGTACTATGACCGCGGCGAGCTGTTCGCGTATCTCTCTCCGGGTTTTGCTTCCGGCGTGATCGCAGGTGGCCCCTTCGGCGTGAACCAGTCTCCGCCGTGGGTGAACACAACGGCTTGCAGCCCCTATGGGTACTCGAACTGCAGCAATTTCGAGGCTCCCTGGGGTCCTGCGCTCGGCCCGTTTCCCAGTGGCAATCCTGCGGACCTGGCGCTTCCCAATGCAGCCGCAATCACCACTGGAATTCCCCTGTTCTCCTTCGCGGACTATAACCGAGCGAACAAACTGCCCTATACGATGAATCAGACGCTCGATATTCAGTGGCAGCCGCGTCATGACCTCGCCATCGAAATTGGATATGTGGGTAATCTTGGACGCCATGAAGTCGTTCCCTTGCCTTTCAACCAAGCGCTGATCGCCTCGCCAAGCCATCCCTTGCTGAAGGGAAGTCCCAATGAGCAGGACTATACGTATGGCTACTCAATCGTCACTCAACCCGGCGGCTTCGACCCCATCAATCTCCCTAACGGGCAGCCCTACCAGGAAACCTTCGAAGGTGGCAACGTCGATCTTCGCGTTCCCTATATCGGTTACTCCGCCGAATCGGAGTCTTATACCGCTGCCGGCATCTCCGCTTACAATGCACTCCAAACCCATATAGAAAAGCGGTTGAGTCACGGTTTGCGAGTTGGATTTTCCTACACTTTCTCTCACTCGACCGACGAGCAAAGCGCAATGGGCCTGTTTTACAACGGCAACAATCCGCTGAATCTGCGCTCCGGTTACGGCCTTTCCGACTTCGATCGCAAGCACGTAATGAATTTCACCTACACTTACGAACTGCCGAAGTTATTCTCGGCAACCTCGGTCAAGGGCAGGATCGCCGATGGATGGGCTTTGTCTGGTCTGACAGTGATTCAAAGCGGTCAGCCCTATAGCGTGGTTGATTACTCGGGCGCAGTAGGCAGCATTTTTTACGGCGTCAATGACGGCATTACCAATCCAATCGTTCCACTCAGCGGCTGCACGCCGCAGCAGGCGGTCACCGGTGCTTCAGGTACCAATGCGATTTTCGGTGAGCCCAACACTTACGCACTTAACGCCAATTGCTTCGGCATCCCTCTACTGGCCCCGGGCGCCTTGGGCGGGGCAATTCCTTCCAACGATCCCTACGAGACGAACTTCATCGACCACGGACAACGCAACATCTTCCGGCAAACCTGGCAGAAGCGTGCGGACCTTTCGCTGGTGAAGATGACGCAAGTCACCGAGCGTACGTCCTTGAGGTACAGCTTCGACGTGTTCAATCTCACCAACACAGCGAGCTTCGATATTCCGATCGATGACGTGAGCCAGAACATTAACTTCAACGGTTTTCCAGCCGTTGGTACGCCTGCGACGTTGACACCTTGCAACACTCAATTCTCCGGTTCGATCTACGTCTGCCCGACTACGGGAAGCGGCCTGGGAATCACCAATAAAACTATCGGTAGCGCACGTCAGATTCAGATGTCGTTGAGCCTGACCTTCTAATTCAAGTAATGATTAATGAGAAAAGAGGGGCGGAAGCCGCTCTCAGGCTTCTAATCTTAGGATCGAAGAGATCCGTCGTTAATCCTGCCCAATATCTTCGTTCCAAACCTCGGGATTCCTGCGGATGTATTCGCCCAATAACTTAACGCACTCTTGAGAATCTAGATCAACCACCTTTACGCCAAGGGAACGCAGCCAGTCGAGACCTCCCTGAAAATTGCGGCTTTCTCCGACCACGAGCGACCCGAAGCCGAACTGCCGGACCAGCCCGCTGCAATACCAGCACGGCGCGAGCGTCGTCACCATGATTAGATTTCGATAGCTGCGCTGGCGGCCAGCATTGCGAAAAGCATCGGTCTCGCCATGCATCGAAGGATCGCCGTTCTGCACGCGGCGGTTGTGACCCGAACCGACAAGATTGCCAGCGGTATCGAAAATCGCTGCACCGATGGGAATGCCGCCCTCAGCCAGGCCTTTGCGGGCTTCGTCCAAGGCGACGGCCAGCATGGCAGCATGATCCAGTTCAGACATGATTTCGATTATATGGCCACTGATCTACCGATACTGCCCCGGCCAGAAGTGACTACGGCAGCGCCATGTGGCATTCTTGAACGGCGGCAGATGCGAGATCTGGTTGGAGATCTAAAGATCCGAGGATTCCGTCCGATTGACGTCGAATAGTTCCCTGACAAGTGCAAGCAGTGCGGCCCGGCCTCTCTACATTGCCGGCGTGCTCGCTTTATTCCTGATTGTTTATTTTGGCTCGCTTTTTTCTCCGGGGCTGCAGGACGACGCCGACTCAACTCACGCCGAGGCTGCACGCGAGATGCTGGTGACGCATGACTACGTCACGCTGAAAGTGAACGGAAATCGCTACCTTGAAAAGGCTCCGCTAATGTATTGGGCGGTTGCACTTAGCTATTTTTGCTTTGGCGTGAACGAATTCGCCGCCCACTTCCCGGTTGCTTTGTCGATGCTGCTTTTGACGCTGTTGGCGATGCGCTGGGGACGGCGCGCCTTTGGTGGCCGCGCCGCTATCTATGCGGGACTGTTCGTCGCCACGACCGCGGGCTGTTACCTGTTCACGCGAATTCTGATTCCTGAGTCTATTCTTAGCTTTTTTATCGCGGCATCGTTTTATTTTTTTGGGGCGGCACTCGAAGATGGCAAGATTTGGCAATGGTACGGTGGATACGCGTGCGTTGCGCTAGCCGTTCTCACGAAAGGCCTGCTCGCCATCGTCGTGGTTGGATTGTCGCTGTTGCTATACGTAATCATCAGTGGGGAGTGGCGCCGCTGGCGCGAGTTCCATCTATTCACAGGTACGCTGCTCTTCCTGGTGATTGCCGCGCCCTGGCATATTCTCGCAGGCATTCGCAACCCGCATTTCTTATGGTTCTATTTCGTAAACGAACATTTCATGCGCTTCCTTGGAAAGCGCATTCCGAAGGACTACAACAAGCAAACCAGTTCGCTGTACTGGACGCTTCACCTCGTATGGCTTTTCCCCTGGAGTCTTTATTTGCCGATTGCGCTTCGGCAGCCGGTCACGGAATGGATCGCGCGCCGCAAGCGTGGTGCAGACTTAGCTCCACGGGCCTCGCTTAATTTCAGATCTAGAACCGTACTGCTCTGCTGGGTCTGGGCGGGCGTGACTCTCGTCTTCTTCTCCTTCTCCACCAATCAGGAGTACTACACTTTCCCCGCCTACCTGCCGATTCTGCTGCTGCTTGCGGAAAGGCTCGCGAACGAGGAAGAGTCAGGATCGCGACGTTGGTTACTGTGGAGTTCGGGCGTGCTCGCCGTAATCTGCATCGTGTTTTCAGTTGTGCTTTCGGCGGGTCTGTGGAACTCACGACATCTTCCCTTCGTGCCAGATATTGGCACTGTGCTCGCCAAACCTGATCTTCAGGCCGAAACCCTCTCGATGGGGCACATCCTTGATCTCACCGGCGAGTCGTTCGCCGCGTTGCGTCTTCCGGCAATCCTTGCGGCTATCGTTCTGCTGCTGGGGCCGGCGTATGCTTTCTGGCTGCGGCGTCGCGGTGCCAATTTCGCCGCGACGTGGGCGACAGCAGGATTCATGGCGGTCTTCCTGATCGCCGCGCACATCGCGCTCGTACGCTTCGATCCTTACCTGGGATCGCGAATCATGGCGCGGCAAATTGCTCCTGAACTGCAACCCGCAGATCGCGTAATGATCTATGGCGACCAATCGTTCGGCTCGTCACTGCTCTTCTACCTAAGACGGCCGATCGAACTAGTAAATGGGAATACGACGTCGATGTGGTGGGGGTCGACTTATCCCGATGCGCCGCACATTTTTATCGACGATCAAGAACTGCTACAGGCGTGGAATTCTTCTGAGCGGGTTTTTCTTTTTGTGCCGCAGCATGAACGCGCCAAGGTCGAGGCCCTGCTGCACGGGCCAGTGCATATTGCCAGTGAAGCTTCAGGCAAGGTGATCTTTACCAACCACCCCCAACTTTAGCGGCGCGAGAACGCAGGGACAGCGCGCTTGACGGTGGGCAAAGAATAGCCCGACTTCACCGCGTCCCGACGAAACATCTGGACAGTTTCCTGCGAAAACTCATGCAAATCTTTGCCGATGAGAGAAAGCTTTTTCAAAATGTCAGTAGTCGCGGTGATGACGTGGCAGCCGATCTCATCCGCCTGAAACACGTTGAGCAGTTCGCGAGGGCTGGCCCACATGAGCCGCGCGTTTGCATCGTTGGCGATTGCCACGGCTTCACGCATCAACGGCACGGGATCGCGCCCAGTATCAGCGATGCGGCCGGCGAACACTGAAACGTAGGCTGACGCGTTGCCCTGCAGTGCGCCACAAACCTTGCGCACTTGTTCGAGCGTGAGCAGCGCGGTTACGTTCAACTGAATCCCATCGGTCGAGAGACACCGCACAAGGTCGTATGTCGCCTCGCCCTTCGTATTCATTACCGGAACCTTGACGAACACGTTCTTGCCCCAGGCCGCGATGTGGCGGGCCTGCTCTTCCATCTCCTGCTCTTCATCGGCGAACACTTCGAACGAAATCGGCCGATCCTGAATTGTGGCCAGCAGATCGAGCGCGAAACCTTGATAGTCCGCCACTCCCGAGGCTCGCATCAATGTTGGATTTGTGGTGAAACCCTTGATGTGCGGCTGGCAGTAGAGTTCCAGCATGCTGGCCTTGTCAGCCCCATCGGCAAAAATTTGGACGCGCAGGTCAAACACAGACTTCATGCGGACTTGCTCCTTTGGGCGTGGAACGGATAATCCAGTCAGCCGCTTCGCGAAGGGACCCGACGCGCAAATCCGGGTCACGGTCTGGAGATTTCTCCGAATAGCCGTAATCGATCAGAATCGTCTTACATCCAGCATTATACCCAGCTTCGATGTCTCGCCATCGATCACCGACGATGAAACTCGCGGCCAAATCGATGTTGTGCTTTCGAGCGGCTTCGATCAGCATCCCCGGTAGCGGCTTGCGGCAATCACACTTGTCGTGATCGGTGTGGCCGCAAACGAGAATGTCGTCGAGCGGAAGACGCTCGGACAAGGCTTGATGCATTTCGTCCAAGATCTTCCTGGGCAACGTGCCGCGCCCCACATCTGGCTGGTTCGTCACAACTAGTAATTTGAAGTCATGCTGTTTTAGATCGTGCAACGCCTCAGGAACTCCCGGAAGTATTTCCAACTCTTGGAGCGTTGGCGGAGGAACTGGCTTTCCATTACGGACGAAAGCCCGGTTAATCACGCCGTCGCGGTCGAGGAATACGGCTCGGTTCTTGCCGCTGCTGTTGCTCGATGTAATCGATTCCCATTTTGTCGACTGCATCTTCACCGAAGGGTGCGAAACCAGCAAATGCCAAACCACTGCCTGGAAAGCCTCGGCGTGCGGTGTGATGTGCGCAGAATTCACCGTAGGGATCAGAATACAGGCGTCGGCAACGGTAACCGTATAACCGCCGTCGCGGCCGACCACGCCGATGATTTTTGTTCCGATCGATTTCGCGTACTTTAACGCCGCAACCAGATTCGGACTGACATTCTTCTCAATATCTCCCCCTCCGACCGAGAAGACCATCAGCAGATCGTTCGGCCGGAGCCGGCTGGTTCGCAACCAACTATCGAAGATTGAACTCCAGCCTTCGTCGTTGGCGCGCGCCGTTAGCTCGGACACGTTATCTGTAGGCGCATAAGCCTCGATGCCTGCGATCTTGCGGAAGTCGTTAACTGCATGCGATGCATTGGCTGCGCTTCCGCCGACGCCGAGAATAAACAGCCGGCCGCCAGCGGCTCGAGTGCTGGCGAGAATGCTCGCAGCCTTTTCGATGCTCGCGACATCAAGCCTAGAAATTATCTCAACAGCTTCGGCGAGAAAGCCTTCAGTAAATTTATTTCGATCAGATGCGCGGCTCATCCTTGGGCTTCTCCTCTTCCACTTAGTTGGCTTAAGAGGATCGACATCTCCTGCAATCCCGCGGGGGAACCTATTTCGTAGAAACGCTCATGCACTTCTAGGGCAGCCAATTCGCCTAACTGCAGCAGGTCCGCGTAAACATCCGCAAGATCCGTAGCGGAGGTTCTGGTAAAGACTTCGTTATGAAAAACACCTAACCCGTAATCGATGTGGCGCATGCGAGGAGTTTTATTTTTCTTGCTATACGCCAGAATGCATCCCTCTGCGAACTCGACGTTGCTCGCATCCCATTGTCCATTATTGCGGAATACTGTCATCAGCCCTGCCTTTCCGCACCGCAAGAACTCACGCTCAATGGCGGCATAATCACAGGTCAGGTAGGAGTCGCCGTACATGACGAAGAAACTCTTTCCCAGCTTGGGCAGCGCTCCGCGGATCGCTCCAGCCGTGCCAAGCAGCGACGTACCATCGTAGGAGTACTCCACGGTCATTCCGTACGCGCGGCCATCGCCGATCGCCTTCTCAATCATCTCCCCTAGATGGCCAATGCACAGTATGACATGTTGGATGCCGCTGCTTTTGAGAAGCCTCAGCTGATGAACCACAAATGGCTCCCCATCGATGGGAACCAGCGACTTAGGCATGGTCGCCGTCATCGGACCGAGGCGGGTTGCCAACCCGCCGGCAAGTATGGCCACAGGGAGCATGAATTCTCTAAGAATGCGCCAGAACGGAAGTGCCACCGAAGTCGAACTGCAACCGCACTTCGCGCAGTCCAGCGTTCCTCATCGCAGAGCGGAGACGAGTTTTATCCTCGGTGTATAGCAAAAGAAATCCTCCTCCGCCCGCGCCGATCAGTTTGCCTCCAATCGCTCCATTCGAGCGCGCAAGTTCATACATTTCATCGATGAAGCCGCTGCTCATTCCAGGAGAGCGCTTCTTCTTGTGCTCCCAATGAACGTGCATGATTTCGGCAAACTTGCGTAGATCACCGGCCAGGACCGCATCCCGGCTTTCATGACCGAGGCGCTTGGTGAGATGCAGATTTTCCAGCATCTCGCTGGCGTTTTCGCGAGTGCGCGTATCCTGGTCGCGAAGAACCTCGGCCGCCGATCGCGATGCCCCTGTGAAAAAGAGCAATAGATTATCTTCAAGATTTGCCAGGGCTTCTGGTGCAATCTTCAGCGGTTCGGCTACTACTTTATCGTCGGGCAAGAATTCGAAACAGGTAATACCTCCAAATGCTGCGATGTACTGATCTTGTTTACCAACCGGCTCGTGCAGCAGATCAATTTCAATGTGACAGGCCTGTTCGGCCAGTTGGTGAGGAGGCACAAAATTTCGTTTCATCGTATGCAGTGCCCGTAATAACGCGGTCGTAAAGCTTCCCGACGAGCCCAGCCCCGTACCAGCCGGAATATCAGAAAGACTTACGATCTCGAGATACGGCCCCATCACACCGGTCAACCGCATCGCTTCCCGAAAGATAGGATGCTGAATCTCCTCCCAGCGCGCAACGTCCTCGAGCTTGGAGTACTTGAGTATGATGCGGGGACGAAAAGCCTCGTTGATGGTGATGTAAACGTATTGCTTGATGGCAGCCGATAGTACGAACCCGCCGTGATTTCGATAGTACGAAGGAAGGTCGGTGCCCCCGCCACCCAATGAAATTCGCAACGGGCTTCGAGTAATAATCAAAAGACAGTTTCCTTGGGGCAGGCGCGCATGAAAGCGCATCAGTATAGCGTATTTAAATCTCCGACTTCACGGCGGCTGCATCGGCGCTGACGAACTTGATGGTCGCCAGAACCGCCTGCTTGATCGTAAGCCGCTGCCGCCATCCCAGGGAGCGGATCCGCGAACAGTCGAGCAGAATAAAAGGACTGTCGCCGACCCAGCCGCGCTCCCCGCCAGAGTATGTCAGCTTCGGATGCAGCCCTAGATAGTCACAGATCCAACCGATTGAATCGTTAACTTCGCAGTATTCGTCAGCCCCCAGGTTGAAAATATTTACCTTGGCATCAGCCTTCTCAACAGCAATCAGGATCGCGTCGATGCAATCCTGTACATATAAATAGGATTTTTTCTGATGGCCGTTGCCGAGCACATGGAGATGTTCGGGATGTTCGGCAAGCTGTTGATAGAAGTCGAAGACATGCCCGTGCGTATAGCGCTCGCCGAGAATCGAGACGAAGCGAAAAATGTAGGCTTGCAGTCCGAAGCCTTCGCAATAGGCTTGGATCAAGGCTTCCGCAGCGAGTTTGGAGGCGCCGTACAGTGAGGTTTGAACGGGGAAGGGGCACGTCTCGGGTGTTGGGAAGACGTCCGGCTCTCCGTAGATGGAACCGGTAGAAGAGAACACGATACGTTTGCAGCCAGTTTCACGCATCGCCTCCAGTACGTTCCAGGTTGCGATCGTATTCTGATCCAGATCCTTGCGGGGATGTTCGGTGCCGAAACGCACGTCAGCATTGGCCGCGAAGTGAATGGCAAGTTCGGCGCCTTTCATAGCCTCCGTCAAACTTTGCCGGTCGAGCAGATCGGCTTCACAAAAAGTAAATTGAGGGTATGCTAATGCGCTTGCCAGAAACCTTCGCTGTCCGGTCGACAAGTTGTCGAACCCGACGATGTGATGTCCCGCGGCCAGAAGCCGGTCCACCGTGTTGCTGCCGATAAAACCAGCCGCCCCGGTTATGAAAACTCGCAACAAAGCCTCCACAGGAAATCAAATGTCAGTGGCTCTCAGATTGCGAGCCGCACAAGAGAATATTATCGACTGTCCGACGAAGTCTGGCGCAGCGCGATGCGCGTTCCTTTTAATTCGAAGCGGCTATCGCGCCAGACATAGCGAAGGTTCAAATAGCTCGCGAACCAGACGGCGAAACCAAGCAAGTCACGCAGCGGATAGAGCCATGGCGCGCGCCGTACGTTCGGATCACGAACCACAGTCCAGCCCACTAGCCACGCTTCAATCACTCGATTCAACACGGCCACAGCCAGAAAAACAATGGCGATTGACCAGTGTCCAAACAGCGCAGCGGCAAAAAATCCGAGCAAGCCGTAGGGCATGGCGAAAATCAGTCCACTGCCGAAGTGGCCTTTAGGCCGTGAGTAGCGCGTGGTCTGCGCCCAGCGTAACTGGTTTTGCCACATGTGCCGAAACGATTTCTGGTTTACTACATGGTTTATTGCGTGGCACGAGAGCACGACTTTGTAACCGGCTTTCGCGATCAAATTCCCAATGGCAAAGTCGTAAGCGATATAGTCCCGCAGAGCGGTGTAACCGCCGATGCTTGCCAGCGAATCTTTGCGGACCACGGTCGTGGGACCCAGGCCAAACTTCATTCCTTCCAGCAGATTCGCCACCAGCACTCCCGCCGTCATCTCTACCGACATCCCGATCGCTGTTAGCCCGGAGAAAAATCCTGCCGCATTCTTGCCCCGATAGACGCAGGTAACCATCCCAACCTGCGGGTCAAGCAGGGGCGCGACAAGTTCGCGAAGATAATTCGGGCTGACTTCCACATCGCTGTCAGTAGTAACCAGAATCTCGTGGGCCGCGACCTCAGCCATGCTATGAAACGCGTACACCACTGGATTAGGCCAAGGTGCGCCGGTGACGAGAATGCGGCTGCGGATGTGCGGGTAGCGCGCGCAAACTTCTCGCGCAATTTCCAGCGCGGGGTCATCCGCAGTATCGGCGGCAAATAGAATTTCGTAGTCAGGATAATCCTGCCGGAAGAAGCTTTCGATATTCTCTTTGAGCTGCGCTTCAAGGCCATGTAACGGCTTTAGAACCGAGACCGGCGGCAAATGGGCGTTATCGGGGATGGAGGCGAGTTGCTTGCGGGCATCCGCGTGAAAACGAATCACTCCCACAACGACAAGGCCAAGAAAAACCGCGGAGGAAAGAGTTCCAACCACGGCCACGCCGAGCGCGAAATAGAGAACTAGACCCATCAATCCATTATCGATTTTACACTGAGAGGATCAGCAATCATGGCCGCGACGGTGCTAACTGCTGCATCTCTACTTAGAGAAAGCGTCTAAGTCGGTCGCCGCCGAATCAATTAGACCTGCTTCGCCTTCGAGCACCTTCGCGACGTGAGCAATCTCTGTATCCGCCTCCTGCCAGCGTCGTTGTTCGATGGCTTCACGAATGCCTGGCATGGTCTTAGGCGCATAGCCGCTGTAAACGCCGGGAGCATAGATCATGTGTTTGTACCAGGGACGCCGCGGCAGGCCGACGGGATCGGTAAGGCGGCGTTCGCTTTGTAGCAATTTCTCATTCAGAGCGGTCAATTGTTTGTCGCTGCCTTGGAATCCCAGCGCTTCGGCTCTGGTGAATGCGGATTTGTAGTGCTCGGCGCTCTTGCTCAATACCTCGAGAGCATTTTCCATCGGCGCGAAATTCAGGTGCGGAGGAATATCTTCGGGCGGTGGCGCGACGGCCGGTTTGCGTGGATCGATCACCGCGCGATATGCACCTTCTTTCAGTTCCTGTTCCCGTTCATTAGCCTCGTCCTGCTTGCTCTGCAAAAGTTTCTGCAAATCCTTGTTGTACTTTTGCATGGTGTCGGCGAAATCGGTGAACTCGAAAGGGAGAATATCGGCGTCGGCCATGCGCATGACAGCGGTGCCAATGGTTTGCGAGAGCGCCACACCGTAGACAAAATTTGTATCGGAGAAATGCGTGTACCAATAGAAATCGTCGTAAATGGAGTGGTAGATTCCGCCGTCGTCCTCCCCCTCATACGCCAGGTTGAGACTCGCGATACCGAGGTGATCGACAAAGGCGGTGTAATCGGTGCCGGAGCCAAGGGCATCCATGCGCAGGTCAGGTCTCTGCCGAAATTCTTTTCTCTCTTCATCGGACTTCGCACCGTTGATGTTCTTCAAGCGGTCGCGTTCCAAAACATTGAGCTTCGTCTCCGGGTCTTCGATGTCTCGCGCCACTCCGTTCATGAAGTGTTCGAGCGAATGCGAACCTTCCATCGCGAGGTAGCCCCGATCGTTGACATCTGAGTTAATGTAGACAGCGGCGTGTTCCTGCAACTCGCGTCCGTGAGTCTCGGCCCAGGCGGTTGAACCGAGCAGCATCGGTTCTTCCCCATCCCACGCGCAGTAAATGATAGTGCGGCGCGGCTTCCAGCCCTGCTTCAGCAATCCTCCGAACGCCCGCGCTTCCTCGAGCAAAGTGACTTGGCCCGCGATTGGATCTTCGGCGCCATTAACCCAGCCATCGTGATGGTTGCCGCGTACAATCCACTCGTCGGACTCCGATGTCCCGGAAATGCGGGCGATCACGTCGTTGACATCTTTCACATCCCAATTGCTTTCGACCACGAGATGCACTTTCGCCGCGCCGGGACCAACGTGGTAAGCAATTGGCAATGCACCGCGCCATTCTTCGGGAGCCAGGGGTCCGGTGAGAGCGGCGAGCAGAGGTTGTGCATCTCCGTAAGAAATGGGCAGGGTCGGAATTTTGGTGATGCTGGGAGCGTTGCTCGCAGTCATGTGCGGCGCGTTGGGGTCGCCACGATCGGGAGTGAGCGGGTCGCCGGGGTAGGAAGACGCAAAATCCAATACGCTGCCTCGCTGCACGCCTTGCTCAGGACGCATGGGGCCCTTGGGAAAAACATCGCCGCCAAAGTAACCGTCGTCTCTTGGATCGGAGTAAATGATGCAGCCCACGGCGCCGTGCTCGGCAGCGATCTTCGGTTTGATTCCGCGCCACGAGTTGCCATAGCGCGCGATCACGATGGCTCCTTCCACCGAAACGCCGAGACGCTGAAGACGCTCGTAATCCTCGACCAACCCGTAGTTCACATACACCAGCGGCGCGGTGACGTCTCCGTCGCGGGAGTAGGCGTTGTAAGTGGGAAGCTGCTCATCCTGTTGACCCGACGTCGGATCTTCAGCTAATTTCGGTTCCTGAAGCTTGGCAACATAGTGGGTTGGCGCCAACAGCTCCAGCAGGCGGCGCTTCGGCGTCGGGAATAGAACTTTGAACGTTTCGATGTGAGCGTCCAGTCCCCATTCTTTGAATTTCGAAAGAATCCATTCGGCATTCTGTTTGTCGTAAGCCGAGCCCACGTGATGCGGTCGGGCGCTCAGCAATTGCATGTAGTCGCGTTGCTTTTGGCCATCCGGCAAGGCGCGGAATTTCTTCTCCCAATCACGTTCGGTGCGGGCATGCTGCGTTGAAAATCCGTCGAGGGCATCGCCCTGCTGTGGCTCGGGTGAATCTGCAATCGCCGAGTGTAGAAATGAACCGATGACGAGCACTGCGAGGATTGAACGCCTCATGGGCCTCCTGAAATTTGCGAACCACGAGTATGCCACGGATGTTCGCTGACTTCGGATTCCTAATCGAATTCTTACGCCGGGGAATGACAAACGTAGATCCCACGCACAGCCTGCCAACACCCATCCATGACCCGCAGCTAACCCAACGCCCTCTGATACAGTCTCATAGTAGGCTTCTGCAGAGCCTCAGGGAGACGTCAAGCTGATCGGCCGGGTCTTCAAAGCGTTCCAGTATCGTGACTTCCGCCTGATGTGGTTTGGCGCATGCACGTCGAGCATCGGCACCTGGATGCAAATTGTTGCCCAGGGCTGGCTGATTTATCGCCTCAGTCATTCGGCCTTTCTCTTGGCGCTCGATCAATTTCTTGGCGGCATTCCCATCTTTCTGTTCTCCCTGATCGGTGGTGTGGTCGCCGACCGCGTCGAGCGCAGACTTATTCTGCTCGGCTCCCAATGGGTGCAGATGGCGTCGGCGGGGCTGCTCACCATTCTCGTGGCAACGGGCTGGGTGCATGTGTGGCACATCTTGTGTTTGTCTTTCATTTCAGGCTTCGCGCAGGCGTTCGGCGGACCGGCCTATCAGGCGCTGATTCCTACGCTGGTCGAGAAAGAAGACATGCCGAATGCCATCGCGCTGAATTCGATTCAGTTCAATATTGCGGTAATGGTCGGGCCGGCTTTGGCAGGGCAGGCGCTCGCCAAGTTGGGGGAGAAGTGGTGCTTCGGCCTGAACGCGCTTTCATTCCTGGCGCCGATTGTGTCGTTATCGATCATCAGCACGCGCTTTCTCCCATTGAAAACGACAGAGACGATGTTTACCAGCCTGAAGCAGGGCATTGTGTTTGCGCGCAAGCAAGCCTCGATGGAGGCATTGATTATCCTGGCCTTCTGCATGACGGCGTTAGGCATGCCCATGCGCACTTACATTCCTGTGTTCGTCAAAGATATCTTTCATCGCGGCCCGGAAACTTACGGCAACTTGCTCGCGCTGATGGGGCTCGGTTCGATCTTCGGTTCACTTACCATTGCGACTGCAGGCAACATAAAGCGAAAAGGGCTGGTTGCCCTCGGTGCGCTGATCTGCCTGGGCGCGGGGATTCTCGGTTTTGCGCTGTCGAAAGCGGTGCCGTTCAGCGGCATCATGCTGGTGCTGGTCGGTGCAGCGATGATGGCGGTTTTTGCGACCGTCAATTCATTAGTGCAGCTAATGACGACGAACGAAATGCGCGGGCGTGTGATGAGCGTTTACAACTTTGCCTTTCGCGGTGGCATGCCCATGGGAAATTTGTTGTCAGGATGGCTGGTTCCCTTGTTTACCGCCCCGGTAGTTCTGACGGTCAATGGAGCGCTGCTGATCGCCCTGGGTCTGTACTTCTTGCTGGTGCAGCGGCGCGTGGCCGCGCTTTAGCTGGACTCCCCTTAGCCCACCAAAGATTCGATCGCGTGCATGGCATCAGGCGGAAGAACGATGTCGACGCTCGCCAGATCCTGCTTCATGTGATCGGCGTTGGAAGTGCCGGTTAATGGCAGCATGCCAATGGATCCTGCGAAGCTGAATATAACCTGGGCTGGCGTGGCTTGGGAGCGCGCGGCCAGTCCGGCAACCAACGGATGCTGCAGCACTTCGGGATTTGCGGTGAGGAGCGAGAAGCCCTGATAAGTGATTTTCCGCTCACTGCAGAACGATCGTACGTCGCGGTCCCACCCCAGGCGAGCAAAGCAGCGGTTTTGCACGAAAGCGGGAAGCTCGGCATGGCTTTCCGACATTTGCTCAAGATGCCGTAAAGAAACGTTGCTTACCCCGAGCAATCGTGTGCGGCCCGCATTGCGCTCTTGGATCATCGCCTCCCAGACCTCGGCATCAGCGCGGCTCCAGCCGTGGCTGGAGGCGGGTCCGTGCAATACATAGCTGTCGACGTAGTCGGTTGAAAGATGTTCCAAGGAACTTGCCATCGACTGCGCAACCTGCACCGGAAGACTTGCTGCGGGATCGTAGGGCAGGCGATGGTCCTGGCCGGGTCGATAGGTAAACTTCGTCTGCAGGAAGAGATCTGCCCGGGATTGTCCCGCTGCGTAGGCGGCCGCCAATCCCTGGCCCACGCCGGCCTCGAAGTAATGCCGCCGCTGATTGGCTGTGTCGATGCCGCGAAAGCCCATGCGGAGCGCTAGTTCGACCAAAACCGGGGTGCGCTCCTCCTTCCAGGCGGTTCCGTAAAGGAAGTCCGGAATCGGCGGGGGAGTGTGATTTGGCATGGGTTATTCTCCCATGAGAAGCGCCTAAGTTACCTCCGTGCCCCCCTCGTCTGTGCAGGTGTCTCCCCCGTCGGGGCCATTTTCGACTCGCCGAGTTTCCTGCACACTGTTTCAAGACCAAAAATGAAATCAATTAGAGACAAGAAAAACCGGCGCACGAAAGACCGTTTTAAAGCTGTACTGCCCGTGAGAGTGCGGGGGACAGACGCTTCTGGCGCGTCGTTTGAAGTGCTGGCACACACCCTCGACCTTACGCCGACCGGCGCGCGCCTTGGGGCGATTCGCCTGGACGTTAGGGTTCCGGAAACGTTGACGATTTTCTATCACCAGCGCAAGAAAGAATTCTCGGTTGTATGGACCAGGTTGCTGGCAGAGACTCAGGAATACCAAGTCGGCCTGCAGGCGTTAGCGCAGGAGAAAGAACCTTGGGGACTGAATCTAGATTGTTCCGGCAAAGACGCACTCACTAAAGCGTCGGCAGTTTCAGGAGCTTAAGTCGAGGCCAACAAAATTATGAAAAACTTGCTAAACAAACTCTGGTCGAACGAAGAAGGGCAGGACGTCGCCGAATATTCGGTAATGCTGGCCGTGATTCTCGTGATCGTCGTGGGCACGGTCCGGCTCATCGGGTCGAACGCCGGCAACGTGTTCTCGCAGGTGGGCAGCTCGATTCAGTAGACAGATTTGCCGTCTTGCTGAACGGCTTGAGCACAGGACCTGCAGGCGCTCAGCCGCCTCTCAAGGACGCGAGGCGTTTCCCATCATCAGCGCGAAGAGCAGCGGAAGATAAATCACGGTAGCCTGCAGAACATGGCGGGCCAGCATCTTCGACCGCGGATTGTTAAGAGGCAGCTTGAGCAGCGCTAGACGGGCGCCAAAATAGAAAAGGGCGATGCCCAGGATCACCGCTCCCACCAGATAAATCTTTCCCGCCATTCCGAACAGGCTGGGCAAAGTGCTCAGCGGAATCAAAATCAACGAATAAACCAAAATCCGCCGAGCCGTGGATCGTCCATCTTCTTCCACCACCGGCAGCATACGAATTCCGCCCTGCGCGTAATCTTCTCTGTACAACCATGCGATCGAGAAAAAATGCGGAAACTGCCAAACGAAAAGAATGGCGAACAATATCAGCGTGCCCCATTCCAACTGTCCACGCGCCGCCGTCCAACCCAAAACTCCGGGCATTGCTCCAGGGAAAGCGCCCACGAATGTGCAAATCGGTGAGACCCGTTTCAACGGTGTGTATGCAGCGAGATAGACGACAGAAGTCAAGAAAGTTAGCAATCCGGTCAGCGGATTCGTGAAATACGCCAGATAAATCGATCCGCCTAAGGTAGCCACCAAACCAACAATTGCGGCATGCAGAAGGCTCATGCGGCCAGCCGGCAGTGGACGCATCGCTGTCCGACGCATGTTCGCGTCCACTTCATGTTCCATCACTTCGTTCAGCGCGGCGGTCCCGCTGGAAACCAGCCCGATTCCCAGCAACGCGTGCAGCAAGCCCCAGTTCAGCGATGAGACCCCCGCTTTCTGCGACCCGAAAAAATAACCACACCATGCGGTCATCACAATCAGAGTGGTGACGCGGGCCTTCATCAGTTCGGCGTAGTCGCGCAGGACAGAAGTGGCCTGCCTTCGAAGTAGAACAAGTGGTTGCGTAAGCGCGCTCATTGGAAGATTAGTGGTGTGGTTGTCCAACCGCTTATGATTGCACTCCCTAGACGAGCGGTCGCATAAGCCCAAGGATTGCATAGGTACTCCGATGGCTTTCGAAAGTCAAGTTAAAAGTCCCGAAGGATTCTGCAATCGAACTAGAACTGCGTACAAGAAGTCCGCGAAACCATGCTGCCGAGCGGATCACTGACTTGCCGAAACACCAGCACCGGTGAAGGTTTCCGGCGGATCAAAAAAACATTGGTGCCACAGTGCGGCGTCCGACAATGAACCCGCTTTCCATTGTTTCAATGTGGGAACCGTCGCTGCAATCATTCCACCGTCGGCGGAGTCAAAGATTAGCACAACGCCCGCCAGATCCTGAAACTTCTGCGCGATTTCCGTATAGCTCTGATCCAGCACCGACTTGGCGAACTCCAGCCTGAGCTGGGGACTGGGATCTTTCCCGGCGTCGTTGGTGTTTTCCACCGAGACGATTCTTACACTCTTTCCTCGCAATGGACCCCAATCTCCCGGGAATAGGGCTGTTTCTGTTCGGCTCACATGAAATAACTCCGCCGCGACTGGAACTGCTGCAGGATTTGTCGGCAGATCGGCATCGGGAACGCTGTCGGGCATTTCCAGATTATTTCGCCAGATCCATCCTCGCGACAAACCGGAGATGCGCACGTGGACCCAATCCCGGCTAAAGTCCAGCATTTCGAACTCGTCGTGCGCGCTCGCCAAAAACAGAGTCTTTGCATTCAGACTGGCCCCCGAGACAACCGGCGTGCCAGACTTTTTTACCGCAACCAGATTTTTCGGATGAGCCTGGTTCTTAAGAATCTCCTCGAGGTTTTCTGCTTCAGTTTGCAGCGGACCGCCGATGCCTTTCTCTTCGGGCTTCTTCGATCCCGCCTGAGCGCGGTTCTTTTCCCGGTCAGCCAGACTCTCGGCCAACGATGAGGAAATGCCGCCTTTGACTTCGGGCAGTCTAGGTACCGGAGCGGAAATGCTGGGTTCGTTTGGTCCGGGAGTCTTCGAAACGGCGGTTTTCGAGGCTCGACCTGAAGAACTTGAAGGAGTTCCTTCAGCAGCAGTGGCTGCAGGGTTGGTACCCGTCAGCGAAGCTTGGACTGCCAAACGGTCCGCTAATTGGTCAAGCAGGTCAGCTTCCAGCCGGCCATTCGATGTCAGCAACTGGTACCCGGAGTGAGCATTCGTCGGGTCCGCGTACCAAGCCGTAACCTGCACGGTGACTCGCACGACCGATCCGCCGAAAGGAGCTGCGGTAACTTGAAACTTAGACTCGTAGTAGCCGCGCTGATAACGTTCGAGGGGGTGATCGCCAGAAGTTGCGAACCCAGCCAGCACTGGCAGCCGGCCGGATGAAGCAGGTTGGATTTCTTTCAGGACCTTCTCTACCGCCGCCTTGGATTGCGGGAAGGTTCGCTCGTTCTCGCCGCTTTGCGCCCGGACGCTCTTTAGGGACACAAACAACATGGCCACAGCCAGCACGGCACGCCAGAGAGCGCGAGGGCGACGTATTTTGGCAAACGTCATGGCTGCTCCAGTTGGTCGCGCATAACCCATCCATGCTGTCCCTCGTGGGTCTCTACGCCGTACCAGTACGGAGTGTTGATTAGAATCAGGACTTCCGTGCCGGTTCCTAGGAGCTGCAGCGTGCCTGCCGTGTGGAATGGCGCGGATTTTAGCGGCGCGCCGGGCGACTTCACCAGGCGCTGCACCTGCTTGCGAAGTTCCTTGACGCGCTCCTCCAGGCTTTGAGACGGTTGAGCTTGCCTAGGAGCAGCTTGCTCGGTCTGAGTTTCGCTCGCTTCGTATTGACTTGGATCGCGGCTGGAAGACTGCATGGCCGTGTCGGTCGAGGAAGAATCCGGACTTCCAACAGTCTGAGAAAGCGTTTGGGACGTTGATTGCCCAGCCCCGGCTGCGTCCGCATCCTGGCCCATCGCAGAATCTTGCTTCTTTGCGAGTCTCGCCTGCCGTTCTTTCTCGGCTGCGGCGGTCTCGTCTTGCATCAACCTAATGTTCTCTAAATGTTCCCGGATATCTTTGTACTCGCTGTTTTCAACCGAGCCGTCCGACTGGTGCACGGTACGACGAAAGTCTTCCTGAAAAAGCGCGTCGATGCGCAGCACGGCGTTCTTTTCACCTTGCGGCTGCACCACATAGCGCACCACGAGCGTACCTACATCGCCGCCGTCCTTGAAGTTGCGGGGATCGATGGCGTGCTCGCGGACTTTGTAGAAAACCTTGCCGCCCCCGGTCCAGTCAGGGAAAACGCGCGAGGTAGCGGCGGCTTTTGCGCCTGAAACGAACTCGTCTTTGTTGTATTCTTTGGTTCCTCGAATCACGCCGTTATCGGAAACATCCTCCACCACTTGCACGACTTGGCTCTCCGGCATGGGGATATTTACGATCAGGCCCTCGCCGTACGACAGCTTCTCTTTCTCCCGACCGGCAAGCGGAACCACAGCCACAAGGAGCACTACAATGAACGGCAACAGCGAGCCACTAGGAGAATTGGCCAGGGATGCGGTAAGCCCGCTAAATCGGCGAAAACGCGTTCGAATCGTACTATTTCCCCCTCTGAAGGCCTGATGGAACATCGCAACCCACAACCCCGGCGGATCTGCGGGCCGACGTTCAACTCCCCTGAGTCTCGTACTCCCAGCGTGAAGCTGTCAACTACTTCGACGGACTCGATTTGAGGTGGCCGAGTAACGATCTCGCCCTGACCGCGGTCTGTAAAAACTTGTAAAGCTCCGGAGTTGTAAAATTTTTGTAAAAAAAATCTTGGAAAGCCCTTGAACTTCGTGTTCGGCCCGTAGTAGGATTCCGCCCCGGTAGAGTGGTAGGACCTCTGTTCGCTTTTAACTCGTACCAGAATGGGCAAACATCTTTTGTTCCATGCTGTTTGGCCGTTGCGTTTTGGATCCCATTCTCTAATTATGGGAAATAGTTTTCACATACCAGATCTTGATTCGATCTTTGCCGAGGAGTCCGGCTATGCCCGCTTTGCGTGGTTTGCGTCTGCGCAACATTTGTCACTTTGCGACTTCCATTGCGGCTGTCGCTCTGGTTTTCGCGTCCGTCGTGCTCACTTGCAGTCAGCCCGCACATGCCCTCCCCGCATTCGCCCGCAAGTACGGCTTGCGTTGCTCGGCGTGCCATGAGTCCTGGCCAATGCTCAATTACTTTGGCCAGAAGTTCAAAGACAACGGCTATCAGCTGATGAATGACCGCGATGCTCCGATCTGGCAGAATCCCGGCTACTGGCCGGTCACTTTTCGTATGACTCCGATCTGGCATCGCGTAAGCACCGGCAAAGTTCTGGTGGATACATACTCGGCTGGAGGCACGTCGCCGTCGGGAGTTGCCATCCAGCGCGTGACGTCATCCGGCTTTGACCTGAGCGGTCTCGACTTCCACACGGGCGGAACGCTGGAAAAGAACTTCTCGTTCTACTTGCTTCCCTCTTCAGATCCGACCGCCTCCTTCCACTTTGAGACGGTAATGGCGCGGCTCGACAATCTCTTCGGCAGTTCTTGGCTAAACGTGAAGCTCGGCAAATTCGAGCTCGACAACCTGCTTTCTGAGAAGCGCATATTGACGCTCACGGGCAACGGCGGCATCTACCAGCTTTACCACTTCACGCCGGTGAACGACGGCAATATCTTCGGGCAAATGGGAGATAACCAGCTCGGGGTTGAAGTGATGGGTCACTCCTGGAACGACCGTACGCGTTACTCCGCAGCGCTGCTAAGTTCTAATGACGGCAGTGTGCAGCTGCCAGATGGGGCCAATTCTTACTCCGCGTTCTTTGCCGCCAGCCAAGCTTTCGACGCTGGTAGGCTCGGAGTCCAGCGCATTGGTGCTTATGCCTTTGTCGGTGAGGCCCCCACCACCTGGCTCACCACGGGCGGCGGAACAACGATTCTTCCTGGTTCCGGTATTGGCAACAAGAGCTTCAGTCGCGAAGGTTTTGTTGGCCAGTTCTACTTCGGCCAGCACGTCGATCTTCAGGTTGTCACTCAGCACGGAGAGGATAATGCCTGGTTTGGACAAGGCTACGGCGATTTCATCGGCGGTACTGTCACCGGCAACAATACGACCGGCACGGTTCTTCCCGCGGGATCGCGAAACCCAACGTGGAACGGTGTGCTCTTGGAGCCGCACTACGTTTACAGTCCCCAGCTCATCTTTATCGGCCGCTTTGAAACGATCAGAATGTCGCAGCAGGCGAATGGGGCGGGATACGCTGGCGTAGGAGGTCCCTCAGCCTCCAACTTGGGCAACATCTCGACCTACACCGTCGGATACCGGTACAACCCATTCATGACCAGCCGGGCTGGCTTTGCCTGGCACAACGAATACAACTGGCTGCACCAGGACGGCACAGGCCCAACTCTTGGCCTGAATAGCGCCAACATCAACACCAGCGAATTGTTGCTGGGCTTTGACTTTGATTTCTAAGATCTGACTTTAGAGAGGGATCGACATGGAGACAGAATTGCGGAAGTGGTCGCTTTTACTCGGCGCAGCTGCGGTTTTTGCGCTCCCGCTGCCTTCCTGGGCTCAGCTTACGCAGAATGACCTGGAGACGCGGATTGGTACGGAAAGCCACATCGGAAATATTACCGGCCATGCCAAGGATGCGAAGGGGGACTACCGTCGGTATTGCGTCGTTTGCCATGGCCCGCTGGGGGATGGTAACGGCGAGACTGCGCAATGGCTTGAGCCTCCCATGTATCCCAAGCCGCGCGATTTCCAATTGGGCATATTCAAGTGCCGCTCCACTCCCACCGGTACCTTGCCCACCGACGAGGATCTCTTCAACAGCATCGCCCGCGGTTTCGACCGCTCCAGCATGCCGCAATGGAGCACCTTCACCAAGCAGGAGCGCGCCGACCTAGTGGCTTGGGTTAAACACTTCTCTCCGCGCTGGGCTAACGAAAAGCCGGGCACGCCGATCACGATTCCTCCGGAACCGGAAGTTACGCCAGAGCGCATCAAGGCGGGCCGGGATGTATTCGCCCGCGTGCAATGCTGGAAGTGTCACGGCGTGCAGGGTATGGCGAATGGTCCGTCAGCGGCGACACTCACTGACGATCTCGGCCGTCCTATTCAAGCATTCAACTTTACGGAGGGCTCCCGGCCAAAGTGCGGCGACACCGATAAAGACATTTACAGAATTTTCATGACCGGTCTGGATGGAACTCCAATGCCCTCCTTTGCCGACAATATCAAGCCCGACGAGGCATGGGACTTGGTCTTCTACCTGCGGACATTTATGGCGGAGAAGAGCAAGGAAAAAGCGATGGCGAAGCAGTTGGGATTGAAGCCGGTCGATCCAAACGCTCCTGCGCCAACAGGACAGTAGCGGCGAATATAATAGCAACATAGATAACGTTTAAGCTTGTGGGTTCCTAAGGAGAATTTCGATGAAGAGTCGACTAAGCTTTGCTGTTGTACTATCGTCAATAGTTTTGTTATGTTGTGCCGCACTGATCTTAGGACCGAAGGTCAGCGCTGCCGGAGAAGGCAAAATCAGTGGTACCGTCAAACTCGATGGGACTGCTCCTCACATGAAGGGTATCGACATGTCGAAGGACCCGTACTGCGCGAAAGCTCATGCCAGCGACCCCGGCCACCTGGAAACCGTAGTAGTGGGTTCCGGTGGTGGTTTGCAGAATGTGGTTCTGTACATTTCGGAGGGCTGGAGCGGCAGCCCGACCGTGGCCACGAATGTTCCTATCTTCGATCAGAAGAACTGTATGTATACACCCCATGTCCTGGCCATGGACGTGAACCAGAAGTTCCAAGTGAAAACCAGCGACGCTACCACGCACAACATTCACCCCAACCCGAATCCCATGACAGGCAATATTCCATGGAACCAATCCCAGCCACCCGGAGCCGCGGCCGTGGAAAAGAGTTGGAAGGCCGCAGAAGTGATTCCGGTGCAGTGCAACATTCATCCCTGGATGCACGGCTGGTTTGTTGTGGTTAAGGGGCCTTACGCTACTACAGACGACAGCGGCAATTACACCATCAACAACGTTCCACCTGGAAGTTACACGGTGACCGCATGGCAGGAAGATCTGGGTACTCAAACCCAAAAGGTTACGGTTGCTGCCGGTGGAGCGGGAGCGGCGAACTTCACGTTTAAGGCGAAATAGAATCTCGAAAACTTAACGAACTGTTCACTCTTAAACGAATCGCCGCAGTAGATTTTGCGGCGATTCGACAATTTAGGCCGGAACCTTCCGGCTAAAAGGCGGGCCGATATGGCGAAGCTGTTTGCGGTAGTTATTGTGCTGATCGCAATTGCATCGGCGGTTCCCATCGTCATGCACATGTGGCCGATGCCGCAGGATATTTCGGTTCACGGCCATCTCATCGACGAGCAGTTCGCCGACACGATGCTCGAGGCCGGAATCTCCTTCCTCGCCTCGCAAATTCTTCTAGCCTACTTTATCTGGAGATTTTCCAGCCACGCTCCCAGCGATAAGATCAAAAGCTTTCCCGGTGGCGCTACGGGCCTTGTGTTGGCAGCCTTCCTCTTGGTCGGAACCGAAGTTCTTGCCTTGGGTTTCTTCGGCACCAAGGCTTGGGCCAGTGTCTACTTTACTCCGCCTGCGGCCGACGCCGTGACCGTACAAGCGCAAGCTGGCCAGTTCGCGTTTTACTTCCGTTACCCCGGCCCCGATGGAACCTTCGGTCCTATTCACCCGGATCAGATCAGCGAGGCTAACGCGAACTTTTTCGGAATTGACACGACGCACGATCAGGATTCAAAAGATGACATCGTGACTGCCGAGCTGGCCATTCCGGTGAACAAAGAAGTTCACCTGCTGATGCACGCCAAGGATGTTGGGCACTCTTTCTACGTTCCCGAGTTGCGGGTGCAGCAGGACTTTGTGCCGGGCCTGGACGTCTCGGTTCACTTCACAGCGACCAAAATCGGCAGATACGAAATCGTATGCACCCAGCTTTGTGGCCTTGGACACTACAACATGAAGGCCTATCTCGAAGTGAAGTCCCAGGAAGACTACGATGCCTGGATCAAGCAGCAGGCGGCACTGCAATAGTTGTTGAGTACGTTCGGCGGGTAGCGTTTTGCGTGAACGGGCTTTACCGACTAAACATCTCTTTGGGGTGAGCGCAATGCACGACATGTCAGCACACGCAGTGGGCCACGGAGCTCCGACAAGTTTCATTCGGAAGCATGTCTTCAGTATCGACCATAAGGTCATCGGCAAGCAGTATTACGCGCTGGCCCTGGTCGCGGCCGTGGTTGGAATGTTTCTTTCCTGGCTCATGCGCATTCACCTCGGATGGGGCAGCTTTGCTATCCCTGGCTTGCATTTGCTTTCGAGCAGCGGCGCGCCCGGCGACGTGATGACGCCGGAGTACTATCTGCAGCTCATGACCATGCACGGCACCATCATGGTGTTTTTCGTGCTGACCACGGCTCCGTTTGCGGCATTCGGCAACTTCTTCCTGCCCATTCAAACCGGCGCTGAGGATATGCCATTCCCGCACTTCAACATGATGTCGTTCTGGGTCACGTTTGTGGCATTCATGGTCATGGTCGCGGCGTTCTTCGTGCCTGACGGCCCCAGCCTCGGCGGCTGGACGCAGTACGCTCCGCTTAGCGCGATCGGCGCGGTCGGGGGCCCCGGTCAAGGTTGGGGCGTGGTTTTCTGGGCCACTTCGATCGGAATATTCTGTATCGGTCAACTGCTCGGTTCGCTTAACTTCATCACCACCACGCTCGACATGCGCTGCAAGGGCATGTCTCTGATGCGCCTTCCCCTCAGTGCCTGGGGATGGTTCATCACCTCCGTCATGGGCTTGACGGCGTTTGCGGTTCTCATGCCCGCCTGCATCCTGCTGATTCTCGACCACCTCGCCGGCACAAGCTTCTTTATTCCTACTGGCCTGGTGATCGGTGATCACGTCCTGCCGCATTCTGGCGGATCGACTCTCCTCTGGCAGCATCTTTTCTGGTTCTTCGGACATCCCGAGGTTTATATCGCGATCGTTCCAGGCATGGGCATCGTCTCCCACGTCCTCATTACCAACATGCGGCGGCCCATGCTCAGCCATCGAGTTCTTATTTATTCCATGGCAGCTCTGGCCGTCCTCAGCTACATGGTTTATGGCCACCACATGTTTGTAAGCGGCATGAACCCCGTGTCCTCGCTGGCCTTTTCGTTTCCCACGCTGGTCATTACCATTCCGTCCACGATCATTGTGCTGATCTGGCTGGGCAGCCTTTACGGCTCGAAGCTACGGATTAATTCCGCCTCGTTGTTCTCGCTGGGCTTCGTTTCGATGTTCATCAGCGGCGGCGTCAGTGGATTCTTCCTCGCGCAGCCTTCGCTTGACATCATGCTGCATGCCACCTATTTCGTAGTCGGACACTTCCACCTGGTGATGGGAGTCGCGGCTATGTTCGGCATCTTTGCCGGCACTTATTTCTGGTTCCCCAAGATGACGGGCCGCATGATGAATGAGACCTTGGGGAAGGCCCACTTCATCCTCAGTTTCATCGGCGCGTACTGCATCTTTATGCCGTTCCACTATCTCGGAATCGCGGGCAACGTGCGCCGCTATCAGGCCTTTACCGACGACTATCTGATCCCGCTAGTCCCCGTTCACAAGTTCATTACCGTAGCTGCTCTCGTAACCGGCTTTGCCCAGCTGATTTTTATCTACAACCTGATTTACAGCCGATTCAAGGGCCCGCACGCTCCGAACGATAACCCGTGGCAGGGAACTTCTCTTGAGTGGAGCACCACTACGCCGCCCCCGCACAACAACTTTGGCGCGACGATGCCGGTCGTTTACCACGATCCGTATCAGTACAGCGTCGAGGGTGCGGCCGCCGACTACATCATGCAGACGTCGGCGGAGAAAGTTCACAGTCCCGATGAAGAAAAATAAAGGGGCTTGGGCTTTTTAATTCCGGCGCAAAGAAGCAGTACAGAATTGGAGTGAGCAGTATGGCGACCACAATCCACGAACCGCCGAAAATAGATGTTGACCGCTTACCAAGCCACGGCTCGGGCAATGGCGGATGGCGGAATCTGGTTCCCTCGGATGGAGATCTGCGGCTGGTGAAGGATTCATCTCCTCCGCCGGCCAGCACTGGAATCTGGGTGGGCTTGGCCGCTATCACGATGACCTTTGCCGCTTTCACCAGCGCGCTGGTGGTTCGTCAAGGCAACTCGACGGATTGGCACCACTTCACTCTGCCGCCGATTCTGTATTTGAATTCTTTGATCATCATCGCCAGCAGCGTCACCCTGGATATGGCCCGCCGGCGGATGGCGGCCTTCATCAGCAGCGCGAAGTCTCAGGCGGGTGCTCCAGCGGGCTTGCTTTATGTGACTCTGGCTCTGGGACTTCTCTTTGTGGCTGGCCAGACTTGGGCGTGGCTGCAACTCAAGGCGCAGGGATTCGGACTCGCCACCAATATTAGCTACTCATTCTTCTATGTGCTAACGGTAACTCATGCTGTGCATGTCCTCGGAGGGCTCGGCGGTCTGGCCCGCGTCATCTGGAAGCTGAACACTCTTGTGCTGAAACGCAGCACCTTGAACGCAACTTCGCTCTACTGGCATTTCATGGGCGGTCTGTGGCTGTACCTGCTTTTGCTGCTTTGGATGAAGCTGTAACACTCGAAGGTAGGAGGGCAAAGTGAGCCAAGCCGATCTTTCAATTCACGGGCAGGTGTCGCGATCCGATGCCACGGAGATAATGACTGCGCCCACATTTCATGTTTCCGCAAAAAAGATGGCGATGTGGTTGTTCATCATCGCCGACTCGGCCACTTTTGCCGGATGTCTTGTGGCCTACGGCTTCATCCGCAACGCCACTCCGGATTGGCCCAGACCGTTCCATGGCATCACCAACGTCGCCCTCATGACGTTCATTCTGCTCACCAGCAGCTTGACCATGCTATTGAGCTTGCGCTCGGCCCGGCAAGGCGACAAGCCCGGAGCCTTCCGCTGGATGATGATTACAGCCGTGCTTGGAATCGCTTTTGCTGTTCTCCACATTCGCGAATGGATGGGAATGATCGGCGAAGGCGCCACGCTTTTCCATAATCCGTGGGGTACTCCGGCGTTTGGCGCAGCTTTTTTCAGCATTACCGGTCTTCACCTTTTACACGTAACCGGCGGGGTCGTCGCCCTGATTTTGGTCGGCCTGAGCTACAAGCGGGGTGGCTACGGCGCAGATGACCTCGAAGTCACCGGCCTCTACTGGCACTTTGTCGACTTGGTTTGGATGTTTGTAGTGCCGCTGATTTATTTGATGAATCTAGCTCACTAAGACTGCGGTAGTGCAGCGCTTCTACGCTGCGCGAACCGGGATTTTTCACTTGCGGCTCTAGCCGCTGCGGTCCACTAAGATTTGGAGGAGAAACTGCAATGGCTGCAAACGAAGCGCACGCGAGCGGTGGAATCGGAAAAGATGTAGCAATCTACGTCTGCCTGCTGGCCCTTGCCGGCGTACAGTTCTTGATCGCCTATCAGGACATCAGCACGTCGCAAATGTTTGTCCGCATGTTGTCGGTCGCAATTATCGAGGGCGGGCTCGCGCTTCTGTTCTTCATGCACCTGTCGGAGAATCGCGGTCTGATGTGGTTTGTGGTGATCTTTACGGTCGCCGTGATCCTGGGCATGCAATACGGATGGACCGATAGTTTCCGCCTCATCGACGGCGTGCCCTGGGCCAGGTAAGATAGTCTTGAGACTGGGAGTAGCATTGAATCGTTCGAAGTCAATCGCGATGCTTGCTGTAGCCCTTGCGGGACTCATGCTCCTGTTCATGCCGCTTCCCGCGTCGGCCCAAAGTTGTGCTCTCTGCTATACCCAAGCTGCATCCTCAGGCGCTCGGATGATTCAGGCGCTCAAGAGCGGCATCCTGATCCTGATCGCTCCTCCAACGCTCATGACTGTTGGGGTAATCTTCGTCTGCTATCGCAAACGCAACCAGACTCGCGAAGGCGACGCCGAGCATTCACAAGACAAGAACTGGTAGGACACAAAGCTCTTGGTTTGCGATTCGATCACTTCTTGTAAACCACGCCGCCTTTCATCACGAACGAAACGTTCTGCAGTACGCTGATATCCTGCAAAGGGTCGCCAGGGGCAGCAATGATATCCGCGAGATATCCCGGCTCCAGTGCTCCGATCTGTCCGTCCCATCCCAGCAGCTTCGATCCGTTGAGCAAATCTGCCTGCAGCGCCGCTAGAGGAGCCATGCCGTTGGCCACCATCAACACAAGCTCGCGCGCCTGCGTACCGTGGGGAAACGGCCCCACATCAGAGCCTACGGCCATGGGAACCCCCGCCGCGAGCTGTTTGCGGAATTCCTGGCGGTGAAAATCCAACACGGCATGCTCCTGCGCGCCCTGCGCGGGTGTCTCCGCATGATCGGCAAAATATTCGGAGATGGTAAAGGTCGGCACCGCGAAAATCTGCTTTTCGCGCATCAGCCGCATGGTCTCATCGCTTAGCTGGTAAGCGTGATCGATGGACGCAACCCCCGCCTGCGCCGCAAAGAGCGTGCCAGGTTCGCCCGTGGAGTGTACCGCCACGCGCTTGCCGAGCCGTGTGGCCTCTTGCACCGCCGCGCTCAACTCAGCCTCCGTATATTGATAGATCGTGGAGAACTTGCCCTCGCGAATGACGTCGGGGCCGGTCTCATAAATCTTGATAAAGTCCGCGCCCTCCTTGAACTGCTGGCGCATCACCGAAACCAACTCGGCCGCACCGTTCGCGTAATCGGCGTTGGCCAAAACGTGTTGCGCCGGATTGAAGCCGATGGCGTCTTCATGCCCGCCCAGAATGTTGATTGCATTCCCGCTGATTCGCATCCGCGGCCCAGGAGCCAAACCGCTATCGATTGCATTGCGAACCGCCGTGTCGGCTGACCCCGCGCCCTCGGTCCCCATATCGCGTTCGGCGGTGTAGCCCGCCATCAAATCGTCCCGTGCCGCCAGCAGCGCCATGATTGTGCGTTGCGGAACGGACTCTTGCACCGTCTGCAAATCCTCTGCACCCGGATGCAGAAACAGATGAACGTGCACGTCGATCAATCCCGGCAAGAGCGTGCGGTCGCCGAGATCGATCACCTCCGCACCGGCCGGATGCTTTACCGACGAACCTACCTCTACAATTCGTTCGCCCTCGACAAGGATTTCGCCGGGTTTCACAATGCGCCCGCTCTTTATGTCGAGCAGTCGAGCCGCGCGCAGAACAATCGCATGCGCCGTTGCGGATTTGGATTGAGGTGAAGCCTGGGTCTGCGCGACAGAAGGTCCGAGCAGCGATTGCAGCAAAAAGAATGACCAAAGAAACGACCAGTGCTTATTCATGGCATTAGAAAGTATGTTTCAGTAGGGGATGGTACCACCTTCAATTTGCCGAGGCTAGCTATTGAGGAAGTTGGTAGTGGGTAAGTTTGAAGAAGCAGCGTGCACTTCTCCCGTCGGCGTCATCCTGAGCGCAGCCGCTTTTCAGGCGGAGCGAAGGATCTCCCGCTTGACCGGCCCGGCGCGTACGCCAAATTGCACCCACCACCGAAATTCAAAACCTTAGGAAATTCAAAACCTGCCAAAGTGTTCAACTAACAACCTCCGCAGTCTTCAGCTCCTGCAACAATCCCTTCTCCACCTTCTTCTGGTGCTCCGCTGTGAGTTTCTTTCCACCGGATGTCAGGTAGAACGCATCGATCGCCATTTGTCCTTCGGTATCGATCAAGGCAATCTCGATGTTGCAGCGCTGATGGGAAAGGCACGAACTGATCCGGTGCAGCAACCGCGGCCGGTCCTGAGCGATTACCTGCAGCAGCGTGCTCGTCGACGATGCGGTGTCGTCAAAGTCGATCCTCGTCTCGACCTTCACCTTGGTGCTTGCGTGCTTTTCACTGCGCTGCCTTTCACGCAGCATCCGGTCGAGGTCCGCTTCTCCCGCCAAAACTGCCGCAATGCTTTTCTTGAACCGCTCCCATTCCGACAGGTTCAACTCCAGAGTGCGAAAGCGGTCGGTAAAGTAGAGCGTGTCCACTACCGTGCCGGCCTCGTTCGAAAACGCATTTGCCTTCACAATGTTCATCCCCCAGGCAGCCAGCACTCCGGTCACGGTTGCGAATAACGACGGACGATCCTTCGTCACCAGCGTCAACTCATACCAATGTCGTCCGCGCTTCAAATCCACCTGCAGCGGATCGCTACCCAACCCGTCCGCCATCACCACATGCTGCATGATTTCTTCGGCAGAGTGCACTCGCAAATATCGTTGCGGAAAACCCACTACAAAATCCTTAAACTTCGCGCCCGTCACCGGAGCCAGGCTTCGAATTCGTGCCAGCTTTTCTCCATTCGCATCGCCATGGACGCGCTGATCGGCGCTGCGGTTCAGGTAATTCGCCGACGCGATGTAGAGCTGCCACACGTTTTCCGCTTTCCAGGGCGTCAGCGCTTCCGGATTCACCGCCTTAATATCCGCATAAGTCAGCAGGCACAGCATCTTCAAGCGTTCCGGCGTACCAACTTTTTCCGCAAAAGCCGCCACCGTCTCCGGATTGAAAATGTCGCGCCGTAGCTGTGCCGACATTTCCAAGTGACTCTCAATCAAAAACATCACCACCGCGCGCTCGTTCTCTTCCAGATCGAGCCGGTCCATGCAGCGCACGGCGATTTCCATACTTGCTTCGACGTGATTGCGGCCGGGAACACCCTTTCCCGTGTCATGCAGCAACAATGTGAGATAAAGCAGCTCCGGATCTTCCAACTCGCCCAGCAACTCGGCGTAACGTTTATCCCATTCCGATTTTCCCTGGCTCAGCCGGTGCAAACTTTCAATTGCCAGGATGGAATGTTCATCCACGGTGAAGCGATGATAAAAGTCCCGAACCACTAGTGAGTCGATTGGCTTCAACTCCGGCAATAACAACGTAAGCAGCCGCAGTGAATGCATCGCCCGTAACGCCTCGGCGGCATGGGGCTGCAACAGGGTTTCCTGCAGGTAGAGCCAAAGTTCCGCCCCTCGCGGTGGAGTTACGGCCAGCGCTGGCAGTGCCTGCTCGATGCGGTGCTCTGTGGTCGTACTTAAGCGAAACCCGTGAACCGCCATGAAGTGAAATAGACGCAATAGCATTTCGGGATCCTGCAACGAAGAAGACTGCTGCAGGAAAATCATTCCATCCACCACGGAGAAATCGGGATGCGACGCCTTCGACTTCCATCCCTGAAATTGCCGGCGCATCGAAGACCATGCCTCTGGGATTTCCTCCAGCAACTGCATCACGGTGCGCTGTACGGCCCGCGCGTGCCCAAAGTAAATCCGCATCCAATCGGCAGCGGTAAGCTCTGTCGCATCTGAGGCGCCTATCTTGCGCGCCGCAGCCTCGTCCTGCGCTTCCCAACTCAGCGAGTTGTCATCGCGCCCATAACGAAAATGCAGAAAACACCGTGCCGCCATCAGGAACTCCAACGCCGCATCCAGTTGCTTTCGCACTCCAGCCCGAAGAGAACTCGTGTCAGGCCAATCCCGCAACTTGTCCATCGCGGGGATCAGCGCCAGCCAGCAAGCCACGTTGTAATCGCGCAGCCCGCCCGGTGTTTCCTTCAAATTTGGTTCCAGATGAAAAACCGTGTTTCCGAATTTTCCATGCCGCTCCCGCGTTACCTCGGCCAACCCTTGCAGCAGTGGTTTCGCTTCCCGCATCACCAGCTTAGGGATTGTCTTGTCGTGAAGTCGCGCGAACAACTCCCGGTCGCCGGCAAGATAGCGGCAATCCAGAAGGGAGATGGTGAACTCAGTGTTATTCGGATCAAAGCGGTCGCATTCGGAAAGCGTCCGCGACGCGGGGCTCAGCTTCAGTTTCAAGTCCCAGACTTCTTGCGAGAAACGCCGGACCGCATCCTTGTAAGTTTCCTCAGCCGCACGATCGGCGTACAGAAAGAGGAGATCGATATCGGAATAAGGAAAGAGCCAGCTTCGGCCGAAGCCTCCCGTGGCCACCAGCGCGAAGCCCTTCGGACCTTCTTCGCCCGGCGAAACGATATCCCGCCACAACCGTTTAAGAATGTCCTCGACCAGACGGGTTCGTTGCAACACAGCCGCGCGGCCATCGACCGTCGCCGCGAATTCGCGCGCAATTCGCGCCGACTCTTCAGCCAGAGAACTCCGCAATTCGCTGATCAGTGAAGACGCTGCCGTCATGACGATAGATCAATGAATCGTCGCTTGCGTACCGCGGATCGATCAATTACTAGGTCGATCGTCCGATGTTGCCACTCGACAATTCTCTGCTCTTAGGCAGCGCGTCTTCTGGAAGATGGCTGGTGACACGCTGCTCTAAAGATGTCCCGACGCGTCCCGATAGATGGTCCTGCCCTGTGCGCCAGTTTGCTTGCGCCCTAATACCTATTGATCCACGCGCGCAGATCGCTTCTTACAATGCTCCTTCGCCCCGCTCCTCATTGCGAATGCGAATCGCGTCATCGACGCGTGTCAGAAAAACTTTGCCGTCGCCAATCTTGCCGGTGCGCGCCGCCACCAGGATGGCCTGCACTGCCTTCTCCACCATGGCATCCGCCAGCACCAGCTCGAGCTTAGTCTTGGGGATCAGATCGACGCTGTATTCACGGCCGCGGTACACCTCTGTATGCCCCTTTTGCCGCCCGTGGCCTCTTACCTCGATCACCGTCATGCCCTCGACGCCAATGTCATGGAGGGCGCTCTTGACCGCTTCCAGCTTGGAGTTTTGGATGATCGCTTCGACCTTCGTCATGGTTTCATTCTCAAGTTCGCACTCCTGCACCCGCCCAATCTGGGCACAATTCTACGCGCCTACTCTATCGCCTGCCATGGTTCCGGGGAAATCGAATGTATTTATCGGTCGCATCAGGATTTGTTATTGACCACGGGCGATGCTCGGCGCAGGAACTGACCTTGAAGGAGCGCGACTTTCAGCCGCGTGAGGATGGCAATTAATGCGAGTCTTCACTTCGCCTTGGAAAAATCTTCCACCGCAAATAACTGCCCGGCGCGGAGAACTACACCCACTCCAATCGAGTCGATGTCGGTATCAAGGATATTGGCGCGGTGGTTCGGAGACTTCAGAAATTCCGCTTCAATCAATCCGCCGTCGGAGCCCATGGCTACGTTCTCCGAGATCGATACGAAGTGCGCTCCAGCTTTCGTAGCCCGCGAAGGCAGGCTAGGCTCGCCCGGGAAAACATGCTCCGCAGCGCCGTGTTGCGCCATCATTCCGGCATGCCGCCGAGCCGCCATCGCCAATGCATCATCCCACTTGAGCGTTGGCAAGCCCTGAGCCTGACGCGCTCGATTCACTGAAAGAAACAGCTGACGCTCCGACAGGCTCGCGCTAGTTTGTGCTTGCGCAGGTAAGAAAAAGCTAAGAGCAAGAATCACTAGCCCAGCTAACTGGATCATGGCTCACATCGGAAACGATCTCTCGCTGAATCTTAACCCGCAGTTACCGGATTCCACTCGCATGTTTCGCTAGAAGAAAGGGATAAAGACAAAAACTAAGCGTCACTTTGGCTGCGAATGTTTTTCCGGAAGCGACGGCGGTTTGGCAAATTTCGCATCATCCACCGGCACATTTTCCTTCACTTCGCTCACTTGAATCGTGAACCGCCCGCCCGGCCGCGCCAGCGTCCAGCGAAATGGAATCTTCACGCCACCCGCCTCGCGATAATCGGCGTAATCGATCTGCGTTGGCAGCCGGCCCAGCGGAGTCTCGCCAAACCGCACCAGCCGAAGCAGCAGTCCGGACTTCTCATCAAAGTAGAGACGCACAGGGGTCTTTGCTTCGCGCTGTCCTACCACCACATAAGCATCGTGGCCATCGATTTTCTCGGTGCCGCGCACTTTCGCTTCGCTGAACATGCTTTTCAGGTGCACCGCAAAATGAAGATCAGCATCCATGGCCGCCGCATCCATGTCGGGTCCATGCATTTCGTGCACCGGCCGCTTCGGCGCACCCAGCCACCCCTCATGGCCATCGAATGCTGTGATGCTATCGCCGTCCGGCGTGTGGGTGAACGACACGCGTTTATCGGGATCCTTCGAAAAAATCTCGATTGGAACATTTCTGTCACCGAATGTAATCGTCCCTTTCATCACGCGGCTCGTGATCTTGTCAGTCGCGGCAGCTCCGCCCACCGCCTGTAGATACTTGGAAAACAATAACTCCGCGCTGAGACCGCTCGACCCGCCCTCGACAACGGTCTCTTCGTTCTTCGCAACCTCCATGCCTGGCTTGGTTTCTTCCGTCATCACCGAGGGCGTCCCTACCGGATCGACGGCGCCTCGATGGCAGGAGTAGCAGGTCACTTCGCGATGGCTGTCGAAGTTCTCCTTATTAATGGCGAACATCATCTCCATCATCTTCCGCGCGGTTTGCTTCGGCTTCTTGTCGTCTTTTTCGAATGCGCCCTGCACATGGCAAAACTCGCACTCTACGCCGAGCGACGCGGTGATAAACTGCATCGCAGGAATCAGCTGATCGGCCGGAATACCCTTCAGCGTCTGGATGTTCTTGAACTGCTCCTCCGCCCTCTTCGGTTCCGCAGGCGACTGCGAGCTGCTTCCGGACTGCGCCCGCGCTCCGCCAACCACGACTGCGCAAACTACAACTGCAAAGATTGCTGCAATCCAAATAAAAAATGTAGGGACAGCCGCCCCCGGCTGTCCAATCGAGCGAAGCTCGATGGATTTCTTCCCGGTCATCCTTTTCGCCTCATGTTGGAATCTGGAAAAGTCTATCAAAACCGTAGGCCGAGCTTTTCAATCGCCCAATGACCCGATCACCCAATCGCTCAATTCTCCTTGCGCCGGATAAAATATTTCCACTTATCCACGCCCGATGGTACCGCCACATCGAAAAACCCAACCATCATTTCCTGTGACGTCTGATCACCCCACGTTACCAATTTTTCCGGATCGGGATTGTGCGGATTGTTTTTCGAATTGTCATACCACGCCACCGCTCTGAGCTTCGTTCCGGCCTTCAGTTCCCGGGGTTCGGCGAGTTTGTAACTCAACTGCCAGTGAAAGTGATAGTTCACCCGCAGCAGCGTCTCCACGCTTCCGTCATCATGCACAATGTCGTATTCGAAGCGCTTTCCACGCAGGTGCATATGCGGAAACAGGCTCAGCAGTGTGGCATCGTTCGGCAACGTTCCCTGTACCTCCACACGAAAATCCTCCGCTCCCGGCGGAATCAGCAGCGCATGATTATTCAATTGGAGCGTGATCACCCTCTGCTTCGGTGGAGTCTTTGCAAACACAAGCCCCACGCTGGTTTCGTCGCTGGCTGCCTCGCCGTTCGTCGTGTAGTGCATCTGAAATACCAGATCCGATCCCGCGGGCGCGAACTTCGCCATTCCATCCGACCATCGATCTGGAGCGCTCCCCGGCGCGTATACCAGTAGCAGATCGCTGGTCGTTTCGTGTGCTTGCCGCCGTTCTTCCGGATCGGTCAACATCGACCCCGTGAACGGCTCGCCTACCGGCGCATGCCGCAACCAAGGCGAATCCGGAGGACGGATATACACCACCGCGTGGTGCACGTGCGCCGCGCTCGAGGGCCGCACCTCCACCATCTGCACCCACTTATCTTCGGCAAAATGCGTCGGCACAATTTCATACGTGTATTCAACTTCGCCTCGCGCTGGAATCTCCACCCGCTTCGGCATCTTCACGATCACGTCTGGCTGCGGAATATTCCATCCTTTGCTCCACTTCCGCGGCGCGGGCGCATCGCGGGCATCGCCGGCCGGCGCTCCGGCTTTGGCCCAGCCGACGATAGTTGCGATCTGTTCTTGGCTCAACGAGGGATCATTCGCAAAATGGCCATAACGCGGATCTGCGAACCATGGCGGCATCATTGTCATTTCAACCGCAGCGGCCATCTTCGCCGCCCAGGGCCGCGTCTGTTCGTAGGTCACCAGCGGCATTGGCGCGCCCTCACCGCTCCGGTGGCAGCTCTGGCATTTGTTCTGAACGATTGGAAGGACATCTTTATAAAATGTGGGGGACGAAACAGGTGGGGGACCCGGTTGCTCCCGAGCCGAAGCCGAATTCGTCGTCTGCAAACCCGCTCCGAACAAAAAAAGAAGAGACGCTAGCGCGCACGCACCCCAAAGTTTCTTCACGAACGCAGAAACTCCAGAGTCAATGTACCTAACTCTTCTCTAATGATTGTCGTCTGGCGCATGCGATTTCCTTAGTGTACGAGGCGGCTCTAAGGAAAGTCGAAGGTTCGTTTGTCCCCCCCGAAAATGCTACAGTAATCGGTTCATGTCCGCGCTTAATTCACTCTTCGTTCGCGCCTGCAAATCACAGCCAGTTGATCGCACTCCCGTCTGGTTTATGCGGCAGGCTGGGCGCTACATGCCCGAGTACCACGCCGTCCGCAAGCAATATTCCCTGCTCGAAATCTGCAAGAAGCCGGAAATTGCCGCCGACGTTACGATTACCGCCGCTGAAATTCTTGGCGTCGACGCTGCCATCATCTTTGCCGACCTGCTGCTTCCCCTTGAAGTGATGGGCCTTCCCTTTCATTTTTCTGCGGGCGAAGGCCCCGTCATCGAAAAGCCCGTCCGCTCTTCCCAAGACGTTGCCCAGCTTCGAACTGACAGGGCCGCTGACTTGGGCTATGTCTCAGAAGCCGTGAGTCTCGTCGCGAAACATTTTGCGGGAAAGCTTCCCGTCATCGGTTTCTGCGGCGCACCTTTTACTCTCGCCAGCTACATGATCGAAGGCGGCGGCTCTCGCCACTTCCTGCACACCAAGAAGATGATGTACAACTCCCCGGCTGACTGGGATGCGTTGATGCGCAAGCTGGTAGAGGTCACGGCTGAATATTCCGCTGCCCAGGTGCGCGCCGGCGCTGATGTGGTCCAGATCTTCGACAGCTGGGTCGGCTGCCTCAGTGTGGAAGACTACCACCGTTACGTTCTGCCGCACGTGACCGGCATGGTGAAGCGGTTGCAGAAAACCGGTGCGCCCATCATTTATTTTGGCACCGATAGCGCCACGCTGCTGCCTGCGATGAATGAAACTGGAGCGGAGGTCGTCGGTCTCGACTGGCGCATTCCGCTCGATGCAGGCTGGGCAGCCCTCGATCATCGCTGTGGAGTGCAAGGCAATCTGGATCCCGTTCTGCTTTTTACGGATTGGAAAGAGTTGAGATCCCGCGCGGAACACATCCTTCAACTCGCCGCCGGACGTCCCGGCCACATCTTCAACTTAGGCCACGGAATTTTGCCCGAGACGCCGGTCGATAACGTGAAAGACCTGGCGCGTTTTGTTCAGGAATATTCGCTAACGAATCCGGTAGCCGGAAGCCGAAAGCCGAAATCTGGAAACCGAGTCTCATGATCCGTATCGCCATCGTTGGCGGCGGCATCTCTGGACTCGCAGCCGCATTCACCCTCGAAGAACATCGCCGCGCCGGAGCGGTCGAATATACCCTTTTCGAATCGTCGCCTCAGTTCGGCGGCGTGCTCCGTACCGAACAAATCGATGGCTGCATCGTCGAGGCCGGACCCGATTCTTTCATCTCTGAAAAGCCCTGGGCCGCCGACCTCTGCCGTGCTCTCGGCCTCGGCGACCAACTCATTGGTTCGAACGACGCCGATCGCAAAACCTACATCCTGGTTCGCGGCCGCCTGATTCCCATGCCCGACGGCTTGATGTTCATGGTGCCGACGAAAATCCTGCCTACCGGCCTCTCGCCGCTTTTTTCCTGGACCACGAAATTCCGCATGGCTCGGGAACTATTCCATCCACCGCGAGCCGCCGAAGAAGATGAAAGCGTAGCTTCTATGGTCGAGCGCCACTACGGCGCAGAAATGGCTGACCGCCTTGCCGACCCGCTGCTATCCGGAATTTACGGCGGCGAAGCAGCCAACCTCAGCGTCCGCGCGGTGCTTCCCCGCTTCGCAGAAATGGAGCGCACCCACGGAAGCCTTGGTCGAGCCATGCTCGCAGCTCGAAAAAAAATTCTGCGACCGGCTGATAAACCCACCCCGCCGCTCTTCACCTCACTTAAGAACGGCATGCAACAATTGGTCGAAACGATTGTCCCGCGCCTGAATCCCGCGTCTCTCATTACCAACGCCCGTGTGCAATCGATTCAGCCCGAGGCTATCGGCTGGGCGGTTCGAGTCCAGCCTGATCCACAGAACCCGGGAGTTCGGACCACTCACTTCGACGCCGTGATTCTCGCCCTGCCCGCGCTTGCTGCCGCACAGGTTCTCGTTGCCTGCGCTCCTGAGCTTTCCGCCGAACTCGCGGCGATCGGTTACAGTTCATCCATCACCGTCGGCCTTGGGTATGATCGCAGCGTCCGTCAGTCGCTTCCGCCCGGCTTCGGGTTTCTCGTGCCGCGGAGTGAAGGCAAGAAACTCTTAGCAGCCACTTTCGTTCACAACAAGTTTCCTCACCGCACCCCTGATGATCGCGCGCTGCTGCGCTGCTTTTTCGCCGGATCCAATGCTGAGAATATCTGGCAACTTTCCGATGAAGCCATTGTCGCGATCGTGCGCACCGAGTTGCAGCAGATCCTCGGCGTCAGTGCCGAGCCTCTCTTTGCCCGAGTCTATAAATGGAAGTCTGCGATGGCTCAATACGGAGTCGGCCATCTCGATCGCCTCGACCGCATTGAGCGGCTACGTCAGCAGTTGCCAGGACTTGCTCTCGCAGGCAACGGTTATCGCGGCATCGGCGTGCCAGATTGTGTCCGCTCCGGCCAGAGCGCGGCTAACCAACTCCTCAGTCGTGAAGAGTTCCTGAACGCGAAATCGGAGTAGTCATTCGGCGCAGCGAAATCTTCTATGCGCTTCTGCACCGTCACCAAACCGGATGACACTCCGATTGCGGTCTAGGCCGGCACATCTACCTTTCTCGCGCGCATCTCACGCCGCACCTTTCCCACCACTAGTTTGATTTCGTCATAGCTAACTTCCGGAGGCAGTACATCTTTCAATGCTTTCAGCCGCTCCATCCCCACCTGGGCGCAGGCTGCCTCGATTACCGATTGTTTTTCTTTGCTTACCCAGTCCGATTGAAACTCAACTCGTCCAGTCTCAAGCAAATTAGCGACCGCGCTCGCGATCGTCGAAAGCTGGCGTCCTCGAAGCTGCGCGATTTCTTCGAGAGTGCGGCCCTCGCTCAACAAGCGCAGAGTTTCATCCACGGGCTTTGACACACCTTCCGAACCGGAGGCTCGCTCCCCTTGCCGGAACTTTTCCAGAGCATCCAGAATTTCTTGTCCATAAATCTCCGCTTTGCGCTCGCCGATTCCCGGAATCTCCAGGAGCTCCGCAAGAACCTTCGGCTGTTGCCGGCAAATTTCTTCCAAAGAAGAATCGTGCAGCACGATATAGGCGGGAATATTTTTCTCTTTCGCCACGTCACGCCGCCACTCCCGCAGATACTCGCGCAACTCGTCTACAAGCGGCCCATCGGCCTTTGCACCCGCCGTCTGAGCCAAAACTGTCTGCGGACCCAGTCGCTTTCTTCCCGCGGGCGCGGCCTTGCCCACAGCTGCTGCCTTCGCCATCCACTCAGCCACGCTCCCGCAAACGTCGCAGGCATCGCAACTCTGCCACTTCGGAGCTTCGCCAAAATGCGCGCAAATCTGCCGATGCCGGCAGCGCTTCGACTCCACAAATTCGCGGATAATCCGGTAGCGCTCCCACGCTCGCTCGCGCTCCTGCGCGTCTGTAATCTGATTCGCAAAAAATCCCAGCAATCCGGCGTCCTTCTTCTGCCACAGCAAAACGCAATCCGCGCTAGCGCCGTCGCGTCCTGCGCGCCCAGCCTCCTGGTAATACTGCTCAATCGATTTTGGCAACGACAAATGAATTACAGCCCGTACTGCCGCCTTGTTGATTCCCAATCCAAACGCAATCGTTCCCACCAGCACGCGCACTTCGTCCGACATCCATCGTTCCTGGTTGCGCCGCCGGTCCTGCGCTCCCATCTTGCCGTGATAACCCACGGCCGCGATGTCGTGATCCCCCAAAAAATCGACCGTCTCTTCCACTCGGTTAATCGTTGGGGAATAAATAATAACGTTGCTTCCGGCGTAACTCCGCAGCGCCCGTACCAGCAACTCCATTTGCTCCAGGCCTTCGCACTCGCGCACCAGGTAGCGCAAGTTCGGCCGGTAAAAGCTGGCAATATATTTATCGGGATCGCGCAACTGCAATTGCGCCAGAATATCGTGGCGCACATGCCTCGTGGCACTTGCGGTAAACGCGGCAATCGGACGATCAGGAAACTTCGTGCGCAGACGGCTCAACTGCCGGTACTCCGGCCTGAATTCATGCCCCCACTCAGAGATGCAGTGCGCCTCATCGATCGCGAAAAAAGAGATTGGCACTTGCTGCAGCCATGCGGTTGTGTCGCCGCGCGCCACCCGCTCCGGCGACACGTAGAGCAAACGGTAAACTCCATCCCGCGCCTTGCTCATCACCGCCGCCTGTTCCGCGTCGCTCAGCGTACTGTTCAGTACCGCGGCCGGAATCCCCATCTGCGCCAACTGTGTCGCCTGATCCTGCATCAGCGCGATGAGGGGCGAAATTACCACTGCCGTCCCTCCTGAAACCACCGCGGGCAATTGGTAGCACAGGGATTTCCCGCCACCAGTCGGCATCACCACGCAGGTGTCGCGCCCCGCCAGTAAGCTACGTACAATCCGCTCCTGCAGTGGACGGAACGTGCTGTAGCCCCAATACTGCTTCAGCGGCGTGAGTAAATCGGCTTCCGCGCTCATGAAATTTTTGAGTGCATCAGAATAGAGTATAGGTTGAGGCGAATATTAGGTGAAAGGTTTCTGGAGGGTTTCTGGCAATCATGTCCCAATAAGGGTACGTGTCCCCTCGCCCTACGAACTACACAGCGTATCGAAAAGGTCTCTGCCCGCCACTCTTCCAGAAGTACGCGAGGATGATCACGCTCACAACCGCGGCATAGGCGCACCAGAGCGATGTAAATGCGTATCGCTTAAACGCCATAACCGCCAGAAGGATTACCAGATTCGCCAATCCAAATATCACCATGTCCTTTACCTTCGAGAACAAGAGCGAACCGCAGGTTGCGATGACATAGAAAATCGCGACAGTAATATTGTTTGTCGCCTGATTGATATAGACGATGCTGTTGCCTCTCACGAAAACTTCCGTGGGATAGGCCGTCAGCGCCCAAAGAATAAAAAGGGTCGTCAGGCTCCCGAGGACGAGAAAAGGCACCATCCGTTGGCGGCTCTTCCCATTGGGTTCAAAGAGCAGCACGCTGAGCGGCAAAAGAAATGGAAGCAGCCCCTGCGCATAAAGCATGAAGGCCGCTCCCATGTTGTGCGTAACTTTGGGCGACATCATTCCATCCAGTCCGAGCCAGACGAAGCCTTCAATAAATTGGTGGATGGCAAACAGCGCAGGGAGAGACGCGAAGAGAAGTTCGCGCCTGTGTTTCACTTTGGTGAGTGTCGCGACGCCCACGGTTGCCAACACTCCACTGCCAACGAAATTTGCCGCCGCTGAAAAACACATGTGGGGTCCCTCGCTGTTTTGTTAGCCGCTTTTGATAAGCGTAAACTCGGCTCTTGTCTTGACTTCAAAGCACTAGCCGGAACCGAAGGCGGCAACAAAACCACTGTTCCGTTCTAATCCCCAAGCCTATCCTGAAAAGGGAAAAGGCGCGATTCGCGGGCGCGCCTCTCTAAAAGCAAAAACCTAGGAGTGTGTTCAGAATGACTATATCAAAATCCCGAAAGGATTTTGTAATTACTGCGCTTATGGGAATCGCGACTGGACTGGTTGGGGACGCGGTGTGGGATGGAATCAAAAAAATTGCCACTGGCATCAACTTGCCGCATATCAACACTGGCGCGGTTTTCCAACTGCTGGCTTTCATCGCGGTGGGCATGGTGGGCGCATTTCTGGGAAAAACGATTTGCCCGGACATCCGCACAACCTAATGAAGGCAAGGAGCCGGAGCCACACATTCTGATTGCGGCGGACGGAATGCCTTTGAGGATCAATACAACAGAAGCGCGAGTGGCTTTCTTTATTTTCCAGTTGCTCTCCCATCGTTCTCACGTTCATTGAGCTTCGCCTTGGCCATCTGGTGATCAAGGAGCCGTACCAGGAACGCCTTGAGCCGTTCATGCGGCGATTTTTTCCTTTATCGGTGCGCATCTCAATGGACGATCTAAAAACGTTCAGGAGCCAATCCCCGATTCATATCTTTGGCACAGCCAAATTCGGCAACCTCCAACAAAATTTCGAGTTCGACGCCATCGCCGATTATGGCGGTCAGACCCTCGCAACTGGAGGCATAACAAGCGGTGCTGCGGAGGATGACACGACGAAGATTGATGTGATGAAAATTGTGAAGCTGTCGGATCAGGTCGATTGGAAAGGCGGCAATACCACCTATCCACTAACGCTGAAAATGCAGCTTAGGAATGACTCGGCAAAGGCCGTGAATCTCCAACTAAAGGAGTACAGAAAGAAAAAAGTCACACTAGCGGCGAGAGGCTTCTCCCTCAAGCCCTCCAACTTAGATTCGGAAATGCTTGGCTTCCGCCCGGAGGTACAGACCAGATCGCCGTTCTACCGCAGCAGCAGTTTCAGGCGATCATCGGCCTAGATGAAACCAGCTTCGGCAAAGCCGATGTGGAAAGTCACCGGGGTCAAATCGGCACGCTCGTCTTTTCCGCGAATGGCTCCGAGGTCTCTATAGAGCTTTAGCTGTCGAAATGACACCTGTGGAAATCATAAAGGCCCGCTACCATTATTTGGACCCAACCCGAAGGCAACTCATCTAACAGGCGATAAGGAGATACAGCAATTATGAGTGAGACCTCGACGATTACCGCTGAAGAAAAAGCTGCAACTAAAACCGCAAAATCGTATCCGGCCAAGGCATACGCTGCAAACAGCGCCGCTTCAGGCCTTGCACCAGCCTCGATTAAGCGCCGCGAGCCCGGACCTCAGGATGTGCAACTCCAGATCTTGTACTGCGGGGTCTGCCATTCCGATCTGCATCAGGTGCGGAACGAGTGGGAGAACATGATGCCCACCGTTTATCCCTGCGTTCCCGGCCACGAAATTGTGGGCCGCGTGGTGAAAGCCGGCTCGGCGGTCAAGAAATTCAAAGAGGGCGATCTTGCTGCTGTGGGCTGTCTGGTCGATTCCGACCGTACCTGCCCAAACTGCCGCGCTGGCGACGAACAGTTCTGCGACAGTATGCCAACCTTTACCTACAACGCGGAAGATAAGCATCTTGGTGGCGTAACTTACGGCGGATATTCCGACAGCATCGTAGTCGACGAAGCCTTTGTATTACGCGTACCGAAGCAACTGGATCCGGCGGCGACCGCGCCGCTGCTTTGCGCAGGGATCACCACATACTCTCCGCTGCGTCACTGGAATGTGAAAAAGGGCCAGAAGGTAGGAATCGTTGGCCTCGGCGGCCTCGGACACATGGGAGTGAAATTTGCCAACGCTTTCGGCGCTCACGTCGTGTTGTTTACAACTTCCCCGAAGAAAACGGCTGACGCCAAGCGCCTGGGCGCGCACGAGGTTGTGGTCTCGAAAAACGAAGCGGAGATGCAAAAACATCTCGGCAGCTTCGACTTCATCCTCGATACGGTTTCCGCCGAACACAACGTTAATGCTTATCTCGATCTGCTTAAACTCAACGGTACCATGACGCTTGTGGGGGCGTCGCCGACGCCTTTGCCGCTCGCGGTCGGCAGTTTGCTATTCCGGCGGCGCCAGATCGCCGGCTCGATCATCGGCGGACTCCGCGAGACGCAAGAGATGCTGGATTTCTGCGCCGAGCATGGCATCGCTGCCGATATTGAGATGATCCGGATACAGCAAATCAACGAGGCTTTCGAGCGTTTGGCGAAAAGCGATGTGAAATACCGCTTCGTCATCGACATGTCATCGCTGAAGTAGCAGACAGGGAAACTCGAAATCGGCGTGGGACGGCACGGGATTCAGCAGTGCCGCCCCGCGTCCACAAATAATTCAACTTTAACCGCTGGGAATCTTTTTGTCGCCGGATGATGTAATATCTCGCGCCAAAATTAGCCGTTCGCGGTCCAACGCTCGATACTTCACTTCCGGATACCTCCACGCAAACACGACCCACACCAGACCCAATACCGCAAAGCACAGCGCGCTTCCTTCCGGTCCAACTACGCCTCCCGTAAGCCAGCGAGGCCCGTGCAGCGACGACTTCAACAGATGCCCGGGAAAAATCGTTCCACTATCCGGAACCGAATAAATAAATGTCTCACCCCAATCCCATGCCGCGTGAAATCCCACCCCAAACCACAAGCTTCCCGTGCGCCGCAATGTCAAACAAAAGAAAAACCCAATCACTCCCACAGCTAACAAGCCGGGCCACTGCTCCCCGTCATTGCTGATATGAATCACGCTGAACATGCATGAGGTCACCAGTGCTGCCGGCCAGAAGCCCGCGGCTCTCGTCAAGGTAAATTGCGAATACCCTCGCAGCAAGAACTCTTCATACAATCCAACCAGCAGAAAAAAAACTGCCCAGAAGACCGCGAACCGCAGCAGCCGCGCGCCATGAACCGCCAGATGACCAAATTCAACAACGCGAAGCCCGAACATCGTCGCGAGCAACAGTGTAATGCTGGCGAATCCCCACGCTGCGCCTACCCAAAACAATTTCCCAAACGCTTGCCGACCGGGCAAGCCGTAAGCTCGCCACGGCCGCCGCTCAACTCCTGCCAGCAACAGTGCGGGAAGTGCAGCCGCCAGCAGAACTCCGGCCTCCGCCAGCATCATCGTCCACAATCCGTCCGCTCCCAGATTCACCGACCACGCCCACTGTCTGGCCGCCAACTGCAGCGGATAATACATCGCGACATAGAATGCCAATCCCCATCCAGGCTTCAATCCATCCGGGCCGAGAAATAAAGTCCGCGCATACGAGGGCTGCACCGCAAAATCTGGCGTTGGAGGAGCCACTCCCTCCGGAGATGGTGATTCGGAAGTCAGCGGAATCTGCTCATTGTCGAAACTATTCATGTTGGAGATTAGCCACTATCGTGGGAGGACAGCCGCGCTCGGCAGTCCTTGTCTCGGCAGTCATGGAGCGAAGATCGATCGTCGACGGTATCAACCTGGCGAGCCCACCCATCCGCACATTTCCGCAAACAACCTCGCTCATGGTAAAACACTTCGGCTCGTCCTTTATGTCCCAATTTTTCACGCGTGAGCGATTCGGACGCTCACAATATTACGCCGCCATCCTGTTACTCGCATTCGCGGCACAATGCGTCTGGCTAATCCACGCCGAACTCGCGTCCTATGCATCGGATGCCCCCGGCGCATCCGAGCAAAGCCGCATCGCTACAGGCTGGCGGCAACTTCACGGAGGCGGCATCGCTGGTTCGCCTTTTCCTGACCCTCCCTCTGCGCTTCCGATGGAAGTCTCGCAAGATGGCGGCTACGACACCGAGCACTCTCCACTTCTTTCGCTCGTAACCGCATCGCCTTTGTTCGGCGGGCCACAAGCCTTGCTCAACCCTGAATCTTTTCCGCACTGGCGCTTGCTTCCACGCCTGCCTTTTCTTGCCGTAGGAACCTTCCTCGGCGCATCGCTCTGGTACGTCTCCCGCCGTCTCTGCGGAAACACTGGAGGCTTCGTCGCCCTTACGCTCTACTGTTTTTCTCCCGTGATGATTCAATCCGCTGCCGTCTGGCACACCGAGCCTGAAATCCTCGCTGCCTGGGGATCCTTCGGCGCAATCTTCACTGCCATCGCCGTCGCCCACACTCTCTATGCCCCGCGCGAAGTTGTTCTTTGGAACTGGCGCCGCATCGTCCTGCTCGGGATTTCTCTGGCCATCGCCGTCGGCTCTCAGTTCTCGCTGATCATTGTTGTCCCGCTAGCCCTGGCATTCCTGCTCTATCTTGCGCCGATTCGCCGAGGTGCGGCTCTCATCATCTGGGTATGCTCATCCGTTGTAGCTTTGACCCTACTCCTTGCGGCCTACTTCTTTCATCTCCACGCTTTTTCCGAAAGCCTGCGTCACGCCTCATTCTGGGGAGCGACTTATCGCAGCTTTACCGTGCTTGCCGTCTACCGCCACGTCGGATCGCAGCTTCTCCGCGCCTGCCCCGCCCTCGCGATCCTGTTACCGGTGGCAATCGTTACTTACTGCGCCTGGCCGCGCACCCGCTATTTCGGCAACACCGCGCCTTTGCTGGTAGGCGTTATTTTTACCGGACTTGGCATGGCTCATCCGGACCTAGCGGGCGCCGGATTTCTTTTGGCATCCGTCCCCTTTATCCTGATCTTCGTCTCCGGGATTCTCGCCGACCTCATGGAAACTCCATTTCGCGCCTTAGTAACGGCCTGTGTCTGGGGATTGCTGGGGGCCTACGTGGTGTGGAGTCTTCTGGCCCTGGCCCACGTTCCCCGCGGATAACCGCCATCACATTTCTCTACATTTCTTCGCGCATCACCCCGCAACTGTCGACGATCTAATTGTGTAGGTTGTCGTCTTTAGAGGTGCGCCATGACGTTTCCGCTGGAGTATCATAAGAGCATGCGGCGGTCGATTCCGGCTTCGCTGGCTTGTTTCGGGATGTTCGTGCTCCCGCTTTTTCTTATTTCCCCAAGTCTTGCTCAATTCAACAGCGCGGGTTCATCGGCGTCGGCTCATTCCGTGAGTGCGGCTCCGCCCACCGGCAGTGTCGCACCCTATACGGGTGCCGTCGCTCCACACACAGGCGCGGTGGCCCCGCCGACAGGGAGTTTCGTCCATAACGGTTTTGCGCCTTCCAACGCCGGTGTCGCGCATTCGCTGCACTCCCCGCATACTCCCGGTGTCTCGCACGATGGCAATCACCGTCGCCATTCTGCTGACGGTACCGCCTACTATCCGTATCCCTACTACTATGGCGTTCCGGTCCCATACGCGGCCGATAGTGACGCTGGCACGCCGAATGACGAGAACGAAGCGGATGATGCCGAATACCAGGGTGGTCCGACGATCTTCGACCGCCGTGGATCAGGCCCCGAGTCCTACATTCCTCCGGTATCCGACCGGCACGCCGAAACCCAGCCTCAGAATCCTACGTCTGCCACGAACGCGAATGATCAGCCGCAGCCTTCCACTTTCTTGGTTTTTAAAGACGGCCACCAACTCGAGGTTGCGAACTATGCCATCGTCAGCCAAACGCTCTACGACCTGACGCCGGGACACCCTCGCAAGATCGCTCTCGCCGATCTCGATTTGTCCGCTACTGAAAAACAAAACGACGACCGCGGCGTCACCTTCCAGCTGCCGCCGACTGCGCAGGCCAACTGACCCATGTCATTCTTGACCAGCATCGATAAGTTAGGCCGGTATCGATTGATTCTCGTCGCAGCGTTCGCGACCGCCTTGTTGACCCCAGCCGCTGCACAAAGGGCGGCCTTCGCATCTCCGGCGCATGCCGTCGCACCCCCGCGCGTGGCAACCCACGCATTCAATTCACGCAGCGCGAATTTTGGTCTTGGTCGTGCCGCACATTCTTCCGGATTCCGCCGCCCTTCTCCATATCCTTACTCCTACGCTTCTCTGCCGTTCCCGTTTTTCGGCGACTCCTTCGACCCCAATGACATCTACTCGACCGGATATCCCGTGGCCTCGCAGCCGCCTCCGCTCGTTTTAGAGGCCGCCCGCGCCTTCGCGAATTCCTCGAGTCCTATGGGATTCTCCCCCGCACTCGAGAACAATCGCGAGTCCGCCTCATCCCAACCGCTGATGCTCGAGCTCCAGAATGGCCAGTATGTCCGCGTCAACTCGAGCGCGGCCGAGGTCGATGACGCACACGATCTCACATCTGCTGTGAGCGTCAAGACTCCAAACAAAAACACCCAGCCCGCGAAGTCAGCGCGCAACCAGTCCTCACCTCCCGCAGACACCACCGCCGGGCTCGGAATCGCCGCCGCTCGCTCCCACGAACTGCCCCCTGCGACGCTGATCTTTCGCGACGGACACAGCGAAGAAGTCCGCGACTACACGATTGCCGACGGCATCCTCTACGCCCGCGGTGACTACTACGCCGACGGCTACTGGAACAAAAAGATCGCGCTCTCCACCCTCGACGTTGCCCAAACCATGCAAGCCAACACCAGCCGCAACGTAAACTTCGTTCTACCATCCTCGCCCAACGAAGTAATCACCCGGCCGTAGCTCTAAAAAGCTTGTCATTCCGAGCCGCTCTTGGCGAGGAATCTGCTTTCGCTCTTGTGTGAAGCAGCGCCAGCGCCGCGATAGGATTCCCCGCCCAATAAAATAAAAAGCCGCCCGAAAGGGCGGCATTTTTATCCGGACTAACTCGATTCATCACCCCTCAACCCGAAAAGCCACGTTGCTGGAAAGCACACCGCTGGGCGTCGTTACTTCGATCGTGCCCGTGGTTGCTCCGCGAGGAACCGTCGCCTCAATGAGAGTGCCGGACACAACTTCAAATGTTGCTGGCACACCATTAAACGTCACGCTAGTCGCCCCCGTAAGATCGCTTCCCAGAATGCTGACGACGTAGCCGGTTCTACCAAAGGCAGGATTGCTCTTCACGAAAGGCCCAAGGCCCATCGACAGACTGTAGACGGTTCCACTGTACGTCGCCCCGTAAAAGTTCCCGTCAGTGCCCTGGACCAGCCCGTAATATGGTGCCAGGCCGTCCGCGCAATTCGCTAGCGAGCAAAAATTGTAGAGTGTGGTTAGAGTGCCCGAAGTGGTGATTTGAAACGCTGTGCCGCAGTGGAATGCGCAATCCTCCGTCCCGCCGGTGCCACCTAACGCCGTCGTCCCATACAGGTTTCCATCCGTACCTTGCACCAGCGTTGAGCTCGGCTCTTCGCCGTCGGCACAGTTCGCTTCCGAGCAGAAGTTGTGCAGAACCGTGAGACGGCCGGTCGGCGTGAGTTGGAAGACCGTGCCAACGTTATTCGATCCGTAGAATTGGGATGTCCCGTAGAAATTTCCGTCCGAAGCCAATACCAATCCGTTCCCGCCGCTTCCCTCGGCAGCCTTAAAGCTGCGCAGGGTGGTTAGCGCGCCAGCCGGGGTTAGCTTGAAAAAAGTGCCGAACCCGTGGGCGCCCCCTCCTGCGGTCGTTCCGTAGAGGTTCCCGCCCGGTCCCACCACCAGCGTACCGGGGCCCGAGCCGTCGGGGCAGCTTGGCAGCGAGCAGAAAGTATAGATCGTGCTTAGCGTACCCGCCGAATTGATGGAAAAGATTCTGTTTACCGCGCTTCCATAGATATCCCCATTGACGCCTTGCACCAGCACGCCTCCCGGATTACCTTGATTCGGGAAGCTGTACAAGGTTGTCAACTTGCCTGGAGTGATTTCGAAGACCGTCCCGCCATCGTTCGCTCCACCGAAGTTGGTGGCCCCGTAAATATTCCCGTTGGCGGCCTGTATCACTCCCCAAAACGGCGTACGCCCATCCGGGCACCCCGCCTCTGCGCAAAAGCTGTAAACCACCGTCAGCGTGCCGCTCGGGGTAACTTCGAAAATTCCGCCGGAGCCGTCGGCGGACGACGTAGTCCCGAAGAAGTTACCATTCCTGCCCTGAACGAGCGGCCCTAAATAGGGGAGGCCGCCGACATTCGCTATCGTGGTGAGGGTTTGTGCCGGCGAAGCAACCGCCGCCACGATGCAGAATACAGCTACTAAACAAGCGATTTTGCTCAAATCAAGCTTTCTCATAACTGCTCCTTATCCGGCTTCGCGCCGGCGGCGTAGAAGTACAACCGTCTGGTTACGTTGTCGAAGCCGGCTCGAAAGCCGGCCTCGTCTTTTCAAAGTTGTCCTGGAAAAAGCATCACCGTTCTCATTGCCCGGCGCTTTCAGACTTCCGATTCGCCTCCACGGAAGGACTGAGCGACAAACTGTAGATGGTGCCGCAGCCGAAGCTCCCGCAGTTCGAGCTACCCCCACCAGCACTCGTAGCGCCATAAAAGATCTCGCTGGCAGCCTGTATGAGCGCTCCCTGCGGGATTCTTCCGTCGGCACAGTTCTTCTCCGAGCAAAAGCTGTGCAGTGTAGTCAGCGTTCCCGTGGGCGTGATCTGGAAGAGCGTGCCGCAAGGCCCGTTAGTGCAATCAGGGTTGGTGCTCGTCCCTCCGCCGCCGGTGGTCCCATAGAAATTCCCATCGCTTCCCTGAATCACCTGATTAGGACCTGCTCCATCCGCGCAGTTTGGCAGAGCGCAAAAGTCATACAGCGCAGTCAGCTTGCCTTCGGGGGCCTTTTTGTAGAAGTACCCGGCTCCGTTCTTGCCGCCAGAGAAGACCGTTCCGTAGATCGACCCATCGGTCCCCTCAATCGGCGGAGTAGGTCCGGAACCGCCCGGTCCTTCTGGGTCGAAGCTAAATAGCACCGTCAGCTCTCCGCTCGGGGTGATCTTGTAGAGTCCGCCGCCCGGATCGCCCGAAAGCGTGTCCAGGGTAGCTCCATAAAAGTTGCCATCTGTGAACCGCGTCAAGCCGTTCCCCCCAGAACCCTCAGGGCAACTCGGCGTCGAGCAGAACACGTGCAATGTCGTGAACACGCCCGTCGGCGTGATTTCGAAGATCGTGCCGCACCCCCACTCGCAGTCATTATCTCCGTTGAGATCGCCGCCGTCATTTGTTGTGCCATAGATATTTCCATTGCGCCCCAAAGCCAGGGGCGCGCCCCTGGGGAAGAAGCCATCGTTGCAGTTGGCCCGGGCGCAAAAGCCATGCAGCGCCGTCGGTGGTTGCCCCGGGCGGATCTCAAAGAAAGTGCCGCAACCGATGCCGAAGTTGCTGCAAACCGTGGCATCCGACGTGCCACCTTGAGCGGTCGTGCCGTAGAATTCTCCGTTGGCGCTCTGGATCAAGCCATTCGGATTGGTGCCATCAAGGCAGTTGGCCAGCGAACAAAAACTATAAAGAACGCTGACCTTGCCCGCGGGAGTCATGCGGAAGAATGTTCCGCCGGTCGAGGAAGTTCCGTTTGTACCCCCGGCCACCGTTACGCCGTAGATGTTTCCGTCGATGCCCTGCACTAACTGCCAAGGGTTGGCGGGATGCGGTGTCCCGTTAACCTTCACTAGGGTAGTGAAGGTTTGCGCGGGCAGGGCAACGGCGGCTGCGACGAAGAATACAACTAAGATGCAAGCAATCTTGGCAAAATCAAGCTTCCTCATCACTGCTCCTTATCCGGCTGCGCGCCGGCTGTGTGAAAGTACGACCGTCTGCTTACGTTGTCGAGGCCGGCTCGAAAGCCGGCCTCGTCTTCCCAAAGTTGCTCCGGGAAACAATCACCGTTGTCATTGCCCGGCGCTTTCAGACTTTCCATTTGCTCCCACCGAAGGACTCAGCGCCAGACTGAAGACAGTGCCGCAGCCGTTGCCTCCGCACTTCGAGCTGGCCCCGCCATAACTCGCAGCGCCATAAAAGATCTCGCTGGTAGCTTGGATGAGCGCTCCCTGCGGAAATCTTCCATCAGCACAGTCCGTCTCCGAGCAAAAGCTGTGCAGAGTGGTCAGCGTTCCCGTCGGAGTGATCTGGAAGACCGTCCCGCAGGGCGACTTGGCGCACTCAGGATTGGTGCTCGTCCCTCCGCCGTTGGTGGTTCCATAGAAATTTCCATCGCTGCCCTGAATCACCTGATTAGGACCTCCTCCGTCCGCGCAGTTTGGCAGAGAGCAAAAGTCATACAGCGTAGTCAGCTTGCCCCCTACCTTTTTGTAGAAAAACCCTGCTCCGTTCTTCCCGCCATAGAAGACCGTACCGTAGACGGACCCGTCGGCCGCCTGAATCGGCGGAGTAGCCGCTTGGCCGTTTCCTTCCGGGTCGAACCTATGCAGCACCGTCAGGTCCCCGCCCGGGGTGATCCTGTAAAGTGCGCCGCCCACGTTGCCCGAGAGCGAGTCCTCGGTAGCTCCATAGAAGTTACCATCTGAGAACCGCGTCAAGCCGTTTCCCCCTGACCCCTCAGGGCAAGTCGGCGTCGAGCAGAAGACATGCAAGGTCGTGAGCGTGCCCGTCGGCGTGATGTCGAAGATCGTTCCGCACCCCCACGCGCAGTTATTATCCCCATTGAGATCGCCACCGAACTTTGTGGTCCCGTAGATATTTCCATTGCGGCCCACTGCCAGGGGCGCGCCCCAGGGGAAGAAGCCATCGTTGCAGTTCGTCTGGGAGCAAAAGCTATACACCGTTGTCAGTGGTTGCCCCGGTCCGATTGCAAAGAAAGTGCCGCAACCAATACCGATGTTGGCGCAAACCGCGGCATCCGACGCGCCACCTTGTGCCGTTGTGCCGAAGAATTTGCCGTTGGCAGTCTGGATCAGACCATTCGGAATGCTGCCGTCAGCGCAGTTGGCCAGTGCGCAAAAATTGTAAAGAACGCTGACCCCGCCCGCGGGAGTCATGCGGAACAATGTTCCGCCCGTCGAGGAGGTTCCATTTGTGCCCCCGGCCTGCGTTACGCCGTAAATGTTCCCGTCGATGCCCGCTACTAACTGCGTGGGATTCGCGGGTTGCGGCGTCCCGTTAAATTTCACCAGCGTGGTAAAGGTCTGTGCAGACGAAGCAATCGCGGCCGCGACGCAGAATACCGCAACGATACAAGCAATCTTTCCTGACTTGACCTTTCGCATTACCGCTCCTTTTCTTCCGGCTTCGCGCCGGGCAAATCTGAAGACGCGTTGGCAGTTCTCGTCGCGCGAGACACCTCCGCTAGAAGAAGGACAGGGTTTTTGAACGCGAGAGAACCATGGGGACCCAGCTAGGCGGAGGACGACACAACCGGATCCAAGTGCGCAACATTATTTGCGAAGCTGACGTGCCTGTCAACTGTGCAAGAACTTGCAGTATGCGAGAAGACAGGTCATGTGGGGACAGCCGCCCTCGGCTGTCCGACCTAGCGAAGCTCGAAGGTCCTTACTTTGTGGCACGGATCATGCTTTTGGGTGGCTCGGCGCTTTCAGCGCTGCGATTCAGTCGCATCAAAGAATCGAGGCTTCAGCCTCAGGGGGCTGCTCTGTAACGAACGCAGTCGTGGTGAGGGTAGGGATGCTTCGACTCCGCACCGAGATCGCTTCACTCTTCTCGGTGCTCCACTCAGCATGACACTGTCGCCCTCTGCTTTTCCACGCTGTCATGCTGAGCGCAGCCGCGAGGACGAAGTCTCGCGGCGGAGTCGAAGCATCCCTATGCCCGCCACGCAAGCCGCGGAAGAGGCATCGCCTTTGGGTGGCGCAGCGCTTCAGCGCTGCGGTGAACTGCCCCAGTAGCCGACCAGCGTAACCTTCGCGCCTGTTTGGCACCCAGCGTATAATCGCTGTGTGCTTACTGAGGACGACAAGCAGTGGATCAAAGGTGCGCTTGAAGAAGTAAAGACCACTCTGCACACCGAATTCGGAAGGGGGCTGGAAAGAGTCGAGACCTCTTTACGCTCCGAATTTGTGGGTCGGCTTGAGAAGGTCGAAACCACTCTGCTGACCGAATTTCACAAGTGGGCATCGCCCGTCGAACTACGCCAGCGCAGCCATGCCGCAGCCTTGCGCGCCCAGGACGCCGAACTGGAATCCCTTTCCGACCGGCTCAAGAATCTCGAAGGCCGCTAGCCTCAGATATTCACCCAAGAGCCTGCCCGTCAAAACGTTAAAGCACCAGCTATGGCGGCAAAGCACAGGAGGTCGATTTTGAGGACTATCACTAAGAACGGAGCCACGAAGAAACGCAACGGCTTGCCGCCCATTCACCCGGGCGAGATTCTCAGGGAGGACGTGCTCCCATCGGCTGGCCTGTCGGTCATGGCGGCGGCCAAGTCCTTGGGCGTGTCGCGGCAGATGCTGCACGGTATTCTCGCCGGTCGCAAACCGCTCTCGGCGGTGATGTGTCTGAAGATCGCGCGCTTGTTCGGCGGCTCTCCGGAACTGTGGGTGCGCCTGCAGGCCACCTACGACCTGAAAAAGTCCGAGCAGAATAAAAAGATCATGGATCGCGTGGCAAGGATTGTCCCGATTGCATCGGCCTGTTAACGAGGCAGTCGTGGTGGATAGGGATGTTTCGACTCCGTACTGAGAATTGCTGCGCTCTTCTCAGTGCTTCCGCTCAACATGACACTGTTCTGCCCGCCCGCATCTCCCCGCTGTCATGCTGAGCGGAGTTGCGAGGACGAAGTCCCGCGGCGGAGTCGAAGCATCCCTATGATCAAGACGAAGCCTGCGGGAGAAGCTACAGGATCGGCAAAGCTGAAGGCGAGGAATCCGGCAGCATGAAACGCCTCCCCACCTTTTCGCAAAAAACGCGAAAGGATGGGGCACCCGTCCGTTTGATTTTCACAGGCATTGTTTCCACTCCCGGTTAAAAGTATAAGGGTGGGTGTCCAGTCGATCCATTATCCGGCGCGTTTAGCCGCATAGCTTTGTATGTTGCCGCCTGACCTTATTTTGACGCTAAGTGAGTGCTCCAAGCATGACTTCGCCGGTGCGAGGCATCTATGGTTTTCGCGCCAATTTTGGTCCAGTGTTGCCGTTATCGTCGGCCTGATATTGGAATTCCCTGAGTTGAGGTATGACATCCTGTCCATCGCCCGGAGTCGAATCCGACGGTACAGGTACAGAATCGTTATCTTGGAGCATCGCGTTGAATTGGCCAAGATAGCAGCATTCGTCGGATGGCTTTTTATTGTCGTGGGATTGCTTGGCGAGTTAAAGACGAGTGCGAAGATCGAGGATCTAAGCGCCAGTATCCAAGAATGCAGTGATGCGAAGGTCAGAGCGGCAACTCTGGAAGCTGGCGATGCTGCTGATTCCGCTAGAATCGCCCACGCCGAAGCGGATTCAGTCAAAGGCATTGCCGACGCAGCACGTGCTGACGCCAAAGACGCACTAGTAAAAGCCCAAGCAGCGCAACGTGAATTAGCGAAAGCAGAGAGCGATGCCAGCAAGGCGCAAGCGGCAGCATCAGATGCATTGAATGTGGCGCGGACTGCGAGAAATGAGGCTGACTCTTTCAAGAAGGATGTTCTTTCTGCAGAACAAGAACTGGAAAACCTAAAGAATCGCATGGCGGATCGGAGTTTGACATCAGTGCAGCAAGCCGCAATAGCCTCTCGATTAACTAAATACGGGCTGCGAAGAATAGATGTACTCGTTGTTGGGAGCACGGGAGAAATCATGGGTATTACCAATATGATTGGCGCAGCGCTGATACAAGCGCGTTGGACGGTTGGAAATAGCGGGAATGCAATGGGAGTTATGGTATCTGGGATATTCGTGGGAACTGTAAAAGGAGCTACTCCAGACACTGAAGAAGCTGCGAGCACATTAGTAACAGCATTACAAGAGGCAGGAGTTGCTGCCAGTCGTATGCCCTCGTACGACGATAAAGCGTTACCGGCTGCTCTAGCAGGAAATTGGGACATCAAAAATACGGCACCGATCAGAATAGTCATTGGGGCGAAACCATGAATTTATGCTTCACTGGTTTCGCCCTCTGTGGACGCGAAACGGCACCAGTACCGGATAGCCGCCCCTAAGACAAGCTCAGGGCAGGCTCTCAGCTGTCTAGTCGGGACAGAGCTCAATTCGAATCGAAAAACTTCTTGATCCCCTCCCAATACTTCCTCACCACAAATTCCGTCCTCAAATGCCCGCCGCGCCGCAGAGACTTCAGCGCAACTCCCGTCTCCTTCGCAAACCGCACGCTTCCCTCATAGGGCACGTGCGGATCATCCACCGCATGAAAGATCATCACCTTCGCCGCATCGATCTCCGCCCTGCGATGCCACGGACTGTAAAACCTCCCGCTCCGCAACTTTTTCCAATTCGCATCGGAAAGACGATATGCGTTGCCAAACGCCTCGCGAATGTACGCGGCATAATTCTTGTTGGAGGTTTCCACCTCCTCCGAGCGATCCAGAATCGTCCAATCTGTAACCGGACAACTCGCAACGACTTTGCTTACGCGCGAATCAAGAGAAGCCAGAATCGCCGCCGCCCCGCCAAAGCTCCCACCGATCACAAAAATTTGATCGGGTGTTAGTGGAAACCGCCGGCCAAACGCAATTTCGACAAGGCGGTTCGGCAACTCATCGACAACATCAAGAATGTCCTCATGCGGCGACCGCCGCAAAAACTCGCCGCCACTCTCCCAAGCTCCGCGATATCGCGGATACACCACCCAAAATCCTTTCGCAGCGAGAAACTCAATCACCGGTTGCTTGCGTGGAATCGAAGGCATTCCATCGCACAAAATAATGACTCTCTGCCATTTTCCCGCCCGGACAGGAGGCAAGAATTCAGCAACGATTTCCTTCTTAAATCGAGTTCTAAACATGTTTCGCCTCACCCCGATGAAGGCTAATTTCGTGGTAGAATATCAATAGTCATAAATCAACTAACCGCCTGTAAATGCAATCGTTTAGAACAGCTTCCAAGCGAGCGGTGATCAAGCTAGCAGCTAAATTATGGCAGACGATCAAAACCCAGAACTCCCACTGACTCCTCCAACGCCGCCCGGCGACGGCAGTCCCGGCGCACTGCACATTCAGCCCGTCAACATTGAAGACGAGATGAAGAAATCGTATCTCGACTATTCGATGTCGGTCATCATCGGCCGCGCTCTTCCCGATGTTCGCGACGGACTCAAGCCCGTGCACCGCCGCATACTTTATACGATGGCCCAAATGGGGCTGCAGCCCAATCGCGCCACGCGCAAGTGCGCGCGCATCGTCGGCGACGTGATGGGCAAGTACCATCCCCACGGCAACCTCGCTGTTTACGACGCTCTGGTGCGCCTTGCGCAAACCTGGAGCATGCGTTACCCATTGATTTTCGGTCAGGGAAACTTTGGCTCCGTCGATGGCGACCCGCCCGCAGCGGATCGTTACACCGAAGCCAAACTCGCGCAAGTTTCGACCGCGCTGCTCGAAGATCTCGACAAAGATACTGTCGACTTCCGCCCTAACTACGATGGTAGCGAAGTTGAGCCCGACGTTCTTCCCACGCGCATTCCGAACCTGCTCATCAATGGTTCCGATGGCATCGCTGTCGGCATGGCCACGAAAATTCCGCCACACAATTTAACCGAAATCGTCGACGCCACGATCACGCTTATCAACGATCCCAACGCGCAACTCGCCGAAATTTTGAAGTTCGTTCAGGGTCCGGATTTCCCCACGGCCGGAATCATTCACGGACGCGCCGGAGTTTTCGAAGCCTACCGCACCGGCCGCGGCCGCTTCATGATGCGCGCCAAAGCCGCTATCGAAAGTATTTCCAAAGATCGCCAGGCCATCATCGTTACCGAAATTCCGTATCAGGTGAACAAGGCCCGCCTGGTCGAGCGCATCGCGCAACTGGTCAACGACAAAGAGATCGAAGATATCTCCGACGTTCGCGACGAAAGCGATCGCGACGGCATGCGCATCGTGATCGAACTGAAGCGTGGAACAGAACCCCAAATCGTTCTTAATCAGCTTTTCAAGCACACCTCCATGCAGGAAGGGTTTTCCATGATCCTGCTGGCGGTGGTCAATGGTCAGCCCCGCGAAATGGGGTTGATTCAGGCGATCAAGCATTTCATCAATCACCGCGTCGAAGTGGTCCGCCGGCGCACGGCTTTCTTGCTGCAGAAAGCCAAAGACCGCGAGCACATTCTCGAAGGCTATCTCAACGCCCTCGATCATCTCGACAACGTGATTACGATCATCCGGGCCAGCGCGAATCGCGCTGATGCCCGTGAAAATTTAGTTGCCTACTTCGGCGGCAAAAAAATCACTATCAACACCACCGGACGCGCTCCCAAGCTCGATCCCGAAAAGCCGTTTACGTCGCGCCAGGCCGAAGCGATCCTCGAACTGCAACTGCACCGCTTGACAAAACTTTCTATCGATGAAATTTCCAACGAGCTGAAAGAAGTACGCGAGAAGATCGAGGATTACGAATCGATTCTTGCTTCCGAGAAAAAACTTCGCGCCGTCATTATCAAAGAGCTGGAAGAAGTAAAAGAACTTTACGGAGACGAACGCCGCACCCGGATCGAAGACGAAGCCGCTGAAATCGTTCTCGAAGACTTAATCGCCGACGAACAAGTCGCTGTCACCTTCAGCCACTCCGGCTACATGAAGCGCACGCCGATTTCGACTTACCGCATGCAACGCCGCGGCGGGAGCGGCCGCACTGGCATGAAGACGCGTGAAGAAGACTTTGTCGAGCACCTCTTCATCGCCTCGACTCACGCTTACATTCTGATCTTCACCAACAAGGGGCGGGTTTACTGGCTCAAAGTCTATGAAATTCCCGATGTCAGCGCCGCCGGACGCGGCAAGCACATCGGCAACTTGATTGGCCTGCAGCCCGGCGAAACCGTTCGCACCATGCTCGCGGTTCGGAACCTCGAAGAAGAAAGTAAATATATCTTCTTCGCGACGCGTAACGGCCTGGTGAAAAAATCCGAGCTTCGCGAGTTCATGCACGTGCGTTCGAACGGAATCAATGCCATCAACATCGAAGAAGGAGACGAACTGGTCGCCGCCCGCGTCACCAATGGCAATCAGATCGTCTTCATCGCCTCGCATGAAGGCATGGCCATCCGCTTTGAAGAAGATCACGTTCGCCCCATGGGCCGCGCCGCGTACGGAGTCAACGGTATCAATTTGGACGAAGGCGATTACGTCGTGGGAATGACCGTGACGCCGAAGCCGGGCGAAGCTCCCGTAGGCGCGCCCGCGGTTGAGGGAGCCGCTGCTGCCGACGCCGATGTCGCGCCCAGCGAAGCCGTCGACCTCACGCAGAAAGGCACGCTTATCCTCTCCGTAACCGAAAACGGCTACGGCAAGCGCACCCCCGCCGACGAATACCGCCTCACCAACCGCGCCGGCAAAGGAGTGATCAACATCAAGACGACCGAACGCGTCGGCAAAGTTGTCGCGATTGCGCTGGTAGATGAATCTTCGCAAGTGATGCTTATCAGCCACTACGGCAAAATCATTCGCATGGATTCCAAAACCATCCGCGAATCCGGCCGCAACGCGCAGGGTGTCCGCCTGCTGCACATGGAACCCGGCGACAAGGTGGCCGCGGCTGTAGTGTTGGCGCCTGAGGAAGAACCGAACGGCAACGGAGGCACGCTGCTTCAGTAGGCGTCTGTGAAGTTCCCACCCTTGCGCAAAGAACGCGCAAGGATGGGGTACCCGGCTTAGTTCCGCGCGAATGAACGAGGTGTGTGCCGCTCTTCGCTTCTCTCTGGGTTGCGATTCAACCTAGCTGTTTAGGACGTTCCTCTGTCCCCGATTTATCCGCGTTCACGAAATTTTTACGGCAGAACTGCCCCAATCAAGCCAAAGTCAGCTTGAATGGGCCACCGGCCAATCTCGCCTGGGAGGATTCGCAAGCTGTGCATGAGCGGATCAGCCTTCTATCTTGTCGCTCCAAGTTAGCCAACGCGGATTTTATCGCTATGGTTCGGGTGCTCGTTTTGTATCATGCGCTCCGCCTCACGACGGTGCTCCGCAAGGTTTCTTACCTCATCTTCGGTGTAGCGAAGTCGATATGCAGTCTGCCGCTTGCATTTGCTGCACTCAAGAATCTCGTTGTCAGCCAGAAAGCCAATGTAGGCTCCGTGACTGTCTTCACGCGCGGCAATCACCATCCCCATGCGCTCAATTCTACGCTGGCACAGGCGGTCCATGAGCAGTTTGTTGTCGCGCTGAGATTACTCGGGGGGAAACTGGGGACAGACGGGTGGAGTGCACCAGTTTATCCCCGGTTTATCCGTCCCAAGTTTATCCCAGCCTCGGCGTGTGGTTTTGATACCGAGAGCGCGAGTAAAATCGGCTCCATGCTAGAACATGTGAGCCCGGAGCTCGTTCTCAATGCCCTCCGCTTCCTACTAGAGGGATATAAGGTTGCGCGCGATCGGTTCAAGGACAGCAAGACTCCTGATCGTGTCGAGGACATCGTGACGCGGGCCGAGAGCTCCCCCGGCACCGATGCGAAGCAAATCGAGCAGTCTATTGCTCAAACGCTGAACCCCGATGATGCCGCAATTGTAAGGAGTGACCTTGAGCTTTTGAGCTTGTTTGTGTTTCCCGTCCCGTCATTGGACGCCTTCGACTATTGGGGCAAGCTGACAAAGCTGGTTGCTTCCCTGCGGGACTACGCAAGGCGGAATCGCCTATTTGAATTGCGAGGAGAGGAGCGATCCGGTCTGGGCCAGATGTTATGGCTTTTCAAGACGAGCAAGAGCATCCTGCCAAAGGAATTTGCTAGGGAGCTGGGCATTCCAGGGAACATGCAGACGGTTAAGAGTGCAGAGTGCGGGGCGCTTTTGCAAAACGCTGACGGAGAATTCCCAATCAAAGTTATTGTTGCTGTGCATTTCAATCAATACAGTTCAATGGGCGGAGAACCCGGCGTCAGAACGGTCGAAGCCAGGTACGGTGTCGTGGCGGGACAGCAGCGACACTGGTTGAGATTCAACCGTGAAGCATTTGAATACCAACTTCGCGAGAATACTGAGTATCGGCTCGACGCAGAGGACTTGATTGAGATTGTCGAGTCCCTTCGCGACGACATTAAACAGTATGCGAAGGAGGTGCAAGCTGACGAACGGAAGATAGAACCTCTGTTCTCAGCCATTGAAACGTTTGCAGGAAAAAGGATTAATGGTTAGTCCGGCGGGACCAGGGGGCTAGCCATCTTTTTGCTTCGTAAGTCCTAGTTTTGAGCCTGGGCGGGTGGTCCACATCTCCCATTCGCGAAGTATCCCTTAAATGGACTGGGTGCCCCATTTCTCGCGTTCTTTGCGAGAAGTGGGGCTTTTGGCTTGATCCCACGATAAGGCCCAGCCAATGTTCGCCCGTCACAGACGCTACCTCGCAGTTGTGCGTAGGGTTTCTTCATGCCGTGGGGCCTGAGGCGTTATTACGGCACGGGAAGCCTCCATTTCATCACGTGGAGCTGCTATCGACGCAAGCCGCTACTTGGCAATCCCGAGCGCCGCGACCTGCTACTTACTGTCCTCGAACTGATGCGCGTTCGCTATCGTTTTGCCGTGATCGGATACGTGATCATGCCCGAACACGTACATCTACTGATTTCCGAACCCTTAATTGGCGATCCCTCGAAGATAATTCAGGCCGTGAAGTTGGCGGTGGAGTAGCTACCAATCCTATGCTTGCGGAGAAGCGGGATTGGTTCGGATCAACGACTGGACTTGGTGGGAGGAGAAAATTCGGCGGAACGCTGGCTGAGGGTTGGTAGGGTGCCGGCGAGAAGCCCCACTTCTCGCAAAGAACGCGAGAAATGGGGCACCCAGTGACCGGAGATTGTCCGCATCGCCGCAAAAATGCCTGTGGACAGCTGCGCCTGTTTTCATAGAAGGATGACAGCAACTTAAGATCACTCCAGGCCCGCCTTTTGTGTCTCTAGTGTTGGAAGGTCGCCAGATCGCTTCTCGTCTTGGTGAGAAGATTCCAGGCTTCGCGGTAGCATTCGAAGCGGTAGCTGGCTTTTTTCTTGGGCGTCGCGATGGGGCAGATCATAATGTCTCTGGCGCAACCGGATTCCAAGATTACAGTGGCTGGGATTAGATACCAGGCATTTGCCGGGATGGCATAGGCGGCGAACAGGTCGATCTGGTTCGGGGAGTAGGGGTGCCGTTTTCGGTGCATCGGACGCATTTGGCAGCGATATCCTCCGCCTACCCGCTGAGTTGTGCCTTTGACCTGCACGCGAAGGAAATTCTCGCCATATTCGATGCCGATGTCATAGGGCCCCATGTCCGCCCAAGGCTTGCAGACGGCGAAGCGGCGGCTCGCGGCTTGCGCCATGAACTGCAACTCAACCCACTCGCCCCGCTGTTTGTGGCTCGTGAAGCACTGCCAAAATTCCATGTGTCTCCTGAAGGCTACATAGTGACCTGTATTTCGCCGCTCGCACTTGTGTGGGCACGTCGCCGGTCTCGGACAGCGACGATTTTCCCTTTTGCGCTGGCCGTTTGCGCCAGGTTGGCTACTTTTGCGAATAGGCAATTTCTCGGGCAAAGAAAAAGGCGCGACCTGAGGCCGCGCCTTATGTTGCTATAAGTTTTACCCTTATGGTTCCATTATAGCATACCGCAGGGAGCAAAAGCGACATAGCTTCGAACTTTATATTCGACGCGTTTTGTTGCAGTTAACATCAATCGTGTAATTTCTGGGTATTGACAAGATTTTTGGTTAGTGGGTTTCCTAAGGTTTTGAATTTCGGTGGTGGTGCAATTTGGCTTGCGCGCCGGGCCGGTTGAGCGGGAGATCCCTTCGACTTCGCCCAGGACAGGCTCTTCGCTTCGCCTGAAAAGCGGCTACGCTCAGGGTGACGCCGACGGGAAAGGTTTTGAATTTCCTAAGGTTTTGATTTTCGAGAATTGGTGATTAAACTCTTTTGCGGACGCTGAGCGGCGGAGGTCGCGGGTGGCGGGTGGGCTTGTGCAAATTCTTTCCCACTATTCAGGAGCGGTATTTGGGGGTATAGTGCCTGCGAACGTCGAGGAGATTTTATGTATCTACTGCGAACGCAAGCAGAAACGACTCTCAAGAAGAAGCTTAACGTGACCCGCACAAGCTCGATGTTGGCGTTTTTTTGCCTGGTGCTGATTTGGATTGCTTCCACTTGTGCGGCAAACGCTCAAAGCCCAAGGATCAGTAAGGTCAGCAGGATCTCGACGCAACAATTCCAAACCATCACCATTACGGGCAGCGGCTTTGGCACACAGGATCCGTACACGGGCGACTCCGATTTCATCAGCCTGCTGGACAATACCGGTGGCTGGCAGGCCGGCTACGAGGGCTGCCTGCTCGGTTTCTGCACTACGGACACCGTCACGCTCATTGTTCACCAGTGGACGGACACCAAGATCACACTCGGAGGATTTTCCGGCGCGTACGGCACCGACGGCTTCACCCTGAATCTGGGTGACAGTGAGCAGGTCAGCGTATTCAACCCGCAGACCAGCGCCGGGCCGGCGCAAGTGAACGTCAATGTGGGAGCACAGCCGACACAGACGAAACTGACTTCGTCTCCCAATCCTTCCAGCGCCGGTCAGCCGGTGAAATTCACGGCTACCGTCGACTCATCCGCCGGTTCGCCTCCTGACGGAGAAGCCGTAACCTTCATGCAAGGGAAGAAGACCCTCGGCACCGGAAAGTTGACAAGTGGTACCGCTGTCTTCACGACTTCGAAGCTGGCGGCAGGCGATCATGCGATTACAGCCTCTTACGCCGGCGATGCGAACTTCGACAGCAGCGCATCGAACACCGTGAAGCAAGTCGTGCAGTAGGGCTGGCGGAAGGCCTCGGAAAAACGGCCGCCCAGATCTGCTTTTCGGGGGCATAACGCGAAGGTGGCTGCCGCAGCTCCAAAGAAGGAAGGCTGGGGCAGCGTTAATTGTAATAGTGCAGCAAAGATGGGCATCTCCCTAATCGCTCCACCCGTCTAGTCCGGCGATTCTCGAGAGAAGTTCCGCGCTTTGTGCGCAAAGAGTTGTGTCGGCCATTCCATTTTGGATGGCCGTTTCCAACAGTCGGGTCATTTGGGCAAATTCGCCCTTCTGGCTGCTCCGAACAATGGCGACATCCAGCAAGAACGGTCCAAGTGCGGCTTTCTCATTCGGGCTTAAAGATTGAAATACTTCTTCCCAGTAAGCCCCGGTCTTAGGGATAGACGCTTGCAGGTTCTCTATGAGCGTCACCGAAAATGACGGGCCTGCAATTTCGTATGGTGAGGGCGTTCCCGACTTGAGAGACAATGCGCACAACATACCCATAACAAATGCAGTGTGGTAAGAGGAGGCCAAGGCATATTTAGTTCTTTCTTCGCCTTCAAGTTCCAGGATCCGCTTCGAAGCCAACGGTCCGGCGGGAAGAAAACCTACCTTGTCCTCCAGAGATGCGAGGACCCGAAAGCCGAATGCGGCTGCGGGACTCCAAACGGAGGACGTGAGCGGCCAAGCCATGAGTGCCTCGGCAGCAAGGTCATAGTCTTCAACGATCAGGGCGCGGGCGAGCACGACCGCCGATTCGTCCAGGAACTCTTCGGCAGGGCGAGGGAATGTCTTCTGCCAGTTTCCAAAATCCGTGTAATACATGAGTGCGTGCGTATGCGCATACGCATCATCCCGAGTTCCGTTCAAGAGATCAATCGGATTCCCCAGGGCCGTTTTGCAAGCGGTTTCTTCAAGTTCGCGTCCCGGACTTTGGGTGCGCCAAAGAGATTGAAGCCAAATGACCTCAAGTTCCCGGTAGGGTACGAGTTCATGTCCCCGGCTTGCACACGCTGCCGCGGCCTGTTCCAGGAGTCCGTCAAATTGAGAGTCTCCGTAGCCAAGGATGCTGAGAAGAATATGCGGGGTTGCGAGTTGAAGGCAGACTGACGGATAGCGCAAGACATCCCATCTCATCTGCTTGGAGCGAGCATAAAGCATTAGATCTCGAAGCAGCCCATCGAATACGTCTTTTACGCCTGGATCCGACCTCTCTTCTTTCGCCGCGTGGAGCAACATGGCGGCCTCCGCAAGAGGTTTCTCTGCGGCAAAATTGCCCTCCCGCGAGTCTGCTGCCGTAAAGCCTTTTGCGCCCAAAAATTGAATTGTCCTCCTGGCAATCCTCAAAGCCAGGTTCAATTGTTTCAATAGGCGTTGGCGGCCCTCAGTATCTTTCAAGGGCACTTCAGTATTCTCTCTTTGAGTTGTGAGTTCGAGTGTGTCTAGCAGCATTGCGGTGTCCTCATGGAGGCGGCTTTCGCAGCCACACTCGTCCGTTGAATCAGGCCATGGGCAGCCGCAGTGGCTGCCCATGTTGGTTGAAGTTGGCGACGATTTGATTTAGGTCTTCAGACTTCGTAAGAGTTAATCCCCGGTGACCTCATTGCGGAGTGCAACCGGATTCACTCCCTCATTGAACACGGTGACCGGCGGTATGCAGTACCGAATAACATGGTTACCAATGATGAAACCAAACTCGCTGTCTTCGGAACTTGCGAGGCTCGCACCGTTTTCGGCCACAAATTTCCCAAAAGCTGCGAAGTCGAAGGCCTTCGAGGCCAAGAACTTTTTAACAACTTCCTGATTTCTACCTGCGTTGCTCATATTTCCTCCTGGAAGATTTGAATTGCGCAGACCAGACTGCTTTTCAGAGCTCTGCATCTAGTAGTGCATTGGAGATGACGATCGTTACAACAAAATTGCAAAAAAGATCAGACATCGACAGCATGGATGACCTCAACTGGGAATTCCTTTGGAGAGTTGATGATCAAAACTCTTTTATGGACGCTTGCGGCGAGGAGCAAAAGGCAGAGATGAAATTTGGGAAGATTGCATGACGTGCAGCTGTTGAGGTCCGTGGTGCCCAGCCCTTCGGCTTCGCTCAGGGCAGGCTTTTCCAACAGAAGGAAAGCTGGGGCAGCCGTAATTTGGTGATGTCTGCAAAAATGGGCTAGCCTCCCAGAAAGATTTTGGCGAACTGCTCGCTAACAGTGAATCCCAACCCTACTACTTCACTCCCTGCTTCCGATTAATCTCTCTTGAAAACTCGGTAAAGAAATTCAGCAGCGCACCATAGCCGGCCTGCCCTACCATCCCCCACACGCCGTTCTTCCAATAACTCTGCGAGCCCGGCTTCCACGTTGTGGCCACCACGCCTCCTCCAAACGCTCCACCATACAACGCCCACTGCGGACGCAGATTCTCCTCGCTGCGGTCGTACGTAAGAAAGTTCCGCATGATCGCGTGACGCGCCCGCGGCCATGCTCCGTTGCACTTGCACTTGTCATAGCGGACTTCGTAACCCAGCTTCGCATTCCCCAGCGCGGCCAAAGTATTCGCCGTGAGAAATTGCCCCTCGCGCGAGGCGAACCGCTCGGCGTAGCCTCCCCAGCCGTCGTCCCACTGCCGCGGCGAGCCGCTCGCCTGATCAATCCCCGCGGCAAACATCCTCTTCATATAAGCCTCAGGAGTAGTCAGCGTCTGCCGCAGGTAATATTCCGTCCGCTCCTGCCCCGTCAGCGTAACCAGCTTCCGGTTCTTGCCTACATAAACTCCGGTAATCCATCCCGACTCCCAGTCCCGCGCCTTCAGCAGGCCCGCCGTTGCCGCGTCCTTCGTCATACCAACGGCCTGCTTCGTCTTGTCCTCGACCGCGTGCACGGGATTCGCACTTGGAGCCGTATCGGGCTGTTTTTCTTCTTTCGGAGTCTCCGCGCCTGGATTCTGAGTACCAGTATTCCGAGCACCAGGCGCATTCGGAACATCTTTGCCCTGCCCTTGCCCGGTTGATTCCGAAGAGGGAGGATTATCCGGCGGCGCCTGCCCACGAGCCCACATCCCGCCCATTACAACCAGCGCGCACACAAATGCAACTCCACGCACCGGTGTCGCCTCAACGCGCCCCTTGCATATATTCAAAATTATCTCCCGTGACCCGCCGTGTTAATCACCTAGGCCCCAAGCCTTGGCGGAAACTACGATGCTAAACTCCTTTGGATGCATTCGCTCTACAATCGTGTTGCAGGTCAAAACGTCGACCGACTTGCTGCCCTGAGTGACGGCATCTTCTCCGTGGCGATGACGCTGCTTGTCCTCGACCTTCGCGTGCCAGCGGCCGAAGCCATTCACTCCGAGCACGACCTTCGCCGCGTCCTGATTGCGCTCTCCCCGCGCCTCGTTGTTTTCCTCATGAGCATCATGACCAACGGCATTTTCTGGGTCGGGCAGCAAACTCAGCTCAACTACTTCGCCCGCTCCGACCGCAATCTCGTCTGGATCCATATTGCGTTTCTCTGCTGTGTGTCGGTCACCCCATTTTCGACTGCGCTCTTGGCTGAGTTCATTCACTATCGCACCGCACTCCTCGTCTACTGGAGCAATATTCTCCTCCTCGGACTCACTTTGCTTTGGAGCTGGAGCTATGCCACGCGAGCTCATCTCCTCGTCGATGACCTTCCCCCTGAAGTTCACCCGGCCATCATCCGCCGCATATTGATCGCGCAGTCTCTGTATGCGGCGGGCGCGGCTCTCTGCTTCTTCAATACCTACTACAGCATCGCTGCGATCGTGCTCGTACAACTAAATTACGCCATCGCTCCCCGCTTTTGCTGGGGGCTGTTTACCCGTAGATCGGCGCACGAGTCTTAGGCTGGGATTCCGATAACGATTCGACACGCGAATCGGTGCGTATAGGTTGCAGGATTTCTTTGGCCAATTGGTGCTGTGTTTACCGCTGTTCGCGGCGGCGAAGGTAGTCGATGAACATTTGTTCGACGGGCTTGTCGTAGGCCATGAGGACGTGGCGGACGGTGCGTCCGCTCACGACGTGGCAGACTTCTTCGGCGAGATTCTTGGCGTGATCTCCGGCGCGTTCGAGAGACTGAGTCATGAAGATGACTTGCAGGCTGGCCTGGCGGGCGATGTTTTCCGGGTTCTCAATGTGGCGCAGGAAGATGAGATTGCGAAGGCGATCCATTTCGGAGTCGGAGCGGAGAACTCCGACGGCTTTGCCCACGTCGCGGGTGGAGAAAGCGTGGCCAACGTCGGTGAGCATTTTTTCGAGGATGGTCGCCATGTGGGTGAGGTCGCGAGTGTCCTCGGAATCGATTCGTCCGGCGGCAGCTTGCGCGCTGTTGGCGAAGCTGAGCAGCAGATCGCCGATGCGCTCCAGGCTGATCATGAACTTCATGCAGGCGAGCAGTTCGCGGGCTTCCGAGGGCTCGACTTCGGTGATGGCGTTGGTGACGGCGGTATCGATTTCCATGTCGAGCGTGTCGAGTTCGCGCTCGCGCTGGCGCAGAGAATCGAGAAGAGAATTCGAGCCGGTGGCGATGCCTTCGGCGGCCGCTCCTGCGGCTTCGGTAGCCAATCGGCAAGCTTCAACGGTGCGGCGGACGATGTGATGATGGGCGGGTTCGGGCGGTATGGTCTCGACGCGGGCTGTACTCATGAGGGTGGTCCTCTGGCGCGGACTGGGAGCGCGCGGCCCTGGTAGCTCTGATTTTGCCGTACCCATAACTAGATGGTCAACGGCTAAGGATAGATTTTCTTTCTTGGGGATGGGTTAAGAAGGTGTGAATTTTTGGCCATTTTTCGTGCGAGGCAAGGCGTGCAAAGGGCTATTTCGTACGCCGTTTTTGCTGCTTCGCGCTCTTGCGCTGCGCCTTCTGGTAGTTCTTCATCGCCTTCCGCTGTTTCTTGGCCAGCTTCTTATTCGCCTTTTGCTGCTGCTTGGCTGCCCTCTTGGCCTCGGACTGATTTTCTCCGATGGCGCGGTTTTCGGGCTGGGCGTTGGCAGGGATCGTCAGTGCAATAGTTGAGGCGAGCAGCAACAGAATAGCCGCGGTTCGTTTCATAAGATCTCCGAAAGAAGAGTTCTCTAGTGATATTACACCGGGATTATGACGAGATGGTCGCTTCTCTTGGTGCTGACCATTAGTGCTTGAAGGGTCTTCGTGCTAGCGTGCGCCGGGCTTCGCCCAGGCTTGGACGGCCGAAGGCGGCCGTCGCCACAAGAGTCGGTCAGGCGATGGGGAGGGTAAATAGAAACGTGGAGCCGTGGGCAAGTTCGCTTTCGGCGCGAATGCTCCCGCCGTGAGCGAGCATGATGTGCTTGGCGATGGCGAGCCCGAGGCCGGTGCCTCCGGACTCGCGGGAGCGGGCTTTGTCGACGCGATAGAAACGCTCAAATAGGCGCGGAAGATGTTCGGAGGCGATGCCGGCGCCGAAATCTTGCACGAAAAATTCCACCGCGTGAGGAGCCGGACGCGCCCCTAGTACGATTCGTCCGCTGGCCGTGCCGTACTTTGATCCGTATTTCAGGGCATTATCAATCAAGTTCGCGAAGACCTGGTGGATGGCCTCGCGGTCGGCAAGAACTTGGGGGAGACTTTGGAGTCCGGTATCCGATACAGAAGAGGCGGGCTTGCGGGAATCCTGAGTCTGCAGATCTTGTATCTGGAGGTCCTGTATCTGGAGATCGACGCCGTGTCCGCGGGCGATTTCGCGGAAGCTCTCCTCGGCGTCGTGAAGGAGTTCGGCGGGCGGGACGGGTTCGGCTTCGAAGCGGGTCTCGCCGGATTCGACACGCGCCAACGTTAGCAGATCTTCGGTCAGGCGGGACATGCGAGCGGAATTCTTGCGAATGATTTCGAGAAACTCGCGATTGGGGGCGCCGTTCTCAGGAGTGCTGTCGAGCAGAGTTTCCGCGTAGCCTTGAATCGAAGTGAGCGGCGTACGCAGTTCGTGAGAGACGTTGGCAATAAAATCGCGACGGGTTTTCTCGACGCGCTCGGTTTCAGTCAGATCGCGAAGGACGGCAACAGCGCCTCCATCGGGCAGAGGTGCGGCGGTTACGTCGAAGGCGCGGCCGGGAACGATGGAAGTAGCGCGGGCAGTTTTCACTTCGTGAGTTGCGATGGCTTCTTTCACGCTGGTAAGAAAGTCCGGGTCACGGATGGTCTCGACAACCGGTTGGTGCAGCCGCGTACCCTGGGGCACAAGGAGATCCATGGGTTGATTGGCCCATTGCACCAGACCATCCGCGCTGACGGCGATGACGGCATCCTGCATGCTGTTGAGCAGGGTCTCCAACTGGCGCTGGCTGGATTGGACGGCAGCGAAACTTTGCTCTACACGGCGGGCGGTCTTGTCGATAGCGCCGGCGACGCGTCCGATCTCGTCGGGGGAAGTTTCGAGGATGCGGGCTTGGAGGTCGCCTTCGGCGATGCGACCTGCGACGTCGACGATACGTTCGAGGCGGCGGGCACTCCAGATGGCGGCCACAGCTGCCACGATCAGCGCAAACCCAAAGGCCGCCGCGGAAGCCCACTCTAAGCGATGGCGCACCTGCGCGGAAACAGCTTCAACATCCGAGAGCGGATACGCGAGGCGAACGGCGCCGCCGGAAACCGGAACCGCCACATAAAGAAACGGAATGCCAATCGTGGCGCTACGGCGATGGTCCATGCCGACCTCGCCGGAGAGCGCAGCAACGAACTCCTTGCGCGCCATCACGTTTTCGACGGCAGGAGGGCTGGACTCGGAGTCAGCCAGAACCTTGCCGGCAGAATCGATGATGGTGACGCGAGCGCCTGCGGCTTGTCCTTCTTGCGAGGCGATGTCGGCAAGAGAGCGACCACTCCGGTCGGTTTCGACGCGGTGGGCTAAAAGCTGAGTCTTTTGGACGAGATTGCGCTCGATCTCACTGCGAAGTGATGACTCCCAGGCGCCGCCGAGGGTAAGGTCGAACAAGACGGCGGCAGCGAGGATGACAACCAGAAAGCTGGCCATCAACTTGAGGAAAATCCCGCTTCTCACTTCGGAGCCTCGAACCGGTAGCCCGCGCCCCGCACGGTTTTTAGATAGCGGGGATTTTCCGGGTCCGGCTCGATTTTCTCACGGATGCGGCGCACGTAGACATCGACCGAGCGTGGCGTGACGTAAGACGTGTCGCGCCAAACGGAATCGAGCAGATGATCGCGGGAAAAAACGCGGCCCAAGTGGCGCGCGAAATAATCAAGCAGGCGAAACTCCGTGGCGGTGGTGGGAACGGTTTGCCCGCGGACGGTCAGGGTCATCGCCGAGGGATCGATTTCGATGTCGCCGACTTTCAGCGGGCTGGGCGGCAGGGGGCGCTCAAAGCGGCGCAGCACGGCCTTGACCCGGGCCACGAGCTCGCGGGGGCTGAACGGTTTGGCGATGTAGTCATCGGCTCCGATCTCAAGGCCGAGGACGCGATCAGCTTCGCTGCTTTTGGCGGTGAGAAAAATCACCGGCACGGAAGCGAGGCCGATGGTTTGGCGCACGGTTCGGCAAAGTTCGAGACCGTCTTTGCCCGGCACCATGATGTCGAGCACGAAGAGCGCGGGGCGCTGGCGTTCCGCGTCAGAAATTACATTGGAGCCGGTAGGGTAGACGCGCACGGCAAAGCCATCGTTCTCGAGATGGTGGCGAACGAGGCGGGAAATATCGGGATCGTCTTCGACGACGAAGATGCTTGGTTTCACGGCTTTATTGTAGCGAAGGGAGTTGTGAGTACCTAGCGCCGAGTGGCTGGCACCGGGGTAGAAGGCTGGATTTTTATCGGATTGTAACAATCAGGTTGGACGCAGGGTCGAGGTGGAAGCGTTTGTTGGGTGGAATTACAGTTGTGGCGCTGTATTCGGTGATGATGGCTGGGCCGTGGTAGATCTTTCCGGGCACCAGTGCTTCGCGAGAGTAGATTGCGGTCGCGAGTTTCTTGCCGTCGAATAGGACCGGGGCTTTGAGCGTGGAAGACGAGCCGAGCTTCGCTCGGCTTGGACGGCCGAAGGCGGCCGTCCCTACACGGTCCGCGGCGGTCTTCACCACAGCTCGTAGGCGAAGGGTCACCAACTCTACTTCGCGCGTGGGGTGGGCGTAGCCGTAGCGGAGTTGGTGTTCCTTCTGGAAGTCTGCCAGGAGATTGTTTGTGAATGGAAGATTCAGCTCGTATCCCTGGCCGTGGTAGCGGATATCGACGCTTCGCTGATGCTGTACTTTTCCGTGCCAGGCTTCTTCGTGAAAATCCTTGGCGGCTTGTTTTTGCAGAGTGGCGAATTCCTGGTGGAGACGAGCGTGCGGAAGTTTGCCCGCCACGCGCCACAGAACAGTGCGCGAGTAATCTTTGACGACATCGCTGACTAGAATGCCGAGGGCCGAAAGCGCACCGGGCAGCGCGGGCACGATCACGTGTGGGATGCTGAGAGCTTCGGCGAGGGCGCAGGCGTGAAGACCTCCGGCGCCACCGAAGGCGACCAGGGCGAAATCGCGGGGGTCGCGGCCGCGTTCGATGGAAACCACACGGATGGCTTTCTCCATCGTGGCGTTAACCACGCGAATCACGCCGGCGGCGAAACGTTCCAGTGTGAGCGAAGTGCCCGCTCGCGTTAACCATTCTGCGGTGATGCGTCGCGTGCGCTCAAGATCGAGCGTGAAATCCCCGCCGAGGAAACGGGTGGGCTGCAGGCGGCCTAATAAGAGGTTGGCGTCGGTGACGGTGGGTTGGGTGCCGCGACCGTAGCAGATGGGGCCGGGATCGGCTCCCGCAGATTCGGGACCCACGCGGAGAACGCCTGCGGCGTCGAAGCGGGCAAGCGAGCCTCCGCCAGCGCCTACGGTGTGGATATCGAGCATGGGGACGCTTACTGGCAGGCCAGCAACTTGCGCATCGTTGGCAGTAGTCGGTGTTCCTTCGACGAGGGAGACGTCGGTGGAAGTGCCTCCCATATCGAAGGTGATGATGCGAGGGAAGCCGCTGGCCCGGGCGCTGGCTGCGGCACCGACCACGCCTCCGGCGGGACCCGAGAGGACAGTGCGGACGGGTTCGCGCGCGGCGGCGGAAAGAGCGGTGATGCCGCCACTGGATTGCATGACGAAAATGCGCGTTGCAGGGGCTAAAGCCCGGCTGCTTTTCTGAGCGACTTTCGCGGCGCTGAAGCGCCGCTCTACACGGTATTTCATTGGAGGTTCTGGTCTGAGCGATTTTGCTCGTCGCTCCAGGTTTTCCAGATAGCGCTGCATGACTGGTTGGAGGTAGGCGTTGATTACTACGGTTGAGGTTCGTTCATACTCGCGAAACTCTGGCAGGATTCGGTGAGAGATCGAGACCGGAACGCCCAGAGTCTTCAGGGCATCAGCCACCGCTAATTCGTTCTTCTGATTCGCAAAAGAAAAGAGCAGTGAAATCGCGATCGATTCCGGTTGCTTCCTTACAACTTGGGTCACTAGCGATTTCAAATCTTCTTGGGAAGGCGCGGTCAGAATTTCGCCGTCACTGGCGGTGCGTTCTTCGATCCCGAAGCGGAGATCGGCGGGGACGAGCGGCTCAATTCGGTCGAAGAAGAAATCGTAGAGTTTGGCGCGGGCCTGGCGCCCGATCTCGATGGCGTCTTCGAATCCGGCGGTGGTGACCAGAGCGGTGCGTGCGCCTTTGCGCTCAAGCAGCGTGTTGGTGCCAACCGTGGTGCCGTGAAGCAGGATCACTTCGCCCGGATGATTGATCTTTCTTAGGGCTTCGACGATGGCTTGGGAGGGGTCGGCGGGCGTAGAGAAGACTTTTGACATTCGGAGGCGGCCGGCGTTGTCTTTCCAGACACAGTCGGTGAAGGTTCCACCCGTGTCGATGGCAATGCGGAGGGGTTGGGGCCGGCGGGGCATGAGTTGAATTGGAGAATTAGGGTAACATTTGCTGCTATGAGATACGCATTTCTGGTTGAGACGTATGCCACTGAGCGGGTGAAAGTGGTCAGCGTGTGGAGCGAGTTCCGGGATGAGGATTCGCCGGTGCGTCCGCGGGAGGACGATCCGCGCGGGCGCAGCGTGCATGAACAGATGGTGCATCAGTGCGTGAGCGAAAATCTATGGTTTCGTGACATGCTGGGGATCGATGTAGGCGCGACGAACGTTGGAGTCCTGAAGAGCGCGCCTGCGCTGCCCCGGCAAGAAACAAGGTTAGAGTTCATGAAGCGGTATGCCGAGGACAGCGGGAAGCGGTTGGCGGCGTTGCAGGAAAAAGATGACGAGTGGCGGGAGGGCGATGCGAAGTTTTTTGATGTGGCGCGGTCGCGGGCGTGGGTGATGACACGGCGGATCGCGCATACATCGCATCATCGGGGGCAGTTGATGGCCATGCTGCGCATGCTGGGGCGCGATGTGCACAGCAATTACGGACCGACAGCGGATACCGGTGGGTTGATGCAGAATCATGCGCCGACGATTTATGCGTATAAGAGCTTGGAGGGGTTGTTCGCGGGTGAGAATGCTGGTGGAGCGAAGGCGGCGTTGCCGGGGAGTGGCGGAACGGCGGTGACAGAAAGACCGAAACGTCTAGTTCTCAGTCCAGGGATTGAGAACCGCCTTCAGGGCGACAAAATCTGAAGTGTTCCGCGTCACGAGGGTCAGTTGATGAACTTCCGCTGTTGCAGCCAGGAACGCGTCCATCGCCTCAATGGAACGCCCGAGGATCTCGGAACGGCGAACAATTCTTCCGCACGCATCGGCAACCGTTACATCGACAGGCAAGATTCTGCCCTCGAACCGAATGGGTAACTCGTGGCACAGCCAATCTTCCAGTCGCCGTTGGCGTTTTCCGCTGGCCATACGCTCAATTCCATAGCGTAGCTCGGCCAGCGAGATTACGCTCAGAAAGATGCGGTCTTCGTCGGCAGAGTCGGTCCACCGCAGGAGGCCCGCGTTCGGCCTGGGATTGAGCCACTCGGAAACGACATTTGTATCGAGAAGGAAACTCACAGGTCGATCTTTCGCAAGCGCCCTTTGGATCGTTGCAGCTTCAAACCTGATCCCCGCAGCGGGGAGGACGCAAAGAAGTCTGCGAGCGTTCCAACTCGCTTGGTTTTACGATTCCACTCCTCCGCATCCACCACAACGACCGCGGTGCGGCCCTTCCGCGTAACCGTCTGCGGGCCTTCCGACATGGCGCGGTCGATGACTTCACTGAATTTTGCTTTGGCTTGAGCCACGGTCCAGGTTTGTGCGCTCACTATAGATCCCTTCCAATCCTGATGACTATCATAGTCATTATAGTCATTTTCAGAGTCTTTTGGCACAACCATTTCGGTAGACTACGGGCCAGCTCGCTTCGCTCGCTGGATGGCCGAGGGTGGCCGTCCCTACATGAGTTGTAGTGGTGACGCCGGAGGACAGCGGATTCCTCACCGCTGAAGCGGTCCGGAATGACAAAACTCTTTTATCCCTTCGTGGTGAACGCTAGGGTTAGCAGCGTTTTCTGTTCTACTTCGTGCGCTTTGGCGCTGCCTGTTGCGGGGCTGGCGCTCGAGCTGCGCTTTACCGACATCACGTGGCGCTCGCCGGCTATGCGCTGCAGGCGAGGGAGCATGTTAAATAGCGCGCCCATGTTGGCGGGCTCTTCCTGTACCCAGACGATGTCTCCGCTGCCGCCGTGGCGGGCGAATTCGGCGGCGAGTTCTTTCTCCGGGAAAGGATAGAGCTGTTCTAGAAAGACAACAGCAGTCGAAGTGTCTTTTCGCTTCTTGCGTTCGGCCTGAAGTTCGTGGCCGATTTTGCCGGTGCAGACGAGGATGCGGTTAGCTTCTCCGACTTCGGTGTCGGGAATTACGTTTTGAAAATTGGCGCGAGTGAAGTCGGCGATGGGCGAAGACGCGTCTGCATGGCGCAACATGCTCTTCGGCGTGAAAACAACGAGCGGTTTACGCCAGTGGCGCAGAGCCTGGCGGCGTAGCAAATGAAAATATTGCGCGGCGTTCGAGGGCTGTGCGATCTGGATGTTGTCCTTGGCGGCGAGCTGAATGAAGCGCTCGATGCGCGCGCTGGAGTGCTCCGGCCCCTGGCCTTCATAGCCGTGAGGTAGAAGCATCACGAGGCCGGAGAGCAGATTCCACTTGGCCTCGCCGGCGGAGATGAATTGATCGATGATGGCCTGCGCCACGTTCACGAAATCGCCGAACTGCGCTTCCCAGAGCACGAGCGCCTCGGGATAATCGCGGCTGTATCCGTATTCGAAGCCCAGCACGCCCTGTTCAGAGAGAGTTGAGTTGTGAATTCCGCAGTGAGCCTGGCCAGGTGCAATGTTTTCCAGCGGGACGTATTCGTTCTCGTTTTCGATGTCAATCAAAACGGAGTGCCGCTGGTTGAAGGTGCCGCGGCGGGAGTCTTGACCAGAGAGCCGAACTGGAATTCCGGCTTTGGCCAGGCTAGCGAAGGCGAGAGCCTCAGCCATACCGTAATCGACGGGACGTTTGCCCGTGCCCATCTCGGCGCGCTGTTCGAGCAACTTCTTTACTTTCGGATGAATGTGGAAGCCGTCGGGATACGTGGTGAGCTTTGTCGTCAGCTCGGATAATTCTTCTTCCGCGAGCCCGGTTTCAACTTCGAATTCCGGTTTGTGGCGGCCACCGTAATACTTATCCCAGTACTTGGGAAGGTCGCGCATCAGCGGCTTTTGCGTGATGGAGCCAGCTTTTTTCTGCGCGGCTTCGAACTCGGCTTTGATGGCGGCTGTCTGTGCGGGCGCATCCGTGGCGCCGATATCGTCGGCGTAGATCTCCCACAACTGCGGATGTTCTTTGATCTTCTTGTAGAGCAGCGGCTGGGTGATCGTGGGGTCGTCGACTTCGCTGTGGCCGTGGCGGCGGTAGCCGATCAGGTCGATCACGACGTCGGTGCCGAACCGATAGCGATATTCGGTGGCGATGCGGGCGACGCGGACCACTGCATCTACATCTTCGCCGTTTACGTGGAAGATGGGAATCGATTGGCGGCGCGCGATGCAAGCGGCGAAGCGGGTGGAGTGTTCCTCCACGTAGCTGGTGGTGAATCCCAGGAGATTGTTGACCACTACGTGAATCGTGCCGCCGACGGTGTAGCTCGGTAGGTCGGCGTAGTTCATTGTCTCAGCCAGGATCCCTTGACCGGCGAATGCGGCGTCGCCGTGAACCAGGAGCGGAAGAAATTTTTCGCGGCCTCCGTCGCCGGTGCGGTCCTGCTTGGCGCGCGTGCGCCCGACCGTGACGGGATCGACGGCTTCGAGGTGGCTGGGATTTGAAACTAAATGGATGTGAACCTTGTTGCCGCTGCGCGTGACGTATTCGCCCGTCGCGCCCATGTGATATTTCACGTCGCCGGAGCCAAGAACGCTGCGTGGATCGACGTCTTCAAAGCCGGCAAAGATTTCTTCGTGCGGACGCCTGGCAACATGCGCCATCACGTTGAGGCGGCCGCGATGGCTCATGCCCATCACAAGCTCGGCGGCGCCGAGGCGTCCGCCGGTATCGAGGAGTTCATCGACCAGCGGGATCAGCGCGGTGACGCCTTCGAGCGAAAAGCGTTTGCTGCCAAGATAGCGCTGCTGCATGACTTGCTCGAAGATATCGGCGCGGATGAGCAGATCGAGAATGCGAGCCTGATCTTTTTCTGTGACCTCGAAACCCTGAGCTGGAGATTCCATCTGCTCGTAAATCCAGCGCCGCCGCTCGGGGCCATAGATGTGATTAATTTCGACACCGATGGTTGAGGAGTAGATGGCGCGCGCTTCGGCAGTGTAAGGGCTGTCGATCTGCAATTCAGCGGTGGCGCGTGGTCGAAGGAAACCGAGAGGATCGAGATCGCCTTCGAGGTATCCCCACTGGCGAAAGGCGTTGAACACGGCCTCGCGCTCGGCGTTATTTGCATGATTTGCTGAGGTCTCGGCAATGGCAGTAGCCGTACCGCCGTTGGAAGTCTTTGATTTCGCAGTAGCCATTTGAGTTCTTTACTAGGATAACGGATGCGCCACAGGAGTGGAGGGATTCGAGGCACAAAAGGACAAAGGCGGACTGCCGACCGTTTTCGGATAGCCGCCTTTGACGCGCTTGATGGTGGACTTATCTTAAGACTCTACTTATTTCGTCGGAGTCTGAAGCATCACGATGGTTCCCGAAGCCGCTCCTCCGACTACGAAATCCAGCCCACCGTCGTTGTTGAAATCGGCCATTCCCAAAGGCGCATAGCCACCGATTTGATTGGACACGTTGAAGAGGAGTGGAGTCTGGAAGGTTCCGTCGCCGTTCCCCAAGAGAACATCAACTGTTGTTTCGTCGGTGCTGAAGTCAATGGCAGGGGTTGCCAAGTCGAGTTTGCCATCGCCATTGAAGTCCCCGACTCTGAGTTCTCCAGTTGAGCGGCTATCCACGGGCACGGCAAAAGTTTGCGTGAAGGTTCCATCGCCGTTGCCAAACAGCACAGAAACGCCGTTGGTGACGATATCGAGCTTGCCATCTCCATTTACGTCGACGGCAGCAGCGGCGCTGCCACCGTAGTTTGAACCGCCCGAGGTGGGGTAATCGACTTCCGGCCCGAAGGTTCCGTCGCCGTTCGATAAAAAAACTGCCACATAACTCACGGAGGGGATCGCAATGTCTAGATTTCCGTCACCGTTGAAATCGCCCACAATCGGCGTTCCCCCGGCATACACGTCAACGTCCGGCCCGCCATCAATGAAAGTGCCGTCGCCATTACCCAAAAAGACGGTGAGGTTGGGCGGCCCGCCGCCGGATGCCGCTATCGTCACAAAGTCCAGGATGCCGTCGTGGTTCATATCCGCGACCGCTCCAACGCCTTGGAGGGAACCGCTCCTTGCAGCAGCGGTAAAACCGCCCTTGCCGTCTCCCAGAAATATCCCATAGATCGCAGGGTCGTTGCCGTCGCCATCAAAGTTGCACACGGCAACATCCAGATTGCCGTCGTTATTGAAGTCAGCGGCAATGTTCGGGCCACAGAGTAAGGTGGTCTCCTGTCTGAACAGCAGTCCGGGAACTTTCTTGAAATCTCCGTGCCCGTTGCCGAAGTAGGTGTACAGGTAGACATTTCCGGTACTGCTTTGGCCATACACTGAAATGTCCGGAATGCTGTCATTGTTGAAATCCCCTACCGCCGGCCCGCCATACTCAATATTGGCCGAGCCTGCGGTCAGGGCCACCGTCGAAGAACTGCGACGGATGGGAAAATAAACGACATTGGAAGCGATTCCGCCGGGATTCGCGACCGTTACCGTGGCTGTTCCGGCCCTCGCCACATTACTCGCGGGAATAGTGGCGGAGACGATGCTCTGCGAGACGAACTTAGTGGTCAGGGGTGTGCCATTCCACTGTGCAACCGCGCCCGGCACAAAGCCGGTGCCGCGTATCCGCAGATTGAACTGTGCGCGTCCTGGCGCTCCACTTGGTGGAGTTAGCTGATAAAGCAAAGGAACGGGGTTCGAGCGCGCCGCTAGATAAGTGCTGGCTAGTGCAAGGAAAAGCGGGAGGCAATAGCGAGTGAACTTCATGACTTACTCCTGCGAGGTCGATTGCGGATAAGCCCGAGGGATGGGCTCCAAAAATTGGGTCAGATACTACCAGACCATCTCTAGTCTTTGCAATGCCGACTTTGCAAAAGATATGAAAAACGCCGCCTCGGCTTACAGAACACAGTGCTACCTTGGCTACTTGGTGGCTTTTGCCTCTGAAGTTAAAAGCGTCGAACAGGTCGCGAGCCTGAGTCCGGACAAAGAAGTGTAAAGTTCTGGTTAATAAATTTTCACAGCTTGCCAAACCCTCTACGGTCGTTTCCGTACGCCTGATAGGAAGTTGTGAACAATGTAGACTGCAAGCATCCAGTGCCGACTCTTCTCGGAATCCCGTTGGATGTGAACTCCTCGTATTTGCTAGGAGCGGCCAAGGCGCCAGCTAAGATTCGCGAAGCTTTGCATAGCGATGCTTCAAACAGTTGGACGGAACTCGGCGTCGATTTGGGCGCGGCGGGAGCGTTCGCCGACGCGGGTGATTTGCGCCTGAGCGATTCGCTAGAAAAAGTCCCGGAAGACTTTGCGGAGATTGAGCGCGCGGTCGAAGAGTTGCTTGCGAAGAATGAGGCGCTGGTCTCGCTGGGCGGAGATCATTCGGTCACGTATCCAATTCTAAAGGCCTTTGGTCGTTATTATTCCGATCTGACAATCGTTCATTTCGACGCGCATCCAGATTTGTATGATGAGTTCGAAGGCAGCCGTGTGTCGCACGCCTGTCCGTTCGCGCGCACCATGGAAGAGCGGCTGGCGAAACGCCTGGTGCAGTTGGGAATCCGGACGATGAACGGGCACCAACGCGAGCAGGCAGCGAGATTTGGCGTTGAAGTCGTGGAAATGAGAGCGCTTCCCGCCTATGACCAGCTCAAGATTCACGGGCCGATTTATGTTTCCTTCGATATGGACGTCCTGGATCCGGCATTCGTGCCCGGTATCTCATACCGTGAGCCGGGCGGGATGACGGTGCGCGAAGCGATCGCTCATCTACATGCGATTGAAGGGACCATCGTCGGGGCAGATGTGGTTGAGTACAATCCAGCGCAGGACGTTTCGGGGATGACGGCCATCGTTGCGGCGAAGATTGTGAAGGAGATTCTGGGGAAGATGATTGCGAGTTGAATGAGCAGGTTCGCAGAAATCAGGGGAGCGAAACATGAACGAAAACGGCCTCTTACAGGTTGCCAGCCGATATACCGTGGACGAAACCGTGGATCGGCTAAAAGCGATCCTCGCCGAGCGTGGGCTGAAGATGTTCGCGTTGGTCGATCACAGCGGCGAAGCGGAGAAGGTTGGGATGAAGATGCGGCCAACCAAGTTGTTGATCTTCGGTAGTCCGAAGGGTGGGACGCCGGTGATGCTTGCTGCGCCCTCGGTGGCCATCGATCTCCCGCTGAAGGCGCTGGTTGCGGAAGACGAAGCCGGAAAGGTGTGGGTTTCCTACAATAGTCCTGAGTATTTGCAGCAGCGGCACGGCATCCCGCAGGACTTGGTCAAGAATATTGCCGGTGTTGGCGCGTTAGTGGCAAAGGCTGTGGAATAATGCTGCGGTCGTATGGTGACCGGTAAGCGGAGGTGCTGTGATCGAAGATTCCAATCGAGCCCGTGATCATCTAGCCAATGAGCGGACGTTTCTGGCGTGGGTGCGGACTAGTGTTGCGATCGTGGTCTTCGGATTCGCGATCGGCCGCTTCGCGATTGCCATGCGGCAGCTGACCGAGTTTCAGGGGCGTGGCTCAAGAACGACCGGTTTTTCGGTGTGGATGGGTATGAGCGCGATTCTGGCCGGAGTAGTCATGGTCGGTGCCGGCCTGATGCGCTATCGAAAGACTCGCGCGCAACTGGACGAAGGCAAGTTTGAGCCGGCCGGATTCATCGTCGATCTGGTGACCATTCTCACCGTGTTATTCGGGCTGGCGCTGGCAGGGTATTTGATTTATGTCGAGAAGAGCTTCGGGTAACGAAGATTGCTGATCGTTGATTTTTGATTGCTGATGTACGGAGCGTTCTTCTTAACCTTCAATTAACAATCAAAAATCAACAATCAAAGATCGATCATTCCATATGGCGAACGATCAGGAAAAAGAAGCGGCGGCGCGGGCCAGCTTGCGCTTCATCGAGGATGGTCAGGTGGTCGGCTTGGGAACCGGTTCCACGGCCGCGTACTTCATCCAGTTGCTGGGTGAGCGCGTGAAGGACGGACTAAAGATTCGCGGCATCCCTACTTCAGACCGATCGCGGGAAATGGCGTCGACCCTCGGAATACCGCTCACCACGCTCGATGAATGTCAGCAGATCGATGTCACCGTCGATGGCGCGGACGAGGTAGATGAGCAATTGCGGTTGATTAAAGGCGGCGGCGGGGCACTGCTGCGGGAAAAGATTGTGGCGTCGGCAACCAGGCAATTGGTGATTGTGGCCGATGCAAGCAAAAGAGTTCCGGTGCTGGGAAGGTTTCCGCTACCGGTGGAAGTGATTAAGTTCGCGCAAGCGCTGGTGGCGAAAAAGATTGAGGCTCTCGGTGCGGGCGTGCAGCTGCGGCGGGATGCTAAGGGCAATCCTTATTTGACAGACGAAAACAACCACATTCTGGACTGCCGGTTCGGCCAAATTCCAGACGCAGATCTGTTGGCACGGCGGCTTAGCGATATGCCGGGTGTCGTGGAACACGGGTTGTTCATCGGCATGGCTAGCGTGGTCGTGGTGGCACGCGGGAGCGAAATCGTTGAGCTGCGGGCGGGCCAAAGCTCTAAAAGGTCTTAGGTCCTAGGTCTCAGGGATCCCAACCTCGCACCTGTAGACCTAAGAGCGATGATTCAAGACCAGATCGAGGCATTCGATGGCGGCAGGAAAGCGGACACGGAGCTGGGATAAACCGTCGCGTCGGCGTGCTCCCCGTTACCGCGTGCAGGCGCCTCTGGATGTGACCGTATTGCGTTCGGGGATTCCAGATACGTTGCCGGGGCGGTCGCTTAATCTCGGCGAGCGCGGGTTGGCGGCGATGTTGGCGGGAGAAGTGCTGCCGGGTGAGGCTGTGGGGCTAGAAATCCGGCTGCCGCAGGCAGATCCGTTGCGCACACGCGCGCTGGTGCGCAATCAGGACAAGCTGCGCTGCGGGCTGGAATTTGTCGGGATCTCTGCAGAACAGCAAGCCACGATCCGCGATTGGGTCAGCAAATCGAAAGCGCAACCCGAGGAGATTGTGCGCGCGAAGCCTGCGCGGCCGGGAGGAAAAGGCGCAGAGCGCGGAGTGCCGGAGTGGGCCGATTCACAGCGAATAGTCTCCGCTGCCGCGCTGCCGATGACAGCCCGGCGCCGCCGGGGCTGGATCTTTCTGCTGAGTTCAGCTGCAATCCTGTTGGCCGTTTTGTGGTGGCGCTGGAATTCCGTGTGGAGTGACCTGGAGCGGGGCCTGCACAGCGAAACAGCAACAGTAGCGCAGCCTCAGATTCACGTCCCCGCAGAGGCCATGGAAAAGCTGGTGATTCACCGAGTGGATCCGGATTATCCGGCTGCGGCACGGCCGGCGAACTTACAAGGTGTAATCGTCCTCGATGTCATTGTGGGAAGCGACGGCGCTGTCGCTGACGTGCATGCACTGAATGGGCCGGACGTGCTGGCGCAGGCCGCAATCGACACTCTGCGCTGGTGGCGCTTCGAGCCTTATCGCGTCAATGGCCAACCCGTTGTAGTAGAGACAACCGTGGCGGTGGAGTTCAAACCATAAGAGGATGCGCGACCCGTCAGAGTCTGACGGAAGCCGTAAGATCGAAACTGGTCTTCACATGCGGCCTTTGCGCAGGGCGGCGAGGACGATAATGCCGCTAACCGCAAAGGCCACCACAGCAGCCAGTGCTGCGATCAACATGACTGCAGCGTTCAGATGAACGACATCGGCGAAGACTGCTGCCACGGCGCAGGCCACGCCAATCCAATTCAGCCAGAGCGGTCCGCGTGCCGAGGACGCCTGGAGCGACGAAGGAACATCCGGCCGCAAGCGAAGTTGTAGAAGCAGTGCCGCCACGCCAATGGCAGCTACCACCACCAATGCTACTGGGCTGAGAAACGCCCGCCGGCTTGTATAAATAACGACCAACGCAAGGGCAACGAGCAGCAGACCGGCGGCAACTATGGCTGGCCGCCGCCGAGGTCCGGAGCCGGGGTTGGATGGGTTGTCAGGCACGGAAATCCGTCCCCAGCTTTATACAGGCGCAGCGTGGCCTTTTCAAATGGATTGCGAATGGGAACGGCTGTTTTCGACGCCCTCATCGCGTCTTAGCCGGATCGTGCCCGGTGGAATGAGCCACGATAGTACCCGTTTTCAGCTGTCCGGAACAGCCTTCATTCCCGCCAGCCATGCGGCGCGCCCGGGATCTCCGTGATTGACGGCATAGAGAACTAGTTCGACCCGGGTCGAAATACCCACCTTGTCGAAGATACGGAAGAGGTACTTCTTGACCGTGTGCTCGCTGAGATCGAGTTCTCGGGCGATGTTGCGATTACTGAGGCCTTCGGCGACGAGCGCGACGACCTGCTCCTCGCGCGGGGTGAGAAGTTTCTGGCCGCGTGAATTCAGCACACTCAGCGACGGGGCCTCAGCGACCAAGTCGAGCAGGAAGCGCAGCTGTTCGGAATTGGCCCAGACCTGGCCGTCCGCGACTTGCTGAATGCATCGGCAGAGCATCCGGAAATGAGTGTTGTCGATGCAGAATATTCCACGAGCACCGGAGCGGAAGGCATTGACCACAAGCTCGCGGTCGTACGACTCGACCAACAAAACCTTGGCGACGGCGGGCTGGGAGAGATGAACCTGACGCAGTGCCGCCATCTGGCGTGCGACATCGATGGAGTGATTCAGCGAGAGCACGACGACTTTCGCTGGACTCGATGCCACCGCGCTGAGGATTGAGGATGTATCGATAGGGCAGGTAGAAATTTTGAATTCGGAGCGGCGGCGCAAGGCGCTGGTGAGTAACTGTGCCTGCATGCGGTTGGAATCCGCGATGAGAACGGAGATTCCAACCGAAGGAGCGGATGGCGGATTCATCAAACGGGATCCCCCGAATGAAACAAGTGGCGTCCTGATCTTAGGGTGCAGGTCAACCGTACTCAAGGACACATGTCACATAATTCGAGCGCGGCGTTCAAATCGGGACGAGAGCCAAAGACGCTGTGGGAAACACAGAGAGCGTCTCAGAATTTTCGATTTTTCACTGGCCAGAAAACGGAACACCGAAATGATGCGCCTTTGTTTCCCTTCGAACTCCCACACTCGGGGGAGAAGTGTGATTCAGTGAACATACAAGTCTACTTTTGTAGGTAACCCACAAGTAAGCACCCTTGCCAGGCCGGTAAGAGTCCGCCGCGAAGCACACTGTACTGTCCTCGGGCGTTTCGGCCGACTGTGCGCCTGATGTGAGACGCACACTTTCGTGGACTGCACTTCCTATGTCTTGTCGTCAAATTAGGGCGGGAATATCTTGCACAAAGAAGGGCGTGCTTAGTGATTTTGCGCGGGAAGGGCGAGCCGTCACGTAATGAAGCTTATGGTTGCTTGGACAAGAGTTACGGTGGTGGCGGCGTTGATGATGCAGCTTTGCGTAGCCGTTTTCGCCCAGGAGGGCCAGAAACAGCAAAACCTGGGAATTAACACTGAGTTTCCTCAATCCGGCCTAACCGGGGCTGGAGCGGGGAGCACGGGAATGACGGCTGCAAAACCGGGGCAAGCGGACGGCATGGGAAACCCCAGGCTCGGAGGGGGCCGTCCGCTTTACCGGCTGAACCGAAGTGACGTGGTCGCATTGAGTTTTACCCTCTCACCCGAGTTCGATCAGGTAATCACCATACAACCAGACGGGTACGTTTTTTTGAAAGACGCACCACCGGTGCTCGCCCAAGGGCTAACGCTTGAGGACTTCCAATTGGCGGTGCGTCGTGCTTACAAAGGATATCTGCACGATCCTCAGGTGGCGGTGGCGTTGAAAGAGTTTGAGCACCCTTACTTTGTGGCGGGCGGTGAGGTCGGACGGCCCGGCAAATACGAGTTGCGCGGCGATACGAACGTGATTGAGGCTGTGCAGATTGCCGGCGGGTTTACGCACGAGGCGAAACATTCGCAGGTGCTTTTGTTCCGGCACGTGAACGACGATCTGGTGGAAGCGCGGGTCTTCAATCTAAAAAAGATGCTGCGGGAAAAAACCCTAAGCGAAGCCCCGCAACTCCGTCCCGGCGATCTGATATTTGTTCCCCAGAATTCCATTTCCAAGATCGATCGATATCTGACGAAACCATCCATGAGCATGTACGTGAGTCCCACACAGTTTTAGCGATTCGCAGGCCATTCAAATGCTAGATGAGAATCCCTACCGCAAAGAAGAAGAGTCAGTGTCGCCAACGACGCGTGAGGTGGCGATGGTCCTGTTCCGGCAACGGAAATCCTTTGTCGGCATCTCCGGCCTGGTTTTCATTTTGGCTGTGGTCTATGCATTCGCAGGAGCCACTTATTGCGCTCACGTGCGTGTGCTGGTGCGTAAAGGCCGAGCCGACCCCCCCGTGACGGCACAACAGAATGCCTCTCCCGATTTCTCTCGCGTAGAAGTGACCGAAGAAGAGCTGAACTCGGAAGTGGAACTGTTAAAGGATGACGATGTGTTGCGGCAGGTTGTGGAGGCCAACGACCTGGAAGAGCACGATTGGCTTCGATGGCTCCGGCCCAACGAAACTCGCCCGGTTCGGATCGAGCGGGCAGCGAAAAAACTTGCCGGACGGCTGGATGTCGACCCGATCAAGAAAACCAATCTGATCGCTGTGAGCTATGGCTCGGCCGATCCCCAAATGGCCGCGCAGGTGCTGCAATCCCTCGCGAGCATCTACCTGGAAAAGCATAAAGAGGTCCATCGGCCGGGTGGACAACTTCGTTTCTTCGATCAGCAGACTGGGGAGTCGCAGCGGCAACTGGAACAGTCGGAGGGGCAACTCCTGGAATTCACCAATAGTCACGGGGTGATCGCTGCTGCGGAGCAGCGGGATATGATGCTGCAGCGAATCAACGACACGGAGGTAAGTTATCAGCAGACTGAGGTTGAAATGACCGAGACGCGGCATCGAGTTCAAAAACTTGAGGGGCAGTTGGCCGAATTGCCGGCGCGCGCCACGACTCAGGTTCGCACTGCGGATAATCCCGAACTTTTGCGTGCTCTCAAGGCAAGCCTGTTAGATCTTGAATTGAAGAAAACCCAATTGCTTACAAAGTTCGAGCCGACTCAGCGGCTGGTTCAGGAAGTGGAGCAACAGATCCTTCAGGCCAAAGCGTCAATTGCGGCTGAAAAATCGAGCCCGGTGCGCGACGAAACCACGGACAAAGATGCGGACTATGAATGGGCCAGGGGGGAACTGCAAAAGGCTCAGGTCGAGCTGAAAGGGTTGGAAGCAAGAGCGGCAGCGATGAGCAAGCAATTAGTGGATTACCACGTTCAGGCTCGTCAACTGGGTTCCGATGCGGTTGTTCAGGACGATCTGGTGAGCCGTGAGAAGGCGGCGCAAGATAACTATCTTCTGTATGTAAAAAAACGGGAAGAAGCCCGAATGGGAGACGCGTTGGATCAGGATGGCATTGTCAATGTCGCCATTGCTGAGCAAGCGATCGTGCCGGCGTTGCCGGTGTGGCCCGCCGCGATGGTCCTAGTCGTGGGCATGGTGGCTGCGTTGACGTCGGGAACCGGAGCGGCGTTTGCAGCCGACTATCTGGATCCTGCGCTGCGCACGCCGGAGGAAGTATCGGCATGCTTGGAAATCCCGGTACTGGCCTCGCTTCCGGAGGGAATGGGCCGGCGGTTATCCGCCTGAAGGGGACGAAATGAGTACGAATGCCGACATACTGTTAGGTTCCGAAGCTGTTGCAGCTGTTGTGACAGAAACCGCGATGCCGCCGGCCAAGATCCTTCGGCACCCGAATGCCTGGAATCCCTCCGACTTTGGACGCGAGCAGATTCGCGGGCTTGTGCGGCGTGTGTTCTTTGGAAGCCCAGAGCGGGAGGCAAAACATGTCGTCTTCAGCGCCGCGGAGCCGGGGATCGACTTGGCAAATATCTGCGATCAAGTGGGCCGCGCTTTGGCTCTGGAGACGCAAGCCCACATTGCCGTTGTGGGGCGCGAGAGCGGAATCGAACAAATAGCCGGGCCTTCTGTCGTCTATGTGGGCGCTACTGGAATCAAGTCCCGATCCCTACAGATAGGGATCAATTTGTGGCGTGTGCCGGAGCTTGGATTGAGCGCGCCAAGCAAGGAGCTAGGGACAGGACTCTACTGGCTTTCATGCCTCGCCGCATTACGCAGCGAATTCGAGTTCGCGGTGATACAAGGGCCAATTGCCGGAGCTTCGAGTGAGGCTGCTCTACTGGGTCAACTGGCCGATGGAATTATTCTCGTGCTGGGGGCCCACACCACCAGAAAGGCTACGGCCCGCAAGATCAAAGAGAATTTGGAAGGCGGGCAGTCTCGGATCCTTGGAACCGTGCTGAGCGATAGAAGTTTTCCGATACCAGAGCGTATTTATCGTCTGCTTTAGATTGACGTCTGCGGTAAGCATTTCGGAAACGTTTTTGGAACACTGTGCAAAAAGAGGGTGAAACCGCCAATGGGACCCAATGAGCGGTAGCTATGGTTCCTCGGCTGGAGACGTTTTGTCTTGGATGCCGACCGGGTTGCTTGCCGCCGTCGAAATCAAGCAGCCGCAATGGTTTGCTGTGCGCACACGGTATCGGTTCGAGAAAAGAGTTGTTGCGCAGCTCAAGCACAAGAGCTGCGAAGCTTACCTGCCTCTGCGGACCGAGCGCCACACCTGGAGTGACCGCGAGCGAGAAGTGACGATTCCCCTCTTTCCAGGATATGCGTTTGTCCAAATTGATCAGTCTCCCGCTTCGTGGCAAAACGTATTGCAGACAGCGGGATTGATTGGCTTTGTAAGTTTTGGGGGTGCGGTTTCGATTGTGCCGCCCAAGCAGATCGAAGACCTCCAATTACTGCTGCGAAAGAAGGGACTGTTTTCCCTGCACGCGTTCGTTCGAGATGGACAGCGCGTACGAATTCGCAGCGGTTGCCTGAAAGGTTTAGAAGGTGTGCTGCAGCAGGAAAACGGTAAGCTCCTGATCTCAATCGAGTCGGTTCAGCGCTCCCTGGCAATTGAAATTCAGGGATACGAACTGGAATTGGTCTGAAGTGTCTTCTCCTTATTTTCATCCGAGAGAGCAGAAACCTCTGCCAACCGAGTGAGCGGTTCGCCTAATCCCGGGAGCTGAGGTATCTGGCCGAAAGAAACCACCGCGGTCAGCAACTGGAATGCCTCCGTTTGCGCCGGCGAGTCATTTAACCACCTCACTTGGACTTGCGGCAAAGCCTGTCGAGAAAGCTGTCCGTTCACACTTGGCTGCTGCAGAGCATTCGCCCCCCGGTGAAAATTCGGTTCGATCAACACTGAGCTGGATCGCAAAGATGCTGCAGTTTGGCGCAGCAGTGGTATCGCGGCAGGCCGACCGAGACCCCTACAGAGGTGCCCTCCATACTTCCGGCGGAATGCGCAATGTGCTCATCGTAGGGGCGGATGATCTCGGTAGGCGCATCGCTAACTATCTGGTCCACCATCCGGAGAAGGGACGCTCGGTTTGCGGTTTTCTGGATGATCGTGAAGCGCTTGGGAAAGGTGTTATCGGACGCACCAGCGACCTTGCCCGCTTGGCCCGCGCAGGATTCGTAGATGAGGTCATTCTGGCTGCCCCCCATGATCGGGAAATGGCTTTACGCATCCTGGAGGCAGCCCAGCGATTACGTCTGGACGTTAAGCTGGCGCCCGATCTGTTTGGTGGCGATCCGGCCCGGAAAACGGAGCATGTTGGAGGCGTGCCACTGATCTCCCTGCACGAAGAACCGTTGCCGGTCACCAGGCTGTTGCTGAAACGCGTACTAGACGTCGCTGGGGGGGCCGCGGCTTTAATCTTGCTGGCGCCGGCGCTCATTCTCCTTGCGATTCTCGTCAGGCTGGATTCACCAGGTCCTATGATCTATTCGGCGCTTCGAGCGGGTCGCAAAGGACGACCTTTTAACTGTTACAAGTTTCGCACCATGGTTATGGATGCTGACGCCTTGAAGGAGAAACTGAGGGAGAAAAATCAAAGGCAAGGCCCGTTTTTCAAAATCGCGGGCGATCCACGAATCACACGAGTCGGACGTTTCCTGCGCCGGTACAGCATGGACGAGTTACCGCAATTACTGAATGTGCTGAAAGGCGAGATGAGCCTGGTAGGGCCACGGCCCCATCCCCTGGATGATTTTTCCGCGTATGCGATCCAGCACTTACCGCGACTCGACGTACTCCCGGGGATGACAGGGCTCTGGCAGGTAACAGCGCGGGCGAATCCGTCCTTTCAAGCCGCGCTGGACTTGGATATCGAATATATCCGCAGTTGGAGCCTGGCGTTGGACTTCCGCATTTTGCTAAAGACAGCCGCCGTCGTACTGAGAGGCAGCGGCGAATGACATGGCTTTCGGCAGGCACCATGTCGCAATCAGCCTTGAACGGCGATGCTGCTGGAAGAGGAATCCGGTTAGGGCTGCGTCCGCTGCAGGCGATGATGCTGGCGCCGACTGGGCTGTTTCTTGCGGCTCTAACGGCTATGCTGTTGCGACCCCCGGATGTGCCTTTTTACGAAATCGATCGGCTGGCCCTGGCATTGCTGGTGCTGGCAGTGGCTGGACGAGTGGTCTTGAAGCGCCAGCGTTTGCTACCGATGGAGCGAGCTAGTTGGCCGATGATCGGGCTGACCCTCCTGGCCGGCGCTAGCATCGTGCAGCAGCCCTTCAACTGCCAAAGTTGGTCTTTGCTGATAGCAAAGTTTGTTGCGCCGTTCATCTTGTTTCACATGGCTGGCCTCGTCTTTCGAGAGGAGAGGAGTCTGCGGCAATTCGAGTGGTTCAGTTTGCTAGTGCTTGCCTATTTGTCTTTTACCGCAATCGCGTTCCTCATAGGTGCGAAGTCATTGATCTTTCCGCGCTTCATCCTAGACGACAGTCTCGGTTACCATGCAGACCGGGCGCGAGGACCATTTCTACAAGCAGTGGCAAACGGAGTCTCGCTGAATCTGCTGGGACTGTTGGCCTTGCGGGCATTCCTGCGCGGAAGAATACGCGGATTCCGGGCCGCCTCACTGCTCGCCCTCCTGCCAGTCGCAATCCTGGCGACGATGACGCGGGCCGTATGGCTATCGTTCGTTGTCAGCGTAGGAGTGCTGATTGTTCGGTCGCACAACCGCAAGCTCCGATGGATCTGCGTCGCGGTGACGATTGCTGGAACTCTTGCCTTGCTTATTGCGTTAAGTTTTGACGATCAGCGCCGGGCGCTCACAGAACGGTTGCGGGAGTCAGGCCCAATAGAGTTTCGCCAAGCTGTCTATGCCGGGGGCTGGCAGATGTTCCTGGAAAAACCATTCACTGGATGGGGCGTTAACCAGATGCCGGAGGAACTCGCCCGGCACGTCAGCGGCTACCGGAAAAGGGAGTTGTATCCACACAATACTTATCTCGAGTTATTAATCGAACATGGACTCGTCGGTCTAGCTCTCTACGGGTGGCTGATGTGGGAAATCCTACGGTTGGGATGGAACCCCGTCCCCCGCGCTGAACGCGATGGATTTCTGAATCAGCAGTTTCATGTGCTGTGGCCGGTGTTGCTCGGTGTCTATTGCGCAAATGCTGCAGTGGTAGGAATGAATTATCAGTTTGTAAACGGGTTCCTGTTCAGTCTGGCCGGAATGCTGGCGGCACAACAACGGCGACTTGCGAGTCCCATCCAGTTCGACTCAGGTTTTGCCAATAAGGGTGTCTTACGCGGCTCTGCCGCATAAGGGTTATACATCCCAACTTAGACCAAGATTCCCATCGCCGTGTTGACCGTCGCCTATCTTGCCAATCGATTTCCCGCAGCGGTAGAGCCGTACGTGGCGGACGAGATCGGGGAACTTCGACGTCGCGGCGTCGAAGTGATTCAGGGCAGCGTACAAACGCCGGAATCTTCGCTTCATGTCTTGCCTAGCGCTGACAGAGGGTCAGAGACGCTCTGCTTGCAACCGATTCGAGTGCTGATTCTCTTGTGGGCCCTCGTTCTCATGGCGCGTCGCTGGGAGCGGATTGCGGGTCTGGTTGTAAGAGTCCTGCTGACGGGGAAGGAATCGCCGAAACGACGTCTTAAGGCGCTGCTCCATACCTGGCTGGGGGCGTATTACGCGGTATTGTTGCAGAAACGTGGAGTCGATCACATTCACGTCCATCACGGCTTTTTTGGCTCGTGGATCGCAATGGTGGCGGCCCGGTTGTTGGGAGTCAGTTTCAGCCTCACGTTACACGGATCAGATTTGTTGTTGCACGCCGCCTATCTCGACAGCAAACTGAAGCATTGCAAGTTTTGCGTAACCGTCTCGGAGTACAACCGCCGCTTTATTCTCGAACATTTCCCAGGCATCGATCCCGGGAAGATCGTGGTTTCGCGATTGGGTGTCGAGGTTCCCGCATGCCAGGACTCTCGCGTGAGGGAGACTCGGACGGAGCACCGAACCCTCAGTCTTCTAGCCGTGGGACGGCTGCATGCGGTGAAAAACCAGGCGTTTCTGCTTCGAGCCTGTGCTCGATTGCATGATCATGGTCTCGATTTTGAGTGTGCAATCGCAGGCGAAGGGCCGGAGCAGCAACGTTTGGAAGCTCTTATCCGCAAGAAACGGCTGGGAGAACGAGTCACGCTGCTCGGTTATGTCTCCTCGCATCAGATGGGGTCGCTATACCGGCGCACCGACGTGGTTGTCCTTACCAGCCGCAGCGAAGGCCTGCCGCTGGTCCTGATGGAAGCGATGGCACGGGGCAAAATTGTGCTCGCTCCTATCATCACGGGCATTCCGGAGATAGTTATCGTCGGGAAGACAGGATTTCTATACGCACCCGGATCGCTAGAAGACTTTGTGGAGAAACTGCTCTTTCTTCAAAGGCTAATTCTTTCGCAAGATCGATTGGCTGTTAGCCATCTGGACTGGATCCGGCATGCGGCGCGCGTCCAGGTCCTGCAAAACTTTAGCCGCATGAAACAGCTAAGTAATTTTGGCGATCGTTTCCTGCAAAGGATCGCAATCGACCCCTGCCAATTAGCTTCTCGAAACGCAGGATCTCGCCAGGAATTTCGCGACCCTCGAATGGAGCTGTCCTTGTGAGGATCTTATTTTGCAATAAATATAACTTCGCATTCAGCGGCACCGAGGCCTACGTGTTCGAAGTGATGGAATTAATGCGCGTCAACGGACATGATGTGGCGCTGTTTTCAATGGCCGACCCGAGGGGTGCGCCAACCCCGTACGACCACCATTTCGTACGGCACATTGATTTCAAGAACCGTGATTTCAAGAAGCAGCGTGGATGGTTTTACCAGTCGAAGCTGACGATGCGCGCCATTTATTCCCGCGAAGCGCGGCAGAGGATTCGGGGAATGATCGCGGAATTTCAGCCAGATGTAGCTCACGTGCGGAATATTTATCACCATCTCACGCCATCTATCTTGTGGGAGTTGAAGGCGCACAACATTCCAGTCGTTTATCACTTGAACGATTTCAAGGTGCTGTGTCCAAGCTACAACTTCGTAGCACGCGGAGAACCTTGTGAAGCCTGCAAAGGCGGAAAATTCTGGCGGGTGCTCAACCAAAAGTGTTATCCAGGGTGGAAAGCTCGGATGACGCTGATTGCGGAGGCCTACGTTCACAAATGGCTCGGCACCTATGAGAAGTGTGTGGACCGTTTTCTTGCTCCCAGTCAGTTTGTGCGCGACAAGTTCGTTGAGCACGGTTGGGATCCGGCGAAGTTTGAAGTGCTTCCTCACTTCCAGCGGGTGAGGGCTGTCAAAGAGCGAAATGCGGCGAACGCCCCTTTGCTTTACTTCGGGAGATTATCACGAGAAAAAGGTGTCGACGACTTGCTGCATGCAATGTGGTGCTTACCGAATCTCCGGCTGGTGATCGCCGGCGATGGGCCGGATCGACGCCGGTTGGAGCAAATGACCGCCGAACTAGGGCTAAGCAACGTGGGGTTTTCGGGTCACATAAGGGGAGCGGAATTGGAGAATGCGATTGCCGATTCTTCGTTTACCGTGTTGCCATCGCATGCTTACGAAACTCTAGGCAAGACAATTCTCGAATCCTATGCTCAGGCCCGAGCCGTGGTGGCCTCTGATCTGGGTTCACGTCGGGAACTCGTGGATGAGGGGGAAACGGGAGTTTTGTACAGAACTGGAGATGTAAAGCACCTGGTATCTGCGCTTAAATTTCTAAGCGACCATCCGGCGCTAGCCGCAAAAATGGGAAGAGCCGGACGTGAACAAGTGCGCCTATCGCACACGCCCGAGGCGCACTACGATGCTTTGCTGAAATTATATGAAGGCCTCCTTAGCGGAAACAGAAGACCACAACCGAAGCCTTCTCGAGTAGTGGCGAGCACCAAACCTGCGCTTCGAGTCGCCTTCATTGGCGGACGCGGTGTTGTCTCCAAGTACAGCGGCATCGAAACCTACTACGAAGAGGTTGGCGGCCGCCTGGCGGAGATGGGACACCGCGTAACGGTATATTGCCGGACATACTTCACGCCGCCGGGAAAAGAGCACAACGGAATGCGGGTGGTGCGTCTGCCCACCATCCGCTCCAAACATCTCGAGACGCTACTGCACACGCTCCTGAGCACCTTCCACGTTCTCACTCAGCCTTGTGACGTGGTCCACTACCACGCGCTGGGACCGGCATTGTTTTCATTTATTCCGCGCCTTGCGGGAAAGAAAACCGTCGTCACAGTGCAAGGGCTCGACTGGCTCCGAAAGAAATGGGGTCGAATCGCATCTGCTGTGTTGAGGGTCGGCGAACACGCGGCGGTGAGTCTTCCGAACGGCACGATGGTCGTCTCGCGCACTCTGGAAGAACACTATCGCAAAACCTACGGAGCCCAGACATTCTACATCCCCAATGGCGGCATACTGCGCGAACGATGTTTTCCCAACAAGATCTTTGATTGGGGCCTTGAGCCAGGGAAATATGTTTTATTTCTCGGAAGGTTTTCTCCGGAAAAGGGTTGCCATTTGCTAGTAGAGGCCTACGAGCGGTTGGAGACCGAAGTAAAACTGGTAATGGCCGGAGCGTCGAGCTACTGCGACGAATATTCGCGTCAGCTGCGGAGCCACGCTTGTCAGCGCATCAAGATACTGGACTGGGTTTCCAGCAATGATCTCGACGAGTTGCTGACAAATGCCATGGTGTTCGTCTTGCCATCGGAACTTGAGGGCTTATCGCTCGCGCTACTGGATGCAATGGGCGCAGGTTTGTGCGTGCTGAGCAGCGATGTCCCCGAAAATCGAGAAGCCATCGAAACCGCCGGATTTACCTTCCGCCGTGGGGACGTTGCCGACCTGGCGGATCGTTTGAGATTCCTCATTGCGAATCCGGCGGTGCGCGAGGCCGCAGGACAGGCTGCGCGGCGCCGGGTTCACGAACAATATCAGTGGGACGAGGTCGCCTCCCAAGTGGAAGGGGTCTATCTCGCAATGATGGGCCGAAAATCGACTGACATTGTGCCCAGAAAACCAAATGAACGAATAATAGCGCCCGCGCCTCCGCCCCAACGAAAGGCGGGATAGGAGAAGACCGCGGCGACCACTCAACCAAACATTGGAACCTACATAGAACCGCAAGCACCAACAGGGGGACGGGATGAATCCCGTCCTTTTTGTTTACAATTGAAATTGTAAAATGTCAGCGGTACCGTGATTCGCAAGCGCGTGCTGCCTGTTCCGGCTACTTTCCACCTCTATGGAAAACACGATCCTGGTCACCGGCGGCGCAGGTTTCATCGGATCCAACTTTATCCTGCAGCGGATTGAACAAGATCCGGCCTCTATTGTGAATCTGGACAAACTTACCTACGCCGGCAATCTGCGCAACCTGGAAACTATTACGAGCCAGAAACGGTACGAGTTTGTCCACGCGGATGTCGCTGACCGGAGCCTGGTGCGAGGCCTGTTAGAACGTCATCAGCCCCGCGCTATCGTGCACTTCGCGGCTGAGAGCCACGTGGATCGCTCCATCAGCGGACCGGATGCTTTCGTCCGCACCAATGTGGACGGAACGTTCGCGTTGCTGGAAGAGGTGCGAACTTACTGGGGCGGTCTCGGCGGACAGGACAGTTCTGCCTTCCGCTTCCTTCACGTTTCCACGGATGAGGTGTATGGATCGCTGGGTGCCGAAGATCCACCGTTCTCAGAAAAGACACCTTATGCTCCGAATAGTCCATATGCTGCGTCGAAGGCGGCCTCAGACCATTTTGTGCGCGCCTATCACCACACTTACGGTTTACCTACGCTCACCACGAATTGCTCCAATAACTACGGGCGATTTCAGTTTCCGGAAAAGCTGATCCCACTCATAATCCTCAATGCGCGCGACGGTAAACCGCTGCCGGTTTACGGCGACGGTCAAAACGTTCGCGACTGGCTTTATGTGGAGGATCACTGCGAAGCGATCGCAACCGTGCTCGGTCGCGGACGTGTCGGGCAGACTTATAACATCGGCGGTTGGAACGAGAAGCGCAACATCGACATCGTCGAAACGATCTGTGACATCGTGGACGAGATGGCCGGGACTCGAGGTTTTCCGCGCCGCAGCCTAGTGACGTTTGTGAAAGACCGTCCCGGTCATGACCGGCGATACGCCATGGACGCGACGAAGATCGAGCGGGAACTCGGTTGGCGTCCTACGGAAACATTCGAGACCGGAATTCGAAAAACGGTGCGGTGGTATCTGGAGCACGAAGAGTGGGTGCGCGACGTGACCAGCGGAAGTTACCGGCAATGGATTGAAACGCACTACTCTTCGTAAATCGACTGCGGGTTCCAACTCGACAAATTCCTATGACGCATGGATCGAAGAACGTCGGCTACAAGGGGATCATCCTGGCAGGAGGATCGGGAACTCGCTTGTATCCCGTCACTCACGCTATGGGGAAGAGTCTGCTTCCGGTTTACAACAAGCCGATGATTTACTACCCGCTTTCCACGCTGATGCTGGCAGGCATTCGTGACATCCTTCTTATAACGACGCCCGAAGACGTTTCGAAATTTCAGGCCCTGCTGGGAGATGGTGGTCAGTTTGGAATCCAGTTGCAATATCAGGTTCAGCCGAAGCCGGAAGGAATCGCTCAGGCTTTCCTAGTGGGGGAGAAATTTATTGCGGGCGGTGCGTGCGCCCTTGTGCTGGGCGACAATATTTTCTATGGTCATGAATTGGCCAAGGACTTACGCGATGCTTCGACCAACACAACCGGCGCGCGGGTCTTTGCATATCCCGTACACGACCCCGAACGCTATGGAGTTGTGGAATTCGACGGCGCCGGAAAAGCTCTGAGCATCGAGGAAAAGCCTAAGCATCCCAAGTCACGCTATGCCGTGACCGGACTTTATTTCTACGATGACCAGGTGGTAGAGATTGCGAAGTCATTAAAGCCCAGTCCGCGCGGTGAATTGGAGATTACCGACGTGAACAAGGCGTACCTGGGGCGAGGCCAACTGGATGTTGTAGTGATGGGCCGTGGCATGGCATGGTTAGATACAGGCACCCATGAATCGTTGATGGATGCGTCGTTCTACATTCAAGCCATCGAGAAGCGGCAAGGCCTGATGGTGGCGTGCCCCGAGGAGATTGCTTTCCGCTCCGGCTACATTACCGCCGCTCAAGTGGAGAAAATCGGAAATTCAATGAAGAACAATAGCTACGGCGCTTACCTGCTGCAACTCTTGCGCGAGAAAGTGTTCTGAGATGGATACGTCTCAAGCAACTCGGCCCGCAGTGGAAGCCCTCAAGAAAATTCCGACTTCGCTACCTGGAGTATTCATACTCGAACCCCGGGTATTCGGCGACGAGCGCGGCTTTTTCTTCGAGAGCTACAACCAGCAGAATATGTCGAAGGTGGGGATTGCTGACACGTTCGTGCAAGACAACCATTCCAGTTCGTCTCGAAATGTTCTACGAGGTCTGCATTACCAGTTAGAGTATCCCCAAGGAAAACTTGTTCGTGTCGTCGAAGGCGAAATTCTTGACGTCGCGGTCGATATGCGCAAGAGTTCCCCAAACTTTGGCCGCTGGGAGGCGGTCCGATTGTCGGGCGAGAACAAGCGCATGCTGTGGATCCCCGTGGGCTTTGCTCACGGATTCCGCGTGCTTTCCGATAGAGCGCATGTGCTCTACAAAGCAACGGATTTCTACGCCCCCGAGCATGAGCGCACAATTCTGTGGAGCGATCCCGATCTCAAGATCAATTGGGAGTTGGATGCGGAGCCGATCGTATCGGCGAAAGACCAGCGGGGCGTGGCTTTCCGCAACTCTGAGAGTTTTGACTAGATTCCATGAGAGTCACGATCTTTGGAGCCTCCGGCCTTCTGGGTAAGGAGTTGATGCGTGAAAGCGGCGGAGATACCGTAACTGGGCTCACATCGCAGGATGTCGACATCCGCGATGCAGACCGTGTTCTGCAGGTGCTGAGGGAAACGCGTCCGGAGTGGGTGATATTAGCCGCTGCCTATACCGATGTCGACGGATGCGAGAGCAATCAGGATCTGGCTTTTGCCGTGAACCGTGACGGCGCCCTCAACGTAGCCGCAGCCGCGAAGCAGGTTGGGGCCCGGTTGTTATTCTTCAGTTCCGATTATGTCTTCGATGGAAAGAAGAGTGCTCCCTATGAGACCGCGGATGAACGCAATCCGCAAAGCGTCTATGGACGAACCAAAGCGGAAGCAGAAATCAGACTACTCGAGTTGGTGCCGGATTGTTGCATCGCCAGAACCTCGTGGCTATTTGGAATCGGCGGGAAATGCTTCCCCGACACGATCTTGAAACTGGCCGCCAGCCGTCCCGCGCTCGATGTGGTCAACGACCAGCGCGGCTGCCCCACCTATGTAGTTGATCTGGCGCGCGCTATCATTCAATTGTGCGGAAAGAACGCGCGTGGAATTGTTCACGTCACCAATGCTGGCGATTGCACCTGGTTCGACTTTGCCGCTGACATTGTGAAGAGCGCCGGGCTTTCTACAATTGTTCGGCCGGTGAACAGTCAGCAAATGGCGCGGCCCGCGCCTCGACCTGCGTATTCGGTTTTGTCGCCAGCTTCTTTGCAGAGTCTGGGAATCGAAATGCCTTCCTGGCATGACGCATTGCGCCGTTACCTCGAACGACGCAATAACTGATGTGGTGGCGCCAAGATTGCCTCGCTCCGGACACCCTGCTACGATTGCCGGGACCTGCCGGGGATCTGGTGAAGCGATTCCAAAACTACATCGATGGCCGATTCGTCGCGGGTGACCGTGAGTTTGCGGATGTGAATCCCGCCGACGGAACAGTCATCGCACAGGTCACGGAAGCCAGTGAATCTCAGGTAAACGAAGCGGTTCATGCCGCGCGGTGTGCGCTGCGCGGGGAGTGGGGCCGACTCGGGGTCCGCGAGCGTGCTGCCAGACTGCACCGGGTTGCGGATGCGATCGAGAAGCGTTTCGATTGCTTTGTTCAAGCTGAAATTGCAGACACTGGTAAGCCAATCTCCCTCGCGTCTAAGCTCGATGTTCCGCGTGCTGCGGCAAACTTTCGCGTCTTCGCCGACTCAGTGAAAATGGCAGGACTGGAATCGTTTCAGACCGAAACTCTTGACGGCGCGAATGCCCTGAACTACGCGGTGCGCAAACCGCTGGGAGTTGTGGGGGTGATCACTCCCTGGAATTTGCCTCTACTCTTGCTCACCTGGAAAGTAGCGCCAGCGCTCGCCTGCGGCAATGCCGTAGTGGTCAAACCCTCGGAAGAAACTCCCGCTACGGCCACGCTGCTGGCCGAGGCGATGCAGGACGCAGGAATTCCAAAGGGCGTCTACAACGTGGTGCACGGTTTCGGGCCAGGGTCGGCGGGAGAATTCTTGACGCGACATACCGATGTAGACGCGGTCACGTTTACCGGCGAATCGGGAACCGGTGCCGCGATCATGAAGGCTGTGGCGCCCACGGTGAAGCCGGTTTCGTTTGAGCTGGGCGGCAAGAATGCGGCGATCGTATTCTCGGATTGCGATTTCGCGGAAGCGGTGAGCGGAATAAGTGAGGCTGTGTTTCTGAATACGGGGCAGGTATGCTTATGCGCCGAGCGTGTGTATGTGGAGCGTCAAATTTTCGACGAGTTTGTGGACGCATTGAAGAAAAAAACGGAGAACCTGAATCCGGGATGGCCGAGCGATGCGAAAACCAACCTGGGACCTCTGATCTCGGTGCAGCATCGAGAAAAGGTGCTCTCCTATTACCAGTTGGCCCGGGAAGAAGGGGCGACGATCGTAACTGGTGGCGGGACTCTGCGATTCGGCGATGATCGCGACAACGGTTTTTATGTCCAGCCAACCATCTATACTGAACTTTCCGAGTCAGCGCGTTGCGTGAAGGAAGAGATTTTTGGCCCCGTGTGCCACGTCACTCCGTTCGATTCGGAAGAAGAAGCGGTGGCCATGGCCAACGACACAAAGTACGGATTGGCAGCTTCGATTTGGACTACCAACCTGAAACGCGGTCATCGGGTCGCGCAGCAAATGAATGTGGGCATCACGTGGGTGAACTGTTGGTTTCTGCGCGATCTTCGAACGCCGTTCGGTGGAGCAGGCCTCTCTGGCATTGGCCGCGAAGGCGGGATGCATTCCTTGAATTTTTATTCCGAACTGAACAATATTTGCGTCCGGCTGTGAATTACTTTGGAAAAAGATGAGCGCGACCGAGAGCAAAATCGTCGAAGGGAAAGCAGCGCCAAGAGGAAAATATCCGCACATCAAGCGTGCGGGTGACTTTCTCTTTATCTCGGGCACCAGCGCGCGGCGTGCTGACAATACCATCGCTGGCGCCGAGGTCGATTCGCTTGGCACAACACGACTCGACATTCGCCTGCAAACCCGCGCGGTAATCGAAAACATTCGCGACATTCTGCAAAGTGCTGAAGCCAATCTGCAAGACGTGGTTGAAATGTCGTCCTATCTGGTGAACATGAATGATTTCGCCGGCTACAACGAGGTCTACGGCGAATTCTTCGGATACGATGGTCCGGCGAGAACGACCGTGGCCGTACATCAGTTGCCACATCCGCATTTGCTGATTGAGATCAAAGCCACGGCTTACAAACCGCTGAAATAGGAGGCGCGATGGCGTCCATCAAGAATTTGAGGGCCTTCAATTTCCAAGGCTGGATCGAAGAGAACAAAGATAAGCTTAAGCCTCCCGTAGGAAACGCGCAGGTTTGGGAAGATGGTGAAATGATGGTGACCGTGGTCGGAGGGCCGAACCAGCGCCGCGATTATCACGACGATCCCACGGAGGAATTTTTCTACCAGTTGAAGGGCAACATTTCGCTTCGCATCATGGAAACTTCCGGCAAACCGCCACTGGAAATACCCATCAAAGAAGGCGAGATCTTTCTCCTTCCCAAGCATATGCGGCACTCCCCGCAGCGTCCTGCGGAAACGATTGGGGTGGTGGTCGAAGTGCCGCGGCCTGAGGGCTCTCTCGATGCCTTCGAATGGTATTGCCCGAATTGTCACCAGTTAATCTATCGCGCAGAGGTGAAGCTGAAGAGCATCGTCAAGGATTTGCCGCCGCTGTTTGAACAATTTTATTCGAGCGAGAGCTATCGCACATGTAAGCATTGCGGAACGATTCATCCGGGAAAGTGAAAGCATGCGAGTCATCGATATTCATAACCATTTTTTCCCTCAGTCCTGGCCCGATCTAGCGGCGCGCTATGGTACGCCGGACTGGCCGTGGATCAAGCACACCGATGCAGGGAAAGCGGACATCATGGTTGGTGATCGCTTCTTCCGCCATATTTATTCGGCGTGCTGGGATCCCGAGGTTCGATTGCAGGAGATGGATCGTGACGGCGTCGACCTGCAAGTGATCTCCGCGACGCCGGTATTGTTCGCGTACGAGCGCCCAGTGGAGCATGCATTGGATTGCGCGCAATTTTTCAACGATGCGGCGCTCGAATTGTGCGCCCGGGGGAAAGGGCGGCTGGAATCGTTTTGCCAGGTGCCCTTGCAAGATATCGATGCGGCCTGCAAAGAGCTAACTCGGTGCATGCAGTCCGGACATTTAGGGGTGCAGATCGGCAACCACATCGGATGCAAGAATCTGGATGATCCGGGAGTAATCACCTTCTTGCATCATTGCGCGAATGAAGGCGCAGCTGTTTTGGTTCATCCCTGGGAGATGCTGGGCCGGGACCGGATGCCGAAATATATGATGCCCTGGACGGTCGGCATGCCCGCGGAAACTCAGTTATCAGTGGTGGCCTTGATTTTGAGCGGGGCATTCGATCGACTTCCGAGTACGCTGCGAATTTGTTTTGCGCACGGTGGTGGGAGTTTTGCATTTCTGCTCGGGCGTTTGGAAAATGCCTGGCATCATCATCCGGTCGCGCGTGGAGAATGCGAACATCCACCAAGCCATTACCTCAATCGCATCTACGTCGACTCCGCCGTGTTCGATCAACGGACGCTGCAGTTCCTGGTGGGAGCGATGGGAGCCGGCCAGGTAATGCTCGGCTCGGACTATCCCTTTCCGCTGGGCGAAGAACGTGTGGGTTCACTCATCCGTCAAAGCAACCTACTGCAAGATACAAAAGCTAGACTTCTGAGCGGAAATGCTGAAGGTTTTCTGCGAATCAAAACCGAATCAAGCGAGGGTGCAGACAGGTCCGAACCGGCCACCGCCGCTTCGCCACCCGTGCTTGAGCCTCGGCGGCTAACTTACAGTTCCTATCTGAAAGTTCCCGAACTGCTCGAACTGCAGCAGCCTCAGTCGTCGCCGCCGCACCACGATGAGTTGCTCTTCATTCTTGTCCATCAGACTTACGAATTGTGGTTCAAGGAATTACTTCACGACCTTGACGCAGTGGTTGCGAATTTGCAAAAGGCTGGCGCCGCTCCTCATTCGCACGATGAAGTGTATGAGGCGGCCCGTTTACTTCGTCGCTGTACCGAGATCACACGAGTGCTGGTCGAGCAGTTCACGATTCTGGAAACGATGCTGCCCACACATTTTCTCGCATTTCGCGGCATGCTGGAGCCTGCCAGCGGATTTCAATCCGAACAATTTCGAGAAATCGAATTTCTGTGCGGATTGAAGGACGAGAAAATGCTTCGCTACCACCGGCCCACGCCAGAAGCTTATGCGAGTCTAAAGCGACGATTGGAGGAACCTTCGCTGCGCGACGTTTTTTTCGGAGCATTGCAGGCCATGTGCAATCTTGTGCCTCCCGGCGCGAACGTCAGCGAAAAAGAACAATTCGCCGCCCGGGCTCAAGCCGTGCACGAGCTGTACAAAGATGAGCATCATCATCGCGACTGGATCGATGTATGCGAGCGGCTGACGGAATTCGACGAATTGATCGTGAGCTGGCGGCTGCGGCACATTCAGTTGGTTGAGCGCGTCATCGGCATCCGCATGGGGACGGGCGGCAGCACGGGGGCGTCTTACTTGAAGCTCACACTCGACAAGAAGTTTTTTCCCGAGTTGTGGGAGGCGAGAACATTGCTGACCGAGTGAGCAGTGTCTTGTAACAGCGAAAGTCTTTCTCCGTGCAAATTCAGCAGATGAAAGCTACACCCCAAAAAATCACACTGATCGGCGCGGGGCTCAATGGCCCTCTGCTGGCTGTTCTTTTGATGCAGCGTGGATTTGCAGTCGAAATCTTTGAGAGGCGTTCCGACATGCGCCGGGTGCAGATCAGCGCGGGACGATCGATCAACCTTGCCCTCTCGACCCGCGGCATTCACGCGTTGCAGCAGGCCGGGCTTTGGGAAGGGATGCGGAGCATCATCATTCCAATGAAAGGACGGATGATGCATTCGGTTACCGGCGAGCTTACCTTCCAACCTTATGGTAAGAACGAATCTGAGGTCATCAATTCGATTTCACGGGCAGAACTGAATATTGCGCTCATGACCTTGGCGGAAAAACAGGGTGCGACCATTCACTTCCATAGGCGCTGTGTGGGTTACGACCTTAAGACTGGCACGATACACCTGCATAACGAGGAGACAGGGGGAGAAACAAGCCACGAGACTGAGATCGTGATCGGTTGTGATGGCTCAGCGTCAGCGATTCGGTCGGAGATGTTCAAACTGACCCGCTTCAACTTTTCCCAGCAGTATCTCGACTATGGGTACAAAGAACTGACAATTCCGGTCGGTTCCGATGGAAAGCACCTGTTGGAGATGCACGCCCTGCACATCTGGCCGCGGGGGAATTACATGCTAATTGCGTTGCCGAACGTCGATGGCACGTTCGCTTGCATTCTGTTTCTGCCGTTCGATGGCGCGGATAGTTTTGCGTGCCTTACTACGCAGTCGGATGTGGTCCGCTTTTTCCAGTCTCGCTTTCCAGATGCCGTTTCGCTCATGCCGCAACTCGCCGGCAATTTCTTTTCGAATCCAACAGGGGCGATGATTACGATTAAGTGCTCACCGTGGCATGTTGGAGGGAAAGCGCTCCTTCTCGGAGATGCGGCGCATGCCATTGTTCCGTTCTTCGGCCAGGGGCTGAATTGTGGATTCGAGGACTGTACATATTTGATGGACTTGCTCGACGGGCACGGTGCAGACTGGCCGCGAGTTTTCACCGAGTTCGAGAACCAGCGCAAGATCAATACTGATGCCATCGCAGACATGGCGATCGAGAATTTTACGGAGATGAGGGATCGAGTTGCCGACTCTAGGTTTTTATTGCGGAAGAAAGTGGAATTGGCGTTGGAAGCGAAATATCCGCAGCTCTTCGTGCCGAAATATGCCATGGTGACTTTTCATCGCATTCCATACTCCGTCGCCCAGGCGCGAGGGATCGTTCAGGACCGGATGCTTGCCGAACTCTGTGACCCCATCGATCAATTGGAAAATCTCGACTGGAAGAAAGCGGATCGATTGATTCATAGCGAACTCACTCCCCTGGAGCTCCAGCAGTGAGCGGCTTCCAGTTTCCACTCGAGTTTCAATCGGGAGAGGATTTTGCGATCGCGATCGATGAACGCGATCCCCTGCGGCAATTCCGTCAACGTTTCTTCTTTCCAAAAGTTGCAGGCGACGATTGCATCTACTTATGCGGCCATTCGCTCGGGCTGCAACCTAAGACCGCGGCGGCATATGTTGAGCAGGAACTAGAAGCATGGGCGCAACTTGGCGTAGAGGCGCATTTTCGTGCGAAGAATCCCTGGATGCCCTACCACAGGCTGCTGACAGAGCAGACCGCGGAATTGGTTGGGGCGCAGCCTCTCGAAGTTGTCGTCATGAACTCGCTTACGGTAAACCTGCACTTGATGATGGTGTCATTTTATCGTCCGATAGCGACAAGGCACAAAATAGTTGTCGAGAGCGGGGCCTTCCCTTCTGATCAGTACGCGGTGAAGTCGCAAATTCGTTTTCATGGCTTCGATCCGGCGACATCGCAGATCGAATTGACTCCGAGGCCGGGTGAATCCTGCCTCCGCGATGAAGACATTCAGTCATTGATTGAGCGCGAAGGGGACAGCATTGCGCTGATTCTGCTGGGAGGGGTGAATTACGCGACCGGTCAGGCGTTTGATATGGCAAGCGTCACGCGATGGGGTCACGCGCAAGGGTGCATGGTTGGTTTCGATCTAGCCCACGCGGCCGGTAATCTGCTGTTGAAGCTTCATGAGTGGGATCCAGATTTTGCGGTTTGGTGTTCGTACAAGTATCTGAATGGAGGGCCAGGATGCATCGGTGGGTGCTTTGTGCACGAACGTCACGCTGACTCGCGCAATTTACCTCGCTTGGCAGGCTGGTGGGGCCACGATGAAAAGTCACGATTCGAGATGGGCCCGAACTTTCAGCCGATGTCCGGCGCTGACGGCTGGCAGTTAAGCAATCCTTCGATTTTAAGCCTGACTGCTTTACGCGCTTCGATGGACATTTTCCATGAAGTAGGCATCGAGCGTTTAAGAGCTAAGAGCGTGTCCCTGACCAGTTACTTGGAGTTTTTGCTAAACCAAAACGACTCCAAGAAGTTTTCAATCATCACGCCGCAAGAAATTGAGCGTCGTGGCGCTCAACTGTCGATTCGAATCCCCGAACAGGGGAGAGTCTTATGTGACGGGTTAGCGCGGGAAGGTATTTTTGGCGACTGGCGAGAACCCGATACCTTTCGTGTCGCGCCTGTGCCTTTATACAACTCCTATCAGGATGTTTTCCGTTTTGCTCAGCGTTTCGTCGCGGCGTTTGGCTAAGAGTCCTGTCAGCTGGGACGCCGTTGCGATTACTTCCGTAACATCACTGTCATACCGGCATAACAATACACTCTTAGAGTGGGCTTATTCTCCGTGAGAAAACCAGGCAAATGGTCGGCGTTGGTGTGCGCGGTAGTGTGCGCGCACATCGTCGTCTCCTTGCTGTCGCCACGCAGCTTCGCATTAACCGCGTTCGGTGATCTGACTCAGTGCGCCTTGCTGCTCTGCGCAACTCTAGTCATTTTTCGGAACGTCACAACCGGGCATAGGAAAGCGAAACTCTTCTGGATCCTCATGGCGATCGGCTGTGGGATGTGGCTCTACGCGCAGGTTCTCTGGACCTATTTTGAGGTTTTTCTGCGGCAGGAAGCGCCCAACCCTTTTGTGGGCGACGTCGTATTGTTTCTTCATGTCGTTCCAATGATGGCGGCCCTGGCGGTGCAGCCGCACATTCAGCGAGACGATCATTCTCTGCGTCTTGCGTCCATGGATTTCCTTTTGCTGCTCACCTGGTGGCTCTATCTTTATTTATTTATTGTGATTCCGTGGCAGTACGTTTCTCCGAACGAGGCCGCGTATGGCAGCAGCTTTGATCTGCTCTATGCATGTGAACAACTGGTCCTCATTCTCGGCGTGGTATTGGTTTGGAAGCGCAGTGACGGACCATGGCGAACCATTTATAGAGGGTTCTTCATGGCGGCACTCCTCTACAGCGGAGGTTCCATTCTTGCCGGTGTGGCCATCGATTATCACAAGTACTATACGGGGAGCATTTACGATGTTCCGCTTGTGGCCGCCATGGCATGGTTCGCGGGCGTTGGATTCATGGCGAGAAAGGCGTTGCGTGAACCGCCCGCTTATCAAACTTCTTCTCGTGACCACAGCATGTGGACCGCCCGGCTAGCGATGATGGCTGTGTTCTCGACGCCTCTCATGGTGGCTTGGGCTGAGTTCGGGGACGTCCCGCCGCACGTGCGCTCCTACCGCCTGCTGTTGACCGCGGCAGTAATGATCTTCATGGGCACGCTCGTATTCTTGAAGCAGCACTGGATGGATCGCGAATTACTCCACTTGCTGCACCTGTCGCGGCAGAATCTCGATGAGATGTGCAAGCTCAAGAACGAATTGGAAAGTAAGGAGCAATCTCTCCGGTGGCACAGCCTGGAACTGCAACGCAAGAATCTTGAACTTCAGGAAATGTCTTACACGGATGCGCTGACCGGCGTTTGGAACCGTCGCTATCTGGAAGAAATTCTGACGGCGGAGGCAGGACAGGTCTTGCGAAATTACGAACGGGGTCAGGCCGGCGACATTCGCAAGATGGATCATCGCGACCTGGTTTTCATCATGGTGGATATGGATTTCTTTAAAGAAGTGAACGATGTGCACGGTCATCCTGCGGGCGATCGTTTGCTGCAGCGCGTAGCCGAACGACTGTCGAGGGTAGTACGCAAGTCCGATGTTTTGGTTCGTTGGGGAGGCGAGGAGTTTCTAATCATGTCGCGCTCCACCGATCCCTCCGGTACGCCAGCTTTCTGCGAAAGGATTTTGGAGGTCATCGCGTCGGAAGCTTTCGATATAGGACACGGTTTCAGCGTACGAAAGACATGCTCCGTGGGCTGGGCTCCCTTCCCCTGGAGCCGCACCGCCTACGATGCGATTTGCGCGGAAGAAACCATTGAGCTTGCGGATACTGCGCTCTATCGCGCAAAAGCCGGAGGACGAAACCAAGGAGTGGGAATTCTGCCCGGCGATGGCGCCACTGCCGCACCCGCGACGATTACGCTGCACGCCCTGCGAAATGATACCGGCCTGCTCACGCGAACTCTGGTGATCAAGAATCCAATCATCGACAACCGCACGGATACGCTTGCAGGACACATGGCGCAAGCGAACAGCCCGATCTCAGATCCGCACTGAGGCTTCCGCCTCAACCTCTCTGCCTCACGCCGCTTGACCTTCATCACAAGGTTCAATACATTGAGAGACCGCTTGCGGGTGCAAGTGTTGGACCAAGCGACGTCGCAGTTGCCGTGAAACAATAGACTCTGTGAGGCACACTTGAAAATGAATGCGAAAACGACTTCCCGAAAGACCGGTTTGCGCCAGAAGTCGCAATTGATGTCGGCGTCAGAAATCGAGCGAACGCTGGTTCGCCTGGCTTACGAAATCGTTGAAAAAAATGGCGGGGTCGAGGGTCTGGGATTGGTAGGAATTCGCCGCCGTGGCGTGCCGATCGCGGAGCGTCTGGGCAAGATCATCACCCGCATCGAGAGTGCTCAAGTTCCTGTGGGGACATTGGACATCACTTTTTATCGCGACGATCTTTCGACTCTCGGACCGAAGCCGGTCGTGCAGGACAAAGAGATCGGGTTTTCGATTGAGGATCGGAATATCGTTCTCGTCGACGATGTGCTTTATACAGGAAGAACCACGCGAGCGGCTCTAGACGCCCTCTTTTCACACGGACGGCCGCGCCGGGTGCAGTTATGCGTGCTGATTGACCGCGGACATCGTGAGCTTCCCGTCGAAGCCAGCTTCGTCGGGCGTCACGTCCAGACCACCGCCAGCGAAGTGATCGAAGTCAAGCTCACCGAAATTGATGACGCAGAGAAAGTCCTCCTCATGGAGAGATAGGCTGGCGCAAACAACTCGCGGCAAAAACTGAGGACGGCGGACTTCCGCCGTCCTCAAGTTTTGTAGAGGCGCTCGCTTAAGCGATCTTGGTGCAAACCGCTTTGGTCTGCGTGTATAGGTTAAGGGCTTCATGCCCCATCTCGCGGCCCCATCCAGACTGCTTGTATCCGCCGAAGGGCAGAGCGGCATCGAAAATGTTGTAACAGTTGATCCACACCGTGCCGGCGCGCAGATATTCGGCGGTGCGGTGGGCCTTGCCAACGTCCCGTGTCCACACAGCGGCGGCCAGGCCATATTCGCTGTCGTTGGCACGCGGAAGAATTTCCTCGGGATCATCGAACGGCATCGCCACCACGACCGGCCCGAAAATTTCCTCCTGCACCACTTTCATATCTTCGCGAGTGTTTACCAAGACAGTGGGCTCGACGAAATAGCCCTTGTCTCCTTTCTTGCGGCCGCCAACAATCGCTTTGGCACCCTGGGAAAGTCCTGACTCGAGGTAGCCGCAGACCCGGCTCAACTGCTCCTCGGAGACAAGTGGGCCCATCTCAGTTTTCGGATCGAGCCCAGAGCCGACATTGATCTTCTTCGCATGCTCGGCAACACCGTCTACGACACGATCGAAAATCGGCTTTTCAACGTAGAGGCGCGACCCAGCGCAGCAGCACTGGCCGTGGTTGAAGAAGATGGCGCTCGCGGCCCCAGGAATCGCGGAGTCGAGATCGGCGTCTTTGAAGACGACGTTTGGAGATTTGCCGCCGAGTTCCAGCGAAACCTTCTTCAGGTTACCAGCCGCAGCATGCACAATCAGTTTTCCAACTTCGGTGGAACCGGTGAAAGCAATTTTGTCCACGTGCGGATGGGCAGCCAGCGCAGCGCCAGCCGTCTCGCCATAACCGGGCACGATGTTTACAACCCCTTCAGGGAATCCTGCTTCGGCGATCAGCTCGCCGAGACGCAGCGCCGAAAGCGGTGTTTGTTCTGCCGGCTTCAACACGACGGTGCACCCCACCGCCAGCGCCGGGCCCAGCTTCCACGCCGCCATCAGCAACGGGAAATTCCACGGAATAATTTGCCCGGCAACTCCAACAGGCTCGCGCAGGGTGTAGGCGAGATACTTTGCCCCGGGAGTGTAGGGGACAGAGATCGGAATCGTGTTGCCTTCAATTTTCGTAGCCCAGCCCGCCATGTAACGGAATAAGTCCACGGCTAAGGGAACATCGGCTCCTCGTGCGATGGTTAAAGCTTTGCCGTTGTCGAGGCTTTCCAGATAAGCGAATTCTTCGGTGTGCTGTTCCAATAAATCCGCAAGCTTCCAGATCAAGCGTCCGCGTTCGGACGCCGTCATCTTTCGCCACGGACCCTTGTCGAAGGCTTTGCGCGCGGCCTTCACAGCTTGCTCGATATCCTCACGATCGCCCTCCGCAACCTGCGCCAGAACCTCACCGGTTGCGGGGTTATAGGTGGGGAAGGTTTTGCCGGAAATTGAATTTACCCAATTGCCGTTGATCAACATCTTGCGCGGCTTGCCGATAAACTCCGCGACTTGCGGGTGAATTTGTGGTGCTACTGCGATACCCATATGGCCTCCTTAAATCAAGAACGAAGATCGAGCAGAGAGTTGCATGATGTGACGCTCAAGATGCCGCGCAGAGAAGAATAACGACAATATGCTAGTCCCGCGGCAACGCAAAAGCAATTCCTGGCCTGTCGTTCGGACATCCGCCTCTTCGCGCGTTTCGGAGGGCCGATTTCGTGGATTCGATAAAAAACGCGGAATTATCGGGTAAAGGTTTACAATGGCGCACTATTTCGCGTGTCCCGCGAAATTGTTTTCGTCGCGAACCAGGATGTAGTGGCAAAGGATTTAGACCCAGTGACCCAGACGCCGGCTTTCGTCCAAACTTTTCGAGCCATCGACGTAATCCGCAAGAAGCGGGATGGCGGCGAGCTGGCTCCGGACGAAATCGCTTCCTTGGTGGACTCGTACACTCGCGGCGACATTCCGGATTACCAAGTCTCAGCGTGGTTAATGGCTGTCGTGCTGCGGGGCATGACGCGGGCCGAAACTGCCGCGCTCACCGATTCCATGCTTCACTCCGGAGAAGTGCTCGACCTTTCGTCCCTGGCCGCGAAGAAAATCGACAAGCATTCGACCGGCGGTGTTGGCGACAAGACTTCGCTGGTGCTGGCGCCGCTTGTCGCCGCGGCAGGGCTGGTTGTTCCCATGATCAGCGGCCGCGGCTTAGGACACACGGGAGGAACGCTCGACAAACTTGAAGCGATTCCCGGCTTCAACGTGAATCTTTCCGTTGCACAATTTCGCCGCGTCCTCGAAACGTGTGGCTGCGCCATGATTGGGCAGACAGCGGAAATCGCTCCCGCCGATCGTAAGCTTTATGCGTTGCGCGATGTGACGGCAACGGTCGAAAGCCCATATCTTATCTGCGCTTCGATTATGAGCAAGAAACTTGCAGAAGGGATCGACGGGCTTGTGCTCGACGTAAAAACCGGCTCTGGCGCGTTCATGAAAAATGAAAAAGATGCCGCGTTTCTCGCCGAGTTGATGGTTGAAACTGGCGAGCGGATGGGCAAGCGGGTGGTTGCGCTCATCACGGACATGGATCAGCCGTTGGGGCGCATGATCGGTAATGCCCTTGAGGTTGTCGAAGTAATAGAGATTCTACGCGGGGAGGGACCGCAAGATTTACGGGAACTCTGCCTCGAACTCGCAGGTTGGATGCTGCATTTGGGCGGGATCGCCGAATCCGTCGACGAAGGAAAACACCTAAGCGAAAAACTGATTGCTTCTGGAAAAGCGCTCGCCAGATTTCGTCAGATGGTGGAGTTGGAGGGCGGCGATCCCGAATCTATCGACTGTCCGGAAAAACTGCGTCAAGCTCAGCATACGATGACGCTTTCGAGCCCGAAGAACGGATACGTCGCTTCGATTCAATGCGAGCAGGTTGGAACCGCGTGCGTCGTTCTCGGAGGTGGGCGTGAGCGTAAGGAAGATTCGGTCGACCCCGCGGTAGGAGTCGTCCTTCACAAGAAAGTTGGAGACGCCGTGTTTACCGGCGAACCGCTGGCCACAATTCACTACAATTCTGAAACTCGCGCCGACAGCGCCCGGCAATTGCTCGAAGCGAGCTACCAGATAGACGATTCACCACCGCGAGAAGCGAGGCCGTTGATCCATCAAGTGATTGGCCGCGTCAGCGGAAAACCCGGAGAAAAAAACTGAATGGGACGCTTCACCGGAATCCTCGGCCTCGTGACCATGCTGGTATTAGCCTATGCCTTCTCGACCAATCGGCGTGCCATTCGCCTCAAAACCGTAGTGTGGGGTTTGGGGTTGCAATTTGTCTTTGCCGTATTTGTGCTGCGGATCAACGCCGGCCGGATTGCATTTCAGAAGGCCGGAGACGCCGTTAGAACACTACTGGGTTATTCCTACGCGGGTTCGCATTTTGTTTTCGGCGACCTCGCGAATCCAGGATCGCAATTGGGATACGTAGCTTTCGGCGTGCTGCCCACGGTCATTTTCATCGCCGCGTTTTTCGCCGTGCTCTATCACTTCGGAATCATGCAAGTCATCATTCGGATTTTCGCGTGGGTCATGACGCGCGTGATGGGCGCAAGTGGCGCGGAATCTCTCAACGTTGCCGCCAGCATTTTCATGGGTCAAACCGAGGCTCCGCTGACCATCCGGCCGTTTATCGCCGATTTGACGCGGTCGGAGTTGATGACGGTAATGACCAGCGGCATGGCTCATGTCTCCGGTGGAATCATGGCCGCATACATTTTTTTTGGCATCGATCCGAGACATTTGCTGAGCGCGGTGATCATGACGGCGCCCGGCACTTTGCTTATGGCAAAGATGCTGGTGCCGGAGACGGAGCAACCCAAGACGGCTGGCCGCGTCGTTATGAGTGAAGAGGAAGAAAAGACCGAGAAGGAAGAAAATCTGCTCGGCGCGATTGCGCGGGGGACAACGGACGGCCTTTATCTTGCTCTCAACATTGCTGCCATGCTGATTTCATTTCTGGCGTTGATTGCGCTGACCGATGGACTGCTCGGCGGAATTCATCATTGGGTCGGCTGGTTTCCAGAGAGTCTAGAGAAAATCTTTGGCACCCTTTTCGCGCCCGTGGCTTGGGTGATCGGCGTCCCGTGGCATGATTGTAAGTTCGTTGGCTCGCTGCTGGGCACGCGCATGGCATTGAATGAATTGGTTGCGTTTTCGATGTTAGGGCCACAAAGGGCCGCACTTGATCCGCGGTCGTTCACCATTGCCACATTCGCGCTCTGTGGCTTCGCAAATCTCAGCTCGATCGGAATTCAGATCGGAGGCATCGGAGCCCTCGCGCCCAACAAGAAGGGCGAGTTGGCACGGCTCGGAATTCGAGCGATGCTGGCGGGAACCATGGCCAACCTTATGTCGGCGTCGATCGCAGGAATGCTGCTATAAGCCGTTCCTGCCGTACAATGCAAGACGATGTCAGAGACGCACAAACGACGGTATGGAGTCTCCAATCATTTGCACGACGAGGGTGCAGAGAGTTTGCCTGCTGAATCGTCGGTGCCAATCGCTGCCCTTTACGGCCGCCCGCTGCTTTCGAATCGCGGCATTCCGCTGAACCTCGATTGGATTAAAGAAGTGCGCGTGAATACCAGCGCGATCGAACGGCGGGCTCAAACTCATGTTGCACGGCGAAGCGTGAAGAAAGAATGGCAAGCCGCCTGGTTGTTACGGGCGGTTTCCTGCATGGATCTTACTACTCTTTCGGGTGACGACACCGAAGAGCGTGTCCGCCGGCTCTGCGCCAAAGCTCGGCGGCCAATTCAACCGGAGCTTGCAAGGCAGCTTGAGATTGAATCGCTTAACATCAAGGCGGCAGCCGTTTGCGTCTACCACCGGTTTGTGGAGACTGCGTTTCAAGCGCTCAAAGGCAGCGGTATCAAAGTGGCCGCAGTTTCTGCTGGCTTCCCGGCTGGTCTGTCGCCGCTTGAGGAGCGTATTTTGGAAATCCGCCGCTCGGTCGAAGCTGGCGCGGATGAGATTGATATTGTAATTACGCGGGCTCACGTCTTCGGCGGCAGATGGCAGGAACTCTACGACGAGGTCGCTGCGTTCAAGCAAGCCTGTTGCGGTCGCCACATGAAGGCGATCCTCGGCACGGGCGATCTGCTCATGCTGCGCAACGTCGCGCGCGCCAGTTTCGTCGCCATGATGGCCGGCGCGGACTTCATCAAAACTTCAACAGGAAAAGAATCGACAAACGCGACCCTTCCTGTCGGGTTTGTGATGACACGTGCCATCCGTGAATACGCGCAAGAAACCGGGATGGCCGTCGGTTTCAAACCCGCGGGCGGAATTCGCACGGCCAAACAATCGACCGAGTGGCTGGCGCTCATGAAAGAAGAACTCGGAATGCCCTGGATGAAAGCCGATCTGTTCCGCTTCGGAGCCAGTGGATTGTTAAACGACATCGAACGGCAATTGGAACACTACGCCACCGGCCGATACTCGGCAGATTACCGCCATCCGATTGCGTAGCTCGTCAGCAGGGTTAGAGAAGCGACAGGCGAGGGAGATGGAAGAGACGCGACTCGAATGAGCATAGCCGACGAATTCATTTCGATGGAATACGGGCCGGCACCTGAAGATGCAAAAGACGCGCTGCTCTGGCTCGATGGCCATCACCGGCGCTTTGGCCACTTCATTGATGGCGACTGGTGCCAGCCGCTCGAAGGAGCATTTTTCGATTCGATCAATCCTGCTACCGGAGAAAAAATTGCAACTGTTGCCCAAGGCTCGGCTGCAGACATTGATGCTGCTGTCCATGCGGCGCGAAATGCGCTTCCTAAATGGCAGTCTCTTACTCCGCATGCGCGGGCTCGCTATTTGTACGCCATGGCTCGAGCTGTTCAACGACATTCGCGCCGTCTCGCCGTGCTCGAAACAATCGATAACGGCAAGCCAATTCGTGAAAGCCGTGACATCGATATTCCGCTCGTGATCCGTCACTTTTATCACCATGCAGGCTGGGCGCAAATTTTGGAGACCGAGTTTCCGGGCTACATCGCGTGCGGCGTCGTCGGACAGATTATTCCCTGGAACTTTCCTCTGCTCATGCTTGCCTGGAAAATCGCACCCGCCATCGCCACGGGAAGTACGGTTGTGCTCAAGCCAGCCGAGTTCACCCCGCTCACCGCGCTTGCCTTTGCTGAGATATGCCGCGAAATTGGTCTGCCCGCGGGCGTGGTCAATATCGTTACTGGCGATGGTTCGACCGGCGAGGCTCTGGTAAAACACGCGGGCGTCGACAAGATTGCGTTCACGGGATCGACCGAAGTGGGCCGTGCCATTCGCAGTGCAACCGCTCACAGCCACAAACGGCTTTCGTTGGAATTGGGAGGAAAATCTCCCTTTGTAGTGTTCGAGGACGCCGACCTCGACAGCGCAGTGGAAGGTTTGGTCGACGGTATCTGGCTGAATCAGGGACAGGTTTGTTGCGCGGGCTCGCGGTTGCTAATGCAGGAGAGCATCGCGGAAGCGCTTGTTGAGAAGGTCCACCACCGGATGAGTACGCTGCGCGTCGGTCCACCGCTGGATAAAGCAATCGACATTGGAGCGATCATCGCTCCGGTGCAACTGGATCGCATTCGCGGCCTTGTGGATCAGGGAGTCGCGGATGGCGCAACCTGCTGGCAGCCCGAAATCGAAATGCCAGCGCGTGGACTCTATTTCCCACCCACTCTATTGACGAATGTTCATCCGACCTCGGCGGTTGTGCAGCAGGAGATTTTTGGCCCAGTGCTCGCCGCCATGACGTTTCGTACGCCCGCTGAGGCCGTTGAACTTGCCAACAACACCGCATACGGTCTGGCTGCCTGTGTTTGGAGCGAGAGCATCAACGTAGCTTTGCAAGTCGCAGCCCAGATCAAGGCTGGCGTAGTTTGGGTGAATTGCACAAACCTCTTCGACGCTTCGTGCGGCTTCGGTGGTTATCGCGAGAGTGGTTACGGCCGCGAGGGTGGCCGCGAAGGCCTGCTTGAATATCTCGAACCGGCCTGGTTCAAGAATGCTCCTGCGCTTCCAACCGTTAAGAGCGTCGCCAAAGATTCGAGCGATGGAAAACCGCACGTTGATACAGCCATCGATCGCACGGTGAAACTCTATATCGGCGGCAAACAGGCAAGGCCAGATTCTGGCTACAGCTTCGAAGTTCGCGGCAAGAATGGCGACGTGTTGGGCGAAGCGCCGTTGGGCAATCGCAAAGACATTCGAAATGCTGTGGAAGCGGCGCGCAAGGCAACGAACTGGTCGAAGATGACGGCTCACAACCGGGCGCAAGTTCTGTACTACATCGCAGAAAATCTCTCTCAGCGGCAAAAAGAAATCGTTCGCCGGTTATCTGCAGCAGTTGGAGACGCGCAGGCCCAAAGGGAAGTCGCCACCAGCATCGAACGGATATTTTCATACGCGGCGTGGGCGGATAAATTCGATGGCGCGGTGCATAGCCCGCCTTCGCGAACTATCGCGATGGCAATGAATGAGCCGATCGGAACCGTGGGAATCATTTGCGCCAACGATGCTCCTCTTCTGGGGTTGCTCTCGCTTGCGTTGCCGGTTCTCGCTGTCGGCAACACTGCCGTGGTAGTTCCATCGGAGACATATCCACTCATCATCGGAGAGCTATATCAGATTTTCGACACCAGTGATCTGCCGGATGGGGCGATCAACCTCGTGACCGGCCGCGTATCTGAACTTCTCAAACCGCTGGCCGAGCATGACGACGTGGACGCAATCTGGTGCTTCGCCGACGAATCCAGCGCGGTGGCAGCCAAGTCATTTTCCGTGGGAAATCTGAAACAGGTGTTTACCAACGAAGGCAGGGTCGTCGACTGGTTTGATCCGAGGCAAGGGGAAGGTCGATGGTTTTTGCAACACGCCAGTCAGGTCAAGAATATCTGGCTTCCCTACGGAGAATGATGCCGGTTCCGACTTGCAGATAAGATTGTTTTTCCGCTTCACTTTCGTTTTTTCCTAGTCGCAAGGAGCGCACCTTCGTATTGCTGTTTCGAACAACTGCGGCGATGCCTTCGTCTTACCCCACCGCGCTCAGCAACACTCCTGCTGCCCGCATATCGGCGATCGCATCCGTTACACGGGATGGAATCCCTCCTGAACTGTCGATCCATTCCAGATAGTCGTTGAAGATGTCGTCGAGGCATCGCTTCGGCCGCCAGCCCAGACGCCCCAGCTTTTCAATGCAGAAACACTGTGACGGGTGTCACCGCGGCGGTATTCGCCTGAAACGTCGAATCCGGCGGAGTTTGGAATCCGCTCGAGAACGCGCCTCGCATATTCTAGAATCGTGGTCACGCACCCGCCGCCGACGTTGAAGGCATGGTCATTCGCCTCATCTTTTTCGAGCACCAGCATGTTGGCCTTGACCACATCGCCGACGTGCACAAAATCGCGGGTCTGGTGGCCATCTTCATAAATAATCAGTGGCAGACGCTGCAAAGCGCGCGTACAAAAAATGCGGCAGACCCCGGAGAAGTGGTCATAAAGTGACTGGCGTTTACCTTGAGTGATGGAATAACGCAACGCCACGGTGGGGATGCCGTTGAGCCAGCCGAGTCCCAGAGCAGTTTTTTCCTGGGCAAGCTTCGAGACGGCGTATGGGTTGAAGGGATTGTTGCGGTGCTCTTCAAGCGGCAGGGGTTGAACCGGTTCGTCACACTCGGTGCAAGTACTAAACGAATATTGCGTAGGTGCTAGCGGAGCGGCAGAACGCCGCCCCATTAGAAAAGCGAAAATTTTTCCCGGCGACCAAATGAAGATCAACACAAGTAGCACTGCATGGCTTACTCGGCGACCGCTTCTTTCTCGATCACCACTTTCAGATGCGCGGTCACGTCCTTATGCAGCTTTACCGGCACCGTATATTCGCCGAGCGTCTTCAGCGGTTCGTGCAATTGGATCTGGCGACGGTCCAGGTTGATTCCTTTTTTCACGACAGCATCGGCAATATCGCCCGAAGTAACCGATCCAAACAGCTGGTCGTGTTCGCCCGAGCGCCGCTGGAACGTCGCCGAGAGGCCGTCAAACTGCTTCGCCAGTTCCTCCGCCTGCGATTTCTCCTTAGCCGAGCGCCGCACTGAAGCCGCCTTCATTTGCGCGATAACAGCCTTATTGCCGGCTGTAGCTTCGATGGCCAGCTTTCGCGGCAAAAGAAAGTTTCTTCCATAGCCTTCAGCGACATTCACCACATCGCCGCGCGATCCCAGCTTGCTCACATCTTCTTTGAGAATGACTTCCATGATATGACTCCGATTGTTCGCTTAGTTGCGATCCTGCTTGTCATCCCGAGCGCAACGAGGGACCTTGGTTGTTCTCGCTGCCAGCAAGACCAAGATGCCTCGCTTCGCTCGGAATGACAAGGTCTTTAACTTAATGACAAGGCACCTTACAGGCTCTCATAGCCTATTTACGACGCCCGTCCCGCAAACGGCAGCAGCGCTATATTGCGCGCTTGCTTGATGGCCGAAGCCAGCCGGTGCTGGTGCGGCGAGCACACCCCGGTCAAACGCCGGGGCACGATCTTGCCGCTCTCCGCCACGAACTGCCCGAGCAGCCGATAGTCCTTGTAATTGATGTCGGCGATCTTCTCGGTGCAAAACTTGCAAACCTTTTTGCGCCGGAAAAACTTGCGTCCGCCTTCGCGCGGCGGACCGCCGGGCCCAGATCGTCCTCCGCCTCCACCGCTTCCGAATCGCGGACGGTCTCCGCCCGAACGCGGTCCGTCGCCGGACGGTCGCGATGGCCGTTCACTTACCGGCGCTGCTGCTTTTGTCTCGTCAGTCATAAGTCTCCTTCTAAAATTCGGTGGCCCATGGTGAGCCATTCGCGGTCAGTAAAATCGTGTTCGGGCCTCGCCTGAATTGACCACGACTTTAGACGCGACCACGTTTCTTAAGCTGTTGCTGGAGTCTCCGCTGCCGGAGGTTCTACGGCAGGCGCCTCTTCCACTGCAGGCGCAGGCTGAGCGCTCACCTTCTTCTTCGCGTCGCGCAGCTTCTTAATCTTCTCCAGCCGCTTCTGCTCTTCGTCGATGCGCACGGTCAGAAACTTAATCACCTGTTCTGTGACCCGCAGCCGGCGCTCCAGTTCATGGATCACCGTACCTGTGCCTTCGATCGTCATCAGAATATAGACGCCCTCGCGGAACTTGCGCACCGTGTACGCCAGCCGCCGCTTGCCCATGCGGTCCACATTCTTCACCGTGCCTGCGGCGCCGGTCACCGTCGACTCTAGGTTCGCAATCAGCTTGTCGAGATCTTCGTCCACCATATCTGGCCGGACGATAAACATCAGTTCATAAGTACGATTCATTTCCATCTCCAAATCTTGTACGCAATCGTCACCGACCGCTAATCTTTTTCTTCCTTCCGGTTGAAGCGGTTCATCGCCGCCGCCGGACCCTCCGTCAAAATTACTTTCACAGCTTCTTCCGCCGTGTCGAGCACAACATCCACAACCGCTAGTTCAGCTTTACGCAGCGGCGCCAGCAAGTACCGTTGCCCGTCTTCCACCTTGTGTTCCGGACCCACGCCAATCCGGATGCGCAAAAAATCCTGCGTGCCTAGCGCCCCGATGATCGACTCGATCCCGTTATGTCCCGCCGAACTCCGCCGCGTGTGAATCCGCAATGTGCCGAGCGGAAAATCCAGTTCATCCTGAATGACGATCAGGTCTGACTCCGGTTTCGCTTCGTACTCCGCAACCAGCTCCCGCACCGACATGCCACTCAGGTTCATGTAGGTCTCAGGCTTGGCCAGCAAAACCGTCTCGCCACCGATCACCACTCTTGCCGTAAGCGCCCGGCATTGCCGATTTCGAACCTCGACGCCTGAATCGCTGGCGATTCGATCCACCGCAAGAAAGCCTAGATTATGCGGTGTGAATTGATACTCGATACCAGGATTACCCAGCCCGACGATCAGTTTCACGCCGCCATCCCAATCCGCGCAGGGCCAGCCGATCGAGCTAAAGCCCTTGTGGGGACAGCCGCCCTCGGCTGTCCAGCCGAGCGCAGCTCGGCTTTTCTCACCACGGAGTTATTTTTTCTCCTTCTTCTCAGCTTTCTTTTCCGGCTTCTCAGCAGGAGCCTCGCCCTCTTCCTCGGTCTCTGTCTTGCCCTTCTTGATAACCTCAGGCTCAGCCGGAGTTGCACTCGCTTCCGCCGCCGCCGCATCAGGCGTCGCCACAACTTCTTCCTTCACGGAGGTCACGTGAGCTACGGGCTGATTTGCCTCAGAAAGAAATTTCAACTTCTCGTTGTGCGGCAGATCCGAAACGCGCAGCACCTTGCCGAAGGTGAGTTCACTGACGTCGACATCGATGTGACTTGGAATGTCCCCCGGCAAGCATTCGATTTCCACTTCGCGCAACATCTGCTCGAGAATTCCACCTTCGGTCTTCACTCCCGCCGGCACGCCCTGTAGCATGACGGGGACGCTGACCCGCAGCGCTTTGTCCATCGCGATCCGCTTCAAGTCAATGTGCAGCAAGTGGCCCTTGATGGGCTCGTACTGCCAGTCCACGATCATCGCCTTGGTGCGTTCGCCGCCATTCAACGCGAGATCGAAAATCGTATTGTGACCGCTGTCCGACCGCAGGATGCGCAGAACGTGCCGCGGGTCTACGCTCACCGACAGAGCGTCTTTCCCCGCGCCATAAACCACGCCCGGAATCTTCCCTTCGCGCCGCACTCGCCGTGCCTGGTTCTTAGTTCCCGATTCCCGTGGTTCCGCTTCCAAAATGTTTTGTTCAATCGTAGTCGCCATAATTTCGATTCCTGTCTTAATAATTGTCATCCCGAGCAAGCGTTCTTTGCACCACGAGGGGCCTGAGCGAACCGCACGTTGCATCGCGTTCTTTGCGATGCATAAATCGCGCCTCTGGCTCGCTTCCTTATTTTCAAAATTTCAAACTGCACCACTTACCTAAACAAATAACTTACTCACCGATGTCTCTTCGTGATTGGCCTGAATTGCGCGTCCAATCAATCCCGCAATCGAAAGCACTCGAATTTTCGGCTCTTGCTTTGCCGCTTCGGTCAGCGGGATGGTATTTGTCACCACCACTTCGCGAATTACCGACTTCGCAATATTCGTTACTGCCGGGCCGGACAGCACCGCGTGGGAAGCGCAGGCATATACTTCAGTTGCCCCACTCTCCATCAATGCTGCAGCGGTTTTCACCAGCGTCCCAGCTGTATCGATCAAGTCATCGATGATCAAGCAGGTCCGCCCTTTCACATCGCCAATTACGTGCATTACTTCGGCGACGTTCATTTCGACCCGCCGTTTGTCGACGATCGCCAGCGCCGCATCCACCTTCTTGGCAAAGAACCGCGCCCGCTCTACGCCGCCTGCATCCGGCGAAACCACCGTCAGATTCGGCAGGCTCAGCTTTTTAAAGTGATCGACCAGCACCGGCGAAGCGAACAAGTGATCCACCGGAATATTGAAAAAGCCCTGCAACTGCGGCGTATGCAAATCCACAATTAACGCCCGGTGAATGCCCGCGGTCGTCAGTAGATCGGCCATCAACTTCGAAGAAATCGGGCTGCGCGGCTTATCTTTCCTGTCCTGCCGGGCATAGCCGAAGTACGGGATCACCGCCGTAATTCTTCGAGCGGATGCTCGCTTCAGCGCATCTACCATCAACATCAGCTCGATCAGATTCTCGTCGACGCCCGCGACCCTCGTGCCATGCACGGAGCGGCACGTTGGCTGCACCACGAAAACGTCGGCGCCGCGTACATTCTCTTGAATCTGCACGTAGGCTTCGCCATCGGCAAAGCGCGTCACCTGCGCCTGCCCACGCTGCATCCCAAGAAAGTGACAAACTTCGTCAGCTAATACTTCGTTCGCCGTCCCGCTGAAAATCTTGAACTTCTCGTCCGTCCGCGGCCGCTGCTTGCGTTCCGTCTTCTCGTCAGGCGTGGGGACGTTTTTTTCCGTCTTCTCTGCCTCGGTCGGCGTGACTAAAGTAGCCATAGTTAGCTCTCAGCCTTTAGCTGTTAGCCCTTAGCCAAAACCTCGCACTCTTGTGGGCAAAGCCAAGAGCTAAAGGCTAACGGCTAAAAGCTGTTTTGGCTGGGCCGCTAGGATTCGAACCTAGACAAAGTGCTCCAAAGGCACTTGACCTACCATTAGTCGACGGCCCAGTAAAGCCATTGTTGATTTTGGATTGTTGACAGTTATTCGAAGCCCGTTGTTCGAAGCCGATCGATTCGAAAGTCGTCGATTAGAACCCCGGACCAACCTGGCATCCTAATTGTCAATCAACAATCAAAAATCAACAATCAAAAATTTGTGGGACCGCCGCTTAACTAAAAAACCCTCTTCCAGTATTCCCGCCGGGTCAGCGTAACCGTCGCCTGCGCCGACCAACCCTGCTTGCACAACTTGAGCGCCGCCGTACGCGCCGCGTCTCTCGAAGCGAACAGTCCGTACAACGTTGACCCAGAGCCCGACAGCGACACATACTTCGCGCCCGCGCGCTCCAGCGCACTCTTACCTTCACTCAGCTCAGGGTATTCAGGAAAGACGACCTGTTCAAAGTCGTTCTTGATCCCGGCCCGGACAAGCTCGAGAAGCGGATTCTCGGCCCGGCCCCTCGGACTTCGAGGAGCACCGGAGTAACTCGCGCTCAGCCACGCTGACAGCCCTCGACCAAGCTCACCCATTCTATCGGACGATTTCGGCACAGTCAATGTAGGGACAGCCGCCCCCGGCGGTCCAGTTGGGCGAAGCCCGGCTGCGCTTTGCCCCTGCGAATCGGCCGCGTTGCGATCCCACTCCGCAAACGCCTTGGCTGTCGAAACTCCCACCTCGGGCGTCACCACGACACATGCCGTCGGCGGCAAATCCTCCAACCCATAAACCTGCTCCCCGCGTCCGACACCCAACACCGTCCCGCCCACTAGGAACAACGGCAAATCCGATCCCACTTCCGCAGCAATTCGTAACCGTTCTTCCGCAGCCAATCTTTTCTTCAACGCCCGCTCCAGTCCCAGCAGTGCGGCTACCGCATTCGACGACGCTCCTCCCATCCCTCCCTGCACCGGCAACCGTTTCTCAATTTCGACGAACACCCGCCCCTTGACTCGCAAAGCCTGCATCGCTTTTTCCACCACTCGATAGCAGGTGTTCGATTCATCTCGCGGAACCCGCGCATCTTCACACCGGATCTCGATCCCCTTTCCTCGCCCCACGCTGATTCGAATCACATCAAGCAGCCCGATCGTCTGATACACGGTCAGCAAATCATGAAATCCATCATCGCGGCGCGCGCCAATGTACAGTCCAAGATTTATCTTTGCGAAGGATCGGACGGCTATTGCCATGGCCGCATTTAACCACACTGCAAACGCCTTGCGATACAATCTGAGCGTTTCGAAACGGGAGGGTCAGACCACTTGCGCCACTTCTTCGACCTGTGGGGCCTTTTGCGACTGGCTTGGGACGTCATCCTTCTGTTGGCTGGCGGTGCAACTGGCCTCCTAGCGTGGCGGAGAGCGCGACGGGCACAGTCTTGGCCCTCCACGCAAGGGACCGTCGTGGCTGTCAGGTCGCGAAACCTCGGTGGCATCTACAAGCCATGGATCGGCGAACTCATCTACAACTACATCGTGAATGGTGAATATTTCTCCGGTTTCCACCAGCTCCGAGCGTCCAGCCAGAAACTGGCGGACGCCGCCACGCTCGGCTGGAAAGGCCGCATGCTGATCGTGCGGTACTCGCCTTCGAGGCATGAGACGTCCGTCCTGCTCAGGTCCGACCAGCCCGGTAGCCAATTAGGGAACTAGAAAACGTCGAGTTTCCCCCGCCCGACACACCACCTTGGTAATCTCGACTCCTTTGCCCCGTTGGCGCACCTTAATAAAAATGTGATCCCAATCACATGAGCCGGCGACGGTCCTCCCGGTTGGGACCACAACAACGCAACCAATGCTTGCCCCGCGCGAGCGGGACCCTGTGCGGCATGATCCTGCAAGTTGGGAGTAATCCGTTGCGCTGATAAGTGCGGATCGATCAAATTTCAGCCCGCGTTCCACGCCGATGAAATTACTTGCGTGTAACAGGCGTTGGGCTATCAGGGGCTAAGTATGCGTGGTTTTACTCGTTGTTTCTTATTGGCTTTCGTGTTCGCGGCTGCAATCTTCGCCGCCGCCCAGGGCGATTACAAAGTCATTTCCGTCACCGACGGTGGAAGCATCTCCGGCACAGTCAAGTGGTCCGGACCTGTACCTCACGATCTCGAGTTTCCGATTACCAAAGATCCTCAGATTTGCGAGCCTGAAGGAAAGAAAACCGTCAGCCTGGAACGTCTCATCGTTGGACCCGAAGGTGGCGTGGCCAACACTATCGTTTACCTGAAAAACATCTCAGCCGGGAAAGCCCTGGAGTTACCGGAGCAGCGCCGTCATCTCGATCAGAAACACTGCCGCTACGTTCCGCACATCCTTCTGGTGCCGAAGAACGCCGACCTGCAGATGCAAAGCTCAGACGCTACCCTCCACACCATCCACATGGACGGAGCCGCATCCTACAATCTTCCGTTTCCGTTCCCCAACAAAATCAATGCGCGCACCATGCCCATGGCCGGCCTGGTCAACCTTCGCTGCAACGGTGGCCACGTGTGGATGAATGCTGAGATGATGGTTGTTCCGCATCCTTATTACGCCGTCACCGACGAGAGCGGACACTTTGCCTTTTCCGACGTTCCTCCCGGGACGTATCAGATCGTCGCCTGGCACGAAGGCTGGGGACTTGCCGGTAAAGAACAGGCCTATGACGTGCTCACCGAGCGCGCCGTGCAACGCCCTGTCTTCACCGAACCGAAAACATGGGATAGATCAGTCACGGTAACTCGCAACCAGTCCAGCACCGTGAATTTTGTGATTGGAAACAAGTAAGAGAGATGATTCAAGAAAGCGCGTGTGGGTCGGACACTCCCTTCGACTTCGCTCAGGGCAGGCTTTGTCCGACAACTGCCGGGAACAGGTACGAAGCCGGAACTCCGTAGATACCGAGAAGGGCACGGTGTTCAATCCGCGGCAAATCGAATTGCCTACCCACGCCGCTTATACAACACCGCAAACTCAAACCCCGCATTCGCGGGAAACAGTTCCGCCGCTTTTCTCAACCTCTCGGCCAGTGCCGAAGGCGTGAGCAGCGGATAATCCCGCTCCCGCAGATCGTAGTAGTCGACATCCAGATACAGCGAGAGCAAATAAATCGAAATCGAGTCGGAAAACGTCGACTCGAAATACTCGTTCTTAAATCGCTCCGCCTCCGGACCGCCCGCCACCGCCAGCTTGCGCGCCTCGAACGCATCCAGTGAAGTCTCCCCTCGCGTACCGGCCTCCACCTGCTTCCAGGCCAATTCGCTGAACTCTTCCGACACTCCTGCAACTTCTACCAGCGCGTGCCCCACATTGATATAAAACTCAAACGCCACCGAGAACTTGTCGTCCATCAGACGCGTCGAGATAAACACGCACTGCGAGTCGCCCAGATTCAGGTTGCGATGGCAAACTGCGTTATCGCTCAACGCCACATCGTAGCGATCCGCAATCAGAATTTCTTCGCCATGGGTAACCGCCAAAGGCACAAAATAATAAGCCTTGCGCTTGAGGGACGCGGCAATCTTCGTCGGCACTGCCGCGATCATCCGCTCCAGATCAAACGAACTGATCGAAACTTCTCCCGCGACGGCATAGCACACCCCATTCGCCGCTTGAGAAACCGGCGTCGTCCGCACCACATCCGCAGGACTCCGCGTGATTGCCTGTGCTGCCTGTGACATAATTACTCTTTTATACACTACCTGCCGGTGTGGTTCGTGTCGAGCCGATGATTGAGAGCTGATCGAAAGATGACCGGAAAGGTGTAGCCTAGAAGCATGCCGCCGAACCCGCGCCCACCCCGCTGGTATGCCATTTCTGTGCGTGTGCTGCTGGTGACCTTCATCGGCACGCTGATCTCGTTCGCAGTCAGCTTGCTGCTCGGAATCGTCGGTACCGTTGTGACCGCGGCTGTACGCCACGCCAATCCCAATATGACCGTAGCCTATCGCCTGATCGCTTTACCCTCAGCTGTGGTCGCCGGCAGCATCATCTTTGTTTTCGCCCTGACCATGGAGATCCGTCACTACCGCCAGTCGAAGACCCTCGCAGCCATCGAACGGGCGAGCTGACACGCCGAGCGTTACAATCAACTGAATGCCGCCCCGTATAGCCATCCCCATGCCCCATTCGATTGATCGCGAATATGCCGCGCGCGCGATCCCTCAATACGAGCACGCTGTCGAGCTCGCCGGAGGAGAACCCGTCCGCATTCCGCTCGATCAGACCCCCTCTGAAATTATGAAGATCATCGAGCGCTGCGATGGCGTGCTGCTTCCTGGCAGCAAAGCCGATGTGGAACCCTCCAAGTTCGGTGCACCGCGCTCTCCGCACACCGCCATCGCCGACCCCGGCCGCGACACCGTCGACGAACTCCTGTTGCAAGACGCCTACAACATGCGCAAGCCAGTCCTCGGCATCTGTTACGGCTTGCAGACTCTGAACGTCTACCGCACCGGCTCGCTGATCCAACACATCCCGGACTTTCTGCCGGAAGACTTGCACGCTCGCGTCGACCACGAAGCAGGAAAAAAAGTTGCAGTCGCGCACGCAGTCGAGATCGAAAGAGAGTCGAAGCTGGCAGCGATCGTCCAATCTGCCGAGAGCCGCTCAGCGAACGAGACATGGGAAGGACGTTCACCAAACGAAACCCGGGAAGGGCACGACTTCAGTCGTGCCGTTAAGACCCGAGAAAGGAAATGGGCTTCAGCCCCTGAGGGAAGCAAACTCATCCTTCCCGTAAATTCTTCCCATCATCAATCGGCTGCGGAGATCGGCGACGGCCTGCGCATCTCGGCCCGCTGCACTGACGATGGAATCATCGAAGCATTGGAAGGAACCGCACCCGATCACTTCATTCTCGCCGTACAGTGGCATCCCGAGCGCTCCATCGATCAGGACGAACCTTCCCGCGCGATATTCCGTGCACTTGTCAAGGCGGCCGAAGTTCGCCATAAACAACTCGCCGATGAATTTGAAGGCGTGAAGTAGCAGAATCCGAACAAACTAAAATTTCACGCGTTGGCGTGCCTTCGACGAGACGTTATTTCTTCTTCCGCGCCTTCTTAGTCCCACTGCGCTTTTCCAGCAACACCACAACGTGCGCGACTGCAGTATCATCCAGGTTGAGTCCTTCCGGTGTCTTCGCCTTCAGCCCGACGCAATCGGCTGGAACTCCCAGCAACTCGGCAACGCGCGTGCGAATCGCCGCAGCGTGCGGCCCGATCTTCGGCGCGGCTAGAATCAGGCTGGCATCCATGTTCGCGACGCCGTAACCCGCGTTCCGCACGCGCTTCAGCGCCTCGCGTAGAAAGACTACCGAGTCCGCGCCTTTCCACTTGGCGTCAGAGGGCGGAAACAACGCTCCAATATCGGGTTCCGCCACAGCCCCAAGCAGTGCATCGGTAATCGCATGCAGCAGCACGTCGCCGTCGGAATGCCCGCCCAATCCGCGATCGTGCGTCAGCGCGACGCTGCCAATCTTCAGCGGAACGCCCGGACGAAACTCATGGGAATCGAAGCCGTAGCCGATGCGCATCGCTGGTTGCTCGTCGTTTTTCTTCGGCATTACGGGGTCAGTGCGAGTGCGCAGTGCTTAAGTAGAACTCGGCCAGCTCCATGTCTGCCGGGGCTGTGATCTTGATGTTGCGCGGCGAGCCCATCACTACCGCAACATCGTGCCCGGATCGTTCCACCAGCGATGCCTCGTCAGTACCGAGGAAGCCGTCTGCCGAAGCTTCGTCGAATGCCTTCTTGATCACGTCATACCGAAAACCTTGCGGAGTCTGCGCCAGAACAATCCCAGCGCGCGGGATCGTGGCTTTGATCAACGCACCTTCGGCTGTGCGCTCGACTTGCTTTACTGTATCGACAGCGGGCAAGCCCGCGATTGCAGCGCCGTATTTCTTCGCCGCGTCAATCACTTCTTCAATGATTTCCGGGGTGACGAACGGGCGAACCGCGTCGTGAACCAGCACCACGTCATCCGCCGCTGCGCCAACCGCATTGAGCGCGTGCTCGACCGACTGTTGCCGGTGCTCGCCGCCGATGACGAGTTCAACTTTTTTCTTCAGCACGTCTTTCGCTTCCTGATCCAGCCGCGCACGAAATCCTGCAATTTCGTTTTCGCGCAACGCTATCCAGATCTCGCTCACCTCTTCGACCGCGGCAAATCTTCGCAACGTGTGGATGAGGATGGGCGTGCCGCCCAATTCGGTGAACTGTTTCGAGGGAGGCTGTTGTTTCTGCTTGGCCTGAGCGCCCAGCATGGGAGCCATACGAGTCCCAAGCCCCGCCGCCGGAATAATTACTACAACCTTCATCGCGGGGTGTAAGTATACGGGTGCTGACGCCGGAGTTCAAATGGCCTTGCTCCGGTTCGTTCTCGCGATCTATTCTTCTTTCTCGCGTGCTGGCGCGCGCCCATGTCCAGCCAGTTGTCCGAGAACGTAGCCGACGATGCCACTCAAAATCGCACCTGTGATATTGCCTTCCAATCGCCCCGCAAGGCTCAGGACCACGGTCGCGGCAATCACCCCCATTACAGCGACCGTCCTGAAAAAGCCGGCGCTTAGAAGGATTTCGCGCACGCTTTCTTTCGCTTGAGAAACAGCCCGCCAGAAGACCGCCCACATGAGCACCAGTCCCCCAGTTGCGAGAATTGAGAGCCCAGCAATGTACTGCGGGCTGAGTTGAACGCCTCCTGCACTGTCAATCAGCGTCATACTTCCTCCGGGCCGACCGATTAACGCGTCCCACCGAGGGGTTTCCAAGTTCTAGGGCTGGGGCTTGGTTTCCACCAGCGTGCTCGGGACTACCGCCGCCGATGGTACCGCCGTCCCCGTAATCACCGGGGCGGCGGTCGGAACGGCAACACTGGTGCGAGAAAATGCTCGTTCGTCCCACTTGCCGAAGATCATCTTGCCGGCTGTCGTCTGCAACACCGAAGTGACCGAGACGTCGATGGTTTTGCCGATCATCTTTCGCGCATTGTCGACCACGACCATGGTGCCGTCGTCGAGATAGGCGACGCCCTGGTTGTATTCCTTGCCTTCTTTCAGGATGAAGACCTTCATGATCTCGCCCGGCAGCACGATCGGTTTGAGGGAGTTCGCCAGTTCGTTGATGTTCAGCACTTCGACGCCTTGCAGCTGCGCAACCTTATTAAGATTGAAGTCGTTGGTGATGATCTTGCCTTCATAGACCTTCGCCAGTTCGATCAGCTTGAGATCGACCTCGCGGACAGCGGGGAAGTCATCTTCAACGATCTGAATCTGCAGCGTAGCCATCTTCTGCAGGCGCTGCAGAACGTCGAGGCCGCGACGTCCACGGTTTCGCTTGAGCGAATCGGCGGAATCGGCGACGAGTTGCAGCTCACGCAGCACAAACTGCGGCGTCACAATGATGCCATCGAGGAACCCGGTCTCGGCAATATCGGCGATGCGGCCATCGATGATGACGCTGGTGTCGAGGATCTTATAGCTCCTCTTGCCTTGCTTTTCGCCGCCGAAGATTCCGCCGAGAGCTGCCAGGTTGAGCAGGTCGCCCTTGCTAGCTCCGACGATCAGGCCGACATAAGCCATCAGCAACATCACCAGAATTTGGAGGAAACTCTGGGTGTGGCCGGAAGGGATACTGCTGCGAATCACCAGAGCAAATAGGTAAGCGCCGCAGATGCCAAGGATGCTCCCAATAGCTGCGCCGATCAGCCGCTTTAGGCTGACCGCGCGCAGCTTCCATTCGAATAGGACGATGATCGCCCCTACCAGAGCGCCGATTCCAGCATCTACCTCGGGCGGGCGCCCAAAAGGAGCAATCACATAGCAGGTAACTGAAACTACGATTACAAAAAGAAGACGTACAAGAATCAAATCCACAATAAACCTCCCCCGGATGCAGCTCCGCCTAACTTCTGGAACATGTCCGGTGCCTTTTCCTCGCCGCCCCGGGCGGGAATCGGCATTTCGTCTATGCGGAGCGCGCAAGAATTAGGGGAATGAAAAATGCGCCCCGTTCCCGGTCCATTGGAGGCTCGACCGGGCAAATCTAAGTAAAACCAACGCCAAAAGTATATACCCGAGGGTAAGTAACTGGAAAAACTAAAGATTGAGTGCCGCGCAGCCGTTTTTTGAGGGGCTTGACCTACAGGGCCGTTCCCGACGCATTACAGCTTTGTACCCAGCATGAAAGCAGTCGTTGTCGGCATCTCAAATTAGCGATCCCGATCTGCTGAAGGAAGATGCAGATGGCAGAGCCGTTCAAATCTTTAAGGATCGCCTTGGAGGATATTCATGCGACGTTTCAATTTTGTGAATGTAGCGATTCTCTCCGTATTGGTTGCGAGCGCGGCGGTCGTATACGCCCAGGAAGAGAAGCCGCAAGAAGAAAAACCTGCGCGTCAAGAAGAAGCGAAACCTGAACCAAAACCGAATGAAGCCAAGCCGCCGCGGCAGGAAGAGGCCAAGCCGCAGCAAGACAAGCAGCAAGATAAACAGATGGAGAAGATGGGCAAGCAGGAAGAAAAACGGGACATGAAGCCGGCACAAGAACAGACTCACGAGCAGGCCATGCCGAACCGCCAGGATCATCCAGAACAAGCGCATGCCCAGCCAGCCGGCAGAGGCGGACACATTCCAGAGGATAAATTCCGGGCTAGCTTCGGTCGCAGTCATACCTTCACCGCGAAAACGGTAATTGTTGAAGGCCGCCCGCAATTTCAATACAGCGGCTATTCCTTCCAACTTGTCGATGCCTGGCCTGTGGGCTGGGCTTACACGGACGACTGTTACATCGACTTTATCGACGGTGAGTATTTCCTCTTTGACCTGTTGCACCCGGGTGTTCGCATCGCCGTCTTCGTCGTCATGTAGCGCGATGATGTGACCGCATCACGCGCGCGGCTTCGTAGCGAAGGTGGCCTCTCTGAGTCGGGATTCAGTTCTGCTGGATTCAACCTCAAAGAGGCCGCCTTTTTTTGGTGGCTGATTACGCGAGCGCGTTCTCCAATTTTTGCGTGTGCGACGCCGGACCGCGCAAACCCAATTCCTAAGTAAAGTATTGTCAGTCTGCTTCCGAAGCGCGCAACTTTAATTACCGGGCGAGCTTTGTACGATTAGACAGACTGCGAAGGAAGAAATGAGGAAGCTATGAAAAAGCTCGCCACTATCGTCGTGATGCTGTGCTCTGTTTTGGCCTGGGGCGGGGTAGCGCCGAACCCGGCCGACTACAACATCAACGTCCACGTCAGTTCTTCAGGGACCGACAGCTGCGGTTCTAGGCTAAAGGTCATCCTCGATGGGAAAAAATGTGAACTCGAAAGTGTAGATGGCAGCCGATTCCTGGTGCCGGGAGACTACAAAGCCAAAACTCTTCCGACGAAAGACAAAGATGTCCGTCCCTACGATGTCTACGGTAGTTATGAGTTCCTCTTGCCTGACGGGAGAACGCATAAGTACAGACTGGTCGGCATGACCGAATAGGTAGGCTAGTTCAGCGCCGAGTCAGGCCTGCTAGACTTTCTGGATGAAAGCCCTAGTCATCACGAGTCTATCCGGCCCAGACGCGCTCAAGATTCAAGATAGTCCCGATCCAGCTCCCAAGCCGGGGCAAACGCTGGTCCGCGTCTCCGCCGGAGGACTGAATTTTGCCGACTTCATGACCGCGCAGGGTGGTTATCCCGGAACACCACCGCCGCCACTCGTCGCCGGACGAGAATTCTCCGGCGTCGACGAAGCCACCGGCCGACGCGTCATGGGTTACACGCAGTGGGCGGCTTTCGCGGAAAAAGTAGCGGCATATCCCAGCATGCTCTGGCCGGTTCCCGAGCGCTGGAGTGACGAGCAAGCCGCGGCCTTCCCCGTCAACTACTTCACCGCATATCTGGGCTACTGGCAGGCGGGTATGACTTTTCCGGCGGCCGCAGGGAAGACTCACCGAGTGCTGATTCACGCCGTTGCTGGAGGAGTCGGTACCGCGGCAGTGCAGATCGGCCGCATTCTTGGCGTTGAAATGTACGGCACGTCATCCTCCGATGAGAAGCTTGCGCGGGTCAAAGAACTCGGGTTACAGCACGCGATTAACTACAAACAGCAAGACTACGAAGAAGCGGTAAAGAATCTCACGCGCGGCGAAGGTGTGGATGCGGTCTTCGAAATGCTCGGCGGCGAGCACACGGCGAAAAGCCTGCGATGCCTGCGAGACTTTGGACGAGTCATTCAATATGGCACGGCGACCGGCAAGCAGCCGCAACTCGACGTGCGTGCGCTCTATGCGAAATCTGCGAGCGTTCAGGGACTCTGGCTAACTTACCTTTCGCAAAAGCCCGAGATCATGGAGTCCGCCTGGAAGCAGCTCTCTGAGTGGATTGAGCAGCGTAAGTTGACTCCGGTCATCGGCCAGGTTCTGCCTCTCGATCGAGCTCGCGAAGGCTACAAGCTGCTGCAGGAAGGCAAGAATTACGGGAAGGTTGTGCTAAAGATTTCTTAAGCTAGTTCGGGACCTATTGTTTTCCCAGAAACCTGATGCGACCGGTGAAGGCGCGGCCATTGCCGTCGATGAAAGTTGGAAAGGGGTGCGCGGCATCGAGTACCCCGTTCGCCAACTGAGTGTTGGCGTGGTTGGTGACGTTGTCGAAACCACCTCGCAGAGCCCAATAACGCTTGAATAGTTGAAAGCGTTTTTCGAATTGCAGATTCACTGTGTAGTAAGCGGGAAGACGATACGTTGCCGGAGTCGTGCCCGGCGCAATTTCAGCTTGGTCCGTCGTTGCAAAAAATGGCAGTCCGGTGCGCGCCTCGGCTGAATAGACCACGTCGACCTTGTGAATGATGGGCAGCTTGAAAAACGGCAGCACACCGTATCCAACAAAGCGGTTCGGCGTATCCCATGGGAAGGGGCCCTGCAGCTGCGGACTCAGCAAAGGAATATCCAGACTGAAATCGAATACCTGATTAGTCCGCGAACTGGAGCGAGTGTAAGCGCCGAAGACTTCGTAGTACTGGCGAAAGTGACGGCGCGCGCTGATTGTGAAAGCATCGTAACGGTCGTCGCGACCGTTGCCGAGGAGAAACGTGCCGTCCACCGCGCCGTTCAGCGTGTTGTAAGCGAAGGCATGAACGCCACGTTTCTCGACAAACTCCAATTTCAAGAAGACTCCCCACGGCAATTTTGTCTCCAGCCCCAGGGTCCAATTTAAGTATCGCGGCGCATCGAGAGAACTTCGATTAATGGCGAAAGCAGTCGGTACGGGGATCGGCGCGGGCTCCGGTGTCCCCGGCGGCAGATTGGTGCACGGAACAGAGGTTCCGTTAGCCTCTTGCGGGCAGCCGTTCGAATCGAAAAAATAATCCACTCTCTGTCCCTCGAGTGGCTGATGGATGAAGCCCAGAGTTGTCGCGTCGTACAAAATCCCAATTCCCGCTGAAAGCTTGGTATTGCTTTCATTGTCGAAAATGTAAGTACCGGCCAGACGCGGTGAGAACAACGGGGTGCGCACGATTTCATCCCAATCCAAACGCAACCCAGGCTCGACGAGCAGACGATTGGTGATCAGCCAGCGATCTTCGGCATAGGCGCTGGCCTCGGCGTTATAAATTGTCGAGGAGTTCCCTCCCGAGAACACGGAGTAACGCGCGCAAGTTGGCGCGGGCACAACAGGAAGGCCATTCGCATCAGTCGGACATGGCTGCAACGGACCCGGCTGGGTGAACGAAATCGGCTTGCGCAGGAACTGCGCATCGTAGTTCAAACGATCGACGTCGACACCAACCTTTATGTCGTGGCGCCGGTGCCACTGCATGGGAGGAAGATATAGATTCGCCAGGCCCTGCACTCTGCGGGCCAGCGCGCGCTCGTTCAGATAATAGTTGCCCCCCGCTCCCAGCGGCGCCTGGATGTACGGAGCATCTCCCTGCGGCGTGAGCGAATTGCTGTACTGGTCGACTCCGAATCCGCTCTCGAGTAAAGCGCCGCCACGGAAATAATATTGGTCTTTGAGCGATCCGATGTAGGCGGTATCAACTTCGGTGGGAGTAGTTGGCTCATGCTGAAGGACAGAGAGTCCGGCATATTCGTCGTGATAGTAGTTCGACAAAAAGCTGGCAGTCACGATGTTGCGCGTGGTCAGGTTGGATTGCACTTTGGCCAGATTGTCGACGCGCCAGACGTGATCGGTATCGGACCCCGAAGGCAATTGCTTCGTGATGTTGTTGTCGAACTCGCCGTCGAGCGCGTCGATGAACCACGCTTTACCTTTGCGAATCGGACCCGACATTGTGTAGATCGGCGTCCACTGGCCGAGCGCAATGCCCTTTACGTCCTGCAAGCCGGGAGTAAAGTCGGTAGTAGTAAAGTGGAAGCGATCCTGCCCCATGCGGGTGTTTAAGCTGAGTACGCCGCCTGAGCCTTTGCCGAACTCCGCCGGCTCGCGGCTCGGAGTTACGGCGATGGAGCGGAATGAGTCGACACTGGTCCGCACCACCAGCTGGCCGTTGGTTGGCTGAGTTACGTTGAAGCCATCGAGCAGAAGCAGCGTCTGGAAGGTCTCGGCGCCCGCGACATGCGCCTGACCAAACGCGTCGGGTGTGACTCCGGGAATGAAGGTCAGCGCGTTTCGATAATCGTGCGACGAGGGATAAGGAATGTCGATAATCTCGGCGCCGCTGAGCTCTTCCTTGGCGGAAATCTGTTCCGGGTCGATGGCCGGTGCGGATTCCGTCACGTTCACCACTTCATGGGCCTCCTGCTGACGGGGAAGCGTAACCTCCACGCTGGTGGTTGTACTAACTTGCACGCCGGACTCAGACGCGGCATAGAAGCCAGTCTTCTCCACATGCAGTTCGTAGGGTCCGGAATACAAATTGGAAAAATCGCAGCGTCCGGCGAAATCCGTTTCGCACCGTAGCGACAGAGTGGGGGGCGGACCCTGCAACTCGACGCGCGCTGCTGGGACAGCCACGCCGTTTTCGTCTGTCACGGTGATCGTCAGCTTCGGCGCAGCAGCGTGGTGTGGGCCGATTCGTTGCGGGGGCGACGGCGACGTTTGTGCCGAAGATGGAGCCGTCAAAAATGCTGCCAGCGCGAGCAGGAGCGTCCATCTCACGGTTACGACCGGCGCACGCATGAGTCGAGTATCAAATTATTCAAGCAGAACGGCAAGCTTTTCCCGACATTTCTTCTTGCCAACTCGAAACACCCACTCGTCGCTAACCAGAAAATTCGCAAGGCAACAGACGACAATTGCAATCGCATCGGACGCAAGGTAGTTCATGTGAGCCAGGCCTACCAATATTTTCATCAGCGCGAGATTGCCAGCGATTGAAATTCCGCCGTTGGCTAAATTGAAGCGCAGCAGCCGCGGAGGCGACTCCCGCCATGACGGTCGCACCCGGTCCGCCCAGGTATAGCACTCGTGCCAGAGGAAGTTGTTGACCACAGCGGCCTCAACCGCGAATCCGGTCGCGAGTAGATAGTTGCGGTGAAAGATGTTCTTCAACAGAAACAACATTGCAAGTTGCACCACGATGCCGATTGCCCCGACTACGTTGAAGCGTAACCAGCGATGGATCTTTTCCCCGCGCCCTCCGGATGCGACCTTCATCGCGCGATCCTCTCTTGGCGATAAAGCCGCACGGTGTTCTGCGCCGTGAAGCAGAGCAGCATCAAAGTCATTCCCGAAAGACCGATTGCTCCTCCCACATCGAAGAGGCGCCACTCGCCGCCAGCAAAATGCACGCGATGTTTCCAGAACAGGGCGAGGTTGCCCACGGCGAGCAGGATGCGCAATTCGGTTGGACCAAAGCGCCAGAACGAAAGCCGAAACTCTCCCAGAGTATGGGTCGCCAGGTAGGACTGAATTGAGAGCATCAGGAACGCAAGCAACAGACCGATTGCGATTGCGGGATGCATGTATCCGGACCATGCCATGCCGCCCATCAACGTGAGCGCCCCAAAACTATCAACCATGTGATCGACGTAAAATCCGTACCGCGGACGCAGGCGCTGCCGAAAGCGTGCGAGGGTTCCGTCGAGCGAGTCTCCCAGCCAGTTCAGTGCCAGGCAGCAAATGACTCCCAACAGCGCGAATCGATCCCACCGGGCCCAGACATAACATGCGCCCGCTCCGATTTGTGCAGCGAATCCAAGCAACGTTAGATGGTCAGGGCCGACCCAGCGCGGAGTTCGCGCAGCCAGCCTCAGCAAAGCTTGCTTCTCAGCCGCCGCGATAAAACTTTCCTGCACCCGCCGCGCCTCGTGAGGCGCTTGCTTAATTTTTAGCAAGATTTCCGGGTCCATCTGCTCACAAAACTCTGTCATGACGCTTGCCATACCAGCCTCCTGAGGTCCTGCAATTCGGCTCCCCTAGTTCAACTACGGGGCGGCCTCGGCGCTCACTCTGCAGCAAAACCTGTTCTCGGGGCAATGCACTGGCGGTCAAACGCTGCTCAATCGAGGATCAACACGTAAGTGATTGCAGCTCAGGATGGTTACAGGCGAGGATCATCCGGTGGGAAATCGAGATTCAGCAGCTTGAAAGTCCCAAAGGCCTGAGTAAATGCGCGGATCAACGACTCTTTCACTGATCAGCCGCTACCCTGAGGTCAGTATCAATTGAGGAACTGCCGAAGCTTTGCGTTGGCGATAAGTTCAACCACGCAAGCATGCCTCTGATAGGCTTTGGAAGAATTTATGCCGATTCACTTCGATCGCACAGGATAAGTCGATCACCCAGGATAGATAGTTCGGCGTTCATGTCACCTTAAAATCTGCGACTCATGACGAAACTCTTGCGGTTCTTGCGCCCGTCGTACCAGCATTCGGCTCTTTCAGCCACGGTACTGCTGATGGGCACCGTCATGCTGTCTCGCGTCATCGGTTACGTGCGCGAAGCTTACATTGCCTATGCGTTCGGCGCGGGCCCGCAGACCGACGCCTATGTTGCCGCCTTCACCCTGCCAGACTGGCTCAATTACATCGTTGCCGGCGGTGCTGCCTCGATTACCTTTATTTCGATCTACACGCGCTTTCTGGCGGAAAAGCGCGACGCCGACGCGCAGAAGACTTTCTCCATCGTCATCACCGTCATGTCCGCGGTGATGATCGTGGGTACGGTCATCGCTGAAATCTTTACGCCGCAGTTCGTGAGCTGGATGTTTCACGGCTTCTCGCCCGCGCAAATCGAACTCACCGTGCATCTCACGCGAATTCTGCTGCCTGCGCAGATTTTCTTTTACGTTGGCGGCGTGGTCTCGGCAGTTTTGCTTTCGCATCGTCTCTTTCTTTTTCCCGCCTTCGGGCCGCTGATCTATAATGTACTCATCATTGCTGGAGGAATGATCGGCGGCCACCGCTTCGGCATTGCCGCGCTGGCTTACGGCGCGCTGCTCGGAGCCGTGGCTGGGCCGTTCCTCGCCAGCGTGATTGGCGCAGTGCGCATCGGCACGGGTTATCGCCCGTCGTTTGACGTGACCAATCCCGCCTTTCGCGAATGGGTGAAGCTCTCGATCCCGCTGATGCTTGGCGTGTCACTGGTAACTGCCGACGATTGGATTCTGCGCCACTACGCCGCCAGCGGCATCGGCGACATCGCGCGCCTCAACTATGCCAAGCGGCTGTTTGCCGTGCCCATCGCGGTTCTGGGCCAGGCTACGGGACAAGCCTCGTTGCCCTTCTTCGCGCGGGTGTTCAACGAGAAGCGGCTGAAGGAATTTGCCGACACCGTGAACGATTCGGTTTACCGCGTTTCTGCTGCGTCGTTCCTCGCCACGGCATGGATGATGGCCGCCGCCTTTCCCCTGATCGATCTGGTTTATCGCCGCGGCCGCTTTCTGGTTTCCGATACTCAAACTACAACGGTCTACTTCTTTTGGTTCTCGCTATCGCTCGCGCTCTGGTCGGCGCAAGGTCTCTACGCGCGCGCCTTCTACGCCGCCGGCGACACGCTTACTCCCATGGCCGCAGTGACTGTGATTACAAGCGCATCGTTGCCCGTGTATTCGTTGTTGTTCCACCACTACGGAGTTGTGGGGCTGGCCTGGGCCTCCGACATTGGCATCGGAATGAATCTGCTGGCGCTGGCGTGGCTGCTGCATTACCGCAAACTGGTTTCGCTCGCAACCCTGCGTTGGGGAGAGCTAGGCAAATCGGTGCTGACTGCTGTGATTGCAGGCGGCGTAAGTCTTGAAGTCGCAAAGATTGTCACTCCAGTAGTGTCCGGTCGCGGCAGCCGCATCACGGACTTGCTGCAACTCGGCCTGGTGTCGGTGACCTGGGCCGCAGCGACTGCCGTAGGACTCTGGCTGTTGAAGTCGCAGTTGCCCAACGATCTGCGGCGCAGAAAAGAAACTGCCTATCCCGCAGTGGCGCAAGGCGAGAGCCGAGAGATTCTTGGAGCGGGCACGCAGCCGTAGCAGTTGTCATCCCGAGCGAAGTGAGTGCTTTGCGAAGCATTCACACAGTCGAAGGATCCCTATTGCACCTCGTTCTGACGCCGCCTCAGGGAGTTCTGTTCCAGCCCCGGCAGCGTCGCTGCAATGCCTTCCACGGCGTACACAAACGCGCTAGGGATGCTTCGACTTCATTTGTCTCGCACAAAGCGCGAGACAAATTCTGCTCAGCATGACAGTGCCAGATTACGGCGAGTCGCATAGGGCCTTCTTCGAGCAAAGAAACGCCTCCACCTCAGTTGGAACTATTGCGGAATTGGGGGATCAACCATGTAGAAAAACAAAACGGCGGATATTCGCATGACCTGCGAATTCCGCCGCTGATCTTGTCGTGTCGCTAACCGGACGAATGCGTCCGGGGTTACGTGAACTACGCTCGGGCGCCGACTGCCGCGGGCTCGGGTATGGGAGCGCTTTCGTCCTTGCCGTTGGGCTTGGACTGCGCAGGCGTGCCGCCTTTGCGAATGTCGATGCCGCCCTTGAAGTAGGCGCCGTCTTCGATGGAGATGCGCGCTGCCACAACGTCGCCGGTGAGCGATCCGTCGCTGCGAATGTCGACCCGGTCGCTGGCGGTAAGGTTACCGCGCACTTTGCCGAGCACGACGATTTCGCGGGCGTTGATGTTGGCGGCGACCACGCCGTTTCGTCCAATGGTGACGCGATTGCCAGCCAGACTGATGGAGCCTTCCACGCGCCCATCAATATAAAGAGACTCCGAGCCGGTTACCTCGCCCTTGATGACCAGCGATTTGCCGATCGTTGCCTGGTCCGCAGTAGTGGTGGTAGTCATGGCCGGACGCGGAGCAGCGACGGCAGGCTCATTTGCCGTCATTGCAGGCGCGCTCGGGGTAGGCATAGTCGGACGCTCCGGCTCGGCTGGACGGCCAGGGGTCGTAGGCTGATTCGTCGGCTTCCACATGGGTTACAAAGTTCCTTTCCTTGTTGGGATTAGAAATCACGAGCCGCACTTCCGTGACCAATCCGATTGTACTCCGCCGTCTCATAATGAGCGCTGTGGAAAACCCTTTATTTTCAATGGCGTTTCCTACCTTGGTACTCATTTAGACGGTCAGCTAAGTGAGGTCGAGACGACAACGGTCGATTCCGACCTTCCCTTTTGGCACTTCCACCGTGTAAGGATTCCCGAAAAAAGTTCTCGTCCACGTGACCGTTCGACCGCCGCTCGCGTTATGCTTTTGAGGATCGAATATTCAGCGAAGGTGATCGTCCGCCGCTCAGGAGCAAAATTATGTTAGAACCAGCCGTCGTCAGCCCTCCAACTGTTGTTGCCCGGCCTCAACCCGGCGAATACGCGTCGTACTACGCGCGCTACATTTCTCTAATTCAAGGCGAGGAGATTCTGCAGACGCTCGATGAGCAGCGCCGCGAGATGCTGCTGCTCCTCTCTTGCCGCAACGAAAAGGACGGAGACTTCCGCTACGCGCCCGAGAAGTGGAGTGTGAAAGAAGTCCTCGGCCACATCTGTGACACCGAACGCATTTTCGCTTATCGCGCTCTTCGTTTCTCGCGCGCAGATGTAACCCCCCTGGCCGGCTTCGAGCAGGATGACTATGTTCGGAACGGCCCATTTGGGCAGCGTCCGTTATCCGATCTCATCGAAGAGTTCATCGCGGTGCGCCGAGCAACGATTTCGCTCTTCCGCAACCTCGACGAGGCCGCATGGATGCGTCGCGGCGTCGCCAATAAAAATGAAGTGAGCGTGCGGGCGCTGGCTTACATCACTGCCGGGCATGAGTTGCACCATCGGAGAATCCTGGAGGAGAAGTATTTCGCCGCGAGTCGATGATGCGAATGCGGTCTCGGGTCTTAGGTGTTAGGTCTCTGGCTTTAGCTCTGCGAGCATAAGCTGAGACCCAGGCCTCAAGGCCAAGGACCTGCGACCTAAGACCCGAGACCTGTCTCTTCACATGCATGTCCCAGCGCGCGTTAATCGAACTCCTCCGCGGTAAAGGCTCGCATGTCGACCCGGTCGTCTGCATCGAGGATATTTCCGTTGAACTAGCCGCGCGCCGTGTCGAAGGCTTTCCGCACTCCATCGAAGCTCTCGTCTTCCACATGAATTACTGGATGGACTACGAACTGCGACGCATTCGCGGCGACCGGCCGACCTATCCAGAGCACAATTCGGAGAGCTTCCCCATAGAATCGTCTTCCGGCAACGATCAGGATTGGGAGCGACTACGAAAGCAGTTTGCCAGCTTGTTAGCCGAATTTGCCGCCTTGGCGAATTCTTCTCCTGAAGAAATGCAAAGGCGAATTGCATCCGCACATGCGGGAGATACCAAACTCGCAGGAACGCTTGAGGCTGTGTTGTGGCAGATGGTCGCGCACAACAGCTACCATGTCGGCCAGATTGCGATGATTCGTCGCATGCTCAATGTCTGGCCGCAACGCGGTGGCGGAGATACATGGTAGCGGAAGAGACAAGAGCATGATGCCGCCAGTCGTCGAGGGTCGACAGTCGGTAGCAGCGAACGCTCGGTAGCAGCGCCAAACTTACGTTAGGATTGATTTGAGTCAGCCAGAAGCTTTTGGCCAACGACTAACGACCAACGACGCCTCACCCATGCTTTCCGACGCCACCATTCTCAACCACATTGCGCGCCAGCCCAAGCGATCGGCCGGATACAAACAGCTCGTGCGCGAGCTGGGGCTGCATGGAGAAGCCCGCGCCGATCTCAACAGCCGCCTGCAGAAGCTTGCGATGCAAGGAGAACTTGTCCACGTCGATACCGACCGCTATGCACTTCCGCAGGCCACGACTGAAAACAATCTGGTTGCCGGCCGTCTCACCATGCATCGCGACGGTTTCGGTTTTGTCATTCCCGACGCAAGCTCGCTGACTCCGTCGCTCAGAGCGCGTCTCACCGGAGATATCTTCATCGCACCTCATGCCATCGGCAATGCCATGCACGGTGACCGTGTTCTGGTCGACATTGTCGCCACGCGTCCAGATGGTCGCGCGGAAGGGCGCATCGTCCGCTCGGTGGTTCGGAGTCATCCCACGGTCGTGGGAATTTTTCATTGCAGTAGCCGGCGCAACTACGTGACGCCGATCGATAGCAAGATCACGCAGGAGATTGTGATTCCGCCGGGGATGGAATTCCCTGATGCCGATGCAACGCCGGCGCGACGAAAAAAATCCGTCGACCGCGTGCTGGGAGATGAAGCCGCTCGCCGGTCGGACTGGGATGATCTCGAAGGTGTGGTGGTTGACGTGGAAATCACAGACTGGCCGACTCCCACGCAGAGTCCGCGTGGGCGCGTCTTTGAGATCCTTGGGCGGCTGGATGATTTCAGTGTTGATGTCGAAATCACGATTCGGAAGTTTCATCTGCCGCACCATTTTCCCGCGGCGACGCTCGAAGAAGCGCAGCAGATCTCCTCCATCATCCCGACGAAAGAACTGGCTCATCGCCGTGACTTTCGTGCCGTGCCCATCGTTACCATCGACGGCGAAACTGCGCGCGACTTCGACGATGCCGTCACGGTACGCCCTCTCGCCAACGGCAATTTCGAACTGCAAGTCCACATTGCCGACGTCGCACAATATGTGACGCCGGATTCTGCGCTGGATCAGGAAGCCCGCTTGCGCGGCACCAGCGTCTATTTTCCCGATCGCGCCGTGCCGATGCTGCCGCTGGAACTCTCTACTGATATCTGCAGCCTGCGTCCGCAAGTCGACCGGCTTGTGCTGTCATGCGTGATGCAAATCGATCCGCGGGGCGAAATTCTTGGTTGCGAACTGAGTGAAGGCCTCATCCGCTCGGCAGAGCGCATGACCTACACCGCTGTCAACGCCGTGATCGAGGGCGATGCCGGAATGCGTGAACGGTACGCGGCGCTCGTCCCCACGTTCGAACTCATGCGCGACCTGGCGCTGATCCTGAATCGCAAACGCCAGCGCCGCGGGTCGATTGATTTCGATTTGCCCGAGCCGGTCATCGAGTTCGACGAACTCGGGTCGATGAAGAGCATCACGCGCTCGGAGCGCAACATCGCGCATCGGCTGATCGAAGAATTTATGCTCTCCGCGAACGAATGCGTGGCGCAGTATCTGGAATCGAAGCGCGTCGCGTCGTTATATCGCATTCACGAAAAGCCAGATGCCAAGCGGGTTTACGACTTCGAAGTGATTGCGGCCACCTTTGGATATTCGCTGGGAGTTGGTCCTCTGCCGATTCACCGCGTGCAGTTCAAGAGCTACCGCCGGGCTGCGCGTGGCACGGGCAAGCAGGCCCGAACTCTCGAAGTTCCCAAGGATGTTCACATCACGCCGCGGATGTATCAAAAGCTCGCCGCGAAGATTGCAGGGAAGCCGGAAGAACGCATCGTGAGCTACCTGATGCTGCGCTCGCTCAAGCAGGCGCGCTATTCGGAAGAGAATGTCGGCCACTTTGCGCTCGCGGCCAGCAGTTATACCCACTTCACGTCGCCGATCCGCCGGTATCCGGATTTAATCGTCCATCGAATCTTGAAGGAAGTGCTGCGCGATTCGGCGGAGATGCATGAAGGCGAGATTCCGGTTGGAGTGTCCTCTTTTCTCGAAAGCGGCACGCCGGCCTCGGAAAAAGACTCTCGAGCCCCCGGCTCGCAACCGGGTCGACGAGACGCTGGCGTTACGCCGTGGTCGAAGCGGCGCGACCTAGCCACCCATCATGAAGAGCTGAAACCTACTGGAGGGCCGATATCGCTTGACGAACTCCATAACATCGCCGAGGAGTCCAGCCAGTCTGAGCGCCGCGCGGACGAGGCTGAGCGCGAGCTCATGGAGTGGAAGAAGGTCAAGTTTATGCAGGACCGCGTGGGCGAAGACTTCGATGGCTTGATCACCAGCGTCACCAAGTTCGGCTTCTTTGTCGAGCTTACCGATTTGTTTGTGGAAGGCTTGGTCCCGCTGAACACTCTCACCGACGACTACTACATCTACCATGAGAACACTCGGCAAATCATCGGCCAGCGCTCCCGCAAGACCTATAGTTTGGGGCAGAGGATTCGCGTGTTGGTCGACCGCATCGATCCCGTGGAGAAGAAAATTCAGTTCGCGCTGTTCGTAGAGCAGCCCGCTCCCAAGCGCAAACGAACTAGAAACTAGAATTCAAATCGATCTGGGATGTCAGCCGATGTTCCGCATGAAATGCGTTCCCTTCGCACTCGGATCGACTATGACCGCCTTTCTTCCTTGATTGACAATGTCCTCTGGCTATACCAACCTCCGATCCCGATAACGCGTTGTCCGACTATGTAAGAACGGTAGAGGTATGCTGGCCTGATTGAAGCCATGATGAACTCCGACATCGCATTTTGATTCCCAAGAAAATGCCGACCTGGGGTGCGGGTCGGCATGAAAGTACTCAAGAACGAGTTAGGCTGCGCGAAGGGGAAAGTTCATGATTCAGTTTGGAGGGCGGGAACCAGTGCAGCAGAATGCTCGAGCTGCATTCGAAAGCGCGCATAGCGGCTTGCCGCGAGAGGTTTTGTCACCGTAGTGGCGACCGCGGTTGCAAGCCCAAGCAAATTACGGGTTGCAGTCCGCCGCATTGGGTAGATAACCATCATTTCTGATCATTGCGATTGCCTGTCTGATTTGTGGATGGACGATGATTGAAGCGGCGCAAACAAAGATGGATACTTCCCCGCAGGCGACGAAAAAGTGCATTCTCACGCTGGATGCGTGAACGAGAGCAGCAGCGGTGAGAATCGACGAACCCAAGAGTAAGAGTTGTCCATGCTTCCAGGAATACGGGAAAATTCGCAACAGAAACCGGTTGGCGATTACGTTGACGATGTTACCCAGGATTAGGACGGATGACTTTGCTATGGCGATTCCCAGCAATCCGTAGGTCCGTGCCAGCAAGAAGCTCAGCGCGATGTAGATCACGAGCAGGCTAGCGTTCACACCGAGGCACAAGTGGGAGTGCCCGGTGAGTTTCAGAACAGCGCCCGCAGGCCCTGCAATGGCGTCGAAGACGCAGCCCAGAGTAAGGATTAGAAAAGCGGTTTTTCCGTAAACCAGGAACGCGCTCCCGAACAAAGACAAGACGAATCCGGACACCTCGACCAAGGCCAGAACACAGGGAATCATTAGAGCGATGATCAACAGGTTGATGTTTCGATAGGCGTTGCTGAGTTCGTCAATTCTATTCTCATGGCATAGTTTGGAGACGAAAGGCCAGAAGGAGATGAAAGGCGAAACAAAGATTGAACTGAGCGAAGCCAGGCTGTCCGATACTTTGTAAATGCCCACAAGCTGGAGCGGCAGCAGTGCCCCAAGGATGGCTTTGTCCATGAAGGGGAAAAGGCTGTCGACGATGCCGATTCCAAACATGGGAATCGCCGTGGCGAAAAACATGGGATACGACAACGACGGGGACTCGGTCCTATGCTTGCTGGCAGTCGACAATTCGGGATAACGTTTGCGGATACTATAGACCCGCAAGAGCAAGGTAAGGCCGCACTCGGACGCCACGGCGACGAAAATAATACTCCAGCTCGCCGCGGGATACAGGAGAATGGGAATACAGAAGAGGAAACGAAGGAGAATTCGAACCGCATTAAAGTAGCCGGTTGCGGATGCGTCCTTGAGGCTGAGGAAAACGGCATCCAGGAGCTTGCCCAAGGAAAATACGACGATCGAAAAAGCGAAGGCCGACTTCGCCTTGGCCGGCAGGCCGACCCAGTGAAAAGCGTGGTCCCCTCCGGCGATCACGGCCAATGCTGAGAGGGTTGAGATAGTGCCTGCGAGGAACAGGCAGATGCGCACGACCTTGCGTCTAAGATCGCTCGCGTTTTCAAAGCGTGGCAGGAGATAAACGAGAGTGCCTTCGAGCCCCGGAACCGTGACCACTGACAAAAGGCCGAGCCAGGAGACGAAGAGGGTGTATCCGCCCAACCCGGCAGCGCCGCAGGTATGAGACAAGAAAGCCTGAAAACCGAAGGAGAGCGCCAGCCCCAGGCATTGGAAAAAGAATACTCTGGCCGACGAGAGGAATATGCTTTTGGCGACATCGTCTCTTCTCGTGTCCCGCAGCGACGGAGGGTCGGACAGGACGACACTCTTCAGATTCTCCGCTAACTGGGGCATGCGAATATGTGCTGAGGCTCGCTTTACCTAGACCGGGCCGCTCTGGCTTGCAAGGGCGGCGCGGCAAGGGGTAGCGCCAGACTGTCTCTGTCCCGGTAAAACGACATGATGCGTTCGTAGTCCTCGACAAAATCGACCTCGCCCCAGAACGCGCCCTCGACATCTTTGGCAAGAATGGGATACTCGGCGGACATGGAATAAAGCACATCCTCCCACCACATCGAATGTTTCTGGGTCCGAATCAGCTCTTCGAGACGGAGTACAAACGTGCCGAGAAATCGATCGGCGAATACGGCGCAACCCACATACTCGCCTGAGGTCTCTTTGAGGGAAAGTTCCTTTCCGTATTTCACGATGCGGTCGCCCTGGCAGAAAAATTTGTAGTCAGCCCCTTCGCGGCGGGTAATGTCGTAGAAGAGGATGGGGCTCCTTTTTTCCGACAGCACCACGTCTAGCGCCTGCTCGGAAAGAAACACGTCGCCATTCATGAGGAGGAAGTGGTCGGCATCTTTGAGTTCCTCGCGGGCAAACCAAAGCGAGGCGATGCTGTTGGTCACGTCGTAGAAGGGATTCTCGACGAACTTGACCCTGCTTCCGCTGAGTGTCTCGCGGATCACGTCGCCGCGATAGCCCAGGGCGATGGTGATGTCGTCGATTCCCTTACGCTGCAACAGATCGATGCTGTATTCGATAAGCGTGGTGTTAGCGTCGAGGCGCACTGTGCACTTCGGCCGGCCGTCGATGTTCCGGCTGATTCTGGTTCCGCGTCCGGCAGCGAGTAGTAGCGCTTTCATTGCAGTATCTCCTTGAGGGCGGATGTGAGCGCGTGCAGATCAGAGGCCTCCAGATTTCCCATGTGACCGACGCGGAAGATTCTCTCCCGGAGCGCGCCCCCGTTCGGGGTGACGATGAGACCGTAGCGGCTCTTGAGGTGGGAATAGATGGAGTAGGCCGTGAAGCCATTGGTGGGAGCAAGAGCGGTAAGAGCGTTGGAAGGATAATCGGGGAAAACGGCTAGCGGAAGGCCGCGAATGGAGGCCCGAAAGCTCACGGCCAGGCAGGCACATCGACGCGTGAGCTCCGCCACGCCGACAGCTCTGATCGCACGCAAGCGCTCATGCAGCTGGAGAATCACACCCACCGCAGGGGTGAAAGGAGTTTGCCCGCGCTCTCCTTCTGCGAGGTAGCGAGACAGGGCGAAATAGTAGGAGCAGACTTTGCGCTCTTTTATCTTTTCAAGCGCACGGGGCCCAAGAACAAGGATCGAGAGGCCAGGAGCCAGAGAAAGCGCTTTTTGCGAACTGGTCAACAGCACATCGATGCTCATCCCAGTCATATCGATGGGATCGCAAAGAAAGGCGCTGATTGCGTCGACGATAAAGAACGTACCATGCTCCCGGCAGGCTGCGCCGAGATGCTGCAGGTCATACAAGACTCCCGTCGTAGTTTCGTGGGCGTTGACCAGCAGTGTTTTGTGCGTCTCGAGATCCAGCGCTTCAATCGCCGCAGAAGTCAGGGCGCGGCCGGGTTCGAGGCGGACGACGTCGTAGGGAATGCCGTGTTGCTCACAGATCTCGCAGAAGCGCTCGCCAAAGCTGCCTCCGGCGATGATGAGTACCCGATCTCCGGGCCCTGCGAAATTGATAACCGCCGCCTCCATAGCCCCCGATCCCGACGAGGTGAGGAGGACCGTTTTCGATCCCGCGGAGGCGCCCGTGAGCTCGCACATTGCGGCTTCACAATCAAGAACGATTTGCGAGAATTCTTCGGTCCGGAAGTACGGAACCTGTTCGCCGCCGATGCGCAAGGTTTCCGGATACATTTCGACGGGACCGGCGGTGAATAGAGTTTGCGTCATGCCTGGGACTCACAATGGGTGCGGCGAGGAAGGAACATCCCGATCCGTAACCTGAAGCTGGGGGAGCGGGGAATCGTTGCCGGCGCTCACGTTGCTAGAGACTGACGATAGCGCTCACCCACTTGTAGCTGGTCCTCACTGCGGAGAGAGAAGAGACAATGGTTTGAATCAGCAAATAATAAAAAGAGAGTGGAGTGCCTAAAAAGAAATCGACGAAATAAGTGAGAGGAAAGACCAGAACAAAATTCGGATAAATCGAAAAGAAGCCGACCACGCAGGAGGCCAGATTATTTAAAAAACTGCGGTGTGCCCTCACCGCCGCTGCGTTCGTGCCTACCTTCGAGTCGTAAATGTAATGAAACAGGCAAAGATTTCTTAGTACGAGCTCCGCGCTGATCGCGAAAATGGAGACCAGGAGGATCAATCGGGAATTCCATCGATCCAGACCGATGAGGCTCCAAACGAAGGCCAGGTTGAAAAGGGGATGATTCACCATATGCGCCGTGTAGTCGATTTCGTTGCCGAATTTTGAAAAGCGTTTGGTTATTCGCGCCACCTCGCCGTCGCTGCAATCCAGCACGTACCAGGTATGAATGAAAAATACGCCGCAAGCCTTAAGGCCGAGAAGCGGCATGGCGAAAAGGGCAGCGCCGACGAAACCAGCGCACATCATGAGGACGGTGACAGTATTCGGAGCCAATCCTGCTTCGAAAAATAAATTGGTGAATATGGGCGAGATAAGTTTGGCGTAGTGATCCACCAACACCGGTTCGACCAGATCGCCCGATTGGTAATCGCGCCGGATCTGACGGTAGGACATCATATTTGGACCGCGACTGCAGACGGACATAGCAGGAGTCATCCATTTGAAGCGCACATCGCTACCACATCGCCCAGCGAAGCTATGTTCAACCATCCTTCGAAGATCCCCTGGAGATGGATAACCGGAGATTCCTTGACCCGCAGCGTAATGTTGATGTCGCCACATAAATCGGATACGGCGAGTTCTCGTCGGCCGCGATTGCAGAAGTCTTTGGCTATGACGATGGGATTGAATCCATAAGTGGTGGCCGCTCGATAGCGCATGGCGCAGGTTTCGAGAGTAAAGCGCAGGACTCGGGGGGTGAAATAGTTGAGGTGACCCGCGCCTACGTAGCGGTCCCACTTTCCGATCAGTTTTTGGGTGACTCCGGCGAAATTTGGCACCGAAACCAGCAGTAGCCCTCCGGGCCTGAGTAGTTCCTGGGCTCGTTTCAAGTGGCGCGTGGGGTCAGGCAAGTGCTCCAGCGTGGCCCACATGCTGACAATGTCGTACTTGTCTGGCAGGGGATCGTTAAGCACATCCAGGCACCGCAGGGGAAGGCCTAATTTCTTTCCGCATGCGATCGCGGGAGAAGAGATGTCAACTCCTTCAGCGTCGAATCCCGCGTCTAAGGCCGCGCGCACGAAGGATCCCGTCGAACAGCCGATATCCAGCAGCTTTCCGCCAGATGAGAAGCGGCGCAGGAAACGAATCTCACGCCGCGACTTGCTGGGGGAAAAAGTGAATTTCAGCACCCTCTCGTTTGACCAGTATTCTTCGCCATGTTGCCGGTAGCGATCCTGCAGGTACTGCTCGCCTGGGCGCGGCCATATGAATACAAAGCCGCAATGGCAGCGGAAGTAATCTTCGGCCAATTTTCTGAAAGCGAACGATGATGCGCCGGAGCAGACGGGGCATTGCATAGAAGTCGCCCGCAAGACATGGATGTCGCCTGCTTCCTCTTGAATGGGGCAGGCAGAATCGGCGCGCTGCAGGAGGTTCGGGGTGCTTCGTTCTTGAGATACGGAAGGCATTTGCTACTCCCTTGCCATTTGTCAGTCGTTGCTGGCGGTGGACGAGTTCGTTGATCCTGGTAACGGGCCGATGCACCTCTCGTAATCCGTTCCTAAGAGCCCGACGACCGGCCCAGCCGCCCATGTGTTTTGGCCAGGTGGAATGGGAAAAAGTTGATGCAGCCCCAGTTTGACGACTTGCAAGCGATCACGGCTGCATCGTTCGACGAACTCCGCCTCAGAACAGGGCATCGCCTCATTCTCGGGCAAAATCAACTCGGAAATGCGATGGGTGGCGGCAAGTCGGGGCAGATCCTGCACCTGTCCAACGACCTCCATTCCGAACACATGCCGGCGAACATCACTACCCCCGTTGGTATCGATCAACCCTGCGCATTTGATTTTGTGGCTTTCTAGAAAGCGTAGTACGACCTCAGCATTCTCGGAGGTCCCCAGCACAAACACGCGGCGGGAAGGCTGAGAACCGGCCGATCCCAAATAACGAATCGAGGCGCGGAAAATGTAAAAAGACCGGCGAAGAACGATCAACAGCATCCAGGAAATCACGAAGTCAGCGACGAAGGCGACGCGCGAGTATCCTGAAAATCCATATATTCCGACTACGATCAAAACGGCCAGGGCTTCGCCGATAGCGCTGGTCGCCGCCAGACGGTAGGCATCTCCCGCGGCTCCGCGCCACCAGGAGTGCCGATAGATGCCACCGGCCAACATGATCCCCCACTTGACCACCAGCACAATCGGCCAGGAATGAAGGAAGACGGCAAAATCGCTCCGGGGAACGACGCTTTCGAAACGGAGAAGATAGGCGAGATAGTAGGAAAGCAATAAAACCGCCGGATCGAGAAGGAATGCCAGGCTGTCATGCTGCAACAAACCCTGGAGCAAGGGGTGAGCATGTTCTCCATTGGAACTGGGTTCGGTGTGAAAGAGGTGAATGCCAAAGAGTAGGAGAAAGAAAAGCCAGAGCAGCATTAAGCCCAAGGCCTCGGGATAAGGCAGGCGCCGCGCCGCGATGGCAACTGCCCCCGACGCCGCGGTAGCTGTATAGAGCAGGAGGACGGCTTTGCGTTCTGGCAGGCCCAGCCTCACCAGGCGGTGAGAGCTGTGGTCGGTGCCGCCTAACGAGACTGGCTGGCCTCGCAGGCGTCGAGTGACAGAAACAAAAAAAGTATCCAGTATCGGAATCGCGAGCACGATTACAGGAGTCAAGACCAGGGCTGGCACTGCAGATCCGCTGCAGAATTGCGGAAGCGACGCTGAGGCCAGCAGGAAGCCCAGAAACAGGCTTCCGCTGTCTCCCATGAAGATTCGTGCAGGACTGAAATTGAAAACCAGAAAGCCGGCGCTCGCCCCCGCGACGATCAACAGAATGGAAGCATAATCCGCCGACCCGCCTATCACGTAAATTATGATCCAGTAACTTGCGGCGAGCAGGGCCACACCGACCGCGAGGCCATCCATGTTGTCCAGCAGGTTGAAAGCGTTGGTCAAGCCGACGAGCCAACCTAGCGAAACGCAAAAGCTGACGATGGGATGCCCGGGGATGGCCAGCTTCAGGCCGAAAACTATGCTCAGAGCCGAGACAGCGCACTGGGCCAACAACTTGGGTCCAGGCTGGAGTCGAACCAAGTCATCGATCAAGCCCAGTGCGAACATCAGGGAAGCGCAGGCCAGCACGATCCACAGCGGCCCATTCGTGGCCGGGATTACGCAGGCCGAGAGAGTGAGGACCACGAGCCAGATCGAGACCCCGCCGAACTGGGCGGGGGTTCCGTTATGCCAGCGGTCCGGCTGAGGCTTAGCTACCCATCCGTGTTTTGCGCAAACCTTGATGGCGGCGGCTACCGCGGCCACAGTCAGTACGAACGAGAGCGCGAATTCCGCTACCAGCAACAGGACAGGCGCTTGTCCAGCGAGGGTTGGGTTCGTCATTTTGTGTTTGTATTCCGGGGTTGTGATTGGCAAGTTGCGAATCAAATTTTCTTACCGCGCCGGTCAGCCCGCCGACATGGCTTTTGCAATCTTAATCTCGTGGGTTCGAGCGCCGCCGAGATGCTCGGCCACCGCTTCCACAATCTCGCGGAGATTTTTGCTGGGCGCGTACCCTATGAGTTCGCGAATTCGAGTCAGATCCGGTACGCGTCGAGCCATATCTTCAAACTCTTCTCCAAATACATCTTTATACGAGCGGTGGACGACGGTGGAGCGAGAGTGGGTGACGTCGCGCACGATATCGGACAATTCGTTAATCGTGACCTCTTCGTCGGAGCCGATGTTAAAGACCTTGCCATTGGCCCGATCGCTGTTGCCAAGTTTCACTAGGGCCGCGACCACATCTCCCACCCAAACGAAACAGCGGGACTGGGTACCGTCGCCGTAAATCTCAATCGGGTTCTCGGCCATGGCGGCGCTGACAAAGCGCGGTAGGACCATTCCGTAGGTGCCAATCTGGCGTGGCCCCACCGTATTGAACAGGCGCACAATGACGACCGGCAAAGCGCGCTCCCGGTAATAAGACAATGCCAGAAATTCATCGATCGCCTTCGAGCAGGCATAACTCCACCGTCCATAAACGGGAGGGCCGATCAACAGGTCGTCGTCCTCGCGAAAAGGAATCCTGGTGGATTTCCCATACACTTCCGAGGTCGACGTGATCACCACTTTTTTTCTTTTCTTGGCCGCAGCCTCGAGAACCAATTCGGTACCGCGAATATTCGTGTGCATGGTGCGCACCGGGGAGTGCACGATCAATTGAACGCCGACGGCGGCGGCCAGATGGAAGACGATATCGCAATCGTCAACCAACTCCGCCAGCACCGCCCGGTCCATCACCGAATCGACGACATAGCGGAAATGGCGGTCGCGTTTCAGGTGGTTGATGTTGCTGTTCGATCCGGTCGAGAGGTCGTCGATCACGGTGACCTCCGATCCCTCGCTGAGCAGTTTTTCGCAGAGGTGGGAGCCGATGAAACCAGCGCCCCCCGTAATCAATGCATGCATGTTCGGACAACTCCTTCGCTTCTGAGTAGCGATTTCCCGTTGAAGATCAGCACCACAACAAGGCCAGCCATTTCCCGGGGCGAGGCAGTCCAATCGGGCAGCGGCTCTCGTAACTTACTTCGGCAAATTCTCAAAATTCTTCGTAGGGGCAGACGCAAATGAGGTAAAAACGGATGCCGGACGCGTGATCCGCACCGCTGAGGTGTTATGGGGCAGTAAGCCCTTGGAGCGCGCCAGTGCAACGTAAATATGTTCAAGATCGTCAGCCAGCCGATGCTGGGAAAAACGCTCCCGAACAAATTCGCGTCCAGCCTGCCCCATGACCTGTCGCAGCTCCAGGTTTTCGAGAAGATAGCGGATGGCGCTGGCCAGAAGCTTGACATCGCGCCTTACCAAAATTCCATTTTGGAACACTTCCATTCCCTCAAAGGGAACAGCCGGACCGACCATCAAGTCGCGCACGCCGCCAACGTCTGGGCTTACGATCGGTTTGCCGCAAGCCATGGCCTCCAGTAATGCGACTGGAGTGCCTTCGTTAATCGACGTGCACACGACCACATCGAGGTCGGCGTAGATCTTCGCCAGGCTACGCCTCCACCCGAGGAGTGCCACCGAATTCCGCAGTTCCTCGCGCGCGATCCGTTGTTCGCACTCCGCCCTCAGTTCGCCTCCGCCCACCATCACGAAGCGCGCCCCCGGAAAAATGTTGGTCACCAGCGGAACACAGTGCAGAAACGATCCTGGCGCCTTGATGGCGGTAAATCGACCCACCCATCCCACCAGGGGCGTTGAAGGCTGGCATTGCAGACTTGCTCGAAGCTCTCCATCCGGGCCGTTGACCTCGAGAAACGGAGCCAGATCGACCCCCAGCGGAACGACCACAATTTTGTGGCTGGGCGCGATGCGATAAGTGCAGGTCAGCTCTTTGCGCTGTGATTCGCTGATGGCGATGATGCAGTCGGTATGACGCGCGAGGAAGCGCTCGATCAGCAGAAAAGCCTGGGTGACGAGCGGCGAGAAGTATCCTTTGAAAACGTGCCCGTGAAAGGTATGCACCCGGATGGGCGTGCGGGCCGCGATAGCCGCCAAGCGCCCGAGAGCGCCTGCCTTGGCGGTATGAGTGTGCACGATCACGGGCTTTTGCCGGCGCAAGATGCAAATTAGTTGCCCCAGGCTCAGGAGATCCTTCCAGCAAGAGACGCCGCGAGCCAAGGCTGGAATGCCGACAGTCTCGACCTTGTGAGCTGCCGCGAGGTACTCCATAGTCGCTTCTCCCGCCGCAACCTCGCCCCTTACCAACATCGTGTCATACCCTCGGGCGCGAAACGCTTCCGTCATTAGAATGGCCTGAATTGCGGGACCGCCCACGTTCAGCCGGCAGATGATTCGGACAATGCTGATCCGGGAAGCCCTCATCGCAAACTTTCCCGATGATCCGCAGAACTCAGTTCTGTGGTTTGACGGATCGGGGTGGTGACCGGCAACTCCGGATCGTAAAGATGCGGCGGGCAGAGATTGATGACCGAGCGTATCTTTCCGTTTGCCGAGCGGGGAATTTCGCTGACTTCTTCGACCTTGATCGCGACCACCTGCCCGAGCCTGCTGCGCATCTGCCGCACCAGTTGGCGGGTGTGTTCCGGGCGGTAGCGGGAGCGATCCGGCACCACGCGCAACACTATGATCTCCGCGGAGGTCTGCACGATCTGGGCCTCGACGATGCTGTTGGGCAGGCCTTTGAAGACGGTATCGAGACGCCCGACCAAACCGCGGTCGGGAGTACAGAGTACATCGTCCACGCGTCCGACAATGGCCTCGATCACTGGAAAAGGCAGGCCACACGGGCAGGCATCCGTTTCCCGGGAAGCGATGGCGGTATCTCCGATGGCAAAGCGCAAAAGCGGAACCACCTGGGTAGTGAAGCTGCTGACCACCATTTCACCGGCCTGGCCGGGAGCCGCTGGGTTGCCTTCGGCGTCCAGAATCTCAACGAGGCCTGAATCGAGGTGAACGTGCATCCGACGGTTTCGGCACTCGCTGATAAAGGGAGCGCCCTCCGATGAGGAGTACTGGTCATAGAGCCTCGCCCGGAAGGCGGTCTCAATCGTGTCGCGCTGATGCGGCAAGACGGTCTCGGCCGAGACCAAGATCGCTTGAGGGTGAATACTATGGACCCTGCCGCAACGCAAAATGTGATCGGCCACGGCGTGGATCGAAGAGGGATATCCGTCGATGATTTCAGGCTGGAAGGCTTCAAGAGTATTCACGTAGGCGGGAAGATTCGCAGGGGCCAAGTGATAAGAAGAAAATAGCAGCTGCCTTCCCGGCCAGTTGTGGCGCCAGAAGGGCACATGCGGTTGCCTTGCGCCGACCAGGTTTCGGCCAGTGAAGGTGGCGCGTCTTTGTCCAATGCGGACTCCAGCCCAGCGCCGGCAGCGTTCGAGAAAAGCGTAGCGGCGCCCAATGTCCTCATTCGAGAAGCGCACGGTCAGTGGCGAGCCCGTGGTACCGCTGGTGTGGACGGTGGTCATGCGCCGCAAAGTTTTCTCCGTGAAAAATTCCTCAGTGTGAGCGCGCAAGTCCTGCTTGCGGACGATTGGAATCCGCGCGAGATCGCCAAAACTCCGAATTTCATCGGGGTGCAACCCGCGCGAGCGCCAAAGACGGCGATAAAAAGGGGAGTGCGTAAAGCAATGCTGCACCAACTCGCGAAAGGCCGCGAACTGAAGTTCTTTGAGAGCGGTGAGCGAGAGCCGCTCATTGCGCTCGAGGATCCGCGCCGTTTCCCGGAACGACGCGCTGCGGTAGCGCACCGCCCGCAGCCTCGCTCCCTGCAGGGACACGGCGACGTTCTGCAAAGCGACCGGCAAAGCGGCGTAGATATCTTCACTCCACATGGTGCATTTCCACGAACTTGCGCCATCCACTCGGGGGATGGAACGCAAGAGCGTTTTCGATAAGACCCTCTAATGATCTCCAGGCCGGAATGTTCGAAAGCAATTGCATCGCCGAGACATCTTTCGTCGCAACGGCGTACCCGCACGAAGGGCTCGAGTGGGCGATGCCATCGAGCATTCGGATGCGGCGCCAGTCGAAGCCCATCAGGGTGGCTGCGGCAATGTCGATGGCCAGCGGGTCGTCGCCGGCCATCACCAGCCCAGTAGACTTCGGCGTACCTCGCAGCGGTCCGTTGCCTTCCATGGAGATAATCCCATCGACCATTGCGAAGTATTTCCGCCGGGGCTCGATCTGCATGTCGTCCCGATGTGGATCGTAGAAGAACAAAATCCGATTCAGGTCATCGACCGTGCGCCAGATAGTGTCATTGCCATGCCAGCCCCCCGAAGGATAGAAGCTGGAACGCCTGCCATTTCCATTGTGGGGAGTTCCGGCACCCAGAAAAGTCCTGGCCATGCTGCGCAGGAATCTCCACGCCGGCACGGGCAAGCGGCGTTGTAGCCGGTCATGCGCTCGCGCGCTCAGCCACCAGCGCACAGGATAGTCGGCGGCGAACTCGTCTCCCCCCTGCCTGCTTTTGCCTTGACGATGATGGGGCAGACAATCTTTCGAGCCGATGATTCCGACCATGTTCTTCAGGCAAACCGTCACGCCGGTTTTGCTGTGGGTCTTGAGCTTGGGCAGGCAAATTACGGCATCGGCTTCGAGGACGCTCCGGCTTACGACGTAGGAGTGTCTGGGGCCGCTATGCCGCGAGTTGGTGACAGCGGCGTCGTAATCTCCTACAACATAGCGTGGATGGGTGGCATCGATTTCTCGCAACCGGCTCTCGTAGCCTAAATCGATTTCGCAGTATCCGCGAGGATCGCCGCTCAAGCGCTCGACGCGCCGGATCAGCGAGGAGTCTTCATCGATCACGGCATGGACCTGGCGCAAATCGAGGACTGCGATGTCGCATCGTAGCGCGTCCCGGTAATATTGCTGGATTCTAGGGAGGCCGGCATCGTCGATCACACGGCTGAAGTCCGCGCCCTGTAGGGGCGCGTCCGCGATGGTAATGCGGCCTCCGCGCCCTACCGCGAGATAGACGTAGTCGAGCGCGGCCCGGATGATAGAGCCGTGCGTGGTCAGGCAATTCGCGTTTTTCTGCGGACCGAATTCGTGCAACACGAGATTAGGTTTTAGGACGACTTTGTCGCCGGGCTGGATATAAGCGCGCAACGGATTCCACTGCGGTGTGCCGAAATTATGTTTATCTAATCCGAGCAGCGCGAGCGTCTCTCGAACGGCACGATAGGCAGGATTCGAGCTGCCGGTCGCGCGAATTCCTGCATTTATCAACTCCGGGAATTCAGAGTCGGGATGGAACGGCGCCTGGGTGCCGTATTGGGCGCTGTCGCTCTGCAGTAGTGCGACTTGAGTCATCTTGGCGCAGACGGTCGAGGGGTTTCACGCATTAATCAATAATCAGGAGTGTGCGCCGGTCGGCGAAGTGCTGACTTGAGAAAAGGAATCGATTGGCTGACGAGGATTAGCCGCTTCGCCGCTCAGAACGGAGCCCAACACGTGATCCCAAAGTTCCAGCGTATGTTTCTCACTATGCCGTTCGGCCACGAAAGCCATGCCGCGCTGCGCCGCATGCTTTCGAGCCGCCTGGTTCGATGTGTAGTATTGCAAAGCCTCCAGCCACTGCCGCCGGCTGGTGCAGGCCATATTCATTCCACTCTCGTCCATGGCGGAAACATGCGCGGCGGTCGCCGACACCAGCACTGGGACCCCCATGCGCCAGAACAGGAGCAATCGGTTTTCCGGCTTCCCGGCAGCCAGAGGATCGTCGAGCGGAATCGGAATCAGAGCCAAATCGCAACTGCGCGCTATCGCGGAGAACGTTCGTTCGTTCCACGCGTAAAGATAAATCTGCGGCGATATTCGGCGTGCCTCCTCTACCGTGCTGCGTCGAATCCACCTGCCGCCGAGGAAGCGGCCGTACTCGAGATCGGTGATGGCGTGGATCCGGAAGGGCCGTGTGCGCTCAAAATCCTGCAGGGCATTCTTGATTTCGAGCAAATGCCGCAAATTGCCCGGCTGGCCTTCCCAGACGAAATGAAAAACTTCCTCGGCAGCATAGTCTGATTTTGCGGAGCGCACGACGCTCGAGTGGAAATCCAGAATGCGGTGCACGTTAGGACATTGCGGAAGAATCTGTCCTCTTTGAGTTTCAGTGCTGCAGACGGCGGCATCGGCGCGGCGGCACATGGCCTCGAGACCTCGCTTGTAATTTAGTAGCAGCCTCCGGTTCTGGCGCGTTGCGAACTTGGCGATGCCGCGCAACAGAGCCTTCGGGTCGTGATCGGGAATGGCCAGATAAGAATCCACAAAATCGAAGATGATTTTGCCGCGGGTCCGGGGATACCGACTCCAGAGACTGATGTCGGCGGCCTGGGTGAGAATGACGATATCGTAAGCTTCGTCGGGCCGGGCAATTTCAAAGCGGAGATTGCGCTGGGCTGCGTAATGGCAAAATCTCCGCCGGTCCCCTGGCGCCGCCAGAGAACTGCTGCAGGGCGAGTAGCCGATGCGCAAGCCTCTTGGAAAGTTCATGGCTGCATATCGCACAATGCAGGTGGCGGTAGAACTTCCAGCGAGCCGCGCCACCATGCGATAGTTTGGGCGATACCTGCGCTGAGATCGTAGCGCGCCTCCCAGCCGACCTCGTCTTTTAGTCTCTGGATGCTGGCCCAAATGCGGGGTGCTTCGCGGCTGGCGTCGCGCCCTCCCAAGCGGAGCAACTCCGGACGACCTATCTGCTCTGCCATCTGCTCCAGCAGTGTTCGCACCGTGATCGGAATGCCGGATGCGATATTGATCGCTCCTTCGACTTCGCTTTCGAGCAAAGCCACGAAAGCCGCGGCCACATCCTCGACATGCAGGAAATCCCGAACCTGCGTCCCGGCTGAGCAAAGAGCCGGCTCGCCTCGCAACAGCGACCGCACAACGGAGGCCACCAGGCGGGAGGGATGCTCGTGCGGGCCATATAAATAAAAGACGCGTCCCCAAGCCGAGCTTAGGTGAGTACTCCGGGACCAGTAGTGCAGCACCCTCTCAAGAGTATGCTTCGAAGTTGCATACAAGGTAGTGGGAGACAGGCTGGTAATTTCTTCGATGCATTGTCCGCCGCTGCAGTCGTATTCGGCACAAGTGCCGGCGGCAACCAGGCGCCGCCCTCCGCTATCCGTAAAGGCGGCGAGCATTTCGAGGCTGGCGCGCAGCCACTCGACATTCTCGCGCGCTTCCCAGAAGCTGCCCGGAACCGCGTACCAGGCAAGGTGGAGCAGGGAGTCGGGCCGTATCTGTCCGAGGAGCGCTCTGCCCGAGCCCGCTCTGAGCAAATCACATTCGTGCCAAAGGATACCCGGCAGTTTCATGGTTGGCGGCCGGCGCGAAACGGCGTGCACTTCATAACCCCGCGCCAGCAAAAGACACAACGCATGGCGGCCGATAAATCCATTAGCCCCGGTGATCAACACTTTCTGCATGAGACATGATCGGGCAAGCAGCGGTCTCTTTCCGACAGGATGGGGTTGGCCAGCGGCCACGCGATGGCAAACTGGGGATCGTTCCATCGCACTCCGCGGGCATATTCGGGGCAGTAGGCTTCCGACATCTGGTAGAAAACCTCGCTATTGTCGGCCAGAGCCTGAAAGCCATGAGCCACGCCTTCGGGCACGTAGAGCATGCTCTGGCTAGAGGGCGTAAGCTCCGCCGAAAACCATTGCGCATAGGTCGATGACGCCGGACGAAGGTCGACGATCACGTCGTAGATCGAGCCGGAGCAACAGCGAATCAGCTTGGCTTCGGCATAGGGATCATCCTGGTAATGCATTCCGCGCAGCGTGCCTTTGCTGGAGTTGAAAGATAATCCGCACTGCTCAAGGCGAGGGTTCAGGCCATGCCGCCGGAATTCTTCGGCACACCAGGTACGGACGAAGAATCCACGATGGTCTAGACTCGGGTCAAGCTCGATCCGGTAAGCTCCGGTTAAGGGCAACGCAATGAATTTCACGGGATAATCTCCGCTTGCGGGATGGGAACGATGAAGCGGCCGCCCCATTGGCGGATCTCTCGCAGCTGACTCACGATTTCATCCCGAAGATTCCACGGCAACAGCAACACATAGTCGGGACGGGTTTGCCGGATCCTCTCCGGAGCGTAGATCGGGAGGTGAGTTCCGGGCAGGAAGCGGCCTTGCTTGTGCGGGCTGAGATCGACGGTATAGTCCAGAAAGTCCCTTCCCACGCCGCAATAATTCAGCAGAGTATTGCCTTTGGCCGGAGCGCCATAGGCGACCACCGACTTGCCTGTGCGCTTCAGGCCGGTAAGCAGTTCGAGCAAGGCGCGCTTGCATTCGCGAACTTTTTCGCCGAAACCAGTGTAGGTTCCCGGTTGACGCATGCCAGCCTCAATTTCCCGGTGCTTCAGTTGCGATGCGCGCGGAGTCGGCGTCCTCGCATCTTTGCCGGCGTGGCCGGCAAATACTCGCAGCGAACCCCCGTGGGTTGGAATTTCTTCCACATCGAAGACGGCCAGCCGGTGACGCAGCAGAATCTCTTCCGCCGTGGCGAAGGAAAAATAAGAGAGGTGCTCATGATAAATGGTGTCAAACTGGTTGCCTTCGATCAGGCACAGGAGATGGGGAAATTCAAGAGTGCAAACTCCGCCCGGCTTCAGCAGCAGCTGCAACGCGCCGACAAAATCGTCCAAATCCGGGACATGGGCCAGGACGTTGTTGCCGACAATCAGCTCTGCCTGCCGGCCGGATGCCGCTAATTCGCCGGCGAGTGCTTTGCCAAAAAACCTTGCCAGCGTCGGAATTCCTTTGCCCTCAGCCGTCCTGGCCACGTTCCGGGCAGGTTCGATTCCGAGCACCGGAATTCCCCGCTCCCGGAAGTACTGCAGCAAATAACCGTCGTTGCTGGCCACTTCGACCACCAGACTGTGGGTGTCGAATCGAAAGCGCTCGATCATGCCGCTGGCATAGGCCCGTGCATGTTTCAGCCAGGACTCCGAGTAGGAGGAAAAGTAGGCGTAATCGCCGAACAGTTCTTCCGGTTCAGCGACCGCATCGAGCTGCACCAGGAAGCACTGCATACAAATCCGGGCGCATAGAGGGTAGAAAGGTTCCATCTGGTTCAACTGCGCGGCGGAGAGATAGGCATTCGATAGCGGGGACATTCCCAGATCCACGAAAGTCTGCCGGAGCGGCGCCGTACAAAAACGGCAAAGCGGAAAGCTCAGCGCTGCAGCGTCAGCGCCGGGCCGAGTGTGCTCTGAAACGATTGAATCTGCCGCTCGGTCAACGAGCGTATGTCCGGGTGCGAGGGATAAGTTTTGTACCAATTTACGGTTGCCTCCAGCGCAGCGTTCAAATTCCATTGCGGCTTCCAACCCAGTTGCGTCCTGGCTTTTGTGCAGTCCAGCCGCAGGCAGTCCGCCTCGTGCGGGTGCGCGCCGCCGTCGACGCGCCAGTCAACGGCAAAACCCAAATGAGAGCCGATGCGCTCTAGGAGAGCGGAAACCGGCAAGGGCTGCGCCTCCTCGGGGCCGAAATTCCAGGCCTGCGAAAAGCCCAGGGGATCCTCACAGAGCTTCTCGGCCAGCATCAAATAACCGCAAAGCGGATCGAGCACGTGCTGCCAGGGCCGCACGGCATGGGGATTTCGAATTCGCAGTTCGCCGCCGCCGAGGACCGCTCGCATTGCGTCGGGGACAATCCGGTCGGCGCCCCAGTCGCCACCACCAATGACATTGCCGGCGCGCGCCGTGGCGATTCCGGCCCTGGCGCCGGTCCCGGAACTGGGTTGCCCTGGATTGAAAAATGACTGGCGAAACGCGGCCGTCAGCAGCTCGGCGGCGGCTTTGCTGCTTGAGTAGGGATCGAAACCACCGAGGCGGTCGGTCTCTCGAAAGGGCCGTGTGTCCCTGGTGTGCTCGTAACATTTATCGCTGGTGACGACCACCACCGCCTCAACGGTGTCGGTGTGCCGCGCTGCTTCGAGAATATGCGCCGTACCCAAAACATTTGTGGAATAGGTGCCCACGGGATCGGCATACGAGCGGCGCACCAGCGGCTGCGCCGCCAGGTGGAAGACGATTCGAGGTTGAAATTCGCGGAACACGCGGCGCAAGTGGTCGAGGTCAAGAATGTCTCCGGCGACGGATTGCATGCCGCGCTGCACATCTGCCAGGACATACAAACTAGGGTCGGTCGGCGGCCCAAGCGCGTAGCCCAGCACGTCGGCTCCCAGATTCTGCAGCCACAGAGAAAGCCAGCTGCCCTTGAAGCCGGTGTGGCCAGTAAGCAGCACACGCTTGCGGCGCCAGAATTCCGGATTCAAGGCCAGACCTTCCAGGGGGGCTGGCCGGAGTTCCACAAAGCTTCGAGCTGATTTCTGTCCCGCAAGGTGTCCATGGGATGCCAGAAACCCGAGTGCGTATAAGCCGCGAGCTGGCCCTCGCGGGCTAGGCGCTCGAGAGGCTCGCCCTCCCAAACCGTGTGTTCGCCTTCGATGTAGTCGATCACGGCGGGGGAGAGCACGAAGAAGCCGCCGTTGATCGCGCCGCCGCCTTCGGGCTTTTCTTTAAAATTCATAACCTTGTTGCCATTCGTGACCAGCGCTCCGAAGCGGCCCGGGGGCCGCACCGAAGTGACCGTGGCCAGCACTTTCTGTTGGCGGTGAAATTCGAGCAGGCATTGCAGATTAATATTGGCCAGGCCGTCGCCGTAAGTGAAGAAAAAATCCTCGTCGTCGAGATATTGCCGCACCCGCTTCAAGCGGCCTCCAGTCATGGTGTCGTTTCCTGTGTCGACGAGCGTTACTCGCCAGGGTTCGGCGCCATTCTGCAGGACTTCCATACGATTTTTTGCGATGTCAAAGGTCACGTCGGAGACGTGGAGGAAGTAGTTCGCGAAGTAGCTCTTGATCATGTAGCCCATGTAGCCGCAGCAAATCACGAAATCCTGCACGCCGCTCGCAGAGTAGATCTTCATCAGATGCCAGAGGATGGGCCGTCCTCCGATTTCGATCATGGGTTTCGGACGCAGGCGGCTCTCTTCGCTGATGCGGGTTCCGAGGCCTCCGGCGAGGATGACCGCTTTCATACCATCTCCCCGGTCAAAGGCGGAAGACTTCGTAGGCAGAAGCGAGTTGCGCAGGATTTCGTCACTCTTCGACACGCCTCTCCCGGCTCGGAGCCGCGTCCCCTCTAGGAACGTAGCGGTATGCGTTTTCTCTGCGTTGGGAAAAACTGCTTATTTCTTCGATGTAGCCGCGGCGCAGCCAGTAAGGGGTTCGGCTATATTCGGCGATGACGCCGGCTTCTTTAATCAATCCAGCCACTGTGAAGTTATTCGCCTCGTGATTAATGGACAGAAAGACATCCGCTTTGCTCCGAATCGCAGAGCAATATTGGCGCGCAGCGACGATGCCAATTTCAGTGAGCGAATCCACATTGAGCACCACATCGTAGCGGACGGAGCTGTCAAGAAACGCCGCGGGCGGCAATAGTTTTATTTGCCGGGGCGATACCCCGACTTCTCCATAAAGGGAAATGTCCTCCTCCCCTAGAACGCGGCCGAGGAAGTTGCCCTGGGCGAGCGAGCTGATCGGAATGTCGATGATCGTATAGTCGGTGATGCCAAACTGCCTGGCATAGAGTGCGGTTCTACCCAGGCCGCCTCCTATTTCGAGCACTCTGGGGCGGGGAATCCCGACGACCAGTTGCCCAATGCGCCAGGCTTGATAGAGGGCCTGGGGAACGCGGTAGGATATGATACCTCTCGAAGAGGCGCAGCCACACTCCCGCGGAAACGGGTTGGGTACCGGAATCTTGAAACCAAAGACAGCTTCGATTTGAAGCAGGACTTCCTCGATGCCGGTTCGCGGCGGGCGCCACATATAAGACTCCGGATTATCCGCCGGGCGCGCCGCGATTGCTTCCGCCAGACAAATCAAGGCATCGAGAGTTAAGCCTGGCTCGTGAATGTCTTCCAGGCGGCGGCTGCGGTGCAGCGATCGCGCATTGTTTTCGAAGCCGTACATCAGATCAGAGGTTGCCGGATTGCGAAGAATCTCTTGAATTCGGCTACGATCGTTGCCCGAAATGGCCGCGTGAATATCGGCATGGCGGTGGACAGTCTCCGACCATGCTCCGGTTGGCGATTCGGCACGAAGGCGGTAACTAGCGACCAGCCGGTGGATTAGCCGGGTATCATCGATAGCCGCCGTGCTGGCTTCCGAGTAATGAGCGACAGTGACAGCCAAGGCGTTCGGCCGCCGATGGTAGCGATAAAAAAACGTCGAGCGCTGGATGACTCTACACGCCTGCGCAATGGCTACGTCTGCGAACCTCGGGAAGTGGCGGCGCAGCAACATGGCCAGTGAGCGCATGATTCGGGTTCGATTAGACATAAATCAAGCGCGACGGAATCTTGTCCGTGCCTTGCGGGTTCACTAAGCGCATACGCAAACTATCCTGACCCAATGATTGCGCCTGATCCGGAATCCTCTGACATCCGGGCATCGCTTTGGGAGGAAGAGATGACCAGCCAAACTCTGCAGCACTGCGCTTCGGTTGCCATGAAGACTTGGTTTTCACAGGCTTTCTTCGCGGATGCCGCTTCCGAGTCCACCCGGCGAGGATCACCGCTTCAATTCCCGAACCTTTCCGCCGGCAAGATTCATGCCTGCGACAATCTCCGATTAATGACCGCGAGCGGGAGGAAAAGTGTCCACATTTCATCGAATTTTTCCAGATAAGGGTTGGTTGCATTGGCAATCAGCAGACCCGAGAGCCCGACCAACATGGGAATCATCAGTTCTGCGAGATGCCCCCCTTCGCCGATGATCTTCACGCCCCGCCAGAATATCCAGGCGACGCCCGCGACATAGGCTAGGAAGCCTACGAGACCGGTCTGATGCAAAATCGCCAGATAGCACAACTCATAGGCCCAAGGGGTCGTTTCCGAGCGAATCGAGCCGAGAGCGCTCGCCCCCAGGCCGGCGCCCAACAGCGGCCGCTCCAACCAGCCTCGCGACAGCGCAATAAACTCTTGACGCCGTTCTACCGCATCCCCGTCGGAAGTCTGCGCACTCAGGTTGAAACCGCTTCCGAAATAATCCCAAATATCGTGCAAGTTAACGCCGGAAATCGAGGTGAGGACGCCGAAGATCACCACCACTGCCAGGGCGAGAATCGCGGCAAAGCGAACTACGTTTCTTCGCGCCGCGGCCTTCTCTCTGGCGGGCTGGAAGAAGCGTGCCAGCAGGATTAGTCCCGGAGCCAGCAACATCACCAGGAACAACCCGCGTCTTCCGCCAGTCAGAACGGTAAACCAACCGGAGGCGCACGCAGTCCAGAGCAGGATCTTCCAGCCCGGGCCGCAGCCTGACCAGGAAGATCGGACGGCGGCGCTGGCCATAACGTAGGGTACGAGGAAGGGAAGGGAGTTCATACCCGCGATTGCCATCTTCGTTAACCCCTCTTGGCTTCCAAATGACTGGTCGTCCCAGCCGAGGGAAAGCATCGAAATCACTCCGATGTCGGGAAGGATGTTCAACCCTGTCAGCACATAGGCGCAGCCATACAAACCGACGAACAGGGTTGCGACAATCACGGTGAGGTGCAATGCGGAGAGAATACGATCCTCGGTGAATCCTGTGATCCAGAGAGTAAAGGCGAGCGGCCACAGGATGTGAACTGTCACGGCCGCGCTAGCTCCAGGATTGCCCGCCAAAAATCCCTTGAGAACGAACAGGAACCCCATGGCCGTAAGCGCGAGGGTCCACAAGGCGATCCGGGAATCCAGGCGCGGTCGCACGCCGGCCAAGTAGTCGTACAGCAGTCCGGCCAACAGCATGGCGAAGAGGATTGATTTTAGAGCTACCAGTTTGGCGGCCGTGGGGAACGCCATACACAGAAACAACAAGAGACACGATCCCGTACCGAAGAATTGTTGTCGCCTTCCTGGGTAGTCCAGCGGGTCTTTATCAAAAACTTCGGGCATGAACGCAGCGCTGATTAGAAATTCGCGAGATGCGGCAGTTGTATTTGAGGGAAACGGATTGAGAGAGGAAAACGACTTCCGGCGAAAGCTCAACCAAAGCGGTTCATCTTTCCGCGAATGCCATCGACCACCCCAAGCAATGAATAGGAGAGCTTGCGCAAACGTTGGGTCTCGAACAGGCAGACGCGCGAGATCGCCGTAGCGCGCGAACCCAACGCCGAAAGAACCAGGGCGGGATCGCGGCCGATATACTCTCGCGCCAGGATGACGGTGTTGCGCACTTGCAAATATCTCCGTAAGGGGGTGTGATTGGTGGTCGCCAAATGTTTCCCAAACAAACGATGCTCGGTTAGCTTGCCAACGGAATGTTGCATGAGCGGCGCAGCCGTCTGGAGGACACGGAAGCCGCGGGCACGGGCGCGGAGACAGTAGTCGACGTCAACGCAATCCACAAAAAATTCTTCGCGGAAGCCGCCAATTTCTTCGAGCACGGAGAGTGGAATCAAACTCCCCGAGGTGATCACTGCCTTCACTTCGCCGGTCGCGAACCCACCTTGGTAGTTTTTCCCGGAGGCCAACTTCCCGTTCTCCCGATGCGTGTAATTCGATCCGATCACCGCGAGCCGTTGTTTGTCAGGCAGTGCCTGATAAGCCGCCGCGAGAGCGTCCACCATGCCGCAAGCGACCACCGTGTCCTGATCGAGAGTGAGAATCCAGCGGTACCCGCGATTCGCAGCCCATTGCGCGCCCTGATTCAGAGCGCGGGCAATCCCCTGGTTGGTCGGATTGAAGGTTAGATGCAGACGGTTCTGATTCTCGAATTGCCGGATCTGGCCGACAGCCGGCTCCGGGGAACCGTTGTCGATAATCACGATGTCAGCCACTTGGGGCCGGATTTTCTCAAGGCGAGAGGAAAAGCCGGCGTCGGGATTGTGTGTAACCATCACGGCGCACACGGTTTCCCGGGCCGGGGATGCCGGATCGGGGTACGCTGGACGGGCGCTCGGAGAATTTTCGAGCCGGCCTGGGGCATCGACGCAAACTGTCGCCACTGGCCCCGCTAAAACCTGATTCGAGTGGCTCAGGAGCACTCCTTCATTTATATCTATACGGCACCGGTTTATTTGCCGCCTCTTCAGAAAATACGGGATTTGGATAACAGGCAGAGCTGCTGGCAGAAAGAGCCGTACCGTGCTGCAGGTCGCGCTGGCGACGTTGGCGCACAAACTCATTTTGTCTCCCGTGAGAAAATTGGCAAAACTGTCAAGGCTGCTCCGGGAGATCCCGATTTGGGGCGACTGAGCCAGAGCTCGAAGAAACGTGATGGCCGTCGCGCGAAGGCCACATTCGCCACGCCCGTTCCGCGTTTACCGTGGCGAAGAGATCTCTGGCGACTTCCCGGAAAAAAAGTTTGCGGGGATCTTGTGGGTCGGTGGCATGCCATCTCGACAGGCCGGTTATTCCGATGAGGCATGTTGAGGAGGCGAAGAACGTACCCACGACGACGATCAGGATCCGCGGAGGAAACGACTTTCTCTCCGGAACACGCGCCCGGTCGAGCACCTTCACGCTGGGAGTTTCCTTTACTTCCTGAATTTTGGCCAGCTCATATTGCTCGGTCAACAACTCATAGACCGTCTCCTGGATCTTCGCGCGGCGGAAATAGTCGGCGTACTTGACCCCCAGAATAGGCAGACTCCGCAGGGTGGGATAGGGCATGTCACCTGGCTGGCCCGGCTGCGCCGCGGCCACCGGGGAGTTCAAGCCGGTGCGCACCGCGGCAGTGCCGCCCTGCATGCTCGCCAACTGCTTGCGCAATTCCGCCACACGACCGCTCAGAGATTGTACTCGCGCGTTATCGTCGGTATACATCTGGCGGAGCCCTTGCAGCTCGGATTCGGCGGCGATCAACTGAGCGGCCACGTTGCCCGTCGCATCCAACATGGCTTTTCCCATCTGCTGCATGTCGAGGGTGCTGTTCTGGCTGGAGAACTGCGCCAGTTCGCTTGAGGCCTGGTCAAGCTCCTGCTTGGCCACCTTCAACCGGTCTTCCAGAAACACGCGCTCCCGGTGGGCGGAAGAGGTCGACGAGTCTGTAACCAGAGTATTAAGCTGGTCGACATAGGCGTTGGCCAGCGCGGCCGCTCGCGGAGGAGAGACATCGGTGACGCTGATGGTGATGATGCCACTCTTGCGGTCTTCGGAGATCACGGTGCGTTCATCCAATTGGGCCCGCGCGTCTTGCGTGAGTTTCACGCCATAGACTTTCTTCAGGTCGAAGCGTTCGACCAGAGAAAGTTGGGAGCTTTCGCTGCGCAGCATCCCTACAAAAAGAGAGCCGGTGCTCTTGAGGCCGAGCACATCTCCTGCCAGCGATCCCGCTCCGCCACCGGCTTTAGCTAACGCCGAGACCATGGCGATACCGGAGGAGGACTCGGAATCCGGCGGCATTAATTGCGTGGTCGCGGTGTAGGAGGCTGGAATCAGGAAGCTGAAAAAGCACGAAAGCAGGAAGGCCGACAGCGTAGTGACGGCAATCACGCGGCGGGCGTTCCAAAGCATTCGTAAGCGCTCTGTCTGTCCGGCACACCGATCCGCAGAGGGAACATCGAGTTCGGCTGGCATGCTCGGACGATAAGTTGGCAGCAGAGCAGCTTGCGGCTTGAGCGGGGCCTGAATGGTTGGCATTGCGGGCGAGAATGTGAGGCTCAAGAGAATCGCATACGCTGGATCAACGCGATGAGCTTGGTCTGGTTGTCCAATGCGGAAAGAACGTTAACTGCACAGAAGCCGCAACATCTGACTTGGCCGCCGGGGACAGAACCGGAAACTGCCAGCCTTCATGCTGCACGAAACCGGACACGCTCCATTCCCGCGAGAGCTTCATGTCGCCGCGCAGGGTGAAGTCTTGCTGGCGGCCTCCTGCTAAGAATTGTCTGTCTACGTTCGCCCGCCGGTATTCAGCCTGAATAAACGTGCGCGGAGAAAACCAGTAAGTGAGCCAGCCTTCTTCACCGCGTCCTTGCCGCCCGATCCAACTGCCGATAATAGAGCCATTGTTGGTATAGCCTGACCGGTAACGAACGTCGAAATAAAACGCGCCCGGGCCGAAATGAGACGGCCAGTTCAGATCTGTCGTGATGCCTTCGAGGCGGAGATCGATCTTGTGCATTTTGGGTAGGCGGGGCAAGTAAATCCCTGGGTTGATGGCTGGCCGAGCCGAGCCGATCGGAGTGTATTCGTCGATCACCATGGAGTCGACATACATCTCCAACCAGTCGCGCAGGCCGGGAACGCGATAGTTGAAGTTGAACTCAGAGAGCCGCTTGGCGGGATTGTTTAAAGGATCGGCCCGATGCGAATAAAACGTTCGCAGGAAATTTCTCCAGGTAAAGGGATTGCCCTCGCCGCCGAACTGAGCGGTGAAGCCGAAGCCAAACTCCAGATTGCTTGTGGGATGGAAGCTGATGCTGGTACCGTGCATGAAAGGCTGCGAAGTGAGGTTCGGACCATAGAGCGCAGGGGACTCCTCCCAGTGCTGACCTGACAAGCGTCCCAGAAAAAACTGTGAGCGGGCTGGACCGAGCACATAAGAAAGAAGCGGGATTCGGTAAGGTGTGACTGAGTCGATGCGAAACATGGTCACCGGCTCGGCGTTGTTGCTAAAAAGAAATGGTCCAGCCTGGCTCGGGCCGAGCCAAAGGCTTTGCTGGCCGAAGGAGAGTTCAACATTGTTGAACGTCAGCCCAATCGAGCTTTCGAGCAGGCGGAAGCGATTGATCGTCGCGGTCCCGTTGGCCAGCGGCAGCGTGCCATCGGCGGCGGCAGTCGCGGCGAGAACGCTGGGCGCGTCAGAAAGCACGGCGGGGGCGTGCTGGTATTCTCCCTGCACCGAGATCGAAAGTGGTCCGGCTAGGGCATGAGTTGTAAATCCATTGATCGCGTTGAAGCCTTCGCTGTAGGGGCGGCCGTAGTCATTAATAATGGTTTGTCCGAAGTGGTAGCCATCCCGCAAAGGCGTGCCCGAAATGGCAGTGAAGCCCGCATAGACAGAATCCAAAGTGGCGCCCAGGTTGGCCGCACCATTCCAGCGGGCGCTCTCCTCGGCGAATTCCTTCAGTAACGCCGCATGCAGCCTGACCGCTTCATTCTGATTTACGTCGTTATCATTGCCCTCCGGACTCGCATCGCCAATTTTCTCTCCGGCTTCCTGCAACAATCGCGCACATTCCATGCGCGTCCAGGGACGGATGCCAAGAAAAGCGGTCTGCACGAAACCCAGAGCGGCGAGACGCTCGATGGCCGGATAGACCCAGTTCGACAGTGGAACGTAAGGAGAGCCCATATTTGCGGGCAACTTTTCACCGCTTTCATAAGAAGAGCCGTCCCAACCCGGGCCGCCCACTTGCGGATCGTGATGCGTGTGGTAGGACTCCCGGCCGAGATACCACCCGAGCACACTGCCGACGAGGACATCAGAGGCAAAGTGATCGCGTCCGGTAACCCGCGCTGCGCTGATTGCGGAGGCTGCGCCATAAGCCAGAAATTCGGTCATCGGTCCGGGATATTCGTGAGCCAGTACGCTGGCGATGGACCAGGCCATTGCGGCATGTCCGGAGGGAAAAGAATTTCCTCCCTGCCAGAACTTTCCTTTCCCACTGTCCTGAGTGGGACGTTGCCGTCCACTGAACAATTGAAGAGCCGAGCCAACGGCCAGACTGTCGAGCAGCGCTTCGCCGCTCAGAATGCCGGCCTCCTGCGCGTGGCTGTCATGCTCTAAACCACCCCAGAAGTAAATGCCGCCACTGGCTGCCACAAGTGAAGCCACGCCGAGGTTCGAGAGGGTCTGGCTGCGGTTGATGAAAGTTGCGCCGCTGGGCAACCTCGCTTCAATCGAGTTGTCGCTGCCAATCATGAGGGAAGTGGTTGCCGCGAGGGGGACGAACCATGTGATATCGGTTGCTTTGGGATGGAAGGGCCTGGTCCAAAACGCTTTTTGATCCGCGAGGAGGTCAGGCACGAGTTTTTTCTCGATCATGAAGTGCGACGAAGCCGGTGGCACATCGTGGGAAGCAATTTTTTCTGGCGCATCAGATGATTCGGTTTCCATTTGTGTCTCGACTGGCAGCGCTTGTGCCCAACTCATGACCGAAGCCAGAGTCAATAGCGTCAACCCAAAGATCGTCTTGTCTCGAATCCGCCACACTGTAGAAAGAAGCTGGGATTAGAAGCTGACCGCGACCCGGGCGGCGATGGCGAGCGAGGAGACTACCTGAACGCTGTCGATCACGTTCTTCCAGGCCTGACTGCCGCCAAGCAGCTTCTCCGGCACCACGATGGTGTCGCCGCGGCGTAGAGTTGTGCTCAGAGTGTTGCCTTCCCATAGCGAGCGACTTCCTCCGCGGCCGACGATGGAGCCGTTGGCGCGGATGATGTAGATGTCTTTCTTGTTCGCCATTTCGGTGGGGCCGCCAGCCTGGCGAAGATAGGTACGCGCGCTCATTCCGGGCATATAAGTCAATGCGGCGGAGTTGTACACCTGTCCTGTCACGACGACAAAATTCGGCTTTTTCGGAATGGTGAGCATATCGCCGGCCCGCAGCTCGATGTCGTTCACCGTGTTTTCCCACTTCTCGATGTGGTCCGAAATATTGATCACCAGCCGACCGCTGGCAGGTTGTTTTCGCAAAGTGGCGAGAAGCTGGTCCTGCTGCTGGCTGACGCTGGCCAGGAGTGCCGCTTTATCGGTGGCGGAAGCCCCGACCGGAAATTTGGTATTCTGCCCTGCCATCTCCACTTGCTGAATCAGTTGTAACCTGCTCTTCTCCGCGATTTGACGAACCTGAACGCGCTCAAGCACCGATCCTTCGGGATAAGACATCGGCCGGAATCCGCCAGCCCGTTTCAGCAAGGTGCTGAGCTTTTCTCCCTCTTCGATTCCGTAGGTGCCGGGATAGAGGACTTCGCCTTTGACGATCATCGACGTCCCCACATCCTTCCACCCTGAGAGTTGACGAATGGTCAACACGTCATTTGCTTTCAGCGGAAAATCCGCCGCATGGTCCCCGGCCAGGGCTTTAGCGATCGCCAACGTGGCATGTTGCACTCGGACCTGTTCGCCATTCTCGACAACGTAGCTGGTGATGTCGGCCTCGCTCGTAACCGCGCTGCGCTTGAAGCCACCAGCCATGCGAACCAGGCCCGAAACCCTCATCCCCTCACTGAGGGGGTACTCGCCCGGCCTCAGAACCTCGCCGTAGATTGAGACTTTGGGCGCGTCAATTTCGTAGCGGCCGAAGATGCGAATGGTGTCAAACGGTTCGAGAGCTATGGGATCCTCTCCGCCCAGCACATCGCCTAGTTCGAAATCGATCATCTTCGGTCGATAGTCCGGTGGTGTGAGCCGGATAATCTCGGCATGCTCCGCCGGTTCGGGGAGAAGATCCTGATAGGAGCGCAGGACTTCCGCAATCTCCATACCCGCGTGATAGGAATATTTTCCCGGCCTGAAAACGTGGCCTTGCAAATAAATCGTGCTGTCGCTGTAGGGGAGGATGGGAGAAACCGTTATCCGATCCCCATCCTGCACCGCGAAATTCCCCAGAGCTTGGCGCAGGGCCGCGGGGTTCGCGTCGGCATTGTCGGGAACATTCACGCTGAGCATTACGCGCTTTTCGTGGGCTTCAATACGCTCCACTTTAATCTGCCGCAGCGCTGCCGAAACCAGCAGGCCCCCGGCGAGATCGAGCACTTCGGCCAATCCCTTCTCGTTGCGCAATTCGTAGATCGCCGGCCGCTTCACCATGCCGGCCACTGTAATCTGCGCACCGCTCGGAGGCACCAGGATGCTGTCGCCGGACTGCAGCCGGGCCAGATCGAGAAGCATCCCCTTCAAGATCAGGTCGTAGAGATCAATTTCCCCCACCAGTTGATTGCCGCGAAAGTGACGCAGAATTCGCAACGATCCCTGCGGGGTTGGCCCCTTGGCGGCAAACAAAGCATTCAGGGGCGTGGACAAAGAGCTGAGATCATAAGCGCCCGGCTGAGCAACATCGCCCACGACGTACACTCGCACAGTTCTCAGCCGGGTGAGAGAAATATCGATGCGGACATTCTTGAATTGTCCGCTCAGCGCCTGTTGAATCATCCGCTGGGCTGCGGCCACCGTCTGCCCTGCGACCATCACCCCTCCTGCTTCAGGCAAGGCGATCTCGCCGCCGCGGTCGACGGTCACTTTGATCCTTTGCGAAACGCTGCCCCACAGGTTGATGAACAGACCGTCGCCGGGGCCGAGAATGTAGTCGGGGCCTGCGGGCATGTCCATCGGAAGAAGATCGGTGTTGCCGGTTCCATGGATGAAGATACTGGCTCCAAAGCGTTGCAGCCTCGCCTCCTGGCTGGGAAACTGGCGGTACAAGTCCTTGGTTGATTGCAGGCCGGGGTAAGGGTTTTTGAGGCTGTTGGTCGCCGGTTGATTTTGATCTCGAGGGGGAGGACGATTCCCCGTCCGCCGCTCGGGTTGCCGCCTGAGATTGCCGGATTCCTGATCTTCTAGGTTTAAGCGGTCACGATTTTCAGAACCGGGGAACTTGCGATTGTCAGGATTGACCGATTCGCGGTCCTGCGGATTCGAGGAGTCGCGCGGGTTCGCGCCGTTCGCCTCCCGATTGGCGGGATTGTTGAAATCGCGGTTATCGGGATTGTCATATCCGCTATCGTCGTTAGATTCCGCATCGCGATTTTCCTGATCGCTATTGCCGCCATCGCTCGCATTCTGCTTCTGTATTTCGCGCGCCGCCAGCGCGCGAACGCTGCGATCCTCTCGAATCATCTGAAACAAAGATTCGTCGTCGAGATCATCCGGATCGATCGTTCTTCCCTGCTCGTGGGCTTTCTGCACAACGTCATCTTTGATTTGCTGCAGCAGCTTGGGATCTTGCCGCAGCGCGGAAATAATATCGTCGGCCGAAAGCGAGGAGGAGGAAGACCCAGCTTGAGGAGAATTTGTGTTGTCCTCATCCTGCGCCCACCCCGGAGCACACAAACCCACAAATAAAATCAGCCCGAGACCAAGACAACGCCTGAATGTCGATCTTCTCTTTGTCACTTTGATTTCGCACTGGTGCAGGGCCATGAGTCGGCGAGGGTCCGAACTGCGTGCTACCAGCAGGGCTCGATGTCTGATTCGTCAATTTCTACTGCAACTGCCCGGCGAAGAATTTCAATGGATACCACTAGGCGCGGCCCATCCTTGCGCCGAATCAGGATTCCTTCCAAACCAGCCAGGGAGCCGCAACGTATGCGCACGCGCCTACCCACTTGCAGAAATGGGTGCGGGTGTATTCGTACGCAACCTTCCATTCCTTGCTGAAAGCATTCAATCTCGCGATTCGCTAGTGGCGTTGGTTTTCCTTTTGCGCCCACCATATCGACTACGCCTGGAATCTCCAGCACGCGCACCCGGTCTCGCAATGCGAGGTGGACGAAGACGTAGCTGGGAAATAGAGCCAGCTCAATCTCTTTGCGACGATCCTTCCACCGCCGTAGGGAGCGATAGACGGGAAGAAAGCCATGAATCTGGCGTTGCGCCATGAGCTCAGCCACGCGCTTTTCATGGTGCGCCCAGGTGTAAACGGCGTACCAGTTTTGCTGCGCGCTTTCCGGCAACAGTGCTGGCTCGAGCGCCTCCGGGATCGCCGCGATCAATTCCATTGATTTTCTTTCGGCTGCAGCTTCGCCACCTTGCTTACAGGAGCAATTTCAGATAAGAATCTTAGTTTCAATTACTTGCTGCAACTTCTCAGCGTTTATCAAATTACCGAACGAGTCAGTGGACCACTGCGTCACTCTCGTCGCAGTGAGGCTTGCCGCGTAAGGCGTTCAAGATTCCCTGTTCCGAGCTCTCCACCCGCATCGACTTGATATCTGTGACTGCCCAAAAGAATTCGCCCACGTTCCGCTCGGGAGCTAACGCGAGAATTCTCGCTTGCGGGTTGTGAGTCAGAAGCTCACTGCAAATGGCAGGGCGTTCGTCGAGCTTCTCCGCAAAGATGATGATGAAATCTGGCTTGCACGCAACCATCGCATTCACGATATTGTCATCCCCTGCCACCTCTCCGGCTAGTTCCATGTCGGGCTGATCCGAGATCGTTGCGAGCACGAGATCGCGCATGAGGCGAGGATGATTAGCGATCAATACTCGAATTTTTTCCATACAGACACTCCACGGACCAGATGGAATGAACGAGTATCGCGGATGAGAAGACTAAGAGGAAGGATCAATTCTGTCCGCGCGGGTTGGTCCTAAGAACAGTGCATAGGTAGTATTGAGTTTCCATTTGCGTGACCGGTATCGTTCCATCGGCAGTACCCAGCTTGTACTTAACGACCGGCGATGCCATGCACAACCGTTCCCGCACTGGGAACAAAGGTAGTACAGCGTGCAGAATTGGAATTGAGCTTCTCGTCAACTCACTCGAAGGAAATCGGAGCGTGTTAAACCGGCAAGCCTTCTGTGCGACACATCTCCACCACCGCCAAACGGTCGGTCGCACCCAGCTTGCGCAACATGTGGTGAACATGATTGCGCACCGTCTGCTCCGCCAATTGCAGTTGAGAAGCTATTTCTTTATTGGTCATCCCTCGACCCAGCAGGAAAACGAGTTGCTGCTCTCGATTGGTCAGGCCCAGGTTGCACTTTACTTTGAAGGTAGGCATCTGATTCCAACTGCCGGCCACTTGCTGGAATAGGCAACTGCACAATTCGACCGGGCACACCGCTTGGCCTTTCACGACCGCCAGCACCGCCGCGATTATTTCAATCGAAGGAGCGTCTTCCAGGACGTAACCGGTTGCACCCTCGCGAACCGCTTGCAGAAAGTTCTGCGGCTCCTCATCCATCCCGATCATGACTACTTTTATCCTCGGAACCGTGCGCCGCACCTGTCGAATGAATTGCAGATGCGGTACATCCGCGGTAAACGAATCAAAAAGCAGCACGTGCGGAGCGGCGATCACGATCTCATCCGCCAGCGCGGGAGAAAAGGGACGAGCTCCCACCACTGCGATTTCATTTTTCTTGTCGAGTATTCTGGTCAGAGACTCTCGCAAGAGACGGTTTTCTGCGACTAAAAAGACAGAGATTCGTTCAGCGGATCCGACTACCATTCAACTCCAGTTGAGGCAAGTGTGCCGCCAAAAGCCTTGTATCCATGCTCGTCGCGAGCTATCTGCAGAATCGGCGGTTCCGCTGTAACCAGAAGAAAACTATTAAAGGTACGTGCCCGATTCGCGAGGACTCTCAAACTCTATCGCGGCTAAATGTGGTTGTCTATGAATTGGGCCGTACATGTCGGATTTTCTGCCACTTGTGGTGCCAGTTTGGTCCGTCCCAGAACAATCTCGTTTCTGCAAAGGTAAATCTCCAAAAAGCGCTGTCAGGTATGTGTATTAGGACGGTTTAATGATACGAACAATTCCTCAATTTCGTCGTGCCTCGACGGAAGCGCCCGCGAGTCTGCTCTTACGCTCGAGAGTTGAGTCCCGGCCCGTGTCGTCCCGCGAACGTTAATTGAAGGATCGAATAGAAATCGCGCGCAATCGGCGAAACTCCGCCGCTGGTGGTAAAATCCTCTAGTTACCCCCATCCGCCGCGGATGCGAAGCAGCGGATCCTTCCTAGTCGGGACGTGGCTCAGCCTGGTAGAGCACTCGCTTGGGGTGCGAGGGGTCGGCAGTTCAAATCTGCCCGTCCCGACCAATCTCTTTTCAAGCTGTTACGCGGTTTCGCTTCCGGCGCAAAATTGTAAGTCGTGGGGTCAATCAACGCAAGGATTTTATTCTTGCCTTACCATCTAATCGCCTCTTCTTTCTTTGACGGCATCTGACGCTGCACGTATCCGCATCGAGACGCTTTCCTCCAGGTCCAACCGGAAAATGCTTCTCGCATTCATCGCACCTTCGCAATTGACATTCGCCCGTCACGGCTTGGGCGAATTGCAGCCACATGGCGGCTATAAGATTGGACGGCACAAATGCGATTCGCAGATGAGCATCAGGTTTCGGGGGCTGTCCATCGAGTCGCGCTCCAGAGGCCCACATAAGTCGAGGAACTGTCGTTGCAAATGCAACGCGCTTGTTTATTTCTCGCCTTAGAGCGTAGCGGGCAGGTTGCAGAACGCTACCGGGCTTCCCAAACCGTGCGAGCATCTCTTTAAAAGTCGAATTCAATTTGTGAGTTAGCACGCTACTCGACAAGGCACCGCCTCTAGTCTTGACCGAATAGAGGACTCCATTGTCTGTCCATTTGATAATCTTCCGCAGTTCTGTCATGTTGTGGTCTTTAACTGCTTCCCACAAGTTGACTATCGCGTCCATGTATTCAATCTCTCGCTTCCATTCCTGAAACGTTGAGCCGCCAACCATGCGCTCGTTTTGCACAACTGTATCGGCAATGTCATACGTATCGAAAAGGTTCCCGTAACGGTCTGCGAATTGCCGGATGGAATCGCGTGTAGGCTTCAGCTTCGCGAATTCCAGAAATAAGCCGGGGAATGCCTCCATTGGCTCATAAAGCATAATCCTGCTTTCGAGTCCGCCGCGGCCTACTAGGCGAGCGTCGGTATTTTTCCTTTGTCGCTTCCATTCATAGCCGCCTTCCTCAATTTCCCAACGGAATATGAAGGGGCTGATCCTTGTGGGTACGGTCACGGTTGTTGCCTTTGTCACGGATATCATACGACTATCCGTATTGCTTACTTGTAGTCGGAAAAGTTAACCTTTGTCAATCAAATGCGAGAGAAAGCAAAAAGCGAGGGCTGATGTCCACCGGCGGCTGATTTCGTGGGCGGTTTGTCTCAATCCACGATTAGAAATTGGCTGTCGCAAGGTAGGTTGACTCGCGTAAAAGTGGGTTCCCGCACCATGGTAAGCGAAGGCGAGCTGCTTTCGATGATTAAGCCGAGTAGAGGAAACCGGCATGAAGGAACCAATCGCAATTCAGGACACATTGGAATACCGGATTTTAACAATGTGGCAAAACTGCATTGACGACGCAACCGGGTACGCGGCGGCGTCAATCGAGGCCGTTAAAAAGCTGATGGCGGACACGCGACAAATCATGGTTGATGCAGGCTGGCCGCCGGCGTATCAGCACAATTTTTTGGCGAGTTTAAAGAATCAACTGAAGGCGGGCAGTCCCGGGCACCCCACAACTTTGCAGATTATCCGCCTACTTGAAGTCGAAACGGAGCATTACTAGATGCAACCCACTTTTCGCAGTTCATTCTTTGCGCTTCTGGAAATCTAAGGGCCGCAACTGCTCACCGGACCTGAAGCCCACACGCCACAGCCATGAACCTCCGAGCGAGTACTTAGATTGGGAGGAAACCCGCCTAAACATTGGCCTTTGGCTCAGCCTGGTAGAGCACTCGCTTTGGGTGCGAGGGGTCGGCAGTTCAAATCTGCCCGTCCCGACCAATTCTTGAGAAAGTTCATCCCTGTCGATTTCGCGAACCGACGAATGGATCGTGGTATAAGATCATTCGCCTGGGATTCCTTGATTCCCACGGTTGCGATCGAACCAGGGCATGGTCAAGAAAAAGACGCAGGGTTCCAAACCGGGGGCTGTGACAATTAAGGCCGTAGCTCAACATGTGGGCCTGACTCCCGGGACGGTCTCGGTCGTTCTCAACAATTCCCCCTCGGCGCGCTCGATTCCGCAGGAAACCCAGGAGCGCATCCATGCCGCCGCGAAAGAGCTTAACTATCACCCTAATTTTTTCGCCCGCACCTTGCGCAACAAGCGCACCTTCACCATCGGCGTCATTGCGGAGGAGATCGGCGATTCCTACGGGTCCGCTGTGATCAGCGGCATTGAAGCCTATCTGAAAAAGATGGATTACTTTTTCCTGACGGTGGCTCATCGCCACGATGAACAGTTGCTCGGCCGGTACTCACAGCTCTTGCTGCAGAGAGGCGTCGAGGGCTTCATCACGGTAGACACGACCATTCAAGAAGTGCCTTCTCTGCCGACGGTTGCGGTCGCGGGACATAAAAAGGTTAAAGGTGTCACGAATATCGTGCTGGATCACATGCAAGCGGCTAAGCTGGCTCTGAATTATCTGGTGGGATTGGGCCACAGGCGTATCGCTTTCATGAAGGGCAGCCGGTTCAGTTCGGACTCGATAGAACGATGGGATTCGATCTGCGAGGTCGCACAGCAAATCGGCTTGCCCATTGATCCGGAATTAACCGTGCAGATTGAGATCGACGATTCGACGCCACTGCTCGGCTATCCGTATGCAAAACAGCTGCTGGCCCGCAACAAGCCCTTTACTGCTCTGTTTGCCTACAATGATATCTCCGCGCTGGGAGCCATTCGCGCTCTGCAGGAGCATGGTCTGCGAGTTCCGCAGGATGTTTCCATCGTCGGCTTCGATGACATCCCGAGCGCCGCGTTTAACATTCCTTCTCTTACCACCGTTCGGCAGCCTCTTGTCCGCATGGGTCAAGTGGCCGCCGAAACGTTGCTGGAGAGAATCAACGGAAAGGACGATTACCCATCCGAGATCGCGATCGAACCGGAACTCGTAGTTCGTGAATCGACCACTACGGTTCCGCGAGTCTAGGAGATGGCGCTCATGAGCTGTGAACCGCGCCCCGGCCGGCTTCGATGAGTCTCTCTCGCATGCCGCCGGTCCATGATTCTTCGACCCCCGATTCTTCGGTCCCTGATTCTTCGCGAGCTTTAACCGTCGCTGCCAACATCGCATTTGTTCCCATCGGAATCGTAACGGTGCTGCTCGGGCCGTTGTTACCGATCCTTTCCGCCAGATGGTCGCTGAATTACGAGCAGGCAGGATCGCTTTTTACCATTCAATTTCTTTCTTCGACCGCGTTCGTCGCGCTTTCTGGAATCTGTATGTCACGCTGGGGATTCCGGTTTCCCATCAAAGCGGGTCTGCTCGCCATGGCCGCGGGCGTGGCATTGTTGCCTTTCAGTTCGCGAGTACAAGGGGTGCTGTGCATTGCGGTCTACGGTGCGGGCGTCGGACTCGCGAGTCCTGCTGGGAATTTGCTGGTGGCCGCAGCAAATCCCTCCCGCCGAGGCGTGGCTCTTAACATGCTGAATTTTTCCTGGAGCGCGGGAGCGGTCGCCTGTCCGTTCCTGGTGGCATTTGCGGCCCGCCGCAATCAAGTGAACCTTCTGCTCGCTTTTTTCGCTGGGCTCCTATTCATCGTATTTCTCGGCATCGCGGCCATGAGTTCTAAAGTTGTCGAACCTCACGCCGTTCGACCGCAGAACCCAGACGGTCAGCAGCGCATCGATTGGACGAGCGCGTCCGTCCTTCTATTCGTGGCGCTTTTCTTTCTCTACCTGGGACTCGAGAATTCTGTCGGCGGCTGGATCGCCTCTTATGCAAAAACCTTGACCGCTCGCTCGCTCGACCTTGCCTTGATGACCCCCTCTTTTTTTTATTTCGCTTTGATGATAGGAAGGTGTTTTGCTGCGTTGCTGCTGCGTCGGGTCAACGAGGTCGCCCTCGCGCGCGCCGGACTCTTGATCGCCTGCGCGGGAATGGTGTGGTTGCTGTTAGCCAATTCTTTGCTTCAGGTGTTTATAGGCGCCGGGCTCGCCGGAATCGGACTGGCATCGATCTATCCCATTGCGATCTCGCTCGTGTCTCAACACTTCGGACGATCCGCATCTGTCGTGAGTTCCGTTGTGTTCACGATCGCGAATGGTGGAGGCGCCAGTCTGCCGTGGCTGGTCGGTTATACCTCCAATCGGCTCGGTAGTTTGAGAGCGGGGATGGCGATCCCCTTACTGGCCGGGGTGTCGATGCTGATTTTATTTTCGAAGAAGCGGATCGCTGAGCACGAGCCCGCAGCGCTATAGTCTTGAGATCGGCACTGACTAGGCGCACACAGGCCGGTGTCCAGATATTGAATAAGGAGTTCGGCGATGCGAAAAGCCAAATTACAAACTTTCTCTATTTTTCTGATGTGTCTACTGACAGGTGCGGCGGCGCAGACTGCCGATCCAGTGAATGCCGGAGCATCGCCCGCGTTCGCCCGGGAAAAGCGCTTGCAGCATGGCATCAACGCCAGCGAGTGGTTCGCACAGGTGTATGACAAGCGTGGCTATACGAAGGAGCATTTTCACGATTGGACGACGGCCGAGGACATCGCGCTGATCAAATCGATGGGCTTCAATCACGTACGCCTCAGCGTGAATCCGCAGCCGATGATGGACGCACGAGAGCCGAACAAAATTCCCGCGGACTATCTGGCCGAAGTCGATGCGGCGGTGAAAATGATTCTGGATCGCGGACTGGCCGTCGTAATCGATATGCACCCTGACAGCGACTTTAAGGCGCGGCTCGCCAAGGATGACGATTTTGTCGAACGCTTCGCCGATTTCTGGCGGGCAGTGGCGCAGCACTATTCGATGTGGGATGCGGATCGAGTGTTTCTGGAGATTCTGAATGAGCCCGAGTTCCCCGACCGTTACCGCTGGATGGGAGTGCAGGCCAAGTTGGCCGCGGCGATTCGCGAGGGCTCGTCCGCGCTCACCATCATTGCCGCGGGAGCGCGCTGGTCCAACGACGACGAGTTGGTTTTTCAGGAGCCGCTGCATGATTCAAACGTCATTTACACCTTCCATTTTTATGAGCCGCACATCTTCACTCATCAAGGGGCGACGTGGGGTTCGTATTACTGGCAATGGTTGCGGGGAGTTCCATATCCATCGATGATCGAGGCTGCCGAGCGGGCAGCCGCGCTCGAACCGAATGAGGTGAATCGCTTGCAGGTCATCCGTTACGGGCTCGACCACTGGGATGCGGCGCGGATTGCAGCCGAGGTGAAACAGGCCGCAGCGTGGGCGCAGCGGCGCGGGGTTCCGCTGGTCTGCAACGAGTTTGGAGTGTATCGCGCCTATAGCGATCCACGAGATCGCGACGCTTGGTTGCACGACGCACGAGCCGCCTTCGAAGCGAACGGAATCGGCTGGACGATGTGGGATTACTCGGGATCGTTTGGCGTCGTCACGAAAACGGATGGGAAGACGGTTGTGGATAGTGGAGTGCTGAAGGCGCTGGGGTTGAAGTAAGCGCCCTTCACTGTCTTCATGCAAAATGAACAAGGGAGGGAAGCAGGAGAAAACGCGAGATACTGGCCGAGGCGGATGGACCCATCGACACCTCGGAACTGTTAATTGTTTACGGGCCGGGCCCGAACTCAAGGCCATCGCCTCCCTAATACCCGACTGACGTATAGAAATTAATCCTCCGACGTCTCGGATGTGTCGCTTGAATCTCCCTCGAAGAGGCTTTCCCCGGTTGCATCCTTAACGCTCCTGTTTACGCTTTTTCCAGTTTTCCGAACAAGCCGCTGAACATGGTTTAGAAAATCTACGACGGTTTGTTTGCTAACTGCCCTCTCAACAGCTCCTCGGTGCGCAATTTCCCCTCGCATACTGATAAAGGCATCAAGCTTCGCGGCGGCTTGAGTCGATGACATCTTCGGCCAATACCAGACTTCTGTGATGTCGTCGATTCCAAGAACATCGTGGAACAAGTTTCTTATCTGTTCCGACTTTGGCGTATTTAGCTTGCGGGCACGCGATTCCTGCATACGCTTCAGGCGCGATTGTAGGACGTTTTTCCAGCCGTTATCGGCAACCTCCCAGATCGCAAGCTCATTCTTGTCCTCTTTCAGCTCCTTCGCCACGATTTTCTTGATACTCGTCGGCAGGACGGCAGCATTCTGTGAGACCGCGATGAGGTGCTCAACGGCCTCCGCAACGATGTCCTCGCAATAGGCCTCCCATATTGCGCTTACTAGGACGATGGCAGATTTATTAAGAACCTCAAGCTGAAACCTTCTACCCTGCTTATCGCCGCCGAGTGTGCCGTGGATCTCAAGGAGGCGGTCAACATCTTTGCAGTTTGCGTCAAATGCCACTCTTGCTTTGCTTGCCACCGATCCGCATTCCTCCAACTGAACAGATTATCCGAAGTGCGATCCTCCGTTTCTTCTACCCCAAGGAATATTTGACGTTCTCCCCTGCCGCTTCTTTCTCTCGGCCATCTTATCCGCTTACCACGCAATCTTTGACGCTACGTGCGTTGCAGCCTGAAATAATTTACAGCGGTATATTCCCATGCTTCTTAGGTGGATTCTTGTCCCGCTTATTCTCCAGCATGGCCAGTGCCTGGATCAGCCTTTTACGCGTCTCGCGTGGCTGGATGATGGCATCGACAAAGCCGCGGTCGGCGGCTACGTAGGGGCTCGCGAAGCGGTCGCGGAATTCTTCGATCTTCTTCTGGCGCAGCTCCTGTCGCTCTTTTGGATTCGCGGCGCCATCGAGTTCTCGCTTGTAAACAATGTCCACCGCGCCTTCCGGGCCCATGACTGCGACCTCCGCCGTCGGCCAGGCGTAGTTCACGTCGGTCCGGATGTGTTTGGAGGCCATGACGCAATAGGCGCCGCCGTAGGCTTTGCGTGTGATTACGGTGATCTTCGGCACCGTGGCCTCGGCGAAGGCGTAGAGCAGTTTTGCCCCGTGCTTGATGATGCCACCGTATTCCTGCGCGGTGCCGGGAAGGAATCCGGGAACGTCTTCGAAGGTGATCAGCGGGATGTTGAAGCAGTCGCAGAAGCGAACGAAGCGCGCGCCTTTCACCGACGCGTTGATGTCGAGCGTGCCGGCAAGCATCGCCGGCTGGTTGGCAACAATACCCACGGAGCGGCCGTCCAGCCGGGCAAATCCGACGACGATGTTTTTCGCGTAGTGCTCCTGCACCTCGAAGAAGTAGGCGTCATCGACGACCGCATGGATTACGTCCTTCATGTCGTAGGGCAGGTTCGATTGCGCAGGGACGATTCTGTCGAGCGCCGCATCTGCCCTGTCGACTGGATCAGAGCACACCTTGCGCGGCGGGTCATCGAGGTTGTTCGACGGTACAAAGCTCAGCAACTCGCGCACCATCGACAAACACTCGGCATCGTCATGCGCCAGAAAGTGCGCCACGCCTGAGGTTTCGTTGTGAGTGACGGCGCCGCCAAGTTGCTCCTTGGTGACTTCTTCCATGGTCACGGTCTTGATGACGTCGGGTCCCGTGATGAACATATACGACGTTTTGTTGACCATGAGAACGAAGTCGGTGATCGCCGGCGAATAGACCGCACCACCGGCGCAGGGACCCATGATCGCCGAAATCTGGGGCACAACACCGCTATATAAAGTGTTGCGCAGAAAAATATCGGCATATCCGGCGAGCGACGCCACGCCTTCCTGAATGCGCGCGCCTCCGGAATCGTTGAGTCCGATGACGGGCGCGCCCATCTTCGCCGCGAGGTCCATAATCTTGACGATCTTTCCGGCATTCGTCTCCGAGAGCGAGCCGCCAAACACCGTGAAATCCTGCGCGAAGACGTAGACCAGGCGGCCTTCGATGCGGCCATAGCCGGTGACGAATCCGTCGCCATACACCTTTTGCTCGGCCATGCCGAAGTCGTTGCAGTGGTGCGTGATCAGTTTGTCGGTCTCTTCGAACGTGCCTTCATCGAGCAGGAACTCGATGCGCTCGCGGGCCGACATTTTGCCTTCTTTGTGCTGGCGCTCCCGGCGCTTGGCGCCTCCGCCTTCTTCGGCAAGCTGATTGCGTTTTTTCAATTCCGCGAGTTTTTCTTCAAGATTCATGGCGGGAGAATTATAGCGGTTAGGCAGACGAGGGAGTGTGAGTTCGATCACGCGGATAGGTCACGCAGACATCGCGTCAAAGTAGTTGGATCATCTAACCTAGTTACGACTCTACGTTCATTGAGCGGGCTGCGCCGTGCGGATGCGCAGTTCACTGGGCACAGGTGATGGAGTGCTCGTACACACCATAGTTCTGCATCTTGAAATCGACCATCTTAAAGCTCGCTTCGTAAAGGTTACCTCGCAACTGCAGCCAGCCTGCTTCGTAGTACAGATCTTCCACGTACGTAAACGCTTCGTCGCTTACCTCTTGATTTTCGTTACCCGCCAGATTTATATTTCCGGCATGAGCGGAGTACGCAAACCAAGTGTCGTTGAGATCGGCGAGCATGTCTGACTCGCCCGGTTCCAGGGTGTACCATCCCTCAACGAAAATTGAGCCGTCGAGCGCGGGGTAGCGTAGTGCAATAGCAATCGCCTTGTTACAATTGTTGATAACCCTGAGCCGGTAATATTTGCTATTAGTGTCGTTTTCTATCTTCGTAACCGCTTGTTGATGCTTGTCGATATCGGCTAAGGCGTATTCTTGGTGCGCAACTTTCACTTTCTGATCTTCGCTAGCGGCTTGAGCCCTTAGTTGCGCTTGGAGATTGTCTCTATCTGCCTGCACTTTTGCTATGTCCGCCTGCACGTGCGCCATCTCTGCTCGTACACGAGCTAGCTCCGTTTCATGAGTTAGACGCTGGGTGTAACACGTAGTAAGTGATCCTATAAGGGCGCTCAAGACCCCAATTAGCGCATCTCGGCCGAGCCTCCCAGACGTTGGTGATTGCTTTGCTAGAGGGCGGGCGTCCCTCTCAGCTGTCTGTTCTGCATTCTGAGCCATAAGCCTCTATTGCCACTGGCGCATGGAGCATAGCGCACTACATTCCTCGTGGCAATGTCAAATTCGAAGGTATTTGAGGCATCGGAACGCTGAGATCTTTGCCGCTGCACCGCTAGGGTTTCGGAGGAAGTCAATCTAATTATTCCATGGTCGAGCCGAGCTGCTGGTAGCGATATTTCTTTTTCTTCCCGTCCCAGTAAATGACAGAAGAGGTTTGTTCGCCTTCGCCTTGCTCCTCCATGTAAATGCCGAGAACCGTTCTATTTTTCAACGCCAGCCGTTTCATGGTGAGGACTTTGAAAGGCAGATTGATCATCAGGAATTTTGGTTTCTCTTTATCGGAGCGCCAGGCTTCGGGGCCTACGCCCTCAACGATCAGCAGCGAGACTCCCTTGCGCTCCGGTTCATCGGAGGCGAAAGTGGAAGTGACCTTCACGTCGCCGAACCCCATAAAACTGTTGTAGGGATCGATCACGTGAAAGCCATACTCGGCCTGGTCGGCCATGGGATTCTTGCAACGGGCGGCGACCACCAGGTCGTCAACACCGTCGCCATCAAGGTCACCAACGAACTGCGGAGGTCCAGCCAGCAGCGAGCAATTGTCGCCAAACTCTTTGTGGATGTACTCATCGGTCACGGCTGGCACAGGCGACTTGGCGCGCGCGGGTGGCGGAGGCGGCTGTTTTTTGTCGGCGGCGAATAACGACGCCGCCGAGATCATCAGCAAGGCAAACAACAAGCAACGGGGAAAAATTTGGGAGAACGACATGTCCTCACTTTAATCCCGTGACTCTCCGCAGGGTAGAGACACTGATGGTGACCGGTCACCAAAGTAACCACTATTTGCGGAAGTGTTCCCAGCCCCGAGCGGGCAGTTCACGCCTTACGCCGTTCTCGTGGATCAGGAACATCGTTCGTCCTCGGGTGGTGTAGCCAATCATTGTGATCGGGACATTCACAATGCGGGATGGGATTTGCTTGCTGCGGGGCGCAGTGAAAAGCAACTCGTAGTCTTCTCCGCCGTGTAGCGCAAGCTCAAGACTGACTTCTCGCGCGGGCTTGCCCACGCTGGCGCGGGGAATCGCTTCGGCGAGTATCTCGGCGCCCACGCCGCTCTCTTCGCAGATGTGCGCGAGATCGGTGGATAGGCCGTCGCTGGTGTCGACCATGGCAGATACCAATCCTTTTTCGCGCAGGATCCGCCCTAACTCGATGCGCGGCTCGGGTAGAAAATGCCTCGGATAGTCCCGCGAGTTCAGCTTTTTTTTTGGCTTCTTACTCATTTCCGCAATTGCGGCTGCCGATCCTCCGAGTTCGCCACTGACATAAATGCCGTCCCCCGGCCGTGCCCCTGATCGAAGTACGGACCTTCCCTTAGACACGGTTCCCACGACGACGATGTCAGCCAGAATTCCATCCGGCGACTGCGCTGTGTCGCCACCTGCGAGGGTTACTCCGTATCGCTTCGCCAGCGTTAGCAGGCCTTGGGCAAAGCCCTCAACCCATCCCTTCGGCAGGCCGCGCGGAAGTGCCAGCGAAAGGAACGCCGCCACTGGCTCTCCGCCCATTGCCGCGATGTCGCTCAAGCCGCGGGCCAAACAGCGATGCCCAACCGATTCCGCCGAATGCCAATCCCGCCGGAAATGGATTCCTTCCAGGGAGAAGTCGGTCGTGACTAATACGTCGTTTTGCTTCTGTTTACTCTTGCTTCGTTCCCCGATCCGCGGCTGAAGCCGCAGAACGGCGCAGTCGTCGCCAATACCAGCCATAACGGCGGCATTGCTCGCGGACTTCGCTAGGTGGCGAATTTTCGCAATAAGCGCTTTTTCGGGAATCTCCACGGCAACCACTATAAGCGACCCGGCGCGCCCCGCGTGGAGCAACGGAGTCGGGCTTCGGCCCGTCGGTGCTAGAAGTTGGCTTCCCGCGCCAGACGGCTCATTTGAGCGTTCTCTCCAGCTCGGCGCCCGTATGGTCCTTCCGGTCAATAGCTTAGCTGGCCATCTGATCCGGTCACCGGCGCGACACAGCCAAACGATTCCGCTGCCTAAAGTAACTTTCGACATCCCCTTCCGGTCGTTGACAGGGGGAACCCAGTTTGCTACCTTTTACCAGTCATTCACAACCCATTGGACTAAGCAAAACCCCGTAGCTTCTGGATGCGCGCAATTTGGCATCCAAGAAGCCCGGATAAGAAGCGGCTTATGGCTTGGGCTTTGGGTTTCCGTAAGCAGCAGGGCGCGTTAGAACATTCCATTCCCAAGATGGGAAGCGTGGCCCGAAAAATCAGGTTGTCCGAACAGGCTTTCTGCAACCTCAGAACTTGCCTGGAGTTCCGGCCCTGATCATTCAAAGCGGCAGAAGGAAGGCATTTGCAAAAGCGTTTCTACATATTATTTGTGGCTCGAGGGGACGACGGGCAGCTTCGCAAAATCTCCATCCCACTTCATTATCTATACGTATTCGTAATCGGGGCCGCCATCGGATTCTTAAGCCTCACCGGCATCGCCTCTTCTTATACCCGGATGTTGTTAAAGGTCTCGCGCTATAACGAACTGCGCACGGAAAAAGAGCAGCTGAAAGACCGCTATTCCCGGCTGGAAGAGGTCGCCAAAGAGCGTGACGTGCAAGTGGCTTCTCTGGGCTCGATTGCCAGCGAAGTCTCCGCGCTTTACGGGTTGAAGTCGGAACCCACGCTGGTTACGGCCTCTCAGCAGCAAATTCATGATGCCGATGTCAGCTCGTCGCTGGATCAGTTGGGCGCGCTGCGCAATTCGGCTCTTACAGGCGCTACCAGCGTTGGCATCAGCCTGGGCATGACCCGTAATGCGACCACTGCCGACTGGTACCGGGCAAACTCCGCTCCCAACCTTTGGCCGGTGGAAGGCCAGGTGACGGGCAGCTTCGGCGAGCGCATCGATCCGTTCAACGGCGAAGGCGCGTTTCACAGCGGCGTCGATATCAGCAGCAACTACGGGCACGCGGTCATCGCGCCCGCGGATGGCGTGGTCACCTTCGTCGACTTCATGGGCGGATATGGCAAGGCCATCATGATCGACCACGGCCATGGCATCTCCACACGTTACGGACATCTCTCGGGGTACGCGGTTACAGCGGGGCAGCACATTCATCGTGGGGACACGATCGGCTATGTCGGCCTCAGCGGCCGCTCGACCGGACCGCATCTTCACTATGAAGTGCGCATTAACGACACTCCTGTAAACCCTTACAAATACCTTCGCATTACTGTCGCACACAGCGGCGATTTCCAGACGGGCAGCTAGGGAACCTCAGTTCCCAGCGCCCCATCTCGGCGGGTCTAAAGTTCTTACGCTTGCGTTCTTTCCCCTAGCTCAGCTACGTTCTAGACTGAGAACCGCCCATGACCAGTTTCTTCCGCTCGGTGCGCGAGGACGTTGCTGCGGTCTTCGAGTCCGACCCCGCGGCCCGCTCTTACTTTGAGGTTCTTTTCCTTTATCCTGGCTTGCACGCCGTGTGGTTTCATCACTTGAGCCATTGGCTGTGGGCCCACGGCATGCGGTTCCTTGCGAGGCTTAATTCGCAATTCGCGCGTGTGCTCACTGGGATTGAGATTCATCCGGGAGCGGAACTCGGGCGCCGTCTCTTCATCGATCACGGCACAGGCACGGTCATCGGCGAGACTGCCGTCGTAGGCGACGACGTCACGCTCTATCAGGGTGTAACACTGGGAGGCACCGGCAAAGAGAAAGGCAAGCGCCATCCCACCATTGGCAACAATGTCTCGATCGGCTCCGGAGCGAAGATCCTCGGCAACATCACCATTGGAGACAATTGCCGCGTAGGCGCGGGCTCGGTGGTGCTGCGCAGCGTCCCCGCTAATTCCACGATCGTAGGCGTTCCGGGGCACATCGTGCTGCGCGATGGAAAACGCGTAGTCATCACCGATTCCAAGGACATTCGCGACCCGCTTTCCGATGTCATCATCAAGCTGGCCGGCGAGGTGCAGGAGTTGCGCCAGAAGTTTCAGCACCATTCGCACGAATCGCTTGGCGCGGAGCCTGACCGCACGATCGACGAAGACACGCTGACTCCGAACATCGCTCCGGAGGAGCTCTTTCAGGATGACTACCAGATTTGAAGAGAACTAAAACTCCCGTCATCCCGAGCGAAGCGAAGGACCTTGGTTTCCTCGGCAGCGGCGCTGATCGTGCATGCAAGAACCTAGGAAACAGTACTGCGCAACTGCCCTACTGCCGCAACCCCATCCAGCTCTCCGAAACCACCAGCGAGTTCCCCGGGTTGTGCGGGTCGTATTTCACTGACGTGGGCAGTCCCAAGCGGCAGGAATGCAGGTTGATCCACTGGCGCAGGTAGGTAACATCCTGCGAGCACTCGTATGAAACGCCGGCAACGTCATATTTATAAATGAGCAGAACGGCGGCGTGGTGACCGTTGGCGGGTGCCATTTCCTGCACATCGATGACGGTGCCATCGGTGATGCGGCCGATGCCGTCGAGCCAGGTGCGGCGCTCGCGTTCGAGATCTGCCGGGCCCTTGGGCTTGCGCCGCAAAAACGCATAGGTGCCGGCCGCAATCGCGCCGCTTACAACCACAACCGAATAGAAGCTGAGCGAATCCATACCGAAGGTGAGAGACGCATTGGCGGCGAACTGCCAACCGCGTTTTCGTTACCAGCATATGACGGAAGCGTCGTTAGCGGAAGTGGGTGAAGAGTTACTGAGGGCGGGGGGCTGTGGAAAATCGAAGCTCTTGACTTTCACCGATGACCAGCCAGTTCATTTCTGAGTGCAAACAAAGTCTCGCGCAATCCCGCCGAAGTTGCCCTCTGACACCAGGCCGAACTGATCGTCGTGATGGATTTTCTTGCTGACCACGAGTTTGCCGCTGTGGTCGCGAGAGTAAAGCCATTCGGAGTTTGCAACCACGCTCGATAACCCGCTGCCGCTGGCACAGTTGAAGCGAACCCGGGCGCGCAGTTCCACGAATGGACCGCCTTGCGGAAGCTTTGTGGGCTCTTTGTATTCCACGCGGACCCAGGCGGTGCGCAGCCCGTTTTTATGGGAGGTGACCGAGCTAACCAAAATCTGATCGCCGTTGGGAGTAGCGCCGATCTGCCGCCAATCGCCGGCGGCCAAAGCCACCACTCCCACGAGCAGGATTGGTGCCAGCACCACCGCAATGATGATGAGCAAACCCTTCTTTACAGCAGCTGGGGGAGCAGGCATAAATAGCGCAGAGACACTTTGGGGTAAAAACCGATTTCTGTCAACTGCTGCTTGGACGGTCTTGGGACATAGCTCACTCCACTGCTACCTTCTAATAAAGTCCGGGATACAACTGGCGAATCGTCTGGTATCGTGGTTTGCGGCGGAGGATCATCAAATGACTCAAGCGGAAACACTTCATACCACAACGATGATGTCAGCCGGTCCGCTGTTTCTGGCGGCCTCTTCGCATGGATTGGTCGCGCTGGAATTCGATGCCCGGCTGCCGGGGCAGCAATCAATCCGCCCCAACCCGCGCGATCTTCGCGACGAGAAGAAGGGCTTCATGTTCGAGGAATCCGCTCGCGCGATGAGCTGTTACGTGCGCGAGCTGGAAGAATATTTTGCCGGCAAGCGCCGCGAGTTTGATTTCCCCCTCGACCTTCGCGGTACGGATTTTCAACTAGCCTGCTGGCGCGCGCTCTTGGCCATTCCCTATGGGGAAACGCGCAGTTACGCCGACATTGCCCGCGCCGTAGGTAAGCCGAATGCGTTCCGCGCCGTAGGCATGGCCAACAATCGCAATCCCGTCGCGATCGTTGTCCCGTGCCATCGCGTGATCGCCTCCGACGGCGGCCTCTGTGGCTACGGTGGCGGGCTCGACGTAAAACGTAAACTTCTCGAACTCGAAGGCGCGCTCAGCGGAACGCTCGCGGCGTAGAGTAGATGGGTTTGTCATCCTGAGCGCGTTCTTTGCGCGAACGAAGGATCCGGGCAAGCCGCGCGAAGTGGCGCGTTCTTGGCGCCACAATAATCACGTGTCTGGCTCGCTTCCTTACAACATCACAACACTTTGACCTCTTCCAACAACTCTGCGCTGCAAAAAGCTGGCCTCTTCTATCTCGTCTTCGTAATGTTTTCCTACACTACCGGCGGTCCCTTCGGCCTCGAGGACATGGTCACAACCTCCGGCCCTGGGATGACGTTGATCTATCTGCTGGTGTTGCCATTTTTCTGGTGCATCCCAGTTTCGCTGGTGTCGGCCGAGCTTACGACTGCCATGCCGGTCGAGGGCGGCTTCTATCGCTGGACCCGCGCGGCTTTCGGCGACTTCTGGGGATTTCTCTCCGGTTGGTGGAACTGGTCGGCGTCGTTTCTGTTGGGAGGAGCTTACGCGGTTCTCTTCACGGATTACTTGGTCTACTACTTTCCCACAATCACAGGATGGAAGCACTATCTCGTTTCTCTGGCGCTGATCGCGTTCATTACCTGGATCAACGTGCGTGGCATTCAGATGGTCGGCCAGGTCGCTACGGCGCTGGAGATTTTTATTTTCGTGCCGGTGGCCACGATGATTGTCATGGCGCTGTTTCGCTGGCATCACAATCCGTTCGTTCCGTTGATCCCGCCGCATCAACCGACGTTCAAGATCTTCGGCGTTGGGTTAGCGTTGGGCCTTTGGCTCTACTCGGGATACGAACAGCTTTCAACCGTAGCTGAAGAAGTGGAGGACCCGCAACGCGCCTATCCGCGAGCGCTGGCTCTGGTGGTGCCGCTGTCGATTGCGGCCTACTTTCTGCCGACGCTTGCTGGGTTGGCTTCCGCTGGCCATTGGGAGCAGTGGCATACCGGATTTTTCTCCGACGCAGCGAAGATGATCGGCGGATCGTTTCATGGCCACTTCTGGCTCGGCACCTGGATGACGCTGGGGGCGATGATCGCCAACGTGGCGTTGCTGAACAGCACGGTCCTCACGACGACGCGCATGCCCTTTGCCATGGCCGAAGACGGATATCTTCCCGCAGCGCTCACACGCAAGCATTCGCGGTATGGTACGCCATGGCTGGCCATCGTGGTCTCCGCGGTCATCTATGCAGCGCTTGCGTGGCAGAGTCTCGGCCAACTCATTTCGGTGTACATCTGGCTGCGCTCCGCAACGACTGTGCTAACGGTGCTCTCAGCCTGGAAGCTTCGTCGCACGCATCCGGACATGCCGCGCGCCTTCGTAATTCCCGGCGGCCGAATCGGATTGCTCTATGTAGTCGCCGCGCCGGTAATCATGGCGCTGGTAGCACTTCTAGGCAGCGACCGCTTTGGCTTGATCGGCGGCGCGATTGCGCTGGCGTTGGGGCCTGTGGTGTATAGGGTTGCTTTGGTCTCTCGAGGTTAGGGTGTTTTCCGCAAGAAGTGCGGGCGGCACGCAGGAGAATACCCGTAGATGGATTCCCCGCCTTGCCGCCCTCGATCATTCAGCTATGTCCCCGGTCAGCTCTGCGCCTGCCGGGAATCTAGTTATGCAGCAGAATCGGCAATAGCCCTACCGGCACTTGACCGCCTGTGATGGTATGGTCAACGCCGTAAAGGTCCAGGTAATCGGTGGCCCAACTCGGCGCCGTGCGCGATACCGTATTGCATGCCCCGCCGGTTTCGTCGCAGGTCTGAGATGTGTCCCAGGTGGCTTCCGACTTGTAAGTCCCCGTACCGGTGAAGTTGCAGGTCCAGACCGAACCAGAGGCCGAACAGGGCACAGTTGGCGTCACTGAGTGTGTAGTCAGCCAATTGTGCACGCGGGCGTAAGCCTGCCCTGCGGGCGTTAGGGTCTGCGAGGTCTGGTTCCAAAAGCCACCGGTGTTCGTAAAATCCCAGCCGTACCAGCTGAATCCGGCCATACTGTTGCATCCGCTGGTCTGGCAAGCCGTGTTGCTGGCCTGAATTAGATAGTAGATCCCAGTGAAAGCCCTTTCTTGCGTGCTCATCGTCTGCGGAGGCGTTGGGTTCGTGATCCATGTGTTAGGCAGATATGTGCAACCCGTCGGCGAGCAATCTCCGCCCCAACTCCCTTCAGTGTCGAAGATCTGTTTCGTCGTATAAGGGCTAACCGTGCTTTGTACGCTGCTAATCAGAGAAGCTATGCAAGCCGCTCCGGACGCAGGATCCGGGCTGCCGGAGTCCACCCCTTGCGCTGGGATGTGAATGTATCCGTGGAAGCCGATAATGTCGGCGTATTGCGGGATGATGTACGTCGATCCGGTTAGCTTTTGACTCAAAAGTGTATTCAGATAAGGGGCGATCTGCGCGGCCTGTTGGATGCAATCGGTGGTCTCAGTATCGCCTATGTATTTCGAGGTTACCGCTGGGCTAATGATCTGAATGGAGGAATCGATCCCCTTTGCGGTCGTATTGGCATCTTCGACCATGCGTGCCAGCGCCGCTTCCGTGCAGTTATGATTCGGATTGCATTCTGTGGTGATATTAGGTTCGTTCCAGACCTCAAGGTATTTCAGGAAGCCTGTGCCGTAAGTATCGACAACGTGGGTAACCAGCGTGCTGATGTAGGTCTTCCAGATCTGGTCCGCGCCGGTCCCATCGGAATTGAGATCCGACGGCAGATCGCAACCGCTGGGCTGTGAGCCGAATGCACAGGAGTTGTCGGCGTTGGTGCCCGTATAGGCGGTCAGGCACTCCGGCGTGTAATAAGCGGTGACCATTACTTTCTGCCCATTCGTGCTGGCCAAGCTCATCCACTTGTCGAAATTGGTCCACGTGTATGTGTTCGTGCTGCAGTTGTAGACATCCGCCCACTTGGTTTGACCGCCACTGCCCAGCGTTCTATAGGTCCCGAACGAGATAGTAGCGACGGTGGAGGGCCAGGGATCTGTCGAGTTGTTCTGGTTAACATCCATGCCGAAGAAGGTTGAAGCAAGGCTGGCAGGCGGTAGCGCCCCGCTTGCACTGTCAGGCGCGGCGGTATCCTGGCTGAAAGAGGCGCTGGCCGCAAATAAGCTGAACACTGCGACCGTAAATGCGATTTGGAATATTTGCTTCACCGCAAATCCTCCTAGAACCGAGGGTCTAGTCGAAAGTACAGCATCGAGCGGCGTTGAGTTCCATTTTGGGACTCAAGTTCGGATTTCGTAACGAGCGTTTGCGGCCGGGGTGCCGAAGCTCCTTCCTTATCAGTGTCTTTACGGTTTTTCTGAGGCTCAGACTTTGGGAGCCGTTCTCCGAATGACGGTCCCTAGCTCACCCAATCCAGAAACTTGTACCACATTCCTGCGAAGGGCATGAACCACGGCTTGCCGTTATACATTCCCAACGGGGCGCCAGGAAACGGAAGACCGACGAAGGGATTCTCCGGCTTATCTCCCGCAATCAACTCTGCCATCTTCTGGCCTTGATATGTCGCCATGGCAACTCCGTGACCGGCGTATCCGAGTGCGTAATACATACCGTCAATCTGCCCGGCATGAGGCATGATGTCGAACGCGAAGTCGAGCGTGCCTCCCCAGACGTATTCGATTTTCGCGTCGCGTAACTGAGGATAGACATCGATCATCCCGCGGCGCAGAATTCCGGCGCTCTTACGGATCGTCTGATCGTTCTCCGGGAAGAATGCCGCGCGTCCGCCGAACAGCATACGGCGGTCGGGTGTGAGGCGGTAGTAGTAGAGATAGTTTTTCGAATCGTAAATCATGCGGTTGCGCGGGCTAAGCTCATGCGTCAAGGCTTCCGGTAGAATCTCCGTCGTAATAATGAACGAGCCAATCGGGATGATTTTCTTTTGCAGCGCGGGGATCGCACGGCTGGTATAGCCACTGGTCCCTACAAAGACATCGCGCGCCCATAGCGCACCACGCGACGTAATGATCTTCCAGCCCTGCTCGCCTTGGTGCGCGGCGCGCTCGATTCCTTCGACACGAGTGTGCTCGAAGACTTCTGCTCCGGCTTTCATCGCCGCACGGCCGAGTCCTGCGACGTAGCGCGCAGGATTCAACCCAGCGCTGACTTCGTCAACCATGCCCCCGTAATAGATGGTCGATCCGATCTCCGAATTCAACTCGTGCTTTTGTATAACGCGTAATTGATGATTGAACTCGCGCGCGATCACTTCGGCCTGGCGTGCATAGTCGTCGAAGTGCTTCTGCTTACAGGCGACTTCGAGATGGCCGCAGCGCGAAAAATCGCAATCGATGCCTTCTTCGCGGATAATTTGTTCGACGCAATCGATGGTTTCAAGTGACGCGGCGTACATTCGTCGAGTTAGCTCGCGTCCGTACTTGGAGATGAGCTGGTTCACGCCCAGTTTCATGCCGGTGAGAACCATGCCGCCATTGCGGGAACTGGCTCCCCAACCAATGGTTTCGGATTCGAGCACAGCTACCTTCGCGCCTCTCTTTGCCAGTGTGCGCGCGGCGGAGAGGCCGGTGAAACCGGCGCCGATCGCAACTACGTCTACACGATCCGGTAATAGGCGATCTTCTGTTGAAGGAAAAGCCACCGTCGTGAGCCAGTAGTTGCGTTCTTGCAGGGACATGAGTTCCTTTGAAGGAGATGGCCTAATGTGCAAGCCGCGTCCTTTCAAGACAGATGGCGCTTACAATACGGCAGTCTCGTGAATCAGCTTCCCCTCGGCAAAGCGCGATAAATTCAGCAACGATGCATCGATCAGGTCAGTTTTCCCAGTGAGAATTAAATCGCTGAGAATTTTTCCTGTTGCCGGGGCGTGCATTACACCGTGTCCGCTGAAACCGTTGGCGAGAAAAAAACCGGGCACGGGGCTCTCGCCCAGAACTGGATGATGGTCAGGAGTCATCTCATAAAGCCCAGCCCACGCCCGTTTAGGATTCACCGGAAGGTTGGCGAAGCACGGCACGCGGTCGGCGGCGCGCGTCAGAATTTTCTCCACGAATGCCGAATCGAAATCGGTTTTGAATCCTGGAGTCTCTTCAGGATCATTCCATGCGAGCAAGAAGCCGCGGGCCTCTGGACGAAAGTGAAATCCATTTGACATGTCGACGATCATGGGCGCGGTGCGGGGAAATTCGTCGAACGGCTCGCTCGGAACCAGCATACGGCGCAACGGTTCAACCGGCAAATCCACGCCGGCGAGCGCGGCCACGCTTGCAGCCCACGCCCCGGAACAGTTCACAACTTTACGAGTAGCGACTGAGTCACGCGTGGTTTCGACGGACGTGATGCCGTTTGCGTCGCGAGTAAAACCGGTGACGATTGTATTTTTCCAGATAGTTGCCCCATGCCCGGCCGCCCAGGTCATGAATCCAGTCATCGCGCTATAGGGATCGACAAAGCCATCGGTGGAGCAGAAACTTCCGCCGATTATGTCGTCCGCGCGCAACTGCGGATACATTTTGCGAATTTCGTCTCCAGCGATCAACCGAACGTTCCTCAACCCCATCTTTACTTGCTGGGCGTAGTTAGTACGCAGATAAGACATCTGATTCTCATTGGTGGCGCAGAACAGATAGCCCTGCGGGCGATAGTCGCAGGGAAAACCGAGACGCTCCTCAAAACTGGCGTAAAAAGGAATCGAATAAAGCGACATCTGGATATTGACTGGAGTGGAAAACTGCGCTCGCACTCCGCCCATGCTCTTGCCGGTGGATCCCTTGCCCTGCGCGGATTCGCGCTCGATCACGAGAACGCTGCGGCAGCCACTCGCCGTGAGGTGATAGGCGATGCTGGAGCCGACGATTCCTCCTCCAACGATGACGACGTCTGCAGTCTGCATGGGTGCACAATTAAACGAACCAGCATTCTAGCGCACGCCTCTCTGGAAGGCCTTCTCGCAACAGCCAAAAGCTTCAACACGAACGACGCCAAGTGTCGCAAGGGAACAACAACAGGGTCACAGGTGGCACCGACTGGACATGTACTTCCGGGTGCATCACGCTATTTGGGTTTTGGAACTACCTTCCACCTCGGTAACTTGCCGAGGTTACCTCGGCTGCCTAGTCTGAATAGGATGGCCTTGCGCTGCCTCTTATTCTCGTCGGATGAACAGATGGTCCAGCCGATCTGGCAGATCCTCGCCGACCTCGGGATCGAGGGAGAATACTGTGACAGCGCGGTGGACGCAGTAGAAAGGGTCACGACCCAGATGTTTCAGATCGTGATCACAGACTGGGAAGACCAGCCGGAAGCCGCGTTTCTGCTGAAGACTGCGCGAGACTTAAAGGCGGCACACCGGCCGCTGACATTGGCGATCGTGAGCGACGATGCCCGGCTGCCCGAGGCGCTGCAAGCTGGAGCCAATTCCGTTCTGATGAAGCCCATTCGCCCTGAACAGGTGCGCGACACCATGAGCACGGCGTGCGAGTTGCTTCGCTCAAAAATGCAACCGGGATCTGCCGCTTCATCCAAGGCCCCTGTACCCGTCGCGATGGCTGCCGCGGCTGCGGCGTCATCGGGGGTTGTCTCTGCGCCAGTTATTTCTGCGCCTCCTGCTTCTGCGAGCGAGGTGGCCGCCGCACCATCGGCGCCTGCTTCCGTGACCAAAGCGCCTGAGAATGCTTTCCGGGCGGGAGAGTTCCTTCAATCACAGAGTGCAGCGCCGGGTACGCACTTCGATACCGAATCTGACGTTCAAAAATCTTTGGATCAAGCTGCCGCTGCTGAGGTTGACGCGCTTACAGAACTGGAGCCGGTGGCTTCCGCAGTCGCGGAAGCGCCTTTGGAACCGGCCGAAACCCAAGAGTCAGTCGAAAAGCAGGAGCCACTCACCGGCTGGGCCGCACTGCAGGCGAAGTTGACGAAATCAGCGCCGCCTCCTCCGAAGGACGATTCCGCGAAAAGCGAATTGCTCTCGTATGGGGAAGCTCATGGCGAGAAGCCCGCGTTGCGGGCACAGGCCGGGGTACCCGATGAGGCGAAGAGATCGCAAGAGAAGCAATCGCAACCGGAATCCGCAGCCGAAGCCGCCCTTTTCGCCTACATGGCCGAAGGGGCAAAGCCCGAGCCGGAACCGAGGCCGGAACCGCAACCGAAGCGTATCAAGAACTTTTTGGTCGGCGCTGTAGCGCTTGTGTGCTTGCTCTTGGTAGCGATGCCTCGCACGCGACAAACTTTGGGGATGCTATATCACAACACTTTACATGCTGGCAGCAGTTGGCTGAATCCGCAGCCTGTCGTTATCATTCAGGCCGCGCCGCAGCATGAGAATTTCGGCCAGGCGGGGGACGAATATAAGCTCCCGACGCCGGCAAATATTCCGGATGCCACCACCGATCCGTCGCAAATCCGCGTGCTCCCGGTGATCGATCCAACCGCGAAAGTACCGAAGGGTTCAGGCGCCAATGGCGGACAGGTGCAAGCCACCGCTAGCGACAATAACCCCACAGATCAAGACCCAGCCAATCAAAGTCAGGCCGATCAAAACCAATCCGTTCAAAGCCAGACGGGCCAGGGTCAGGCGGGCCAAGGCCAAATGCAGCCCGACCAGGGCACGTCACCGCAAGCGGTAGAGCCGCAAACTCACGAGCAGGGTGCGCCGGCCGCAGCGGATACGCAACAGAATGCTGTTCCTTCGAGCGTTCCGAAGCCCTCGGCAACCGACAACGCGCCTTTGGTGCAAACGCCCCCGCCTCTGCCTCCGCAGCGTGCAGTGACACTGCCAGTTCAACCTGCCGCGCCCGTGCATGCGGTTTCAGCTGGAAATAACGGAATGATTCCCATGAGCCTGAAGTCGCAGACCGCTTCGACTACTCCAGAAGCCAGCGGAACGATGCCGGTCGAAGCAGCTATGTCATCGATTGAACCGGTTAAGTTAACGGAGCCCATCGTGCGGGGGTTGCTGACCCAGTCGGTTGATCCCGCGTATCCAGATGGTGGAAAGGCCGGTGGACAGCGGGGAAACGTGGTTCTGCAAGTTTTGATCGGTCGCGACGGCTCGGTGCAGGATGCAATGTTTATGCAAGGCTCCCTGGTATTCGCGCGGGCCGCCATCGCCGCCGTGAAGCAGTGGCGATTCAAACCTTATTCGCTGAATGGCAGGCCGGTAGCGGTGCAAAGTTTGATCACACTGAACTTCAAGCCACCGGCTTAATCAGCGGTAACGAACCTGAAATTGGATCGTCTTACTCTTAGGTGTGCGCCAAGTTACCGCGGGTTCGTGCGTCGTGGCAGCCAGCCCACAAAACCGGCACCTACCAGATATAATTAGTAAAAGCTCTCAGGGAAACCATTCCCGGAAAACGAAGAATTCGATGTCCATGAAAACGAAAGCTGCGATTCTAGTTACCTCTTTTGCCGTATTGCTGTTCGTGGTTGTGGGTTCGCTGGGAGGTGTACACGCCTCCTCGAACGACGGCTCCTACCGGCAAATGCAGGTTTTCAGCGAAGTGCTGTCTCGCGTGCAAAGCGAGTACGTCGAAGATCCGAATATCCCAAAAGTCACGGACGGCGCTCTGCACGGCCTGGTGGAGTCGCTCGACGCAAACTCTAGCTACCTGACAGCCGCGGCCTATAAGGCCTACAAAGCGCACAAGTTAGAGGCGAAGGGCGAAATCGGGGCGACGGTCTCGAAGCGCTTTGGATATGCCGATGTGATTTCGGTGTTGCCTGGGTCGCCGGCGGAAAAGGCTGGAATCGAAGCGACGGACATTTTCGAATCAATTGAAGGCCAGAGCACGCGCGACATGTCGCTGCCGGAGATTCGGAATGCGCTATCCGGCACTCCGGGCTCGACGGTAAATGTTTCGGTGGTGCGGGCCCGCCGCGCGGAGCCGCAGAAAATGGTAATCGGGCGAGATGTCATCAGCATCCCGCCAGTTTCCGACAAAATGCTGGAAGATGGCATCGGCTATGTGAAAGTTGACGCGCTGACCAAGGGCAAGGCGCAGGAGATTGCAGCGAAGATCAAATCGCTTGAGAAATCGGGGGCGAAGAAGCTGGTCCTCGATCTGCGTAACACCTCGGACGGAGAAGAGAGCGAAGGCGTTGCCACTGCGAATCTTTTCCTAAACCACGGAACCATTACTTATCTTCAAGGACAGAAGTTTCCTCGGGAAGCATTCAACGCAGATGCGTCGAAGGCGATAACGGTGCTTCCCCTGGCAGTACTGGTGAACAAAGGTACGGCCGGCGCGGCGGAAGTTGTGGCCGCGGCACTCATGGAGAATGCCCGCGGTGACGTGGTGGGCGACAAAACCTTTGGCGATGGATCGGTGCAGAAGACCATCGATTTGCCGGACGGCGGTGCGGTGATCCTCTCAGTTGCGAAATACTATTCGCCCAGCGGGAAGGCGATTCAGGAAACAGCTGTAACTCCCAACGTGCTGGTAGCCGACGAAACTGATAACGCGATCTCCGATGACGACGACCAGGAACCTGCCACCCCGGAACAGCCCGAGGCCAAACCAAAGAACACGCGGGATGATCAATTGCAAAAGGCGGTCGAAGTGCTAAAGAGCCGGGCGAGCTAGGTCTTAGCGGCAGTCAATCATTCCCAACTTGTTGGACCTCATCGCGCGCCGCAAGACGCGCGATTTCGTTGATCACTCGCGCTGCCTCTACGGCAGCTCCTCGATTGCCTCATTCTTGTTCAACAATTGCCTTCGGCAGCTTTGTGAAGCCGCTCCGCTCGGCATAGGACTGCCCTTCAGTCAGCATCCACCGCAGAAAATCCTTCACGGCCTGTTGTTTCATGGGGCTGGTTCTTTCAGGAGCCAGAATCCAGGTGAAGCTGGAGATTGGGTATGACTTCTCTCCCGCGGGATTGGTGATGGAAGCGCGAAAATCAGCGGGCATGGCCTTTGCGGCGGCGGTGGCCGCCGCGGCCGCGGAGATACTCAGCGAATCTGCGGCGATGAAGTTTCCCGTCGAATTTTGCACCAGCCCGCGCGGCAGCCGGTTTTGCGCTGCATAAAAGACTTCGACGTAGCCGATGGAATTCAACGTCTCCCTAACCATTCTCGCAACGTTGCCGTAGCCTTCCGCTTCCTTGCCGATCGGCCATGCGATCGAGTCTCCCCGTCCTACTTTTGTTCTCCATTCCACGCTCACCTTGTTCAGGTAGTCCGACCAAATGTAGGTGGAACCGCGACCGCTAACGCTATGGATGACGACAATATCGCTGGATGGAAGGGTGTACCTCGGGGTTCGAATCGGAGATTGCAGGGTCGTTCCACTTCGTGATCGTTCCTAGATAAATGCCGGCCAATGCTTTCGGCGAAAACCTAAGAGACTCCGCAACTCCTGGCACGTTATAGATTGGAACGATCGCGCCTAGAACGCTCGGAAAGTGTAAAGCTTTTGTTTTCGAGAGTTGCTTGTCAGTCATCGGAAAGTCGGTGCCGGCAAAATCCGCAGAGCCGGAGGTCAGCATGTCAATCCCTGCCCGGGAACCGAAGGGTAGATACTTGACCTGGATGTCAGGACGTATTGTTTGAAAAGTCTGCCGCCAAAGCGAATAAAGCGGCAAAGGGAACGAGCTTCCGACGCCTACTAGGTGGATCTGCGCAGAGTCCTGTGAGAGAGCCGTGTTTGCAAATGCCAGCGCCAAAAGAAGCCACCGGAATCGCCGGAAATGCATGCTGCCCTCGTCTTTTTCCCGGGAGTTTCCCCTGAGCGCGTTGCCAAGGCGTAACAGTCCCAGCAACCGGTCTCCAAGGATTTATCGGCGAATACTGAAAAACCGTTAACGATGGGAGTAACTTCAGTCACCGAGTCGTCGCATGTCAAGAGCGGATGAAGAGCTTATGGCTCCGCCGGTTGACGGCCTGCTATCCTGAACGCATCTCGCCATGACGTTGATCGATGAAGATCTTCCACCCGTAGAAGTGGCCGGGCGGAAGTTAGTGGGCCGGGTATTATTTGGCCTGCTCGTGTTCGCTTCCGCGCTGGTGGGAGCGGGCGCAGGACTGTTGCTGGTTTACACCACGGATTTGCCGCAGGTGGATGCTCTCGAAGCCTACCGCCCCAGCTCGATTACCGAGTTGTACGACGATCAGGGGCGGGTGATCGGATCTTTCGCGCTGCAGCGCCGGGTCGTTGCCAGCTACGATGATTTTGCCCCGGTGCTGCGCGACGCTTTGATTTCCATCGAAGACAAAGATTTCTACCTGCACTCCGGAGTCAATTTCTGGCGCATCATTGGGGCGGCGTATCGCGATATTGAGTCTGGCGGAAAGGTACAGGGCGCATCGACGCTGACCATGCAACTTGCGCGCAACCTGTTTCTTTCGCCCGACCGGTCGTTCCATCGCAAAGTGCAGGAAACGATGCTCGCAATCCAGATCGAGCGGCGTTTCACCAAACCGCAAATTTTCACGCTCTATGCCAATCAGATTTTTCTCGGGCATGGGGTGTATGGCTTCGAGGCGGCGTCGGAATTCTATTTCAGCAAGCCGGCGAAAAAACTTATGCTCGCCGAAGCCGCGCTCCTGGCGGGGTTACCCAAGGGGCCGGGAGTATATTCGCCAATAAACCATCCCGACCGCGCCCTGAAGCGCCGCAACCTGGTGATCAACGCCATGCTCGAGGATGGAAAAATCACCGCGGCCCAGGCTGCCGACGCGCGCTCGGCCCCGCTGGTTCTTCATCTGCAGAACGCCCCCAACTCGCTGGCGCCCTATTTCGTCGAGGAGATACGGCGGTATCTGGAGACCAAGTATGGCGCCGACCAGGTCCATGGAGCTGGCTTGAAGGTCTACACCACCATCGATGTCGAGCTGCAAAAAGCCGCGAACCAGGCCGTGCTGGATGGGCTCGCTGCCTACGAGCGGCGTCATGGATGGAAAGGGCGCCTGGAAAACGTGGCGTCAGAAGGAGCCGCGCTCGACAAGTATGAGCACCCTGATTGGGATGACGAACCAGAAGTGAATGGATACATCCACGCTCTGGTGACCTCGTCCGGGATCGGAATTGCTACGGTGAAATTCGGCCGCTACTCCGCAGCTCTCGTCCAGGCCGACGTTGCTTGGACCCAAGGCAAAATACAGGATCTGTTGCACGCGGGAGATATTTGCTACGTAAAAATACTCTTGTTGAGCGCCAACGGCGCGGCAAGAGTCGGCCTGGAACAGGATTCCGGCGCGCAGGGAGCGCTGGTGGCGATCGACAATGCGACTGGCGGAATCAAGGCAATGGTCGGTGGACGCGATTTCAATCAATCGAAGTTCGACCGTGCTACCCAGGCGCTACGGCAGGTGGGGTCGTCATTCAAACCGTACGTGTACACGGCAGTGATCGATAAAGGCGGCAGCCCCGACGACACAATTCTGGATGAGCCGGTCACGTTCGAGACCGGTTCAGGGCCCTACTCGCCGCACAACTACGATGAAAAATTTGAAGGAATTATCACGCTCAGGCGCGCTCTGGCTCAATCGCGTAACATTCCAGCGTTGAAGTTAGCGAGCAAAGTGGGAATCAACAATGTGATCCAGTATGCGGAGCGATTCGGAATCACGGCAAGACTCCCGCCATATTTGCCGGTCGCGCTGGGTTCGGCGGAGATTACTTTGATGGAGCAGACTTCGGCCTACAGCGTGTTTCCCGATGACGGGGTACGCGTGACGCCGCGATACATCACCAAGGTGACCGACTACGAGGGGCGAGTGCTCGAGGAAAATTATCCAGAAGTGAAAGACGTGATCAGTGCGCGCACGGCGCGAATCATGACGGCAATGCTGCGCGAGGTCGTGCTGCACGGAACGGCGGTGGGAGCAGCGAAGATGCCGTTCCCGGTCGCGGGCAAGACAGGTACGACGAACGATTTCACCGACGCGTGGTTCGTCGGGTTCTCGCCGGCCATGACTTGCGGTGTGTGGGTGGGATTCGACGAGAAAAAGACTCTGGGCGCAAAGGAAACCGGAGCGCATGCGGCGTTGCCGATCTGGATGAACTTCATGAGCATCGCTACCGCGGGGAAAGATCCGGGACAGTTCACCCCGCCGCCCGGAACGCTTCTGCCTGTGGCAGAGCAACTGGATACGCCAGACACTTCTCCCGGTGCGGACGAGACGCACTGATCGGCAATATTTCGATTCGGCAATACTTCGACCACTTCATGAAGAATGTTTTTCGATTCACGATGATGGGGCTGGTGCTGGTGGTTGTGGCCCTGGTATCGGCATTGACAGCAATGCGTTTTGCAATTCACGGGCAGGAAGTACAAGTGCCGCTGCTCGTTGGGCTGGCGCCGGCGGAAGCGGAGCGTGCGGTTGCCGGGGCAGGTTTGCAACTTGAAGTGGAGCGGCAGTATTACAGCCCGCAGATTCTCGAGGGACGAATCATGACGCAGATACCTTTGCCGGGAACAAAGGTACGCCGTGGTTGGCAGGTGCGCGTAGCCCAGAGTCTCGGTCCGCAGCGCGTGGCAATTCCAGATGTCACAAAAGAGAGTGAGCGCGCCGCGGAATGGAATCTTCGGCGGCGCGGATTGGATCTGGCTTCGACTGCGGAGATGCAATTTCCGGGAGCGCCGCCGGATCAGGTGCTGGCCCAGAGTCCACCGCCGAACGCAAACCAGGTGTCAGCTCCGAAGACGAGTCTGCTCGTGACGGTTGCGGCAAATCCGCAGGCTTTTGTGATGCCGAGTTTTGTTGGCCAGCCCTTGGGCAGTGTGAGCCGAACCTTGCAGGATGCAGGATTTAAGCTGGGGAACGTCACCATGGCGGCGCCATCAGCGAGCGCGGCGACGCCGAGCGCTGGCTCGTCCACGCCTCCAGCACCGGCCCAACCTTCTCCAGCGGGCACCATCGTGGTGCAGATGCCACCTGCTGGACAGAAGATTCTAGCGGGAGCCGTCGTCAATTTCGAAGTGCGATAGATGTTGGCATTGATCGCGGTTTTAGTAACTTATCAGCATGAATCACGAACCTCAGATTCTTTCCAGAATTGCCGCAAAGAAGCCGTCACATGGCTGAATACCCGGCAGAGTGCGCAGATAGGAACCGCGAGTAAGACTGGAAGGATCCGGGGAAATTAATACGCCTTCGCGGTGAAGCCGCTCCAGCTCAGGGAGACAGTCGACTACACGGAACGATGAGTTTTCGGCCAGGGCTTGATCGACGACGTCTTCGTTTTCTTCTCTCTCTAAAGAGCAAGTGGAATAAATCAAGCGTCCCCCGGAGGCAACCTGGCCAAGCGCCGAGCGGAGAATCGCAAGTTGTCGCTTTTGCAGATCACCGAGATCCTCGAGAGTGAGCCGCCATTTGATTTCTGGATTTCGCGCGAGCGTGCCTGTGCCGGAGCATGGGACGTCCGCCAGCACGCGCTCGAACTTTGCCGCAAAAGGCAATTGCCGCGCGTCGGCCGCGATCACACGGATATCGCTGTTTCCAACCTCCGCGCCTACAGGAACGCGCAGCAATCTCCGCAACAGGAGCGCGCGGTGAGGATGAAGATCAATCGCAACCATCTTCGCTCTGAGATTTTGATCGGCGATGGCCGCGGTTTTTCCTCCGGGGGCCGCACAACAATCAAGAACATGCTTGGTTCGACCTACCAGCGCTGCGACCAGTTGCGAAGCTTCGTCTTGAATCGCACAGAGGCCCGCACGGAATGCGGCGGTCTTGCTTACGTCACCGTGTTCAACCCGTCGTGCAGAGGCGAGTAAAGTGCCGGGAGAGAGTTCGATTCCTTCGGCGCGCAGTCGATCTTCTGCCTCCGGCCGACGAAGGCGGATCGAGGTTACGGGAACCGACTGGTCGTATTTGCAAATCTCAGCGGTTGCTTCGATCCCATAAGCGTCGATCCAACGTTCGACAAGCCACATCGGGTGTGCCGCGCTCTCTGCGAAAGTCGTGGCCGATGACGTGTCGAGTGCGTGCGGGATATCCTCGCCGGGCGGATCGTAGCTAACAATTTTGCGGAGGACCGCATTAACGAACGGAGCCGCAGAGCGTTTGCGAGCGCGCTTAACCAGTTCGACACTCTCGTTGATGGCGGCGCGTGCGGGAATTCGGCTGAGCCGGAGCAACTGGTAAACGGCGAGGCGTAGTGCTGTGAGTATCTCGATGTCGAGTTTGGAAAGAGGCTGGGCAGAACTCTTGGCAATTACTGAATCTAGCAGTGATCGCCAGCGTAATACCCCCATTACCAATTCCATCGTCAGCGCATGATCGGCCGGCGTCAGCTTGTCATACGTTTGTGAATGTAAAAGTTCCGAGGCATACGAAGATTCGCGCTCGACGCGTAGCAGGATATCGAACGCTGCTGCCCGGGCAGCGGAAACCGCGGGCCGCGACTCTCTTGATTTGGTTTTCACTGTAGAGAGTATGACGGAAGTGCAGGGTGCGGAAGAAAACATTCGCGCGATCTTACACTCCGAGTTTTTCGCCGGGCAATGGACGATAGCCGCGAATGAAGTCAGCGGCTGAGGTGCGCTTCTTGCCTTCGAGCTGAAGTTCGAGTAATTCGATGGCGGTTGATCCGCCGCAACCGGCGAAAAGGCGATCACCCTCGATCTTGAGTTCAGACGGAAGCAACGTCGAATTCAGCGCCCCTGCCTGCCATAGCTGTAGATTCTTGCCGCGAAATTTCGTATAGGCGCCTGGCCAGGGTTGAAAGCCCCGCATGCGGTTCAGTGTTTCCGAGGCCGAGCGGGAGAAATCGATGAGGCCGTCTTCTTTCTTCAGAATTGGTGCAAGAGTCGCCAACGTGTGATCCTGCCAGCGTGCACGAATCGTGTGGGCCTGCAAGCCGCGCAACGTTTCGAAAGTGAGATCCGCTCCCATGATTGCCAACTTCGGACCCAGCGTTTCCGCGGTGTCGTTGGGCGCAATCGCGAGTTCGCGCTGCAGAAGGACGTCACCGGTGTCGAGGCCGGCATCGATCTTCATCGTCGTGACACCAGTGATGCTTTCTCCGCGCGCAATCGCCCATTGGATCGGCGCTGCCCCGCGATATTTCGGGAGCAGCGAAGCGTGGAGGTTAATGTTGCCGAGAGGAGGCAGATCAAGCATCCATTGCGGAACAATGCGGCCGTAACCAACGATGACGATGACGTCCGGCTTCAGTTCGGCGAGTTTCGCGCGGAATTCTGCGTTGTTCTTGATGGCTTCCGGCTGCGCGACCGGCAATTCCAACTGCAGGGCTCGCTGCTTTACCGGAGAAAGAACAAGTTCAAGACCGCGGCCTTTCGGACGGTCTGGCTGGGTAACGACGAGTTGAACCAGAGATCCAGCTTCGACCAGCCGGTCGAGCGTAGGCACAGCAAAATTCGGCGTGCCGCAGAAAACAAGATTCAGGGATTGAGGCATTGAAACATTGAATCATTGACTCAATCTCTCAATGACTCACTTCCCTACCATTCTCCGGCTTTGACCAGCTTGCGAATTTTGCGCTTCATCAGGTCGCGCTTCAGAGCGCTGATGTGGCTGATATACAATTTTCCGTTGAGGTGGTCGGTTTCGTGCTGGAAGGCCCGAGCCAACAGATCGTCGCCGGTTTTTTCGAAAATCTTCCCGGTCAAGTCCTGGGCGCGGACTGTGGCCATCTGCGCACGTGTGACATTCTCGCGGAAGTCAGGAATGCTGAGACATCCTTCGCTTTGCGCATGCCGACCTTCCTTGTGAATGATTTCTGGGTTGATGAGAACGAGCTTGGCGTCCGGATCTTCTTTAAACGTCACGTCGACCACTGCGATGCGGCGCGAGATTCCGATTTGCGGCGCCGCCAAGCCCACGCCGCGGGCGGCGTACATCGACTCGAACATGTCTTCGACGAGTTTCTTTAGTTCTTCGTCGAACACTGTTACTTTCTCGGCCGGCTTCTCGAGGACTGGGTTTCCGAATTTAACAATGGGATAGATCATCTCGGGCTTAGATCATCAGTAGTTCTTGAGCTGCTGCCTATAACCTTCGAAGTTGCGCAAGGTCTCCCCCATAGAATCGCCGCCGAATTTGTCGAGGGCGCAACGAGCTAAAGTAAGAGCGACCATGGCCTCCGCGGCAACGCCAGCCGCCGGAACCACACAAACATCGGAGCGCTCATACGCGGCACTTACCGGCTGGCGAGTCGAGAAATCCACCGACTGAAGGGGACGGCGCAGAGTGGAAATCGGCTTGAGATAGCCACGCACACGAATCTCTTCTCCATTGGAAACACCGCCTTCGATTCCTCCGGCATTGTTTCGAGTGCGCGTGAACGCGGTGAATGTCGACGGCTCACCATAGCCAATTTTGTCGTGAACGGCAGAACCAGCAGCCGCGGCGGCGGAAATACCAGAGCCGATCTCAACTGCCTTGACGGCTTGTAGCGACATGACGGCGGCGGCGAGCAACGCGTCGAGCCGCTCATCCCATTGCGCGTAAGTGCCCAGGCCCGGCGGAACTCCACGGGCCACGACTTCAAAAACTCCCCCTACCGAATCGCCAGTTCGGAGAACTTTATCCACTTCGTCTTTCATGCGCTGTTGCATTTCCGGGTTAGCACAGTTCAGCAGGATTTCTTCCTGCTGGTAAAGAGATTGAATCTCGGGCCAAGGTATTTCCTGGCTCAGGGAGGCGTTGCCAACCGCGACGACATGGCTGAGCACTTCGACGCCGAGCTCGCGCAAAAAAATCTTGGCGAGTGCACCAATGGCGACGCGCGCTGCCGACTCACGAGCTGAGGCGCGCTCCAGAACATAACGAGCTTCGGGAAAGTTGTATTTGAGAGCGCCGGCCAGATCAGCGTGCCCGGGACGGGGAGAAGCGACGCGCTTGTGGCGGGCAGGATCGCCTGCTCCGACGGGAAGAGATTCCTGCCAGTTCTTCCAGTCTCTATTTTCCAGCTGAACGGAAATCGGCGAGCCAATCGTCTTGCCGTGACGAATACCGGAAAGAATATGAGCCGTATCGCGCTCGATCTTCATGCGCCCACCGCGGCCGTAGCCCTGCTGCCGACGCCAGAGTTCCCGGTCGATAAAATCCTGGTCAACTTTAAGCCCCGCGGGCAGGCCCGACAGGAAAGCGACCAAGGCTTCGCCGTGAGATTCTCCAGCCGTGAAATAGCGCAGCATGAGCTGCTCGATTTTACCTGATACGACGCTTCACCGGAGCGACGCGGGGGTGAGAGCGGGGGTGAGAAGGAGTGACAGTTAACGCGCGAGTCGCCGAAACGAAGGCAAAAAAGGAGGTCCCCGCGAGTTTTTCTTTCCCCCGGAGCGCACGGATGCGTGAATGATTGGTACAATTAAAGTTACGCATTAACTCGTAATCGTTCCAGGTAGTTCCACTTAGCGGTTCGCGTCACTTCGCAAAACTTCTGGCCAAACTATAAGGAGGACTGTGTGCCCCCACGCACAGAACCACGGGAAATAGTTTTTCTTCCCGAGAGGAAGATTCGCTGTGTCCTCGTCTACGACCATGTCTTATTCCGGCAGGGCCTGAGGCGATTGTTGGAGGACGAGCCTGATATTGAAGTGGTCGGCGAGGCCGGCAATGCGGCGGAGTGCTTGCGCCGCGTTTTTGAATCGCGGCCAGATGTGGTCATCGCGGATGCCGATACGTTCGGGCTGTCCGCAGTCGATTCGGAGATCGTGCTGGCTCGGGAATCGCCGCAAACCAAAGCTGTCTTCTTGAACCTGCAGGAACAGAACGGTTCGACGACCGGCGGGATTCGTGCGGCGCGGCAAACTTCTTCGGAAGAATTAATCAAGATCATTCACGACGCGTGTCAGTGGAGCGGAATGAATTACGGGGAAGTTTCCCTGAGCCGGTCTCCACAGCGCGCCGAAACTCTCTTCGAGCAAAAACGCACCCTAACCGCCCGCGAGCGAGAGGTGTTGAAGTTGCTTGCCGAAGGAAGAACAGTACGCGCGGCAGCGGCAATCCTCGGGTTGAGCACCAAGACGGTGGATGCGCACAAATTCAACCTAATGCGGAAGCTTGGCATCCACAATAAAGCTGAAATGGTGATGTGGGCCATCCAGCAGCGCGTGGTAAAGATTCCGGCAAACTTCTAGAGATCGTTGCGAAGAATTCCTGCCGGACGTTTTACCCGGCGCTAGCCGCCGCAAGCTCTGCAAGGCTGGAAACTTCCAGGTCCGGTTTTCCCTCGGCTGACTTCACTGCGCCCACTCCGGCTCGCGGTGAAGGGCGGTTCACCCAGACAGTGGCCAATCCGAGCGACTGCGCCGGGATCACATCGTGATAAATGCTCTGGCCAACATGAAGAACGCGTTTCGCGGGGGCGCCGATGCGGCTCAACGCGAGTTCGAAAATCTTCAATGACGGCTTGTAAGCCCCCGCCTGCTGCGCAGTAATGACCTGATCAAATTTCACGCCAAGCTGAGGCTGCGTCGTAGCGAAAAGGTCGTCATCCACATTGGAAATCACCGCGAGTCGAAAACGGCTGCGCAGCAAATTGAGTGCAGCCACAGTATCAGACCAAGGCTTCCAATCTCGCAACGACTCAGGCAGCGAGCGAATTTCCTCATCCGTGGGCGTGAACCCGAGCCGTTCCCCGAACTGCTGCACTACGGACTGAAGAACTTCGCGATAGGGGCGATACTCTCCGGCCTCGGCGCTAGCCTCAAAATCGCCATAGAGCTTCAGGATCGTCGCATCGTCTGTTACTTTGTTCGCGCGATGCGCTGCAAGAATTCGATGCAGGCAACCGAGGATCCCCTCCTCCCAATTGATCAGCGTCCCATAACAATCGAAGGTTAGGATTTCGAAGCGGCTGAAGTCGAGCATGGTCGATGCGTTCTCTATCCGCGAAAACTACGTTTTGAGTCCGGGCAGCATCGGAGCTTCCTCGCGGACTTCGCCGGTTTCTCGCGCTTCGGTTTCAACTTCGGTAGCGGCGGAAGAATCCTCAGCAGGCGTCGAAGTCTTGGGGGTAAGAAACTTGGTGCTGTTCAGCAGTGGGCGCCCGAGCGATGGATTGTAGCTTGTCCAGGAACTTTCCAGGTCGGCCTCGCGTTCGAAGTGGGCGCGCATGGCCTCCATTTTGGAGTCGAGATCGTCCATGTAGTGCAGCAGCAGAGCTTCGGGAAACATCGGTAGCTTGGGCGAGCCGAATTCGTACTCGCCATGATGGCTGATGATCAGATGTTCGATCAGAGTTTTGAGTTCCGCAGGAAACCCCGGGGAAAGCGCGAGCTTCGCCTGCAGCATTTCGAGTTCGATGATCATGTGCCCAAGAAGCTGGCCGCGCGTTGTGTAAGAAAACGATCGGTTGTAAGTAAGTTCGTGAATCTTGCCGATGTCGTGCAGAAAAACGCCGGTGAGAAGCAAGTCCCGGTTGACTTGCGGATAATTCCTGCAAACCAGATCGCACGATCGGAAAAGCGAGACCACATGATCGAGCAGGCCGCCGATATAGGCGTGATGCAACGTCTTCGCCGCCGGAGCGTTGCGATAGGCTGTGGCGATCTCCGGATCGGACATAAAAGCCTGCACGAGAGATTTGAGATGAGGATCCCGGAAGGACGCGACGAAATCGGTCAGCGTTTGCCAGAGTTCATCGATATTTCTTGTGGTCTTCGGGAGGTAATCGGAGAACTCAATTTCCGATTCGCCCAGCTTGCGCAACTTGTGGATCGTCAGCTGAAATCGGTTCTTGTACTTGTTGACGAGGCCCTTGACCTTGAGGAAATCGTCCTGCTCGAAAGCATTCAGCACCTCCCCCACGTTGTCCCACATCTTGGCTTCGAGATGTCCGCTGCGGTCGCCGAGGGTTAACGCGAGATACGGCTCCCCGCTCTTCTTAGGCTTGATTTGCTTGCTGACCACGACAAAGTTGGAGGTGACGATCTTGTTTTCGTTGCGGACACAGTCGCAGATATAGAACTCTTTCATTCGTTGTATCAGTGTAAATCAGAAGAGGCGAAAGGCGCTGCAAGGCATGCGGGCTGCGCCATCCTGGCTGGGCTTGAGACCCTTGTAACCCTTAACGCCGCTACATGTCAAAACTAAATCGGCACACCAAGCATCTTCTTTTTCTTCTTCTTCAGTTTCTTGGTGTCAGACGTTTTGGCACTGGCGGTTTCGATTGGCTCCGTCTGATTCGCGCTGCGGCCGGAATCGACGTAGCCTTCGTTGACTTTGATGTAGGCTTCTTCCCGCAGCTTGGTGAGGAAGGCGCGCAGCGCGGGCTGCAGCTTCTGGTAATATAGCGCATCCTGAATCTTGGGCTCGGCCTCTTTTAACGACGGAATTCCCGCCATCTGGTGGTCGCTAACTTTCAAGATGATGTAACCCTGCTTGGTGCGGGTCACTTCGGTGACCTCGCCGGCTTTCATGGCGAATGTCTTCTCTTCTATCTCCTTGGCGAGAGTGCCACGTTTAAACGCGCCAAGATCGCCGCCTGCCGCCGCCGAAGGGCCTTCGGAATATTTCTTGGCGATATCTTCAAAGCTGGCTCCGGCGCGAATCTGTTTCAGCAGATCGTTGGCCTTCGCTTCGGCTGCCGCCAGAGCCGCAGTCTGCGCAGCCTGTTTGTCAGCCTCGCTGGCGGCATCTTGATTCTGCGAACTGTCTCCGCCCGCCGCGGCCGGTTTGTCGGCAGCCGTCTTTGCCGGCGCGATTAAGATTTCGCTCAGCTTGATCGATTCCGGCCGCTCCATTTCACTCTTGTGCTCCTCATAAAATTTCTGCTCTTCGTCTTTTGTGATGCTGAGGTGAGAACCGACTTCTTCTCCAATCACTTTCTGCGTGATGATCTGGTTTCGCATGTTCTGTTTGAAATCTTCGTAGGAAATCCCCTGAGACGTGGCGGCTTTCTCAAGCTCTTCCATGGTCTCCAGCTTCATGTCCTTGCGCATCTGGTCGAGGCGCTTGATCAGGTCGGTGTCGCCCGTAATTCCTAGGTCTTTGCCTTTTTCGAGAAGCAGTTGCTGGTCGATCAGGTCGCGCAGAACATCCTTTTCGCGCTCGGCATAAAGCTTGTCCGCGTTGGCAGCGTCTTGCTGCTTGACGTCGTCCTTGAGCTGGTCTTTGCTGCGCATGTATTCCGAGCGGGTGATGATTTGGCTGTTCACGCGCGCAATGATTTCTTCCACCACCTGGCCAACCACAAAAGTTGGCAGGCACGCCATGGCGATGAGTACCAGCAGCAGTTTTTTCATAAGGTTTTCGGGGGTGGCCACGACGATCCTGCGGCGCAAACCTTGCGATATTTTACTACTTCCGCGCAGAACTTGGGTGCGCCGTGGGTAGGGGCGTTACATGGTTCGCGCCAAAACCAAAGCAGTCATATCGTCCGGAACAAGTGGATCGCAGGTAAATTCGCCGACGGAATTCAAAATGGCCGCGCTGATGGTCTGGGCGTGCGTCGAAGGTTCAAGGTGCAAGCGCTCCTTGACCCGCTCCAGGCCAAATTCCAAGTCTTCGTTTTTATCGTCTTTGCACTTGCCTTCAACCACTCCTCGCGAAACCAGCAACAGAACTGCGCCCTTTTCCATGGCCACAGTGGGTGCATCGCTCGTAGCATGCGAGAACAACCCTAGGGGCAAGCCTGTGGAAGCCAGCTCGGTGATGGTTGTGCTGTCGCGCAGGAGTCCGGGAGTGTGTCCGGCGTTGGTATAGCAGAGCGTGCCGAATTTCTCGTGATAGCAGCCAATGAACGCGGGGCACGAGTGAACTCCCTTGGCAGCTTCCATCACCCCGCGATTGAGCTGCAGACAGAGATTGACCATGGCTTCGGCTTCATTGATATCGGCGCCGGCAAAAAGAGACGCTCCGGACGTTCGAAAAATCTTTTGTGCCGCGGAGAGGATCGACTGGTTATTCTCGCGGCGTCCGGCAACGTCAAGCAAGCCAAATAACATTCGCTCTGGGCTTACTCGCAGCGAGTCGTAGAAATCACCAGCAACTCGCTTTCCGTAGGTGGTAGCGGCAATCTCAGCCCCGTCGATCGGCGGGAACTCGCCGGGAACGGCCTCCAAAGCCGGTAGAGACTCGGGCGATCGGGAGTGGAAGAGGGGGCACATTCGCTGGCTAGGGCAAAACCGAAACTAGCATAAGCGGCGGCGCGGAGCAAATCGGCAAATCAGTTCTAGTCGCCGTACTTATCGCTTAAATATTTACCGAGATCGCTCTCAAGCTGGCCGTAGTCGGAATGAACGGTTGTGCGCAGGGCCGCTTCGGCCGAACTCCCCCGACCAAGAAGTTGCAGAATCCGCTGGATGTCGCCCATGCCATATGCGTCGTTAATGTAAGAAACCGCCGCTAAAGATTCAGCGTACGCCACATAGGCCTCGGCGCCGGAGAAGCGCATGAAACTGCCTTCCAGCACGTTGAGCGGAATATTATGTTGAGATTTGAACAACTGAGCTAGCTGCCGCCCATCGCCGCCCAGGGATTTCGGCTCAAGCAGCTGTGCAACTCCTTCGTGAAACCATGGCGGGCAGCGTCCCGCGGAAATCTGATTGATGAAAGAATGTGCCAACTCATGCTTCAACACCCGCGCCAGCTCGGGCGTCACGGAACTGAGGCCGCTGATTGGAATGCGGAGCTTGCCATCGTTAAGCGCCCCAGACCAGGAAGGCGCGCGCGTCACATCGAAGAAAGCCTGTTCGGTGTAAAGCGTCACAAGAATATTGTCGCGAGGCGGAGCACCGAGATCGCGGGACAGATCATCGTAATCGGACTCGAGCACCGCCAAGATTTGACCTCGGAACGTTTCGGAAGTCTGTTTCCCCTCGTAGTGCATCACGAAATGACTGCTCTCTCGCTGTGCGAAATCAGTCTCCGCATTCTGCTCACGCTCGGCCTTCACAAGATACTGCTGCACCGTCGCATCGGGACGCAATTCGAGCGATCGCTTCCAGGAAACAATGGCGTCTTTGGTTCGGTCGGACGCCTGCTGTGCATAACCCAGAACGGTGTAAGCATCGGGCGAATCCGGAGCCGCGGCCACGGCCCGTTGCGCGTAGGTGAGCGCCTGCGAGGGATTCCCCGTCCGCACCAGCGACGCTGCATAATAAATAAGGACGGTCGTGTTCTCCGGCTGAAAGTGGAGCGCGCTGTCGAAATAATGTTGGGATTCGTTGATGTTCCCGCGATCGAACTCGAACTTGCCGGCGATGAAGTCCGCTGTAGCGGCGAGTTCGGCGTTTCCTTTGCTTTCCAGTTTCCCTAAAGCATCCGAGTCGATTTTTCCGTCTTGAATGATTGTCTTCGGAAGGTCGCCTTCATTGGCCAGCGTATTAGCGGGGGTGAACGATGGCAGATCAGCCACTCCACCGCCAGTTGTTGCCGATGCGGTTCTGATCGCTGGCATGCCGCCTGCTTCGACCCGCTCGACCGAGCTTTTCGGGATAGCATAGCTGTCGTCGCCAATGTCGTATTCATAGCGGCTGCCATTTTCGCGGACGTGGTCGGCGAGGATCGTCCGGCCATTCTTCAAGTGAATGGTGTCCGCCGACATGGTCGCGGAAGCGAACGTCATCCATGTCGATATTGTTACGAGGGTAGTGACACGAAACCGCATTGAAGCGCATTCTAGCAACAGACAACGCGGACCTATACGTGACCAAAGTGTCGATTCTATCCCGCAGATTTTGGATTGCGCTGACTGCCTACGCGGCAATTTTGCCCGGCAGCCTCGTCGATTGTGCGCTGGCGGAGACGCCGAAGCTGGGACCCGCGCAGTCTCTCTATGCGCAACTAAGCAGCGTGGGCCTTGATCCCAGCCGTGTCTTCAAAGTGCGCGACGCGGCCATTGATCGCTCTGCGATCCACATCACCTTGGAAGATGGAAACATCGCCTTCACTCAGGACGTGATGGGCAGAATTACCGGGGCCTTTTTTGAAGGCGACGGAGAAGTGCTGCTGGCTCCTCCCAGCGAAGTGGAACGCCAATCGATGAGCCTGTTCACCGGTATGGCAATTCTGGAGGAGCGCTTCAGCTCCGCCTACTTTCGCTTCAACGACAACACTGCCACCGAGCTGCAGCCCGGCCTGAGAGCTCCCGATAATGCCAAGGAGTTTGCCGACCGGTGGAATATGACGGCGCGAAATCTGGCGCAAACAGACGCGATGAGGCTGCTCGTCGATTTCAGCAAAATGCTGCCGGTCGCGGGCGCGAATGTCCCCGAGAATCCTCCGGCGGCAAATGCTGTCGATCCCGAGGATCGCATGTTGCACATCCGGCTGCAGGGAAACAAGCTGGGAGCCTTCGACATTTTTTTCGACTCGACGGCAGGAGAACAAGTTCAAGCCGGCCAAGTGAGGACTGCGGAAACCGGGGCCGTGTACTATGATTCGTGGACATCATTTTCGACGACCCCAGTCAACGAATCGCCCAAGAATCACCCGTCGCGGGAAGAGATTCCTCAGACCGTGCCGCCAGAAGCCGGATCGCGAGAAGATGCTATTTCCGTTCGCAGCTATGTGATCGACGCAACCGTGAAACCACCCAAAGAGCTTGATGCCGAGGTGAAGGTGCACCTCGATGTCGAGCGCGGCGGGCTGCGCTGCCTAGTTTTCGAGCTGTCGCGCTTCCTCCACATTCAAACTGTAGAGGCCAACGGGCACGAGGTGGAGTTCATCCAGAACCCGCCAGTGGAAGGCACGCGCCTGGCACGTAGCGGCAATGACGTAGTGGCCGTGATTCTGCCCGAAGCGGCGCGCAAGGGAGAGGCAATCAACCTGCGCTTCGTCTATGCCGGGGATGTGCTGGCGGAAGCCGGCAAAGGCCTGCTCTACGTTGGAGAGCGGGGAACCTGGTATCCGAATCGTGGTATGGCCATGGCCGATTTCGATCTCACCTTTCACTATCCCGCGGGTTGGACATTGGTGGCAACCGGCAAACCCAGCCCGATATCGAAGCCGCTTGCGTCTCCACAATCTGTGTCTCCATCAGCAGAAGCGCAAAATGCCGGAACCGAGCAACTGGGTCACTGGGTTTCGGAACGTCCCATCCCTGTGGCAGGGTTCAATCTAGGCAGGTATGTTCGAGTCACCGCGCCGGCTGGAAATGTGATGGTCGAAACTTACGCTACAGTCGGAGTGGAAAAAGATTTTCCCCGGCCTCCGCCGCCCCCAATTCCACCCGATACGCCGCATCTACGGCCGCGGGCCGTTTCGCCGCTGAACGTCGCGCCGACCCTGTCTCAGCCTCCGGTTTCGCCGGCACAAAATGCAGCAGCGGTTGCCGACGTCACCGCCCGCGCTATTCGTTATTTCGCGGAACGATTCGGTCCATTCCCATACAGCCAACTGGTTTTGACTCAGTTGCCGGGGCGCGAGAGCCAGGGCTGGCCCGGCTTGATCTTTCTGTCCTCTTACGCGTTCATGACTCCGCAGCAGAACGAAGAACTCCACATGGATCCTGCGCGAAGTTTGATGGTGCAAGAGGTCCCCGCGCATGAGGCTGCACACCAATGGTGGGGTGATCTGGTTCTGTGGAGCACTTATCGCGACCAGTGGTTTTCCGAGGGCTTGGCCAACTATTGCGCGTTGATGATGCTGCAGGAGAAAAATCCCGCGGCCTTTCACAAAGTGATGGAAAAATACCGCGAAGATCTGATGCAGAAAAATAAAGATGGGAACCTTCCGAAAGATGCCGGCCCAGTTACGTTAGGAAGCCGGTTGCTGTCGTCTCGCTTTCCCGGAGGATACGAAGCGATAAGTTATGGTCGCGGGACGTGGCTGTTCCACATGCTTCGCTCGATGTTGCAGGATACGGCGTCAGAAGCTGGGCGAAAGGAATCGGTCCGCGGTGTCACCGAAGAACCATTCCTGCGATCGCTGCGCAAGCTTCGCCAGCGTTACGAAGGGAAAGCGGTTACCACTCGCGAACTGCTCGAGGTTTTCGCCGAAGACCTGCCGCCGTCGTTGCGCTATGAAGGCAAAGCATCGCTGGACTGGTTTCTCGACGGATGGATCAATGGAACCGCGTTGCCTCGGCTGGAGTTGCAATCTGTTAAATTTCTCCCGAAGGCCAACGGCACTGTCGTGACCGGCGTGATACGGCAAAAAGACGCGCCCGAAGATCTGGTCACCTCCGTTCCCATCTATGCCGTGACGTCGGGCAAGGTTCCCGTGTATGTGGGGCGGGTGTTTGCCGATGGCGGCGAATCATCGTTTCGCCTGTCCGCGCCTCTCGGAACCCACAGACTCTTGCTCGATCCAAACGAAACCCTCCTGACGAGTCCAAAGTAGACGCACAAAAGTGTAAGTCGCTCGGGGACCCAGAACTTCTCGCGTCTGCTTGCTCTGTTCCCGCTTCAGAACCAATTCCCACCGCGAATGCCAGAACGGGCGGCGTGACTTGCCCGGACCCCTCTACAGACGGCTTGACTGACGGGCATGTCGCGCCAGGCGCATCATTCACGACGAATTCAAGGAACCGCATGATGGCTACTCATGTGCTGAGCGTAGGCAGATAAGACGCGGGTAATTGAATTTGAACTCTGATGAAACCGTAACCGGCGCAGCCCAGATGGATCAAGACGAGAATGCTCCAGACATCGCCTCTGTGGCAGCCGCGGACGCGATGATTCGTGCGCCCTTTTCCGAAGAAGGCCAGGCAGGAGGCGCGGAAACCATCCTCTTGGTCGAAGATGAGGAGTTCGTAAGAAAAGTAACCGGCGAAGTATTGGAGTCAGCGGGTTACCGGCTCGTCAGTGCCAGATGCGCGACAGAAGCATTAGAGGCTCAGCGTACATGTCCAGAGCCAGTCGACTTGCTTCTTGCCGACCTCGTATTGCCCGGAACGAGTGGTCATCAACTGGCCCATGAATTCGCAGGACTTTGCCCGCACGCGCGAATTCTGTTGATGAGCGGTTATGCGGAACAACTGGCTCTGGGTGGTTTGTCAGCTCATGGCAGAGAGTGCATGGCCAAACCATTTTCCACTCGCACCTTGTTGCGGAGAGTGCGCCAAGCGTTGGATAAGTATCCGGTCAATTCGATAGCGCCAGCTTAACTGGCGCTGGTCCGAATCGCCCGCTCTTCACGATAGCACGCGGCGTGCAGAATCTCATTTGGTATTTGGCCCAACGGCACAACGCGGTCGAGTATACCCATCTCCGCGCACACTCGAGGCATACCATAGACTGCGCAACTCGCTTCGTCCTGGCCCAGCGTGAAACCGCCTTCGCGATGAATGGCGCTCATACCCTGCGCACCGTCTGATCCCATGCCGGTCATAATGACTCCCATGGCTTGAGAATGAAATGCAAGTGCGACCGACTGCATCATGATATCGACTGACGGAATGTGTTGTTGATCCTCGCGTTTCTCCGAGAGGAAGATCGCGGTTCGCGATTCAGTGGGGCGGATCACTCTCAGGTGTGAGCCCGCCGGAGCAATATAGACTACGCCGGGTTGAACCAGTTCACCGTGCGATGCCTCGCGGATCGAAATCGCGGAGAGTTTGTTAAGCCTCTCGGCAAAAGGAGTGGTAAAACCTGGCGGCATGTGCTGCACAACAACTACCGGAACTGGCAGGTCCGCCGGAAGTGTTGGGAGAATCTCCTGCAAGGCATTCGGGCCTCCAGTGGAAATCCCGAGTGCAACGAGCGCCGCGGGCTCGTTTAGTTTCCGCGCCGGCAAGTCCACCGTTCGAGGAGGCTTCCGCGAAAGCGGAAACCGATCTCTTGAACGCCGCGATTCTGCGGCCGCCTTGATTTTGGCGATCAAGTCTTCCCGAATGTGAAGAATGTCCAGCGACGAGGGAGAAAGTTGTTTGGGCACATAGTCGAACGCGCCTGCCTCCAGGGCGTTCAGCGTGATCTCCGCCTCTTTCACGGTCGCCGAACTCACCATAATCACAGGGCGTGGAAACTGAACCATGATGCGCCGCAGCGTCTCCAACCCGTCCATGCCCGGCATCTGCATGTCGAGAGTTACGACGTCGGGATCGAGGCTTGTCACTTTTTGCAGGCCCTCAGCGCCGCCGCTTGCGGTGCCAACGACCCAGAGTCCGGCATCGGCGGTCAGCATACGAGCAAGTGCCGTGCGCATGAAGGCGCTGTCGTCGACAATGAGTACTCGTATCTGGGAGTTTTCGAATTCGCCGTTCATGTGCGGTAAATCGTCTGCACAACCCTGTGCACCTCGTCCATGTAGGAATCCAGTTCGAAGGTGAGCCGGGCCCAGTCAAAATGTTTTAGCGAAGGTGAACTTTTTGCCAGGATGGAAAATCCTGCGTCATCGAACAGATTCACTTGTTGTTGCTCGATATAGCCGTAATTCAGACCACCCATGCGGCAGAGCAAGTCGGCGACGTGCACCAGAGCCACTAACTCAGGGTTCCGAGACGCTTTCTCGGGCGAGTGATGAAAGGACACAACCTCAACCAGGTTGGCGGCGAGGTCCCAATGTTCCGCCAGAATGCGTCCGCTATCGCAGTGAGTAAAGCCAAGCGACCGCTCCTCGCCCTCATGCAGCGGAATCCCTTCGGCTTTGGCGATCTCAAACGCCGCGCGGAATTCCTGGGGCAGAACCCAGAGGTTGACGATGATTCCAAGATCGTGAAGTAAGCCCGCGAGATACGCATTTCCGGGATCGCTTAACTTGAGCTTGCGGGCGAGGTGGCGGCAAACCAGCGCGCATCCCAGGGAGTGCTCCCAGAAAACCACTGGATCGAGTTTCTTCTTGTCGGTCGGGAGCAGGTTGAGCACCCCGCATGACATGGCGATATCGCTAAGGTGATGGAAGCCCAGACTGACCACCGCGCCGCGCAGCGTTTCCACCCGCTGCCACCGGCCGAAAAGCGGAGAGTTTGCCATTTGCAGACACTGCGCTGCCAGTGACTTGTCCTGCGCCAGCAGGTCCGTGACCTCTTGTACGTCGAATTGCGCGACCGGTTGCTGCAGGTGATGCAGCAAAGGAACGAGGACGGCGGGAATGGTGGGCATCTGCCGCAGTCCTTCCAGGCGCTGCAACAAAACCTGCTTGGTTGCGGGTGCGTTCATCGCGTGGTTCTCCTCTCCGCGCCGTTTCCTTTCACGTAGGCCGTAGTTCCGGGTAAGTGAACCAGCTGAAAGTCATCGTTGACACCAAAAAGCGATTCCGATTGTCCGAGAAAGAGGTATCCGTGAGGCAGAAGATTGGCAAAAAAATGCTGAACTACGCGGCTCTTCGATGTCAGATCGAAGTAGATGAGTACATTGCAGCAAAACACTGCGTCCAAACTCTTCATGAAGATCATGCGTGAATCGTCGGACAGGTTAAGGCGAACGAAATTGATGTTGGCGCGGACCCGGTTGCACACCTGAAGCTGATCGCCGTACGGAAGAAAGTACCGTTCCTTGTAGCTTGGCGTGAGGTTGCGTGTGCTGTGACTGCCGTAGACGGCCAGTTTCGCGTGCGCGAGGGAGCGCTCGTTCAGATCGGTGGCGATAATCTCAATATTCCAATCCTTGAGCCGGTCGGCCGCCTCCTCCAGCAGCACCATCCGGAGCGTGTAGGGTTCTTCTCCCGTGGAGCAGCCGGCGCTCCAGATGCGCAGGCGGCGAATGGGAAGATCGGCTTTCGCCTCGATAATCTTCGGAATCACGACTCGCCGGAAAGCATCCAGTTGCGCCTGATTGCGGAAGAAGCAGGTTTCTCCGATGGTGATTTCGTTCAACAAAGCGGTTAGTTCTGCCTGCCGAATGGGACGAATTGTGAGGCACTCGAAGTACTCCCGTAGAGTCGCTGCCTTGACCTCCGTCATACGGCGGCGGCAACGATCTTGCAGCAGACTGAGCTTGTTATCGGGGTGAAAGATTCCCGCGACTTGGTAGATCAAGTCGCGAATGGAAACCAGATCGGGTTCAGGAGCGCCTTGCGTACGGAGCGCAGGTTGCGGCGAGGGCGCTGTCGTCAAGAGAGTACCTTTCAGATCGCTGGCCTGGTTGCGCCCTCCGGATTAAGCCAAACAAACGCACAAATGCGTCGCTACGCCGGACACGCGCCATCCATGAACTCCATCGGCAGAAGGCGGTTACACTTTACGGGTGGCCAGGCGATCGACAGAAACGAATCAAGCCTGTCCCATGATTAGTCTGGCAACTTGAATGTCTTCCGGTCAGGGCAATGATGGGGATGGTTTGGTCGTAGTGTCCGCACCAGGCGTCAAGAAAACCTCCGAGGCTTTCGCGGCTAGAATCACAATATCTACCCGTCGATTCTGCGCGCGGCCGTTAGGGGTGAGATTGCTCGCGACGGGGTGATACTCCGCATAGCCGGCGGCGGAGAGCCGTTCCGGCCCGAAGCGATGATTAATGATCAGGAAACGAACTACTTCCGTGGCGCGAGCCGTTGAGAGCTCCCAATTCGAAGCTATTTGGGGAGTGTGAATCGGCTGGTTGTCGGTATGTCCTTCAATGCGCAGGCGACAGGTACGCACGGCCAGGATCGAAGCGATCCTATCGAGGGCTGGCAATGACTCAGGCTTGATGGTTGTGGAACCGCTATTGAAGAAACCAAATTCTTTCAAACTCACGACTAGGCCCTCGGTCTCGCGATGCAGCGCTACCTGATTGAGCGAGATTTCATCGTGCAAAGCCTCTTGCAGTTCGCTCTGTAGCGTATTCAGGTCGACCTGATCGCGAGCCACAACCGGATCCACGGGAGGAGAATCTGTTCGTCCCGTTTCAGTTTTATTCTTCATTTGCTCAATGGCTTGCACGGTGCTGAATGGCATCGGCTTGTTGCTATCAAGCGGAATCTGCGTGGTAGCTGCCGGGAAGACACCCATCTCTTGGAATGCAACCTGGATGCTCATGGCCACTCGGCCGGCTTTCCGTTTGTCCACTTGCGAGGAAGCGTAGAGAACTACAAAAAAAGCGAAGAGTAGAGTAATGAAGTCGGCGTAAGAGACCAACCAGCGTTCATGGTTCGAGTGCGGACGATGGCGCTTGCGGCGGCTCATTTCTCTGCCACTTCTTCATGAGGGGATTGGTTCGATTCAACCAAAAAGCCTAGAAGCTTGGTCTCTAACATTCGTGGATTCATGCCTTCCAGAATGGAGGCCACACCTTCAAGGGTCATCTCCCGCATGATCTGCTCTTCACGAATGCGCAGCTTCATCTTTCCCGCGATCGGCAGATAAAGAAGATTCGCGGAAGCCACCCCATAGATGGTCGCCACGAACGCGACCGCAATTCCTTTCCCGACTTCGTCGATCTTATCCAGATGCTGCATGACTTGAATCAGCCCCAGCACTGCTCCGATGATGCCTACGGTGGGAGCAAAGCCGCCCGCAGACTCGAATACCTGGGGCACCTGTTCTTCGTACTCGGCCTGATTATCGAGTTCTAACTCCATAATCTTGCGCAACTCCTGCGGCTCTGTCCCGTCCACCGCCAACATTAATGATCGCTGGAGGAATGGATCTTCAATCTCCGGTAATGCGGCGTCGAGCGAAACGATGCCGTCGCGCCGCGCTTTTTGCGCAAACTTCACCAGCTCACGAATCATGTCCTCCTGATTGCGTTCGGGATTGACGAAAACCGTACTCAGCTGCCGGAAAGCAAGAATAATGATTGGCAACGGGAACTGCAGCATCACCGCTCCGAGAGTGCCCCCAAATACGATCATTGCGGCAGTCGGCTGCAGGACCTGCCCAAGGTTGCCGCCTTCGAATACCAGGCCCAGGAGAATCCCGCCGAGAGCTAGAACGATCCCGCCAAGGCTGGCTTTGTCGATGCTCACCTCGTGGAACCCGTTTTGCCGGCATCGGAACTTTGCCCGGGAAGCAGAGTGTGCGAAGCAGAGCTATCCCAGTCAAACGTCAAACCCTGCAAAACCGACCGCCGAAACTCGATGAGCTGGGCCAGAACTTCCTTTGGACTCTCGCGCACTACGATTTTTTCTCCGGTGACCAGCGTGATCAGGGTGTCGGGAGACTGCTCGATGAATTTGATGAGGTCAGAGTTGACAGTGAGGATTTGGTTGTTAAGACGCGTTAGCTGGATCATGTTCTCCCCTGTCTCTCGTGCTCGTCAGACTCTTTGGAGACGCACAGGCTTCTACGGGGATGTATCGGCGATGGGGAATTGAGAATTACTGTGACGCGCACAATCGCTTCATTACCGAGGGTCTAAGCCCGACAGGTACTACCAACGAGCACCTGTGCTAAAGCGGGAACGAGGATTGCCGATGGAGACAAAGACAAGCGATTCGGGTTCCGTAAGCATGAAGTGGAAACGGGAAACTCAGCAGAGAGTCACCGCTGAGGAGACGGTTCCAAAGTGGCGGGACCAACTTAACAAAGGAGTAACACAATGCCTATCGGAATTCTGAACAACATCCCGTCGCTGGCGGCGGAAAATCAACTGACACTCACGGCCAGCGCCTTGAGCAATACGCTACAGCAATTGTCCTCTGGCTCGCGCATCAATAGCGGCGCGGACGATCCAGCTGGCCTCTCGATTGCAAACGGATTGCAGGCGAATATTAGCGCCCTTACACAATCCGTGGCGAACGCCAACAACGGCGTCGGCGAATTGCAACTGGCTGATGGCGCGCTCGCCCAGGTCACCAACTTGCTGAACACCGCGGTCACACTGGCCACGGAATCGGCCACAGGCACGGTTTCCAACGGACAGCGCACCGCGATTCAAGCGCAATACGCCTCGATCCTGGCGGAAATCAACCGCATCGGCACCGCCACCACTTACAATGGTCAGGCCGTGTTTCAAGGCGGCACGTCGACCAACCTCAATGCCGTAGTCAGCGGAAATAACGCGACCACCGCCCCGCTGACGGCGCTTACCCCGTTGACAACGGGCGATACGACTACTGTCTCCGCGGGTGGAATCACCTTCACTTATACGGCCGGCTCCACGACCACAGCCAATCCCAACACGGTAACGGGCAGTTTCACGACTCTTGGCGGGGGAACGGCACTGGCTCAGGGCGCGGTTCTGACTCTGACCAGAGCGAGCGGAACCTCAACCTACACAGTAGGCGCTGGCGGATCAACCGTGCAGCAACTGTTGAATGCCGTCAATACCGGGACCGTCGCTTCCGGCGTCAATCTTACGATCGCAGGGACCGATACCTCGCACGCCAATTACACCGCCACCCTCAACCCTGGGGGCAGCCTGCAGATCACCGATCTGAACAACAACAATGATTTGGCGGCTACTTTGAGCGGCGCGACCACGGGCAGCACCACCCAGTTCTCCACCGCCGGACAGAACTTCGCTACGACCACCGCATTGGCCGCGAACGAAGTCGTAACCATCGCCCGGACCGGCCAAACCGCAACCTACACGGTAGGAGCCAGCGGAGCCACGTTGGGTCAGTTGATTACAGCTATCAACACAGGACAGAACCAGGCCAACGGCGCCCAGACCATTACACTCGCGGCGACGGCGGGCACACTGGGAGTCGCCAGCGCCAACCTGAACGGCGCGATCTCGAACGGAAACCTGGTAGTAACCGATTCGAGCGCGCTCGGCGGTTTGGCCGTTTCCGAATCGACCGGCAGTGCGGTCAATACCTCCGTGCAAGCCGGAACCGCCTTCGCCGGCGGCGCTGCTACCGTTCTCAACGCGGGTTATGCCCTTACTTTGACCAGGGGTGGCCTTAACACCACGTACACGGTGAACGCTGGCGGCACCGCAACTGCCCAGGCGTTGATCCAAGCCATCAACAGCGGTGTTTCAACTACCGGCGTGGGTGGCGTCACCGTGGGCGGGGCGGGTTCTGCCGCCGGGTTCACGGCTTCCCTGGACGCCGCCAACAAACTGAACGTTACCGACACCACCTATAACGCCGGCGGTTTGACCGCTGTGGAAAGTGGCATCTTTGCAGCGAATGAGGTGGCAACTACCTCCACAACCGCACTGCTTGGTGCGACTGCACTGACCCACGGTGAAGCAATCACCCTGACCAGGGCAAACGGCTCGACCATTACTTACACCAGTCTTAACCAGGCAGGCTCGACGATCACCGCCCTGGCAGCCGTCATCGCCACCGGCACCACCACGGCAAACTTCAGCGTTAGCAACTCGGGCACTGCTGGCAACCTGGGCCTGACGGCGGCGATCGCTGCGGTGAACGGCACCAATCAGCTGGTCATCACCGATGCTGGCGGCGGCACGCTAACTGCTACGCAGTCTTCCACCGGAGCCAGCGGGTTGGACAACGGCGCGACAGCAACCAACGTCGCTCTGGGGCCGGCCTATACAGCCAATGGCGGAAATACCACAGGCGCCCTTACCAGTGCGAATAAGCAGTTCGCCTTTGCCGCTAACGCGAACCCGGTTGCGGGCACCTTTACTGCTGGCACGACGACGGCAGCCACCGTGCAGCAACTGCTCAATGCAATTAACAACGACGTCACAGTGGGCGCGAAAGCGGCGCTGATCAACGGCGTGCTGCAAATCAGCGACCCGCAGAATCGCAACAACCTAACCGTAACCACTACCGACCCAATCCTGGGGGCAGCCGTTTCGGGCGCTTCCACCACTTTACTGAATGCAACCACGGCCGCGGCCGCGACCACTAACCTCAATGAACTCGCCGGCAACGCTGGAACCACGGCCGCGCCGATTTCGACCGCAACCATTTTAAGCGGTGTCACCCAATTCACGGCTGGGGGCAAGACCTTCACCTTCACCGCCAACGTAACCAATGGTACGACGGTGGGAGCCCTGCTCAATGCCATCAATAGTCCCACCGATGCGGCCGGCCTGCACGCCTATCTGGGAACCGCCGGAACCGGCGCCACCACCCAGTTGATCGTGACCGACGCCAACAACAACAACAACGTCGCAGTTGGGGCGGGCAACACCGAGACCGCGCTGGGAACCTACACCAACCCTGCGACGACCGGTGTCACCACCACTAACATTTTCCTGAGTGACTCGACCGCCATCGGATCGAGCCAAATCGCAGTCACCATTGGTGGCTTGTCGACGGCGGCGATCACCAACGGCACCGGTGGACAAGCCGTGAACCTGGCGAACACGGACCTGTCCACTCAGGGCGACGCGCAAACCGCGTTGACTTCGCTCAACGCGGCCATCACCAACATTGCCAGCGTTCGCGGCACGTTAGGCGCGAGCGTCAACCGGCTGACCGCAGCCAGCAACGTCCTCAACAGTCAGGTGCAGAACCTGACTTCGGCGGAAAATACCATCACGGCAGCCGATATTCCGGCCGCAGTGGCGAACCTTACCAAACTTTCCATCCTGGAACAGACCGGCATTTCCGCTCTGGCTCAGGCCAACCAGCAACAGCAACTCGTATTGAAACTGTTGCAATAGGCTCGTTTCGGTTGGGGCAGGTGAACCTGCCTGCCCCTTACCGATCTCCTCTTCTCCTGGCGTTCAAAATCTGTGGTAGCTCGTTATGAGCGTAGGTCCCACAGCCACGTTTCCCCCTCCGACTGAGTCTCAAATCGGTCCGGGAAAGGTGCGCGAGACGCCCCCGCAGACATTTCCACCTTCGGGAAACACCTCGGCGGGGGAAGGTGAGCGGCCCCAAAGTGCTCCGCTAGTGCCCGCTGACCCGCAGGATGAAGTCAAATTGCAATGGGATACTTCGGACCGGATCGAGGTTTACCAGTTCGTAAACCAGCAAGGCAGCCTCATTGTGCAAGTGCCGAGCGAGCAAATGCTCAGCATCGCCCGCGAGATTTCGACGGCACTGGCCCAGGAGGCCACGCCCAAAGAGCCGGCCGTAAACGAAGGAGGAAAAGCCAATGGGCATTAGTTTGAATCCCTCTACCATCCTGTCAGGGCAAGGCATTAATGTAAGTTCCATCGTGCAACAGATCATCTCCGCACAGAGCGGCCAGCTCTCGGTATGGCAGTCGCAACAGACAGCCTTTGCAACCCAGGATGGATTGCTCGAGGGGATACAGAATAACCTTATCAATCTGCAGACTGCGGTCGCCGCATTGGCCAACCCCGTGGGGCCTCTCACAGCTCAGGCGGCAACGTCCTCAAACCCGGCGGTGCTAAGCGCAACCGCTGGCACTTCGGCGATTCCCGGTGTTCACCAGATCATAGTGAACAACCTCGCTACGGCGGGCACTATTTATACCGACCCCATTGCCGCTGGCGCGGCAACATCATTTTTGGCAACCGGGCAGACCACCGGAGACATTCAACTGCAAGTCGGAGGAGCCAGCGGCACGACTCACGATATTGCCATCACCCAGGGCACCAACGACACGCTCACCACGCTTTCCAATTACATCAATACCCAGAGCAGTGCTCATAATTGGGGGGTTACCGCCAGCGTGGTCAGCGATGCCAACGGATCCAGGCTCGCGCTGTTTAGCCAGAGCTCAGGCACTCCGGGAGCCCTCGCCATCGGTGCCAACACCCAGACCACCTTGACTTTTGACGCGCCGGTCGGCGGCACAAACGCTGGCCTGACCATCGATGCCGTTCCCTTCAGCAGCACCAGCAACACGGTCACTGGCGCCATTCAGGGAGTCACTTTGAGTCTGGCGAGCCAACTGCCCGGAAGTCCGGTGCAACTCAGTGTCGGACCAGATACGAATCAAATCACTGCCGCGGTCAATAACTTCATCTCTGCTTACAACACCGTGATCAACACCATCAACACGCAATACGTGGTCGATCCTACCGGATCAATTCCGGCGCCGCCGCTGGAATCTGACATTTCTCTCCGCTCCCTGCAATCCAGTCTCTTGAATGACCAGGCGTATGCCATCGGTGGCAATAGCGGGTTGGTCAATCTGGCTGCCCTTGGGATTAACGAGAACAACGATGGCACGCTGACTTTGGGCGCGACTCCGGCCGATCCCAGCGGTCTTACGGCGGGCGGTCAGACCTTCTCTCAGATTCTGGCAGCGAATCCCTCGGCCGTCCTGAATTTTTTCCAAAACGCGTCGGGCACGGGATTCGCCAACAACTTCAATACCGATCTGACCGCCTTAACCGCTCCTTCGACCGGGCCCTTAAACGTCGCTCTGGCTCAAAACCAGGCGGAACAAGCGGACTTGACCACAACCATCGGCAATTTCCAAGCCCAGACTCAACTCGAAACCACGCAACTCACATCGCAATACGAAGCGGTCAACGCTTCGTTGCAGCAATATCCCCTGCTCTTGCAGGAGATAACCCAGACGCTCGGCTCACTGGGCTCAGGCACCTCCAATTCGGGTGCGCTGGTTTCAAGTGGACCCACGCTTACTTCGGGGCTATAGCAAATGGATGCACGATCTCGTTACCGCGAATCTGCCGTACGGGGCGCAAGCCCCGTACGCCTTGTGATCTGCCTGTATGAGCAGGCGATCGAAGACCTTCGCCGCGCCGTTGCCGCTCTCGAACGAGGTGACGTTGAAGGGCGGACTCGTGGTATCAATCACGCCCTTACGGTGATCGCCCACCTGCAGGGCTCGCTTGATATGCAGCAAGGCGGAGAAGTGGCCGCCAACCTAAATGGGTTTTATGGTCTGATCCGCGCTGGTTTGGTTCAGGCCCACGTCAAGGAATCCGCAAGAATCCTCGAAGAACAAATTTCCTTGCTGGTCACCATTCATGAAGCCTGGCTGGAAGTGGAACGCATCACGGCTGTCCCCGCGCCGCAATTCCGAGCGAGCGGGCAGACTGCGCCGGTCTTCTCCGAGCCGCAAACCCCCATCGCCGATTGGAACGCATAATGCCTTCAAGGGTTCAGACCTTGCGCGACGCCAATCGCCGCATTCCAGACTGGCTGGACTGTGTCATCGCCCGGCAGGAGCAAGCCGCCGTAGTAACCCCGAACCAGATGGCTGGATTACTTGCGGAACTGTTGAAGGCCGGTGAAGGATTACGCGCGGAACCAATCCCGGAACAAGGAGTTGACTCCGAACTGGACGACGAACTGCAGAAGTATCGCAGGAACGTGGAACGGCTTCAACGAATGTTGCCGGCCATTCATAGTCAGCTGCTGGTGGAGCGGGCACGCTTGGAATTCCAGAGAGCCCGCGTACAAGCCGCCGCCGAATGGGCATGCGCCTCGCGCCGCACCCTCTAGAAAAAAATTCCTCTTTGCAGTTTGTTCCTTGTTTTTCTCTTTCAATCAATTCTTACTTCAAGTAAGAAAACAGGTTGATGTGCGCCGTTTGCCCGATCGTCGTCAGCGTGGCCTGAAGCGAGGTCTCTGCGGTGGTGAGATTGCTGATTACGTTGGGCAGGTCCGCGCCCGCCACTGTATTTTCTTGCTGCGCCAGTTGCACGGTTTCGCCGCTGAGATAGGTCTGCTGCGCGGTGATCTGGCTCAGCGCGTTCCCGTAAAATACTCGCTGGGTATCGATCGAAGCTGAAGCGTTACTGACTTCGACAACGGCGGCGGCTATGCCTTGGCCGCTCTCCAGACCGTTAATCAAATCCTGAATGCCCTGAAACATGTCAGCCCCAGGCGCGGAAAATAACTGCGATCCCGGCAGATTGGTTTGCAGCGTGAAGTTGTCGCCCAAAGTAACGCTGTTGACGCCGGTATTGCCGGCGTACGTGACTCCGGAAGGAGAACTGGGAGTAAGCGAGTAGGGAGCGGTTTGAGTGGCAGTTCCGGAGAAGACGTAGTTGCCTTGATAGCTTAAATTGGCCAGACTTACCAGTTGGCTCTGGATGCCGCGTATTTGCGTGGCCAACGCGCTTTGATCGGAGGCGTTGAGCGTGCCATTGGCCCCCTCCACCCCCAGGCTGATCGCCTGCTGCAGTGAAGTGATCACTGAACTCAGCGTGGAATCCGCATTCTGTATTTCGCTCTGTACACTTCCGCTGCTGCGCTGGAATTGATCGTCCTTGGAGGTTTGATCCGCGTTCTGCACCAGGATTGCGGCTGCGGCCGGGTTGTCGGATGGAACATTGACGCTCGACCCGGTCGAGATCTGTTGCTCGTCGGTATTGATCTCCTGTTGAGTCTGAGCCACGGCAGCGAGCAAATCAGGATACGGATTGGGGTTTACGCGCATAGCATTATCCAGTTAAGGTGCTCATTTGGATGACGGCGTTCATCATGTCGTTGATGGTGGTCACGACCTGCGCCGATGCGGCATAAGCGTCCTGAAACTGCACCATGTTGGCCGCCTCTTCGTCGAGATTGACTCCCGAGATCGCAGAGCGCTGGTCGTTCAGTTGCTGCAATACCAGACCGGAAGCGGTCTGTTCCGCGGAAGCGTTGGACGCATCGGTGCCCACGTTGAAGACGATGCTGGAATAATAATTCGTCGGACTCTGGCCGGCGACGATCCCCTGATTGCCCAGCGCATACATGGCTTCGGCATTCCCATTGCTTCCCACACTGCCGTCGGAGCTGGCTGCGATCAGGGACGGATCGGTGATGGCAACTGACAAGCTGGCGGCCGCGCCCACTCCATTGACCGGCAGTGGATTGAAAAGGTTCGTGCCGGCCACGCCGCGGAGATCGAATCCGCCCGTTTGCACGGTATTGACCGCCGTTGCCAATCCCGAGGCCAGGGTATCGAGCTGCGTCTTAATCGCCGGAATTTCCTGGTCGCGAGCCTGCAGAGTTCCGCCTAACTGGCCGGATGTAATCTGGCTGGTGATGTCGGTTCCTGCCTGCGAATAAACGTCATGCAGGCCCGAGGCGATCGGCTGAGTCTGCAGTTGAAAGCTCTGCTGGCCAACCACTAGCGGCGCCCCGTTCCCCGTGGTCAGCGTGATCGAGTTGTCGCTCGGAATCTCTGAAACGTCCACCAGGCTCGAAAGCTGGTCAATTGCCTGCGTGCGCTGGTCAATAAAGGTTCCCGCACTCTCGCCGACATTTTCGAGGTTGCTGATCTGCCCGTTGAGTTGCGCAATCTGCTGCGAAAGCTGGTTGATCTGCCCCACCGTCTGCACCACGTTCAGGTCTAGATTCTGCTGTTGCTGGCTCAGGTTGTTGGCGGTGTTGTTGAAGCCGGTGGCGAGATTGCCCGCCGCAGTCAGAACGGCCTGGCGCAGCGATAAATCGCTGGGGTTGGTTGAGAGTTGATTGATGCTGTCGAAAAAATTGGTGATCTGCGTTCCGATGTCGTTGGTGCTGGTGGTGAAGTTTACCTGAGTCTGCTGCAGCGCCGAAGTCAGCGCGCTGAATTGTCCCTGACCTTGGTTCTGTTGCTGGATTTGAGATTCGAGGATCGGGTCGCGGATGCTCTCCACACTCTGTAGAGTCACTCCCGTGCCGAAGGTGAGCGGTTGCAGCACTACCGGATCGCTCGCCACCAGCACAGCCTCCTCACGCGAGTAGCCGGGCGTGTTGACGTTGGCCACATTGTTGGTTGTGGTCGCCATCGCGCCCTGATCGGCCATCAATCCGCTGAGAGCGGTCGCCAGGCTGGCATTCAGGCTCGACATGATTAGACCCCACCTTGCGTGTCGTAAACCACAGCCGCCGGCGCGTTCGGTTTCACAAACAAACATCGATAGTTGAGACTCGGTCCGGCCAGCATGTTGGCCAGAATGCGCAGCTTTCTTTGCGCCCGCGCCAGTAACGCAGCCTGTACACGCGCCGCCTGAAGAACAGCCTCTTCCGAACGTCGAATCTCTTCTGCGATCTCCTGCTGGGGCGCTGTCTCGCTCCGCAATGTTCGTTCGCAAAGCCTCTGCATTTCTAGAACCAGTCCAACCTGTTCCCGCGTTCCCTGTTCGATTGCGGCTAGATCAAGCGCGAGCAGCGCGCGGCGGCTGCCATTCAGGCTTGCCTCCAAATCTTGCAACAACTTCAAACGCTCGGGCGTGAATCGCTCCATAGTGAGGGAAGTGCTTTCCACGGAACTGCTGTTCAAAGAGAACTGGCGTCGGGCGATGGAATCAGTTGGCATCGTGGTTTCGAGCAGGCTCTTCGCTTCGCGCAAGGCTCTTCGGGAATTCTTCGATAAATCTGTTCAAGCCACTGTCAATACTATGTGATGCCAGGCCGCCATCCTGATTTTGATCTGGCTCCGGAGGATACTGTCATCGCTCACGCTCGTGTTCCGGAACTTGATCCGCTAGGGAGTCGCCGCTCAACTCAAGGATCTCGCCAGGGGCGCCTCATCGTCAGGCGCTTTCGTGGCAAGCCGGATCGGGCGGCGGTCCAGGTGCTCTCTTTCTTTTCCATCTCCGCTCGCGGCCGCATTTTGCCCTTGCACTGCCTGCGCCGTTGCCACCGGCGCTAATCCCTCGACTCCGAGACCGGAGGTCAATTCAATTCTCTCTGGCGCCATGGGCCGCCTCCAGAATTAATGTTGTCTCAGCTCGACCCGGTCTACGCCGCAGGCTCGACCAGCAGATGCATAAAGAGCGCGTCGGCCGTTTGCCCAGCGTCCGGTTGATAGTTGCCGCTCTGGACCACCTGCCGCAGCGCATTCACCTTCTCCTGGCGAACTTCCGGAAGCTGCAAAGCCTGGGCCGTCAGGGCTTGCACTTGCACGTGGCTCCCAGAAAGCTGCGCTTGGTCTTCGCCGGGCGCGCTGGTTGCGGCAGGGCGCGTATTGCCACTTGCTGGTACCGCACTGTTGCTTCGACTGCCCTCCGGAAGCGCTTGCGCTCCCGTATTTCCATCGATTCTCATAATTGGTTCCTCCCCCGAAAATTGCTCTTGCAATTGAACTGTCGGCGGATGGTTAAAAAACCTTAATTCAGCCTCGGCTCAGCCTTACCAGTTGCCTGTACCGCGGCCTTATGTTGTTCTATCGGCAGAAGTTACATAAACTTTAGGGCACCACACCAGGGTTACGTGCAGGCGCGGCTTGGTTTCCGGCCGCGTCTTTGGTGCGTTCGAAATATTGCGCGATCATGCGCGCGATCCCAAATCCGCCCCCAGCCACAATGGCCGACGCCAAAGCTTGCGTACCCATATAGTTGTAGTTATCCTCGCCCGCCATGGCTTCCTGCCCGGGCACCGACGCGAAGCTCTTTTCCATGGACTGCAGCACCGTGCCAATCAGCTGTGCTTCAAACTCCCGCGCCGCCTTTTGTCCTTTGCCCAAAGGCGCGTTCGCCAAGGGCAGCATGCTCGCCCCGGAAACATTTCCGGGAGACAGCCCGGAAGCCGCCGAAGTAAATCCAGAAGAAGCAGAACCAGAAGAAGAAAAACCGGAAATCGAGCTCATCAGATGACCTCCAAATCGGCTTCGAGAGCGCCCGCAGTCTTGATGGCCTGCAGGATCGAAACCACGTCGCGCGCTGTCGCACCGATAGCCTGCAGTCGCGTTACCAATTCTTCCACGCTGGCCCCTTCGTTCAACTCCACATTACGCGCCGGAGTTTCGGTTGCCTTAATCTTGGTTTCCGGCAACACCTCGGTTTGTCCAGCGCCCAACGCATTCGGCTGTGACGCCTCATAGGTTGTGGTGACTTCGATCGAAAAAGTCCCGTGAAGAATCGACACGGCTCCGAGGTGTACGTCTTTGCCCATCACCACCGTGCCCGTCCGTTCGTTGACCACCACCTTGGCCTTCCGGCGAACCCGCACTTCAAGGTTTTCGATTCGAGCCAGCAGTGCTGGAAGATCGCCCACCTTCGACGCGGGAGTTTGAATCTCCACCCGCCGGCTGTCGATCACCGCAGCCGCCGGACTCGCCAGTTCGGCGTTGATGACTCCCGCAACCTCCTCGGCTGTCGAAAAGTTTGCTTCATTCAGCAGCAGCGAAAGTCGCGGGAGTTTGGTGAGATCGAGCGAGCTGTCGCGTTCGACCAGTCCTCCGCTGGGAATGCGTCCGACCGTGGGATGATTCACCTGCTTCGAGTTGGCCGCCGATCCCACCGAATATCCGCCGACCACCAGCGGTCCTTGCGCGGCGGCGTACACCTGCCCATCGGCCGCATACAGGGGGGTCAACAACAGCAGTCCGCCTTCGAGGCTCCGCGCGTCTCCCGCGGAAGAAACCAGCACATCGAGCGGCATGCCCGGCCGCGAGAACGGCGGCAGATTTGCAGTCACGAATACCGCAGCAACGTTTTTGACCTGCACCGTCGATTGCACCACCGAGGGAGGAATCTCGACTCCCATGCGCTGCAGGATGCTGGCGAGCGTCTGAATCGTGAAGTACGTCTGTTGTTTGTCGCCAGTGCCCTTCAATCCGACGACCAGTCCGTAACCGATGAGCGAGTTGTAGCGGATGCCCTCGACGCTGGCCACGTCGCGGATCAACACCTTGTGGTCGTGGTTTGGTTTTTGCTGAGCTTGTTCTGGCAGGTCTAGCTTTGCTTGATCTAGCCTCGGTTGATCCAGCTTTGGCTGATCTTTCTTTTGCGGGGCTTGGTTCTGATCGTCGCTTCGGCTGTCCAGGATTTTGTGATCTAAATTCTGCAACTCCTGGCACTGCCCAGTCGGGCTGGCTGCTGTCATGATTGCGAATGCAATCAGTGCACGCAAGCGTCGCGCGAGTTGCGTCGTGACCCTAAGCTGGCGCCGGAGTCGATCCATGCATCTCCCCAAAGCCACAATTTTCAGAAACCAACGATTCTCAAAATCCATTTCATGACCGGGCTGGGCGAGCGCACGCCTTCGCTGATAATGCCTTTGCCTTTGACCTCGACTTCGAGATTGCCAACCTGATTCGATGCGACCGTATTCGTGGCATCGAGGTCTCCCGTGCGCACCATGCCGCGCAGGATCACGATCTCGCGCTGATCGCTCATCACGATCTGGCGCTCCGCCTCGACCACCAGGGTTCCCGAGGGCAGCACGGCAACCACACGTCCAGTAAGCGTCGTGCTCAGGGCGGTCGTCGAGGTGGCCTGCGCTTTTCCCGTCAGTGCCTGCGTCGACGTCGGCGAAAACAGGCTGGCAACGCCGCTCGTCTTAATGTGCCCGCCCAGAGCGGTAATTCCCGAGCTCGCCGAAAAACTGCGATTCGTGGCGACATTGCCGGTATTCGTGGACGAAAGATTCTGCGACACGCTGATCGTCACCAGATCGCCCACCCGCGACGCCTTGTAATCGGTTACCAGGTTCGCGAGCCGGCCATTGTCCGTCCACAAGCTGCCGAGCGTGTTGGTGCTTATGTTTGGTTGCACCGGCCCCGAAACTTTCTGCAGATAGTCGGCTAGCGAATCTTTCTTGGGAGACGCAGTCTTCTTCTTTGGACTGGCTTCTACGCCGGGCGCAAGCGCTGCCAGCATCAGGACGATCAATGCCAGCGGAAATACCACACCGGTTTTTCCGCCCGGAATTTTTCTTTTCGTGATCGTCGGACTGACATTTTTTCGCAGGCAAATGCATTCCTGAACTGCACTCATAGCTTCACCTGCACTGCCCCGTTCCCGACGACTTCAGCGCGCAAGATCTGCGGCGTGCTCTTCAGCCGCACCCGCACGTACTGGCCTAATCCGCCCGCATCCAAGCAGGTGACGGGCAAGGTGACTCGGATCCCGGCCTGATCCCAGGTGAGCATCGCGGTCTCGCCCGGCCTCACCAGCAAAGCAAAACCGGCCGAGCTTTGAATCCGAGCGGAAGATTCGGCGGACGACGCTCCATAAGGCGAACTCCCTTGCCCCGGATCGCGCGCCGAAACCATGAACGGCACACAATCCTCCGGGCGGACGCAGTGCAGCAGAAACTCCCAGCGCCGCAACCCCGCATCCCAATCGCTTTTGATCAGTTCGAGTTCCGCGTCTTCCGCGATTCCCTGAATCGCGCCGCACTCCAGATTGTTTCGCCATAAGTGCGAAGACAGCCGGCCGTCTTGCGAGGGCCCCGCTCCCGCGAGGAAATCCACGATCTCGACGCAGGATTTCGTCGCCCCCGCACGCCGCACCATAATGCGATCAGGAATGCGATCCGGAATTTGAAAGCTGGCAGTGCTGCCTGCGTGGTCGCTCACCAACCCAGCGAGCAGCGCACGCACCTGCTGGCCCTCGACCACGCGCACAGCTCCGGCCCGCGGAGCTTTTCCCATGCTCACTTGTGCCGCGGCCTGTTGCGTGCGCGGACAAGTTTCACTCGACAAAAAGTCAGCCAACGTCAAGTCTTCGCGAGCCGCGTCGACGCTTGCGCGAACCGACACGCCGGCACATGCCGTTTGCGCGGCGCATTGCGGCATCGTTGCAAGCAACACTCCACTCATCAGCGCCATGCCAATCCATTTCATGCCAATCCACTTCATGAAACCCGCACCCCGCCGCCGCTATCGGCCAAGATTGTTGATGGTCTGCAGCATCTGATCGGCTGCATTCACTACTCGCGAACTGGCTTCATAAGACCGCTGGGCGACGATCATGTTCACGAATTCCGTGACCACGCTGACGTTCGATTGTTCGAGCATGCCCTGCACAATGCTGCCCAAGCCTTCACTGCCGCCCGGGGTTCCGACGATGGGTGATCCCGAGGCTGTGGTCTGTAACAGCAGATTGCCGCCAACGCTGTTCAGGCCTCCGGGATTGTTGAACAGCGCCAACTGCAACGATCCCACCTGCTGGGCCGCAGTCTGTCCCGCCAATGTCACGCTGACCGTGCCATCGGAGCCCACCGTGATCGAGGTTGCGCCCGTGGGAATCGCGATCCCAGGCTGCACCGGATCGCCGTCCTGATCCACCAGATTGCCCGACCCGTCTGTGTGAAAGCTGCCCGAGCGTGTGTAAGCGGTCTCGCCACTCGGCAGAAGAACCTGAAAAAAGCCCTGTCCTTGAATGGTCAAGTCCAAAGGATTTCCGGTCTGGCTGAAGTCGCCTTGCAGCTGCAGCACTTCTGAGGCGGCAGAACGAGTGCCCAGTCCAACCTGCAATCCGGCAACCAGCGTGGTCTGCTGCGTTGCCGCCGCTCCCGGCATGATCAGGTTCTGATAGATGAGATCTTCAAACTGCAGCCGGCGGCTGCGAAAGCCGGCCGTGCTCGAGTTCGAAAGGTTGTTCGCAATGTTATCCAGGTTGAGTTCCTGAGCGGTCATGCCGCTGGCGGCGGTGTAGAGCGCGCGAATCATGATTTTTTCTCCGGGGAAAAATTTGTGCGGGCTAGGCCTTCGGCAAATCCTGTACTGCAATCTGGTTCAGCGACCCGTCAATCGCGGTGAGAGCCCGCGCCAGCATGTCGGTATTGCGCTGCACCATGATCAACTGGACCACGCCCTCGGTGGGACTCACGTTCGACGCTTCAAGTGCGCCCTGATGCACCGACGAAGTGGTCGCAATCAGCGCGGAGTTTGGGGGAGCGCTGTACGTGGCATCGCCGAGCGCCGTCAGATTCGTCGCAGGAGAAAATTCCGCCAGTCGCAGCTTGTCGACCACTGCACCTTCCACCGAAATCGTGCCATCCGAACTGATTGCTACACTTCCGCTCGGCAGTGTCACTGGACCGAGTTCTCCGAGCACGGGATTGCCCTTGCTCGAAACCAGCAATCGTTCGGCCGTAAGGTGCATCTCCCCGGCGCGCGTATATAACGTGTCTGGTCCTTGCTGTACTTCCAGAAATCCGCCGCCGCCAATCCCGACATCGAGTGGGTTTCCGGTCGCGACCAGATTGCCCGGAGTCATGTCCAGGCGGCTGCCGCTGAGAACGCCAAAATTGTTGACCGCAGAATTGAGCGCGCTGGCGCTCACCCAACCCGTACTTCCCGTCAGCAGAGAACGAAACGTTGACTGTTGTCCGCGATAGCCAGTCGTCGACAGGTTGGCGATATTATGAGCGACCAACTCCAGGGCTTGACTCTGCGCGGCAAGGCCGGCAGTGGCTGCGTAGTATCCGCTGTCCATGTGGGTTTGCTCCGTCCAACATCGAAGAGCACGCAGCGCTCCATCTGGAGGGCGGTAGGAAAAGTTATCTGTAAGGAATGAAAGCCTGACAAGAATGGCGTTCGAAGAAAATTCTTAAGGGATGGCGGGCCGAGAGCAGATCTTGCCGGGTAGAAAGATGCCTCCCGGCAAAATCTTCCAGATTTCCGCGCATACTCACTTTGAAGACCGGAATTTACGACAAACCTTTAATCTCAAGTGCAGCCAGCAACAACGCTCCCTCAAACAAAAAACCGGTTTGCACCCGGCGCGCGTTCGCTGAGGAGTGGAATTTATAATTTCCTCCCTTGATCACCGTCGGTACGGAAAGCAGGCAATTATCGCCCATACCCGGAATTTTTATTTTGAAATTTCCCGCCACCATGTTACAGACTTCGCCCAGCGCATCCCAGGTCTCAATCCCAGATTTTTCAACTTCCGTGCCAAGCATCTTCGATGCCATGCGAATCGCCGACGAAGTGGCGCATTGGATGGTCACAAGGCCACACATCTTCCCGGCCAGCCCCACCATCGTGGTGACATCGAGTCCCGTATCACTCAACGGCTGAGGCGCCATCTCAAGCTGGCTTCCCAGCATCAGATCGAAGACTTCGCGCGAGGCCAGTTCTAGCAACCCGATCCAGTTCTCGGTAGCTTCCTGCACTGCCACATCGGTGTTCTGCGGCGTCATGATTTCCCCGAAAATCGAACTCGTCCTCGGGGATTATCGGCAAGACTGGGCGGGACTTTAGACTGCGGCCGTCGCAGCTTCGAAGGGACGGAGCGCCACCTCGACCGTTATGTGCGCGGGGGCGCGCAAAATCAGATTGACCGCGTCTTGCCGGAAGCGTTCCAGCCGCACCCACAGATGGTCTCCACATCTTGCCAGCCGGACCTCGTGCGCTCGAACATTCGCGGTGTAGTTGCCGATGATGCGCGCACATTCCGCGCCATTTTTTTGCACTCCGTCAAAGACCACATCGCTCGCCGTATGGCGTTGGGCCAGCGCCTGCAAACCCTTTTGCAGCGCGGCCGGAGACACGACGCATGGTTGGGTATGACACCCCAGCATCTGCTCCACTGCGTAAAGCATCGTGTAGTCGATCCCATCACTGAAGGCGACGAGAAGTGTCGATGTAGATTTCACAAACTCCACCGGAATCATCTGAAAGCTTTCGAGTAAAAGCGTGGGAATCCCGGTAAAGCGCGCCGCGCCCAGTGTCTCCACTCCGGTTCGCAACACGGGACATGACCACTGGCGGGCCAAAGCAGCTGTCACTTGCGGCTCGGTGACGAAGCCCAGTTGCTGCAACCACTCGCCGGTTTTTCCACGCCCGGCGGCACGCTGCGCTTCTAGCGTGGTCTTCAGTTGCCCAGCCGTGACTTGCTGCCGCGACAGAAGCAGCAATCCCAAAGGAACCCGATGCGACTGCACCAGTTCCAGGCGGGGAACGGAATGCTCTCGGCGCAGAATTTCTACGAGAATGTGCTCTAAACATTCCGACCGGCAATACCAGCTTCCCTGCATCCGAGTGCCCCTCTTCCGGCGCCGCATGCGGTTCCAACTATGAGCGTGAATACAGCCGGTGTAGGCGCATCGTGGCGCAAGTTTTTCCCATAGAGCACCGCCAGCCGCGCTCCACGATGCGATGAGCCTGAAAAGCGAACTCATGATGGAGTCCTGCCAAGTCCCAGCGGACTTACATCCGTCACCCGCAGACCGTAGTCTCCGTTGATCACCACAACTTCACCGCGGGCCACCAGCTTGCCATCGAGCAACAGGTCGACCGGCTCCGCCACTTTGCGGTCGAGTTCAATCACCGCGCCGGGGTTGAGATCGAGCACCTCCCGCAGCAGCATTTGTCTCGATCCGAAGCGCAGGGTCAGGCCCAACTGAACATCCATCAACATATCCAAAGCGCCGGTGCCGGTTCCTGGAGCGGAATCGGACGCTGGAATCGATGGAGAGGATGGCGCAGCGGACGGTGCAGAAGGAGCAGCCGCGGCCTTGGCCGCTTCCGCTTTTTCCCGCAACTCTGCGACCAGAGCGGCACTCAGGCCAAACTCCAGCATCATCCCGGCTGGACCTTCTTCTCCCGCATGGAGCCAAAACGATGTCGCCGGCTGCCATGAGGGAGCGGCAGGAGCAAGTTCCACGCGCAGTTGAATTTCTCCCCAGCGCGCCTTTGCGCTGGTCGCAACCACTCCGGCAACCTGGCGCAGCAGTTCGACCGCCGCCTCGCGATGATCGGCCGTCAGCTCCACTTCGGGCGCGTCCGGCTCGCTCATCAAGGCCTGAGCCAGGCGAAGCACGGTAGGCGGCGCCAGACGCAAGCTCATCTCCCCGCGCAAGCCGCCGGTGGATGTAACCACCGCCCACAAATCGCTTTCCGCTGCCGGCGGAAGGTCGGCGGGGGCAGACGGGTTGACCGCGCTCGGAACCGCCGAGCCTTTGATTTGCCCCACCACCTGGGAAAAGCTTTCCGACCACGCCTGGATGTATTCGGCAGGCGCGGGTTCGAGGGCAGGGGCGGCGGCTTCCGTCATGGTTTCGTCCCACCCTGTAGCTTCATCTCGTCCGCATCCGTCTCCTCCGTCGCGACCGGCTGAAGCACCTGCGCGGCGCGGGTGGGGCCGCAACGCGAGGGTGCTGCGGTAAACATCTCAACCCCTGCGACCAAGACCGATGCCGGTTTGCTCACGGCACGCCGCAGTGGAAGCAGATATCCCGGAACCAGCTCGGTCAATTCGCCCACGGTCGCAGTCAAGCCATCGACGCCTAACTCCATGGGAAAAGGACAATCCAGCACGCAGCGCTTGACCCGCTCCCGCCAGCGGCCGCGGTGGCGCGGCAGGTGTTCGCTCGATTCCGCGGAGATCTTGCGTAGCAGGGCGTGGGAAACCGATACCGGAACCGCCAGATTCAATCCTCCCCGCACCTCAAGCATGGTGATCTCAAAACTCAGCGACAGAGTCTTCTCGCCCAACGGCATCAGGCGCTGTGCATCCGCCAGTCCTACCCGCTTCTCGAAGTCCACCTGAAGATTCACTGCCCGCCAGGCCGCGCCCAGGTCACGGCACACGATGCGGGCCACGCTTTCGACAATTTGCTCTTCGATTTCGGTGGGCTCGCGGGTGACTGCGAAAGCTTTACCTTCACCGCCCAGCAGCAGATCGACAATCGGCAAAGCAACTTTCAGGTCCAATTGCAGCGCGCCAATTACGCCCATTGGTTCGAGCCTGCAGGATGCCAGATAGGTGGTCTCCGGAACCCGCTCCAGAAATTCGCGGTAGGTCAGGTGCTCGGCGGAAACCAGGGTCGCGGCGAACACCACTCGCAAGTACGCGCCAAGGGAGTGGGTCAGGCTGCGGGCAAAGCCTTCGTGCAGCGCGGTGATGGCTTGCAGTTGCTCGCGCCGGATCTGGCCCGCCCGGCGCACATCCCAAGGCTCGACTTTGGGTTCCTTGGCTTTGCCCGCGTCGGCGCCGCCGCTGCGTGCCGCCCGTACCATGGCATCGATCTGTTCCTGGTTAAGTTCGTTCTGCACGTTTTTGTTTCCTTTCTCGGCCTTTTGCGCCTACTCCGCCGGATTCGCAGCGCACCTTTAATGCCCGCCGCTCGCCGCCGCCCGTGACTCCGGCTTGGCTCCCATGAGATCTTCGAGCCGCGCCCGCAGCCGCACCACGGCGAGAGAATGGATCTGCGACACCCGCGATTCTCCGATGCCGAGTACCACTCCCACTTCCTTCATGGTGAGTTCTTCAAAGTAGTAAAGCGACAGCACCTGCTGTTGTTTCTCCGGCAACTCCGCCACGGCGCGAGTCAGCAGCTCTTTCATCTCGGAGCGCATGCAGCGGAAAAACGGAGTGTCCTCTGGAGCGTTCGGCAGATAGTCGCAGAGATCCTCCTCCTTGCCGTCCCAGGGAGACTCCAAGTGAAGGCTGCCCACTTCGAGGCCGTCGAGTTCGGTGAGAAGCTGCTGAAATTCCCGCAACTCCAGATGCATCTCGGCGGCGATCTCAACTTCCGTGGGAGCGCGGCTCAGAGCCATGCTCAGCTTGCGCTGCGCCTCTTCGACGCTGCGCGCCTTGCGCCGCAACTCGCGCGGCCCCCAATCCATTTCGCGCAAGCTGTCGAGGATCGCGCCCCGGATGCGGAACTTGGCATAAGAACCGAACTGCACGTGCTTCGAGCGGTCGAACTTGTTCAGCGCATCCATCAGGCCGATCACTCCGGCGTGCACCAAGTCTTCCAGAGGAACGTGCCGCGGCAGGCGCTCATGAATACGCCGCGCCAGGTAACGCACCTGCGGCAACTGTTCGAGCAGGATGCGGTCGCGCTCTTCTTTGTCCTGCCAGGTGGTGTAGGCTTGCGCCGTATTCTTGCTCATGGCTCCGCTTCCTTTTTGTTGGTCCGTTGCTTGTTCCGTTTCTTTTTCCATCGTTCAATCCCCGATCAATGCAAGACTCCGAGCGACTGCACCTGAATCACGGGCGGAACCTCCAGTGGAGACAGCACCACCACCTTTGGCAGGAACGGTTCGAGCAATCGCTTCAGGTGGTAGCGCGCGGGGCTCGCGCACAGCACTACCGGAGTCGCCACCGCAACCTGTTCCCCGGCCAGGCGGCGCAATCCATCCACAATGCGGCGGGCAAATGGAGGCTGCAGGCCCGCGCTCCCCGCCGCCTGCCCGGAGAAGGCGCGTCCCAATTCGTCTTCGAGCGCGCGGTCGAGCGTGACCACGCGCAGACCTCCGTTTTCCGCCAGCAGCGGTTGCACCAGCGCGCGCGACAAGGCCTGGCGCGCCGCTTCGACCAGCATGACTGCGCTCTTATTTGCCGGCGCGATGTCGAGCAGGGTCTCGAGGATGGTCGACAGATCGCGGATCGAAACCTGCTCGCGCAAAAGTTGCTGCAAAGTTTTCTGCACTTCGCCGAGGCTCAGAATTTTCGGCACCAGTTCCTCGACCAGTTTGGGATGGCTTTCAGCAAGGCGGTCGAGCAGACGCTTGCTCTCCTGCCGCGTCAGCAGTTCATAGGCGTGCTGCTTCACCACTTCCGCCAGGTGTGTTGCCACCACCGACGTCTGGTCGACTACGGCATAGCCGGCGGCGAGGGCTTGGTTCTGCATCACCGGGGGAATCCACACCGCGGCCACGCCGAAGGCCGGCTCTTTTGTGGGGATTCCCGTGAGCGGCCGCGGCGAACCTTCCGAGCTGATGGCCAACAGGTTGTCCTGATGAAGCTCCCAGCGCGCGATTTCCACGCCGCGCAATGCGATGGTGTATTCCTTCGGCTTGAGGCGCACGTTGTCAGTGATGTGCACCGGGGGAACGATGAAGCCCAAATGCTGCGCCAGATTTTGCCGCAGAGCTTTTACCCGCGCCAAAAGCTGCCCGCCTTGATTCACGTCGACCAGCGGCACCAGCCCGTAGCCCACCTCGAGGCTCAGTTCGTCGAGCTTGAGCATGTCTTCGACGGAATCTTTTGCTGGTTTTTTCTCCGCCGTCGCAGCCGCTCCCGCGGCGGTCGCGGCCGCAGGCTCTTCGAGCGACTTCGGAGCGCGCCAGGCCAGAAAGCCGGTGCCCGCCGCCAGCAGGAAAAAGGAAAACTTCGGCAGCCCCGGAATCGCCGCTAGCGACAGCATGACTCCCGCAGCAATGATCAACGGACGGCGCCGCGAAAGCACTTGCCGCCCTACGTCGAGTGAGAGTGTGGCGTTGGAGGAGGCGCGGGTTACGACGATGCCGCCCGCCATTGAAACCAGCAGCGAGGGAATCATGGTGACCAGGCCGTCGCCAACGGTAAGCACGGTGTAAGTCTTCAACGCCTCGCGGAAGGGAATGTCCAGCTGGAAGACGCCGATGAGAAACCCCGCGATGATGTTGATCGCGGTAATGAGAATCGTCGCGATCGAATCGCGCTGGTTGAAGCGCGCCGCGCCATCCATCGCGCCGTAGAACTCGGCATCGTGCGCAATCTGCTCGCGGCGGGCGCGGGCCTGCGCTTCGTTGATCAACCCGGCATTCAGGTCGGCGTCGATCGCCATTTGCTTGCCGGGCATGGCGTCGAGGGTAAAACGCGCCGTCACTTCCGCGGTGCGCACCGCGCCGTGCGCCACCACCAGATACTGAATCGCGATCAAGGCTACGAACAGCACGAAGCCTACGACATAATTTCCGCCGACGACGAATTGGCCAAAGGCTTCGATGACGTGCCCAGCCGCACCCGCGCCTTCGTTGCCATGCAGAAGAATGCGGCGGCTGGAGGCCAGGTTCAGTGACAGGCGAAACAGCGTCAGCAGCAGCAGCAGGCTGGGGAAGACGGAAAACTGCGACGGACGCAAAATCTGGATGGCGGACAGCAGCACCAGCACGCTCACGGTCATGCTGGTCGCCAGCAGCACATCGAGCAGCACGCTCGGCAGCGGCACCAGCATGATGAAAACCAGGGACACGGCCGCGACCGGCATGATCCATTCCGCGGCGCTATCCTTCTTCTGCGGCGGCACCGCGGGGGTGAGAAGCGGGATGTGGGCGGTTGCGGCCATGGCTTAGTTTCTCGAGGCCTGACTCTGAGAAGCTCGGCTTTGCGCCCGCCAGATTGCGGCCAGTACCTCGGCCACCACGGTGTAAAGTTTCGCGGGAATCGCCTGCCCCACTTCCACCGCGCGGTACAAGGCATGCGCCAGCGGCGGATTTTCGATCATGGGGATGCCGTTCCAGCGGGCTATCTCCTTGATCTGCGCGGCCAGCAGGTTGCGTCCCTTGGCGACCACGACCGGTGCGTCCATGTCCATGCGGTATTCGAGCGCGATAGCAAATTCCGTAGGGTTGGTGATCACCACCGCCGCGCTCTCCACGTCCTTGAGCATCTGGCGGCGCCGCGACTGGCGCTGCAGGCGGCGGATGCGCTGCTTGATCACGGGATTGCCTTCCGTGTCCTTGAACTCGTCTTTCTGGTCCTGTTTGCTCATCTTCAATTCGTTTTCGTGGCGCTGGCGCTCGAGGAAGTAATCCGCAGCCGACCAGAACAGCAGCACCAGCGAGCCCTTCCACGCCACCTCGTACATTCGCGAAGTGGTAAAGGCCGTCAGTACCGTGCGGCTGCCATGCAGCAACGCGGGAAAGTGCTCCCAGTCCCGTACCAGAATGGCCACGGCGAAATACACCACCACCACCGTGGGCAACAGAGACTTCAACAGGCGGCTCAGCGCGCCCAGCGAAAATAGCTGCGAGATGTGGCTTGCCGGATCGAGACGGCTCCAGTTAGGCGCGAGCGCCGACGGAGCAAACACCACCCCGCCTTGCGCAAGGCCGCCGGCTGTGCCTACGACCCAACTCATCCCTGCCGCGAGCGCGACCCCGCGAAACAGCCAGATCGCATTCCGCCACACTGGAATCAGCTGCTCGGGACGCGTCGCCGCCTGTTCGAGCTCCTGGCGCAGCAGGCCGCGCCACTGCGTGGCGAAGGCCGGCATCTGCCAGCCGCAGAACACGATTGCAGTCATCGCCGCAAGGCCGGCGGTAAGATCGCGGCTGCGGGCGACTTGTCCCTGCTCGCGCGCCTTCTGCCGGCGCCGCGGCGATGCTCTTTCTGTCTTGCTCTCATCGGCCATGATTAGCTTTGCGCTGCGAGTTTCTCCCTCATCTCGCCAGGTGCAATAAATGTTCTGCGGTGCGAATAGCCAGCACAAACTGCTGGCTGAAAACCCGCGGCCAATAGGCAATGGCCGCGATCAGCACGGACAAGCCCACCAAATTTTTCACTGCCAGCCCGATGAACAAGACCGGCAACTGCGGCGAAGCCTTGCCCAGGAACCCCAGAGCCATGTCGGCGATCAGCGTCGCCACCAGCGACGGAGCAGCAATCTGCACGCCGGTCAAAAAAATTCCGCCGGCCGCCTGCAGCAAACCGCCCGCCATCGCCAGCGTGGCATGCGCACCGCCTGGTGGCAGGTAGGCGAAGCTGCGCACCAGCGCGCGCAGCAGCCAGTGGTGCACGTTGAGCTGCAAAAAAATCAGCAGTGCGGCCATCTGGTGAAATTCCGAAAGCACCGGCGTGTCCGCGTTGGTTTGCGGATCGAACACCGTGGCCAGCGAGTAGCCGATCTGCACTCCCAAAATCTGCCCCGCCAGCAGTGCCGCCTCGAAGAGAAAATTCGCCACGATTCCAAGCAGGAGTCCCACCAGTAATTCGCTGACCATCGTCTGCGCCCACTGCCACGATCCCAGTGCGAGTGCCGCCGGACCGTGCAGCGGGTGCAGCATCACGGTCAACAGCAGCGTCAGTCCCGCCTTCACCGGAATCGGCACAGCATCGCTGCCCAGAAACGGGCAGAACACCATCAGTCCGGAGACGCGCGCGCCGGTGAAAACCGCGCCCTCCAGCAACTGATCGAGATGCAAGGTTGCGTCCATGTCTCATACCGGTGCTCCCCGTCCCGTCTTCCGCGCGCACAGATTCAGCGCATATGTCTTCAGCGCACAAAGGGATGGAAATCGGAAAACAACTGCACTGTGAACATCCCGAGGCGGCGCACCATCCACGGCATCAGCAGCAAAATCGCCGCTGCCACTGCTGCCAGGCGCGGCACGGTCGAGACCGTCATATCCTGCAACGAGGTCAGCACCTGCGCCACGTTGATGAGCAAACCCACCACCACCGCCGAAATCAGCAGCGGAGCCCCAATCCACAGCGCAGTCTCGATGGTGTGGCGCAGCAACGCGACGATCTGGTCGGAACCCATGACGCACATCCCTCACGCGAAAGTCTCGTCTTCACTCAGTCAAAACTTTTACTCACGCGAAACTTTTCATCAGCGACCCCACCAGCAGGTTCCAGCCATCCACCATGACGAACAGCAGAATCTTCAGCGGCGTCGAAATAATCACCGGCGGCAACTGCATCATGCCGATCGACGTGGTGACCGCCGCCACCACCAGATCGATCACCAGGAAAGGAAGAAACAGCGCTACCCCAATCTGAAATCCCGTCTTCAATTCTGAAATGATGTAAGCCGGAACCACCACCCTCATGGAAACGTCTTCAGCCCGCGCCGGACGCGGCGACTGCGACAGCTCCAGAAACAGCGCCAGATCTTTTTCCCGGGCATACTTCAGCATGAAGTGGCGCAGCGGCGGCGCTCCCAACTCCAGCGCTTCGAGCGCGTCGGCCTGCCCGCGCTGAAATGGCACGACTGCGGCCTGGTAAATCGCGCTGCCCACCGGCTGCATCAGAAAATAGGTCAGCACCAGCGACAGCCCGATCAAGGTCTGGTTGCTTGGAGCGGTCTGCGTGCCCAGAGCCTGCCGCAGAAAATGGAAGACGATCAACAGCCGCGTGAACGGAGTCACCGCCACCAGCAGCGCGGGCAGCAGCGTCAGCAGGGTAAGCAGTACGACGATGTTCCACGGCACCGACCCGTTCGCCCCGCCCGTTCCCGCCCAATTCAAGCCGGTGGTGTGATGGCGCGGACGCAGCACCCAGGCCGCCACCAGCGTTTTGGATTGCGAAAAGATCATGGCTGTATGGGACATTCGCGCAAGCGTCAGCCCGGCTAACACGTCGCACGTTTTTCATCCGTCGGATTTTGATTCGCCACGTCTCCGCTCGCCGTGCCCGTTTGCAACTTCTCCACCTGCAACCTCCCGGTGTGCAATTTCAATGTCGCTTCCGGTGCCGGCCCGTCCTCCTGCCGCCGGCAATCTGCCAGACGGGACAGCAGCACCATCGACGATGGCGTTCCCCCCACCAGAAAGCGCTCGGTTTCAAACTCCACCACGGCCACGAAGCGGCGCTCCCCGAGCGGCAGACTCTCACACAGGCGAAGACGCCTCGGCGCGCGCCGGCCCAGCCGTAAAACCCGCTCCCAAAATTCGAGAACGCGCCCTCGAAGGCCGTCACGGGAAACTCGCATGGCATCTGTCGTCATCGATTCGCACTCGCCTCAGGCGCTTACATACCGCCGCTTTACACTACGGCTCTACACCAGTTCCGTCACCCGCACTGCCAGCTTGTCACCCACCATCTCAAACTCGCTCCAACCCAGCAGCGTTCCGTTCAGGCGCAACGGGACATCGCGGCCCAGTCCCCAATGCGCGTTGATCACCGATCCGACGCGCAGTTGCAGAAGATCCGCCACCTTGAAGTCCGGCATTGCCAGGTCGACGGTGAGCCGGCAAGGCAGCCCGAGCACCCGCCTCCAGCGAACATCGTCCTCTTCCCCGTGGCCTGCCTCCGGCTTCCCCGCGGTCGGCAGCGGCGGAGCCACTACTAGTGCCGTCGCCATGCTTCCTGCCAGTTCTCTTGTTCAATCTGAATCAGAAACTTGCTAGAAACTCTCGCTTCGGTTGGGTTTCTTTCGCTGTCGTGCAGAAGAGAAAAAGCAATCAAAAGACCGCGAAGGAGCACGAAGGGGAGGGGTGGTCGACTGAGCCGCGATCCGCAAACTTCCCAGAAATCAGCCGATCGCCAACCTTTGCCTGTACGACTCGAAAAGGGATGAGCGATATCTCAGGACGAGCGAGCCTTGTGGGAAGAACCTCATGAAAATGGCTTAGGGACATCGATTTGTCCCCGGCGGCCACGCCGGAGACAAACCGATGCGCATCTGTGTCTTCTACTACTTACTGTTTCAAAGCGATTGTGTCTTGCGTGATCTGATCGAATGTCGTCACCGCTTTCGCATCCGCCTCAAACCCACGTTGTGCGACGATCAGGTTGGCAAACTCGGTGGCAATATCTACGTTTGACAACTCCAGCGAACCGCCCGAGATCGATCCCAGCTCTCCGCTGCCCGGAGCTCCCACCACGGGTGGACCTGAAGCCAATGTCGGCGTGTAATCAGTGCTGCCTTGCTGTTGCAGCCCGTTGTTGTTGGCAAAACTTGCCAGAGCCAATTCTCCCAGCGCTTGTGTCTTGCCATTGGTAAATGAACCGGTAATCGTTCCGTCCAGCCCAATGGTGAAGCTGGCGAGCGAACCGCTGCTGCTGCCATCCTGCCCGATCGATGAAGTGCTGCTCGGAGCGGCCACTTGCGCGACTACCGGAGTGTTCCCGCTAAGCACGTTCCAATTGAACGTCTGATTCGATGCCCCGTCTGCAAATCCGGTGATGGGAATCGCCTTCACATCTGCCAGGGAGATGGCCGTCGTCGGCAACTTAATTGTGTCCGTCGCCGCGAATGCGACGGATCCCGCATTGATCGTAAAGTCTCCTTGGGCCGATGTGAAGGGAACCCCAACCGTGGCCGTCCCCAGCGCACCGGTAACCGATCCGACCACCGTGAACTGAGTCGCACTCGTTGCAGTCAGGGTGAGGGTTTGAGGAACGCTCGTCGAAGTCACGGCCAGACCGGAGATCGTTCCATTTCCCACGTTTGCCGCGCCGCCGGTTTGCGGACCGTACACCGGAGTCCCAGCCCCTCCGGTGGTTCCGATCAGCGTTCCATTGCCATTGAAGGTCAACGTGCCGGTGGCAAGAACCCCGGTTTGAGGGACCCCATTCACCGCATTCAGATCAGCGGGCGGAAGGTTGAGGCTGTAGCTCCATGTGTTCGGTCCCGTGTTGGTGAAGTTATAGGTCAAAATGTGAGAGGCGCCGAGCGAGTCGTAAATCGTTACCGGCGTTGAAAAGGTGGCGCCCACGCCGGCGGCCGCGTTCAGGTTCGTGGTCAGCGAAACGTTGCTGGTTGCGGTCGGGGGGCTGATCGTCCCGGCGCCCAGCTCCAGAGGCCCGATTCCAGCGCCTGTGTTCACGACTCCGTTGACTGCGGGGTAGCCCAGCACCTGCTGTCCCGCGGAAGTGACTAGAAAGTTGTTGGCATCCGTGGAAAAGTCCCCTGCCCGCGTGTAGTCGACGGTGCCGTCTGCGTTCTGTACCGCAAAAAACCCATTCCCTTGAATGGCCACGTCCGTGGGTACCCCAGTGGAACTGACGCTGCCCTGCGTAAACAGCAATGGCATGGCCCCAACCTCAGTGCCGGCTCCCTCCTGGATCGGGTCGCCCGAACCGGTAGTTCCCAAATTCTGGTAGAACAAATCGCTGAACAACACGCTGGTATCTTTGTAGCCTGTGGTGTTCTGGTTCGAAAGATTGTTGGCGATGGCCGACAGGGCAGTGGACTCAGCCGTCAAACCGGATAGGGGAATTGAAAAATTTGGCATTTTAAAACACTCCTTGGATCTTGCTGGTAAGAGCTGATAGAGACGGCGCTGAAAAGTTGGGCAACATTTGCGCCGCAGAGGGAACCGCCCCGGAAAACATTGCCGAGGCCGCAGCGGCAGCGGTGGGTGCCAGAGAATTAGCAGTCAGATTTGCCGTTGGGTTCACGCTGGGATTCGCCAGTGAACTCAGCTGTGAATTTGCCGCCTCGTTCGAGTTGCCGCTCGTCGGCGAAGTTCCCGCGCTTGAGCCTGTGGTTGCGCTGCCCGCGGGAACGAATCCCTGCAACAACGTGTAGATCGAGGTAACTTCGCTGAGTTCGCTGAACTGTGCCAACTGCCCGACGAATTGCGACGGATCGACCGGGCTGGTCGGATCCTGATTCTGCAGCTGCGCTACCAGCAGTTGCAGAAACATGTTGTTCAAACTCTGCCCGGTCGGCAGACCGGTGGAAGCCGGCGGCGTGGGCGTCGTCGGTGGTGTCGGAGTAACCGGGCTTGTGCTCATAAATGTTTCTCCTTAAGCGAGAATGCTGAGACCGCGTCTGCTGCCGTATTCACTTGCGCTTGTGCTCTCCACGGAATCGACGACCGGCTCCGCCAGCTGGGAATCGGAATATCCGCGCTGGGGAACAAAAAATCGCTGCTGAGAATCGCCACCGCCGGAACCATTTCCATTTCCCGAGGATGCGAATCCCTGCATAAAACTTACGCTGTTCAGCCGCAGGTTTTGCTGCTGCAGGCTGTTCGTGATGCCTGGCATCTCGTTCGACATCAATCCGCGCAAGTCTCCCTTTTCGCTGCCGATCACGAGCCCCACATCGCTTGCGTGAACCACCGTTCGCACATCCACGGTTCCAAACGCGGAGGTATTCATGCCAATCCGCATTTCGGACTGTCCGACGCGGTTCATCATTTGCGCCACTTGCACCGGTCCTGGGATCGTCGTGGGTGGCGTTGCAGGAGGAGCCGGAGCCATCATTGCAGGGCTTGCGGGTGCGGGTGCAGGCGCGGGCAGCGCTTCCGGCTTCGCCGCCGAGTCGGTAGCCAGCGCCACCGGCGATGCCGTGATTCCGCTCGCCGCCGGCGGAGCCGGTGCGGCGATTGCCGCGGGTTGCGAAGAAGCAACTGCAAGTCCCGTTATGCTTGGGTCGGTTTCCCGGTGGAGTGCTTGTGCAGTTTGTAAGTTTCCGCTGCCGGTTCCAGACAATGTATCCTTCGCGCTGGAATTCTGCGAAGCCGCACCTTGCGGACCGGCTTGTGCCGCACTCGCTCCGGGCGTGCCAGCAGCGCTCGAATTCGTGAGGCTGGAATTCGCGAGGTGCATCGCCGAAGCGTTCACCGGCGTAACGAGCTTCGGCAAAGCCAATGCCGCGGATTCCGTCCCCGGTCCGGCATTCGAGAAGAACACCGAAAACGGTGTCTGGCTCGCGATCGGCAACGTCGTCGCGGAATTCGATCCCGCTGCCGCCGCCGAAGTCGAGGCTGGCGTACTCTGGCGTCCCGTCGTCGCGCGAACGGACGCGCTGTTCGGTGCAGTCGTCGACTGAGGAGCAGCGACCGGCGCGGCAACCGGCAGCGCCGCTTTGCTCGCCAGCATCTGTGCCGCAAGGTTCAAAACCGTTGCACTGGAAGTCTGCGCGCTTGGAGTCGATACGTCAGGAACCGGCGCGGCAGTTGCCGAGATTGGAAAGCTGGAAGTTACATTGCCCTGCCCATCATCGCTCGAAGCGTTCGCCGCGCCAGCTTGACCAGCATCGGCGGAAGACGGCAGGTTTTGTTGTGCGACAGCTTCAGGAAAAGCATTCGCTAACAAATTCGACGAAGGGGTCGTGACATTCACCGTTTGATTCTGCGCAGAAATTCCGGTCGCTGCCCGCTCGGAAACATTCGCACTCCACTGATCATGCTGGAAAGCATTTGCCGAGACTGTGGACGTTACCGTTTGCCCGAATGCACCCGAAAACTGAGAGGGAGGCGTATTCTCAGCCACCATCACCGGTTCGCCCGATCCCCAATTATTTTGCGAGCTATTCCCATTGGCACTTGTGCTTTGGTTCACCGGCTCAGAATTCGATGTTGCAGCCGAGGCCGTCACGTTCACCGTTGCTGCAGTTGTTCCCGCTGGAATTTCGTATGCATCCGATTCGTCAGACACTCGTGTCGCGGTGAAGGCTCCCGCGGCTACGGGTAGAGACGACCTTCCGGACCTCAGATTTTCCGTGTCAGGCGCAGGGCTAGGAGCCAAAGTGTTAGAAGCTGAAGCGTTAGGAACTGCACCAGCAGCTATGCCCGCGCTGAAATCGCTCACCGCCAACGTGGTCTGAATACTTCCGCCCGCAACCGCAGAAGTTGGTGCTGAAGTGGCAGCGTTCGCTGAACTTGCCGGAAAGCTAGGTTGCGGAAGGCTAGATTGCGGGACACTCGATGGCACCCCGGCAGATTGTTCGGGTAAAGATTGTTGAACACTCGTCTGCAAGAAACTGGCTGGCAGCTCGTTCGCCTGCAGCAAATTCGGAAGTGGCACACTTGGTTGAGGGAACGTCACTGGCAGCGGAGTCGTTGTCGCAACCGGAATCCCCGTTGTTGCGATCGAAATCGCCGGCACAATCGCCGGCGACAGCGGTACTGCAGTCATGGCAATCGGTTGCGGCAGTGGAGAAGTCACGACCGCAGCCCCCGCTAACGCTACAGCCAGACGGTTGTTCGAGGCAGAGTTGCCCGTCGATTTCCTGAGTTGTGCGTTCCCCAAAGCTGCGCCTCGCGCGTTGAAATTGTTGGCGAATCCCAGCGTTGCATTCGTCGTTCCGCCTGAGGCCGATCCATTCGAATCTGGTGAATCCGACCCCTGCCCGTTGCTGCTTCCGCTCTGCGGCGTGGCCGATCGCTCCTGCACCGCCGCGAGCGCCGCCGCAAATCCTCCCGATCCGCTCGCCCCTGAAAACGATGGCGAAGCCGAAGCCGCTGTCGGCAGCGCAGAAACGGTATTCGCCAGCGACTCAAGCATGGGCATCATAGATACGGCCTCCCGCTGCTATGCGAAGGCTCGTTATCACTCAATGCATTCGCGTGGCCAAGAACTGAAAGGATTGCCGATCGGCGACCCGAAACTGCAAACACCGTGCATTCAAGTCATTCCGGATTCTTGCCGACGAAAGAAGGAAGGAGCCACGCAATACCGAACCTGCGCACTGGGCAAAGTGTGACCTCATACCCGGCAACTTTAGCTCCGCCGCAAGTATTCGCGCCGCATCAGAAACAAATCGTCCAGGTTTCTCTGCTCCCGGCGCGCGGCATCCTTCTTATAGAGGCTGAGCTGCTGATCGCGCAGGCTCTCCAGCGTCTCCCGCGCCCGACGCGCTTGCTGAAAAATCTCTCGCTGCTGGTCGCGGAGTTGTTGCACCCGTGTCAGTTGCTGTTCGAACTCCCGCCGCCGCCGCCGCATTGCTGCCTCGCGAAGCAGTCCGAATTGCAATTCGGCCGCGCTGGTGCCCGAACTTAGCTCCTCTATCTCCATCGACCGCAGCTCTTTCGTCTGCAAATCCATTTGTTCAATCAGGTGCTGCGCCCGCGCCACCTGCTGGTTCGCGGCGCGCAGTTTTAACTCCTGCTGATGTTCCGTGCTCTGCCGGTAATGCAGCACTGTTTGTAGCGGAAAATGGAAAGGCATAGCTTACCCCGGCAACGCCAGCAGCTTGGCGATCGTCTCCGCCAGCGGAGCAGCTTCTCCCGGCTTCTGCATGCGAAAATGGTCAAGCTCGGGAATTAAAGTCAGCGCCTTGTCGAGCGTCGGGTCGCTTCCTTTTTGATACGCCCCAATGCGAACCAAATCTTCCGACGCGCTGTACGCTGCCAGCAGCCGCCGCAAATTCTGCGCCTTCTGCAGATGAGCCGGCGACGCCACCGCCGACATCAGCCGGCTCACGCTGTCCAGTACCGCAATCGGAGGATAGTGGCTGCGCACCGCCAACCGCCGGTCCAGCATGACGTGCCCATCGAGCAACGCGCGCGCGCCATCCACCAGCGGATCCTGTTCGTCGTCGCCTTCCATCAACACCGTATAAAAGGCGGTAATGCTGCCTTGCGCGTAGCGTCCTGCCCGCTCAATCAATCGCGCCAGCATGGTGAAGCACGAAGGCGTGTAACCTTTGGCTGTTGGCGGCTCTCCCGCCGATAATCCAATCTCCCGTTGCGCCATGGCCAGCCGTGTGAGCGAGTCCACCACCAGCAGAACCTGTTTGCCTCGGGAGCAAAAATATTCGGCGACCGCAGTCGCGGCCAGCGCGGCGCGAATCCGCAGCAGGGGAGACTGGTCCGAGGTCGACACCACTACGCAGGCCCGCTTGCATCCTTCCACGCCTAAAGCGTTCTCTAGAAAGTCGCGCACTTCGCGGCCGCGCTCTCCCACCAGCCCCAGTACCGTGAGGTCGGCATTGGTGTTGCGCGCCATCATTCCGATCAACGTGCTCTTGCCCACCCCGCTGCCGCCGAAAATTCCCACGCGCTGTCCGCGCCCGCACGTCAGAAATCCGTCGATGGCTCGAATCCCGCAGCCCAGCGGCTCGCTGATTGGCACTCGATCGAGCGGCAGAGGCGCGGCAGCATCGAGCAACCGGTATTCGTTGCCGCGGTAGCCTCCCAAAGAGTCCAGCGCCTCGCCGCCGCCGTCGATCACTCGCCCCAGCAGGCCGTCGCCCACTCGAATTGTCGGCCGCTCTCCCCACGTCGATACCTGGTCTCCATACCGGACCCCCTGCGGCAATTCTAAAGGCATCGACAATACCGTCGTGCCGCGAAATCCTACAATTTCTCCTCGCAGCACGCGGCCTTGCGAATCGGTGATCTCGCACAATTCGCCTACCGAGCAGAACGGTCCTCTGGATTCAACCAGCGGCCCCACCACCTGCGTGACACGGCCCTGCCATCGCATCCCCGAGCAGGACTCCAGCCGCGCGAAATAGGGAGCCAGCAGCGCTTCCGGGCTCATCACTGTGCCTTCGTCCTTCGTCCGGTCCTGAATTCTTAGATATTTATTCTTAAATCTTCAAAAACGATTTATCTTTATTTCGGACGCGCGGACAGCAAGTCCGTCAAGCCCGCCTCAATTTCCTTCAGTTGTCCTTCAAGGCCCAGATCGGCGGTCCCCATAGAGGTTCGCAACCTGCACTGGTCGGGCTCGAGCGCTGGATCTTCCACGATTTCAAGCGGTTTCCCGGCCGGCATGACCGCGGCGAGTTGCCGCCGCCAATCCGAGGCTCTCTGCGGATGGACCAGCAGCACGACTTCGGTGGCGCCTTCGATTTTTTCGAGAGCCACCTTCACCACGCCCATCAGCAGCAGCGGATCCACCTGCGCCTCGCGGTGCAGTATCTTCCGCGCAATCCTCAATGCCAGTCGGACGGCTTCCTCTTCGAGCTTGCCGTAATAGGCGGTACGGTCGCGGGCAAAATCCATCACTGCCTTCGCCACTGCCGCACGCTCGCGCACCAGTTGCTCTTCAAACTTGGCACGTTGCTCCGCCTCGCCCTGCTGGCGTCCTGACTCGCGCATCTGCGCTTCCCGCATAGCCGCACCCGCTGCCGCTGCCGAAGCGTCCGGCGCTGTTTTGCCGGGTCCGGCGCGTCCTGCGGGCAAAGTGTCGTCAGCCCCCGTTCCCTCCGGCGCCACTTCGGTGTAAGCAAATGTCACCACGGTGGATTGCTCACTTCGCGCTGCGGATGCGGGCTCGGGCGAAGCCCATGCCGGGCTAGCTGACGAACTCATCTTCCATCTCCTGGCTCAAATTCAGCTTGCCTTCGGCTTCCAGCTTGCGCGCGATTGCTACCGTCTCCAGTTGCGCCTTATTGATCTCCCGGCTCTTTACTGGTCCCAGCACTTCCATGTCTTCCTTCAACATTTCCACCGCCCGCGACGACATGGACTTGAAAATAAAATTCTTCAACTCGTCCGTAGCGCCGCGCAGAGCGGTCGCCAGCGTCTTCTTGTCCATCTGCCCCAGCAACTCGCGGATGCCGCTCTCGGGAATGGTCAGTAGATCTTCAAAGGTGAACATCAGATTCCGGATGGAGAGCGCCAGCTTCGGGTCTTCTCCCTCGATCGATTCCAGGATGGTTTTCCCCACCGCCACGTCGAGCCGGTTCATCAGATCCGCTACGCCGCGCAGCCCGGCGTAGGCTCGCCGGCTCTGCTCACCCAACGCTTCCAGACGTTTGTGCAGAACCACCGAAACCCGCTCCGCCATCTCCGGCGAAAATTGCCGCAGCTGGGCTAGGCGCTTGATAGGCTCGGCGCGCAGCTCGGGCGGCAGCTTCATGAGCACGGTCGATGCCTGCTTCGATTCCAGGTGCCCCAGAATCAGCGCAATAGTTTGAGGATGTTCGCCTTCGATGAATTTTGCCAGTTGCTGCGGATCGGCCTTGCGCAGCGAGTCGAGCTTGGCCCCGCTAAGCTCGGCTGCCCGTTTGACCTGGCGCAATAAGTCTTCTGCCCCTTCTTTTCCAAAGGCCTTCACCAGCACCTTGTTCGCATAGTCCATTCCCGCCTGCGTGATGTAGTCGCCGGTCGCAATCAGGTGGTCGAATTCCTCAAGTACCGCCAAGCCGGTCGCCGGCTCGACTGAACTGATGGTTGTAATTTCCTGGGTGATCTCCTCCACTTCCGCTTGCGGTAGATGGCGATAGATTTCTCCCGCCGTGTCCTCTCCAAGAAGCACCATCAGGATGGCGGCTTTGCGCAGGCCGGTAAAGTGGTGGGCGGTCACTTGTCGCTGTCCTCTCGTACCCAGGATTCGACCAGGCGGCTGGCCGCCACCGGCTCGGCTTTCACCTTCTCGGCGAGCATCTTCTTTAATTGCGTAGCCCTCTGTCCGTCGCCCTCAGGCTTCCCGTCGGCCGAAAGCGGAACCCCTGCGGCCGAAAAAATCTGCGGCGAAGTCTTTCCGATCTTTCCTGGCAACTCGCGAAACGCTATGAGAATTTGCTTTTTGACGGGACGCAGCATCAGGAAATAGACCACCAGAAACAGCGCAGCCAGGCCGACATAACGTAGCAGCCAGACCCAAGGTTCGATGAGCTTGCGCCAGCGCTCAAACTTGCTTGGTTGTGGAATGATTTCAAGGGGCAGTTCCTGGAAGGAAATATTCTCCACCGCCAGCACGTCGCCGCGTTGCGCATCGACTCCAATCGCCGCCCGCGCCAGTTGCTCCAGTTGCTTCATCTCGTCGGCCGTGCGCTTGCGCCGCGTGCTCACCCGCTTGCCAGCCTGCTCGGTGACGTCGACCGCATCGTCGACCAGTACCGCAGCCGCAATCCGGCGCACCCTTCCCGCGGGCTCGAGGCTGCGATGCACGTTCTTGCTGATGGCATATGTCGTCGAATCGGATTTCGACGAAGATTGCTCCGTGCCCAGCGCGAACGTTCCCGGAGATGTTACGGCTGGCGTTGCCGGAGCCGCGCCTGGCGCTGGCGGCGTGGTCGGTGCAGTCGCGGCCGGAATGTTGCTCGCCGTGCCCGGCACTCCTGCCGGCGCTCCGCCCGTCGAACTCTCTTCGGTATGTTCCTGCGTAAGCGCGGTAGGAGTCTTGGGATCGTAGGTTTCCTGCGTATCCTCGCTCGTTCCCAGCTCGTACTCCACATGCACGCTGGCCCGCACATGATCGGCGCCCACCACCGGCTCAAGAGTATGCACCAGCGTCTTCGCCAACTCCTCATCCGTAGCGAATGCCCGTCCTCCCGCGCCGTCGCGGCCGTGCAGCAGCGGCAGGTTGCTGTCGGCGTCGACTACGGTCACGTTCTCCGGACGCAGGCGGTCGACCGCGCTTGCGACCAGTTGCGGAATGGCTTGTTGCGCCTGCTCCGACAAGCGGCCGCTGCGTGTCTTCAGGATCACCGCTGCCTTCGCCTCATGCTCCTGCTCGGTGAACAACGATTCCTGGGGCAGCACCAGATGCACCCGCACTGCTTCGACTTCACTGAGCGTGGCCAGCGTGCGCTCCAGTTCGCCCTCGAGGGCGCGCTGGTAATTCACCTTCTCGGTGAAATCCGACCCCGCCCAGTTCGGCGTATCGAAGAGTTCAAACCCCATGCGGGCGTTGCGCGGCAACCCCGCCGCCGCAGTCTCCAGCCGGCTGGCGTCAAGTTTGTCCTCCGGCACAAGCAGGGTTCCGCCATCGTGCGAAATCTCGTGTGGGATGTTTTTCGCCGCCAGCCGCCCCGCCAGCGCCTGCGCGTCTTCAGGACGCAGCCCCGAATACAGCGTGACGTATTTCGGCTGGCCCAGCAGCGCCGCAAAGACCCACACCGTTCCCGCGACAAACACTGCGCCCGCGAGCAGCCAAAGCTTATGCCGGAAGCTCAGGCCCCTGAAGAAATCCCCCAGGCGATGTGTCAAGTCGTCGAAGGATTGGATTTTGTTGTCGGCCATCACTGTCCCAGTCGCCGGGAGGACCTTTCGCTTCAGCCGAGTTCGGTGGCCCGGTTCGTCCCTACTTCAAAATTTGCGCCTACTCTAGAATCGACTGGCAAACCAGCTGGAAGGACTTCCTGCGAGTTTGCTGTGAACTCCCGCAGCCGGCCGTTTAAAACTGCATGCGCGAAATCTCCTGATACGCGGAAACGATCTTGTTGCGCACCTGCATCATCAGCTGAAACGACAGGTCCGCCTTCTCCACCGCGATCAGCGCGGTATGCACGTCGGTGCCGTTACCCTCGAGCACGCTGGCCACCTTGGTTTCCGCCTGCGAACTCAGGTGTCCCATCTCGCTCATCGCGTCCCGCAGCGTGCCGGAAAAATCTCCGCCCGCTGCCGACGCAAACTCGTCAACCGCGCTCTCCGCGGCAGGTAGGATGCGCAGGGAAGGCACTGGACTGCTCATTGTTCTCCACCCCTTGCTCCGCCTTCCGCTCCACCTTGCGCTCTGCGTTCGTCCTTAACACTCGTTATACGCGCCATGGATTTCCCGGTTTCTTAACTGTTTCTTAATCGATTCACTTGAGTTGCTGGCCGGTTAGGTTACGCTTTCTGCATCGTCGTGCCAGTAAGAGAGATCGCTTAGCTCAAAATCTGCAGCGACTGCTGCAGCATGCTCTTGGCCGCCTGCACCCCGGCGGCGTTCAGCTGATACGCCCGCACCGCGCTCAGCAGATCGGCCATCTCCATCACCGGATTCACATTCGGATACGTCACATACCCTGCCCCATCCGCATCGGGATGCCCCGGCTCATAGCGCCGCGGCAACGGCGTCGGATCGGCCACCACGCGCTCGACCCGTACTCCGCCATCGGGAGTTCCTTTGTGCAGATGGGCCAACATTATCGGAAAGCGCGGCATCGGCTGCGCCCGGAAGACCAGCAACTGCCTGCGATATGCTCCGCCCTGTGCGGCGCGAGTGGTTTCGGCGTTCGCCATGTTCGCGGCCACCACCTCCGCCCGCCAACGCTCGGCTCCCAGCGCCGACCCGCTCATCTCCAGCATTCCAAACAGGTTCATGACGACGTACCTCCAGAATTGATCGCTTGCGAAATCGTGTGGAATTCATCTTTCAACAGCTGAATGCCCAGGCTGTACTTCATCTGGCTTTCGGCCAACAGCAGGCTTTCGCGCTCGACGCTCACGTTGTTGCCGTCTGGCCGCTCGATCAGCCCGCGGATCTTCCGCACCACGGGCGTGTGGGCCGCATACTCCAGGTCTGTCATCTCGCTCGCCGCGGCGTGAACGCTTGACCGCATCAGCTCGGCGTGGAAGTCGAGATCGCGGGTGCGATAGCCCGGCGTATCGATGTTCGCCAGGTTTGCCGTAATCATCTTGTGGCGCGCCACATCCACATCGAGATAACGGCTCAGCGCCCCGATCATCGGAGTGTCAATCATGGACATAGCTGCTCCAGCTCGGCAGCCCATAACTGCGGATTTTGTTTCTCACGGTGCGCAGGCTCACGCCCAGAAGTCCCGCGGCCCGCGAGCGGTTTCCGCCCGTCGCCTGCAGCGTCATCTCAAGCAGCCGCCGCTCCATGTCTTCAAGAGAGACTCCAGCGCGCAAACGATCATCGGATACGGCGCCACCCGGCACACGCTCGCCGCGAAGCTCTGTGTCGGGGACAACGTCATCGTGCGGCGGCGAGAAGTTTTTCTGCAGCAAATTTTCCTGGGTCCCCGCATCCTCCCAGAGCAAACCTTCCAAGCTTTCTTGACCAATCTCGCTGCCGGTCGCAAGCGTCACAGCACGGCGCAAGCAGTTCGCCAGCTCGCGCACATTGCCCGGCCAGTTGTGCGCTTCAAGCCTCGCGAGAAATTCCGGAGTCAGGCGCAGAGTTTTGTTTTTCGCCCCATAGAGCCGCAGGAAATATTCGGCCAGCTCCCGGACGTCTTGCGGCCGCTCGCGCAATGGCGGCAAACTTAAAGGAATCACATTGAGCCGATAGAAAAGGTCCGCGCGGAACTTTCCTTCCTTCACCATTTCCCCCAGCGTGCGGTTTGTCGTCGCAATCACGCGCAAGTCGACGTGAACCGTTCGCGTATCGCCGAGCCGGTCAAACTCCCGCTCCTGCAGAACGCGCAGCAACTTCGGCTGCAATCCCAGCGGCATCTCGCCCACCTCGTCGAGCAGCAGAGTGCCGCGATGCGCCAGCTCGAAGCGTCCCGGCTTCGCCACCACGGCGCCGGTAAAGGCGCCGCGCGCGTAGCCGAACAGTTCGCTTTCGAGCAGCGTCTCGGGAAACGCCGCGCAATTCACCGCCACAAAAGCATGATCGCGCCGCGGGCTTAGCCGATGGATCAGCCGCGCCACCATCTCCTTGCCCGTCCCGCTCTCGGCCTCAATCAGCACATCCGCATCGGTTGCCGCAATCTGCCGCGCAAGCGCGAGCGAGCGCAGCCAACGCGCCGCATGTCCCACCAGCCCTTCCTGGGCCTCGGCCTGGGTTCGCGCTTGCACCAGAATCCGCTCCGCCGCCTGTTCCAGCTGTTCAAACGACACCGGCTTCACCAGGTAATCGCAGGCTCCATCTTTCATCGCCGCCACGGCGTCGGGAACATTGGCAAACGCCGTCAACAGCACCACCGCCGTGTGCGGAGCGAGCGCCCGCGCCTCGCGCATTACCGAGAAGCCGTCCGCTCCCGGCATGCGAATATCGGTGACCACGAGGGGGTGCAGAACCCGGCGGAATTTTTCGAGCGCCTCGTCCGCGTTCGCCGCCGTGTCCACCTGCCAGTCGCGCCGCAGGAAGTGCGCTTCGAGCGCCGCCCGCATCCCGGCTTCGTCATCGACCACCAGAACTCGATTCATCCCTCAGCCTCCTCGGTCGGATATTCGTCGGTCAGTCCTTCGTCGGTCAGTTCTTCGCCGCGCCGGAGTTCATTTCCCAGAGGAAGCAGCAGCGCAAAATTTGCGCCCGATCCCGGCCGATTGCTCGCTGCCAGTGAGCCGCCGTGCTGCTCCACGATCTTTCTGCACACCGCGAGCCCCAGCCCCGGACTGCCCGGACGTGTGCTGAATCCCGGTTCGAAAATTCTTGCCGCCTGCCGGGCGTCGATTCCCGGTCCGGTGTCGTTCACCGAAATCACTGCAGCACAGCCACTCGCATGATGCGTGCGGTGGCCGGAGATCTCGACCCAGCCGCCGCCCGGCATGGCCCGCAACGCATTCAGCACAAGATTCAGCAGAACCTGCTCCAGACGATGACGGTCGGCGACGAACCACACGCCCTGCAGCCGGTTGCGCAGGCACAACTCGACCCTCGCCTGCCGCGCCATGGGAACGAGAAAGCCTCCTGCCCAATCGAGCAGCAGGCCCAGGTCGACGGGCGCGCACTGCGGCGCGGGTAGGCTGTGAAAGTGCAACACATTGTTCACCGTTGCGCCGAGTGTTCGCAGGCCGGCCTGCACCTGCTCTACCCACTGGTGGCACTCCTGCGGAAGCGCTGCTGCAGCCAGCAATCCGGCAAATAGCTCCAGGCTTCCCAGCGGGTTGCGAATTTCGTGCGCCAGAATCGACGCCATCTCCGCGAGCGCCTGTTCACGGCGCAATTTTTCGCGCTCCTGCACCAGGCTCTTGGCGTCGCTCACATCGCGAAGAATGAAGATGGAAACCGGCGTGGCGTCCGATTGACTTGCCGAGTTCGTCGCGGACTGCCCATCGGGAACTGCGGCATGTCGCACGGCCAGCCAGCGCTCCGTGCGGCTGTCACTATCGGGCAGACGCGACTCCAGTTCGCCGGGCGCTTGGCGGGCGCGATTCAAAAGGTCGATCAAATCTGCCGGGACTGCGGACAATGATGATGACGACGATGAAGATAGCGATGAAGATAAAGATAAAGATGACGACGCGTATGGTGGCTGCGGTAATCCGAGCAATCTCCGGCCCTCGGGATTCAGCAATGAAATGCTGCCGTCGGACCGTTCGACCAGCACGCCGCAGGGAAGGCCTTCGAGAATCCGGTCCAGATGCTCGCGCATCCGGCGATTTTCCGACAGGCTGCGTACCAGCCCTGCATTGCTCTGTTCTAACTCAGCCCGCAGCCGAACCACTTCGCCGCGCAGCTTGCCATACGAGCGTTCAAGCGAGTCGGCGGCTTCCGCAAAAGTTCGGAAGGCTTGCAGCAGAAACTGCTCATTGCCTGCGGCTGAAGTCCCACTCGCGCCAGTTTCTCCGGCGGCGATTCCCGCGATGGTTTCCGTGCCCATTCCCGCGACGGTTGGGAACGATCCGGAAATGCCGCTGGAGAATTCTGCCGGCATGGGCAAGGAGGTCATGACTGCAGGCAACATTTGCACGGTTCGTGCCAGAGTGAGGGCCTGGGCCTGAGATTATCCTCAGCTTGCCAGCCCGGCGCACGAAGGGTTGCGGCTGGCGGACTGCAAAGAGCAGAGCTCGAAAGGGAAATAAAGATGCTCAGGCCGCACTGTGTCGCCCTTCTCGATCAAAATCGACGCTCTTTCCATCACGTGCTGCAATTCGCGTACGTTGCCTTTCCAGGCATGGCATTCGAGCCTCTGCGCTGCCTCGCCGCTCAATCGCGGACACGCACTATTCGTCGCAGCCGCCATGCACTCCAGAAAATGTTCCGCCAACGGAATGATGTCGCCGCGGCGCTCGGTCAGCGGCGGTAGCTCCAGAGGAAAGGCCGAGAGCCGGTAGAAAAGATCCTCGCGAAATTCTCTTCTGCCGGCGCGCCCCGCGAGATCCACGTTGCTCGCGGCAATGACCCTCACGTCCACCCGTGTCACTTCCGCTGTTCCCAGCCTCTGCACTTCTTTTTGCTCCAGAAAGCGCAGCAGCTTGGCCTGCATGCCGAGAGGCAATTCGCTCACTTCATCGAGGAACAACGTACCCCCATGCGCCGCCGGAATTCGCCCCAACTGCGACTGCACCGCTCCGGTGAACGCACCCCGCGAATAGCCAAATAGTTCGGACTCGACCAGCGCCTCCGGAATCGCCGCGCAGTTCACTGCGACAAAAGGTTTCGCGGCCCGAGGACTCAGGCTGTGCAGGGCGCGTGCCACCAGTTCCTTGCCGCTTCCCGTGGGACCTGCGATCAGCACGGTCGTCGTGCGCGGCGCAACCAGCCGCACCATGCGATAGACCTGCCGCATGCTTTCGCTGCGTCCGATCATTCCTGGCAGCGGCTCGAACTCGGGAAATCTTTCAATCGTCTGCGAATTTTCTTCCGGCGTCGAATCTTGTTCCAGGCTTCTCAAGTTCGCTGCAGTTTCCGCAGACGAAGACAACTTAGAGTTGGGAGCCGAAGCATCCGCATCCGAATCGAGCAGCACCACTTGCGTGCCCGGAAATCTGCGCTGAATGATCGCTATCAGTTCGTCGGTGTCGAGGTCAGGAACCCGGCGGTCGAGAAACAACACCTGCCAGTCTCCCTTTTCGAGTTTCGACAGCGCCTCGGCGCCGCCCAGCGCCTGCTGTACCGGACGGCAGCGGCCATTCAGGTTGTGCAGTACCTGGTCGCGAAACGCGCTGCTGGCGCTGGCGATGAGCGCCCCGCCCGCCACTCGTGTCATGGAGGGAAAAGTTGTCATGAGTGTCATTGCATCTCCCAAGAACGATGAACCAGGTTGGAGTTCCGGTTAAGAAAGTGACGCGAGAAAAAGTGACTAGGAGTTCTTGCGTGAAATACCAGGCAGCCTGATGCTTAACGTTTCCTGCTTGCCGTCCCACATTTGTTGCCACTCGGCGCCGATTCGCTCGAAGCCGGCTTGCGCCACCAGCAGCCCTAGCTCAGGCCGTGAAGATGGCTGGCGCGCTTCTTCGTGTGCCTCCCACCGGACGCGCAGCCAGTCTCCGCTTTGTGCCGCGCCCGCTTCGATCTTCGCAGTGCTGACCTTCACTGCGCTGCCTTCGGCTGCGAGACTCAGCACAGAATCGAGAAGCCGGAACGCGATGCCGCAGAGGCTTTGTCTTGCCGCCCTTACCATCAGAATGAAAGCAGAATCGAAATCGAGTTCCATGCGGATGGCTTTCGACTCGGCCACCGGCTTCAAGTCGTTCACGGTTTCGCGCAGGATCATCGCGAGGTCCGTCATTTCGTTCGGTACTTCGTTCTTGTCTTCGTCTTCGTCCAGGCCGTCGGCAACTTCGCGGATCGCCTCGACCAGACCCCGCATGCGCTCAGTCAGCGCAAGGCCGTCGCGCAGCTCCTGCCGGTATTGCTCCGGAGTGCGAGTCCCAGCCAGCGCTACCTCCATCGAGCATTGCAATCCGGTCAGCGGCTGGTTCAGCGCGTGCAGCAATTGCGCAAGCGGGCTCCGGCCCGTGATCTCCTCAACGGCGAGAGGCGCGCCGATTTGCAGGGGAGTCATGCCGTCACTTCCGCACTGCCCAGTTCATAGCCCACACCGCGCACCGTGTGAATCAGCTTCCGCGGATGCCCATCATCCACTTTCCGCCGCAGGTAATTGATGTAAACATCCACCACATTGGTGGTCGTGTCGAAGGTGAGGTTCCAGACGTGTTCGATGATCATGGCGCGGGAGACTTGGCGGCCGGCGTTGCGCATCAGATATTCCAGCAGGGAAAACTCTTTGGTGGTTAGATCGATGCGGCGGCCGGCGCGTTCGGCGCGGTGTTCGACGCGATCGAGTTTCAGGTCTTCGACTACAAGCACAGACTCCGAGGGGAGATGGCTGCGGCGCAGCAGGGCGCGGATGCGGGCGGAGAGTTCGCTGAAGGAAAACGGTTTGGGGAGATAATCGTCGGCTCCAGTGTCGAGGCACTGCACACGATCTTCGACCTTGCTTCTCTGAGTCAGCACCAGCACTGGCAGACTGGGGCGGCGCAGGCGAAGATGGCGCAACACGCTCACGCCATCAAGCTTGGGCAGGTTTAAGTCGAGGATGACAAGATCGTAATCAATCTCGCTACCCATGGCGCGGGCCTGGTCGCCATCTTCCGCCACATCGACCGTATAGTGTTCCCCGAGCAGACCCTGGCGCACAAAACTAGCCAGAGCCGCATCATCTTCGGCAATTAGGATTCTCATGAGCGGGCCTTAAGTACAGCCCGATTCTAATTAGAGAAACCTCAAAGCGAGCTTAAACTCTGCGCGCACGAAAGTGTATGCTTCCGGAATTGGATGAAGAGGTCAAAAGGGGATAGCAACGGCTGAAGCACGGGCCACGTCACATTAGTTCGCTCGAACCGCGAAAGTGAACGGCCCCCACTCAAGCCAGAGGATAGCTTCAATGGGCCACCCGCCACTCATTTCGTGCTAAGAGATCGACCGAGTGAGCCATAACGATACATGTCGCCCCATAAGAAGGGTTAATCTCGAGGAGAGTCAGATGCTCCTGCCGTGCCTTTTCGAGCAGCCGCACCCCTTGGGTCTCACCTGCGGGGCCTTCCTGCAAGTCATACAGGTCGGCAATATCGCTAAAGGTTATCTCTTCATGATTACGCGTGACGACCTCGAAGATGAGATTCCCCGCTCTGAAACCGCTCACAGCCAGGGCGACGACCCCCTCGGCCACCGCAACGAATCGCTCTTTCTCCAGAGTACGCAAATAAACGTGAACAACTGTTTCGTCGATCCACAGCCCTTCTAGGTTGCCATCATGAAACTGACTGTAATTCTTCATCTGCGGGCGCCTCTTTTCGACCTTAAAAACTTCGTTAGTCAGCCAGTCGCTGTTGTCGAATTCGGTGGTGCCGTTGGCGTAGGTGGCGATGTGCAGGCTGCCAGCGTAGGCTTCGCCGCGCGTCCAGGTGCCCAGCCAGCCGCTGCCGCCGGGAGTGAACTCGTCGATGTTTCTGCCGCTCAAGTCGTAGATGAAGTCGCGAGTCTGCCCATTCACCGTGGCCCGCACCCGATGCCCCTCGGCATCATAAACGTAACAGGCGGCCGCGGTGGAACATTGGCCCATGGTGCCGTTCACCTGGATGATGCGGTTCTCGGCATCGTAGAAGTAGCTGTGCAGGCCGGCAGCAACTACTCTGTTCAACGGCCAGATGGCTCATTGCTTGGCGCGGCTGTACCAGAACTCAGCCCTCTTCTTGTCCTCGCGAACACCTCGGCCAGTTTCGTAAAAGTGGGCGACGTTGTGAGCGGCATCCTTGTGGCCATGCTTTGCCGCCTTCAGAAACCATTTAAGAGCTTCTTTCGGATCAGATGGAACACCCTCTCCCCTGCTATAACAAACTCCCACAGAAAATTGCGCTTCGGAGTACCCGCTCTTGGCAGCCTGCATCTCGAGTTCTAACCCCTTCGCCTGATTCTTTCTCACTCCATGCCCATACCGATAGCAGTAGCCTAGCTGGTGGAGCGCCTCAGGCAATCCCTCGCCAGCAGCTTTTCGAAACCACCTCGCGGCCTCTTTCTGGTCACGTTTGACTCCTCTGCCCTCGTAGAGGGCAAGGCCAAGGTTGTATTGGGCATCGTGATTTCCTAGGAGAGCTGCCTTGCGGTAATGCTTAACAGCCTGAGATGCACTCTTTTTTGTCCCGATAGCGTAATCATAGAACGTCCCCAGTGCCCCAATGGCTTCCACGGAACCAGCATCTGCCGCTTGCGACATCAACGAGAAGAGTTCGCTATAGCTCTCGGGCCGTCCATTACCAAATAGCCTCATCGCGTGCTTGTAAAGCCGTTTCGCATTGTCCATTTCGATCCTCCGGGCCATAGACTTCACTCCTGATCCTTTGGCGGCCAGCCGCCCTTGGGCTGCTTCCCTCCAGGTGGTCTCCGCGGCCACATGCCCTTATCCCGCCGAGCTTTATCACCCTTTTCACCGCCTTGGTCTCTCTTCGCCCGCGCTTCCCCTTTCTCGTGGTCCTCCCTGGTGCTTTCCCGCTCGCCCGTGTTATGTGCCGCCATCGGGCTGCTGTCTATCGTCCCTTGCTGCGAAGTGGACGGAGGAGGGCTTGAATCTAGAGCGGGGGCTGGTTGATACGTTGGCGTCAGGGCATCCAGGATCATATTGTCCTGCTCTGGAACCAGCGGCCCAACAATCACCACCCCCATTGCCGCCGCTGGCAACAGCACGAGAGATGCGGCAGCATCTGCGGCGCTAACTCCGGCTGCAGCAGCGGCCTCGCAGCCCCCACTTGCGCAGGCAGCCAACGGCAGCGCCGGAGCCGCAGCAGCGTTGCTAGCATTTTGAGCCACTCCGTTGGCCTTGGCTTTTGGGTCCGTCTGCCAAGAGGCGTCTGGCCCGCCCCCGTCGTGACCATCTGGGTCGCCAACCGTGCTTGGGTTATTTTGAACGTAGCTGTACAGATTCAGACTCTGCGGATTGCCAAAGTGCGCGTAGGGAACATTAGTCGGCTTCTCCGCCCAGTCCGGCGTCAGGAAGCGGCCCATCGTCGACGTGTAATACCTTGCCTCGAAGAAGTCGTTGCCCGATTCCGTGTCTCGTTCTTTGCCGGTGAAGTGAATTGGAGTCACCTCGGTGCCGGTGCAGGTCAGGTCCTCGCCAAAGGGCAGGCTGGTGCAGGTTTCGATGCGGTTGCCGGTAACGTCGCTGCGCGCCCGGAACGTGCTCAGCCAGTCGCTGTTGTCGAACTCCGTGGTGCCGTTGGCGTAGGTGGCGATGTGCAGGCTGCCGGCGTAGGCTTCGCCGCGCGTCCAGGTGCCCAGCCAGCCGCTGCCGCCGGGAGTGAACTCGTCGATGTTTCTGCCGCTCAAGTCGTAGATGAAGTCGCGAGTCTGCCCATTCACCGTGGCCCGCACCC